>FWPV01000007.1_pt1 | contig 835856 bp, 824 predicted proteins | sample 2228371 | NCBI WGS metagenome assembly FWPV01 (sample SAMEA103939776, study PRJEB20133) | metagenome | reverse complement strand
TCAAGCCGATCGCCATGGAAGACGGCCTGCGCTTCGCAATTCGCGAAGGTGGTCGTACCGTTGGTGCCGGCGTGGTTGCCAAGATCGTCGAGTAATATTTGACGATGATGAAAAGGGCTCCCTCGGGGGCCCTTTTCTATTATTGATCATTTATTGACACCCTATGGGCGCATCCGTACAATTGCGCCTCCTTTTACCGGGGGTATTGCGCCTGGTAGGGTGGCTACTTGGAGTCTGAGGTCAAAATGCAAAACCAACAAATCCGTATTCGGTTGAAGGCTTTTGACCATCGCCTGATCGATCAATCAACCCAGGAAATCGTGGAAACCGCGAAACGTACTGGTGCTCAGGTGCGTGGTCCGATTCCGCTGCCAACCCGCAAAGAGCGGTTCACTGTGCTGGTTTCTCCGCACGTCAATAAAGACGCGCGCGATCAGTATGAAATCCGAACCCACAAGCGTGTGCTGGACATCGTTCAGCCGACCGACAAAACCGTCGATGCGCTGATGAAGCTCGATCTTGCGGCTGGTGTGGAAGTGCAGATCAGCCTCGGCTAAGACCTGAGAGTTTTAGTCGTGTAACGCTCTGAAATGGGCGGCCATAGCGGGTGAAAGCCCCGTACACTCAAGAGGTTTCAAAATGACTATTGGTGTAGTCGGTCGTAAATGCGGCATGACCCGCGTTTTCACCGAGGATGGTGTCTCTATTCCGGTTACGGTCATCGAGATCGAGCCGAATCGCGTCACTCAGTTCAAAAATGAAGAGAGCGATGGCTATCGTGCAGTGCAGGTCACTGTCGGTGAGCGTCGCGCGTCCCGTGTCACCAAGGCTCAGGCCGGTCACTTCGCCAAGGCGAACGTTGCTGCTGGTCGTGGCGTCTGGGAATTCCGCCTAGATGGCGAGGAGTTCCAGGTTGGTGATCAGATCAATGCCGAGATTTTTCAGGCAGGGCAGCTGGTGGATGTCACCGGTCAGTCCAAGGGTAAAGGCTTTGCCGGTACCATCAAGCGCTGGAACTTCCGTGGTCAGGACAATACCCACGGTAACTCCGTATCCCACCGCGTCCCGGGCTCTATCGGTCAGTGCCAGACTCCAGGTCGTGTATTCAAGGGCAAGAAGATGTCCGGGCACATGGGCGCCGAGCGCGTAACCGTGCAGTCTCTGGAAATCGTGCGCGTCGATGCCGAGCGTAACCTGCTGTTGGTTAAGGGTGCAGTGCCCGGCGCCACCGGTGGTGACGTGTTCGTGCGTCCGGCCGCCAAGGCTCGCGGTTAAGGGGGAGTTCACATGCAATTGAATGTAAATGGCGCACAGGCCATCGAAGTCTCCGATCGCACCTTTGGTGGTGAGTTCAACGAGACGCTGGTGCATCAGGCTGTCGTCGCCTACATGGCTGGCGGTCGTCAGGGTAGCAAGCAGCAGAAAACCCGCTCCGACGTGTCCGGTGGTGGCAAGCGTCCGTGGCGCCAGAAGGGCACCGGTCGCGCGCGCGCCGGTACCACTCGTGGTCCGATCTGGCGTGGCGGTGGTGTGACTTTCGCTGCTCGTCCTCAGAACCACGAGCAGAAGCTGAACAAGAAGATGTATCGCGCTGCACTGCGTTCCATCCTTGCTGAGCTTGTCCGCTCCGAGCGTCTGGTTGTCGTAGAAGATTTCGCCGTCGAGGCCCCGAAGACCAAGGCGCTTGCTAGCAAGCTCAATGGCATGGGTCTGAGCGACGTGCTGATCGTTTCCGATGCTGTCGATCAGAACCTGTACCTCGCTGCGCGCAATCTGCCGCATGTCGACGTACGTGACGTTCAGGGTTCCGATCCGGTCAGCCTGATCGCCTATGACAAGGTGTTGATCACCGTGTCGGCTGTGAAGAAATTCGAGGAGCTGCTGGGATGAACCAGGAACGCGTATTCAAAGTCCTGCTTGGTCCGCACGTCTCTGAGAAGGCTACCGTGCTGGCTGACAGCAAGAAGCAATTCGTTTTCAAGGTTGCGACCGACGCAACCAAGCTGGAAATCAAGAAGGCTGTTGAGAGCCTGTTCGACGTGAAGGTTGCCGCGGTCAACACCCTGAATGTACAGGGTAAGACCAAGCGCACCGCTCGCGGTCTGGGCAAGCGCAACGACTGGAAGAAGGCGTACATCGCTCTTCAGCCAGGCCAGGATCTCGATTTCTCCGGCAGTGCTGAGTAAGGAAGGGGTGCATCATGGCAATCGTTAAATGCAAACCGACTTCCGCGGGCCGCCGTTTTGTGGTCAAGGTGGTCAATCAGGAGCTGCACAAAGGCGCTCCGTACGCACCGCTGCTCGAGAAGAAGTCGAAGTCTGGCGGCCGTAACAACAACGGTCGTATCACCACCCGCCACATTGGTGGTGGTCATAAGCAGCACTATCGTCTGGTCGATTTTCGTCGCAACAAAGATGGCATTCCGGCCATCGTCGAGCGCATCGAATACGATCCGAACCGTACTGCACACATCGCGCTGCTGAAGTATGCCGACGGTGAGCGTCGCTACATCATCGCGCCGAAAGGCGTGAGCGCTGGCGATCAGCTGGTCTCGGGCATCAATGCTCCGATCAAGGCTGGTAACAGCCTGCCGCTGCGTAACATCCCGCTGGGTTCTACCGTTCACGGTGTCGAGCTCAAGCCGGGCAAGGGCGCTCAGATCGCTCGTTCAGCTGGTGCTTCGGCTCAGCTGGTCGCTCGCGAGGGTTCCTACGTGACGCTGCGTCTGCGTTCCGGCGAGATGCGCAAAGTGCTGGCCGAGTGCCGTGCGACCCTGGGCGAGGTCTCGAACTCCGAGCATAGCCTGCGTTCGCTGGGTAAAGCTGGTGCCAAGCGCTGGAAGGGCATTCGTCCGACCGTTCGTGGTGTCGCGATGAACCCGGTCGATCACCCGCACGGTGGTGGTGAAGGTCGTACCTCCGGTGGTCGTCATCCGGTGTCGCCATGGGGCTTCCCGACTAAGGGCGCGAAGACCCGCACTAACAAGCGCACCGATAACATGATCGTCCGTCGTCGCAAGTAACTAGAGGGATACGACAGTGCCGCGTTCTCTGAAAAAAGGTCCTTTTATCGATCTTCACCTACTGAAGAAGGTCGAAGCGGCGGTGGAAAAGAACGATCGCAAGCCAGTCAAGACCTGGTCGCGCCGTTCGATGATCCTGCCGCAAATGGTCGGTCTGACCATCGCTGTACATAACGGTCGTCAACATGTCCCGGTCCTTGTGTCCGAAGACATGGTCGGCCACAAACTCGGCGAGTTCGCTGCTACCCGCACTTATCGCGGGCACGTCGCGGACAAGAAAGGCAAGCGCTAAGGGGTAAGGAAAGATGGAAGTAGCCGCTAAGTTGTCGGGCGCTCGCATCTCCGCCCAGAAAGCCCGCCTGGTCGCCGACCAGATCCGCGGGAAGAAGGTGGGCGACGCGCTCAACCTCCTGGCTTTCAGTAGCAAGAAAGCCGCCGAGATCATGAAGAAAGTGCTGGAGTCGGCCGTTGCCAACGCCGAGCACAACGAAGGCGCCGATGTGGATGATCTGAAAGTCTCCACGGTCTTCGTCAACGAGGGGCGTTCGCTTAAGCGCATCATGCCGCGTGCCAAGGGCCGCGCTGATCGCATCGTCAAGCGGTCTTGCCATATCACTGTCAAGGTTGCGGACAAGTAACGGAGTCGATCAGATGGGTCAGAAAGTACATCCCACTGGCATTCGCCTGGGAATCGTCAAGGAGCACACCTCCGTCTGGTACGCAGACGGCCGCACGTATGCAGACTATCTGCTTGCAGATCTGAACGTGCGTGAGTACCTCCAAGACAAACTAAAAAGCGCGTCCGTAAGCCGTATCGATATCCATCGCCCGGCTCAAACCGCACGCATCACCATCCACACCGCTCGTCCCGGCATCGTGATCGGCAAGAAAGGTGAAGATGTTGAGAAGCTGCGTCAGGACCTGACCAAGCAAATGGGTGTGCCGGTGCACATCAATATCGAAGAGATCCGCAAGCCGGAGCTCGACGCAATGCTGGTTGCACAGAGCGTAGCTCAGCAGCTGGAGCGTCGCGTGATGTTCCGTCGCGCCATGAAGCGCGCCGTACAGAACGCCATGCGCATTGGTGCCAAGGGCATCAAGATCCAGGTCAGTGGTCGTCTGGGTGGGGCTGAAATCGCCCGTACCGAGTGGTATCGCGAAGGTCGTGTGCCGCTGCACACCCTGCGTGCCGATATCGATTACAACACTTACGAAGCGCACACCACCTACGGTGTGATTGGTGTCAAGGTGTGGATCTTCAAAGGCGAAGTGATTGGTGGTCGCCATGAAGAGCTCAAGCCTCAAGCGCCAGCTCCTCGTAAAAAAGCTGCTAAGTAAGGGGTACGCCAAATGTTGCAACCCAAGCGTACAAAATTCCGCAAGCAGATGACCGGCCACAACCGTGGTCTGGCTCAGCGCGGTAGCAAGGTCAGCTTCGGCGAGTTCGCGCTGAAGTCTGTTTCTCGTGGTCGTCTGACCGCGCGCCAGATCGAGGCTGCACGTCGTGCGCTGACTCGTCACGTCAAGCGTGGCGGTAAGATCTGGATCCGCGTGTTCCCCGACAAGCCCGTTACCAAGAAGCCCCTCGAAGTTCGTATGGGTAAAGGTAAGGGTAGCGTCGAGTACTGGGTAGCCCAGATTCAGCCGGGCAAGGTGCTTTACGAGATCGAGGGTGTTTCCGAAGAGCTGGCGCGTGAGGCTTTCGCCCTGGCCGCTGCAAAGCTGCCGCTCGCCACCTCCTTTGTTAAGCGGACGGTGATGTGATGAAAGCGAATGAACTTCGTGAAAAATCCGTTGAGCAGCTGAACGAGCAACTGCTCGAGCTGCTGCGGGACCAGTTCAATCTGCGTATGCAGAAAGCGACTGGCCAGTTGGGGCAGTCTCACCTGCTCTCGCAAGTCAAGCGCGACATCGCTCGTGTCAAGACTGTGCTCAACCAGCAGGCAGGTAAGTGATCATGGCTGAAGCTCAGAAAACCGTCCGCACGCTGACCGGCCGCGTCGTCAGCGACAAGATGGACAAGACCATCACCGTACTGATCGAGCGTCGCGTGAAGCACCCGATCTACGGCAAATACGTGAAGCGTTCGACCAAACTGCACGCCCACGACGAAACCAACCAGTGCCGTATCGGCGACAAGGTCACCATCCGCGAGACTCGTCCGCTGGCCAAGACCAAGACCTGGATGCTGGTTGACGTCGTTGAACGTGCCGTCGAAGTCTAAGGGCTAGGGGTCGGAGAAATTATATGATTCAGACTCAATCCATGCTCGATGTGGCTGATAACAGTGGCGCTCGTCGCGTCATGTGTATCAAGGTGCTCGGCGGTTCGCACCGCCGTTACGCCGGCATCGGCGACATTATCAAGGTTACCGTCAAGGAAGCGATTCCTCGTGGCAAGGTCAAGAAAGGCCAGGTTATGACCGCTGTTGTGGTTCGTACCCGCCATGGTGTCCGTCGTCCCGATGGTTCTATCATCCGCTTCGATGGCAACGCTGCTGTTCTGTTGAACAACAAGCAAGAGCCTATCGGCACCCGTATCTTTGGGCCGGTGACGCGTGAGCTTCGTACAGAGAAGTTCATGAAGATCGTCTCGCTCGCCCCTGAAGTGCTGTAAGGAGTAGCCGCATGCAAAAGATTCGTCGCAACGACGAGATCATCGTCATCGCCGGCAAAGACAAGGGCAAGCGCGGTAAGGTGCTCAAGGTGCTCGCTGACGACCGTCTGGTCGTCGGTGGGATCAACCTCGTCAAGCGCCATACCAAGCCGAACCCGATGTCCGGCGTTCAGGGCGGTATCGTCGAGAAAGAGGCGCCTTTGCACGTCTCTAACGTCGCCATTTTCAACGGCGAAACCAACAAGGCAGACCGTGTTGGCTTCAAGGTTGAAGAAGGCAAGAAAATTCGTGTCTTCAAGTCGACCCAGAAGCCGGTTGACGCTTGAGACTGCTAGGTAGATAACCATGGCACGACTAAAAGAAGTTTATCGGAAGGAAATCGCGCCCAAGCTGAAGGAAGAGCTTCAGCTTAAGAACGTGATGGAAGTTCCGCGCATTACCAAGATCACCCTCAACATGGGTATTGGCGAGGCGATCGGTGACAAGAAGATCATCGACAACGCTGTCGCTGACCTGGAAAAGATTACCGGCCAGAAGGTCGTGGTCACTCATGCTCGCAAGTCCATCGCTGGCTTCAAGGTCCGCGAAGGCTGGCCGATCGGTGTCAAGGTGACGCTGCGTCGTGAGCGTATGTACGAGTTCCTGGATCGTCTGCTCTCCATTTCCCTGCCGCGCGTACGTGATTTCCGCGGCCTGAACGCCAAGTCCTTTGATGGACGTGGCAACTACAGCATGGGTGTGAAAGAGCAGATCATCTTCCCGGAGATCGATTACGACAAGATTGATGCCCTGCGTGGTCTGGACATCACTCTGACCACCACTGCCCGGACGGATGAAGAAGGTCGCGCTTTGCTGCGTGCCTTCAACTTCCCGTTCCGTAACTGATTGGAGTAGGCACATGGCTAAGCAAAGCATGAAGAACCGTGAGCTGAAGCGTCAGCAAACGGTCGCCAAGTTCGCCCAGAAGCGTGCGGCACTGAAGGCAATCATCGCTAACCCGGAGTCCTCTCCGGAAGCGCGCTGGGAAGCTCAGGTCGCACTGCAGAAGCAGCCTCGTGACGCCAGCGCTTCGCGCCTGCGCAACCGCTGCCGTCTGACTGGTCGTCCGCACGGCGTCTATCGCAAGTTCGGTCTCGCGCGCAACATGCTGCGTCAGGCCGCGATGCGCGGTGACGTGCCGGGCCTGGTCAAGGCCAGCTGGTAACAAAACAACAGGACCTTCGGGTCCTGTTTGTTTTTCGATCAAGCCCCCTGTGGGGCTTGATTCGCTTATGGCGACTCTCTAGAATGTCCGGCTCGCCTGAGCCTCGCACTTTGCCGGGTTTGTCCATTGGCGACACGAGCCGTCAAGGCTTATTTTTTTGTTTTAGGAGCTAAGAGCCCATGAGTATGCAGGACCCGTTAGCGGACATGCTAACTCGTATCCGTAATGCCCAGATGGCCGAGAAGTCCGTCGTAAGCATGCCGTCTTCCACGCTGAAGGTGGCTGTAGCCAATGTTCTTCAGGGTGAAGGCTATATCGCGGGATACCAGGTCAGCGGTGATGCCAAGCCGCAGCTGTCCATCGAGCTGAAGTACTTCGAAGGCCGTCCGGTCATCGAAGAGCTCAAGCGCGTAAGTCGTCCTGGCCTGCGCCAGTACAAGTCCGTTGACCAGTTGCCGAAAGTACGCGGTGGCCTGGGTGTGTCGATCGTCTCCACCAACAAGGGTGTGATGACTGATCGTGCTGCTCGCGCTGCTGGTGTTGGCGGCGAAGTGCTTTGCACTGTGTTCTAAGGGGGGATAAGCATGTCTCGCGTTGCTAAGAACCCCGTCAAGCTGCCCGCTGGCGTCGAAATCAAGATGTCCGGTCAGCAGCTTTCGGTGAAGGGCGCAAAAGGCGCTCTCGAACTGAATGTTCATCCGTCTGTGGAAGTGATCCAGGAATCCGGCGAGCTGCGCTTTGCCGGTCGTAATGGTGATCAGCAGACTCGCGCCATGGCTGGTACCACTCGTGCGCTGGTCAACAACATGGTGATCGGCGTCAGCCAGGGCTTCGAGCGCAAGCTTCAGCTGGTTGGTGTGGGTTACAAGGCGCAAGCCAAGGGTCAGGTGCTGAACCTCGCGCTCGGTTTCTCCCATCCGATCGACTATGCGTTGCCGGAAGGTGTGGTCGCCGAAACCCCGAACCAGACCGAGATCCTGATCAAGGGTGTCGACAAGCAACTGGTTGGTCAGGTCGCCGCGGAGATTCGCGATTTCCGTCGCCCTGAACCTTATAAGGGCAAGGGCGTTCGTTACGCGGATGAAGTTGTCCGTCGTAAAGAAGCCAAGAAGAAGTAGGGCATAGCAAATGACCGACAAAAAAGTTACTCGACTGCGTCGCGCTCGCAAAGCACGCCTGAAAATGCACGAGCTCGAAGCCGTGCGTCTGTGCGTCTATCGCTCTTCGCAGCACATCTACGCCCAGGTCATTTCGGCCGACGGCAGCAAGGTTCTGGCCAGCGCCTCTACCTTGGACAAAGCATTGCGTGATGGCGCCACTGGCAATGTCGACGCGGCCAAGAAAGTTGGCGAGCTGGTTGCCGAGCGTGCAAAAGCCGCTGGTGTAACGCAGGTTGCATTCGACCGTTCTGGCTTCAAGTACCACGGTCGTGTCAAGGCACTGGCCGATGCTGCTCGTGAAGGCGGGCTGGAGTTCTAAGTTATGGCAAATAACGAGCAAAAGCGCGACGAAGGCTACATCGAGAAGCTGGTTCAAGTTAACCGCGTCGCAAAAACCGTAAAGGGTGGCCGTATCTTCACCTTCACCGCTCTGACTGTCGTTGGTGACGGAAAGGGTCGTGTTGGCTTCGGCCGTGGCAAGTCCCGCGAAGTGCCGGCTGCCATCCAGAAGGCCATGGAGGCGGCTCGCCGCAATATGATCCAGGTTGACCTGAATGGCACCACCCTGCAGTACCCGACCAAGGCTGCGCATGGCGCCTCCAAGGTATACATGCAGCCAGCCTCTGAAGGTACTGGTGTGATTGCCGGTGGCGCCATGCGTGCGCTGCTGGAAGTTGCTGGTGTTCAGAACGTTCTGGCCAAGTGCTACGGCTCCACCAATCCGGTGAACGTTGTGCATGCCACCTTCAAGGGCCTGAAGGCCATGCAGTCGCCCGAATCCGTGGCAGCCAAGCGTGGCAAGAGCGTCGAGGAGATTCTCTAACCATGGCTAACGCTACTGTCAAAGTCACGCTTGTCAAAAGCGTGAACGGCCGTCTGGCCAATCACAAGGCGTGCGTCAAGGGCTTGGGCCTGCGTCGCATTGGTCATACCGTTGAGGTTCAGGATACTCCTGAGAACCGTGGCATGATCAACAAGGCCTACTACCTTCTCCGTGTGGAGGGCTAATCATGCAATTGAACGATCTGCGTTCCGCGCCGGGTGCCCGTCGCGAAAAGCTGCGTCCCGGTCGTGGTATCGGTAGCGGTCTCGGTAAGACCGGTGGCCGTGGTCACAAGGGTCAGACTTCCCGTTCCGGTGGCAAGATTGCTCCCGGTTTCGAGGGTGGTCAGCAGCCGTTGCACCGCCGTCTGCCGAAGTTCGGCTTCGTCTCGCTGAAGGCCATGGACCGCGCGGAAGTGCGTACTTCCGAGTTGGTAAAGGTCGAGGGTGATGTCGTTACCGTGCAGAGCCTGAAAGACGCCAACGTCATCAACCAGAACGTACAGCGCGTGAAAATCATGCTGTCCGGCGAGGTTGGTCGTGCGGTGACGCTCAAGGGTATCGCAGCCACCAAGGGTGCGCGTGCGGCTATCGAAGCAGCTGGCGGCAAGTTCGAGGAATAAATGGCTAAGCAAGGTGCTCTCTCCGCGCTGAGTAATGGTGGTCTGTCCGAACTATGGGCTCGTCTGCGCTTTCTGTTCATGGCGATCATCGTCTACCGGATTGGCGCACACATCCCTGTTCCCGGGATCAATCCCGATCGACTGGCCGAACTGTTCCGTCAGAACGAGGGGACCATCCTTAGCTTGTTCAACATGTTTTCCGGCGGCGCGCTGGAGCGCATGAGCATCTTTGCATTGGGGATCATGCCGTACATTTCGGCCTCGATCATCATGCAGCTCATGACCGCTGTCAGTCCGCAGCTGGAGCAGTTGAAGAAAGAAGGTGAGGCCGGGCGTCGCAAGATCAGCCAGTACACCCGTTACGGCACGCTGGTGCTCGCGATCGTTCAGGCCGTCGGCATGTCCGTCGGTCTGGCCGGTCAGGGTGTCGCGTTCAGCAACGATTTCGGCTTCTACTTCGTCGCCATCACAACCTTCGTGTCTGGTGCGATGTTCATGATGTGGCTGGGTGAGCAGATCACCGAGCGAGGCGTTGGTAACGGCATCTCGATGCTGATCTTCGCTGGTATCGTCGCGGGGTTGCCGGGCGCGCTTGGCCAGTCCTTCGAGTCTGCTCGTCAGGGCGACATCAACATCATTGCGCTGCTTGCTGTTGGCCTCCTGGCTGTTGCAATCATCGGTTTCGTGGTCTTCATCGAGCGTGGCCAGCGGCGTATCGCCGTGCACTACGCCAAGCGGCAGCAAGGTCGTAAGGTTTTCGCTGCGCAGACCAGCCATTTGCCGTTGAAGGTGAACATGGCGGGGGTTATCCCGGCCATCTTCGCTAGCAGCATCCTGTTGTTCCCTGCCTCGCTTGGTCAGTGGTTCGGTCAATCCGAGAGCATGGGCTGGTTGGCTGATATCTCGCAGGCGATTGCCCCAGGGCAGCCGTTGAATATCCTGCTGTTCAGTGCTGGCATCATATTCTTCTGCTTCTTCTATACGGCGTTGATGTTCAACCCGAAGGATGTTGCTGAGAATCTGAAGAAGTCCGGTGCGTTTATTCCCGGGATTCGTCCTGGTGAGCAATCGGCCCGTTATATCGATGGCGTGCTGACTCGCTTGACCATGTTCGGCGCCCTGTACATGACGGCTGTATGCCTGTTGCCGCAGTTTCTCGTGGTTGCAGCGAATGTGCCGTTCTACCTCGGTGGGACCTCGTTGCTGATCGTGGTTGTGGTTGTCATGGACTTCATGTCCCAAGTGCAATCGCACCTCATGTCGCACCAGTACGATTCCCTGATGAAGAAAGCCAACCTGAAGGGCTACGGCAGCGGCATGCTCCGCTGAGGTTGCTCGTAAGGTTCTAGGAGTTGGTGATGAAAGTTCGTGCATCGGTTAAAAAGCTGTGCCGCAACTGCAAGGTCATTCGTCGCGACGGTGTCGTGCGCGTGATCTGCAGCGCAGAACCGCGTCACAAGCAGCGCCAAGGCTGATTGTGTAAAGCGTGAGAACCCGGCAGCTAGTGCGCTGCCGGGTTGAATATTTGTTATTACAGCGTTAATATCTCGCGCCCTTTTCTTGGCTTCCGGGGCGTAGGTAGCTGTCAATTGGAGTTTCACTGAATGGCCCGTATTGCAGGCGTCAACATTCCGGATAACAAGCACACTGTTATCTCGCTGACCTACATCTACGGTGTTGGTCGCACCCGCGCGCAGGAAATCTGCGCTGCTACCGGTGTGAATCCGGCAGCAAAGATCAAGGATCTTTCCGACGAGCAGGTCGAACTGCTGCGTGGCGAAGTCGGCAAGTTCATCGTTGAAGGCGACCTGCGTCGCGAAGTCAACATGAAAATCAAGCGCTTGATGGACCTGGGTTGCTATCGCGGCCTGCGTCATCGTCGTGGTCTGCCGGTTCGCGGTCAGCGCACCAAGACCAACGCACGTACCCGTAAGGGCCCGCGCAAGCCGATCCGCAAGTAATCGCGTTAGCGAATCGACAGGAATCTAGTCATGGCAAAACCTGCTGCTCGTCCTCGTAAAAAAGTCAAAAAGACAGTGGTTGATGGCATCGCCCACATCCACGCGTCTTTCAATAACACCATCGTGACCATCACTGATCGTCAGGGCAATGCGCTGTCCTGGGCTACCTCCGGTGGTTCGGGCTTCCGCGGCTCGCGTAAGTCCACTCCGTTCGCTGCTCAGATCGCCGCCGAGCGCGCTGGCCAGGCCGCTCTGGAGTACGGTCTGAAGAACCTCGACGTCAACGTCAAGGGCCCAGGTCCGGGTCGCGAATCCGCTGTGCGTGCTCTGAACGCCTGCGGCTACAAAATCGCCAGCATCACCGACGTGACGCCGATCCCGCATAACGGGTGCCGTCCGCCGAAGAAGCGCCGCGTGTAATCAGGAGACAGTAAAGAATGGCTCGTTATATTGGTCCCAAGTGCAAACTGTCTCGTCGTGAAGGCACTGATCTCTTCCTGAAGAGTGGTGCGCGCGCGCTCGAATCCAAGTGCAACATTGAAACCCCGCCGGGTGTGCATGGTCAGCGTCGTGGCCGTCTGTCCGACTACGGCACTCAGCTGCGCGAGAAGCAGAAAGTCCGCCGCATCTACGGTGTTCTGGAGCGTCAGTTCAGCGGTTACTACAAGGAAGCCGCCAGCCGTAAGGGCGCTACCGGCGAAAACCTGCTGCAGCTGCTCGAATGCCGCCTGGACAACGTCGTGTACCGTATGGGCTTCGGCTCCACTCGTGCCGAATCGCGTCAGCTGGTGTCGCACAAGTCGATCACAGTCAACGGTCAGACCGTGAACATCCCGTCCTACCAGGTTAAAGCCGGTGACGTGGTTGCTGTTCGCGAGAAGTGCCGTAACCAGCTGCGTATCGCCCAGGCCCTCGAACTGTGCGCACAGCGCGGCCGCGTTGAATGGGTCGAAGTAGACGCCGACAAGAAATCCGGTGTTTTCAAGAATGTTCCGGCTCGCAGCGATCTGTCCGCCGACATCAATGAAAACCTGATTGTCGAGCTCTACTCCAAGTAAGGGCTAGAAAATAGGTGTATCCATGCAGAGTTCGGTAAATGAGTTCCTGACCCCCCGCCATATCGATGTGCAGGTGGTCAGTCCGACCCGTGCCAAGATCACTCTCGAGCCCCTCGAGCGTGGTTTTGGCCACACCCTGGGCAACGCGCTGCGTCGTATTCTGTTGTCCTCCATGCCCGGCTGCGCTGTGGTCGAGGCTGAGATCGACGGTGTGCTCCACGAGTACAGCGCCATCGAGGGCGTGCAGGAAGATGTAATCGAAATCCTGCTCAACCTCAAAGGTATCGCCATCAAGCTGCACGGCCGTGATGAAGTGACCTTGAGCCTGGTGAAGAAGGGCGCGGGCGCTGTTACCGCTGCCGATATCCAGCTGGATCACGATGTTGAAATCGTCAATGGCGATCACCTGATCGCCAATCTGGCGGCCAACGGCTCGCTCAACATGAAGCTCAAGGTCGCTCGCGGCCGTGGTTACGAGCCTGCTGATGCGCGTCAGAGCGACGAGGACGAAAGCCGTAGCATCGGTCGTCTTCAGCTCGACGCCACCTTCAGCCCGGTTCGTCGCGTGGCTTATGTGGTCGAGAATGCTCGTGTCGAGCAGCGCACCAACCTGGACAAGCTGGTCATTGACCTGGAAACCAACGGCACTCTGGATCCCGAAGAGGCGATTCGTCGTGCAGCGACCATCCTGCAGCAGCAGCTGGCTGCGTTCGTCGACCTGAAGGGCGACAGCGAACCAGTGGTTGTCGAGCAGGAAGACGAGATCGATCCGATCCTGTTGCGTCCGGTTGATGACCTGGAACTGACCGTACGTTCGGCCAACTGCCTCAAGGCAGAGAACATCTACTACATTGGTGATCTGATCCAGCGCACCGAAGTAGAGCTGTTGAAAACGCCGAACCTGGGCAAGAAGTCCCTGACCGAGATCAAGGACGTTCTGGCTTCGCGTGGTTTGTCCCTCGGTATGCGCCTGGATAACTGGCCGCCGGCAAGTCTCAAGAAGGACGATAAGGCCACTGCCTGATCGCCCCCAGTAACCGAACTGAACGTTTGGTAAGGAATTTCAATCATGCGTCATCGTAAAAGTGGCCGTCATCTGAGCCGCACCAGCGCCCACCGCAAGGCCATGTTCCAGAACATGGCGGTGTCGCTGTTCGAGCACGAACTGATCAAGACCACCCTGCCCAAGGCCAAGGAACTGCGTCGCGTTGCCGAGCCGCTGATCACCCTGGCCAAGGAAGACAGCGTTGCCAACCGCCGCCTGGCTTTCGACCGTACCCGTTCGAAAGCTGCCGTAGGCAAGCTGTTCAACGATCTGGGCAAGCGCTACGCCACCCGTCAGGGCGGCTATCTGCGCATCCTCAAGTGCGGTTTCCGCGCAGGGGACAACGCACCTATGGCTTACGTCGAGCTGGTTGACCGTCCGGTCGCTGGTGAGGTCGAAGCCGCAGCCGAGTAATCGGCCGCTGTATGAAGAACCGGGCCTAGGCCCGGTTTTTTATTGTCTGAACGATGGTGCTGCTCTATCAGGCTGGTTCGTTTAATAAATTAGTTCTTTAGTGGCGTCTCGTTAGAATTCTCCTCAAGCCGATTTCATCGGTATGTTCAAGGAGATACAGCATGAGCCTAGGCAAGACCCTCACCACCGCTGGTGGCGCCCCCGTTGCCGACAATCAGAATTCTCGTTCGGCCGGGCCTCGTGGCCCTTTGTTGCTGGATGACTTCCACCTGGTCGAAAAGCTCGCCCATTTCAATCGCGAAGTCATTCCGGAGCGTCGTGTGCACGCCAAGGGCTCCGGCGCCTACGGCACGCTTACCGTGACCGCAGACATAACTCACCTCACCCGCGCCAAGCTGTTCGAGGCCGTTGGCAAGCAGACGCCTTTGTTCCTGCGCTTTTCCACGGTAGGGGGTGAGCGCGGCTCGGCGGATACCGAGCGTGATCCTCGCGGCTTCGCGGTGAAATTCTATACCGAGGAAGGCAATTGGGACGTGGTAGGTAACAACACGCCGGTCTTCTTCATCCGCGATCCGCTGAAATTTCCGGATTTCATCCATACGCAAAAGCGTGACCCATGGACCAATCTGAAGAGCCCGCAGATGATGTGGGACTTCTGGTCGCACTCACCCGAGGCGTTGCATCAGGTCACCATCCTGTTTTCCGATCGCGGCATCCCCGATGGTTATCGGTTCATGCATGGATTCGGCAGCCACACCTTCAGCCTGGTCAACGGTCAAGGCGAGCGGCACTGGGTGAAGTTCCACTTCAAGAGCATGCAAGGGATCAGAAACCTGCATCCGAGCGAGGCAGCACGCCTTGCTGGCAGCGATCCCGATTATGCGCAGCGCGATCTTTTCCACGCGATCGAGCGGGGCGAGTTCCCCAGGTGGAAGCTCTGCATCCAGGTGATGAGCGAGGCGGAGGCTGCCAGCCGTGCCGAGAATCCGTTTGACGTCACCAAGGTCTGGTCGCAAAAGGACTTTCCGCTGATCGAAGTGGGGATAGTCGAGCTGAATCGCAATCCGCAGAACTATTTCGCCGAGGTCGAACAGGCTGCCTTTGCCCCGAGCAACGTCGTCCCGGGTGTCGGCCTGTCGCCGGATCGCATGCTACAGGGGCGGGTATTCGCTTACGCCGATGCCCATCGTTACCGCGTCGGCACCAACCATCAGCAGCTTCCGGTCAATGCGCCGCGTTGCCCAGTCCGCAACTATCAGCGTGATGGCGCGATGCGTTTTGATGGCAACGGTGGTTCGGCGCCCAACTACGAGCCGAACAGCTATAGCGACGCCCCCAAGCAGGCGGCGCAATACGCCGAACCGGCGCTTGCGCTCTCTGGCGCCGCTGACCGGTATGACCACAGGGCCGATGAGGACTATTTCAGCCAGGCGGGTGCTCTGTTCCGTCTGATGACAGCCGAGCAGCAGAACCTGCTGATCGTGAATATAGTCGGTGCGATGATGGGCGTTTCGCGTGACGTACAGTTGCGTCAGCTGGGCCACTTCTTCCAGGCCGACCCGGCATACGGAGCGGGTGTCGCCCGGGGGCTTGGCATCGATCCGAACGAAGTCGCCTAAGCCATATCGAGCGTGGAGCGTTTAGAAGCCGGCCTCGTGAGAGGCCGGCTTTTTTGTGGCAGCTCGTCAGTGGCGGTCGCGCTCCAGCAGTGGTTTGAGGAAATGCCCGGTGTGCGACTGCGGCATTTCCGCGACCTCTTCCGGTGTGCCGCTGGCGATGATCTGACCGCCCTTGGAGCCGCCTTCAGGACCGAGATCCACCAGCCAGTCGGCGGTCTTGATCACGTCCAGGTTGTGCTCGATGACCACCACGGTGTTGCCGTGGTCGCGTAGGCGATGCAGCACGTCGAGCAGTTGCTGGATGTCGGCGAAATGCAGGCCGGTGGTGGGTTCGTCGAGGATGTACAGGGTCTTGCCGGTGTCGCGCTTGGACAGCTCGCGGGACAGCTTGACCCGCTGCGCCTCGCCGCCGGATAGCGTGGTCGCGCTCTGTCCCAGCTTGATGTACGACAGTCCGACGTCCATCAGCGTCTGCAGCTTGCGCGCCACTGCCGGCACCGGATCGAAGAACTCGCGGGCTTCCTCGATGGTCATGTCCAGCACCTCGGTGATGCTCTTGCCCTTGTACTTCACCTCCAGCGTCTCACGATTGTAGCGCTTGCCCTTGCACACATCGCAGGGAACGTAGATATCCGGCAGGAAGTGCATCTCCACCTTGATCACGCCGTCGCCCTGGCAGGCTTCGCAGCGGCCACCCTTGACGTTGAAGGAGAAACGCCCTGGCCCGTAACCGCGCGAACGGGCTTCCGGCACGCCAGCGAACAGCTCGCGAATCGGCGTGAACAGCCCGGTGTAGGTCGCCGGGTTGGAGCGCGGTGTGCGGCCGATGGGGCTCTGGTCGATGTCGACGACCTTGTCCAGGTGCTGCAGGCCATCGAAGCTATCGTAGGGTGCGACCTCCAGCGTGGTCGCACCATTGAGTGCCGTGGCGGTGATCGGGAACAGTGTGTTGTTGATCAGCGTCGATTTGCCCGAGCCGGACACGCCGGTGATGCAGGTAAGCAGGCCAACCGGAATCTCCAGGTCGACGTTGCGCAGGTTGTTGCCACGGGCGCCCTTTAGCTTGAGCAGCTTTTTCGAATCGCGACGGGTGCGCTCCGGCGGATAGTTGATCTTCACTCGGCCGGACAGGTACTTGCCAGTCAGCGAGTTCGGGTGCGCCATCACCTCGTCCGGCGTGCCTTCGGCGACGATGCGGCCGCCGTGCACGCCGGCACCCGGTCCGATGTCGACTACGTAGTCGGCAAGGCGGATGGCGTCCTCGTCGTGCTCGACCACGATCACCGTATTGCCGATGTCGCGCAGGTGTCGCAGGGTGCCGAGCAGGCGTTCATTGTCGCGCTGATGCAGGCCGATCGACGGCTCATCGAGGATGTACATCACGCCGACCAGGCCGGCACCGATCTGGCTTGCCAGTCGGATGCGCTGGGCCTCGCCGCCGGACAACGTGTCCGCACTGCGGTCGAGGGTCAGGTAGTCGAGGCCGACATTGACCAGGAACTGCAGACGCTCGCGGATCTCCTTGAGGATCTTGTCGGCGATTTCGCCGCGACGACCGCTGAGCGAGAGTCCGCCGAAATAATCGGTGGCGTCACCGATGGGCAGCGCCGTGACCGCCGGCAGTGTCTTGTCGCCAACCCACACGTGGCGAGCCTCGCGGCGCAGACGGGTGCCACGGCATTCCGGGCAGGGCTGGGTGCTGAGGTATTTGGCCAGCTCCTCGCGTACGGAATTGGATTCGGTCTCGCGGTAGCGGCGCTCGAGGTTGGGGATGATGCCTTCGAACGGGTGCGAACGTTTGACGATGTCGCCGCGGTCGTTGAGATAGCGGAACTCGACATTCTCACGGCCACTGCCACGCAAAATGTACTTCTGGTGGTCAGCCGCCAGCGAGTCGAAGGGTTCGTCCAGGCTGAAGCCGTAATGCGAGGCCAGTGAGCCGAGCATCTGGAAATAGTAGACGTTGCGCCGGTCCCAGCCGCGAATCGCGCCCTCGGCCAGGGTCAGCTCGCCATTGACCAGGCGCTTGGCATCGAAAAACTGCTTCACTCCGAGGCCATCGCAGGTCGGGCAGGCCCCTGCCGGATTGTTGAAAGAGAACAGCTTGGGTTCCAGCTCGCTGATGGAGTGACCGCAGATCGGGCAGGCGAAGCGCGCCGAGAAGATCATCTCCTCGCCTTCGTCATGCTCCTCCAAGTGCGCGACCAGCGCGATGCCGTCCGCCAGTTTCAGCGCCGTCTCGAAGGATTCGGCCAGACGCTGCTGCAGGTCGCCACGGACCTTGAAACGATCCACCACCACATCGATGGAGTGCTTCTTCTGCTTGTCCAGCTTGGGCAGTTCGTCCAGCTCATAGAGGCGGCCGTTGACGCGGGCGCGGACGAAGCCCTGGGCACGCAGCTCATCGAACACCGCCAGGTGCTCGCCCTTGCGCTCGCGGATGACCGGAGCCAGCAGCATCAGCTTGAGGCCCTCGGGCAGTGCCAGCACCTGGTCGACCATCTGGCTGACGGTTTGCGCTTCCAGCGGTGCATCATGGTCCGGGCAACGCGGCGTGCCGACCCGTGCGTAGAGCAGGCGCAGGTAGTCGTAGATCTCGGTGATGGTGCCGACGGTGGAGCGCGGGTTGTGCGAGGTGGATTTCTGCTCGATGGAAATGGCTGGGGAGAGCCCTTCGATGGTATCGACATCAGGCTTTTCCATCATCGAGAGGAACTGCCGGGCGTAGGCCGAGAGCGATTCGACGTAGCGGCGCTGGCCTTCGGCATAAAGCGTATCGAACGCCAGCGAAGACTTGCCGGAGCCGGAGAGGCCGGTTATGACGATCAGCTTGTCGCGTGGCAGGGTGAGATCGATGTTCTTCAAGTTGTGGGTGCGGGCCCCACGAATCAGAATCTTGTCCAAAACAGCCTCGCGTGGCGGGCGAAAACCCGAAAGTATACGGCCGGGGTAACAGCCGCGGCAAAACCGTGCGCCTGTGCCGAACAGGGTAGGGCTGCTAGAATCGCCGCCGGTTCATACAAGCGAGACCCTCCATGCAGGACCCCTACAGCGAGCGCATGAGCGCCAGCGAAACTCGCGCAGCCTCCGGGCTGGCGCTGGTGTTCGCTTTCCGCATGCTCGGCATGTTCATGGTTTTGCCCGTGCTGGCGACCTACGGTATGGATCTGGACGGCGCAACGCCGACCCTGATCGGATTGGCCATCGGTGCCTATGGTTTGACCCAGGCGCTGCTGCAAATTCCCTTCGGTATTCTGTCCGACCGCATCGGGCGCTTGCCGATCATCTATTTCGGGCTGGCGATCTTCGCCGCCGGCGCGGTGCTGGCGGCGATGTCCGACAGCATCTGGGGTGTAATCGCAGGACGGGTGCTGCAGGGCGCCGGTGCGATCTCCGCCGCGGTGATGGCCTTGCTCTCCGACCTGACCCGCGAGCAGCATCGAACCAAGGCGATGGCGCTGATCGGGGTGAGCATCGGCCTGTCCTTTGCCGTGGCGATGATCATCGGGCCCTTGCTGACGCGCGCCTTCGGCCTTTCCGGGTTGTTCTGGGTGACGGCGGCGATGGCGGTGCTCGGTGGCGTGATCGTGACGGTGCTGCCCAAGGCCCAGGTGCATGTCCGCCATCGCGAATCCGGCGTTGCCAAGCAGGCGCTGGGTATGACGCTGCGTCATCCGGATCTGTTGCGCCTGGATTTCAGCATCCTGGCATTACACGCGATCCTCATGGCGAGTTTCGTCGCGCTGCCGCTGGCGCTGGTGGAGCAGGGGGCACTGCCGAAGGACGAGCACTGGTGGGTCTACCTCACTGCGCTGTTGATCGGCTTCTTCGGCATGGTCCCGTTCATCATCTATGGCGAGAAGAAGCGCCAGATGCGCCGCGTGTTGCTCGGTGCCGTCTCTGCGCTGCTGCTGTGCGAGCTGTTCTTCTGGTGGTTCGGCAACGGCCTGTGGATGCTGGTGATAGGCATGGTCGCCTTCTTCGTGGCCTTCAACCTGCTTGAAGCCTCGCTGCCGTCCTTGATCAGCAAGGTGGCGCCGGCCGGCGGCAAGGGCACCGCCATGGGGGTCTATTCCACCAGTCAGTTCCTCGGTGCCGGGCTGGGCGGCGTCCTGGGCGGCATGCTCTATCAGCAGGGCGGGCTGGCGCTGGTGTTCGCTGGCTGCGCGGCACTCTGCGCGCTGTGGTTCGTGATCGCCTTCAGCATGCGCGAGCCTCCCTATGTCACCAGCCTGCGCCTGCCGCTTTCGGCCGGCGCGCTGAGCAACACCCGGCTCGAGGCCGACCTGCTGCACGTGCCTGGCGTGAGCGATGTGCTGATCGTACTTGACGAGGCGGCGGCCTATGTAAAGGTCGATACGCTGTATCTGGATAGGGACGCACTCGACCGCCTGGTCGCCTGAACGCTGGCGCAGAGGACGCCGCAGTGCGTGCCGGGGCGCAACTTGAGGGCGCGTCGGTTGGTTGTCAGGGGTGGCTGAGGTAAGATTCGCGGTCATCGGGTTTTTGGAGGCAGGATCGCCTCTGGTACCCATTTAAATCATATGTTCCAAGAGGAGTTACCCATGGCCAGAGGGGTGAACAAAGTCATCTTGATCGGCAATGTCGGCGGCGACCCGGAAACCCGCTACATGCCCAATGGCAATGCGGTGACCAACATCACGCTGGCAACCACCGACAGCTGGAAAGACAAGCAGACCGGTCAGCTGCAAGAGCGTACCGAGTGGCACCGTGTGGTGCTGTTCGGCAAGGTCGCCGAAATCGCCGGCGAGTACCTGCGTAAGGGTTCGCAGTGCTACATCGAAGGTCGCCTGCAGACGCGCGAGTGGGAAAAGGATGGCGTCAAGCGCTACACCACCGAAATCGTCGTCGACATGAATGGCACCATGCAGCTGCTCGGCGGCCGTGGTGGCAATTCCGACGATGCGCCACGCCAGCCGCGCCCGCAGCGCGAGCCGCAGCAGGCCCCGCGTCAGCAGGCCCAGCCGCAGCAGCCTGCTGCCCGGCAGCAGCCCGCGCCGGACTATGACAGCTTCGACGACGACATCCCCTTCTGAGTCCTTCCTGAATGCGAATGCGCCTGATGCTGTTGGGCGGCGGCAATGCCCTGGGTCAGGCGCTCATCCGCCTCGGCGCCGAGGAAGACATCGGCTTCCTTGCGCCGCGCCCGCCCGCCCAGGGCTGGGATGCCGCCAGTCTTACCCAGTTGCTCGACGACAACCGTCCGGATGTCGTCATCAACCTCGCCTACTACTACGACTGGTTCCAGAGCGGACAGCCCAACGAGCCGGCGCTCGCGGCCCAGGAGCGGGCTGTGGAGCGGCTTGCCGAGCTGTGCCAGCACCACGATTTCGTTCTCCTACAGCCGTCGAGTTACCGTGTATTCGATGGTGCGCGCACCACTGCCTACAGCGAAAAGGATGAAGTCGCACCGCTGGATGCCCGGGGCCAGGCGCTCTGGCGCATCGAGCAGAGCGTGCGGGCGTTGTGCCCGCGTCATGTGCTGCTGCGTTTCGGCTGGCTGCTCGACGACAGTCGTGACGGTGTATTGGGGCGAGTGTTGCAACGGCTGGAGCAGAGCGAGGCAATACTGCTGGCGGACGATCGCCGTGGCAATCCGACGCCGGTGGACGACGCGGCGCGGGTGATCCTCGCAGTGCTCAAGCAGCTCGATTGCCAGGCGCCGTTGTGGGGTACCTACCATTACGGCGGTCACGAAGCCTCGACGCCGCTGCTGGTCGCGCAGGCGCTGCTGGGCGAGGCCGCCAGGTATCGCGATGTGACGACTGCCAAGCTGACGCCGGTCGCTCACGCCGACTGTTCGGATGCCGCGGCTGAGCCGCAGCACGGTGTGTTGGCCTGCAAGAAGATATTCACCACTTTCGGCATCAAGCCGCGTGCCTGGCGCACCGGCCTGCCGAGCCTGCTGGAGCGTTATTACCGCCATGGCTGACGCCCCGATTCTGATCACCGGCGGCGCCGGCTTCATCGGCTCCAATCTGGTCGATGCACTGCTGACACGCGGTTACGCCGTTCGGGTGCTGGACAATCTGTCCACTGGCAAGCGTGAGAACCTGCCACAGGATGAGCGCGTCGAGCTGATCGTTGGTGATGTCGCCGACGCCGAATGCGTGCGTCGCTCGGTGCAGGGTTGTCGCGCCGTGGTCCATCTGGCCGCGGTGGCCTCAGTGCAAGCGTCGGTGGACGATCCGCTCGGTACGCATCAGAGCAACCTGATAGGCACGCTCAATCTGTGCGAAGCCATGCGTGATGCAGGCGTGAAGCGAGTGTTGTTTGCCTCGAGCGCGGCGGTCTATGGCAACAACGGGGAAGGCCAGGCCATCGATGAAGGCACCGCGAAGGCGCCGCTTACCCCCTACGCCGCGGACAAGCTGGCCAGTGAGCACTACCTGGATTTCTATCGGCGCCAGCATGGTTTGGAGCCTGTGGTGTTCCGCTTCTTCAATGTTTACGGCCCTCGGCAGGATCCGTCGTCGCCCTATTCCGGGGTGATCAGCATCTTCACCGAGCGGGCGCAGAAGGGGCTGCCGATTGCGGTGTTCGGCGATGGGGAGCAGACGCGGGATTTCATCTATGTAGGGGATCTGGTCGAGGTGCTGGTGCAGGCACTTGAAGCTCCGGATGCGCCGGAGGGGGCGGTGAACGTAGGGCTCAACAAGGCGACGTCGTTGAACCAGCTGCTCGACGCCATTGGCGATGTGCTGGGCGGTCTGCCCGAGGTGAGCTATCAGGCGGCGCGCTCCGGAGACATTCGTCATTCGCGGGCGAACAATGCGCGGCTGGTGCAGCGCTACCGCTTGCCAGAGCCGCCCACCAGCATGCGCCAAGGGCTGGCCCGTTTGTTGGGCAAGTAAGCGAAACCGGAAAAGACAAAAGGCGCCAATGGCGCCTTTTGTCTGTCTGCGATTCGGTTGGACCGATGCGTCAGAACTTGTAGCCGAGGCCGACCATGTAGACGAAGGGATCGACGTCTACGTCGACTTTGACTTTGTCGCCAGCCAAGTAGGTGGTGCCAGTGGTGTCGATGTCGATGTAGCGAACCTGGGCATTCAACATGACGTTATCGGTCAGCATGTAGTCCATGCCAACCTGAGCGGCCAGCCCCCAAGAGTCTTTCATGTCCAGTCCGCTGAAGCCTTTATCTTCGGCGCTGCTGCTCAGTTCAGTGTCAAAGAACCAAGTGTAGTTAATGCCGGCACCGACATAAGGCTGGAACGCTGAGTTTTTTTCCAGTGGGTAGTAGATAACGCTGAGGGTCGGAGGCAGGTGCTTGAGGCTACCCAGCTTACCGTTCAGACCTGCATACGCGCCCGGCATACCCTTCACGCCGACGTCGTGGCTGAAGGGGGTGGCGGCCAGAAGCTCGATGCCGACCTGGTCGGTGACCATGTAAGCGAAGTTCAGACCCAGCTGAGTGTTGCTGTCCAGAGTCGCCTTGGAGCCAGCAACGTCGCCAAGAACGGCGTGATTGATGTCACTACTATCTTCACGCGGATCAACAGTGATAGCACCAGCGCGAACGATGATGTCCCCGGCCTCGAAAGCCTGGGCGAGGGGTGCGGTCAGCGCCAGGGCCAGCGCGGAAGCAGTGAACAGGGTCTTGCGCATGATGATGCTCCGTTTGTTGGAATGCGATTGGCCGCCATGTTAGGGAGCAGGCGCTGGGGCTTTTTGATCCAGCTCAATGAAAGCCGCGTCGCCAGCTGCGACGTAATGCCCGGGTTGCTTTGAGTCAATTGCTGGATGATAATGTTTCTCTTTTGAGTTAACGACCGTCTGCAAGGACCTCCTCATGCCTCCCTTCATCCCCCGCCTGTTGGCGGTTGCCGTGCTGCCGTGCTGCCTGCACCTGTATGCGGGGTCGCTCTCCGCGGCTCCGCTCGACGCTGCGCTCGAAGAGAGCGAGCGCCTGTCTGCCGAAGCCAAGGCTTCGCAAGCGCGGATCAACCAGCTTGACGATGCCACGCGCGAGGCGCTCAACGAGTACCGCAGCGCTTTGCAGCAGGCTGAGGCATTGAAAGGTTATAACAGTCAGTTACGCGACTTGGTGGCCGCACAGCGCGAGGAGCTCGAGGGCTTTCAGCGCCAGCTGGACAGCATCGAGCGCACCCAGGAAGCGGTGACGCCGCAGATGAGTCGCATGGTCGAGGTGCTCGGCGAGTTCATTGCCGCCGACCTGCCGTTCCTGCCCGAGGAGCGCGCCGATCGTCTGGCCGGTCTGCAGGATCTGCTGCCGCGCGCCGATGTCAGCCTGGCGGAAAAGTACCGGCGCATCCTCGAGGCCTATCAGATCGAAAGCGACTACGGCCGCACGCTAGAAGCCTGGCGCGGCGAACTGCCTGGCAACGGCGATTCGCGTAGCGTCGAGTTTCTCCGCCTGGGCCGGGTGATGCTCTATTACCAAACCCTCGATGCTCATGAGAGCGGCTGGTGGAACCCGCAGACGCGCAGCTGGGAAGTGCTCGACGGCAGCGCACGACGGCCGCTGACCCAGGCCATCGCCATTGCCCGCCAGCAGCAGGCGCCCGCCTATCTGCAACTGCCCGTGAAGACCCTGGCCGAGGAGGCCGCGCAATGAGCCGTCTGTTTTCCCTGTTCCTTGTCGCGCTGCTGCCGCTCACCTCGCATGCGGCGGAGCCGCTCAGCCCTGACCAGTTGCTCGAACGCATCCGCAGCGACCGCGCCGCTGAGGTCAGTGCCATGCAGGCTCGCGAGCAGGCGTTCGTTCGTGACCGTGGCGAGCAGCAGCAACTGCTTTCCCGTGCCCGTGCCGCACTGGCTGAGCAGAAGGCCGAGGCCGAGCGACTGAAGGCCGAATTCGACCGCCAGGAAGCGGAGCTGGCCGAGCAGGAAAAGCTCCTGGCCCAGCGCGTCGGTCATCTCGGTGAGCTGTTCGGCGTGGTGCGGCAGAGCGCCGGTGATATCGCCGGTCAGTGGCAGGACAGCCTGCTCAATGCCCAATATCCCGAGCGCCTCGAGCAGCTACGCAGCTTGGCCGAAAGTCGCGCCCTGCCATCGGCCGAGGATCTCGATGCGTTCTGGATGACCTTGCTCGAAGACCTGGCGGCCAGCGGCCGAGTCGAGCGCGTGCAGCTGCCGGTGGTGGGCACCGATGGTGCGCGCAGTGAGCAGCCGGTACTGCGCGTTGGCAGCTTCTCGGCTTTCACCAGCGACGCCTTCCTGCGTTACGACGCCGATGCCGGGGAGCTGTTGGTGCCGCCACGTCAGCCGTCCGGCAAGGGCCTGATCGAGGATTACCTGAAAAGCTCCGATGCCCTGGCCACGCTGCCGGTCGATCCGAGCCGCGGCACCCTGCTGACGCAGTTGCAGCGCCAGCCGGACCTGTGGGATCGCGTCAAGCAGGGCGGTCTGGTCGGTGGCGTGATCCTGGTGCTCGGCGCCATCGGCCTGCTGCTGGCGATCTGGCGCATGGTCTATCTCGGTGGCATTGGCCGCAAGGTTGGAAGTCAGATGCGCGAGCTCAATCATCCGCGCGACGACAACCCGCTCGGCCGCATCATCGGCGTGCTGGGGCCCAAGCCGCAGCTGTCGGACCTGGAGACGCTGGAGCTCAAGCTGGACGAAGCCATCCTGCAGGAAACCCCGCCGCTGGAGCGTGGCCAACCGCTGCTCAAGCTGCTCGCCGCCGTGGCGCCGCTGCTCGGCCTGCTGGGTACCGTGACCGGCATGATCATCACCTTCCAGGCTATCACCCAGAGTGGGGGCGGCGATTCGCGGCTGATGGCCGACGGCATTTCCCAGGCGCTGGTGACCACGGTGCTGGGCCTGGTGGTGGCGATTCCGCTGCTGTTTCTGCACAGCCTGTTGGCCAGCCGCAGCAAGGCGCTGATCCAGCTGCTGGAACAGCAGAGCGCCGGGCTGATCGCGCTGCATCTGTCCGGAGCACCACGCCGTGACTGATCTGCGCGCTCACTGGCTGAGTGTCGTCGACAGCGGTCACGCGCTGCTCGACTTCATGACCGCGGGTGGGGTGGTGATGTGGGCATTGGCCGGCCTCTGCGTGCTGTATTGGACGCTGGTGTTCGAGCGCCTGTGGTTCATGCGTCGGGTCTTCCCGCATTGGGTCGAGTCGCGCCGGCAGGCCTGGGCGCAGCTGGCCGGTGAGCCCGGCAGCTGGCAGCGCGCCGTGCGCCTGGCCTGGCTGGCGCAGGCGCAGCAGCAGCTGTCTGGCCCGCTGCGGTTGAGCAAGACGCTGGTTGCGATGTATCCGCTGCTCGGCCTGCTGGGCACGGTCAGCGGCATGATCGCGGTTTTCGATGTGCTGGCGCTCAGCGGCACCGGCAACCCTCGCGGCATGGCTGCGGGCGTCTGGCAGGCGACCCTGCCGACCATGGCCGGCATGGTGCTGGCCATCACGGGATTGTTCAGTCTGGCGCGCCTTGAGCGAATCGCGCGCCAGTCTCTCGACCGGCTGGCCGACCAGCTGCGTCACGATTGAGGATTAGCGGGATGCGTATGCGTCGTCACCATTACCAGCAGGAAGAAGACACCGGCATCGATCTCACGCCGATGCTCGACGTGGTCTTCATCATGCTGATCTTCTTCATCGTCACCAGCTCCTTCATCAAGGAGTCGGGTGTCGAGGTCCAGCGCCCGCAGGCCGATACCGCGAGCGCGCAGGACAAGGGCAACATCCTTATCGCCGTCACCGCCGATGGGCAGGTCTGGATCGACAAGCAGGCGGTGGACGTGCGCAGCGTTCGCGCCCATGTCGAGCGGATGCGGGTGGATCAGCCCGAGGGCGCAGTGGTTGTCCAGGCAGACCAGGATGCCCGCACCGGCCTTGTGGTGCAGGTGATGGACCAGGCGCGCCAGGCCGGCGTGCAGGACGTGGCGCTGGCTGCCAGCACGGGGTCGCGCTGATGCAACCGCGGCTGGTCCGTTTCAGTCTGGCCTTCGTCGCCGCCTGCGTGGTGGCGCTGCTGCTGTTCGCCCTGATGCTGAGCATGGTCAATCCACCGCGCAGCAAGATTCAGGAAGACCCGCTGGCCATCGCCAATTTCGTGCGTATGGATGGGCGCAACGAAGACAGCGCCACGCGCACTCGCCAGCAGGCGCCGCAACCGCCACAGCCGAAGACGCCGCAACCGCCGACGCCGCCGACGCCGAACATGGCCACGCCGGATGCCAACCTGCCGAAGCTCGACCTCGATCTGCCGAGCATCGATGCGGGGATTTCGGTTGCGACCGCGCCGGCGCCCAGCCTGTCCGGCCTGACCGCTGCGCAGAGCACGCCTGCGGCCGCTCCGGCACCGGCTAGCGCGGCGGTCGAGGCGGCTGGCAAGCCGGGTGGCCCCGAGCAGGAAGTCATGCCGCTCAACGACGTGCGCCCGGAATATCCCTATCGCGCCCGGCAGCAGGGCATCGAGGGCCATATCAAGCTTGCCTTCACCATCAATCCCCAGGGGCGGGTGGAGAACATCCGCGTACTGGAGGCGTCACCACGCAACGTGTTCGATCGCGAGGCCCGGCGTGCCGCGGCCCGCTGGCGTTTCGCCCCGCGTACCGAGAACGGCGCGCCGGTATCCCGAGAAGCCGTTAAAACCCTGCACTTCCGCCTGCAAGGAGAACGCTGAAATGCTTCGTCTGCTGCTTGTGCTGACCCTTACCCTCGCTGCTTCGGTCCAGGCTGCCCAGGCCATCGACCCAGCCGTGTTCATGGCGCTCGAGCGAGCGCAGACCGCGCAGAGCAAGGGCGACTATGCGGCTGCACGCAAGGCGCTGGACGGCGCGAGCGCCAAGCCGGGGAGCAACGAAGAGGCTTTGCTCTGGCGCAGCCGAGGCTATCTGGCCTGGGCCGAAGGCAACAACCGGCAGGCGCTGGAGTGGCTGGACAAGGCCGTGGCCAGCGGCAAGCTGGACGAGCAACTGCTGGCCGGCGAGCGCCTCAATCTGGCACGCCTGAACCTGGTCGAGGGGCGCTATGCCAAGGTCGTCAGCCTGCTGGGCTCGGCCAATCAGGCCGACGAGGAGATCCTGCAGATGCTGGTGCAGGCCTATCAGGGGCTCGGTCAGCATGCCAAGGCCCTGCCGCTGGCCGAGCGTTACGTACAGGCCAATCCGAAAGCCGGCGACACCTGGCTGCAGTTCCTGGTCGCCGGCAATGCCGAACTCAAGCGCTATCAGGCCGCCGAACGCTGGCAACAGAAACTCTTGCTGCGCCATCCCGATCAGGTCAAGGCCTGGCGGCAGCTCGCCGGCCTTCAGCAGCTGGCCGGTGCCGAGGATCGCGCGCTGGCTACCCTACGGGCGGCGCACACCAAGGGGCTGCGCTTCACTGAGGCCGAGCTGGACAACCTGGTCGCGCTGGCCAGCGCCGCCGGCCAGCCCTGGCAGGGCGCCAAGCTGTTGGAAGGCATGCTTGCCTCGCGCTTGCTGCCGAGCAATGCGCAACGTCAGGAACGCATGGGCATGCTCTGGTGGCAGGCACGTGAGCGTACCGAAGCCGCCAAGATCTATCGGCAGCTGGCGACCCAGACCGGCAGCGCCAAGTTCTGGATGAATGTCGCACAGCTCGAACTGGAACAGGCCCGCTGGCAGGCCGGGCTTGACGCGCTCAAGCAGGCCGAGCGGGCCGGCGCCGAACGTCGTCGCGTGCGTGAATGGCGCGAGTGGGCGGAAGGCGAACTCAGTTTCGAGCGTGAGAAGCAGATCGCCAGCGCGCACTGACCGCTGGCAAAAGCGCAATCGCCACCGCGTTGCCGGATGGCGGTCACTGCAACTCGTAGGGATAGATCTTCTGCGCCTGCATGCGGTAGCCGGCCTCCGCCAGCTCGCTGCTGGCATGCTCGACGCGCATGGGCCCCTCGATCCAGAACGGCTCGTACAGCGCTTCCACCCGCACGCCCAGTTCGCTGGTGGCATGCACGATCTGGTTGGACGGTGGTGGCGGCACATGGATGCAGGCGCCGAAATAGGGCACCAGCAGGAATTCGATGACGCGCCCCTCCTCGGTCATGTCCAGCGGCACGATATAGCCTGGCAACTTCACCATCTGCCCATCTAGCGCCTCGACCACCGGCGCGGCCGGCGACTGCTGCGCCGCGGCTGGGCCGGCCTCGGCGGCGAGCGCATCGGCGAGCTGGGACATGTCATGTATCGCCAGCGGCGGAGGCGGCGGAGGGGCTCCTTCCGGAATCAGCTCCGACCATTGCATCAGGCGGACTTCAGCCGCGTGCAGGGGCAGCGCGCAGGTCAGGAGCAGGGCGAACAGCAGGCGAGGCATGGGCTTCCTCATAGTCGGATCGACAGGCCATCGGCAAGCGATTGGCGATACGCCCGCCAGGCCGGCACGCTGCCCATCAGTAGCGCGGCCAGCAGGATAGCGCCAAGCAGGCTCCACTCATAGGCGCTCGGCCAAGCCAGCGGCAGATACAGGCCGTACAGGCTCTGCAGCGGCGCCTGTGCGATGGCGATCCCTGCATACAACAGGGCCAGCCCCAGCAGCGTGCCCGCCAGCGCCAGACCGAGGGCCTCGATGATCAACAGCGCGGCGATATGCCAGGGGCGGGCGCCCACCGAGCGCAGGATCGCCATCTCCCGGCGACGTTCGTTGAGGCTGGTGAGGATCGCCGTCAGCATGCCGATTAACCCGGTCAGCACGACGAACAGTGACACCACGAACAGCGCCTTCTCGGCCGTGCCCATCAGGCTCCAGAGCTCCTGCAGGGCGACACCCGGCAGGATCGCCAGCAGCGGCTCGCCACGGTACTGGTTGATTTCCCGCTGCAGGGTGAAGGTGGCGATCTTGCTGTTCAAGCCGAGCAGGAACGCCGTGATCTGCTGCGGTTGCAGGTCGAGCGCGCGCGCCTGATCCGCATCGATACGCGCCGCGCCGCGGGCCGGCACGCCGTTCTGCCAGTCGATGTGCAGCGCTTCCATGCCGGCCAGGCTGATATGCAGGGTGCGGTCGACCGGCGTGCCGGTGCGCTGCAAGACACCAACCACGCGGAACGGCTTGTCATCGTGCTGCACCAGGCTGACCCGAGCGACGCCATGGGCCAGCACGATACTGTCGTCGAGCCGGTAGCCCAGCGCGCTGGCCACTTCGGCGCCCAGTACCACCTCGAACGGGTCGCTTTCGAAGGCGCGGCCTTCGGCCAGCTGCAGCGGCTGCTTGCGGCCGTAGCGGTAATGCTCGAAGTAAGCGCCGCTGGTTCCCATCACCCGATAACCGCGATGGGAGTCGCCGAGGGAAATCGGGATCGCCCAGTCGACACGCGGGTGTTCGGCGAAGTGCTGGTAGCTGTCCCAGCGGATGTTGTTCGTCGCGTTACCGATGCGAAACACCGAATAGAGCAGCAGGTTCACCGAGCCGGAACGCGCCCCGACCACCAGATCGGTGCCGCTGATGGTGCTGGCGAAGCTGGCGCGGGTTTCGCTGCGTACCCGTTCGACGGCGAGCAGCAGGCACACCGAGAGCGCGATGGCGAATACGGTCAGCAGGGCGGTAAAGCGGCGATTGTTCAGGCTCGCCAGGGCCAGGCGCAGTAGGTACATCGCTCAGCACTCCGGCGCGCGTGCGGCGCGATTGAGATCGGCCAGCGACAGGCTGCGGTCGAACAGCGGTGCGAGGCTCTGATCGTGGCTTACGAACAGCAGGCTGGCACCTGCTGCCCGGCATTCGGAGAACAGCAAACGCAGGAAGACTTCGCGGCTGTCCGCATCCAGTGCCGAGGTCGGTTCGTCGGCGATGACCAGCTCGGGCTGGCCGATCAGCGCTCGGGCGGCAGCCACGCGCTGCTGCTGGCCGATGGAGAGCGCGTCGGCCCGCCGCTCGAATAGCTCCGGTGCCAGCCCCAGGTGCTCCAGCAGGCTGGCCGCGGCGGCGTCCGTGCTGCCGTGCCGCTTGCGCGCACGTTCGGCACGTAGCCGTGAAAAATGGCAGGGCAGACCGACGTTTTCACGCACCGAGAGAAAGGGCAGCAGGTTGAACTGCTGAAAGATGTAGCCGGTGTGATCGACCCGGAAGCGATCACGGGCGCCGGCCGACAGGCTGCCGAGGTCACGGTCGAGCAGGCGCACGCTGCCGCGCGCGGCCTTCTGCACGCCGCCGATCAGACCGAGGAGGGTGGTCTTGCCGCTGCCCGAGGGGCCTTTGAGAAACAGGCTCTCGCCGCGTTCGAGTCGAAAGCAGGGGATGTCCAGCAGCTCGGCCTGGCGTGGCCAGGCGAAGCCGAGGTTGTCGATTGCGAGAAGTGGAGCGGTCATCGATGTCCAGTGCTGGTTCAGAAAGGCAGCTGCGTGCGCGCCGGGGTCAGTTCCGCGCCCTGTTGGCCGTTGGGGCCGATCAGTTGTACCTGAATCTTCTCTGTGCCGGGGAAACGCTCGAACAGCATCTTGAGATCCAGCGCCTGTAGTGCCTCCGGATTGCTGCAATCGAACTGGTAGCTTGCCTCGACATCGCTATGGCCGCTGTGTTCGTCTGCGGCGGCATGGCTGTGTTCGTGCTGGTGGTCATCGTCCTGGTCGCGGCGCTGGTAACCGGCATGGGCCGAGCCGAGCAGTTCGCCATGCAGCTGCTGTTCGCTCACCACGCAGTCGGCAGCCTTTGGCAGGCCGAACAGTGTCGCCGGTTGCTCGAGTTGGGCCCGCGCCTCGGCGATCTTCGCTTCGTCCGCTGGCGTGGCAGGTGCGTGTTCGAAGCCGACCAGGTTCATGGCCGGGCTGATGAACTCCAGTTCAAGACGCTTGCCATCCAGCGCGGCGTTCAGGCGAGCCGCACCATGTTCGTGGGCGCCGAGGCTGGCAGCTTCTTCATGTTCGTGATGATGATCTTCATGTGCTTGGCTGTAGCTCAGGGGCAACAGAAGCACGGGTACGGCGAGCAGTAAGTGGCGCATGGTCAGCTCCATTGGCAAGGTCTGTTACGTTATAACAACTTTGCCGCTTGGCTGGCCAGCGCGGTCCGTGCATGTGAGCATGAACGCATATTTCAGGAGGGATAGCATGATCCGAATCCGCGGACGCATAGGGGACTGGCCGGTCGATCTGGAAATCGAACTGGGCGAACAGGACTGGTCGGGCCTGGCGCGTGGGCTGGGCGCCGTCGAGATCAGCTCGGTCGGGCGGCCTGCAACGGCGGCTTCGCCGCCGGCCGATGCCCTCTGGCACAGCGCCCGGGAATGCCTGCGCAGTGCCGGGAAGCTGGAAGGGCCGCAGTTGTTCGCCGAGCTGGAGGCGATCACCGGGAGCGCGCAGCTGGCCAAGCGGTTGCTGGTGCGGCTGCGTCATTGCGACGAGGTACGGGTCGAGCATGGCGCCGATTCGGCCTGCTATCACTGGATCGGCGAGCCCGCCTGACGGGCTCGCCACCAGCGGCGGCCGGGATCAGTAGATCGCCTGATAGAGCTTGCGGCGATACAGCGTCACCAGCGGATGGTCGTTGCCGAGCAGGTCGAAGACCTGCAGCAGGGTCTTGTGCGGCAGCCCGTCGGCATAGCTTCGATTGCGCACGAACAGCCTGAGCAGCCCGTCCAGTGCCGCTTCGTACTGCTGGCGCGCCAGCTGCTGGATGGCCAGCTGGTATGCCGCCTCGTCATCCTCGCCGTTCTGCGCCAGGCGGCTCTTCAGCGTGGCGGCATCGGGCAGGTCATTGGCCTGACGCAGGAACGTCAGTTGCGCGCGCGCGCCGGCCAGCGCCTGCTTGTGCTCATCGCCCTTCACGGCATTGAGCACGGTTTCCGCCTCGCCCAGCTCGCCCCGTTCGGCCAGGCAGCGCGCGTACAGAATCAGGCCGGCGGCGTTCTCGTTGTCCTCGCTGAGCAGCTGCTGCAGCTGCGCCTCTGCCTCGGCAAAACGGCCTTCGGCGAAGGCTGCCTCAGCGCTTTCCAGCAGATTGCCCTGTGGCGTTATCGGGACCTGTACATGAGGCTCGAGCATGGCGCGAATCGCGGATTCCGGCTGCGCACCGGCGAAACCGTCCACCGGCTGGCCGTCCTTGAACAGCACCACGGTCGGCAGGCTGCGGATGCCGAAGCGGGCGACGACGTCCTGCTCGATGTCGCAGTTGACCTTGGCCAGCAGCAGCTCGCCCTGGTATTCCTCGGCGATCTTCGCCAGCAGGGGCATCAGCGCCTTGCATGGCGCGCACCATTCGGCCCAGAAATCCACCAGCACCGGCTTGTGGAACGAGTTCTCGAGCACCAGCTGTTCGAAACTGGCGGTGGTGACATCGAAGATATAGGGCGTCTGGCTCATCGGAATTCTCGTCGGCGACGGGTGACTGGGAAGCTGTGCATGGTAAGTGGGGGCGCGGCATGCAGGAAGCAAGGGCTCGCGCGACGGATGTCATTGGACTAAGGTTGCGCCGGCTTCGGCGTTACGGCAGCGATCCTGCCGCCGAGGCGAAACCCTTTTCCTAGACCGGTGCGGCGTTTGCAGTCGCGCGTCATAAGGAGCTTCACATGTCCGTTCTCTCCGATTTCCGGGAGCGCTATCTCGTGCGCTTCTGGTCGCCCCTGCCGGCGCTCGTCGCGCTGGGTGTCGCCTCCGCCTACTACTTCGCCATCACCGGAACCTTTTGGGCCGTCACCGGCGAGTTCACCCGCTGGGGTGGGCACATCATTTCCTGGTTCGGCTACACCCCGCAGGAGTGGAGCTATTTCAAGCTGATCGGCCTGGCCGGTACGCCGCTCGATCGCATCGACGGCGTGATGATCATCGGCATGCTGCTTGGCGCGCTCTGTGCGGCGCTGTGGGCGAACAACGTCAGCCTGCGCTGGCCGACCAGCAGACGTCGCCTGCTGCAGGGCCTGGTCGGCGGCATCATCGCCGGCTTCGGTGCGCGTCTGGCCATGGGCTGCAACCTGGCGGCCTTCTTCACCGGCATTCCAATGTTCTCGCTGCATGCCTGGGCCTTCATGCTGGCCACCGTGGGCGGCGCCTGGGTCGGCGTGAAGATCTGCCTGCTGCCCTGGCTGCGCACGCCGCTGAAGGTCGGTAGCCAGGCCAGTTCGCTGTTCGGTGACGTGGAAGGTACGCGGCGGCGAGCATCGCTACAGGCGCGCCTCGGCACCGGGGTGGCGGTGCTGGCCATCGCATTCGCCGCCTGGCGCTTCGATACCTCGCTGGTGCTGGGCATGGCGGTGCTGTTCGGCTTGTTGTTCGGCGGGCTGATCGAGCGGGCGCAGATCTGCTTCACCAGTGCCGCCCGCGACCTCTGGACCACCGGCCGAACCCGCGCTGCCTACGGCATCCTGCTGGGCATGGCGGTGGCCTGCGTCGGTACGTTCGGTGCCATCGCGCTGGGGGCAAGCCCGAAGATTTTCTGGATGGGGCCGAACGCGATTCTCGGCGGCGTGCTGTTCGGCATTGGCATCGTCGTCGCCGGCGGCTGCGAAACCGGCTGGATGTATCGCGCCATGGAAGGGCAGGTGCACTTCTGGGTGGTCGGCGTCGGCAACGTCATCGGCGGCACGCTGGTGGCGGTGTACTGGGACCAGCTGGGCACGTCGCTGGCGCTGCCCTATCCGAAGATCAATCTGCTGGAGAGCTTCGGCCCGGCCAGCGGATTGCTGCTGACCTTTGCCGGCCTGGCCATCGCCATGCTGCTGGTGCACCTCAACGCACGTCGTTTTCAACCGAAAAGGAGTCCTGCCCGTGAGCCAGGCCAAACCGAATCTCTCGCTTGATCTGCGGGGCGAGCACTGCCCGTATAACGCCATCGCCACGCTGGAAACCCTGGCGACCATGCAACCAGGGCAGTTGCTGGAAGTGGTGACGGACTGTTCGCAGTCGGTGCACGGCATTCCCGAGGACGCCACGGCCAAGGGTTACAACTGCCTGGCGGTGGAGCAGCACGGTCCGCTGTTCCGCTTTCTCATCAAAGTGCCGCGCTGAGCGGGTCATGTGATGGTCGTTATGGCGCTGCCAGTGGCCAGCGTCCCAGCGCGTCGTAGCGCACGCCGCCCGGCATTGCCGTCGACAGATAGAGGCCGAAGTGGTCGGCGTGCCAGGCGAAGCCCGGCGCGGCGCCGCTCGGTCGGCTGCGGGCCTGGCGGGCCAGCGTCAGGTGCGGGAGGAATGGCCGGCTGTCGAGCACCACGCCTAGCGCGGCCAGATGCTCGGCGAGGGTAGCGACCAGCCTCGACAGGGCCTGCGGCGTCGTGCTCGGTTGCAGGCAGATGAAGCCCTTACCGATGGTGGTGAGCCGGTCCAGCCGGAGGTCGAATGCCGTCCCCTCGATGCCTGATGCCATGGTCAGCAGCGCATCCAGCCGCTCCTTCGGCTGAGCACCGAGAAAGGCCAGGGTCATGTGCAGATTGGCTTCGGCCACCGGGCGCCCGTCGAATGCCTGGCCGTCACGCCAGGCGCAGATGGCCGTCGCCTGCTCGGGCGGGCAGGGCAGGGCGAAGAACAGGCGCAGACTTTCCTCGCTCATGGTGTCTCCGTATGGCTAGCGCGTCGCGTGGTAGAGGCTTACTTGGCGAAACTCCGCCGGCTCTGCCAGATCCGGCCGGGTGCAGGCATCCAGCACGCCCAGGCGCCGGTACAGCGGATGGGCGAAGTCCCGCACGCGGGAGTCGGCCACCAGCGCTTCCCGGCCTCGGCTGAGAAACTGGTCCAGCAGCGGCAGGTTGGCGCGATCGTAGAGCACATCGGCGACGAGGATCAGATCGAAGCGATCCGCTTCGCCGAAGAAGTCCTGCGAATAGCGTAGCTCGACACCGTTGAGCGCGGCGTTCGCCCGGCAGGCGGCGAGTGCCAGTGGGTCCAGGTCGCAGGCCACCACCTCGGCGGCTCCTGCCTTGGCCGCGGCGATGGCGGCTACGCCGGAACCCGCGCCGAAATCCAGCACGCGCTTGCCGCGCACCCAGTCCGGGCGCTCGGCCAGCCAGCGGGCCAGGACCAGCCCGCTGGCCCAGCAGAAACACCAATATGGTGGCTCGTCGAGAATGCGCCGGGTTTCCTCGGGGCTGAAGGCGCGATCCATGTTGGCGGCATCGATCAGCCAGAGGCGCAGCTCGGTGTCCGGCAGCGTCTCGGCGACCAGGCGGGCATCGCCCAGCAGTTCGTGCAGCGCGGCTTGCAGCTGCGCCGGTGCGCTCACGGTGCCGGAACCAGCTGCAGCGGTCCGAGCGCCTGGCTGGCGGCACTCGATATGGTGCGCGGCGGCAGGCGCATGATCAGCTGGCCGGCGCGCGTGACGCGGCCGCGTAGCTCGACGCGCTGGCCGGCCGGGAAGGCGTCGGGGTTGAACTGGAGGATGAACGGCAGCTCACCGTCGCGACCCTTGAGCTGCACGTTGCTGAGCAGGCGGTCGGGCTGGTCGCGACGATCGACCTCCAAGAGGGCCAGCTCCACGTCGCTGCCGGCTGGTGCACCGATCAGGCTGCCACTCAGTTCGTTGAGCAGTTTGGAATGGGGTGCGGTGCTCAGCTCGACGGGAGCCGTCGGTGGTTCGCTGGGTTGGCTGCCGCAGCCGGCGAGCAGCGTCAGCAGGGCGGGCAGAACGAGAAAACGTGATGGCACGGACGGCCTCCTGAACGGCGATTGCGGGCTTGTATAGCAGCAAAGCCGTCGCCTTGTCTTGCCGGTCGGATGCGCTACCATGGCCGTCCCGACGTACGACCGATTCCAGCCCCATGCATTGTCCCTTCTGCGGTGCCCATGACACCAAGGTCATCGATTCCCGCCTTGTCGCCGAGGGCGATCAGGTGCGCCGCCGCCGCGAGTGCCTGGCCTGTGGCGAGCGCTTCACCACCTTCGAAACCGCCGAGCTGGTGATGCCGCGACTGATCAAATCCGACGGCAGTCGCCAGCCGTTCGACGAGCAGAAATTGCGCGCCGGCATGCAGCGTGCGTTGGAAAAACGCCCGGTCAGCGTCGAGCGCCTGGAAGCTGCGATCGCCCATATCAAGCATCAGCTGCGCGCCACCGGCGAGCGCGAGATCAAGTCGCGCGTGCTCGGCGAGCTGGTGATGGCCGAGCTGCAGAAGCTCGACGAGGTCGCCTATATCCGCTTTGCCTCGGTCTACCGCCGCTTCCAGGACCTCAACGAGTTCCGCGAGGAAATCGAGCGGCTGTCCCGCGAGCCGGCCAAGCCCGAATGACGGCCGATCACGCCTGGATGGCCCGGGCGCTGCAGTTGGCGCGCAAGGGGCTTTATTCGACCCATCCGAACCCGCGGGTCGGTTGCGTCATCGTCGCCGATGGCGAACTGGTCGGTGAGGGCTGGCACGTGCGCGCCGGCGAGCCGCATGCCGAGGTCCATGCGCTGCGCCAGGCCGGCGAGCGCGCCCGCGGTGCCACCGCCTACGTCACCCTCGAACCCTGCAGCCATTACGGGCGCACGCCGCCCTGTGCCGAAGCGTTGGTCAAGGCCGGTGTCGGGCGCGTGGTGGCGGCCATGCAGGACCCCAATCCGCAGGTCGCCGGGAACGGTCTGGAGCGGCTGCGCAGCGCCGGTATCGAAGTTGCCAGCGGCGTGCTGGAAGGCGAGGCGCGGGAACTCAATGCGGGCTTTATCAAGCGCATGGAAAGCGGCCTGCCATACGTGCGCGCCAAGCTGGCCATGAGCCTGGACGGGCGCACCGCGATGGCCAGCGGCGAGAGCCAGTGGATCACCGGCCCGGCGGCGCGTGCCGAGGTGCAGCGCCTGCGCGCCCGCTCCAGCGTGGTGCTGACCGGCGCCGACACCGTGCTGATGGATGCCGCGCGGCTGACCGTGCGCGGCGCCGAACTGGGGCTGGATGCGGAAACGACTGCGCTGGCGCTGCAGCGTCCGCCGCTGCGGGTGCTGGTCGATGGTCGGCTGCGCGTGCCGCTGGTTGCGCCGTTCTTTCAGGCTGGTCCGGCGCTGGTCGTCACGGCGGTTGCGGCCTGCGAGGAGACCTATCGTCGCGCCGGCCACGAGGCGCTGGTGCTGGGGCAGGAGCGGGTCGACCTGACCGCGCTGCTGCGCGAGCTGGCTGCCCGTGGTGCCAACGAGGTGCTGGTCGAGGCCGGACCGCGGCTGGTCGGTGCGTTCGCCAGCCTCGGCCTGATCGACGAGTACCAGGTGTTCATGGCGGCCAAGTTTCTCGGCTCCTCGGCGCGGCCGCTGCTGGAGCTTCCGCTCGAGCGCATGAGCGAGGCGCGCGAGTTGAAGATCGTCGACATCCGTGCGGTGGGCGACGACTGGAAGATCCTGGCGCGCCCGGCCAACTGATCGGCAACCCGTGCCGGCGGTGGCCGCCGATAGCCTGCGTCTTGCATTCAGATAGCTGCTACCGGGCGATAACGGGCTGCCCCGCGTCGCTATTTGTGTTAAAAACGCTGCCGGGCCGCAAGCGGCCCAACGTTCTCAGGGCGGGGTGCGATTCCCCACCGGCGGTAATGGCGCAGTTACAAGGATGAAAGCGTAGCGAGCGCTGAGCAGGCAAGGCGTGATTCGACGAGAAGGCGGGCTTTACTGGGGGCAACGAGGCCTTGGTAAATGAGCACTTCGAGGAGGAGCACAACGCAGCATGCTCTGCGCGCAGTAGCTTTCAATCGCGTCTAGCCCGCGAGCGCTTGCCTAGGCAAGGTCAGCAGACCCGGTGTGATTCCGGGGCCGACGGTATAGTCCGGATGAGAGAGAGCGGGATATTCCGATGGGCGCCGTCCGTGCACCCGTCATGCATCCCTATCGATCCGTAGCGCCCTGTTTTTCAAAAACAGGAGTTCGTCGTATGCAGCGTTTTACCCGCCTTCCACGGGAGGCCACATGTTCACCGGAATAATCGAAGCCATCGGCACCATCCGTGCGCTCACGCCCAAGGGCGGCGACGTCCGCGTGCTGGTGGAAACCGGCAAGCTGGACCTGGGCGACGTCAAGCTGGGCGACAGCATCGCCGTCAACGGCGTCTGCCTGACGGCGGTGGAGCTGCCGGGCAACGGCTTCTGGGCCGACGTCAGCCGCGAAACCCTGGCGCGCACCGCCTTCGTCGATCTGAAGGCCGGCAGCCGGGTCAACCTGGAAAAGGCCCTGACCCCCACCAGCCGCCTCGGCGGTCATCTGGTCAGCGGCCACGTCGATGGCGTCGGCGAGGTCGTGGCACGGGAAGATAATGCCCGCGCCGTGCAGTTCCGCATCCGCGCGCCGCGCGAGCTGGCCAAGTACATTGCGCTCAAGGGCTCGATCACCGTGGACGGCACCAGCCTCACGGTCAATGCGGTCAACGGCGCCGAATTCGAGCTGACCATCGTGCCGCACACCCTCGGCGAAACCATCATGGCCGACTACCGCCCCGGGCGGCAGGTGAACCTGGAGGTCGACCTGCTGGCGCGTTACCTGGAGCGCCTGATGATGGGCGACAAGGCCGCCGAACCCAAGGCCTCGGGGCTCACCGAAGGTTTTCTCGCCGAGCACGGCTACCTGAAGAATTGAGGAGACGCCCGATGGCGCTCAATACCGCTGAAGAACTGATCGAAGACATCCGCGCCGGCAAGATGGTCATCCTCATGGATGACGAGGACCGCGAGAACGAGGGCGACATCATTGTCGCCTCCGAGTGCGTCACCGCCGAGCACATCAATTTCATGGCGCGCTTCGCCCGCGGCCTGATCTGCATGCCCATGACCCGCGAACGCTGCGAGCTGCTCAAGCTGCCGCTGATGGCGCCGCGCAACGGCTCGGGCTTCGGCACCAAGTTCACCGTTTCCATCGAGGCCGCCGAAGGCGTGACCACCGGCATTTCCGCGGCTGACCGCGCCCGTACCGTGCAGGCCGCGGTGGCGAAGAACGCCAAGGCCGAGGACATCGTCAGCCCCGGTCACATCTTTCCGCTGATGGCGCAACCGGGCGGCGTGCTGGCGCGGGCCGGCCATACCGAGGCCGCCTGTGACCTGGCGCGCATGGCCGGGTTCGAGGCCAGCGGCGTGATCTGCGAGATCATGAACGACGACGGCACCATGGCGCGGCGCCCGGAGCTCGAGCTGTTCGCCGAGCAGCACGGGCTGAAGATCGGCACCATCGCCGACCTGATCCACTACCGCATGATCCACGAGCGCACCGTGCAGCGGGTTTCCGAGCAGCCGCTGGAAACCGAGCTGGGCCAGTTCAACCTGGTCACCTACCGCGACGGCGTCGAGGACACCGTGCACATGGCGCTGACCCGCGGTGAGATTTCCCCGGAAGAGCCGACCCTGGTGCGCGTGCACAACATGGAGCCGCTGCGTGATCTGCTGCTGGTCACCGTGCCGGGTCGCTGGAGCCTGCGCGCTGCGATGAGCGAGGTGGCCAAGGCCGGCAAGGGCGTGGTGCTGCTGCTCGGCAATCCGCTGACCGGCCCGCAGTTGCTGGCGCAGCTGACCCGCCAGCAGCCGCCGACCCCGGCCACCTACAGCACCGTCGGCGCCGGTTCGCAGATCCTGCGTGACCTGGGCGTGCGCAAGATGCGCCTGATGAGCGCGCCGATGAAGTTCAATGCGATATCCGGCTTCGATCTGGAAGTTGTAGAATACCTCCCGGCCGAATAAATCAGAGGCGCCGCGCAGTCCGCGGCGCCTTCGTTCTTTAAAGAGATGAGAAAGCACCCATGCCCCTGAAGACCATCGAAGGAACCTTCATCGCCCCGCAGGGCAAATACGCCCTGGTCGTAGGCCGCTTCAACAGCTTCGTCGTCGAGAGCCTGGTCAGCGGCGCGGTCGACGCGCTGGTTCGCCACGGTGTCAGCGAAAACGACATCACCATCATCCGCGCGCCGGGTGCCTTCGAGATTCCGCTGGTCGCGCAGAAGGTCGCGCAGCAGGGTGAATACGACGCCATCATCGCCCTCGGCGCGGTCATCCGCGGTGGCACGCCGCACTTCGAATACGTCGCCGGTGAGTGCACCAAGGGCCTGGCCCAGGTCTCCATGGAGTTCGGCGTACCGGTCGCCTTTGGCGTGCTGACCGTCGATTCCATCGAACAGGCCATCGAGCGTTCCGGCACCAAGGCCGGTAACAAGGGCGCCGAAGCCGCACTCTCCGCACTGGAAATGGTGAGCCTGCTGTCGCAGCTGGAGGCGAAGTGAGCCTGAATCACGACGATAGCCAGGACGCACCGCAGCCCAAGGCCAAGGGCAAGATCGCCACGCGCCGGGTCGCCCGCAGCCTGGCGATGCAGGCGTTGTATCAGTGGCACATGGCCGGTCAGAGCCTCAACGAGATCGAGGCGCAGTTTCGCGTCGACAACGATTTCAGCGGCGTTGACGGTGCCTACTTCCACGAACTGCTCAATGGCGTGGCGCGCAAGAAGACCGAGGTCGACCAGGCCATTGCGCCGAATCTCGACCGTCCGCTGGACGAGCTCGATCCGGTGGAGCTGGCCATCCTGCGCCTGTCGACCTACGAGCTGATGCAGCGCATCGACGTGCCGTACCGCGTGGTCATCAACGAAGGCATCGAGCTGGCCAAGGTCTACGGCGCCACCGACGGACACAAGTTCGTCAACGGCGTGCTGGACAAGCTGGCCCCCTCGCTGCGCAGCGCCGAAGTGCGCAACCACAAGCGCTGAGGGCCGCTCGCCTTGCTGGGTGAGTTCGAGCTGATCCGTCACTACTTCGCCGCCGCCGCTTGCGCCAGGGCCGGCGGCGAAGTCGTTCTCGGCATCGGCGATGATTGCGCCCTGCTGCAGATTCCCACCGGTGAACAGCTGGCCGTGTCCACCGACACCCTGGTCGCCGGCGTGCATTTCCCTGATCCCTGCGATCCGTTTCTGCTCGGCCAGCGCGCCTTGGCCGTCGCCGCCAGCGACCTGGCCGGCATGGGCGCCATACCCATCGGCTTCACCCTTGCCCTGAGCCTGCCGAGCGGCGATCCGCTCTGGCTCGGCGAGTTCGCCCGTGGGCTGGATGCCATGGCGCTCGACTGCAGCCTGCGCCTGATTGGCGGCGACACCACCCGTGGCCCGCTGTGCCTGACCGTCACCGTGTTCGGCCGGGTGCCGGCCGGGCAGGCGCTGGTTCGGTCCGGCGCGCACGTCGGCGATCTGCTCTGCGTCGGCGGCGTGCTGGGCGAAGCGGCCGGAGCGCTGCCCCTGGTGCTTGGTCAGGCGGAAGCCGATGCGGATGTCGCCGAACACCTGCTGGCGCGTTACTGGTCGCCGCAACCGCAGCTGGCCCTAGGCGAGGTGCTGCGAGGTAAGGCCACGGCGGCGCTGGATATCTCCGACGGGCTGCTGGCTGATTGTGGGCATATTGCCAAGGCTTCGGGCGTGGCCTTGCAGATCGAGCGTGATCGGCTGCCGTTGTCCGAGCCGCTGCGCCGTTTCGCTGGCGACGCCGAAGCGCTGCGTTGCGCGCTGGCTGGCGGCGACGACTACCTGCTGGCCTTCACCCTGCCGCCTGCCGAACTGGCGCCGCTGCAAGCTGCCGGCTGGCCGGTGCAGGTCATCGGCCGGGTGACGGCGGGGCAGGGGGTGCAGCTGCTGGACGCGGCGGGCAACGAGGTGGCCGTGTCCGAACGCGGCTACAACCATTTCAATCCATGAGGGCGTTGCGGGCCTGCTCAGCCCGCGATCAATCCGAGAAGGAACGCTGTTTTGACTGATACCTCGCCGGTCGCGGCCAAGCCGCAAACTCTGGTCTGGTCCGATCCCTGGCACAACCTGGCGTTCGGCTTCGGTTCCGGGCTGATGCCCAAGGCGCCGGGCACCTGGGGTTCGCTGGTAGCGCTGCCGTTCGTGCCGCTGTGGCAGTTGCTGCCAGGCTGGGGTTATGCGCTGATGCTCGGCTTGACCATGCTGTTCGGCGTCTGGCTGTGCGGCAAGGTGGCGCGCGAACTCGCCGTGCACGACCACGAAGGTATCGTCTGGGATGAGTTCGTCGGCATCTGGATCACCTTCTGGCTGGTGCCGGAGGGCTGGTACTGGCTGCTGCTCGGCTTCGTGGTGTTTCGCGTGATGGATATCGCCAAGCCCTGGCCGATCAGCTGGGTGGATCGGCATATTCATGGTGGGGTGGGCATCATGCTCGACGATGTCCTCGCCGGGGTCGCCGCCTGGGCGGTCATGCAGGGACTGGTGGCGCTGTTGGTTTGATTGTGCGTCCGGTCGCTGCAGGCGGTCGGCCATTGAAGGATGATCGGCGTTCGCCCCGGGCCCGGTTTCGAGGAAGAAATAGCCATGCGTAGCGTCTCCGTTCTGTTCGCCAGCCTGTTGCTCCTGCCCGCGCTGGCGCAGGCCGCCTCCATGGTGCAAGTGGTTGGGCTGTTTCCGGGCGCTGCGGTGGTCAACGTCGACGGCCAGCGCAAGCTGGTCAGGGTCGGGCAGACCGGGCCGGGTGGCGTCCAGGTGGTCAGCGCCGATGCCAGCGGCGCGGTGCTGCGGGTCGACGGCGTCGAGCGTCACTACAACCTGAGCCGTGAATACAGCGGCGCCTATGCAGCGCCGAGCAAGACCCAGCTGAGCGTGGCCAAGGGCACCGGCGGCCACTACTGGATTGCCGGTGCGATCAATGGCCAGTCGATCCAGTTTCTCGTCGATACCGGCGCCACCTCGGTGGCGATCAACGAGCACCAGGCCCGCCGGCTGGGCATCGACTATCGCGTCAACGGCCGGCCGATGGTGGTGAGCACCGCCAGCGGCACTGCCAAGGCCTGGCGCGTGCACCTGAACAGCGTCAAGGTCGGCGCGATCGAAGTGCTCGGCGTCGAGGCCGTCGTCGTCGAGGGCGGCTCACCCACCGAGGCGCTGCTCGGCATGAGCTTCCTTGGTCGGGTCAGCTGGCGCGAGGAGCAGGGCGTGCTTGTGCTGGAGTCGAAGACCTCCTGAGTTCAGGCTGATCCGTCCGTCCGTCCGTCCGCCTGCACGGCACGATAGACACGCTCGACGGCGAACTCTTCAGCCAGATGTGCCCCCGGTTAGTGTTATAGTGTCCGCTTTTCTGCCGCCTGGGATTTCCGCCCGTGTCTGTCGTGTTCGTCGCCGCTTCCCAACTGCCGACACCGTTCGGCGTGTTCACCATGCATGGTTTTCTCGACCAGGACACTGGCAAGGAACATGTCGCGCTGACCCTCGGCGACGTGGCCGATGGCAAGCCGGTGCTTGGGCGTCTGCATTCCGAATGCCTGACCGGCGATGCGCTGTTCAGCCTGCGTTGTGACTGCGGCTTCCAGCTGGAAGCGGCACTGCGCGCAATTGCCGACGAAGGCCGCGGCGTGCTGCTCTATCTGCGTCAGGAAGGACGCGGCATCGGCCTGCTGAACAAGATCCGCGCCTACGAACTGCAGGACGCCGGCGCCGATACCGTCGAGGCCAACGAGCGCCTGGGCTTCGCGCCGGACATGCGTGACTACGGCATCTGCCTGCCGATGCTCGAGCACCTGGGTATCGCCGAGATCAAGCTGATGACCAACAACCCGCGCAAGGTCAAGGCGCTGCAAGGCTTCGGCATCCGCGTGGCCGAGCGCAAGCCGCTGCAGGTCGCGCACAACCCGCACAACCGCAAGTACCTCGCCACCAAGGCCGGCAAACTCGGCCACATGCTCGGCGAGATCCACCAGGGCGAAGCCGAGCAGTCGTGAACCGCCTCGCCGTTCGCCGCCAGCTCGCGCGTGACGGCTGGCTGCACACCCTCCTGATGGTGATGCCGGTGCTGGTGCTGGGCCGTGCACCGGCACTGCGCATTGACTGGGGCCTGCCTCTTTTCGCTGCCGGCCTGGTCTCGCTGTTCTTCAGCCTGCCGGCCTTCACCGCCTTCAAGCACGCACTGATTGCCACCGAGCAGGCGTTGGGAAGCCCTATGGAGGCCGACGCCTGGGCACGCTTGCGTCGCCTCCGCCGACGTGGCCTGCTGATCGCCTCGCTGCCGGCCTGGTTCGCGGCCGCCGGGGCTCTGCTGGGCATGGAACCGGTTGCCCGCCTGTTGCTGGTATTCGGCAGCCTGGTGCTGCTGGTGCTCTACCGTATTCCGCGGCAGCTGCACTGATGCGTCACCTTTTGCTCGCCGCTCTGGCGCTGCTGGCCACCTTGCCTGCGGTGGCCGCGCAGAGGGTAGTAAGCCTGGCGCCCTCGCTCAGCGAAATCATGCTGGAACTCGATGCCGTAGACCGCCTGGCCGGTGTGCTGGACGGCGGCGAACGTCCTGCGGCCCTGGCTCAGGTGCCATCGGTGGGGCGTTATGGCCAGGTCGAGATGGAGACCTTGCTCAGCCTGCGCCCCGATCTGGTCCTGCTCTGGCCGGACAGCGTGCCGCGCAGCCAGCGCGAGCAGCTGCAGCAGTTCGGTATTCCCGTGCTGGTGGTGGCGCAGACTCGCCTCGACGGGCTGGCCGAGCAATTCAGGGTGATCGGCCAGGCGGTCGGCCGCACGGAGCAGGGCGAGCGCCTGGCCGAGGCGTTTCGCGCCGGGCTCGCCGAGCTGCGCACAGCTTACGCCCGTGAACGGCCGTTGCGGGTGTTCTACCAGATCTGGAACCGCCCGCTGTATACCCTCGGCGGGCAGCAGATCATCAGTGAAGCGATCGAGGTGTGTGGCGGGCGCAACGTCTTCGCCGACCTGACCCTGGCCGCGCCGCAGGTGAGCATCGAAGCGGTGCTCGCCCGCGACCCTGAAGTCATCCTGGCCGGCAGCGGCGCGCAGCTGGACGAATGGCAGGCCTGGCCACAGCTCGATGCCGTGCGCAACGGGCGATTGCTGGAAGTGCCCGATAAGGGCCTGGAGCGCCCGAGCTTCCAGATGCTGGGGGCTATCCGGAAGCTCTGCGAGGTGATGGCGGCAGCGCCCTGAGCGGGCGTGCCGGTAGACGCGATTACAGTGACGGAGTCCAGGTGACGGCGAATAGCAGGGTTCGCGCCGCCTCGTGATAGCCGTAATTCTGCGACGGATCCCACCAGTTAGCTCCGTCTGGGCGGCTATAGGTCGCCAGTGCATAGTCGCGATCGAACAGATTGTTGACCTTTGCCTCCCAGCGCAACTCGGGATGGCTCTGCCAGGCTGCTCTTAGGTCGAAGACCCCATAGCCGGACAGCTCGCGGGTGTTTGCGATGGTGTCGTAACGGGCGCTGGAAACGTGCCAACCGGCGCCAGCAGAAAGCGCGCCGAACGTACGATCAAGGTCGATGCTGAGTGTGCGCTTTGCCCGTCGCGCCAGAGTATGGCCGCTATCCCGGTCGCGCGGATCGATGATGCTAACGCCGAGGCTCGCCTGCCAGCCCAACAGCTCACGCGCCGCGCTGGCTTCGAAACCGTTGATCCGTGCCTGGCTGACGTTTTCCATCCGGGTTCCACCCCAGGCAATCATGTCTTCGACATCGGTGCGATAAAGGGAGGCTTCCAGTTGGGTCTCGTCGAATTCGCCGCGCCATTGCAATTCGTACGTCTTCGAAGTCTCCGGCTTCAGGTCCGGATTGGGACCCCAGGCGGGCGGTGCGTAGAGGTCGGTGAACGTCGGGGCGCGGAAGCCCTCGCCATAGCTCAGAATCCAGCGCTGCGACTGACCTACCGGCAGACTGAAGGCTGCGTTCCAGCTGTTGTGGCTGCCAAACTGCTGGTTGTCGTCGTGACGCAGACCCAGCTCGGTGCCGAAGTGTTCGCCCTGGAAGCTGTGCTGAGCAAAAAAGGCGAGATTGTCGCGGCTGTCTTCCTGGTAGGCGGTGGTGGCATCGAGGCGGTCCTCGTACCAGTCGCTGCCCACGCTAAGCTGCTGGCGCTCGCTCAGCTGCAAACGGTTGATCCAGGCTGCAGAGTGGCGGGTGGTCTCCAGCAGACCGTCGTTGTAGTTGGAGCCGACCGCGCGGTTGCGATCGAAGCTGCGACCCAGCTCCAGACGGCTGTTCCAGACGTCGCTTAGCTGGCCGTCCAGATAACCGCTGTAGCTGCTGACGCGAAACTCGTCCTGCGGTGTGCCCGGGGCGAACTCGTAGGCATCGTCATACTCGTTCTTGCCGCGCTGGTCGTTGAGACTCAGGCCGGCTTTCCAGTCCGCATCGAACTGGTGATCCAGCTTCAAGTGCAGGGCCTTGTTGCGCTGGCCATCGTTGTCTTGGTCAGCGCCGCGATTGTCGCGGGTGATGTCGAAGCCGTCGCGCTCATCGAGGCTGGCGCCGAGGTGGACGCGAGTCTGCTCCGTTCCTGCTGCCAGGCTCAGGCTGCGCTGGAAGGTCTGGTCGCTGCCGGCGGCCAGGCGGACTTCCGGATTTATTCCGGGTTTGCCGCGACGGGTAAAGATCTGGATGACGCCACCAATGGCATCCGCGCCGTAAAGCGAGGAGCGCGGCCCACGGATCACTTCGACACGCTCGATGTTGTCGATAGCCAGGTAGTCGAGACGGGCGAAGCCGCTGGTGGCTGAAGCAATGCGTTGGCCGTCGACCAGTACCAGTGTTTGCGCGGTTCCGGTGCCGCGCAGCGACAGCGATGGCAAGCCACCGGCGCTGCTCACCTGCACGCCCGGGACCCGACGCAACAGCTCGGGCACGCTGCGTGCCTGCAGGCGTTCGATATCGGCGCGAGTGAAGACGGTACTGGCTGCAGTGGCCTGGGCGCGGGGCTCGGCCTGGCGGGCCGAGGTGATGAGCATGCTCGGCAGTTCCTGCTCGGCATCGGCAGCAAACACCTGCACGCCGGGCAGCAGCACCACGGCGAGGGCAAGTCGGGACAGTTTCATTATTGGAATTCCTCAAAAGATCGCAAACTTTTGAGGAGGGCAGGAACAAGCGCGGGATGACGGGCAGCAGCGCTTGACGGTGCTGCCCTCCGCAACACCAGTCGAATCCGTCAGGCCGGTCTCCGGGCTTTCGACACGCATCACGCTCACCTTCCCATGTCGGAACACAGTGGCTGTCGAGCGGACGGCGATCCCTGAGGATCGCGGTCGATTACCGTTGCGGGGGCAGCGCCGGCCTTGCTCTTCGAGCGCACCGGCTTCCCGTTTAATGCCGACCTTTTGGTCGCGCACACCTGGGCGGATAAGAAAACGCGCGAACCTTACGGCCGATGCTGGCGAAACACAAGCGGACCAATGGCCGCAAGGTCTGCCAGCCCGGCGACCGCTAGGACAGCCCGCCGACGATCTTCAGCCCGCTCTGCCCGTTGCCCTGGCGCTGCACCTGAATCTGCACCGGGATGCGTTCGTGCATCTCGGCCACGTGGCTGATCACTGCCACCTTGCGGCCCTGGGCCTGCAGCGAATCCAGCGCGTCCATGGCGATCTGCAGCGACTCGGGATCGAGGCTGCCGAAGCCCTCGTCGATAAACAGCGATTCGATCCTGAGCTTGCTCGACGCCATCGAGGCCAGGCCCAGTGCCAGGGCCAGCGAGACGAGGAAGGTCTCGCCGCCGGACAGCGAATGCACCGAGCGCAGCTCGTCGCCCATCTCGGTATCCATCACCAGCAGGCCCAGCGGACTTCCGCCGCGCTTGAGCCTATAACGGCGGGCCAGCTGACGCAGCTGCACGTTGGCGTGCTGCACCAGCAGGTCGAGGTTGTAGGCCTGGGCGATCTTGCGGAAGGCGCCGCCGTCGCTCGAGCCGATCAGCGCGGCGATACGCCCCCAGCGCTGCATTTCGGCGCGCGCCTCGTCGATCTGTGCCAGCAGCGCGTGGCTCTGGCGGCGGCGCTTGTCGTCGTCGAGCAGCGCGGCGCGGGTTTCGGCGCAGCGCTGCTCGGCCTGTTCGCAGCGGTGCAGCTGTTCGGCATGTGCCTGTTGCAGCTGCTCGGCTTCCGACGCCTCGGCCTGTTGCTGCTGGTGGCTGGCCAGCCGATTGAGGCAGCCATCCAGCCGTTCGCGGCAGCGGGTCAGGGTTTCGGCGTTCTGCTGCAGGCGCTGGCGCGCCTCGGCAATCAGCTGGTCATCCATGTGCAGCAGCTGGGCGAGGGTGGCGTCGTCCAGCTGCGGGTGGCTGGTGCGCCAGGTGGCCAGTTCCGCATTCAGCGCGTCGCGTTCCTGTTCCAGTTCGGCTTGGCGCTGGCGACAGTTCTGCTGCTCGCTCTGCAAGCGGGTCAGGCCGAGCCTGCCGTCGTTGAGTTGGCGCTCGATTTCGACCTGGGCCTGGCGCGCGGCCTGGATGGCCAGGTCCAATTGCTGCTGCCAGGTGCTGGCGCTGGGCTGCTCGCCGAGGCTGGTCTGCAGTGCCTGCCGGCAGGCCAGCAGCAGCTTCTCGCGTTCGGCCAGGCGTGCCTGGCAGCTCGCCTGTTTCTCCTGGCGATGGCGTTGTTGCAACTGCTCGTCGCTGCGGCGCTGCTCGCACTGGCGCAGCTCATCGGCCAGCTCGGTCTGCGCCTGCAGCTGCTGCAGGCGCGTGGCGATGTCGGCGTCCAGCTGCACAAAGGTCTGCGCCGGATCTTCGCGCCAGCGCTGCAGACGCTCGGCCGGCAGCAGCTCGGCGAAGGCCGTCAGCTCTGCGTCGAGCTGCTGGGCGTCGCGGGCGAGGGCATCGCGCTGGCGCTCGAGCTGCTGGGTCGCTTCGACGCAGGCCTCGCGCGCGGCCTGCCAGGCCTGCTGCAGGGTTTCGCTGCGCTGCTGCAACCCGAGCAGTTGTTCTTGCTGCCGGCTGGCATCGGCGATCTGCTGGTTCAGGGTCGCCACGCGGGCTCCCAGCCAGTCCGCGCGCATTTCTTCGGGTTGGCGAAGCAGTTCGGCATGCGCTGGCAGGGCGTGTAGACGCGGGGCCAGCGTCTGCAGCTGCGCCTCGACCTCGCTCTGACGCTGCTGGCTCTGGCGCAACTGGGTGCTCAGCGCGACGTGGCGGTCGCGCAGTTCCTGCAGGCGCTGTTCCTGGGCCTGCAGCGCTTCGCGCGCGCGTTCGGCCTCGCGGTCATCCTGCTGATCGAGGCCGGCGAGCATGGCATCGGCCGCATGCCAGGGATGTTCCTGGCTGCCACAGACTGGGCAGGGCTCGCCCGGCACCAGCGCGGCGCGTAGCGCCTCGACATTCGCACTGCGGGTCAGGCGCTGGCGTTCGAGCAAGGCGAGGGTGACGTTCAGCGCCTGCTCGGCGGCGTCGCGCTCTGCGCGGACCTGTTTGCCCAGCGGCACCAGGCCGTCCAGCTCCGCCTGCTGGCCGGTGGTGGCATCGCTCAGTTCGCGTCGGCTGGTTTCGAGCCCGCGTTGCTGCGCCCAAAGCTCGCGCAGGGCCGCAGTTTCGCGCTCGGCCTGGCGCCATTGGTCCAGCTGCCCGTGCAGCTGGGCGAGCTGTTCGGCCAGGCCGACTTCGCTGCCGCGCTCACGTTGCAGAGCGTCCAGCGCCTCGCGGGCCAGGCTTTGCTGGTTTTCGGCGGCCTTGGCCCGCGCTTCCAGTGCCGGGAGTTCGCTCTGACCTTGATGCAGCCGTGCCGCCAGCTGCACGGCCTGTTGCAGGCGCGGGCGGTAGCCGTCCCAGGCGCTGCAGAGCGGTTGCAGCGCGGTGCTCTTGTCCAGTTGCTGGCTCAGCGCGGCGAGTTCCGCCGCGGCGCGCTGCTGGCGTTCGGCGAGCTGCGTGAGCGTCGCTGCGCCTGCAGTCACCTCGGCATCGGCCCGGGTGCTGTCCTCGCGGATAGTGGTCAGGTCGGCGTTCAGATGCTGCAGGCGTTCCTCTTCACGGCGCGCCTGGACGAGCCGCGGCTCGGCGTCCTGGCGCGCCTGTTCGGCCGAACGCAGTTGCTCGCTGGCGGCGCTGCATTGGCTCTGCAGCTCGGCCACGCGCTGCTGCACGGCCTGTTCCTCATGCTGCAGGCGCGCCAGGCTGTCGTCGGCCTTGTCCAGCAGCGGGCCGAGATCCTGCAGGCGCAGGAAGCGATGGCGCTGCGGCGCCAGTTGCTCGAACAGGTCGAGGATGCGCCGGGCCTCGGCGAGGTTTTCGCGCTCGTCTTCGGCATCTCGCAGTTGCTGGCATGCCGCTTCGCGCTCGTTTTCCAGGCGCTGCAGTTCGCTGAGCCATTGCCGCTGCGCTTCCAACGCCTTGAGCTGCTGCTGCAGCGCTTTCAGCGCGTCGAGCTGAGCCTGATGTTCGCGCTCCAGTTCGTCACGCTGCTCCGGCTCCAGTGGCTGCAGGCCGCCGGCCTGCTGCTCCAGACGGGCGAGGCCTTCCTTCGCCTCTTTGGCGGCCTCGAAGGCGGCCTGGCCGAGGCGGCTGTAGAGGCCGGTATCGGTGAGCTTTTCCAGGAGGGTGCCGCGCTCGTTGTCGTCGGCCTTGAGGAAGGCGGAAAACTCGCTCTGCGCCAGAAGCACGGCGCGGGTGAACTGGGCCAGGGTCAGCCCCAGACGGGCTTCGAGCAGTTCCTTGAACTCGCGCTTCTTGCCGCTGGCCAGGAGCGTGCCGCTGTCGAGATCCGTGAGGCTCTGGCTGCTGGCCTGCAGGCGGCCGTCGATCTTCTCGCGGGCGCGCTTGACCTCCCAGCGGGCGCGGTAGCGGTGGCCGTCGACGCCGACGAAATCGACCTCGGCGTAGCCGCTGCCGCAGCCGCGGCGCAGCAGGTTGCGTTCGTCGCCGCCGCCGATCTCGGCCTCCACGTCGGGGACCTTGTTCAACGGTGACACGCCGTCCAGCCGTGGCGTGCTGCCGAACAGCGCCAGGCACAGGGCGTCGAGGATGGTGCTCTTGCCGGCGCCGGTGGGCCCGGTAATGGCGAACAGCCCGGCGCTGGCCAGCGGTTCGGCGGTGAAGTCGATGACCTGCTCGCCGGCCAGCGAGGCCAGGTTCTTCAGGCGGATGGCGAGAATTTTCATCGGTCATCCTCCGCATGGGCGAACTCGACCCGTTGCAGCAAGGTGGCGAAATCGTCCAGCGCCTGTTCGTCCGCCGGGTTGCCGTACTGTTCTTCCCAGGCGCGGGCGAACAGCTCCTGCGGGCTGATCTGGTCGAGGCCGAGCAGCACGACCGATTCCGTCTCGCCGCGCTTGCCGGCGTATTCGCTGGCGATGCGCACCAGTCGGCAGGCCTTGCCGGTTATCGCGCTTTCGATGCGCTGGCGCAGGTCCGGCAGCGGCTCGTCGAGCAGCACGCGTACCTCCAGCCAGGGTAGGTGTTCGTCGAACAGGCCGGTGGGCGGCAGCGCCTCCAGCGCGGCGATTACCTCGGCCAGAGGGGCGCGGCCGATGCGGATCATCTCCACCGCACGCGGCACCGCCAGACTGTCGACCTGTTTCAGGGCCTCGCCGTCAAGTTCGACCAGCAGCACCTGATGCGGGTAGTTGACCTCGGCGAAGGACAGCGGCAGCGGCGAGCCGCTATAGCGGATGCGCGCCTGCCCGGCGACCTGCTGCGGCTTGTGCAGATGGCCGAGGGCGACATAGGCGACGGACTCGGGAAACAGGCTGGCCGGCAGGGCCTCGGCATTGCCGATGACGATATTGCGCTCGGACTCCTCCGACACCGCGCCGCCGGCCATGTGCGCATGGCTCATGGCAACCAGCGCCTGGCCGGGCTGGCGCACGGCCTCGGCGGCGGCGATGAGGCGTTCATGCACCTGGCGAATGCCGGCCATGTAGTCGTCGCCCAGTTCCAAGCCAGTGACCTCGGCCGGGCGCAGGAAGGGCAGGGTGAGACACCAGGCGGCGGTATTGCCATTGGCGTCGTGCAGCGGCACCAGCAGCCGCTGATGGTCGAGCTGGCCCTCGGCGACCCAGCTGATGCGGCCGACGGCATGGGCATTGAGGCGCTTCATCAGCGGCGCCGGCAGCTCGATGCGCCCGCCCGAGTCGTGGTTGCCGGCGATCATCACGATGTCCAGCTGCGGGAGCTTTTCGTGGGCGCGGACGATGAATTCGTAGAGGCGCTCCTGGGCCTTGAGTGGCGGGTTGACCGTGTCGAACACGTCGCCGGCGATCAGCAGGGCGTCGGCGCGGTGGGCTACCAGCTGGTCGAGGAGCCAGGCGAGGAACTGCGCGTGCTCGTGGTCGCGGTCCTGGCCGTGGAGGGTCTGGCCGAGGTGCCAGTCGGAGGTGTGGATCAGGCGCATGGGCTCAGGCTCATTGTGTGCGGGCGCAGCGGCGTACCGCTGGCTTGAGATGGGCGGTGGGTGGGTGCGGTTGAAGATGGCTGTCACTTGCCGTGCTGGTATGACGCGCTGGTTTCGCCCTGCTGGGCGAGTTCCTTTTGGCAGTCGCCCCAAAAGGAACCAAAAAGTCTTGCCCCTGCATCCGGCCCCGGCTGCGCCGAGGTTCCCTCGCTCCAGTGACGTTCCAAGGGCCCGCTGCGAAGGGCCATCCGTGGCCCATCGCAGCTCTCGCGGCATCCATGCCGCTCAACCCTTTCCACGCCACCTGCGCTCGGCCTCCTGAAAGGGGCGTTTGGTGTTGTCTGAAAGCTTGTGCAACTGGGGATGGGCGGGTAACGCGAAGCTTACCTACCTGTTTGCAAAGTAACCCGCCGTGGCCCGGCAAAAATTTGCTTGAAGCCTGCGGTGGAAAATGCTGCGCAGTTTTCCACCCTACATTGCTGCTCTGAGGATATGTCATGACGGGACGTTCCTGTTCCGTCATACCTCGCTCGGCGTGAACGTCTCGCGTCCCCCTGCGCAACGCCTGCGTTCGGCTTCCTGAAGAGGATTCCAGTCCGAGCCGCCTGATGGATCGAAGGCTGACTTCGCTTTGCTTCGCAGTTGACTTTGCTTTGTGCGTTTCCATGCGCGGCCTGACAGGCAGCACCAGATTCCCCTTCAGTAGGGAGAGCGGAATCGTTGCGCAAGGGGGTGAGCCGCATGGATGCGGCGAAAGGCTTAAAGGGCCATGGATGGCCCTTGTAAGCCGACCCCTGGAGCGGCGATGTAGCGAACGAACCCTGCGCATAGCGCAGGGCCGGATGTAGGGGCGCGCTTTCTTTTGCTTACTTTTCTTTGCGCGTGCAAAGAAAAGTGAGTCGCCCAGCAGGGCGAAACCTGAGCCAAATGCCAAGGAAAGCGCGCCGCTCACATACCGAGTTCCGTGCCGAAGCCCTTCACGGCCAAGAGCGCCCCCACAAGCTCTCACGAGTACAACCACCCCTTCAACGCCTGCAGATTCCCCACCTGCAGCTGCTGCGCGGCCGCATTGGCCTGCACCGTATTCGGATCGATGCCGAAGCGCTGCAGCACGTACTGCACCAGGGCGCCGCGCGTCTCGACGGGCAGTTGGCCGTCGGCCATGCCGAAGTCCACCTCGATGATCGCCTTCTGTGCCGGGCTCAGTCGCGCGTCCGGCTCGATCAGCACGGTTACCGGTGTGTTCCACGCCTCGTCCTGCTCGCGGGTATGTTCGCTTTCGTCCATCAGGTCCGGTTCGCCGCGGAAGCGGCTGAGCACGAAGTCGCGGTATTCGCGGTTCTTCTCGCAGTAGGCGCGCACATGCCAGCGCATGCCGGTGAACACCAGCGTGTGCGGCGCCATCACGCGGATCTCCACCTCCGGGTTGGCCAGCGAGACGTACTCGCTCTCCAGCCGCAGCCCCTCGCGGCAGGCCTGCAGGATCGGGCGCAGCACCTCGGGGCGGATGCTGCGGTCGGGCACTTGCAGCACCTCCGTGTGTGCATAGGCCAGCGCCAGGCCCTCGATATGCGGGGCGCGAACACGGTTCTGGTCGAGCAAATGCAGATAGGCGCTGGCGCTGCCGTCGATGAACAGCGGCTGGAAGGTCTTGCTCGGCTTGTAGCCCTTCAGGTGGCGGTCATATGTCAGGTTTTTCGGCGCATGTTCGTTCAGGTAGGTATTGATGTCCTTCGAGGCCTGCTGGCGGCTGATGCCGAAGCTCTGCATCAGGTGGCCCGTGGTCAGGCGGCCTTCCCACCAGGCAATGGTCTCGATCAACCGGTAGCGCAGCGCCAGGTCCCAGCGTATCTGACTGATCGATTGCTTCCTTTTCATCGCCGTTGCACCTGTACCAAAGGTTTACATGCCTATGTCGAGCGGGTCGACGTGTCGCGCAACGCTACATATATTCAAGGCGTGTTTCAACTCGATACGGGTGACCAACATGAATCTGCTGATCGCTGCACTGACATGGTCCGGCGTGGCGTTCGTCGCGATGGCATTGCTGGCCTGGCTGGCGTACGCCGACGGTGAACGAAAGGGCTGAGACAGGTTGCAGTTTGGTGAAGGCTGAGCGCTTCCCGATGGACGGCTGGAATCTCCGAGCCTGGTACAGGGTCTTTGTGTCAGGCTCACCTGTAGAGATGCTCCATGAAGACTTTGTCCCGTCACCTGGCCGAAACCTTCACTTCGCAATACCGCACCCGTGTCGAACCGAAGGCGGACGGCCGTCTGGAAGTCCATGTCGGCTACCCGATCAACGGCACCCACGCCACGCGCATCGTCGCCGGACACCAGGTTCAGAATACGCTGCTGGTGGAAACCATCCTCGAAGACATGCGCAACGAACTGGCCCGCCCGCAATAGCCCCGCTTAGCGCATCGCGGGCAGTGCGATACGCACACGCAGCCCGCCCAGCGGACTATCCTCCAGGCTCCACTCGCCACGCCACGCCGTCAGGATATCGCTGACGATCCCCAGCCCCAGGCCGTGGCCTTCTGCGCGCTCGTCCAGCCGCACGCCGCGGTTGATGACCATCTCCCGTTGCTGGGCCGGAATGCCCGGCCCGTCATCGTCTACCAGCAGCACGAAGCCGTCGCGCGATCGCTCGATGGTCAGCTCGACGCGGCTGTTCGCCCATTTGCAGGCGTTGTCCAGCAGGTTGCCCAGCAGCTCGAGCATGTCCTCGCGATCACGCGGCAGGCGGCAGCCAGCCGGGGCGTGCCAGCGTAGCTCGAGGTCGGAGCGGTGGATCATCGCCAGGGTATCGAACAGCGCCGGCAGTTCGGCGTCGCAGTCGAAATGGGCACCGGGCAGCACGTCGACCGACAGCCGCGCGCGACCCAGCTCGCGGCTGACCCGTTGCTGGATCTGCTCCAGCTGCGCCTGCAGGCTGGCCTGCAAATCGGGGTGGGCGGCCAGCTCGTCGCGCTGCGCCAGGCTGCCGAGCACCGCCAGTGGCGTCTTCAGCGCATGGCCGAGGTTGCCCAGTGCGTGCCGTGAGCGTTGCAGGGTCTCCTCGGTGTGGCTGAGCAGATGATTGATCTGCTCCACCAGCGGCTGCAGTTCGACCGGCGCCTGCTGATCCAGTTGCTGGCGCTGGCCCTGTTGCAGCTGGGCGATCTGCAGCCGGGCACGTTCCAGCGGGCGCAGCGCCAGGCCCATGGCGTAGCGCTGCAAGAGCAGCAGGGCGAGCAGGGCGAAACCGACCAGTCCCAGGCCGCTCAGCCGCACGCGGGCGAAGCTGTCGAGAATCGGCGTGTAGTCCTGCGCCACGCTGATGACGATCGGCTGTCCGTCGCGGCGGTACTCGGCGCGGTAACCCAGCAGGCGCTGGCCTTGCGGGCCATCCATGAGCTCCTCGGTCAGCCCCGGGCGCTCCGGCCATTGCGGCGTGGCGTCCCACAGCGAGCGTGAGCGCCAGGTGCGGCCGGGCAGCTCGATCTTGAAGTAGTGACCGGAAAACGGCCGCTGATAACGTGGGTTGAGGCGCTGCACATCCAGCTGGTCGCCATTCGGTCCTTTCACCAGAGCGATCAGCAGCCCCTCGGTTTCCTCGCGCAGGTCGGTTTCCAGGCTGCGCCTGAGGCCTGACTCGAACAGCCAGAGGCTGGTCTGCACCAGCACCAGCGCCACCAGCAGCAGGGTGGCGATCAGCGCCAGGCTGAGGCTGCGCTGGATCGACTTCACGCCGCGCCGCCGAAGCGATAGCCCTGGCCGCGGCGCGTTTCGATCAGCTCGCGGCCGAGCTTGCCGCGCAGCCGGTTGATGTGCACCTCGATGACGTTGGAGTCGCGCTCGGTTTCGCCGTCGTAGAGGTGTTCGGTGAGCTGGGTTTTCGACAGCAGCTGCCCCGGATGCAGCATGAAATAGCGCAGCAGGCGGAACTCGCCGGCGGTCAGTTCGATGTCCTTGCCGTCCTTGCGGCAACACTGGCGCGATTCGTCCAGTTCCAGGCCGCCAACCTGCAGCAGCGGCTGGTTGGCCAGGCCGTGGGCACGGCGCAGCAGCGCCTGGATGCGCAGCAGCAGCTCCTCGGGATGAAAGGGTTTGGTCAGGTAGTCGTCGGCACCGGCCTTGAGGCCGTCGATGCGTTCGGCCCAGGAGCCGCGCGCGGTGAGGATGAGTACCGGGGTGGCGACCCCGGCGGCGCGCCAGGCGCGCAATACCTCGAGCCCCGGTTTGCCGGGCAATCCGAGGTCGAGAATGATCAGGTCGTAGGGCTCGCTGGCGCCCTGGTATTCGGCGTCTCGGCCATCGGCGAGCCAGTCGGTGGCGTAGCCCTGGCGATTGAGACTGGCGATCAGTTCATCGGCCAGCGGCACGCTGTCTTCGACCAGCAGCAGGCGCATCAGTCTTCCTCATCCTTGATCAGGCGACCGTCGCGAGCATCGAATTCCAGCTCGCGGGCAACGCCCTGGGTGGTGAGCAGTTCGATTTCGTAGACGTAGCGGCCGTCTTCCTCTTCCAGTTCCGCTTCCAGCAGGCTGGCCCCCGGATGGTGCTCAAGGGCGCGCTGGAGCAAGGCTTCCAGCGGCATGATGAGGCCTTCGCGGCGCAGCCGCAGGGCTTCGTCCTGATCCAGGTCGCGGCTCACCGCCGGGGCGGCGGCGAGCAGCAGAACCAGTGGCAGCGTTACAAGAAGAGGGGCACGCATGGGTGGCCTTTAGTCGTCCTGGTGGTCCTTCAGCACTTCGCCGGTCTTGGCGTCGAGCTCGACGTCCCATTGCACACCTTTGTCGTCGCGCAATTCAAGCTGGTAGACGTAGCGGCCGTACTCTTCTTCCAGCTCGGTTTCCTCGACGGTGGCGCCGGGGTGCTTGGCCAGGGCCGCTTCGTTGAGCTTCTCGAAGGACTGGATGGTGCCGGCGTCGCGCAGCTTGAGCGCTTCGTCCGGACCGATGTCCTTGGCCAGCGCCAGGTTGGCGCCCAGGGCGAGGGTGGCGGCGGTGAACAGAGTAGTCAGTGTTTTCATGGTGTTGATTCCTGTGGTTGGTTTCGACGGTTCACAGGTTACGAGCGCTGGCTTAAATGAAACTGAATGTCATCCGCCGGCTACGAATGCACCGTTCGAGCGAGGGCGGACAGGCGTCTGGCAGCTAAGCTTTGCGGCATCGTTCATCTGCAGCGGTCGTTCAGGGGGATACCCATGAAAAGTGTTTTCGTCGTGCTGCTGGCCGTGCTTGGCACAGCCGGTGTGGTCGTCATGGCCGAGGATCTGCTGAAGCCGTCCACCACACCGCCCGCGGTGGATGACGTCTCGACCGGCAACAGCCTGGAAGCCGAGGCGAGTTTCGAGGCCACCGGCGAGATTCGTGCCATCGATGTCGAACAGGGCAGCGTGACCATCGCCCATGGCCCGGTGCCGGCACTGAAGTGGCCGGCCATGATCATGCCGTTCAAGGTGACTCGGCATCAGCTCGGCGGGCTGGCCGTCGGCGATGCGGTGGAGTTTCGCTTCACCGACGGCGAGATGGACCCGCGGATCGTCTTCATCCGCCGTCGCTAGTTCAGCGTCGAATCTGTTCGTGGCAACAGCCGGCGGCGGGTTGCGAACGGCCGGTGGGCGCAACCCGATCGTCGCTGTCGTAACGGTCGTGCAGGCGGACCCAGTCGGTGAGGTTGTGCTGCGGGCCGGTCTCGTTGCGGCCGTTCGGCGTCATGTCCAGCAGCACGTAGGCGCCGAGCAGCTCTTCCGCGCCGCGGCCAAAGGCCGAAAAGGTGTGGAAGATCTCGCCCTGCGGGTCCCGGTAGAAGACGCTGAAGCCCGACAGCTCCTCGCAGACGAAGGGCTGCCACGCGTAGTTGTAGAAGACCTTGCCCTCGACGATGTCCTCGGCATCGAAGGAGACGTGAAAGTCGCGGTTGAACGGGCTGCCGGCCGATGACAGCCAGCGGAACTGCCAGCCCATGCGCCGGCGGAACGCCTCCAGCCGTTCGAACGGTGCGCGGGAGATGGCGGCGAAGCTGACGTCATGATGCAGCAGGTGCAGCAGCGCACCGCCGATGTGATCGGCCTCGAAGGAGCAGCCCACGCAACCCTCGCTCCAGTCCGGGCCGAACATGAAGTGCTTGATCACCAGCTGGCTGCGGCCCTCGAACAGCTCGCTCAGGCGAACCGCGCCGCCGGCGTCGTGAAAGCTGTAGTCCTGGGTGATGCGCCGCCAGGGCAATTGCCGGCGCTTCTCGAAGAGTGCGTCGCGTTGGCGGGTGAGCTGCTTCTCCTCGCGTAGATGGGCGCTGTGGGCGGCGAGCCAGTCCTGGTCGGATACCACCTTGTGCGTTGTCATGGCAAAAACCTCGTGCATGGATATCGGGGGTGGGAGGGGGCCTGTGTTGCGCGGCGATGGCCCTGTGAAGGAGTCGTCTGGCGCTCGCCGAAATCGACATCGAACTTCTGGCGCTCGGCGGCTGGCGCTGTGGCGGGTTGAACTTAGCGGCCGCCGCTGGGCTCGTAATTCAGGCAGGGGCCACCCACATGGCCCGATCCGATTCCGTACGCAGAAGGAAAAACGAGATGTACAACAAGACACTGACCGCCGCGTTCGCTGTCGCCGTCCTGGGTTCCGGTGCGGCTTTCGCTGCCGACAAGCCCGGCGCCGACTGGATCACTCTCGAGCAGGCCGTGGAAAAGGCCAAGGCCGCCGGCTACACCGAACTGCACGGCATCGAAGCCGATGACGACGGTTGGGAAGGCGAGGGCATGAAGCAGGACGGCAAGAAGTACGAGTTCAAGATCGACGGCCGCACCGGCGAGGTGACCAAGGACAGGGAAGACTGATACGTCTGCCGCGCGGCCGAAACACCGCGCCGGGTTCATTGCCGCTCCAGCCGTGAACTCCTCCCTCGTTTGCCGCGGCGCTTCCCAGAGGAGGCAGCCGCCGGCAGAGCGGGTATCATCGACGCCCCTGTCGTTGTGCACCCGATCCGATGTCCGCCGCCAATTCCCGCCCCAGCACCCTGCACCTGCCCCAAGGCGACTGGCCTACGGTGCTCGACTGCCTGTGCGAGCGCTTTCCGGCTATCGACCGCGCCACCTGGCTCGATCGCATGGCCCGCGGCCGGGTGCTGGATGCCGACATGCAGCCGATCGACGCGGCCCGGCCGTACCGGGTCGGCATGCGCGTGCATTATTTCCGCGAGGTGCCCAACGAGACGCCGGTGCCGTTCGAAGAGCGCATCCTGCACGTGGACGAGCATCTGGTGGTGGCGGACAAGCCGCACTTTCTCTCGGTGATGCCGGCTGGCGAATACGTCAACGAAACCCTGCTGGCGCGGCTCAGCAAACGGCTGGGTAACGCCGATCTGGTGCCGATTCACCGTATCGATCGCCTCACCGCCGGGCTGGTGCTGTTCTCGGCCAACCGCGAGAGCTGCGACGCCTACCAGGCGTTGTTCCGCGAGCGGCGGATCGCCAAGCGCTACGAGGCGATCTGCCCGCCACTGCCCGGGCTCGAGTTTCCCCTACGCCGGCAGCTGTGCATGGTGCCGGGCGAGCCGTTCTTCCTGATGCGCGAAGGCGACGGCGAGCCGAACAGCGAAACGCTGATCGAGGTGCTCGAGCGCCGCGACCACCTCTGGCGCTACGCCCTGACGCCGATCACCGGGCGCAAGCACCAGCTGCGTCTGCATATGGCGACCCTCGGCGCCGGTATCTGCAACGATCCCTTCTACCCGCAGCTGCTACCGCGCGAGGAGCGCGACCAGGACGATTACAGCCGCCCGCTCAAGCTCCTGGCGCGCGGCTTGCGCTTCCGCGATCCGCTGAGTGGTGAACCGCGCGAGTTCGAGAGCAGGCTGCAGCTGGACTGGTAGCGCGCTACGCACCTTCGCCGCACGGGCGAGTCTGATCGAGAAAGGCAGATCAGCTGGTGCATCCATGCCCGAAGGTCCATCCATCGTCATTCTCCGCGAGGAAGTCGCGGCGTTCACCGGTCAGCGCATCGAGCGCGCCGAAGGCAGTGCCAAGGTCGACAAGGCACGGCTGACCGGCCAGGTGGTGCGTGAATTCCGCAGCTGGGGCAAGCATCTGCTGATCGAGCTGGAGGATGTCTCCGTACGCATCCACCTGCTGCTGTTCGGCAGCTACCGCATCAACGAACGCAAGGACGCCACCGCACGGCTGAGCCTGGGGTTTGCCGACGGCGAGCTGAGTTTCTATGCCTGTTCCGTGCAGTTGATCGAAGGGCCGCTGGATGCGACGTACGACTGGAGCATGGACCTGATGAGCGACGCCTGGAGCCCGCGCGTCACGCTCAAACGCCTGCGCGAGCACCCGTGCCTGCTGGCCTGCGATGCGCTGCTGGACCAGACGCTGTTCGCCGGCTCCGGCAACATCATCAAGAACGAGGTGCTCTATCGCATCCGCGTGCACCCGCTGTCGCTGATCGGCGAACTGCCGCCGGCCAAGCTACGCGAGCTGGTGCGCGAGGCTCGCACCTACAGCTTTCAGTTTCTCGAGTGGAAGCGGGCCGGCGTGCTCAAGGCCAACTGGCTGGCGCACGGCAAGAACACCTGCGTGCGCTGCTGGATTCCGCTGATGAAGGCGAAAGAACTGGGGCGCAGCCGGCGCCGGGCGTTTTTCTGCGAGCGCTGCCAGAAGCGCTACGGCGATTCAGCGCAGGTGGCGCTTGATGAGCCGAGCGTGGATGAGGGGTAGGGCGGCTTTAGGCGTAGGGTGGGTTGTAGCCCACCGAACGGGTGCCAGTGGGTGGGCCGGGGCTGCGAAAGGGAGGCGATTGCATGGGGGCCGTGGCGTGGTGGGCTGAAGCCCACCCTACGGGGCTTGGGCGTATCGCGATGCTTTGAGGGCGGGACTGGCGTAGGGTGGGCTTTAGCCCACCGTCAGGCTTCGGGCCACCGGCTCAGCTCGTAGGGTGGACAACGGCGCAGCCTTGTCCACGCGGTTGGTCCGGCGCTACCGGGTGCCTGGCTAGGTGGAAAAGTGCTGCGCACGTTTTCCACCCTACGTTTTCAACGCAGCAGCGGCCTGAGCGCCTCGGCCAGCTGCGGCGCCATGCTCACGGCGTTACTTTCATGGGCGATGCAGTCGGTGCTCCAGACGTGCCCGACACCGGCCGCGCGGATCACCTGCAGCGCTTCGCCGGCGAACAGCGCGTGGGTCACGGCCACGTCCACCGAGGCGGCGCCGGCGGCCAGCAGTTTCTGCGCGGCCTCGGCAAGGGTGCGCCCGGAGCTGGCGACGTCATCGAGCAGCACCACGTGGCGCCCCGCGAATTGCAGGTCCGGCAGGGCGATCTCCACTTGATGGTCGCCATGGCGCAGCTTGTTGCACACGCCATGTTCGAAACCATGCTCGGCGGCCGCCGCCTCGATCCATTGCCGCGCCTCGGCATCCGGGCCGATCAGCAGCGCATCGGGATGCCGTTCGGCGATCAGTCGCGCCAGCGCCGGGGCCGCGCAGAGGGTGACGGCATCGGCCAGCGGCACCGCCTCCTGCAAGGTGACGACGCGGTGCAGGTGCGGGTCGACGGTGATCAGTGCGTCGAACTGGCCGGCCAGCAGCTGGCCAATCACCCGCTGGCTGACCACCTCGCCCGGGTTGAAGGCGATGTCCTGGCGCATGTAGGCCAGATAGGGCGTGACCAGGATCAGTCGCTTGGCGCCCAGGCGGCGCGCTTCACCGGCCACCAGCAGCAGCTCGACCAGCTTTTCGTTGGGGTGGTCGAGGCCGCGGTAGAGCACCAGCTGTTCGGCGATCGCTTCGCCTTCGGCCAGCGGCAGGCGCAGGCGCAGCTCGTCATCGGGAAAACGGTGGCGCTCGACTGAGGCGGCGGGCAGGCCGGAGGCTTCGGCCAGGCGCAGGGCGGCGGCGCGCTCGTCATCGAAATACAGCAGCTGGCTTTGCATCAGAACTCCACGAATACGGTTGGGACCTGCTCGGGGCTGCCGAGGCTGACGCCGCTGGCGCGTTCGGTGGCCTGGCGGGCGAAGGCGAGGTCGGCGGGAAAGTCCGCGTAAACGCGATACAGACAGTCGCCGGCCCGCACCGGTTCGCCGAGCTTGCGCAGGATGTCCACGCCGGCGCCCTGCACCTTGGGTGCGCCGGCCAGCCGGGCGATGCGTGCCAGCTGCAGGTTGTCGATGCCGGTGACCACCGCGTCGCAGTCGGCCAGTACATCGAAGCTGAGCCGTGCCAGCGGCGGATGGTTGTGATCGAACGGCTTGGCGCCCTGGGCGGCGATGATCGAGCGCATCTTCTTCAGTGCCCGCCCGGAGTCGAGGATGTCGCGGGCGATGGCATAGCCGTCACCGCCGCGCACGTCGGGATCGAACTCGAGCATGCGCCCGGCCAGGCGCAGCGCCTTCTGACGCAGGTCGATCGGCGCCGCCGGGTCGTTCTGCAGCACCTGCATCACGTCGCGCGCCTCCAGTACCGGGCCGATGCCATTGCCGATCGGCTGGCGACCGTCGGTGATGACCACGTCCAAGGTCAGGCCCAGGCGCGTGGCGACGAACTCGAACAGCTTGCGCAAACGTTGCGCCTCGGCCATCGAGCGCACTTTGGCCGTCGGGCCAATGGGGATGTCCAGCAGCAGGTGGGTGGAGCCGGCGGCGATCTTCTTCGACAGGATGGAGGCGACCATCTGCCCCGGCGAGTCGATCGACAGCGGCCGCTCGACGGCGATCAGCACGTCGTCAGCAGGCGATAGCTCGCTAGTGCCGCCCCAGGCCAGGCAGCCGCGTTCCTCACGGACCATTTCGCAGAGGCGCTCGAACGGCAGTTCGACGTTGGCCAGCACCTCCATGGTGTCGGCGGTGCCGGCCGGCGAGGTGATGGCCCGCGAGCTGGTCTTCGGGCAGAGCATGCCGTGGGCGGCGACGATCGGCACCACCAGCATCGAGGTGCGGTTGCCCGGGATGCCGCCGATGCAGTGCTTGTCCACCACCGGGTGCTCGCGCCAGTCGAGCCGGCGGCCGACGCGGATCATCGCGTCGGTGAGGAAGAACACCTCCTCGCGGTCCAGCTCGCCCTGGTTGCAGGCGACCACGAAGGCGGTCAGCTCGATCTTCGAGTAACGGTGCTCGGCGATGTCGCGCATGATCGCCAGGAAGTCATCGCGGCTCAGGCGTTCGCCGGCGATCTTGCGGTGCAGTGCCGGGATCGATGCGGCCGGCTCGGCCTGGGCGATCGCCGCCGGTACACCGGCTTCGGCGCCGAGCTGGGCGAAGGCATCCTCGGACAGGCCCAGCTCGTCGCAGCCGACGATGCTCGGGTCGTCCACCAGGTTGAGGCTGGCGAGGATGCGCCGGCCGTTGACGCGTATCTCCACCTTGGCCAGCGCCTGGAAGCCTTCGGCGCGGCAGGCGGCGCAGTCACGGTGCAGATAGGCGACGTTCTCGCGGTAGGTGTCGATGGCGACCCGGCGCAGCGCCAGGTGCACCGGGGCTTTGCCGTTGAGCGGTGTGTCGCTGGAAATGCTGGTCATGCGGGCGGTTTCGCTGGGAGGGTAGTTGCTATCTAGCCCCAGCACTGCGCGCTTGCCAAGCGGCCGCGCCAGTTTTGCTCGTGCGCTTTGCCGCAGGTCAATCCACGGTTAGCGTGCGGCCCAGCCACCATCCATGTTCCATGCCGCGCCGCGTACCTGATCGCCGGCCTCGCTGCAGAGAAACAGCGCCATGGCGCCCAATTGGGCAGGGGTGACGAAATCCAGCGACGGTTGCTTCTCGGCCAGCAAGTCGTGGCGGGCGCGCTGCTCGTCGCCACTCTCCCGCGCGCGCTCGTCGATCTGCTGTTGCACCAGCGGGGTCAGCACCCAGCCGGGGCAGATGGCATTGCAGGTGATCGGCGTGGTGGCGGTTTCCAGCGCCACTACCTTGGTCAGCCCGACCAGCCCGTGCTTGGCGGCAACGTAGGCGGCCTTCTGCTCGGAGCCGACCAGCCCGTGCACCGAGGCGACGTTGATGATCCGTCCCCAGTTGCGCTCGCGCATGCCGGGCAGGGCCAGGCGCGTGGTGTGGAACGCCGAGGACAGGTTGATGGCGATGATGGCGTCCCAGCGCTCCACCGGGAACTGCTCCACCGGCGCGACATGCTGGATGCCGGCGTTGTTGACCAGAATGTCGACGCCGCCGAAGTCGCGCTCGGCATAGGCGAACAGCTCGGCGATCTGTGCCGGATCGGACACGTCCGCCCCGTGGTGCCCGACCTTGCGGCCGTGTCTGCCGACCTCCGCCAGCGCTGCCGAGGCATCGCCGAAGCCGTTGAGGATCAGATCGGCGCCGGCCTCGGCCAGCTTCAGCGCAATGCCCAGCCCGATGCCGCTGGTGGAGCCGGTGACCAGTGCGGTCTTGCCTGTGAGGTTCATGGTTTCTCCCGCTTGGTGGCGACCGCACGGGGCGGCGCCTTTGTTTTTCTTGTTGTCGGAAGGCAATCGCAGATGTCGTGGTGCTCGCCGATATCGGCGAAGCGCCCCATCAGACGATGCCGGTAGCGTAGTACACGCCGATCACGAAGAAGGCCGCGGCGGTGGCGATCAGGGTGATGGCGAAGATGTCCTTGTAGGATTCGCGGTGGGTCAGTCCGGTGACTGCCAGCAACGTGATCACCGCGCCGTTGTGCGGCAGGGTGTCGAGCCCGCCTGAGGCCATCGAGGCAACCCGGTGCAGCACTTCCAGCGGTATCTGTGCGGCGTTGGCCGCGGCGACGAAATTGTCGGCCATCGCGGCCAGGGCAATGCTCATGCCGCCGGAGGCCGAGCCGGTGATGCCGGCCAGCAGGTTGACGGTGATGGCTTCGTTGATCAGCGGATTGGGAATCGCCGACAGCGCATCGGCCACCACGATGAAGCCCGGCAGCGAGGCGATCACCGCGCCGAAGCCGAATTCCGACGCGGTGTTCATCGCCGCCAGCAGCGAACCACCGACCGCCGTGCGGCTGCCCTCGGCGAGCTTGCCGCGCAGGGTGCCGAAGCTGGTCGCCAGTACCAGGGCGATGCCCAGCAGCAGCGCGGCCTCCACCGCCCAGATCGCGGTGAGCTTGCCGACCTCGGTGACCAGCGGTGCGCTCATGCCGGGCAGCTGCAGCGTGTGGCTGGTGCCGTAGAACTCTGGAATCCAGCGGGTGAACAGGAGGTTGGCGACCAGCACCAGCAGCAGCGGCGACAGCGCCAGCCAGGGGTTGGGCAGGGCGATGTCGGCGGGCGTCTCCGGCTCGTTGCGCAGGTTGGTGCCATAGCCTTCGCCGGCGGCAATGGCCTTGCCGAGCTGCCACTTGAGATAGAGCATGCCCAGGCCGAACACGAAGACCGTGCCGATCAGGCCGAGCCAGGGTGCGGCCCAGGTGTTGGTATTGAAGAAGGTGGTGGGGATGATGTTCTGGATCTGCGGCGTGCCGGGAATGGCCGTCATGGTGAAGGTGAACGCGCCGAGGGCGATGGTCGCCGGGATCAGGCGCTTGGGCATGTTGCTCTGGCGGAACATCTCGGCAGCGAACGGGTACACCGCGAACACCACGACGAACAGCGACACACCGCCGTAGGTCAGCAGCGCGCAGACCAGCACGATTACCAGCATTGCCTGGCTGGTGCCGAGCAGGCGGATCGCCGCGGCGACGATGGAGCGCGAAAAACCCGACATCTCGATCAGCTTGCCGAACACCGCACCGAGCAGGAACACCGGGAAGTACAGCTTGATGAAGCCGACCATCTTCTCCATGAAGATGCCGGTGAAGGCCGGCGCCACGGCGGACGGGTCGGTGAGCAGCACCGCGCCCATGGCGGCGATGGGAGCGAACAGAATGACGCTGTAGCCGCGGTAGGCGGCGAGCATCAGCAGGGCCAATGCAGCAAGGGCGATGACGACGCTCATCGGGGACGATCTCCTGGCCCCGTGCGGCACGACCGAACGCTGCCGAGGGCATTCGGGGACTCGCTGCTGCACGGCAGGCGCATTGTTTTTCTTGTTTCGGCTGCGGACAGGCCGCACGGTGATTTAGCGAGTTCCGTGCCAGATACGCAACTCGCTGATTTGCATGGTCTTTATCTTGAGTGTCCAGATCGTTGGACGGTGATTGTGTCTTGCCTACTGGACAGCGCGGTCCAGCATTCCGGACAGCGTCGCCGTCCGGAATGCTCTGGCCTCAAGTCAGGAAATAGAGCCCGCCGGCGATCACCACACCGGAGAACACCAGGCAGAGCAGGCAATAGCCCATGATGTCTCGGGCACCGAGCCCGGCGATGCCCAGCAGCGGCAGGGCCCAGAACGGCTGGATCATGTTGGTCCAGGCATCGCCCCAGGCGATCGCCATGGCCGTGACTTCCGGCGCCACGCCCAGCGCCGCGCCGGCCGGCAGCATGATCGGCCCCTGCACCGCCCACTGGCCCCCGCCGGAGGGCACGAAGACGTTGACCAGCCCGGCGCTGAGAAAGGCCAGCACCGGGAAGCTCTCGGCCGACGACCAGGCGATGAAGGTGTCGGTGACCTGTCGGCCGAGGGACAGGCCAGCGGCGTTGGCGCCGACCATCATCCCCATGATTCCGGCGTAGAAAGGGAACTGCACGACGATGCCGGCGATGCCTCGGATGCTTTCCTCGATGGCGCGCATGTAGCGCTCCGGCGTGCCGTGCATCAGCAGGCCGGCGAAGAGGAAGATCGAGATCACGATGTTCAGGCTCAGCGCCAGACCGTTCTCGCTGAAGTGCCGGTAGAAGAACAGCACCGCCAGCGCGACCATGATCAGGCCGAGAATGCGGCTGTCGTCCAGGCGCTGGGTGGCGGTTTCCCGCGGGATATCGCTCGGCTCGGGCTCTTCCAGCAGCGCCGGATCGACCACTTTCGGCGTCTTCGGCTGCATGGCCCAGTTCAGCAGCGGCAGGCCCACCACCAGCACGGCGATGATGATCAGGTTGTAGGAAGCGAACAGCGTCTGGCCGACACCGATGGCTTCGGTCAGCGCGCCGCCGGTCATCTTCTCCAGATCGGCCCCGCCGCTGGCCAGCGACAGCGGAATCGAGCCGGAAAAGCCGCCGTGCCAGATCAGGAAGCCGGAGTAGGCCGAGGCCACCAGCAGCGGGTAGTCGACGCCGCGCACCTGGCGCGCCAGCGCGCGGGCGAACACCGCGCCGATCACCAGGCCGAAACCCCAGTTGATCCAGGAACCGACCAGCGCTACCAGGGTCACCAGGATGATGGCCTGGCCCGGGGACTGCGGGATGCGCGCCATGCGGTCGAGCAGGCGGTTGATCGCCGGCGCCCGTGCCAGGGCATGGCCGGTGACCAGGATCAGCGACATCTGCATGGTGAAGGCCAGCAGGTTCCAGAAGCCGTTGCCCCAGTGCTGCGCCATGGCCGGCAGGCCCTGACCGGTGCTGAGCATGGCGGCGATCAGCACGATCAACGTGAGCAGGATGGCGAAGACGAAGGGCGAGGGAAGGAAGCGTTGCACCAGGTAGACGCTGGCGGCGGTTATTCTGTTGAGCACGTGGGGTTCTCCCTTGTTGTCGTTATGGGCCGCGACGGGCGGCGCTTCGCTTATGAGTGCGGCCGGGGCTGGCTGTTCCGCCGTACCCGGTCTCAGGAGATTGCTTTATGCGTATTGCGTTGCTGCTATCGCTGATGGCCGTCGCGACCACCGCCCAGCCCGCCGAGCCGTTGCGGCTGCAGCTTGGCGGGCATCAAGTGCAGGCCGAATATGCGGATACCTTCCTGCAGCGTCAGCGTGGCCTGATGGGGCGCACCGAACTCGCTGCGGACAGCGGCATGCTGTTTCGCTTCGACGAGGTGCGGCGGCACTGTCTATGGATGAAGGACACGCCGTTGCCGTTGTCGGCGGCGTTTCTCGATGAGGACGGGGCGATCGTCGATGTGATCGATCTGGAACCGCTGAGCACGGACGTGCGCTGCTCCGAGAAGCCGGCACGCTATGCCCTGGAAATGCATCAGGGCTGGTTCGAAGCGCAGGGTATTCGCGTGGGGGATCGGCTGACAGGGTTGCCCGAAGCCTGGCCGCCTGCTGACGGCTGACCCCGGGTCAGTCGTGACCCGGGTTGCGCCTCTGGTGTTCAGTATCGGAATTGTCCGACCAGTGTTTGCAGGCCCGCCGCCAGATGAGCGAGCTGGCTGCTGGCCTGGGCGGTTTGACCGGCGGACTCGGTCACGCGGTCAGCTACCTGATTGATGTTCACCACGTTCTGGCTGATTTCGTCGGCCACCACACTCTGCTGTTCCGCGGCGCTGGCGATCTGAGTGTTCATGTCATTGATGCTGGTGACCGCCCCGGTGATGCCGGTCAGCGATACACCGGCCTGCTGGGCCTGGCGCACGCTGGTCTCGACCTGAGCGCGGCCCTGCAGCATCACCTCGGAGGAGTCGCGCGCACCGGCCTGCAGCCGTTCGATCACCTGCTGGATTTCCACCGTCGACTGCTGGGTGCGCGAGGCGAGCGTGCGAACCTCGTCCGCCACCACGGCGAAGCCGCGGCCCTGTTCGCCGGCTCGGGCCGCCTCGATGGCGGCGTTCAGTGCCAGCAGGTTGGTCTGCTCGGCGACGCCGCGGATCACGTCCAGCACGGCGCTGATGCTCTGGCTGTCGGCCTCCAGCCGCTGGATGGCGGCAGCGGTACGCTCGACCTCGGCCGAGACGTTCTCGATCGAGCTGACCGTCTGCTGCACCACCTGCTGGCCCTGCTGGGCCTGCTCATCGGCGGCCTGGGCTGATTCGGCCGCCAGTGCGGCGTTACGCGCGACGTCCTGCACGGTGGCGGTCATCTCGTTCATTGCCGTGGCCACCAGCTCGATCTCGTGGCGCTGCTGGGCGACGTCGCGGTTGAATTCTTCGGTGATCGCCGACATTTCCTCGGCCGCGGCGGCCACTTGCGTCGTTGAGCCGGCCACCTCGCTGACCAGCCGGCGCACCTTCTCGGCGAACTGATTGAAGGCTCCGGCCAGCTCGGCTACCTCGTTGCGCCCGCGCTGTTCCAAGCGGCGGGTCAGGTCGCCTTCGCCGGCGGCGATGTCGCGCATCGCATCGACCGCGACCCGGATCGGCCTGACGATGCCGCGGGCTACCAGGGCCGCGACCAGCAGGCCGATGGCCAGCGCGATGCCGGCGACGACCAGTGCGGTGTTGCGCATCGAGGCCAGTGCGTCGGCGTAGCGGGTGCGGTCCATCGCCACTTCCAGCACACCCAGCGGCTTGCCGGAGAAGTCCTCGACTGCCGATACCAGGACCGCCACCGGCTGGCCGTCGGCCACGGCCTGGAAGATCACGTCGTCGCCGGCGAGCGCCTGGGCGCGCTGCTCATCACTGACCAGGGCGCTGCCAAATGTGGTGGCGAAGGGCTTGAAGCTGCCGCTGGCCTCGCGCAGCACCAGGCCGACGTCGACGTGGTAGCGCGCCTTGAAGGCGTCGAAGAACGCCTGGCCAAAGGACAGGCCGAACTCCACCGAGCCGACTGGTCGACCCTGATGGCTGATCGGCACCAACCCGCGAATGCCCAGGCCGGCGACGCCGGATTCGACGCCACGCACCGGCGTCTGGCGGGCGTTGGTGTCGACGATGGTCTGGCGGATCGCGGAAAGATCGTCACCGAACTGCGCCGGCTTGTGCACGCGCAGGAAGGACGTTGCCGGTGCCTTGTGGAACTGGAATTGGGTCAGGCCATAGTCGTTCGCCAGCTTCGCATAGCCCGGCACGAACAGCGCCGAGAGCCGTTCACGGTCATCGTCGGCCATCGCCTGCTGCACCTCGGGAATGCTCGCCACCAGGGCGGCGAGGCGCTCGGCGGTGAGGCTTTCCGCCGCGATCGTGGTGCTGACGTTGTCGACGATGCCACGCAGCTCGCGGCGCTCGGCATCGGCCAGCAGGCTCTCGAAGCGGCTGAAGAACAGGGCGGTAAGAATCGTGACGGTGACGATCAGCAGCAGCACGATACTGATCGCGATGCGCTGTCCGATGCGGATATTGGCGAGCATGCTCTGGAACTCCCGGCAGTAGGAAGGCTGCCGATGGGCAATGGAAGGGTGGGGCGTCGAAGGGCTGCCTGGGGCGATAGGCACCGCCCGTAATATCGACCGGCGGGGCCTGGTTCTTAAATCTTTCCTGCAAGCGGGAGCGGGGCGCTCAATCCAGCGGCAACTCCGTGGTCCGCTTCACCTCGCTCATGGCGATGTGCGAGTGCGCTTCCTGCACATGTGGGCGCTGCAGCAGCTGGTCGCGGAGGAAGCGCTCGTAGCTGTCGATGTCGCGCGCCACCACCTTGAGCAGGTAGTCCGACTCGCCGGCCATGGTGTGGCACTCCAGCACCTCGGGGTAACCCACCACGGCCTGCTCGAACTCGTCGAGGTTGCTGCGCCCGTGGGCCGAGAGCTTGATGTTGACGAACACCGTCATGTTCAGCCCGAGCTTCTTCGGGTTGAGCAGGGCGACCTTGCGCTCGATCAGCCCTTCCTCCTGCATGCGATGGATGCGTCGCCAGCAGGGCGATTGCGACAGCTCGACCTTCTCGGCGATTTCCGCAGCGGACAGATCGGCATTGTGCTGCAGCAGCAGGAGGATCTTGCGATCGATACTGCTCAGAGGTGTGGACTGCATGGTCGTTCCTGTTTTGTTGTTGTTTGCGAATGGGTCATGCACAGAACCGCTGTTCTACCGCAAAAGTAGAAAGAAAATCTCTCCGCGTCACGGCCAGACTGTTAATCGACACGCGACGGTGGGGTGATCCCCTGCCGATTGCCGGCGTGAAGAAACAACCGTGCGGTTTCTTCATGACTGCGTCAGGCGGGTAGTGAACAACGCTGCCCTGACTCCGATAACAACAAATTAGGAGCGCCCCATGTCTCTGGCCGAGATCCGTCTGGACGACAAGTACCGGCTTGCTACCGGTCATCTGTACCTCACCGGCACCCAGGCGCTGACCCGCTTGCCGATGCTGCAGCATCAGCGTGATCAGGCCCGTGGTTTGAACACCGGTGGCTTCATCTCCGGCTATCGCGGCTCGCCACTGGGCGGGCTGGACAAGAGCCTCTGGGAAGCCCGCGACTACCTCAAGCAACACGCCATCCACTTCCAGCCGGGCGTCAACGAAGAGCTGGCCGCCACCGCGGTGTGGGGCAGCCAGCAGACCAACCTGTTCCCCGGCTCCAGGTACGACGGCGTGTTCGCCATGTGGTACGGCAAGGGGCCGGGCGTCGACCGTGCCGGCGACGTGTTCAAGCATGCGAATGCGGCGGGTGTGTCGCCCCAGGGCGGCGTGCTGCTGCTGGCGGGTGACGACCACGGCTGCAAATCCTCGACGCTGCCGCACCAGAGCGAGCATGCCTTCATCGCCGCCTCGATTCCGGTGCTGAACCCGGCGAACGTTCAGGAAATTCTCGACTACGGCATCATCGGCTGGGAGCTGTCGCGCTACTCCGGCTGCTGGGTGGCGCTGAAAACCATTGCCGAGAACGTCGACTCCTCCGCCGTGGTGGAAGTCGATCCGCTGCGCGTGCAGACGCGTATCCCGGAAGATTTCGAGCTGCCCGAGGACGGCGTGCACATCCGCTGGCCGGACCCGCCGCTGGCTCAGGAAAAGCGCCTCAACCTGTACAAGATCTACGCCGCACGCGCCTTCGCCCGGGCTAACAACCTGAACCGGGTGATGCTCGATTCGCCGAATCCGCGGCTTGGCATCATCACCACCGGCAAGTCCTATCTCGACGTGCGTCAGGCGCTGGACGACCTGGGCCTGGACGAAGCGCTGTGCGCCTCGGTCGGCCTGCGCGTGCTCAAGGTCGGCATGAGCTGGCCGCTGGAACCGGTCTCGGTGCACGAGTTCGCCCAGGGGCTGGACGAGATTCTGGTGGTCGAGGAGAAGCGCAGCATCATCGAGGACCAGCTCACCGGACAGCTCTACAACTGGCCCGTCAGCAAGCGTCCGCGGGTGGTCGGCGAGTTCGACGAGCAGGGCAACTCGCTGCTGCCGAACCTCTCCGAGCTGACCCCGGCGATGATCGCCCGGGTGATCGCCAAGCGCCTCGCGCCGATCTACACCAGCGACAGCATCCAGACCCGCCTGGCTTTCCTCGACGCCAAGGAAAAGGCCCTGGCCGCGCGCAGCTACAGCACAGTGCGCACGCCGCACTACTGCTCCGGCTGCCCGCACAACACCTCCACCAAGGTGCCCGAGGGCAGCCGCGCCTCGGCCGGTATCGGCTGTCACTACATGGTGCAGTGGATGGACCGGCGCACCGAGACCTTCACCCAGATGGGCGGCGAGGGCGTCAACTGGATCGGCCAGGCGCCGTTCACCGACACCCCGCACATGTTCCAGAACCTCGGCGACGGCACCTACTTCCACTCCGGCAGCCTCGCGGTGCGTGCGGCAGTGGCGGCTGGTGTCAACATCACCTTCAAGATTCTCTACAACGATGCCGTGGCCATGACCGGCGGCCAGCCCATCGACGGCGAGCTGCGCGTCGACCAGCTCAGCCGGCAGATCTTCCACGAGGGCGTCAAACGCATTGCCCTGGTCAGCGACGAGCCGGACAAGTACCCGACCCGCGATACCTTCGCGCCGATCACCAGCTTCCATCATCGCCGCGAGCTGGATGCGGTGCAGCGTGAGCTGCGCGAATTCAAGGGCGTCTCGGTGATCATCTACGACCAGACCTGTGCCACCGAGAAGCGTCGTCGGCGCAAGCGCGGCAAGCTGGAAGATCCGGCCAAGCGCGTGTTCATCAATCCCGCCGTGTGCGAGGGTTGCGGCGACTGCGGCGAGAAGTCCAACTGCCTATCGGTGCTGCCGAAGGAAACCGAGCTGGGCCGCAAGCGCGAGATCGACCAGAACGCCTGCAACAAGGACTACTCCTGCGTCGAGGGCTTCTGTCCGAGCTTCGTCACCGTGCATGGCGGCGGGTTGCGCAAGCCCGAAGCGGTGGCTGGCGGTATCGAGGCGGCGACCTTGCCCGAGCCGCAGCACCCGTCGCTGGAGCGGCCATGGAACGTGCTGATCCCCGGCGTTGGCGGCAGCGGCGTGACCACCCTTGGCGCGCTGCTCGGCATGGCCGCGCACCTGGAAGGCAAGGGCTGCACCGTGCTCGACCAGGCCGGTCTGGCGCAGAAATTCGGCCCGGTGACCACTCACGTGCGCATCGCCGCTAAGCAGAGCGACATCTACGCGGTGCGTATCGCCGCCGGTGAAGCCGACCTGCTGCTGGGCTGCGACCTGATCGTCGCGGCGGGTGATGAATCGCTGACCCGCCTCAACGAGCAGATCAGCAATGCCGTGGTGAACAGCCACGAGTCCGCCACCGCCGAGTTCACTCGCAACCCGGACGCCCAGGTGCCCGGTGCGGCCATGCGCCAGGCAATCAGCGACGCGGTCGGCGCCGACAAGACTCACTTCGTCGATGCCACCCGCCTGGCCACGCGGCTCTTGGGCGACAGCATCGCCACCAACCTGTTCCTGCTCGGCTTTGCCTATCAGCAGGGGCTGCTGCCGATCAGCGCCGAGGCCATCGAGAAGGCCATCGAACTCAATGGCGTTGCCGCCAAGCTGAATCTGCAGGCCTTCCGCTGGGGCCGCCGTGCGGTGCTAGAACGCGAAGCGGTGGAAGGGCTGGCACGTCCGGCCGAGGTCGCCGAGCCACTCTGTAAAACCCTGGAAGAGATCGTCGAGTGGCGCGTGGACTTCCTTACCCGCTACCAGAACGCCGGGCTGGCGCGCCGCTATCGCCAGCTGGTCGAGCGCGTGCGCGATGCCGATAGCGCGGACGATCTGGCGCTGTCCAAGGCCGTCGCCCGCTACTACTTCAAGCTCCTGGCCTACAAGGACGAGTACGAGGTGGCGCGGCTCTACAGCGAGCCGGAATTCCGCCAGCAGCTCGAGGCGCAGTTCGAGGGCGACTACAAGCTGCAGTTCCACCTCGCCCCGGCCTGGCTGGCCAAGCGTGACGCGGTTACCGGCGAGCCGCGCAAGCGCGAGCTGGGGCCGTGGATGCTCAATGTGTTTGGCGTGCTGGCCAAGTTTCGCTTCCTGCGTGGCACGCCGCTGGACCCGTTCGGCTATGGCCACGACCGCCGCGTCGAACGCCAGTTGATCAGCGAGTACGAGAAGACCGTGGACGAGCTGCTGGCCCAGCTCAAACCGACCAACTACCGCACCGCCGTGGCCATCGCCGCGCTGCCGGAGCAGATCCGCGGCTACGGCCCGGTGAAGGAGCGTTCCATCGCCAAAGCCCGCCAGCAGGAAAAGTTGCTCCGCGAGCAGCTGGCCAAGGGCGACGAGGTGCAGAGCGTGCGGCTGTTCCAGCCGGCGGCCTGAGCGCCCCGGCGCTGGGCGCTCGTCGAGTCGGGCAGCGTTGTTCGGTGGGCTAAAGCCCACCCTACAGAACCGCCCGCGGCGACGAAGAGGCACTCGTAGGGTGGGCTTCAGCCCACCGGCAGGGCACGCAGCAGCGGCCCGTCACCCTGTTCGCCCAGGGCTAGATGAACCCGCCGGGCCCATCGCCCGGTGATACCGAACAAGCAGGCGCTGTCCGTGACAGGCCACCAGACAAACAAGAACGAGGTAACCCAATGTCCGTCTTCGCTCATCCTGACTTCGACCGCCACGAGCAGGTGGTCTTCTGCCATGACCAGGCGTCGGGTCTGAAAGCCATCATCGCCATCCACGACACGCGCCTCGGGCCGGCGCTGGGTGGCTGCCGGATGTTCCCCTATGCCAGTGACGACGAGGCCCTGCGCGATGTGCTGCGGCTGTCGCGTGGGATGACGCTGAAATCCTCGCTGGCCGGGCTCAAGCTCGGCGGCGGCAAGGCGGTGATCATCGGCGACCCGCATACCGGCAAGAGCCAGGCGCTGCTGCATGCCATGGGCGACTTCGTCGACAGCCTCGGCGGGCGCTACATCACGGCCGCCGACTCCGGCACCGGCGATGCCGAAATGCAGGCCTTCGCCCAGCGCACCCGCCATGTGGTCGGCGCCACGCCGCGCACCCTGCTCGACGGCAGCGTCGCCAGCGGCGACCCGTCGCCGTCTACCGCCTACGGCGTCTTCGTCGGCCTCAAGGAAGCGGTGCGCCAGCGCCTCGGTCGCGACGAGCTGACCGGGCTGAAGGTGGCGATCCAGGGCGTCGGCCATGTCGGCCTGGGGCTGGCGCGGCACCTGAAAGCGGCCGGCGCCGAACTGTGGGTGGCGGACATCTTCGATGCCAACGTCAAGCAGGCGATGGACGAGCTGGGAGCCAACGTGGTGCGCCCGCAGGACATCTACGGTCTCGATGTTGACGTCTTCGCGCCCTGCGCCATGGGCGGCATCCTCAACGAGCAGACCCTGGAAGTGCTGCGTGCCCCGGTGATCGCTGGGGCTGCCAACAACCAGCTGGCCAGCGCCGAGATCGGCGTCGAACTGCAGCGGCGCAACCAGCTCTACGCGCCGGACTACGCAATCAACGCCGGCGGCATCATCGACGTCTACTACCAGCGCAACGGCGGCAGTGCCGCGCAGATCGATGCCCATGTGAACGCCATCGCCGGCACGCTGCGCGAGATTTTCGAGCGGGCCGCCGCCAGCGGCGAATGCACCTCGGTGATCGCCGACCGCCTGGCGCTCGAGCGTTTGCAGGCCGGCGGCGCGCCGCAGGTCGCGACGCTGCAGCGGCAGGCTTCATGACGGCACATGGCCGGTCGCCCGAGCGCGCCGGCATTCGCTGAGCGGGGCGGCGGGGGCTGATCGCCAGCGCCGTGCCCGCTCCGTTCGTTCGCACCATCCCTGACAAAAACAACAAGCAGGAATCCGCAATGACCGATAAAACCAGCCTCGCGGCCGGCACCTTCGCCGGCGCGCGCGCACGCATCCAGGACAACGCCAGCCGAGGCCTGTGGTCCTCCCGCTGGGTGTTCTTCCTCGCCGCCACCGGCTCCGCTGTGGGCCTGGGCAATATCTGGAAATTCCCCTACGTGACCGGGCAGAACGGCGGCGGCGCCTTCGTGCTGGTCTATCTCGCCTGCATCCTCCTGATCGGCATTCCGCTGCTGATGACCGAGGTGATGATCGGCCGTCGCGGCCGGGCGAACCCCGATGGCGCCGTGGCGCGGCTGGCGCGCGAGGCCGGGGCCAGTTCGCGCTGGCGGGTGGTGGGCTGGCTCGGCGGGCTGACCGGCTTTCTCATTCTGAGTTTCTATCTGGTGGTGGCCGGCTGGGCGCTGGCCTATGTGCCGGCGACGTTCAGCGGCGGCTTCACCGGGGTCAGCGGGGAGGCCAGTGGTGAGCTGTTCGGCGCGCTATTGGCGGACCCGCTGCGCCTGGTGGTCTGCGCCACGCTGGTGCTGGCGGCGACCATGCTGATCGTCGGTTTCGGCGTGCGCGGCGGGCTGGAGCGATCGCTGCGCTTTCTGATGCCCGGGCTGTTCGTGCTGATGCTGGTGCTGGTGGTCTACGCCGCCATTGAAGGGGAGTTCGCCCAGGCGCTGCAGTTTCTCTTCGTGCCGGACTTTTCCGCGCTGACCGCGCAGAGCGTGCTGGTCGCCCTCGGCCATGCCTTCTTCACCCTGAGCCTGGGCTGCGGCGCGATGATGGTCTACGGCTCCTATCTGCCGGAAGGCACCTCGATCGCCAAGACCTCGATTCTGGTGGCGCTGGCCGATACCGCGGTGGCGCTGCTGGCCGGCCTGGCGATCTTCCCGCTGGTGTTCGGCAACGCGCTGGAACCGGGGGCCGGGCCGGGGCTGATCTTCGTCACCCTGCCGATCGCCTTCGGCCAGATGCCGCTGGGGCAGGTCGTGGGCGGGCTGTTCTTCGTGATGCTGGTGATCGCCGCGCTGACGTCGGCCATTTCGCTCTCCGAGCCGAGCATCGCCTGGCTCACCGAGCGCTTCCGCATCAGCCGGACCAAGGCCGTGCTGGGCAGCGGCCTGGTGCTCTGGCTGCTGAGCCTGGGCAGCGTGTTCTCGTTCAACCACTGGGCGGACTACCAGCTGTTCGGCAAGACCTTCTTCGACACCCTGGACTACCTGACCACCAATTGGCTGATGCCGCTGGGCGGGCTGGGCACGGTGCTGTTCACCGGCTGGGTGCTGCAGCGTCACGTGGTCAGCGAGGCCATCGGCATTCGCAACGCCGGGTTGTTCCAGGCCTGGTGGAAGCTGCTGCGCTACGGCACGCCGGTGGCCATCGTGCTGGTATTCCTCAACCTGCTCGGGCTGATCTAGCGCGACCGCGGTCGTCCGTGCAGAACGCGCCGGTGGGCTGACGCCCATCCCGCAAGCATGCTGCGGGCTTCTCAGGAAGCCCTTTTGGTGGGCTCAGGTCCATCCATCGAGGCCGACGCCGGCCTTGGTGGGTGGGCTTCAGCCCACCTTCTTTATGCGCGACGCCATTGCGCCAGATGACATGTGCGGCAGCTTGTCGCACCAGGCTGTCAGCTTTTCGTTACGCCTGGCAAGCCGCCGAGCCAGGCTTTTCAGCGAAAAACGCACTGTAAGGAAAACCTGACGCCGGGGATGGCGCCAGCCGCTTTCCGTGCCCGTAAACAGCATTGTTCGCCGCGCTGGCCTGGGGTGTGATGGGTCCAGCCAAGCCGTGCAACGGCAGTCCTCACAACAATAATCAGGAGGCGATATGAACGCCGTGAACAAGATCGAACAGCACAACCCCATCGGCACCGACGGCTTCGAGTTCGTCGAATTCACCGCGCCGAATGCCGAGGGCATCGAGCAGCTGCGCACGCTGTTCACCCAGATGGGCTTTACCGAAACCGCCAAGCACCGCTCCAAGGAGGTCTGGCTGTTCCAGCAGCACGACATCAACATCGTGCTCAACGGCAGCCCCACCGGGCATGTGCGCGAGTTCGGCGAGAAGCACGGCCCGAGCGCCTGCGCCATGGCCTTCCGGGTGAAGAATGCCGCGCAGGCCGCTGCCTACGTCGAATCGCAGGGCGCCAAGCTGGTCGGCAGCCACGCCAACTTCGGCGAGCTGAACATCCCCTGCGTCGAAGGCATTGGCGGCTCGCTGCTGTATCTCGTCGACCGCTACGGCGACAAGAGCATCTACGACGTCGACTTCGAGTACATCGAAGGGCGCACGCCGAACGACAATGCCGTCGGCCTGATGTGCATCGACCACCTGACCCACAACGTGCGTCGCGGGCAGATGGATGTCTGGTCCGGTTTCTACGAGCGCATCGCCAACTTCCGCGAGATTCGCTACTTCGACATCGAAGGTAAGCTGACCGGTCTATTCTCCCGCGCCATGACCGCGCCCTGCGGCAAGATCCGCATCCCGATCAACGAGTCGGCCGACGACAAGTCGCAGATCGAGGAATTCATCCGCGAGTACCACGGCGAGGGCATCCAGCACATCGCGCTGTCCACCGACGACATCTACGAGACCGTGCGCCGCCTGCGCGCCAACGGCGTGGACTTCATGACCACCCCGGACACCTACTACGAGAAGGTCGATACCCGCGTTGCCGGCCACGGCGAGCCGCTCGACCAGCTACGCGAGCTGAACCTGTTGATCGACGGTGCGCCGGGCGATGACGGCATCCTCCTGCAGATCTTCACCAACACGGTGATCGGCCCGATCTTCTTCGAAATCATCCAGCGCAAGGGCAACCAGGGCTTCGGCGAAGGCAACTTCAAGGCGCTGTTCGAATCCATCGAGGAAGACCAGGTGCGTCGTGGCGTGATCAAGGCGGGCGAGTAAGGCCGCGCGAGGACCGTAGGGTGGAAGACTGCGAAGCATCTTCCACGCGTCTGTGTCGGGCCGACCAACGCGTGGATGTGCTTCGCGACATCCACCCTACGCACCGGCACCCACCGCAGCGCCATTCAGATCACGCGGTATCACGAAGGAGAGGCACATGAGCCGCAAATGGATCAGTTTCCCCATCCGCGAGGGTGAGAGTTCGCGTCAGGCGCACTGCGATTTTCCGCAGGGCACCTACGAGCGCGAAATGGGCCGCGAAGGCTTCTTCGGCCCGGCTTCGCACCTGCATCACAAGCATCCGCCGACCGGCTGGATCGACTGGGAAGGCCCGCTGCGCCCGCACGCCTTCAACTTCAATCACATCCCCAGCGAAGGCGACTGCCCGCTGCAGGCACCGCTGGCGCTGCACAATGCCGACGTCAAGCTGCGCCTGTGGAAGACCAACGGCGCCATGCGCCACCTGGTGCGCAACGGTGACGGTGACGAACTGCTGTTCATCCACGAGGGCGCCGGGCATTTCTACTGCGACTTCGGCCACCTGGAATTCCGCGACGGCGACTACCTGATGATCCCGCGCGGCACCGCCTGGCGCATCGAGGCGACGCAGCCGGTGTTCATGCTGCTGATCGAGAACACCGACGGCGCCTACCAGCTGCCGGAAAAAGGCCTGGTCGGCCCGCATGCCATCTTCGACGCCGCGGTGCTCGACCATCCGCGGCTGGACGACGCCTTCCGCGCGCAGCAGGACGAGAACGCCTGGCAGATCCGCATCAAGCGGCGAGAGCAGATCACCACCGTGACCTACCCGTACAACCCGCTGGACGTGGTCGGCTGGCACGGCGACAACACCGTGGTACGGCTCAACTGGCGCGACATCCGCCCGCTGATGAGCCATCGCTACCACCTGCCGCCGTCGGCGCACACCACCTTCGTCGCCAACGGTTTCGTGGTCTGCACCTTCACGCCGCGGCCGGTGGAATCCGATCCGGGTGCGCTGAAGGTGCCGTTCTTCCACAACAACGACGACTACGACGAAGTGCTGTTCTACCACCGCGGCAACTTCTTCAGCCGCGACAACATCGAGCAGGGCATGGTGACCTTCCACCCCTGCGGCTTCCCCCACGGGCCGCACCCGAAGGCACTGAAGAAGGCCAGCACCGACCCGGCGACCTTTGCCGACGAGGTGGCGGTGATGATCGACACCCGCCGCGCGCTGGAAGTCGGCGAGGCCGCCGCAGCCGTCGATGTCCCCGAATACGTCAACTCCTGGCGTGCGCCGGGCAAGGAATCCTGATGAAACTCGCAACCCTCAACCAGGGCCGCGACGGCGTGCTCGTCGTCGTCTCCCGTGATCTCGCCCAGGCGGTGAAAGTGCCACAGATCGCCGCCACGCTGCAGGCCGCGCTGGATGACTGGCAGTACTGCAAGCCGAAGCTGGAGGCGGTCTACCAGCGCCTCAACGACGGGCTGGAGGAGGGCGCATTCGCCTTCGACCAGACCGCCTGCCACAGCCCGCTGCCGCGCGCCTATCACTGGGCCGACGGCAGCGCCTACGTCAATCACGTCGAGCTGGTGCGCAAGGCGCGTGGCGCCGAGATGCCGGAGTCCTTCTGGCACGATCCGCTGATGTACCAGGGCGGCGCCGATGCCTTTATCCCGCCGCACAGCCCGATCCGCCTGGCCGACGAGGCCTGGGGCATCGATCTGGAAGGCGAACTGGCAGTGATCACCAGCGACGTGCCCATGGGTGCAACGCCGGCCGAGGCGGCGTCGCACATCCAGCTGCTGATGCTGGTCAACGATGTGTCGCTGCGCAACCTGATCCCCGGCGAGCTGGCCAAGGGCTTTGGTTTCTACCAGAGCAAGCCGTCGTCGAGCTTCTCGCCGGTGGCGGTGACGCCGGACGAGCTGGGCGAAACCTGGCGCGACGGCAAGGTGCATCGGCCTCTGGTCTCGCATATCAACGGTGAGCTGTTCGGCCAGCCGGATGCCGGTACCGACATGACCTTCAACTTCCCGACCCTGGTCGCCCACGCCGCGCGCACCCGTCCGCTGGGCGCCGGGACCATCATCGGCTCGGGCACGGTGTCGAACTACGATCGCAGTGCCGGCTCGTCCTGCCTGGCCGAGAAGCGCATGCTCGAGGTCATCGAGCACGGCGAGGCGAAGACGCCGTTCCTCAAGTTCGGCGACCGGGTGCGCATCGAGATGTTCGACGCCGCCGGGCAGAGCATCTTCGGCGCCATCGATCAGCAGGTCGAGCGCTATGAGCACTGAGCTGACGCTCTACGGCTACTGGCGCTCCAGTGCCGCCTACCGGGTGCGCATCGCGCTGAATCTGAAGGGCCTGGCCTATCGGCAGGTGCCGGTGCATCTGGTCAAGGATGGCGGCCAGCAGCGTGCGGCCGATTACCGCGCCCTCAACCCGCAGCAGCTGGTGCCGTTGCTGGTCGATGAAGCCAACGGTGGCGCGCGCATTAGTCAGTCGCTGGCGATCCTGGAGTACCTCGACGAGGTATTCCCGGTGCCGGCCCTGTTGCCGGCCGATCCGGTCGAGCGCGCCCGGGTGCGCGCACTGTCCATGCACATCGCCTGCGAGATCCATCCGCTGAACAACCTGCGTGTGTTGCAGTACCTCAGTGCCGAACTGGGCGTCGACGACGAGGCGAAGAACGCCTGGTACCGGCACTGGGTCGATCAGGGCCTCGCCGCCGTGGAAGCGGGCCTGGAATGTTTCGATGGCAGGCTTTCCCTGAACGATCGGCCAGGTTACCTGGAGGCATGCCTGGTGCCGCAGGTATACAATGCGCGCCGTTTTGCCTGTGACCTCGCGGCGTATCCACGCATTCTCGAGATCGTTGCACGCTGCGAGACGCTTCCGGCCTTCCAGCAGGCCGCGCCGGAGGTGCAGCCCGACGCTCAATGAAAGACTGAATCCGCCTTGCACGCCGCCGCGCCCTGCGCGACGGTCCCGATCCCGTCACAGATAACAACAAACAGGTGACGTATGACTCGTGAAAAACCGAAGAACCTCTGGCTCTCGCGCTGGGGTTTCATCCTCGCGGCAACCGGCTCGGCCGTGGGCCTGGGCAACATCTGGAAATTCCCCTACATCACCGGCGAATTCGGCGGTGGTGCCTTCGTATTGATGTACCTGCTGTGCATCCTCGCCATCGGCGTGCCGGTGATGATGTGCGAGATCGCCATCGGCCGCCGCGGTCGTGGCAGCCCGATCGACGCCATCGGCCGGGTGGTCCGCGAGAACAACGGCAATCCGCTGTGGAAGGCGGTCGGCGGCATGGCCATGACCGCCGGCTTCCTGATCCTCTGCTTCTACGTCGTGGTCGCCGGCTGGGCCTTCGCCTACACGGTGAAGATGCTCGACGGCTCGCTGACCGCCACCAGCGTCGAGGCGCTCGGTGGGGTGTTCGAGGCGCACAACGCCAACCCCTGGGAACTCGGAGGCTGGAGCCTGCTGGTTGCGCTGCTGACGCTGTGGATCGTCGCCAAGGGCGTGCAGAAGGGCATCGAGAACGCGGTGCGCTGGATGATGCCAGGCCTGGCCGTGCTGCTGCTGATCCTCGTGGGTTATGCGGTGACCAGCGGCGGCTTCGATCAGGGTTTCGCTTTCCTGTTCAGCTTCGATACCTCGAAGATCACCGGCGAGGCGCTGCTGGCCGCGCTCGGCCACGCGTTCTTCACCCTCAGCCTGGCGTCCGGCGCGATCCTCACCTACGGCTCGTACATTCCGGATGACCAGTCCATCGCCCGCACCACCTTCATGGTCGCCATCGCCGATACCTGCGTGGCGCTGCTGGCGGGCCTGGCGATCTTCCCGATCATCTTCGCCAACGGCATGGACCCGACTGCCGGCCCCGGGCTGATCTTCATGAGCCTGCCGCTGGCCTTCCAGCAGATGCCGTTCGGCACGGCGTTCGGCGTGCTGTTCTTCGCCATGGTGTCGATCGCCGCGCTGACCTCGGCGATCTCCATGATCGAGGCCACCGTCGCCTACCTCAACGAGAAGCACGGCATTTCGCGGATGAAGGCGGCCATCGGTTCCGGCGTAGTGCTGCTGGTGATCAGCCTGCTGGCGATGCTCTCGTTCAACCTCATGTCCGGCTGGACGCCGATGGGCAAGAACTTCTTCGACTGGCTGGATTACCTGACCTCGCGCTGGATGATGCCGCTGGGCGGGATCTTCACCGTGCTGCTGGCCGGCTACGCGCTGCGCAGCGAGATCATGCGCGACGAGCTGAACCTGCCGCCGCTGGGCTACGCGCTGTGGCTGTTCATGGTGCGCTACGTCTGCCCGGTGCTGATCCTCATGGTCTTCCTCCACGCCCTCGGCTGGCTGGGCTTCGACCCGCTGCAGCGCTGGTACTGGATCGCCGGAGCGATCGGTGCGCTGGCGGTGCTGGGTGAGATGTTGCGCCCGCGGGTGATGCCGGCGCTGGCCGGTCGCTGAAGCCGCGTCAAGGCCGTGCGTGGTGCTCCGTTGGGGTGCCACGCAAGCCGCTGGTCGGAAAGACGGTCCCCCGCTTGATCGTCGTCAACTGACCATAAAGTTCTGCTGGACGAGGCCGACAGTTCAGGATGACAGCCAGGGAGGCACAGGGGACACGGATGCCCGCTTGCCCGAACCGTTCCGGACTCGCTGCCATGACCAACAGCCTCAAATTCAGCCACAAGATCCTGCTGGCCGCCTCCCTGGTGGTGATCGCGACCTTCGCGCTTTTCACGCTCTACAACGACTACCTGCAGCGCAATGCCATCCGCGCCAACCTCGAGAGCTACCTCGACGAGATGGGCGAGGTGACCGCGCACAACATTCAGAACTGGCTGTCTGGCCGGCTGGTCCTGCTGGAAAGCCTGGCGCAGAGCGTCGCCCGTGACAGCGCCAGCGAGCAGGTGGAGGCGCTGGTCAAGCAGCCCGCGCTGAGTTCGACCTTCGCTTTCAGCTACCTGGGCCGCGCCGATGGCGAGTTCATCGTGCATCCGCGCTTCGAGCTGCCGGCGGGCTACGACCCGCGCCAGCGTCCCTGGTACAAGGATGCCGTGGCCGCCGGCCGCACGACGCTGACCGAGCCCTACCAGGACGCTGCCACCAATGAGCTGATCATCACCGCGGCGACCCCGGCTCAGGCCGGCGGTCAGGCGCTCGGCGTGGTTGGTGGTGACCTCAGCCTCAAGGTGCTGGTGGATATCATCAACGCGCTGGACTTCAACGGCATGGGCTATGCCTTCCTGGTCAGCGGTGACGGCAAGGTTCTGGTGCACCCGGACAGTCAACGGGTGATGAAGTCGCTACGCGATGTCTACCCGCAGAACACGCCATCGCTCGACAGCCGCTATGTCGAGGTACGGCTTGACGACTCCAACCGCATTCTCAGCTTCAGCCCGGTCAAGGGCCTGCCCTCGGTGCAGTGGTATGTCGGCATTTCGCTGGATCGTGACAAGGCCTATGCCGCGCTGACCAGCTTCCGCACCACCGCGCTGATTGCGACCGTTGCCGCCGTGGCCTTTATCCTGCTGCTGCTGGGCATGCTGATGCGCGTGCTGATGCGTCCGCTCAGGGACATGGGCCGCGCCATGGCCAACATCGCCGAAGGTGAGGGCGACCTGACCCGCCGCCTGGACGTGCAGTCCAGGGATGAGTTCGGCCAGCTGGCGACCGCCTTCAACCGCTTCGTCGAGCGTATTCACGAGTCGATCCGCGAGGTGTCCTCGGCCACGTTGCAGGTCACCGAAGTGGCGCAACGCGTGCTCAGCGCTTCGAACGCATCGATGGCCAATTCCGACGAGCAGGCCAGCCGCACCAACAGCGTGGCGGCGGCGATCAACGAACTCGGCGCCGCCGCCCAGGAGATCGCCCGCAACGCGGCGGATGCCTCGCAGCATGCCAGCGGCGCGCGGCATCAGGCCGAGGACGGGCGTCAGGTGGTGGAGCAGAACATCGCCGCCATGCGCGAACTGTCGGCGAAGATCAGCGCCTCCTGTTCGCAGATCGAGGCCCTGAATGCCAAGACCGTGGACATCGGCCAGATTCTCGAAGTGATCAAGGGCATTTCCGAGCAGACCAACCTGCTCGCGCTGAACGCAGCCATCGAGGCGGCGCGGGCCGGCGAGGCGGGACGCGGTTTCGCCGTGGTCGCCGACGAGGTGCGCAACCTGGCGCACCGCACGCAGAGTTCGGCGCAGGAAATCCAGCAGATGATCGAGCAGCTGCAGGTCGGTGCCGGCGCTTCGGTACAGACCATGACCGAAAGCCAGCGGCAGAGTGAATCCAGCGTCTCCATCGCCGACCGCGCCGGCGAGCGCCTCGGCGAGGTGACCCAACGCATCGGCGAGATCGACGGCATGAACCAGTCGGTGGCCACCGCCACCGAGGAGCAGACCGCGGTGATCGAGTCGCTGAACATGGACATCACCGAGATCAACACGCTGAACCAGCAAGGTGTTGAGAACCTGCAGTCGACCCTGCGGGCTTGTGGTGACCTGGACCAGCAGGCGCGCCGGCTCAAGCAACTGGTGGACAGCTTCCGCATCTGACCGAAACGTGGTTTCAGAGGGCGCTTCGGCGCCCTTTTTCCGTTCGTAGCACGGCCTGCCAGGCAACGTTAAGCGCCCCTTCAGGAGGGTGAGAGGAGTCGTTGCGTAAGGGGTTGAGCCGCATGGATGCGGCGAAAGGACTGAGGCGTCCCCGCTTAAAGGGCCATGGATGGCCCTTGTAAGCCGACCCCTGGAGCGGCGATGGAGCGAGCGAACCCTGCGCGCAGCGCAGGGCCGTATGCAGGGGCAAGACTTTTTGGTTTCTTTTGGGGCGATTGCCAAAAGAAACTCGCCCAGCAGGGCGAAACCAAGTCTTCAAGCGACTCGTAAAACATCTTGAAGAATGCGGTCCGGCCGCGGAGCAATGTGCCCGCGGCGGCAGTCTCACCTGTTCACGTCGCGCTTCAACAAGGAGGCTCCATGAAAATTCTCATCGTGCTCACGTCCCACGACCAGCTGGGTGACACCGGCAAAAAGACCGGCTTCTGGCTGGAGGAATTCGCCGCGCCGTACTACGTCTTCAAGGATGCCGGAGCGCAGGTGGTGCTCGCCTCGCCCGAGGGTGGCGAGCCGCCGCTCGACCCGAAGAGCGACCAGCCCGACGCCCAGACCGAGGCCACCGAGCGCTTCAACGGGGACGGCGAGGCGCAGACGCTGCTGGCCAACACCTATCGTCTGGATCAGGTCTCGGCCGAGGATTTCGATGCGGTGTTCTACCCCGGCGGCCATGGTCCGCTGTGGGACCTGGTGACCAACCCGACGTCCATCGCCCTGCTCGAGTCCTTCGTCAAGTCAGACAAGCCGATAGGCGCGGTCTGCCATGCACCGGCGGCGTTGACCGAGGTGCGCGGCAAGGGTGGCGAGTATCTGGTCAAGGGCAAGCGCGTCACCGGCTTTACCAATGGCGAGGAGGCGGGGGTGGAGTTGACCGAGGTGGTGCCGTTCCTGCTCGAGGACCGCCTGCGCGAGCGCGGCGGGCAGTACAGCAAGGGCGCCGACTGGACACCCTATGTGCAGGTCGATGGGCTGCTGGTGACGGGGCAGAATCCGGCGTCATCCGAGGCGGCCGCGCAGGAGCTGCTCAAGCTGCTGCGCGTGGGCTAGGCATCACTGCGGCCAGGCGAGCTGTTCCGCCTGACCGCAGGCCTCGAACAACGGCCGGCTGAACAGGTAGCCCTGCATCAGATGGATGCCGAGATCGAAGAGCGCGCTGCATTCGTCGGCGGTCTCGACGCCTTCGCCGATCACCTTGATGCCCAGCTCCTCGCACATCGACACGGTGCCGCGGACGATGGCCTGGCGCGTGCGGCTCTGGTCGATGCCGCGGATCAGGTCCATGTCCAGCTTGATGATGTCCGGCTGGAAATCGGCCAGCAGATTGAGGCCGGCGAAGCCCGCACCGAAGTCGTCGATGGCGGTGAGAAAGCCGATGCGCTGGTATTCGCGGAAGACTTCGGTCAGCCACTTGCCATCGTTGACGCGCTCGCCTTCGACGGTCTCGAAGATGATCTGCTCGACCGGAAAGTCGTGCGCGCGCGCCGCTTCCAGCGTCGAGCGGATGCACAGCTCGGGGCGGTAGATCGCATTGGGCATGAAGTTGATCGATAGCTTGCTCTGCATGCCGAGCTTGGCGGCAGTCTTGATTGCCTTGACTCGGCCGGCCTGGTCGAAGCGGAAGCGGTTCTGCTCGGTGACCTGCGACAGCACGGTCGGTGCGGGCTCGCCATCCGGGCCGCGTACCAGGGCCTCATGGGCGAAGATCTGCTGGCTGTGCAGGTCGATGATCGGCTGGAACGCGTAGCTGAAGCCGAAGCCCAGGCGTTCGCCACTGGCGCAGCTGGGGCAGGCGCCGTGTGCGCTGGCGTCGTGGCAGCTGTAGGTGGCTGGGTCGGGGTTGTCGCTTGGATTGTTGAAAGTCATAACGCTCTCTTCTGCGGACTGGCTCAGGTTGGCGGCCGCGATGCCGTTAACTGCAGCGCGCCGGACCGGTTGGGCGACAGTCGGTTGTTCAGTCTACCGCTGGCTTGGGGTTAGGTTTGCTCGCGGGGCTCAATTCATCGAGCAGGCAGCCTGCGGCGAAGTCCGCGGCATCGGTGAAAGGATTGAGTACCCGGTTGACTCCCGCGGCATCCAGGGCCCTGCCATGCTGGTCGTCGCGCACCACGCCAGCGATCTTCCCTTTGAAACCAGCATGCTTGAGCGCGTGCAGGAAGGCACGGTTGGATTCCCACTGCGGGAAGCTGGTGACCACCCATTCGGCATGCTGCAGCGGCAGTGATTCGAGAAAGCTCGGGTCCTCGCCATCGCCGAAACGCACCGGCAGCTTGCTGCGGCGCAGCGTGCGCACCGCCTCGGGGTCGAAATCCACACCGAGCACCGGCATCCGCGCCGCCGCCAGTTGTTGCAACAGACGCGAGCCATAACGGCCCAGGCCGAAGACGATGATGCGCGGATGGCCCTGCGGCCTACCCTGGGCCTCCACTTCCAGTTCGCGGTAGGGACGCTTGCGCTCGAACAGGCCGAGCCAGGGCGCCAGGCGTTCATAGAGCGGCTGCGAGAACAGGATCATGTAGGTCGAGAGCATGATCGTCACCAAGCCGACCAGCGTGGTGAGCCCCAGCGCCTCCGGCCCGATATGGCCGAGGGTGATGCCCATGGCGACGAAGACGATGGAGAACTCGCTGATCTGCGCCACGGTCAGCCCGGCGAGAAAGCCGGTGCGCTTGCGATAACCCATGTAGCCCATGATCGCCATGACGATCAGCGGGTTGCCGATCAGTACGAACAGCGCCAGCACGATGGCCGGCAGGATCTCGTTGCCGAGGGTAGAAAAGTCCAGCTTGCCGCCCAGATCGATGAAGAAGAACAGCAGCATGAAGTCGCGGATGCCGGTCAGGCGCGCGTTCATCGCCTCGCGGTAGGCCGTCGAGGCCAGCGAAAATCCGGCGACGAAGGCGCCGGCCTCCTTGCTGAAACCGCTGTACTCGCCCAGTGCGGCCAGCCCGGTGCCCCAGGCGATGGCGAAGATCAGCAGCAGCTCCTGCGAGCGCGCCATGCGGCTGACCAGGCTTGGCAGCACATAGCGCATCAGCACGTACATCAGCACGGCCGCAGCCGCCAGACGCAGCAGCAGAGAGCCGGAAACGTCGAGCCAGTCGGCATCACCGGCACCGCGCAGGGCGCTCATGGTCATCATCGCCAGCACCACGGCGAGGTCCTGAACGATCAGGAAGCCGACGGCGATGCGCCCGTGCAGCGAGTCCAGTTCGTGTTTGTCGGAGAGCAGCTTGACGATGATGATGGTGCTGGAAAAGGTCAGCGCAACCGCGATGTAGAGCGCCTCCATCGCGCTCTTGCCCATCAGCAGGGTGAGCGCGAAGCCGAAGACGATGGTGAAGGTCAGCTGGCCCAGCCCTGTGGCCAGCGCCACCGGCCCGATATTGCGGATATGCGCGAGATCGAGCTTGAGGCCGACCACGAACAGCAGCACGGCGACGCCGACCTCGGCCAGCAGGTGGATCTGATCCTCGGCATTGACCGGGCCGAATACCGCCGGACCAAGCAGGATGCCGACCACGATATAGGAGATCAGCAGCGGCTGGCGCAGGCTCAGGGCAATGGCGCCGACCGCTGCCGAGATGATCAGCAGCAGGGCGAATTCGGCGAAGGGGCCGTGCGCGAGCAGCGCTTCCATCAGGGTCTCCGTGCAGTTGATGTGCTGGCGCCGCGGCGCTGTGCCTATCCTGCGGCAGGCGTTGGCCAGCTACCAGCGCGGCAGCGTATGAAACTGTGACAGCAAGGCATCGCCTGGCCCGCCTGCAATCGGCTGGTGCGCCGATGTGCCCGGCCTGCTGCTAGAATCCGCCCTTTTTTCACCCCGCCGAAACGGCGCTGCGAGCCTGCCATGACCTTCGCCTCCCTGGGCCTGATCGATCCGCTGCTGCGGACCCTGGAAACCCTCGACTACCGCAAGCCGACGCCGGTGCAGATCGAAGCCATTCCCGCCGTGCTCAAGGGCCGCGACCTGATGGCGGCGGCGCAGACCGGTACCGGCAAGACCGCCGGTTTCGCCCTGCCATTGCTGCAGCGCCTGACCATGGAAGGCGCCAAGGTGGCGAGCAATTCGGTGCGCGCGCTGGTGCTGGTGCCGACCCGCGAGCTGGCCGAGCAGGTCCACGAGAGCTTTCGTGTCTACGGCCAGAACCTGCCGCTGCGCACCTACGCAGTGTACGGCGGGGTCAGCATCAACCCGCAGATGATGGCGTTGCGCAAGGGCATCGACGTGCTGGTGGCGACGCCCGGTCGCCTGCTCGATCTCTACCGGCAGAATGCCGTGGGCTTCAATCAGCTGCAGGCGCTGGTGCTCGACGAAGCCGATCGCATGCTAGACCTCGGTTTCGCCGACGAGCTTGACCAGTTGTTCTCGGCCCTGCCGAAGAAGCGCCAGACCCTGCTGTTTTCCGCGACCTTCTCCGATGCGATCCGGCAGATGGCCCGCGAGTTGCTGCGCGACCCGCTGTCGGTCGAGGTCAGCCCGCGCAACGCGGCGGCAAAGACGGTCAAGCAGTGGCTGGTGCCGGTGGACAAGAAGCGCAAGAGCGAGCTGTTCCTGCATCTGCTGGCGGACAAGCGTTGGGGCCAGGTGCTGGTGTTCGTCAAGACGCGCAAGGGCGTGGATCAGCTGGTGGACGAGCTGCAGGCGCAGGGTATCGCCAGCGACGCAATCCATGGCGACAAGCCGCAGGCCTCGCGTCTGCGTGCACTGGAGCGCTTCAAGGCGGGTGAGGTGCGCATCCTGGTGGCGACCGACGTGGCGGCGCGCGGGCTGGACATCCACGACCTGCCGCAGGTGGTCAACTTCGACCTGCCCACCGTCGCCGAGGACTACGTGCACCGCATCGGCCGTACCGGCCGCGCCGGTGCCAGCGGCGAGGCGATCTCGCTGGTCAGTGCCGATGAGGTCGATCAGCTCGCGGCCATTGAAACCCTGATCAAACAGTTGCTGCCGCGCCACGACGAGCCGGGCTTCGTACCCGATCATCGCTTGCCGGCCACGGCGCTGGGCGGGCAGATCATCAAGAAGCCGAAGAAACCGAAAAAGCCCAAGGACGGTGGCGGCAAGGGCAAGATTCACCTCGGCAACTGGTTCGACGAGAACGAGAAGCCCAACGCCAGGCCGATCCGCAAGGTACCGAGCCTGGGCGGCAGCAAGCCGACGAAGAAGCGCTGAGCCGCCCGTAGGCTGGAAGACGGCGCAGCCTTTCCACTGGTAACGCAGGTCACAGACTCAGCAGCGCCGACACCACCAAGAGCAGCGCCATGACGTAGTTGAACCGGCGCAGGTGCGTGGCCGAGTGCAGCAGTTTCGCCGCCCCGGCACCGAGCAGGGCCCAGGCCGCCAGGCAGGGCAGGGCGATCAGAAAGAACAGCAGGGCGTGAATGGCGTAACGCCCCGCATCGGCAGCGGCGCCGCTGAACACGCCGACCACCGCCAGCGCCATCATCCACACCTTCGGATTGACCAGTTGCAGACCGGCGGCGCCCAGCGCGCCGAGCCGGCGCGGCGCAGCGGCGGCTTCGACCGGTTCGACCGGGCTGCGGGCGATCTGCCAGGCCAGGTAGAGCAGCCAGGCCAGACCGAGCCAGCTCATCAGCTGCTGCAACTGCGGATGGCGCAGCAACCACTCGCCGGCGCCCAGGCCCACCAGCAGCACGATGAGGGCTGCCGCCGAGCAGGCGCCGAGAATGATCGGCATGGCGGCGCCCAGACCGAAGCGCGAGCTGTTGCTCAGCACCAGAATGTTGGTCGGCCCCGGCGTGATCGAGGCGACGAAGGCGAACAGCATGAAGGGCAGCAGCTGACTCATGACGGCTGCTCTGCGGTGTGCGTGGCGAGTAGTCCGGGGGTGGCGGTGAGGTGAGGCATGGCTTTCGGCTCCGTGGGTGGCGGACGACCGAATACTCGCGCCTGTTGGCTCAGTGGTCTGGAAGATTCGAGCAGCGTTTGCGGTAGTGCGCCGGTGTCAGCCCGTAGGCGCGGCGGAACCAGCGGCCCATGTGGCTCTGGTCGGCAAAACCGAGGCTCATCGCCACCAGCGCCGGTGGCTGGCCGGCTGCGAGCAGGCGACGGGCCTTGGCCAGGCGCAGCTGGACCAGATAGGCATGCGGCGCGAGCCCGAAGGCTGCCTTGAACGCCCGCGACAGCCTGAAGCGATCGACGCCGGTGACGCGCGCCAGATCGTCCAGCCCGAGATCCTGATCCATGTGTGCATGCAGATAGTCCCGCGCCCGCAGCGCCACGGCCGGCAGGCGCGGGTCGGCAGTCAGCCGCGGTCGCCATGACAGGTGCCGCGCCAGCGTGCCCAGCAGCGCGTCCAGCGCGGCCTGGCGAACGATGCGTAGGTCCTGGCTTTGCAAGGCCTGGCAGGCGTCGGCAATCACCGTTACCAGCTCTGGTTCGCTTTCCAGCGTCTTGGCGAACGCCGGCTGGCACTGGCTGGGCGCGTCCTCGAACAGCGCGCGCAGTTCGCGTTCGATCCAGTGCGGATCGAGGTAGAGCATCGAGTAGGTGAAGCCGCCGGCTGTCGGCGCATGGCCGTCGTGCAACTCGCCGGGTTCGAGCAGAAACACCTGCCCCGGCGTGCTGCTGTGCAGCGTCCGGCGGCAGTGAAACTGCTGCACGCCCTGTTCGGTGAAGCCGATCAGGTAGCTGTCATGGAAGTGCGGGTCGTAGGCGTGACCTTCGAAATGCGCACGGATCGTCTCGATGCCGGTTTCGGCATCCTTCTTCAGGTCGATCCAGTCATCGGTACCCATGGTGGCTCCATGAATGCTGCGTCGTGGCGTGGCCCGGCCAGTATCGCTCGCTGCAGGCAGCCGGTCTGGAACATTCGTGCAGCGCCGCTCACGGCCGGACGAACGCGATGCGCTCGACGGACGGTCGCTGACTGCCTGCTGTAATTGATCTGGGTCTAGGCTTGATCCGGTCTGCCAGGCGCAGACTCGAACGTCCCGACTCAAGGAGCAAGCCCATGCCCCAGACCATGAAAGCGGCAGTGGTACACGCCTTCGGCGAGCCACTGCGCCTCGAGGAAGTCAAGGTGCCGATGCCCGGCCCCGGCCAGATCCTGGTGAAGATCGCCGCCTCCGGCGTCTGTCACACCGACCTGCATGCGGCCGAGGGCGATTGGCCGGTCAAGCCCACACTGCCGTTCATCCCCGGCCACGAAGGCGTCGGCCACGTCGCCGCGGTGGGCGCCGGTGTGAAACGGGTGAAGGAGGGCGATCGGGTCGGCGTGCCCTGGCTGTACACCGCCTGCGGCTGTTGCGAACACTGCCTGACCGGCTGGGAAACCCTCTGCGAAGGCCAGCAGAACACCGGCTACTCGGTCAACGGTGCCTATGCCGAATATGTGCTGGCGGACCCGAACTACGTCGGCATCCTGCCGAAGAACGTCGAATTTGACGAGATCGCGCCGATCCTCTGTGCCGGGGTCACCGTCTACAAGGGCCTCAAGGTCACCGAAGCGCGGCCCGGCCAGTGGGTGGCGATCTCCGGTATCGGCGGTCTGGGCCACGTCGCGGTGCAGTACGCCAAGGCGATGGGCCTGCACGTGGTGGCGGTGGATGTGGACGACGCCAAGCTGGAACTGGCCAAGCGCCTGGGCGCCGACCTGACCGTCAATGCGCGCAAGGAAAATCCGGTGGACGTGGTGCAGCGCGACATCGGCGGCGCGCATGGCGTGCTGGTGACGGCGGTGTCCAACAGTGCCTTCGGTCAGGCCATCGGCATGGCCCGGCGGCGCGGTACCGTGGCGCTGGTCGGCCTGCCGCCGGGAGATTTTCCGACGCCGATCTTCGACGTGGTGCTCAAGGCAATCAGCATCACCGGCTCCATCGTCGGCACCCGCGCCGATCTGCAGGAGGCGCTGGACTTCGCCGGCGAGGGGCTGGTCAAGGCGACCATCCATACCGACAACCTCGACAACATCAACCAGATCCTCGACGACATGCGTGCCGGGCGCATCGAGGGCCGTATCGTGATGAAGATGTAGCCGCGGCGGGCCAGGGCTTGCGTCAGCCTTGCATGAACGACAGGTGAATGTCGCTGCCGTAGCGGCGAATGATCGCCTGCTTGGCCTCATGGAAGGCGGTGACGTCGCCGGCCTGGCCCGATTTCTCCAGCTTGCGGTGCGCCAGCTCTTCGGCGATCACATCCATGAACAGCTCGGCGAGCAGCAGCCGCGCGGAGTCGCGGAAGTTGCCGCGGCCGTCGACGTACAGCTGCACGGTGGGCGCGGCGGTGTTGATGAGAATCTTGCGCTCTGCCGGGCTGTACACGGCCCGGTCGCTGTCCTCGCCCAGATAGCGGAACTCGTAGCCGCCGAACATGACTTCACCATGATCGCGTGACGCTCGAGGCCGGCCCGGCGAGCGCCGGTGTTGAGGCCGGTGATGATCGTGGCGCGAGGCCTGCTCGGCGATGACAATTTCGCACCAGGCCAGGTAGTTGCCGGCGCGCACGACAAGTTCGCCGTGATCGGCACTGGACTCGGCGCTGAGCGTCCATTGCACGAACCCCTGCTCGCGCACCGTCTGCAGCGCGATCGGCGCGGGCGACGGGCTGATCCGCAAGCCCTCGCTGAGCCTGGCGTCCAGCTGCAGGACGCTGTCGTCGCCCAGTTGCGCGGGGTCGAACAGCAGGCGTACATGGAACGAATGCTGCGGCTTGCGGTGGTAGAACGCGGTGCTGAAGCGCAGGGCCGCTGGCGCGAGTTCGCCCGGCGAGCCGGCCGGCGGTGTGGCGTTGGGCGGCGGCGCGATGCCGAAATCGTGAATGGCCGCCTGGTTCATGCGCTGCAGAAGGTGCTCGATCATGTGCGCGGTGCGCCCGGAGGTGGTAGCGCGCTCCAGATGCTTGAGCTTTTCCTGCTCGGCCATGACGAAGGGGGCGATCAGCTGGCTGACGGCGCGGGACAGGGCCGCCACCAGCGGCGCCTTCGGATTGAGCCCGGCGCGTTCGTCACTGATCACCGCCACGCCCTGACCGAGTTGTTCGATCAGTGCCGGGCAGTGCAGCGTGCCGAACAGGTATTCGGTACCGACCTGGTTCTCGTAGTCGAACAGCTGGCAGTCCAGCGCCGCGGTGCCGGAGAGCACCAGCAGACCGCAGGTGCGCTCGTCGCCGCGTGGCACCAGCTGGGTATCGAGCGCGCGCTTGAGCGTGAGGCTGAAGCCATGGGTTTGCCCTTCGCAATGGAACTCGCCCGGCAGGTCCGGGCCGAGCAGCAGCACCGAAGGCGGCTCCTCGAAACGAATCCTGCCGCTGCGCTCGATCTCCACGCCATCGCGCAGATGCGCCAGTTCTACATGGCGGCGCTCCAGCACGTCACGCAGGTAGATGTTGTTGGCCAGCGAGCCGATCAGTGCGCTGAACTGGGAAATGCTCACCTGGCTGCTTTCGATGACGATGGCGACACGGGTGCCATTGCCGGCGATGCCGAGGCGTTCGCGGTCACGCTCGGTCACGGGGCGATCCTGCCCGCCGTCGTCGTAGAGGTAGCCGCCGTTTTCGGCGCGGAACAGCTCGATGCGCGACAGGCGCCCGTCGTGAATGGTCTCCAGCCAGCCATAGCCCAGGCCGAAGATCGCCTGCTTGAGACCGCGGCCGAAATAGCCGCGCCCGCCGCCGCTGCCGCGCGCCAATGGGCTGTGTGCGCCGCCGTAGCTGAGGATGAAGCAGGCGGTGGCGAAGGGCATGCCTTCGGCCTGGTCGGTCACGGCCAGCAGCGCGCCATGCCGGTGGCGTTCGTACTGGATGAGGATCTGCCCGGATACTGCGAGGCCAGCCTCTTCCTGGCGGGCGTAGCTGTCGTCGCTGTTGGTGATCAGCTCGACCAGCGCCTTCTCGATCGAGGCGAAGCGCCGGGAGTCGATGTCGATGACGCGTTGATCCACCGGAATTGCATTGACGGCCATGGCAGCCTCCTCGCGCGCTTGCCCGTACAGCTGAAGCTAGCAGCGCAACGGCGAGCAGGCGAGGCGGCTAGTGGTCGCGCAGCCAGCGCAGCATGCCTGCGGCCGCGGCGCGCCCGCTGGCGAAGCAGGCGGTCAGCAGATAGCCACCGGTCGGCGCTTCCCAGTCGAGCATTTCGCCAGCGCAGAACACGCCGGGTAGCCGGCGCAGCATCAGACCCTCGTCCAGTTCCTCGAAGGGTACGCCGCCGGCGCTGCTGATCGCCTCGTCCAGCGGACGCGGGCGGACCAGGCGGATGGGCAGCGCCTTTATCGCGGCGGCCAGGGCCTGCGGGTCCTGAAAGGTGGCGGCATCGGTCAACTCGCGCAACAGCGCCGCCTTGACGCCATCGAGCTTCAGCTGGCGGTGCAGATGCTTGGCCATGGACTGCGAACCCCGCGGTCGGGCCAGGGCGCTGGCGACCTGCGCCAGGGTACGGTCCGGCAGCAGGTCGAGCAGTACCGTGGCGGCGCCGTCACGGTTGATCCTGTTGCGGATCGGCGCCGAGAGCGCATAGACCAGGCTGCCCTCGATGCCCGCGGCGGTGAGCACGAATTCGCCCTTGCGCGGTGCCTCGCCGGGCAGCGCCAGGCTGACCGTCTTCAGCGGCGCGCCGGCGAATTTCTCCCGCAGGTGCTCGCTCCAGCCGGCCACTTCGAAGCCGCAGTTGGCCGGCTGCAGCGGCGCGATGGCGATCCCGCGGGCCTCGAGCAACGGCACCCAGGTGCCATCGGAGCCCAGTCTCGCCCAGCTGCCACCGCCGAGGGCGAGCAGGGTGGCGTCCGCCTCGATCAGGCTTTCGCCTTCCGGCCCGGCGAGGCGCAGCGCGCCCTCTGCGTCCCAGCCCAGCCAGCGCTGGCGGGTATGGATGCGTACACCGTTCTCGCGCAGGCGCTTGAGCCAGGCGCGCAGCAGGGGCGCGGCCTTCATGTCGGTGGGAAACACCCGGCCGGAACTGCCGACGAAGGTGTCGATGCCCAGCCCGTGAATCCATTCGCGCAGCGCATCCGGGGTGAAAGCATCGAGCAGCGGGCGCAGGTCGCCAGCGCGCTCGGCGTAGCGGCTGACGAACGCGGCGTAGTCCTCGGCATGGGTGATGTTCATGCCGCCGACGCCGGCCAGCAGGAACTTGCGCCCCACCGAGGGCATGGCGTCATACAGGTCGACATTCACGCCTGCCTGGCCGAGCACCTCGGCGGCCATCAGGCCGGCCGGACCACCACCGATGATGGCGACGCGAAAAGAGGAGGGCTGGGGCATGGTGGCAACCGGGTAGGCGAGCGGGGCGGGCATTGTAGCCGCTGACGGTGGCTCAGCCGAGCCCGTGGCGCTGCCAGGCCGAGTGGGCGCTGACATGCAAGCTCGCATGACGACGGGCGAGCAGGGCGCGGTCCTTGTCGTAGCCGCCGCCGATCAGCCCTACCACGGGAATGTCTCGACCCAGGCAGTGATCGAGCACCGCGCTGTCGCGCGCGGCGAGTCCGGCGTCGGTCAGCGAGAGCAGGCCCAGGGCGTCGTCGCGGTGGACGTCGACGCCGGCGTCATAGAGCACCAGGTCCGGCTGATAGATCGGCAGCAGGTAGTTCAGGGTGTCGTGCACGACCTTGAGGTACGCCTCATCGCCCATGCCCGGTGGCAGCGGAATATCCCAGTCGCTATGGGCCTTGCGGGTGGGGAAGTTCTTCTCGCAGTGCAGCGAGACGGTCACCGCATCCGGCACGTTCTCCAGGATGCGCGCGGTGCCGTCGCCCTGGTGCACGTCACAGTCGAAGATCAGCACGCGCCCGACACGTCCGCTCTCCAGCAGATACAGCGCGATTACCGCCAGGTCGTTGAAGATGCAGAAGCCGGAGGCGTGATCGCGATGCGCATGGTGCGTGCCGCCGGCCAGGTGGCAGGCCAGGCCATGCTGCAGTGCCTGCTCGGCGGCCAGCAGCGAGCCGCCTACCGCCCGCACGGTGCGCTGCGCCAGCTCCGGGCTCCAGGGCAGGCCAAGGCGGCGCAGCTCGTCGCGGCCCATGTCGCCGCTGCAGTAGCGCGCGACATAATCGGCGTCATGAGCCAGAGTGAGGATATCGCTGCTGCACAGTTGCGGGCGCAACAGGCCCGCGTCCGTGGTCATACCCAGGGTGACCAGGTGGTCACGCAGCAAGCGAAACTTCTCCATGGGAAAACGATGGCCCGGCGGCAGCGGCGGGCTGTAATCGTCGTGATAGACCAGGGGAAGGGACATGAACCACGCGCGTTCGACAGATGTGCGCCGCAGTATGCAGGCTGCCCGTCGGCGTGCTCAAGGAGCAAGGATGGTCGATCGAATCGCCCTCGAAACCTCGCGTCTGCGGCTGCGCAGCTGGCACGACGACGATCTCGATGCGTTGGCGCAGCTGTGCGCCGATGCGGAGGTCATGCGCTACGAGCCGGCGCTTCTGACGCGGGACGAGTGTGCCGCGATGATGGTGCGCAGCCGCCTGCATCTGTTGCGCCACGGCTTCGGCCTGTGGGCGCTGGAGCGCAAGGACAATGGTGCGTTCGTCGGCTACTGCGGGCTGGGCTGGGCGCCGCCGTCGCTGCCAGAGCCAGCGGTGGAATTGCGCTGGGGCGTGGCCTGCGAACAATGGGGCCAGGGCCTGGTGCTTGAGGCGGCACGGGCCGTCCTGCAGCATGCCTTCGTCACCCTCGAATTGCCCGAGGTGGTCGCCTGCTTGGCGCGGATCAACGAGCCGGCCAGGCAGCTGGTGGAAGCGCTGGGCATGCGCGCCGAACAGGCCCTGCCGTTCGCCCACCCGGATCTCGCCGCGGGGCACCCGCTGCACGAGCAGCTGCTTTACCGTCTGCAGCGGGACGATTGGCGAAAATAAGCCCTGTTGCTGGAGCGTTGTCGGCGAAATACGTAACATGGCGCGCCTGTCCGCCCGCCCTTATCAAGGATGCCGAAATGACCCAGATACTCGACGCCCTGGTCAACCTGCTGACCCTGGAACGCATCGAGGAAAACCTGTTCCGCGGCGCCAGCCAGGACCTCGGCTTTCCCCAGCTGTTCGGCGGGCAGGTGCTCGGCCAGGTGATCTCCGCCGCCAGCCAGACGGTGACACCGGAGCGCCATGTGCATTCGCTGCACGGTTACTTCCTGCGTCCCGGCGACTCGCACCAGCCGGTGGTGTACGACGTCGATCGCGTGCGCGATGGCGGCAGCTTCACCACGCGGCGGGTCAGTGCGATCCAGAAAGGGCAGACCATCTTCACCGGCATCGCCTCGTTCCAGGCCCAGGAGAGCGGCTACGAGCACCAGTTGCCGATGCCTGACGTGGTCGGGCCGGACGACCTGCCCAACGAGTGGGAGCTGCTGCACAAGCTGTCGCCGATGGTGCCCGAGCGGGTGATGGAGAAGCTGCGCCGACCCAAGCCCATCGAGATCCGCCCGGTCACCCTGGTCGATCCGGCCAACCCGCAGCCGATCGAGCCGGTGCGCCACCTGTGGTTCCGTGCCGACGGCTCGCTGCCCGACAGCCCGGCGCTGCACAAGTACCTGCTCGCCTACGCCTCGGACTTCAGCTTTATCGGCACCGCGTTGCAGCCCCACGGCGTCAGCTCGTGGAGCAAGTTCATCCAGCTGGCCAGCCTCGATCACGCCATCTGGTTCCACCGTGAAGTGAAGATGGATGATTGGCTGCTCTATTCCATCGACAGCCCCTGGGCCGGCAATGCCCGCGGCTTCGCCCGTGGCAGCATCTTCAACCGCCAGGGCGAACTGGTCGCCTCGGTGGCGCAGGAAGGCCTGATCCGCGTGCGCGAGGACTGGATGTGACGATCACCGAGGTACGGCACTGGGTGTTCGACATGGACGGCACCCTGACCATCGCCGTGCACGATTTCGCCGCGATCCGCCGCGCCCTGGAGATTCCCGAGGAGGACGACATCCTCCATCACCTGGCTGCGCTGCCGGCCGACGAAGCGGCTGCCAAGCGTGCCTGGCTGCTGGAGCACGAGCGCGAGCTGGCCTATGCCGCACGCCCGGCCGAAGGTGCCCGCGAGCTGCTGCATGCGCTGCGCGAGCGCGGCTGCCGCCTCGGCGTGCTGACCCGCAATGCCCACGAACTGGCGCTGGTGACCCTGCAGGCGGTGGGCATGGGTGACTGTTTTCTGCCCGAGGACATCCTCGGTCGCGACGAGGCACCGCCCAAGCCCCATCCGGGCGGGCTGCTGCATTTGGCCGAGCGCTGGGGCGTGGCACCGGAGGCGATGCTGATGGTCGGCGACTACCGCTTCGACCTGGAATGCGCCCGTGCTGCCGGCGCGCGCGGGGTGCTGGTCAACGTGCCGCACAACGAATGGCCGGAACTGGCCGATCTGTACGCGCCTGATTGTCGTGCGTTACACGGCATGCTGGGCTGAGAGCGGGCTTCGGCATCGCGACTATTTGCACGGGGCTAGGGGGTGGGCTGAAGCCCACCCTACGCAGGGTGCCGGGTGTCGTGTCGGAGAGGGCTGCGGCGCTGGAACGTCATTGTAGGGTGGGCTTCAGCCCACCAATCATCGCAACGATCCTCGCAGGCGTGCCCCTACCCTGACTGCGTCAGGCGAGGGGCACGCTTGGAAGTGCCTACAGCCGCGCCGCCTTGAAGGTGTCGCAGCGCGCCGGATCGCCATGTTCGAAGCCATCGCGGAACCAGCGCACCCGCTGCGCCGAGGTACCGTGGGTAAAGGCATCCGGCACCACGCGGCCCTGGCTGCGCTTCTGCAGGTTGTCATCACCGATGGCGTTGGCGGCGTTCAGCGCTTCTTCCAGATCGCCTTCTTCCAGCCAGTCGTGGCGTTGCTGCGCGTGATAGGCCCAGACGCCGGCATAGCAGTCGGCCTGCAGTTCCTGGCGCACCAGCAGACCGTTGTCGCCTTCCATCTGCGCACCGCGCTGGCGGGCCGTCTGCATCTGCCGGGAAACGCCGAGCAGCGTTTGCACGTGATGGCCAACCTCATGGGCGATCACATAGGCCTGGGCGAAGTCGCCCGCAGCGGAAAAGCGCCGGGCCATCTCGTCGAAAAACTGCAGGTCGAGGTAGACCTGCTGATCGCCGGGGCAGTAGAACGGGCCGACCGCCGAACTGGCGAAGCCGCAGGCCGAGTTCACGCCGCCGCGAAACAGCACCAGGGTCGGGTCGCGATACTGCACGCCGTTCTGCTGGAACAGCGCGCGCCAGGTGTCTTCGGTGTCGCCGAGCACGGCGCGGACGAATTCCACCTGTGGATCGTCGCCGGCCGGGCGCTGGCTTTGCTGGGAGACGGCAGGCCCGCCCTGGTTGGCCAGCTGGCCGAGGATCTGCAGCGGGTCCTGGCCGGAGAGCAGGCCGATCACCACCACGATGGCGATGCCGCCCAGACCCAGGCCGCCCAGGCGCATGCCGCTGCGGCCCCTGGCGTCCACTACGTTGTCGCTGCGTCGGGCTCGATTCCAGCGCATGAGTTGCCCCTCGGAAATGGTGGATGGGAGCGTCGCGGCCGCAGCGAAGCGGCCAACGTCTTCCACTCAGACCCGTGAGCGGGCAAAAAAGCTGCAGCGGGTATGGGCTCGGGTCGCGCCGGCGCTATCAGTTGCCCGGGTACTCGGAGATCACCCGCTCCTGGCCCTGCTTGCTGACGCCGATCACCTGGAAGGCGTCCTTGCGCTCGCCCATCTCCATACCGGGCGAGCCGACCGGCATGCCCGGCACCGCGGCACCGATCAGATCGGGTTGCCCGCGCAGCTTGAGGATGTCGGCCGCCGGCACGTGGCCTTCGACGAACTTGCCGTCGATCACGCCGGTGTGGCAGGAGCCGAGGCGGTGCGGTACTCCATGCTCCATCTTCACCGAGGTCATGTCGTTGACCACATGATCGGCAACGGCGAAGCCGTTGTCTTCCAGATGCTCGATCCACGCCTTGCAGCAGCCGCAGTTGGGGTCGCGGTAGACGTCGATGGCGATGGGGTCGGCCGCCTGGGCGAAGCCGGCGAGCAGGACGGGTAGAAGCAGAAGGCGGCGCATGGGCATCTCCAATCAGCGAGGCGCCCAGAATACGCCGGCTCGCGACCATCCCCAAGCTGCGAGTCGTGTGCAATTGTCACCGCCGGCGTGGCTTTCGGACCGCCGGCCGTGTGCTCGGGCGCAGAACAAAACGGCGGCGCGGCAGTCCCATGCCAACCGGAAGAGCGAGTCGCACCCATCAGGAGAGTTTTCGATGCGTTTTGCCCGTTTCGTTCTGCTCGCGCAGGCGCTGGTGATGGCCTGCCTGAGCCTGGCCTACTGGTTGCGCCCCTACGAGATGGCCAACCTGAACGGCATGCTGTTGATGGAAGAGGCCTCTGTCAGCCATATGCGGGTCTACTACGGTGGTCTGCAGCTGGGCTTGGCGGCCTTCCTGATCTGGGCGGCGCGTGCACCCGAACGGGCGCGGCCGGCGCTGATGATGCTGATGATGACCCTGACGGCGCTGGTACTCGGCAGGCTGGTTTCGCTCTTGCTGGATGACAGCGCACTGGTTGGCTTCGACCTGGCCTCGTTGATCTACCGGGTGCTGGCTGCGGTACTGGCGGGCGTCGCCTGGCAGGTCATCCGCGAACGTCCCGAGGCGGAACCCGAGCGCATCGAGCCGGCCACTCGCAGGCTGGTCAGCGAACCGCCGAAACCGTTTCAGCTCGGTGACGGCCCGCCGCCGGTCGAACCTGCCACCAGTGAAGTCGCGCCGCAGCCGTTTCGGCGCGGCGGTCCCGATGACTGAGCCCGTTCAGGCCGCCGCTTCCAGATAGGCCGAGAGGCTGTGCTGGTCGAGTATTTCGATACGCCGCCGCTGCACGGCGATCAGGCCCGCGTCGGTCAGCCGGTGCAGGATGCGCGAGAGGGTTTCCGGCTGGATGCCGAGCTGCGAGGCGATCAGGCGCTTGGGCAGGTCCAGATCAATGACGTCGCTGTGCGCAGCCTGCAGCTCCTGGAACAGATAGCGCACCACGCGCTGGCAGACATTGGATGAGGTCAGGTTGTCGATCTGATGCAGGCGCTGGTTGAGCCGGGCGCTCAGACTGCTGAGCAGCTGCATGCACAGCTGCGGCTGATTCTCCAGGAGGCGCAGGTAGTGGCTGTTCTGCACGTTGAGCACCAGACTCTCCTTGAGTGTGGTGGCGCTCAGCGGATGTTCGGGCAGCTTGTCGAACAGCATGGTTTCGGCGAAGGCCTCGCCGGGCCGGATCACCTCGATCACCTTTTCCTGGCCATCGCTGGTGACCCGGTGCAGTTTGACCTGACCGCTGATCAGCAGATGGAAATGCTCGGCCGCATCGCCTTGGTGGAACAGCGTGCATCCGGCGAGCAGGCGCTTGGCCGTGGTATGCGAGGCGATGGCGTGCAGCGATGTCTCGCTCAGGCCTCGGAACAGATGATGACGGCGCAATGTGTTGAGCACGGTGGAGCCTGTCAGCATGGCCATCCCCTTCCTTTCGATGTGGGCATGCTAGGTTGCAAGATGCCTCTATCCCATTGTCCCTAAGCCATACCTCTTTCTAGGCAGCCGGTGGCGGCCGGTGCTCAGCGTGCGCCGCCGGCCAGGCGTTCGTAGTCGAGGGTCAGTTGCTCGATCTTGCGCAGCAGCGAATCGCTGGTGGTGACGATCACCGTAGGCACGAAGCGCGAGTCATCCGCCAGGCTGAACCCGGCCCGGGCGAAGCGCCACTGGGTGTCGATCTGCTCGAGCTGACGGCGGATCTCTTCGGTGTTCTGCGGCGCCTTCTGCAGTTCCGCCTGGCCGCGTTCGAACTCGCTGACCGCCGCATCGAAGTCGCTGCGCAGGCGCGGATCCGGCAGTTTCCAGGCCATCGCCAGGTAAAGCATCGCGATGCGCTGGCTGAGCATGCGCTGGCGACCGCTGCGGTTGACCAGTTGCGCCGCCTGGCTGCCGCTGTGCCGCTCGATGGTCTGGACCAGGGTTTCGCTCTGGGCGAGGAAGCGTTCGGCCAGGCGCAGCAGTTCCGCCGACTGTTCGCGATCCGGCCGGCCCAGGGCGAGCTGGCGATACTCGGTCCAGGTCTGGGTGGCCTCCCGCAGCGCCTTGCGCACGCCGTCGCTGGGCGCGTATTCATCCAGCAGTTGGGTGTTTTCCTCGATGCTGGCGATGCTGCTGTCGAGCTGGCTGGCGGCGAGGTCGACACGGGTTTCGCTGCCGATCATCAGGTAATTCTTGGCGATGCGCTGGCTGAGCATGCGCTGCATGCCGGCGCGGTTGACCGCCTCGGCGTCGCTGATGGCGGCCAGGCAGGGCGAGCTGGCGGCCAGCAGGCCGAGCAGCAGGGAAGTGGGCAGCAGGATCTTGAACATGGAGCGCTCCTTACATCCGGTCGGGCGCGATGCTGACCGGCTGGTCAGTTCGACGAGGACGAGACGATAGAGCGCTTCACCGCGTTGGCATTGATGATCGTCAAGGGCTGGGGAGCGTTATCAGGAGATGCGTGACAGCGCACAGAAACGCAGTCGGCACGATCAGCCCTTCGCTTCGTTCTCCAGCACCCACACCGCCGCTTCGACCCGCGAGCGCAGGCCCAGCTTGTGCAGCAGGTTCTTCACATGGACCTTGACGGTACCCTCGGTGATGCCGAGCTTGCGCGCAATCATCTTGTTGCTCTGGCCCTTGGCGATCTGCCGCAATACTTCCTTCTCACGCTTGGTCAGGCTGGAGAACTGCACCTGCCCGCTGGGCTTGGGGCGCACCCGGATGGCTTCGGCGAGCACCTGGGTCAGCTCCGGGCTCAGGGCCATGCGGCCGGTGGCGGCGATGCGGATCTGCTCGATCAGCTGTTCGGCATCCATGTCCTTGAGCAGGTAGCCGTCGGCGCCGTTGCGCAGCGCCTCGAGCACGTGGCCCTGTTCGTCGGAAACGGTGAACATGATGATCCGCGCGTCGATATCCGCGTCGCGCATGCGCCGAGTGGTCTCCAGGCCGTCGATGCCAGGCATGTTCAGGTCCATCAGGATCAGGTCCGGCTCCACTTCCTGGGCCAGGCGAATGGCGTCTTCGCCGTTGCCTGCCTCGCCGACCGTTTCCAGGTCGTCTTCCAGGTCCAGCAGGTCACGTAGGCCCCGACGCATCATGGGATGGTCGTCCACCAGCAGGATTCGTGTGGTAGTTCCTTCGTTCATGCGTGACAGGCTCCTGTTTCACGGGAATGTTGCGATAGACGGGTGGAAACGCCAGATGCACGAGGGTGCCACCGCCGGGGCGCAGATCGATGCTGATCCTGCCGTTCAGGCTGCTGGCACGCTCCTGCAGGATGATCAGGCCATAGTGCCCGGCGCGTTGGCCTTCGGGTTCAATGCCGATGCCATCGTCCTCGATCCTGACGTGGATGGTGCCGCTGTCATCCTGAGTCAGGCGCAGCCAGCAATGCTCGGCCTCGGCGTGCTTGACCACGTTGCTCAAGGCTTCGCGGATGATCTGCAGGCAATGCACCTCCTCGTTGGGCGTCAGCGGGCAGTGGTCGAGCTGATAGTCGTGCTCGATCAGCAGCCCGGAGTTGGCGCTGAACTCCTCGATGGTGGCCTGCAGGGCGGGTTTCAACCCCGGCTCGTTGACCTTGATACGGAAGGTGGTGAGCAGCTCGCGCAGCTGGCGGTAGGCCGCATTGAGGCCCTGATCGATCTGCTGCACGCTGTCGTCCAGCTGGGCCGGACTGCTGTCTTTGAGCATCAGCCGCTTGAGCCGCGCCAACTGCAGTTTCTGCGCCGAGAGCGCCTGGGCCAGCGAGTCGTGCAGCTCGCGGGCGATGACCGCGCGTTCCTCCATCAGCGCCAGGCGCGCCTGCTTCTGGCCCAGCTGCGCCAGGCTCAGGGAGGCGGCGAAGAGGTCGGCGAGGGTGGTCAGCAGCAGCGTCTGCCAGGCTTCCAGTGGCTGGCCCGGCGGGTGGGCGACGCGTAGCGAGCCGAGGTCATCCTGGCCGGAGCGCAATTCGAAGGACATCAGCTCCTCGCCGCTGGGCAGGCGACCGGTCTGGTTGACCAGACAGGTCCCGCATTGCGGCAGCTTGCAGTATTCCGGCGGGCGCAGATCGCGGGATGTCATGGCGGTATGGCTGCCGGCTTCGGCCGAGCGGTTCAGGCACAGCGAGATCGGCCCGGTGCCGAGGATCTGCTGCATCTTGGCGAGCAGCGAGCCCATCATCTGCGAAGGATCGTCCGGCTGGCTGTAGAGCATGCGCGCACTGTTGAACAGCAGCTGCAGCGTGGCGTTGCTGCGGGTGAGGGCGGCGGTCTTGTCGTCGACCTTCTGCTCCATGTCGGCATAGAGGCTGGCCAGCTCCTTGCTCATCTGGTTGAGGGTGCGTGCCAGCAGGCTCAGCTCGGTTTCGCCGGGGATCTGTACCTCGCCGCTGAAGTCACCCTTGCCGATGTCGCGCGCCAGCTTGGTCAGGCTGCGCAGCGGCGTGGCCAGGTTGTTGTGCAGGCCGTAGATCAGCACGAAGGCGATCAGCACGATGACGAACAGCGTCCCCGCCTGCAGGGCACGGATGACGCCAAGCTTGCCTTCGGAGGCTTCCTGCAGGGAGCGCACGAAGACGTCCAGCTCGCTGACGAACTCCGGTACCTCCCGGCGATAGTCCTCCAGCTGCGGTGGCTGTGCATCGAGCAGCGGACGCATGCGTTCCTGCCAGTGTCGCAGCACACCGGCGTGCAGGGCCGGCAGCTCGGTGTTGCCATGGCGATGCAGGGCCGAGCGCAGCGAGGCGGAGCGCAGGGTCCGTTCGAGGCTGTCGATGCGTGCCTCCAGTGCCGCCTCCGGACCCTGCTCCGCGGTGAAGGACAACCGGTAGGCCTGCATGCGCAGGCTGCCGGCCTGGTTGATGGCCTCTGCATCGCCTTCCAGCGCATCGGCCAGGTAGAGGCTGGCCAGCATGCTGACCAGGGAAAAGCCGATGATCACGACGAACGCCACCAGCGTGTTGAAAACGATGGAGTGGCGGGTGGAGAGCTGGTCGCGGTCGAGTTGAGGCATGGTCGGATCGTCAGACGGTGATGCCGCATTCTGCGCGCAGCGGCTTCTGCTGGCCATGGTCGTGGATGTACTCCCAATGCATTTCGGGCTGATTCAGGCCGTTCCATCGCCTGCGGCGTTGTTCGGTAACTATCTGATATATAAGAATTAATTTTCGATAAACAGGAGTACTCCGTCGGAGGTAGAAAGGTGCCGCTGAGCAAAATGCCAGCAGGTGCGTGTTGACCTGAGTCAACTTCGGATCGATCCCTCGCCCTTAGCGTGCGAGCCATTCGTGGTCCCGCTTCGTTTGCAAGTGGGGCCCTGGCGCCAAGAGGATCGACCATGAGCAATATCGAAAAGTGGGACGTGGAGGACCAGGTCTTCTGGGACACCACTGGCAAGCGGGTCGCCAATCGCAACCTCTGGATCTCCATCCCGAGTCTGCTGATGGGCTTCGCCATCTGGCTGATGTGGGGCATCGTCACGGTGCAGATGCTCAACCTCGGCTTTCCGTTCGCGCCTGCCGAGCTGTTCACCCTGACCGCCATCGCCGGTCTCACCGGCGCCACCTTGCGCATTCCGGCGTCGTTCATGATCCGCATCGCCGGTGGGCGCAACACCATCTTCCTCACCACCGCGCTGCTGATGATTCCCGCAGCCGGCGCCGGCATTGCCCTGCAGAGCCAGGACACCCCGCTGTGGGTATTCCAGCTGCTGGCCTTTCTTTCCGGCATCGGCGGCGGCAACTTCGCCTGCTCGATGAGCAACATCAGCACCTTCTTCCCGAAGAACCAGCAGGGTCTGGCGCTGGGCCTCAATGCGGGCCTGGGTAACTTCGGCGTGACCACCATGCAGATCCTCATCCCGCTGGTGATGACTGCCGGCGTGTTCGGTGCGGCGGCTGGCGCGCCGATGGAGCTGATCAAGGACAGCGGCACGCTGATCGGCAAGATCTCCGCCGGCACCGACACCTGGATCCAGAACGCCGGCTGGGTCTGGCTGCTGTTCCTGGTACCGCTGGCCTTCGCCGGCTGGTTCGGCATGAATAACCTGCTGGTCATCTCGCCGACGCCGGGCTACCCGCTGAATGCCTTCGGCAAGATCCTCGGCCTCTATGCGGTGGCCTTCATCGCCGCCGCTATCGGCCTGTACCTCTACCTGCCTGCGCCGACCGGCCTCGGTGTGCTGAACATGTGGGGCGTGATGCTGCTGACCATCGGCGCGACGCTCGGCATGCTGCGCCTGCTGCCGGGGAGCATCAGCCCGAACATCAAGCGCCAGTTCACCATCTTCCGTGACAAGCACACCTGGTCGATGAGCGTGCTGTACATCCTGACCTTCGGCTCGTTCATCGGCTTCTCCATGGCACTGCCGCTATCGATCACGGTGATTTTCGGCTTCGTCAACGATGTGGCGGCCGACGGCACCGTCACTCGCATCGCCAACCCCAACGCACCGAGCGCACTGACCTACGCCTGGATCGGACCCTTCATCGGCGCGCTGATCCGTCCGCTGGGCGGCTGGATCTCCGACAAGGTCGGCGGCTCCATCGTCACCCAGGTGATCTCGGTGGTCATGGTCATCGCCTCGGTCGCCGCCGGCTACGTGATGCACCAGGCCTACGTTTCGCCCCAGCCGGAGGAGTACTTCTTCCTCTTCCTGGTGCTGTTCCTGGTGCTGTTTGCGGCCAGCGGCATCGGCAACGGCTCGACCTTCCGCACCATCGGCGTGATCTACGACCGCGAGAAGGCCGGCCCGGTACTCGGCTGGACCTCCGCCGTCGCCGCCTACGGCTCCTTCGTCGCCCCGATCGTGATCGGCGAGCAGGTCAAGGCCGGCACTCCCGAGGTGGCGATGTATGGCTTCGCGGTGTTCTACGCGCTGTGCCTGATCCTCAACTGGTGGTTCTACCTGCGTCCCAACGCCTATGTGAAGAACCCCTGAGTCCGGAGAGCCGCCATGAAAATCATGATTGCCTACGACAACTCGCGTAACGCCAGGAAAGCCCTGGACGCCACCCTCGAGATGTTCGGCCCGCTCAAGCCGCTGATCATGTTGATCGGCGTGGTGGAAGAAACCCGCGACACCAGCGACTCGGCGGTCGAGCTGTACGAGCGCGAGCGTCGCGAATTTCAGGCCTTCCTGCAGGAGGCGGCGGCCAAGGTCAGCGCCTTCGGCCTGGACGTCGACGTGATCCTCGCCGAAGGCGACGCCCGCAAGATGATCCTCAAGGCGGCCGAGCACAAGAAGCCGGACCTGCTGGTCATCGCGCGGCATTCCAACGAACCGGACGGCGGCTTCATCTCCCGCTCGCTGAATCTGCTGGTCGACGAGCTCGACTACATGACCTTCGGCAGCGTCAGCGCCTTCCTGGCCCGCCGGGCGCCTTGCCCGGTCCTGATCCAAGCCTGCCCCTGAGTGAGGAGCTCATCATGAGAGTTTCTACGCTGTTCGAATGGAAGCGCCCCGAGATCCGGGCCCTGCACCTGACCTGGATCGCCTTCTACATCTGTTTCTTCGTCTGGTTCGGCATGGCGCCGCTGGCCTCGAGCATGCTGAAGAGCGTGAACTGGCTGACGCCCGAAGACCTCAAGCTGTTCGCCATCGCCAACGTGGCGCTGACCATCCCGGCGCGCATCCTGGTCGGCATGGCGCTCGACCACTGGGGCCCGCGCCGGGTGTTCTCGGTGCTGCTGGTGGTGATGGCCGCGCCGGCGCTGTTCTTCGCCTTCGGTGACAGCCGCACCCAGCTGCTGGTCTCGCGGCTGATCCTCAGCTCCATCGGCGCCAGCTTCGTGGTCGGCATCCACATGACCGCCATGTGGTTCAAGCCGAAGGACATCGGTTTCGCCGAGGGTTTCTACGCCGGCTGGGGCAACTTCGGTTCCGCCGCCGCCGCCATGAGCCTGCCGGCCATCGCCATCCATGCCTTCGGCGGTCCGGAAGGCTGGCGCTGGGCGATCGCCAGCTCGGCGATCATCATGGCCGTCTACGGGGTGTACTACTGGTTCGCCCTTACCGACGGCCCGGCCGGCACCGTGCACCGCAAGCCGCACAAGGCCAGCGCGCTGGAAGTCAGCACCTGGGCCGACATGATCAAGCTGATCATCTGGACCATTCCCATGGTCGGTGTGCTCGGCATCCTGGTCTGGCGCATCGAGAAGCTGGGCTACCTGGGTTCCACCGGCGCGCTGATCAGCTACGCGGTGATCGCGCTGGTGGTGGTCTTCCAGATCGTGCAGATCCTGCGGGTCAACGTGCCGATCCTGAAAAAGGGCGTGCCGGAAGACGACAAGTACCCCTTCAACACCGTGGCCGCGCTGAACTCCACCTACTTCGCCAACTTCGGTGCGGAGCTGGCAGTGGTCTCGATGCTGCCGATGTTCTTCGAGCAGACCTGGGGGCTGACCCCGACCACCGCCGGCATCATCGCCGCCTCCTTCGCCTTCGTGAACCTGGTGGCGCGGCCGATGGGCGGGCTGGTCTCCGACCGCTTCGGCAACCGCCGCTTCGTCATGCTCGCCTACATGCTCGGCATCGCCGTCGGCTTCTTCCTGATGGGGCTGATGAACGCCGCCTGGCCGCTGATCGTCGCCGTCGCGATTACCGTGGCCTGCTCGATGTTCGTCCAGGGCGCCGAGGGCGCGACCTTCGGGATCATCCCCTCGATCAAGCGCCGCGTCACCGGGCAGATCTCCGGCATGGCCGGGGCCTACGGCAACGTCGGCGCCGTCTGCTACCTGACCCTCTACACCTTCGTGACCCCCTCGCAGTTCTTCATGGTGATCGCCGCCGGTGCCTTCGTCAGCTTCGGGCTCTGCCTGCTCTGGCTGAAGGAACCCGAGGGCGCGTTCTCCGACGAGTACTACGTGTCCAGCGTCGACCGCGAGCTGGAGGCCCGCCAGAAGCTCGCGTCCTGAAATTTCACCGAACGAATGCGCCAGCCACCCCGGCTGGCGCAAGCCGAGATTGATAAGCCGACCGGTCGGGCCAGTGGTTCGCAACCGGAGTGAGGAGAGAAACCAATGAGCCACTTGCTCGATCAACTGCGCTTCTTCAACAGGAAGCAAGGCGAGTTCGCCGATGGTCATGGCGAAACCCGCATCGAATCCCGCGACTGGGAGAACGTCTACCGCTCGCGCTGGCAGTACGACAAGATCGTGCGCTCGACCCACGGCGTGAACTGCACCGGTTCCTGCTCCTGGAAGATCTACGTGAAGAACGGCCTGATCACCTGGGAAACCCAGCAGACCGACTACCCGCGCACCCGCAACGACCTGCCCAACCACGAGCCGCGCGGCTGCCCGCGCGGGGCCAGCTACAGCTGGTACATCTACAGCGCCAACCGCCTGAAGTACCCGAAGGTGCGCAAGCCGCTGCTGAAACTCTGGCGTGAAGCGCGGCGCAACATGACCCCGGTGGACGCCTGGGCCAGCATCGTCGAGGACAAGGCCAAGGCCGAGTCCTACAAGAGCAAGCGCGGCATGGGCGGCTTCATCCGCTCCAGCTGGGAAGAAGTCAACGAGATCATCGCCGCGGCCAACGTCTACACCGTCAAGCAGTACGGTCCGGACCGCGTCATCGGCTTCTCGCCGATCCCGGCCATGTCGATGGTTTCCTACGCGGCCGGTAGCCGTTACCTGTCGCTGATCGGCGGCGTGTGCCTGTCGTTCTACGACTGGTACTGCGACCTGCCGCCGGCCTCGCCGCAGATCTGGGGCGAGCAGACCGACGTGCCGGAATCGGCCGACTGGTACAACTCCAACTACATCATCGCCTGGGGCTCCAACGTCCCGCAGACCCGTACGCCGGACGCGCACTTCTTTACCGAGGTCCGCTACAAGGGCACCAAGACCGTCGCCATCACCCCGGACTACGCCGAAGTCGCCAAGCTCACCGACCTCTGGCTCAACCCCAAGCAGGGTACCGACGCCGCGCTGGCCCAGGCCTTCGCCCACGTCATCTTCAAGGAATTCCACCTCGAGAAGCCGAGCGAGTACTTCCGCGACTACGCCAAGCGCTACACCGACCTGCCGGTGCTGGTGCGCCTGAACGAGAAGGACGGCAGCTACATCGCCGACCGCTTCCTACGCGCCTCGGACCTCACCGACAACCTCGGCCAGGAAAACAACCCCGAGTGGAAGACCATCGCCGTCGACGGCAGCACCGGCGAGCTGGTTTCGCCGCTGGGTTCGATCGGCTACCGCTGGGGTGAGAAGGGCAAGTGGAACATCGAAGCCCGCGAAGGCAAGGACGGTCGTGATGTCGACCTCTCCCTGACCCAGATCGAGGGCGGCGAGACGGCCGAGGTCGCCTTCCCGTACTTTGGCGGCATCCTCCACGAACACTTCCAGCACGCCGAAGGCGAAAGCATCCAGCTGCGCCGCGTGCCGGTCCGCACCATCACCCTGGCCGACGGCAGCACCACCAAGGTCGCCACCGTGTTCGACCTGATGGCTGCCAACCTGGGTATCGACCGTGGTCTGGGTGGCGGCAACGTCGCTTCCAGCTACGACGACGCCAGCGTGCCCGGCACCCCGGCCTGGCAGGAAGTCATCACTGGCGTCTCCCGCGAGAAGGCCATCCAGATCGCCCGTGAATTCGCCGACAACGCCGACAAGACCCATGGCCGGTCGATGATCATCGTCGGTGCGGCGATGAACCACTGGTACCACATGGACATGAACTACCGCGGCCTGATCAACATGCTGATGTTGTGCGGTTGCGTCGGTCAGACCGGTGGCGGCTGGGCGCACTACGTGGGGCAGGAAAAGCTGCGTCCGCAGTGTGGCTGGCTGCCGCTGGCCTTCGGCCTCGACTGGAGCCGTCCGCCGCGCCAGATGAACGGCACCAGCTTCTTCTACAACCACAGCTCGCAGTGGCGCCACGAGAAGATGAGCATCCACGAGGTGCTCTCGCCGCTGGCCGACAAGTCGCAGTTCCCCGAGCACATGCTCGACTACAACATCCGCGCCGAACGCGCCGGCTGGCTGCCGAGCGCACCGCAGCTCAACCGCAACCCGCTGCAGATCTGCCGTGATGCCGAGGCGGCCGGCATGTCGCCGGTGGACTACGTCACCCAGTCGCTCAAGGACGGCTCGCTGAAGTTCGCCTGCGAACAGCCGGACAATCCGGATAACTTCCCGCGCAACATGTTCGTCTGGCGCTCCAACCTCCTGGGCAGCTCGGGCAAGGGCCACGAGTACATGCTCAAGTACCTCCTGGGCACCAAGAACGGCGTGATGAACGAAGACCTGGGCAAGCGCGCCGACGGCTTCAAGCCGCTCGAAGCCGAATGGCAGGACGAGGGCGCCATCGGCAAGCTCGACCTAGTCACCACACTCGACTTCCGCATGTCCTCGACCTGCGTGTACTCCGACATCGTTCTGCCGACCGCGACCTGGTACGAGAAGGACGACATGAACACCTCGGACATGCACCCCTTCATCCATCCGCTGTCGGCAGCCATCGATCCGGCCTGGGAAGCCAAGTCCGACTGGGAGATCTACAAAGGCATCGCCAAGGCGTTCTCGAAGATGGCCGAAGGTCAGCTGGGCGTGGAAAAGGACCTGGTCACCGTGCCGCTCCTGCACGACAGCCCCGGCGAACTGGCGCAGCCGTTCGGCGGTACCGACTGGAAGACCGCGGGCGTCGATCCGCAGCCGGGCAAGAACTGCCCGAACATGGCGGTGGTCGAGCGCGACTACCCGAACACCTACAAGAAGTTCACCTCTCTCGGCCCGCTGCTCGACAAGCTCGGCAACGGCGGCAAGGGGATCAACTGGAACACCCAGCACGAGGTCGATTTCCTCGGCGAGCTGAACTACAAGGTGCGCGACGAGGGCGTCAGCCAGGGCCGGCCGCAGATCGAGTCGGCCATCGATGCCGCCGAAGTCATCCTCAGCCTGGCACCGGAAACCAACGGTCACGTGGCCGTGAAGGCCTGGGCTGCGCTGTCGGAATTCACCGGCCGCGACCACAGCCACCTGGCGCTGCCGAAGGAGCACGAGGCGATCCGCTTCCGTGACATCCAGGCGCAGCCGCGCAAGATCATCTCCAGTCCGACCTGGTCGGGTCTGGAAGACGAGCATGTGTCGTACAACGCCGGCTACACCAACGTTCACGAGCTGATCCCGTGGCGCACGATCACCGGTCGCCAGCAGTTCTTCCAGGATCACCCCTGGATGCAGGCCTTCGGCGAGCAGCTGATGAGCTACCGGCCGCCGATCAACACCCGCACCGTCGACTACGTGAAGGGCAAGAAGAGCAACGGCAACCCCGAGATCGTCCTGAACTGGATCACCCCGCACCAGAAGTGGGGCATCCACAGCACCTACTCGGACAACCTGATCATGCTCACCTTGAGCCGTGGCGGCCCGATCGTGTGGATGTCCGAAGTCGACGCCAAGAAGGCCGGCATCGAGGACAACGACTGGATCGAGTGCTTCAACGCCAACGGCGCCCTGACCGCCCGTGCGGTGGTCAGCCAGCGCGTGATGGAAGGCATGGTGATGATGTACCACGCCCAGGAACGCATCGTGAACGTGCCGGGCGCCGAGAGCACCAAGACCCGCGGCGGCCACCACAACTCGGTGACCCGTGTGGTGCTCAAGCCCACCCACATGATCGGCGGCTACGCCCAGCAGGCGTACGGCTTCAACTACTACGGCACCGTGGGTTGCAACCGTGACGAGTTCGTCGTGGTGCGCAAGATGGCCAAGGTCGACTGGCTCGACGGCCCGAACGGCAACGACCTGCCGCAACCCCTGCCGCAAGACATCTGAGGAATAAGGCCATGAAGATTCGTTCACAAGTGGGCATGGTCCTGAACCTGGACAAGTGCATCGGCTGCCACACCTGCTCGATCACCTGCAAGAACGTCTGGACCAGCCGCGAAGGCATGGAATACGCCTGGTTCAACAACGTCGAGACCAAGCCCGGCATCGGCTACCCGAAGGAGTGGGAAAACCAGGACAAGTGGAAGGGCGGCTGGGTGCGCAACGGCGACGGCACCATCAACCCGAAGATCGGCGGCAAGTTCCGCGTGCTGGCGAACATCTTCGCCAACCCGGACCTGCCGACGATCGACGACTACTACGAGCCGTTCGACTTCGACTACCAGAACCTGCACACCGCGCCGATCTCCGAACATCAGCCGGTGGCGCGTCCGCGCTCGCTGATCTCCGGTCAGCGCATGGAGAAGATCGAGTGGGGCCCGAACTGGGAAGAGATTCTCGGTACCGAGTTCGCCAAGCGCCGCAAGGACAAGAACTTCGACAAGGTGCAGGCCGACATCTACGGCCAGTACGAAAACACCTTCATGATGTACTTGCCGCGCCTGTGCGAGCACTGCCTGAACCCGGCCTGCGCCGCGTCCTGCCCGAGCGGTGCGATCTACAAGCGCGAGGAGGATGGCATCGTCCTCATCGACCAGGAGAAGTGCCGCGGCTGGCGCATGTGCATCAGCGGCTGCCCGTACAAGAAGATCTACTTCAACTGGAAGAGCGGCAAATCCGAGAAGTGCATCTTCTGCTTCCCGCGCATCGAGGCCGGCATGCCGACCGTCTGTGCCGAGACCTGCGTGGGTCGCATCCGCTACCTCGGCGTGCTGCTGTACGACGCCGACCGCATCCATGAAGTGGCCAGCACCGTCAACGAGCAGGACCTGTACGCCAAGCAACTGGAGATCTTCCTCGATCCGTTCGATCCGAAGGTCATCGAGCAGGCGCTCAACGACGGCGTACCGATGTCAGTGATCGAAGCCGCGCAGAAGTCGCCGGTCTACAAGATGGCGGTCGACTGGAAGCTGGCGCTGCCGCTGCACCCGGAATACCGCACGCTGCCGATGGTGTGGTACGTGCCGCCGCTGTCGCCGATCCAGAACGCCGCCAGCGCCGGTCACGTCAGCATGGACGGCGTGCTGCCGGACGTCGACAGCCTGCGCATCCCGCTGCGTTACCTGGCCAACCTGCTCACCGCAGGCGACGAGGAGCCGGTCAAGCTGGCGCTCAAGCGCATGCTCGCCATGCGTGCCTACAAGCGCGCCGAGCAGGTCGATGGCGTGCAGGACCTCAAGGTGCTGGACAGCGTCGGCCTGTCGGTGGCCCAGGTGGAGGACATGTACCGCTACCTGGCCATCGCCAACTACGAGGACCGCTACGTGATCCCGACCGCGCACCGCGAAGAGGCCATGAGCGACGCCTTCGCCGAGCGCTCCGGTTGCGGCTTCAGCTTCGGCAGCGGCTGCTCGGGCGCCTCGGACACCAACATGTTCGGCGCGAAGAAGGCCAACCGCCGCGACATCATCAAGACCGTCCAGCTGTGGGAGGACTGAGCCATGCGCATCCTTAAAGTGATTTCCCTGCTGCTGGACTATCCCGACCAGCACCTGCGCGACGGCCATGCCGAACTGGCCCAGGCCATCGGCTCGGCTCGCGAGATCAGCCCGGAGCAGCGCATCGCGCTGCGCCGCCTGCTCGACGAGCTGACCGAAGGCGACCTGATGGACGTGCAGGAGCGCTACACCGACCTGTTCGACCGCGGCCGCGCGCTGTCGCTGCTCCTGTTCGAACACGTGCATGGCGAGTCCCGCGACCGCGGCCAGGCCATGGTCGACCTGATGGCGCAGTACACCGAGGCCGGTTTCGCCATCGGCGTGCGCGAGCTGCCGGACTACATCCCGCTGTACCTCGAGTACCTCGCCACCCGCGAAGACCTCGAGGCCCGCGAGGGGCTGGCCGATGTCGCCCATCTGCTGGCCCTGCTGGCGGCCCGTCTGCAGGAACGCGAGAGCCCGCATGCCGCGTGCTTCACCGCACTGCTGCAGATCGCCGGCGAGCCGGTGCAGGAAACCCTGGCCGGCCTGCTGGAGCAGGTTGCCGCCGAAGAGCGCGACGACTCGCTGGAGGCCCTGGACAAGATCTGGGAGGAGGAGCAGGTCAACTTCCTCCAGGCCGAGCAGCAGGATCGCTGCCCATCCATGCCGAGCGGGCCGGGCAAGGCTCGCGAGGAAAGCCCGGTGCCGCTGCACTGGACCGATTTCAAGCATGACGGGCAGGCCGCCGCGCTAGCCCAGGAGGTGCGCAATGTCTAACTTCAATTTCCTGCTGTTCGGGGTCTACCCCTACATCGCCCTGGCCATCTGCCTGATCGGCAGCTGGGCGCGCTTCGACCTGTCGCAATACAGCTGGAAGGCCGGCTCGAGCCAGATGCTGTCGAACAACCGCATGCGCCTGGCGAGCAACCTGTTCCACGTCGGCATCATCTTCATCCTGGCCGGTCACTTCGTCGGCCTGCTGATGCCCGAGGCGCTGTATCACCACTTCATCACCAGCGGTCAGAAGCAGATCGTGGCGATGGTGTCCGGTGGCTTCTTCGGCATCCTCTGCCTGATCGGTCTGGTGATGCTAATTCATCGCCGTCTGACCGACGCGCGCGTGCGGGCCACCTCCAACACCAGCGACGTGATGATCCTCTTCGTGCTGCTGGCGCAGCTGGTGCTGGGTCTGCTGACCATCGTCGCCTCCACCGGCCACCTGGACGGTTCGGTGATGGTGCTGCTGGGCACCTGGGCGCAGAGCCTGGTCACCCTGCAGCCGGTCAAGGCCGCAGGCGCCATCGAGTCGGTCAGCGTCATCTACAAGCTGCACGTGTTCCTCGGCATGACCCTGTTCGTGCTGTTCCCCTTCACCCGTCTGGTGCACATCGTCAGCGCGCCGGTGTGGTACCTGGGCCGGCGCTACCAGATCGTCAGGCAGAAGGGCGTCAAGCCGGCCATGCCGCGTCCGCAGCGCCCGCGCACCTACGAAGCCCCGGCGCATGCAACCGTGGCACCGAAAGCTGTGCCTGCCACGGCAAAGAGCAAGACCCCGGTATGACCCTCGTCGGCTGACGCCTCGCGCGTCAGCCGACCTGGCCGATCGGATCGAAGCTTCAAGCGTCTTATCGAGGTAATCATCATGGGTTGTGGATGTGGTGGAAGCACGGGTGGTGGCGGCTGCGGTGGCGGCGCCCGCCCGGAAATCGAAGTGCCCGCCGAGGCCCCTCTGTTCGAGGAGCTACCGCATGAAGAAGAACACCAGCCCGCCGAGGAGCAGGCCTCCGGCGAGCCGCTGCTGATCGCCAGCAGCGAGCAGGAGTGGCCGCGGGTGCGGGTCAACGGGGTGGCGATCGCGCCCCAGGCCATCGCCCAGGAATTGCAGTATCACCCCGCCGAGAGCCGCGACGAGGCGGTCTTTCTGGCGACCCAGGCACTGGTGGTGCGCGAGCTGTTGCAGCAGCGCATCGCCGAACTCGGCCTGGTGGTGCGTGCTGAATCCGGTGAAAGCGAGGAAGAAGCGGCCACCCGCACGCTGATCGAACAGGAAGTGCCGCTGCCGCTGGCCGACGAGGCGGCCTGTCAGCAGTACTACAACGGCAACCGTCAGCGCTTCTTCAGCGCGCCGCTGCTGGCCGCGCGGCACATCCTGCTGGCCTGTCCGGCAGATGACGCCGAAGCGCGCAGCCTGGCGCGGGAACAGGCGCTGGGCCTGTTGCAGCAACTGCAGGCGGCGCCGCAACGCTTCGACGAGCTCGCGTTGCAGCATTCGGCCTGTCCGTCCAAGGAGCAGGGCGGGGCGCTTGGGCAGATCAGCAAGGGCCAGACTGTGCCGGAGTTCGAGCGCCAGCTGTTCCGTCTGCCGGTCGGCCTCTGCCAGCAGCCGCTGGAAAGCCGCTATGGCTACCACCTGGTGTTCGTCGACCAGCGTATCGAGGGCGAGCAATTGCCCTACGAGATCGTCGCCGGAACGATTCGCGCCGAACTCAACCAGCGTGTCTGGCAGATCGGCGTCAGCCAGTACCTGCAGAACCTGGTGGGGGCGGCGAACATCGAAGGCATTCACCTGCAGGGCGCGGAAACGCCACTGATGCAATGACGGCGGCTTGGCCCTGCGCCGGGTGGATGGTGCTTCACCACCCACCGCGCGGGCCCACGGTGGATGAAACAGTGTCATCCACCCTACGAGGCTTCAGAGGTGTTATCGATGACTCAACTACGCGATGCCCACAACCGCCAGATCGACTACCTGCGCATGTCGGTCACCGACCGCTGCGACTTCCGCTGCGTCTACTGCATGGCCGAGGACATGACCTTCCTGCCGCGCCAGCAGGTGCTCGGTCTGGAGGAGCTGGAGCGCATCGCGCGCATCTTCGTCGGCCTGGGCGTGAAGAAGATTCGCCTCACCGGCGGCGAGCCGTTGGTACGCCAGGGCATCGTCGGTCTCTGCGAGCGCATCGCGGCCTTGCCCGGTCTGCGTGAACTGGTGATGACCACCAACGGCTCGCAGCTGGTCAGGCTCGCCGCACCGCTGGCACGGGCCGGGGTCAAGCGGCTGAACATCAGTCTGGATAGCCTGGACGCCGAGAAATTCCACGCCATTACCCGCACCGGCCAGCTGCAGCAGGTGCTCGACGGCATCGATGCGGCGCGCGCCGCCGGCTTCGAGCGGATCAAGCTCAATGCCGTGGTGATGAAGGGCCGCAACGCAGAGGAAGTCGCCGACCTGGTGGACTTCGCCATCGCCGGCGGGCTGGACCTGAGCTTCATCGAGGAAATGCCGCTGGGCGATGTCGGCCGTTCGCGTGGCGAGAGCTTCTGCTCCAGCGACGAGGTCAAGGCGCTGATCGCCGAGCGTCACGCGCTGATCGATTCGGCCGAGCAGAGCGGCGGGCCGGCGCGCTATGTGCGCCTGCCGGAGCACCCACAGACGCGCATCGGCTTCATCTCGCCGCATTCGCACAACTTCTGCGCCACCTGCAACCGCGTGCGGCTGACCGTGGAAGGTCGCCTGCTGCTGTGCCTGGGCCACGAGCATTCCATCGACCTGCGCGCACTGCTGCGCCGCCACCCGACCAGCGACCAGCCGGTGATCGACGCCATTCACGCCGCGCTGCAACGCAAACCGCTGCGCCACGAATTCTCCAACGGCGGCGAGGTCCAGGTATTGCGCTTCATGAACGCCAGCGGCGGTTGACTGCCCGCGCCGAACGGGCTGCGGGCCGACCGTTTTATTCGCTACCATCGGCCGGCACTGCCGGTCTGACCCATGCCCCGCTGCGTTGCAGTCGGGCTGTCGCAGCGCTCGCTGACCAGCACCATGCGCGTTGGTCGACCTGCCGGCACCGCCTGCCGCGCGCCTACCTCCAACGGGGAATGGGCTGGCCCGCGGCGCCGGTGCAGCCTGCGCACACATCTTCAAGGGAGTTTCGAGCCATGGCTCACCTGTCCAACACCGAATTCCAGCCTCTGAACATCGCCGTGCTCACGGTGAGCGATACCCGCAACCTGGACACCGACACCTCCGGCCAGGCGCTGATCGACGGCCTGCAGAGCGCAGGCCATACGCTGGCCGAACGGGCCATCGTCAAGGACGACATCTGGCAGATCCGCGCGCGTGTGTGCAACTGGATCGCCAGTGAACATGTGCAGGTGGTGCTGATCACCGGCGGCACCGGTTTCACCGCCCGTGACAACACCCCGCAGGCGGTGCAGCCGCTGCTGGACAAGGACGTCGATGGCTTCGGCGAACTGTTCCGTCATGTGTCGCTGAGCGAGATCGGCACCTCCACCGTGCAGTCCCGCGCACTGGCCGGGATGAGCAACGGCACGCTGGTCTGCTGCCTGCCGGGTTCGACCAACGCCTGCCGCACCGCCTGGAACAAGATCCTCGTCGAGCAACTGGACAGCCGTACCAAACCCTGCAACTTCGTCCCGCACCTGAAGGCGGCCGCGGTGGACAACTGCGGGCCACGCTCATGAGCGCCTGCGGCTGCGATACCGGCGGGCTGAAGCCGGTCGACGAGGCCATCGCCGAGCTGCTGGCGCGGGTGCCGGCGCTGCCTGCGGTGGAAGAGGTCGCGCTGCGCGATGCCCTCGGTCGCGTGCTCGCCGAGCCGCTGGATGCCAGCTTTCCGGTGCCGCCCTGGGACAACAGCGCGATGGACGGCTACGCCCTGCGCGCCGCCGATCTGCCGGCCGAAGGCGGTGCGCTGCCACTGGCCGGACGCATCGCCGCCGGCGACGCCGCCAGTCAGCAGCTGCCGGCCGGGCATGCGGTGCGCATTTTCACCGGCGCGCCATTGCCGCCGGGCGCGGACGCCGTGGTGGCGCAGGAAAACTGCCGTATCGAAGGCGATCGCATCTGGCTGCCGGCGGTGAACGCCGGTGACAACGTGCGCTGCCTGGGTGAGGAAACCGCGGCTGGCGAGCGTCTGATCGACGCCGGCAAGCGTCTGCGCCCGCAGGAGCTCGGCCTGCTGGCGACCTTCGGCGTGGCGCGGGTGAAGGTGTACCGGCGTCTGCGCGTGGCGCTGCTGTCCAGTGGCAACGAACTGCGCGAGCCGGGCGAGCCGCTGGACGCCGGGCAGATCTACAACTCCAACCGCTACAGCCTGCTCGGCGTGTTGCAGAGCCTCGGCTGCGAGGTGCACGACTACCCGATCCTGATCGACGATCTGGGCGCCAGCCGCGACGCGCTGGCCGATGCGGCGAGCCGCTTCGACCTGATTATCACCTCGGGCGGTGTTTCGGTGGGTGAGGAGGATCACCTCAAGCAGGCGATTCGCGAATTGGGCGAGCTGCACCTGTGGCGTCTGGCGATCCAGCCGGGCAAGCCGCTGGCCTTCGGTGAAGTCAACGGCACGCCGTGGATCGGGCTGCCCGGCAACCCGGCGGCGGCGCTGGTCACCTCGCTGGTGGTGGCTCGGCCGTTCCTGCTGCGCGCCCAGGGCTGCACGCAGGTGCAGGTCACGCCGCTGCGCCTGCCTGCCGGCTTCGCCTGGCGCAAGGCCAACGTGCGCCAGCAGTTCCTGCGCGCGCGGCTCGAAGCGGTCGATGGCCGCCTCGAGGTGCGTCTGTTCCCACGCCAGGGCTCGGCCATGCTGACCTCGGCGACCTGGGCCGACGGTCTGGCCATCGTCGAGTGCCAGCGCACCCTCGCGGAAGGCGAGCTGGTGCAGTATCTGCCGTTCAGCGAACTGCTCGGCTGAGACATGCGAACGCCCGGTCGATGATGAGTCGACCGGGCGTTCGCATGCCTGGGTGCTGCTCCGTGACGCCGCGAGCGCGTTGCATCGAGAGCGGGCTGGTGCAGTGGCGATTACCCGACAGTGTTTTCACTTCGCTGATGGAGCGCGGCATCTGCGCGAAGCCGGCCAAGCGTGAATCAGCGTGCCCGAGCTATGCAGCGGGCACGCCTGGAGGACATCGCCTTATCCGTCGGAGCGGCTTTTCTCCACCGGCAGATCATGCCGCTGCCAGGCCATCCACGAGCCGGGAATGTTCACCACGTCGCGGAAGCCTTCGCGCTTGAGGATGCTCGCGGCGATCGAGGCGCGGTAGCCACTGCCGCAGTAGGCCGCCACGGTCTTGCTGCGGTCCAGCTGCCCCAGCCCGTCGGGCAGGTGGGCGACGAAGGCGTGCTCGGCACCAGGCACACGGCCCTGCGCGACTTCCTCGGGGGAGCGTACGTCGAGCACCTGCACCTGCGGATCGTCGCGGCGTGCTTCCAATTCGTGCACCGTCCACTGTTCGACGTGTGCCAGCGGCAGGCCGGCGTTTTGCCAGTCGGTCATGCCGTTGCGTAGGTAGCCTTCCACGCGATCCAGCCCGATGCGGTAGAGCTGCAGCGTGGCCTGCTGAACCTGCTGGCTGTCTTCGCCGATCAGGTAGATCGGCCGCTGGTCATCGAGCATCCAACCGGCCCAGCTGACGAATTCGTTTTGCAATGCGATGTTCAGTGCGCCATCCACATGGCCGCCGCCAAAGGCGAGTATCGAGCGCAAGTCCACCAGCTGCACCGCTTCCCTGTCGGCGATGCGCTCGGCGAAACGCTCCGGTGACAGTGGCGGCGGCAGCGCCGGCCCATGGATGCGTGTGGCCGGCCGCACGTTGTAGCGCTTGAGTCGCGCATAGTGGCGTGGTGGTTCGGGCATCCCGGTCAGCAGCCAGTCGACGAATTCGCTTTCGCTGCGCCGCTGGTTGAGCGCCGGGTTGAACAACAGCTCGTTGCCGAGCGTGGAGCGTCGGCGATCACCGATGGATTTGCCGCAGGCCGAGCCCGCGCCGTGGCAGGGATAGATCTCGACGCGCTCACCCAATGGCAGGTAGCGGGTGAAGAGGGTGGCATAGAGCTGTGCGGCCAGCTGCTTGGTGCTGTCTTCGCCGAGCAGGTCGGGGCGCCCGACGTCGAGGTTGAACAGGGTGTCGCCGGTGAACAGCGCGAACGGCTCATCGCCCTGCTGGCCGTCGCGCAGCAGCAGCGAAATGTGTTCTGGCGTGTGGCCGGGCGAGTAGATGATTTCCAGGCTGACCTGGCCGAGCTCCAGCACCTCGCCATCGGCAGCCTGGCGCAGCTCGAAGTCATAGTCCGGCGAGCAGCCACCGATGATCTCGGCACCACTGCGTTCGGCCAGCGCCTGGGCGCCGGAGACGAAGTCGGCGTGGATGTGGGTTTCGATGGCGTAGGCGATGCGCAGGCCCTTCTCACGGGCCAGGTCGAGGTAGACATCGACGTCGCGGCGTGGGTCGATCACCGCGGCGACCGCGGCCTTGCTGTCGCCCACCAGGTAGGAGATCTGCGCCAGGCCATCGGTATAGATCGGCTCGAACACCAGCATGGTTGCCCTCCGTAACGGCTGAATGGTTACGGATGTGGAACGTCGACGGGTGGCCGACGTTCACTCGCCGATCATTTGCGGACCAGCAGCACCCCGGCTTCCATATGGTGCGTGTAGGGGAACTGGTCGAACAGCGCGCAGCGCTCGATACGATGGGTGTCGGCCAGCTGGGCGATGTTCTGCGCCAGGGTTTCCGGGTTGCAAGAGATGTAGAGGATGCGCTCGAAACGGCGGGCCAGCTCGCAGGTGTCCGGGTCCATGCCGGCGCGCGGTGGGTCGACGAAGATACTGCCGAACTCGTAGCTCTTCAGGTCGATGTGGGCCAAGCGGCGGAACGGGCGCACCTCGTTGAGGGCCTGGGTCAGTTCTTCGGCGGAGAGCCGCACCAGCTCGATGTTGTCGACGCCGTTGTCTTCGATGTTGGCCAGCGCGGCGTTGACCGAGGTCTTGCTGATCTCGGTGGCCAGCACGCGGCGCACGCGGGTGGCCAGCGGCAGGGTGAAATTGCCGTTGCCGCAGTACAGCTCCAGCAGGTCGTCGTCGCGCTCGCCGAGCGCTTCGAAGGCCCAGTTCAGCATCTTCTGGCAGACCTCGCCGTTGGGCTGGGTGAAGGCGCCTTCCGGCTGGCGGTAGCGGAAGCTGCGGCCAGCGACCACCAGCTGTTCTTCCACGTACTCGCGGCCGATGACGATGCGCTTGCCCTTGGAGCGGCCGACCAAGCTGATGCCGAGGTCGGCGGCGAGCTGCTCGGCTTCGGCCTGCCAGGCCTCGTCCAGCGGGCGGTGATAGGCGAGGGTGATCAGCGCATCGCCGGCCAGGGTAGTGAGGAATTCCACCTGGAACAGTTTGAAGCTAAGCACTTCCGAGGCCTGCCAGGCGGCCTTGAGTCGTGGCATCAGCTCGTTGATGCGGCGGCTGGCGATGGGGAAGTCGTCGATCAGGATCGCCTTGTGCTTGTCGCCTTGCTCGAACATCGCGTAATGGCGCTGGCCGTCTTCGCGCCACAGGCGGAACTCGGCACGCAGGCGGTAATGCTCGCGCGGCGAGTCGAAGACCTCGGCTGCCGGTGCATCGAACGGTGCCAGCAGCTCCTCCAGCCGGGCGGCTTTCTCGGCGAGTTGGGCGTCATAGGTGGCGAGGTCGAATTGCGGAGCGCTCATGAAGACTCTTGGGAAGGTAGTTAAATCGTAGGGTGATCGGGGCGCGCAGCTGGCGCTTCATCCATCCACCGTCGCCGGGTCAAAGGTGGATGAAAAGCGCCATCCACCCTTACGGAGCGTCAGCCGGCGAACCAGCCCAGCTTGACCACGAACAGTGCCGAGAGAATCCACATCGCCGGGCTCAGCTCGCGCCAGCGGCCGGCCAGCAGCTTGATGGCGGTCCAGGCGATAAAGCCGAAGGCGATGCCGTTGGCGATGGAGAAGGTCAGCGGCATGGCCAGCGCGGCGGTGGCCACCGGCGCGGCGACGGTGAGGTCGTCCCAGTCGATGCCGGCCAGGCTGCTCATCATCAGTACGGCGACGAACAGCAGCGCCGGGGCGGTGGCATAGGCTGGCACGGCACCGGCCAGCGGGGCGAAGAACAGGCTGAGCAGGAACAGCAGAGCGACCACGCAGGCGGTCAGGCCGGTGCGGCCACCGGCAGCAGTACCGGCGGCGGATTCGATGTAGCTGGTGGTGGTCGAGGTACCCAGTGCCGCGCCGGCCATGGTCGCGGTGCTGTCGGCGAGCAGGGCGCGGCCCAGGCGCGGCATCTTGCCGTCCTTGTCCAGCAGCTCGGCTTTCTGCGCCACGCCGATCAGGGTGCCGGAGGTGTCGAACAGGTCGACGAAGAGGAAGGCGAAGATCACGCTGATCAGGCCGATATCCAGCGCACCCATGATGTCCAGCTGCATGAAGGTCGGCGCCAGCGATGGAGGCATCGACACCACGCCGTTGAGCTGCGACAGGCCGAGCAGGATCGACAGGCCGGTGACCACCAGGATGCCGATCATCACCGCACCGGTGACCTTGCGGTAGGCCAGCGCGGCGATCAGAAAGAAGCCCAGGCACGCCAGCAGCGGGCCGCCGGCGCTGAGGTCGCCGAGGCCGACCAGGGTGGCTGGGTTGTCGACGACGATGCCGGCGTTCTTCAGGGCGATAATCGCCAGGAACAGGCCGATACCGGCGGCAATGCCGGCGCGCAGGGCCAGCGGAATGCTGTGGATGATCCATTCACGGATCTTGAAGATCGACAGCCCGAAGAAGATCAAGCCGGAGAGGAACACCGCACCCAGCGCGGTCTGCCAGGTGTAACCCATGGTCAGCACCACGGTGTAGGTGAAGAAGGCGTTCAGGCCCATGCCCGGTGCCAGCGCGATCGGGTAGTTGGCGACCAGGCCCATGATCGCCGAGCCGATGGCTGCCGCCAGGCAGGTGGCGACGAACACCGCGCCGTGGTCCATGCCGGTCTCGGCGAGGATGCTCGGGTTGACGAAGAGGATGTAGGCCATCGTCAGGAAGGTGGTGATGCCGGCCAGGATCTCGGTGCGCAGCGTGGTGTTGTGCGCCTTGAGTTGAAACAGCTTTTCCAGCATGGTCGATCCTCTTGTGCCGGTTAAGTGTGGGGCCGTCGCCTCTGGCGGGCGGCTGGCCTGTCGTCGCAAAAGCCGGGCATCTTACACCGGCCGGCAGCGCGGTTGAATTTCCATTGAGCAGGTGAACGCCATGAGCAAACGTGTCCTGATTCCGATCGCCGACGGTTCCGAAGACCTGGAGGCCGTCACCCTGATCGACGTGCTGCGCCGTGCCGAGTTCGACGTGGTGGTGGCCAGCGCCGAGGAACGGCGCATGCTGACCTGTGCGCGGGGCACCCGGATCACTGCCGACACCATGCTGCTCGATGTGCTGGCGCAGGACTTCGACCTCATCGTGCTGCCCGGCGGCATGCCCGGCGCGAAGACCCTCGGTGAGCTGGAGCCACTGGCCGAGCGCGTACGCCAGCAGGCCCGCGCCGGACTGGACTACGCGGCGATCTGCGCCGCGCCGGCGGTGGCGCTGCACCCCTACGGCGTGCTCAAGGGCCGCCAGGTGACCTGCTACCCAGGTATGAGCGACAACCTCACCGGCACGCATTTTCTCGATCAGCCGGTGGTGGTGGACGGCAACTGCATCACCAGCCAGGGCCCGGCGACCGCCCTGGAATTTGCCCTGACCCTGGTGGAGCGCCTGGCCGGACGAGGCAAGCGGCGCGAGGTGGCCGAGGCCATGCTGGTGCCGGCGACGAACTAACCACGCAGCCCATCGGTCACTGCTTGCATTGCCGGAAGCTCCGGCGGCAATTGGCTGAATCCGAGGAAAGCGATGGACAGTGTCGATCTGGCAGTGCTGCGGCGTGCCCGCGACTGGTTGCGTGACGGTCACGCGGTGGTGCTCTACACGGTGATCGAAACCTGGGGCAGCGCGCCGCGCCCGGTGGGCTCGCTGCTGGCGCTGCGCGGCGACGGTCGCGTCGAGGGCTCGGTGTCCGGTGGCTGCGTCGAGGACGACCTGCTCGCCCGGGTCATGGCCGATGAGCCACCGTCGACCTGCCAGCTGATCACCTATGGCGTGAGCAAGGAGGAATCCGCGCGTTTCGGCCTGCCTTGCGGCGGCACCCTGCGCCTGCTGCAGGAGCCGTTGCGCGATGCCGGCTGGATCGACGAGCTCCTGACGCGCTGTGCCGCACACGAGCGGCTGCTGCGCCGGCTGGACATGGCCAGCGGCGCGGTCGTCCTGCAGCCCGCCGGGCGTGAGGCTGTGCTGCAGTTCGACGGGCATACCCTACGCGCGCCATTCGGTCCGGCCTGGCGCCTGCTGATGATCGGCGCCGGGCAGCTGTCGCGCTATGTTGCTGACCTGGCTCACGGCCTCGGCTTCGAGGTGCTGATCTGTGACCCACGCGAAGGCTATGCCCACGACTGGAATCCGGCCGCCGTGCGCTTCGTGCCCGGCATGCCGGACGACGCCGTGCTGGCCATCGAGCCGGATGCGCACACCGCCATCGTCGCGCTGACCCACGACCCGCGGCTGGACGACATGGCGCTGCTCACCGCGCTGCAGTCCGAAGCCTTCTATGTCGGCGCCCTGGGCTCGCGGATCAATAGCGAGAAGCGCAAGGCGCGCCTGCTCTCGCTGGGCCTTGGCGAGCGCCAGGTGCAGCGCCTGCACGGCCCCATCGGCCTGCCCATCGGCAGCCGCACGCCGGCGGAAATCGCACTGTCGCTGATGGCCGAGGTGGTGGCGCTGAAGAATGGCGCCCTGGCGCCGAGCCTGTCGGCGCAGCAGCGCTGTGCCTGAGCGCAGGGTGCCCGGTGCCGGTGTCTGCGCCATCGTGCTCGCCGCCGGGCAGGGCAGCCGCTACCGCGCCATAGGCGGCGCGGACAAGCTGCTGGCGCCGAGCCTCAGCGATGCGCCGGCGCCGCCGGTGCTCGCCGCCACGCTGGCGAACCTGCGTGGCGTCGCCGAGCGGCTGCTGGTGGTGACCCATGCCGACAATGGTCCGCTGCACGACTGGCTTGGCGCCCATGCCGAGGACTGTGAGCGGCTGCTGGTGGAGACCCGTGGCCTCGGTCATAGCCTGGCCCAGGCGGTCGCCCATGCTCCGGCGGCCCGCGGCTGGCTGGTGGTGCTGGGCGACATGCCCTATGTGCAGCCAGCGACCCTGCGGGCCATCGTCGCGGCGATCGACCACGACAATCTGGTGGTGCCTGTCCATCAGGGGCGGCCCGGCCATCCGCGCGGGATTGGTGGCGCTCATCGCGAATTGTTGCTGCAGCTCGATGGCGATCGCGGTGCCCAGGCGCTGTTCGCCCGGCATGCCGTGCAGCAGCTGGAGGTGGACGACCCCGGCGTGTTGCAGGACATCGACCACCCGGACGATCGCCGGCGGTGCTGATCCGGTAAGCCTGCACGGCGATGCGCCGGCCCCGCTCAGGGAGCTGAACGATTTCGGCGCCACGCCAGTCGTACCCCAAGACGCACGGACAGCGCACACCAATGCCCAAACCGTGAGGCTGCCATGAGCGAACATTCTTCAGCTGCAGGCCAGACCTGCACCATCAGCCTGGAGCTGAACGGCGAACGCCGTGAGCTCCAGGTGCAACCCTGGACCACCTTGCTCGACCTGCTGCGCGACCAGCTCGGCCTGACCGGCACCAAGAAAGGCTGCGATCACGGCCAGTGTGGCGCCTGCACGGTGCTGCTCGACGGGCGGCGCATCAACAGTTGCCTGACCCTGGCGGTGATGCACGACGGCGCGCGTCTGACCACCATCGAGGGCCTGGCCAGCACCGAGGCGCTGCACCCGCTGCAGGCCGCCTTCGTCAAGCACGATGCCTTCCAGTGTGGTTATTGCACGCCGGGGCAGATCTGCTCGGCGGCCGGGCTCGCGGCCGAGCACCGCGCCAGCAGCCGCGACGAGATCCGCGAACACATGAGCGGCAACCTCTGCCGCTGCGGCGCCTATCCGAACATCCTCGCCGCCATCGAGGAAGCACTGCCGGAGCTACGTGGCCAGGAGGGTGCGCAATGACGCCGTTCAGCTACCAGCGCCCCGAACGTATCGACCAGGCCATCGCCCTGCACGGGCCGGACAGCCGCTATATCGCCGGTGGCACCAACCTGCTCGACCTGATGAAGGAAAACGTGCTGCATCCGGGCCAGCTCATCGACATCAACGGCTTGCCGCTGCGCGAGATCGAGCAGACCGCCGAGGGTGGCCTGCGCATCGGTGCGCTGGTGAGCAACGCCGACCTGGCCTGGCACCCGCAGATCGAGCAGCGCTACCCGCTGCTGAGCAAGGCCATTCTTGCCGGGGCATCGCCGCAGCTGCGCAACATGGCCAGCACCGGCGGTAATCTGCTGCAGCGCACCCGCTGCTACTACTTCTATGACACCGCCACGCCCTGCAACAAGCGCGAGCCGGGGTCCGGCTGCGGCGCACGCGACGGGCGCAACCGCATCCACGCCATCCTCGGTGCCAGCGAGGTGTGCGTCGCCGTGCATCCCTCGGACATGTGCGTCGCGCTGGCGGCGCTGGACGCGCGGGTGCACATTGAAGGGCCGCATGGCCAGCGGCGCATTGACCTGGTGGACTTTCACCGCCTGCCCGGCGACCAGCCGCAGCTGGACAACGTGCTCACCGAGGGCGAGCTGATCACCGCCATCGAACTGCCGGTGGAGGGCTTCGCCAGCCACTGCGCCTACCTCAAGGTGCGTGACCGCGCATCCTACGCCTTCGCCCTGGTGTCCGTCGCGGCGGCGCTGGAGATGGATGGCGACGTCATCCGCCGTGGACGTATCGCGCTCGGCGGTGTGGCGCACAAACCCTGGCGCCTGGAAGAGGCCGAAGACCTGCTCAGGGGCAAGCGTGCCGAGGCCGGATGTTTCGCCGCCGCAGCCGATCGCCTGCTGCAAGATGCGCAACCGCTCGCCGACAACGCTTTCAAGATCGACCTGGCCCATCGCGCCATCGTGCGCGCGCTCACCGAAGCCGCCGGAGGAACCGTCCGATGAACAGCGCCAACTCTCCACTCGGCAAGCCGCTGGACCGCGTCGACGGCCCGCTCAAGGTCACCGGCAAGGCCTGCTATGCCGCCGAAGCCGAGGTGCCGGGGCTGCTCTACGGCGCGGTGGTCTCGAGCCGCATCGCCCGTGGCCGAATCACGCACATCGATGCCGCCGCGGCCGAGGCGCTGCCCGGCGTGCGACTGGTACTCACCCATCAGAACCGCCCGCCGGTGGCCAGCTACGACGAGCCCTACGAGGACGACGATGCCGCCGAAGGCTCGCCGTTCCGCCCGCTGTACAACGACCGCGTGCTCTACAGCGGCCAGCCTCTGGCGCTGGTGGTGGCCGAGACCCGGGCGCTGGCGCGGCATGCGGCGAGCCTGGTGCGAGTCGAATACGAGGTCGAGGCGCACCAGACCGATCTGCAGGCCGTGCGCGACCAGGCCCACGATGCGCCGGCCGAGCTGCCCGAGCCGCGTGGTGATTTCGACTCGGCGTTCGCGGCGGCGGCAAATCGCATCGACCGGGAATACGAAACTCCGGTGGAACACCACAACCCCATGGAGCCGCATGCCTCCATCGTCCAGTACCAGCCGGGTGACGAGTTGCTCGTCCACGACAAGACCCAGGGCGTGCAGAACTGCCAACGCTACCTGGAGCAGGTGTTCGACATGGAGGGCAAGATTCGCGTGCTCGCGCCCTTCGTCGGCGGTGCCTTCGGCTCCGGTCTGCGCCCGCAGTACCAGCTGCCGCTGGCGGTGATGGCCGCGCTCAAGCTCAAGGCCTCGGTGCGCGTCGAGCTGACCCGCCAGCAGATGTTCACCTTCGGCTATCGCCCGCGCACCGTGCAGCAGCTCAAGCTGGCGGCCGATGGTGACGGGCGGCTGCAGGCCATCGAACACAGGGCCATCGGCCAGACCTCGCGCTTCGAGGACTTCACCGAGCACGAGGTGGAGTGGTCCGGCATGCTCTACGCCTGCGACAACGTGCGCCTCGGCTACCGCCTGGCGCCGCTCGACGTCTATACCCCGCTGGACATGCGCGCCCCGGGGGCGACCATCGGCGTCTATGCGCTGGAGTGCGCGATGGACGAGCTGGCGTATGAAGTCGGTATCGATCCGCTGGAGCTGCGCTTGCGCAATTACACCGAGACCAACGGTAACGAGGGCAAGCGCTATTCCAGCAAGGAACTGCGTGCCTGCTACCAGCAGGGCGCCGAGCGTTTCGGCTGGTCGCGGCGCCCGACGCAGCCACGCAGTCTGCGCGACGGCCATCAGCTGGTCGGCATGGGCATGGCCACCGGTGTCTGGGAGGCGATGCAGATGCCGGCCTCCGCTCGCGCCTGTCTCGACGCGGACGGAAGGCTGCTGGTAACCAGCGCCACCGCCGACATCGGCACCGGCACCTACACCGCGATGACCCAGATCGCCGCCGACGCCATGGGCCTGCCGATGAGCGAAGTGGAATTCCGTCTCGGCGACTCCAGCCTGCCGCAGGCGCCGCTGGAAGGCGGTTCGGCCACCGTGTCCTCGGTCGGTAGCGCGGTGCAACGCGCCTGCGCCGGCCTGCGGCAGAAGCTGCTGGATGCCGTGCAGCAGTCGCCGGCTTCGCCCTTTACCGGGGCGAATCTGGACGCGGTGGAGTTCGTCGATGGCGAGCTGCGGCTGAAAACCGGCGAACATGCCGTGGCGCTGCGCGACATCGTCCAGGTCAGCGGGGCGCTGGACGCCGAAGCCAGCGTCAAGCCCGACGAGAAGCGCGACGCCTGGGCGACCGCGACCCATTCGGCGGTGTTCGTCGAGGTGCGCGTCGATGAGGACCTTGGCACCATCAAGGTCAATCGCGTGGTCAGTGCGATTGCCGCGGGCCGCATCGTCAACCCGAAGACGGCCGGCAACCAGATCGTCGGCGGCGTGGTCTGGGGCATCGGCCAGGCGCTGCACGAGGAGACGCTGATCGACCACCGGCTCGGCCGCTACATGAACCACAACCTCGCCGAGTACCACATCCCGGTGAACGCGGACATTCCGGAGGTCGACGTGATCTTCGTCGAGGAGCACGACGAGGTGGTCAACGATCTCGGGTCGAAGGGAGTAGGGGAGATCGGCATCGTCGGGGTGGCGGCGGCGGTGGCCAATGCGATCTACAACGCGACGGGCAAGCGGGTTAGGGATCTGCCGATTACCCTGGATAAATTGCTGTAGTCGCCGGCGCGCTAGGTGGGCCGCCGGTGCGGCTGCGGAAGATGGAGCTGCTGATCGTCCCCACGCTGCGTGGGCACGCCACGGTGGGCCTCTGCGTTCGGGGCGTGTGGACCATCAGAACGGTAGCGTGACCCTTTGGGGGGCTGTAGCCCATCAGTGCGGCAAAAGGTTGCTGGGTCGTCACGAGGATAACGAGTTGCCTGACGGCTTGGTTTTCGCCCTGCTGGGCGAGTCACTTTTTCTTGTCTGGCCAAGAAAAAGTAACCAAAAAGAAGGCCACCCGGCATCCGAACTAGGCGTCCCCGGTTTGCTTCGCAAAACTTCCCTCCCTCCGGCGTTGCTCCGGGGGCCATCGCGAAGGGACGTCCCTGTCCCTTCGCTCCTCGCTCGGCGTCCTGCGTCGCGCCCCCCCTACGCAACGCCTACGCTCGGCCGTCCTGACGGGGAATGGGGTCCGAGTGTGCCTGTAGGTTTTCGGTCGCGATCTTTCTTCGCTTTTTCTGGCGCGCGTGGGCATGCGACTTCACGCGCCCCTGCATCAAACCTTCATTACCCGCCTCAGCAGGAACTGCCTCATCGGCACCACCGCTCGTTCCTGCGCCAGCACGCACACCACGATGCACAATCCCAGATACAGCGGATAGAAGGCCGGCGTCAGCGCCAGTTCCCCTGCCTGAGCCACGCAATCGGCCCAGTCCTCGAGGCATTCGGCCGACACCGCCCCGAGCAGCTTCTCCGAGCGCGAGAAAAGGATGAACACCGGCACATGTAGCACGAACAGCGGCAGCGAGGCCGCGCCCAGGCGCTGCGACCAGCTGACTACCGCGGCACTGCGTGGTGTGGCGATCAGCGCGCAGAGCCAGACCAGCGCCAGTTGCGCCGGCAGTAACAGGCCGTTGTGCAACAGGAAATACCAGTAGCGTTCGCCCTTGAGCAGCCACACCGTGGCCAGAAAGCTCGCCAGCACAAAGGCTCCCAGTGCCAGCCGTGCTGCGATGCCGAGTTGCCCGCCGGCCGCTCGCCATTCGCGGAACAGCCCGCAGAGCAGAATGCCGGCGAGAAATTCCGGCAGCCGCAGCAGCGGCATGCGGTGCAGCATGCCGGTGACGGGAATGCCGTAGGCATCCTGCTGGATCGCCCACAGCGGCGGTAGCAGGTAGAGCGCGGCGATTGCCAGCAGCCACCAGCCCTTGTGGCGCAGGCGCATCAGGCGCGGTGCCAGCAGCGGGAAGCACAGGTAGAAGAAGAACAGCGTGGAGATCGACCACAGCGGCGGGTTGAACGTCAGGTACAGCGGGTTCCAGGCATGCAGCATCAGCAGCTGCAGAATGAAGTTGAACGCCAGCTCGCGGTTGTTCATGAAGTACTCGAGGGCGTCGCGGGCCTCGCCGCTGAGCTCCTCGTTGGTGTCGTAGACCACATAGCGCAGGCTCGCCTTGGCGTCGTCCGGCGGAATGCCTAGCTTGGCGATGATGGTCAGCACGATGGCCGTCAGCAGCAGCGAGAACAGGTGCAGCGGGTAGAGGTTGGCCAGGCGTTTGCCGAGGAAATGCCGCGCCGGCTCGCGCAGTTCGCCCTGCCGACAATAGACGTGCGCCAGCAGAAAGCCGGAGAGGACGAAGAAGCTGCTGGTGGCGAAGAAGCCGACGCCGGCCAGCTCCGAGAGCCAAGTCGGCTCGTCCTCGACGTAGGCGTGCACGGTATGGAACAGCACGACATAGATGGCCAGCAGAAAGCGCAGCCACTCCAGTCCGATGAAATGTTCGGTGCGCGCCACTGCTCCACTCCTGCGTCGGTTGATAGTCATCGGACTCGCATCGACGCCAGCGGTTGCGCTGCACCGGTAATCGGGACCCGGCGCACGCCCGCCAGCGCCGGTGGTCGGATAGATGGGAAATGCACCATTCGATCCGGAGGCCCATGTTGTTGCCCGCCCAGCTTCGTTCACCGTTCGCCGCTCTGTGTCTGCTGCTGATCACGCTGTCGCTCGCCCAGCGCGCCGTGGCGCAGGACAGCATCGAATGGAGCGGCCCGTTACTGGCGCGTCTGGCCCAGGTGGACAGGCAGACACCGGGGCAACTGGGCGTCTACGTCAAGGACATGCAGACCGGCATCTCGGTCTCCTACCACGGCGAAGACGCCTGGTACCTGGCTTCGACGGTCAAGGTGCCGATTGCCATCGCCGTGCTGCGCCGTGTCGAGCAGGACGATTTGACGCTGGACAGCCCGGTGACCCTGCTTGCCAGCGACTATGTCGACGGTGCCGGCCCGACCAACCGCCATGCGCCGGGCAAGGCGCTGAGCGTGCGCTATCTGCTGGACCAGATGCTGATCCACAGCGACAACACCGCCAGCGACATGCTGATCAGGCTGGTCGGCATCGACCAGGTCAATGCGGTTACCCGCGAGCTGGTGTCCGAGGGCTTCGGGCCGATCACCACCCTGGCCGATGTGCGACGGCTGATCTACGGCGAACTGCATCCGGCGGCGCGCACCCTGTCCGGTAAGGATTTTCTCGCCCTCAAGCGGCAGCCGAACGACGCCGGCCGCCTGGCCTTGCTGCCGCGGCTGATCGGCGTGGAGCGTAGCGCGCTGGTGCCCATCAGCCTCGGCGAGGCCTACGAGCGTTACTACGCCACGCCGTTCAACTCCGGCACGCTGAAGGCCTATGGCGATCTGCTCTCGGCACTCGATGCCGGCACCGCGCTGGGGCCGGCAAGCACCGAGTACCTGCTGAGCGTGATGCGCCGGGTCGAGACCGGCGGGCGGCGAATCAAGGCTGGCCTGCCGTCCGGCACCGGCTTCGCGCACAAGACCGGCACCCAGCGCGCGCGCATCTGCGATGCCGGGCTGGTGGACCAGCCAGGCGCGGCGGACTCGACGTCCCAGCGCCTGATCATTGTCGCCTGCGTGCGCGGGGTGGCCTCCACCACCCAGGCCGAGCGGGCATTGCGTGGCACCGGCGAGGCCGTCGCCGCAGCGGGGTTGATTCGAAGATGAGCAGGTTGATCGCGTTGGGCGCACTGCTGTTGCCACTGGCCGGCCTGACGGCCTGCACCGAACAGGCCGAGGCGACCTGGAAGGATGGGCTGGAGCAGGAGCTGCGTCGGGTCGACGAGGCGTCGCCGGGAAAGCTCGGCGTGTACATCAAGCATCTGGGCGAGGACGCCGAGCTGCGCTACGACGCCGAGCGCTTCTGGTACCTGGGCTCGGCGGTGAAGGTGCCGATCGCTCTGGCGGTGCTGCAGGGCGTCGATGATGGCGAGTTTCGCCTCGATCAGCGGCTGACGCTGGAGGCGGAGGATAAGGTGGACGGCTCCGGCGATCTGGTCTGGCAGGATAACGGCGTCGATTACTCGCTGCGCGATCTGCTCAAGGAAATGCTCATCGAAAGCGACAACACGGCCGCCAACATGCTGATCCGCCTGGTCGGCGAGGATGCGCTCAATCAGCGCACCCGCAAGAGCATGGGCGGCGACTTCGAGGCCATCACCAGCTTTACCCAGGTGCGGCGCGACGTATACGGCGAGGTACATCCCGATGCCGCCCGGCTCGACAACATGCAGCTGGTAGAGCTGGCCTCAGCCCCGTTCAGCAAGCCGCGTTACGAGGCGCTGGCGCGGGTGCTCAATCTGCAGCAGGACGCGCTGAAGGCGGCGAGCATGGAGCAGGCCTACAAGCGCTACTACGCCCGCAAGCTCAACTCCAGCAGCCTGGTGGCCTACGGCACGATGCTGGAAAAGCTGGTGCGTGGGGAACTGCTGTCGACCGAGAGCCGCGATCTGCTGTACGGCTTCATGAAGCTCGATTCCTACGACAACTACCGGCTCGAGGCCGGGCTACCGGAGGACGTGCCCTTCATCCAGAAGACCGGCACGCAGCTGGAACGCGCCTGCCATGTGGGCGTGATCGAGCCAGAGGACGAGCACCGTGCGATCGTCGTGGTGGCCTGCGCCGAAGGCCTGGACGAGGGCAAGGAAGCCGGCAGCCTGTTCGAACAGGTCGGCCAGGCGATCAGCAAGGCACTGCTGAGCGAGGCGCCGCCGAACTGAGCCGCGCCTGCAGCAAGGGCAAGCCCGGCGGTTGGTCATTCGTTGGCGTTGCCGGTCGGCAGCAAACCTCGTTCGGCGAATACCGCCTTGACGGTGTGCATGCCATTGAGTGCCGCCGGGAAGCCCGCATAAACCGCCATCTGGATGACCACTTCGACGATCTGCTCCGGCGTGCAGCCGACATTCAGCGCGCCGTGAACGTGCACCGCCAGCTGCGGTTGGCAGTGGCCGAGCGCGGTGAGCGCCGCCACGGTCGCCAGCTCGCGCTGGGGGAGGTCCAGGCCGGGGCGCTGATAGATGTCGCCGAAGGGAAATTCGATAACGTAGCGGGCCAGGTCCGGTGCAATGGCTTGCAGGCTGTCGATGACCTTGCGCCCGGCTTCGCCGTCAATTTCTTCGAGCTTGGCCAGGCCGTTTGTGTAGCGGGTCGATGCAGACATGGAGCGTTCCTCTCAATAGGTCAGAGGAAAGCCTGCGGGTTGGAGTCAGCTCCAGGTCAAGCGGAAGTTTGCTGCCGATACAGGGCGATCTTCGCGCGCAACGCGTCGAGATGATCATGGTCGCGCTGGATGCGTTCCTGCAGCCGCGCCGCATGTTCTTCGAGCAGCGCCTGGCGCGCCGCCAGCGTGGTATCGCCGCATTCGCGCAGTTCGGCATAGCGGATGATGTCGTCCAGCGCCATGCCGGTGTCTTTCAGGCGCAGGATGAAGCCGATCCACTCCAGGTCGCGTGGGCCATAGACGCGAAAGCCGCTGGCGTCCCGAGCGACCTGCCGTAGCACGCCGATCTTTTCGTAATAGCGCAGCGTGTCGGCGGACAGCCCGGTACGTGCGGCGAATTGCCGGATGCTCAGGCGGACCGGCACCTCGTTCATGCCTTGATCGACCGCAGAACGACGAATTTCGGCGTGGCGGCAACCTGCTCGGCATTGCCGAACAGACGCTTGAGCTTGAGGTGATAGCCGAGGTGGCGATTGCCGACGATCCACAGCTCGCCGCCCTTGGTCAGTGCCGCCTTGGCCTGGGTGAACATGCGCCAGGCGAGGAAATCGCCGACCACCTGCTGCTGGTGGAACGGCGGATTGCACAGCACCAGATCCAGCGAGGCCGGCGGCTGCTCGGCCAGGCCGTCGCCGGCGCGGATATCGGCCGGGCGCTCGCCGAGGATCGCCTGCCAGTTCTCGCGCGCCGACTGCACCGCCATGTAGCTCTCGTCCACCAGGGTCAGCTCCGCCTGCGGGTTACCCAGCGCATAGACGATGCCGAGCACGCCGTTGCCGCAGCCGAGGTCGGCGACACGCAGCGCGCCGAGCGCCTTGGGCAGATGCGGCAGAAAGGCGCGCGTGCCGATGTCGAGCCCTTCGCGACAGAACAGGTTGGCGTGGTTGAGCAGTTCCAGTTTTGGCTGGTCGAGCTGATAGCAGGTCGGGTAGGGCGACTGTGGCGCCGGCTTGTCCACCGGCGTGGCGCTGAGCAGGCGGGACTTCTTTACCGCCAGCGAAGCCTGCACCGGGCCGATGTACTGCTCCAGCAGATCGCCGGCGGCACGCGGCAGGTGCTTGATCATCGCCGCCGCGATCACCTGCGCGCCGGGCGCCAGCTGGCCGTGCAGACGGATCAGCTGTTCTTCCAGCAGGGCGAGGGTCTTCGGTACGCGAATCAGCACCCGGTCGAACGGGCCTTGGGCGGCCTCGCTGGCCGGCACGAAGCGCACGCGTTCGGCCGGCAGGTCGTTGCGTGCCAGATTCTTCTGCAGGGCCAGATGGGCCAGATGCGAGTCGCCGCTGCTGGTCACCTCGACATGCGCGGCCAGCGAGCAGGCCAGCGCACCGAAGCTGTCGTTGAGAATCAGCACCCGCGCGGCCGTCGGCAAACCCTGTTCATGCAGCGTGGCGAGCAGGTATTCGTCGGCGGCGTCGAAGGCCTGCAACGGCTCGTTGGGCTGCTCCGGTTGACGGATCAGGTCGAGGCTGGCGTACGGAGTGTCGAGAATAGGCATGAGAACTGGCGGTGTTTATCTGCGTCGGAAAGGAGTATCAACAATTCACGGGCGCTGCGAGCTGCAGGTCCGGCAGATGCTCGGAGGGAGCGAAGTATGACCGCCAGCGAAGAGAAGTTCACCCGCCAGCGCCTGCTCGAGGTGCAGACGCTGACGCCCAACCTGTTCACCCTGCGTACCAGCCGTGATCCCGGCTTTCGCTTCACCGCCGGGCAGTTCGCTCGCCTCGGCGTGCGCAAGCCCAGCGGCTGCATCGTCTGGCGCGCCTATTCGATGGTCTCGGCGCCGCACGACGAGTTTCTCGATTTCTTCTCCATCGTGGTGCCGGACGGCGAATTCACCAGCGAGCTGAGCCGGCTCAAGGTCGGCGACGAGTTGCTGGTGGACAAGCAAGCCTTCGGCTTCCTGACGCTGGATCGCTTTCCCGATGGCCGTGACCTCTGGCTGCTGGCCACCGGCACCGGTATCGCGCCGTTTCTGTCGATCCTGCAGGACTTCGAGGCCTGGCAGCGCTTCGAGCGCATCATTCTTGTCTACAGCGTGCGCGAGGCCCGTGAACTGGCCTACCAGCAGCTGATCGCCGAACTGCCGCAGCGCGACTACCTGGAAGGGCTGGGCACGAAGCTGCTGTACCTGCCGGTGGTTACGCGCGAACGGGTGCCCGGCGCGCTGCATGGGCGCATCACCACGCTGATCGAGAACGGCGAACTGGAGCGCGCCGCCGATCTGCAGCTGACGCCTGAGCATTCGCGGATCATGCTCTGCGGCAACCCGCAGATGATCGAGGACACCCGTGCGGTACTGAAAGCCCGTGATCTGAACCTGGCGATGACCCGCCGGCCCGGTCAGGTGGCAGTGGAGAACTACTGGTAGTCGATTGCCGCGGGAAGCCCCGCAAAGCAAAAGCCCCCGCCGGACGATCCGACGGGGGCTTTGTCTTTCTGGCCAGGCTTGCCGGTCGGCGCGGCCGTTACACGACGCCCTGGGCTAGCATGGCATCGGCGACCTTGACGAAGCCGGCGATGTTGGCGCCCTTGACGTAGTTGATCCGGCCGTTTTCCTCGCCGTGGGCGACGCAGGCGTGGTGGATCGACTGCATGATGCCGTGCAGCTTGGTATCCACCTCACCGGCGGTCCAGTGCAGGCGCATGGCGTTCTGGCTCATCTCCAGGCCGCTACAGGCCACACCACCGGCGTTGGAGGCCTTGCCCGGTGCGTAGAGGATGCCGGCCTCGAGGAACAGGTCGACGGCTTCCAGGGTCGACGGCATGTTCGCGCCTTCCGCCACGCAGATGCAGCCGTTCTTCAGCAGTGCGCGGGCGTCTTCGCCATCCAGTTCGTTCTGCGTGGCGCAGGGCAGGGCGATGTCGCACGGCAGGTTCCACGGACGCTGATCGGCCAGGTAGGTCACGCCGAACTGCGTGCCCATCTCCTCGAGTCGACCGCGACGAACGTTCTTCAGGTCCATCAGGTAGGTCCACTGCTCGGCAGTCATGCCGTCCGGGAAGTGCAGGGTGCCGCCCGAGTCGGACAGCGAGACGACCCGGCCACCCAGTTCCATGACCTTCTGCGCCGCGTACTGTGCGACGTTGCCGGAACCGGAGATCGCCACGCGCTTGCCGTCGAAGCTGCTGTGGCTGCTCTTGAGCATTTCCTCGGCGAAGTACACGCAGCCGTAGCCGGTGGCTTCCGGGCGGATCAGGCTGCCGCCATAGGCCAGGCCCTTGCCGGTCAGGACCGAGGTGAACTGATTGGACAGGCGCTTGTACTGGCCGAAGAGGAAGCCGATCTCGCGACCGCCGACGCCGATGTCACCGGCCGGCACGTCGAGGTCGGCGCCGATGTGGCGGTACAGCTCGCTCATGAACGACTGGCAGAAGCGCATGACCTCGTTGTCGCTCTTGCCCTTGGGATTGAAGTCCGAGCCACCCTTGCCGCCGCCCATGGGCAGCGAGGTGAGGGAGTTCTTGAAGACCTGTTCGAAGGCGAGGAACTTGAGCACGCCGAGATTGACCGAGGGATGGAAGCGCAGACCACCCTTGTACGGGCCGATGGCGCTGTTCATCTGGATGCGGAAACCGCGGTTGACCTGGACGCGGCCCTGATCGTCGACCCACGGCACGCGGAAGATGATGGCGCGCTCCGGCTCGACCATGCGCTCGATGATGCCGGCCTGCATGTAGTGCGGATGGGCTTCGAGGAAGGGCCAGAGGCTGCGAACCACTTCTTCCACCGCCTGGTGGAACTCGGGTTGGTGGGGGTCGCGTTGCTTCAGTCGGGCGAGAAAGGCATCAACGGTTTCGATCATCAGTAGGCCCTCGGCGACCGCTTGTTGGCAGTCATTGATAATTTTGGCGGGCGACTGTAACAAACCTGATTTGCACCGCGGAAGTGCGTTGTAGCTCGATTGCGCTTATCGATGGTGCGTCGAGAGGTGAGCTGACTGGCGTAAGGTATCGCTCAGAGCGCCTCTGGGACGGGTGTTTCAAGATGCTTCTGGAGGGGCGAGCCTACCGCTGGATCAATTTGCGCCGAAATGTCGCATTTAGCGCATCATTTTTGTGCGGGGGCGGCGCGTTACTCCGCCAGTTCGCAGCGGTTGCGACCGCTGCGCTTGGCGCGCAGCAGGGCCAGGTCGGCGCGGTTGATGGTATTGGAGTAGGTTTCGTCGGCATGCAGTTCGGCGATGCCCATGCTGGCGGTGACGCCGAGCAGGTCGTCGTTCACCCGCACGCCCAGAGACGCGATGCTGTCGCCCAGGCGGCGCATGACCGGTTGGGCGGTCGCGGCAGTGCACTCGGGCATCAGGATGAGGAATTCTTCGCCGCCCCAGCGCCCGCACAGATCATGTTCGCGTATTTCCGACTCCATGACCCGCACCACCTCGATCAGCACCCGGTCACCGACTTCATGGCCGTACTCGTCGTTGATCACCTTGAAACGATCGATATCCAGCATCACCACGGCCAGCGGTCGCGCATAGCGCTTGGCGCGCTCGCTTTCCTCGCGCAAGCGCTCGGTGAGCAGGCGGCGGTTGGCGATCCCGGTGAGGGAATCCAGGGTCGAGGCCTCACGCAGCGAGGCGTTGAGGTCCTGCATCATCATTTGGTAGCGGTCAGAGATGCGTGCGACCTTTTCCAGCTGGCGCAGCTGCTTGTCGAAACGCGCCGCCAGGCTCAGCTCGCGTTCGCGGGCGATGCTCTGGTAGCCATCCGACACGCGAGCGATGCGCTCGATGCGCCCGAGCAGATCGTGATGGGCGCTCCATAGCTGGCTGAGGGCCTCCTTCAGTGGGTGGCCTTCGAACTCTGGATTGGCAAGGAGACCGGCGATCTCCTGTTCTAGCGGCGATGGCCCGCGCATATCGACCTTCCGTCAGTCGTGGCTCTGGATGGCAAAGGGGAAGGTGCAGTCTTCCTTGAACTCTTCGGCCAGCTCGACCACACGCTCGTTGCGGATGTCGTAGTACCAGTTGACCGCCACCTGGCGACCGTCCTGGAAGGCCGCCTCGAGCAGGTCGAAGATGTCCATCATCGCCTTGATGCTGCTGGTGTTGAGGTACAGCAGGCGCAGCTCGAGGCTGAGTGGGTGGCTGGCCTGGGCGAGAAAGCGCTCTATCCACTCGTAGACCTGATGGAACAGCTCGTAGGAATTCTCAGGGTAGGAATCGCCCCGCATCGAGACGATGCCTTTTTCCCAGTCGGACTGGATTTCAGGGGTGGACTGGCTGCCGGGGATGGAAAAGTCGTTCATGGGGATGCTCTTGGGATTCAGATGACGGCGCTCAGGCTGATGAAGGACAGTTCGTCGGAGACTGGCTGCAACGAGGCCTTGAGCGGTTCGCTGGACTTGCGGGCGATGTCGATCAGGCCAAGCCCTGCGCCAGACGCCACGTGCTCGTCGCGCGGCTTGCGCAATTGTTCCTTGTACAAAGCCTTCAGTGCGGCTTTGTCCTTCTTCGCCAGTTCCGCGACAGCGTTGAGCAATACCTGACCGTCGGCGGTTTCGATGAGATTGCCTGCCGAGACGACATAGCGGCCCTGCTCATCACGGGCGACCACCACGGTGGCCCCGGCCTGCTGATCGGACCAGTTCTTCTCGCGGGTGTAATGACGGATGTTCTGAGTCATCTCGATATATACGGCGAACACATCCATGGCCGAGGAGGGGTGCGCTTGCTCCTCGCTCATGTAGTTGCGCAGCGCGTTGCCGATTTCTTCGATCAGACTGCGTGAGATGGGGCCGTTGAAGCACAGCATGATCTGTTGCTGGTTGTAGGATTCGCGCATCGCGAACATGTCAATGGAGGCCATGGCCAACTCCCTGTCTCAATCGAAACGGAAACATAACATCGTGATGTCGTCGCGCTGCGGAAAATCGCCCTGGTAGCGCGCCAGCGCGCGGCTGAACGCCTCGCCCTGCTCGGCCAGTGGCAGCTGCGCGTGCTCGCGGATCATGCTGGCGAAGCGGCTATTGCCGAAGCCGTAGCCCTGATCACCACCAGCCTGGTCGAGAAATCCGTCGGTGGTCATGTAGAAGGTGCGTCCCGGCAGCAGGTCGATGCAGGTGTTGTGGTATTCGCCGACCCGCTTGTCACCGATGGAGCGTCGGGCCGCCTTGATCTCCTGCACGTCTGCGCCGTCGCAGTAGTACAAAGCAATCTTCGCGCCGGAATAATGCACCTTGCGCTGGCGAAGATCGACATAGGCCAGGCCGATATCCATGTTCGTCGCCAGGGCGTGGGAGCCGTTTTCGTCACGAAGCATGCTACGCACGATGGCATCGGTGCGTGAAAGTGCCGCAGCCGGATCCTGCAGGCCACTACTGCCCAGCGCCTGGTCGATGGCTGCATGGGCGAGCATGGTCATCAGTGCGCCGGGAACGCCGTGTCCGGCGCAGTCGACGACACCAAACAAGCAGCCTTGCTCGTCGGCGCGGTACACGTAGAAATCGCCGCCGACAACATCGCGCGGACGCCAGAGCACCGCATGGCGGTCACCCATGGCGGTCACCAGCTGGCGGTTGGGCAGGATGGAGCGCTGAATCAGGCTGGCGTAATCGATGGAGTCGTCGATCTTCTTGTGCGCTGCTGCCATCTCGCGATTGGCCTGCTCTAGGTCACGGGTGCGCTCGCGTACGCGCTTCTCCAGTTCGCTGGTGTGGCTGCGGACCTGCTGCGCCATGGTGCCGAAGGCTGCACTGAGTTCGCCGATCTCGTCCTGGCGATGCAGCGGCAGCGGCGCGTCGTACTGCCCGGCCGCCAGCGCCTGGGCGCTGCGGCGTAGCTGGCGCAGTGGCTTGAGTACGCGCTTTTCCACCAGCCAGGCGCCGCCGCCGATCAGCAGCAGGAACAACACCAGGAACAGGCCGATGGCCGGCAGCAGCGGGCGGATCTCGACCACCTGCGCGGTGCCCAGGTCGACGGCGCTGGCGACGAACCACTGCAGTTCAGGAATCCAGCTCAGTGCCAGCAAGCGGGGCGCGCCGTCCAGAGTGACGCGCAATGTCGTCACCGTGCCGGGGTTTTCACGGCTTTCCGCCATGGCCTGCCGCACTGCCGAGGCCGCGCTCAGGTCGTCGAGCTGGCCGAGGATGCTGGTCGACAAGGAGCGTCCGCGCGCGGTTTCGGCATTCAGGGTGACCAAATTCTGGTTCGGGTGGACCAGGATCGAGCCATAGGCATCGAGCACCATCGACTCGACCCCGACCTTGCCAGAGGCGATGAAGTCATCGAGAAACGCCTTCAGGCTGATACCCGAGCCGACCAGCCCCAGGCGGCGCTCGCCATCGCGTACCTGCACGTTGAACCATACCTTCAGCTCGCCGGTCACGACCGAACGATCGACGTTGATGGCGTAAGGGGCATCGCTTTGCAGGGTCAGGTAGAACCACTCGTCGCGCGGGTTGTCCGGACTCATCTGATAGCGCGGCGCATCGCTGCGTGGCTGGTCGGGCCCGTTGGAGTAGTAACTGTTGCTATGCGCCGACGCGGCGAAGTAGGCGTGATCGCCGAGTGCCTGCTGGTAGCCGGCGGCTTCCTTGAAAAAGATCTCACGCGTGGCTGGATCGCGCTCATCGCTCAGCCAGGCGACGGTCAGCTGCGAGGCCGCCAGCCGTTGAGCCAGGGCCAGCTCACGAGAGACCGGCGCGAACAGGCGCTCTCGGTTGAGTTGCACGACATTGCGTGCATAGGCTTCGCCAAAGCGATGCTGCACACCGAGCAGCGCTTCTCGGCCGATGAAGCCGGCAAACACGAAGGCCAGCAGGCAGCTGAGCAACAAGGCCAGCAGTGATTTGCCGCGCAGTCCCAAGGCTGCCATGCGAGTTCCTTTCCTGTCGCGAAGTCGTGGCGCGGTAGATGATTGCCGGCCGGGGTCAGAGAGGGCGGCAATTATCCGACATAAGGCATTTTGCTACTAGTTCGTTCGTCATCTCTCTGACGCAAGAACGGAGCCATGAGGCTCCGTTCGGGTTTTCCACAGCGTTATTGCGCGAGTTTCTTATACTTGACGCGGTGCGGCTGGGAGGCGGCGTCACCGAGGCGTTTCTTGCGATCGGCTTCGTACTCGGTGTAGTTGCCTTCGAAGAACACCACGCTGCCATCGTCCTCGTAGGACAGGATGTGGGTGGCGACCCGGTCAAGGAACCAGCGGTCGTGAGAGATCACGATGGCCGAACCGGGGAAGTCCAGCAGTGCCTCTTCCAGCGAGCGCAGGGTCTCGACGTCGAGGTCGTTGGACGGTTCGTCGAGCAGCAGCACGTTGGCGCCCTGCTTGAGGGTCAGCGCCAGGTGCAGGCGACCGCGCTCACCGCCGGAGAGGTCCTTGACGAACTTCTGCTGGTCGGCGCCCTTGAAGTTGAAGCGGCCGACGTAGCTGCGCGACGGTACCTCGTAGTTGCCGATGCGGATCTGGTCGAGGCCGTCGGAAACCGCTTCCCAGACCGTTTTGCCGCCGTCCAGGTCGTCACGGCTCTGGTCAACGCAGGCCAGCTGCACGGTTTCGCCGATCTCGATGCTGCCCGAATCCGGGGTTTCCTTGCCCATCAGCATGCGGAACAGCGTGGACTTGCCCGCGCCGTTGCCGCCGATCACGCCGACGATGGCGCCCTTAGGTACGCTGAAGGACAGGTCGTCGATCAGTACGCGATCGCCGTAGCCCTTGCGCACGTTCTTCAGCTCGATGACCTTGTCGCCCAGGCGCTGGCCGGCCGGGATGTAGATCTCGTTGGTCTCGCTGCGCTTCTGGAATTCCTGCGACTGCATTTCCTCGAAGCGCTGCAGGCGAGCCTTGGACTTGGACTGGCGGGCCTTGGCGCCCTGGCGCACCCACTCCAGTTCCGCCTTCATGGCCTTCTTGTGTGCCGACTCCTGCTTCGCTTCCTGCTCCAGGCGCGCGGCCTTGGCTTCCAGCCACTGCGAGTAGTTGCCCTCGAAGGGTATGCCCTGGCCGCGGTCGAGTTCGAGAATCCAGCCGGCGACGTTGTCGAGGAAGTAGCGGTCGTGGGTGATCGCCACCACGGTGCCGGGGAAATCGTGGAGGAAATGCTCCAGCCAGGCCACCGAGTCGGCGTCCAGGTGGTTGGTCGGTTCGTCCAGCAACAGCATGTCGGGGGCCGACAGCAACAGGCGGCACAGCGCGACGCGGCGCTTCTCGCCACCGGACAGGTGGCCGACCTTGGCGTCCCACGGCGGCAGGCGCAGTGCGTCGGCGGCGACTTCCAGCTGGCGCTCCAGGTTGTGGCCATCGGAGGCCTGCAGGATCGCCTCGAGCTTGGCCTGCTCGGCGGCCAGCGCGTCGAAGTCGGCGTCTGGCTCGGCATAGGCGGCATAGACGGCATCCAGACGGGTCTGGGCGTCCTTGATCACGCTGACCGCTTCCTCGACGATCTCGCGCACGGTCTTCTCGGGATCGAGCTGCGGCTCCTGCGGCAGGTAGCCGACATTGATGCCCGGCATGGCGCGGGCTTCGCCGTCGAACTCGGTGTCGACGCCGGCCATGATGCGCAGCAGGGTGGACTTACCGGCGCCGTTCAGGCCGAGCACGCCGATCTTGGCGCCGGGGAAGAACGACAGGGAAATGTTCTTGAGAATCTCACGCTTCGGCGGAACGACCTTGCTCAGCCGGTGCATGGTGTAGACGTATTGAGCCATGGAAACAGATGCCCGTGACAGTGGTGATGGATGCCGCCCCGAAGCCGCCAGGGCCGGGAAGAAAAGGGTGGCATGTAAAGGGCGCAAAGCTACCCGAATGGGCCGGTCAGGGCAAACCGCGGCGGTGCTGTCGGTGGGGCCTGCACGGGTCGGTAGGGGCGCTCGCGTTCATGCTGACCATGACCAGCGCTCATACCCGCAACGGCGTGGATGGGGTAGAATCCGCGCCTCACTTTTTAACCGCCAGCTGACCTCAGAGGACTGCCATGTTCAGCCGTGATTTGACCCTCGCCAAATACGACGCCGAGCTTTTCGCTGCCATGCAGCAGGAAGCCAAGCGTCAGGAAGACCACATCGAGCTGATCGCCTCGGAGAACTACACCAGCCCGGCGGTGATGGAAGCCCAGGGTTCGGTGCTGACCAACAAGTACGCCGAAGGCTACCCGGGCAAGCGCTACTACGGCGGTTGCGAGTACGTCGACGTGGTCGAGCAGCTGGCCATCGATCGCGCCAAGCAGCTGTTCGGCGCCGACTACGCCAACGTCCAGCCGCACGCCGGCTCCCAGGCCAACGCCGCGGTTTACCTCGCCCTGCTCAGTGCCGGTGACACCATCCTCGGCATGAGCCTGGCCCACGGCGGCCACCTGACCCACGGCGCTTCCGTGTCGTCCTCCGGCAAGCTGTACAACGCCGTGCAGTACGGCATCAACGATCAAGGCCTGATCGACTACGACGAAGTCGAGCGCCTGGCCGTCGAGCACAAGCCGAAGATGATCGTCGCCGGCTTCTCCGCCTATTCGCAAAAGCTGGACTTTGCCCGCTTCCGCGAGATCGCCGACAAGGTCGGTGCCTATCTCTTCGTCGACATGGCGCACGTCGCCGGTCTGGTTGCTGCTGGCGTTTACCCGAACCCGGTACCGTTCGCCGACGTCGTTACCACCACCACTCACAAGACCCTGCGCGGCCCGCGCGGCGGCCTGATCCTGGCCAAGAAGAACGAGGAGATCGAGAAGAAGCTCAACTCCGCGGTTTTCCCAGGCGCCCAGGGCGGCCCGCTGGAGCATGTCATCGCGGCCAAGGCGGTGTGCTTCAAGGAAGCCCTGCAGCCCGAGTTCAAGGCCTACCAGCAGCAGGTGGTGAAGAATGCCCAGGCCATGGCGGAAGTGTTCATCCAGCGCGGCTTCGACGTGGTTTCCGGCGGCACCCAGAACCACCTGTTCCTGCTGTCGCTGATCAAGCAGGACATCACCGGTAAGGACGCGGACGCCGCCCTGGGTCGCGCCCACATCACCGTGAACAAGAACAGCGTGCCGAACGATCCGCGTTCGCCGTTCGTCACCTCCGGCTTGCGCATTGGTACTCCGGCGGTCACCACTCGTGGTTTCGGCGAAAGCGAGTGCCGCGAGCTGGCCGGCTGGATCTGCGACATCCTCGACAACATGGGCGACGAGTCGGTGATCGAAGCGGTCCGTGGCAAGGTCGAAGCCGTCTGCGCCAAGTTCCCGGTGTACGGCAACTAAGCGTCAAGGCGCTGCAAACGGAAGGCCCGCGCAAGCGGGCTTTCTGCTTTCTGGCGCCGGCAACCGCTGTTGGCTTGATCCTGATCGGTCGCTTCGGGCGTGCGCCGCGCTAGACTCCGCACACCGCTCATCGGAGTTCTGGCATGTTCAAAAACGCCACTGGCGTGATCCTTCCTCCGCCAATCATCTATCTGCTGTTTCTCGCGGTCGCCTGGTTGCTCGAGGCGCTGCTGCCCGTTGCGCTACCGAAGAATATCTGGACGGATTACCTCGGTTGGGGGCTAATCGATGCCGGCGTATTGCTGATGCTCTGGGCCGGTTTGTTGATGCTCTGGCGCAAGACCACGGTCAATCCCTACGGCAAGCCGGCGAAATTGCTGGAGGAGGGGCCGTTCCGCTTTTCGCGCAATCCGATCTATTTGGCCGACAGCCTCATTTACCTCGGCATCGCGCTGCTATGGGCGTCGCTGTGGCCGTGGCTGCTGTTCCCTGCAGTGATCGTGACCATGCAGCGTGGCGTCATCGTGCATGAGGAGCGGCTGCTCATCCAGCTGTTCGGCGAGGACTATCGGGCCTACTGCGCGCGCGTCCGCCGCTGGTTGTGACGGCGGCTTCGGCTGGTACTGTCCTATAGTGAACCCAGACTTCGCGGAGTAATGCCATGAGTGATTCGTCCAGTGAGCGCCGGCGCTTTCAGCGCATCGAGTTCGACGCAGCCACCGAACTGGTTCAGGGTGAGCGTTGCTGGTCGGTGGAGCTGCATGACCTGTCGCTGAAGGGGCTGCTGGTTCGTCGTCCGGCCGACTGGAGCGCTGACGCCGAGCAACCCTTCGTGGCACGGGTGCGCCTTGCCGACGACGCCGAGGTGCGCATGGAGGTAAGCATGGCTCACGAGGAAGGCGAGTTGATCGGCTTCGTCTGCCAGCACATCGACCTCGACTCGATCGCTCATTTGCGACGCCTGGTCGAACTCAACCTTGGTGACGAAGCGCTGCTGGAGCGCGAGCTGGCAGCGTTGGGCGGCGCCTAGCCGGGTCACTCGAACAGCGCGTCGAGGGCCTGCTCCAGGCGCGTCACGGCAATGATCTGCAGGCCGGGCGGGGCCTCCTTCGGCGCATTGCCTTTGGGGACGATGGCGCGCTTGAAGCCGTGCTTGGCGGCTTCCTTCAGGCGTTCCTGGCCGCTCGGCACCGGGCGGATCTCGCCGGACAAACCCACCTCACCGAAGACCAGCAGGTCGGTGTCCAGCGGGCGATTGCGCAGGCTGGATATCACCGCAGCCATAAGGGCGAGGTCCGCAGCGGTCTCCAGCACCTTCACGCCGCCTACCACGTTGATGAACACGTCCTGGTCATAGGTCGGGATGCTGCCGTGGCGGTGCAGCACCGCCAGCAGCATGGCCAGGCGGTTCTGGTCCAGACCCAGGGTCACGCGGCGCGGGTTGGCCAGGTGGCTGGTGTCGACCAGGGCTTGCACCTCCACCAGCATCGGCCGGGTGCCTTCCCAAGTGGCCATCACCACGCTGCCCGGCACTGCCTCCTGGGCGCGGGTGAGGAAGATCGCCGAGGGGTTGGTAACTTCCTTGAGGCCCTTGTCGGTCATGCCGAACACGCCGAGTTCGTTAACCGCACCGAAGCGGTTCTTCACCGCGCGCAACAGGCGCAGGCGGCCATCGGATTCGCCCTCGAAATACAGCACCGTATCGACCATGTGCTCGAGCACGCGCGGCCCGGCCAGCGCGCCTTCCTTGGTCACATGGCCGACCAGGAAGATCGCCGTGCCACTCTGCTTGGCGAAACGCACCAGCAGCGCCGCGCTCTCACGCACCTGGGCGACGCCGCCGGGCGCCGACTGCAGCTGCTCGGTGAAGATGGTCTGGATCGAGTCGATGACCATCACCTTGGGCTTTTCCAGCCGCGCGGTGGCGATGATCGACTCGATGCAGGTTTCGGTCATCACCTTGAGCCTGTCCTGCGGCAGGTCCAGACGGCGCGCGCGCATCGCCACCTGCTGCTGGGATTCCTCGCCGGTGACATACAGCGCCGGGAAGCGCTGGGCGATGGCGCACAGGGTTTGCAGCAGGATGGTCGACTTGCCGATGCCCGGGTCGCCGCCGATCAGCACCACCGAGCCGTCCACCAGGCCGCCGCCGAGCACGCGGTCCAGCTCGCCGGAGGCGGTGGAGAAGCGCGGCACTTCTTCGACGCTGACTTCAGCCAAGGTCTTGATGTTGGCCTGATCCCCAGCCCAACCGGCGCGGCCGGACGGCGGTGCGGCGCCGTCGATGACGGTTTCGACCAGGGTGTTCCAGGCGCCACAGTCGCCGCACTGGCCGGCCCACTTGGGGAAGGTCGAGCCACATTCGGTGCAGCCATACATGCGCTTGGCCTTGGCCATGGGGAAACTCCGGGTCGGGGAATGGGTGTCGCATGATAACGGCTGACTTGATTGCCATCAGCCACAAGCGGCGCGGGAACCGCCAGACTGTAAACAAATCGAGCAGGAGTGCGTGCCATGCGTCATCTGTTGTTTCTGCATCTGCTGGGCGCGAGCGTCTGGGTCGGCGGGCACCTGGTGCTGCTGCTGGGCGTGCTGCCCAGGGCCATGCGCCAGCGCGATCCGCAGCCGGTACGCCAGTTCGAGCAGCTTTACGAGCGCATCGGCATCCCGGCACTGCTGATTCAGATCGTCACCGGCTTCTGGCTGGCGAGTCTCTGGCTGCCCCATGCCCAGTGGTTCGATGCCACGCCGCTCGCTCGGCTGGTGCAGGCCAAGCTGGTGCTGCTCGGCTTGACCGCGCTGCTCGGCGCCCATGCACGGCTGGCACTGATTCCGAAGCTGGACGGGCAACGCCTGCCGCAGCTGGGCCTGCATATCGTGCTGATCACGCTGACTGCCGTGGCGTTCGTCTGGGTCGGTTCGGGTTTCCGTTTCGGCGGGCTGTTCTAGCGGGGGTGTGCAACGAAGAAGCCCGCCAAATGGCGGGCTTCTCGTTTTCGTCGGGCCTATCAGCCGCAGCAACCACCGCAGCAGCTGCCGGAGGCGCGCTTGAGGTCGCGGGCGATGTCGTCCTTCATGTTCACACGCTCTTGCTTGAGCGCACTGAGCGCGGCATCGTCGAGGGTTTCGACGCCGTCTTCGACGCGGCAGATGCGCTTGTCCAGCGCCTCGTATTCTTCGGCCTTGCGGGCGAAGACCGGGTCTTCCTGACGCAGCTTCTGCAGTTGCTCGCGCTTTTCAGGGAAGTCCTTGATCAGGGGGTGGTGTTCGACGTGCATGGAATCGCTCCGGGTGTCAGGAAGGGCTCTACCTTATTCGCCCGTCCGGCAGAACCGGTTGACGGCGATCAAGCGAACCTCATCCGCGACAACCGGTCGATGAAAGGCACATCGGCGTGGCTTGTGCCGATTGCGCCGCCTATGCTCTACGACGGCGCTCCGTGCCAGGATGCTGCGCCATTTCATGCAAGCCTGCGACTACCAGAAGGATGATGCGAATATGAGTCTGATCAGCGAGTTCAAGGCGTTCGCCGTGCGCGGCAACGTCGTCGACATGGCGGTGGGGATCATCATCGGCGCCGCGTTCGGCAAGATCGTGTCGTCGTTTGTCGATGGCGTGGTCATGCCGCCGCTGGGGCTGCTGATCGGTGGAGTCGATTTCACCGATCTCGCCATCGTGCTCAAGGATGCTGTTGGGGATACCCCGGCCGTGCTGCTGCGTTACGGCGCGTTCATCCAGACGGTGGTGGATTTCGTGATCATTGCATTTGCCATCTTCATGGCGATCAAGGCGATCAACCAGCTCAAGCGCAAGGAAGCCGAGGCGCCGTCGGCACCACCGGCACCCTCGAAGGAGGAGCTGTTGCTGACCGAGATCCGGGACCTGCTCAAGGAGCAGAATGGTCGGTGAGGGCGTGCGGCTGTACGGACGGAAACCCGGCGCGCTGCGCCGGGTTCTTGAATGCATTCACTCCGGCTTGGGAGTGTCTGCGGTGCTGGGCGGCAGCACGGGATAGACCACCTGCGGCTGGTCGCCGGTCACGCTGTGCAGGAAGGCGGTGATGGCGCTGACTTCGTCCGGGTTGAGTTGCTGGCCGAGCTGGCTGTCACCCATGATGGCCACTGCCTGCTCGAGTTCCCAGACCTCGCCGCTGTGGAAGTACGGCGGTGTCAGCGCGACGTTACGCAACGGCGCAGCGCGGAATACGTACTCGTCGCTGGCGGTATTGGTCACCGCGAAGCGGCCCTTGTCGCCAGTCGGCAACACGTCAGCCCCTGGCTTCTTGATCACGCCGAAGGGGAAATAGCCCTGGCCACCCAGGTTCACCCCGTTGTGGCAGGCCGAGCAGCCGGTGTCCATGAACAGAGCCAGGCCTTGCTTCTGCTTGTCGTCCAGCGCCTTGTCGTCGCCCTTGAGGAAGCGGTCGAACGGTGAGTTCGGCGTGGTCAGGCTGACCTCGAAGGCTTCCAGTGCATAGGCCATGTTGTCGAAGCTGACCGGTTCCTTGTCCTTGGGGAAGGCCTTCTTGAACTCCGCGGCGTACTCCGGAATGCTCTTGAGCGTGGCGACGACGCGCTCAGGGGTGCTGTTCATTTCGACGCTCGCCTGAACCGGGCCCTTGGCCTGTTCCTGCAGGTCCTTGGCGCGCCCATCCCAGAACTGCGCGGCGTTGAAGACGGCGTTCAGCACGGTTGGCGAATTGCGCGGGCCCTTCTGCCAGCCGTGACCGATGGAGGTCGGCACGTTGTCGCTGCCGCCGATGCTCAGGTTGTGGCAGGTGTTGCAGCTGATGACATGGCTGCTCGACAGGCGAGGGTCGAACCAGAGTTTGTGACCAAGCATGGCCTGGTCTTCACTGACCTGGCGACCACGGAGCTCAGTGACCTTGTCCGGGATCGGCTTGAACATCGCATTGGCTCGCTCGCGCAGTTCATCTGCGTTCGCTGCGCTGGTAACGATTAGGCTGCTAAGCAATAGGGTAAGAGAGGGGCGCATCACGGAGGCTCCTTTTGTGTTGGCTGGCTCTAGGAGGCGCCTTTTCGTCAAGTGGCCGGTTGACCCACATCAAGATCTGCAAACAGATCGGACACCAGCGATTGTTTCTACATATGTCGGCATGCGGCGGCCAACGAAAGAGCAGCGAACCCCGGTCAGCCACATCCGGCGGTCGCCGGCCAGGAGACACCGGCTTCAACCTTGCGGCGCGGCTGGCTCGGCGCGAGAATGACGCGCATCAATCGTGGCTGCGCGCCACCCCGTCAAGGATTCCCGATGCCTGAAACTGTCGCTGCCGGCCTGCGCCTGGCACCCGATGCGCTGACCCGTCCCTTCGAGCCCAGCCAATTCAACTTCAAGACCACCGCCGAGCTTGAGCCCTTTCTCGGCGTACTCGGCCAGGAGCGCGCGGTCGAGGCGCTGCAGTTTGGCGTGGCGATGCCGCGCCCGGGCTATAACGTCTATGTCATGGGCGAGCCCGGCACCGGGCGTTTCTCCTTCGTGCGACGTTATCTGAAGGCCGAAGGGAAGCGACTGGAGACGCCGTCGGACTGGGTCTATGTGAACAACTTCGACGAGCCGCGCGAGCCTCGCGTGCTCGAGCTGCCACATGGCGGTGCCGCTGCGTTCATCGCCGATATAAATCAGCTGATCGACAACCTACTGGCCACCTTCCCGGCGGTGTTCGAGCATCCCAGCTTCCAGCAGAAGAAGAGCGCTATCGACCGCGCCTTCAACCAGCGCTACGACAAGGCGCTGGATGTGATCGAGAAGCTCGCGCTGGAGAAGGAGATCGCCCTCTATCGCGACAGCACCAACATTGCCTTCACACCCATGAAGGAAGGCAAGGCGCTGGACGAAACAGAGTTCGCGCAGCTGCCGGAGACCGAGCGCGAGCGTTATCACGAGGACATTTCCGCGCTGGAAGTGCGGCTGAACGAAGAGCTGGCGAGCCTGCCGCAGTGGAAGCGCGAGTCGACCAATCAGCTCCGCCAGCTCAACGATGAAACCATCAGCCAGGCGCTGCAGCCGCTGCTCGCGCCTTTGTCGGAGAAATATGCGGAAAACGCCGGTATCGAAGCGTACTTGCAGGCCGTACAGGTCAATCTGCTGAAGACCGTGGTCGAGCAGCTGGTGGACGAGAATCGTCCTGAGGCCCAGAACCGCGTGCTGCTGGAAGAGCAGTACAGCCCGAGCCTGGTGGTCGGCCATCCGGTCGATGGTGGCGCACCGGTGGTATTCGAGCCGCACCCGACCTACGACAACCTGTTTGGTCGCATCGAGTACAACACCGATCAGGGCGCGCTCTATACCAGCTACCGCCAGCTGCGCCCGGGCGCCCTGCACCGCGCCAATGGCGGTTTCCTGATGCTCGAGGCCGAGAAACTGCTCAGCGAGCCCTTTGTATGGGAAGCGCTCAAGCGGGCCCTGCAGTCACGCAAGCTGAAGATGGAGTCGCCGCTCGCCGAGCTGGGCCGCCTGGCCACCGTGACGCTGACGCCGCAGGTGATCCCGCTGAACGTCAAGGTGATCATCATCGGCTCGCGCCAGCTCTATTACACGCTGCAGGACCTGGATCCGGACTTCCAAGAGATGTTCCGCGTGCTGGTGGACTTCGACGAGGACATCCCGCTGGCGGAGGACAGCCTCGAGCAGTTTGCGCAGCTGATGAAGACCCGCACTTCGGAAGAGGGCATGGCGCCGCTAACCGCCGCGGCCGTCGCGCGTCTGGCTACCTACAGCGCACGCCTGGCCGAACATCAGGGGCGCTTGTCGGCACGTATCGGCGACCTGTTCCAGCTGGTCAGCGAGGCCGATTTCATTCGCCAGCTGGCCAAGGACGAGGTCACCGATGTCGGTCACATCGAGCGTGCGCTGAAGGCCAAGGCCACGCGCACCGGTCGGGTTTCGGCGCGGATACTCGAGGATATCCTCGCCGGGGTGATCCTGATCGACAGCGAAGGCGCAGCGATCGGCAAGTGCAACGGGCTGACGGTGCTGGAAGTCGGCGATTCGGCATTTGGCATGCCGGCGCGCATCTCCGCCACCGTCTACCCGGGCGGTTCGGGGATCGTCGACATCGAGCGCGAGGTCAATCTCGGCCAGCCGATCCACTCCAAAGGGGTGATGATTCTCACCGGCTACCTCGGCAGCCGCTACGCCCAGGAGTTTCCGCTGGAAATCTCGGCAAGCATCGCGCTCGAGCAGTCCTACGGCTACGTCGACGGTGACAGTGCCTCGCTGGGCGAATGCTGCGCGCTGATCTCGGCGCTGTCGCGTACACCGCTCAAGCAGTGTTTCGCCATTACCGGCTCGATCAACCAGTTCGGCGAAGTGCAGGCGGTCGGCGGGGTCAACGAGAAGATCGAGGGCTTCTTCCGCCTTTGCGAAGCACGTGGGCTCACCGGCGAGCAGGGGGTGATCATTCCCTTCGCCAACGTCACCACACTGATGCTCGATGAGCGTGTGCTCGAAGCGGTACGCCAGCAGCGATTCCACGTCTATGCTGTAAGACAGGTGGATGAGGCTTTATCGCTTCTGGTCGGCGAAGACGTCGGTGCCGCCAACGAACAGGGACACTTCCCCAAGGGCAGCGTCAACGCCAGGGTGGTCGAGCGTCTGCGTGATATTGCCGAGATCGAAATGGAAGACGAAGGCAAGAGCGAGTCGGCGACCGCCGATCAGGCACCGTCCACGCCTGAGGGTGGAGATTGATTGCGCCATTGTGCGGTTTTTGAACGGAACGATAGCGCCAGCGGCGGGTCTGCAATGGAGGAGGGCATCCACCCTCCATCCACATGGTTATCCACAGCTTCAGGGGATAAACAGGCTTGCGCGCCCACCCGGACAGGGTGTCTCCCGCGTCGGCCGATGCGAGGACCGCCACCATGCCGCACAACCTGTGTCTGAACCGCCAGTGCCTGGGCCTGGTTACCCGAATCGAATGCGCCATACGCCCGCTTGCCGGCGGTAACGGTTTGTGGACGTTGCTCTGCGCCGCCGGATTGGCCGATGGTCAGCCCACCGCCATCAAGGTGCAGGGCCCGTTCCACGGGCCTGCCAAGGCCGAGTCGGTGCTCGCCGCGATCGCCGACAACCTGATGGGGCAGGGTTACGCCGAGTCGACCGATCCATCCATCTGGCAGCTGCACATGCAAGCCGAGCTGCGCCGCGTCAACGCCAACCAAGGGCGCTTTCTGAGCGGTTGGGAATAGTTGCGCTCGACGGCCGAGCACGTCGCGGCCAATCGTTCCAGGCGAATTGGCCGCGTGATGCTCTTGTGCTTATCCACATGCCGGATAGCGCTCCCTGACTGCCTTGGTGCACTGGTCCCTGCTGCGTATACTCGCGTCCTTCGTCATTTCCCGTGTGAGACCTCATGGAGCGTATTCTCGAAAATGCCATGTATGCCGCTCGCTGGCTGCTGGCTCCCATCTATTTCGGCCTGGCGTTCGCTCTGCTGGCGCTGGCGATCAAGTTCTTCCAAGAAATATTTCATATCCTCCCGGCGATTCTCTCGCTTAGCGAGGCCGAACTCATCCTCAAGCTCCTGTCGCTGATCGACATGGCGTTAGTCGGTGGTCTGCTGGTGATGGTGATGATCTCCGGCTACGAGAATTTCGTTTCGCAGCTCGACATCGAAGAGGGCAAGGAAAAGCTCGACTGGCTCGGCAAGATGGATTCCGGCTCGCTGAAAATGAAGGTCGCGGCCTCCATCGTCGCCATCTCCTCGATCCACCTGCTGCGTATGTTCATGGATGCGCAGCAGCTGGAGAGCGAAAAGCTGATGTGGTACGTGATCATCCATCTGACGTTCGTGGTCTCGGCGTTCGCCATGGGCTACCTCGACAAGCTCACCAAGCACTAAGTGTGTCGAAGGGTTGAACGGAAAAGCTGTACAGATATTTATTTTTGTTAAATATTCTGTATCGGATTTTCCGGGGAGCCCGCCATGAACCTCCAAGACCTTGTCCGGCACGCCGATGCCGGTCGCATCGACGCCCTCGAGCTGATCTCCCTCGAGGGCGGCATCTACATCCTCGATATCTATCTGCAAGGCCAGCGTCACAGCCTGGTCGATGAACTCGGTCGCGTCTGGCATCTGCGTTCGGTCGAGCATGCCCGTGATCTGCTGCGGGAACTGCCCGAGCTGCCTTTCCATTTGGTGCAACAGTCGCCCTGCGATGAGATGTGCGGCCTGTCCGAGGGGCTGCGCGAGCCTTTGCGCGTACCTATCGGTATGCGCTCGCAGTGGTGAGCCGAGTATTGTCACCACGCTGGAGTGGCGCAGCGTCCGGCAGCCAGAGTGTCGCCGCGTTGCGGCTGGTGCTAGGCGATCAGTTGAGCGTCGAGCTGTCCGCGCTGAGCGGCCTGGACCCATCGCGTGATCGGGTGTTGTTGGCCGAGGTGGCTGAAGAGGCTGGTCATGTCCCGCACCACCCACAGAAGATCGCCTTCCTGTTCAGTGCCATGCGCCATTTCGCCGAAGCGCTTCGCGAACGTGGCGTGGCAGTGGATTACGTGCGGCTCGATGACCCGGCCAACAGCGGCTCTCTGGCGGGTGAGCTGGCCCGCTTTGCCGCATTGCACCGGCCCGAAACGATACACATCACTGAGACCGGCGACTGGCGCGTCGAGCAGGCGCTGAAGGGCACGGGATTGCCAATCAACTGGCATGAAGATCGGCGCTTTCTCTGCTCGCGCAGCGAGTTCGCACGCTGGGCGCGGGGCAAGCAGCAGTTGCGCATGGAGTTCTTCTATCGGGAGATGCGGCGCAAGACCGGCCTGTTGCTGACCCCGGATGGCTCGCCGGAGGGTGGTGTCTGGAATCTCGACGCCGACAATCGCAAGGCGCTGCCGCGCGGGTTACATGGCCCGATCAGGCTGTCCTTTACGGCCGATGCCATTACCCGTGAAGTGCTGACACTGGTGAGCTCACGCTTCGCCCATCACTACGGCGGCCTGGATGGCTTCGATTACCCAGTGACCCACGCCGAAGCCGAGCAGCTCTGGAAGCACCTTCTGGATTTCGGCCTGGTTGCGTTCGGTGATTACCAGGATGCCATGGCCAGCGGCGAACCCTTCCTGTTTCATGCGCGCATCGGCGCTGCGCTCAACGTCGGACTGCTCGACCTGCGGCGACTGTGCCTCGATGTCGAGGCGGCATACCGTGAGGGGCGCGTTGCGTTGAACGCGGCCGAGGGTCTCATTCGCCAGCTGATTGGCTGGCGCGAGTATGTGCGCGGCATCTACTGGCTGCAGATGCCCGACTATGCGCGGCGCAATGCATTCGGCAACAACCGACCACTGCCGGAGTTCTACTGGACCGGTCGGACGCGGATGAACTGCATGCGCCAGGTGATCGGCCAGACGCTCGAACTGGCCTACGCGCATCATATCCAGCGGCTGATGGTGACTGGCAACTTCGCCCTGCTCGCGGGTATCGCACCGCCTGCGCTGTGCGACTGGTACCTGGCCGTGTACATGGATGCCTTCGAGTGGGTGGAGCTGCCCAACGTGCTGGGCATGGTGCTGCACGCCGACGGTGGTTACCTGGGGTCCAAGCCCTACTGCGCGAGCGGCCAGTACATCAAGCGGATGTCCAACTACTGCCAGGGTTGCTCATACAGCGTGGCCGAGAGCACGACGGAGGACGCCTGTCCGTTCAACGCGCTGTACTGGCATTTCCTGATGCGCCACCGTGAGCGGCTGCAGGGCAATCCACGAATGACCATGGTCTATCGCAACCTGATCCGCATGGACGAGGCTAGGCAGCAGGCGCTCTGGCAGCGTGGCGAAGCGCTGCTGGCACGGCTGGATGCTGGGGATTCCTTGTGAGAAGGAAGGCCGATCTGCCATCGAAGATCTGTGCTCGCTGTGGTCTGCCGTTCAGCTGGCGCAGAAAGTGGGCGCGCTGCTGGGACGAAGTGCGTTACTGCTCGCAGCGCTGCCGGGGCAGGTGAGCCACGCTGCGACGACTCCGGCTGTTCGGCTGTGCTAGTCTGGCCGACCTTTTTTACCTGACCGGAGCCCGGCATGACCGAACTCAATCTCTCCACCGACGAAACCCGCGTCAGCTACGGCATCGGCCGTCAGCTGGGTGATCAGCTGCGTGACAACCCGCCGCCGGGTGTCAGCCTCGATGCGGTGATCGCCGGTATTCGTGACGCGTTCGCCGGTGCTGCCAGCCAGGTGAGCCCCGAGGCGCTGAATGCCAGCTTCGCGGTGATCCGCCAGCGCATGCAGGTCGAAGCTCAGCAGAAGGCCGAGGCCGCCGCTGCCGAAGGCCGTGCCTTCCTCGCCGAGAACGCCAAGCGCGACGGCGTGGTGGTGCTGGAATCCGGTCTGCAGTATGAAGTGCTGACCACGGGCGAGGGCGCCAAGCCGAGCCGCGAAGACAGCGTACGCACCCACTACCACGGCACCCTGATCGACGGCAGCGTGTTCGACAGTTCCTACCAGCGCGGCCAGCCGGCCGAGTTCCCGGTCGGTGGCGTGATCGCCGGCTGGACCGAGGCGCTGCAGCTGATGAATGCCGGTAGCAAGTGGCGTCTCTACGTGCCGAGTGAACTGGCCTACGGTGCCCAGGGCGTCGGTAGCATTCCGCCGCACAGCACGCTGGTGTTCGACGTCGAACTGCTGGACGTACTCTGACGCAGTCGCGGTCTTTCGGTTGCTGTCGCGCGCTATGCGCGGCGGCGCCGACCACTGGGCGCGCGTGTTTCCTGCCTCGGTACGCGCGTTCAGGTCTCGATCAGCTCAGGGGCGCAATGCCCGGGCATAGCTGAACAGAAACAGATTGCGGATCTGCTCCTTGAGCACGCAAGGTTCGTTCGTACTGAGCTCCTGCAGGTCGAGATCGCCCTGCTCGCGCAGCTCCTCCAGCGCCTCTCCATCCAATGAAACGCACACCGCGCCGGTATTGCGGTCGAGTATGCGAAGGTAGGGCTGCGGCCGGTCCAGCCAGGCGTCGATCAGATAAGTCACGCGGCATCTCCAATTCAATCTCTTAATGAGAGTAATTGTTATTTGCAAAGATGCAAGTGCGAATTTCCACCTGCCGATCGGGTAACGGCGAGCCAGGTAGTTATGCGGTTATAGGTGGACAGCTGCGCCGGCAGGCGACGCAGCGATGTGGCAAATCAGTGAGTGCGGGCCACTGCGAAACGGCAGAGATCGGCCAGCGCATCCCGATACTGGTTAGCCGGAACGACTTCGAGGCAGGCGATGGCACGTTCGGCATAGTCGCGGGCGAGCCTGGCGGTGTAGTCCAGGGCTCCCGAGGCTTCGACCGCAGCGCGGATGCTCTCCAGGTCTTCCAGCCCGCCTTTCTGGATGGCCTTGCGCACCAGGGCGGCCTGTTCGGCAGTGCCTTCGCGCATGGTGTAGATCAGCGGCAGCGTGGGTTTGCCTTCGGCGAGGTCGTCGCCGACGTTCTTGCCGAGGGTTTCGGTATCGCCCTGATAGTCGAGCAGGTCGTCGACCAGTTGGAAGGCAATGCCGAGGTGGTCACCGAAGGTGCGCAACGCCTCGCGCTGTTCCTCGCTGGCGGCGGCGAGCGTGGCGGCGCTGTGCGTCGAGGCCTCGAAGAGCATCGCGGTCTTGCCGCGGATGACTTCCATATAGATCTCTTCGGTGGTGCTGGCGTCGCGAACTTTCGACAGCTGCAGCACTTCGCCTTCGGCGATGACCCGGGTCGCCTGAGAAATGATGCGCATGACCGGCATTGAATCCAGCTCCACCATCATCTCGAACGAGCGTGCATATAGAAAGTCACCGACAAGCACGCTGGGAGCATTGCCCCACAGTGCGTTGGCAGTGGAGCGGCCGCGGCGCATGCCGGACATATCGACGACATCGTCATGCAGCAGTGTGGAGGTATGCAGAAACTCGATGATGGCGGCGAGCAGGCGCAGCTGGTCGCCGTTATGCCCGAGCGCGCTACCGCTGAGCAGGACCAGCAGAGGGCGCAGGCGCTTGCCTCCGGCCGAAGTGATGTAATCCCCGATCTTCTCCACCAGAGGAACGCGCGAAGTCAGCTGCTTGCGGATGATGCCGTCGACAGCGGCAAAATCGTCCGCCACAACTTGATAGAAAGACTGGGGTTGCATCGGGGACTCCTCGCAGATTGCGCGGCATGCTAGGGGGCGGGTATGGCACTGTCAAGGCGACGCCGGCTGGCTATTGCGCAGGGGGTAGCGCATGCGTACAATCGCGGACCCTGAACTTCCCCCTGGGCATTTCCCTGCCTTACGCAATTGCACGGGTGTCACCTTCCGGCCCCATGCAGCCATGCCAGCCACCAATCATTCTTTCAAAGCGCTGGGTGAGCAGGATCAACGGAGATACAAGATGTACGCAGTTATCGTAACCGGCGGCAAGCAATACAAGGTTGCCGAAGGCGAATACCTCAAGATTGAAAAACTCGAAGTTCCGACTGGCGAAGCTGTCACCTTTGACCGCGTTCTGCTGATCGGCAACGGCGACGATGTGAAGATCGGCGCTCCGGTGGTCGATGGTGCCAAAGTCACCGCTGAAGTGGTTGCCCAGGGCCGCCACGACAAAGTGACCATCATCAAGTTCCGCCGTCGTAAGCACCACATGAAGCGTCAGGGCCACCGTCAGTGGTTCACTGAGGTCAAAATCACCGGTATTCAGGGCTAATCGGGCCTGGATCCCCATATAGGAGTATTGAACTCATGGCACACAAAAAAGCTGGCGGTTCTACCCGCAACGGTCGCGACTCAGAAGCCAAACGACTTGGCGTGAAGATGTACGGCGGCCAGGCCATCAAGGCCGGCAACATCATCGTGCGTCAGCGCGGCACCCAGTTCCACGCCGGTTATGGCGTTGGCATGGGCAAGGACCACACCCTCTTCGCCAAGGTCGAAGGCGTGGTCAAGTTCGAAGTGAAGGGCGCTTTTGGCCGTCGCTACGTGAGCGTCGTCGCAGCCTAACTGCGGCGTTGCTGGAAAAGCCCTGTCATGCGACGGGGCTTTTTTGTTTCTGTATCCTGTGAGGCTCTTGCCGAGAACCGCTTGGTGATCGTCCGGTTTTTCGCAAGATCCTTACGTTCTTGTTTCTTAAGCCCGTCCTGCGACGGGAGGCGTTCCCATGAAATTCGTCGATGAAGTATCGATTTTTGTAAAGGCCGGTGACGGCGGTAACGGCATGATGAGCTTCCGTCGCGAGAAGTTCATCGAGAAGGGTGGTCCCAACGGTGGTGATGGCGGTGACGGCGGCTCGGTGTATCTCGAGGCCGACGAGAACCTCAATACCCTGGTGGACTATCGCTATACCCGCCGCTTCCATGCGCAGAACGGGCAGAAGGGCGGCAGCACCGATTGCACTGGCGCCAAAGGCGAAGACCTTATCCTACCGGTGCCGGTAGGTACCACGGTCATCGATGCAGCGACCCAGGAAATCATGGGTGACCTGACCAAGGCCGGTCAGCGACTGCTGGTGGCGCAGGGTGGCTGGCACGGGCTCGGCAATACGCGTTTCAAGTCCAGCACCAACCGCGCGCCGCGGCAGACAACGCCAGGCAAGCCGGGCGATGCGCGCGACCTCAAGCTGGAGCTGAAGGTGCTGGCAGACGTCGGTCTGCTCGGATTGCCGAATGCCGGCAAGAGTACCTTCATTCGCTCGGTGTCGGCGGCCAAGCCGAAAGTGGCCGACTATCCGTTTACCACGCTCGTGCCGAACCTCGGCGTGGTCAGCGTGGGTCGCTACAAGAGCTTCGTGATCGCCGATATCCCGGGGCTGATCGAGGGTGCCTCGGAAGGTGCCGGGCTCGGCATTCGCTTCCTCAAGCATCTGGCGCGTACCCGTCTGCTGCTGCATCTGGTCGATATGGCGCCGCTGGACGGCAGTGACCCTGCCGATGCCGCTGAGGTGATCCTCAATGAGCTGGAAAAATTCAGCCCGGCGCTGACGCAGCGTGATCGCTGGCTGGTGCTGAACAAGGCCGATCAGCTGCTCGAGGAGGAGCGCGAAGAGCGCGTCCGGCAGGTGGTCGAGCGGCTGGACTGGAAAGGACCGGTGTTCGTCATCTCCGCGCTGGAGAGCGAGGGTACCGAGGCGCTCAGTCAGGCGATCATGCGTTACCTGGACGAGCGCGCCGTGCGTATCGCCGAGGAGCCGGACTATGCCGAGGCGCTTGCCGAGCTGGATCGGCAGATCGAGGACGAGGCGCGGGCCCGGCTGCAGGAGCTCGATGATCAGCGGGCGCTGCGTCGTGCTGGCGTCAAGTCGGTCGAGGAGGCGGATGATGATGACTTCGACGACGATGATGATGACGAGGGCGGCGCCGAGATCATCTACGTTCGCTGAGGCGAGCGTCGGGCCGCTGTGAGGCCTGGTTCAGGCAGGTGGTCGGCGGGCTGGCTCGTGCGCAGCCCGATCCGGAAGTGTTTTGGCCGAATGGAAGGCGGGAACGATGCGGGACAAGGTGAGCGGCGCGCGGCGCTGGGTGGTGAAGATTGGCAGTGCGCTGCTGACCGCCGACGGTCGAGGGCTCGATCAGGCGGCGATGGCTGTCTGGGTCGACCAGATGGTGGCGCTGCGAGCGGCGGGCGTCGAGCTGGTGCTGGTCTCGTCCGGTGCGGTGGCTGCCGGCATGAGTCGTCTCGGCTGGGCTTCGCGCCCCAAGGCGGTGCACGAGCTTCAGGCTGCCGCTGCGGTGGGCCAGATGGGGTTGATCCGTGCCTGGGAGTCGAGCTTCGCGCGCTGTGATCAGCAGACCGCGCAGATTCTGGTCACCCATGACGATCTGTCCGATCGCAAGCGCTACCTCAATGCGCGCAGCACGTTGCGCACGCTCATCGATCTCGGTGTCGTGCCGGTCATCAATGAGAACGACACGGTTGTTACCGACGAGATCCGCTTCGGTGACAACGATACCCTGGCCGCGCTGGTTGCCAACCTGGTCGAGGCCGACCTGCTGGTGATCCTCACCGATCGTGATGGCATGTTCGATGCCGATCCGCGTCATAACCCCGAAGCCAATCTGATCAGCGAGGCGCGTGCCGACGACCCGGCGCTGGATGCGGTGGCGGGCGGCACCGGCGGCGCGCTGGGTCGTGGTGGCATGCAGACAAAGCTCAGGGCGGCGCGCCTCGCTGCGCGTTCCGGTGCGCACACGGTGATCGTCGGTGGGCGCATCGAGCAGGTGCTGTCACGCCTCAAGGCTGGCGAGCGGCTGGGTACTCTGCTGGCGCCTGAGTGTAGCCGACACGCGGCCCGCAAGCAGTGGCTGGCCGGCCATCTGCAGACGCGTGGCACGCTGACCCTCGACGACGGGGCGGTGCTTGCCTTGCGTCAGGGTAATCGCAGTCTGCTGCCGGTAGGCGTGCGTGCGGTGCAGGGCGCGTTCCGCCGTGGCGAGATGGTGGTCTGCGTCGGTCCGCAGGGTGCGGAGGTAGCGCGTGGACTGGTGAATTACAGTGCGGCCGAGGCGCAGCGCATTCTCGGGCGGCCATCCGACGAGATCGAAAAGCTGCTGGGCTATGTCGATGAGCCCGAGTTGATCCATCGCGACAACATGATTCTGGTCTGAGGTGTTCCATGCGCTTGGCGATTGCGGCACTGATGGTGGGATTGGCCCTGCCGGGCCTGGCGGCTGCCGAGGAGATCGGCGCGGTCGACACGGTGTTCAAGTGGCTCGGGCCGAATCACAAGATCGTCGTCGAGGCATTCGATGATCCCATGGTCGATGGCGTGACCTGCTATCTGTCGCGGGCCAAGACTGGTGGAATCAAAGGTGGCCTGGGGCTGGCCGAGGATCGCGCGGAGGCCTCCATCGCCTGTCGTCAGGTCGGCCCGATTCGCATCAAGGGCAAGCTCAAGGATGGCGATGTGGTGTTCAAGGAGCGCACATCGCTGGTGTTCAAGACCATGCAGGTGGTGCGTTTCTTCGATGAGTCGCGCAATGCGCTGGTCTATCTCGTGTACAGCGACCGGGTCATCGAGGGTAGTCCGCAGAATGCGCTGACGGCGATTCCGATTCTGCCTTGGCCGGTGACGCAATAATTGCAGTCGTCTCGATCCGTCGGGGTGAGGCAGCAAAAGCAGGCACAAAAAAACCGGCGCTAGGCCGGTTTTTTTACAAGAACCTGCAGTTAGGCTGCAGCAGCTTCGCCGAGGGCCTTGATGTGGCCGTTCAGGCGGCTCTTGTGACGAGCAGCTTTGTTCTTGTGGATGATGCCTTTGTCAGCCATGCGGTCGATGACCGGCACGGCGGCGGTGTAGGCTGCGCGGGCCTTGTCCAGGTCCTTGGCGTCGATGGCCTTGACCACATTCTTGATGTAGGTGCGAACCATGGAGCGCAAGCTGGCGTTGTGGCTGCGACGCTTCTCAGCCTGAATTGCGCGTTTTTTGGCGGAAGGGCTGTTGGCCACCGTCGAACTCCTCGAAAACGTGGGGATTGCAAAGCAAATAAGGCCGCGAATCATGCCGATGCGGAGGGCGCTTGTCAAGCCTGGTTGAATGGCTTGAGAAGCTGGCCGGACAGATGGGCTGAGGCTAAACTCGCCGCCTCATTTCGTGTCGTAACTGGCCATCGATCAGGCCGGCGCAGGGCGCTCGGTCGATCAGTCTCGCTGCAACTCTAGGAAGACAAATGTCCGAAAAAATCGGCAAGGGCGGATTGTTGCGCTCCAGCGCCGTGGTCAGTGTCATGACCCTACTGTCGCGCGTGCTGGGCATGGTACGCGATATGGTGGTCGCCAGCTACTTCGGCTCCGGTGCGGCGGCGGATGCGTTCTTCATCGCGTTCAAGATCCCCAACTTCCTCCGCCGGTTGTTCGCCGAGGGGGCCTTCGCCCAGGCATTCGTGCCGGTGCTGTCGGAGTACCGCACCAAGCGCTCGCTGGCGGACGTCAAACAGCTGGTGGATCGTACGGCTGGCATGCTGGGGCTCATTCTGGCAGGGCTGACTGCATTGGGCGTGCTGTTCGCGCCCTATGTGGTGACGGTCTTCGCGCCGGGCTTTCATGACGATCCGGCGAAAATGCAGCTGGCCGGCGAGCTGCTGCGCATCACCTTTCCCTATCTGATGCTGATCTCGCTGACGGCCTTCACCTCGGGGGTGCTGAACAGCTACGGCTATTTCGCGGTGCCCGGTTTCACGCCTGTGCTGCTCAACGTCTGCATGATCATGTCGGCGGTGTTCCTGACCCCCTATTTCGATCAGCCGATCATGGCGCTGGCCTGGGGCGTGTTCATCGCCGGGTTTGCCCAGTTGGCGTTCCAGCTGCCGTATGTCGCCAAGCTGGGGCTGCTGCCCAGGCCGCGAGTCAAGCGGGGTGACGAGGGGGTGCGGCGCATCATGCTGCTGATGGTGCCGGCGTTGTTCGGGGTTTCGGTAAGCCAGATCAATCTGCTGCTGGATACCGTGCTGGCGTCCTTCCTGCAAACCGGCAGCGTCTCCTGGCTCTATTACGCCGACCGGCTGTCCGAATTGCCGCTGGGTGCGTTTGGCATCGCCATCGGCACGGTAATTCTACCGAGCCTGTCGCGCCAGCATGCTGGCGAGGATCCCAAGGCGTTCTCGGCGACTCTGGACTGGGCACTGCGCATGGTGCTGCTGGTGGGCGTACCGGCGGCACTGGCACTGGGCATTCTCGCCGAACCGATGATCGCCAGCCTGTTCTACTACGGCGCCATGAGCGAGGAGGCGGTAGTGCAGTCGGCACGGGCGCTGCAGGCGTACTCGCTGGGCGTGCTGGCGTTCATGCTGATCAAGGTGCTGGCACCGGGCTTCTTCGCGCGTCAGGACCTGAAGACGCCGGTGCGTGTCGCCGTGATCTGTATGGTGGCGAACATGGTGATGAACCTGATTCTGATCTGGCCGCTGCAGCACGTCGGCCTGGCGCTGGCGACTTCGCTGTCATCCATGCTCAATGCCGTGCTGCTTTTCTGGGGGCTGTACAAGATCGGCGTCTATCGGCCGGCACCCGGCTGGTGGCTGTTCGGCCTGCGCCTGGCGGCGGCCTGTGCGGCGATGGTGGCGGTGGTCTGGTGGCTGAACGTGCCGGCCCAGGACTGGTTCCAGTGGGGTTGGCAGCAGCGCGCGCTGCAACTGGGCTTGCTGGTCTGTGCCGGCCTGGCGGCATTTGCCGGCGGGCTCTTGCTGACGGGGTTGCGGCCGCGACATTTGCGGCATTGATCGCCACTGTCCGGCCGATGCAAACCTGTCCGCTCGCCATGTCACATGCGTATAATCGGCCACTTTTCAAGCAAGAAGTGCGGTATGCAGCTGGTTCGAGGTCTTCACAACCTGCGCCCCCGACATCGGGGCTGCGTCGCCACCATCGGTAATTTCGACGGCGTGCACCGGGGGCATCAGGCCATCCTGGCGCGCTTGCGCGAACGCGCGGCCGAGCTGGGGCTGCCGAGCTGCGTGGTGATCTTCGAGCCGCAACCACGTGAATATTTTTCGCCGGATCGGGCGCCCGCACGGCTGACCCGGCTGCGCGAGAAACTGCAGCTGCTGAGCGAGCAGGGGATTGATCTGGTGCTGTGCCTGGCCTTCAATCGTCGGCTGCGCGAGCTCAGCGCGGCCGAGTTCGTCCACGCCACACTGGTTGAAGGCCTTGGCGTGCGGCACCTGGAAGTGGGCGACGATTTCCGTTTCGGCTGTGACCGCGCCGGCGACTTCGACTTCCTGCTCAAGGCTGGCGCCGCCGAAGGCTTCAGTGTCGAGGCGGCCACCACCATCGAGGTGGATGGCGAGCGTGTCAGCAGCACGCGGCTGCGCCAGGTCCTGGCCGATGGTGACCTGGGCTGTGCCGAGGCATTGCTCGGCAGGCCCTTCGCGATCACAGGGCGGGTCATGCATGGGCAGAAGCTCGGTCGCCAGCTGGGCGCGCCGACTGCCAATGTCCAGCTCAAGCGTCGCAACACTCCGCTCAGCGGCGTGTTCGTCGTGACACTCGAGGTTGAGGGCAATGTGTTCGCCGGCGTGGCCAACATCGGCATGCGGCCTACGGTCGAAAGCGACGGCCAGCCCCATCTGGAGGTCCATCTGCTCGATTACCAGGGTGACCTGTATGGCCGTCTGGTGCAGGTGACCTTTCATCGCAAGCTGCGCGACGAGCAGCGCTTTGCCTCGCTTGAGGCGCTCAAGACGGCGATCGATGCGGACATCGCCGCTGCCCGTGATTACTGGCGGGCTTCATCCCTTATGACGAGTCAGGACTGAAATGACCGATTACAAAGCGACCCTCAATCTGCCGTCCACGGCATTTCCGATGAAGGCCGGTCTGCCACAGCGCGAGCCGGAGATTCTGCAGCGCTGGAACAGCATCGACCTGTACCGGAAGCTGCGGCAGATCGGCGAGGGACGCCCGAAGTTCATCCTGCACGATGGCCCGCCGTACGCCAACGGCAACATCCACATCGGCCATGCGGTGAACAAGGTCATCAAGGACATGATCGTCCGCTCGCGTACCCTTGCCGGGTTCGACGCACCTTACGTGCCGGGTTGGGACTGCCACGGTCTGCCAATCGAGCACAAGGTCGAGACCACCTTCGGCAAGAACCAGCCAGCGGATCTGACCCGCGAGCGGTGCCGCGCCTACGCCGCCGAGCAGATCGAAGGGCAGAAGGCCGATTTCATTCGTCTCGGCGTTCTGGGCGACTGGGACAACCCCTACAAGACCATGGACTTCGCCAATGAGGCCGGGGAAATCCGGGCGCTGGCCAAGATGGTCGAGGGTGGTTTTGTCTTCAAGGGGCTGAAGCCGGTCAACTGGTGCTTCGACTGCGGCTCGGCGCTGGCAGAGGCCGAGGTGGAGTATCAGGACAAGAAATCCGATGCCATCGACGTCGCCTTCGATGTCGAGGACGCCGACAAGCTGGCCGCCGCGTTCGGCCTGGCCAGTCTGGCCAAGCGCGCCAGCATCGTCATCTGGACCACCACGCCCTGGACCATTCCGGCCAACCAGGCGCTGAACGTGCATCCCGAGTTCGTCTATGCGCTGGTCGACACCGGCGAGCGTCTGCTGGTGCTGGCCGAAGAACTGGTCGAGTCCTGTCTGCAGCGCTATGGCCTGGCCGGTGAAATCATCGCCCGTTGCGAGGGCAAGGCGCTGGAGCTGATCCGCTTCCGTCATCCGTTCTACGAGCGCTTCGCTCCGGTCTATCTGGCCGACTACGTGGAAACGGGTGCCGGTACCGGTATCGTCCATTCGGCGCCCGCATACGGCGAGGACGACTTCCGCTCCTGCAAGCACTACGGGATGGAGAATGACGACATTCTCGGCCCGGTGCAGAGCAACGGCGTCTATGTCTCGGATCTGCCGTTCTTTGGCGGCCAGTTCATCTGGAAGGCTAATCCGGCGATTGTCGAAAAGCTCGCCGAGGTGGGTGCACTGCTCAAACACGAGTCGATCCAGCACAGCTACATGCACTGCTGGCGGCACAAGACGCCGCTGATCTACCGCGCCACGGCGCAGTGGTTCGTCGGCATGGACAAGGTTGCCCATGACGGCAGTTCGCTGCGTCGTCGTGCACTGGACGCCATCGAGCAGACCGAGTTCGTCCCGGCCTGGGGACAGGCACGCCTGCACGGCATGATCGCTGGGCGTCCTGACTGGTGCATCTCGCGCCAGCGCAACTGGGGCGTGCCGATCCCGTTCTTTCTGCACAAGGAAAGCGGCGAGCTGCACCCACGCACCGTCGAGCTCATGGAACAGGTCGCCCAGCGCGTCGAGCGCGAGGGCATCGAAGCCTGGTTCAAACTCGACCCGGTCGATCTGCTTGGCGACGAGGCGGCGCAATACGAGAAGACCAACGACACCCTCGATGTCTGGTTCGACTCTGGTACCACCCACTGGCACGTGATGCGCGGCTCGCACCCCATGGGCCACGAGCAGGGGCCGCGTGCCGATCTCTATTTGGAAGGCTCCGACCAGCATCGCGGCTGGTTCCATTCCTCGCTGCTGACCGGCGCCGCCATCGATGGCCACGCGCCGTACCGCGGCTTGCTCACCCATGGCTTCACCGTGGATGAGAACGGCCGCAAGATGTCCAAGTCCCTCGGCAACGTGATCGCCCCACAGGAAATCACCGACAGTATGGGCGCCGATATCCTGCGTCTGTGGGTTTCGGCCACCGACTATTCCGGCGAGATGGCGGTTTCCAAGCAGATCCTGCAGCGCAGCGCCGATGCCTATCGGCGTATCCGCAACACCGCGCGCTTCCTGCTCTCGAATCTCGACGGCTTCGACCCGGCGCAGCACATGGTGCCGAACGATCAGCTGATCGCGCTGGACCGCTGGGCCATCGACCGTGCGCTGCTGCTGCAGCGCGAGATCGAGGAGGCTTACACCACCTACCGTTTCTGGAACGTCTACCAGAAGGTGCACAACTTCTGCGTGCAGGAGCTGGGCGGCTTCTATCTGGACATCATCAAGGACCGCCAGTACACCACCGGCGCCGACAGTCTGCCGCGGCGTTCCTGCCAGACTGCGCTGTACCACATCGCCGAGGCGCTGGTGCGCTGGATCGCGCCGATCCTGGCGTTCACCGCCGAAGAAATCTGGCAGTACCTGCCGGGCGAGCGCAACGAGTCGGTGATGCTCAATACCTGGTACGAAGGGCTTGCCGAACTGCCGGCAGGCTTCGAGCTGGGTCGCCCGTTCTGGGACAAGGTCATGGCGGTCAAGGCGGCGGTGAACAAGGAGCTGGAGAACCAGCGCAACGCCAAGGCCATCGGCGGTAACCTGCAGGCCGAAGTCACCCTGTATGCCGAGGAGTCGCTGGCCGGCGAGCTGGCCCGTCTTGGTAGTGAGCTGCGCTTCGTTCTGATCACTTCGGCGGTAGACATCGCACCATTGGCGCAGGCGCCCGCCGAGGCAGTGGACAGCGAACTGGCCGGTCTCAAATTGCTGGTCCGCAAGACCGAGCACAGCAAGTGCGGCCGCTGCTGGCACCATTTGCCGGACGTGGGCAGCCATGCCGAACACCCGGAAATCTGTGGACGCTGCGTGGAAAATATCGAAGGCGCCGGTGAGGTCCGTCACTATGCGTGAGTCCGTGCAGCCGATCGTAGGCTGGGCTTCAGCTCACCATCACTATGCGGTCTTCACTGCTGCTGGACTGACGCGCGCTCTGCCGCGTCGTGTTCCAGCGGAGGCCACTGCATGACGGCGCGTTTCGGCAAGCTTGCCTGGCTCTGGTTGAGCGTATTGGTCATCGCCCTCGATCAGGCCACCAAGCACTGGTTCGAGGCCAATTTCAGCCTGTACCAGAAGGTCGAGGTCATCCCCGACTACTTCGCCTGGACCCTGGCCTACAACACAGGTGCGGCGTTCAGCTTTCTGGCCGACCACAGCGGCTGGCAGCGCTGGCTGTTCGCGGCGATCGCCATTGGCGTGAGCGTCGTGCTGGTGGTCTGGCTCAAGCGCCTGAAGGCCAGCGAAACCTGGCTCGCCGTTGCGTTGGCTTTGGTATTGGGAGGCGCTTTGGGCAACCTCTATGACCGCGTGGTGCTTGGTCACGTGGTCGACTTCATCCTGGTGCATTGGCAGAACCGCTGGTACTTCCCGGCGTTCAACATCGCCGATAGCGCCATTACCGTAGGCGCCGTGATGCTGGCGCTGGATATGTTCAAGGGCAACAAGACCGGAGAATCCGCACATGACTGAACAGCGCATTGGGCCGGACAAGGAAGTCACCCTGCATTTTGCGCTCGGCCTGGAGACGGGCGAGCTGGTCGACAGCACGTTCGACAAGAAGGCAGCCACCTTCAAGGTGGGCGACGGCAACTTGCTGCCGGGTTTCGAGCAACAGCTCTATGGGCTCAAGGCCGGTGACAAGCGCACCCTGCAGATTGCTCCGGAGCAGGGCTTCGGCCAGGTCAACCCGCAGAACGTGCAGGTCATGCCGCGCAGCCAGTTCGCCGGGATGGAGCTCTCCGAAGGCTTGATGGTGAGCTTTCAGGACGCGGCCCGCACCGAGCTGCCAGGGGTGGTGAAAGCCTTCGATGACAATCAGGTCACTGTGGACTTCAACCATCCTCTGGCTGGCAAGACCCTTACGTTCGAAGTCGAAATCATCGACGTCAAACCGGTGTAACCGGCTCGCAGCCGGCGGGGACGTTCGCGTCCGCCGGCTGACGAAGGGCACCCGAGAATGCCCGCACGTATCGCGTTACACTCCCCCGTCATCAAGCCTTCGCGTGCCGAGACCCATCATGCAAATCAAACTCGCCAACCCTCGCGGCTTCTGCGCGGGTGTAGATCGCGCCATCGAAATCGTCAACCGCGCTCTGGAAGTCTTCGGACCTCCGATCTATGTGCGACATGAGGTCGTGCACAACAAGTTCGTCGTGGAAGACCTGCGTGCCCGCGGTGCGGTCTTCGTCGAGGAGCTGGATCAGGTGCCGGACAATGTCATCGTCATCTTCAGCGCCCATGGCGTTTCGCAGGCCGTTCGGCAGGAAGCGGAGAAACGCGGCCTGAAGGTATTCGACGCCACCTGTCCGCTGGTGACCAAGGTGCATCTGGAAGTGGCCAAGTACAGCCGTGAAGGGCGCGAATGCATCCTCATCGGCCACCAGGGCCACCCTGAAGTCGAAGGAACCATGGGGCAGTACGACGCGCGCAATGGCGGCGCGATCTACCTGGTCGAGGATGAAGAGGATGTTGCCCAGCTGCAGGTGCGCAACCCCGAGGTCCTGGCGTTCGTCACCCAGACCACGTTGTCCATGGATGACACCAGTCGCGTCATCGACGCGCTGCGCAGCAAGTACCCGAGCATCGGTGGTCCACGCAAGGACGACATCTGCTACGCCACACAGAATCGCCAGGATGCGGTAAAGCAACTGGCTGATGAGTGCGACGTGGTACTGGTGGTCGGCAGCCCCAACAGCTCAAATTCGAACCGTCTGCGTGAGCTGGCAGAGCGCATGAACACCCCAGCCTATCTGATCGACGGCGCCGAGGACCTCAAGCGAGAGTGGTTCGAGAGCGTCGAGCGCATCGGCATCACCGCCGGCGCATCGGCACCTGAGGTGCTGGTGCGTGGGGTGATCGAGCAGCTGAAGGAGTGGGGCGCCACTGACATGAATGAGCTGGAAGGGCGGCCGGAGAACGTGACGTTCTCCATGCCGAAGGAGTTGCGGTTGAAGGCGGTTTAAGAGGCTCGCAAACGAAAACGCCCGGTTATGCCGGGCGTTTTCGGTTCAGCTGTTCAGCGTTTCCAGCATTCGGCTGTTGTCATGCCTGCTTTCTGTCCCTTGGCGCCGGTGTTGGCTAGCGTAAGAGTGCCGCATTTGTCGTTGGCCATACTTCCTGTCGGTACCGCTTGCAGAAGGTAGGCGGTGGCGGATGTGCTGGCCTCGACAAGCTCGATGTCGTAAGTCTTGGTTCCCCCGTCCCGTGGAGCTTGGGTAAATGGCAGGTCGGGCTCGTCGCCGTCCCCGTCGACATAGCGGCCATTGGCGGTGTAATAACGCTCCATGAAATGGGCTAATTCCATGAGCGCGGTCTCAGCGTCCGCACGCTTGGCATTGCGGACGTACTCCTGATAGCTCGGATAGGCGACTGCGGCGATGATGCCGATGATCGCGACAACGATCATCAGCTCAATCAGCGTGAAGCCGAAGCTCGCCTGACGGCTGGATCTATAAAGTTTCAAAGGTTGTTCCTCACTTCGTTCCAGGAAAGGCGGTTGGAATCGTTGTTATCGCCCATGACCTCGATACATACCGGGGTCACACCATCCGCATCGGCACTGGATGCAGAGCTGGCATAGCACAGATAGCGCTTTCCGCTCTCCTGATCGTTAAGGCCTATCGTGCCTTTGACTGCACCTTCGTCCGGGTCCGCTACCCCGCTTACTGGTACCTTCGTTCCGTCATCCAGTTCGATAAAGTCGTTCTCGTCAATCTTCCCATCTCCGTTGTAATCGAAATAGGAGTAAACGAGCCTGCTGCCGGTAGCTAGATCCAGACTCATGATCCAACTAGTTCCACCAGCGTCACATGGGTCAGCAGAGGGAATAAGAGTGCTGAAAGTGACTCTGTTACCGCCTAGCTGAGCCTGCGAGATAACTCGTTCACCCTTCGGCCCTGGGCCATTCCTCGATGTCTTCCATTGCAGGTCTAGGAACCAACCCAAGTGGCTGTCTTCCAGCGTGTTCTGGCTGACTGCTCTCGCACTGAGGGTCGCGCCGGCGACTTCCTTCAAGATTTCCTGCTCCAGCAAATTGCTACGTCCATCGACCTGAGAGCCGCTATCGATGATGCCGTAGAACGACTGGACCTGAGGTGACGCAGGGATCTCATTATCGGTGGTCTGGTAGAAGCTGCCGGTGCCGAAGACCAGCATGATCTTCCGATCCTTGGTGTAGGCCGCATCCAGCGGAGCCGTGATCGGCTGGCGAGCCCCGGTGCTGTCTTTTGCGATGAACAACGGAGTGATGCTGCCTCCCGCTTTCAAGCTGGCCGGCGCGTCCCAGTTGCCGGTGCTCGTGCTATTGATGTCCAGTCGCCAAACATTTCCGTTGGTGTCGGCAGCGTAAATCCGATCAGCGACACGGTCATTGTCGAGGTCAACGACCAGAGGCGATCCCAGATCTCCGCTGTTAGGTAGCTCGAAGCGCTTCAGAACACTGCCGTCGGCCGCGTCGAGCAGCCACACATAGCCGCTGGTTGTGCTCGTAGGGCGGTCATAGCCGCTCGTGACCACGACGCCGAACTTGCCGTTGTAGAGTGGAACCAAGCTGGGGCGTCCAAGGCTATAACCCATTTCCGGATGGGTGAACTCCCAGAGCACGCTACTGCTCGACATACTCTCCGGGTCGGAGACGTCGAGTGCGAAGATACTGCGGCCCCCCGCTCCGGACGAACCTATGACCAGAGTTTTCCATGCATTGCCGACCCAGGCGTCACCGATACGCGGAGTACCGTCGACATAGTAGCGGTGTGAGTAGGTAGGATCGGTAAGCGCATGGAGTTCATCGATCAGGTCGTTCGGCACGTAAGCAAACAGTTCCTTGCCGCCGTTTGCGCCCAAGCTGGCATCAAATCCATGCAGCATCCCATCGTTTGCGCCTACCACTACCAGTGGAGGGCGATTCTGGTAGCTGCTGGAGGCGCGGAAAGTGACATAGGCGCTTTTCGCTGCGGCGGTGAAACCAGCTGTTTCCGGCAGTTGCGAGTAACCGAAGTTCTGCTTGTGAATGTACTGCGGATCCGAATTCGCGATGTCACCAAGACGGCTGCCCCGCTGACGGAACGGATTGTTCGGCGCGGCATCGGTGCGCTCCAGGCTGCGGACGCCGCGAATGAAAGCGAGTCGGTTCTGACCAACCTCCTCGGTCGCCAATGATCCTCCCGCTGTCATTCTCAAGGCTTCCTGCTGGGCAGAACTCAATTGGTCCCAGAAAAACGTTCGCCCTGTAGTGGAAATCAGCGCACCTGAAGTTGTGTCTGCCGTTGGCGGTAGGGATGTGAGGATGCTGCGATCCGACATCTGCGCATCAGTCAATGCGTCGAGCTTTTCCGCTGCCTTCCAAGTTGGGGTCTCGCTGACCGTACCGTTGCTGGCTACAGCCTTGGCTAACAGATTACCGCTCCAGTTTGCGCTATCGAGCATTGACTGAAATACGACGGTATCAGTTTCGAGTTTGGTGGAGTTGGTGGAAAGCGCCGCGGTGGTGCTGCGCACGTCATTAGCGATTTTGGCAAAAGCTGTTTTTAGACTTTCCACCATGCGGGTCGCATCACTAGCAACATAAAAGTTGTCAGGACGCTTATCGTTTGTAGTAAGCGTTTCTCCGTTGTTCCACCACCAAGCTTGGTCGATGGTATCGCCGAATTCGTAGTCATCTGGAACCTGAAAACCGCCATATTTTGCCGCGAGCCAGTATTGGTTGGCTGCTTTTGCTTCGAGCGTTTGATTTTCCCGTACATCAACCCAATGTGTAGAAATCGTTTGCTTTCCGCCTCGGTCGCTACGTAAATCGGTGGTGTTGGCATAGTAAGCTAGGCCGGCGATGTGAGCGGAGTTACCTCGGCCAGTAAAAACATCGGCCGAGTTTTTCACGATGCCCTCAAGCTGAAAGACTTTTTGTGTCCACTTATGGATATCAAGATCATCCCCAATGACTGGAACGTTTCGATCTTCGTGAGTGTAAACGTCGCCAATGCCGAGGATGACGTTTTTTTGGCAAGAATACTGTATCGGGTCGGACCAATTGGTGATTACGGGGAACTTATCTTGCTGTGCGACGTTTGTAATGTTTGAGTAGGCTGCAACGTTGCCTAGGTTCCTGAAATAGCGCAGTGCTGCGTAGTAGAGTTCGCTTACTGGATCGTTTGATTTGTGGCTGTTCGTTAGCTCGCCAAACTTGTTTATATAATTTATGACGCCGCTATTTCCGATCGCGAAGTTTTGTGGGTTGTCGTAGAAGATGCCGGTGTCGCCCGACCACTCTTTGAGGTCGTTGGCAAGTTCATTGGGCGTGCCTGGCTGTCGTTTTGTTTGTCCTACATAAGTTTGAGGCGATCGCAATACACCGCCATTGCGAGTATTGCCATCCTCGTTGAGGTAGCTAAAGACGCTATAACGAATATCTTTAGCGTACTGCTGGATCAATCCTTCAGGTTTCCAAAGACTGTCGCCGTACTTGGTGCAATTGCTTTCCAGAAGACCTGGTTTACATACTTCCACTCGTACGGCGAAATGCTTGGAAAGTGTCTTTCCGCCTGAGGTGTATGTGAAGCGTACGGTTTTGTTCTTCTGGAAGTCTGTGTTTCCGCTATAGATTGAGCTTGTGATAGAGGTGCTGCCGAACGGCGTTGTTTTGCTTGCATTGGTCGAGGTGAGCGTTCGGTCGGGGAAGTAGCTGGTGCGATTTGCTCTTGTGGCTTTCTCGAGGATCGTAGTGGACGTGGTATCGACTACGCGATAGCCGCCTGTGAGCGCTTTACGGAATGGGTCGATTGTCTGTGTGGTTGCCCAGTTAAGATAATTCCCGCTCCATTTCCCATTGCTGTTTACCGAGCAGTCTCGGGATGTATTCATCTCGGCTACAGGGCTGAAGTATCCCCCTCCATCTGCTGTGGATACGTCTCCAAACACAGGATGAGTAAATGCTTCCTCAATAAATCGATAGCATTTCCCTGAGTCGAAGTAGCCAGTGTAGGTTGTTGAATTGCTGTAAATTCCCAAGTTGGCGACGCTGATAACGGTGGGGAATTCCACTGACGGCACCAATGCGAGATTCCCAGGAACATTTCCTCCGCCAAGCAGCAATGGTGTTTGCGATACATCGGCCGTAGCCTGGCTGGCAGCAAGTGTCCAGCACAGTGCGGTTCCGGCAAGCATCAACGGGCGCAAGGTGCTGGCGGCGCCGTTCCTGGGCATGTGGCGATGATTGAGCGGCATCATGTCACTCCTCTACGAAATACAGGGAACGAAGGGTTACCTTCGAGTCCGGGCTGGCACCGGTGCCGGTTGCCTCTATGCGCACCAGAACAAAATCGAGAATCAGCGACTCTCCAGCGGCGAGCGAGTCGCCTCCGGCGGTCGTCGGGTTGACCATGTTCTGCATGTCGAGCTGCCCAGGATGGGGTAGGCGGGTAATGGTGTAGGTAGGTGCCTGATAAACGCCGCCGTTGAAGCCGGTGAAGGTCACAACATCGGGCGATTCGTCATTGACTGGGTACAGGGCGTCGTTGACCAGGTTGGCGTAATCCGTTTTGACTTCCTGTTCGGCAAACCGAAGCGCTGCCTCGGCAGCCTGGAATGCCAGGTTGTGGTCCCGCATGTTGCCTGCCATGCGTTCCTGAAGATTGGTGTCGCGCATCGCTGCGGCGCCGAGGATGGTGAGCAACAACAGCATGACGAGTGCAACGAGGAGGACAGCCCCTCGTTCTTGTGAATGACCGAAGGATCCCTGTTTCATGGCAAACGATTCCTTATGGCCACAGTGGCGGTATAGACCTGTGCGACCCGGTTGTTCTTGATGGTGACCGTGCCGTCATCTTCATAAAGTGCGTAGTCGTCGTCCCGCTCGATACCGACGGCAGCGGGAAACACGAACGTCTGCGGCTCTTCAAGCACGTTGGTTTCCGGGCTGACCGCCAGTACCGAGATGCGTGCTGAAACCACCTTGTTCCAATCCCCAGTACCGGTGGCGACCAGATTGTTGGTTCCGGCCTTCACGTACTGATCTGCGAGGCGGTCACCGTCCTGGTCCAGTCCATAGGTGACCTGCATATCGATAACGCCTTCAACCAGTTCCTCATCAGCAAAGATGACGTTCGCGCCGGACGGGGTTAGCGCTTTGCGGACGAGCGAAGGAAGTCTTCCGGGATTGTCCCGTACGTAATAGGTATGGCTGCGAAATATGTAGGAGGTGAGCTTCTTCTGGTATGACTGACTCCAATCGGCCGTGGGAACTTCATTGCCCGGTTCGACGTTCTTGCCTGCTCTTTGGAAAGAACTGGCATTAACGTTGTTGGAATTCTGGAAGATGTCGCAGCCGGTAGAGTTACCGAGTAGAACAATCTGGCCTGCGTACGCACCGGTGCCTTTTTCATCGTTTACTTTAACTTCCACGCCCAGGCTTGGCGTTTGAGCATTGTTAGTGCCCTGCGGGTCAAATTCCTTTCCGTCACCGGCATATTTGACAATGAAAGCATCGGTGTCTGCGCGGGTGTTATCCGTCGCGCCAAATATGACTGGCTTGCTGTTATCCCAACCTTGGATAGCGGGTGACGTGCTGAAAGCGTTCTTTTCGTCGGTTGTTGCCGAGCCTAGATCCAAATGACTGAGAGGGTCGCTCAGGCACTCTCCCTTGTAACCGGCCTGACGTATATCGAACGCCATGAACTCAGTTGCGAAGCGGCCCGCTTCCTGTACGCGCGCGACAGCCGTATTGGTCCGGTACATATCCTTGCTGGAAAGGAAAACCTGCAAAACGCCGCCGAGCAAGATCAGACTTATCAGCATGGCGACCATCAGCTCGATGAGCGACAAGCCCATCTGCCGGTTGAGGGAAAGTGATTTCATAGCTGCGTCCGATAGACAAAGGTTTCGCGTTCGTCGTCATCAGCTGCCTCGATGCGCCCGCGATTATCGTTCCACTCGATGGAGATCGTGAAAATTCGGCCGTTGCGCACGACACTGCCTTGAGCATCGGAAGAAAGAAGGCATGAGAGGGAGTTCAGCCACTCAGCCACATCTCTGTCGGCAAGCGATCCGCTAGGAGAAAGCTCCGGGTCGCAGGCCTGGTTCTGCAGTGCAACGTCGTAAACGCCATTGAGCGCATCGGCGCGGTTGGCGCGCATGCGGTCGATGATGTCGTAAGCAAGCACTGTTGCCTGTGATCGATAGTAGGCGCTCTGGTTGCTCTTCAATGCGGTCATTTGCATGCCCGCCAGCCCGAGTAGGCCGATGGAAAGAACCAGCATGGCTACGAGCACTTCGATGAGTGTCGCGCCGCGCTGGTCAGCAGAAGTTGAAGGGGGGCGTCTCATGGGCACGTTCCTTTTGCGCTCGTCACTCGTCCTGTGGCTGTCAAATTGATGCAGTATGCAGACGACACTTCGAACTCGATCTCTGCAGCTGCGGTAGTGAGCAGGCCACTGGGGCGGTAGGTGAGCGTCTCGTTGGGCCCCGTAACGGTATCCTGGCCGCCAACCGCCTCCCAGACCCGAAGTAAGGCCCCACCGTTCACTTTTACCAACCAGCCATTACCCCAGTCGGTGGCGTTTGCGCAGGTGTTGCCGTTGCGTCGACAGATGTCGACGTTAACGCCACGCTTTACCGCCTCGGAGCGAGCGAACTGCAGCGCCGTGGTCAGGTCGTTGGCGATGGTCTGGGTTCGGTTGCTCTGGATGAGGTCTCGAAAAGACGGTGCCGCAATCGCGAGCAGGATCGCGAGGATCGACAACGTGATCAGGAGTTCTATGAGGGTGAAGCCTCGGGAGTACCGCATGGTTCTTCTCGATTGCAAGGTCATCAGATCATCCCGATTTGCCGTTTCGCTTCCCACGCCGCCCGGACGTCCGGTCGGTTTCGAAGACTGTGCGGCATGTTAGGTGCAAAGGTCTTCGGCGGTGGGTGCGGTAAGTCTCGTGCGACCCGTGACGTTGATCACGATCTTCTTCAGGGCTACATCCTGGCGGCACAGAATGAAGCTGCCGTTAAGGCTGTGTGTGGTCCCATCGGGTTTGAAGGTCATGTGCCGCTGCTGACGAAAGTTTCGCCATCTCCAGGAATGGTTGGCTGAAATACTGGTGACCCGTAATGGGACGTCGTCGGTCGCGTTGAATGCGCCGTCGCCGTCGGTATCGTCGAATATGAGAATCTGGCCGCCCCAATCTTTTAAACCATCGCAACCTGACGCTCCGGCACAGATGCTGACTGGCCGCCGGCTGGTTATCGCCCGACTGCGTGCGAAGTTGAGGTCAGCCAAGAGCTGATTGACCTGCGTACGTTGTCTGACGGAATCGAGGGCGGCGGTAAAGCTTGGTATCGCGAGCGCTAGCACAATGGAAAGTACGACGAGGGTCAGAAGCAACTCGATAAGCGTGAAGCCTTGATTCTGGTTCGGCATGGTGCAGTTCCTTTGCAAGTATCATGTTCGCCGTCCTGGCAGTACCGCTTTGTTTCATTTAATTAATGAAGCACGGCCGTTGTAGACCAGCGCTGCGGTGAGTCCAAGGATAAATGGCTGAAATTGTGAACCTGAGTGCCGGAGGCTGCGTGAAGCAACATGTGATTGTGGTAGGGGGCGGCGTTATCGGTCTGCTGACAGCTTACAAACTGGCTACTGCAGGCGCGCCGGTAACGTTGACCGAGGCATCTGCAACAGGCACCGAAGCCTCCTGGGCTGGCGGCGGGATCGTTTCGCCTCTGTACCCGTGGCGTTACAGCCCGGCGGTTACGGCGCTGGCGCATTGGTCGCAGGATTTCTATCCGCAGCTCGGCGAGCGGCTTCTGGAAGAGACCGGGGTGGACCCTGAGGTGCATGTGACGGGCCTCTACTGGCTCGACCTGCACGACGAGGCCGAGGCGCTGAGCTGGGCTGAGCGTTATGGCCGACCGATGCAAGCGGTGCCGATGGAGGCGGTACATCGGGCGGTGCCTTCGCTGGGCGATGGATACCAGCGGGCCGTGTATATGCAGGGAGTTGCCAATATTCGCAATCCGCGGCTGCTGCAGGCGTTGCGTGCGGCGCTGCGGCAGCTGCCCAATGTGAATGTGATCGAGCATTGCCCGGTCGAGAGCTTTCTGCAGGATGGCTCGCGGGTCGTGGGTGTGAGGACGGCGCAGGGCGATATGCGGGCTGATCACGTGGTCGTCGCGGCCGGTGCCTGGAGCGCCCAGTTGCTGGCGACTCTGGGACTGCAGATCCCGGTCAAGCCGATGAAGGGGCAGATGATCCTCTTCAAGTGCGCCGAAGACTTCCTGCCGAGCATGGTGCTGGCCAAGCGGCGCTATGCGATTCCGCGGCGCGACGGCCATATCCTGGTCGGCAGCACGCTGGAAGATGCCGGTTTCGACAAGACGCCCACTGAGGATGCGCTGCAAAGCCTGCGAGCGACCGCAATCGAATTGCTGCCCGCGCTGGCCGACGCGCAAGTGGTCAAGCACTGGGCAGGTCTGCGGCCCGGTTCGCCGGACGGCGTGCCTTATATCGGAGCGGTGAGTGGCTTCGATGGGCTGTGGCTGAACTGCGGGCACTTCCGCAACGGGTTGGTACTGGCTCCGGCGTCCTGCCAGCTACTCGCGGACCTGATGCTCGGCCGCGAGCCGATCGTCGATCCAGCGCCTTATGCGCCAGCCGGGCGACTTGCTGATCAGAGGGGCTGATCGGCTCTTCGCCGTGCTCCAGCCTCACGAAGTCCGGGCTTCGATCCTGCTGCCCGGACGCTGTCCTGCTAGCGACTCGCATTGCTGGTAAATTAGCCGGCACTTCGGCTCTGCCAGGCAGAGCCAGATTGGCGAGTGAGGTATATGTGGCGAAGAAAACCACTTCCCTGGCCGGCTTGAGCGGGCTGGTCTATTCCACCGATGCTGGTCGGCATTGTCCTGAGTGCAGTCAACCGCTGGGCAGTTGCATCTGCAAACAGAGCGTTCTGCCCGAAGGCGACGGCATTGCGCGGGTACGTCGCGAGAGCAAGGGGCGAGGCGGCAAGACGGTGACCACCATCAGCGGCGTACCCCTGCCGGAAAGCGAACTCAAGGAACTGGCCAGCGCGCTGAAGCGCCGCTGCGGTACCGGCGGGGCGCTGAAAGACGGCGTCATCGAGATCCAGGGTGATCACGTGCAGCTGCTGATTGACGAGCTGACCAAGCGTGGCTTCAAGGCCAAGAAGTCCGGCGGCTGATGTCGCTGTGACCGCCTCACCAATTTTCACCTTTTTACGCATATCGGCTGTCGAAGCCGCATAGCCTTCGCTGGGCGCATCTGCCTGAGGCGAAACGTTCAATTCTTTCCGGGAGGCTTCGATGCCCGTACGACGCACACGTAAAGATGACGGTAGCCAGTGGACCGCTGCCGATAGCCGCAGCCTCTATGGCATTCGCCACTGGGGGGCCGGTTACTTCGCCATCAATGATCAGGGCAATGTCGAAGTGCGCCCGCAGGGACCGAGTGGTGAGCCGATCGAGTTCAACGGGCTGATCGAGCAATTGCGCGAGGCGGGGCTGTCGCTGCCGCTGTTGGTGCGTTTCCCTGGCATCCTGCAGGACCGCGTGCGGCGCCTCACCGGAGCCTTCGACGCCAACATCGAGCGCATGGAGTACGCCGGCAAGTACACCGCGTTGTACCCGATCAAGGTCAACCAGCAGGAAGCGGTGGTGGAGAACATCATCGCCACGCAGAACGTCTCCATCGGTCTGGAGGCGGGCTCCAAGCCGGAGCTGATGGCGGTGCTGGCGCTGGCGCCGAAGGGCGGCACCATCGTCTGCAACGGCTACAAGGACCGCGAGTTCATTCGGCTGGCGCTGATGGGGCAGAAGCTCGGCCACAAGGTGTTCATCGTCATCGAGAAGGAGTCCGAGGTCGGCCTGGTGATCGAGGAGGCCAACGAGCTCAAGCTGACCCCGCAGGTCGGCCTGCGTGTGCGCCTGTCGTCGCTCGCGTCTTCGAAGTGGGCCGATACCGGCGGCGAGCGCTCCAAATTCGGCCTGTCCGCGGCGCAGCTGCTTTCGGTGATCGAGCGCTTCCGCGCGGTGGGGATGGATCAGGGCATCCGCCTGCTGCATTTTCATATGGGCTCGCAGATTGCCAACCTGGCCGACTACCGCCAGGGCTTCCGTGAGGCTATTCGTTACTACGCCGAATTGCGCGCCCTCGGGCTGCCGGTGGATTACATCGATGTCGGCGGCGGCCTGGGCGTCGACTACGACGGCACCCACTCGCGCAACGCCAGTTCGATCAACTACGACATCGACGAATATGCCGGTACCGTGGTCGGCATGCTCAAGGAGTTCTGCGAGGCACAGGGCCTGCCGCACCCGAACATCTTCTCCGAGAGCGGGCGGGCCATGACGGCGCATCACGCGGTGCTGGTCATGCAGGTCACCGACGTCGAGCGACACAACGACGAGTTGCCGGTGATCGATAACTACGACGATCTGCCGGAAATCGTGCAGTCGCTGGCCGATCTGCTCGGCCCGACCGATCCGGAAATGGTTACCGAGACCTACTGGCGCGCCACCCATTACATGAGCGAGTCCAGCGCGCAGTACGCGTCCGGCAAGCTGACGCTGGCGCAGAAGGCACTGGCCGAGCAGAGCTACTTCGCCATCTGCCGACGCCTGTACAACCAGCTCAAGGCCCGTCAGCGCTCGCATCGGGCGGTGCTCGACGAGCTCAACGACAAGCTGGCAGACAAGTACATCTGTAACTTCTCGGTATTCCAGAGCCTGCCGGACACCTGGGCGATCGACCAGATCCTGCCGATCGTGCCGCTGCAGCGGTTGACCGAGGAGCCGGTGCGGCGCGCCGTGCTGCAGGATCTGACCTGCGACTCGGACGGCAAGATCAAGCACTACGTCGACGAGCAGAGCATCGAGAGCAGCATGCCGGTGCACGAGGTTGCGCCTGGCGAGGAGTACTTCCTCGGCGTGTTCCTGGTGGGTGCCTATCAGGAGATTCTCGGCGACATGCACAACCTGTTCGGCGATACCGATTCGGTGAACGTCTATCAGCGCGAGGACGGTAGCTACTACCACGCCGGCATCGAGACCCATGACACCATCGAGGACATGCTGCGCTATGTGCATCTGTCGCCCGAGGAGCTGATGACCTACTACCGCGACAAGGTCGCCAGCGCCCAGCTGAGCGCCAAGGAGCGCACGCAGTACATCGACGCGCTGCGCCTGGGCCTGACGCGTTCGTCCTACCTGACGCCCTGATGGGTGCCCGGCGTCAGCCGGGCATGACGCCAAAGCCCCGTGCCATCAGCGCCGCCAGCAGGGGAATCAGCGCGAGCAGCAGCAGCTCCAGGCGGATGGTCAGCTTGATCCACCTGGCGCTGCCGCTCGAGACGGTCGGCGCCTGGCCTGCCATGAGCGCGGGTCGCCAGCGCAGGAACGTCAGCGTCGGGTAGATGGACAGGACGGCGACGACCACGAACAGACCGACCTTGGCGTGAAAGAAGCTGTTCTTCAGGTAGTAGTCCAGTCCCTTGCCGTAGAAGACCGCCCGGGCGATGCCGCTCGCCAGCACGGCCGCGGCCGTGATGCCAAAGGCGATGTCGATGCGGAACAGGCTGCGCGCGCGCTCCAGCGTCAGCGGCTGGCGGAACAGCTGGTGCTCCAGCAGCAACAGGGCAAAGAGCAGGAAGATCGCCAGAAAGTGCAGGTAGGCGGCAATGGCGTAGGCCATGTTCAGCGTCCTTCGGAATGTGTGGTGCCAGGCGTGCTCATGGTAAACCAGGCGCCGCGGCGCTGCAGACGCAAGGCGAGCACGCCTAGGCAGATGCCGCGCGTCAGCATGAAGGCGAGAAACGCCAGCCACAAGCCGTGATTGCCGAGCCCCTGCAGCAGCCAGCCCAACGGCAACGTCAGCGCCACCGCCAGCAGCATGCTGTCGCGCATCTCCCGGGCGCGGGTGGCACCGATGAACAGACCATCGAGCAGATAGCTCCAGATCGCGATCAGCGGCAGCGCTGCCAGATAGGGCAGGTAGGTCAGCGCCAGCTGGCGGACCTCCGGGATGTCGGTCTGCAGCTGGATGAACAGCTGTCCGCCATAAAGGAAGAACAGGCCGAAGGCGACGCTGGCCAGCAAAGACCAACCCCCGGCAACCACCATCACCCGCTGCAGTGCCGTGCGATCGCCGGCACCGATGGCATGCCCGCTCAAGGCTTCCACGGCATGGGCCAGTCCGTCGAGGGCGTGGGCGGTCAGCAGTAGGCCGTTGAGCAGCAGGGCGTTGGCGGCGACGGTGGCATCGCCCAGGCGGGTGCCCTGCACCGTGACCAGGAAGAACACCAGCTGCAGCGCCAGCGAGCGCAGGAAAATGTCGCGGTTGACCGCCATCAGCGGGCGCCAGCTTGTCCAGTGCCGCAGCGCGCGGGTGTCGAGTCGGCCGGGATAACGCGCCAGGGCCTTGCGAGTAAGGGCCAGGCCAAGCAGCGCGCCGCTCCATTCGGCGATCACCGAGGCGCGCGCGGCCCCGGCCACGCCCCAGTCGAGGCCGAGCACGAACCACAGGTCCAGCGCGACATTGATGAGGTTGGTCGTCAACAGAATGGCCAGCGGCGCGCGGGCGTTCTGCGTGCCGAGAAACCAGCCGATCAGTGCATAGCTGGCCAGCGCGGCGGGCAGGCCGAACAGGCGCGTGTGGAAATAGTCGCGGGTCAGGTCGTCCAGTTCCGCCGAGGGTTGCATCAGCTGCAGCGCGGCGCCTTTGAGCGGCACGCCGATCACGCCCAGCAGCAGGGCGAAGCCGAGGGCCAGCAATAGCCCCTGCAACAGGATCTGGCGCAGCGCGCCGCCATCGTTGCGGCCAGCGGCCTGGGCGGCGAAACCGGTCGTGCCCATGCGCAGGAAGCCCATCACCCACACCAGCAGCGTGTACAGGCTGCCGCCAACCGCCACCGCGCCCAGCTGGTGAGCGTGCGGCAGATGGCCGATCACGCTGCTGTCCACCAGCGCGACCAGCGGCACGGACAGGTTCGACAGGATCATCGGCGCCGCCAGCGCCCATACCTTCTGGTGCGTGGGCGCGTGGCGCCAGGCGGCAAGCATGCGGGACATTACGGGCCTCCGGGACGGCCCGGCACTATACGTGGCCTGTGGGAAAAGAGGAAAAACCGCAGTGCCCGGGGCGCACCGGGCGATGTGTCGGCGCGATCAGTGAATCAGCCAGCTCAGCAGCCACAAGCCGAGGAACAGCCAGACCAGCCCGCCGATGATCGAGCCGCGGAAGAATGAGCGAACGGCCGCGACCAGCAACAGCAGGCCGATAACCAGCGCGACCAGGCTCAGCAGCGAGCGGTCCATTCCCAGCGTGCGGGAAAGCCCCTCGAGGAAATTGTGTCCGGCTCTGGCAAAAAGGCCGAAGAAGTCGCCCAGTCCCTCGACAATGAAACGTATGACTGCGCCCAGCGCCTGTCCCAGCCATTCGAAGAATCCTTCTACCCGCATGTATCACTCTCCTGAACGTTCGATTGCGGCGCGCAAGCGCAGCCCTGGGTATTTGGCTGCAGGCCGGGACCGAGAGTTCAATTGGTCAAGCCGGAACAAAGCCGCAATGGGGCGGTCGGTATGAGGCTGCGTAGTCTCTGGCGAGCCCCCTGTGCCCCTGCCTTCATTCCATTGCAACAACTCCCGGGCAGCCTGTCCGGTATTCCCTGAGAGAGAAACCTGATGATGCGAGCCCTTGCCCGAGCGCAACTGGGACGAATCGCGACGCTGCGCCCGGCCTGGATATATGGCGGCGTTCTGTTCGGCTTGCTGTACGCCGCCCTGACGCTGCATCTGGACGAGCGCCTGTTCTATACGCTGAAAACCGCCTGGCATGAGCACAGCTGGGAGCGGCGCAGCCTGTGGCTGCCGGAATACCGGGTGAAGATCGATGCGCTGCCCGTGGCTACGGTTAAGGACAACCTGTCCGGGCTGACCTACGACGAGCGTCGCGGCCATCTGTGGGCCGTGGTCAACAACCCGGAGGAGCTGCTGGCGCTGGGTCGTGATGGTGAGTTCATCGCCCGCTATCCGCTGCAGGGCTTCGAAGATGTCGAGGGTGTGACCTATCTGGGTGACGGCCTGCTGGTGCTGACCGAAGAGCGCCAGCAGGCGCTGGTCGTGGTGCAGGTGCCGGACCTGGCCGGCCCGCTGCGCCGTGCCGAAGCGCGCTCCATCACCCTGGCCCTGAACGACGAGGACAATACCGGTTTCGAGGGCGTGGGTTACGACCGCACCGGCGATCGGCTGTTCGTGGTCAAGGAGCACTCGCCACGCAAGCTCTATGAAATACAGGGCATCAAACGCAGCCTGGCGGGCGACATGGACATCAAAATCATCGACCGCGAGGCCTGGATCGACAAGCTGGACATGGCCAGCGACCTGTCGTCGGTGCATTTCGACGAGCAGACCGGTCACCTCGTGCTGCTCAGCGACGAGGCGAAGATGATGCTGGAGCTGGATGCCGAAGGTGACCTGGTCAGCTTCCGCTCGCTATGGCGCGGTTTCGCCGGGCTTGAGCGCAGCGTACCGCAGGCCGAGGGCATGACCTTCGATGCGCAGGGCAATCTCTATCTGGTCAGCGAGCCCAATCTGTTCTACGCCTTCGAGCACGAGTGACCAGGTTAGCCACGCTGGATCAGCCAGACTCCGGCGAAGATCAGCAGCAGGCCGGCCACCTTGCCCAGGCTGATGGGTGACTGACGAAAGCCGGCCCAGCCGAAGTGGTCCAGCAGCAGGGCGACGAATAGCTGACCGGCCAGCAAGAGTGCCATGAACAGCAGCGCGCCGGTGCGCGGCGCGGCGAAGGCGGCGGTGGCGATAAAGAAGGCGCCCAGCAGGCCGCCGCACCAGTGCCACCAGTGCAGGCCCTTGAGGGTCTGCAGCGCCGGGATATCGCGCTGCACTGCCACGATGACGAACAGCGCCAGTGTTCCCACGGTGAACGAAAGCAATGCCGCGCCCATGACGTTGCCGAGCTGGCGCGCCACCTGACCGTTGATCCCGGCCTGCAACGGCAGCATGGCTCCGGCAATGAACGGCAGGGTGAGCAACCACCAGGCAACAGCAGGCATTTCGGGTCTCCGGATCAGGGGCGCGACAGTATGGCGAGTGCGGCGACCGCTCGCCAGCACCCTGACAGATTCGGGCATTTCGTTCAGCGTGGTGGATACTGCGACAGCACCCGCGCCACCAGCTCGCGCATGCTGCCAGCGCGTTGCTCGGGGGTACTCTGGCGGCTGCTCAGGGTCTGCTCGGCGCTGCCACGCCAGACCAGCTTGCCATCGGTAGCGTCATACAGGTCGATCTGCAAGGTGCCGACCTGGTAGTCGATGGTGCGGGTGTCGGTGAGCATCGGTCCGCCCCAGTAGCCATACCAGGGATAACCCCATGCGCCGGATGTGGTCGTGTATTGCTGGGTTCGCTGGTCGACGATGTACCAGGCCTGCACCTGCACGCCGGCCGCGGCAGCCGCCGTGGCGGGACGCAGTCCGCGCTGGTCCAGTTGCTCGGCAATGGCGTCGCGGATGCGCTGCTCGGTGAGGTCGCTCTGTATGCGCGGGTCATCCGGCCGGTACTGCAAGGCCGGCTCCTTCCAGCTCCAGGCGCGATAGGCGGAGAAGTCCCGTGTCGGATCGAAATCGCGCTGCACCTGCGGGCCCTGGCAGGCGACGAGGGTGAGGAGTAGGGGAATCAGCAACAGGCGGCGGAACATGATCGTTCTCCAGGGAAGGGTCTGCTCAGTCTAGGCCCGGCGCCTTCGTTCGGCGCGTAGCCACTTGCCGCACTCAGCGCGGCGGATAATCGGCCAGCGCCCGCTCGACGGCCTGGCGCACCGCATCTTGCTGCTTGGCCCGGCTGCCGCTCAGGCGCGCTTCGGCACGATTGCTCCAGACCGATTGCCCGGAGGCCGCATCGAACATCTCAATGCGCACCGAGACGACTTCCTCCTCGTAGTTGCGCACGATGGGCACGCTGGTGCCGACGCCATACCCGGTGCCGTAGCCACCGCCATAACGGCCTACGCCGACATGCGGGCCGTAGCCGTAGTTGTCGTAGGTCTGGCGGACTCGGGTTTCCTTGTTGGCGCTGGCAGTGATCCGCACATCGCCCGGAGCATTGTTCGGTGCCGGTCGCAGGCCATGTTGATCGAGGGCGCCGGCGACCATTTCCTGCAGTTCTTCACCGCTGATCGAGGCCGTGCCCGCTGGCGGGCTGCGCCAGCTCCAGTGCTGGTAACTGGAGAAGTCCCGGGGCGCGGCCGGGTAGGTGGGCGCCTGGATCTGTTCCACCGGAGGGGCGGGCGGGATCGGCGCCGATTCATCTGTATAGGGGTTCTGGCTCTGGCAGGCCGCGAGGGTCAGGCAGAGCAAGGGCATAAGCGCGCGGGTCGACATGGATACCTCCCGGCCGGCTCAGCGTGGCCGGCACAACCAGTGCAAATAGCGCCCGAGGCCGGCGAAGGTGGGATGGCGACGGTAAGCCAGTTCCATCTCTATGAGGTCGGCCGGCTCGGTGCGGGCCTGGAAATCGGCGGGCATGTAGTCATGGAAAACGCGCACGCCACTGCTGGATTCGACCTGCCAGTGCGGCGCGAGTTGCGCAGCCAGTTCGCGTGGGTCCAGCGGTTGCTGCGGCGTCAGGCTCTGCCGTTCACCGGCATAGGTCTGGCTGCGCAGCTTCTTGAAGTGGCCCTTGAGCAGGTTGCGGTAGATCAGCGCATCGCGGTTGTAGAAGGCCAGCGACAGCCAGCCATCGGCCGCGGTCAGGCGGTGCAGCACTGGCAGGACCGCCTGGGGCTCGGCGAGCCACTCCAGCACGGCGTGGCAGATGACCAGGTCGAAGCGGCCGTCGACATGCGCTTCGACCTCCTGCCAGGGCACCTGGATGAAGGTGGCCTGCTGACCGGCGTCGGCGAACTGCTGGCGGGCGCCTTGCAGCATCGGTTCGGCGGGTTCGGCGAGGGTGACCGCATGGCCCTGCTGCGCCAGCCAGAGGCTCATATGGCCGAGCCCGGCGCCGATGTCCAGCACCCGCAGCGGGCGCGGCGGCAGGATCTCGGCCAGGTCGGCCTGCAGCACGGCCAGGCGGATCGCGCCCTTGGCGCCGCCGTAGATCTTCTCGGCGAAACGCGTCGCCAGCTCGTCGAAATGGCGATCGCTCATCGGACGAAGCGCCGCTCGTTGTCGGCCAGCTTGTCCAGCAGAGCCTGTTCCATGTCGATCCCCAGCTCGCTGCACATCAGCAGCAGGTACATGAGGATGTCGCCGACCTCCTGGCCAGTGTGCTCGAGCTTGTCGGCCGATAGCTGGCGCGACTCGTCCTCGGTCTGCCACTGGAAGATTTCCACCAGCTCGGCCATTTCCACACTGGCGGCCATGGCGAGGTTCTTCGGGCTGTGAAAGCGCTGCCAGTCGTTGCGATCGCGGATCGCATGCAGGCGCTGGGTGATCTGTTCGATGTTCATCAGGGGACGCGGGCTGTTCGAAAGACCACAAGCTTCCGTCAGTGCGTCGGCGCCCGCAAGAGGGCGTCAGCCGCGGCGGACTTTCAGCTCGCGCTCGATGGCGATCACGCCGGGGCGGTAGTCGCCCTGTTCGATGGCGCGAATGGCCTGCTCCAGCACCCGCTCGGCGATCTGCGCGTGCTGCTGGGAAATCGCGTTGACCCGGATCGGCAGGAAATCCAGCAACTGCGCATCACCGAAGGTGCCCAGCCGCAGCTGTTCGGGCCAGAGCAGGTCGCGCTCGCGCAGCGCGTCGAACACGCCTTCGAGCAGTACGTAGGCGGTGGTGATCAGCGCATCGGGCAACGCGCCGCGGTCGAGCAGGGCGAGCATCTGCGCGCGGCCGCAGGCGCGGCTGAACTGCTCGGCACGCAGGATGCTGACCGGCCCGAGGTGCTGCGCCAGCGCCTGCTGGAATCCTTCCTCGCGCTGCTGGCTGATGCGCAGCGCCGGGCGCGCGCTGATCAGGGCGACATGCGCCTCGGGCGGCACGTCCAGCGAGCGGGTCAGCTGCGCGCCGGCTTCGCGGTCGTCGCTGACCACCGAACAGAAGTGCTCGGCATCCAGCGCACGGTCCAGTGCGATCACCGGCGTGCCGGTCGCCTGGACCTTGCGGTACCCGGCATCGTCCGCCGGCAGGCAGCTGGCGACGATCAGCGCATCGCAGCGTCGCGAGCGCAGCACCTGGATGACCTGGCGCTCGGTGTCCGGCTCGTCGTCGGTCCCGGCGATCAGCAACTGGTAGCCGCGCTGTCGCGCACGCTGCTCGAGCAGCTTGGCCAGGCGTGCATAGCTGGGGTTTTCCAGGTCCGGCACGATGAAACCGAGGGTCCGGGACTGCCCGCGGCGCAGCCCGGCGGCCTGTTGGTCGAGCTGAAAACCCTGCTGCTCGGCGACCGCTAGCACGCGCTCGACCGTGGCTGGACTGATCCGTCGCTGCGCGGCCTTGCCGTTGAGCACGTAGCTGGCGGTGGTTACCGAAACGTTGGCGAGGCGGGCGATGTCGGTCAGTTTCAACTGGGGGCCTAAGACGGGTGGTATGAACTCGGGCTTCTAGAATTACCCAATATTGCGTAATGTGCCAGCCTTGGCTGAAACGTTTCAGCAGCTCTCAGGTCTGAAGCGCCAGCCCAGGATTCGGGCAATGCCGGCGCACCGTCGGCCACAACAATCGCGAGCCCCGCAGGAGTTCTCCATGCTTGAGTTGAATGCGCAGCACATCCACATGCATCAGGCCGCGGCGGACAAACCGGCCGCCCTGGCCCTGCTCGGCGAGGTGCTGGTTGCCGACGGGCTGGTGGCGCCCGGCTACCTGGACGGCTTGCGCGCACGCGAAGCCCAGGGCTCGACCTTTCTCGGCCAGGGCATCGCGATCCCCCATGGCACCCCGGAAACCCGCGATCAGGTGTTCACCACGGGCGTGCGGCTGCTGCATTTTCCGGAGGGTGTCGACTGGGGCAACGGCCAGCAGGTCCACCTTGCCATCGGCATCGCCGCGCGTTCCGACGAGCATCTGCGTCTGCTGCAGCTGCTGACCCGCGCCCTCGGTGAGGGCGACCTCAGTGAGGCGCTGCAGAACGCCGAAAGCCCCGAGGCGATCATCGCGCTGCTGCAGGGCGCGCCGCAGGAACTGGCGCTCGATGGCGAGCTGGTGGGGCTGGGCGTCGCCGCCGAGGACTTCGATGAGCTGGCCTGGCAGGGCGTCAAGCTGCTCAAGCGCGCCGAGTGCGTGGTCTCCGGCTTCAATGCCGGGCTCGCGCTCGACCAGGCCTTGCCGCTGGGTGAGGGCCTCTGGTGGCTGAGCAGCGAGCAGTCGGTGCAGCGACCGGGGCTGGCGTTCGTCACACCCGCCGCGTCGCTGGATCATCACGGCCAGCCGCTCAACGGCCTGTTCGTGCTGGCCAGCCTCGGCGAAGCGCACCGGGCGATGCTCGAGCGCCTGTGCAACCTGCTGATCGAGGGGCGCGGCGCGGAGCTGAGCCAGGCGACCTCCAGTCGCACAGTGCTCGAAGCCCTGGGCGGCGACGTGCCGGCGGACTGGCCGAGTGCCCGCGTGCCGCTGGCCAATGCCCATGGCCTGCACGCACGGCCCGCCAAGGTGCTGACCGAGGTCGCACAGGCCTTTGCCGGCGAGATCCGGGTGCGCCTGGCCGGCAGTCAGAGCGCGGGGGTGTCCGCCAAGAGCCTGAGCAAGCTGCTGGCGATGGGCTCGCATCGTGGGCAGGTGCTGGAGTTCATCGCCGAGCCCTCGATCGCCGATGATGCGCTGCCGGCATTGGTGCGCGCGGTGGAAGAAGGGCTCGGCGAGGAAATCGAGCCGCTGCCAGCCGGCGGGGAGTCGGCGGAGCAGCCAGCTGCCACCGTGCAACTGCATGAAGCCGCCCAGGACGTGCCCGCCCTGCGGGCCGGCGAGCAGGTGATCGGCATCGCCGCCTCGCCCGGCATCGCCATCGGCCCGGTGCTGGTGCGCAAGCCGCAGGCGATCGACTATCCGCGGCGCGGCGAATCGCCCGCCGTCGAGCTGCAGCGGCTCGACGCGGCGCTGGACAAGGTGTTCGCGGAAATCGGCACGCTGATCGCGCAGAGCCAGGTCGCCAGCATCCGCGACATCTTTACCACCCACCAGGCCATGCTCAGGGATCCTGCCCTGCGCGAAGAGGTGCAGGTGCGCCTGCACAAAGGCCTCAGCGCCGAAGCGGCCTGGATGGAGGAAATCGAAAGCGCGGCGCAGCAGCAGGAGGCGCTGCATGACCAGCTGCTCGCCGAGCGTGCGGCCGACCTGCGCGACGTGGGCCGCCGCGTGCTGGCCTGCCTGGCCGGTGTCGAAGCCGAGCAGGCCCCGGATGAGCCCTACATTCTGGTGATGGACGAGGTGGCGCCGTCGGACGTCGCCACCCTCAATGCCCAGCGCGTCGCCGGCATTCTCACCGCCGGCGGCGGCGCCACCTCGCACAGCGCCATCATTGCCCGGGCGTTGGGTATTCCGGCCATCGTCGGCGCCGGGCCCGGTGTGCTCGGCCTGGCGCCCAACACCTTGCTGCTGCTCGATGGCGAGCGCGGTGAGCTGCTGGTGGCGCCGAGCGATACGCAGCTCGAACAGGCCCGGGGCGAGCGCGCCGCGCGGGAGGAACGCAAGCGCCTGGCCCATGAGCGACGTCTGGAGCCGGCGATCACCCGTGACGGCCATCCGGTGGAGATCGCTGCCAACATCGGCGCCGCCGGCGAGACGCCCGAGGCGGTGGCGCTCGGTGCCGAGGGCATCGGTCTGCTGCGCACCGAGCTGGTGTTCATGAACCACGCTCAGGCGCCGGATCAGGCGACCCAGGAAGCCGAATACCGCCGTGTGCTGGAAGCCCTCGAAGGCCGGCCATTGGTGGTGCGCACGCTCGATGTCGGCGGCGACAAGCCGCTGCCGTACTGGCCGATGCCCGCCGAGGAAAACCCCTTCCTCGGTGTACGCGGCATTCGCCTGAGCCTGCAGCGCCCGGACATCCTCGAAACCCAGCTGCGCGCCTTGCTCGCATCCGCCGACGGCCGGCCGCTGCGGATCATGTTTCCCATGGTCGGCAATATCGAGGAATGGCGCACCGCCAAGGCGCTGGTCGATCGCCTGCGCGTCGAACTGCCGGTGGCCGACCTGCAGGTGGGCATCATGATCGAGATCCCGTCCGCCGCGCTGATCGCGCCGGTGCTGGCGCAGGAAGTCGATTTCTTCAGCATCGGCACCAACGATCTGACCCAGTACACGCTGGCCATCGACCGTGGCCACCCGACGCTGTCCGGCCAGGCCGATGGCCTGCACCCGGCCGTGTTGCGCCTGATCGGCATGACGGTGGAAGCCGCCCACGCGCAGGGCAAATGGGTCGGCGTCTGCGGCGAGCTGGCCGCCGATGCGCTGGCGATACCCATGCTGGTGGGGCTGGGCGTTGACGAGTTGAGCGTGTCGGCGCGCAGCATTGCGCTGGTCAAGGCGCGGGTGCGCGAGCTGAACTTCGTCGCCTGTCAGCAACTCGCTCAGCAGGCCCTGATGTTGCCCGGCGCCCATGAAGTGCGCGCCTTCGTCGGGGAGCACTGCTGATGGCGCGCGTATTGACCGTCACCCTCAATCCCGCGCTGGATCTCACCGTGCAACTGCCCGCGCTGCGCCTGGGCGAAGTCAATCGCAGCGACAACCTGCAGGTGCATGCCGCGGGCAAGGGGCTCAACGTCGCCCAGGTCCTGGCCGATCTTGGCCATCAGCTGACCGTGACCGGCTTTCTCGGCGAAGCCAATGCCCAGCCTTTCGAGCAGCTGTTCGCCGCGCGGGGCTTCGCCGACGAATTCGTCCGCGTGGCGGGCGAGACCCGCAGCAACATCAAGCTGGCCGAGGCGGATGGGCGAATTACCGACATCAATGGCCCGGGGCTGGAGGTCGGCGCCGCCCAGCGCGAGGAGCTGCTCGCCCGCCTCGAACGCCTGGTGCCGGGCCATGAGCTGGTCGTGGTGGCCGGCAGCCTGCCGCGCGGCGTCGAGGTGCCGTGGTTCGTCGAGCTGCTGCAGCGGCTCGCGCGGCTCGGTGCGCGTGTTGCGCTGGACACCAGTGGCGCGGCGCTGCGCGAAGGGCTGGCACTGTCACCCTGGCTGATCAAGCCCAACGAAGAGGAACTGGCCCAGGCCCGCGACCTCGATCCGGCCGACGCGCAGGCCCTGGCCGACGAGGCGCGCCGCCTGAATGCCCGCATCGAGCATGTCGTGATGTCCCAGGGCGCCGCAGGGGTCAGCTGGTTTTCGCCGGCTGCCGCGTGGCATGCCCAGCCGCCCAAGGTGCGGGTGGTCAGCACCGTGGGCGCGGGGGATTCGCTGCTGGCCGGCATGCTCCACGGCTTGCTGGCGGGTTGGCCGGCCGAGCGAACGCTGGCGCATGCCACGGCGATTGCCGCTCAGGCCGTCGGGCAGGTTGGCTTCGGTATCACTGATCGGGCGCAACTGGCCGAGCTTGAAGCGGCCGTGCGGCTGCAGCCGCTCAGCCAATAATTACAAGAGGTGAAGGAATGAATCTGCTCATCATCACGGCCTGCCCCAACGGAATGGTCACCAGCGTGCTGACCTCGCGCTTGCTCGAAGCCGCGGCTCATCGCCTGGGCTGGTCGACCGCCGTGGAAGTCCACGACCCCAAGGCCATCGGTTCGCCGCTCACGCCCGCGCAGATCGCCAACGCCGATCTGGTGGTGGTGGTGAAAACCGGGCCATTGTCGCTGCAACGCTTCGTCGGCAAGCGTGTCGTGCAGTCGACCCCGTCCGAGGCCCTGCTCGACCCGGAAGGCTTCCTGCGCAGCGCCGCCGATACCGCGACCGAACTGCAGCCGGTCGACGAAGCCGACGCCGCGCCTTCCGCCGGCAAACCCAAGCTGGTGGCCATCACCGCCTGCCCGACCGGCGTGGCGCACACCTTCATGGCCGCCGAGGCGCTGCAGCAGGCGGCCGCGCGCAAAGGCTACGACCTGCAGGTGGAGACGCGCGGCTCGGTGGGCGCGCGCAACCTGCTCGACCCCCAGGCCATCGAGGCGGCCGACGCGGTGCTGCTGGCGACTGATATCGAGGTGGATGTCACCCGTTTCGCCGGCAAGCGCGTGTTCCGCTGCGGCACCGGTGTCGCACTGAAACAACCGGAGGCGACGCTGGATCGCGCGCTGCAGGAAGCGGCCGTGCTCGGCGGTGGCGTCACGGCAAGTGCCGCTACGGGAGAGCAGAAAGCGGAGAAGACCGGTGTCTACAAGCACCTGCTGACCGGGGTGTCCTACATGCTGCCGATGGTGGTGGCGGGCGGTCTGTTGATCGCCCTGTCGTTCGTCTTCGGCATCGAGGCGTTCAAGGAGGAGGGCACGCTAGCCGCTGCCTTGATGAAGATCGGCGGCGAAACCGCCTTCCAGCTGATGGTGCCGCTGCTGGCCGGCTACATCGCCTATTCCATTGCCGACCGCCCGGGTCTGGCGCCCGGCATGATCGGCGGCTTGCTGGCCGGCACGCTCGGCGCGGGCTTCATTGGCGGCATCATCGCCGGTTTCGTCGCCGGCTATGCGGCCAAGGCGGTGAGTCGCTGGATTCCGCTGCCGGCCAGCGTCGAGTCGCTCAAGCCGATCCTGATCATTCCACTGCTGGCCAGCCTGGTAACGGGCCTGGTGATGATCTACATCGTCGGCACACCGGTGGCGAAGCTGCTCGCCGGGCTCACCGAATTCCTCGACACCATGGGCACCTCCAACGCCATCCTGCTCGGGCTGCTGCTGGGCACCATGATGTGCGTCGACCTCGGTGGACCGGTGAACAAGGCGGCCTATGCCTTCTCCGTCGGGCTGCTCGCTTCGCAAAGCTACGCGCCGATGGCCGCGACCATGGCCGCCGGCATGGTGCCGCCGATCGGCATGGGCATCGCCACGCTGATCGCCCGGCGCAAGTTCGCCCAGACCGAGCGCGAAGCCGGCAAGGCCGCGCTGGTGCTGGGTTGCTGCTTCATCTCCGAGGGCGCGATTCCCTTCGCTGCCAAGGACCCGCTGCGGGTGATTCCCGCCAGCATCGCCGGCGGTGCGCTGACCGGTGCGCTGTCCATGGCGTTCGGTGCCAAGCTGCTGGCGCCCCATGGCGGCCTCTTCGTGCTGCTGATCCCCAACGCGATCAACCATGCGTTGCTCTACCTGGTCGCGATCCTGGCCGGGAGCCTGCTGACCGGGGTGGTCTACGCGCTGATCAAGCGGCCCGAAGCACAGGGCATGTTGGTGGAGGCGAGGGCCTGACTCGTCGAAGGTTGACGGCCATCAGTGCAAAGGGCATGGCGCGGTTCACACTGTTAGTCACCAGCAGAAGGAGCCACGCCATGTCCCGATCGATCCCCAGCAAGCCCTCGAGCGTCTGAGCAGCGACTACCTGCAGCGTGCCGCCGCGCTGCGCCGCGACCTGGCCCGCGAGCACGAGCATGATTCGGCGGAGCAGGCCCAGGAGCGGCAGAACGAGGATGTATTGCGCGGCCTGCTGATCGAGGCCGAAGAGGAGTTGCGGCGCGTTGGCCTGGCCCGCCAACGCCTGGCACAGGGCCGTTACGGCGAATGCCAGCGCTGCGGCGAACCGATTGAGGAGGCGCGCCTACGGGCGATGCCGGCGGCCGAGTATTGTGTGGCTTGCGCCGACATCGCTCAGCAGGATCGACCCTGAGCTGGGCGATTACTGTCCGGCTCGACGCACTGCTGTTCAACGTGCTGCTCCAGACGCGGGGATTTACTTCGCAGGCTGGAGGTCAGGCTGTTCAGAAACTTTGTCGCCTGGGTCTGATCAGCAAAGCGCCGCGCGCCGTTCAGCGAGCCGGTGTAGCTGCCGTTACTGGCGGCATAGCAGTGCTGGTTGTTGTCGCAGCTGAGGGCTACGACCCAGTAAGGGCTGTTGATCAGCGTCCCAGCCTGGGCGACAGGGATTAGCAGAGCAAGCAGGAACATCAGACGACGCATGGCATAGCTCCAGGGAGATAAGCGCTGAACATAGCTCAGCGCGTGTCCTCGGCTTGTGTGGCGGTTCTCAGTGATGCTCGCGCGTCGCCCGGAACTTCACCTCCGGCCAGCGCTCTTCCATCAGGCTGAGGTTGACGCGGGTTGGGGCCAGGTAGGTGAGGTGGCCGCCGCCGTCGACAGCGAGGTTCTCGTAGGCCTTGTCCTTGAATTCCTTGAGCTTCTTCTCGTCGCTGCACTCGATCCAGCGCGCCGACCAGACGTTGATTGCCTCGTAGGCGCACTCGACCTTGTATTCCTCCTTCAGGCGGCTGGCGACCACGTCGAACTGCAGCACGCCCACCGCGCCGAGGATGATGTCGTTGTTGCGCTCGGGGAAGAACACCTGGGTGGCGCCTTCCTCGGCCAGCTCCTGCAGGCCCTGGCGCAGTTGCTTGGATTTGAGCGGATCCTTCAGGCGCACGCGGCGGAACAGTTCTGGGGCGAAGTGCGGGATGCCGGTGAAGCCCAGCACTTCGCCTTCGGTGAAGGTGTCGCCGATCTGGATGGTGCCATGGTTGTGCAGGCCGATGATGTCGCCGGCCCAGGCTTCCTCCAGCATCTCCCGCTCGCTGGAGAAGAAGGTCAGCGCGTCGGCGATCTTCAGGTCCTTCTTGATGCGCACATGGCGCATCTTCATGCCTTTCTCGTACTTGCCCGAGCAGATGCGCATGAAGGCGATGCGGTCGCGGTGCTTGGGGTCCATGTTCGCCTGGATCTTGAACACGAAGCCTGTGAATTTCTCCTCGACCGGCTCCACGGTGCGCTCGTTGGCGACGCGCGCCAGCGGCTTCGGTGCCCAGTCGACGACGGCGTCCAGCACATGGTCGACGCCGAAGTTGCCGAGCGCGGTGCCGAAGAAGACCGGGGTCATCTCGCCGCGCAGGAAGGCGTCCTTGTCGAATTCGTGGCAGGCGCCCTGGACCAGCTCCAGCTGCTCGACGAAATCGTCGTACATGTCGCCCAGGTGCGCGCGAGCCTCGTCGGAATCGAGCTTCTCGATGACCCGCGTCTCGATGCGTTCGTGGCCATGACCGGGCACGAAGACGATGATGCGGTCCTCGGCCAGGTGGTACACGCCCTTGAAGTCGCGATAGCAGCCGATCGGCCAGGTGATGGGCGCGGCCTTGATCTTCAGTACCGCCTCGATCTCGTCGAGCAGCTCGATCGGGTCGCGGATGTCGCGGTCGAGCTTGTTGATGAAACTGACGATCGGCGTATCCCGCAGGCGGCACACGTCCATCAGCGCGATGGTGCGCGGCTCCACACCTTTACCGCCGTCGAGCACCATCAGCGCCGAATCCACCGCGGTCAGGGTGCGATAGGTGTCTTCGGAGAAGTCCTCGTGGCCGGGGGTGTCGAGCAGGTTGATCATGTGCTCGCGGTAGGGGAACTGCATCACCGAGGTGGTGATGGAGATGCCGCGCTGCTTCTCCATTTCCATCCAGTCGGAGGTGGCGTGGCGGTCGGATTTGCGCGATTTCACCGTACCGGCGACGGCGATCGCCTTGCCCATCAGCAGCAGCTTTTCGGTGATGGTGGTCTTGCCCGCATCGGGGTGCGAGATGATGGCGAAGGTACGGCGCTTCGCGACTTCGGCGGCCTGAGTGGTCATCGGTATTAAGGAACCCGTCGACGAGTAGTCGGTCTGTCAAAAAAGGCGGCGATTATAGCGGCAAATGGATTTCCCTGCGGCCCGCACGGCAGCGGAAATCGGCGGTTTTGTGCAGTTTCTAGGACGCTTTGTTTTGAATCGACAACAACTCGAAACGGATGCGTAATCGGGACGTTTTTTTGATTGATCTATGCCCCCCTTGGTCCTAAAGTTCGCGCCCGAACGTCCATGCTGGCAACGATCCATCCGGCTCAAGTACTGACGACGAGAGATCCATCGTGATACTCGGCGACATGCCTTGGGAAGTAGGCGAACCAAAGTGGGGAAACTGATCAGGCGTTCTTGTCAGGGCTGATGCCCTCCACCCCTCATCCGACTTTTGTTTCCCGTATTTGGAGTCCCCCGCATGACGGTCAAGATCGAAGACTATTTCCCTCGCGCCACCTTCCAGAAGATGAAGGCCTTCGCCGACCAGCACGAAACCCCGTTCGTGGTGATCGACACCGAGACCATCAGCAAGGCCTACGATGACCTGCGCGCCGGTTTCGAATTCGCCAAGGTGTATTACGCGGTCAAGGCCAACCCGGCGGTGGAGATCATCGACCTGCTGCGTGACAAGGGCTCGAGCTTCGACATCGCCTCGATCTACGAGCTGGACAAGGTCATGTCCCGCGGCGTCGGCCCGGAGCGCATCAGCTACGGCAACACCATCAAGAAATCCAAGGACATCCGCTACTTCTTCGAGAAGGGCGTGCGCATGTTCGCCACCGACTCCGAAGCCGACCTGCGCAATATCGCCAAGGCCGCGCCGGGCTCGAAAGTCTACGTACGCATCCTCACCGAGGGCTCGACCACGGCCGACTGGCCGCTGTCGCGCAAGTTCGGCTGCCAGACCGACATGGCCATGGACCTGCTGATTCTCGCTCGCCAGCTGGGCCTGGTGCCTTACGGCATTTCCTTCCACGTCGGCTCGCAGCAGCGCGACATCTCCGTGTGGGACGCGGCCATCGCCAAGGTCAAGGTGATCTTCGAGCGCCTGAAGGAAGAAGACGGCATCGAGCTGAAGATGATCAACATGGGTGGCGGCTTCCCGGCCAACTACATCACCCGCACCAATAGCCTGGAAACCTATGCCGAGGAGATCATCCGCTTCCTCAAGGAAGACTTCGGCGACGACCTGCCGGAAATCATCCTCGAGCCGGGCCGCTCGCTGATCGCCAATGCCGGCATCCTGGTCAGCGAAGTGGTGCTGGTGGCGCGCAAGTCGCGTACCGCGGTCGAGCGCTGGGTCTATGTCGACGTGGGCAAGTTCAGCGGTCTGATCGAAACCATGGACGAGTCCATCAAGTTCCCGATCTACGCCGAGAAGAAGGGCGAAGTGGAGGAAGTGGTGATTGCCGGGCCAACCTGCGACAGCGCCGACATTATGTACGAGAACTACAAGTACGGCCTGCCGCTGAACCTGGCCATCGGTGACCGCCTGTACTGGCTATCCACCGGTGCCTACACCACCAGCTACAGCGCCGTAGAATTCAACGGATTCCCGCCGCTGAAGGCCTACTACATCTAAGCCTTAGTCGCTGCACGAACGCCCCGCCATGCGGGGCGTTTTCGTTTCCGCGCTCGTTCACCGTGGTCCGGCGCGTAGCTCGTCGCGTCGCTGCGCATAGGCCTCGACGATATCGGCGATCGGCGGCAGCGCGGCGGCCTGCAGGCTGGCCAGCGCGGTTTCGATGAACTTCAGGTGGCCGAGCTCCAGCGCGAGACTCAGCCAATGCCGGGCGGCGTCCCATTGCCGCTCGGCGAGCAGCACGGCGGCATGGCTGAACTGCCCGCGAAAGTCGCCGGCTTCGGCCGAACGTGCATACCAGGCATGTGCCGCGGCCAGATCCCGAGGCACGCCGCAGCCGTCTTCGAGGCAACGGCCGGTGAGGTTCATCGACTTGGCATGACCAAGCTCGGCAGCCTGGCGATAGAGCCGGTAGGCGGTCGTGTGGTCCTGCACCACGCCACGCCCTGTGGCCAGCAGGTTGGCCAGGTTGTACATGCCCCAATCCAGGCCCAGATCGGCGGCGCGCCGGTAGTAGTCGGCGGCGCGCGTCGGGTCGGCGGCGCAACCCCAGCCGTGCTCGTGGCAGCGTCCGGCCATGTTGCAGGCCATGGCATGTCCGCGTTCGGCGGCGATGTCGAACCAGGTCAGGGCCAGCGTCGGGTCGGCCTGGATGCCGTAGCCTTCCAGCAGGATCTGGCCGAGCAGCGCCTGGGCCTCGACTTCGCCGGCCGCGGCAGCCGCCAGCACCAGCCGCGCGGCACGCTGCGGCTGCTCGGCGAGATCGTCCAGCTGGGTCGTGTCGAGGGCTTCCTCGCGGCGCAGAAGATGGGGCATCAGACCTCGACCCAGCGGCGCAGCAGGTTGTGGTAGGTGCCGGTCAGTTGCACTAGGGATGGGTGGTCCGGCACATCGGCGGTCAGTTGCTGGATGGCCTGGTCCATCTCGTAGAGCAGGGTGCGCTGGGCATCCTCGCGCACCAGGCTCTGAATCCAGAAGAACGAGGCCAGCCGTGCGCCGCGGGTCACCGGCTCGACCTTGTGCAGGCTGGTGCTGGGGTAGAGCACCATGTCGCCGGCAGCGAACTTCACCCGCTGCGTGCCATAGGTGTCCTGGATCACCAGGTCGCCGCCGTCGTATTCGTCGGGATCGCTGAAGAACAGCGTGGCGGACAGGTCGGTGCGCACGCGTTCGGCGCTGTTGCGTACCTGCCGCACCGCATTGTCGATGTGATAGCCGAACTCGCCTCCGGCCGTGTAGCAGTTGAACAGGGGCGGGAAGACCTTGTTCGGCAGCGCGGCGGACATGAACTGCGGATGTTGCCAGAGACGCTGCAGCATGGCTTCGGCGATTTCGCGCGCCAGTGGATCATCCTCCGCCAGCTGCAGGTTGTGTTTCGCCCTGGCCGATTGGTAGCCGGCGGTGACGCGGCCGTCACGCCAGTTGGCCTGTTCCAGTGCGGTGCGGATACGGTCGGTTTCTTCTCGGGAAAACACATTGGCAATGCGTAGCAGCATGGATCACCGGAGGGGTTGGAAAGGGCAAATGATATTAGTTTGCATTTGGGTGTTTCAGAATGCGACAGAATGTATCAGAATGCTACCTGCTAATAATAGCAATTCGCAGTTGCATCAACTTTCCAAGGATCCGCATTACATGTCGCGTCAGTCTCTAGAACTGGCCCAGCCACCTCGCGTGTTGGCTTCGGCTATTGGTGTTGCCCTAACCGCTTTCTCCGCCCCCTCCATCGCCCAGTCCGCGCCGGATATCACCGCTGCGCGCGGCGAGGCGCCGGTTGCGCTCGACGAAGTGACCGTGATCGGTGAGCAGGAGCAAAGCTACAAAGCCGATACCTCCGCTTCGAAGAAGTACACCGCGCCGCTGCGCGAGACACCCAAGTCGGTCACCGTGATCACCGACCAAGTGATCCGTGACACCGGTTCGCTGACGCTGGTCGATGCCTTGCGCACCACCTCCGGCATCACCTTCGGTGCGGGCGAGGGCGGTAACCCGGCGGGCGACCGGCCGATCATTCGCGGCTTCAACGCCGAGAGCGACACCTTTATCGATGGCCTGCGCGACGTGGGTTCGCAGACCCGCGAGATCTTCAACGTCGAAAGCATCGAGGTGAGCAAAGGACCGGGTTCTGCCTACACCGGTGCCGGCTCCACCGGCGGCAGCCTGAACCTGATCAGCAAGACCGCCAAGCAGTACGACTTCGGCGATGCCAGCGTCACCCTCGGCTCGGACCAGACCCGCCGCTACACGCTGGACGTCAACCGCGTGCTCGGCGACAACGTTGCCGGGCGCCTGAACCTGATGAAGCACGAAGCCAACGTCGCCGGCCGCGATGGCGTTGACGTCAGTCGCTGGGGCGTGGCGCCGACCATCACCTTCGGCTTCGATACGCCGACCCGGGCGACGCTGTCCTACTACCATCTGGAAACCGATGACATGCCGGATTACGGCATTCCGCTGACTGTGGCCACACCGAGCAATCCGCGCCGCGAGCCGGTGAGCGTGGATCGCGATAACTTCTACGGGCTGGAGAGCCGCGACTTCCGCGAGAGCACCACGGATGCCGGCACGATTCGCCTGGAGCACGACCTGAACGAGAACCTGACCGTCTCCAATACCACGCGAATCGCCCGTACCACACTGGATTACATCGTCACCAACCCGGACGACTCGCGCGGCAACGTGCCCAACGGGCTGGTTTCGCGAGCAGCCAAGAGCCGCAACTCCAATACCCAGAGCTGGGTCAACCAGACTGACCTGACCGCGCGCTTCGATACCGGCGGCATCGAGCACACCCTGGTGACGGGCGTGGAGATCAGCGATGTTGGCGTGCACAACCGCCCATATGTCGTGACACAAGGGGTCGATGGTCGGGGTTGCTCGGCTGCCTCGCTGGCGTCTGGTGACTGCACCAGCCTGTACAACCCGAGTCCCAAGGATGCCTGGACAGGCAGCATTGCGCGTAGCACGGCGACGACCGATACCGACACCGAAACGCTGGCCGCCTATGTCTTCGATACGCTGAAGTTCAATGAGCAGTGGTCGCTGAATATGGGATTGCGCTACGACGACTACGAAACGAGCCAGAAGGCCGTATCCACCGCTGGTGTGATAACCCGTCCGGAAAACAAGAGCCACTTCTGGAACTATCAGCTGGGTCTGGTCTTCAATCCGTTGCCCAATGGCAGCATCTATGCGGCCTGGTCGACCTCCAGCAATCCCTCCGGCGAGACCGGTGGCGAAGGCTCCGATGCACTCAGCGTGAACAACGAGGTTCTCGATCCGGAGCGCAATCGCAACTACGAGATCGGCACCAAGTGGGACTTCTTCGATGAGCGTCTGGGCCTGACCGCCGCGCTGTTCCGCACCGAGAAGACCAATGCGCGTGTGACCAACGCCAGCGGTTTTCAGGAAAGCATCGGTGAAACCCAGGTCGACGGCCTGGAACTGGGCGCCACCGGCCAGATCACCCGTAACTGGCAGGTGTTCGCCAGCTATACCTATCTGGACGCCGAGCTGGTCAAGTCCGGGGCCGCCAACATCGGTACGCGCGCGGCGCCGGTGTACGTGGAAGGGCTTTACGACGGCAACGAGGTGCCCAGCACGCCGAAGCACAGCTTCAGCTTCTGGAACACCTACAACCTGACCCAGGACCTGACCATCGGTGGCGGTGCGACTTACGTCGACTCCCGCTTCGGCGATGCGGCCAACAACATCGAGGTGCCTGAGTACTGGCGCTACGATGCGATGGCCGCCTATCGCGTCAGCAAGAACCTGGACTTGCAGCTGAACGTGCAGAACCTGACCGACAAGCGCTATTTCGATCAGGTCTACGGCAGCCACTACGCCCATGTCGCGGCAGGTCGTACTGCGTTGCTGAGCACCAACTTCCACTTCTGATCCCGCTGTGAAAACGACAAAGGCCGCTCTTCGAAGCGGCCTTTGTCGTTAAGTGGCGTCAGTACAGATCGCGGCGATAGCGCCCCTGTTCGCTCAGCTGTTCCAGTCGCGCCTGGCCGAGCAGGCCGAGCAGGATCTGCTGCACTTCCTGGCCCATGCCTTCCAGGCTGCCACAGACATAGATCGCCGCGCCCTGATCGACCCAGCGGCGCAGATCGTCGGCCGCATCCCGTAGGACGTGCTGCACATAGCGCTTCTCCGGCTGGTCGCGGGAGAACGCCAGGTCCAGCCGCTGCAGATGGCCGCTTTCATGCCACTGCGTTAATTCGTCCCGGAAGAGATAGTCATGCGCCGCGTTGCGCTCGCCGAACAGCAGCCAGTTGCGCGAGCCCGGATGTGCGGCACGTTCGCGCAAGTGCGCACGCAGTCCGGCGATACCCGTGCCGTTGCCGATCAGGATGAGTGGCGTGGCGGCGTCCGGGCCGTGGAATGCCGGGTTGCTGCGGATGCGTAGATTGATCTCTTCGCCAATGGCCGCGTAGCGGCATAACCAGCCGGAACCGAGCCCGGGCGTGCCATCGGCGTGGGAGGCTTCACGCACCACCAGTTGCACGGCGCCGTCCGCAGGTATCGAGGCGATCGAGTATTCGCGATGCGGCAACAGCGGCAGGGCCAGCAACGCCTCGGCGTCGAGGCCGTGCAGGTCGCCAGTGGTGGGCAGGCGCCTTTTGGACAGCTGTGCGGCCAGGCTCTGGCCATCGAATACCTCGTGCGGATCGAGGCCTGAATCGTGCAGCAAGGCTTCAATGCGGGCGGGGGCGTGGCGCGGGCCGACCTCGACGATATCGCCCGCGCGCCATGATGCCTGCTCGCTCGGCGGCGCAAGGGTCAGCAGTTGTACCGGCGCACCGGAGCTGCCGGGGTTGAGGCATTGCCGGCCGCTCAGGCGCCAGGGTTGATAGGGTGCCGGCAGCCAGTCGCTGAAATTGCTGTCGCCGCTTAAATGGGCCAGCTGCTGTTGCCAGTGACGCAGCACGCCGGGATCGGCTTGGTCAGCCTCCAGGCGATCGAACAGTGGCGTGGCGCCGCATCGGCGCATTCGTTCATCCAGACGCTGGCCGAACGCACAGAAATGGCGGTACTGGCGATCACCGAAGGCCAGTACGGCATATTCCAGCGATCGCGCATGAATGCCAGCGGCGGCGAGCCGCTGCTCGAAGCGGGCCGCATTGTCCGGCGCCTCGCCTTCGCCATAGGTGCTGACGACAAACAGGACGCGCGGGGCCGGCCAATCATTCGGGTCCAGCGCATTGAGCGGCAGCAGCAGCGCCTGCACGCCTGCGTCGCGCAGCTGCGCTGCGCTGCGTTCGGCGAAGCCCTGTGCCTGGCCGCCCTGGCTGGCGTAGGCGACCAGCAGCTGTGCCGGGCCATCTACGGCCACTCGCGGGCGCAGCCGCCCACGCCAGCAGTGCAGCGAAAGCGCGAGATACAGCGCGATCACCACTGCCGCGCTGACCTCCCGCGCCGGTTGCCACCAGAGCAGGCAGGCCGCGACGGCGATACAGCTGTACAGCGGCCAGGCGCGCACGTGGGATAAGAAGGATGAGTGCAACGGAAGGCTCATCGACGAGGGGGAAAAGGCTGGCCCGAGCCGTTACGACGGCTCGGACCTGGTCGGCGCGTCAGGGCGCCAGCACTTCCAGGGTTGCGCTGTAGCTGGCGCGGCGCTCGGTGGCCGGCTTGCTGACGCCCTTGTCGGTGGTCAGCTCGGCTTCCATCCAGTACATGCCCGCTTCTGGCCAGGTAATGCTCACCTTGCCGTCCTTGTCGGTTTTCGCCTTTATCTCACCGAGCTCGTCGCGGTAGCGGTTACCTCCCGGAATCACGCTTATCTCGACATCGGCGGCCGGCTTGCCATCGAGCAGAAAGACGAACTCGGCCGCCTCGCCGGCGAACAGGTCGTTGGGGTGGGTGACGGGCTTGAGCTCCAGGCCTTGGCCGGTCGGTGCGAGTACGTCGGTGCTGGGCGCGCCCGAGGTCACGAACACTTCCATGCGGTTGCTGGTCTGGCTGACCTTGAGCCCCTCGGCCTTCGCCGGGACGTCCTTGGCGAAGCTTTCCGCGGTGCCCATCCAACGGCGCGGCTGACCGTTTTCCTTCCAGCTGGCGAACAGGCCATTGTTGGCCACGGCCAGCTTGTAGGTGCCTTTCTGGCTCAGCTGCACATCGAAGGTGCTGCGGTAGCGGCCGATGGCGCCGTTCTGTGCGGGGACGTTCGAGCCATCCGGCGCGATGATCTGCAGTTCGGGAACCGGCCGGCGCATGCCCGGCGGGCCGCCTGCCGGCGCCTGGGCTGCCTCGCCGATGCCTTTGAGGCGCATCGGTACGTGTTCGAAGTAGAACAGATCGTTGGAAACGGCAGCGTCGACGGTGATCCACGGCTCTTCGCCGGAGAGCACGGTGGCCGAAGGCAGCATCCAGGCGCGGTGTGCCTGGGCCGACAGCGGCAGGCAGATGGCGAGCGCCAGGGCGGTCCATTTGATGACGGGTTTCATGGCGTGCTTCCTGTTCATGGGGTCAGCTTGAGGGTGATGGCGCCCAGCTCGCTCTTGCCCTGGGCTTGGTGTTCGGCGTTCTGCTGGGGCGGCCAGCTGAATGGCACGCGCAGCAGCTCGCGGCCGCCGACCTCTCGAGCGGCTTCGACCACCACGCGGTACTCGCCGGCCTCCAGCGTCTTGAACGGTGCTTGCTGGTCGGAGAACTGCAGGTTGTGGCTGCCCACGGCACGGGTCGCACCGCTGACGCCATCGACCGGCATTTCCAGGCTGCGGCCGCTACGGCGCCACCACTGGCGCAGGTCCTTGAGCCACTTTTCGCCTTCCTTGTCCTTGAGCTTGGTGTCGTACCACACCGCCAGATTGGCGACATGGCTCTGGTCCGGTCGCTCGAGCCAGATGGCCACGTACGGGCGGTGGTACTCGGCGACATCCAGACGCGGGATTTCCACGTCCAGCTGCAGATCCGCCGCGTGCAGCGGGGCGCTGAGCAGGGCGAGGGGCAACAATAGGCGTTTACGCATGGGCAGTCCTTAATGAATGAAGAGCAGCGCCAGCAGCAGCGGGATCACCAGCCCCAGGCCTACCAGGGGCCAGGTGCTGGGCCGGTTGCCGGCGTGACGTTGCAGGAGCAGCAGACCGGTGAGGCTGAACACCACACAGGCCACGGCGAAGAAGTCGATGAACCAGCTCCAGGCCTCGCCGGTGTGGCGGCCCTTGTGCAGGTCGTTGAAGTAGGCGATCCAGCCGCGGTCGGTCGACTCGTACTCGAGTTCGCCGGTTTCGCTACTTAGGCTCAGCCAGGCGTCGCCGCCGGGGCGGGGCAGGGCGACGTAGAGTTCGCCATCGCTCCATTCGGCTTCACGTCCGGTCAGGCGGATTTCCAGGGTCTGCTCCAGCCACTCGCGCAGTTCGGTGGGAAGGCCCGACTCAGGCACTTCGGCCTGCAGGGTGGCGAGCAGAGGGGCAGGAAGCTGCGCAGCGCGGCTTTGCACCTGCGGTTTGCTTTCGATCTGGCCGGCGTGGTTGAGGGTGATGCCAGTGACCGCGAACAGCAGCATGCCAACCAGGCATAGCGCGGAGCTGATCCAGTGCCATTGGCGCAGGGTGCCAAGCCAGAAATACATGGGGGGCCTTGTCGTGCGGGAACGTGGGCGAATTCTAGGGCCACTGACGCGGTAATGCTAAAGATTTACAAACAGCATACATTCGCGTCTTTTCCGTTCCGGTGGGACGAGAAACAACAGAGCCGGGATGATCCCGGCTCGTCGTATCGCCTTCAGGTCAGAAGGTCAGGTTGGCTGACAGCCAGAGGCGGCGGCCTTCTTCCACGAGGCCTGTGGTGGCTGCGCCTGAGTGGCTGTAGTCGGTGCCGTAGGCCGTGCCGTTTGCGCTTCCGCCGTTGGAGTAGGTGGTGTAGGCCTTGCCGTCGACGAAGTCCTTGTCGAAGAGGTTGTAGATCGTTGCGTTGAGCGTCAGGTTCTCCGTAGCCCGATACGACCCGCCCAGGTGAAACAGGGTGTAGGCCTTGGCGTTCTTGCCCAGCGTGTCGTAGATCGACTGACTGGTGGAATAGCTGCCGTTGGCGTTAGCCAGGTTCTCGTAGCTGGAGGTGAAGCGCGCGCGCTCGCCGCGATACTCGCTCTTCAGCCACAGGCCCAAGCGGTCGGTGGTCTGCCAGTCGAGTTTGGCATTGGCCAGATGCTCGGGCGTGTTGGTCAGCGGCTCTCCCTTGTTATCGCCGCTCTTCTGCTCGCTGTCGGTGTAGGTGTAGTTGGCGCTCAGCTTCCAGGCTGGCGCGAACTGCCAGCTGCCGGCCAGCTCCAGGCCACGGGTCACCGCTTCGTCGACATTGATCTGCTGCGAGCAGATGCCGTTGGTGTTGCCTGCGCACAGCGGACTGACGATCGGGTCGCCGCTGGCGATCTTGTCCTTGAACTTGTTATGGAACAGCGTGGCGTTGGCGCTGAAGCCGGTCAGGCTGTCGAAATAGGCGCCGAACTCGGTGCTGGTGGTGGTTTCGGGGTCCAGGTCGGGGTTGCCGATGGTGATGATGGTGCCCTGGCCGGTTACACCGTTGATGCCGCCATGCAGGTCGTTCAGGTCCGGCGTCTTGTAGCCCTTGCTGATGCCGCCCTTGAGGGTCCAGCTGTCAGTGGTGTTCCAGACCAGATAGGCGCGCGGGCTGACATGTCCGCCAAAGGACTCGTGGTCGTCATAGCGGGCGCCGAGGGTCAGTGCCAGATCATCGCGCAGGCGCCACTCGTCCTCGGCAAACAGGGCCCACGTCTTCTGCTCGAACTCGGTCTGGGCGATGCCGTCGGTCATTTCCGCCTTCCACCACTGACCACCGACGGTGGCGATGTGCGATTCGCCGATTGGCGCGACCAGCTTGGTGTCGAAGACCAGATTGGTGGTTTCCAGCTCGCGCGGATCGCCCCCGGTCGCGCCGGGTACTGCGGTGGGCGCGCCGATGGTGCCGGGGATCGTTCGGCCGATGGTTTCGGTGGTGTTGTGCATCAGGCTGGAATCCAGCGTGCCGAAACCGAGGCGACCGGTGTGGGTCAGGGCGATCTGCTCGCGCTCGAAGCGAAGTTCGTCGTCATAGCCGTTCGCGGCGGTAGCCGGTGCGGTACAAGCCCTGTCCAGGCCATCGAGGGTGCCAAGCTGACACTCATCGTTGTTGTACACCTGGCGTCCACGTTCGACATCCAGGGACAGGTCATGGTCATCGTGTGGCGTCAGCGTCAGGCGCGCTCCGAGATTATGGGTGCGGCCGTCGACCGGAGAAGGGCCGCGTTTGCTCACCTCGACACCGTTGCCATAGGTCAGATCCGACTCCTGGCGGTCGAACAGGCTGCCGCGGACTTGCAGGCCGAGCAGGCCTTCGATCAGTGGGCCGCTGGCGTAGACACTGGTGTTGCGGGTGTCGCCGAAGTCGCGGTCTTGTTGATAGGTGTAATCCTGGGTCAGCGAGCCGGTCCACTCCTTGCCCACCTTGCGCGTGATGATGTTGATCACCCCGCCCATGGCATCGGAGCCGTAGAGCGTCGACATCGGCCCTCGAATCACCTCGATGCGTTCGATGGCGGACAGCGGCGGCATGAAGCTGGTGGAGGTTTCGTTGAAACCGTTCGGCGTGACATTGCCTGCGGCGTTCTGCCGGCGGCCGTCGATGAGGATCAGCGTGTACTGGCTGGGCATGCCGCGAATGCTGATGTTCAGCCCGCCGGTTTTGCCGGTGCTCTGGCCGATATCGATGCCTTCCACGTCGCCCAAGGCCTGTGCCAGGTTGTTGTAGCGCTTCTGCTGCAGATCTTCACGGCTGATGACGCTGATACTGGCCGGCGCTTCGGTGATCTTCTGTTCGAAGCCTGCGGCACTGACGACCGTGTCGTTGAGCGTGACGGGCGCGTTCTGGGCCAGGGCCGTCCAGCTGCAGCCGATCAGGGCGCAGGACAGGGCGGTACGTGCGAAGGGGATAGACATACGGGCTCCTTGTAGCCGTCTCGTTGGCGCCCGCATGATAATCATTCGTAAACGAGAATTTACGCTTTACTGCATTGGCTTCTCATTTGTGGCTTCGAATCGGTCGCCAGCCCTTGCATGGCGCGGGCTGGCCATTTGTAAGCAGATATTAAAAAGTGGTCCGAGTGGTCAGTTTCGGTCACGGCATCTGAACTTCGATGACGCCGTCGGCGTTGATCGTGACCTGACGAGTGCCGGCTTCGATCTCTGGTACTGGAGCCGACTCCATCATGTCCATCTTCATCGCGCTGCTACGCATGACCGGCTGGAAGCCGCCGCCGTTGAGGTTCAGGCTCACCAGCTTGTAACCGCTGCCGCCGAGCGCTTCGGTGGCGAGCTGGGCGCGCGCCTGGAAAGCCGCTACGGCGTCTTTGAGCAGAGCATCCTCGTTCTGCTTGCGGATCGGATCCGACACGCTGAAATGCATGCCGCCCATCTTCAGATTCTTCATCAATTCGGCGGTCAGCTTCGACAGGCTGGCGAAATCGCTGCTTTCCAGGCGAATCTCCGCACGCTCGCGCCAGCCGGTGATCTGCTGCCCTTTGTCGTCATAGACCGGATAGCTGTTGCGACTGCCCTGGCTGACGATCACATCCTTGTTCTGGCGAGCCGTCTGTATGGCCTGGTTCAGTGTGCGGGTCGTCTGTGCCGCGAGCTGGGCGGGATCGCTGTGCTGTGCCTCGCTGTACAGCGTGACGTGCATGCGGTCATGAGCGACTTCGCTGCTGACCTCTGCGCGCAGCGCAACCTGGTTGTAGCGCGGCTCTTCGGCCGTGGCGTTCAGGCTGGTAAAGCTTGCGACCAGCGCCAGCAGTGTGGCACTGCGCAGTGGGTAATGGGACATGACGGTTCCTCGCTGGAGCACCCGAACGGTGCGATAGCGTCGACTCTACCTGCGCTGGCGAAAGCGTGCAGCCGTCCATGCGGCGCGTTGCCGCATTTCGGCTGGGCGGGAGGCGCCTTGGTTATACTCCGCCGAATCGTTGGAGAGCCCATGTACGCATCCGTCCCGCTGCTGTCGGCCAGCCGGCAGAATCTTCGGCTTCTTACCCTTATCCGCATCGTCGTACTGGCTGCACAATCCGGTGCGGTCGGCGTCGCTTATGCCACTCAGCTGCTGAGCCTGCCTTGGCTGGCCCTGGGGATCACGCTTGCCGTTTCGGCCGTGCTCTGCCTGGGCACGGCGCTGCGACTGCGCGGCCCGTGGCCGGTCACCGAGCTCGAGTATGCGGTGCATCTGGGCTGCGACCTGCTGATTCACAGCGCCCTGCTGTACTACTCCGGCGGCTCGACCAACCCCTTCGTCTCCTATTACCTGGTCCCGCTGACCATCGCCGCCGCCACGCTGCCCTGGCTCTATTCCATCGTGCTCTCCGGCCTCGCGCTATTGGGCTACACGCTGATGCTGGTCTGGTACGACCCGCTGGCGCTGCCGCCGTTCGAGCGCGCCACGCTGCAGGTCTACGGCATGTGGCTGAGCTTCGCTCTGGCAGCGGCGCTGATCACCTTCTTCGTCGCGCGCATGGCCGAGCAGCTGCGCCGTCAGGAGCAGCAGCAAGCCCAGCGCCGTGAAGAGAGCATGCGTGACCAGCAGCTGCTGGCCGTGGCGACGCAGGCTGCCGGTGCCGCCCACGAGCTGGGTACGCCGCTGGCGACCATGAGCGTGCTGCTCAAGGAATTGCGCCAGGAGTACAAGGATCCGCAGCTGAACGAGGATCTCGGCCTGTTGCAGTCGCAGGTTCAGCTCTGTAAGGAAAGCCTGCGCCAGCTGGTCCGTGCAGCCGAGGCGGACCGTCGTCAGGCAGTCGTCGAGCAGACGGCGCGCGAATGGGTCGACTCGGTCCTGCAGCGCTGGCACCTGATGCGTCCGGAGGCGACTTTCCGCTTCCACTGCGTCGGCCTCGGCAGTGCGCCGAAGCTGATGCCGCCGGCGGACCTCAGCCAGTCGCTGCTCAACCTGTTGAACAACGCCACCGACGCCAGCCCCGAGGACCTGGATATCCGCCTGGACTGGGACGCGCAGTGGATCAAGCTGACCATCCGCGACCATGGCGCAGGCGTTCCCCTGGCCATCGCCGAACAGATCGGTCGGCCGTTCATCACCACCAAGGGCAAGGGCTTCGGCCTTGGCCTGTTTCTCAGTCAGGCCAGCGTGACGCGCGCTGGCGGCACAGTGAAGCTCTACAATCACGAAGAAGGTGGCACACTGACCGAGTTGCGCCTGCCGCATGGTTCGGTGCGCGCCTGATCCTGATCGTGTCCAATGCGAGGAAATGCACAGATGACCGACGAATTGCAGCAAGAGGGCGAAGAACAACCTCATCTGCTGTTGGTGGATGATGACCCCACCTTCACCCGGGTAATGGCTCGCGCCATGAGCCGCCGCGGACTGCAGGTCAGCATCGCCGGTTCGGCCGAGGAAGGGCTGGCCCTGGCCAAGCAGGACATCCCCGACTATGCGGTGCTCGACCTGAAAATGGAGGGCGATTCCGGCCTGGTGCTGCTACCCAAGCTGCTCGAGCTGGACCCGGAAATGCGTGTGCTGATTCTTACCGGCTACTCCAGCATCGCCACCGCGGTGGAGGCGATCAAGCGCGGCGCCTGCAACTACCTGTGCAAGCCAGCCGACGCAGACGATGTGCTGGCCGCGCTGCTTTCCCAGCATGCCGACCTGGACAGCCTGGTTCCGGAAAACCCCATGTCGGTCGACCGCCTGCAATGGGAGCACATTCAGCGCGTACTCAGTGAGCACGACGGCAACATCTCCGCGACCGCGCGTGCGCTGGGCATGCACCGTCGGACCCTGCAGCGCAAACTGCAGAAAAGACCGGTTCGGCGCTGAGCCGGAGCCGATAGCGCGAGCCGGGCGTGGCCGCCCGGCCGTTGGTGGAGGCATAGGGGGGATACTCCGGTCGAGCCCTCGCGGTGTGCTTGCTTTATGCTTGCGCTTTCGTTGTTGCAGGCGCCTTCATGCTCCCCCTCATTCTGCAGACCCTGAGCGTCACCGCTCCGGTGTTCGCGATGCTCTTTCTCGGCGTTGCGCTCAATCGCCTGGGCTGGATCGACGCCGCTTTCGTGCATACCGCCTCGGCACTGGTGTTCAGGGGCACCATGCCGACGCTGCTGTTCATCTCGATTATCAAGGCCGATCTGAACGCGGCGCTGCAGCCCGCACTGCTGCTCTATTTCGTCGGGGCCACGATCGTCACCTTCGGCCTGGCCTGGAGCTGGGCCCTCTGGTGCTGCCCGGCAGCCGACCGGGGTGTATATGTGCAGGGCGCGTTCCGCGGTAACAATGGAATCGTCGGGCTCGCGCTAGCCAGCAGCCTGTACGGTGACTACGGGCTATCCCTCGGCGGCGTGCTGGCCGGAGTGGTGATCCTCGTCTACAACAGCCTGTCCGCGGTGGTGCTGGCCATCTACAGTCCGGGCGGGCGGGTCGGAGCAAGGGACATCCTGCTCAGCATCCTGCGTAATCCCCTTATCATAGGTGTCCTGGCCGCGGTACCGTTCGCCTACTGGCAGGTCGCGTTGCCGGGCTGGCTGATGACGTCCGGGCAATACTTCGCGCAGATGACGCTTCCGCTTGCGTTGATCTGCATCGGCGCGACGCTGACCCTGGACGTGTTACGCCAGAGCAGCGGCAGCGCGCTGAGTTCGAGCCTGATGAAGATGGTCTGGCTGCCGGCGGTCGCGACACTCGGCGCCTGGGCCTTCGGCTTTCGCGGGGCCGAGCTGGGCATTCTGTTTCTCTATTTCGCCAGCCCGACCGCTGCCGCGAGCTTCGTCATGGCGCGCGCGGTCAATTCCAATCATCAGCTGGCGGCGGCCATCATCGTCATCACCACGTTGATGGCAGCCCTGAGCATCAACCTCGGGCTGTTTCTGCTGCGCTGGCTGGGCTGGATCTAGCATGGCGCCGGACGTCCTGCACCACGGTGCTGCCATCCGTCGCTAATGTGACGGATATCGGCTTTTCGCGTGTGGCTGGCGCAGTGATCGCCGTAATCGGTCAACAGGCCTCAGAAAAAAAAGCCCGTTTGCGTCAAATTGTCCCGATCGATCAACGGCTTGCCTGACAGGGGCCGTTCAGCGCTTCGGAAACTGCCATGTCCTTCTTCAAACCTTCGAACCGCTCGTTGACGCGGGACGGTATACGTATTGTCAGTCCACGCCGACTACTGACCCCTGGGCTCGCATTGCTGCTGAGTCTGAGTGCTGGTGGATTCGCCGGCGGCGTCTGGGTAGGACTAGAGCTGGGGGCACAGCCAGCCGTGCAGGTGGCGGATGAAGCTGTGCTTGGCAACGAAGGACAGTTCGCCATTGCCCGCGTCGGTGAGGTCGTCGGACGGCTGAAGTCGCTGGAGTCCGATCTGCTTGCCCTGCAGCGATTGATGGACGAGCAGCGTATGCTGCAGACCCAGCTGTCTGCGCTCGATCCTGCGCTGCTACCGGTGCTTGTGCCGGAACGCGAGAAGCAACCGCGCAATACAGGGCAGGGTGGTATGTTGCTTCCCCCGCTCGGCTGCTCGGCAACCATGCAAGAGCTTCCCGGCGTGACGCTGAGCGACCTGGCGCACACTGAGGCCTCGGCGCGCTGCATGCGGATCATGCTCGATGCGCTGTTGCAGCGTGCGGCCGAGCGCAACGCCGCGTTGATGGCCATTCCCTCTCGCCGTCCGGTAGGCGAAGCTCGCCTGGGCTCCGCCTTCGGCAATCGCATCGATCCCTTCCGCAAGACGCTGGCGTTCCATTCCGGTGTGGACTTCGCCCTGAAGTCCGGTTCCGATGTCGTCGCGGCGGCAGGCGGCCGGGTGCGCTTCGCGGGTTATCGCGGCGCCTACGGCAAGCTGGTGGAAATCGATCATGGCAACCGCTTGGTGAGTCGCTATGCGCATCTGTCGCGGCTCGACGTGCAACAGGGCGAGGTGGTCACGCCGGCGCAACGCATCGGAGCGGTCGGCTCCACCGGCCGCTCCACCGGCCCGCACCTGCATTTCGAAGTGCTGCACAAGGGGCGCTTCGTCGACCCGCAACTCTTCCTGGCCTTGAACGATCTGGAGCGCGTCGGCGATGGTCTGGCTGACGACTAGACGACCCACGACTCGCGAACTGGTCCGCGCCGAGCACCGGCCACGGGCTGCCGCGCCCGGCGGCGTCGGTCGCTGGTGCATGCTCGCACTGCTATGCGTGATCGGTGCCCTGGTTTATCTGCGTGGCCACGAGCACGCGGTCCATGCACAGCGAATCGCTGAATTGCGGCAGCAGAGCGAAGCGCTCAACGCTGCGCTCGAGCGCAGCCGGCTGCAGCGCCAGGAAACCCAGGCCACCGAAGAGCAGTTGCTAAAGCGTATTGCCACGCTGTCAGCGCAGGTCGAGCGCCTGCACACCGAGCTGGCCTTCTTCCGGCAGCAGAAGAAGGCTCGTTAACCCTTTGGAGCAAGCATGTTCAGCAAGAAGAAACCGGTGGCTCGCGTCACCATCGACCAGTTTTCCAGCCTGATCTCCGGCAACCTGACAGTGGCGGGGGACGTGACGTTCGAAGACGGCCTGAAGGTGAGTGGCGAAGTGCGCGGCAATGTCCGTCACAAGCCGGGCTCGCACAGTCTGCTCGCGCTCAGTGCCGAAGGGCGGATCGAGGGTAATGTCAGCAGCCATGATGCGTTGATCGACGGTACCATCGTCGGCGATCTGACCGTGGAGCATCTACTTGAACTGCACTCCAACGCCCGGGTGCAGGGCAACATTCGCTATCGCCAGTTGAGCATGGAAAATGGCGCGGTGGTCGATGGAACGCTGAGTCGGATGGGGGACGAGGAAGAATCGGCGCAGGTCTTCGAGCTGCCGCGCCCGCAGCAGCGTGAAGGCTGAGCGATGAGCGCGCGGATCTGCGCGCCCGTCGCCTCGCCGCTTAGCGCTGGGTTTTCCAGGCGCGGCCCGCGATGACCAGCAGGGTGATGGCGGTCAACGGCAGGGCATAGCCGATCATCGCATCACCAAAGGTTTCGGCGAATGGCCGACCGGTGCTGGTCAGCACCAGGTACAGCGTGTACGCCACGTAGTAGGCCAGAAACAGCGCGCCTTCCCAGCGCTTGATGCAGTAGCCGGCGAAGAAGATCGGTAGGCAGGCCACAGCGACTGCGATCATCACTGGGAAGTCGAAGGCCAGTGCGTTCGACGACACCCCGATCGCCTGCGGCGAAACCAGCGAGGCCAGGCCGAGCACGCAGAGCAGGTTGAAGATGTTGCTGCCGACGATGTTGCCCACAGCGATGTCACGCTCGCCGCGGAAGGCTGCCATGATCGAGGTGGCTAGCTCCGGCAGCGAGGTGCCGATGGCGATCACAGTGAGGCCGATTACCAGTTCCGACAGGCCGAGGGTGCGAGCCAGGGCCACCGCGCCCTCGACCAGAAAATTGGACCCAACAACCAGCAGCACCAATCCGCCAAGCACCAGCCCGGCATTGATCAGGCCGGCATGAGGCTTGGCCGGCTCGTCCAGGCCGAACTCCTTGGCGAACTCGTCGTCGGCACCGGCTGCATTTTCGCGGCGACTGCTGATGACCAGAAAGAGGGTGTAGATCACCACGGCGCTGAACAGGATGGCGCCGTCGATACGGCTGAGCTGGCCATCCCAGGCCAGGCCGAAGGTGACCAGGCTGGCGCCGATCATGATCGGTACGTCGAGGCGGATCAGCTGGCGCGACACCACCAGCGGGGCGACCAGGGCGGTCATGCCGAGGATCAGCAGCACGTTGGCGATATTGCTGCCGACCACGTTGCCGATGGCGATATCGCCGCTGCCGTTGAGCGAAGCCTGCACACTTACCGCGGTTTCCGGGGCGCTGGTGCCGAAGGCGACCACGGTCAGGCCGATGACCAGCGGCGAAATGCCGAACTGGGCGGCGAGCTTGGCGGCGCCGCGAACCAGCACCTCGGCGCCGGCAACGAGCAGCACCAGGCCGGCAATGAGGTAGACAAAGGTCATCAGGGTCACGATAGAGGGCTCCGCAAGAGGCTGAAGAAACGGGGGGATCAACGCTGGCGTTGCCAGGCGCGCAGGAAGATCACCAAAAGCGTCACGGCCGTCAAGGGGAAGGCGAACCAGAGCATCGCATCGCGGAGCAGGTCAATGGCGCCGAGGCCGGTCGCGAACATCACCAGATAGAGGGTGTAGGCCAGGTAATAGGCGAAGAACAGCAGGCCTTCCCAGCGGCGTATGCAATATCCGGAAAAGAAAATCGGCAGGCAGGCGACGAACGCCGCCAGCATCACCGGGAAATCGAACGATTGCGCGTTCGGCGATATCGACAGGCCCTCGGCTGACACCGCGGCGCCAGCGCCGAGCACCAGCAACAGGTTGAATATGCAGCTGCCGACCACGTTGCCCACCGCGATGTCGCGCTCGCCCTTGATTACCGCGAGCACCGAGGTGGCCAGCTCCGGCATCGAGGTTCCGACCGCAACCACGGTCAGGCCGATGATCAGTTCCGACAGGCCCAGTGCCCGCGCCAGATCGACCGCCCCTTCGATGAGCAGGTTCGAACCGCCGACCAGCAGGCCGAGGCCGAGCAGGATCAGTAGAAGCTGCCACACCCAGGCGAAGGGCTTGTCGCTATCGCCGGGGCCGAACTCGGTGGCGAACTCATCCACCCCCGCCACGGCTTTTTCCTTTTGACTGGCGATGACCAGAAACACCGTATAGCCCACCAGGGCGGCCAGCAGCACGGCGCCATCCAGCCGACTGATGCTGCCGTTCCAGGCCAGTGCGTAGCAGAGCAGCCCGGCACCGATCATCACCGGCACGTCCAGGCGGATTAGCTGGCGAGACACCAGCAGCGGTGCGATGAGCGCCGAGATGCCGAGGATCAACAGGATGTTGGCGATATTGCTGCCGATCACGTTGCCCACCGCGATGTCGCCGCTGCCGCCCAGGGAGGCCTGCACGCTGACCGCCGTTTCCGGTGCGCTGGTGCCGAAGGCGACCACGGTCAGGCCGATGATCAGCGGTGGAATGCCAAAGCGGCTGGCCAGCCGGGCGGCGCCGCGGACCAGGGCTTCGGCGCCGACGACGAGCAGCACCAGGCCGCCGATGAGGTAGGCGAAGGTGATCAGCGACATGCTGCCGCTCCAGTCGCAATGAGGTCGTTCGCAGGCGTCATGCAGCCTCGCTATTGGCTTGGTTCATGGGAGGGTTTCGATGCGGACGCGGACCACGCCACGCTCCAGCATGTCCAGTTGTGCAGCCGCGGCGCGGGACACATCGATGATGCGGCCACGACGAAATGGTCCGCGGTCGTTGATGCGTACGATCACTTGCTTGCCGTTCTGCTGGTTGGTCACCCGCACGCGCGTGCCGAACGGCAGGCTGCGATGGGCTGCGACCAGTGCGTTCTGGTCGTGCATTTCGCCATTGGCCGTGCGCTGCCCGTGGTGCATGCGCGCGTAATAGGACGCCTTACCGCTCTGGGTGAAGCGTTCCTGGGTGGTGGCTGGTGCTTGCGGTGGCTGCGTTGGCTGGCGTTCGGCGCAGCCCGCGGCCAGCAGAATCAGTGTCAGCAGGGTTACGAGGCGAGGCATTCGCATGAAATGTCCTTCCGTTGGGCAATCGCTTGGACGACAACCCGCGGCAGGCATGGCGAAGTACTGGCGGTGCCGGAAGCGATCATGGGGCACTGCGCGGCTCGACCGCGCAGTGCCATGGCTCAGCTTAGCCTTCGAGTTTCTTCTTCAGCAGTTGGTTCACCTGGCCGGGGTTGGCCTTGCCTTTGGAAGCCTTCATCGCCTGGCCGACGAAGAAGCCGAACATCTTGCCGCGCTTGGCTTCGTCGCTGGCGCGGTACTGTTCGACCTGCTCGGCGTTGGCCGCCAGCACTTCATCCAGCATGGCTTCGATGGCGCCGGAGTCGGTGACCTGCTTGAGGCCCTTGCTCTCGATGATCTCGTCGGCCGAACCTTCGCCGGCGGCCATGGCCTCGAAGACCATTTTGGCGATCTTGCCGCTGATGGTGTTGTCCTTGATGCGCAGGATCATGCCGCCCAACTGCTCGGCGGTTACCGGCGACTGCTCGATCTCCAGGCCTTCCTTGTTGAGCAGGCTGGACAGCTCGCCCATTACCCAGTTGGCGGCCAGCTTGGCATCGCCGCAGGTGGCATTGACCTGTTCGAAGTAGTCGGCCATCTCGCGACTGGCGGCCAGCACCGTGGCGTCATAGGCCGACAGGCCGAACTCGCGCTCGAAGCGTTCGCGCTTCTGCACCGGCAGCTCCGGCAGGCTGGCGCGCACCTCGTCGAGAAAGCTCTGCTCGATCACCACCGGCAGAAGGTCGGGGCAGGGGAAGTAGCGGTAGTCGTTGGCTTCTTCCTTGCTGCGCATGGAGCGCGTCTCGTCCTTGTTCGGGTCGTACAGGCGGGTTTCCTGCACCACCTTGCCGCCGTCCTCGATCAGTTCGATCTGCCGCTGAACTTCGTGGTTGATCGCCTTTTCGATGAAGCGGAAGGAGTTGACGTTCTTGATCTCGGCCCGGGTGCCGAACTCGGCCTGGCCCTTGGGCCGCACCGAGACGTTGCAGTCGCAGCGCAGCGAACCTTCGGCCATGTTGCCGTCGCAGATGCCCAGGTAACGCACCAGCGCATGGATCGCCTTGACGTAGGCGACCGCTTCCTTGGCGCTGCGGATGTCCGGCTCCGAGACGATCTCCAGCAGCGGGGTGCCGGCGCGGTTCAGGTCGATGCCGCTCATGCCGTGGAAGTCTTCGTGCAGGCTCTTGCCGGCGTCCTCTTCCAGGTGCGCGCGGGTGATACCGATGCGCCGGGTGCTGCCATCTTCCAGGGTGATGTCCAGGTGGCCCTTGCCGACGATGGGATGATCCATCTGGCTGGTCTGGTAGCCCTTGGGAAGGTCAGGGTAGAAGTAGTTCTTGCGGGCGAAGACGTTCTTCGGCGCGATCTCGGCGTCGATGGCCAGGCCGAACTTGCAGGCCATGCGCACGGCTTCGGCATTGAGCACCGGCAGGGTACCGGGCATGCCGAGGTCGACCAGGCTGGCCTGGGTGTTGGGCTCGGCGCCAAAGGTGGTGGCGCTGCCGGAAAAGATCTTCGACTGGGTCGCGAGCTGTGCGTGAATCTCCAGCCCGATCACGGTTTCCCATTGCATCTTCAATCTCCTCAGAATCCGGCCGGGGCGCGCATGTGCCAATCGGTGACTTGTTGATACTGGTGCGCCACGTTGAGCAGGCGCGCTTCCTGGAAGTACGGCGCCAGCAGTTGCACACCCACCGGCAGGCCATCGATGAAGCCGGCCGGCATCGACAGTCCGGGGATGCCCGCCAGGTTGGCGGTGATGGTGTAGATGTCTTCCAGATAGGCGGAAACCGGATCGGCGTTCTTCTCGCCCAGCTTCCAGGCCAGGTTCGGTGTGGTCGGGCCGAGGATCACGTCGACCTCATCGAACGCGCTGACGAAGTCGTTCTTGACCAGTCGGCGAATCTTTTGCGCCTTGAGGTAGTAGGCATCGTAGTAGCCGGCCGACAGCGCATAGGTGCCGACCATGATGCGCCGCTTGACCTCGTCACCGAAGCCTTCGGCGCGCGAGCGCTTGTAGAGGTCGGTGAGGTCGGCCGGGTTCTCGCAGCGATAGCCGAAGCGCACACCGTCGAAGCGCGACAGGTTGGAGCTGGCCTCGGCCGGCGCGATCACGTAATAGGAAGGGATCGCGTGCTGCATGTTCGGCAGGCTGATGTCCTTGACCGTGGCGCCAAGCTTTTTCAGTTCCTCGACGACCGCCATCACCGCGTCGGCGATCTTCGGGTCGAGGCCGGCACCGAAGTATTCCTTCGGCAGGCCGATGCGCAGCCCGGCGAGCGGCTGGCTCAGCGCGGCGAGGTAGTCGTCGAGCGGCTGGTCGACGCTGGTGGAGTCTTTCGGGTCGAAGCCGGCCATTGCCGAGAGCAGCAGCGCGCAGTCTTCGGCGGTGCGCGCCATCGGACCGCCCTGGTCGAGGCTCGAGGCGTAGGCAACCATGCCCCAGCGCGAGACGCGTCCATAGGTCGGCTTGAGGCCGGTGAGGTTGGTCAGCGCGGCCGGCTGGCGGATCGAGCCGCCGGTGTCGGTGCCGGTCGCGGCGGGCAGCAGGCGCGCGGCAATGGCCGCGGCGGAACCGCCGGAAGAACCGCCCGGTACCCGGGTCAGGTCCCAAGGGTTCTTCACCGGGCCGTAATAGCTCGACTCGTTGGCCGAGCCCATGGCGAATTCGTCCATGTTCAGCTTGCCGAGGGTGACCGTGCCGGCCGCTGCCAGTCGTTCCACCACGGTGGCGTCATAGGGCGCCTTGAAACTGTCGAGGATCTTCGAGCCGCAGCTGGTGCGAATGCCCTGGGTGCAGAACAGGTCCTTGTGGCCGATCGGCGCACCGAGCAGCGCGCCGCTCTCGCCGGCGGCGCGTCGTGCATCGGCAGCCTGGGCCTGGGCGATCGCGAGCTCACTGGTGACGCTGATGAAGCTGTTCAGCTGCGGATCGAGCTGCTCGATGCGGTTGAGCAGGGTGCGCGTCAGCTCTTCGGCCGAGAAGCGCTTTTCGCTGAGGTTGCGGGCGATCTCGGCAAGTGTCAGGTTGTGCATGTCGGTGTCCTTCATCACTCGATCACCCGCGGGACCAGATAAAGTCCGTTTTCCACCGCCGGGGCGATGGCCTGATAGGCGTCGCGCTGGTTGCGCTCGGTGACCTCGTCGGCACGCAGGCGCTGCGTGGTTTCCAGCGGGTGGGCCAGCGGCTCGATGCCGGTGGTGTCCACTGCCTGCATGCGGTCGATCAGGCCGAGAATGTTGTTGAGGGTTTCGGTGGTGCGAGGCAGGTCGGCTTCAGACAGGCCCAGGCGGGCCAGATGAGCGATCTTTTCCACCTCGGTGCGTTCAAGCGCCATCGGATATCTCCAGCGGAAAGCGAATCGGGCTGCGCCTTCCGTCGACTGGACGGGGCGCATGGCGGCACAGGGCGCGCCGCGGCAAGGGCTTTCGGGCCCGGAAAAGCCGTCAATCTTACATGCCCGGGGCGTCGACCGGTAGCGCGGGGCGCCGCGAGACGCGCCTGATTGCGGCTTGAGCCCTGGCGTACAGGCGATGCGCGCAGTGGCTCACGTCTGGCGCGATGCAGGCAGACTCGCGCCTTGCCCTAAGTTCGCACCATTGTTAGAGTTTGCGGCACTTTTTTCCCCACGCGTTTGCCCCAGGGCCCTTTTCCCATGTTCAAGAAACTGCGTGGCATGTTTTCCAGTGATCTGTCGATCGACCTGGGCACTGCCAATACCCTTATTTATGTGCGCGATCGCGGCATCGTTCTCGACGAACCCTCTGTAGTTGCCATTCGCAGCCACGGCAACCAGAAGAGCGTCGTTGCCGTTGGTACCGAGGCCAAGCGCATGCTGGGCCGCACCCCGGGCAACATCAATGCGATCCGTCCGATGAAGGACGGTGTGATCGCCGATTTCAGCGTCTGCGAGAAGATGCTGCAGTACTTCATCAACAAGGTGCACGAGAACAGCTTCCTGCAGCCCAGCCCGCGCGTGCTGATCTGCGTGCCTTGCAAGTCAACTCAGGTCGAGCGCCGGGCGATTCGCGAATCTGCGCTGGGCGCCGGTGCACGGGAAGTCTTTCTGATCGAGGAGCCGATGGCTGCGGCGATCGGTGCCGGCCTGCCGGTCGACGAGGCGCGTGGCTCGATGGTCGTGGACATCGGTGGTGGCACCACCGAGATCGCACTGATCTCCCTCAATGGCGTGGTCTATGCCGAATCCGTGCGAGTCGGTGGCGATCGTTTCGATGAGTCCATCGTCACCTATGTACGCCGTAACTACGGCAGCCTGATCGGCGAATCCACTGCCGAGCGCATCAAGCAGGAAATCGGTACCGCATTCCCGGGTGGCGAGCTGCGCGAGGTCGATGTGCGTGGTCGCAACCTGGCCGAAGGCGTACCGCGCAGCTTCACGCTGAACTCCAACGAGGTGCTCGAGGCGCTGCAGGAGTCGCTGGCAACCATCGTCCAGGCGGTCAAGAGCGCGCTGGAGCAGTCGCCGCCGGAGCTGGCTTCCGATATCGCCGAGCGTGGCCTGGTACTCACCGGGGGCGGTGCCTTGCTGCGTGATCTGGACAAGCTGCTGGCGCAGGAAACCGGCCTGCCGGTAATCGTCGCTGAAGAGCCGCTGACCTGCGTAGCCCGCGGCGGCGGCCGTGCGCTGGAGATGATGGATCGGCACGCGATGGACCTGCTGTCCACCGAGTGAGGCGCTGCGCGCCGTTGATGACAAGCCGAAAGATCCGGTCACGCCGGCTTTCGGCTTGTCGCGTTCAGTCTGAAGCTTCAGCCGCGAGGTAGTCGCAATCAAGCCGCTATTTGCCAAGGGACCTCTGCTCGGTGGACGCCTGCTGGTGTTCGTCGTGCTCTGCGTCGCGCTGATGGTGGTGGATGCACGTTTCGATGCGCTGAAGATGGTGCGCAGCCAGATGGCGCTGGTGCTGACCCCGTTCTACTGGGTCGCCGAAATGCCGGTGCGTATCTGGAGGGGTGCAACCGAACAGATCGCCAGCAGTAGCAGCCTGATGGCCGAGAACGAGAAGCTCAAGGCCGAGGCATTGCTGATGCAGCGGCGCCTGCAGAAGCTGGCGATGCTGACCGAGCAGAATGTGCGCCTGCGCGAATTGCTCAATTCCGCGGCGCTGGTGGATGACAAGGTTATCGTCGCCGAGCTGATCGGGCTCGACCCAAACCCGTTCACCCATCGCATCCTGATCGACAAGGGCGAAAGGGACGGCGTCTTCATGGGGCAGCCGGTGCTCGATGCCAGTGGGCTGATGGGGCAGGTCGTCGAAGTGCTGCCCTATGCGGCGCGGGTATTGCTGCTCACCGATGTGACCCACAGTATTCCGGTGCAGGTCAACCGCAACGGGTTGCGTGCAATCGCCGTGGGTACCGGCAATCCAGACTACCTGGAACTTCGTCACGTGGCGGAAACCGCTGATATCAAGGAAGGTGACCTGCTGGTCAGCTCCGGCCTCGGTCAGCGCTTTCCCAGCGGCTATCCGGTGGCTCAGGTGACCGAGGTGGTGCATGGCTCCGGTCAGCCGTTCGCGATCGTCCGTGCAGTGCCTACGGCGATGCTCAACCGCAGCCGCTACCTGATGCTGGTCTTCAGCGACTCGCGTACGCCAGAGGAGCGAGCCGCCGCAGCTGCGCAGGCGCAGGTGGATGCCGACCGAGAAGCGGCTGCCGACGCTGAGACGGCTCCCCCTGCCGCGGAGCAGGCAGCCGGTAATGCTCCGGCTGCGGGTGATGCCCCGGCGCCCTCGCCAGGCGAGGAGGCGCAATGATCAGTGGACGGCCGAACAATGGGTGGGTGATCTGGTGCAGCCTGACGATCGCCCTGTTGCTCAGCATCGCTCCCATGCCGGGCAGCGCGGAGCTGGCTCGCCCGTTGTGGCTCGGTCTGGTAATCGCTTTCTGGTCGCTGACGCTTCCGCATCGCGGGGGGCTTGGCGTTGCATTCTGCTTCGGCCTGGCGCAGGACGTGCTGGCGGGCACGCTGTTCGGTCAGAGTGCCTTGCCACTGATCCTGATTGCCTTCCTGGTGTTGAGTCTCCAGCAACGCCTGCGCATGTTCCCGCTGTGGCAACAGAGCATGGTACTGCTGGTGGTGCTGGGTCTCGCGCAGCTGGTTCAGCTATGGCTCAACACGCTGACGGGCAATCGTCCTCCTACGCTATTGTTCCTCGTGCCGGTGCCGATCAGTGCCTTGCTCTGGCCGTGGCTGTTCGTCGCACTGCAAGGGTTGCGGCAACGCTTCGCCGTCTACTGATACTGCTGTTTCACTACTCCCGCGCCGGCAGAAAGCGAAAGTCATGAGTTTCGTGTGGATTTGCGCGGAGCGGCACGGCCTATGCCTTGCTGCTCCGGGGCAATTCTGAAATCATGCGCCCCTCATGGCGTTCAGCCATTACTGTGATCTGCTTCAGACAAACGACAAGCACAACAGCACGGGCGATGAGTATGGAAGCTGGCGTTTCGATTCTTTCCACGCGGCGATGGGGGCGGGGTGCGCGCACCGTGCTTGTAGCGAGCGCAGCCGCCTCGCTGCTGCTGGCTCTGATCGCGAGCAGCGACTATTCCCAGGCCGACAGCGCACCGCAGGCACCCCGGCCGGCCCAACCTGCGGCTTCCGATGCGCCCGCCGCGGCGCCCGGCACCATCGATTCCTCCCGCAGCGAGCAGCTGGCCAGCAAGCTCGCCGAGCTCGACGCCATCGTGCTGGAGAAGCAGAAGCTCGAAGAGGCATTGCGTGCGAAGAAGAGCGAACTGGCCGCGATCCAGTTGCAGCTGGCGAACACCAAGAAGCTGATCCAGGCCGAAGTTGACGATTTCCTCGGTCAGGGCATCGAGCGCAAGCGACTCGACGAGTTGCTCGACGAGCACAAGCGTAGCGCCGATGCCGCGGCTGCTATTGGTGAGCGTGTCGAGGCTCTGGAAAAGGATCTGGGCAGCCAGCATCTGAAGCTCTCCCTGGCGAGCCGTGATGCGGAGCGCCTCAAGTCCCAGCTCGCCGCCGAGGCTCGCGAACGCAACAGCAAGAAGATCCAGGCGATTGCACGCAAACTGGACAAGACCATCCGCTTCGATCAGGACGTCTCGTTCCGCTGCTCGGCGAGCAAGAGCCTGGCCGCCTGTCTGGCCGAGTTCCGCGGCGACAGCCAGATGTCACAGTGGGTGCTGGGCCACTATCAGCGGGTCCTGGCCGAGGACATCCGTGATCAGGTGGCGGAGCTGGCTTTGGATACTGGCTGGTACCGCTATCGCACACGTACGGACTTCGCGCAGGCAAGCATGAGCCTGGACGGCACCGTTCACGCACGGATGAATATCGAGGCGACCATCACCGCGAAGAAGATGATGCCCTGCGCGATCCTCGATGTGCCTTACGAGCAATGCGACAGTCAGACGCACTCCCTGATTGTGCGCAGCAACAAGTACGACGACCGGGTTCGTATCAACGATCAGGACCACGGCGCGACGCCGGTGTCGCTGGTGCTGGATAGCGGTGTCTACGACATCCAAGTGACCTCTGGCGGTATCACCCAGAAGCGTACCCTGTCACTGAAGGGCGATCAGGTACTCAACTTCAGGTTCTGACAGCCCCTCGCCGGTGTGCCGCCAAGCCCTCCGCGCCTTTCTCGACGCCCCCTGAATATGCGACGCTGTCGCTTATTCACGTTGAGGACTTGCCATGGGCACTCTGTTTCTCGCCTCGGCATCACCCCGCCGTCGCGAACTGCTCGCGCAGATAGGCGCTCCGTTTTCCCTGATCAACGTCTCGGTCGACGAGACGCCTTCACCGACCGAATCCCCAGAGGCCTATGTCGAGCGTGTTGCGCGGGACAAGGCCCTCGCCGGATTGGCAGTGCTGGGTGAGCGCGATGGCTGCGTGCTGGGCGCCGACACCAGCGTGGTGCTCGATCAGCGCATCCTTGGCAAGCCGGTCGATCGCAATGAAGGCCTGGCAATGCTGGCGGCACTTTCGGGCCGTACCCATCGGGTGATGACCGCGGTGGCGCTTGCCAGTCGCTCGGCCTGCGAAACGCGTGTGGTCATCAGCGAAGTGACCTTTCGCAGCATCGATGAAGCGGAGGCCGAGCGCTACTGGAACAGTGGCGAGCCGCTGGACAAGGCGGGCGGCTATGCCATCCAGGGTTGGGGCGCTGCCTTCGTCAGCCAGCTGCATGGCAGCTATTCGGCGGTGGTCGGCCTGCCGCTGTGCGAAACCACGCAGCTGCTCGATGTGTTCGCTCTCCCACGTTGGACCAAAGGCTCACGCTAGAGCCTGTGGCTTCGACGCGCCGGGCGGTTAGAATCGACCGGAACCATCAGCTAGTGCTGCACATCAAGCCACCGCCGAGAACAACAATGAGCGAAGAAATCCTGATGAACATCACCCCCATGGAGTCGCGGGTGGCGGTGGTGGAGAACGGTGTCTTGCAGGAGGTGCACGTTGAGCGCACCCAGCGCCGCGGCATCGTTGGCAACATCTACAAGGGCAAGGTGGTGCGGGTGCTGCCGGGTATGCAGGCGGCCTTCGTCGACATCGGGCTGGATCGCGCCGCGTTCATTCATGCCTCGGAGATATCCAGCCGCGAAGGCAACGCCGTCGAGCCGATCAATGCACTGGTGCATGAGGGCCAGAGCCTGGTGGTGCAGGTCACCAAGGATCCTATTGGCACCAAGGGCGCACGTCTGACCACGCAGTTGTCGATCCCTTCTCGCTACCTGGTCTACATGCCGCGCACCAGCCATGTCGGGATCTCCCTGCGTATCGAGGATGAAGCCGAGCGCGAGCGACTCAAGCAGGTCGTAGCCGAATGCGTTGCGGCCGAAGGCATTCAGGAGGCCGGCGGTTTCATCCTGCGTACCGCGGCAGAAGGCGCCGGCAGCGAAGAGATCCTGATGGATATCCGCTATCTGCGCCGCCTGTGGGAGCAGATAGCGAGCCAGATCAAGACCGTCGAAGCGCCGACGGTAATTTACGAAGACCTCTCTCTGGCCATGCGCACGCTGCGTGATCTGGTCAACCCGCGGATCGAGAAGATCCGCATCGACTCGCGGGAAAATTTCCAGAAGGTCAGGCAGTTCGTCGGCGAGCTGATGCCCGAGCTGGGCGATCGTCTCGAGCATTACCCAGGCGAGCGCCCAATCTTCGACCTTTATGGCGTCGAGGACGAGATCCAGAAGGCGCTGGAGCGCAAGGTCATGCTCAAGTCCGGCGGTTATCTGATCATCGATCCGGCCGAGGCGATGACCACCATCGACGTCAACACCGGCGCCTTCGTCGGCCACCGGACGCTGGAAGAAACCATCTTCAAGACCAATCTCGAGTCGGCCACCGCCATCGCACGCCAGCTCCGGCTGCGCAATCTGGGCGGCATCATCATCATCGACTTCATCGACATGGAGGACGAGGAGCATCGTCGCCAGGTCCTGCGCACGCTGGAAAAGCAGCTGGAGCGCGATCACGCCAAGACCAACATCATCGGCATCACCGAACTTGGCCTGGTGCAGATGACCCGCAAGCGCACCCGCGAAAGCCTCGAACAGGTGCTGTGCGAACCCTGCATGTGCTGTCAGGGGCGCGGCAAGCTGAAGACACCGGAAACCGTCTGCTACGAGATCTTCCGCGAGATCCTGCGGGAGGCGCGGGCCTATCAGGCCGAAGGCTACCGGGTGCTGGCCAATCAGAAGGTGATCGATCGTCTGCTCGACGAGGAGTCGGGCAATGTCGCCGACCTGGAGGCCTTTATCGGTCGCTCTATCAAGTTCCAGGTGGAAAGCATGTACTCCCAGGAACAGTACGATGTGGTGTTGCTCTGAACAAAGGTAGACCGGGCCGCAAGGCCCAGGATGACCGGAGCGCATCCAGATGAACCGCCTCGCTGCCTTCCTCCTGACACTGTCGCGCCAGCTGTTCTGGATAATCGCGTTCGGCCTGATTCTGGCCGCGTTCTACGTCAGCCTGGGGCGGCAGCTGGTGCCCTTGGTCGCCGAATACCGCGCCGAGGTGCAGCAGAAGGCGCAGGCAGCGCTGGGCATGCCAATCACGCTGGGCAGGCTCGAAGGCCGCTGGGAGGGCTTCGCGCCGCGTTTGCTGGCGCATGACGTGCTGCTCGGTGAAGGGGATAGCGCGATGCGGCTGGACCGTATCGCTATCGTGCCGGACCTGGCGGGCAGCCTATGGGCCCGCGAATGGCGCCTGAGCCGCCTAGAGCTCAGCGGCGTGCAGCTGTCTGTTGCTGAAGATGCCGAGGGCAAGTGGCGAGTGGAAGGCTTGCCGACCCGTACCGAGCAGAAACCGCCCGAGCCACAGAAGATGCTCGAGTCGTTGCAGCGGGTACGTGGGTTGGTGGTGCGCAACAGCCAGATCACGCTGGAGCCATTCGGCGAATCGCCGCTGACCTTGAGCTATACCGATCTGAGCTTGCGCGTCGACGGCGAGCGGCTCAGGGTGGACGGGCGCAGTATCCTGCCAGATGGTCAGCCGCTGGCCTTGAACATTCAGGGGCGGATGCAGCCGCAACGCTGGCAGCACGCCGAGGCGCAGGTTTACCTCAGCCTGCCACAAAGCGACTGGGCCGCCTGGTTACCGCGCCGGCTGACTGCCGACTGGCATCTGCAGACGCTGAAGATGGGTGGCGAGCTGTGGGTGAGCTTGCGCGAACAGGCGCTGGAACGTGCCGTTCTACGGCTGAACGCGTCGCAGCTGAGCATATCCTTTGCCGATCGTGAGCCCGTTCAGCTCGAGGATCTGGGGGGCGAGGCGTATATCGATCGTAACGAGCAGGGCTACCGGCTGCTGCTGGACCGGCTGGCATTCGATCTCGACGGCGAGCGCTGGGGCGATGCGCGAATCCAGCTTCAGCAGGATCAGGCCCAGCAGTACTGGCGCCTGCAGGCGGATCGGCTGGCTATCGCGCCAATCGCCACGCTCGTTCGTGCACTGGCGCCGTTGCCGCCGACTGCCGCCGAGACGCTGACGGCGCTGCAACCCAACGGAACATTGCGCAACCTGCAGCTCGACTACTACCCGCAGATGGAGTCGCCGCAGCGCCTGCAGTTCGCTGCCAATCTGGACCGCATCAGCATTGCTGCGCAGAACTGGATACCGGCGGTGGGGAACGCGAGTGGCAGCATTCGTGGTGACCTGGGCGGCGGCGAGTTGCGCGTGGACAGCGACGACTTCAGCCTGCAGCTTGCGCCACTTTATCCCGAGCCGTGGCACTACCGACACGCCGGCGGGCGCCTGACCTGGGCGCTGGATGAGCAGGCCTTCACGCTGGCTGCGCCCTATCTGCGCATCGACGGCGAGGAAGGCAGGATCGCCGGAGACTTCCTCATCCGACTGGCTCGGGACCCCGCTGCAGAAGATTACATGGACCTGCGGGTCGGCTTGAGCGAAGGCGATGCGCGCTTCACCGAAAAATACCTGCCGACACGCTCACCGGCGTTGAGCCCGGCGCTGGTCAACTGGCTCAGGGAGGCGATCCGCAGCGGTACGGTCGAGCAAGGTTATTTCCAGTACCAGGGCGCATTGAACAAGGGCGCTTCCGATAGCGCGCGCGCCCTGAGCCTGTACTTCAAGGTGCGTGATGCGGAGCTGGCGTTTCAGCCCGGCTGGCCCCTGCTGCAACAGGGCCGCGGCGAGGTGCTGATCGAAGACAGTGGGGTGCGTGTCCGGCTCGCGGAAGGGCGGATCCTCGACAGCCAGGTGCGGGATGCGACAGCGGAGATACCTCGCGCCGGGGCGGGAAACGTGCCGCAGCTGGCGGTGAAAGGACAGGTCGACAGCAGCCTGGCGGACGCCTTGAAGCTGCTGCAAGAGGCGCCGATCGGGACTGCCGAGCTGTTCGCCGGCTGGCAGGGGCAGGGTGCGCTCAGCGGCACGCTCGACCTGCAGATCCCGCTGGGCAAGGGCACTCCGCGAGTCATCGTGGATTTCGCCAGCGATGATGCGAAGCTGAAGATCCCCGAGCCGGCGCTCGCCTTCGAGCAGCTCAGTGGAAAATTCCGCTACGACACCGCGCGAGGCTTGAGTGCAGAGGCCATCCAGACGCGCCTGTTCGGCTCTTCGGTCAAGGGCAAGGCGGTAGCGACAGGCGCGCCCGGCAAGCCAGCCTCTCGCCTGGAGGCACAGGGCACCGTGGGGTTGCAGCGTCTGGTTGAGTGGCTCGCTATCGGGCAATCGCTGCCCGCGAGCGGTGAGCTGCCCTATCAGTTGCGTCTGGATCTGGCGGGTGAGGATAGTCAGCTGCAAATCGACTCGTCGCTACAGGGGCTGCGCATCGATCTGCCAGCGCCGTTCGGCAAGTCCGCCGGCGAGCGCCGCGACACCTCGTTGCGGATGTCTCTGCAAGGGGCCGAGCGTCACTACGGCGTCCAGCATGGGGCGCTCGCCGCGCTGGCGTTCGCCGCGCCGCCGGGCGCCTGGGCGCATGGTCGCGGTGAGCTTCGTCTGGGCCCCGGTGCGGCTAATCTTCCGGCCCGTGCCGGGCTTTACGTCAGAGGCCGCCTGCCGGAACTCGACTTGAAAGCCTGGCAGGCTGTGCTCGAGCAACATGGCAAGGCGGACGCGCAGCAGACGACTGGCTCACTGCTGCGCCGTGCGCAGGTCGATATCGGTCGCTTCGACGGTTTTGGCACCCGGATCGACGACCTTGGCTTGGACCTGCGGCGACTGAGCGATGCCTGGGACCTTGGCCTTCGCAGTTCGACCATCGGCGGCTCGGTTCGTCTGCCGGATGCCGAGGGTGGCTCCATCGTTGCTGATCTCCAGCACCTGCGCCTGCCGGCTCCGGCGCAAACCGGCGAAGCAGCATCCAAGGATCGGCCTGATCCGCTCGCCGATGTCGACCCGCAGAGCCTGCCGGCGATGGATGTCGCCATCAAACGGATATCCCTGGGCGACGATGTGCTTGGCGCCTGGGCGCTGAAGCTGCGGCCGGTCAGCGCCGGAATCGAGTTCCGCGACATCGCTCTCGACCTCAAGGGCCTGAAGATCACCGGAAGTGGCGGTTGGGACGGCGCGCAGACCTGGTACAAGGGCCGCCTCGAAGGGCGCAACCTCGCCGACGTATTGCTTGCCTGGGGCTTTGCGCCCTCGGTGACCAGCGACAGTTTTCGCCTGGATGTGGACGGGCGGTGGCCCGGCTCGCCAGCCTGGTTCGCCATGGCGCGCTATTCCGGCAGCATGCAGCCACGGCTGCGCAAGGGACAGTTCGTCGAGGTCGACGGCAGCGCCCAGGCGCTACGGGTGTTCGGCGTGCTCAATTTCAATTCGATAGGGCGTCGCCTGCGACTGGATTTCTCCGACCTGTTCAGCAAGGGGCTCAGTTATGACCGGCTGGATGGTCGGCTGCTGGCCAAGGAGGGCGTGTTCAACACCCGCGAGCCCATCACCGTCAGCGGTCCGTCGACCAACCTCGAGCTGGATGGCACGCTGGACATGGCTCGCGACCAGATCGATGCGAAACTGCTGGTCACGCTGCCGATCAGCAACAACCTGCCGCTGGCTGCGCTGATCGTCGGCGCCCCGGCGATTGGCGGGGCACTATTCGTTGTCGACAAGTTGCTGGGCGACCGTGTGGCGCGCTTCGCCAGCGTACAGTACGACGTCAAGGGACCTTGGCAATCGCCGAAGATCAGTTTCGACAAGCCGTTCGAGAAGCCCAATTGACTGGCCGGTGTCTCGCGGCCATCGCAATTTGACGGGAGCATTCATGTCGCTGTCGGTAATCCAGATGACCAGCCAGGCCGATGTCGCCGGCAATCTAGCTGCCGCCCGGCGCCTGCTCGAGCAGGCTGCCGCGGCCGGGGCCCGCTTGGCGGTGCTGCCAGAGAACTTCGCCGCCATGGGCTGCAGTGACCCACAGCAGCTGGGGCGCGCCGAAGCGGAAGGCCAAGGGCCTGTTCTGCCCTGGTTGAAACGTACCGCGCGCGACCTCAGATTGTGGATTGTCGCTGGAACCGTGCCGCTGCCACCCGACGACCGTCCGCAGGACCGGCCCAATGCCTGTTCGCTGCTCATCGACGAGCACGGACAGCGGGTCGCGCGTTATGACAAGGTGCACCTGTTCGACGCCAAGGTGGCCGACAGTCGGCAGCAGTACCGCGAATCCGATACCTACGGTGCAGGGCAGCGGCTGGTCGTGGCCGACACGCCGGTTGGTCGGCTGGGCATGACCGTCTGCTACGACTTGCGCTTTGCCGAGTTGTACATGGCGCTGCGCGACGCGGGGGCCGAACTGATCAGTGCGCCCTCTGCCTTCACCACAGTGACCGGTGAGGCACACTGGACGACTCTGATCCGCTGCCGCGCCATAGAGACGCAGTGCTACGTACTGGCTGCCGCTCAGGTCGGTATGCACCCCGGCGGTCGCGTCACCTATGGGCATTCGTCTATCGTTGACCCTTGGGGTCGGTTGTTGTGCGAGCAGGCGGCTGCTGAGGCAGCGCTGCTCGCCGAACGAGATGTGCCCGAGCAGGCGGCCATCCGCCAGCGCATGCCGGTGCAGCGCCACCGCCGTTTTTCCGTCCCGTGCTTGATCACGGACTGTCTGGAGTGAATATGAGTGAACTGCTGTTACCTGTAACCGAGCGTCTGCTGACGCCGGGTGGCCTGACCATCGACGATCTCCCAGCGCTGCTGGGCGAGCTCGCCGGTCCTGGCGTGGATGCTGCTGATCTGTATTTTCAGGATCAGGTATCCGAGTCCTGGGTACTGGAAGATGGCATCGTCAAGGAAGGCGGTTTTCACATCGAACAGGGCGTCGGCGTTCGGGCGCTTTCCGGTGAGAAGACCGGGTTCGCCTACAGCAACGCGATCACCGCCGATGCCTTGCGTCAGGCGGCCCAGGCCGCGCGGTCGATTGCCCGCAGCGGCAAGCAGGGGCAGGTCGGTGTGCTGTCCCGCGCAGCATTCGAGCCGCTCTACGGTCGCGATAATCCGCTCGACGGCCTGAGCCGGGGCGAAAAGGTGGAGCTGCTCAAACGCATCGATGTCGCGACGCGAGCGCTCGATCCGCGGATCAAGCAGGTCACGGTGAGCCTGGCGGGTGTCTGGGAGCATGTTCTGGTTGCCGCGCTGGACGGCGGCATGGCTTCGGATATCCGCCCGCTGGTGCGTTTCAACGTCAGCGTGATCGTCGAGCAGAACGGCCGTCGCGAGCGCGGTGGGCAGGGTGGCGGTGGCCGTACCGGCTACCAGTATTTCCTCGATGAGGATCGCGCCATGGGCTATGCGCGCGAAGCGCTGCGGCAGGCGCTGGTCAATCTCGAGGCAGTGCCGGCGCCTGCTGGGTCACTGCCGGTGGTGCTCGGCCCCGGGTGGTCTGGTGTACTGCTGCACGAGGCGGTCGGTCATGGGCTGGAGGGTGATTTCAATCGCAAGGGCAGCTCGGCCTACAGCGGTCGGATCGGGCAGAAGGTGGCGTCCAGCCTGTGCACCATCGTCGATGACGGAACCCTGGCGGATCGCCGAGGTTCGCTCAGCGTCGATGACGAAGGCACGCCGACGCAGTGCACCACACTGATCGAGAACGGCATTCTCAAGGGCTATATCCAGGACAAGCTAAACGCCCGACTGATGGGCGTCGCGCCGACCGGCAACGGCCGGCGCGAATCCTACGCGCACCTGCCGATGCCGCGCATGACCAACACCTACATGCTGGCCGGCGAGAGCGATCCGCAGGAAATCTTCCGCTCGGTGAAAAAGGGTATCTACTGCGCCAGCCTCGGCGGCGGCCAGGTCGACATCACCAGCGGCAAGTTCGTCTTCTCCACCAGCGAGGCCTATCTGATCGAGGATGGCAAGATCACCGCGCCGGTTAAGGGCGCGACGCTGATCGGCAACGGCCCTGAAGTGATGAATCGGGTGTCGATGGTAGGCAACGACCTGGCGCTGGATAGCGGTGTCGGCACCTGCGGCAAGGATGGTCAGTCGGTGCCGGTGGGCGTCGGCCAACCGACGCTGAAGATCGACGAGATCACCGTGGGAGGGACGGGTGCTTGAGCAGGCGCGCGTCGGATCGTGACCGGCGACCTGGAGCTGACTTCAGCGCAGGCCGCGCTTGGTCTCATCCAGGTCACGGATGTATTTGAAGATCTTCCGGCTCGCCGCCGGCGGCTTGTTGCGTGCCGCTTCATGCTGCGCATGGCGGATCAGCCCGCGCAGGTGCTGGCGGTCGGTCTCCGGATACTCGGCGACGAAGGCTTCCAGGGTGCTGTCGTCGCCAGCGATCAGGCGGTCACGCCAACGTTCCAGCGCATGGAACCGTTCGTTGTACTGGCGGGTCGAGGCGTCGAGCTGGTCGACCAGGGCCAGGATCGCGTCGACGTCCTGGTCACGCATCAGTTTGCCGATGTATTGGATATGCCGTTTGCGTGCGATGTGTGCCTTGTGTTTGGGCGCGTCGGCCAGCGCCTTTTGTAGTGCGTCGCTGAGTGGCAGGCGAGCAATGAGATCGGGCTTGAGCGTGGTCAGGCGCTCGCCGAGTTCCTGCAGCGCCAGCAGTTCGCGCTTGACCTGGGATTTGCTTTTTTCGTCGAAGCCGTCGACGTCGGAGTGTTCAGACATGGGGATGGTCCACTAGGAAATGCCGCCATGATAACAGCAGCCCCGGCAGCCGGCTCAGCGTAGCTGATGTCGGGCTGCTACTTGAATCGTTTGCAGTGGTTTTGGGAGAGCTTATGAGTGAAGTAGAGGGCATCGGACCGCATGCGCTGCCCGGCTTGCGCGATAAGGTCGAGCGCATCATCGAAGAGGCGCGTCGGCAGGGCGCCAGCGCCAGTGAGGTTTCGGTCTCGATGGAGCAAGGCCTGTCCACCACGGTGCGTCAAGGCGAGGTGGAAACGGTCGAGTACAATCGCGACCAGGGCTTCGGTATCACGCTCTATGTCGGCCAGAGCAAGGGCTCGGCCAGCACCACCGGCAGCGGAGATGCCGCCATTCGGGAAACCGTGGCGGCCGCCTTGGCCATTGCCAGACATGCGTCGGAGGACGAGTTCGCCGGCCTGGCTGATGCCTCGCTGATGGCGCGCGAGCTACCCGAACTCGACCTCTACCATCCGTGGGCGATCACTCCCGAACAGGCGATCGAGCAGGCGCTGAGCTGTGAAGGTGCGGCCTTCGCCTTCGACCAGCGGATTCGCAACGCCGACGGCACCAGCCTCAACACCCATCAGGGCTGCCGGGCCTACGGCAACAGCAACGGCTTCATCGGCGGTTATTGCAGCAGCCGGCACAGTCTGAGCTGCGTGATGATCGCTGAAAGCGATGGGCAGATGCAGCGGGACTATTTCTATGACGTGAACCGGATCGGCGAGGCGCTGATTGATCCGCTGACCATCGGTCAGCGAGCGGCTGAGCGTGCAGTTCGGCGGCTGGGCGCGCGTCCGATCCCGACCTGCGAGGTGCCGGTGCTGTTCGCACCGGAGCTGGCTACCGGGCTGTTCAGCCATTTCATCGCAGCGATTTCCGGTGGCAACCTCTACCGCAAGGCATCGTACCTGGAAGGCGCGCTGGGGCAGACGCTGTTCCCCGAGTGGCTGAGCCTGGACGAGCGCCCTCACATCCCGCGGGCGCTGGGGAGCGCCGGTTACGACGGCGATGGCCTGGCGACCTATGCCAAACCCTTCGTTGAGGGTGGCCGCCTGCTGTCCTACGTGCTGTCGACCTACTCGGGACGCAAGCTGGGCATGCCGAGCACGGCCAATGCCGGCGGCGTGCACAACCTGTTCGTCAGTCACGGCGACGAGGATCAGGCGGCACTGATCCGTCAGATGGGGCGCGGGCTGCTGGTAACGGAACTGATGGGGCAGGGGCTGAATCTGGTGACCGGGGATTACTCGCGCGGTGCAGGCGGCTACTGGGTCGAGAATGGCGAGATTCAGTTTCCGGTGCAGGAAGTGACTATCGCCGGCAACCTGCGTGACATGTTCCGTCAGATCGTCGCGGTAGGTTGTGATATCGAGACGCGTGGCAACGTGCGCACCGGCTCGGTGCTGATCGAGCGGATGACGGTGGCGGGCAAGTAGCCTCGCCCAGCCGGCGTGGTCATCATCCGCGCCGGCCGCTCGATGCCTATTCGCCTTCCTCGAAATAATCGTCGATCAGTGCGACCAGGGCTGCCAGGGCTTCGTGCTCCTGCTCGCCTTCGGTGTGCAGGTGCAGGGTCGAGCCCTTGCTGGCGGCAAGCATCATGACCGCCATGATGCTCTTGCCGTCCACCAGCGTGGCCGGGCAGCGGCCGACACGGACGGCGCACGGATAGCGGTTGGCAACGCCGACGAACTTGGCCGCCGCGCGCGCATGCAGACCGAGCTTGTTGATGATGGTGACTTCGCGGGCAGGCATGGGGCAGGTATTCCTAGGCGAGGTCCCGGTGACGGACCTGCAGATTCTTCAGCGGCTCCCTGAGCGCTTGGCCCAGGCGCTCAGCCAGATAAACCGAGCGATGATGGCCGCCGGTACAGCCGATGGCGATGGTTACGTATGCGCGGTTGCTGGCGGCGAAGCGGGGCAGCCATTTGCTCAGATAGGCATGGATGTCCTGAAACATCTCCTCTACGTCGGGCTGGGCGGTCAGATAGTCGATGACCGGTTGATCGAGCCCGGAGAAGTCGCGCAGCTCGGCTTTCCAGTAGGGGTTGGGCAGGCAGCGCACATCGAACACCAGGTCGGCGTCGACCGGCATGCCGCGCTTGAAACCGAACGACTCGATGAGGAATGCGGTGCCGGGTTCGGGTCTGTTCAGCAGGCGCAGCTTCAGGACGTCGCGCAGCTGATAGAGATTCAGGTGCGTGGTGTCGATCTTCAGGTCGGCATGGTCGATGATGGCTGCCAATAGCAGCTCCTCGTCGCGGATAGCCTCGGCGAGGGAGCGGTTCTCGTTGGTCAGCGGATGACGTCGGCGGGTTTCCGAGAACCGCTTGAGCAGGGTTTCGTCGTCCGCGTCCAGATACAGCACGTCGCACTGGATATGCCTGGCGCGAACCTCTTCGAGCAGTTCCGGAAAACGCTTCAGTTGACTGGGCAGGTTGCGCGCATCGATGGAAACGGCGACCTGCGGATGCAGCAGCTCGGTGTGCAGCAGCGCGCGCTCGGCAAGCTCGGGAAGCAGGCCCGCCGGCAGGTTGTCGATGCAGTAGAAGCCGTTGTCTTCGAGCACGTTCAGCGCTGTGCTCTTGCCCGAGCCCGAACGGCCACTGACGATGATCAGCCGCATCTGGCCCCCACTCCGCTAGGCGCCATTCTGGACGTCGACGACGACCTGATAGAGGCTCTCATTGGTGGGCGCCTGGCGCAGTCGCTGGCGCACCTCTTCACGGTCAAGCATGCTTGCGATCTGGCGCAGCAGCTCGAGGTGCTCGTCGGTGGCCGCCTCCGGTACCAGCAAGACGAACAGCAGGTCTACCGGCGCGCCGTCGATGGCGTCGAAGTCCACCGGCGTTTCGAGCCGCAGCACGGCGCTCAGCGGGGCGTTACAGCCGACCATGCGGCAGTGAGGGATGGCGATGCCATTGCCAAATCCGGTCGATCCCAGCTTCTCGCGGGCAATCAGGCTTTCGAATATGGTCTGGGAGTCGAGGTCTGTGAGGTCCTGGGCGATGACCTTGGCGATCTGTTCCAGGACGCGTTTCTTGCTACCGCCCGGGACGTTCACCAGGGAACGTCCGGGGGTCAGGATGTTTTCGAGTCGGATCATGTCTGGGAGTCAGCGGGAGATGGCGCCCTGGGTATGGTCGAGCTGCTTTTCCTTGTGCTTGATCAGCTGGCGATCGAGCTTGTCGACCAGCAGGTCGACGGCAGCATACATGTCTTCGTGTTCCGAGTTGGCGACCACTTCGCGGCCAGCGACATGCAGCGTCGCTTCGGCTTTCTGCTTTAGCTTCTCGACCTGCAGGATCACCTGGACGCTGATGATGCGGTCGAAATGACGGGCAAGCCGATCGAATTTCTCCTCGATGTAGTCACGCAGGGCATTGGTTACTTCCAGATGAACACCGCTGATATTGACTTGCATACTGCTATCTCCTTTGCCTTGTGCGAAGAGCAGGTCCGAAGCCCTGCCGCCGGGACGTTTCGGCCTTGGCCGATCACAGTAATCGTTTGCGCTCGCTGGATGGCGCGATACCGAGCGACTCCCGGTATTTGGCGACTGTGCGGCGGGCTACCTGAATGCCCTGCGCCTCCAGTAAACCAGCGATCTTGCTGTCGCTCAACGGCTTTTTCTGGTTTTCCGCCGCCACCAGCTTCTTGATGATCGCGCGGATCGCGGTGGACGAGCATTCCCCGCCTTCGGCCGTGCTGACGTGGCTGGAGAAGAAGTACTTGAGTTCGTAGATGCCGCGCGGTGTGTGCATGTATTTCTGGGTCGTCACGCGCGAAATGGTCGACTCGTGCATGCCAACCGCTTCGGCGATGTCGTGCAGCACCAGCGGTTTCATGGCCTCGTCACCATGCTCGAGAAATGCACGCTGGTGCTCGACGATCTGCGTGGCGACCTTCATCAGCGTTTCATTGCGGCTGAGCAGGCTCTTGATGAACCAGCGCGCTTCCTGCAGCTGGTTGCGCATGAAGGTGTTGTCGGCACTGGAGTCGGCACGTTTGACGAAGCTGGCGTACTGCGCATTGACGCGCAGGCGTGGCATGGCGTCCTGGTTCAGCTCTACCAGCCAACGGTCGTTGTGCTTGCGGACGATCACGTCAGGCACCACGTATTCCGGCTCGCTCGCTTCGATCTGAGAACCCGGGCGAGGGTTGAGCGTCTGGATCAGCTCGATCACCTGGCGTAGCTCGTCCTCCTTGAGCTTCATCCGGCGCATCAGCAGGTTGTAGTCGCGGCTGCCGAGGACATCCAGGTAATCGCTGGCCAGGCGCTGCGCTTCGCTCAGCCAGAGGGTGCGCTCGGGCAGCTGACGCAGTTGCAGCAGCAGGCATTCGCGCAGATCGCGCGCGCCGATCCCGGCGGGTTCGAACTGCTGAATGCGGTGCAGCACGACTTCGACTTCGTCGAGTTCGATCTCCAATTCTGGGTCGAACGAGTCAGTGATTTCCTCGAGCGATTCTTCGAGATAGCCCTGATCGTTGATGCAGTCGATCAGCGTGGTGGCGATCAGTCGATCGGTATCGCTCATCGGTGCGAGATTGAGTTGCCAGAGCAGGTGGCTCTGCAGGCTGACGCCAGGTGACGTGCGGCTGGTGAAGTCCCACTCGTCATCATCGTTGCTGGGCAGGCTGCTGGCGCTGGTCTGGTAGATGTCCTCCCAGGCGGTGTCGACCGGCAGCTCGCTGGGAATGCGTTCACCCCAGTCAGCGTCGTCGAGGCTTTCGCTGCCATGCGATTGCTCGTCGTAGGTGCTGTCCTGTGAGGCGCTTTTCTCGCTGGTGGCCTCACCTGGGCGGTCGGCAGCTTCGGCCATCGGGTCGGAGCTGTCGAAGTCGTCGCCGTCTTCCTCGCGCTCGAGCATGGGGTTGGAATCCAGCGCTTCCTGGATCTCCTGTTGCAGATCGAGGGTGGATAGCTGGAGGAGGCGTATGGCCTGTTGCAGCTGCGGTGTCATCGTCAGCTGCTGGCCCATCTTCAGGACTAGCGATGGTTTCATGGCAGAGGACTTCAAACCTTTTATGCCGGCGCAACCGCGCCCGTTCCGACATGTGGCGCGCCAGGCGCCAACAGAAAGCAAATTATATGCCTGCCGAGGAAGCCTTTGCCTAGGGCCGATATGCCGAGCTGCGCAAAAAAAACGGCTCTACAGACGGAATTCGTGGCCCAGATAGACTTCCTTGACCAGTTGGTTGCTCAGGATTGTTTGGGCGTCGCCCTCGGCGATCAGCTGGCCATCGTTGACGATGTAGGCGGTTTCGCAGATGTCCAGGGTTTCACGGACATTGTGGTCGGTGATCAGTACGCCGATGCCCTTGGCCTTGAGGTGGTGGATGATCTGTTTGATATCGCCCACCGATATCGGATCGACGCCAGCGAAGGGTTCGTCGAGGAGGATGAATTTGGGCGCAGTAGCCAGCGCACGGGCGATCTCCACGCGGCGACGCTCGCCGCCGGACAGGCTCATGCCGAGGCTGTTGCGGATATGGTTGATGTGGAACTCCTGCAGCAGGCCTTCCAGCGCCTGCTGGCGGCCGCTACGGTCCAGATCCTTGCGGGTCTCGAGAATCGCCATGATGTTGTCGGCGACCGAGAGCTTGCGGAAGATCGAAGCCTCCTGCGGCAGATAGCCGATCCCGGCGCGCGCGCGACCGTGCATCGGCAGATGGGTCACGTCGTTCTGATCGATCAGCACTCGGCCCTGGTCGGCATTCACCAGGCCGACGATCATGTAGAAACACGTGGTCTTGCCAGCCCCGTTGGGGCCGAGCAGGCCGACGATCTGCCCACTTTCGATGGACAGGCTGACATCACGGACGACCTGGCGGCTCTTGTAGCTCTTGGCCAGATGCTGGGCTTTGAGGACGGCCATTACTCCGCCTGCTCCGCTGCCTGCCCGTTCTTGCGCGGCTGGATGACCATGTCCACACGTGGGCGCGGCGTGGTCACATCGGCGTTGGTGGCGCGGCCAGCATTGACGATCTGGCGACGGGTGTCATAGACGATCTTCTCGCCTTCGAAGGTGTTGCCTTCCTGAACGACCTTGGCCTGATCGATGAGCACGATCCGCTCGTTGGCGGCGAAGTACTGGATGGTCAGGCCGTAGGCTTTGACGATTTCCTTGTCCGCCGCAGGCTTCTGCTCGTAGTAGGCCGGTTTGCCGATGGAGGTGAAGACTTCGACGTCGCCGTTCTCGTCCTGCGTGATGGTCACCGTGTCGCCGGTGATCTTCATCGTGCCCTGGGTGATGACCACGTCGCCGCGGTAGACCGCCACGCCCTGTCGGTCGTCCAGCTCGGCGGTGTCGGCTTGAACGCGGATTGGCTGTTCACGGTCCTCGGGAAGCGCCCACGCGCTGGCGCCAAGCCAGAATGCGCTCAAACCGAGCAGGAGGGGGAGAGTCTTAACGCAGCTCATGCTGGCCTCTTACGTTGGACAGCAGGAGCATCCTGCCGTCATCCATGTACGCTTTCATGCCGGTTGCCGTGGTCACGCCATTGGCGGCCTCGATTCTAACGGCTTGCTTTGTCTCGGCATAATCCTTCTCCGGCCACACCGTCAGGCGGCTGGTGGTAAGGATCGTCGGGCGGCCCTTGGCATCGGTGCGCTCGACCTTGACCTGATCGATCAGCAGCACTTCGTCGCCTTCGGCCGATACTTCGCCGCGCTCACTACGCACGTGCCACGGCAGCTCGGTGCCGCGATAGGACAGCAGATCCGGCTTGGTCAGCAGGCTGATGTCGCTCGCCTTGATGTGCTCGAGCTTGTCTGCGGTCAGTTCGTAGTTACGCTTGCCGTCGGGCTGATATTGCACCGTGCGGGAATTGATCACGTAGAAGTCGACATCAGGCGTTGCGCCGCTGGCGACGGATGGCTCCTGCATGAAACTTTCCGGGCGGATGTTCCAGTAGCCGACCGCCACCAGCAGGGCGGCGATCAGTGTAAGCAGGACAGCGAAGCGCATTTTGCGAAGCATGCAGACCCCTACAGATATGCGTTTTGCGCGGCGGCCAGAGTGCCCTGCGCGCGCATGATCAGTTCGCAGAACTCACGCGCCGCACCCTCGCCACCGCGGGCCTGGGTAACGCCGTGGGCGTGCTCGCGGACGAAGCTGTCGGCGCTGGCCACAGCCATGCCGAGGCCGACCCGGCGAATCACCGGCAGGTCGGGCAGGTCGTCGCCCAGATAGGCCACTTCAGAGTAGTTCAGCCCGAGTTCGGCCAGCAGCTCGTCAAGCACCACCAGCTTGTCTTCGCGACCCTGATACAGGTGCTGGATGCCCAGGTTCTGTGCCCGTCGCTCCACCACTGGCGTCTTGCGGCCGCTGATGATGGCGGTGCGTACGCCCGAGTTGATCAGCATCTTGATGCCGTGGCCGTCCAGCGTATTGAAAGTCTTGAACTCGCTGCCGTCGGTCAGAAAGTACAGGCGCCCATCGGTCAGCACGCCATCCACATCGAAGATGGCCAGGCGGATGTCGCGTGCGCGCTGCAGAAGATGTTCGTGCATTACATGACCCCCGCACGCAGCAGGTCGTGCATGTTCAGCGCGCCGATGGGCAGCTCCTGCTCATCGATCACCACGAGCGAGCTGATCTTGTGGTCTTCCATGATCTTCAATGCCTCGGCTGCCAGCATCTCGGCATTAGCGGTCTTGCCGTGAACGGTCATGACTTCATCGATACGGGTCTCGCGCACGTCCACGCCCTTGTCCAGCGCGCGGCGTAAGTCGCCGTCGGTAAAAATGCCGGCCAGGCGGCCATCGGCCTCGACGATCACCGTCATGCCCAGCCCCTTCTGAGTCATCTCCAGCAGTGCGTCGCGCAGTGAGGTACCGCGTTGCACTTTGGGCAGGCGACCGCCGGTGTGCATCACATGCTCGACCTTGAGTAGCAGGCGCCGACCCAGTGCGCCGCCGGGGTGGGAGAAGGCGAAGTCCTCGGCGGTGAAGCCGCGGGCCTCGAGCAGGGCGATCGCCAGGGCATCGCCGAGCACCAGGCTGGCGGTGGTGGAGGAGGTCGGTGCGAGGTTTAGCGGGCAGGCCTCGATGGCCACGCTGGCATCCAGGTTCACCGCGGCGGCCTTGGCCAATACCGAGTTGGGGTTGCCGGTCATGCTGATCAGGGTAATGCCAAGGCGCTTGATCAGTGGCAGCAGCGTGACGATCTCGCTGGTGGTGCCGGAGTTGGACAGGGCAAGAACGACATCGTCCTGGGTAATCATGCCCATGTCGCCATGGCTGGCCTCGGCGGGATGCACGAAGAATGCGGCGGTGCCGGTGCTAGCCAGGGTGGCTGCGATCTTGCGGCCGATGTGGCCGGATTTGCCCATGCCGACCACGACGACCCGGCCTTTGCACGCAAGGATCAGGTCGCATGCCTTGACGAAAGAGGCATCGATCCGCGCGTTCAGCTGCTCTACTGCCTCGATTTCCAGGCGAATGGTGCGTTGCGCGGTTTCGATCAGTTGGCTGCTCTGGCTCATGGCTGGCGGGGTCGTCCGATTAAAAGGCGTGGATTATAGCGAGAAACCGCCTGTGGCTCATCGAAAATGTCGGTGCTGCTCGGCGACGTTCGGTCGATTCGATCATTGTTGGCTGAACCGAAGCTGAACGAGTCGCCACCAGGTCATTGCTGGAAGCGCTCCTCGGTTGGGCGCTTTCGGGCGCGGTGCTATAGTGCGCCGCCGAAAACGGTCAGGGCAGAAAGTATCCCGGCGTCATCGGGAGCCGTCTGTTTCGCAGACTGCATGCAAGGAGACCAGATGAGCGCCTGCAACGACTACGCGGTCGAGCTGAAGGGAGTAACCTTCATGCGCGGCGAGCGGAGTATCTTCAATAACGTCGATATCGCCATTCCGCGAGGGAAGGTAACGGCCATCATGGGGCCGTCGGGATGCGGAAAGACGACGCTACTGCGGCTGATCGCCGCCCAGCTGATGCCTTCGCGCGGTGAGGTCTGGGTGACCGGGCAGAACCTGCCGAGCCTCTCGCGCAGCGAGCTGTTCGACATGCGCAAGCAGATGGGCGTGCTGTTCCAGAGCGGTGCGCTATTCACCGATCTCGATGTGTTCGAGAACGTCGCGTTCCCGCTGCGCGTTCATACCCGGCTGCCGGACGAAATGATTCGCGACATCGTGCTGATGAAGCTGCAGGCCGTCGGCTTGCGTGGTGCCATCGAGCTGATGCCGGACGAGCTGTCCGGTGGCATGAAGCGACGTGTTGCGCTGGCGCGGGCGATTGCCCTCGATCCGCAGATTCTGATGTATGACGAGCCTTTCGCCGGACAGGACCCGATCGCGATGGGGGTCTTGGTGCGCCTGATCAGGCTGCTCAACGATGCGCTGGGGATAACCAGTATCGTGGTGTCGCACGACTTGGCAGAGACTGCCTCCATCGCCGATTACATCTATGTCGTGGGTGATGCCCAGGTCCTGGGGCAGGGCACGCCGGCGGAGCTGATGGAATCGGATAATCCGCGTATCCGGCAGTTCATGAAAGGTTCGGCGGATGGCCCGGTTCCGTTCCATTTCCCTGCGCCGGCCTACGCCGATGATCTGCTGGGAGGTGGTGATGCGTAAGCGTTCGCTGTTGGATCGGATTGCTCTGCTCGGGCGTGCCGGTCTCGATGTCGTGGCGGCGTTGGGGCGCTCGACGCTTTTTCTCATGCACGCCCTGTTCGGTCGCAGCGGGCTGCGCAACGGGTTTTCCCTGCTGGTCAAGCAGCTCTATTCGGTGGGGGTGCTGTCGCTGGCTATCGTGGTGGTGTCCGGAATCTTCATCGGTATGGTGCTGGCGCTGCAGGGCTACAACATCCTCAGCAGCTACGGCTCCGAGCAGGCTGTCGGGCAGATGGTCGCGTTGACGCTGCTGCGTGAGCTGGGGCCGGTAGTGACTGCATTGCTTTTCGCCGGTCGCGCCGGGTCGGCCTTGGCGGCCGAGATCGGCAACATGAAGTCAACCGAGCAGTTGTCGAGCCTGGAGATGATCGGTGTCGACCCGCTGAAATACATCATCGCGCCGCGGCTGTGGGCGGGTTTCATTTCGCTGCCGTTGCTGACGCTGATCTTCAATGTGGTCGGCATCTGGGGCGGAGCGATGGTCGCCGTTGACTGGCTCGGCGTATACGAAGGCTCGTTCTGGGCCAACATGCAGAACAGTGTCGACTTCCATTCGGATGTGCTCAACGGCGTGATCAAGAGCGTCGTATTCGCCTTCGTCGTGACCTGGATCGCTGTCTTCCAGGGCTACGACTGCGAGCCGACTTCCGAAGGGATCAGCCGCGCCACGACCCGAACCGTGGTCTACGCCTCGCTGGCGGTGCTTGGGCTCGACTTCATTTTGACCGCATTGATGTTTGGAGATTTCTGATGCGTATCCGCACTCTGGAGATGGGCGTCGGCCTGTTCCTGCTCGCCGGCCTGCTGGCCCTGCTGCTGCTGTCGCTGCGAGTCAGCGGGCTGAGCGTGGCCGACACCGATACCTACAAGCTGTATGCCTATTTCGACAATATCGCCGGATTGACGGTCCGATCAAAGGTGACCATGGCTGGCGTAACCATCGGCAAGGTCACCGCGATCGATCTGGACCGCGACAGCTACACCGGACGGGTGACCCTGGAAATCCAGGAGGATGTGAACATCCTGCCGGCCGATTCCACGGCCTCGATCCTGACGGCCGGCCTGCTCGGAGAGAAGTATGTCGGCATCAGCGTGGGCGGGGAGGAAGAGGTGCTGAAGGACGGAGACACCATCCAGGACACCCAGTCGTCGCTGGTGCTCGAGGACCTGATCGGCAAGTTCCTGCTCAATTCGGTTAATAAAGAGTAAAGGAGAAGCGAATGATGACTGCCCTGCGTCGCGGCCTGCTGGTTCTGCTGGCCGTATTGCCCATGTTCTGCCATGCCGCCCTGAGCGCGCATCAGGTGATCCAGAGGACCACCGACGAACTGCTGGCCGACCTGAAGGCCAACAAGGAGAAGTACCGTAACGATCCGTCGGCGTTCTACGATTCGCTCAATGAGATTCTCGGTCCGGTAGTCGATGCGGACGGCATCTCTCGCAGCATCATGACCGTCAAGTACTCGCGCAGTGCCTCGCCCGAGCAAATGAAGCGTTTTCAGGAAAACTTCAAGCGCAGCCTGATGCAGTTCTATGGCAATGCCTTGCTCGAGTACAACAACCAGCAGATTCGCGTGCTGCCGCCCAGCGGCAAGCAGGACCCCAAGCGCACCAGTGTCGGCATGGAAGTGGTGGGGCGGCAGGGCGAGATCTATCCGGTGTCCTACACCATGGTCAACGATGGCGAGTGGCGCGTGCGCAACGTGATCATCAATGGCATCAACATCGGCAAGCTGTTCCGTGACCAGTTCGCCGACTCGATGCAGAAGAACGGCGGCGATCTGGACAAGACCATCGATGGCTGGGCCGAAGTGGTGGCGCGGGCGAAGGAAACCGAAGCCGGGCAGCAGGCGGCTGGCGATGAGTGAGGCGCAGATCGAGCGCTCTGGCGAGGCCGAACTGCGCCTGCGCGGCGTGTTGGATTACCGCAGTGGACCGGCCTTGCGTGAAGCCGGCCGGTCGCTGATCGCTGGCGGCCGCTCGCCGCTGACGCTCGATTGCTCCGCCGTGGAGCGCTCCAGTAGTGTCGGGCTGTCGCTGCTTCTGGCTTTCATGCGCGATGCCAGGGCGGCTGGCGTCGAGCTGCGTGTCACTGGTTTGCCGGATGACATGCAGAAGATCGCCAGGGTGTCCGGCCTTATGGATATCCTGCCGCTGGACGCTTCCCCGGTCTGACAAGGAGACAGCCGTATGAAACTGCGCTGGGCGGAAAACCTGCGCGATGGCGTGCATGGGCTCGCTGAATCGCTTGGCAATTTGCTGGTCGAGAGCTTCCACTACTTGGCGCTGTTTGCCATCGGCGCAGTGACGGCTTGGGCTGCGGTCATGGCCTTTCTCGGCATGGTCGAGAAGGGCCACATATCGATAGATGACATCCTGCTGCTGTTCATCTATCTCGAGCTGGGCGCGATGGTCGGGATCTATTTCAAGACCAACCACATGCCGGTGCGCTTCCTGATCTATGTGGCGATCACCGCACTGACCCGCCTGCTGATTTCCGATATTTCCCATCACCACCGTCCGGACATGGGCGTGGTCTACGTGTCGGGCGCGATCCTGCTGCTGGCGCTGGCGATCCTGGTGGTGCGCTTTGCCTCCTCGCGCTTCCCGGCCGTGCAGAGCGACAGCGGGCTGTCGCGGCAGCGGCGCGAGCGCGATCAGGGGGCCGAAACGCTGGATTGAGATCTGCGCGCGAGGTTCGGGGTTCGCAGTCTTCGGGCTTTTTTGTATGATGGCCGGCCCGTGCGCGTCCTGCGCCCGATCGAGGTAGAACATGCAGGCCCTAGAAGTGAAGAATTTCCTGGAAGCGAAGATTCCGGGAACCCAGGTGGAAGTGGAAGGCGAAGGCTGCAACTTCCAGCTCAACGTGATCAGTGATGAACTGGCCGCCCTGAGCCCGGTGAAGCGTCAGCAGCAGATCTACGCTCATCTCAATCCATGGATCGCCGACGGCAGCATCCACGCCGTCACCATGAAGTTCTTCAGTCGCACCGACTGGGCCGCGCGGGCCTGATCGGCTCAGGCCCGCGCAACCAATCATTCCAGGCAGAGCGCGTCTCGATGACCGCGCCGCCCCCTTCGACAGTGCTTCGAGCCTGCGGCTTACGGGAATCTCCATGGACAAACTGATCATTACCGGCGGCATTCGCCTCGATGGCGAGATTCGCATTTCCGGTGCAAAGAACTCCGCTCTGCCGATTCTGGCCGCCACCTTGCTGGCCGATACTCCGGTTACGGTGTGCAACCTGCCGCACTTGCATGACATCACCACGATGATCGAGCTGTTCGGTCGTATGGGCGTGCAGCCTGTTATCGACGAGAAGCTCAGTGTCGAAGTTGACGCCAGCAGCATCAAGACCCTGGTCGCGCCGTACGAGCTGGTGAAGACCATGCGCGCCTCGATCCTCGTGCTCGGCCCCATGGTCGCGCGTTTCGGCGAGGCCGAGGTGGCGCTGCCCGGTGGTTGTGCCATCGGTTCGCGGCCAGTCGACCTGCACATCCGCGGTCTCGAGGCCATGGGCGCACAGATCGACGTCGAAGGTGGCTACATCAAGGCCAAGGCGCCGGCCGGTGGCCTGCGCGGCGCACACTTCTTCTTCGATACGGTCAGCGTGACCGGTACCGAGAACATCATGATGGCCGCTGCGCTGGCCAACGGCCGCAGCGTGCTGGAAAACGCCGCGCGCGAGCCGGAGGTGGTCGATCTGGCCAACTTCCTCAATGCCATGGGCGCCAAGGTCTCCGGTGCCGGCACCGACACCATCACCATCGATGGCGTCAAGCGCCTCGGTGGTGGTCGTTACAGCGTGATGCCCGACCGTATCGAGACTGGCACCTACCTGGTCGCCGCTGCAGCCACTGGCGGTCGCGTGCGCCTGAAGGATACCGACGCGACGCTGCTCGAGGCCGTGCTGCACAAGCTGGTCGAGGCGGGCGCGCACATCGATACTGGCAGCGACTGGATCGAACTGGACATGAAGGGCAAGCGGCCGAAGGCGGTCAACGTCCGCACCGCGCCGTACCCGGCGTTTCCCACCGACATGCAGGCGCAGTTCATTGCGCTCAATGCCATCGCCGAGGGCACCGGTACGGTCATCGAAACGGTCTTCGAGAACCGCTTCATGCACGTTTACGAGATGAATCGCATGGGTGCGCAGATTCTCGTCGAGGGCAACACCGCCATCGTCACCGGCGTCGATCATCTCAAGGGTGCTCCGGTCATGGCGACCGACCTGCGCGCTTCGGCGAGCCTGGTGATCGCCGGTCTGGTGGCCGAAGGCGATACGCTGATCGATCGCATCTACCACATCGACCGTGGCTACGAATGCATCGAGGAGAAGCTGCAGTTGCTCGGGGCGAAGATTCGCCGCGTTCCCGGCTGATAGCGATCTGCTTCGCGAGATCGCAGTTGGTCACATGGTCGCCGCTCAAGGTTGGCCGTTGCCGTTCAAGGAAAACGCTCCATGCTCACCATCGCCCTGTCCAAAGGCCGCATTCTCGATGACACGCTGCCACTGCTCGCTGCCGCAGGCATCGAGCCTACCGAGAATCCGGACAAGAGCCGCAAGCTGATCATCCCGACCACCCAGGATGACGTGCGTCTGCTCATCGTCCGTGCCACCGACGTGCCGACCTATGTCGAGCATGGCGCGGCCGACCTTGGCGTCGCCGGCAAGGACGTGCTGATGGAGTACGGTGGCCAGGGGCTGTACGAGCCGCTCGACCTTAAGATCGCCAGCTGCAAGTTGATGACCGCCGGCAAGGTTGGCGCGCCGGAGCCGAAGGGCCGTCTGCGTGTGGCGACCAAGTTCGTCAACGTAGCCAAGCGCTATTACGCCGAGCAGGGTCGTCAGGTCGACATCATCAAGCTGTACGGCTCCATGGAGCTCGCGCCACTGGTGGGGCTGGCCGACAAGATCATCGACGTGGTCGACACCGGCAACACGCTGCGTGCCAACGGCCTGGAGCCCCAGGAACTGATCGCGCACATCAGTTCGCGTCTGATAGTGAACAAGGCTTCGATGAAGATGCAGCACGCGCGCATCCAGGCGCTGATCGATACGCTGCACGCGGCCGTTGAGCAACATCAGCATTGATATCTCACGCGGCTGCGGCCGCGCCTGCCTATTCGTGCCATAGCTGAAATTCTCAGGTGCCCGCACGGTGGGCTTGATATTCTAGCGGCGCCTGAGAGCCCGGCCTGCGCTTCGTGCGGTTGCAACGAAGCCGGCTGCTTCCGATGCCTAGCCAACCAAGAGGCCCGCTATGACCGCTCCCTCCGCCATTCGCCGACTCAACGCTGCCGATGCCGACTTCGCTCGTCATCTGGACCATCTGCTGAGCTGGGAAAGCGTCTCCGACGACGGCGTTAACGCGCGGGTGCTGGAGATCATCAAGGCCGTGCGCGAGCGCGGCGATGCAGCGGTCGTCGAGCTGACCCAGCGTTTCGACGCGCTGGAAGTCGCCTCCATGGCCGATCTGATCCTGCCGCGCGCGTGTCTGGAACAGGCGCTCGAGCGCATCACCCCGGAGCAGCGCGAGGCGCTGGAAATCGCTGCCGAACGCGTGCGCAGCTATCACGAGCGTCAGAAACAGGACTCCTGGACCTACACCGAGGCCGACGGCACGGTGCTCGGTCAGAAGGTCACGCCGCTGGATCGCGCCGGCCTCTACGTGCCGGGCGGCAAGGCTTCCTATCCGTCTTCTGTGCTGATGAACGCCATTCCGGCCAAGGTCGCCGGCGTGCCGGAAGTGGTCATGGTGGTGCCGACGCCGCGTGGCGAGGTCAACGAGCTGGTGCTGGCTGCGGCCTGCATTGCCGGTGTCGACCGGGTCTTCACCATCGGCGGGGCGCAAGCCGTCGCGGCGTTGGCCTACGGCACCGAGAGCGTGCCGCCGGTGGACAAGATCGTTGGGCCGGGCAACATCTACGTCGCTACCGCTAAGCGCCACGTGTTCGGCAAGGTCGGCATCGACATGATTGCCGGGCCGTCGGAAATCCTCGTGGTCTGTGATGGCCAGACCGATCCGGACTGGATCGCCATGGACCTGTTCTCCCAGGCCGAGCACGATGAGGATGCGCAATCGATCCTGGTCAGCCCGGATGCCGCCTTCCTCGATCGCGTCGCCGAGAGCATTGCCCGCCTGCTGCCGACGCTGGAGCGTGCCGACATCGCCCGCACCTCCATCGAAGGTCGCGGCGCGCTGATCCAGGTAGCCGACATGCAGCAGGCCATTGAGGTGGCCAACCGCATCGCCCCTGAACATCTGGAGCTTTCGGTCGCCGAACCGGAGCAGTGGCTGCCGCAGATTCGCCATGCCGGCGCGATCTTCATGGGGCGCTACACCGCCGAGGCGCTGGGCGACTATTGCGCCGGCCCCAACCACGTGCTGCCGACTTCCGGGACTGCGCGTTTCTCTTCGCCGCTGGGTGTGTATGACTTCCAGAAGCGCTCGTCGATCATCAATTGCTCGGCCGAGGGGGCCTCGACCTTGGGCAAGGTGGCGTCGGTGCTGGCGCGCGGCGAATCGCTGACTGCGCATGCGCGCAGCGCCGAGTACCGGATCAAGCACTAGCGGCAAGGTTCAAGCTGCAAGTCTGTTGTGTAGGGTAGGCAGCGCTTGGCTTGTCCACCTGCGTTGATTCGATCGGTGGGGAACGCTTCGCGATTTTCCACCCTACGGCAAACCGACCACATTCGAGGAGAGAAGGGCGGATGAGCAAGTTCTGGAGCCCCTTCGTCAAGGACCTGGTGCCCTATGTGCCAGGCGAGCAACCCAAGCTGAACAAGCTGGTCAAGCTCAACACCAATGAGAACCCCTACGGCCCGTCGCCGCGGGCGATCGCTGCGATGCAGGCGGAAATCAACGATGGCCTGCGCCTGTATCCGGACCCCAATGGTGAGCGCCTCAAGCAGGCTGTAGCCGACTACTACAATGTGCAGCCAACCCAGGTATTCGTCGGTAATGGTTCCGACGAAGTGCTGGCGCACGCGTTTCATGGGCTGTTCCAGCATGGCCGTCCGTTGCTGTTTCCTGATATCAGCTACAGCTTCTATCCGGTCTACTGCGGGCTGTACGGCATCGCCTACGAAACCATCGCGTTGAACCAGCAGTTCCAGATCGACGTCGCCGATTACTGCCGGCCTAATGGCGGCATCATCTTCCCCAACCCGAACGCGCCGACCGGCTGCCTGTTGCCGCTCGACGCGATCGAGCGGCTGTTGCAGGCCAATACCGAGTCCGTCGTGTTGGTCGACGAGGCCTATGTCGATTTCGGCGGCGAGTCGGCGATTGTCCTGGTCGATCGTTACCCGAACTTGCTGGTGACCCAGACGCTCTCCAAGTCGCGCTCGTTGGCCGGGTTGCGGGTTGGTCTGGCGGTCGGCCATCCGGAGCTGATCGAGGCGCTGGAACGCATCAAGAACAGCTTCAACTCTTATCCACTGGATCGCATCGCTATTGCCGGAGCGGCCGCTGCCTTCGAGGATCGCGAATACTTCGAGCGGACCTGCCGGCAGGTTATCGACAGCCGGGAAAAGGTGACCGCGGCGTTGCAGGCGCGCGGCTTCGAGGTTCTGCCTTCGGCGGCGAACTTCATTTTTGCGCGCCACCCGCAACGCGATGCAGCGAGCATCGCCGCCGGACTGCGCGAGCAGGGCGTGATCGTGCGTCACTTCAAGCAGCCGCGTATCGAGCAGTTTCTGCGCATCACCATTGGCACGCCCGAGCAGAATCAGGCGTTACTCGAGGCGCTCGGCTAGAGGCGCTCGGCTAAGAGTGCAGGCTTAGCGAACCCGGGCGGGTTCGCTGAGTGCGTTGCTACCGGGGGGCGGCGTTCACCGGTGGGCGGACGCCCACTTCCGCGGTGAGGGTCAACGGTTTGCCGTTGCGTAGGATGTCGATGTCGATCTTCTCACCCGGCCGCGCGCGGGCAACCTGATTCATCGAGCTGCGACCGTCGGCTGACTGCACACCATCGATGCTGAGAATCAGATCGCCAGGCTGCAGGCCGGCTCGTTCGGCAGGGCCGTCGCGGTAGACGCCGGCTACGACGATGCCCGGGCGGCCCTCCTGGCCGAAAGACTCGGCCAGCTCCTGGGTCAGCGATTGCACCTCCACTCCGAGCCAGCCGCGAATCACCTGACCGTGCTCGATGATCGATTTCATCACCTCCAGCGCAAGCTTCACCGGGATGGCGAAGCCGATGCCCTGTGAGCCGCCGGACTCGGAAATGATCGCCGTGTTGATACCGATGAGGTTACCGCCGGCATCGACCAGTGCGCCGCCCGAGTTGCCACGGTTGATCGCGGCGTCGGTCTGGATGAAGTCTTCGTAGGTATTGAGGCCCAGCTGGTTGCGTCCGGTGGCGCTGATGATGCCCATGGTCACGGTCTGGCCGACCCCGAATGGGTTGCCGATTGCCAGCGCGACGTCACCGACGCGGATGCGATCGGAGTGGCCAAGGGTTATCGCCGGAAGCTCAGCCAGGTCGATCTTGAGGACCGCGAGGTCGGTTTCCGGATCACTGCCGATCACCCTGGCCAGGGTCTCGCGGCCATCCTTGAGCGCCACGACGATCTGCTCGGCATTGGCTGTAACGTGATTGTTGGTCAGCAGGTAGCCCTCGGGGCTCATGATGACTGCCGAGCCGAGGCTCGACTCCATGCGCCGCTGCCGTGGCAGGTTATCGTTGAAAAAGCGCTGGAACAGCGGGTCTTTGGCCAAAGGCGGTTGCTGCTCCGTCTTCTCGATGACCTTGGTGGTATAGAGATTGGCAACGGCTGGTGCCGCCGAAGCCACGGCATTGGCATACGAATAGGGTCCCTGCTGGGAGCCGGCGGCTATTAGGGGCGCCTGCTGGAGACCAATATCCGGTTCGGTGATCCCCACCAGCTGCGGGTAGCGCTGGATGATCAGCAGTGCTACGAGTATGCCGACCAGCAGCGGCCAGCCTAGGAAACGCAGGGCATTGAACATCGCGCGGGGATCCGGACAGAGTTGCGGGCGCGGGGAGCGCGCCTTAAGGTGGCGGCATTATACGAAGCTCGAACTGAAATGCAGCTTCGCATTCATGATTTGCAGCAGCGCACTGGTCATTGCCGCGGGCTCGCTGCAGCGAAGGAGAGGTCGATGTGACTGTTTCGCTTACCACGCTGGTCCAGGAGGCGGACCGCTATCTGGAGGCCGGCAGGATTGCCGATTACTGTCCCAACGGTCTTCAGGTCGAAGGGCGTCCTCGGGTCGCCCGTATCGTCAGTGGTGTGACGGCCAGCCAGGCACTGCTCGATGCTGCGGTCGAGGCTGATGCCGACCTGGTGCTGGTGCACCACGGCTACTTCTGGAAGAACGAGGATGCACGCATCGTCGGAATGAAGCAGCGTCGTTTGAAGACATTGCTGGGCCACGACATTTCCTTGCTCGCCTATCATCTGCCACTCGATGTGCACCCCGAGGTTGGCAATAACGTCCAGCTGGGCAGGTTGCTGGGGCTATGCATCGAAGGTGGACTGGAGCCGGAGAATCCGCGTTCGGTCGGGTTGGTCGGGTCGCTGGAGCAGCCGCTGGCGCCGGCCGAGTTCATGCAACGCATACAGCAAGCGCTCGGGCGCCAGCCATTGATGGTCGAAGGCCGGGGTCCGATCCGTCGCGTAGCCTGGTGCACCGGTGGTGCCCAGGGTTATATCGACAAGGCCGTCGCCGCCGGCGTGGACGCCTACATCACGGGCGAAATCTCCGAGCCTACCGCGCACATCGCCCGGGAAAACGGTTTGAGCTTCTTCGCGGCGGGGCACCATGCCACCGAGCGGTACGGGGTCCAGGCGCTCGGCGATTACCTGGCGCGGCAGTTCGGAATCGAGCATCGCTTCATCGACTGCCCCAATCCGGCGTGAGCTTATCTGGCTGACGAGGTCTTGTTGGCGCTCGTCGAGTCGGCGGCCTGATGCGGCCGCTTCGTACTCCTGCTCGATATAAATCTATAGCTTTTAGATCTAAAAGGCGGCCTGATTAGAATTTAAGGCCGTGTTAGAGTTGCGCCCAATCAACGGCCGGCCGGCCGTCCACCTGCCAATTCGTGAGTAGCCATGGTCGACAAACTGACGCATCTGAAACAGCTGGAGGCGGAAAGCATCCATATCATCCGTGAGGTCGCCGCCGAGTTCGGTAACCCGGTGATGCTCTATTCCATCGGCAAGGATTCGGCCGTGATGCTGCATCTGGCGCGCAAAGCCTTCTTTCCGGGCAAGCTGCCATTTCCGGTGCTGCACGTCGACACGCGCTGGAAATTCCAGGAGATGTACGCCTTCCGCTCCCGGATGGTCGAGGAAATGGGCCTTGAATTGATCACCCACATCAACCCCGAGGGTGTGGCGCAGGACATGAATCCCTTCACCTACGGCAGTGCGAAGCACACCGACGTGATGAAAACCGAAGGACTCAAGCAGGCGCTGGACAAGTACGGCTTCGATGCGGCCTTCGGTGGCGCCCGCCGCGACGAAGAGAAGTCCCGGGCCAAGGAGCGCGTCTATTCCTTCCGAGACAGCAAGCACCGCTGGGATCCGAAGAACCAGCGTCCCGAGCTATGGAACCTCTATAACGGCAAGGTCAAGAAAGGTGAGTCGATCCGCGTGTTCCCGCTCTCCAACTGGACCGAGCTGGATATCTGGCAGTACATCTACCTGGAGCAGATTCCAATCGTGCCGCTGTATTTCGCGGCCGAGCGGGAAGTGGTGGAGCTTAACGGCACGCTGGTGATGATCGACGATGAGCGCATCCTCGAGCACCTGACACCCGAGCAGAAGGCCGGCATCCACAAGAAGATGGTGCGCTTCCGTACCCTCGGTTGCTATCCGCTGACCGGCGCGGTGGAATCCACCGCCACCACTTTGCCGGAGATCATTCAGGAAATGCTGTTGACCCGGACATCCGAGCGTCAGGGCCGCGTCATCGACCACGATGCCACCGGGTCGATGGAAGAAAAGAAACGCCAGGGTTACTTCTAAGGATCGCGCACCATGTCTCATCAGTCAGATTTGATCGGCCAGGACATCCTCGCGTACCTGGCGCAGCACGAGCGCAAGGAGCTCCTGCGTTTCCTCACCTGCGGCAACGTCGACGACGGTAAGAGCACGTTGATTGGCCGCCTGCTGCATGACTCGAAGATGATCTATGAGGATCATCTGGAGGCCATTACCCGCGATTCGAAGAAGGTCGGTACCACTGGCGAGGACGTCGATCTGGCGTTGCTGGTCGATGGCCTGCAGGCCGAGCGTGAGCAGGGCATCACCATCGATGTGGCCTACCGTTATTTCTCCACGGCGAAGCGTAAGTTCATCATTGCCGATACCCCCGGCCACGAGCAGTACACCCGCAACATGGCCACCGGGGCGTCCACCTGCGACCTGGCGATCATTCTGGTCGATGCCCGCTATGGCGTGCAGACTCAGACCAAGCGCCACAGCTTCATCACCTCGCTGCTGGGCATCAAGCACATCGTCGTTGCCATCAACAAGATGGACCTGATGAACTTCGATCAGGACGTTTTCGAGAGGATCAAGGCCGACTACCTGGCGTTTGCCGAGCGCATCGAGCTCAAGCCATCGTCGCTGCACTTCGTGCCGATGTCCGCGCTCAAGGGCGACAACGTGGTCAATCGCAGCGAGCGCGCACCCTGGTACCAGGGGCAGTCGCTGATGGAGATTCTCGAGAGTGTCGAGATTGCTGGCGACCGTAACTTCGATGATCTGCGTTTCCCTGTGCAGTACGTCAACCGCCCGAACCTGAACTTCCGTGGTTTCGCCGGCACCCTGGCCAGCGGCATCGTACGCAAGGGTGACGAGATCGCCGTGCTGCCCTCCGGCAAGACCAGTCGAGTGAAATCCATCGTTACCTTCGACGGCGAACTGGAGCAGGCCACGCCAGGCGAAGCCATTACTCTGACTCTGGAAGACGAGATCGACGTGTCACGCGGTGACATGCTGGTACATGCCGATAGCCGCCCGCGTATTGCCGATGGTTTCGAGGCAATGCTGGTGTGGATGGGCGAAGAGCCGATGCTGCCGGGCAAGAAGTATGACATCAAGCGCGCCACCAGCTATGTGCCGGGCTCGATTGCCAGCATCACTCACACGGTGGATGTGAACACGCTGGAGAAGGGCGCGGCGAGCAGCCTGCAGCTCAACGAGATCGGCAAGGTCAAGGTTAGCCTGGACGCGCCGATCGCTCTGGATGGCTACGAGCAGAACCGCACCACTGGCGCCTTCATCGTCATCGATCGCCTCACCAATGGCACCGTCGGCGCCGGCATGATCATCGCCGACCCGGTTGCCCATGGTTCGGGTGGTCATCATGGCGCCCTGGCCCATGTCTCTACCGACGAGCGTGCCACACGCTTCGGCCAGCAGCCGGCGACCGTGTTGTTCACCGGCCTGTCCGGCGCTGGCAAGAGCACCCTGGCCTATGCTGTGGAGCGCAAGCTGTTCGATATGGGGCGTGCGGTTTACGTACTCGACGGCCAGAACCTGCGCCACGACCTCAACAAAGGCCTGCCGCAGGACCGCGCCGGCCGCACTGAAAACTGGCGCCGCGCCGCCCATGTCGCACGTCAGTTCAACGAGGCGGGGCTGATCACCCTGGCCGCGTTCGTCGCTCCTGACGCCGAAGGTCGCGAACAGGCAAAGGCATTGATCGGCGCTGAGCGCCTGATCACCGTCTACGTCCAGGCCTCCCCGCAAGCCTGCCGCCAGCGCGATCCGCAGGGATTGTATGCGGCCGGTGGGGATAACATTCCGGGCGAGTCGTTCCCGTACGATGTGCCGCTGGGCGCGGACCTGGTTGTCGACAGCGAATCGCTGAGGGTCGAAGAGGGCACCAAGCAGGTGATCGAGCTACTGCGCAAACGTGGGGCGATCTAAACCAGCGGTTCGTTGAAACGATGACGCCCTGCACATGCAGGGCGTTTTTGTTTGGGCGGGCTGTCGGTTGCTCTGGGCGCCAAGTGACGTAGGTTGGATTAGCCGAAGGCGTAATCCGACAGAAGCTATGTTTCATGAAACCCACGTTCCGCACCAGGGTTGAGAAGCGACGGATCGCCCGCCTGATCGGCTGGATAAAGCCCGGCACGCACATCACGATGGAAGCTCGAAGAAGGCCAGTCGCGTACGCGCCTGACCAGCCCATGCTTGAGCGGATCCACATAGACGTAATCGACATGCAGGCGGAAGTCGTGTTCGTTGCGGATCATGTGTTCCCAATAACGATGCTGCCGGACACCATGCTCGCCTCGCAGCAGGCGCACCGCCGCCCGATCCTCGTTTGGAGGTAAGGCGCGACAGAAGAACGTCTTGATCAAGCGCCAACGCAGCGAGTAGTCCGCGTCATCTGGCGATAGTGTCCAGACACAATGCATGTGCTCGGGCAGCACACCTCAGGCATCGTTGGTAAACGGTGTACACGCCGGACCGACGCCCGAAGCAAATCGATATGACGGACCAGCAAATTATTATCGCGGCGTTGTAAAAGATTGGCTGTGAAAAGCCAGCACGCTCCTGGAGCGAAGGGTGCGACGGCAGTTAGGCATCCTTGCCTCTGGCGTTGGACTTGATTGAAGTGTAGGCGAGACCAGTCGCCGCTGGTGCGGCCTGTTCGTGATAAACGACATGCTGCAAACAGATGCGCAGACGATGTAGGTTGGATTAGTCGAAGGCGTATTCCGTCGTTCACGTGGGTGCGTGAGGGTGCGATGGAAGGGCGTTGGACGTGCCTATCGGTGTAGATGACGGAAGCGCCTCCGGCGATTCCATCGCATGAAAGGCGATCCGTTGTCGTGGTTACACCCCATAAACAGCAAAACGCCCCGCACGAAGGCGAGGCGTTTTGGTTGCAAAGGCGAAGTAGATTCGATTGATGACGGATTACGCTTCGCTAGTCCATCTTACTAATTGATCTGCCTTACGTATTGCAGCCGACCTCCAGGCTTTAGCGACAACTTGCCGGCAGGTATTTGGAAGCAATGCCATTGGTCGCAGAAGTCCGGCATTGCCAAGCCTTCACTTGCTTAACAGAGGCCCGGTTGTAGTCAGCAGCAACCGACGTGGTGCCAGTGCTGCCGACATCAGCCGTGCTATAGGGGACAAGTTGAACATTAACATTGCTGCCAAGCTGAGAAATGTTGCGCGCCGCCACAGTAATTACTCCGTTGGCGTCGGTCGTGATGGTTTGAACGTATTGTGATACCGGGCCGGTAGAATCTTCCCCACAGCCAAAGCCGTTAGCTGTGGCGTCCGCAGCAAAACCTGTCTGGGATGCTTCAGAGATAGCTGTTCTGCATGTCGACGCGGCCAGTACAACCTCCGATACTTTTGCGCGTGCGGTGTAGTCTTGATAAGCGGGCAGCGCTACTGCAGCCAAAATACCGATGATCGCAACTACGATCATCAACTCGATTAGGGTAAAACCCATTTGCATTTGAGCTTTCATGTGAGTCTCCTTAAGTGTTGAGGCGTTGAGCCTGGCAGATATAAAGCAGCCGGCGTGCCAACTTGCGATCTGTTCAATTCCGGGGGGTAGGGATGTGATGCGTTTCATCTTAAGGGGGCATACGGCGCTATATCTGCTGGGTGGGCGAGAAACAGCCGTCGGGTTTTAAATGAGGGGACGGCGTTCTCATGAGTCGGATTGGTAATTGGTGGGCGTTATGTGACCAATTGCGTCACTCGGCGTTATGCGTGTTTGCAGTAGCAGGCTTTCGCGCTATAAGGCTCGCTCAGAACAAGGCGAGACCCTTATGAGCGAGAATACTTCCCTTTCCGGGCTGGCGCGGCAGATGGTTGCGGCTGGTGTGCTGGACGAGAAGACGGCGCAGCAGGCCCAGACTCAGGCCATTCGCGGCAAGACGCCCTTTGTCACCTATGTCGTCCAGAACCGGTTGGCCAAGGGTCGTGTCATTGCCGAGCTCGCCTCCGAGCAGTTCGGTGTTGCGCTGCTGGATCTTGCTGCGCTGGACAAGGAGTCGCTGCCCAAGGAATTGGTGAGCGAGAAGCTGGCCAAGCAGCACCGGGTACTTCCGCTCTCCAGGCGCGGCACCAAGCTGTATATCGCAGTTTCCGACCCCGCCAATCATCAATCGATTGCCGATATCCAGTTCAGCACCGGGCTTTCGATCGAGCCGATTCTGGTCGAGGACGACAAGCTCGGGGAGGCGATTGACAAGCTCTACGATAGCGGTGCGACCGGCCTGGAGGATCTGGGAGAGGTCGATCTCGATGGGCTGGATGTCGAGACCGTTAGCGACGACGGTCGGGCGGATGATGCAGGGGAGGCTGCGGATGATGCCCCGGTCGTGCGCTTCGTCAACAAGATGTTGCTCGATGCCATTCGTGGTGGTTCCTCCGACTTGCATTTTGAACCCTATGAGAGAGCCTACCGAGTCCGGTTTCGCACCGACGGGATCCTGCACGAGATCGCCCGCCCGCCGATCCAGTTGGCGCCTCGCATATCGGCTCGCCTGAAGGTGATGGCAGGGCTGGATATATCCGAGCGGCGCAAACCGCAGGACGGTAGGATCAAGATGAAACTGTCCAAGTCCAAGGCGATCGATTTTCGCGTCAATACCTTGCCCACGCTCTGGGGCGAGAAGATTGTGATGCGAATCCTCGACCCGTCCAGCGCACAGATGGGGATCGATGCGCTGGGTTATGAAGAAGAGCAGAAAGCTCTTTATATGCAGGCGCTTCAGCAGCCACAGGGCATGATCCTGGTTACCGGCCCTACAGGCTCGGGCAAAACGGTATCCCTCTATACCGGTCTCAATATCCTCAATACGGTCGACGTAAATATCTCCACCGCTGAGGATCCGGTGGAAATCAACCTGGAGGGTATCAATCAGGTCAATGTTAATCCCCGTCAGGGGATGGACTTCTCCCAGGCGCTGCGCGCATTTCTGCGGCAGGACCCCGATATCATCATGGTGGGCGAGATTCGGGACCTGGAAACTGCCGAAATCGCCATCAAGGCCGCACAGACCGGGCATATGGTCATGTCGACACTGCATACCAACAGCGCCGCAGAAACCCTTACGCGCCTTCGTAACATGGGGGTGGCGGCGTTCAACATCGCCACATCCGTGAACCTGATCATTGCTCAACGACTGGCGCGCAAGCTGTGTAACAGTTGCAAGAAAGAGATCGATCTGCCGCGCGAGGCTCTGTTGGAAGAGGGCTTCCCCGCCGACAAGATTGGAACCTTCAAGATCTATGGTCCGGTTGGTTGCGACAATTGCAAAGGCGGTTACAAAGGTCGTGTCGGTATTTATGAAGTGGTTAAAAACACGCCAGCGTTGGCCAGGATTATCATGGAAGACGGTAATTCGATCGATATTTCCACCCAGATGCGAAAAGACGGCTTCAATGACCTGCGCACCTCGGCTCTGCTCAAGGCCATGCAGGGCGTGACCAGCCTGGAAGAAGTCAACCGGGTGACCAAGGATTAGCATGGCGCAGAAAGCGATTAAAACCAGTGTGTTCACCTGGGAAGGCACCAACAAGCAGGGTGCGAAGATCAAGGGCGAGCTAAGCGGGATCAGCCCCGCGATGGTCAAGGCGCAGCTGCGTAAGCAGGGCGTAAACCCTCAAAAGGTGCGTAAGAAGTCGGCGTCGCTGTTCAGTGCTGGCAAGAAGATCAAGCCGATGGATATCGCCTTGTTCACTCGTCAGATGGCGACCATGATGAAGGCCGGTGTGCCGCTGCTGCAGTCATTCGACATTATTGGCGAGGGGTTCGATAACCCGAACATGCGTAAGCTGGTCGATGATCTCAAGCAGGAGGTCGCGGCGGGTAACAGTTTCGCCACTGCGTTGCGCAAGAAGCCGCAGTACTTTGACGATCTCTACTGCAACCTAGTGGACTCCGGGGAGCAGTCTGGTTCCTTGGAGACGTTGCTCGATCGCGTCGCAACCTACAAGGAAAAAACCGAGGCTCTCAAGGCAAAGATCAAGAAGGCGATGAATTATCCGATCGCCGTTGTACTCGTCGCGATCATTGTTTCCGCGATCTTGTTGATCAAGGTCGTTCCTCAGTTTCAGGAAGTTTTTGCCAACTTCGGCGCGGAGCTTCCAGCCTTTACGCTCATGGTGATTGGTTTGTCCGAAACCCTGCAGGCCTGGTGGCACCTGGTCCTGCTCGGGTTGTTCCTCGCTGCCTTCGCCTTCAAGACCGCCCACGGTAAATCCGAGCGGTTTCGCGACTGGTTCGACCGCTTGCTGCTGAAGGTGCCGATCGTTGGTGACATTCTTTACAAGTCGGCAGTCGCACGATTCGCTCGGACTTTGTCTACGACATTCGCTGCGGGTGTGCCTTTGGTGGACGCTCTGGATTCGGTTGCCGGGGCAACCGGTAATGTGGTTTTCCGCAATGCAACGATGAAAGTTAAAAGTGACGTATCGTCCGGCATGCAGCTGAACTTCTCCATGCGTACCACCGGTACATTTCCGACCATGGCGGTACAGATGGCGGCGATTGGCGAGGAGTCAGGCTCGCTTGACGAGATGCTGGCCAAGGTGGCGACCTTCTACGAGGATGAGGTCGACAACATGGTCGATGGTCTGACAAGCCTGATGGAGCCGATGATCATGGCTGTTCTCGGGGTCCTGGTTGGTGGTTTGATCATTGCCATGTATCTACCGATCTTCCAACTGGGCGCCGTCGTTTAAGCATGATTCTGATCGATTACCTGGCCAGCCATGTGCTGGCCTTTGTTTTGTCTGCAGCAGTGCTCGGCCTGCTGGTTGGCAGTTTCCTTAACGTCCTCATCTACCGGTTGCCGGTGATGATGCAGCGCGAATGGCGGGTGCAGGCGAGAGAATTTCTTGAGCTGCCATGCGAACCGGTCGGTGAACGATTCAACCTGTTGCTACCGAATTCGCGCTGTCCGCATTGCGCTCATCGAATCCGCGCATGGGAAAACGTTCCGCTGGTCAGTTGGCTGTTCTTGCGTGGCAAGTGTTCATCCTGCCGGGCGCCGATCAGTTATCGTTACCCGTTGGTGGAGCTGGCATGCGGTGTGCTCTCCGGGTATGTGGCATGGCATTTCGGCTTTTCCTGGCAGGCCGCCATGATGCTGTTGCTGACCTGGGGCCTGCTGGCGATGAGCATGATTGATGTCGATCATCAATTGTTGCCTGACTCGCTCGTACTGCCCTTGTTGTGGCTGGGGTTGATCGTTAACCACTTCGGCTTGTTCACCTCCCTGGAAAGCGCTGTGTTGGGGGCGGTGACGGGCTATCTGAGTCTTTGGTCGGTGTACTGGCTTTTCAAGCTCGCCACCGGCAAAGAGGGTATGGGCTACGGCGACTTCAAGCTGTTGGCGATGCTTGGGGCCTGGGGTGGCTGGCAGGTGTTGCCGCTTACCATCCTGTTGTCGTCAGTGGTCGGAGCGGTGCTAGGTTCCATTCTTTTGAAGGTTCAGCGTGCAGAAAGCGGCACGCCCATTCCCTTTGGCCCTTATCTGGCGATCGCTGGGTGGATCGCGCTTCTCTGGGGTGAAAGGATCACCGAGAGCTATCTGCAGTTCGCCCGCTTCTGATTTGACGCCGCGGTTTGTGGGTGGCGGGATCGCCCGCCGCTTGCCGCAGCATGCACATCTGTTCAAGGCTTGCACTTCAGCCATCGAGTGGTTACTACTGCGCGTCCTGTTCTCGCTCGGGTATAACTGACGATGAAGCCTTGGATTCTCGGATTGACTGGTGGTATCGGCAGCGGCAAGAGCGCAGTGGCCGAGCATTTTGCCAATCTCGGTGTGCATACGGTCGATGCCGATCAGGCCGCGCGCTGGGTCGTTGAGCCTGGGCGTACGGCTTTGTTGCAAATCGCCCAGCATTTCGGCGACGGCGTTCTGTTACCTACCGGTGAGTTGAATCGCGCCGCGTTGCGTGAGCGGATATTTGCCGATCCGGCAGAGCGGCAGTGGCTTGAGCGGCTTCTGCACCCGTTGATACGCAGCGAGATAGCCGACCACCTCGCTCGGGCAGACTCACCCTATGCCATCATGGTTTCGCCTCTGCTGATTGAGTCAGGGCAGTACCGCACCGTCGATCGCGTATTGGTCGTGGATGTGCCAGAGGTGCTGCAGGTCGCGCGTACCGTCGCGCGTGATCAGGCAAGCGAAGAGCAGGTGCGCGCCATCCTAAAAGTACAGGCTGCGCGTGAGGAGCGTTTGCGGCACGCTGATGACGTGCTGGTGAATGATCGTGATCTTAGCTGGCTCCGCTCCGAGGTTGAGCGCCTGCATCATTTTTATCTGCAGTTGAGAGGAGGTCGGGAATGACTGCGACCGTGGTTGAGTGCCCTACCTGCAAGGCGCCGGTGGAGTGGGGGGAGCAGAGTCGCTATAGGCCCTTCTGCTCCGAGCGTTGCAAGCTAATCGATCTGGGGGCTTGGGCTTCGGAGGAGCATGCCATTGCGGGTAATGAACTGGAAGATGAACTGTTCTCGGGCGATCTGCCCGGGCGCCAGCATTGACCTTGCTGCAGGGCGTACTCCTCGTTACTTCTCATCCTTCCAGGGCGCCTGCAGGTAGCGGCTCTGGTTGAAGCTTTCCAGCCAGTCGGGATAGAAGACGACAAGTGCAGTCACGGCGGTGCCGTTGATAAAGGCCTCGGGGAACATCACCAGCCAGATGTAGCCGGCAAAGTCTTCCAGCCAGGGCGGCATCGGGAAGCGCCCGTCGAGCAGAAGGGTGCCCAGCGAGGCCAGGATGCATGCCAGCGCCGCTAGCGCGGCCGGAAAGAACCCTGCGAAGAAGATGTAAACGAAAAGATTGCGCGGCTGCGCCCGCTCGACCAGCCGTGCGCATATCACGGTCACCGCTACCGGGATCAGCACCAGCAGCACGCCGTTGATTCCTAGCGCGGCAAGGTGCTGGTGTCCGGTAAGCGCAAGGCCAAGCTGTGCGGCCAAGGCGGCGATGATTGCCAGTGGCCAATCCAGCAGCAGAGTTACGGCGGTCAGGCCAATGAAATGAAATGAAAGCCCGGAATCGAAATCGCGCCGAACCAACCAGAGTAAAAATATGGCGAGCATTGCGCCGAACAGCAGGTGCTGCCGGCGTGTGTCACTAAACAGTTCGACCCAAGGTGCGCGCCATGCAGCCCAGAAGAGGGCGCATGCATAGATCAGCCAGCCGGTGAGCAGGCTTGATGGGGCGAGCAGGTGGGCGGCAATCATCCAGGTGATCCTTTGCTTCGTATCGAGTCCGCTGCTGTTCAGGGGGCTGGATTGGGTTGTTCGACATGGATGGCTTCGATGCGCTCTATCACTTCGTCCGGCAGCCGGATCGTCGAGCTGCGAAGGTTTGAGTCGAGCTGCTCGAGCGAAGTCGCGCCGATGATGTTGCTGGTTACGAAAGGTTGCGCCGTAACGAAGGCGAGCGCCATCTGAGCTGGATCCAGTCCATACTCGCGCGCCAGTGCGACATATTTCGAGCAGGCGGTTCGGGCTTGAGGATTGCTGTAGCGGGCAAAGCGCTGAAAGCGGGTGATGCGTGCATCTGCTGGTTGAGCACCATGTTCGTACTTGCCGCTCAGCATGCCGAAAGCGAGGGGGGAGTAGGCAAGCAGGCCACAGTGCTCGCGAATGCTGATCTCTGCCAGCCCTATCTCATAGCTGCGGTTCAGCAGGTTGTAAGGGTTTTGAATCGAAACTGCGCGAGGCAAGCCGCGCGCCTCGGCCACTTGCAAGTATTTCATCGCTCCCCACGGGGTTTCGTTGGACAGCCCTACGTGGCGAATCCTGCCTGCTTTCACTTCCTGGTCAAGCGCGTCCAGTACTTCTTCGAGCGGTGTGAAGTCTGACTCTCGATGCTGGTAACCCAGTTGGCCGAAAAAGTTGGTGTTGCGCTCCGGCCAATGCAGTTGGTACAGGTCGATCCAGTCTGTCCGAAGCCGGCGTAAGCTGTTGTCCAGCGCGGTGCGGATATGATCGCGATTGAATTTCAGGTGGCCGTCACGGATGTGACTGATGCCGTTTCCCGGGCCGGCGATCTTGCTGGCGATGATCCAGTCGGCCCGGTTTCCCCGGTTCCTGAAGTAGTTGCCGATATAGCACTCGGTGCGTCCACTGGTATTGGGTCGTGGCGGTACCGGATACATTTCGGCGGTGTCCAGGAAGTTGATTCCGGCCGCCTGTGCCCGGTCGAGCTGTGCATAGGCATCGGCCTCGGTATTCTGCTCTCCCCAGGTCATGGTGCCTAGGCAGAGCGAGCTCACCTTCAAGTCAGTGCGGCCAAGTGGGCGTCGCTGCATGGGTTGCCTCGTGAGGATCGTGCTCGTTTCGGAAGCTTATCGGAGATCGCGCGGTGTTGCGTAAGTTGTGCCAGCGACGGTGGCGTCATTTCAAGGCTGAGCTGCTCCAGGCGAGCTGGGCAGGTCCCTCGGCGTAGCGCCTGGCCTCGGCCCTAGAAAAGTGGATCCCTGCGAGCAGGCGGCGTGCTTCAGGTAAAAGTCGGTTGCTATTTTTCCGGTTATCAGGATAATTCCGCAGCCTGTCGCCGGGGATGCCTAGCCTGTCGACGCAACACCGAGGTGGGGGATGCCTAGCCCACCGAACCATTGCCGTGGCGGACGCGCTGACCCGAGCCCCCGACAGCGTCTGTTTCCGGCTGCCTTGGCCTTGCCAGGGCGAGCACCATTCAGTAAGATTCGCCGTCTTATTTTCAGGGCGGCCCCTGAGGCTATAACGAATGAAGACATTTACTGCTAAACCGGAAACCGTCAAGCGCGACTGGTTCGTCGTCGACGCTGCCGGCCAGACCCTGGGTCGTCTGGCAACCGAAATCGCTAGCCGTCTGCGCGGCAAGCACAAGGCGGAATACACCCCTCACGTCGATACTGGCGATTACATCGTTGTTATCAATGCTGAGCAAGTGCGTGTCACTGGTGCCAAGACCACCGACAAGATGTACTACTCTCACTCCGGTTTCCCGGGTGGCATCAAGTCGATCAACTTCGAAAAGCTGATCGCTAGGGCGCCTGAGCGTGTGATCGAGACTGCGGTAAAAGGCATGCTGCCGAAGAATCCGCTGGGTCGCGACATGTATCGTAAGCTGAAGGTTTACAAGGGTGCTAACCACCCGCACACCGCTCAGCAGCCCCAAGAACTGAAGATTTAACGGAATAGTTCATTATGTCGGCGACTCAAAATTACGGCACTGGCCGTCGCAAGACTGCAACCGCGCGCGTTTTCCTGCGCCCGGGTACTGGCAAGATCTCCATCAACAACCGTGAGCTGGACAACTTCTTTGGTCGCGAAACTGCGCGCATGGTTGTTCGTCAGCCGCTGGAGCTGACCGAGACTGTCGAGAAGTTCGATATCTATGTCACCGTGCTTGGCGGTGGTGTAAGTGGTCAGGCTGGCGCGATCCGTCACGGTATCACTCGTGCCCTGATCTCTTACGACGAAAGCCTCCGCAGCCCGCTGCGCAAGGCTGGCTTCGTTACTCGCGATGCCCGTGAGGTGGAGCGTAAGAAGGTCGGTCTGCGCAAAGCGCGCAAGCGTCCGCAGTACTCTAAGCGCTAATTCGCGCTGTTCAAAAGAAGCGCCCGGTCTCCTTCAGGAGCTGGGCGTTTTTTTTTGCCCTTCCACTACTGGTGCGACAGCGTGTCGCGCGCCGAAAGCCCTGATTTGGCTGCGTTGCAGAGGCATTGTGACAGGCTATTACCTTGTCATAAGGAGGCCTTTTCTTTACCATTTGGCGAATTTTTCGCGGCCCAATTTTACGTGGTACATGCCTGCTCCTGAGCAGGCCATAAGAAGCTGATGGGAGACGACTGAATGAGCAATGACGGCGTGAATGCAGGCCGGCGTCGCTTCCTTGTGGCCGCCACTTCGGTGGTGGGTGCTGCAGGAGCGGTAGGTGCTGCGGTCCCGTTCGTGGGATCGTGGTTCCCTAGTGCCAAGGCCAAGGCTGCCGGTGCGCCGGTAAGGGTAAATATCAGCAAGATCGAGCCGGGGCAGCAGATGGTCGCCGAGTGGCGCGGTCAGCCGGTATTTATCGTGCGTCGAACCGAGGAGATTCTTGCGAATCTGGAAAAGGTTGCCCCACAGGTGGCCGATCCCGAGTCCAAGGCTTCTGATCAGCCCGCATACGTTGATCCGAAGAACCGCGCCATCAAGCCGGAGCTTCTGGTTGTGGTGGGGCTTTGTACCCACCTGGGTTGTGCACCGTCTTTCCGCCCCGAGGTAGCTGCAGCCGATCTCGGTGCTGATTGGTTGGGCGGTTATTTCTGCCCTTGTCACGGCTCGAAGTACGATATGGCCGGGCGCGTCTATAAGGCGCAGCCAGCTCCCTTGAACCTGCCGGTGCCCCCGCACTCGTACGAGACCGATAATGTGATCATCATCGGTGTGGACCAGGAGAACGCCTGATGAGCAAGTTCATGGAATGGGTTGACGCCCGCTTCCCCGCTACCAAGATGTGGGAAGACCATCTTTCTAAGTACTACGCCCCCAAGAACTTCAACGTCTTGTACTTCTTCGGTTCGCTGGCGCTGCTGGTGCTGGTCAATCAGATCCTGACTGGTATCTGGCTGACCATGAGCTTCGAGCCGTCGGCCGAGGGCGCCTTTGCCTCCGTCGAATACATCATGCGTGATGTCGAGTACGGCTGGATCATCCGCTACCTGCATTCGACCGGTGCTTCGGCGTTCTTCGTCGTGGTCTATCTGCACATGTTCCGTGGTCTGCTCTATGGTTCCTACCAGAAGCCGCGCGAGCTGGTATGGATCTTCGGCATGATGATCTACCTGGCGCTGATGGCTGAGGCCTTCATGGGCTATCTGCTGCCGTGGGGCCAGATGTCCTACTGGGGGGCCCAGGTGATCATTTCGCTGTTCGGTGCCATTCCGGTCATCGGCGACGATCTGACTCAGTGGATCCGCGGTGATTACCTGATCTCCGGTATCACGCTGAACCGCTTCTTCGCCTTGCATGTGATCGCCCTGCCAATCGTGATTCTGGGTCTGGTGGTGTTGCACATTCTGGCGTTGCACGAAGTCGGTTCGAACAACCCGATGGGCGTGGACATCAAGAAGACCAAGGACGAGGCTGGTGTGCCGCTCGACGGTATTCCGTTCCACCCGTACTACACCGTGAAAGACATCGTTGGTGTGGTGGTGTTCCTCTTCGTCTTCTGCGCTGTCGTGTTCTTCTTCCCGGAGATGGGCGGTTACTTCCTCGAGAAGCCGAACTTCGAAGTGGCCAATGCGTTCAAGACTCCGGAACACATCGCGCCAGTTTGGTATTTCACGCCGTTCTACGCGATTCTGCGCGCGGTACCGGACAAGCTGCTCGGTGTCATCGCCATGGGCGCGGCCATCGCTGTTCTGTTCGTTCTGCCTTGGCTCGACCGTAGTCCGGTCAAGTCCATGAAGTACAAGGGCTGGATGAGCAAGATCGCGCTGCTGGCGTTCTGCATCTCCTTCATCATTCTCGGTGTGCTGGGCGTTCTCGCTCCGACGCCTGAGCGTACTCTGGTGTCGCGGATCTGTACTGCTATCTACTTTGGATACTTCATCCTGATGCCGTTCTACACCAAGCTTGAGAAGACCAAAGTGGTTCCGCAAAGGGTGGATGGCTGATGAAAAAGCAATTTGCTGCATTGATTCTTGCAATTCTGCCGGCCTTCACCTTCGCGGCGGGCCCGTCGGTTCATCTGGACAAGGTCGAAATCGACCTGACCGACAAGGCTGCCATGCAAGATGGTTTGAAGACATTCGCAAACTACTGCATGGGCTGTCACAGCGCCCAGTATCAACGCTATGAGCGCGTGGCCACGGATCTTGGCATCCCAGAAGAAGTGATGATGGAGAACATCGTCTTCACCGATGCCAAGTTTGGCGATCACATGAAGATCGGCATGAAGCCTGAAGATGCCAAGGTCTGGTTTGGTGCTGCTCCGCCGGACCTGACCCTGGTGGCTCGTGTGCGTGGCAACGACTGGCTGTACTCCTACATGCGTAGCTTCTATGAAGATCCGGCGCGGCCTTATGGCGTCAACAACACGGTGTTCCCCAACGTGGGTATGCCGCACGTGCTGGCTCCGCTACAAGGGCGTCGTGTAGTGGGCTGCAAGCAGGTGCAGGTTGTCGAGGATGGTCGCAAGCAGTTCGACCCCCTGACTGGTACGCCGATTACCGAAGAAGCTTGTGATCAGATGGTTGTGGAGCCTGGTACCGGTTCGCTTACCGAGGCCGAGTACGACGAGAAGATCAAGAACCTGGTGACCTTCCTGGCCTATTCGGCCAATCCGGTCAAGCTGGAGAGCCAGCGCATCGGTACCTACGTACTGTTGTTCCTGGCGGTGTTCTTCGTGTTTGCCTACCTGCTCAAGCGCGAGTACTGGAAAGACATTCACTAAGCGCTTTGCTGCTATCGCTGTATCCTGCGCGCGCCCTATGGGCGCGCGTGTTTTTTCTGCCTCCAGATAATTGAGTGAGGAAGGACCTATGGCTGCAACCAACCGGTTGAGCTGCTACTCCGATCCCGCCGACCATTACTGCCACCGAGTTCGTCTCGTACTTGCCGAAAAGGGTGTCGGCGTTGAGATTCTTGACGTCAAGCCCGGTCAGTGTCCTGAAAAGCTGGTTGAGGTGAATCCCTACGCCAGTGTCCCGACCCTCGTCGACCGGGATCTCGCTCTGTATGAGCCGGGGGTCATCCTGGAGTATCTGGAGGAGCGTTATCCGCATCCGCCGCTGCTGCCGGTTTATCCCGTCGCCAGAGCCAATACCCGATTGCTGGTGCATCGCATCCAGCGAGACTGGTGCAGCCTGGTCGACCGCATTCTCGATGTCCGTGTACCCGAGTCGCAGCGTGCGCAGGCTCGCAAGGAGCTGCGCGAAAGCCTGACGGGGGTCTCTCCGGTCTTTGCCGAGATGCCTTACTTCATGAGTGACGAGCTCAGCCTGGTCGACTGCTGCCTGTTGCCTATCCTCTGGCGTTTGCCCAGACTCGGGGTTGATTTGCCGCGAGCGGCCAAGCCGCTGCTCGATTACATGGAGCGCAATTTTGCTCGCGAGGCCTTTCAGGCCAGTCTTTCCGCCGCCGAGCGCAACATGCGCTGAGAGAGGATGCCGTCATGAATTCGAGCCGACCCTATCTGGTAAGAGCGCTCTACGAGTGGATCGTCGACAACGACTGTACGCCCCACCTTCTGGTCAACGTCGATTATCCAGGGGTTCGGGTGCCCCCCGGATTCGCCAGCGACGGACAGATTGTCCTGAACGTTGCGCCAAGTGCCGTGCGGCATCTGCACATGGATAACGAGGTGATCACCTTCGAAGGGCGCTTCGGTGGCGTGGCCCATTCGCTCAATGTGCCGTCTGCCGCGGTGATGGCTATCTACGCCAGGGAGAACGGGCAGGGAATGGTCTTCGAGATCGAGCCAACCCCGCCTGATGATGGCGGGGCTGGAGAGGGCGCTGCTGGCGAAGGTGGCGCTCCTCGCCCTGGCCCGCGACCTAGCTTGAAGGTCGTCAAATAAGCGATGGGGAAGCCCGGTCGGCATTTGCCGTCCGGGCGTAAGGCTGATCAATCGATGTATTCGAACAGCTTGACGATCCGCTGAACGCCCGAGACGCCTTGCACCAGATTGGTGGCGCGATTGCCTTCCTGGCGGGTCACCAGGCCAAGCAGGTAAACGATGCCGTTCTCGGTGATGACCTTGATCCGGGAGCCGGGCACGCTATTGTCGGCAAGCATCTGCGCCTTGATCTTGGTCGTGAGCCATGAGTCGTTGCTGCGGGCCAGTGCGGATGATGGCTGCAGGACCTGCAGTTCGTTGTGAACGCGCTTGACCCGCTGTACCTGACTGGCAGCCTGCTCGGCCATTTGCTTCAGTTCTGCCCGTGGGGTTTGCCCTGCCAGCAAGACCACTCCATTGTAGCTGGCGACGACGATGTGGGACGCCTGGTCCAGATCCGGGTGCGCCTTGGCGATGTTTACCGAGGCCTTGGTTTCGATCAGTGAGTCGTCGATCTTGCTGCCGATTGTACGGGTGCCACGGTCGTCGGCTATCGGCTCGTCACGGGTGGCGGTCAACACCGAGCTGCAACCGCTGACGGTCAGGCACAGCCCTAGCGTGATGGCGCACAGGCGAAACAGGTTCATTCCTCACTCCCGAACAGTTGATTGTCGATCAGATCGCAGAGGCAATGGATAGCTAGCAGATGGACTTCCTGGATGCGCGCCGTGACTTTGGCTGGCACGCGAATTTCGACGTCCTCTGGCAACAGCAGCGAGGCCATGCCGCCCCCGTCTCGACCGGTTAGCGCAACGACGGTCATCTCCCGGTCGTGGGCGGCCTGGATGGCCTGGATGACGTTGGCGGAATTGCCGCTGGTGGAGATGGCGAGCAGTACGTCGCCCGGTTGCCCCAGTGCACGGATCTGCTTGGAAAAGACTTCGTTATAGCTGTAATCGTTGGCGATCGAGGTTATCGTCGAGCTGTCGGTCGTGAGTGCGATTGCCGGCAGGCTTGGGCGCTCGCGCTCGAAGCGGTTCAGTAGCTCGGACGAAAAATGTTGCGCATCGCCGGCCGAGCCGCCGTTGCCGCAGGTGAGTATCTTGCCTTCGCTCAGCAGGGCGTTGACCATGACTTGGCCGGCTTGCTCGATGCTGGGCGCGAGCACATCCATTGCTTGCTTCTTGGTGTCGATGCTGGCCTGGAAGAGCTGGCGGATTCGGGTTTGCATGTCCATCGGTGGTTGACCTTCAGTGTGCGTGCCCAGCGATTGCGGGCGACGCGCTTGCGGTTCTCGGAGCTGATCGGCTAGGTGTGGCGCAATTGCTTTGTCGCTCAGCTATCAAACGCGTTACGGATCCAGTTCAGGTTCTGTGTCTGGCCTGCTGGTGCGATGGCGATCACGTCGAAACGGCAGGGATTGCGGGCCCAGCGGCTTTCGTTTTGCAGAAACAGCTGGGCGGTCTTGATCAGCTTCTGCTGCTTGCGCGCGTCGACGCTTTCCAGGGCGCCACCCCAGGCGGCATGCCGCCTGTAGCGGACCTCGACAAATACTACTGTATCGCCGTCGAGCATGACCAGATCAAGCTCGCCGCTGCGGCAGGACCAGTTGCGCGCGAGCAGGCGAAGCCCGCTGTTGCAGAGGTGCTGCAATGCGAGTGTTTCGGCAGAGCGTCCGCTGCTCTGGGCATCGCTCATAGTGGCTGGTTATCAAGGCGCTCGACCTTGCCGTCGCGAAACTGAGCCCACGGTAACTGCCGCTCTATGCGTTGATCGCCATTCAGTTGCAGCATGCCGGAAAGTCCGTCGAGCTGCGTATCGGGCAGGGCCAATAGCTGGTTCAGCCGAGGTGCAAGCAGATATGCATCGGCTCCCATGGCGTACAGCCTGCCCAGGCTACCGCCTGCCTGCGGCCACTTTTGCTCGACCTCCTGGCGTAACGGCAGCTGCTCGTCCAGCAGCCAGGGTGTTTCGGCAAAACGGATGCCCTCGAGGTCAAGATACTGGGTGCGATTCTGGCTGGCCGAATGCAGGTGGGATGTCGCATAGATCGGCAGGTCGCCGGCGTACTGGAAGATCAGCGTGGGCCTTACCTGCTGCGCCTGTTGCGGGGTGGCCGCGAGGAAAATGAAGTCCACGTCCTGGCGACGGGTGGGGCGGCTGTCGGCCGACGCATCCAGTGTGCCCTCTACGCGGCGTGCGCGCTCTTCGCTATTGCGCAGCTGCAGCAGGTCGGCGATCTGATTGGCCAGTTGGACCGGCTCGGCCAATGGTTCGGCCGCGACCAGAGTCCCTCCGGCCTCCTGCCAGCTGTGGCGGAATGCCTCTAGGATGCGATTGCCCCATTCGCCGCGTGGTGCCAGTGCGATAGCCCGGCGATGTCCGTCAGCCCGGGCGCGTCGGGCCACCTCGCGGGCTTCGTCTTCCGCAGCGAGGCCGAATTGGAACAGCTGGGGCGGCGTTTGTTGTCCGGCATCGCTGTAGTTGAGTGCCAGCGTGGTGATCGGTAGCTGGTCTCGTTCGGCGAGTTGGCGTACCAGATCCTTCTCAAGGGGCCCGACCACAAGTTGCACCCCGGCTGCCTGAGCCTGACGGTAAAAGTCATCGATGGAGCTGATGCGGGTGCTGTCGTACAGCTCGATACGCAGTTCCTGGCCGGCCTGCTGGGCGTGCAGGTGTGCTGCGAGGAAGCCATCGCGCAGCGCGCGGGCGACGCTAGCCAGCTGGCCGTCCATTGGCAGCAGTAGTGCCACGTGGGTCAGTGGCTGGTCTGCCAGTTCGCGCAGCTTCTGCAAGGGCTCTGGTAGCTGTCGTGCAGCCGGATGCTGCGGATTCTGTGCAACCCAGTCGTCGATTGCTCGCTGTTGTTGAGCGACCGTGCCGGCACGCTTCAGCGATAACGCGAGAGTCTGCCAACCTGCTAGGTCGGTGTCGGTGCTCGCAGCGCTTTGCAGCTGAGTCTCGGGCAGGGCGGAAACCAGCTTCCAGATGGTTTCATGGTTCGCCTGGGCCTGCTTGCCGCTCAGCAGTGGTGCGGTGAAGACTCGCTCGCGAGCAGCTGCTATTGGCTTGCCATTAGCCTCCAAAGCCTGGGCGCGTGCCAGTTGGCTGCGCACCTGCTGCTCGACGGGAAGCTCGGCAAGGCGCTCGAAGGCGGGGTGCTGGAAAGCCTGCTCGGCCTTCTGTGGCTCGCTGGCGGCCAAGGCAAGCTCTGCCTGAAGCGTGAGGGCGAATATCTGTAGCGCGGGCTTGAGGGATTCCAGCTGAACCTGCTCAAGGATGCTGCGAGCCTGGGCGGCATTACCCTGCCGCAGGCTCTGATCTGCCGCCGCCAGGCGCAGTTGGGCAGCCAGTTCGGGATCGCTCTGGTCTGCTTTGCTCAGCAGTTGCTGAGTGGTCGCCTGCGGAGTGCGCGGTAGTTCGCCTAGCGTGGAGGAGGGAGTGCTCGAGCATGCCGCAAGGACGGCGGCGAGAAAGAGGAAGAAAAAGGGGCGTAAGCAGGCCATTGGTATGTCGTTCCTGGGTGCGCTGGCGGGTGTTGGCGGATTGTACCCAAGCACCGAAGCGGTCGCGATGTTGCGGCGGCGAATCGGGCTACAATGCGCATTTCCGTGACAGAGGTAAGCCCTGTGACTGCCAGCGATGGTATGAATTCCGGCATGGGTACGCTTTATGTCGTAGCCACACCGATCGGCAATCTGGAGGACATCAGTGCTCGTGCGTTGCGAGTGTTGCGTGAAGTGGCGTTGATTGCTGCGGAAGATACTCGGCATTCGTCGCGCTTGCTGGCGCACTTCGGGATCCAGACGCCGCTGGCTGCCTGCCACGAGCATAACGAGCGCGATGAAGGGGGACGCTTCATCGGGCGGCTGCGGGCCGGTGAAGACGTAGCGTTGATATCGGATGCGGGTACGCCGCTGATTTCTGATCCGGGTTATCACCTGGTGCGTCAGGCTCGTGCGGCCGGCGTTGCTGTGGTTCCGGTTCCCGGGGCGTGTGCATTGGTTGCGGCGCTTTCGGCCGCGGGGTTGCCTTCGGATCGCTTCGTTTTCGAGGGGTTCCTGCCGGCCAAGGCTGTCGCGCGTCGTGCGCGGCTGGAGGCACTTAAAGAGGAACCCCGGACCTTGATCTTCTACGAGGCTCCGCATCGCATTCTCGAGTCGCTCTGCGATTTCGAGGCTGTATTCGGTGAGGCTCGCCCTGCTGTGCTCGGGCGGGAGTTGACGAAGGCATTCGAGACGCTGAAGGGGTTGCCGCTGGGGCAGCTGCGTAGCTGGGTCGAGGCCGACAGCAATCAGCAGCGTGGTGAATGCGTACTGTTGGTCGAGGGCTGGCAGGCGCCGCAGGGCGAGGAAGCTGTCAGCGCCGATGCGTTGCGTATTCTGGATCTTCTTCTCGCCGAAATGCCGTTGAAGCGGGCCGCGGCGATCGCGGCGGAAATCACTGGGGTGCGCAAGAATCTCCTCTATCAGGCGGCCTTGGAACGCAAGTAATCGACGTTTTGGGCAGATAGCCGTCGCCGCTGTGCTTGCAGCGCGGGGGCTGCGACGATACCCTGACGCCCGGAGAGTCGATCGGACAGTCGCTGTCTCTTTTTGTTCCGGCAAGAAGGGAGGGAGGAAAGTCCGGGCTCCATAGGGCAAAGTGCCAGGTAACGCCTGGGAGGCGTGAGCCTACGGAAAGTGCCACAGAAAATAACCGCCTAAGCGCCTCGGCGCCGGTAAGGGTGAAAAGGTGCGGTAAGAGCGCACCGCACGGCTGGTAACAGTCCGTGGCTAGGTAAACCCCACTTGGAGCAAGACCAAATAGGGATCCATTGGCGTGGCCCGCGCTGGATCCGGGTAGGTTGCTAGAGGCAGTCAGTGATGGCTGTCGTAGAGGAATGGCTGTCCTCGACAGAACCCGGCTTACAGATCGACTCTCCTCCTTTCGCTATCTCACTTTCGTGACGCGCGTTTTTAATTCCGAAAGATTCTTTCTCTTAACAAAGCACTTTAACTTTGTTGAGTAACTCCCCGTCGTGCTGGAATTACATTTCCACTCTCGCCTCCGATTTCAGTCGCGTCTTCCCTAAGCATCGCTAAATTGCCGCTCCGTAAGGGTTTTTCCCGTCTGGCTCGCCTTGACGGTGGGGCTACGGCGTTTCTATAGTGCGCACAAGTGGTAGGAAGTGGCAGAAAGTGGGTAGATATGGGCATGGATAGCTAATTCAGGGGAAGCGCAAGCGTGTTTCGCGGAGCTAACGCCATCAGTCTCGACGCCAAAGGCCGGCTAGCCATGCCCAGCCGGTATCGTGACGAGCTGAATTCCCGTGGCGATGGCCAGCTGATCATCACGATCGATGCCGTGGACCGCTGCCTTTGTATCTACCCGTTGCCTGAGTGGGAGTTGATCGAGGCGAAGCTGCGCGAGCTGCCCTCGTTACGTGAGGAGGCACGGCGACTGCAGCGCTTGCTGATTGGTAATGCTGTCGATCTGGAAATGGATGGCAGCGGTCGTGTGCTGGTACCGCCGCGTCTGCGCGAATACGCCAGGCTGGACAAGCGAGCGATGCTCGTAGGGCAGCTCAACAAGTTTCAACTGTGGAACGAGGACGACTGGAACGCGATATCCGACGCGGACCTGGCGGCCATCAAACAACCCGGCGGCCTGCCGGAAGAACTACGTGACCTTATCCTGTGAGCCAGATCAGCAGCCTGCGACATATTACCGTGTTGCTCGACGAAGCCGTCGCGGCGCTGAACGTGCGTCCGGATGGCCGCTATGTCGACGGAACCTTCGGTCGCGGCGGGCACAGCCGGTTACTGCTTCAGCAGCTTGGGCCTGATGGCCTCTTGCTAGGGTTCGACAAGGACCCATTAGCCATTGCTACGGGGCAAGAGCTGGCGGCCGAGGACGGCCGCTTTGTCGTTGTGCAGAGGAGTTTTGCCGAGATAGGAGAGGAGGTCGCGCAACGCGGCTGGAACGGGACTGTCAGCGGTGTTCTGCTGGATCTCGGGGTTTCCTCGCCGCAGCTGGATGACCCTGAGCGAGGCTTCAGCTTTCTCAATGATGGCCCGCTGGACATGCGGATGGACCCGGCGCGCGGTGTCAGTGCGGCCGAGTGGATTGCCCGGGCTGATGAGGACGAGATCGCTCGCGTGTTCAAGGATTATGGCGAGGAACGCTTCGCCAAACGCATGGCGCGAGCCGTGGTGCAGCGCCGTGTGGTGGCGCCCTTCGAGCGTACTGCTGATCTCGCCAAGGTGCTGACCGACGCCAATCCCGCCTGGGAGAAAGGCAAGAACCCCGCAACGCGTGCCTTCCAGGGGTTGCGCATTCATATCAACAACGAGCTGGGCGATCTGGAGCGCGGCCTTGATGCTGCGCTGGATGCATTGGCTGTGGGCGGCCGTCTGGTTGTCATCAGTTTCCACTCGCTGGAAGACCGCATCGTCAAGCAGTTCATGCGGCGCCACGCCAAGGGCGAAGCGGACAAGCTCCCGCGCGATCTGCCGATCATTCCCAAGGCCTTCGAGCCCCGGCTGAAACTGATAGGCAAGCCGCAGTACGCCTCCGAGCCGGAGGTCCGGGCCAATCCGCGCTCGCGCAGCGCGGTAATGCGTGTCGCGGAGAAGCTGCGGTGAGTCGCATGCTGCGATCCATGCCCAACGGCAGTCTGCTGATGCTGATGCTGTTCGTCAGTGTCCTGCTGTCGGCAATTGCGGTGGCTTACTGTGCGCACTGGAATCGTCAGCTGCTCAACGAGCTCTACGGCGAGCTCAGCGTGCGTGACAAGGCGCAGGCAGAGTGGGGGCGCCTGATTCTCGAGCAGAGCACTTGGACTGCTCACAGCCGCATCGAGACGCTGGCGACCGAGCAGCTGCGCATGCATATTCCCGCGGCGGCCGACGTCAGGCTGGTGAAGCCATGATGACCATCAAGGGCGCACTTTATCCCTGGCGCTTTCGCATCGTATTGGCGCTGCTGGCCCTGCTGGTCGGTGTGATCGCCTGGCGCATCGTCGATCTGCAGGTCACGGACCAGGCTTTCCTGCAGGGGCAAGGCGATGCACGCAGTGTTCGACACATCCCGATTCCCGCCCACCGCGGGCTGATCACTGACCGCAACGGCGAGCCGCTTGCAGTGAGCACGCCGGTTACCACGCTCTGGGGCAATCCAAAGGAGTTGCAGGCTGCTCGCGCGCGTTGGCCGGAACTGGCCAAGGCACTGGGGCAGGACACAGCATCTCTCAGCGAGCGACTTCAGTCGCAGGCCTCGCGCGAGTTCATCTATCTGGTGCGCGGGCTCACTCCTGAGCAGGGGCAGGACGTGCTGGATCTGAAGATTCCAGGCGTTTACTCGCAAGAGGAGTTTCGTCGGTTCTATCCAGCCGGTGAAGTGGCCGCCCACGTGGTGGGCTTCACCGATATCGATGATCGTGGCCGCGAGGGCATGGAGCTCGCTTATGACGAGTGGCTCGCTGGCGTACCGGGCAAGCGCCAGGTGTTGAAGGACCGTCGTGGGCGTCTTATCAAGGACGTGCAAGTGGTGAAGAACGCCAAGGCCGGCAAAGCCATGGCGCTTTCGATCGATCTGCGTCTGCAGTATCTGGCTCACAGCGAGCTGCGCAATGTGGTGCACGAGTATGGCGCCAAGGCCGCCAGTCTGGTCATGGTCGACGTCAAGACCGGCGAGATCCTCGCCATGGCCAATCAGCCCACCTACAACCCGAACAACCGTCGCAATCTGCAGCCGGCGGCCATGCGCAACCGCGCCATGATCGACGTGTTCGAGCCTGGCTCGACCGTCAAGCCGTTCAGCATTGCTGCCGCCTTGGGCACCGGCAAGTACCAGCCGGATTCGGTGGTCAACACCTTGCCGGGCTGGATGCGCATTGGTCGCTACACGATCCGCGACGTGTCGCGCGGCGGCATGCTCTCGTTGACCGGCATCCTGATGAAGTCGAGCAACGTCGGGATCAGCAAGATCGCCCTGGATATTGGCGCTGAACCGGTCTATGCCGTGATGCAGCAGGCTGGCTTCGGCCAGGATACCGGGCTCGGCTTCCCGGGCGAGCGCGTCGGCAATCTGCCCAATCATCGCAAGTGGCGGGATGCCGAGACCGCCTCGCTCGCATATGGCTATGGCCTGTCTGTTACCGCGGTTCAGTTGGCGCATGCCTATGCCGTACTCGGCAATCAGGGCGTCAATGTCCCGCTCTCCCTGCTGCGGCTGGATCAGACGCAGGACGGCGTGCAGGTGATCGACAAGCAGATTTCCGCCACGGTACTGCAGATGCTGCGCGCAGTCGTCGAAGAAGAGGGCGGTGGCGGCGCGCGCGCCAAGGTGCCGGGCTATCACGTGGGTGGCAAGAGCGGTACCGCGAAGAAGATTTCCGGCACAGGTGGCTACACCAAGGACGCCTATCGCTCGTTCTTCGCTGGCGTCGCGCCGCTTTCCAACCCGCGTATCGCCGCGGTAGTGGTCGTGGACGAGCCGAGCAAGGGGCAGTACTACGGCGGTCTGGTCGCAGCGCCGGTTTTCGGCAAGGTCATGGCCCGTGCGCTGCGGCTGATGAACGTAGCGCCGGACAATCTGCCGCCGCCAGCCGAGTTGCAGACCGCAGAGAACTCTGAAGGCAAGGGAGGGCGCAGCTGATGCCAATGCCGTTGAGTCATTTTCTGCCGCAGGCCGGCAGCGATGTATTGATCCGGGAGCTCACGCTCGACAGCCGCAAGGTGCGCGGCGGCGATCTGTTCCTTGCAGTTCCGGGCTTGCAGCAAGACGGACGTGACCACGTCGCGGATGCGATAGCTCGAGGCGCAGCCGCGGTTGCCTATGAAAGCGAGGGGCTCGCCGAACCATTGGCCGGTGCTGCCGTCATGGTTCCGGTTCTGCACCTGAGCAACCAGCTTTCGGCAATTGCCGGGCGGTTCTATGGCGAGCCTAGTCGCAATCTGCACCTGGTCGGCGTCACCGGAACCAACGGCAAGACCAGCGTCAGCCAGCTGATCGCGCAGGCGTTGGACCGGCTCGGCGAGCCATGCGGCATCATCGGTACGCTGGGCAACGGTTTTCATGGCCAGCTTGAGCAGGGACGGCATACGACGCCAGATGCGATCGGCGTGCAGGCGACGCTGGCCAGCCTGAAGCAGGAAGGTGCCAAGGCGGTGGCGATGGAGGTGTCCTCGCATGGCCTGGATCAGGGGCGGGTTGCCGCGCTGGACTTCGACGTCGCGGTGTTCACCAATCTGTCCCGCGATCACCTGGACTATCACGGCACCATGGACGCCTATGGTGCCGCCAAAGCACGTCTATTCGACTTCCCCTGCCTGCGCTGCCGGGTGGTCAATATTGATGACGGTTTCGGTCGTGAGCTGGCGGGTCGGGAGCATGAGTCTCGCCTGATCACCTATAGCCTGGAAGACCCGTCGGCGTATCTGTTCTGTGCCGAGGCCCGGCTTGACGACAGCGGTATCCACGCACGCCTGATCACGCCGCAGGGCGAGCGCTCGCTGCGCAGCCCGCTGCTGGGGCGCTTCAACGTCAGCAACGTGCTGGCCGCCGTTGGCGCCTTGTTGGGCATGGATTACCCGCTGGACGAAATCCTGAGCGTGCTGCCCGAACTGGAAGGGCCGACCGGACGCATGCAACGTCTGGGTGGCGGTGATCATCCTCTGGTCGTGGTCGACTATGCGCATACTCCGGATGCGCTGGAAAAGGTGCTCACTGCGTTGCGCCCGCATGCGCGTGGCCGATTGCTCTGCTTGTTCGGCTGCGGTGGTGACCGTGACAGCGGCAAGCGCCCGCTGATGGCCGAGGTCGCCGAGCGACTGGCCGATGGCATCGTGGTTACCGATGACAACCCGCGCAACGAGGCGCCGGAGCGAATTCTCGACGATATCCGCAGTGGCTTCGTCAATCCTGAAACGGTGACCTTCGTGCACGGTCGCGCCCAGGCGATTGCCGGCCTAATCGCGGCCGCGAATGCCGACGACGTGGTAGTGCTCGCGGGCAAGGGGCACGAGGACTACCAGGAAATTCGCGGCGAACGGCTGCCGTTCTCCGATATCGAGGAAGCCGTTGCGGCACTGGCCACCTGGGAGAAGCCCCATGCTTGAAGCCATGCGCCTGAGCGAGCTGCAGGGCCCCTTGTCGGGCCGTCTGGTGGGCGCCGATGCCAGCTTCTCGGCTGTCAGCACCGACAGCCGGGCGATCCAGCCGGGACAGCTGTTCATTGCGCTGACCGGTCCGCGCTTCGATGGGCATGCCTACCTGGCTGAAGTGGCAGCCAAGGGCGCAGTAGCTGCACTGGTCGCACGCGAAGTGGAAGGTGCGCCGCTGCCACAGCTGGTGGTCGCAGACACCCGTTCGGCGTTGGGCCGCTTGGGCGCGCTCAACCGCGACGCCTTCAAGGGGCCGGTCGCCGCTATCACCGGCTCCAGTGGCAAGACCAGCGTAAAGGAAATGCTCGCCAGCATCCTGCGCAGCGCTCATGGACAGAATGCTGTGCTCGCCACCCGCGGCAATCTGAACAACGACCTCGGCGCGCCGCTGACACTGCTGGAGCTGGACGCCGTGCACCGCAGCGCGGTCATCGAACTTGGTGCCTCGCGCGTGGGTGACATCGCCTACACCGTCAAGCTGGTGCGTCCGGATGTCAGCCTGATCACCAACGCCGGCAGCGCCCATGTCGGCGAGTTCGGCGGGCCGGAGAAGATCGTCGAGGCCAAGGGCGAAATCCTCGATGGGCTGAGCGCAACGGGCTGCGCCGTGCTGAACCGTGACGACAAGGCCTACCCGATCTGGGCCGAGCGCGTGGCCGGCAAGCGAATCGTGTCGTTCGGTCTGGACAATCCGCTCGCCGACTTCTCTGCCGGTTCGATCGCCTACGACCAGCGCGGTTGCCCGAACTTCGTACTGACCGGCCCGCTGGGCAATCTGCGCTTGCAGCTCAACCTGCTGGGTCGCCATAACGTGGCGAATGCCCTGGCTGCGTCCGCTGCCGCCTTTGCCATGGGCATCACCGCCGAGTCCATCGTCGCCGGCCTGCAGAGCCTGCAGCCGGTCAAGGGGCGCGCCGTGGCGCAGATGCTGGACAACTGCGTGCGTCTGATCGACGACAGCTACAACGCCAACCCCGCATCGATCTGCGCCGCCATCGACGTGCTCGCCAGTTTCGCCGGACGCACCGTTCTGGTGTTGGGCGACATGGGTGAGCTGGGCGAGTGGGCCGAGCAGAGCCATCGTGACGTGGGCGCCTATGCATCGGGCAAGGTCGACACGCTTTTCGCCGTCGGGCCACTGATGGCGCATGCGGTTGCCGCCTTCGGCCCGGGCGCCCGCCATTTCGCCGACCAGACCAGCCTCATCGAGAGTCTGCGTGCCGAACAGGGCAGCGGTACCACCATTCTGATCAAGGGTTCACGTAGCGCGGCGATGGACAAAGTCGTCGATGCGCTCGCCGGGCCATCCATGGAGAAACACTGAAATGCTGCTGCTGCTCGCCGAGTATTTGCAACAGTTCCACAAGGGCTTCGCGGTCTTCCAGTACCTGTCGCTGCGTGGAATCCTCGGCGTCCTCACCGCGCTGGTACTTTCGCTGTGGATGGGCCCCTGGCTGATCCGCACCCTGCAGCTGCGCCAGATCGGCCAGGCGGTGCGCACCGACGGGCCGCAGTCGCACCTGTCGAAATCCGGCACGCCTACCATGGGCGGCGCGCTGATTCTCAGCGCCATCGGCATCTCCACGCTGCTCTGGGCGGATCTGGCCAACCGCTATGTCTGGGTGGTGCTGGCGGTGACCCTGCTCTTCGGCGCGATCGGGTGGGTCGATGACTATCGCAAGGTGATCGAGAAGAACTCCCGCGGCCTGCCCAGCCGCTGGAAATATTTCTGGCAATCGGTCTTCGGCCTCGGTGCCGCCATCTTCCTATATATGACGGCGCAAACGCCGATCGAAACCACGCTGATCCTGCCGCTGCTGAAGAATATCGAGATCCCGCTCGGGATCGGTTTCGTGGTGCTCACCTATTTCGTCATCGTCGGTTCGAGCAATGCGGTCAACCTCACCGACGGCCTGGACGGCCTGGCGATCATGCCCACCGTTATGGTCGGCGGCGGTCTGGGCATCTTCTGCTACCTCTCCGGTAACGTGAATTTCGCCGAATACCTGCTCATTCCCTACATTCCCGGCGCAGGCGAGCTGATCGTGTTCTGCGGTGCGCTGATCGGAGCCGGCCTCGGCTTTCTCTGGTTCAACACCTATCCGGCGCAGGTCTTCATGGGCGACGTCGGCGCGCTGGCCCTGGGTGCGGCGCTGGGCACCATCGCCGTGATCGTGCGCCAGGAAGTGGTGCTCTTCATCATGGGCGGCGTGTTCGTCATGGAGACCCTCTCGGTGATGATCCAGGTCGCCAGCTTCAAACTCACCGGCAAGCGTGTGTTCCGCATGGCGCCGATCCACCACCATTTCGAACTCAAGGGCTGGCCTGAGCCCCGGGTAATCGTGCGCTTCTGGATCATCACCGTGATCCTGGTGCTGGTTGGCCTTGCCACCCTGAAGCTGAGGTAACCGAACGTGCTCATCGCTTCCGACCAGTTCCGCATCGTTGTCGGCCTCGGCAAAAGCGGCATGTCCCTGGTTCGCCATCTGGCGCGCCGCGGGCTGCCGTTTGCCGTCGTCGATACCCGTGCGAATCCGCCGGAGCTGGCCTCGTTGCAGGCGGAGTACCCGGACGTGCAGGTGCGCTGCGGCGAGCTGGATGTGGACTTCCTCTGTACCGCCAGCGAGCTGCTGGTGAGCCCCGGCCTGCCGGTCAGCACTCCCGCGCTGCAGGCGGCGGCGGCCCGCGGGGTCAAGCTGTCTGGAGATATCGAGCTGTTCGCCCGTGAAGCCAAGGCGCCGATCGTCGCGATCACCGGCTCCAATGCCAAGAGCACTGTGACCACGCTGGTCGGCGAGATGGCCGCTGCGGCCGGGCGCAAGGTGGCGGTTGGCGGCAACCTCGGCACGCCAGCGCTAGATCTGCTGGCCGACGATGTCGAGCTGTACGTACTGGAGTTGTCCAGCTTCCAGCTGGAGACCACCGAGCAGCTCAATGCCGAAGTGGCCACTTGTCTGAATATCAGCGAAGACCACATGGACCGTTACAGCGGGCTGCCGGCTTATCACCAGGCCAAGCACCGCATCTTCCGTGGTGCACGCCAGGTGGTGGTCAATCGCGACGACCGCCTCAGCCGGCCGCTGGTGGGAGAAGATGTTCCGACCTGGACCTTCGGTCTCGGCAAGCCTGACTTCAAGGGCTTCGGGCTGTTCGAGGAGCGCGGCGAGAAGTACCTGGCGTTTCAGTTCGAAGCGCTGATGCCGGTTCGCGAGCTGAAGATCCGTGGCGCGCACAACCAGTCGAATGCGCTGGCGGCCCTCGCTCTCGGGCATGCCGTAGGTCTGCCATTCGAGCCGATGCTCGAGACGCTGCGAGGTTTCGCCGGTTTGCCGCACCGTTGCCAATGGGTCGGCGAGCATCAGGCCGTCAGTTATTACGATGATTCCAAAGCCACCAACGTGGGTGCGGCACTGGCAGCCATCGAAGGACTGGGCGCGGATATTGACGGCAAGCTGGTGCTGATCGCCGGCGGCGACGGCAAGGGCGCCGACTTCTCCGGGCTGCGTACCCCTGTCTCGCGTTACTGCCGCGCCGTGGTTCTGCTCGGTCGCGACGCATCGCGTCTGGCCGAGGCGCTGGGCGATGCAGCACCTCTGGTGCATGTAGCCAGCCTGGAAGAGGCGGTGCAGCGCGCCGCCGAACATGCAGAGGCGGGGGATGCTGTACTGCTTTCGCCTGCCTGCGCCAGCCTGGACATGTTCAAGAACTTCGAAGAGCGCGGTCGCCTGTTCGCCGCTGCGGTGGAGGCGCTCGACTGATGCTCGCCTTCCTGCGTCATGCACCTTCGCCTTTGTTCGGCCGCCGCGGCGTGGATCTGGATTTCCCTATGTTGGCTGGCTGCCTGGCGCTGCTGGGGCTTGGCCTGGTGATGATCACCTCGGCGTCGTCGGAGGTGGCCGCAGTCAACTCCGGCAACCCGCTGTACCACATGATCCGTCACCTGATCTATGTGCTGCTGGGCCTTGGCGCAGCGGTTGCCGTCCTGCTGGTGCCGTTGTCCGCCTGGCAGCGCCTTGACTGGATGCTGTTGCTGGCAGCGTTCGGGCTGCTGATTCTGGTTCTGCTGCCGGGCATCGGCCGCGAGGTGAATGGCTCGATGCGCTGGATTGGTTTCGGCGCGTTCAACGTACAGCCTTCCGAACTGGCCAAGGTGTTCGTGGTTATCTATCTGGCCGGCTATCTGGTGCGCCGCCAGGAGGAAGTCCGCGAAAGCCTCTGGGGCTTCGCCAAGCCGTTCCTGGTGCTGCTGCCAATGGCGTTCCTGTTGCTGCTGGAGCCCGACTTCGGCGCGACAGTGGTGATGATGGGCGCTGCGGTGGCCATGCTGTTCCTCGGCGGGGTCGGCATGATCCGCTTCAGTCTGCTGGTGATCGCAGCGGTCGGTGCGGTCGTGGTGCTGGTGCAGACCCAGGAGTACCGACTGCAGCGTCTGATCACCTTCACCGACCCTTGGGCGGATCAGTATGGCGCCGGCTATCAGCTGACCCAGGCGTTGATCGCCTTCGGACGTGGCGAATGGTTCGGCGTCGGTCTGGGCAACAGCGTGCAGAAGCAGTTCTACCTGCCCGAAGCGCACACCGACTTCGTGTTCTCGGTACTGGCCGAAGAGCTGGGCATGATCGGTGCGCTGGCGACCATCGCCCTGTTTGCCTTCGTCGGTGTGCGTGCCCTCTACATCGGCCTTTGGGCAGAGAAGGCCCGGCAGTTCTTCGCCGCCTATGTGGCGTGGGGCCTGGCGTTCCTCTGGCTGGGCCAGTTCCTGATCAACGTCGGGGTGAATGTCGGCCTGTTGCCGACCAAGGGCCTGACGCTGCCCTTCCTCAGCTATGGCGGCAGCTCGTTGGTGGTGACTTGCGCGAGCATGGCGCTGCTGCTGCGCATCGAGTGGGAAAGCCGCACCGTGCTGGGCAGCGAGGACACCGAGTTCGACGAGTCCGACTTCGCCGAGCCGCCGGCCAAGGAGGTCGCCCATGGCCGCTAACGTGCTGATCATGGCCGGCGGTACCGGTGGCCACGTGTTCCCGGCGCTGGCCTGCGCGCGCGAGTTCCAGGCGCGTGGCTATGCGGTGCATTGGCTCGGCACGCCGCGTGGCATCGAGAATGAGCTGGTCCCCGCCGCTGGGCTGCCGCTGCACCTGATTCAGGTCAGCGGATTGCGCGGCAAGGGCCTTGCGTCGCTGATCAAGGCGCCACTGCAGCTGGTCCGTTCGCTGTTCCAGGCGCGCCGCATCATCCGTGAGCTGCGCCCGGTGTGTGTGCTGGGCCTGGGTGGCTACGTCACCGGTCCCGGTGGGCTGGCCGCCAAGCTGGCTGGCGTGCCGCTGGTGATCCACGAGCAGAACGCCGTCGCCGGTACGGCCAATCGTAGCCTCGTACCGCTTTCCAGCCGTGTCTGCGAGGCCTTCCCGGACACCTTCAAGGCCAGCGCCAAGCGCCGCACCACCGGCAATCCGGTGCGCGAGGAGCTGTTCCTGGAAACCCCGCGCGACAGCCTGGCTCAGCGCCGGCCGCGCCTGCTGGTGCTGGGCGGCAGCCTGGGTGCCGAGCCGCTGAACAAACTGTTGCCCGCCGCGCTGGCGCAGGTCTCCGTGGAACTGCGGCCGGAGGTGTTCCATCAGGCCGGCAAGCAGCACGCCGAAATCACCAAGCAGCGCTACGCCGAGGCGGGTGTCGAGGCCGAGGTTGCGCCCTTCATCAAGGACATGGCGCGGGCGTACGCCTGGGCCGATCTGGTGATCTGCCGCGCCGGTGCGCTCACCGTGTGCGAGCTGGCCGCCGCCGGGCTGCCGTCCTTCCTGGTGCCGCTGCCCCATGCGATCGACGACCACCAGACGCGCAATGCCGAATATCTGGCGAAGGAGGGCGCTGCCGTCCTTCTGCCACAAGCCAAGACTGACGCGGTCGCGCTCGCCGCTCAGCTGACCGAGGTAATGATGCAGCCGGAAAAACTCAAGGCCATGGGGGCCACCGCGCGCCGTCTGGCCCGGCCCGATGCCACCCGCCGCGTGGTTGATATCTGTCTGGAGGTGGCCCATGGCTAAGTCTCCCGCCGCGGTGAAAGCCGAAGTTCGCCGTATGCGCCGTATCCGCCGCATCCACTTCGTCGGCATCGGCGGGGTCGGCATGTGCGGCATCGCCGAAGTACTGCTCAACCTCGGCTACGAGGTGTCCGGCTCGGACCTCAAGGAATCGGCCAGTACCGAGCGCCTGCAGAGCTTCGGCGCACAGATCTTCATCGGCCACCAGGCAGGCAATGTCGCCGGTGCCGACGTGCTGGTGGTGTCCAGTGCGATCAATTCGGCCAATCCGGAAGTGGCCCTGGCCCTGGAACAGCGCATCCCGGTGGTGCCGCGGGCCGAGATGCTCGCCGAGCTGATGCGCTATCGGCATGGCATCGCCGTTGCCGGAACCCATGGCAAGACCACCACCACCAGCCTGCTGGCTTCGGTGTTTGCAGCCGGTGGGCTCGATCCGACCTTCGTCATTGGCGGCCGCCTGACCGCGGCCGGCACCAACGCCCAGCTGGGCAGCAGCCGCTACCTGATCGCCGAAGCGGACGAAAGCGACGCCAGCTTCCTGCACCTGCAGCCGATGGTGGCGGTGGTAACCAACATCGACGCCGACCACATGAGCACCTATGGCGGCGACTTCGGCAAGCTGAAGAAGACCTTCGTGGAGTTCCTGCACAACCTGCCGTTCTACGGCTTGGCGGTGCTCTGCGTCGACGATCCGGTGGTGCGCGAGATCATCCCGCAGATCGGTCGCCCGATCACCACCTACGGCTTCGGCGATGACGCCGACGTGCGCGCCATCAACGTTCGCCAGGAAGGCATGCGCACCTATTTCACCGTGCTGCGCGACGGTTGCGAGCCTCTCGACGTGTCGGTGCACATGCCAGGCAACCACAACGTGCTCAACGCCCTGGCCACCATTGCCATTGCCACAGACGAGGGCATCGACGACGAGGCCATCGTCCAGGGCCTGGCTGAGTTCGCTGGTGTCGGCCGTCGCTTCCAGGTTTATGGCGAGCTGCCGGTCGAGGATGGCAGCGTGATGCTGGTGGACGACTATGGTCACCACCCGCGTGAGGTCGCCGCGGTGATCAAGGCGGTGCGTGGCGGCTGGCCGGAGCGGCGCCTGGTGATGGTGTATCAGCCGCATCGCTACAGCCGCACCCGCGACCTCTACGATGACTTCGTACAGGTGCTCGGCGAATCCAACGTGCTGCTGCTGATGGAAGTCTACCCGGCCGGTGAAGAGCCCATCCCCGGCGCCGACAGCCGCCAGCTGTGCCACAGCATCCGCCAGCGTGGTCAGCTCGATCCGATCTACGTCGAGCGCGGCGTCGATCTGGCGCCGCTGGTCAAGCCGCTGCTGCGTGCCGGCGACATCCTGCTCTGCCAGGGCGCCGGCGATATCGGCGGGCTGGCGCCGCAACTTCTCAAGAGTCCCCTGTTCGGTGGCGATGACGCCGCAAGGAAAAGCAAATGATGGCTTTGCAATCGACGCGCGACCCCAAGGAATTCGGCTGCGTCGCCGTGCTCTTCGGCGGTAAGAGCGCCGAGCGCGAGGTTTCCCTCAAGTCCGGCGCTGCTGTGCTCGAGGCCCTGCAGGCGGCGGGCGTGGATGCCTTCGGCATCGATGCCGGCGATGACCTGCTGCAGCGGCTGAGCAGTGAGCGGATCGACCGCGCGTTCATCGTCCTGCACGGCCGTGGCGGTGAAGATGGCAGCATGCAGGGCCTGCTGGAGTGTGCCGGGATTCCGTACACCGGCAGCGGCATCCTCGCCTCGGCGCTGGCCATGGACAAATTGCGTACCAAGCAGGTCTGGCAAAGCCTCGGCCTGCCGACGCCGCAGCATGCGGTGCTGGCCAGCGAAGCCGATTGCCGAACTGCGGCCGAGACCCTGGGCTTTCCGCTGATCGTCAAGCCGGCCCATGAGGGGTCGAGCATCGGCATGGCCAAGGTTGGCGATGTCGCCGAGCTGATCGCCGCCTGGCGCGCCGCGAGCATCTATGACGCGCAGGTGCTGGTCGAACAGTGGATCCAGGGTCCCGAATTCACCGTGGCCGTGCTGCACGGTCAGGTGTTGCCACCGATTGGCCTGGGCACGCCTCACACGTTCTACGACTACGACGCCAAGTACCTGGCCTCCGATACCCAGTACCGGATCCCTTGCGGGCTGGACGCGGCCCGCGAAGAGGAGCTCAAGGTCCTCTCGGCGCGTGCCTGCGAGGCGGTGGGCATTCGTGGCTGGGCGCGGGTGGACGTGATGCAGGATGCCGAGGGCAATTTCTGGCTGCTGGAAGTGAATACCGTTCCGGGCATGACCGACCACAGCCTGGTGCCAATGGCGGCGCGTGCCGCCGGTCTGGATTTCCAGCAACTGGTGCTGAGCATTCTCGATGACAGCCTTGAGGCGGGGAACTAAGCCATGATCACCACGCTGCGCCATTCGCAACCCGCCAACGGACGTGCCTCGCGCAAGCCCGTGCAACGGGGTGCGAGTCGCCTGGTGACACCACAGCCGCTGTCGCAGCGCCTGCCCAGGCCCAGCCTAGCTGGGCTGAAGCGCTTCGCCTGGCCCGTGCTGCTGGTCGGTCTGGCGGTCGGCTTGTACGAGCTGGGCGAGCGCCTGCTGCCCTATGCCGATCGGCCAATCGCCAAGGTCAGCGTGCAGGGCGAGTTGGGCTATGTCAGCCGTGAGGCGGTCCAGCAGCGGATCGCGCCTTTCGTCGAGCAGAGCTTCTTCAAGGTTGATCTGAACGGCATGCGTCACCAACTCGAACAGATGCCCTGGATCGCCCATGTCGAGGTTCGCCGTGTATGGCCGGATCAGGTGATGGTGCGTCTGGATGAGCAATTGCCGATTGCCCGTTGGGGAGGCGAAGCATTGCTTAACAATAAAGGACAGGCTTTCTCGCCGGATGACCTGAGCCGATATGAACACTTGCCACATTTGTATGGTCCGAAGCGGGCCCAACAGCGGGTCATGCAGCAATACCAGATGCTCAGCCAAATGCTGCGCCCGCTGGGATTCTCCATTTCCCGTCTCGAGCTGCGTGAACGTGGAAGCTGGTTTCTGACCACCAACCAGGGCATCGAGTTGTTGCTGGGGCGGGACCAGGTTGTAGAAAAAATGCGTCGCTTCACTGCCATCTATCAAAAGGCGCTGGAGCAGGAAAGCGAGAAGATCGCACGGATCGATCTGCGCTATGCGAACGGCCTGGCCGTTGCCTGGCATGAGCCGATCCCGACCGCGACGGATGCGACCGTCGCTGCGAAGAATTGAGGAATGAAACACATGTCGAGCGTGCAAAGCGGCAAGATGATCGTCGGCCTGGACATCGGCACCTCCAAGGTGGTGGCGCTGGTGGGTGAGGTGACCGCCGATGGCGAACTGGAAATCGTGGGGATCGGTACCCATCCTTCGCGCGGTTTGAAGAAGGGCGTGGTGGTCAACATCGAATCCACCGTGCAGTCGATCCAGCGCGCCATCGAAGAAGCTCAGCTGATGGCCGGCTGCCGTATCCATTCGGCCTTCGTCGGTCTGGCCGGCAATCACATCCGCAGCCTGAATTCCCACGGCATCGTGGCGATTCGCGACCGCGAGGTCAGCAGCGCCGATCTGGAGCGCGTGCTCGATGCGGCGCAAGCGGTGGCGATCCCCGCCGACCAGCGCGTGCTGCACACGCTGCCGCAGGACTACGTGATCGACAACCAGGAGGGTGTGCGCGAGCCGCTGGGCATGTCCGGTGTGCGCCTGGAGGCCAAGGTCCATGTGGTCACTTGCGCGGTGAACGCTGCGCAGAATGTCGAGAAGTGCGTGCGCCGCTGTGGCCTGGAAGTGGACGACATCATCCTTGAGCAGCTGGCCTCGGCCCATGCCGTGCTGACCGATGACGAGAAGGAACTGGGCGTCTGCCTGGTCGATATCGGCGGGGGCACCACCGACATCTGCATCTTCACCGAGGGTGCGATTCGCCATACGGCCGTCATCCCGATCGCCGGCGACCAGGTCACCAACGACATCGCCATGGCGTTGCGTACGCCGACCCAGTATGCCGAGGAGATCAAGATTCGTTATGCTTGCGCGTTGGCCAAGCTGGCCGGTGCGGGTGAGACCATCAAGGTTCCCAGCGTCGGCGACCGCCCTCCGCGCGAACTTTCGCGGCAGGCCCTGGCAGAGGTGGTCGAGCCGCGTTACGACGAGCTCTTCACCCTGATTCAGGCCGAGCTGCGGCGTAGCGGATACGAGGATCTGGTCCCAGCCGGGATCGTTCTCACTGGCGGTACAGCGAAGATGGAAGGAGCCGTCGACCTGGCCGAGGAAATCTTTCACATGCCGGTGCGCCTGGGCGTGCCGCACAGCGTCAAGGGACTGACCGACGTAGTACGCAATCCAATTTATTCGACGGGCGTGGGCCTGCTGCTGTACGGACTGCACAAGCAGGCCGACGGCGTTCCCGTGCCTGGGCTCGGCAATTTCGCCGACGAATCAAAGGCGTCTGTTCTGGACCGGCTCAAGGGCTGGATCCAGGGCAATTTTTAAGCAGTGCGCTGTAAAACCAAAACTAGAAAGCTGGAAGGAGAGAGGGAAATGTTCGAACTCGTAGATCATACCCCGCAAAGTGCAGTCATCAAGGTCATCGGCGTTGGTGGTGGTGGCGGCAATGCCGTGAACCACATGGTTCGCAACAACGTCGAAGGCGTCGAATTCATCTGTGCCAACACCGATGCGCAGGCGCTGAAGAAAATCGAAGCGCGTACCGTGCTGCAGCTCGGCTCGGCCATCACCAAGGGCCTGGGCGCTGGCACCAACCCAGACATCGGCCGTCAGGCTGCGATGGAAGACCGTGAGCGCATCGCCGAAGTACTGGAAGGTGCGGACATGGTGTTCATCACCACCGGCATGGGTGGCGGTACCGGTACCGGTGCTGCGCCGATCATCGCTTCGGTCGCCAAGGAAATGGGCATCCTGACCGTCGCCGTGGTCACCCGTCCGTTCCCGTTCGAAGGCCGCCGTCGCATGCAGGTTGCCGACGAGGGCATCCGTGCGCTGTCCGAGTGCGTCGACTCGCTGATCACCATCCCCAACGAGAAGCTGCTGACCATCCTCGGCAAGGACGCGAGCCTGCTGGCTGCCTTCGCCAAGGCTGACGACGTGCTGACCGGCGCGGTACGTGGCATTTCCGACATCATGCAGCGTCCGGGCCTGATGAACGTCGACTTCGCCGACGTCAAGACCGTCATGGGCGAGATGGGCATGGCCATGATGGGCACCGGTTGCTCCACCGGTCCGAATCGCGCCCGCGAAGCGACCGAGGCGGCCATTCGCAACCCGCTGCTGGAAGACGTCAACCTGCAGGGCGCACGTGGCATTCTGGTCAATATCACTGCTGGTCTGGACCTGTCGCTCGGCGAATATGCCGCAGTGGGCGAGATCATCGAGGCATTCGCTTCCGATGAAGCCACCGTCAAGGTTGGCGCCGTGATCGATCCGGACATGGCCGACGAGCTGCATGTCACCGTGGTCGCCACCGGCCTGGGTCCGCGTAACGAAAAGCCGGTGAAAGTCATCGACAACACCGTGCAGACCGTTGCCGCCTCGGCGCCGGCCCCGCGTCAGCAGGAGCAGGCTGCCGTGAACTACCGCGATCTGGAGCGCCCGACGGTCATGCGCAACCAGGCTCATGCAGCGGCCACCGCGGCCAAGCTGAACCCACAGGAGGATCTGGATTATCTGGATATTCCGGCGTTCCTGCGTCGTCAGGCCGATTGATTGAAGTTATCAGGAGTATTGTTGTGATTGGTGTTCAGCAAAGTTGGCATCTGCTATTATCGCCGCCAATTGTTGAAAACTATTCGCAACTAGTGCTACAGCGAAGCAAAAGGCCATGATCAGACAACGCACCCTGAAGAACATCATTCGCGCCACCGGCGTCGGCTTGCATTCGGGAGAGAAGGTTTATCTCACCCTGAAACCGGCACCGGTGGACACCGGGATCGTGTTCTGTCGCACCGACCTCAACCCGCCTGTGGAGATTCCCGCGCGGGCCGAGAATGTTGGCGAAACCACCATGTCCACAACGCTGGTCAACGGTGACGTCAAGGTCGACACAGTGGAGCATCTGCTTTCGGCAATGGCCGGCCTGGGGATCGACAACGCCTACGTCGAACTCTCCGCGTCGGAAGTGCCGATCATGGACGGCAGTGCTGGGCCTTTCGTATTCCTGATTCAATCCGCCGGCCTGCAGGAGCAGGACGCCCACAAGAAGTTCATCCGCATCAAGCGTGAAGTGACGGTCGAGGAGGGCGACAAGCGCGCGACCTTCCTGCCTTTCGACGGCTTCAAGGTGAGCTTCGAGATCGATTTCGATCACCCGGTTTTCAAGGGTCGCACCCAGACCGCCAGTGTGGACTTCTCGAGCACTTCCTTCGTCAAGGAAGTCAGCCGCGCACGCACCTTCGGGTTCATGCGTGACATCGAGTTCCTCCGCTCGCACAACCTGGCTCTGGGCGGCAGCGTCGAGAACGCCATCGTGGTGGACGAAACCAGTGTGCTCAACGAAGACGGCCTGCGTTACGAGGACGAGTTCGTGAAGCACAAGATTCTCGATGCCATCGGTGATCTGTACTTGCTGGGCACCAGCCTGATCGGCGAATTCCGCGGCTATAAATCCGGTCACGCGTTGAACAACCGTTTGCTGCGCACCCTGATGGCACAGAAGGATGCGTGGGAACTGGTGACCTTCGATGACCCGCAGACCGCACCGATCTCCTACATGCGTCCGGTGGCAGCCGGCTAAGCTGTACCTCTCTTCCTAAATTCAAGGCCACCCTCGGGTGGCCTTTTTTTTTGCGTAGCAGAGCCGGCTGATTCCGGATCAGTTCATGCCATCCAGCAGGCCGGCCAGGTCATCGGCATGCTCTTCTTCCTGCGCCAGGATGTCTTCGAAGATGCGCCGAGTGGTGGGGTCCTTGTCGCCGATGTACTGGACGATCTCACGATAGCTGTCGATGGCGATGCGTTCGGCCACCAGGTTCTCGAAGACCATGTCGCGCAGGCCATTGCCCTCGGCGTACTGCGCATGGGCGCGTTCGGTGAGGCTGTCAGGATTGAAGTCGGGCTCGCCACCCAGCTGAACGATCCGCTCGGCCAGGCGATCGGCGTGTTCCTGCTCCTCATTGGCGTGCTCGAGGAACTCGGCGGCGGCGACGCTGGATTTCAGTCCGGTCGCCATGTAGTAGTGACGCTTGTAGCGCAGGTAGCAGACCAGTTCGGTGGCCAGCGCCTCGTTCAGCAGGTTGATCACCACCTCGCGGTCGGCCGAATAGCTCTCGGTGACCGCGCCATTCTCGACGTGTTGACGGGCCCGCTCGCGCAGGCTCTGTTTGTCGCTCAGTTGTACGTAACTCATCGCCATCTCCTGGTCTGTGCACCGCTGCGCAGTGCTTCACGGTTCGCCAATTGAGATCGGGATGCTGGCGAAAAGTTTAGCCCGCCACTTGTTCTGGTGGCGGACGCTCCGGTTCGGATTGGCCAGGGCCGGGCTCGTCGATGGGCGCCGGCTCGCCTGGGTCCTCGCGCTTGGGATTGCCCGGGGCCGGCACTGGAGGCTGTTGGTTGGTCGCGATTGACACCATCAGCTTAGCGCCTTCAGCAACTCGTCCTTGCGCATCTTCGAGCGGCCACGAATGTCGCGCTCGCGCGCCTTTTCCATCAGCTGGTCGCGGGTCATGTCGGCAAGGCTGGTGCTGGATGAACCTGAACCGCGTGCCGAGCCCTTGTTGGGCGATTTGCCCTTGCGCGCATCGGCGGCGCGATGGGCCGAATCCTTGCGGTCGGCGCGCTTGGCGGTCCCGCTCTTGCTTTTGCCTGAACCCCCCTTGCGCTCGCCACCCCCGGACTGCTTGTTGACCGTGGCCCAGGCGCGCGCTTCGGCCTCCTTCTCGGGCACGCCGCGCTCCTCGTAGCTTTCCTCGATGTGCTCAGCCTTGCGCTGCTGCTTGTCGGTGTACTTGGATTTGTCTCCACGGGGCATGGTGAAACCTCCTCTGCCATCTAGCACTGTGTTTCGGGGCTTGAATGCAGACCCTCAGCGACGCAGGTTGCGCTGGTTTTCCTCGAGCTGCTTGCAGGTAAGGAAGCCCTGGCCATCCACCCGGCCGGCACTGTCGAAACTGACGTAGTAGGGCTGCTGCTTGCCGTCCCGGTTGAGGATGTAGTCGTGGCACAGGCCGGGTACCACGGTGCGAGCCGTAGCCCGCGACGGCTCACCCCCGATGCTGAGTACGCGCGCCTGGGTCATGCCGGTTTCCACGTCCCGTACCAGCGGCTCGTCGCGATAGGTAATTCGATCGACAGGGTTCTGCACGTTGCCGGAGCAGCCGATCAACAGAGCCGCCGGAGCGATGACGAAACGAGTGCGTTTGAACATGTGAGAGCCTCAGGCCGGACGGTCATGCTTTTATGGCCATCGGGCGCCTCGCAAGGTTCAACGTGGCGACGCGTCGGCGGCTAGGCGGTCGTCTGGAGTGACGCGCCAAATGACGTCACCCACGTCATCGGCAACCAGCAGCGCGCCGTGCCGGTCCACCGCGACGCCGACGGGCCGGCCCATGGCTTCGCCCGCGGCGTTGACGAAGCCGCTCAGCACGTCTTCTGCCTGCCCGGCCGGCTTGCCATCGCGAAAGGGAATGAACACCACCTTGTAGCCGCTACGGGGCCTGCGGTTCCATGAGCCGTGCTGCCCAACGAATGCGCCGTGCAGGTAGCGTGATGGCAGCAGCCTGCCCTCGTGGAAGGCGAGCCCGAGGGAGGCGGTATGCGCGCCGAGCGCGTAGTCCGGGACGATGGCGCGTTCGACCAGATCCGGTCGCTGCGGTTTGACCCGAACATCGACATGCTGGCCGAAGTAGCTGTAGGGCCAGCCATAGAAGCCGCCGTCCTGGACCGAGGTCATGTAGTCCGGAACCAGGTCACTGCCGATCTCGTCGCGCTCGTTGACGGTGGTCCAGAGGGCGCCGGTTTCAGGGTGCCAGGCCAGGCCGTTGGGGTTGCGCAGGCCGGAGGCGAACACCCGCAGCGTGCCGGCCTGCGGATCGACCTCCAGTATCGCGGCGCGGTTGACCTCGGCGGCCATGCCGTTCTCCGCCACATTGCTGTTGGAGCCGCTGGTGACGTACAGCCGCGAGCCATCCCGGCTGGCGATGACGTTCTTGGTCCAGTGATGGTTGATCGGCCCCGCCGGCAGGTCCACTACCTTGTGCGCGGGCGCTGTGATGCGGAGAGCACCGCGTTCGTAGGGGTAGCGCAGCAGGGCGTCGGTATTGGCCACATAGAAGCTGTCGCCGACCAGCGCCATGCCGAACGGCGAATTGAGGTTGTCGAGGAAGGTGCTGCGCACTTCCGGCACGCCGTCACCGTCGCTGTCTCGCAGCAGGGTAATGCGATTGGCGCTTGGTCCACCCGAGCCGGCGCGCGCCATGAGCTTCTTGGCGATCCAGCCGCGTAGGCCCTGGCTCTCCTGTTTCGGCGGCGCGTCGCTTTCGGCCACCAGCACATCCCCATTGGGAAGCACGTACAGCCAGCGTGGATGGTCCAGGTCCGTGGCGAATGCGTTGACGCGCAGACCGGGCGCGGCCTGCGGCTTGGCGCCGGATGGCCAGCCCTTGGCCGGGGCGATGTGAACCGTTGGCAGCAACGTCTTGTTTGGCTCGGGCAGAGCCGGTGTCGGGCCATAGCCGCTTTCCACCGGCAGCTTGGCGGTTTCGCTGCAGCCTCCAAGGAGGAGGGCGGTGAGAAGCAGCGTGACGATCCGTGTATGGAACAGCATTGAGTGATCCTCGGTTGAACGATGGCCGGTCAGGGCGCGCGATTGGCCTCGCGCCGCTTGCGTGCTGCGCGTCGGGCGGAGTGCCGTTCCAGGCGTGGCATCAGCACGAAAATCGCGAGTGCCAGCAGGGTGCTCAGCACCGCCGTGGCCTCGTGTCCCAGGCCGACGGCGACGCCGATCGCTGCAGTCAGCCAGATACCGGCAGCGGTAGTCAGCCCCTTCACATCCTCGGCCGAATTGCCCTTGAGGATGGTGCCTGCGCCGAGAAAGCCAATGCCGGTGACAAGTCCCTGAATGACGCGGGAGATGTCTTCCGGCGACATGCCGACCTGGACTGGCACCAGCACGAACAGCGCGGCACCCAGGGCGACCAGCATGTGCGTGCGCAAGCCGGCAGCCTTGCGCTTGAGTTCCCTTTCATAGCCGAGCAGGCCCCCCAGCAAGGACGCGATCAGCAGGCGGCTGCTGACCCGTGTCGCATCCCCCAGGTCGGTGATATCGGAAAACTCCGCGGTTACGGTACTGGAGACGATCGCCCACCATTCCATGTCCTTCTCCATGCCACGCTGGTCCTGATATGGAGTCGCGGCAGTGGCCGGGGGTTCGCTACTCGGTGACACGGAAGCGCAGCATGCCGATCATCTGGCCGGCTTCGGTGACGACGCGAACGCGCCAGCGGCCCGCGGGCTGCGCGGGAAAGTTGCGCTTGTGTGTCCATGCCCGATAGCCGGCCTCACGGCCGCCGCTGATGTCCAGAGCGATCCGGTCAACGCGACGGCCGTTGTGCGTCCATTCGTGATAGATCCGCTCCTTCAGACCCCGTGGCGCGTTGATCGCGGTGTAGGCGTACAGGCCGTTGATGCTCAGCTCGGCGGTACTGACCTCTCGCAGGCCCTTGCCGGGCTTGCGCTGGCGATCATCGAGGCTCATGGTCACGGCGACATCGGTCAGCCACAGCGTTGCCGGCGGGACCCAGGTTCGCCCCAGCCATCCGGCTGCGCCGACCGCTACCGCCAGCAGCAGGACGCCCGGCACGTTGCGCCAGCGCCAACGAGGAAAAAGCCCGCTGAGGCTGGGTAGCGCAAGGAGCACCGCCACCGAGAGCGCCAGTTGGTAGCTCTGCGGCGTGGACAGGTGAAGGATGATCGGCAAGGCCGTGAGCAGCACCGCGAAGAGCGTCAGCGCATGGAAGCCGAGATACACCCAGCGCCTCGGGGCGAGCCATCGGTAATAAAGCGGATCGATCAGCGAGACCAGTGCCGCCGCCCCGAGCAGGCCGGTGAACAACGCCTGGCCGCTGTTCCAGGTGGTGGTGATGGCGAAGAACGGAATGATGAAGAACAGGCTCTCCTGGTGCACCATCTGCGTCGCATAGCGCAACAGAGGGGGTGGCACCTGCCAGCCGAACCAGCGCTGCAGTCTGCGTCGCAGACTGGACTCCAGCACCAGCCAGAGCCAGCTGATCAGCATGATGAACGCGATGACCTTGGCCAGCCCGGCATGCCGTTCGACCAGCACGAAACTGGCGACTCCGGAAATGAACCCGAACAGCGCGACGGTGCCTGGGTACCGCCGGATCAGCCGGTTTGCCAGGTCGAACAGGTTTGACAGCAAGGGTCTGAGGCGCATGAGTGACTCGAGGATTCTAAAGCGACGTGCATGCCTGAAGTATCAGGCATGTCGGGAGTGCTGCATACGCGCTACTGACTCGATACCCCTGGCCTCCATCAAGTGGCTCGGCCGGCCAGCGCCGGCCGACCAGGGTGCGCACTCAGTGGGCGCTGTTGGGTGCCTGCTGCGCGGCCTCAGCCTTTTGTGGCATGGCTGAGGAATGGTGGCTGGTAATCAACCACTCGCCAGCCTCATCGACCCATTTGTAGGTAAAGGTATAGCGCGCCGGGACTGTGTTGCCGTCGCCCAGCCTGAAGCTGTACAGCCCTGTGTCCAGCGCAGTGTTGCAATCGATCATGATCATCCGCGAGACGATCTCGCCCTTGGGCTTCAATGCCAGGAAGTGTTCGAAGTAATCCCGTTTGGCTTCCGGCGTTTCCCGCGGCGTGTTGGATACCGTCGGCAGCAGCATCGAGTTCTGAGCGTAGTTTTCGACTACCCGCTGCGGATCGCCGGATTGCACATCTTCATTCCAGCGGTCGAACAGCGCGGCAACCTGCTTTTCGTCGGTGGCCTGGCAAGCCTGGTCATTCGCCAGCGCCGGGAATGCGGCAAGCGAGAGGAGTAGGGGGAATGCGTATTTCATGGCGTGACTCGTGGACGGTGGTCGAAATGCGGAATGAATCCGCTGTGATACGGCGCGGCGTGAGGACGCCGCGCACGGTTGTGACCGTCCGGTTCCCGAGTTATTCCCGCCAGTGGTCGCTCAGGCTTCGATGGCGGCCATGATCGCCTCGTGCACCGCGGTGTAGGAGCTGGTCTTGTCCGCTGGCAAACGAACTCGCGGCAGGCCGACGGTACTGCATAACCGCTCCCTGAATTCATCGTCGGTATCGTCCAGATCGACCGCGCAGACGGGCTGCAGTGTCTGGCTGTCGCACAGCAGGAAGTCGAAACGTGCCGCTGCGATACGGTTGGTGGCCCGATACCAGTAAGCTCGCCGGGCTATGGCGGTCACCTCGACGACCTCGGCGACGCCGACCTTGGGCAGAATCAGGTACGTCTGGCCGACGGTGCGTTGCAGCATCTCGAGTAGTTCACGTTCTGCCGGTGAGAACACCGGATCCTTCAGGCGATAGGGATACTGCAGTGCCGGATGGTTGAGCTGGCGATTCTTGACGAAGAACACCAGCACGAAACAGACGAACGCCACCAGCGTCAGGGCGAGCCAGCTCATAGGTGCCTCCAGCGGAGGTTGGATTTCTGTTCGGCGCCGGCAAGCCACGGCGCATGTCGTCCAGTTGAGTGCTGAGTATGAAATTGGTTCGTCTGGCTTATCCACGATAGCTGTGCGCGATGCTGTGGATAACCGCTGAGTTGTCTTCTGTAATGCCTGCCGGACAAGCGTTTCGGCGAACTGTTCAGGATTTGCGCAGTATTGGCTCAGACGCTTGCGCGAGGGCTTTGAGGCTGCCGTGAGCTAGGACGATGGACGCTATCAGAGATTTATCCACGGCTATTGTGGATGCTCATGTGGATAACATGGGGGCGCTGCGCTGCAGGCCAGTGGTGCCCTGGTCTGCAGCGCGCTGGTTGGATTTTGATCAGCCGTCTCCGCTCAGCGGGGAGCAGCCGTTGCCCAGCGACTGTGCGCTGGAGGCTGCCACGCCTCGAGCAGCTGGATGAGAGCCTGTGGATCGTCGCTGCGCTGCAGCATCTCGCGGTGGGGACTGCGGACGAAGCCCTCTTCCACCAAGTGATCGAGGAAGTGGCTGAGCTTGCTGTAGAAGTGATGTACATCCAGCAGGCCAAGCGGCTTGGGATGGTAGCCAAGCTGACCCCAGGTCCAGACCTCGAACAGTTCTTCCAGTGTCCCCAGCCCGCCGGGCAGGGCGATAAAGGCGTCCGCCAGTTCGGCCATGCGTGCCTTGCGCGCATGCATGCCGTCGACGACTTCCAATCGGGTTAGGCCAGTGTGGCCGACTTCGGCGTCCTTCAGGCTCTGCGGAATGATGCCGATGACCTCGCCACCGGCCGCCATGGTGGCATCCGCGACCACCCCCATCAGGCCGACGGCACCGCCGCCGTAGACGAGGCGGATACCGTTGGCGGCCAGGGTGCGGCCGAGCTCCTGGGCGGCTTGTTCATAGACGGGATTGGTACCGCGGCTGGCGCCGCAGAAAACACAGATGGAACGCAGGGACATCGGCTACTCCGCTGGTTGGGGCTGGCAGCGAAGGTTACGCCGCCATGCCCCGCGGGCCAAGGGAGACCGACGTCCTGGATCGAGCGCCAGGAAATGACACTTAGCAGTCGCTCAGCACCCTGCGGCAGCCGAAGCGTAATTGGCGAACAGACGCTCGAACAGGCTGTGGCTGAACATGGTGGGTCCTCCTCGCTTCGTTTATGGACTCATGCTATGACCCATGCGCCGGCGTTGCTCTTAGTTTTTGGCCATTACGGCGATAGCGCCATGTCTATGCTGCGGTTTTCCCCGAATTGTGTGCGTGACTCTGTGGATAAACTTGGGAAGGCTGGCTGCAAGCGAAGCGCAGTAAGGCATGGGGCGGCTAGTACGTTTTTTGCCCAATCATGTGCTGTGCGACTGCAGGCCGCATTGCAGAAGGCTTGACGGGGGTTTTGTTAAGGTCGCAGGCCATGATATCCGGCGTTTGGATCGTCCCCGGTTATCCACGGAAGCTGTGGAAAACTCTGTGAGTTGTTTGGGCAAACAAGCCCGCAAGCGGCTAACGGCGTGGCCGGGACGATGCTGAGTGAAATCCGCTCAGGTCCATGACTGATCAAGACGGGGTCATCCCCAGCCCTTATGCCGCGGCATTCATTTCTGGCGGATTGCTTGTGACGGCGCCAAGGCCTGTTGAACACTCCGGTCCTCGCATCTCATCCAACAAGAAACCGCTGAGGGAGTTCGCATATGACTGATGCCATCCGCTTCGAAGACAAGGTCGTGATCGTGACCGGGGCCGGCGGTGGGCTGGGGCGCGCCCATGCGCTGCTGTTCGCCCGCCATGGCGCCAGGGTGGTGGTCAACGACCTGGGCGGCAGTACCCAGGGCGAGGGCGCGAACAGTTCCGCGGCCGATCGGGTGGTCGAGGAGATTCGCCAGGCCGGTGGCCAGGCTGTCGCCAATCATGACTCGGTCACCGACGGCGATCGCATCGTTCAGCAGGCGCTGGACACCTACGGTCGTATCGACGTGGTGGTCAACAATGCGGGCATCCTGCGTGACAAGACCTTCCACAAGATGGATGACGCCGACTGGGATCTGGTCTATCGCGTGCACGTCGAGGGCTCCTACAAGGTGACCCGTGCCGCCTGGTCGCACATGCGTGAGCAGGGTTATGGCCGGGTGATCTTCACCGCCTCGACCTCCGGCATCTACGGTAACTTCGGTCAGTCCAACTACGGCATGGCCAAACTCGGCTTGTACGGCCTGACCCGTACCCTGGCGCTGGAAGGACGCAAGAACAACGTGCTGGTGAATGCCATTGCGCCTACCGGTGGTACCCGGATGACCGAGGGGCTGATCCCGCCCCAGGTGTTCGAGCAGCTGAAGCCGGAGCTGGTCAGCCCGCTGGTCGTCTACCTGGGCAGCGAACAGTGTCAGGACACCGGCGGCCTGTTCGAAGTGGGCGGCGGCTGGATGGGCAAGGTACGTTGGGAGCGCAGCCTTGGTGTGGGCTTCGATCCGAAGGCCGGGTTCGATGCCGAGGATGTCGCGGCGCAATGGCAGCAGATCTGCAATTTCGAGAACGCGGCGCATCCGGCCGACAACATCGAAGCGCTGAAGGAGATGATGGCCAACCTGCAGAAGTATGCCGGCTGACCGTTCTCCGTATGAGCGTCCGCCGGGCTGCCGGCGGATCGTCAGGCCGGGGCCGCGTCTGGCTCCGGTCGCAATAGGCGCAGCGCTTTTTCCCTCGCCTGACTGAGATTGCGCACGTACAGCAGATGCCCCTGCAGGCGATGGATGCCGGCACGGCGCAGCTTCAGCCGGACCTGCGCACTGCTGCCGCTGAGGATGAGGGTGACGCCCAGCCTGCGGTAATCCACCAGCACGTTTTCCAATGCGGCCAACGCGGTCATGTCCAGCATCGGCACGGCGCTGATGTCGACGATCACCACCTTGACCTCGGGATTGAAGCGCCGCAGCGCGCCCAGCGCCTTTTCCGCGGCGCCAAAGAACAGCGGGCCGCGAATGGCATAGGTGGCGACATGTTCGGGCATGTCCTGAAGCACGCGACGCTGCTCGCGGGACAGCGTGGTGGTGTCGGTCAGCTCGCTCATGCGCTTGATGAACAGCCCCGCCGCCAGCAGCAGGCCGACGCCCACGGCCAGCACCATATCGAACAGTACCGTGAGAATCAGGCAGGTCAGCAACACCAGCACGTCGCTGCGCGGCGCGATGCGCAGCACATGCATCACGTGCGGCGCCTCGCTCATGTTCCAGGCCACCATCACCAGCAGCGCTGCCAGTGCTGCCATCGGCAGGTAGCTGAACAGCGGCGCCAGCCAGAGGATTGCCACCAGTACCACACCGGCGTGAATAATCGAGGCCAGCGGCGAAAACGCGCCGGCTCTGACATTGGTTGCGCTGCGGGCGATAGCTGCGGTCGCGGTGATGCCGCCGAACAGTGGCGCGACCAGATTGCCGAGGCCTTGACCGATCAGCTCACCGTTGGGCTCGTGGTTGCTGCCGGTCATGCCGTCGGCCACTACGGCGCAGAGCAGCGATTCGATGGCGCCGAGCATGGCGATGGCGAAGGCCGGCGCCAGCAGTTCGCGGAACAGTTCGTAGCTCAGTTCCAGGGGCTGGCCGTCCGCTCCGGGCAGCAGCCAGGGCCAGGCGAAATCAGGCAGGAATGGCGGAATGCCGGGGTGAGTTACGCCGTCCAGGGTATAGCTGAACCGTTCGCCAAGGGTCGCCACTGACAATCCGGACGATTCCAGCAGCAAACCTGCCAGCGCGCCGACGGTCAGCGCTACCAGATGACCAGGCACCTTCGGCACCCAGCGCGGCCAGATGATCAACAGCGCCAGACAGATCGCCGCCACCAGTGCATCGCCCATATGTGCATCGGGCAGTGAGAGCAGCACCAGGCCGACCTGCTCGACGTAATGCTGCGGCTGCTCGGTGAGCGTCAGGCCGAACAGGTCCTTGATCTGCAAGGTAGCGATGACGATACCGATGCCCGCGGTAAAGCCGAGGGTAACGGGGTAGGGGATGAAGGCGATCAGGCGGCCGGCGCGCAGCAGGCCGAGGGTGATCAGGATCAGGCCGGCAAGCATGGTGCACAGCAGCAGCCCGCCAAGGCCGAACTGCTGAGTGATCGGCAACAGGATCACCACGAAAGCCGCCGTCGGCCCTGAAACGTTAAAGCGCGAGCCCCCGGTCAGTGCGATCAGCGGAGCGGCCACCAGCACCGTGTACAGGCCGTGCTGGGGTGCCACGCCGACTGCGATCGCCAGCGCCATGGCCAGCGGGATGGCGATGATGCCGACGGTCAAGCCGGCACTGATGTCCCCGCGCAATGCGCGGGCTCCGTATCCCAGGCTCAGGGCCTGCCGCCATGCCGCAAATAGAGGGGGGAACTTCATGTGCGGAACGCTCCTTGTAGGCGAGGGCGCCATTATAGGCGCCGGATACCACCTGTTATTTGTGGCGAACAATCGCTCGCGATGGTGGCCAGGCGATGTACGACCTTGGTCGCAAGCAGGTCTGGCGCGTTGAGTGAGCCGGCTGCGAGGAGTAAACTGCCGCCCCCGTGAGACCCCGTGGACCGGAGGCGGCATGCGTAAAGACAAGAAACAGGTGATTGGCGACGAGATCGCGGACGATTCGATCAAGCTGTTTCTTCAGCCTGAGCCGGCTGACGATACGCCCCCTTCGCTGCACAAGCTGATCAAGGCCTATCGTGGCCTGCGCATCGATGACTTCGAACGCTTCCTCGGCTTCTTCGTGGCTGCCGGCTATGACCTGGACGCCCGGGATGCCAAAGGGCAGAGCTTTATCGACCTGGTTGCCGACCAGCGTCAGGCCAGGCCCTACATCGAGCTGATCGAATCCATGCGCGACTGAACCGCCGGTCGCTGTTTCGTATCGAACGCATCGGATCGCCTGTGCGCGCCATACGAAGCGCGGCGACGATCAGGCTCGGCAACAGATTCGCAATCGTTTTATCTCGCCGCGTCCGCCGTTGAGCATCGGGTAAGGCCCGCTCCGGAGGGACGGCAGCGAGAGGAAGGAGGCCAAAAGCCGCCCTTCCGACAGCTGGCAGGCAGCCTGTGGCTGCCTGTTCTCGGGCACATGTTCCCGAGCAGCGGTCCCAGGCACATGCTCCGTGCCTGACCGTCTGGCTGGTGGGTTTTACGGGGCCGCGTACTGCGGTCTCGACAGTTTAATGCTGTGATTCTGGAGAACGCGTTGATGACGCAACACGATAGCGAAGCAGTGGATATGGTGCTGGTGGGAGCCGGCATCATGAGCGCGACCCTGGCGGTACTGCTCAAGGAACTCGATCCCAATATCAAGCTGGAAATCGTCGAGCTGCAGGAGTCCGGAGCCATCGAAAGCTCTAACCCGTGGAACAACGCGGGTACCGGTCACGCCGGACTTTGCGAGCTGAACTACACCCCCGACAGCAAAGACGGCGCGATCGACATCAAGAAGGCCGTGCTGATCAACACCCAGTTCGAGGTCTCCAAGCAGTTCTGGGCCTACCTCGCCGACCGTGAAGGCTTCGGCTCCCCGCGTGATTTCATCAATGCCGTGCCGCACCTGAGCTTTGTGCGCGGCAGCAAGAATATCGACTATCTCAAGCGTCGCTTCGATGCGCTGAAGACCCATCACGCCTTCGCGGACATGGAGTACAGCGAGGATCGCGCGACTCTGGCCGAATGGATGCCGCTGATGATGCCGGGCCGCGATCCGAGCGAGCCGATCGCCGCGACGCGCGCCATGAACGGCACCGACGTCAACTTCGGTGCGGTGACCAGCCAACTGCTTGGCTATCTGTCGCGCAGCGGTGGCGTCAAGGTGTCCTACAACCAGAAGGTCACTGGCCTCGATCGTACGGCCAGCGGCTGGAAGGTCGACATCAAGAACACCCGCACCGGCGACTCGCGCCAGGTGCAGGCCGGCTTCGTTTTCCTGGGTGCTGGCGGCGCCGCGCTGCCGCTGCTGCAGATGTCCGGTATCGAGGAAGGCAAGGGCTTCGGCGGCTTCCCGGTCAGCGGCCAGTGGCTGCGCTGCGACAACCAGGAAATCGTCAAGCAGCACCAGGCCAAGGTTTACAGCCTGGCCGCGGTCGGCGCGCCGCCGATGTCGGTGCCGCACCTCGATACCCGCGTCGTCGACGGCAAGAAGTCCCTGCTGTTCGGGCCCTATGCCGGCTTTACCACCAAGTTCCTCAAGCGCGGTTCGTTCATGGATCTGCCGCTGTCAATTCGTCCGAGCAACATTGGCCCGATGATGGCCGTGGCGCGCGACAACATGGACCTGACCCGCTACCTGATCAAGGAAGTGATGCAGTCCATGGAGGATCGCCTGGAAACGCTGCGCGGCTTCTATCCCGAGGCCAAGGCCGAGGACTGGCGCCTGGAGATTGCCGGCCAGCGTGTGCAGATCATCAAGAAGGACCCGAAGAAGGGCGGCATTCTGCAGTTCGGCACCGAACTGGTCGCGGCGAAAGACGGCACCATCGCCGCCCTGCTCGGCGCTTCGCCGGGCGCTTCGGTGACCGTCTCGATCATGCTCGACCTGCTCGAGCGCTGCTTCCCCGAGCAGTACCGTTCGCAGGCCTGGTCCAGCAAGCTGCAGGAAATGTTCCCGGCGCGTGAAAGCGTGTTGCAGAACGACGCCGCGGCCTATCGCGAGATCAGCGAGATGGCGGACAAGCGTCTGGGTCTGGACTACTGATCGGCTGCGCGAAGCGAAAAAAGCCCCGCCAATCGGCGGGGTTTTTTGTGCCGCTGATTCAGCTGTGTCACGCCGCGCGCAGGCTGTCGGCGGGAAGTGGCTGACCGATCCAGCTCAGGCGAGCGTCCTCGATCTCGACCCAGGCGACGCCCTCAGGCTTGCAGACGCTGCTGAGCAGCATGCGACAGCGGCCATGTTCATCGAGCAGGGCGAAGTGGCGAGGCGGGCGGCGGCGCAACAGGGAAATGAGCTGGCGCATGATGGTCTGCACTCATGATGATTGGCATGTCGCCGTTATCGCAAAGCCGTGTGACAACAGCGTGAAAAGGAACGCGGCGGTGGCGCCACCGGTCTGAATCCCATCACTGTCGGCGCGTCGTGCCGCTGGGTATACTGCGCCGCATTCGTCGTCCCTAACCTGGAGAAAACAGCATGCTGCAACGCCTGTTGTTCGGTCTTGTCACTGTCCTTGGAATGAGCCTGGTGGGATGTGCCCACAGCCCGCAGCAGCTCGATCCTAACCCCAAGCTCAACGGCACCATCAATCCCGTCGGCCAGGGGCAACCCGTGGTCGTACGGGTGGTCGATGCGCGCCCGTCGCCGACTCTCGGTACCCGTGGCGGTCTGTATCCGGAAACCAGCGCGGTGATCGTGCCGAGTGCCAAGGTCATCCCCAAGCTGCAGGCGCAGACGGAAGCGGCGGTGCGACTGCTCGGTTTCACTCCGTCGCCGAACGCCTATAACGCACCGCAGCTGACGCTGACCTTGGCCGAGCTTAAGTATCAGTCGCCGAAAGAGGGGCTGTACGTCACCGAGGCCAATATCGGCGCGACGCTGAGGGTCGAGGTGCAGAATGCCGGCAAGCGCTACAACGGCCGTTATGGCGCCTCGTTGAATCAGCGCTTCGGCATGGCGCCCAACGAGCAGACCAACACCAAGCTGGTCAGTGACGTCTTGAGCGACGCGCTGACCCGGGTGTTCCGCGACGACAACATCGGTCGCCTGCTGGCCGAGTAAGCCTGCGCGCAATACCGCAAGCCTCTCCGAACCCCGCCGCGGCTGTCCGCGGCGGGGTTTTTTTTTGCATGGGTAATAACGACGACGCCCCGCACGAGGCGGGGCGTCAGTGGCGACCAGAATGTATCAGCGTACGCCGGAGTTGCGCAGAGCGGCCGGGGTGTACTGGTTGGAGTTGGCCTTGTAGTTATAGGTGTAGGGGTTCTTCTCTTCGTTCTTCATGCCCATGACCAGATAGCGGCCCGAGATGAGATCGTAGAGGGTCTCCATGGAGTACAGCGGAACCTGCACGTTGTAGAAATGCAGGCTGTGCGCTTCAGCGACGCGCCAGAGCTGGTTGCGACCATCGTAGTGATCGACGACCGCGGCCTGCCAGGTGTCCTCGTCGATGAAGAAGTGGCGCTTGGCATAGATATGGCGCTCGCCCGCCTTGAGGGTCGCTTCCACTTCCCATACGCGGTGCAGCTCGTAGCGGGTCAGATCCTGGTTGATATGGCCGGCCTTAACGATGTCTTCGTACTTCAGCTCGGGCGAGTCCAGGCGATAGGAGTTGTAGGGGATGTACAGCTCCTTCTTGCCGATCAGTTTCCAGTCGTAGCGGTCCGGAGCACCGTTGAACAGGTCCAGGTTGTCGGAAGTGCGCAGGCCGTCGGCAGCGGTGCCCGGGCCGTCGTAGGCAACCTGCGGGGCGCGGCGCACACGGCGCTGGCCGGCATTGTAGATCCAGGCCATGCGCGGCTCCTTCACCTGGTCCAGGGTTTCGTGCACCAACAGCACGTTGCCGGCGAGGCGGGAGGGCTCGGTGACCTGCTGCTTGAAGTAGAACAGCACGTTGCCATGCTTCTCTGGGTTGTAGTCGGTGAGGGTATCGGTGTAGACCACCTCATCGACGAACTTGACCAGGCTGAAGCTGCCGTTGACCTGCGGCGTGGCTTGTGCCACGACCCGGCGTGCGGAGCCGCCGCGATAACGGGTGATGTGGTTCCAGGCTACTTCCAGGCCGTCCTGAGGAATCGGGAAGGCAATCGCCTTGTCGAAGTTCTCCAGGCCGTTGCCGCCGCGGACCAGTTTGGTCTGCGTGGCGTTGCGAGCGGCGGCGTCGTAAACGTGCTGCGGCATCGCGGCGCTGCGGCGGGTCTCATAGACCGGCAGACGGTAGCTGTTCGGGTAGCGCTTAAGCATCGCGATCTGCCCGGGCGTCAGGTTGTCCTTGTACTGCTCGTAGTTCTGCGCGGTGATGGTGAACTTCGGCTTGTCGCTGGCGTAGGGATCGCCGACGAAGCCATCGGGCGTGACCGGAGCGGCGTCCTGTGCCAGACCGCCGGTCCAGGCCGGAATGGTGCCTGCCGCATTGCCGGCCTTCTCTGCACCGACCGGGGTCAGCTCGTTGCCCAGGCGCGCCGCCTCGGACTCGGATACCGCAGCCATGGCGCTACTGGCCAGCAGCGAAAGGGTTAACGCTCCGGTTGTGAACATTGTTGTTTTCATTATTTCGTCCTGTTTTCTGAATACTGATTCCCCGTGGCGCAGCCAAAGCCGGCACCAAGTGATCGGCGTAGCGATGTGTGCCGGCAGCGACTCCGGGTGATGCCAATGGCTGTCGCCGTCGACCCCCGCACACGCTCTATTTCGCCGTTTCGAGGTATGCCGAGGGTGAAGGTGGGGCCGGTCATAAGTCAAGGCCGACCGGTGAACATGGCGCCATAACCTGGAGTGATAATGCCTCGAAGATTAGCCATCCCGTCGGACTTATGTGGCGAAGCGGCTCGGCACAAGTACACTGGGCGGCTGCCTGGCATCGGCCAGACGAAGTGCAATCCGAGGAATTCCAATGATGTTTTACGCGCAGTCCGAGCTGATCCTGGCTCCGGCGTTGCTTCTCAATGCGCTAGCTCTGGTGTGCGCCCTTTGTGGCGGTTGGCTGCTGGTCGCGACCCAGTGGCGGATCGCGCGGGCCAGTTCTCGGGCGACTCAGGCCGCGGTCGGCTCCTCTACGCTGCCGGCCCGCGCGGCTTCGACCGCTCGGATCAATCAGGCCTTCTACCGCTTCGGTGCGGGCGCTCTGGCGCTCGCCCTCGGCCTCTCCATGGCCTCGCGGATGCTCTGAGCGTCGCGCTCAGAGCGGGCCTGCTGGCGATGCACGGCGGGCCGCGTCAACCGCTCAGGGTTCCATGCCCGCCAGCAGGCGATACTGGTTGCGCACCGGTGTCGCGTACTGCTGGATCAGGTACGGCTGCTGCACGCTCGGGCAGGCGGCCAGGCGTTTGCTCCATTCGGCCTCGGCGCGCTCGACTTCCTCGGGGCTGAATAGCTCGGCGGCGCTGGGCACCTGGATTTCCGGGTCCTGCTCTTCCCACAGGCGGTAGGCCAGGTAGTGCACCGGGAACAGCCGGTAGCTGCCGAGAATCTGCCGATCCACCACCAGGGCCATCTGCTTGGCGTCCTCGGGCACGCTTTCCATTGGCGTGCCGAAGGCGATGTGCACCCGGCCTTTATAGCCAGTGATACCCAGGGCGATGCTCGCGTCATCCTCGCCTGGCGCCTTGCTGTAGGTCCCGGTGGTGGCGCGGATGTACAGCTCGCGGGCCTTGGCTTGGTCGCAGGGGTCGTATTCGTAGCTGATCGACACCGGCACCGGGCGCAGCGCCGCCAGTGCTTCGGCGAAGGCTTCGTCCTTGCGACTCATGTGCAGCATCTTGAGGATGGCTGAGTCGGTGCGGTCGTCACCGTCCTTGGCGCGGCCTTCGGCCTGGGCGATCCAGACCGACTCGCCGTCGTTGCGGATCGAGTGGTTGATGTATGCCGAAAGCACCTGGTAGGCGGCCAGCTTCTCGCGGCGGCCGGTGATCGAGCGGCGCACGATGAAGCTCTTGTTCAGGCGCATCAGGTCGCTGACGAAGGGGCGCTGCAGCAGGTTGTCGCCGATGGCGATACGCGGAGTGCGGATGCCGGCCTGATAGACCGCATAGTTGACGAAGGCCGGGTCCATGACGATGTCGCGGTGATTGGCCAGGAACAGATAGGCTCGGCCTTTCTGCAGCTGCTCGAGCCCTGAGAAGGTGACGCCGTCGGTGGCACGCTCGATGGTGCGGTCGATGTAGGCCTCGATCTTGTGCTGCAGGGCATCCACCGTATGGATGCTGGCGAACTGTTTGCGCAACCGCTGCGAGATGACCGGCTTGATCAGCCAGCCCAGGCTGTCGGCCAGCCGCGGGAAACGGAAGTGCGCCAGAATGTCGAGAAACTCGCGATCGGCGAACAGTCGCGCCATGACCAGCGGTACTTCGGCGTCGGCGTAGGGTCGGATGGCTTCGAATTCGTCCATCATGCTCTCTGTAAAGGAAACGAGGAACGGGCCTGCAACGGGTGCGCAGGCAATTCGCGGAACGGACCGGAGCCGGCTGGCTCATACTCATCGAGTAAACGGCCGTTTCGCCGCATGCCTGTGAAACCCTGCGTGCGGCCCAGGGTGCCCAATTGCGGGACACACCGAGTCGGTCTTCTTAAAGGTTCGAATCAGCGACCTTTAAAGACGGCGATTATAGCGACAAGTCACGCGGAGGACTGATGCTGGAAACACAGCTCTTTCATTGCCCTTATTGCGGCGAGCCGGTCGAGGCCGTTCTCGATCTCAGCGCGGGCGATCAGCAGTACATTGAGGACTGCGCCGTGTGCTGCCGGCCGATCGTCTTCGATCTGCATACGGACGGCGAGCAGTGGCAGCTGGAAACCCGTGGGGAGGATGAATGATGCGGCGTATCTACGAGCCGCGCGATCTGCTGGAGGCGGAAATGCTCAGCGGCATGTTGGTTGCCGAGGGTATCGAGGCATTCCTGGCGGGCAGTCATCTGATCGGCGCCATGGGCGAACTGCCGGCGGCCGGGCTGCTCGGACTCATGGTCGCGGATGAGGATGCCGAGCGGGCACGTCAGTTGATCGCTGCGTACAATGGCGCCGAGCCGTTGCCGGGCGATGAACCGGAGAGTTACCCCGGCGAACTGATCTGCTGACGAGTCTTTTTATGTGCGGTCGCTATGCCCTTTTCCGCTGGAGCCAGGACTTCGCTGCCTTGCCTGGCTTCCCCTCTGATCAGCAACCGCACTGGAGCCTCGCGCCCGGCGCTTCGGTGCTGCTGTTGCGCAAGGTCGATGCGCAGCTGCAGCTCAGCCGCGTGCGCTGGGGGCTGACCCCTGCCTGGCTTACCGATCTGACGCGTACGCCGGCCCAGGCACGGGCGGAAACCATCAGCGAGCAGCCGATGTTCCGCGAGGCCTTTCGCCTGCGCCGCGGGTTGCTGCCAGCCAACGGCTTCTACGAATGGCGCGGCTCGGCGCGCAAGCGCCCCTACTGGATGACCTGTGAAGGCTCGCTCGCCTATTTCGCCGCGCTCTGGGAAGGCTATCCGGTGCAGGGGCACACCTATCTCAGCGCTGCTGTCGTGACCCAGCCGGCGGCTACGCTGCGCCGGCCGCTGATCCTCGACGAGGCGGGGCAGGCGGCGTGGCTCGATCCCGCCACGCCGCCCGAAACGCTACAGCAATTGTTGCTGCAACCAGCCCCGACGCTGCGCGAGCGGCCGCTGGCGACGCTGGTCAACGACCCACGCCTCGATGCTCCGGAGTGCCTCACCCCCGCTTGAGACATCCGCCTGGCTGCCCGGTCCGACAGCTCCGGTCAGACCCTGAACTGATTGATCAGGCGGCGCTGCTGCTCGGCCAGACGCGTCAGGCCGGCGCTGGCCTGGCTGGCTTCCTCGGCGCCACCGGCGACCTCTTGTGCGACCTGGCCGATGTTGGTGACGTTGCGGTTGATGTCCTCGGCTACGGCGCTCTGTTCCTCGGCGGCGCTGGCTATCTGGTTGTTCATGTCGTTGATCAGCGACACCGCCTGGGTGATTGCCTGCAGCGCTTCGGCAGCCGCATCGGCCTGCTCGACGCTGCGCTGGGTGCGGTTCTGACTCTGCTCCATCACCTGCACCACGTCCCGGGTGCCGTTCTGCAGCTGCTGGATCATCTGCTGGATCTCGCCGGTCGCCTGTTGCGTCTTCTGCGCGAGGTTGCGGACTTCGTCGGCCACGACGGCGAAGCCGCGGCCCTGCTCGCCAGCACGCGCCGCCTCGATCGCGGCGTTCAAGGCCAGCAGATTGGTCTGCTCGGCGATGCTGCGAATGGTGACCAGAATGGCGTCGATATTTTCGCTGTCGCGAGCCAGCGTCTGCACCACCTCCACTGCACGGCCGATCTCGTCGGCCAGTTCGGCGATGGTCGAGCCGGTGTCCTGGACGATATGCCGGCCCTGATTCGCGGCGCGGTCAGCATTGCCCGCCGCTTCGGCCGCCTGGGTCGCGTTGCGCGCCACGTCCTGAGCCGTTGCGGTCATTTCGTGCACAGCGGTGGCCACCAGCTCGATTTCCGCCAGTTGCGTCTGCACCCCCTTGTCGGTACGGATAGCGATGTCGGCGGTGTGCTCGGAAGCGTCGCTGACCTTCTGCACCGAGCCGACCACCTCGCCGATCATGCCCTGCAGGCGTGCCAGGAAGGCGTTGAAGCCGGCGGCAATCTGGCCTAGCTCGTTGCGACTGTTGATGTTCAGGCGCTGGGTCAGGTCGCCTTCGCCCTGGCCGATGTTGTCCAGCATCACCACCATCTCGCGCAGCGGACGGGTGATGCGCCGGCTGACCAGCCAGATTGCCAGCAGGCCGGCAAGGCCGATCAGCATGCCGATGATCAGCATGGTGGCCAGGCTGCTGCGGCTTTCCTCGCCGAGCGCCGCCATGAGCTGTTCCAGGTCCTTCATGACTTCGGCAATCGGTAGCTGCAGCATCAGTACCCAGCGGGCGTCGGTGCCTTCAAAGGAGAAAGGCAGGAACAATGCGACGTGGCCATTCGCTTGGTCGATCTGATAATGGGTCTGGCCGGCCGGCAGGCGCTGGACGAGCGCCTGCTCCTCGGCGTCGAGGATCTGTGCTGCCGGCTTGCCGATCAGGTTCTTGTCGCTGCTGTAGGCGGCCAGGCGGCCGTTGTTCGAGATCAGCGCGATCTGCCCGACACCGCCATAGAGCTGCGCATTGGCATTGCTCAGCAGTTGCTGGATGAAGTCGACACTGATGTCCGCGCCGACGATGCCATGGAATTTGCCGTCGACGATGATCGGCGCGTTGAACGAAGACAGTAGCGACGTTTTGCCATTCATCTCATAGGGGGCGGGATCGCCGACGCACGGTTTGAGTTGCTCGCGCGGGCACAGGTAGTACTCGCCGGCACGTACGCCTGTATCCAGCAGTCGGGTGTCTTCGATATCGGTGAGGCGGTCGACCAACAGCTCGCCGTTGCCGTCGCGGTATACCCAACTGGCGAAGCGACCGTCGACCATGCCCGGCTCGTCGCCGCGATACATCAGGTCGTTGGCATCCACGCCGTTGGGCTCCCAGGCGATATAGGTGCTGGTCAGCTCGGGATTCTCGATCAGCGTCTGGCGCGCGAGGTTGATCAGTTCCTCGCGCCGGAGATTGGCCATCGGCATGCCGTCGTCGCCGGTCAGCGCGGTAAGCGTGTGCACCCGCGCGAGGCTTGTGGCGATCTGCAGAGGTGCCTGCAGTTGCGCCTGGATCCGGCTGACCTGGGTCTGGGCGAGGGCGGTGACGCGCTGCTCGACCATGCCGTCGATCAGCGAGCGGGTCCGCTCCTCGACCAGCGCCTGGCTGCGTATGCCGGAAACCATGGCATATAGCAGAAGTGCGGCGATCACGGCCAGGGTGCAGGCGCCGGCCAGCGCGGCAAAGGCGGTCTGGATGGATCGGAACATGTGCGGAACTCCAATTGCGCAGCGGATAGGCAGGCTATCGGCCGGATTTGCGACAACTGCAGCGGCACGTTCGGTTGCCTGACAGGTGGGCCCGCTCTAGGATACGGCCAGGTTTTCCGGAGAAACTCGATGTTCAAGCCGCACAGATTGTCGCTGTTGGCCGCTGCTGTCGTGCTGGCGGGCTGTCAGGCCGTCAATACCACCAGCGGCGGCGCCGTAGGCGTCGACCGCAAGCAGTACATGTTCAGCATGCTGTCGACCGAGCAGGTCAACCAGATGTATGCCCAGTCCTACCAGGAGACGCTCAGTGCGGCGTCGAGCAAGGGTGTGCTGGAGAAGAACAGTGCAATCGCCAAGCGGGTCAACGGCATTGCCCAGCGGCTGATCGCCAAGGTCGGAGTGTTCCGGCCTGATGCCACGCAATGGGACTGGCAGGTCAACATCATCGACAGCCCGGAGCTCAACGCCAACTGCGGCCCGGGCGGCAAGATCATCGTCTACACCGGCCTGATCGAGAAGCTGAAGCTCACCGACGACGAGATCGCGGCGGTGATGGGCCACGAGATCGCCCACGCATTGCGTGAGCACGGCCGCGAAGCCATGTCCAAGGCCTATGGCGTGCAGATGGCGACTCAGTTAGGTTCGGCCATGGGTGTCGGTACGGGTGGCCTGCAACTGGCGAACATGGGCGTCGAATACCTGATGACGCTGCCCAACAGCCGCGGCAACGAGAACGAAGCGGACCTGATCGGTCTGGAACTGGCCGCCCGTGCCGGTTACAACCCGAACGCGGCGATCACGCTGTGGGAAAAGATGGCCTCGGCCGGTGGTTCGGCTCCGCCTGAGTTCATGAGCACCCACCCTTCCTCGGCGACTCGCACCGCGGCGCTGCGTGCCAATATTCCGAAAGTGATGCCGCTCTACGAGCAGGCCCGCAGCGGCCGCTGACCGAGGCGACGCTGCTCGCCGACCGCTCAGGTCGGCGACAGTAGGGTCGAGAGAGGTGTTTCGATACCCAGCTGCTGGTGTACGCCCTCAAGATCGATCAGCGTGTGAATTTCCTCGATATCGCCGGCCGGATTGAGCGTCCAGACGCTCATCGCGGCGATGGCGAGGATCTTGTCGGTGGCCGAATAGCCGAACAGCGGCGTCGCCAGTGTTCCCATCACCGTGCTCGAGGTGACCACCTTGTGGCCCTCGCAGATGCACTCATCAACCACCACTTCCAGGTCCGGCATGGCGCTACGCACATTGCGCACGAGCTCGGCGAAGCCTGCGCTGTTCAGCGGCTGGCCAATGAATGAGCCCTTGTAGGCGAAATACTTGCTCTGCATCTGTTCGGAAAGGGCCAGACGGCCCTTGTTCCAGCTCAGATCGATATGGTTGCAGACTCGTTTCTTGCGTCCATCCGCTGACATGCAGCCTGATCTCCTCGGGGCGCTGATGTGCGCTGCGGTAGCGCACTCTATCAGCTCCCCGGTTGCGCAGATTTGCGCTGGGTATCAGCCTGAGACAATCGTGCTCATGGTCAGCGCCTGATAGCCGGCGTACAGCGCCAGTGCGGCAAAGCCGGCGGCGGCGACCCGGCGGATCAGCGTCAGCGGCAGCCGGTCGGCGGCGAAGTGGCTCGCCAGCACCACCGGTACGTTGGCCAGCAGCATGCCGACCGTGGTGCCGAGGATGACCAGCACGAATTCCGGATACTGCGCGGCGAGCATCACGGTCGCGACCTGGGTCTTGTCGCCCATCTCGGCAATGAAGAAAGCGATCGTTGTCGCTACGAAGGGGCCGTAGGGGCGGCCCAGCTTGGCGTCGTCGTCATCGAGTTTGTCCGGCACCAGCGTCCACAGCGCCACGGCTGCAAAGCTGGCCGCCAGTATCCAGCTCAGCGCTACCGGCGAGAGCAGGCTCGATACCCAGCTGCCGACCGCACCGGCGGCGGCATGGTTGGCCAAGGTGGCGACGACGATGCCCCAGATGATCGGCCAGGGTCGCCGATAACGCGCCGCCAGCAGCAGCGCGAGCAACTGCGTCTTGTCGCCGATTTCGGCGAGCGCAACGATCAGGGTGGGGACGAAAAACGATTCCAAGCGGCATTCCTTTAGGGCGGGTCGACAGATTCACCATGACATGCGCAGCCTGCCCGCCCGGGTCAGGTGTACATGTCATGGGTCTTGTCAAACCTGGCCTGGCGTATCGTTACGCGCTGGCCGGTCGCATGCGCCATGGTCTGCGGACCAAGTATGTTGACGCATGCCGGACGAGCAGGGCGCTCGTCGGAGACTACTCCCCCAAGGACGGCGGCGAGTTTGCCGCAACCGGCCGGTCGGTGCAACCGCCGGTCGCGGGCATCAGGGCCGCACGGCGCGGTAGATACGGAAGCCGTCGCGCTCGGCGAGCGTGTGGCAGGGGCCAAGATGCTGCTCGATCAGGGGGGGATACCTGAGGAACGCGTTGGCCACCAGCCGCAGCTCGCCATCGCTGACCAGGTGCTCGGCGGCGCGTTCGATCAGCGTCTCGCTGGCCCGGTAGCTGGTGTGCACGCCCTGATGGAACGGCGGGTTGCTGACGATCGCAGCCAGTTGCCGAGGCGCGGCGTCGATGCCATCGCCGGCAATGACTTCAGCTTCGAGCCCGTTGGCTGCGAGCGTCCGGCGACTGCTCTCGACGGCGAAGGCGTCGACGTCCAGCAGCACCAGCTCGCTTTGCGGATAACGGCGTTTCAGCGTGGCACCGAGAATGCCGGCACCGCAGCCGAAATCCAGCAGTCGGCCGCCGGGCAGGTCGTCGAGGTGCTCGAGCAACAGGGCGCTGCCCAGATCCAGGCGGCCATGGCTGAACACACCCGGCAGACTGACCACCTCGAGCGGCCCGTCAGCCAGCTGCAGGGTAAAACGGCTGGCCAGCGCATCGAGATCTGGCGTGGCGGGCGCCTGCTCGACCTCGACCTGCCAGAGCTGGCAGTGACGGGCACTGTCGAGCTTGCGCACGCGGCCGAAGCTGGCCAGCTGCTTGGCGGCACGCTCGATGCCGCCGCGCTTCTCGCCCACCAGGTACAGCGGTCGGCCGGACAAACGTGCCGCCAGGACCTGCAACAGGTAGTCGGTCAGCTCGCGGGACTTCGGCAGGAACAGCACGGCCGTGTCGAACGCCCCCTGCGGCGGGGCGACGCCGAAGCTGCAGCGCCCGTCGAAGCGCTTGTCCAGCTGCTGCTGTTCGCCGGCGTGCCAGCTCCAGGCTGTGGCGCCTGTCAGCTGCCCCAGCAGATCGTCGGCCGGCAGGCCGGCGAGCAATACCCGACCGCCGAACAGCTCGGCCTGGCGCAGCAGGACTTCGCTTCGCGGGTCCATTGGGGTCTCCCTGAAAAAGGCCGGAAGCTTAGGGGCGCGGTGGCTTCTCTCGCAAGCCGTAGTTGCCGGCTCAATTGACCTGGCGGAGTGGGCTGCCGGCGAAGAAGGCCGTGGCGTTCTCGGCCAGCTGGCCAACGATGCGCTGGCGTGCCTCGCGGCTGCCCCAGGCGCTGTGCGGCGTGATGATCAGGCGCGGCAGGTCCGGGGCGAGCAACGGGTTGTCGTCGCGTGGCGGCTCGCTGGTCAGCACGTCGGTGGCGGCGCCACCCAGGTGGCCGCGGCGCAGCGCATCGGCCAATGCCTGTTCGTCCACTAGGCCGCCACGGGCGGCGTTGATCAGGAAGGCGCTCGGCTTCATCAGCTGCAGCTCGCGGGCACCGATCAGATTGCGCGTCTGTTCGGTCAGCGGGCAGTGCAGGGTCAGCGCATCGACCTGCGGCAGCAGCTCGTCTAGGTCGAGGCGATCCGGGCGCTTCGGCCGTCCCGGTAGGTTGCCGACCAACACGCGCATGCCCAGGGCTTCGGCCAGCTTCGCCACGGCGCCGCCCAGCTCGCCGTGCCCAAGCAGGCCGAGGGTCTTGCCTTCGAGCTCGACGATGGGGAAGTCGAGCAGGCAGAACTGTCCGCTTTCCTGCCAGCGGCCGCGCGCGACGGCGGCCTGGTAGTCGGGCAGCCGCGTGGCCAGGGCCAGCAGCAGCATCAGGGTGTGCTGGGCGACAGTGGGCGTGCCGTAGGCCTGGCAGTTGCTGACGACGATGCCGCTTTCGCGGGCGGCTTGCAGGTCGATGTTGTTGACGCCGGTGGCCGAGACGAGGATCAGCTTGAGTTCTGGGCAGGCGGCGAGAGTTTGCGCATCCAGGGCCACCTTGTTGACGATGGCCACCTGGGCGCCGCGCAGGCGCTCGACGATCTGTTCCGGCGAGCTCAGGTCGTGGCAGACCAGCTCGTCGAAGGCGCTGCGCAGCGGGGCGAGGTCGAGATCGCCCTGGTCGAGCGGGGAGAGGTCGAGGAAAACGGCGCGAATGGGCATCAACTGTACCTTTCGAAGTCGCCGGGGCTGGACGACAATGTCTAGCCCGGCTTAAGCGTGGAGAGCGGATTGTGTACTGGATGGAGTTTATGACCGTGGCGCTGGTGCATCTGCTCGCGGTGGCGAGCCCCGGCCCGGATTTCGCGGTGGTGGTGCGCGAAAGCGTGGCGCAGGGTCGGCGTGCGGGTAGCTGGACGGCGCTGGGAGTCGGCTGTGGAATATTCGTCCATGTCGCCTATTCCCTGCTCGGCATCGGCCTGATCGTCTCGCAGTCGATTGTGCTGTTCAACCTCTTCAAGTGGCTGGCGGCCGGTTATCTGGTGTACCTCGGCTGGCGTGCGCTGCGGGCGCGACCGATGAGCCTGGAACCAGTCGACGCGGCGAACGCGCCGGTGGCGCGGACCGCGTGGCGGGCGTTCGTGATCGGCTTCGTCACCAATGGCCTGAACCCCAAGGCCACGCTGTTCTTCCTCTCGCTATTCACCGTCGTGATCAGCCCCGATACGCCGCTGCTGGTGCAGGCCGGCTACGGCGTCTATCTCGCCGGCGCGACCGCGCTGTGGTTCTTGCTGGTGGCCTGGCTGTTCAGTCGAGGCCGCGTACGTGCTGGCTTTGCGCGCATGGGGCACTGGTTCGATCGGCTGACGGGGGCAGTGCTGATCGGCCTTGGTGCTCGCCTGGCCCTGAGCGAAATCGGTTAACACGCTGAAACGAGGTGTGGGGAAAATAATCCTTTGGACTGATTTTGCCTGGGGGGCGACGCTCTAGAGTGCAGCGTACAAGTCCAACAAGAACAGGATGCCCCCCATGCTGCAGACCCGTGTCATCAAGCCCGCGGCGAACGCCTACCAGTACCCCCTGCTGATCAAGCGCCTGCTGCTGTCCGGCGTGCGCTACGAGCGCAGCCGGGAAATCGTCTACCGCGACCAGCTGCGTTACGACTACCGCACCCTCAACGAACGGGTCGCGCGGCTGGCCAACGTGCTGACTGCGGCCGGGGTCAAGCCGGGCGATACGGTGGCGGTGATGGACTGGGACAGCCATCGCTACCTCGAATGCATGTTCGCCATCCCGATGATCGGCGCGGTGGTGCACACCATCAACGTGCGGCTGTCACCGGATCAGATCCTCTACACCATGAACCACGCCGACGACCGCTTCGTGCTGGTCAACAGCGAGTTCGTGCCGCTGTACCAGGCGATCGCCGGGCAGCTGACCACCGTGCAGAAGACACTGCTGCTCACCGATGGCGACGCGCACGACGTTGGCCTGCCAGACTGCGTCGGCGAATACGAAAGCCTGCTGGCCGCCGCAGCGCCGAGCTACGACTTCCCCGACTTCGACGAGGACTCGGTCGCCACGACTTTCTATACCACCGGCACCACCGGCAATCCCAAGGGCGTGTATTTCACCCATCGTCAGCTGGTGCTGCACACCCTGGCCGCGGCGGTGACCGTCGGATGTCGGGAGAACCCGCGACTGATGGGTTCGGACGACGTCTACATGCCGATCACGCCGATGTTTCACGTGCATGCCTGGGGTTTGCCATACGTCGCCACCATGCTCGGCCTCAAACAGGTTTATCCGGGCCGCTACGACCCCGAGTATCTGATTGACCTCTGGCATCGCGAGCAGGTGACCTTCTCCCATTGTGTGCCGACCATCGTGCAGATGCTGCTCAACGCCAAGGCGGCCCAGGGCACCGACTTCAAAGGCTGGAAGATCACCATCGGCGGCAGCGCGCTGACCCGGGGCCTGTACGACCAGGCCAAGGCCCGCGGCATGAACCTGATCGCGGCCTACGGCATGTCCGAGACCTGCCCGCTGATCTCCGGGGCGCACATCAACGACGAGTTGCTCGAGGCCGACGAGGACACCCGCAGCACCTTCCACCTCAAGGCCGGCGTACCGGTGGTGCTGGTCGATGCGGCGATCCAGGCCGCCGATGGCAGCTTCCTGCCGGCGGATGGCACTTCTCAGGGCGAGCTGGTGCTGCGTGCACCTTGGCTGACCCAGGGCTACTACAACGAGCCGGAAAAGAGTGAGGAGCTCTGGGCCGGCGGCTGGCTGCACACCGGCGACGTCGCGGTGATCGACGAGATGGCCAATATCGAGATCCGTGACCGCATCAAGGACGTGATCAAGACCGGTGGCGAGTGGTTGTCGTCACTGACGCTCGAGGGGTTGATCAGCCGCCACGAGGCGGTGCGTGACGTGGCCGTGGTCGGTGTGCCGGACGAGCGCTGGGGCGAGCGGCCGTTTGCGCTGGTGGTACTGGCCGAAGGCCGCGAGTTGGATGCCGAGCAGCTGCGCGCCTTCCTCGAACCGGCGGTCACCGAAGGGCATATCAACAAGTGGGCGATTCCCCAGCAGATCGCCGTGGTGAGCGAGATTCCCAAGACCAGCGTCGGCAAGCTGGACAAGAAGCGCATCCGCAGCGAAATCGCCCGCTGGCAGGAGGAGAGTGCGTAACAGGCCTCGCGCTGAGGCGTTCGGCTAGGCGGGGGTAGACTCCAGCAGCGTCTGCACCCGCGTCTGCAAGGCATCCAGCGTGAAGGGTTTGCCGAGCAGCTCCTGCGCTGGCGCCGAGGGTTGCTCCGCGAACTGCGCCTGCTCGGCGTAACCAGTGATCATCAGCACCTTCAGGTCGGGTAGCTGCCGGCGCGCCTGCTCGGCGAACTGGTGGCCGTTCATGCCGCCAGGCAGACCGATATCGGTAATCAGCAGGTCTATCGAACCGGTCTCCGCCAGCAGGTCGAGGGCGGTGACGCCATTGGCCGCCTGCAACGTCCGGTGACCCATTTCCTCCAGCACCTCGCAGACCAGCGTGCGGATATTGTCCTCGTCATCCACCACCAGCACCCGCCGGCCGGCTATGCCGCTCGGCAGCTGCCGCGGAGCCGTCTGCTCCGTCTGCTCGCTCAGCGCGCCACTGTAGCGCGGCAGATACAGGCAGACCGAGGTGCCCGGTGTACTGTCGATCTGAGCGCTGCCACCCGATTGGCGGGCGAAACCGTAGACCATCGATAGGCCGAGCCCGGTACCGGCGCCCAGCGGCTTGGTGGTGAAGAAGGGGTCGAAAACGTAGGGCAGCTTTTCCGGGGCGATACCGCTGCCCGTGTCTTCCACGCTCAACACCACGTAGTCGCCTGCAGTCATGCCCAGGCGCGCGGCAGCTGATCCATCGAGTGTCTGGTTAGCGGTCCTTATGCCCAGGCGGCCGCCGTCGGGCATGGCATCACGCGCATTGAGCGTCAAGTTCAACAGTACATTCTCCAACTGATTGGCGTCGCACTGGGTCAGCCAGAGGTCGTGCGCCAATGCCAGGTCGAAGGTCACCAGCGGGCCGATGGTTCGCTGCAGCAATTCGCGCATGTCATCGACCAGCGAGTTGGCATCGGTCGGGCGAAGATGCAACGGCTGGCGCCGGGAGAATGCCAGCAATCGGTGGGTCAGCGCCGCCGCGCGGTCGGCAGAGCTCAGCGCACTGGCGAGATGGCGGTGCAGGTCATCGTAGCGGCCCTGATCCAGGCGTCGGCCGAGCAGGCCGAGCGCGCCGACGATGCCACCCAGCAGGTTGTTGAAGTCATGGGCGAGGCCGCTGGTGAGCTGGCCTACCGCCTCCATCTTCTGCGCCTGGTGCAGTGCCGATTCGGCGGCTGCGCGGGCCGCAATGGCCTCATCGACTCGGCTTTCCAGCGTGTCGTTCAGGCGCTGCAGGGCCAGTTCGGTGCGCTTGTGCTCGGTGACATCGATGCATGCGCCGACCAGGTAGGATGGCCGCCCGGCCTGGTCACGCACGTTCATCGCCCGCCCGAACAGCCAGCGCTCGCCCTGGCCCAGCAGCACGCGGAAGTGCATTTCGAAATCCTCACCACTCCTGGCGCAGCGTTCGCCCAGCAGCACCAAGCGTTCGCGATCCTGGTGATGCACGCGCTCGAGCAGGTCGCTCAGGTAGATCTCGCCGAAGCCTTCCATACCCACCAGCCGCAGCATGGCGGCATCCATGTCGATTCGCTGGCTCGCGAGTTGCCAGTAGAAGGTTCCGGTGCCTGATACCAGCAATGCGGCATTCAGGCGTTCGTCGCTTTCCTGCAGCTGTGCACGAGCCAGCTCCTGGGCATGCAACTGGGCGGTAACGTCCTCGACCCGATGGATGACATAACGCACCCGCCCGCGGTCGTCCTTCACCGGCGCGTTGACCACGTTCCAGAAGCGCTCCTCGAACCCGCCGCCACTGGCTTCGGGGCGTCGGATGGCATAACGCACCTGGCTCAGGCGCTGGGTCTGGCCGGTGGCGATGACGTCCTCCAGGGAGCGGCGCAGCGTCGCTGCGCCGGAGCTCGGCTTCTCCGGCTCATGGTCGCTGAATACCTCGAACAGCGGCTTGCCGATCACGTCTTCCCGGCGAGTCATGGTGACGCGCAAGCGCTCGTCACTGCTGGCAACCATGGTGTATTCGGCATCCGCCGCCACGATCAGATAAATGCCGGGCAGGCCGTCGATGATTGCCTGCAGGTCATGCATAACGATCAGTTCCCTCGGTTGGGGTGCGCCTAATGCGCATGCCTTTTTAATGACTCCATCGGGGCCGGAAAATTGCCCGGCCATCGTGGGCGGCGCGTAGGATTGCCTGCCACCCGCGCAGGCGGCAATCTGTTCGTCCCGCGCCGTCGGCGCAGTGAAACAGCCCAATCGAGGACGTCATGGCGGCCACCCAAACAACGCTGATCCGCGAAACCTTTCCCGTCGGTCCCTTGCAGTGCAACTGCACCATCATCGGCGACCCGCTGAGCAAGAAGGCCATCGTCGTCGACCCAGGCGGCGATCCTGAGCTGATCATGGCGCGGCTGGACGCTCATGGTCTGAAAGTGGTCAGCATCATCCATACCCATGCGCATCTGGATCACTTTCTTGCATCCGGCAAGATGAAGGAGCGCACCGGCGCAACGCTGCATCTGCACAAGGCCGATCAGTTTCTCTGGGACAACCTGGAGATGCAGTGCCGCCTGTTCGGCGTGCCCTATACGCCAGTGCCGGCGCCCGATCGGTGGCTGGCCGATGACGAGGAGCTGGCCTGTGGCTGCGGCGTGGCGTTGCATACACCCGGGCATACGCCGGGCTCGATGAGCTTTTGGTTCGCCGACGCCAAGCTGCTGATCGCCGGTGACACCCTGTTCCGCCGCGGTATCGGGCGGACCGATCTGTGGGGCGGCGACTACGCCGCGATCGAGCGCTCCATCAGGCAGCGGCTCTACACGCTTGATGAGGAGGCCACGGTGGTGACGGGCCACGGTCCGGACACCCGGCTGGGCGACGAGATGCGCGAAAATCCTTTCGTCCGTGGCTGAGCAGGCAGGGGGCGTTGCGCGGGTTCTGCTGCACGGTTCCAATCGCTGGCCATGGTCGGTGTTAATCTAGCGCCGCACTCAGGGCTGGGCCCGCAAGAGCACGGGATCGCCCTGGTAACTGTCGAGAGAAGGAAGTACCTATGAAAAAGCTGAACATCACCGCTCTCGCAGCGGGTGTCGTCCTGCTGGCTGGTTGCACCACCAACCCCTATACCGGCGAGCAGCAGGCAGGTAAGGCAGGTATCTACGGCGGCATCGGTGCGGTCAGCGGTGCGGTCATCGGCGCGGCGACTTCGAGCAAGAAGGACCGTACCAAGGGCGCGCTGATCGGCGCCGCGGTGGGTGGTGCGGCGGGCGGTGGCTACGGTTACTACGTCGATACCCAGGAAGCCAAGCTGCGCCAGACGCTGCAGGGCACCGGTGTTCAGGTGCAGCGCAACGGCGACAACCTGACCCTCATCATGCCGGGCAATATCACCTTTGCCAGCAACTCCGCGGACATTTCCAGCAGCTTCTACCCCACCCTGAACTCCCTGGTGCAGGTCTTCAAGGAGTTCAACAAGAACGGTGTCGATATCGTCGGCCATACCGACAGCACCGGCTCGCTGCAGCTCAACCAGGACCTGTCCAACCGCCGCGCGCAGAGCGTCGCGTCCTACCTGATCGCCAATGGCGTCGCCCCGGCGCGCATTTCTTCCTACGGCGCCGGTCCGAGCCAGCCGATCGCGAGCAACGACACTGCAGCTGGTCGCGCGCAGAATCGCCGCGTCGAGATCAATCTCCGTCCGCTGTAATGGTCGGCCCCGGCGGCCGGTTGGTTGAGTCCCGCCAGCCAGAGTTTGCAGGGCCTGCTTACTGATCGCCTCATAGGCATCGGCATCGCAATGATGTCGATGCCGTCGTTATTCAGACGCCATCAATCCGTTCGCGCTCGTGGCCATGGAACCTCTCTGCGCTATGCGAATCTGACATTCGATAGCGCGCCAGTAGTGGCACAGAGGAGGTCGAATGGATGATCGTCCCGCTCTCCATTCCCGCAGGTCCTGGCTGCCATTACTGGTCGCTCTGACCCTAATGGCGGGGCTGGGTGGATGGATTGGCTGGCAGTGGCATGTCCAGGAGCAGCGCAGCAAGGTCGAGCAGGAGCAGCGCTTCACTTTCGCGGTCGATGACATCGAGCACACGCTGCGCGAGCGCATGCGAGCATACGAAATGGTGCTGCGCGGCCTGGCCGGCGTCGTGGCGGGCAGCGACGTGGTGACGGTGGACGACTGGGCGCGGGCTGCCGACCAGCTGCAGTTGCAGGACTTCTATCCGGGCATTCAGGCGGTGGCGCTCTCCCGGCATGCCACGCCGGAAACCATCGACGACATGATCGAGCAGATTCGCGCCAGCGGGCGTGAACGCTTCCGCATGTACCCGATCGGTGAGCGAGCCGAGTACGTGGTCGTCGACTACATCCATCCCACCGACTGGCGAAACCGGCGGGTGCTGGGCTTCGACCTGTTCAGCGAGGCCACCCGTAGGGAAGCCATCATCAATACGCGCAACAGTGGCAACCCGGTGCTTACCGGACCGTTGCGCTTGAAGCAGGAAACCGAGCAGAACGTCCAGGTCGGCGTCCTGCTGTTCCTTCCGCTCTACGCTGCGGCCGCTCCGGTAACTACGGAAGAGGAGCGCCAGCGAGCCTTCGTTGGGACCTTGCACGGTGCGTTTCGCCTCACCGATCTGATGGAAGGCATCCTCGGTTCGCGCAGCCGAATGCTGCAGCTGCAGCTGTTCGACGCCGCTAATCCGGACGACCCGCTGCTGGCTGGTCGGGCCCCGGTCAGCAACGATGCGGCCTTCCAGCGGGTGCGCAATATCTACATGTACGGCCGCAGCTGGCAGCTGCAGGTCGCCAGCACGCCGGAATACGAGGCAGTGCTGCGGGACAACAACCGGGCCTTCAGCCTGGCGGCAGCTCTCACGGCGGCGGCTCTGTTTTCGTTGCTGGTCGGCGGTTACCTGTATCTGCGCGAACGTGCGTTGCGCAGCAGCCAGGCGCTCAGCCTGCAGCTGCAGGAACGTGAAGCGCGCTTTCGCCAGCTCATCGAGCAGCTTCCCGTCGCGACGCTGCTGTGCAATGCCAGTGGGCGCATCGAGCTGGCCAATCAGAGCGCCGGGCTGCTGCTCGGCAGCACGGCCGAACTGTTGGCCGGCGAGCGGGTGAGTCGCTACGTGCCGGGCGTGCTCGGCGAGCAGATCCTGCGGCAGTTGCGCGAAACCAGTCAGCTCGAGTTGCAGGGGCAGCGCGACGATGGTCGGCCTATCCCGTTGGCGGTCAGCCTGACCAGCTTCAGTCACGACGAGACCCTGTACTACGTGCTCAACCTGCTCGACTTGCAGGCGCGCAAGCGTGATGAAGAACGTTTTCGTAACGTTGTCGAGGCATCGCCCAACGCGTTCGTGCTGGTCGATGAGCACGGCGAAATCGTCATGGTCAATCGCCAGACGGAGCTGTTGTTCGGCTACACCCGCCAGGAGCTGCTCGGGCAACCGGTCGAGCTGCTGCTGCCGGAAGTCCTTCGCGAAGCCCATCGAGGCTTGCGCCAGGGTTACGCCGAGCATCCGGAGCCGCGGCGCATGGGTGGCAATCGCGAGCTGTTCGGACGCCATCGCGATGGCAGTGCGTTGCCGGTGGAGATCGGTTTGTCACCGCTGCGCAGCGGCGACGAGCAGCTGGTGCAGGCGGTGATCATCGACATCAGCCATCGCAAGGCCGCCGAGCGCCGGCTACGCGAGCAGGCGGACCAGCTGGCAGTGGCCAATCGCTACAAGTCCGAATTCCTCGCCAACATGTCCCATGAGCTGCGTACCCCGCTCAACAGCATCCTCATTCTCAGCGACCAGCTGCGGCAGAACGGCTCGGGCAATCTCAACGACAAACAGGTGCGCCATGCCGACATCATTCACCGTGCCGGTCATGAACTGCTGCAGCTGATCAACGATGTGCTGGATCTGGCCAAGATCGAGTCCGGACGCATGCAGCTCAAGCTGGAGCCGTTCAATCTGCGCGAGCTGCTGAGAGAACTGGAGTCGGCACTGCGGCCGATGGCCGAGCAGAACGGCCTGCTGTTCAAGGTCAGCGTCGATCCCGACGTGCCGTCCAGCCTGAGTTCCGACCGGGCGCGGCTGCGCCAGGTCTTGCACAACCTGCTGACCAATGCGCTCAAGTTCACCGAGCAGGGCGAGGTGGAGCTGCGGGTGAGCTGCCCGAGTCCTGCTCATGAGGCCGATCGGCAACTGCAGATCGAGGTCCGCGACACCGGCATCGGCATCGCCGCGGATCAGCAGGAGCGCATTTTCCAGGCGTTCCAGCAGATCGATGGCTCGATCAGCCGCCACTACGGCGGCACTGGCCTGGGCCTGGCGATCACCCGCCAGCTGGTGGAGGTGCTGGGCGGCGAAGTCAGCGTGGAGAGCGAACTGGGCCACGGAGCCATCTTCACCGTGCGCTTGCCGATTGGTGCGTCGGCTGCACCGACGCACGCCGAGCTACCACGCCAGCCGCAGCGTCGTGGACGTGGTCCGGGGCTTTTGATCATCGAGGACGACGCCGACTTCGCATCCGTCGTGGCCGAGGTGGGGCAGAGTCATGGTTTCACCAGTCTGATCTGCAATACCGGGCAGCAGGGCCTGGAGGCCCTGCAGCGAGAGCATTTCGCCGCAGTGATTCTGGATATCCTGCTGCCGGACATGAGCGGTTGGCAGGTCCATCGCGAGCTACGCAACGACGAGCGACACCAGGGTTTGCCGGTGCTGATCATTTCCTGTGTGCCGCAGCCCAACGACTGGCGTGACGATGGGACTCGCTACCTGGTCAAGCCGGTCGCGCAGGCCGAACTCGAACGCATCTTCTCCGAGCTGGCGCGGCATGAGCACAACCCGTTACGGCTGTTGCTGGTGGAGGCCGATTCGCAGCGCCGCGAGCTGATTCGCAACTACTTCGAGCGGCTCGGCTACCGCGTCACGCTCGCCGTTACCGCCGGCGGGGCGAGGTTGGCCTATGCCGAGCAGGTGTTCCCGGTGCTGGTGGTCGACAACGAACTGGCCGACGGCAGTGGTCTGGATTTGCTGGACGCGCTCGACCAGGTGCGCTCGTTGCGAGGCGTGACCGTGCTGCTGAACAGTCGCGAGCCGCTTTCTGACGCCGACCTCAAGCGGCTGCATCGATATTCGGCGACTGCGTTGGCCAAGACCGAAGCGCTCGAGCGCATGGGCCAGGTGCTGCGCCCACAATCCGATTCAGCAGTACCGAGCCCGGTGGTTGCGCTGCAATTGTCGGCGCCTGGGCGAAGGGTGCTGTTGGTGGATGAAGACGTGCGTCTGATCTATTCGCTGACGGCCCAGCTCGACGCGCTGGGGCTGCAGGTAGTCCCGGCAACCAGCGCCGAAGAGGCCATTGCGCGTTTCCAGGAGGATGCCTTCGATCTGGTACTGCTGGACATGGATCAGCCGGGGGTGGAAGGTCCGGAAGTGACTCGACGCCTCAAGCATGAGCTCGATTGCCAGGTGCCGATCGTGGCGCTGACCGGCCCCGAGGCGGCGCGGACGAAAGACTCTATTCTTCTGGCGGGTGTGGATGATGTGCTGGCCAAACCGGTCGAGGATACGGCGTTGCTGGAACTGGTGCGGCGGAGGCTGGGCCTGGAGCAGGGCGCGACCGATGCGGAGAAGGAGTAGCGAGTGGGACAGGCTGAACAACGTGATTTCAAGCTGGTAGCGCAGTCATCGGTATACGTGGTGCATGCTCCCGTCGGCGGGTGTTCACCGCTGACGGTCCTGCAGTATCGGCCCGGAGGTTGGCGATGAGTCAGGCGCAGCTCAAGGCCAGACCGCGCAGCCGTACGCTGCTGGTGGTGGATGATCGCGAGGCCAATCTGGTGGCGATGGAGGCGCTGCTGGGCGACGGTGACTGGCAGGTGCATACGGTCAACTCCGGCGAGGCGGCGCTCAAAGCGTTGTTGGAGCTCGACGTGGAGCTGGTCCTGCTGGATGTGCAGATGCCCGGCATGGATGGCTTCGAGGTTGCCCGCTTGATGCGCGGCAGTCCGCATACCCGCTATACGCCGATCATCTTCGTCTCGGCCATCGCGCATACCCGTGATTCGGTGTTGCGCGGCTATGCCACCGGCGCGGTGGATTTCATTCTCAAGCCGTTCGACCCGCAGGTGCTCAAGCACAAGATCAACACGCTGTTGGCCCACGAGCACAACCGGCGCGATCTGCAGTTGCTCACCCAGCAACTCGACAGTGCCCGCGCGTTCAACGCGTCGGTGCTGAGCAACGCCGCCGAAGGCATTCTGGTGGTTGCCGAGGACGGCATCATCAGCTTTGCCAACCCGGCGATCGCCGGCATGCTGCACACCCGCGTCGAAGACTTGCAGGGCACACCCTTGCTGTCACACCTGGCCGCACCGGATATGCCCGCGGAGTGGCACGAGTCGGACTTCTATCGTTACTGGCGCAGTGGCTCGACCTTCCGCCTGCACGAAGCGCAGCTGCATACCGCCAACGGAACGCCGCTGCCGGTGGCGCTATCGAGCTCGCCGCTGCCGCGCCAGCAGCGCTCGATGGTGGTGATCGCCCTGGATATGTCAGTGGTGCGCAACCTGCACACGCAGCTGGAAACCCAGGCGGTCACCGACTCGCTCACCGGACTGCTCAATCGCCGCGGGTTCCATCAGGCGCTGGAATCGTCGCTGGCGCGGGTCGATCGCAACGGCAAGCGCATGGCGATCCTCTACATCGATCTGGACGGCTTCAAGCGCATCAACGATTCGCTCGGCCACGACGCCGGTGATGAAATCCTCTGCAAGGTGGCGCGCCTGCTGGAAACCTGCATGCGCCCGTACGACATCATCGCGCGCATGGGGGGCGACGAGTTCACCGCGCTGCTCGATTCCCTAGACCAGCCGGAGGACGCCGCGCGGGTCGCGGAAAAACTCATCGAACTGATCTCGGTGCGGCACAAGATCGATGGCACCGAGGTAACCCTGGGCGCCAGCATCGGCATCGCGCACTTTCCCGACTGCGGAGTCAGTGTCGACCAATTGCTGCGCTCGGCCGATATGGCGATGTACGAGGCCAAACGCGCCGGTCGGCGGCAGTATCGCTTTTTCTCCAGCGATATGAACGAGCGGGCGCATGCGCGGCTGATGATGGAGGAGAACCTGCGCAGCGCCACCGACCGCAACGATTTCGAGCTGCTCTACCAGCCGCAGGTGATGCTCGACAGCGGAGCCCTGCGCGGTTTCGAAGGCCTGTTGCGCTGGCCGCAGGGCGAGGCCGGCGAGAACCAGCCCGGCGTGTTCATCCCATTGCTGGAAGAGACCCGGCTGATCGAGCGGGTAGGCGACTGGGTGCTGCGCGAAGGGATGAACGAGTACGTGCGCTGGCTGCCAGCCCTCGGCACCGACCTGATCCTCAGCCTGAACGTCAGTCCGGTGCAATTCAGCCGGGCCGGGCTGTTCGATTCACTGCGACGGCTGCTTGATGAATACCAGCTGAACCCGGCTCAGCTGGAGCTGGAAGTCACCGAAGGCACGTTGATGCAGGATCTCGAGCAAAGCTGCGAGAAGCTGCGGCAGCTGCGCAAGCTCGGGGTGCGCGTGGCAATCGACGACTTCGGCACCGGCTATTCATCACTGGCCTATCTGCGGCATTTCGAACTGGACACGCTGAAGATCGACCAGCTGTTCATCGCCAATATGCTGGACTCGCCGCGCGATGCGGCGGTCGTCAGCACCATCATCGACCTGGGTCGCAACCTGGGGCTGGAAGTAGTGGCGGAGGGCGTGGAAACCCTCGCTCAGCGCGATTGGCTGGTAGAAAACGGCTGTGATGTCATGCAGGGCTTCCTCGTGTCCCCTGCGGTTACCGCTGAGCAGGCGCGCGCCTTTGCGGCGCAGCCCGTCTGGCAGCCGCCGAGCCGCTAGAGCTGCCTCAGCGGCGCGGCGCAAACTGCTCGTGCAGTTGCGCCAGCTCGGCGTCCTTTTCGCTCCACAGTTCGTTGACCCACTGCTGGAAGCTCAGTCGATAGGCCTCGTCCTGATCATAGTTTCTGCGCAGGAACTCGCCAGGGATCGGCTGTGCCTTGAGCCGCAGGACCACCTCGGGGATGTTGCCGGCGAGCAGATCCCAAAAGGTCGGCCGACCGTGCGGGTAGTGGATGGTGACGTTGATCAATGCCGTCAGCTGCTCGCCCATGGCGTCGATGACGAAGGCGATGCCGCCGGCCCGGGGCTTGAGCAGGTGGCGGTAAGGGGACGCCTGCTCGCCGTGTTTGTCATCGGTAAAGCGCGTGCCTTCGAGAAAGTTGAACACCGACACCGGGTTGGTCCGGTAGCGCTCGCAGGCCCGCCGCGTGGTGGCCAGGTCCTCGCCGCGCTTTTCCGGGTGCTTGCCCAGGTATTCCTTGCTGAAGCGCTTCATGAAGGGAAACTCCAGCGCCCACCAGCACAGGCCGATCACTGGCACCCAGATCAGCTCCTGCTTGAGGAAGAACTTGAGGAACGGCATGCGCCGGTTGAGCTGGTACTGCAGCACCAGAATGTCCGCCCAGCTCTGGTGATTGCTGGTCACCAGGTAGGAGTGATGCATATCGACCTGATCCAGCCCCTGCACGTCCCAGCGGATTGGACGGACCAGGTCCATCCAGAAGCTGTTCATCGCGATCCAGGACTCGGCGATCCAGTGCATGCCGAAGCGCAGTGTGCGTTGTACCGCTGGAATGGGAAGCGCCAACTTGAGCAGTGACAGGGCGAACAGCGGCCAGCACCAGAACAGGGTATTGAGCGCCAGCAACAGCGCGGCGAGGGCGCCTCGCACTGGCGCGGGGAGGAAATTCAGCATGGAATTCTCATCGATACGGCTGATTCGAGGCGCCAAGAGTAGCGATTATGCGCTGAACTGCAACTATCGAGAGCGAAAGGCGATTGCTGCCGCCGGCCCCAAGGCGCGGCGACAGCGATCGTCGAGGCCGATCAGGCCTTCTGGTTGGCGGCCTGCAGTGCGGTCAGGGCGATGGTGAAGACGATGTCGTCCACCAGGGCGCCGCGCGACAGGTCGTTCACCGGCTTGGCCAGGCCCTGCAGCATCGGGCCGACGCTAAGGCAGTTGGCGTTGCGCTGAACGGCCTTGTAGGTGGTGTTGCCGGTATTCAGGTCGGGGAAGATGAACACCGTGGCCTGGCCGGCCACCTTGCTGTTCGGCGCCTTCTGCCGGCCGACGCTGAGCACGGAGGCGGCGTCGTACTGCAGCGGGCCGTCGATCGGCAGCTCCGGTGCGCGCTCCTGGGCGATGCGCGTGGCTTCGGCGACCTTCTCGACTTCCGCTCCGCTGCCGGAGCTGCCGGTGGAGTAGCTGATCATCGCGACACGCGGGTTGACGCCCAGCGCCACGGCGGACTCGGCGCTCTGCAGGGCGATCTCGGCCAGCTCGGTAGCGCTCGGGTTCGGGTTTACCGCGCAGTCGCCATAGACCAGTACCTGGTCCGGCAGCAGCATGAAGAACACCGAGGACACCAGACTGTAGCCCGGTGCGGTCTTGATCAGCTGCAGGGCCGGGCGGATGGTGTTGGCGGTGGTGTGCACGGCACCGGAAACCAGGCCGTCCACTTCGTCCAGCGCCAGCATCATGGTGCCGAGGACCACGGTGTCCTTCAGCTGCTCGCGGGCATCGTCGGGCGTCAGGCCCTTGGCCTTGCGCATTTCGCACATCGGCTCGACGTAGCGGTTGGCGATGCTGTCCGGATCGAGGATCTCCAGGCTGGCGGGCAGGGTGATGCCCTGCTCGCGGGCGACCTGCTGGACTTCCTCCGGCTTGGCCAACAGCACGCAGCGGGCGATGCCGCGCTCCTGGCAGATGGCGGCGGCGCGGATGGTGCGCGGCTCGTTGCCTTCCGGCAGGACGATGCGCTTGTTGGCGTCCTGCGCGCGCTTGACCAGCTGGTAGCGGAATGCGGCAGGCGACATGCGCAGCTCGCCACGCGGCACGCTGCAGCGGGTGTGGAGAAATTCCGGGTGCAGGTGCTTGGCGATGAACTCGGTCACGCGGGTGGCGCGCTCGATATCGTCCGCCGGGGTTTCCTTGTTCAGGCCGAACAGGTTGTTGGCCGTATCGTAGGAGTTGCTCTCCACGGTCATCACCGGCAGGCCGCCATCCAGGGCGGCCTTGCACAGCTCGAGGATGCGCGGGTCGGGCTCGAAGTCGCTGCACAGCAGCAGGCCGGCGAGCTTCTCGCCGTTGAGCGAGGCCAGGCTGGCGGCGAGGATGATGTCGTCGCGGTCGCCCGGGGTCACCACGAGCACGCCGGAGCGCAGCAGTTGCACGGTGTTGGGGACGGCGCGGGCGCAGAGAACGATCTTGTTCACGCGGCGCTGGTCGGCCTCGCCGGCGTTGAGCACCTGGGCGCCGAGCAGTTCGGCGATGTCACGGGTGCGCAGCGCGTTGAGTTCCTCGGAGAACGGGATGGCGCCGAGCAGCTGGAAGTCGGCGCTGCCCAGCAGCGGCAGGTGCTGCTTGAGGCTGTCGATAAAGGCCGGCAGACCTTCCTCGGTCTTGACCTTGTTGAGGATCACTCCGAGCACTTTCGGATCCTTGGCGCCGCCGTACAGCTGGGCCTGGATCTCGATGCGTTCGGCCAGGCGCTTGAGGCTGTCGCTGCCCTGGGCGCCGATCAGGATGACCTCGGCGTCCAGGCTCTTGGCCAGCTGGGTGTTGATGCGCTGGGTGTAGTTGGACTCGCGGGTCGGCACCATGCCTTCGACGATGACCACGTCCTTGCCCACAGCGACTTGCTGGAAGCGGCTGACCACGTCCTCAAGCAGCAGGTCAATCTCGCCATCGGCGAGCTGGCGCTCGACCTGTTCCAGCGGCAGCGGCTCGGGAGAGGTCAGGTTCAGCGTGCGCTCGACCAGGATGCAGGAGCGTTCACGACCCTGGTCGACCGGGAAGGGTTGGGCGATCGGCTTGAAGAAGCCGACCTTCAGCCCGGCGCTTTCCAGCGCGCGGATCAGGCCAAGGCTGATGGAGTTTAAGCCGCCGCCGAAACCGGTAGGGGCAAGGAAGAGTGTGTGCATGGCATCTCCTAGTGGACAGGGTGCTCGGGTAACGGGAGCTGGGCGCCGGCTAGGCTAGGCGACTCGCCCGGGGGCGGAAACTGCCGGATTGCCGCGGCGCTCAAGAGCAGAAACCCGACGGCAGAGCCAGTCGGGTTTCGTATCGCTGCTCGCCTGCTGTGCTCAGGCGTCCAGCAGGGCCAGCGTGTCGAGGGCGATCTGGCGCTCCTCGTTGGTCGGCACGACCATGACGCGCGGGCTGCCCTCGGCCTGGATCTCGCCGGCAACGCCGCGGGTGCAGCGGGCGTTGGCCTCGGCATCGAGCTTGAAGCCGAACAGCTTGAGGTGATCCAGGGTGCGCTCGCGTACGGCCGAGGAGTTCTCGCCGATACCGCCGGTGAAGACCAGCCCGTCCAGCTGCGGCAGGGCGCAGGACATGGCGGCCAGCGACTTGGCCAGGCGATAGCAGAACACCTCGAAGGCCAGCACGGCGCCCGGATGGCCGGCCTGGCGCGCTTCGGCCAGGGTGCGCATGTCGTTGGACAGACCGGACAGTCCCTTCAGGCCGCTCTCCTTGTTGAGCATGTTGTCGATCTTGGCCAGATCCCAGCCCAGGGTCTTGTTCAGGAAGTTGTGCAGGCTCGGATCGACGTCGCCGCTGCGGGTGCCCATCACCAGGCCTTCGAGCGGGGTCAGGCCCATGCTGGTGTCGCGGCTTTCGCCATTGACCACGGCGCAGGTCGAGCAGCCGTTGCCCAGGTGAGCGACCAGCCAGCTGCTGTTCTCGACCGGCAGGCCGGCCAGCTCCGCGGCGCGCTTGCTGACGTAGCGATGGCTGGTGCCGTGGAAGCCGTAGCGGCGTACGCCGTGCTCCTTGTAGAGCACATCCGGCACGGCATAACGGTAGGCGTGCTCGGGCATGGTCTGGTGGAAGGCGGTGTCGAACACGCCGACCTGTGGCAGTTCGGGGAAAAGATTGATGGCGGCGTGGATACCGCTCAGGTTGGCCGGGTTGTGCAGCGGTGCCAGCTGGATGTTGGCTTCGATGCCGGCGAGGGTTTCATCGGTGAGCAGCGACGAGGCGAAGAACTTCTCGCCACCGTGCACGACACGGTGGCCGATGCCGTCCAGGTGGCCACCGGCGGCGTCTTCCACGCGCGGCAGGATCTGGGCCAGAGCAGCCTGATGATCGGCATTGGGCACCTTGACGCTTTCCTTGCCAGCGGCGCTCTCGAAGTGGATGACGGCCTCCGGGCTGCCGATGCATTCGGCCAGGCCTTGTAGTGGGAAGGTCGCTTGCGCTTCGTTGACCAGGGCGAACTTGATCGACGAGCTGCCACAGTTAATCACCAGGATGTTACGAGCCGACATCGGTGCTCCTTGGATCTCTAATGTTATTGAAATGGGTGCCAAAGATACTTTTCGCGGATTCTTGCACATCGGCCATGAAAGCGATGCCATCCAAAGGTTGTAGTCCCACGTTCGATGGGACTACATCGTGACCGCTTGCGACGAGCGGCGATTGGTCCGTTCATCCAAGGTCGGTTCGCAATCGGCGTGGTGGATGGTTAAACTTCGACATCCATTCTCTAAAGCAAAGGTTCTGCCCCATGCTGATTGCCGCTAACAAGGCTGTCTCCATCGACTACACACTCACCAACGACGCCGGTGAGGTGATCGACAGCTCGGCCGGCGGCGCGCCGCTGGTCTACCTGCACGGCGCAGGCAACATCATCCCCGGCCTGGAAAAGGCGCTTGAGGGCAAGCAGGGCGGTGACCAGATTCAGGTCGCCATCGAGCCGCAGGACGCTTACGGCGAGTACAGCCCGGAGCTGGTCGCTACGCTGAATCGCGCCATGTTCGAAGGCGTCGACGAACTCGAAGTCGGTATGCAGTTCCACGCCTCGGGTCCCGATGGCGGCATGCAGATCGTCACCATTCGCGACGTCGAAGGCGACGACGTGATCGTCGACGGCAACCACCCACTGGCCGGCCAGCGCCTGAACTTCGACGTCAAGGTCGTCAGCGTGCGTGACGCCAGCGAGGAAGAAGTGGCCCACGGTCACATCCATGGCGAGGGTGGTCACCACCACTGATCCGGCTGCCCTAACGGCGACCGCACGCACGGCGGCAGGAATGGCTGCCGTGCCGATCGAAAAAGAGAGCGCTCCGGTCGTGTGCCGGGGCGTTTTTTTGTCAGGAGAAATGTCATGAGCGCACTCCATCAATTGGTGTTGCCAGGCCTGGGTGGCGAGGAATTGCCGCTGGCGCAGTTCGGCGATCGGATCACGTTGGTGGTCAATGTCGCCTCGCAGTGTGGCCTGACGCCGCAATACGCCGGCCTCGAGCGGTTGCAGCAGCAGTACGCCGCCCGCGGCTTCAGCGTGCTGGGCGTGCCATGCAATCAGTTCGCTGCGCAGGAGCCAGGTAGTGACGATGAGATCCGCTCGTTCTGCACGCTGAATTACGGCGTCAGCTTCCCCCTGAGCGGCAAGCTCGAAGTCAACGGACCGCAGCGTCATCCGCTGTATCGGCTGCTGGCAGGTGAGGGCGCCGATTTTCCCGGAGACATCAGCTGGAACTTCGAGAAGTTTCTCGTCGGCAAGGATGGCCGAGTACTGGCGCGCTTCTCGCCGCGCACCACGCCGGACGATCCTGCCCTGATCCAGGCAATCGAAAGCGCCCTGAGCTGATCCCGCCAGATCGCGCGGCCGCGATTGCGGTCGCGCATCTTTCTTCCCGCTCTGCGTGTCATGCCATCGCTGCCATGGTTGCGGCTGAATAAGTGCCATGGATGATGCTGTGCCGGCGAGACGACCGGTCATATTCTCGGCGCATGAGCAATCCAGCACGCAACGACAAGCGCGACCTTATCCTCTCCAAGGGCGCCCAGGTGATGACCCGCCGCGGCTACCACGGTACCGGGGTGCAGGAAATCGTTCAGGCCGCGGGGATTCCCAAGGGCTCGTTCTATCACTACTTCGCCAGCAAGGAAGACTTCGCCGTGCAGGCGCTGGAGTACATCTATGCGCCGCGGCTGGAGCGCTATCGGCTGGCGTTGAGCAACGCCGTCTTGCCGCCCGCGCAGCGCATCCTCGATTACTACGCTGACCTCGTTGCGCATTTCGCCCGCCAGGAAAAGCCCGAATATCACTGCTTCATCGGCAGCCTGAGCTTCGAGATGGCCGAATTGTGTCCGCCGATCGCATCCCGGCTCAGCGAGATCCTGACGCGCTCCGTCGAGCTGCTCGCGCACTGCCTGGAGCAGGCGCGCAACACGGGGGCGCTTGCGCCGGATAGCAATAGCCAGGTCGTTGCCGAGTTCATCAGCAACGCCTGGGAAGGCGCGCTGCTACGCATGAAAGTGAGCGGCAGCGTCGCACCACTGCAGGTTTTCCTCCAGCAGCTTGAGCGCCTGCTGGCGCCGGTCGCACCTCATTCACCGGGCGCGAGTGCCCGGTTGCCTTGCCCAGATGAATAAAAAGGAGTCGTATCGATGACCGCTAGCGTACAAGCCCTGTTTGAGCCCTTCGAATTGGGCGCCCTTCGTTTGCCGACCCGTGTGGTCATGGCGCCGATGACCCGTTCGTTCTCACCCAACGGCGTGCCGACTGCCGACGTGGTGGAGTACTACCGCCGGCGTGCCGCCTCCGGGGTCGGGTTGATCATCACCGAAGGCACCACGGTCGGTCATGCCGCGGCGAACGGCTATCCCCATGTGCCACGCTTCTACGGTGAGGATGCTCTGGCTGGCTGGAAGGCTGTGGTCGAAGCGGTGCATGCCGCTGGCGGCAAGATCGTCCCGCAGCTCTGGCACGTAGGCAACGTGCGCCGCAAGGGCACCGAGCCGGAGCCGGAAGTGCCGGGTTATGGGCCGATGGAAAAGCAGAAGGACGGGCAGGTCGTCGTGCACGGCATGACCAAGCAGGACATTCAAGATGTGATCGAGGCCTTCGCCCAGGCTGCCCGCGATGCGCAGGCGATCGGCATGGACGGCGTCGAGATTCACGGTGCTCACGGCTATCTGATCGACCAGTTCTTCTGGGAAGGCAGCAACCAGCGTTCCGATGAGTACGGCGGCAGCCTGGCCAACCGCTCGCGCTTCGCCATCGAGCTGGTACAGGCCGTACGAGCAGCGGTCGGCCCCGATTTCCCGATCATCTTCCGCTTCTCGCAGTGGAAGCAGCAGGACTACACGGCACGCCTGGTTCAGTCGCCCGAAGAACTCGGCGAGTTCCTGGCACCTTTGTCGGCGGCCGGCGTGGACATCTTCCATTGCTCGACGCGGCGTTTCTGGGAGCCGGAGTTCGAAGGCTCCGATCTCAACCTCGCCGGCTGGACCCGCCAGCTGACCGGCAAGCCGACCATCACCGTGGGTAGCGTCGGCCTGGATGGCGAATTCCTGCAGTTCATGGTCAAGACCGACAAGGTGGCGCAGCCGGCCAACATCGAGGGATTGCTGGAGCGGCTGAACAAGGCCGAGTTCGATCTGGTCGCTGTGGGACGTGCCCTGATCTGCGATCCGGAATGGGCGGTGAAGGTGCGTGAAGGGCGGATGGAAGAGATCCTGCCGTTCAGTCGGGAAGCGTTGAAGACGCTGGCGTGAGTGACGGCGGCAGCCAGGGTGATCTGGCTGCCGATTCCCCCTTACCCGGCAGCATCCGGTCTCGCCAGGCCTTCGTGCTGAGCTGTCAGCATGGTGACGTGGTGCGGACGGAGAGACTCTAACCCTCACACCTTGCGGCGCTGGAACCGTGACCGCCGAGCGCGACGCCTGACGTCTATGCGGGTCGGTCCAACTGCCGATTCGGCCCGCCTTCTCGGACCCAGAACAGCGTCGCCCCCGCCACCGCCGCGGGCATGATCAGCAGGTTCAGCACCGGCACCAGCAACGCCGCATAGGTCACCGCGCCAAAGCTCAGGCTCTGCCAGCGGCGCTGGCGCAGCCAGACCATCATGTCCGCCCAGCTCAGCTTGTTGTTGTCCGCTGGATAGTCGATGTATTGCACCGCCATCATCCACACGCCGAACAACAGCCATAACGGTGCAGCCGCAAGGTTCAGCACCGGGATGAACGAGAGCACCAGCAGGGCCAGCGCACGCGGTGCGAAGTAGGCCAGCTTGCGCAATTCACGACCGATGGTGCGCGGTAGCATGGCGAGCAGCTCGGTCCAGCTGAACGGCGGGGCGGCATCTTCCCCGCGTACCACCACCTCGACCTTTTCAGCGAGAAAGCCGTTGAACGGCGCGGCGATGATGTTGGCCAGCATGGTGAAAGTGAAGAACACCATCAGCACCACCAGTGCAACGAACAGCGGCCAGAGCAGATATTCGAGAAAGGCCAACCAGCTCGGCAGGCTCGGCATGAAGGTGTCGACCCAGCCGCTGAACTGGCCCACGGCCAGCCAGATCAGGCCGAAGAACAGCAGCACGTTGACCGTCAGCGGCAGGATCACGAACAGCCGCAGCCCCGGGCTGAGCACCAGCCGCAGGCCTTCGCGCAGGTACTGCGGGCCGGAAAGAGCGGATACGGGCATGGCATCTCCTGTGAGGCGTTGTCGCGACGGGAAGGCGGGATAGTCCACGACTATGGGCAGGATGCAAAAGCTGAATTATCCGCAGCACTGCGGCATGGGTAAGGTGGCGCCCATCGCTTTTCGGGTCATCCGCTCCTTAAGCCTTCCCCAAGTGCTTGGATGACCCTTTTTATTTCAGTCGAGTCGGGCGAACCGGCTCGCAACGCACGGCGTCTACTTGCGCTTGAGCGGCACGCTGTCGAAGCGCACGCCTGGCAACCCGGTTTCCATCAGCGCGCGAATGTTGCGGTGGTCGCTGCCGTTCGGGTTGGCCAGCACCGCCTGGTAGTGTTCGCCGAATGCGAGCAAGGCCTCTTCGGTGCTGAAACCTTCCAGTACCGCCAGGCCAAGTGCCTTGCAGGAACCTTCGTTCTCGCCAGCAGCGTTCTCGACGGCTCCGTTGACGAAACGAGTGGGCTGGTAGTCATAGGCGGCCTCGATAAAGGCGAGCGTTTCACTGAACGCGTGGTTGCGATTGCGCAGGCTGGCGCGGAAGTCCTTGAGGTCGTTCATGGTTTCTGTGCCTTGTCGAAAGCGGCCTGCTGCTCGGCGCTCGCTTCCTTCTGATAACGTTTTTTCCATTCACTGTAAGGCATGCCGTATACCTCTTCGCGGGCCTGGTCGATGCTCACTTCGACTTCCAGGTCGTCCGCGGCGGCCTTGTACCACTTCGACAGGCAGTTGCGGCAGAAGCCAGCCAGGTTCATCAGTTCGATGTTCTGGACGTCGGGGCGGGTGCGCAGGTGCTGGACCAGGCGGCGGAAAGCGGCAGCTTCCAGTTCGGTGCGTTCTTGCTCGTTCATCTCTCGGGTCTCGGCGTTGGCTGAGGTCGGCCGGATCATAACCTCGCGTCGTTGAGCGAACCAGCCTTGCGCAGGGTCAATCCCGATGGGCTGCCAGGGTGATCGATACCGACTCGGCGAAGCGCAGCGCGTGGGGCTTGTCGACCTCGACTTCGGCATAACGGACCTGCGGATAACGCATCACCAGATCGAGGATTTCCTGGGTCAGCCGCTCCAGCAGGGCGAATCGGTTGTCCTCGACGTGCTGGATGATCGCCTTGGTGATGGTGCGATAGTTCAGTGCCTGCTCGATATCGTTCTCGCGTACCGCTTCGGCGGCAGGGTAGAGCATGGTCAGGTTGATCAGCACGTCCTGGCGATTGAGGATTTCTTCTTCCTTGATGCCGATGTAGGTGCGCAGCCGCAGGTCCTTGACGCGGATGCGCGCCATCGCGGGTTCCAGTCTGGGCATGTCGTCTCCTTGTCGTGTCAGATCAGATGGCGACCGCCATTGACGGTCAGTGTGGTGCCGGTGACGTAGGGGTTGTCGAGCAGATAGCGCAGGCTCTGGTAGATCACCTCGGCGCCGGGCTCGATGCCCAGTGCGGACTTGGCCAGCGCCTTGCGCCGATAGTCCTCGTCGTCGTCCGGATTGAACTGGATCAGCGCCGGTGCAATGCCGTTGACCTTGATCTGCGGCGCCAGGCTGGCGGCGAAGGATAGTGTCAGGTTGTCCAGGCCGGCCTTGCTCGCAGCGTAGGCGATGTGCTTCTTGCTGCCCTTGCGGGTGACGTCGTCACCGATGTGCACGATATCCGCTGGGCCGCCATGGCGCAGCAGCTCGGCGCAGTGCAGGTTGATCAGGTAAGGCGCGAGCATATGCACCTGGAACAGCTGGCGAAACGCCTCGGCTTCCTGCCCAGGGGTATCCGCGCGCCACTCGGAGGCGTTGTGGATGATGGCCCGCAGGCTGGAGATCTGTTGCCGGATGGCTGCGATGAAGTCATGGATGCCGGCTTCGGTGCTGAAGTCCGCCTGCAGCGCCAGCGCACCGCGGGCCCGCAGGCGTGCGATGCTGTCGCGCTCGCGACGATAGGTGACGATGATCGGGAAGCCGTCATCCAGCAGCCGCTCGGCGCAATGCAGGCCGATTCGCTGGCTGGCTCCGGTGATTAGAATCGGTGCCTGATGCATGAGAGTCCACTGCCGGATCATGAATGGGCCGCTGGTGTTTGCCAGCGGCCGCTACAGGCGTGGCAGCTTACACCAGATCGGTTGGTGGCTCAGGCTGCAGGCGGGGGTGTAGCCGCTGGTGCTGACGGTAGAGGAACGAGCGGATGCGCTCAGCGTCCCGTTCCTGCGGGAATTCCACCTCGTAGGCGGCCAGTCCTCCGGTCAGCTCGCGTACACGATGGGCATCGATTTCCAATGGTGCGTCGTCCGGCAGGGCCAGGCGCAGGTGAAAATGCTTGGGTGGCCTACGATGTTTGCCGGACTCCACCAGCAGGCCGTGGGGAGAAAGCTCATGCACGCTGAGCGAGCTTTTGCCACCGTCGTTCTCCAGCAAGGGTAGCGGTTCGTCCAGGTGCAGACGCCAGGCGCGCGTCGTCGGGCCGCGTTCGTAGATCACCGGAGGCGCCAGCTGCAGATTGAGGCTGTGAAGCTCGTCCTCCTCGAGCTGCACGGGAAACGACATGCAGAAATCTTCGAACTCGGCTTGCAACGACAGGTTGGCACGGGCCGCCAGTTGCATGAGCAGCTCGTTGGAGTGCGTACCACCATCGATCCGGAAGCCTGTCGGGCGTTCGCCACTGGCCTCGCCATTGCGTTGCATCAACTTGCGGATGAAGGTCAGTTCGTCTTTGCTGAGAATCGTCTGTTCCGCCATGCGGATAACCTCGGAGGGCAATGCCTCTCCCGTCCAGCGTCGCTGCATGCGGGTGCAGCAGCTGGCTGCATTGTGGCAATCGGCGCTATGACTGGCGTTTTTCATTTTAGTTCAACTTCGGCGATGGGCATGCCGCTCGTGCCAGCGCCGCTCGCGGGCGGCGAATGCGGCATAATGCGCGGCTCGATTCGTCTCGGAGCTGCACATGAAAGTCGCCATTCTTTCCGCAAGCGTCTACGGCACTGCCGAAGATGTCGCTCGCCACGCCGAACACCAGCTCAAGGCCGCTGGCTTCGAAACCTGGCACGACCCTCGTGCCCAGCTGCAGCAGATCATCGACTTCGCGCCCGATGCCTTGCTGGTCGTAACCTCGACCACTGGCATGGGTGAACTACCGGACAGCTTCATTCCGTTGTATTCAGCCATTCGGGACCAGTGTCCAGCCTGGAGCGGCCTGCCCGGTGGCGTCATTGCGCTGGGTGATGCCAGCTACGGCGATACCTTTTGCGGCGGTGGCGAATTGATCCGCGAGCTGTACGCCGAGCTGGGCGTGCGGGAGGTGGTGGAGATGCTGCGTCTCGATGCCAGCGAGACGGTCACCCCGGAAAGCGATGCCGAGCCCTGGCTGGAGGCGTTCGCCGCTGCCCTGCGTGGCTGAACCTGGCTCGCCGGGTCAGCGGCCTGGCTGCAAAGGCAACTGCCGCGCTGTCGGCGGCTGGCTAGAATCGATGGCACCTTCATGACAATAACAAGAGGTGCCATCGATGACTGCGCTGCACAGCCTGCCTTCGCTTCAGTCCCAGGTCAGCCCCGCCGAATGGCAAGCGCGGGTCGATCTCGCCGCCTGCTACCGCCTGGTGGCGCTGCACGGCTGGGATGACCTGATCTTTACCCATATCTCGGCGAAGATTCCCGACACCGAGCACTTCCTGATCAACCCGTACGGGTTGATGTTCCACGAAATCACCGCTTCGAGCCTGGTCAAGGTCGACCTGGCCGGCAACAAGGTGATGGACAGTCCGTACGAGATCAATCCCGCCGGCTATACCATCCACAGTGCGGTGCATGAGGTACGCCACGACGTCGCCTGCGTGATGCATACCCATACCTCCGCCGGGGTCGCGGTGTCGGCACAGCGCCAGGGCCTGCTGCCCATCAGCCAGCAATCGCTGTTCGTACTGGCCAGCCTGTCGACGCATGGCTACGAGGGCGTTGCGCTGAACCACGACGAAAAGGCGCGGCTGCAGGCCGATCTGGGCGAGACCGGCTTCATGCTGTTGCACAACCACGGCCTGATGACCTGCGGTGGCAGCATCGCCGACACCTTTCTGATGATGTTCATCTTCCAGCGCGCCTGCGAAATTCAGGTCATGGCGCAATCCGGCGGCAGCGAACTGATCGCCATTCCGGAGCAGATCCTGGCCGGCGCCAAGGCCATGGCCGCCGGGGTGACCCGTTCCCGCTCGGGCATGGGCGGTGCGCTGGCCTGGCCGGCCCTGTTGCGCAAGCTGGATATGCAAAGCCCCGGCTACGGTGCCTGAGGCAGCAGTGGCTCAGGCCGTTCGGGCGAAATGCTGAAGGGCTGGATAGAAGTCACGGAAGTCCTGGAGCAGCGGCTCGTATAGCTGCTCCAGCTCGGCCTGCCCGCCGGCGAGGCCATCCGGTCGGCTCAGGCGCCGGCTCATGTTGGCCAGCACTCGTTCCAGTACCTCGAATTCGCGATAACTGCCCAGCCAGTCGTGCGCCGCCATGTGCGGCGCGACCACCGCGAGCTTGCCTGGCAGTTCGGGTTCGGCGGCCAGCACGCCGTAGACGCGCTGGGTAAAGCGTTCCAGCGGTTCTGTGGAGTAGTCCGCCCAGTTGGCCGCCAGGCAATGATCGAAAAACAGATCGACCAAGATGCCGGCGTAGCGGCGCCGTTCGCTGGGAAAGCGGCTTTTGGCCTGCAGGACCAGCGGATGACTGTCGGTGAAGGCGTCGATCTGGCGATGCAGGCGGATGCCTGCTTCGATCTCGGCCGGCCAGCGACCCTGTAGCGGCCCCTTGACGAAGTCGCCGTAGAGGCTGCCGAGCAGGTCGCCCGGCCGCGGGCCGCCGAGGTGAAGGTGTGCAAGATAGTTCATGGGCGAAGCTTAGCGCAGCCACCTGTTTTTCCGTACGCCTCAGGCGGCCTTGCTGATCTGCGCGCGGGGCTCGACCAGTAGCGCGTTGGCGATCGCTTGCTGCGCGGTCATCGCAACGGTCTTGCGATCGAGGGCCATCACATCGATCGGTGGCAACAGCTGGATTTCCACGTCGCAGATATCGCTCGTCAGCAAGCGGCGCAGATGGGCGGGCAATTCGTCGTCGCCGACGAAGGGAGCGACGGTGTCCGGCTTGCCGTTGCGCCAATAGCGAATGGCGACCGGCTGGACGGCACAGCCGGCCTCGAGCGCGCAGGCGAACAGCCTGGGGTGGAAGGTTCGCACGTCGGTGCCATCGGTCGAGGTGCCTTCGGGGAAGATCAGTAGATGGCGCCCCTGTACCAGCTGCGTGGCCAGCTGCCGATTGACCAGCGCCGCGTCACCGCCGCCGCGGCGGATGAACAGCGTGCCGGCGGCCTGAGCGAGCCAGCCGAGGGCCGGCCAGGCACGGACCTCGGCTTTGGCCAGAAAGGATAGCGGTGCGAGCATGCCCAGCAGCGGGATATCGCACCAGGAGACATGATTGGCGACCCACAGCATCGGCTGAGTTGGTAGCTCGCCCGTGACGCGTAGGCGAAAGGGCAGGGCGGCCGCCAGCCGGGTGAGGAACCACTGGGTCAGTCGCTGCTTACGCAGGGCCGAGACGGGTATCGCACAGCGTTCGGCAATACCCAGTGCACCGGCCACGATCAGACCGCTCAGCACCACCCCGGCGATCCGCAGCAGGCGCCAGTACCGGCGCAGGCGCGGCATCTATACCGCTGCCTTGAAGTGGCGCGCATAGCGCGGGCAGAGCTCCTCGCGCTTGAGCAGGATGAACACGTCGGCCACCTGGAATTCCTGATCCCAGCAGGGCTCGCCGCAGATCTTCGCGCCGAGGCGCATGTAAGCCTTGAGCAGCGGGGGCAGCTGGGCGGTGACGTTGTCCGGCAGCTCTTGCGCGGGCAGTGGGGTACGCGGCTCGGCATGCAGCAGCTCGGTGCTGAGGTGGCTGTCGCGCAGTCGCTGCATGATGGCGTGGGCCTGGATGCCGCCGTCGCGCATGGGGATGCTGGCGCAGCCCATCAGGTAGCGGTAGCCGCCCCGGTTGAGTTCCTCGGCAAGCTCGCTCCAGAGCACTGCGATGGTCGCGCCGTTGCGATAGGCCGGCGCCACGCAGGTGCGGCCGATCTCCAGTACCGGCTCGTTCAGCTGGGCCAGGCCATGCAGGGCGAACTCGCCTTCGCTGTAGAAGCGGCCCAGCTGGCGAGCGGTAAGGTGATCCAGCAGGCGAGTGGTGGCGACCAGTTCGCCGCTGGCCAGGTCACGCACGCCGATATGCCGGCAGTGGCTATCGAAATCGTCCATGTCCAGGCCCAGTTCGGCGCCCTGCAGCCGAGCTTCGAACTCGCTGCTGAATACGCGGTAGCGCAGGGCCTGGGCTTCGCGCAGGGCCTCTGCGCCTTGCAGGCGTTCGGCTTGAAGCTGGCGTGTGCTGCGGTCGACGATGGCATTCATTGCTCTGTCTCCTTGTCCGCCGTGGCAGTGGCGGGTTGGCGATGCATCGCGAGCGTCTGGTTGTTATCGTTGGGCTCGCCTGGTCTGGCTGGATCAGGCTAGGGACCAGGCATGTCGCCGCTGTGACGAACGGATGATGGTTGGATGACGGCGTGAAACCTTGGAGATGAGCATGTCTTGGGCGGGATTGATCGGGCCGCTGCAGCCCATCGCGGCAAGCGCCGGGCTACGTGGCTGGTATGAAGCGCTGTGCGGCGCGGCTGGCGACGCAGATTCGCTGGGGCTGGCGGTACTCGGCGGGCGTTTGGCGGCGACGCCGGGGCTGGCCTTTTTCGCCGGTTATCAGGCGGCGCTACGGGCGCTGTGGCCCAACGCGCCGGCAGGGCTGGGAGCGCTGTGCGCCACCGAGCGACGCACATTGCGGCCGGCGGACATGTCCACGCGCTGGGACGGCGTTCACCTGAGCGGCAGCAAGGACTTCGTCACGGCCGGCGATGCGGTGCAGTGGTTGCTGGTGTCGGCCCGTGAGGAGAGCGTCGACGAGGCACCATGCCTCGGTCTGTTCTTCGTCGAACCAGCCGCTGCGGGCGTGGTGCTGAAGCAGGGGCCGAGCCTGCCGATCGTGCCTGACATCCCGCACGCCCGCCTGCAGCTCGATGGTGCGCCGGCAACGCGGCTGGCTGGTGATGGCTGGAGCGACTACGTCAAACCCTTCCGTACCCATGAGGATCTGCACGTGCTGGCAGCGCTGAGCGCCTGGCTTTATGGCATGGGGCTGCGCGAGCGGTGGTCGCTCGGCCTGCAGCTTCGTCTGTTAGCGATTCTCGGCGGCGCAGCGGAAGTGGTCCGCTTGCCGGCTAAAGAGCCCGCCACGCATCTGTTGCTGGCTGCACAGCTCGAGCAGTTCGCTGCGCTGCAACCCGATTTGGATTCGGTCATGGCGCATGCGGGAGGGCATTGCGCCGCGCTGTGGCAACGCGATCGAGCTGTCCTGACGCTTGCACGCGGTGCCCAGGCACGACGCCTGGAACAGGCCTGTAGCGCGCTCGGGCTGGGGTAAGTCCAGTTCGGGAACTCTGCCCGCTCGGTGCGAGCCTATAGGAGTCACCGCATTGCGCCGGCGTCGGTCATGCCGGCCATTGCCTTGCCGAGACGGGCGGGTAAGCTACCGCGCTGCGTCCGTCTTGCGCGGATCGTTGTAGCACTTCCGTTTTGCTTCGGGATGCCCGCCGGAAAAAGGGATTTCATGTCGTATCGTTGTTGGTCTGCCAAGTCGTTTCGCTGGACTGCTGGCGCGTTCAGCCCGGGTGTTCCCAGGTGATGCTGGCTGGTGCGGTATTCCCCTGGCGCAGCGACAACCGCTTCCGTCTGCTGGTCGACGGGCCGCAGTTCTTTCCCGCCATGATCGAAGCGATCGAGCGCGCCGAGCGGCGCATAGATCTCGAGCTCTATCTGGTGGAGGACGGCTATTGTCTGGAGCGCATGCTCGAGCCGCTGCTGCGCGCGGCGGAGCGGGGCGTACGTGTGCGCTGCCTGTTCGACGGCTTCGGTTGCCTGAAGATGAGCCAGGCCAATCGCGATAGGATGACCGCGGCCGGAGTCGAGCTGCGGCTGTACAACCCGCTGTCGCTGCGCCTGAAGCTGCGCAATCTGCACCGCGATCATCGCAAGCTGTTGCTGGTGGACGGCTGCGTCGGCTTCGTCGGCGGCACCGGCATCACCGATGATTTCTGGAACCCGCGCAAGCCTGCGGTGCACTGGCACGAGGTGATGGTCGAGATGTTCGGCCCGCTGTTGCAGGACTGGCAGGCGCTGTTCGACAGCCAATGGGTGCACTGCCTGAAGCGACGGATCTGGCAATTGCCGCTGCCGAGCCGGGCACCGCGCATCCCGCATGTGCCTGAAGGGCTGGGCCTGGGCCGCGTCGCCTATGCCGCGGCGCGTCAACACCGCGATATCCTGCTCAGCCTGCTGCGCAACCTGCGCCGCGCGCAGAATCGTATCTGGCTGGCGACGCCCTATTTCCTGCCCACCGGTAAGGTACGCCGTGCGCTGATCCGCGCGGCACGCCGTGGCGTCGACGTGCGTCTGCTGCTCACCAGTCGCAACACCGACCACCCGCCGGTTCGCTATGCCGGCCAGCGCTTCTACCCGCGTCTGCTGCGTGCCGGCGTGCGGATCTACGAATATCAGCCACACTTCTCGCACCTGAAAATGGTGCTGGTCGATGACTGGGTCAGCGTCGGCTCGTGCAACTTCGACTACTGGAATCTGCGCTGGAATCTGGAGGCCAATCTCGAAGCCATCGATGCCGCCTTCAGTGCGCAGGTCCAGCAGAGTTTCGAGCGTGACTTCCAGCACAGCAGGGAGATCGACCTGGCCGGCTGGTACGCCAGGCCGCTGCACGTGCGGCTCTATCAGCGCATGTGGGGCGCAATGGACCGCCTGCTGGTGAACATTTTCAACCGCAATGGCTGAGGCCGTTGCGTACCGGAGCGATGCTCCAAACCCGCGCGAAAGAGGACGATGCAATGGCAGCAAAGAACATTTTGATGCTGGTGGGTGATTACGCCGAGGATTACGAAACCATGGTGCCGTTCCAGGCACTGCAGATGGTCGGCCATCGCGTGCATGCGGTGTGCCCGGACAAGAAGGCCGGGGATACCGTACGCACCGCGATCCATGATTTCGAGGGCGACCAGACCTACAGTGAGAAGCCGGGCCACAACTTTGCGCTGAACTTCGATTTCACCGCGGTGCGTGCCGAGGACTACGACGCCCTGGTGATCCCCGGCGGCCGTGCGCCGGAGTATCTGCGCCTGAACGAGCAGGTGCTGGCGCTGGTGCGGGCCTTCGACGAAGCCGGCAAGCCGATCGCCGCCGTCTGTCATGGCGCACAGCTGCTGGCCGCTGCCGGTGTGTTGAAGGGCCGCGCGTGCAGCGCCTACCCAGCCTGCGCACCGGAGGTGAAGCTGGCCGGCGGCGACTACGTCGATATCCCGGTGGACCAGGCGCACACCGAAGGCAATCTGGTCAGCGCCCCGGCCTGGCCGGCGCATCCGGCCTGGCTGGCCGGCTTTCTCAAGCTGCTCGGCACCGAGATAAAGCTGTAGGATGCGTGGCGTGCCGTCCCGCATTTGCCGGCGGCACGCATGTCGACCCCCGCGGCTCGTGCCGCTTCAGCAAGAGCGCCATCCGTGTCTGCAACTCCCAACGATCCCCTTCATGGCGTCACCCTGGAAGCCATACTCACCGAGCTGCACGCCCACTACGGCTGGGACGGCTTGGCCCAGCGCGTCGACATCCGCTGCTTCAAGAGCGAGCCGAGCATCAAGTCGAGCCTGAAATTCCTGCGCAAGACGCCCTGGGCGCGGCAGAAGGTGGAAGCGCTGTTCGTCCAGTTGCACCGCCGCGGCTGATCGATCCGGTCTGACGCTGACAACGAAAAGCCCGGCACTGAGGCCGGGCTTTTCGTTTTCCACTGAGGCGATTACTGCACTTCGACCGCCAGGCTGTCGGCGATCTTCTTCTGCCAGATCGCCGGTCCCGTGATGTGCACCGACTCGCCGTTGGTGTCCACCGCAACGGTGACCGGCATGTCCTTCACTTCGAACTCGTAGATCGCTTCCATGCCCAGTTCGGCGAACGCCAGCACCTTGGACTTCTTGATCGCCTGCGCCACCAGATAGGCGGCGCCGCCCACGGCCATCAGGTAGACGGCTTTGTTGTCCTTGATCGCCTCGATTGCGATCGGGCCGCGCTCGGACTTGCCGATCATGCCCAAGAGGCCAGTGCTCTCGAGAATCTGACGGGTGAACTTGTCCATGCGCGTCGCGGTGGTCGGGCCAGCCGGGCCAACCACTTCGTCACCGACCGGATCGACCGGGCCGACGTAGTAGATGAAGCGGCCCTTGAGGTCTACCGGCAGCTCTTCGCCCTTGTTCAGCATGTCGACCATGCGCTTGTGCGCGGCGTCGCGACCGGTGAGCATCTTGCCGTTGAGCAGGATGGTCTCGCCCGGCTTCCAGCTCTGCACCTCTTCCGGGGTGATGCTGTCGAGGTTGACGCGGCGTGCGCTCGGGCCGGCTTCCCAGACGATTTCCGGGTAGGCGTCCAGCGGCGGTGCTTCCAGGCTGGCCGGGCCGGAGCCGTCGAGTACGAAGTGCGCATGACGGGTGGCGGCGCAGTTGGGGATCATGCATACCGGCAAGGATGCGGCATGGGTCGGGTAATCCATGATCTTGACGTCGAGCACGGTGGTCAGGCCGCCCAGGCCCTGGGCGCCGATGCCCAGCTGGTTGACCTTCTCGAATAGCTCCAGACGCAGCTCTTCGATGCGGTTCTGCGGGCCACGGGCTTTCAGCTCATGGATGTCGATGGATTCCATCAGCACTTCCTTGGCCATCACCGCGGCCTTCTCCGCGGTGCCGCCGATGCCGATGCCGAGCATGCCCGGCGGGCACCAGCCGGCGCCCATGGTCGGAACGGTCTTCAGCACCCAGTCGACGATGGAGTCGGACGGGTTGAGCATGGCCATCTTCGACTTGTTCTCGGAACCACCGCCCTTGGCGGCCACATCCACCTCGACTTTGTCACCCGGGACGATGGAGTAATGGATGACGGCCGGGGTATTGTCCTTGGTGTTCTTGCGGGAACCTGCCGGGTCGGCCAGGATCGAAGCACGCAGGACGTTTTCCGGCAGGTTGTAGGCGCGGCGTACGCCCTCGTTGATCATGTCGTCGACGCTCATGGTGGCGCCGTCCCAGCGCACGTCCATGCCGACGCGGATGAAGACGGTGACGATGCCGGTGTCCTGGCAAATCGGACGATGACCGGTGGCGCACATGCGCGAGTTGATCAGGATCTGCGCCATGGAGTCGCGCGCGGCCGGGGATTCTTCACGCAGGTAGGCTTCGTGCATTGCCTGAATGAAATCCACGGGATGGTAGTAAGAAATGAACTGCAAAGCGTCGGCGACGCTTTGAATCAGGTCGTCTTGCTTGATCACGGTCATGCAGCGCGTCCTCATGGCGGGGCGGTAAGAGGCGCGTCGGGAGTGGCAGTCGACGCGCCGCGAAAAAATGCGCGGCAGTATAACGCGTCGGGCTGCGCGGTACACGGACGGACCAGGAGCGATGGGAATGCCGGCTAGGTTTTTGTTTTCGGTAGGCGTAGAGTGCGGCAAATTGCCACAGCGGGATGGATCCCTATGAGCCCGGTACGTGACGAGACCGATGAGCGGACGCTGCAGCAGTTGGTGACGCGGCGATTCGCGATGGCTTCGGTGACTTATGGACTTGCGCTTCTGCTGACATGGGTCGCGGTGGCGGGCGGCTTCTACCAGGCGACCATTTCCAGTGCGGCCGTGCATTCGGCGCTGATCGTGCTGAGTCAATTGGCGTTCTTCTGGCTTTTTTATCGCGGCATCAATCTGCGCTTCAAGGACCCCAGCCTGACGGAGCCCCAGGTGCTGGTCGCGCTGGTGTGGCTGACTTACTTCCTGTTCAACCTGGGCAGCGCCCGCGGTTCGCTTCTGGTGCTGTATCTGCTGGTCCTGATGTTCGCCGTGTTCCTGCCGCCGAAGGTTTTCGTTCGCTACGCGACATTGGCTTTTCTCAGCTTCATCGGGCTTGCCGCAATGGACTACTACCTGCAGCGGACGGTGGATGCCACGGTGTTTCTGTTGCAGGCCTGCGTGCTGCTGGTCACGCTGATCTGGATGTGCCTGCTCACCGGGCATGTGTACCGCCTGCGGCAGCGCATGCGGCAAAGGCGATTCGCCCTGCAGGCGCATCAGGACACCCTGCGCGGCATGATGCGGCAACTGGAGGATCTGGCCTCCACCGACGAGCTGACCGGCCTCTACAACCGTCGCCGCTTCCTGCGGATTGCCGAGGGCGACCTGAGCCGCCTGCGCAGGGGGCATCAGTCCGGGCTGGCCTTGATCGACCTCGACCACTTCAAACGAATCAACGATATCCACGGCCACGCCACAGGTGATCGCGTGCTGCAGACGTTCGCCAAGGTGGCGCGGACCTGTCTGCGTGATGACGACGTGCTGGCCCGTTACGGCGGCGAGGAGTTCGTGCTGTTGCTGCCGGAAACCGACGCCGAGCAGTTCCGCGCCTGCTGCGAGCGCTTGCGCGAAGCGTTCGCCAATGCCGAGCCGGAGGATGCCGACATCGCGTCAGGGCATCTCAGCCTGTCCATCGGGCTGACCCTGCTGAATGCCGGGGATAACCTGGATGCCGCGCTGCTACGTGCCGACGAGGCGCTCTACCGCGCCAAGCGCGCCGGGCGTAACCGCTGCGAGGCGGCGTGGGATGTCTGCAATGCCTGAACTCTGCTGTGCCGGGAGGCGTTGGCAGGTGGCAGCTGCAAGCAATCTGCTCGATGCCCTGATCCAGGGCGGCGTGCCGGTACCTTCCGGTTGCCGGGCTGGAAGCTGTCACGCCTGCCTGGTGCGCTGTCTTGAGGGCGAGCCGCATGACCTGCAGCCGGACCTGTTGCGTCCCGAGCAACGTGATGCCGGCTGGCGGCTCGCATGCCAGTGCCGGGTCGAAGGCGATCTGAGCCTGGAGGTCTTCGATCCCCACCGCGATGGGTTGGCGGCGCACGTGGAAAGCCTGGAATGGCTGGGCAGCAGCGTGCTGCGCCTTCGTGTGCTGCCGGAGCGGCCGCTGCGCTATCGAGCCGGTCAGCACCTGCTGCTATGGACGGCTACGGGCGTGGCTCGGCCGTATTCGCTGGCCAGTCTTCCCGACGATGACCCGTGGCTGGAGTTTCATATCGACTGCTGCCGGCCCGGCGCTTTCTCTGACTTCGCGCGTCAGCTGCGTCCCGGCGACCTGCTGCGGCTGGGTGAATTGCACGGGGGCGCTCTGCACTACGAACGGGAGTGGGCCGAGCGGCCGTTGCTGTTGCTGGCGGCCGGAACCGGCCTCGGACCTCTCTGGGGCTTGCTGCGCGAGAGCCTGCGCCAAGGCCACCGGGGCCCGATCAGGTTGCTGCATACCTGTCGCGACGGGCATTACCTGAAGGAGCCGCTGCAGGCACTCGCGCAGACGCATGACAACCTGCAGCTGGAATGGATTGGGGCGGATGGGCGAGACCGTATGTTGAATACGCTGCGGCCCACTTCGCGCCGGGATGTCGCGCTGGTCTGTGGCAGTCCGTCGTTCGTCGAGGCCTGTGCCAGGCGCCTGTACCTCGCCGGTCTGCCGCGCGGACAGATATTCGGCGATGCCTTCATCAGGGCCAATCGGGGCGACGTTCCCTGAAAAACAGAAAGGCCGGCAAATGCCGGCCTTTCTACTGCTGCGCTGGAGCGATTACTGATCGCCGACGCGCAGGATCTTCATGGTGTTGGTGCCGCCGGTGCTGTCGTGGTAGCTGTCGCCCTTGGTCAGGATCACCCAGTCGCCCGGCTGCACGATGTTGCGCTTGAGCAGCTCCTCCACGGCCATCTGGCTGACCTTGTCTGCCGGCAGCGCGGCCGGGTCGAACGGCACGGTCTGCACCCCGCGGAACAGGGCGACGCGCGCTTGGGTCTCGCGGTGCGGCGAGAAGGCGAAGATCGGCACCGAGGAGCGGATGCGCGACATGATCAACGGCGTGTAGCCACTTTCGGTCAGCGCGATGATCGCCTTGACGCCGGGGAAGTGGTTGGCGGTGTACATCGCCGCCAGCGCCGCGCTTTCGTCACAGCGCTCGAACTGCTGGCCGAGGCGGTGACCGGACTTGGTGCTGGTCGGGTGCTTTTCCGCACCGCAGCAGACGCGCGCCATGGCCTTGATCGCTTCGATCGGGTATTCGCCAGCGGCGCTTTCCGCCGAGAGCATCACCGCGTCGGTGTAGTCGAGTACTGCGTTGGCTACATCGGACACCTCGGCGCGGGTCGGCATCGGGCTGTGAATCATCGACTCCATCATCTGGGTCGCGGTGATCACCACCTTGTTGTGACGGCGCGCGTGCAGAATGATCTTTTTCTGGATACCCACCAGCTCGGCATCGCCGATTTCCACGCCGAGGTCGCCGCGCGCCACCATTACACCGTCGCTGGCGCGGATCAGGCCGTCCAGCGCCTCGTCATCGGCCACGGCTTCGGCCCGTTCGATCTTGGCGATCAGCCAGGCGCTGGAACCGGCTTCGTCGCGCAGGCGGCGCGCCAGGTCCATGTCGGCGGCATCGCGCGGGAAGGAAACCGCCAGGTAGTCCAGCTTGAGGTCGGCGGCCAGTTTGATGTCGGCCTTGTCCTTGGCGGTCAGCGCCGGCGCGGTCAGACCGCCGCCACGACGGTTGATCCCCTTGTTGTCCGACAGCGGGCCGCCAATCAACACGGTGCAGTGCAGTTCGTCGGCCGTGGCGTTGTCCACGCGCATCACCACGCGCCCGTCGTCCAGCAGCAGTTCGTCACCGACGCCGCAATCCTTGACCAGATCCGGGTAGTCGATGCCGACCACTTCCTGGGTGCCAGCGTCGCGCGGGTGGGTGACGGAAAAGCGGAACTGGTCGCCTTCCTTCAGCTCGATGCGCTTGTCGGTGAACTTGGCGATGCGGATCTTCGGCCCCTGCAGGTCGCCCAGCAGTGCGACAAAGCGGCCATGACGGGCGGCGATCTCGCGGACCAGTTCGGCCCGGGCACGGTGCTCGTCGGGGCTGCCGTGTGAGAAGTTCAGACGGGCAACATCCAGCCCGGCGATGATCATCTTCTCCAGCACCTCCGGTGAGCTGCTGGCCGGGCCCAGGGTGGCGACGATCTTGGTGCGACGCTGAATCATTCAAATGGCTCCTTTTTCTGGCTGGCAGCGAGGCTACTATGCTCGTCCGTTGTAGTCATCGCTCGCCAGCCACTACTCTTTCGGCGCATTTGACGGGCTGTCTGCAGGTTTTTCCGGCGCGGTCGATACAGCGGCAAAACGGAGGAACCCCATGCGCACCCTGATGATCCTTTTTCTGACCCTGCTCACCGTTGGCTGCAGCGCCCGTCATGCGTCCGATCGCCATCTGGATGAGGCGTACCGGCATTACGAAGCGGACAATTGCGAGCGGGTGATGCAGTCGCTGTCGCAGGCCGAGCGTAGCAGCAAGCCGCGTAGCCAGGTGCAGCCGGAGATTTCGCTGTTGCGCGGCCAATGCCTTGAGCGCCAGAGCCTGTTCGTCGATGCCGCGCAAACCTACCGTTTCATCATCGAGCGCTTCCCAGCGAGCGAATATGCCTATCGCGCCCGCGCCCGACTGGAGACGCTGCGACAGCTAGGCCACTATGATGCCGAGGCGCAGCCGGCAATTCACCCGGCGAAACCTTGATGCCGTAGCGAACTGTTCATGTGAGGGACCATGCGAACTCTATTGCTGATTACCCTGCTGTTGCCGACCCTTGCATCAGCGCAGATCTACCGTTGGACGGACGCCGAGGGGCGCGTCCACTTCGGCCAGCGACCTGCTGCAGGAGCCGAACAGATCGAGGTGCGGCCACAGGTAGTCGAGCGCGACGATCAGACCCGTGAGCGCGAAGCGCGCAGCGAACGGTTCTTTGATGCGCGCCGGCAGGAGCAGCAGGCGGCACGAGAGCAGGCCAGCCAGACTCGGGCGGCGCAGGAGCAGGAATGTCAGAGCTTGCGCAACCGTTTATCGCAGCTGCAGCTCGGCGGACGCTTTTTCCGTAACGATGCAGCCGGAGAGCGCGTCTACTACAGTGACAGTGAACTAGAGGCGGCTCGACAGCACCTGGCGGCGCGAATCAGCCAGGTATGCAGCTGAGCCGAAAGGACTCGCACAAGGCTAAGGTAGAAGGCTTCGACGACATGAACATGGCGAACCAGCGTCGTATTCAGCGGCAACAGTTGCCGTACTACCTCAACGTATTCAACCGTTTCACCGACCGGCCCTTGGGTTTCATCGGCAACCTGTCCGAAGGCGGGCTCATGCTGATCAGCCCCTATCCGATGATGCTCGGCGTGCGTTTCGAAATGCGCCTGAAGATTCCTGGGAAGGCCGGGCAGCTGCGTCATGTGGATTTCAGTGCGCTCAGTCTCTGGAGCCACGAGGATGTCACGCCGGGCAGCTACGACACCGGCTTTTCGCTGATCGAGCCACCGATCGAAATCCGCGACATGATCCTGGCCTTGCACCATTACTTCAGTTTTCAGCCGATGCCGCACGTACCCATGGCGCATCATCCGAGCCCGTCCTCCAACCGCTTTACGGACAAGGATTGCTGTCACGGCTTGTAGCGCGGTCACAGCGATCCGGCTTTCTTCCAGGCCAGGTAGCGCCCGACCAGCTCCGGCCCGAGATCGCCGGGGCGTGCATCGAGTACAGGCACTCCGCGGGCATGCAGGCGCTTGTGCAGATTCTCGCGGATACACAGGTAGTCCTGCGCGCCGCAGTAGTCCAGGGCATCTTCAAGGGTCTGTACCGGGCGCAGGCGAAGCCGGTCCAGAATCTCCTCCCTGAGGCTCACCATCAGCACCTGATGTCGGCGCGACAGGCGTGTCAGCGCTGCGTGCAGGCCGGCGTCATCCTCATCACGCAGATTGCTCAGCACGATGACCAGTGCCCGCCGCTGCTGGCGGGCAAGCAGCCGTTCTACCGCCTCGCTGTAGTCGGCGGGGCGCTGAGTGGCCTGCAGATCGTAGACCGCGTTGAGCAGCACCCGTAGCTGCTGCTGGCCCTTGGCTGGCGCGATGTGCCGGGGGTTGTCGCTGGCAAAGGTGCAGAGCCCGACGGCATCGCCCTGACGCAGGGCGGCATAGGCCAGCAGCAGGCTGGCATTGAGCGCGTGGTCGAAATGGGTCAGCTCGTCATCCTGGCTGCGCATCCGGCGGCCGCAGTCGAGCAGCAGCATGATCTGCTGGTCGCGTTCGTCCTGGTATTCGCGGGCGATCGGCGTCCGGGTGCGGGCAGTGGCCTTCCAGTCGATCTGGCGCAGCGTGTCGCCCTCGCGAAACTCGCGCAATTGGTGAAACTCCAGCCCCAGGCCGCGGCGGGGTTGCGGGCGTACACCAAGGCGGTTCAGCCAGAGGTCGATGGCCTGCATGCCGGCGCCCTGCAGCTGGGCGAAGTCAGGATAGACCCGCGTCTCGTCGACCCGCTCCACGCGATGGCGGCGGCGCCAGAGACAGAAAGGGCTGGTCAGCCGGATATCGCAGCGCTCGAACTGAAAATGGCCGCGCTGAAGCGGGCGAAGGCGGTAGTGAAGCAGGCAGTGCTGCCCAGGTGGCAGGCGCAGTCCTTGTGGCAGCTGTTCGAAACGCATGCCATTTGGGACATGATCGAACAGCTCGATCTGCAGCGCGCGGGTATGGCGGTTGCGAACCACCAACTGCACGTCGCTCCAGTGTCCGAGCGGCAGATTGCCCGCCAGCTGCCGTTGTACGGCCGGAACGGGCAAACGCCGCAGGGCGAGGGCATCGAACAAAGCAAACCCGAAGAGGGCCAGCAGCGCCCCCCACCATGCGCTGTGCCAGCTGTCGGCCAGCGCTACATCGAGCGCGGCGCAGACGCCAAGCGGCAAAGCCAGCAGCGCCAATGCGCCCAGCGCAGCGAGGAGACGGCGAGACGGTGTCATGCGCGCGGTGCCGCCACCTGGTCGAGCAGCTGCTGCAGAACCTGATCGACGGCGACTCCCTCGATGTCCAGCTCGGCGGAGAGTCGTACGCGATGGCGCAGCACGGCCGTTGCACAGGCCTTGACGTCGTCCGGCGTCACGAACTCGCCGCCGCGCAGCAGCGCCCGTGCGCGGGCGCCGCGAACCAGTGCGATCGATGCGCGCGGCCCGGCCCCCAGCGTCAGTCCCGGCCAGCTGCGGGTACTGCGCACCAGGCGTACGGCATAGTCCAGTACCTGATCGTCCAGTGGCAGCTCACTGGCGATTTTCTGCAGTGCCAGCACATCGCGCGGCTGTACCAGCTGGCGCAGGGCGCTGACATCGAGCATGTCGGCACGTGCCGAACGGGTGACCTGACGCACCAGCTCCAGCTCTTCCTCGGCCTGCGGATAGTCCATGCGCAACATCAGCATGAAGCGGTCGAGTTCGGCTTCGGGCAACGGGTAGGTGCCTTCCTGCTCGATGGGGTTCTCCGTGGCCATGACCAGGAAGGGCTGGGGTACGGGCAGCGCCTTGCCTTCGAGAGTCACCTGACGCTCCTGCATCACCTCGAGCAACGCTGCCTGGGTCTTGGCGGGCGCGCGGTTGATTTCGTCTGCCAGCAGCAGATGGGCGAACACCGGCCCCTTGCGCAGCTTGAACTGCTCGCTTTGCAGGTCGTACACGGCGTGGCCAGTGATGTCGCTGGGCATCAGGTCTGGCGTGAACTGAATGCGCGAGAATCCGCCACCGAAGCAGTGCGCCAGAGCGCGTACCAACAGCGTCTTGCCCAAGCCGGGCACGCCCTCGATCAGTACATGGCCACCAGCGATCAAGGCAATCAGCACACCGTCGATGACCTCGTCCTGGCCGATCACCGCCTTGTGCAGTTCGTCGCGCAGGGCCTGGGCCAGCTGACTGGCTCGCATGCGCTGACTGCTTGGATTGCTGTTCGAGGCGGGACTGCTGGATTCGGGGGTGTATTCGCTCATAGCGCATTCCTGAGGGTTTGCAGGTGGGTCACCTGCCGGGTGAATTCAACCGCTGACATCCGTTGCGCAGGCCGTGGTTGCATGGCCGCCTCGATGCTGGCGACCGGCATGTTGCTGAGGCGCGCGAGCACGGAGCGCTGTGCAGGCTCGGTAAGCCGGTCAAAGCCGGGATGGTGAAGATTGGCCCTGCGCCGGATGTCGTGCTGCAGGTTCTGCAGCAGGCCATGTTGGCGACCGTGACGAAGCAGGAATTCTGCCGTACCGCGCAGGTGCTCCTGCAGCTGGCGGCGGGCGTGACTGGCCGGCGGTTGCAGCGGGCCGAAGCGCTGGCCGACGTGCCAGAGCCCGAGCAGGATGAGCAGGCCGAGAATGACCAGCAGCTCCGGGAAGTAGCGGCGCAACTGCGTGAACAATCCGTCATGCTCGCTGCGGTGCACCAGCGTCACTGCGCTGTCCTGGGTCAGGTACCAGAGCAGCCAGGCATGGTCGTACTTGCCGATGTTGCGGTTCTGCCAGAGCCAGCTGTCGGTCAGTGCGGTGATCAGCCCATCGCCATGTTGCAGCTGCAGCATGTGGGTGGCGCCGGCGCTGTTGGCCCAGGCGTGGGCGCGATTGTCGGCGTCGTACAGGTGATAGTCGGTATCGAAGGCCAGGTAGGCCGGCGCAGTCTCGTTTTCCAGATAGAGCTTGGTTAGCTGAGGATGATCGTCGGCGGTACCCTGGACGGAAGCGCGTGCGCTTTCATCGTCCAGATCCTCGGCCTGGTACTGCTGGATATTCAGGCGGTCGAGCAGCAGATCGCCGCTCTTGCCCTCCTGCTCATCCCAGATTCGCTCGGCGACCACGACCAGGTGACCGCCAGCTGCGGCCCACTCCAGCAGGCGATCGGTTTGTCGCGGCGTCAGGTTGCGCCGGTCGCCGAGCAACAGCAGGGTCTGACCACGGCTCGGCAGGGTCTCGAGGCCTGCCGAACTCTCGAGCTGAGTCACCGGCAGGTCGAGAGAGCGCAGGAACAGTTCGGCGGCGAGATAAGTATTGCGCTGTGCTTCAGGAGACGGGCCGTGTTCGACCACCTCCTCATATGGCTGCAGCTTGGCAAACAGCCAGCTGGCCGCGAGCGCGACGAGCACCACGAAGGCCGCGATCAGCAGGCGCGAACCAAGCCGGCTCATGTCGGCCTCGCCGTCGAAAACAGGGCACGCCACTCGGCGCAGAGTCTGTCGCGTACAGTCTCGTCCGCATCCTGATGTCCATAGGCCTGGCGCTGCCAGTGCTGGGTGACGCACTCGGCGAACCGCACCAGCTGCGGCTGAGCCAGTCGGTGCACGGCGGCCAGTACCTCACCTTCCGTGTGCGCAGTCTTGAGCGGCAGCCGGAACTCATGCAGCAGGATGCTGAGCAGGCCGCGGTAGAGTAGTGCGAGCGCGGCTCTGGGGTTTTCGCTCCAGAGTCGCTCAGCCTCGCCAGCGACATCGCTCGGCAGGCTTTCCGGGGCGACGTCCAGGCCGAACATCTGCGTTGGGCTCGGGTTGTGCGCTCGGGTCGGTATTCGACTCCGGCCCGCGAAGGTGCGCAGCCAGTCGCGATAGCGCCAGCACAGCAGCACGACCAGAATCGCCAGCGCGCTCCACAGCAGCACCTCCAGCACCTGCGCCAGATGTTCGAGGCTGCGCCAGAAGGAGCCGCCTTTCAGCAGGTTTTCGATCAGGCGTGCCAGCGTGCCGGTTTCTTCCGCCTGGTCGGCATCGCCCAGACGCCAGCGGGTAACCGTTTCGCGGTGCTGGAAGGGCGGCTGATCCAACAGCTCGCCGATGCGCTGGCGCGAGGCCTCGCTGGTCAGAGGTTGATTGAGCAGCCTGTCGCTGTCCGGGCCGGGCGAAGCGCTGTCCGTAGCGGTTTCGGCAGCTGCCCAGGCGGTGCGCTCGGCCGGGACGAGCAAAAGACTGCAGGCAAGTGCAAGCAGCGGCAGAGTACCGAGCAGGCGCTGGCGCAGCTTGCGAAAAGTCAGCTCGATGTCCCACGCCTCCAGATGGGTGCGGCGATTGAGGTATAGGCTGAATCCGCAGGCAACGTAGACCGGTTCCCAGATGATCAACAGCAGCGCATAGAGCAGGTTGGATAGATGCTCCAGCCAGAGCCATTGCGCGCTGAGTCCGAGCAGATCCTCCCAGTTCCAGCTTTGCACCAGCTGGGCGGGCAGCATGAGGTAGAGCAGCCCCAGCAGGCCGAGCCAGAGGGCGCCCTCCAGATGCACTCCGACCACGGTCAGCCAGCTTGCGGCGCGCCCGCCACGTCGACCGAGCGTCACCAGTCGCTGTCTGCGGGCGTTGCCGTCGAGCCCTTCGAGTTGTTGAACCGGCAGGTCGAAGCTTCGCGTCATGCTCAACCGACGCCAGGTGAGGCTGGCGAACCATTGAGGGCGCCACAACCCGGGGACCGCTTTCAGGCTCTCTCCGAGGCTGGGTGTTTCGCCGAACAGCGCCCTGGAAAGGATGAACAGCGGCAGTCGTTCGTACAGCGGCTTCAGCCACCAGAACAGCAGCAGTGCCAGGCTCGGGTGCTGCCACAGCAGCAGGCTGAGCACGGCGAAGACAGGCAGCGTGACGGCGGCCCAGCCCGCCATCAACAGAGGTGCATGGCGCCTGGCGAGCTGCGTGCCGAGGTCGATCGCTTCCCATGGGGTGCGAGGGCGGATCGCGACGTTGGCTTCAGTCAGCTGCATGACGGCTGCGTCCGGCGAGGGAGAAATAAGCGGCGACGAGCAGCCAGAGCAATGCGCCGACGATGAACTTGATCATCGGTGAACTCATCGTCATGGACGACCAGTACGCCTCGACAAAGGCAGCGATCAGCAAGAGCACGATAGCTCCAGCGACCAGGCGGATAGCCTGTCGGGCAGACTGGCGCAGGGCATCGCCGCGTGTCATTCGACCCGGCGCCAGCAGCGCCACGCCCAGTTGCAGGCCCGCCGCGCCAGCGAGGGTAATGGCGGTCAGCTCGAATGCACCGTGGCCGATGACGAAGGACCAGAACGGCAGGTGATAGCCGATACCGCTCAGGTGGCCTGCCACGGCGCCGATGGTCAGGCCGTTGAACAGCAGGAAGAACAGCGTGCCAAGGCCGAACAGCAGGCCACTGGCGAAGGTCTGGAAGGCGATGCCGATGTTGTTCATCACGTAGTAGCCGAACATCAGCCAATCGTCGCCGGCACCTCGTTCGGCAAAGCGCCCCAAGCGGCTGGCGTCCGGATCGTACATCTGCTCCATCTGCGCGACCTGGTCGGGTGGCAGGATGCTGTAGACCAGATCAGGGAAGGCGTAGACCAGTGCAGCCATGCCGAGCAGGCTGCCGTAGAACAGCAGGCTGGCCGCCAGCAGGTAACGCCATTGTTCGCGGACCGACCGGGCGAAGCCGCCAGTGATGAAGCCCAGCAGCCGGCCAAGCAGGGTACTGTGGTGCCGGTAGAGCTGCTGGTGACCACGCAGGGCCAGCTGATGCAGCTGATCGATCAGCTGGCCGCTGTAGCCACGCGATTCGGCCAACGCCAGATGCCGGCAAAGCTGACGGTAGGCGGAAGGGAACGCGTCCAGCGAAGGCTCGTCCAGCGGCCGACCCCGTTCGAGCAGATCGAGCTGCGCGGTCAATGCCAGCCAAAGCTGCTGATGCTGACGTTCGAATTCGGCCTGTTTCACGTTGCCCCCATCAGCGCGCGGGCAATTCCCTGGATAGTTCGCTCGGCGTCCTCAGGCGTCGTTGCGAGCGGCTCGGCGAGGATCGCGGCGAGTTCGCGGCGACGGTCCGGGGACAGGCTGGCCTGGCGCTCGGCGAAGGAAATGAGTGCTCGTTGCTCGTCAAGGCTGAGGCCGACCGGTGGCGCCACCGGTTCGGCCGGCGCAAGCGCAGGACGTTCGGCAGGCTTTTCCTGATAGACGACCAACGTGCCGGCTGCGATATCACCAAGTCGCTTGAATGCCGGATGTCCGAGGCAGCTGAGAGCCCCGAGGAAATAGCCGAACGGCAGCAGGTCGACGAAACGCAACAGATTGCGCGTCAGCGAAGAGGCCCAGCCCACCGGCGTGCCGTCGTCGTGCACGACGCGCAGGCCCAGCCAGTGCTTGCCGGGTGTGCGCCCCTGGTTCAGCACCTCGAAGAGCACCATGTACCACCACTGCACCAGAAATAGCAGCAGCGCGCCGAGCCCCATCCCGAACTTGCCCAGCAGGCCCAGGCTGATAAACAGCGCTAGCAGTATCGCGCCGCGAATCGCCAGATCCACGGCGAAGGCCAGCGCGCGAGGAACGAGACCGGCAGGCCGCAACAGCAGGTCAACGCCTTCTGGCGTTTCCACGCGCAGGCGATTGTCCAGCAGCGGTGATCGAGCGAGAGTCGGGAGCAAGAGATAAGGTCGTCCAGGTGCAGGCTAGGGCGATGCTATGCGCCAAGCGTGCCGGCGGCAATCTACGAGACGGTGCGTGAGGCGCGATTATGGCCAAATGCCTGCGTCGATGTCGGATGTCGTTCGCAGAGTTGTCGTCGCGGGTGTCGTCGCTGCGCCAGCGGCCGCTGGCGCGTTGCAGGCGTGAGGGCTGTTAGACTGCTGCGCGCCGATCGAGAAGGACCCTCCCGTGACTCCAAGCATTTTCTGGTACGACTTCGAAACCACAGGGATATCGCCCAGCCGCGACCGACCGATGCAGGTGGCGGGTATTCGCACCAACGAAGCACTCGAGGAAGTTGGCGAGCCGCTGAATCTTTATTGCCGTCTCAGTGACGACATCCTGCCCCATCCGGCGGCGTGCCTGGTTACCGGAATCACGCCGGCAACATTGCAGCAGCAAGGGCTAAGCGAAGCGGAGTTCGTTCGCCGTCTGCATGAGGAGTTGGCTACCCCGGGTACCTGTGTCGCTGGCTACAACAGTCTGCGCTTCGATGACGAGGTCACACGCTACAGCCTCTATCGAAACTTCTATGATCCTTACGCGCGTGAATGGCAGGGCGGCAACAGCCGCTGGGACCTGATCGATCTGGTGCGCACGGCTTATGCGCTACGTCCCGAAGGGTTGGTGTGGCCGGAGGAGGACGGGCGAGTGACGCTCAAGCTCGAACGCTTGAGCGCTGCCAACGGGCTGGAGCATCTGAACGCCCATGACGCGCTGTCCGATGTGCGCGCCACCATCGCGCTGGCCAGGCTCATTCGCCAGCGCCAGCCACGTCTGTATGAGTACCTTTTCAATTTGCGCCGCAAACAGGCAGTGCTGGATCAGATCACCCTGCTCGAGCCGCTTGTGCATGTCTCGGGGCGCTTCGCCGCAGGCCGCCACTTCCTGTCGATAGTTCTGCCGTTGGCCTGGCATCCGCGCAATCGCAATGCGCTGATCGTCTGCGATCTGCAGGCCGAAGTGGAGCCGCTCTGGCAGGAAAGTGCACAGACGTTGCGGCAGCGCCTCTACACGCGTCGCGAGCAGCTTGGCGAGGGTGAGCTGCCGGTGCCCTTGAAACTGGTGCACATCAACAAGTGTCCGGTGCTGGCGCCGCTCAAGGTGCTGCGCGAAGCCGACGTCCGGCGTTTGGCTCTGGACCTGTCGCTGTGTCATGAGCGGGCGGCGCTGTTGCGCGAGCGACGGCACGTCTGGGGCGATAAGCTGGCCGGGATCTATGCCGAGGAAGGCTTTGGTGGCAGCGACGATCCGGAGCAGCAGCTGTATGACGGCTTTCTCGGCGAGCGAGACCGGCGCCTGTGCGAGCAGATACGTGGGCTCAGGCCAGCCGAATTGGCCAGGCACCCGTGCCGCTTCGAAGATGTGCGGTTGGAGGCATTGCTGTTTCGCTATCGCGCACGCAACTTTCCCGAAGGGTTATCCGTGCAGGAGCAATCGCAGTGGAGGTCGTTCTGTCAGCAGCGGCTGAGCGATGCGGCACATGGCGGGCCGAATACCCTGGCGCAGTTTGAAACTGAAATTGCGCGGCTGATGCCCACTATCACCGTGGCGCAGCAACAACTGCTGCAACAATGGCTCGAGTATGGCCGAGGGTTGGGCGAGCGTTATGGATTGCGCCTCTGACGTCGTCAGCTGTCCTTCCGGCAGTCCTGCTGCAACGCGGTCCTGGCAAGGCCTGAAATGAAAAACGCCGTTTCTCGATAAGCGCATCGAGAAACGGCGTTTCTATTAACCGTTATTGCTTAGCCCAGAAGAGTTGCCCAGCTTTCAACGGTGTCGGAACCCCACTGGGCTTTCCACTCTTTCAGCGTCTTGTGGTTGCCGCCTTTGGTTTCAATTACTTCGCCGCTATGCGGATTCTTGTACTGCTTCACGCGGCGAGCGCGCTTGCTGGTGGTAGGCGTCTTTGCAGCGCGCGGGCTCTTGCTGCTGCGCGAGGCATCCGGATCGAGCAGGGCGATGATGTCTCGCAGTGACTTCTGATATTCGCCCATGAGTTCGCGCAGCTTACCCTCGAACTCCAGTTCCTTTTTCAGCTTGTCATCTTCGGAAAGGGACTTCAGTCGCTCCTGAAGTTCCTTGATGGCCTCTTCAGTGGCGCGATACTCGTTGATCAGTGACATGTGGCTTCCTTGAGATAGGCTTGAACGCAAGTGTTGGCAATCATAGTCCTGCCGTATGCGCAAGTAAATATAGCCGGTTAAAAAAGCGGGATTACTATTTGAAGGGATATTTCACGTACGGACATGCGTCGAAACAACGGGTTAATGAATGTATGCCTGTTTAAATGGACAACTTTCTTGGTGTTTTCAGGCGGGGTACTGCCGGATGCCAATCTTCCGGGCGATGCAGCTCCGCGCTCGATGCTGCTAGTTGACGGAAACGTTGCCGTTAATGCGATGGCTGTGCTTTTGTCAGCTGGGCTAGAATGCCGCGTTTCCTTTGAGCCGGAGTAACCGTTAATGCGCACTTTCAGGCTGGTCATTGCCTGTCCAGATGGCGTTGGCATTGTCGCCAAGGTCAGCAACTTTCTCGCTACCTACAACGGCTGGATCACCGAGGCCAACCATCACTCCGATCATCAGAGTGGCTGGTTCTTCATGCGCCACGAGATCCGCGCGGATTCGCTACCCTTCGACCTGGACGGATTTCGTCACGCCTTTGCACCGATTGCCCGTGAGTTTTCCATGGAGTGGCGCATCACCGACTCCGAGCAGCGCAAGCGGGTCGTGCTGATGGCGAGCCGCGAGTCCCATTGTCTGGCGGATCTGCTGTATCGCTGGCACAGCGGCGAACTCGATTGCGATATTCCCTGCGTGATTTCGAACCACGATGACCTGCGCAGCATGGTCGAGTGGCATGGCATTCCGTATTTCCATGTTCCGGTCGATCCGATGAACAAGCAGGAGGCGTTCGCCGAGGTGACCAGACTGGTGCGCGAGCAGCGTGCCGACGCGATCGTGCTGGCGCGCTACATGCAGATCCTGCCGGCAGAGCTGTGCGACGAGTTCGCCCAGCGGGTCATCAATATCCATCACAGCTTCCTGCCGTCCTTCGTCGGCGCGAAGCCTTATCACCAGGCATCCTTGCGCGGCGTGAAACTGATAGGCGCCACCTGTCACTATGTCACCGAGGAGCTGGACGCCGGCCCGATCATCGAGCAGGACGTGGTGCGGGTCAGTCATCGCGACAGCATCGAGGACATGGTTCGGCTCGGCAAGGACGTGGAGAAGATGGTGCTGTCGCGCGGCTTGCGCTATCACCTTGAGGATCGTGTGCTGGTGCACAGCAACAAGACGTTGGTATTCAACTGACAGGGGGATGACGATGGCCGATCCGTTCGAGCGCGCCGCTGCCAAGGCACCGCCTATCATTGGTGGCGGCTGTACCCAGCGATACGATCCCGAGGCGCTGTCGTCCGAACTGGGCACCGACTTTCCCGAAGCCGAGGCGCTCTGGGCCGAGCTGCAAGCCGATCGGGAGCCCGTCGACGCGCACTGACGCGGCTGTTGCAGTGTGCGGGGAACGAGAAGGAGAGGGTTGATGATGGCTTCGAACGATCGGTTGGTACTCGGCGCCGAGGTGACCGGCGAGCCCAGCACTCAGTCCCTGCGACTGGCCAATCGGCACGGCCTGATCGCTGGCGCGACCGGCACTGGCAAGACCGTAACCCTGCAGCGCCTGGCCGAGCAATTCAGCGATGCCGGCGTTGCGGTTTTTGCCGCTGACATCAAGGGCGACCTCTGCGGTCTCGGTGCTGCAGGCGCGCCGCAGGGCAAGATCGCCGAACGCATCGCCAGCATGCCGTGGCTGCAGCACCAGCCGCGGGCCTATCCCGTCACCCTGTGGGATGTGCATGGTCGCAGCGGCCATCCGCTGAGAACGACTCTGAGCGAAATGGGCCCGCTGCTGCTCGGTAATCTCCTGCAGCTGACAGATAGTCAGCAGTCGGCGCTGTATGCGGCGTTCAAGGTGGCGGATCAGCAAGGCTTGCTGCTGCTGGATTTGAAAGACCTCAAGGCGCTGCTCGCCCATCTCAAGGCAGAACCCGAGCTGCTCGGCGAAGACAGTGCATTGTTCACCGGAGCATCATCCCAGGCGTTGCTACGGCGTCTGGCGACGCTGGAACAGCAGGGCGCCGAGGCGCTGTTCGGCGAGCCCGCGCTGCAGCTTGAGGATCTGCTGCGGCCTGCCGCTGATGGGCGTGGCCCTATCCATTTGCTCGATGCCAGTGTGCTGGTGCATGAGGCGCCAAAGGTGTACGCGACCTTTCTGCTCTGGCTGCTGGCCGAACTGTTCGAACAGCTACCGGAGCGCGGTGACGCGGACCGGCCGCTGCTTGCGCTGTTCTTCGATGAGGCGCACCTGCTCTTCGGCGATACGCCGAAGGCACTGCAGGAACGTCTGGTGCAGGTGGTCCGGCTGATCCGCTCCAAGGGGGTTGGCGTGTATTTCGTCACGCAATCGCCGAGCGATCTCCCGGATCAGGTGCTGGCGCAGCTGGGGCTGCGCATCCAGCACGGGCTCCGCGCATTCACCGTCAGAGAGCAGAAGGCGTTGCGCTCGGTGGCTGACGGTTTTCGCGCCAATCCGGATTTCGAGACGCTGGAGGTCTTGACGGAGCTGGGGATTGGCGAGGCGCTGGTCGGTGGGCTGGAGGAAAAGGGTATGCCGGCCATGGTGCAGCGAGTGGCGATCGCGCCGCCGCAATCACGCATCGGGCCATTGAGTGATGCGGAGCGTGCGGCGCTGATCGCCGGCTCTGCCCTGCGAGGTCATTACGACAAGCCTGTCGATCGGATATCCGCATACGAAATATTGAGTGATCGCGCCAGGCAGGCCAGCGAGCCGCAGGCGCAAAAGCCGAAGCAGGGCAGGGGGCGTGACGACATCGATCTGGGTGAGCTGGCCGGGCGAGTCGTGAAAAGTGCCCTGAGTCAGGCGGCTGGCCAACTGGGCCGACAACTGGCCAGGGGGCTGTTGGGCTCGCTACTGGGCGGTAAGCGCTGAATTAAAGAATTACTGCTGAGCTATCGGTGCAGCATCCTTATTGCGGTGCGCGGTGCTTCGACTGTCGTTTGGTTAGCGTTCAGGCTTGTGGTGCAGCCGAACTCTCGAACTCGGCACGTTTTTCCTGTTCGAGCTTCTCGAGTTCCTGTTGAAACACCTGATCTCTAAGCGAAGGTTTTTTCCGCCAGGGTTTACGCTCAGGCTCGCGTTCGGCGGCATAGGTCGTAATCTCGCCTCCGTAGACTTTCGTAAAACGCTGTGCCTGGCGTTCGAGTTCGGCGCGCAGTTCGTCTTTCGTCACGTAAGAGATCCTGTATTGAAACGATTGCTTGTAAGTTGCCTGGAATTGCGTAGTTGTAACTGAAGTTTGCCGGAGTTTTCCCGGTAACCGTGATTGTTATGACGTGATTCAATTGAAAAGGTTTGCGCAGAATGGGCGCAAGCCGGAGAAGCGAGGCGTAGTTCAAAAAAATAGGCGTGAACGTACATCGCTGTCCGTACGGAAATCAGCATCCGCGCCAAGCGAGTGAAAGTATGCCTGCTTTCGAGCAAGGCGGGCCAGGGGCATGGAAAAAGAAAAGCCCGCGATGTGCGCGGGCTTTTCACTATCGGTTGAATTGATCAACGGGCCACTTTGGCTTCGTTGCTCTGCTCCGCACGGCCATAAACATCATCGAAACGTTCGATGTCGTCTTCACCCAGATAGCTGCCGGACTGGACTTCGATGATCTCCAGCGGAATCTTGCCAGGGTTGGCCAGGCGATGTACCGAGGTGATCGGAATATAAGTCGACTGGTTTTCGGTGAGCAGGAAGGTCTTCTCGTTACATGTAACCTGCGCTGTACCGGAAACCACGATCCAGTGCTCTGCCCGGTGGTGATGCATCTGCAGTGACAAGCTGGCGCCGGGATTAACGCAGATACGCTTGACCTGGAAGCGGCCGCCCATATCCACCGAGTCGTACCAGCCCCACGGCCGGTAGACGGCACAGTGATTCTTGGTTTCGCTGCGGTCCTGGGCATCGAGCTTGCTCACCAGTTTCTTGACGTCCTGCACCTTGTCCTTGTGAGCGACCATCATGGCGTCCTTGGTTTCCACCACGACGACATCTTCCAGACCCAGCACGGTGACCAGTTTGCCGTTGCCGTGAACCAGGCAATTGCGCGTGTCTTCGGCGATCACATCGCCTTTGAGCACATTGCCGTTCTCGTCCTTTTCATGCACGTCCCAGATCGAGGACCAGGAGCCGACATCGCTCCAGCCCGCAGACATCGGCACCACGCAGGCAAGTTGCGTCTTTTCCATCACGGCATAGTCAATGGAGTTGTCCGGGCAGCAGGCGAAGGTCGCTGGGTCGATCAGCACTTCATCGCCATTCTTCACGCTGCGCTCGAGCGCTGCCCAGCAGGTGTCGTAAATGTCCGGGTCGTGCTTTTTCAATTCATCCAGGAAGACGCTGGCACGAAACAGGAACATGCCGCTGTTCCAGTAGTAGTCGCCAGATTCCAGATAGCTCTGGGCACGTGCCTCATCGGGCTTCTCGACGAACTGGGCGACGCGCTTGATGCCTTCTGGCAGGCCCGCATTGGCGTCCTGGCTGCCACGGATGTAGCCATAGCCCGTCTCGGGACGGGTCGGTGGGACGCCGAAGAGCACCATCTCACCGTTCTCTGCGGCGTTGGTCGCCAGTGCCAGGGAGCGCTGGAAAGCCTTCTGGTCTTCGATCACATGATCGGCCGGCAGGACCAGCAGCAGCTCGTCGCGGCCTTCTTCGATCAGCTTCATCGCGGCGATGCCGATGGCCGGCGCCGTGTTGCGGCCGAACGGCTCGAGCAGAAGGCCCTGGACTCCCAGTTTGCGCGCCGCCAGCTGCTCCTTGACGATGAAGCGATGGTCCTTGTTGCACACCAGCAGAGGCTGCTGCATACCGTCGAAGGCCAGGCGCTCGACGGTCTGCTGAAACAATGTCTGTTCACCGGTCAGGGCCAGGAACTGCTTGGGGAACGACTTGCGGGAAAGGGGCCACAGTCGGGAACCGCTGCCACCTGAAAGAATAACCGGGATCATAGTGCTCTCTCCTGAATCGTTTCGAAGGTCGTTCTACTTGTTCGTCGACGCCGGCCATCTGGCGGCGCCGGGGTTGTTCATCGAGGGAATCGCCGATCGCTCGGAGCGATAGCCGCTCGGTCCCGAGGCACCGCCTCGGGAATGGAATCTGCTGTCAGGTCTCAATGGCCGGCGTTGGTTGCGCCAGGACCGCTCAGGCCCGATGGCGCTGTGGTTGATTGCCGGTCAGAAATGTCGGCACGGCGAATCTCCGATGGCCGACGGCACGACGAAGAGCGCCATCGTCGTGAGCGATGCGTGATGTCTGCTGGTCGGCAAGGAGCGGTGCTGTTGCATGGCCGTAACCCTCTGTTCGTGCCTTGCTCGGCGTATGTCTGTCCGAATGCCGCGTTGGCACTGGTCGACGCCTCGGCCGTTGGCCTGATGTCTGGCAGTCTGGCTGCCCGAGGTTTCGCTCCTGTCGCAACCGTCATGCGACCGGAAGCGGAGCGAATTGCATGATTGGTGACCCAATGCACGTTCATGTGCGACGTCCCTTTCCACCTGGAATTGTCGGTACGCGCTTATGATTGCCGGCCATGCGCGATAGTTCCCGCGTGGACTGCCGTTGATCGGTGAGATTTTTCGAACGGTTTCAGCGGACGATGGCTGCTTAAGGGTGAGACCACGGCGGGCTTCGGTGCGCTGTCAGGCGCGGCGGGATGAGTTCGTGCTGCCCGTGCGGCGCCAACCGGCGGGTTGGCGCCGCGGCTACGGTTACTGCTGGTCGGTATCGCGCAGGAATACCAGATGGTTGGCCGAGGAATCGTCCGCGCTGAAGCGATAGCCCTCGTAATCGAACGCCGAGAGCTGTTCGGGCTTGGCAATACGTTCCTTGATCACCCAGCGTGCCATCAGGCCGCGCGCCTTCTTGGCATAAAACGAGATGATCTTGTACTGGCCATTCTTCATGTCCTTGAAATCGACATCGATGACCCGCGCATTCAGCGCCTTGCGCTTGACTGAACTGAAATATTCATTGGACGCCAGGTTCAGTAGAACATCGTCGCCCTGTTCGCGAAGGGCTTCGTTCAGCCAGTCGCTGATTCGCTCTCCCCAGAACGCGTATAGGTCCTTGCCGCGCGGGTTGACGAGCTTGGTGCCCATTTCCAGCCGATAGGGCTGCATCAGGTCGAGTGGACGCAGCAGACCGTAGAGCCCCGAAAGCATGCGCAGATGCTGTTGGGCGAACAGCAGGTCGTCGTCGGTGAAATCGTCGACATTGAGCCCGGTGTAGACGTCGCCCTTGAAGGCCAGCAAGGCCTGTTTAGCGTTGTCCGGCGTGAACTCGGCGGTCCAGCTGCCGTAACGGGCCACATTGAGCGCAGCCAGCTTGTCCGAGAGGTGCATGAGTTCGCTGATCTGCGCTGGCGAATAGTCTCGAAGCAGTTCGATCAGTTGCTGCGAATGGTCGAGGTGCTGCGGCAGGGTGAAACGTTCGGTTATCGGTGGTGTTTCGTAATCGAGTGTCTTGGCTGGGGAAATCACCATCAGCATGTAGGGTCTCCTTTCTGATGGCGCGATTGTAGGGTGGTGACCCGAGCGGCTCCAGCTATGGATGCCATAGACGCGCTGTTGACCTTACCTGCATGACAAGGTGCAAGCTGTGGCATCGATTCGGGAGTTCGTATGACTGATTGCAATCACGCGCAATGGCAGCCGCCACACGACTACCGTCCTCTGGAACGCCGCGCGGAGCGGCAGACCTGGGGCGTGGTGCTGCTTACCGGGCTGACCATGGTGGTGGAGATAGTCGCCGGTTACTGGTTCAACTCGATGGCATTGCTGGCGGACGGCTGGCACATGGCTTCGCACATGGTCGCGATCGGTCTGTCTGCGCTTGCCTATCTACTGGCGCGACGCTACGCGACGGACCAGCGCTTCGCTTTTGGCACCTGGAAGATCGAGGTGCTCGCCGGCTTCGCCAGTGCGCTTCTGCTGGTAGTCGTGGCGCTGTTCATGATCGGCGAGTCGCTGCAGCGATTCTGGTCGCCTGCGGCGATCGGCTTCGATGAGGCGTTGCTGGTTGCGGTGATCGGCCTGCTGGTGAATCTGCTATCGGCCTGGCTGTTGCGTGATCAGCACGATCACGGTCACGGCCATAGCCATAACGAGCAGGACCATGCGCATGCACATGGGGCGTCAGGCAAGGACCTCAACCGTCATGCCGCCTTCATCCATGTGCTAACCGATGCCCTGACGTCGGTGGCGGCCATCGTCGCATTGCTGGGGGGTAAGTTGTTTGGCTGGGGCTGGCTCGATCCGGCCATGGGCATTGTCGGTGCCGTGTTGATTCTTGTATGGGCGCGTGGCTTGTTGCGGGATACGGCGATGGCGTTGCTTGATCGGGAGATGGATGACCCGCTCGTCGAGCAGGTTCGCGAAGCGTTGGAACGGGTGCCCGATACCGAAGTGACCGACCTGCACCTGTGGCGTGTAGGACGTTCGCAGTACAGCTGCATCATCAGCGTGGTCACGCATCAGGGACATACCGCCGATCGCTACAAGGCCGCGCTGCAGCCCTTTACCCAGCTGGTGCACATCACCGCCGAGGTGAATCGCTGCGGCGAAAGCGCGCACCTTGATCGTCGACATTAACGCGTGAAAACGGAGTGAGCCAAGCACCTGCGGTCGATTCGTGAAAAAAACCGACATTCAACGGAAAAGTCTTTTGTCTGTCATAAGTTTTACGGTATTACCGAATCCAGACCGCCGAACCCTGCGACACAGGTGGCGGCTCCTGGGTAGCCCCGAATCCACTGGCTTCCCTCGTCCGCTCACCTCAATCGCACGGCGGTCACTCTGCGGCGGAGCGCGTATCCGCTTCGCTTCTGACCCTAGAAGAAGGTGATCGGTATGGATGACTACGGCAGATCCCGCGCGACCCAGCCCACGCTCTACGTCCTCGACACGAACGTTCTAATCCACGATCCCAATGCCTTGCTGAATTTCCAGGAGCACCAGGTCGCAATACCCATGACCGTGCTGGAGGAACTCGATCAGCTCAAGACCGGTAAGCACAGCGTGGCCGCCGAGTGCCGCCAGGCGATTCGTCTGATCGACAGGCTGCTGGGCGATGCCACGCCCGAGGAAGTCGAACTGGGTGTGCCGATCCAGCGTGGCAAAAGCGGGCCGTGCGGCAGCCTTTCGATTCTGATGAGCAAGCGCGGTGAATCCAGCGCGCTGCCAGAGGACCTGAACGACAACAAGATCATCAATCAGGTGGTCGAGCTGAGCAAACAGCGGCCCGGGGTGCCGGTGGTACTCGTCACGAAGGACATCAACATGCGCCTGAAGGCGCGGGCCTGTGGCGTGGCGGCGGAGGACTACCATACCGACCAGCTGGTCGACGATGTCGGACAGCTTTCGCCGGGCTATCACAGCGTCACCGGCTCGTTCTGGGATCGCGTGAGCAAGGTGGAAACCCATCAGGGGCACGGACGTACCTGGCATCGGGTGCAGCTAACCGACAATCTACCGGCCGTCCATATCAACGAGTTCATCATCGACGAACAGGGCTTCGTGGGGTGGATCAAGGGCATCAAGGCCGATGAGCTGCTGCTGCTCGACCTGCACCAGGAGCCGCTGCTGCATCAGGAAGCCTGGGGCCTACGCCCGCGTGACATTCATCAGGCGCTGGCATTGTTCGCGCTGCTCGATCCGGATATTCATCTGGTCAACCTGTCCGGTGCCGCCGGCTCGGGCAAGACCATTCTCGCGCTGGCTGCAGCCATCGAGCAGACCGTGGTCAGCAAGCGCTACCGGCGCATCATCGCCACCCGCAGCGTCCAGGGGCTGGACGAGGACATCGGCTTCTTGCCCGGCACCGAGGCCGAGAAGATGGAACCCTGGCTGGGGGCGATCACCGACAACCTCGAGGCGCTGCACATGGAGGACGAGAACACCCACGGCAGCATCGACTACATCCTGCAAAAGGTGCCGCTGCAGTTCAAATCGCTGAACTACATCCGCGGGCGCAGTTTCCAGCAGAGCCTGATCCTGATCGACGAATGCCAGAACCTCACGCCGCACCAGATGAAGACCATCATCACCCGTGCCGGCAACGGTTCGAAGGTGGTGTGTCTGGGCAACCTGGCGCAGATCGATACGCCCTATCTGTCCGCTACCAGTTCCGGATTGACCTACCTCACCGAACGCTTCAAGGACTTCTCCCACGGCGTGCATATCACCCTGCAGGGCGTGCCGCGCTCGGTACTGGCCGAATACGCCGAAGCGCACATGTAGAGGGCTCGAGGCTGGCGATGCCCGGAGTACCTCTTACGAGGCGGGTCCATCGCCGGCGGCTGGGGTAGACTCCTGATTTTTAGCTCAGGAGCGCCAAATGCTCACCCATCTCGATTCGCAAGGCCGCGCCAGCATGGTCGACGTCACCGACAAGGCCGTGACGGCGCGCGAGGCCGTAGCGGAGGCACGCGTGCGCATGCTGCCGCAGACCCTGCAGATGATTCAGCAGGGTGGCCATCCCAAGGGCGACGTATTCGCCGTGGCACGCATCGCCGGCATCCAGGCGGCGAAGAAAACCCATGAACTGATTCCGCTCTGTCACCCGTTGCTGCTGACCAGCATCAAGGTCGAACTGCAGGCCGATGGTGACGACAGTGTATTGATCCGCGCGGCCTGCAAACTGGCGGGCCAGACGGGCGTGGAGATGGAGGCGCTGACCGCTGCGAGCGTCGCCGCATTGACCATCTATGACATGTGCAAGGCCGTGGACCGCGGCATGGTGATCGAAGGGGTGCGGTTGTTGGAAAAACTCGGCGGCAAGAGCGGACATTGGCAGGTGCAGGCATGATTTCGATTCAGTTCTTCGCCCGATATCGGGAAACCCTCGGCAGCGATGGCGAGCGCCTCCAATGGGATGAGTCGCTCGGCAGCGTGGATGACGTCCGCCGACATTTGTTGGCGCGCGGCGGCGTCTGGGAGGTGCTCGGCGAGCAGAACCTGATGTGCGCGCGCAATCAGGAACTGTGTGGCCTAGAAGAAGCCGTTGCCGATGGCGACGAGGTGGCGTTCTTTCCTACCGTGACCGGAGGTTGAGCATGGCGGTTCGTGTTCAACAGGCCTCGTTCGATCCCGGCGCGGAGCTTAACGCGCTGCACGCCGCCAACCTGGGCATCGGTGCGGTGGCCGGCTTCGTCGGCTATGTGCGTGACTTCAATGACGGACAGGACGTGGCCGGCATGTTTCTCGAACATGCCCCCGGCATGACGGAGAGGGCGCTGGAGAAGATCGTGCAGGAGGCCGAGCATCGCTGGCCACTGCTGCGCCTGGATGTGCTGCACCGCGTTGGATCGCTGGAGCCTGGCGAGCCGATCGTGTTCGTCGGTGCGGCCAGTGCCCATCGCGACGCCGCCTTCGACGCCTGTCGTTTCGTCATGGACTACCTGAAAACGCGCGCGCCGTTCTGGAAGAAGGAAAGCACCGCGGCCGGGCCACGCTGGGTCGAGGGCCGTGCCAGCGATCAGCTGGCAGTCGAGCGCTGGAACGAGAAGAGCTGAGCCTTCAGTTGAAGGTGATGTACATCTTGAAGGCCAGCGTCGAGAACATGGTGAGGATGCCGAGGCTCAGCAGTCCGACGCCCCATTGTTTGTCCCGGTAGTTGAAGCCCACGCAGAGCAGGACAAAACCGACGACGATGAGGGTCAATAACCAGTGCATGCTGTCCATCGGTGATCCTCCTGATTCGATACCTGGGTACTACTTTAGTCGCTTCGAGTCAGAAGCGGCCTGACCCAGGTCATCGGTGCCAGGCGACCGGCTCGCCTGGGCAGGCTCCGGGCAGCAAGGGGTTCAGCGCGAGCGGGGGACGGGCGCAAGCAGTTCCGCCGGCGGCATCTCGCACTGGATCTTGCGGCCGATCAGTGCCTCGATGGGCGGCAGAGCGAAGGCGTCGTCCTCGCCAGCGAAGCTGATGGAGGTGCCGCTGGTGCCGGCGCGGCCGGTCCGGCCGATGCGGTGCACGTAATCGTCCGGGTCTTCCGGCAGGGTGAAGTTGATCACATGGCTGATGCCATCGACGTGAATGCCGCGACCGGCGACGTCGGTGGCCACCAACACGCGAATCTTGCCCTCGCGAAAGCCCTCGAGCGTGCGGATGCGCTTGTGCTGCGGGACGTCGCCGGACATCTGCGCGGCGCTGATGCCATCTTTGGTCAGGCGCTCCTCGATGCGTCGGACTTCGTCCTTGCGGTTGGCGAATACCATCACCCGCGTCCAGTCGTTCTGGGTAATCAGGTTGTACAGCAGCTTGTACTTGTCGCTGCCGGCTACGGCGTAGACGTGCTGCTCGACGGTATCGCTGGCGACGTTCTCCGGTTCGATCTCGACCACGGCGGGGTTGGTGGTCCATTGCTGTGCCAGGTTCATCACGTCGTCGGTGAAGGTGGCGGAGAACAGCAGGGTCTGACGTTCGCTCTTGGGCGGGGTCTGCCGGATGATCTGGCGGACCTGCGGGATGAAGCCCATGTCGAGCATGCGGTCGGCCTCGTCGAGGACCATCACCTCGACCATGTCCAGGTGCACCTCACCGCGCTGGTTGAAATCCAGCAGGCGGCCGGGGGTGGCAACGAGGATGTCGCAGTAACGCGATTCCAGCTGTTTGAGCTGCTTGTCGAAATCCATGCCGCCGACAAAGCTCATCACGTTGAGGCCGGTGTACTTGGTCAGGTCCAGCGCATCGTTGGCGATCTGCACCACCAGTTCGCGAGTCGGAGCGATGATCAGTGCGCGTGGCTCGCCCATGTAGCGGTCTTTCGGTGGCGGCGTCTCGAGCAACTGGGTAATGGTGGAAATCAGAAATGCGGCGGTCTTGCCCGTGCCGGTTTGGGCGCGACCGATGGCGTCCCTTCCAGCGAGTGTGTAGCCGAGCACCTGAGCCTGGATCGGCGTGCAATAAGGGAAGCCCAGGTCGTGAATGGCGTGCATCAGCTCTGGTGCGAGCTTGAAGTCATGGAAGCGGGTCTTGCCTTCGGCCGGTTCGACCACAAAGTCTTCCAGCTTCCAGGCCGGGGCGGCGGGTTTGGGCGGTTTGCTGCTGCGCTGGCGGCGTGGCTTTTCAGCGGTGCGCTGGGTGGCCTGCGGCTTGGGTTGGGCTTCGTTCGTCGCGACCTGCTGGGTCACGGGGTCGGTTTGCCGTTCGTGGCTGGCAGATGCGGCGCCAGTCGTTGTGGCGGCCCGCTCGTCCGGGGCCTTGCCAAAGATTTTCTTGAGTGCTTTGAGCACGGTCTTCTCGTCGTCGAAATGGGAAAGAATCGCGCGTCAGTGTAATGCAAGACGCAAATGTGGCGAAGCCTCCCGCCTGGCACGGGCGGCCGACGTGGTAGGCGGTCGGACGATGGCAGGTGTGAAGCGGCGCGCTGCCACGGATAGTCGCACGTCCAGCTTCCTCTGATGCGCCTGGTCAGCCAAGACGTTCAGCGAGCCAGGCGCCGATGTCGCGAATTTCCTCCGGCAGCACTTCATGGCCCATCGGATAGTCGTGCCACGCCGCGGTGACGCCTGCGTCCTGCAGGGTCTGAAAGGCGGCGCGGCCCATCGCCATAGGCACGACATCGTCGCGGCTGCCGTGCAGGCACAGTACCGGATACTGCAGTGCGGCAGGGGCGAATGCCGACGGCTCGGTAAAGGTGGGCGCGTAGGTCGAAAGCGCGATGACGCCGCCCAGCGGTCCCTGCCAGCGTAGAAACGCTGTGTGCAGGACGACCGCACCGCCCTGGGAGAAGCCGGCCAGGAAGATGCGTGCCGGATCGATCCCGGCATCGCGTTGCGCCTCGAGCAACGAGATGACCTGTTGTGCTGAAGCTTCCAGCTGGTCACGGTTGATCGCGCGGGCCGGGCTCATGGCAAGGATGTCGTACCAGCTTGGCATGCTCCAACCACCGTTGATGGTCACCGGACGCGTCGGCGCCTGTGGCAGGACGAAGCGCGTGCTAGGCAGCCGTTGTTGCAGGGCTTCGGCAACCGGCAGGAAGTCGTAACGGTCGGCGCCCAGTCCGTGCAGCCAGATGACGCAGGCGTCGGCGCTGTTGGACGGCTCGAGAATCAGCGGGGTAGTCATGGATCGGCTCCGGTCTGGGTACGGTTGCCTCTTCTTGGGGCGCTCTGTCCGCCGCCAGTGAGGAAATAGCGCGAGGTTACCCGCTACGGCGTGACGTTAGAACCCGCGGTGGTACGTCGGCGGGCGTTCCCGGCGAACTGGTACGCCGCTTGCTTTGTGCTGCCTGCTCTTAAGGGATCGGCCTACAGGGGCGAGTCGAGGCAATGACAAACAACGTTGCCGTTCATCCATGGGCGGCTAGACTCAGGTCAGGCTGGCACCGCTTCGTTTGGCCCGTTGGTACATCGAAGTGGTTCATGGCCCGAACCCGAGAATAAGAAAGCAAACTGGAGGTTTCGATGATTAGGGTGAAATCCACACTGGCTGCGCTGGGTGCTGCGTCACTGCTGGGTATGAGCGGGTTGGCGCAGGCAGGGGCGACCCTCGATGCGGTGCAGAAGAAGGGATTCGTGCAGTGCGGCATCAGCGATGGCCTGCCAGGGTTTTCGTTCGCCGACGCCAAGGGCCAGTACCAGGGGCTCGATGTTGATGTCTGTCGAGCAGTCGCCGCCGCACTGTTCGGCGACGCGAGCAAGGTCAAGTACAGCCCACTGACCGCCAAGGAGCGCTTCACCGCGCTGCAGTCGGGCGAGGTGGACATGCTGTCGCGCAACACCACCTGGACCAGCTCGCGAGATGCAGCGATGGGGTTGAATTTTACCGGCGTGACCTACTACGACGGGCAGGGCTTCCTGGTAAACAAGGAACTCGGCGTCAAGAGTGCCAAGGAGCTTGATGGCGCGACTGTCTGCATTCAGGCCGGCACCACCACGGAGCTGAATCTCTCCGACTATTTCCGCGCCAACGGCCACAACTACACCCCCATCACCTACGACACCTCCGATGAAAGCGCCAAGTCGCTGGAGTCCGGGCGCTGCGACGTGCTCACCTCTGACCAGTCCCAGCTCTATGCCCAGCGCATCAAGCTGGCGAAGCCTGATGACTATGTCGTATTGCCTGAGGTGATATCCAAGGAGCCCCTCGGCCCGGCGGTTCGCCAGGGCGATGAGGAGTGGTTCGATATCGTGCGCTGGACGCTGTTCGCCATGCTCAATGCCGAGGAACTGGGGGTCACTTCGGCAAACGTCGAGGAGAAGGCCAAAAGCACCAAGAATCCGGACGTTGCCCGCCTGCTGGGTGCCGAAGGTGAATATGGCAAGGACCTGAAGCTTCCGAAGGACTGGGCGGTACAGATCATCAAGCAGGTCGGTAACTATGGCGAGATCTTCGATCGCAACGTCGGTGCCGGCAGCGAGCTGAAGATCGAACGCGGCCTCAATGCCCTGTGGAACAACGGCGGCGTGCAGTACGCCCCGCCGGTACGTTGAGCGAGCGGGGCCGGCTATACCGGCTCCGTTACCAGAGGGAGAAGTATCACCGGTGCGCACAACGCGCCGGTGATGCGGTATGAGGACATTCGATGCGAACCATCGACAATCCCCGCCCGGCGGGCGGATCGCTTCTGCATGATCCGCGAGCGCGGGCCTGGCTATTTCAGATTCTGGCCGTCATCGCCGTGGCGGCATTCGGTTGGTACCTTTTCCATAACACCCAGACCAATCTCGCCCATCGCGGCATCACCTCCGGCTTCGGCTTTCTCGACAACGCCGCCGGCTTCGGCATTTCCCAGCACCTGATCGACTACAGCGAGAGCGACAGCTACGGTCGCGTATTCTGGGTCGGGCTGCTCAACACCCTGCTGGTCAGCGTGATCGGGATATTCCTGGCCACGATCATGGGCTTCATCCTCGGCGTGGGGCGGCTCTCGAGCAACTGGCTGATCCGCCAGCTGGCGACGCTCTACATCGAGATATTCCGCAATATCCCACCATTGTTGTTGATCTTCTTCGTCTATTTCGCAGTGATCAGCCCATTGCCCGGGCCACGCAACAGCCTGAGCCTGTGGGACGCCGTATTCGTCAACAACCGTGGCGTGCAGATGCCGGCACCCAGCGCCTCCGAGGGTTTCTGGGCGTTCTGGCTGGCGCTGTTGGTGGCGTTGGCCTCGGTGGTCATGCTCAGCCGTTGGGCCCGCGTCCGACGCCATGCCACAGGCCATACGTTTCCGGTGTTCTGGACCAGCCTCGGGCTATTTCTCGCCATTCCCTGGCTGGTGACGCTCGTTGCCGGGTCGCCGTTCAGCTGGGAAGTGCCCGAGTTGCAGCGCTTCAATATCCGTGGTGGCTGGGTGGTGATTCCCGAGTTGGTCTCGATCGTCGTGGCGCTGTCGGTCTATACCGCTGCATTCATCGGCGAGACCGTGCGTGCGGGCATTCAATCGGTCAGCCATGGCCAGACCGAGGCCGCCGCGTCCCTCGGCCTGCGTCCGGGACAGGTGCTGCGGTTGGTCATCGTGCCGCAGGCGCTGCGGGTCATCGTGCCGCCCCTGACCAGTCAGTACCTGAACCTGGCGAAGAACTCGTCGCTCGCGGCGGCGATCGGCTATCCGGACATGGTCTCGCTGTTCGCCGGCACGGTGCTCAACCAGACCGGGCAGGCGATCGAAACCATGGCCATCACCATGAGCGTCTATCTGGCCATCAGCATCAGCATTTCGCTGCTGATGAACTGGTACAACAAGCGCATTGCGCTGATCGAGCGGTGAGCGCATGACCATTCATACCTTCAAGCCCGACCTGCCGCCACCGACCATCAGCATCGGTGCGTTGGGCTGGTTGCGGGCCAATCTGTTCTCCAGCTGGCTCAACACATTGCTGACGCTGGTCGGTCTGTATCTGCTGTGGCTGATCGTGCCGCCGGTGCTCGAATGGGCAATCTTCAAGGCTGACTGGACCGGCGAAACCCGCGCCGATTGCAGCCGCGAGGGCGCCTGCTGGGTGTTCGTGCAGGCTCGCTTCGGCCAGTTCATGTACGGCTTCTACCCCGTGGAGCTGCGCTGGCGCGTCGATGCGGCAGCCTGGCTGGCGATCATCGGCGCGGCGCCGCTGTTCCTGCGGCAGATGCCGCACAAGCTGCGCTACGGCCTGGGCTATCTGCTGGTCTATCCGCTGCTGGCCTACTGGCTGCTGCATGGCGGATTCTTCGGGCTGCAGACGGTGCCGACCAGTCAGTGGGGTGGGCTGATGCTGACCGTGGTGATCGCCGCGGTGGGCATTGCCGGCGCCTTGCCGCTGGGCATCCTGCTGGCGCTCGGGCGACGTTCGGACATGCCGGCCATCCGGGTGCTCTGCGTCACCTTCATCGAGTTCTGGCGCGGCGTACCGCTGATCACCGTGCTGTTCATGTCGTCGGTGATGCTGCCGCTGTTCCTGCCCGAAGGCATGAACCTCGACAAGCTGTTGCGGGCGATGCTGATGGTGGTGTTCTTCGAGGCTGCCTATATCGCCGAGGTGGTGCGCGGCGGCCTGCAGGCAATCCCCAAAGGGCAGTACGAGGCGGCCGCAGCGATGGGTCTGGGCTACTGGCGCAGCACGCTGCTGGTGATTCTGCCGCAGGCGCTGAAGCTGGTGATTCCGGGCATCGTCAACACCTTCATCGCCCTGTTCAAGGACACCAGCCTGGTGATCATCATCGGCCTGTTCGATTTCCTCAACAGCATCAAGCGCGCTACGGCGGACCCGGCCTGGCTGGGTATGTCCACCGAAGGCTACGTGTTCGCCGCGCTGGTGTACTGGATGTTCTGTTTCGGCATGTCCCGCTATTCCATGCGCCTGGAGCGCAAGCTGGACACCGGCCACAAGCGTTAGGAGTGAGATATGAATGATTCAATCGCGCAGGCCGGGCAGGCGAGCGAGCCGGTCATCCGCATGCAGGGCGTGCACAAGTGGTTCGGCCAGTTCCATGTGCTCAAGGACATCAACCTTTCCGTGCGACAGGGCGAACGCATCGTGCTGTGCGGGCCGTCCGGGTCGGGCAAGTCCACCACCATCCGCTGTCTGAACCGCCTGGAGGAGCATCAGCAGGGGCGCATCGTCATCAATGGTGTGGAGCTGACCAGCGATCTCAAGCAGATCGAGGCGATTCGCAGTGAAGTCGGTATGGTCTTCCAGCACTTCAATCTGTTTCCGCACCTGACCGTGCTGCAGAACTGCACCCTGGCGCCGATGTGGGTGCGCAAGCTGCCGCGCCGGCAGGCCGAGGAGATCGCCATGCATTATCTCGAGCGCGTGCGCATTCCCGAGCAGGCCAACAAGTTTCCCGGTCAGCTCTCCGGCGGCCAGCAGCAGCGGGTGGCGATCGCCCGGGCACTGTGCATGAAGCCGAAGATCATGCTGTTCGACGAGCCGACTTCGGCGCTCGACCCGGAGATGGTCAAGGAAGTGCTGGACACTATGATCGGTCTCGCCGAAAGCGGCATGACCATGCTCTGCGTGACGCATGAAATGGGCTTCGCCCGCACCGTGGCCGACCGGGTGATCTTCATGGACAAGGGCGAAATCGTCGAACAGGCCGAGCCGGAGGTGTTCTTCACCAACCCGGTGAACGACAGGACCAAGCTGTTCCTCAGTCAGATACTGCATTGAGAACTGCAGGCCTCCGAGCGAAACAGTCGCCCTGTTTCGGCATCCCGCCTGATCTCCGGTTGACATCGGTCATGGGCGGACGCCCGGCGATAGCCTGTAATCGTCGCATCCCATCGCGTCCGGGGCGTCGGCATGTCGAAGCGCAGAACCTGTGGTGTCATTCGTTCGCTACAGCTAGCAGTCGCCTGGCTGCTGGCGTGCGCGCTGGTCTCGGCACAGGCAGAGGCGCTCTGGACACCGGCGGACATTGCGCTTTCCCGTCATGTGCCGCCTGAGGCCGAGGCAACTGATTCGCCCGCTTATGAAGCCGATCCGCTGGGGCTGTTCCTCGTGGTCGAGGCCGGCGGCTCGCATGTGACTATCCTCGATGGCGAAAAGCTCGAGCCCATCCACCGCTTCGTCACGCGGGGAGTGCATGGCAGCCCCTGTTTCACTCGCGACGGGCGCTTTGTGTTTTTCGTATCCCGCGATGGCTGGGTGACCAAGTACGATCTGTGGACGCTGACAATCGTCGCCGAAGTGCGTGCGGGTCTGGACAGCAGCAATATCGCCATTTCGCCTGCCGGCGACCACATTGCCGTGGCCAATCTGCGGCCCCATGCGCTGGTGCTGCTCGATGGAGAACTCAACCTGCTCAAGGTCCTGCCGACCCTCGACCACAAGGGCGAGCGCAGCTCGCGGGTGTCGGCGGTCTACGGTCTGCCGGCGCGTCGGTCGTTCATCGTTGCGATGAAGGACATCGCCGAGCTGTGGGAGGTCAGCTATGACCCTGGCGCCGAGGATATGGCGATCGGTCTGGTGCATGATTTCCAGTACCGGGAGGGGACGTTCGTTTCCGGTTATCTCAACCCCCGGCGGATCGAGCTGGATGGGCCGTTGGATGACTTCTTCTTCAACCCGGAGCAGGCCGAGCTGTTCGGCGTGTCGTCCCAGGGCGAGGTGGAGGTCGTTCATCTGGATGCGCGTCGGCGGATCGGCCGGTTGCCCATGCAAGGGCACCCAGACATGGCGTCGAGTGTCGCCTGGCGGCGCGACGGCAGGTTGCTGATGGGCAGCACCGGTCAGGTGTCGCCCGAAATCGCGGTGATCGATCCGCAGCAACGCGCGCTGGTACGACGTATCGCTCTGAAGGGGCCTGGGCGCTTGCTCGCGGCTCACGAGAGCAGCCGGCATCTGTTGGTCGTTTCGACGATGCCGGCCGACTCTCGGCATGTGCTGCAAGCGATCGACCGCGAGACGCTGGAAGTGGCGCGAGAATTCCTGGCCGAGCCGGAGGCGACACTGGCTCATGTCGAATTCTCACGAGATGGCCGCCATGTCCTGGTCAGCCTGCAGCGCGACGAGGGAGCGCTGATCGTTCTCGATAGCCACACCCTGGCCGAGGTGAAACGCCTGCCGATGAAACAGCCGGTCGGCCAATACGGCGTCTGGAGGGGAGTCGGGCTTCAGGGTGGCGCGCGCTAGCCAGCGGCCGGCTCGCGGTCGATTCCGTCATCGGTTCTGGCGCGCTGCGTGCGGGCTCGCGGGGCAGGTTGCGGCCTTGCGCTGGTCGTCGGGGCCAGCTGTCAGCACGGCTCCGGACTTGCAGCGGGTCGCTGCCCCTTGCCCATCGTCATGAGCTAGAATACGCGCCCCGACTGCTCCCCCTCCGAGGCTGTTCCGACGATGTTGATCCTGCGCGGCGCTCCCGCTCTTTCCGCCTTCCGTCATGGCAAGCTCCTGGCACAACTGACCGAGAAGGTCCCCGCCGTCAGCGGGTTGTACGCCGAGTTCGCCCATTTCGCCGAGGTTTCCGGCACGCTTGATGCGGATGAGCAGCACGTACTGACCCGCCTGCTGAAGTACGGACCCAGCGTGCCGGTACAGGAACCCGCCGGTCGGCTGTTCCTGGTGGTGCCGCGTTTCGGCACCATCTCGCCCTGGTCGAGCAAGGCCAGCGACATCGCCCACAATTGCGGCTTGGAGAAGATCCAGCGGCTGGAGCGGGGGATCGCCTACTACGTGCAGGGTGAAATCTCCGACGGCGACGCCAAGCTTGTCGCTGCCGCGCTGCACGACCGCATGACCCAGCTGGTGCTGGGCCGCTTCGAGGAGGCCGCCAACCTGTTCAGCCATGCCGAGCCGAAGCCGCTGACGGCGGTGGATGTACTCGGCGGCGGCCGCGCCGCGCTGGAGAAGGCCAACGTCGAACTGGGCCTGGCCCTGGCCGAGGACGAAATCGACTATCTGGTACAGGCCTTCACCGGACTGGGGCGCAACCCGCACGATATCGAGCTGATGATGTTCGCCCAGGCGAACTCCGAGCACTGCCGGCACAAGATCTTCAATGCCAGTTGGGACATCGATGGCGAGAGCCAGGAAAAGTCCCTGTTCGGCATGATCAAGAACACCTACCAGCTGCACAACGAGGGCGTGCTGTCGGCGTACAAGGACAACGCCGCGGTCATCGTCGGCAACGTCGCCGGGCGCTTCTATCCGAATCCTGAGACGCGCGAGTACGCGGCCAGCCAGGAGCCGGTGCATATCCTGATGAAGGTGGAAACCCACAACCACCCGACCGCCATCGCGCCGTTCCCCGGGGCTTCCACCGGCTCGGGCGGCGAGATTCGCGACGAGGGTGCCACTGGCCGCGGCGCCAAGCCGAAGGCCGGCCTTACCGGTTTCACCGTATCCAACCTGAACATCCCAGGTTTCGAGCAGCCCTGGGAAAAGCCCTACGGCAAGCCGGAGCGCATCGTCACCCCGCTGGACATCATGATCGAGGGTCCGCTGGGCGGCGCCGCGTTCAACAACGAATTCGGTCGGCCGGCGCTGACCGGCTATTTCCGTACCTTCGAGCAGGCAATCAGCACCCCGCATGGCGAGGAAGTGCGCGGCTACCACAAGCCGATCATGCTTGCCGGCGGCATGGGCAACATTCGCGAAGAGCATGTGCAGAAGGGTGAGATTTCGGTCGGCGCCAAGCTGATCGTCCTCGGCGGCCCGGCCATGCTGATCGGCCTGGGTGGCGGTGCGGCATCGTCGATGGCCACCGGTACCAGCTCGGCTGATCTGGACTTCGCCTCGGTACAGCGCGACAACCCGGAAATGGAGCGTCGCTGCCAGGAAGTCATCGATCGCTGCTGGCAGATGGGTGAGCAGAACCCGATCAAGTTCATTCACGACGTGGGCGCCGGCGGCCTGTCCAACGCCTTCCCCGAACTGGTCAACGATGGTGGTCGTGGCGGCCGTTTCGAGCTGCGCAACATTCCCAACGACGAGCCGGGCATGGCGCCGCTGGAAATCTGGTGCAACGAATCCCAGGAACGCTACGTGCTTTCGGTCGATGCGGCCGATTTCGAACGTTTCAAGGCCATCTGCGAGCGCGAGCGTTGCCCGTTCGCGGTGGTCGGCGAGGCCACCGAGGAAGCGCATCTGACCGTCGCCGACAGCCATTTCGGCAACAAACCGGTGGACATGCCGCTCAACGTGCTGCTCGGCAAGGCGCCACGCATGCACCGCAGCGCTAGCCGCGAAGCCGAACTGGGCGATGACTTCAATGCCGCGGCGGTCTATTTGGACGAAGCCGTGGGCCGCGTGCTGCGCCATCCTGCGGTGGCCAGCAAGAGCTTTCTGATCACCATCGGTGACCGCAGCATCACCGGCCAGGTGGTCCGCGACCAGATGGTCGGTCCGTGGCAGGTTCCAGTGGCGGACTGTGCGGTAACCGCCGCCAGCTTCGACGTCAATTGCGGCGAGGCGATGGCAATGGGCGAGCGCACCCCGCTGGCACTGCTCGACGCTCCGGCCTCCGGACGCATGGCCATCGGTGAGACGCTGACCAACCTGGCTGCCGCTTCCATCGAGAAGATCTCCGACATCAAGCTGTCGGCCAACTGGATGGCCGCAGCCGGGCATCCGGGGGAGGATGCACGCCTGTACGACACCGTGCGTGCCGTTGGCATGGAACTCTGCCCGCAGCTGGGCATTACCATTCCGGTGGGCAAGGACTCGATGTCGATGAAGACGCGCTGGTCGGAAGAGGGCGCCGAGAAGAGCGTGACCTCGCCGCTTTCCCTCATCGTGTCTGGCTTTGCTCCGGTCAGCGACGTCCGCCGTACGTTGACGCCACAGCTGCGCCTGGACAAGGGGGCCACCGACCTGATCCTGATCGACCTCGGTCGCGGGCAGAACCGTCTGGGTGGATCGATTCTCGCCCAGGTCTACGGCAAGCTCGGGCGGCAGGTGCCGGATCTCGACGATGCCGAAGACCTGCGCGCATTCTTTGCCGTCATTCAGGGGCTCAACGCCGATGGGCTGCTGCAGGCCTATCATGACCGTTCCGACGGCGGCTTGCTGACTACCGTGCTGGAAATGGCGTTCGCCGGTCACTGCGGTCTGAATCTGAATCTCGATGGTCTGCTGGATGATGCCGACGACGTGCCAGCCGTGCTCTTCAACGAAGAGCTGGGTGCGGTCATTCAGGTACGCCAGGATGACACCGAGATCGTGCTCTCGCAGTTCAGCGCAGCCGGCCTCGGCGACTGCGTCGCGGTCATCGGGCAGCCCGCCAACAATGGCTATGTCTCCATCAGGCTGGCCGGCAACGAGGTTTTCAGCGGCGACCGTCGCCTGCTGCAGCGCCAGTGGGCTGAGACCAGCTACCAGATCCAGCGCCTGCGGGACAACGCCGAGTGCGCCGACCAGGAGTTCGACGCGCTGTTGGAGGAGGACAATCCCGGCCTCAGCGTCAAGCTGGGCTTCGACGTCAACCAGGACATCGCCGCGCCCTACATCAAGCGCGGTGTGCGCCCGCAGGTGGCGGTGCTGCGCGAGCAGGGCGTCAACGGTCAGGTAGAGATGGCTGCGGCGTTCGACCGGGCCGGGTTTGCCGCGGTCGACGTGCACATGAGTGACATTCTCTCCGGTCGCGTCAGCCTCGAGGCGTTCAAGGGCCTGGTCGCCTGCGGCGGTTTCTCCTACGGCGACGTGCTGGGTGCCGGCGAGGGCTGGGCCAAGTCGGTCCTGTTCAATGCGCGCGCGCGCGACGGCTTCCAGGCCTTCTTCGAGCGCAAGGATAGCTTCGCCCTGGGTGTGTGCAACGGCTGCCAGATGATGAGCAACCTGCACGAGCTGATCCCGGGAACCGAGTACTGGCCGCACTTCGTGCGCAACCGCTCGGAGCAATTCGAAGCGCGCGTGTCAATGGTCCAGATTCAGGACTCGCCGTCGATCTTCCTGCAAGGCATGGCCGGCTCCCGCCTGCCGATCGCCATCGCTCATGGCGAAGGCCATGCGGAGTTCGAAAGCGAGGAGGCCATGTTGCAGGCTGATCTCTCCGGTACCGTGGCGCTGCGCTACGTCGACAACCATGGCAAGGTCACCGAGCGCTATCCTGCCAACCCGAGCGGCTCGCCGCGGGGCATAACGGGTCTGAGCAGTCGTGATGGTCGCGTGACCATCATGATGCCGCACCCCGAGCGGGTGTTCCGCGCCGTAACCAACTCCTGGCGTCCGGACGAGTGGCAGGAGGACGGCGGCTGGATGCGCATGTTCCGCAATGCTCGTGTCTGGGTTGACTGATCACGCTTTCGACCCGAGCCCTGCAAGCCCGCTGATCGCCGATCAGCGGGCTTTTCATTTGGACCAATGTCTATGAACCGCGGGTGCTGCTCGGCGTCTGAGCTATGACGCGCAGCACCTTTTGTGCGGTGCGTGGCTGGCAAACTGCCATCTATCTCGTCTGGCCACGCGCCAGGCTTCATGCGCACGGAGAGGTCGATGTACAAGCTGTGTTTCTATGTTCCGGAAAGCCATCTGGAAGCGGTCAAGAAAGCAGTGTTCACAGTAGGTGGCGGTCGAATCGGTAGTTATGACAGCTGCTGCTGGCAAACGCTGGGGCAGGGGCAGTACCGGCCGCTGGAGGGTAGTCAACCCTTTCTGGGCCAGACCGGACAAGTGCAGCACGTGGCCGAATGGAAGGTCGAGATGGTGGTCGCCGATGAGCTGATTCACGACAGCGTCAAGGCGATGAAGAAGGCTCACCCCTACGAAACGCCAGCGTTCGATGTATGGCGTCTGTCCGATATGCAGTTCTGATCAGGGGGTGAGCGCCCCCGCCGTTATTGGATGGTGCCTGGATGGGTCAGGGCCGTATCTCGATCAGCGTGCCGTCCTTGACCAGCGACCAGATTTCCCGCATGTCGCTGTTGCTCAGGGCGATGCAGCCTTCGGTCCAGTCAAGGGTATGGAAGAACCACTCGGGATACTCTTCGTCGAGTGGCGTGCCATGCAGCATGATCATGCTGCCCGGCGGCACCCCTTCCTCTTGCGCACGTGCCAGGTCGCGGGCGTTGGGGTAGGAGATGTGCATCGACAGGTTGTATTTGTCGCTGGTCTTGCGCCAGTCGATCCAGTAGAAACCCTCGGGCGTACGCATGTCGCCTTCACGCAGCTTCGCGCCGCGTGGCTGCTTGCCCAGCGAGACGCGATAGCTCTTGAGCGTCTGGCCGGCGCTGACCAGATGAAGTTGGCGTTCCGACTTGACCACCAGCACCTTGTCAATGGACGAGCCGCCCAGGCTGGGTGTCGTGTTGGCGTAGGACATCGCGGTGAAGGTTAGGCAGAACAGGGTGAACAGCCAGCGCATCGAAACTTTCCCGTGGAAAACTGCATCAGACCTGTATTGCCGTCATGCCGTACCGAACATCAACTTGCCCGGTCGCGCTGCCTGAGGCCGGAGACGGCTTCGTTACGTACCGGGAAGGTCTGCTGCACCCGGTCGGTGAAGAAGCATTCTAGGGTACGGCCAATGGTCGGAAAAGCCAGCTCGGACCAAGGGATGTCCTGCTGATGAAAGAGTTTCACCTCGAGACTCTCGTCCCCGGCACAGAAGTCCAGATCGACCAGCTGCGCGCGAAAGAACATGTAGACCTGATTGATATGTGGCAGATCGAACAGGGTATACAGCTGCAGGTCCCTGACTCTTGCGCAGGCTTCCTCGAGCGTTTCGCGCGCAGCAGCCTGCTGCATCGTTTCGCCGTTTTCCATGAAGCCGGCCGGCAGCGTCCAGTAGCCGCGTCTGGGTTCGATCGCGCGCCGGCAGAGCAGCACCTGGTCTTCCCAGATCGGCACGCAACCGGCAACGATGCGTGGATTCTGGTAGTGCACGGTCTGACAACTATCGCAGACGAAGCGCGGTCGGTTGTCACCGTCCGGGACGCGGATCAGGACCGGGTTGCCACACTGGTTGCAGTACTTCATGGAAGAGTTCCTGTCGATTACGGCAAATCTTGGGCCGTCCGCGGTAATTCGGCAAGGAAGCCACGAACCACCGTGAGACTGATCCCCCATGAGCCTGTTCGTCCGGCACCATGGCTTTTTCCGAGGTCTTGGGCCGTTGCGCCTTTCATGCCATGATGCCGGTCAAAGACGAAACGAGACTATTCATGCTGGACACAATACTCCGACGGGTGCGTGGCTATTCTCCGCATCTCTTGGCGCCGGAGGGTCGCCTGCCCGAGGCGGCCGTGTTGATGCCGATCACTCGCAGCGAATCGCCGGAACTTGTGCTGACGCTTCGAGCCGCGGGCCTCTCCACTCACGGCGGTGAAGTGGCATTCCCCGGCGGGCGCCGTGATCCGGAGGACCGTGACCTGCTAGAGACGGCGCTGCGCGAAGCCGAGGAGGAGGTGGGGCTTGCTCCCGGTATGGTGGAGGTGGTTGGGCCACTCAGCAGTCTGGTTTCGGTGCATGGAATCCATGTCACGCCGTATGTCGGACTGGTACCGGATTATGTCGAGTATCGGGCCAACGATGCTGAAATCGCCTCGGTCTTTTCGGTGCCGCTGGAGTTCTTCTGCCAGGACCCGCGCGAGGTCACTCACCGGATCGATTATCAGGGGCAGAGCTGGTACATCCCGTCCTATCGTTTTGGCGAATATCAGATCTGGGGGCTGACGGCGATCATGATCGTCGAACTGGTGAACGTCGTTTACGACGCCGGTATTGAGATGCGCCGCGCGCCAGCGGCGTTCGTCGATCTGTCCGGACGCAGCAGGCCCTGACCCGGCCCCGGTGCGGGCCGACTATTCAAGCTGACTGAGAGGTAATGCCGTGAAATACCGTCTGGGAGAGTCGCGTGTGGATGCCCATCCGCAGAGCTGGGTGGCACCCAACGCTACGCTGGTGGGCAAGATCCGGCTCGATGCCGGCGCCAGCGTCTGGTTCGGCGCGGTGCTGCGCGGCGACAACGAGCTGATTCACATCGGCGAAAACAGCAACGTCCAGGACGGCAGCGTGATGCACACGGACATGGGCCATCCGCTGACGCTGGGAACTGGCGTGACGGTGGGGCACAACGCCATGCTGCATGGCTGTACGGTGGGTGACTACAGCCTGATCGGCATCAACGCTGTGGTGCTCAACGGGGCGAAGATCGGCAGGCATTGCATCATCGGCGCCAACACGCTGATTCCCGAAGGCAAGGAAATCCCAGATGGCTCGCTGGTGGTCGGTTCACCAGGCAAGGTTGTGCGGGAGTTGACCGAGGAGCAGAAGAAGATGCTCGAGGCCAGCGCCGCTCATTACGTGCACAACGCGCAGCGCTACGCGCGCGATCTGGAGCCGGATGAGTGAGTCTTCAGGAAAAACCGGTAGCCTCCCCCTGCGTCAGCCTCTGTGCGCTGGATGACGACGATCTGTGCGTCGGCTGCCAGCGCAGTTCCGATGAGATTCGCCGCTGGGGGCTGATGGACAACGAAGAGCGGCGCCAGGTGCTGCGCCGTTGCAACGAGCGGGCCCGTCTCGGTGGCCAGCTGATGTAGGACGCCGACGGCGTTGATCAACCTTCACAAGCGACGAGGAACTCCATGCCAACGATAGGCACCCCGCTGTCTCCCAGCGCCACGCGCATCCTGCTCTGCGGCTGTGGAGAGTTGGGCAAGGAGCTGGTCATCGAATTGCAGCGTCTCGGCGTTGAAGTGATCGCCGTGGATCGCTATGCCAATGCCCCGGCGATGCAGGTTGCGCATCGCAGCCATGTGATCGACATGCTCGATGGCGCCGCACTGCGTGCCGTGATCGAGCAGGAGCGGCCGCATTACATCGTGCCGGAGATCGAGGCTATCGCAACCGCCACGCTGGTGGAGCTGGAGGGCGAAGGCTATACGGTGATCCCGACCGCCCGGGCGGCGCAGCTGACGATGAACCGTGAGGGAATTCGTCGTCTGGCCGCCGAGGAACTGAGGCTGCCTACCTCGCCCTATCGCTTTGCCGACTCGCTGGATGAGTGCCGTGCCGCGGCGCTGGCGCTGGGCTTTCCGTGCCTGATCAAGCCGGTAATGAGTTCATCGGGCAAGGGGCAGTCCGTGCTGCGCAGTGCCGAGGATATCGAGGCGGCCTGGGGCTATGCGCAGGCCGGCGGTCGCGCGGGGCGCGGTCGGGTCATCGTCGAGGGTTTCATCGATTTCGATTACGAGATCACCCTCCTGACGGTGCGGCATGCCGGCGGCACCAGCTTCTGCGAGCCGGTCGGGCATCGACAGGAAAAAGGCGACTACCAGGAGTCCTGGCAACCGCAGCCCATGACGCCGGCGGCGCTGGCCGAGGCGCAGCGTATCGCATTGGCCGTGACCGATGCACTCGGTGGTCGCGGCATCTTCGGTGTCGAGCTGTTCGTCAAGGGTGACCAGGTGTGGTTCTGTGAGGTATCACCGCGGCCTCACGACACCGGGTTGGTCACGCTGGTTTCGCAGGATTTGTCCGAATTCGCGCTGCATGCACGCGCGATCCTCGGCCTGCCGATTCCGGTCATTCGCCAGCTGGGTCCGGCAGCGTCGGCTGTGGTGCTGGTGGAAGGGGAGTCGACTCAGGTGAGCTTCGGTAACCTCGCGGCGGTGCTGGCCGAGCCGGATACCGGGCTGCGTCTGTTCGGCAAGCCTGGCGTCAGCGGACAGCGCCGCATGGGCGTGGCGCTGGCACGAGACGTCTCCATCGATGCGGCTCGGCAGAAGGCATTGCGCGCGGCAGCAGCGGTAAAAGTCGATCTCTGAGTGCGGCGGAGCCGGCCTTGCGCCGCCTCCTTAGTCTGTTTGCTGCTCGGTCGATGGCGTCGCGTTGATGGTCCAGGCGCGCACGCTTTTCACCCGATTGTCGGCCGCCTGGAGGATCTCCAGGCGATAGTCGCCGATCTGCAGGCAGATGCCGCTGTCGGGGATGTGTTCCAGTGCTTCGGTGATCAGGCCGTTGAGCGTCTTGGGTCCGTCGCAGGGTAGCTGCCAATCCAGCGCTCGGTTCACCTCGCGGATGTAGGCCGCGCCATCGATGACCAGCGTGCCGTCATCCTGAGGATGGATGTCCGGGCTGCGCAAGGCGTCCTGATTGCTGAACTCGCCGACGATCTCTTCGAGAATGTCCTCGAGCGTGACGACGCCGCGGACATCGCCATATTCATCCACGACGATGCCGATCCTTCGCTTCTGTTTCTGGAAGTTCAGCAGCTGAGTCGACAGCGGCGTGTTCTCCGGCACGAAATAGGGTTCGGTGCAGGCGGCGAGCAGGCTCTCCTTGGTCAGCTGATCATGGCTGAGCAGGCGAGCAATCTGCCGCATATGGACGATGCCTTCGATCTGATTGATGTCGTTGCGGAAGACCGGCAGGCGGGTGTGTGGGGTGGTGCGCAGCTGGCTGATGATCGCTTCCAGATCATCGTCCAGATCGATGCCGGTGACCTCGTTTCGCGGGATCATGATGTCGTCGACGGTCACCCGCTCCAGATCGAGAATACCCAGCAGCATGCTCTGGCGGTTCAGCGGCAGGTCACTGCCGGATTCGCGGACCACGCTACGCAATTCCTCGGTGGAAAGACTGTCATTGCCCTTGTTGGACAGGTCTACGCCAAGCAGCCGGAGCAGGCCATTGCTTACCCAGCCGAGCAAGGCGACAAGCGGATAGAGGATCTTCTGCAGCATCAGCAGCGGCAGGCTGACCGGATAGGCGATGATCTCCGGGCGCAATGCGGCCAGGGTCTTGGGTGTGATTTCTCCGAATACCAACAGAACGATGGTCAGGCCGATGGTGGCGATGGCGATGCCGGCTTCCCCCCACAACTGCATGGCGAGCACGGTGGCAATGGAGGAGGCGAGGATGTTGACGAAGTTGTTGCCGACCAGGATGGTGCCCAGCAGGCGGTCTGGATGGGCCAGCAGGCTGCTGGCGCGACGGGCGCCCTTGTGCCCTTCCTTGGCTTGATGCCTCAGTCGATAGCGGTTGAGGCTGAGCATGCCGGTCTCGGAGCTGGAGAAGAACGCCGAGCACAGCAGCAGAAATACCAGTAGGCCGAGCAGAAAGCCGGGATGTAGATCTTCCACGAGTTGGCCTGTTCGTCAGATGTGCAGGATGAATTCGCGGACCAGCTTGCTGCCGAAATACGCCAGCATCAGCAGGCAGAAACCAGCCAGTGTCCAGCGGATCGCCTTGTAGCCACGCCAGCCGAGCTGGTGTCGTCCCCACAGCAGCAGCCCGAAAACCACCCAGGCAACCACCGAGAGCAGTGTCTTGTGGACCAGATGCTGAGCGAAAAGATCGTCGAGAAACAGCCAGCCGGACACCAGGGAGGCGGACAGCAGTCCCCAGCCCGCCCATAGAAAACCGAACAGCAAGCTTTCCATGGTCTGCAGGGGAGGGAAGTTACGGATCAGTCCTGACGGGTGCTTGTGCTTGAGATGGTGGTCCTGCAGTAACAGCAGCAAGGCCTGGAACACGGCAATGGTCAGCATGCCGTACGCGAGTATCGAGAGGAGGATGTGCGCCAGTATTCCCGGTTCTTCGGCGATCGCTGGCGCAGTGCCGGATGGCGCGAACTGGGCAAAGAGTACGGTCAGGCAACCCAGGGGAAACAACAGCAGAAGCAGGTTCTCCACCGGCATCCGGTGGAGAGCCAGAAGGATCAGCAGGATCACGGCGGCGGCAATCAGACTCGAAGCCGTGAAGAAGTCCAGATGCAGGCCGCTGGGGGAGATGAGCTGGACGAACAGGCTGACGCTATGGGCGAGCAAGGCGAGTACGCCGGCGGCCAGCAGCAGCCGTTTGTCCGGGACCGCACGCTGCGCCAGACGCAGACTTTGGTAACCCGCGGCGCCAGCGTAGAGAACGGCCGCAGCGAGGCTGGGTAACAGAGGAAGCATAGGTTCCGGTAACGAGCTCGAAAGGTCGTGAGTGTGGCACAAACGTCGGGGGCACAAAAGTCGCGTCGGGGTACGGATCGCCGCAGCTGGCGTCACTGTGTCATTCGCAGCAGGCTGCAGCGGGCGCCACATTATCGAAAACCGCGGCGATCGGGGTACCGGCGCGATGCTTCCACCTTCTATAATCGCGCCCTTCAGCACATCCAGCGTGGAATGGCTCATGTTCGAAAACCTAACCGATCGCCTCTCACAAACGCTTCGCCATGTCACGGGCAAGGCCAAGCTGACCGAGGACAACATCAAGGACACCCTGCGTGAGGTGCGGATGGCCCTGCTCGAGGCCGACGTCGCGCTGCCGGTGGTCAAGGAGTTCGTCAATCGGGTCAAGGAGCGCGCAGTCGGCACCGAGGTATCGAAGAGCCTGACGCCGGGGCAGGCGTTCGTGAAGATCGTCCGCGCCGAGCTGGAAGAACTGATGGGCGCCGCCAACGAGGATCTGGCGTTGAATGTCGCGCCGCCGGCGGTGGTGCTCATGGCTGGCCTTCAGGGCGCGGGCAAGACCACGACAGTGGGCAAGCTGGCGCGCTTCCTCAAGGAGCGCAAGAAGAAGTCGGTGCTGGTGGTCTCGGCCGACGTCTATCGCCCAGCGGCGATCAAACAGCTCGAGACGCTGGCGGGCGAAGTCGGCGTGACCTTCTTCCCGTCCGACACCAGCCAGAAGCCGGTGGATATCGCCCAGGCGGCGATTCGCGAAGCCAAGCTCAAGTTCATCGACGTGGTGCTGGTGGATACCGCGGGTCGTCTGGCAATCGATGCCGAGATGATGGCGGAGATCCAGGCCGTGCACGCCGCGATCAAGCCGGCCGAGACGTTGTTCGTGGTCGACGCCATGACCGGTCAGGACGCGGCGAACACCGCCCGTGCGTTCGGCGATGCGCTGCCGCTGACCGGTGTCGTGCTGACCAAGGTCGATGGCGATGCCCGTGGTGGTGCAGCGCTTTCCGTGCGTCATGTGACCGGCAAGCCGATCAAGTTCCTCGGCATGGGTGAAAAGAGCGACGCGCTGGAGCCCTTCCATCCAGATCGAATCGCCTCCCGCATCCTCGGTATGGGCGACGTGCTCAGCCTTATCGAGCAGGCCGAGCAGACACTCGATCGCGAGAAGGCAGAGAAGCTCACCAAGAAGCTGAAGAAGGGCAAGGGCTTCGATCTCGAAGACTTCCGCGATCAGCTGCAGCAGATGAAAAACATGGGCGGGCTGGGCGGCCTGATGGACAAGCTGCCCTCCATCGGCGGCGTCAACCTGTCACAGATGGGGCATGCCCAGGGCGCGGCGGAGAAGCAGTTCAAGCAGATGGAAGCGATCATCAACTCGATGACGCCAGCCGAGCGGCGCAACCCGGACATCATCAGTGGCTCGCGCAAGCGACGTATTGCCATGGGCTCCGGCACTCAAGTGCAGGACATCGGTCGTCTCATCAAGCAACACAAGCAGATGCAGAAGATGATGAAGAAGGTCACCGGCAAGGGCGGCATGGCCAAAATGATGCGCGGTATGGGCGGCATGTTCCCCGGCGGCGGGATGCCCAAGTTCTAAGTCTGTGGCTGCGATTGCGCAAGGTTGGCGCCAGCGCTGGCGCACGCCCGTGTCCGGCGCGCTGGACGGCTGCGCGTCTCTAGCAAAAGAGTTTGCAAAATCCCCGGCATTCCTTAAAATGTGCGGCCTTTCGGGCCCAGGCCCATTTTAAGTGTGTGCCTTAAGTTAGCACCGACTACAGGAACGATGTTCACATGGTAACTATTCGTCTCGCCCGTGGCGGCTCCAAGAAGCGCCCTTTCTACCACCTGACCGTGACCAACAGCCGCAACCCGCGTGATGGTCGCTTCGTCGAGCGCATCGGTTTCTTCAATCCGATCGCCACTGGTGCGGAAGTGAAGCTCTCTGTCAATCAGGAGCGCGCTGCTTACTGGCTGAGCCAGGGCGCACAGCCGTCTGAGCGCGTTGCTCAGCTGCTGAAGGAAGCTGCCAAGGCCGCTGCCTGAGTCTATGAGCGCAATGTCTGCCCCGAGCGATGATCTGGTCGTCATCGGCAAGATCGTTTCGGTGCATGGCGTGCGCGGTGACGTGAAGGTCTATTCCTTCACCGATCCGATCGACAATCTGCTGGACTATCGTCGCTGGACGCTGAGGCGAGGTGACGAAGTCAAGCAGGTCGAGTTGGTCAAGGGGCGCCTCCAGGGCAAGATCCTGGTGGCTTCGCTGAAAGGACTGACCGATCGCGAGGTGGCGCGTACCTACGCCGACTTCGAGATTTGCGTTCCACGCAGCGAACTGCCCGCGCTGGATGACGGTGAGTACTACTGGTATCAGCTTCAAGGTTTGAAGGTGCTCAATCAGGCCGGGCAGTTGCTTGGTCAGGTCGATCACCTGCTCGAGACCGGAGCCAACGATGTTCTGGTCGTGAAGCCTTGCGCTGGAAGCCTGGATGATCGCGAGCGACTGCTGCCCTATACGGATCACTGCGTCTTGAAGGTCGATCTGGAATCGGGCGAGATGCAGGTCGACTGGGATGCGGACTTCTGAACGGCATGGCCGCATTGCGCGTTGAAGTCATCAGTCTGTTCCCGGGTATGTTCGCAGCCATCAGCGCGTATGGGATTACCAGTCGTGCGGTGAAGCAAGGGTTGTTGCAGTTGAGCTGCTGGAACCCCAGGAGCTACACCGAAGACCGTCATCAGACGGTGGATGACCGCCCATTCGGTGGCGGCCCCGGCATGGTGATGAAGATCAAACCGCTCGAGCTGGCGTTGGCCGATGCCAAACGCGCCGCGGGCGACAAGGCGAAGGTGATCTACCTTTCGCCGCAAGGGCGTCAGCTGAAACAGGCGGATGTCCGCGAGCTGGCGAATGAGGATGCGTTGATTCTCATCGCCGGTCGCTATGAAGGTATCGACGAGCGTTTCATTGAAGCGCACGTAGACGAGGAATGGTCGATCGGTGACTACGTACTGTCCGGCGGCGAGCTGCCGGCGATGGTGCTGATCGATGCCGTGACCAGGTTGCTTCCGGGCGCTTTGGGTCATGCTGGTTCCGCCGAGGAGGACTCGTTTACCGACGGCCTGCTCGACTGTCCGCATTACACGCGACCTGAGGTGTATGCGGGTAAATGTGTTCCTGAGGTGCTGCTCAGCGGCAACCACGAACACATCCGGCGCTGGCGCTTGCAGCAGTCCCTTGGTCGGACCTGGGAGCGCCGCGCCGATCTTCTGGATAGCCGCTCGCTTTCTGGAGAAGAACAAAAGCTGTTGGCGGAATACATCCGTCAGCGGAACGATAGTTAACGTATCGATGGCAACCCGGTGGGTTGACCTTAGGAGCACACAGCATGACCAACAAGATCATTCAGCAGCTCGAAGCCGAGCAGATGACCAAGGAAATCCCGCCGTTCGCGCCGGGTGACACCGTTATCGTTCAGGTGAAGGTGAAGGAAGGCGAGCGTCAGCGTCTGCAGGCCTTCGAAGGCGTCGTGATCGGCAAGCGTAACCGCGGCCTGAACAGCGCTTTCACCGTTCGCAAGATTTCCAACGGCGTTGGCGTCGAGCGTACCTTCCAGAGCTACAGCCCGATGGTCGACAGCATCAGCGTCAAGCGTCGCGGTGACGTGCGCAAGGCCAAGCTGTACTACCTCCGCGCGCTGTCCGGCAAGGCCGCCCGCATCAAGGAAAAGCTGGTCTAAGACCGCTTTTCCCGCTTCGAAGAAAAGCAGCCTCCGGGCTGCTTTTTTTTTAAGCGCACTTCCCTCGGGCCGCAGTTTGCTCGCAGCGAGCGGTAATCGACGACGGCACTGGCACTGGCACTGGCACTGGCTAAGTGGCGTGTGGAAAACTGGCACCTCCCATTCCGTCTCGAAGTCGCCATGCCCGCTCTCGACGATCCTATTATCGACCGCTACCTCGATGCGCTTTGGCTGGAAAAAGGCCTGGCCGACAACAGCCGGGAAGCCTACCGCAGCGATCTGGCACTGTTTAACGCATGGTTGCATGAGCGCGGGGTCCGTTTGGCGACCGCGGGTCGTGAGGTCATCCTCGATCATCTCGCCTGGCGTCTGGACAATGGCTACAAGGCGCGTTCCACGGCGCGCTTCCTGTCCGGGTTGCGCGGCTTCTATCGCTACCTGCTGCGCGAGGGCGACATATCGCTGGATCCGACATTGCGTGTGGATCTGCCGCGCCTTGGGCGTCCCTTGCCCAAGGCGCTGTCTGAGGCCGACGTGGAGGCGCTGCTGGCGGCACCCGATGTCGAGGATCCGCTGGGATTGCGCGACCGGGCGATGCTCGAGGTGCTGTATGCGTGTGGGTTGCGCGTAACCGAACTGATCGGCCTGACGCTGGAGCAGGTCAGCTTGCGTCAGGGCGTGTTACGAACCTTCGGCAAGGGCAACAAGGAGCGCCTGGTACCGCTGGGTGACGAGGCGCTGCATTGGTTGGAGCGCTACCAGCGCGATGCGCGCGGCCTGTTGCTTGTCGGCAAGGCCAGCGATGTGCTGTTTCCCAGTCAGCGTGGCGATCAGATGACGCGGCAGGCCTTCTGGCACCGGGTCAAGCTGCACGCAAAGGCGGCCGGAATCGCTACCTCTATCTCGCCGCATACCCTGCGCCACGCATTCGCCACACACCTTCTCAACCATGGTGCGGATTTGCGGACCGTGCAGATGTTGCTCGGGCATAGCGATCTGTCCACTACGCAGATCTATACCCATATCGCCCGCGCCCGGCTTCAGGAGCTGCACGCGGCCCATCATCCACGTGGCTAGCCGGGTCACATGCCTGCCGCCGGTCGCGCTCAGCCGATGCGTGCCTTGTTTGCATCGGCTGCCGGCAGGCCGGTCGGAGAAGCGGCTAGCAGTTTGAGCGCAATGCCTATGGTAGTCTTTGCGCCTTCCCTTAGATCGCCGCTGCCAGGAGTTTCCATGGGCGTGATTCGTTTGTTCGCTGCCGCCTCTATCGGCCTGGCCAGCACTCTTGCCACTGCTGCCGACCCTGATCAGGCGATTCGCCAGGCGTTGCAGAAAATTCAGCCGGACATGCCGATCGAGGCCGTAGCGGAAAGTCCGATGCCGGGTGTCTATCAGGTTCAGCTGGAAGGCGGGCGCCAGCTCTATGCCAGCCCGGACGGGCAATTCGTCATTCAGGGCTATCTCTATCAGTTCCAGAATGGTCAGGCTGTCAATCTCACCGAGTTGGCGCAGAGCAAGTCGGTGGCCAAGCAGATCAACTCGATCCCGCAAAGCGAGATGGTGGTGTTTTCGCCAAAGGAGCCGAAGACCCATATCACCGTGTTCACCGATACCGACTGCGGCTACTGCCAGAAGCTGCACAGCGAAGTGCCGCAGCTGAACCGCCTCGGCGTCGAGGTGCGCTATGTGGCCTTTCCGCGCCAAGGTATGGGTAGCCATGGTGCCAATACGCTGACCAGTGTGTGGTGCGCCAAGGATCGCCAGGATGCGATGAACAAGGCCAAGGCCCGTGAGGAGCTGCCGGCAGCCAGTTGCGAGACGCCGATCGCCAAGCAGTATCAGCTGGGCCAGATGATCGGCGTACAGGGCACTCCCGCCATTATTCTCGCCAATGGGCAGATGATCCCGGGCTATCAGCCGGCTGCGCAGTTGGCAGACCTAGCACTCAAGGCGGAGTAAGTCTGGCCGGCGGTCCGAATGTGCTGCCTCGACCGGGGAGGGCAGGAACTGGACGGCGTGCCGCGTTCAAAGCTTGAGGGCTCTGAACGAGGTCGTCGTGATGAAGCTGAAAGGTTCCTGCCATTGCCAGGCTGTGCGATTCACCCTTGAGTCGGCGCAGCCATATCCGTTCATGCGCTGTTACTGCTCGATCTGCCGCAAGACTGCGGGCGGGGGCGGCTATGCCATCAATCTGGGTGGCGACTATCGAACCCTGACGGTCGAAGGGCGCGAGCATCTGGGTGTCTACCAGGCGCGTCTCGTCGATGCCGAAAGCGGAGAGGTCAAGGTCAGTGACGGCCGCCGACACTTCTGTCGAATCTGCGCCAGTGCGCTGTGGTTGTGGGATCCGAACTGGCCGGATCTGGTCCATCCTTTCGCTTCGGCGATCGATAGCGATCTGCCCGTGCCGCCCGAGCATACGCATCTCATGCTCGGCTCCAAGGCCGGCTGGGTGGAGCCGCAGATACAGACGCAGGATCGCTGTTACGCCGAGTACCCTGATGAATCGCTTGCGCAATGGCATCAACGGCTCGGGCTCGGCGGGTCGGCGCCTTAGCCGCGCGGCCGCGGCCGATTGACTAACGGCGGCTCCCTTCGTAATGTGCGACTCTTTTGTCGACCGGCAGGTCCGGTCGTTTCGCTGTGAATGGGGAGTTCAGCTTGAAACCGGTGAAAGTTGGCATCTGTGGGCTGGGGACCGTCGGTGGCGGTACCTTCAACGTGCTCAAACGCAACGCCGAGGAGATTGCCCGCCGGGCCGGGCGCGGAATCGAGGTTGCGCAGATTGCCACCCGGCATCCGAACCCCAAGTGCGACACTGGCGCAACATCTATTACCGCCGACGTCCTCGACGTCGTGAACAACCCGGAAATCGATATCGTCGTCGAGCTCATCGGTGGTTATACCCTTGCCAAGGAGCTGGTACTGCAAGCCATCGAGAACGGCAAGCACGTCGTCACGGCTAACAAGGCACTCATCGCGGTGCATGGCAACGAGATCTTTGCCAAGGCGCGCGAGAAGGGTGTCATCGTCGCCTTCGAGGCGTCCGTCGCGGGCGGGATTCCGGTAATCAAGGCCATTCGCGAGGGGCTCGCCGGCAATCGAATCAACTGGCTGGCCGGCATCATCAATGGCACGGGCAACTTCATCCTCACCGAGATGCGCGAGAAGGGACGCACCTTTGAAGACGTGCTCAAAGAAGCCCAGGAGCTCGGCTACGCGGAGGCCGACCCGACCTTCGACGTAGAAGGCATCGACGCGGCGCACAAGCTGACGATCCTGGCCTCCATCGCTTTCGGGATTCCGCTGCAGTTCGACAAGGCCTATACCGAAGGTATTGCGCGCCTGACCACGGCCGATGTGAACTATGCCGAGGCGCTGGGTTATCGCATCAAGCATCTGGGCGTGGCCCGACGCACCGATAGCGGCATCGAGTTGCGCGTCCATCCCACGCTCATTCCGGCTGATCGCCTGATCGCCAACGTCAACGGGGTGATGAACGCCGTGATGGTCAACGGCGATGCGGTTGGCAGCACACTCTACTACGGTGCCGGCGCCGGAATGGAGCCGACTGCTTCGGCAGTGGTGGCCGATCTGGTGGACGTCGCACGGGCGCTGACGACCGATCCGAACAACCGTGTGCCGCACCTGGCGTTCCAGCCTGATTCGCTGTCCGACCACCCGATTCTGCCGATCAGCGCCTGTGAAAGTGCCTACTACCTGCGCATCCAGGCCAAGGACCATCCGGGTGTTCTCGCTCAGGTGGCGACCATCCTCTCCGAGCGTGGCATCAATATCGAGTCGATCATGCAAAAGGAGGCCGAGGTTCAGGATGGCCTGGTTCCGGTCATACTCGTTACCCATCGAGTGGTCGAGCAGCGTATCGACGACGCCATCGCGGCGCTGGAAGCGCTCGAGGACGTGGTCGGGCAGGTCGTGCGTATCCGCGTCGAACAGCTGAACTAATCCGGCATCGGCGGGCCGGCGCAGGTGGTTTGCCTGCCCGTCGCCCGCAGCCAACACCGAAGGTTTGAATCATGCGTTACATCAGCACCCGTGGCCAAGCGCCGGCCCTGAACTTCGAAGACGTCCTGCTGGCGGGTCTGGCCACCGATGGTGGTCTCTATGTTCCGGAGAACCTGCCGCGGTTCACCGTCGAGGAAATCGCCTCCTGGGCTGGCCTGCCGTATCACGAGCTGGCCTTCCGGGTCATGCGCCCGTTCGTGGCTGGCAGCATTCCAGATGCGGATTTCAAGCGAATCCTCGAGGAAACCTACGGCGTCTTCGCCCATGGTGCCATCGCCCCGCTGCGCCAGCTGAACGGCAATGAGTGGGTGCTCGAACTGTTCCATGGCCCGACCTTGGCGTTCAAGGACTTCGCCCTGCAGCTGCTCGGCCGTCTGCTCGACTACGTGCTGGCCAAGCGTGGCGAGCGTGTGGTCATCATGGGCGCCACCTCGGGTGATACCGGCTCGGCGGCCATCGAAGGCTGCCGCCGATGCGAGAACGTCGACATCTTCATCCTGCACCCGCACCAGCGCGTGTCGGAAGTGCAGCGCCGGCAGATGACCACCATCCTCGGCGACAACATTCACAACATCGCAATCGAAGGCAACTTCGATGACTGCCAGGAGATGGTCAAGGCCAGCTTCGCCGATCAGGGGTTCCTCAAGGGCACTCGTCTGGTAGCGGTCAACTCGATCAACTGGGCGCGGATCATGGCCCAGATCGTCTACTACTTCCATGCCGCGCTGCAGCTGGGCGGTCCGGCGCGTTCGGTCGCCTTCTCGGTGCCGACCGGCAACTTCGGCGACATCTTTGCCGGTTACCTGGCGCGCAATATGGGGCTGCCGATCAATCAGCTGATCGTCGCCACCAACCGCAACGACATCCTGCATCGCTTCATGTCCGGCAACCGCTACGACAAGGACACCCTGCACCCGTCGCTGTCGCCTTCGATGGACATCATGGTGTCGTCGAACTTCGAGCGTTTGCTCTTCGACCTGCACGGGCGTAACGGCAAGGCCGTGGCGGATCTGCTCGATGGCTTCCGTGCCAGCGGCAAGCTGTCGGTTGAGGAGGATCGCTGGACCGAAGCACGCCGGCTCTTCGACTCGCTGGCCGTGGACGACGAACAAACCTGTGCGACCATCGCCCAGGTGTTCAAGGAAACCGGCGAAGTGCTCGATCCGCATACTGCCATCGGCGTGCATGCGGCCCGTGAATGCCGTCGTAGCCTGAATATCCCGATGGTGACCCTCGGCACTGCGCATCCGGTGAAATTCCCGGATGCAGTGGAGAAGGCGGGCATAGGTCAGGCGCTTGCGTTGCCGGCGCACCTTGCCGATCTGTTCGAGCGCAGCGAGCGTTGCACGGTGTTGCCGAACGAGCTCAAAGCGGTGCAGGCCTTCGTCGGTCAGCACGGCAACCGCGGCAAGCCGCTCTAAGCTGCGGTCAAACGAAAAAGGCCAGTCATGCGACTGGCCTTTTTCGTTCTGGCGTGGAGGCGGTGAGACAGAGCGTCGCCTCGGCTCCTCGGGCTGGCTCTGCTATTCGTCGAACTCTTCCCAGCCGCCCATTTCCTTCCAGCGGTTGACGATGCCGCAGAACAGTTCAGCGGTCTTCTCGGTGTCGTAGCGGGCCGAGTGGGCTTCACGGCCGTCGAAATCGATGCCCGCCGCCTGACAGGCCTTGGCCAGCACGGTCTGCCCATAGGCGAGGCCGGCGAGGGTGGCGGTATCGAAGCTGGAGAAGGGGTGGAACGGGTTGCGCTTGATCTCGCAGCGGGCGATGGCCGCGTTGAGAAAGCCCAGGTCGAAGCTGCTGTTGTGCCCGACCAGGATCGCGCGTTTGCAGCCTGCCGATTTCACTGCCTTGCGCACGCTGCGGCAGATGTCCGTCATCGCCTGCAGCTCGGGGACGGCCATGCGCAGTGGGTGGTCGAGCTTGATGCCGGTGAATTCCAGCGCGGCAGGCTCGATGTTGGCGCCGGCGAAGGGCTCGACGCGATAGAACAGCGTGTCCTGCGGGTAGAGCAGACCTTGTTCGTCCATGCCGATGGTCACGGCGGCGATTTCAAGCAGGGCATCGGTCGCGCTGTTGAAGCCACCGCATTCGACATCGATCACCACCGGAAGAAAGCCACGGAAGCGCCGAGCCATGGGCGAGCGGGGCTTGCCGGGCAGGTGTTCTTCGAGTTCGTCTTCGAACTGCTCCTCACTCATGCGTTCGTCTCCAGGCGCCAGTGCAGGCGTTCGCCGGCTCGTAACGGTATGACGAGCTGCTCGCCGAACGGCAGGCTGGTCGGGACTTCCCACTCCTCGCGTACCAGCGTGATCTGGTCGGTATTGCGCGGCAGGCCATAGAAATCAGGACCGAAGTGGCTGGCAAAGGGTTCCAGCTTGTCCAGCGCCTGACGCTGCTCGAAGGCTTCGGCGTACAGCTCGATGGCCGCATGGGCGGTGTAGCAGCCGGCACAGCCGCAGGCGGCTTCCTTGGCATGCTGGGCATGGGGCGCCGAGTCGGTACCCAGGAAGAACTTCGGGTTGCCGCTGGTGGCAGCGTCCAGCAGGGCTTCCTGATGCAGGTTGCGCTTGAGCACCGGCAGGCAGAACAGGTGTGGACGAATGCCACCGACCAGCATGTGGTTGCGGTTGTACAGCAAATGATGGGCGGTAATGGTGGCGCCGACATTGGCTCCAGCCGCCTGGACGAACTGCACCGCGTCACGGGTGGTGATGTGTTCGAAGACCACCCGCAGCGTTGGGAACTTCGCGGTGACCCGGCTCAGCTGCTCGTCGATGAAGTACTTCTCTCGATCGAAAATATCGATCTCGCCGCGCGTGACCTCTCCGTGAACCAACAGCGGCATGCCGACTTCGGCCATGGTTTCCAGCACGTCGAAGACGTTGTCGATGGCGGTCACGCCGGAGGCCGAGTTGGTAGTGGCGCCGGCCGGGTAGAGTTTGACCGCGTGGACGAAGCCGCTGGCCTTGGCGCGACGGATGTCGTCCGGCGTAGTGCTGTCGGTGAGGTAGAGCACCATGAGCGGCTCGAAACGGCTGCCGGCTGGGCGAGCGGCCAGAATGCGCTGACGGTAGGCCTCTGCCTCATCGGCGGTACGTACCGGTGGCACCAGATTCGGCATGATGATGGCGCGGGCGAACTGGCGCGCAACGTCCGCGACGGTATGCGGCAGGACGGCGCCGTCACGCAGGTGAATGTGCCAGTCATCGGGGCGCAGCAGGGTGAGTCGGTCGGACATGCGGGCTTTCCAGGCGGGTGAAACGTGCGCGAATGCTACCGGAAAAGGGCGGTCGCGGCATCTTGCCTTCGTCTGCGAGCTGGATCGCTGACTGCACCGTGCTCAAGTTTGCTGGTTGGGCACCGATACCTAGTTGGAACCAGCATCCTCCCGGAGCCCACCGTGCGCCTGCGCCCCCTCGTACTGATGTGCCTGCTCGCTTCACCGGCCAACGCGCTGACCTTTCAGACGCGGCTGGAGCGTGTGCAATGGCAAGTGGAGGGTGACCAATTCGAGTGTCGGCTGATCCAGCTTGTCGCCGGTTTTGGTCGTGGCGAATTCGTGCGGCGCGCAGGCGAGCAGGCGACTTTCCGTCTGCACTCTCCGGAACGCTGGCTGGGCGCGGGCTCGGCCACGCTGCTGGCCGCCGCCGCGCCGTGGCAGCCGTCACGTAGCGATATCAACCTGGGCGTAGTGTCGATTGGTGGTGGCGATGTTCCGTTCAACAGCACGCAAGCGCAGGCCGGTCGCCTGCTCAGCGGACTGCTCGAAGGGCGCAGCCCGGTGGTGCGCCATCGCACGCAGCATGGCGGCGAAACACTGGAGATCCGCCTGCTACCGGCACGTTTCACCAAGGCTTACGAGGACTATCGCGTCTGCACGGCGAAACTGTTGCCGGTCAACTTTGATCAGGTGCGCCAATCGCAGATCGGCTTTCCCAGCAGCGATGTGGCGCTCGACGCGCTCGGACGTGCCAAGCTCGACATCATCCTGCAGTACCTGCGTGCCGACCCCAGCGTGAATCGCATCGAGCTCGACGGTCACTCCGACAATAGCGGCAATCGACTGGTCAATCGCGATCTGTCGAGACGCCGTGCGCTGGCCGTGCAGGAGTACCTGGTCGCCAGTGGCGTGCCACAGGAACAGATCACCGTGCGCTTCCATGGCGAACGCTATCCCCTGGTGACCAACAACAGTGAAGCCAATCGGGCCAAGAACCGGCGGGTCACCCTGCGTCTGCAGCGCGAAGCTGCGGCCGCGACGGCCTCGACCGAAGCAAGTGCGCCATCTTCCTGACTGCGCGTCCGCCGCCCCTGTAAAAGCGGCCCCGTGACCGGTAGAATCGCAGGTTTTCCGTACAACCCGTGGAGCTGATGGCATGGCGGACGTTAAGAAGGTAGTTCTGGCCTATTCCGGTGGCCTGGACACCTCGGTGATTCTCAAGTGGCTGCAAGACACCTACAACTGCGAAGTGGTGACCTTCACCGCTGACCTCGGCCAGGGCGAGGAAGTCGAGCCAGCGCGTGCCAAGGCACAGGCCCTGGGCGTCAAGGAAATCTATATCGATGATCTGCGCGAAGAGTTCGTTCGCGACTTCGTGTTCCCGATGTTCCGCGCCAACACCGTTTACGAAGGCGAGTATCTGCTGGGTACCTCCATCGCCCGTCCCCTGATCGCCAAGCGTCTGATCGAGATCGCCAACGAGACCGGCGCCGACGCCATCTCCCACGGCGCCACCGGCAAGGGTAACGACCAGGTGCGCTTCGAGCTGGGTGCCTACGCGCTCAAGCCAGGCGTCAAGGTCATCGCTCCCTGGCGCGAGTGGGATCTGCTGTCGCGCGAGAAGCTGATGGACTACGCCGAGAAGCACGCCATCCCGATCGAGCGCCACGGCAAGAAGAAGTCGCCGTACTCCATGGATGCCAACCTGCTGCACATCTCCTACGAGGGCGGCGTGCTGGAAGACACTTGGACCGAGCACGAAGAGGACATGTGGCGCTGGACCAAGTCCCCGGAAGCCGCGCCGGACACCCCGACCTACATCGAGCTGACCTACCGCAAGGGTGACATCGTTGCCATCGACGGCAAGGACATGACCCCGGCTCAGGTACTCACCGAACTCAACCGCATCGGTGGCGAAAATGGCATCGGTCGCCTGGATATCGTCGAGAACCGCTACGTCGGCATGAAGTCCCGCGGCTGCTACGAAACCCCCGGTGGCACCATCATGCTCAAGGCCCACCGCGCCATCGAGTCGATCACTCTGGACCGCGAAGTGGCTCATCTGAAAGACGAGCTGATGCCCAAGTACGCCAGCCTGATCTACAACGGCTACTGGTGGAGCCCGGAGCGCAGCATGCTGCAGCAGATGATCGACGCCTCCCAGGTCAACGTGAATGGTGTGGTGCGCCTGAAGCTGTACAAGGGCAATGTCATCGTGGTCGGCCGCAAGTCCGATGATTCGCTGTTCGATGCCAATATCGCGACCTTCGAGGAAGACGGCGGCGCCTACGATCAGGCCGACGCCGGTGGCTTCATCAAGCTCAACGCGCTGCGCATGCGCATCGCCGCGGGCAAGGGCCGTACCCAGTTCTGATAAGCTGGCGTACCCGAGCCTGACCGACCCCGGCCCTGTGCCGGGGTCTTGCTTTCTGCATGGCCACAAGCACTGCCGATGAGGAGAACCCGAACATGAGATTGCTGCATACCATGCTGCGCGTCGGCGACATGGAAAAATCCATCGCCTTCTATACCGAGGTGCTGGGCATGACCCTGCTGCGCCGCAAGGATTATCCGGAAGGCAAATTCACCCTGGCCTTCGTCGGCTACGGTGACGAGGCGCACAACAGCGTGATCGAGCTGACCCAAAACTGGGGCGTGGAAAAATACGAGCTGGGCGACGGCTACGGGCATATCGCCCTGGAAGTCGAAGATGTCTACAAGGCCTGCGAAGACATCCGCGCCCGTGGCGGCAAGATCACCCGTGAGCCTGGGCCGATGAAACATGGCTCCAGCATCCTGGCGTTCGTCGAGGACCCGGATGGTTACAAGATCGAACTCCTGTCTCCGTCCCGCGCCGACTGATCGGCAGGCATGAAAAAGCCCCTTGCGGGGCTTTTTCTTTTACAGATCGAAGTCGAAGTCGTTCAACTCTTTCTGCAGGCGTCGTTCCTCGAGCAGGTTGTCGATGATCCGGCGCTTGGTCAGATTGGTCTTGGCGACCTCGACAGGGGCTTCGCTGCTCTCGTCGTCATCTTCGGCGATGAAATCGTCTTCGATCTGAATGTCTTCTTTCTCGGCCACTTGTTCACTCCAAGGCTACGGGGCGCTCTTGGCGCACCTTATAGCGGCAAATCTGGAGGCGGTAAAAAAGTTTTTTTCAATCGTGCAGCCAGCTTTTTCGCTATCCGCTCAATCGTCAGACGTCTTGTGCTTGTATTCGCAGAGGTCTTCGATCCGGCAGCTGCCGCACTGCGGTTTGCGCGCCTTGCAGACATAGCGACCATGCAGGATCAGCCAGTGATGCGCGTCCAGCAAGTACTCCTTCGGCACGAAGCGGATCAGCTTGCGCTCCACCTCCAGCACGTTCTTGCCGGGGGCGATTCCGGTGCGGTTACTGACCCGGAAGATATGCGTATCCACTGCCATGGTGAACTGGCGGAAGGCGGTGTTCAGTACCACGTTGGCGGTCTTGCGACCCACTCCGGGTAATGCTTCCAACGCCTCGCGGTTGTCCGGTACCTGGCTGCCATGCTGCTCGATCAGGATGCGGCAGGTTTCGATGACATTCTTCGCCTTGCTCGGGTACAGGCCGATGGTGCGGATGTATTCGCACAGGCCATCGTAGCCGAGGGCATAGATGGCTTCCGGGGTATTGGCCACCGGGAACAGCTTGGCGGTGGCCTTGTTCACGCCGACGTCGGTGGCCTGGGCCGAGAGGATCACTGCGATCAGCAGCTCGAAGGGTGTGCTGTAGGCCAGCTCGGTCTTCGGCTCGGGATTGTCGTCATGGAAGCGGCGGAAGATCTCCCGGCGTTTTTCGGCATTCATCGGAACGGGCTCACTCGATCACCCCGGTCACCCGTACTCGGCGGCTGGCAGCCGGCGCAGCTGGCTGGGCAGCACGGGCACGTTCGGCGAGTTGTTCGTCGATCCGGTTCTTCAGGGCGATCAGCAGGCCTAGGACGATGAAAGCGCCAGGCGGCAGGATGGCCAGCAGAAAGCCCTTGTAGTCGCTGAACAGCGTGATCTGCCAGTCGCTGGCGAGCGGGCCGAACAGCAGGTGCATGTTGGCGAACAGCGCGCCGGTGCCGAACAGCTCGCGCAGGCCGCCAAGCACCACAAGCACCAGGCAGAAGCCGATACCCATGATCAGACCGTCGAAGCCGGCGATCAGCGGGTTGTGCTTGGCGGCGAAGCCGTCGGCGCGGCCGAGGATCACGCAGTTGGTGGTGATCAGCGGGATGAAGATGCCGAGGATCTGATACAGCTCGTAGGTGAAGGCCTGCATCAGCAGCTCGATGCAGGTGGTCAGCGCGGCGATGATCATCACGAACGCCGGCAGGCGCACGGCAGTGTTGACCACGCCGCGCACCAGCGATACGCCGATGTTCGAGCAGGTCAGCACCAGCATGGTCGCCAGGCCGAGGCCGAGTGCGTTGACCGCCGAGTTGCTGACGCCGAGCAGCGGGCAGAGACCGAGCAGCTGCACCAGCGCCGGGTTGTTCTTCCACAGGCCGTTGACGGTCAGTTCGCGGTAGCTGGGTGTGCTCATGGCTGGTCCCCTTGCGGCTCGGCGGCGGCCGGCTCGGTGGTGCGCAATTCGTCGCGTGTGGCGGCACCGCCGGCGCGTGAGTGGACGGTGGCTTCGGCGGGCTCGGTGCGGCTTTCCAAAACGTCGCCAGCGGCCTCGGTCGTCGCGCCTTCGGCAGCCAGTAGCTCGGCCTTGTGTGCATCGAAGTACTGCAAGGCACGATGCACCGCACCGACCACCGCGCGCGGTGTGATGGTGGCGCCCGCGAACTGGTCGAACTCACCGCGGTCCTTCTTCACCGCCCAGCCGTCGGCCTCCGGGTTCGTTAGCGACTTGCCTTCGAAGCTTCGAATCCAGGGGCTCTTTGCGAGCTCGATCTTGTCGCCGAGACCGGGGGTTTCGCGATGACCAATGACTCGCACGCCAGCGACCCGGCCGTCGGCATGGATGCCCACCAGCAGATGGATCGCGCCGCTGTAGCCGTCCGGAGCGATGGCCTGGAGGATCACGGCGGTGGGGCGTCCATCCTTGATGGCGACATAGGCGGGCAGTGGGCTTCGGTTGCCTAGCAGGCGATCCTGAACCAGCACGCTGTCGTCGAGCAGATGGTTGTCGTAGCTGCCAGCCGGGAGGATCTCGCCCAGCGCACGTACCTGGGCGGCGCGTTCAGCGGCCTGGATGCGCTCGGCAGTGCCCTGCTGCAGCAGAGTCACAGCGCCCACGGTAACGATGGCGAACAGGCCCAGCACCGTGGCGTTCTTCAGCATCGAGCGGCTGATTTCCGGAACTATCATGTCATTCGCCCAGCTTGAAGCCGCGCTCGGCCTTGCGGTGGCCGTAGGTGCGCGGGCGGGTGTAGTAATCAATGGTGGGAGCGGCGAGATTCATCAGCAGCATGCCAAAGGCGACACCGTCCGGATAGCCGCCCCAGGCGCGGATGACGTATACCAGTACACCGACACCAGCACCGAAAATGAGGCGTCCGCTTGGGCTGGTGGCGCTGCTGACCGGATCGGTGACGATGAAGAAGGCGCCGAGCATGGTGGCGCCGCTGAGTAGATGAAACAGCGGCGAGCCATTGCTATCAGAACCCGAGCCGTTCCAGAACAGCAGGCTCATCAGCATCAGCGCGCCGAGCATGCCGACTGGCGCGTGCCAGCTGAACAGCCGCTTGTGTAGCAGGAACAGGCCGCCAGCGAGAAACGCCAGGTTCACCACTTCCGAGCCGATGCCGCCGAAGTGGCCGAAGGCCGGGTTGCGCCAGAGCTCGTCGATGGTCAGGCTCTTGTTCACCTTGAGCACATCCAGGGCGGTGGCTTGGGTCCAGCCGTCGGGAAGCGAGGCGATACCGAGGATATGCTGCAGGCCGGCGCTCAGCCCGACGCTGTGCGGCACCGGCCAGGTGGTCATCTCCACCGGGAAGGAGATGAGCACCACAACGTAGCCGATCATCGCCGGGTTGAAGGGGTTCTGGCCCAGGCCGCCATACAGCTGCTTGCCGAACACCACAGCGCAGCCGGTGGCGATCAGCGTCAGCCACCAGGGCGAATAGGGTGGCAGCGCCAGCGCCAGCAGCACGGCGGTGACCAGCACGCTGCCGTCGCGCAGAAAGAAGCCCACCGGCCGCTGCCGCAGGCGGAGAATCGCCGCTTCGAAGGCGAGCGCGGCGAGCGATGCCCAGGCGAGGTTGATCAGCGTGCCGGCGCCGTAGAGCCAGGTCAGCACGACCACGCCGGGCAGGGTGGCCGCGAGCACCAGCAGCATGACCCGCTGGGTACGGTTGGCGCCCTTGGCGTGGGGCGAGGTGATGCGGGGCAGGGCCATTGGCTCTCCGGTGAAGGTGTTGTCTTGGGGCGTGGCCTGGGCCACTTCCTCGAATCTCTCTGACTTGTCGAGCGACTACACCAGCACACCGGTGCAGCGGCCATTTCTCACGATTGCTGATAGTCCGCCAGCTGCCGTTCGGCTTCGCTGAGTCGCAGGCGAGCGGCCTCCAGTGTCGTCGGCTCGGTCTGTTCGTCTCGCTCCAGCTTGCGCAGATCAGCGCGGGCGAAGGCAACCTCGGTCTTCAGTTCGCGCTGGCGCTCATCGACACCGGGCTTGCTGGTGCGCACCAGGTCCGGGGCGGGCTTGTGCGATGCGTCTTCGGCCGCATGCAGGGCTTGTTCGGCCGCCTGCAGCGCGTCGCGCAGCAGGCTGAGTTCCGCCTCTTGCGCGTCGGCCTTCTCGGCTTTCTTCAGTTCGGCGCGCTTCATCGCCAGTTCGATCTTGGCTTTTTTCAGCGCCTCGTCGTTCGCCGGCTTGGCGGCGGGAGCTGGAGCGGAGCTCTGGGCGGCTGCCAAGGTTTGTTCGGCTTCGTGCAGCTGCTGACGCAGACGCGCGAGCTCGGCCTGCTGGTCGTCGTCCGGCGCTTCGAGCTTTTCCAGCTTGCGGATCTGCGCCTTGAGCATGGCGGCTTCGATCTTGGCCTTTTTCAGCGCCTCGTCATCCGCTGGTTTGGCGGCGGGAGCGGGGGCGGTGCTCTGGGCGGCCGCTAGGGCTTGTTCAGCTTCGTGCAACTGCTGACGCAGACGCGCGAGCTCGGCCTGCTGGTCGTCGTCCGGCGCTTCGAGCTTTTCCAGTTTGCGGATCTGCGCCTTGAGCATGGCGGCTTCGATCTTGGTCTTTTTCAGCGCCTCGTCGTCCGCTGGCTTGGCGGTAGGCGCGGCGCTGGCGCTCTCCTGCATGGCGGCATCGAGTGCCTGCTGCGCCGCTTCGGCGGCTTTGCGCAGATCAGCAACCTGGGCCTGCAGTTCGGGCGTGTCGTGTGCGGCGAGCTGCTTTTCGGCCTTCTTCAGGGCGACCTGGGCCATGCTGGCTTCGATCTTCAATTTCTTCTGGCTTTCCGAGAGCCCCGACTTGGGCGCTGAGCTCGGGGTTGCAGCGGCGGTATCGGAGGCCGTCTGCACGCTTTCGCCCTGCGCCGCCTTGGCGCGTGCGGCGCGCTCGGCGCGGGCCTTGCGCTCGGCTTCCTTCTGTTCTTCGGCGCGGCGCAGACGCTCCTGGCGCAGTTCGAAGCGCTGCTTGGAGTGCTCGGCTTTCTGCTGCTTCTGCTCCAACTCACGGATCTCGCCCTTGGCGGCGCGGTAATACTGTACCAGCGGGATGCTCGACGGGCAGACGTAGGCGCAGGCTCCGCACTCGATGCAGTCGAACAGGTTATGGGCCTTGAGCTGCTCGTGCTCCTGGCCGAGGGCAAAGAAATGCAGCTGCTGCGGCAGCAGGCTGACCGGGCAGGCCTCGGCGCACTCGCCGCAGCGGATGCAGGGCAGCGCTGGCGGCGGCGGAGGCAGTTCTTCGAGCGTGCTGGCGAGCAGGCAGTTGGTGGTCTTGATCACCGGCACGTCGAGGGACGGCAGGGTAAAGCCCATCATCGGGCCGCCCATGATCAGACGGTTGAGCCGGCTCTGCTCGAGTCCGGCGAACGCCAGCAGTTCTTCGACTGGCGTGCCGATCAGCACCTCGACGTTCATCGGGCGCGCCAGCGCTTCGCCGGTGAGGGTGGTGATTCGCGAGATCAGCGGTTTGCCGAGCAGCACGGCGTCATGGATAGCAACGCAGGTGCCGACGTTCTGGCAGAGCATGCCGATATCCGCGGGCAGCCCTCCGCTGGGCACCTCTTCGCCAGTCAGAATCTGGATCAGCTGCTTCTCGCCGCCGGAGGGGTACTTGGTCGGAAAGACCTTGAGCACGAAGGGCCGTTCACCAATGGCCGCGCGGACCGCGGCGATGGCCTCGGGCTTGTTGTCCTCGATGCCGATCAGTACCTCCTGCGGTTGGATCAGGTGCGCGAGGATTTCGATGCCCGCCACCAGTTCGGCGGCTTTCTCGCGCATCAGCAGGTCGTCGGCGGTGATGTACGGCTCACACTCGGTGCCGTTGATGATCAGTGTGCGGATGTTTTGCGTCGGCGGTGGGGTCAGTTTGACCGCAGTGGGAAAGCCGGCGCCGCCGAGGCCGCTGATTCCGGCCTGACGGATCAGTTCGAGCAACACCGGACGCTCCAGCGCACGGTAATCGGGGTGGGGCTCGAGTTCGAGCCAGCAGTCCTCGCCATCGCTGTCGATGACGATTGCGTCGACGAGCATGCCCGAGACATGCGGGTAGGGTTGCGGGCCGATGAAGCTGACCACGCCGGATGTCGGCGCGTGCAGCGCTGCGCTGACGAAACCGCTGGCGAGCGCGATCTGCTGGCCCTTGAGCACGCGTTCGCCGAGCGTCACGCAGGGTTCGGCCGGTGCGCCCAGGTGCTGCGCCAAGGGCAGGACCAGACGCTTGGGCAATGGCGCAGGCTGGATCGGGGTGCGGTTGGACAGCTCCTTGTGCTCCGGCGGGTGGATGCCGCCGTGGATGTCCCAGATCTTCAACGAGGTCATGCGGCTTGCTCCCGGTCGGTCGCGATAAGCTGGCCGGGCGCCAGCGGCCGGTTCCACTTCCAGCTCTGCAGGTTGCTGCCTACCTCGATCATGTCGATGCAATCTACCGGGCAGGGCTCGACGCAGAGATCGCAGCCGGTGCACTCGGAAATGATGACGGTGTGCATCTGCCGTGCGGCACCGACGATGGCGTCCACCGGGCAGGCCTGAATGCACTTGGTGCAACCAATGCACTCGGCTTCGCGGATGTAGGCGACCATCTGCGGCTTCTCGCCGCCTTCGGCATCCAGCGGTTCCGGCTCGACATCGAGCAGGTCGGCCAGCGCCTGGATGGTCGCTTCGCCCCCCGGCGGGCACTTGTTGATCTTGTCGCCGCCGGCAATGGCCTCGGCGTAGGGCTTGCAGCCCGGGTAGCCGCACTGGCCACACTGGGTTTGCGGCAGCAGGGCATTGATCTGCTCGGCGATGGGGTCGCCCTCGACGCGAAAGCGCACGGCGGCGAAACCGAGGATTGCACCGCCAAGCAGGCACAGGGCGAGCAGTGCAAGCACTGCGATGAGAACGGCGCTCATAGCTTGATCAGCCCGGTGAAGCCCATGAAGGCCAGCGACATGAGGCCGGCGGTGATCATGCCGATCGCCGCGCCCTGAAACGATTTGGGCACGTCGGCGATGGCGATGCGCTCACGCATGGCGGCGAACAGCACCAGCACCAGGGAAAAGCCCAGGCCAGCGGCGAAGCCATTGACGGTAGCGGTGAGGAAGGTGAACTCGGCCTTGTTGGCATTGAGCAGGGCTACGCCGAGGACGATGCAGTTGGTAGTGATCAGCGGCAAGAAGATACCGAGTACACGATAGAGCAGCGGACTGGTCTTGTTCACGACCATCTCGGTGAACTGTACCGTCACGGCGATTACCAGAATGAAGCTGATGGTCCGCAGGAACTCCAGGTCCAGCGGCTTGAGCACGTATTGCTGGACGAGGTAGCTGCACATGGCTGCCAGGGTCAACACGAAGGTAGTCGCCAGCGACAGGCCGATGGCCGTCTCGATCTTCTTCGACACGCCCATGAACGGGCACAGACCGAGGAACTGCACCAGCACGAAATTGTTGACCAGGATGGCGCTAACCATGATCAGGGCGAGTTCGGTCATCTAGGGTCTGTTCCCGTTCCGTCGCGCTCTGCGAGAGCCGTGGGGCTAAAGGGCCGCTATTATCGGGAAGCGGCCGCGGCCATACAAGCTGCGGCAGCCCGTCGCGCTGATCTGGCGACATCTGGAGCAGGCCCAGACGCTACATGGCTGCCGGTTGTCCGCCGTTTCAGCAGTCGGCCACTGGTTGTGGTCTGATGAGCTGGGGTCCATGACACCATCGGAGGTGTTCCCATGAGCATTCGATCATTGTTGGTCCTGCTGTGCCTCGGCCTGGGGGCGAGCCTGCAGGCGCAGGCGGATCGGCGAGACGGCGTCTGGGTGTTCCAGGCTGAAAGCCCACGCTATTACAACCATGGTTATAGTGCCGGCTACGGTCAGGGCTACAACCGTGACTATCGGCATGACAGCCGTCCCCGTCAGTACGATCCGCGCAGCCCTTACTCGCACTATCCGCAGTATCCACGTAACCTGCCGCCGCGCTATCAGAGCCAGCTCCCACCGCAGTACTACGATCGTCACCGCGGTTTCGAGCGCCGCGAGCACTGGCGCCCGGATCATCGTCAGCAACGCCCGCACATCATTCGCGACGGCCGCGATCATCGGCTGCGGCCTCATTACAACCGGGACGGCCGCTACCAGCAGTACCGACCCTACCGGCGTTGATACCGCATTATTCAGACAAGGCCGGTGTCGTTCAGTCGGAACGAGCTTCGCTGCGCCGAAGGTCTTCCGCGGCACCTGAACGACCTGCACAAGTCCCGCTATGGATGTGTCAGCGGTTGCGCCAGCGCGGATCGCGCTTTTCGAGAAAGGCGTTGACGCCCTCGAGCGTGTCTTCGGCTTCGAACAATCCGACGAACGCCTCGCGCTCTGCCGCCGCGAACGTGGCGGGAACCCGTAGTCGTGCTCCGTCGATCAGGGGTTTGATGGCGCGTACCGCCACTGGGCTCTGGCGTGCCACACGGGAGGCGAGGAGCAGGGCATGACCGCGCGACTGGCCAGGTTCGACCACCTGCTCGACCAGGCCGATGCGTAGTGCTGTCTCCGCGGTGATGCGCTCGCCGCAGAGGATCATGCGTTTTGCCCAGCCTTCGCCGACGAGCCAGGCAAGGGCTTGAGTGCCACCAGCGCAGGGCAACAGTCCGACCGAGGCTTCCGGTAGGCCCAGCTGCGCTTGCTGCTCAGCGACGCGCAGGTCACAAGCCAGCGCGCACTCAAGCCCACCACCGAGGGCAAAACCGTTGATTGCGGCGATCGAGACACCGCGGAAATCGCGCAGCGTTTCGAAGGCTTCGCCGAAGCGCCGGGCCATCTCCCGCGCTCGATTTCGGTCGCCGTCGGCGAAGAGCTTGAGGTCGGCGCCGGCGCTGAAGAACTTCTCGCCCGGGCCGCAGATCACCAGAGCATAGATGTCATCGTCGTGGTTGAGATGCTCCACCACTTGCTTGAGACCGATCAGCGACTCTCGGTCCCAGGTATTGGCCGGTGGGTGATTGATGGTGATGAGGGCGGTGTGACCGTGTTTTTCCACGGTCAGCTTGTGAGTCAGGTCGAAGACGCCGGCTTGATAGGGCTCTAGTGCGGTAGTCATATCGAGATCCTCGTGACGGGTCAGGGCTGCCGGCCGGCGCCTGAATCTGCCTCCCGCGCCTGTATCCCAAGCGCGCCTAGGTTGCAGTGGACACCGGTCCCAGAAAAGTCCCGTTGGCAGCGCCTGCTCGCGTCAGGCGCTGCCGTTGCAGATCACTGTAGCCTAGTCGGCTGCCCGCCGGCCCGGCGCTCTTCCTGCCACTCGGTCAGCGAAGGGGCCGCCTGCTCGCCGGACAGACGATGGACGATCTCGAAATAGTCCTGCTTGAAGCGGTCCTTGAGAACTTCCTCGCGCGGCTTCACGCGCACTGCGTACACCGACTGCACGTTCTGATGGTCGAACGCGCGCCATTGCTGGCGGTCCTTGAGCAGGGTGTAGCTGTGGTCTTCCATCGCCGCGATGACCTGCTCGCTGCCGATGCTCCTGGCCCGTTTGGCTGCATCCGCCCACTGATGAACGATGCTGTAGGCCGAGGCAGCGGAGCTCGACGGGTGGGTCTGGTAGCGCTCGCCGAAATCCCGGACGAAGGCCTTGCCGCGCTCGGAGCCCTCCAGGTCTGGAACTCGCCAGGTCCAGGGCTCCGTGCCAAGAACGCCGTGCATGATGTCGGGGCCGGCCAGTTCGACCATCGACAGCGTCAGGTTGGGAACGGCGATCTGCATCCTCTTGTTCAGGCCCAGGTCATCGGCGATGCGCATGGCACGCACCATGTCCTCGCCGAACAGCACCAGTACCAGGACGTCGGCGTTACTGCTGGCGGCTTTCTCCAATGCTGCCCGGTAATCGGACAGGCGAGCGCCCGGAAATGCCGTTTTGATCCCTGGATGCCTGTTCTGGTCGGCGGTGCCCGTAGCCTGGCGTAACGAGCTCTCGCTAGTATGGCCCCAGGTGTAGTCGGAAGTAATATAGAAGTAATTCTTGCCCGGCAGGTTCTCGTTCAGATACTGCCCCAGCACGCGCGCACTCATCCAGGCGTTGTTGCACTCGCGGAACATGTAGCGATGGCCGTCTTTGCCGGTCGTATCGTTGGAATACGTCAGCGTGCCGAAGTAGAGCAGCCCTCTTTCCTTGGCGCGCTTGCTCGCTGCGATCGCCACGGCGCTGGAGACGCCGCCGAACAGCATCGCGACGCCTTCGTCGGCCATCTTGTCGACGTTGGCGACCGCCTTCTCAGGGCGTGAGGCCGTATTGCGGCTGATGAGTTGCAGCGGGCGGCCGAGCACGCCTCCTGCTTCGTTGATTTCGTCGATGGCCAACAGAGCGCCCCGCATCTGCGCCAGACCTTCTTCCTTGTAGCTGCCAGTGCGGGGGTAATTGAGGCCAAGTGTGATGGGATCGGCAGCCTGAGCCGTAAGACAAAACCCCAGCCCTAGCGCCAGAAGAGTAATCCGGTTCATTGCATGTTCCTTGTTGTCGCTTTTGTTATTGGTTTGTCGGCAGTTGGCTTTTTTACCCTGCGGCTGGGGTAGGCGTCACTCTTTATGTGCGCATCGGAACCCTTGTCCGCATCAGTCCGTGAGCCAGGTGCGATTATGACTAAAGGAGGGGGGATGATATTGCGGTGACGCAATGGTCGAGGCGTTTCGGCGTTGACAAGGGCGACCGGCGTTCCTTAGGGTTCCGCCGCTTGGCTATCCGGAAACCGCTCATGACCCAGGATGATCGCATCAAGCTCGAGGCTGGCTGGAAAGAAGCCCTGCGCGACGAGTTCGACAAACCCTACATGCAGCAACTGGCCGCGTTTCTGCGTCGCGAAAAGGCCGCCGGCAAGGTGATCTTCCCGCCGGGGCCGCTGATCTTCAACGCGCTCAACTCGACGCCGCTCGAGCAGGTCAAAGTGGTCATCCTCGGGCAGGACCCTTATCACGGGCCAGGGCAGGCGCACGGCTTGTGTTTCTCGGTGCAGCCTGGCGTGGCACCGCCGCCGTCGTTGCAGAACATCTTCAAGGAGCTCAAGCGCGACCTCAACCTACCGGTTCCTTCTCACGGCTATCTGCAGCACTGGGCGGAGCAGGGGGTGCTGATGCTAAACACCTCGCTGACGGTGGAGCAGGGCTTGGCAGGATCCCATGCCAAGGCTGGCTGGCAGCAATTCACCGACCGAGTGATCGAAGTGGTTGGCGAGTGTCGCCCGCATCTGGTGTTCATGCTCTGGGGCGCGCACGCACAGTCGAAGGCGCGACTGATCGATCCGACGCGGCATTTGATGCTCAAGTCGGCGCATCCGTCGCCACTGTCGGCGCATCGTGGTTTTCTGGGTAACGGCCACTTCAGTCGTGCCAATCAGTTTCTGAGACAGCAAGGTCTTGAGCCGATCGACTGGCAACTGCCTGACCGGGTATGACCCGATGCCGGCCTGCGGCATCGGGCCCAGGCTTCAGTCCTGCTGGCCGTGCTTGGCCTGCAGTTCCTTCGCTTGCTTGAGATGTTCTTCCAGCTTGGGCAGGGTCTGTTGGGCGAACTGCTTGAGGTCCGGGTTGTCGCCGCCCTCGACATAATCCCGGTACAGCTCGATGGTTTGTTCATGCGCGACGACCTGATTGTTGGCATAAGCCTCGTCGAAGTTCTCGCCGTCACGCAGCTGGAGAATCATCGCCTTCGCCTTGTCCATCAGTGTGGCCTCGTCGGACATCTCGAGATTCTTCTGTTGGGCCAGTTGCGCAAGTTTTTGATTGGCCTGGGTGTGGTCGTCGATCATCTTCTGGGCGAACTGCTTCACATCCTCGGACGTGCCTTTGTCCAGCGCCATCTTTGCCGTTTCGATTTCGGCGATGCCCTTGGCCGAGGCCTCATCGACGAAGTTATCTCCTTCGGCAGCCAGCGCGATATTGGCGGCGAAGCCGAACAGCAGGGCAAGGGCGCCCGAGAAGAAGGTCTTGGTTGTTGTTCTGCTCATTGCGTTCTCCTTTCTACCTGATTCGTGTCGGCGCAGTGGGGTGCGAGGCACGATGCGGCGAGATTGCCGTCCCTTTTTGTGACTAGGCGCCACAGGGACGGTTCCTCGTGTTCGGCGAACGGTGAGCGAGTGGGCCGGGTTAATGAAGCATCGTCATCGCTGCGTCCATCGCAGCTGACAGGTCTTCGTCTTCCTGGAGGAGCGTATTCGGGTCGAGCCCCAGCTTGCTGAAGGCGGGAATGTTGTTCCAGTCAAGCTGGGTATAGGGGTGCTGGCTGCCGAGGTGGCTCTGCAGGGTGGCGACCTGGACGATGTCGACGTAATCGACGCTATCGGAGTTGCGTTGGAAATCGGTGTACTGGCCGGCCACCGACGCGATCGAGTCGGGGAAGTCCCAGGTGCGTAGGATCTTTTCGCCAACCAGGGGGTGAATCCGGTCGATGACGTGGTTGAGGCTGAACGAATCGGCAAGCAGTGCGCCGTGCTCTTCGGCATAGGTCAGTATCGGCAGGATACCAATCTGATGAACCAGCCCCGCAAGAGTCGCCTGGTCTGGCATCAGGCGCGTGTAATGACGGCACAGCACATGGCTGATGGCGGCCACTTCGGTGCTCTTGTTCCAGACCTCACGCATCTTGCGGTCGACGATATCGGTGGTGGCCTGGAACATCTGCTCCATGGCCAGGCCAGTCGCCAGGTTGCAGGTGTAGTTGATGCCGAGGCGGCTGACCGCCATCTGCAGGTCGTCGATTTCCCGGCTGGTGCGCAACAGCGGGCTGTTGACGACCTTGATGATGCGCGCGGTGAGCGCTGCATCGTTGCCGATGACCTTGCTCAGTGCCGGTATGCTGATGTCCGGGTCCTCCGCGGCTTCGCGTACGCGCAACGCGACCTCCGGGAGCGTGGGCAGAACCAGCTCATCATTCTCGATCGCATCTGTCAGTTCACGCTGGACTTTCTCTGCAAGGGTGCTCATGTCATTCCTTTAGGTGTCGGTCGGTGTCGCTCGGGCGCTTGTCCAGATACTGCTGCATACAGTCCTATGGTGCGCCTCTTGGCTCGTGCGTGCCGGCTCCGGTTCGCACTAACGCTGAATTTCCCGATCAGGATCGAGGTTGTAAGGAAGCTGTAGCAGTTCCAAAGGCAATCCGTCCGGCGAGCCGAGGTACAGCCGCCCATCCGCGACAGCATCCTCCTGCACTACGGCAAGCAATTCGATTCTGTCTGTGCTGGTGGCGGCCAGCACCACTTCGCCAACGCTCGAGCCGTGAACGGGGGAGAACAGCTCGATGCCTGGCGCTGGCAGTTCGTCTGGCTCGCCGCGGGTCGCAAGGCGGTAAAGGCGGCGCTTCAGCTTGCCGAGGTACTGCATGCGCGCCACGATTTCCTGGCCGGTATAGCAACCTTTCTTGAAGCTCACGCCGCCAAGCGCCTGCAGGTTGATCATCTGCGGGATGAACAAGTCGCGGGTGCTGGCAAAGACCTGGCCGATGCCGGCGCGAATCTGGTCGAGCAGCCAGCGATCAAGTGCTGCCTCTTTCAGCTGCGCACTCAGGCGGGACCGGACCTGTTCAGCCTCATCAGAGGCCCAGAGTTCTGCACGGCCGTCATGCAGTCGGATAGCGATCAGGCCGGTGCCTCGTACCACGCTGTCGGGACTTTGCGGCAAGTCCAGGCCCAGGCTGACCAGCGCACCGTCGCCTCCAAACAGCCCGTAACGACACCATCGGGATGACTCATCGCTGAGTCGCGACTTGGAGAAGACGGCGTATTTGCTCAGGTCCGCCTGTTGCGACTGCAGCAGCTCGCTGGCCATGGCCAGAAGAAAGCCATCGTCGTCCGATACGATGCGGAAGCTCGATTGCATCCGGCCTTTGGGAGTGCAGCGTGCGCCCAGGCTGGATGTTTCGGCATTCAGATAGTTGAGATTGCAGGTCAGTTGACCCTGGAGAAATTTGCTGGCATCCGGGCCGCGCACGGCAAGGACGCCTTCATGCGACAGAACGCAGAAATAAGCAGTGTCGGTCATGATCGGTCGCCGTCTGAATCCGGGCGGACATCATAGCAGGCCGCTGAAAACGGTTGCGCAGTGGCCGTTGCTGGCGGGTGAAAAAAGCGGCTGATGAGTGCGAGACAGCCGTTATAATGCCGGCCTTCTCAAAAGGAGCCGTTGTATGGCCGAGCAATCCGAACTCAATCGTCTGTTCTGGCAAAGTCGCCGCGGCATGCTGGAGCTGGATGTGCTGCTGGTGCCTTTCGTCAAGGAAGTCTATCCGGGACTCGATGAAGAAGATCAGCGTCGCTACCGCAAGCTGTTGAGTTGTGAGGACCAGGACATGTTCGGCTGGTTCATGCAGCGAGGCGAACCAGAAGACGAGGACCTGCGTCGCATGGTCCGCATGATTCTCGATCGTGTCCAGCCCAAGTAGCCAGCACTTCGAATGTCACTGGCGGCCTTCGCGGCTGCTGTTCGCCTTCTACCTGCTTGTTCAGTCGTTCGCACTGATGGCCATCGCCCTGTCCGGCCTGCCTGGCTGGGCGTCGCTGGGTTGCTGGCTGTTGTGCGGCGTACATGCCTGGTACGTGCTGCCAAAGGCCATTTTGCTGTCGGCGGAAGGGGCCTGGCGTGGCCTGCGCCACGACGAGCACGGTTGGCAATTATGGAGTGCTGGGCAGGGTTGGCAGCCAATACAACTGCTGCCGGACAGCCTGGCGCTGCCGCTGGTCATAGTGCTGCGTTTTCGTGTGCCGGGACGCCGTTTTGCCGGCAGTGTCTGCGTGCCCTGCGACGCGCTGCGGCAGGATCAGCATCGTCGCCTGAGGGTGCGTCTTAAATTCAGTCGGCGTAGGTGGGCGGTACCAGGATAGTGTCCGCGGCATGGGCGAGCAGATCAGGATAATCGAGGGTGTAGTGCAGCCCACGACTTTCCTTGCGCTCCATCGCTGAGCGGATCATCAAATCCGCTACCAGCGCCAGGTTCCGCAGTTCTAACAGGTCGCGACTGACCTTGTAGTTGCTGTAGAACTCGTCGATCTCGCTGAGCAGCAGGCGCACCCGATGCTGGGCGCGCATCAGGCGCTTGGTGGTGCGAACGATGCCGACGTAGTCCCACATGAAGCGTCTCAACTCGTCCCAGTTGTGGGCGATGATAACGTCCTCGTCGGAGTCGGTGACCTGGCTGGCGTCCCAGGCAGGCAATATCGTCGTGTTTGCGCAATTGGGCAGCTCGCGCAGGATGTCCTTCGCTGCAGCGCGACCATAGACGAAGCATTCCAGCAGTGAGTTGCTGGCCATGCGATTGGCGCCGTGCAGCCCCGTGAAGCTGGTTTCGCCTATTGCGTAGAGCCCTGGAATGTCGGTGCGACCGGCCTGATCAACGACCACGCCGCCGCATGTGTAGTGGGCCGCCGGCACGACGGGGATGGGCTGGCTGGTGATGTCGATGCCGTACTCCAGACATCGTTCGTAAACGGTGGGGAAGTGGCTCTTGATAAACTCCGCAGGCTTGTGGCTGATGTCCAGATAGACACAATCGATACCAAGGCGCTTCATCTCGTGGTCGATCGCGCGTGCGACGATGTCGCGTGGAGCCAGCTCTTCCCGAGCATCGAAGCGCGGCATGAAGCGCTCGCCGTTCGGTAGTTTCAGTAGCGCACCTTCACCGCGCAGAGCCTCGGTGACCAAAAAGCTCTTGGCTTGCGGGTGGTACAGGCAGGTCGGGTGGAATTGGTTGAACTCCAGGTTGCCGACGCGGCAGCCCGCGCGCCACGCCATGGCGATGCCGTCACCGCAGGCGCTGTCCGGATTGCTTGTGTACAGGTAAACCTTCGCAGCGCCCCCGGTCGCCAATACGACGAAGCGCGCCTGAAAGGTTTCCACTTCGCCGGTGTTGCGATTGAGCACGTAAGCGCCCAGGCAGCGCCTGCCTGGACGACCCAGCTTGTGCTCGGTGATCAGGTCGACAGCGACGCGCTGTTGCAGTAGTTCGATGTTGCGTTTCTGCCTGGCTTGTCCAAGCAGAGTATTGAAGATTGCTGCTCCGGTTGCATCGGCTGCGTGAATGATGCGCCGATGGCTATGCCCGCCTTCGCGTGTGAGGTGAAATTCGAAGCCGCCGTCCTCTCGATTCGGTGTGTCGTCGCGGGTAAAGGGCACGCCTTGCTGGATTAGCCACTGGATTGCCTCATTACTATGCTCCACGGTGAAGCGAACGGCGTCCTCGTGGCAAAGGCCTCCACCTGCGATCAGCGTGTCAGCGACATGTGATTCCACGGTGTCAGTTGTATCCAGAACTGCCGCGACGCCGCCTTGGGCCCAAAAGGTCGAGCCATTGGCAAGATCACCTTTGCTGAGCACCGCAACGCGAAGGCTCTCGGGGAGATTCAGTGCCAGAGTCAGGCCGGCAGCGCCACTGCCAATGACTAACACGTCGTATAGTTGAGCCTGGTTCATGTCCAGTTCCGTGGAGAAAACGTGGCCTAGTATATAGACGTGAGGTCGCGCCAAAATAGACTGCAGTGTCGTTCGCTTCTAACGGTGGGAACTTTTAGTACACCAAGCTACTCAATAGGCAGTTGTGGATGTAAGCCGGCTGGCCATGCGACGTGGGCGGCTCAGGCTTGCTATGGACACCAGGACGGCGTCGTCAGCTGATCTGACGCTTCGCTGTGGTGCAATCGCCGTCAGGTATTGCAGGATAGCTTGCTAGGAGGGGGGAGAACTTTTGCGTAAAGCCCGGGTCTATTCTGGCAGGTCGGTTCGCTGGAGTGAGCGATGCTACTCCGATAGGGAGGAGCGTTCATGCTGACTCAGGAGCAGGACCAGCAACTGGTTGAACGAGTGCAGCGTGGAGACAAGCGGGCGTTTGATCTGCTGGTGATGAAGTACCAGCACAAGATCCTTGGGTTGATCGTGCGGTTCGTTCATGACTCCCACGAAGCTCAAGACGTCGCGCAAGAGGCGTTTATCAAAGCCTATCGCGCACTCGCCAATTTCCGCGGGGACAGTGCCTTTTATACGTGGCTGTACCGCATCGCCATCAATACGGCGAAGAATCATCTGGTGGCGCGTGGAAGACGTCCGCCGGACAGTGATGTGAGCTCTGAGGATGCCGAGTTCTATGAAGGCGATCACGCCCTCAAGGACATCGAGTCACCGGAACGCTCGCTGCTCAGGGATGAGATTGAAGATACCGTTCATCGAACCATTCAGCTTTTGCCCGAAGATTTGCGTACGGCTCTAACACTACGCGAATTTGATGGTCTTAGTTATGAAGACATTGCGAGCGTCATGCAGTGTCCGGTGGGCACAGTGCGTTCTCGGATTTTCCGGGCACGTGAAGCCATAGATAAAGCGTTGCAACCCTTGTTGCATGAATCCTGAGACAGCGGCGACAGCCAAGAGAGGAACCGCCATGAGTCGTGAAGCCCTGCATGAATCGCTGTCCGCGGTGATGGATAACGAAGCGGACGAGTTGGAATTACGTCGCGTACTCGCAGGCGACAACCCAGAGCTGCGGGCCACATGGTCACGTTATCAGCTCGCCCGTGCCGCAATGCACAAGGAACTGATCGAGCCGCGTTTGGATATTGCGGCAGCGGTATCGGCTGCGCTGGCTGACGAGGCTGCGCCGGTTCAGACGCAGCAGCGCAGTGGTTGGAAGAGTTTCGGGCGCATTGCTGTAGCAGCGTCTGTTACGGTAGCTGTTCTGGCCGGGGTGCGGTTGTACAATCAGAGCGAAGTGGCCGGTCCGCAGCTTGCGCAACAGGCTCCGCAGCCAAGTATTTCGGTCCCGCAAGCCAATCAGGGGCCGACGGTACTGGCGGGTTACAGTGAGCAAGCGCAGATGCCTGTCCAGACTGCGGCGGAGAGCGCCCCGATCGAGCGCTGGCATGAGGAGCGTCTGCCTTCTTATGTTCGTCAGCATGCGCAGCAGGCTGCCTTTGGTAATGGATCGGAGAGCGCGCTGCCGTACGCTCGTGCGGCCAGCATGGAAGAACGTTAGGGAGAAACATGCGCGTATTACCGCTGTATGTGGTGATGGGGGGCTGGCTTTCTATGCCGGCCCTTGCCGCTGATGCTGAGACCTGGATGGGTCGTTTGGCTTCAGCAGAGCAGAATCAGAGCTATACAGGTACTTTCGTCTACGAACGGAATGGCAGTTTTTCCAGTCATTCCGTCTGGCAACAAGTGGACGGAGATCAGGTGCGCGAGCGTTTGTTACAGCTCGACGGTGAGCCTGCCGAGGTTGTCCTGAAGGATGGCCAGGTACAGTGCGCATCGGATGACCTGGCTGCGCAGGTGCGCGAAGGGCAAGCATGGACCGGCCAGCGCCTGGATCCAAAAGCGTTTTCCGAATGGTATGAGTTCCGCGAGCTGGGCGATTCCCGGGTTGCCGGACGTACTTCCGTAGCACTGGCAGTGGTTCCCAGGGATCAGCATCGCTATGGCTTCGAATTGCATCTTGATCGGGACACTGCGCTACCGCTCAAGTCTTTGATGCTCAACGAAAAAGGCCAGTTGCTGGAACGTTTTCAGTTCACACAGTTCGCCGCCGGTCCGGTCAGCGCGGAGCAGCTTTCGCCGAGTCAGGCCTGTAAACCTGTAAAGATGGAAAAGCGCACAGCAAGCGCTACATCAAAGTGGCGCACCGACTGGTTGCCCCCAGGTTTCAAGCTGCTCGATGCGCATGAGCGGCCTAGCCCCGCTTCATCGGAAACGGTTTCCTGGCTCTCTTACGGCGATGGCCTTGCCAAGTTCTCGGTATTTCTCGAGCCGCTGCGGGGGGCGTTGGTTGAGGATGCTCGCAGCCAGATGGGGCCAACGGTTGCGGTATCCAAACGCATCAGTACCGCCGATGGTGATGTCATGGTGACGGTCGTGGGTGAAGTGCCGCTAGGGACTGCCGAGCGAGTAGCGCTTTCGATGCGGGCCGATGCGGAACAGACGCAGAAATGATTGAAGAACCGGGGCGGGTAGTCGCGCTCGATAACGGGGCGGTTTGGGTCGAGACGCGGCGCAAGAGTACCTGTTCCGGTTGTTCCGCAAAAAATGGCTGTGGTCAGGGATTGATGGATACCCTCGGCCTCCGCGAGAAGCGCGGGTTGGTTCGCGCTTTGACGGACATTCAGCTGCAGGTTGGCGATTCCGTTATCGTTGGCATTCGCGAGGATGTATTGCTGCGCGGTGCCGTCCTTGTCTATCTTTTTCCTCTGATCATGTTGATGATCGCCGCCGTGGTGGCCGCCCAGTTTTCATCGTACGAGCCGGTCATCATCTTCTCAGGGTGCGGCGGATTCTTCGCTTCCTGGCTGTTGGTGCGTATGCGGACTCGGCGTACGGCGAGCAATCCTGATTGGCAGCCAGTGATCTTGCGCGCCATGCTCGCGGGGCCAGCGAGTCCCTGAGCTTCCTTGTTTTATCAGTGGGGAGACTTGTAGTCATGTTCAATCGAAACAGCTGCTTTGCCTTCATGGCAGGCCTGGCCTTGCTTGGGCAGGCCTTGGTGGCGCAAGCGCAAACGGCTTTGCCTGATTTCAAGCCGCTGGTTGAAAGTGCATCGCCGGCGGTGGTCAACATCAGTACCAAGCAGAAGGTGCCCGTGCGCAGCGCAACGGCTCAGATGCCGGAGCTGGAGGGATTGCCACCGATCTTTCGTGAGTTCTTCGAACATAGCATTCCGCAGATGCCAGGCGCGCCGGGGCGTGGCCAGCAACGCGAAGCGCAATCTCTTGGTTCTGGCTTCATCATCTCTGAAGATGGTTACGTGCTCACCAACAACCATGTAGTCGCCGATGCCGATGAAATCATCGTCAGGCTGCCGGATCGGAGTGAGCTGGAAGCCAAGCTGGTCGGTGCCGATCCGCGGTCCGACGTGGCTGTGCTGAAGGTCGAAGGTAAAGGTCTGCCAACCGTGAAGATCGGCCGCTCCGATGAGCTCAAGGCCGGCGAGTGGGTGTTGGCTATCGGCTCGCCGTTTGGTTTTGACCATACCGTGACCGCAGGTATCGTCAGTGCAACCGGCCGCAGCCTGCCCAATGAAAGCTATGTCCCGTTCATTCAGACCGACGTAGCGATCAATCCAGGCAATTCCGGAGGGCCGTTGTTCAATCTTGACGGCGAAGTGATCGGCATCAACTCTCAGATTTTCACTCGCTCCGGTGGCTTCATGGGGCTGTCGTTCGCGATTCCGATCGACGTGGCGATGGACGTGGCCAATCAGCTGCGCACCGACGGCAAGGTTAGCCGCGGCTGGCTCGGTGTCGTGATTCAGGAAGTAAACAAGGATCTCGCGGAGTCGTTCGGCCTCGAGCGCCCGGCCGGTGCATTGGTGGCTCAGGTGATGGACGGTGGTCCTGCTGCACGAAGTGGGTTGCGCGTAGGAGATGTCATCCTCAGTCTCGATGGTAAGCCGATCGTCATGTCGGCAGATCTGCCGCATTTGGTAGGAGCGCTGAAGCCTGGCAGCAAGGCTCGGATGGAAGTGGTACGCGATGGCGATCGCAAGATGCTCGATGTGAAGATCGGTGCGATGCCGGACGAGGGTGAGCCGGTGGCGGCTTCCGGTAGCGGGCAGGAGCGTAGTGATAACCGCCTGGGTGTAAAAGTGACTGAGCTGACCGCCGAGCAGAAAAAGAGTCTCGACCTGCCGGGTGGTGTGGTCATCACGGAGATTCTCAACGGCCCGGCGGCGATGATCGGTCTGCGCCCAGGTGATGTCATCACCCACCTGAACAACCAGGCTATCAATTCGGCGGAGACGTTCGCCCAGGTTGCCGAGCAATTGCCGAAAAATCGTTCGGTATCGATGCGCGTCCTGCGTCAAGGGCGTGCCAGCTTCATCACGTTCAAGCTGGCGGACTAGGCGCGGAGCAGCGGTGAATGAAGGGCGGCTTTGGCCGCCCTTTCTTTTTGCTCCGGCCGCCTGAATGCCCTCGCCGACGCGGCGGATCATCTGCGGATGGCTTGTACGTGGCACTGCCGGGACTGATCAGTTACACTTCGCGGCTATTTTCGGCGGGCAATCGGCCCGCGTCTTTTCCGAGTGTTGAGCTGTGAGTGACCTGAGTCATATCCGCAATTTCTCCATCATCGCCCACATTGATCACGGCAAGTCCACACTGGCGGACCGGTTCATCCAGATGTGCGGTGGCCTGTCCGAGCGAGAAATGGCCGCTCAAGTGTTGGATTCGATGGATCTCGAGCGTGAGCGTGGTATTACCATCAAGGCCCACAGCGTCACGCTGCATTACAAGGCGAATGATGGAAAGACTTACCAGCTGAATTTCATCGACACGCCTGGCCACGTCGACTTCACCTATGAAGTCAGCCGTTCGCTCGCTGCGTGTGAGGGCGCTTTGTTGGTGGTCGATGCCGGGCAGGGTGTCGAGGCGCAATCGGTCGCCAACTGCTACACCGCCATCGAGCAGGGTCTTGAGGTCATGCCGGTCCTGAACAAGATGGACCTGCCACAGGCCGAGCCCGAGCGCGTCAAGGAAGAGATCGAACACATCATCGGCATCGATGCCACCGATGCCGTCCCGTGCAGCGCCAAGAGCGGTATGGGTGTCGAAGACGTGCTCGAGCGTCTGGTTCAGGTCATCCCGCCGCCAACCGGTGAGATCGAGGCGCCGTTGCAGGCGCTGATCATCGATTCCTGGTTCGATAATTATCTGGGTGTGGTATCGCTGGTTCGGGTACGCCACGGGCGCATCAAGAAAGGCGACAAGGTGCTGGTCAAATCCACCGGCAAGGTCCACCAGGTCGACAGTGTGGGCGTCTTCACGCCCAAGCACACCGCCACAGCGGATCTCAAAGCCGGAGAAGTGGGCTTCATCATCGCCGGCATCAAGGACATCCATGGTGCGCCGGTGGGCGATACCCTGACACTTTCAAGCACGCCGGACGTTGAGATGCTGCCTGGTTTTCAGCGCATCAAGCCGCAGGTGTATGCCGGCCTGTTTCCGGTCAGCTCCGATGATTTCGAGGACTTCCGCGAGGCGCTACAGAAGCTCACGCTCAACGACGCCGCGCTGCAGTACGAGCCGGAAAGCTCCGAAGCGCTGGGTTTCGGCTTTCGCATCGGCTTCCTCGGCATGCTGCACATGGAGATCATCCAGGAGCGCCTGGAGCGCGAGTACAACCTGGATCTGATCACCACCGCGCCGACCGTAGTCTACGAGCTGCTGCTCAAGAATGGCGACACCATCTATGTCGACAATCCTTCGCGTCTGCCGGATCTGTCCTCCATTGAAGATATGCGCGAGCCGATCGTGCAGGCCAACATCCTGGTTCCGCAGGATCATCTGGGCAACGTAATCACGCTGTGTATCGAGAAGCGCGGCGTACAGCGCGACATGCAGTTCCTCGGTTCGCAGGTGCAGGTGCGTTATGACCTGCCGATGAGCGAGGTGGTACTGGACTTCTTCGATCGCCTGAAGTCGGTCAGTCGAGGTTACGCCTCGCTGGATTACAGCTTCGTGCGCTTTCAGTCAGCCAATCTGGTCAAGCTCGACGTGCTGATCAATGGCGAGAAGGTCGACGCGCTGGCGCTGATCGTGCATCGCGACAATGCCCACTACAAGGGCCGGCAACTGACCGAGAAGATGAAGGAACTGATTCCTCGACAGATGTTCGATGTGGCGATCCAGGCGGCCATTGGCGGGCAGATCGTCGCGCGGACCACGGTCAAGGCGTTGCGCAAGAACGTTCTGGCGAAGTGCTACGGCGGTGACGTAAGCCGTAAGCGCAAGCTGCTGGAGAAGCAGAAGGCCGGCAAGAAGCGCATGAAACAGGTAGGCAGCGTGGAGATTCCGCAAGAGGCGTTCCTCGCGGTGTTGAAGGTAGATAGCTGATATGTCGATCAATTTCCCGCTGTTGCTGGTTATCGCCGTTGCCGTCTGCGGCCTGTTGGCGCTGAGCGATCTGTTGTTCTTCGCCCCGCGGCGCCGGGCTGCGATCGCTAACTACGAAGGGCGCACCGGGGAAATCGATCCATCGACGCTCGAGGCGCTGAACAAGGAGCCGCTGCTGATCGAATACGGCAAATCCTTCTTCCCGGTATTGGCCATCGTGCTGGTGCTGCGCTCGTTCCTTGTCGAGCCTTTCCAGATCCCCTCCGGCTCGATGATCCCTACGCTTGAAGTCGGCGATTTCATTCTGGTGAACAAGTTCGCGTATGGCATCCGCCTGCCGGTGGTGGACACCAAAGTAATCGAGGTCAGCGATCCGAAGCGCGGCGACGTCATGGTTTTCCGCTATCCGAGTCAACCGAACATCAACTACATCAAGCGGGTCGTCGGTTTGCCGGGCGACACCGTGCGTTACAGCAGCGATCGTCGGCTGTTCATCAATGATCAGCCAGTGGCGGAGACTCTGGTCGGCGAGGAGCCGGGCAGCCTCGGCAGCGCCGTGCTATATCGGGAGAAGCTTGGTGAGGTCGAGCACCTGATTCGTAAGGAGATGGGGCGCTATCGGATCGAACCGAGCCGGCAGTGGACCGTTCCTGCCGGCCACTACTTCATGATGGGCGACAACCGCGACAACTCCAATGACAGCCGCTACTGGCAGGACGAGTCGATTCCGGCCGAGTTGGCCGGCATGGTTCCTGACCGCAACATCGTGGGTAAGGCGTTCGCCGTCTGGATGAGCTGGCCGGATCCCAAGCTCAGCAACCTGCCGAATTTCTCCCGCGTGGGCCTGATTCACTGAAGCTGTGAATTACGGCCCCCGCTGAACGAGCCGTGCTCGCTATATTTGTCCGGCCCCGATCGGTGGGTATCGTTTACGACATAGAGGTCGACATGAGTTTTGCGCGTTCGCAGAAAGGGCTGTCCATGCTGAGCTGGATCATGGTCCTGGCGGTTGTGGCATTCGTAGCCAGCACCGGGTTCAAGATGTTCCCGCACTACTTCGACTACATGTCCATGGACAAGATCATCCAGTCTGTGGAAACCGACGAAGCGCTTGAGATTCACAGCGTCGGGGAGTTCTATAGTCATGTCAGCAAGGGGATGCAGGTCAACGGCATCCAGAACATCGACCTGAAGGAAGCGCTGAAGGTCGAGATCCAGAACAATGAATTCAGGGCACACCTGAAGTACGAAAAACGCGAGCCGCTGATCCGCAATCTCGATCTGGTGGCGAACTTCGACAAAGAATATCGCCTAAGGATGCCGTGAGCACTTCGTTAGCCCGCCTCGAGCGCAAGCTCGGCTATCAATTCAAGGACCAGGAGCTGATGCTCCTGGCTCTGACGCACCGCAGCTATGCCGGACGCAACAACGAGCGTCTGGAGTTTCTCGGTGACGCCATCCTCAACTTCGTTGCCGGCGAGGCGCTTTTCAACCATTTTCCACAGGCCCGCGAAGGCCAGTTGTCGCGCCTGCGGGCCCGGCTGGTCAAGGGCGAGACGCTTGCCGTGCTGGCACGCGGCTTCGAGCTTGGTGACCATCTGCGCCTCGGCTCCGGCGAACTCAAGAGTGGTGGCTACCGCCGTGAATCGATTCTCGCCGATACCCTTGAGGCGCTGATCGGCGCCATCTATCTCGATGCTGGCATGGACGTCGCTCGTGAGCGGGTCATCGCCTGGCTGGCCAACGAGCTTCAGGGCCTGACCCTAGTGGATACCAATAAGGATCCCAAGACCCGCCTGCAGGAGTTTCTGCAATCGCGTGCCTGCGAACTGCCGCGCTACGAAGTTGTGGATATTCAGGGCGAGCCGCATTGCCGCACCTTCTTCGTCGAATGCCAGGTGGTCCTGCTCAACGACAAAACTCATGGGCAGGGCGCCAGTCGCCGCATTGCCGAACAGGTTGCCGCGGCAGCCGCATTGATCGCCCTGGGCGTGGAGAACGGACATGACTGACGAGCAGCAACAATCCGAAGACGTCAGCCGTTGCGGTTATGTCGCGATCGTCGGCCGGCCGAACGTCGGCAAATCCACCTTGCTCAACCACATCCTCGGCCAGAAGCTGGCGATCACCTCGCGCAAGCCGCAGACGACGCGGCACAACATGCTTGGCATCAAGACCGAAGGCGGCGTGCAGGCTGTCTATGTGGACACGCCCGGTCTGCACAAGAATGGCGAGACCGCGCTCAACCGCTATATGAACCGCACCGCGGCCTCGGCGCTGAAGGACGTCGACGTGGTGATCTTCGTCGTCGACCGCACCCGCTGGACCGAAGAAGACCAGGCCGTGCTGGAGCGCGTGCAATACGTCACCGGGCCGCTGATCGTCGCCGTCAACAAGACCGACCGTATCGAGGACAAGGCCGAGCTGCTACCGCACCTGCGCTGGCTGGCCGAGCAGCTGCCGAATGCCGAGATCGTGCCGATCTCTGCGCAGCACGGGCAGAATCTGGAAACCCTGGAGCAGCTGGTGGCCGAGCGCTTGCCTGAGGGCGAGCACTTCTTCCCGGAGGATCAGATCACCGACCGCAGCAGCCGCTTTCTTGCCGCCGAACTGGTGCGCGAGAAGATCATGCGTCAGCTTGGCGCCGAGGTGCCGTACCAGATCACCGTCGAGATCGAGGACTTCAAGCAGGAAGGCCACGTGCTGCACATCCACGCGTTGATTCTGGTCGAGCGCGACGGGCAGAAGAAGATCATCATCGGCGACAAGGGCGAGCGCATCAAACGCATCGGCCAGGAAGCGCGCAAGGACATGGAGGTGCTGTTTGACTCCAAGGTCATGCTCAACCTGTGGGTCAAGGTGAAGGGTGGCTGGTCCGACGACGAGCGCGCACTGCATTCGCTGGGCTATCAGTAACACCACCTTCGCACTCACCCGTGCGCATCGCGCACGCCCTGGCCCGCCATGCACCAGCCTGCATTCGTTCTGCACAGCCGTCCCTACAAGGAAAGCAGCGCGTTGGTCGACCTGTTCACTCCGCAGGGGCGGCTGCGCGCCGTCATGCGTGCCGCGCGGGGCAAGGCCGGCAGCCTGATTCGCCCGTTCGTATCGCTGGAAGTCGAACTGCGCGGCAGGTCCGAGCTGAAGACCGTTGCCCGTCTCGAAAGCGCCGGCCCTGCGCACTGGCTCGATGGCCAGGCGCTGTTCAGCGGTATGTACCTCAACGAGCTGCTGATTCGCCTGTTGCCTGCCGAAGACGCGCACCCCGCGTTGTTCGATCATTACGTCGCGACACTGCCGGCGCTGGCCGAGCATCGGCCGCTGGAACCGTTGCTGCGGGCCTTCGAATGGCGACTGCTCGACGAACTGGGCTATGGTTTCGCCCTCGACATCGATATCTCCGGTCAGCCTATCGATGCGCAGCGGCTGTATCGGCTGGTGCCGGACGCCGGCCTGGAGTCGGTTGTGGGCTTCCAGCCTGGGCTGTTCAACGGCGCGGAACTCTTGGCCATGGCCGAGGCCGATTGGCAGGTGCCGGGTGCGCTCGCCGCCGCCAAGCGGCTGATGCGCCAGGCTCTGGCACCGCATCTGGGCGGCCGACCGCTAGTCAGCCGCGAACTGTTCATGAACCTGAAGGAGGCTCCGCGTGACTGAAGCCAATCGAATTCTGCTCGGCGTCAACGTCGACCACGTCGCCACACTGCGTCAGGCTCGCGGCACCCGCTATCCGGACCCGGTCAAGGCCGCGCTGGATGCCGAAGAGGCCGGTGCCGATGGCATCACGGTGCACCTGCGCGAGGATCGTCGGCATATCCAGGAGCGCGATGTGCTGATGATGAAGGACGCGTTGCAGACGAGGATGAACTTCGAGATGGGGGTCACCGAGGCGATGCTCGCATTCGCCGAGCAGCTGCGTCCGGAGCACGTGTGCCTGGTCCCGGAAACGCGTCAGGAGCTGACTACCGAGGGCGGGCTGGACGTGCTCGGGCAGGAAGCGCGCATTCGCGAGGCCGTTGAACGCCTACGTGGCTGTGGCGCGGAGGTCTCGCTGTTCATCGATGCCGAGCCGCGGCAGATCGAGGCGGCCGCTCGTGTCGGCGCACCGGCTATCGAACTGCATACCGGCCGTTATGCCGACGCCCACAGCGTTGCCGAGCGGGCCTGCGAGCTTGCGCGCATTCGCGACGGTGTCGAGGCCGGCCTGAGTCACGGACTCATCGTCAACGCCGGCCATGGCCTGCATTACCACAACGCCGAAGCCATCGCCGCCATTCGTGGCGTCAACGAGCTGAATATCGGCCACGCCATCGTCGCCCATGCGCTGTTCGTCGGCTTCAAGCAGGCGGTCAAGGAAATGAAGCATCTGATCCTCAGCGCCGCAGCGCGGGGGTGAGACAAGCCGTCCTGCGGAGGGCGCATTTGCGGTCTTCCGCAGGACGGCGCTGCTCAGCGGCGGAACAGGTTGATCAGTACGGTCAGGACCACGCTGAGGATCACCATCGAGGTGACCGGGATGAACACCCGGCTGCGTTCGGACTCGATGCGGATATCGCCGGGTAGTCGACCGAACCAGCTCAGCAGCCAGGGGAAGTAGTGCCAGGCGATGCCGAGCAGTAGCAGGGCAGCGCCCGCCACGATCATCCAGCGTGCCATTTCATCTCCTCGTTTCGCTCCAATCGCGTGGCCGGTCGTGTCCGGTATTCGACAAAGGCGGCGATCACCTGTGCGGCCAACACCTCAACGGCGTCGCTTCGATTGCTACTGCGTAGCAGCTTGATCTGATACTCGCCCAGTTGTGGTAACCCATACCGCCCATCCAGACGCTGCAGGGGCGGGCGAATCAGGCTTGATGGATAGGGCGCGATGGCGAGATCGGCAATCATCGCGGCCTCCTGTCCCGAAGTCTGTTCGCTGGAGTAGGCCACTCGATAGCTGCGGCCGGCGCGGTCGAGGGCATCCAGCGCCTGTCGTCGCCAGGCGCAATCAGGGCTGGCCAGCGCCAGCGGCAGCGGCGTGCGCAGCGCGGCGACCCCACCACTGCGACCGGCCCAGACCAGCGGCTCGCTATGGATCGGCTCGCCCCGCGAGTCGTCCTGGCCGAGGTTGCCGACGGTCACCAGGGCGAGGTCCAGTTCGCCTGCGTCGATGCGCTCGATCATATCGATGCTGCGCGCGACCGACACATCCACTTCGACTCCGGGATGACTGCGGGCGAACAACGCCAGCAGACCGGGCAGGATGCGCGTCCCGACATCCGCCGGCGTTCCGAAGCGCACGCGCCCCTGCAGCGCTGGCTGGAGGAAGTGCGCGATGGCCTCTTCGTTGAGCTTGAGCAGGCGCCGGGCATAGCCGAGCAGCGTCTCGCCGGCCGGTGTCAGGCGCACCTGCCGTGCTTCGCGGACGAACAGGGGGCGGCCGAGGGTCTCTTCCAGCCGCTTGATCTGCATGCTGACCGCCGAGGTGCTGCGATAGATCTGCCCAGCGGCACGGGTGAAGCTGCCGCTTTCGGCGATAGCGACAAAGGTGCGCAGGACATCGCTTTCCAGCAGGGGCGTCGAAGGGGGAGTGGATTGCTCAAGCGGCTCGGGCATAGGAAAGCTTCAGTTTTTCTGAACACAGGCTTTCATATTAGTCGTTTGTTTGAACGATTGAGGCCCGCTCATCCTGTAGGCAACCGGTGGCGCCACAAGCCCGTGACCACCGAGAGCCAAGCGGAGGTGAGCATGTCTGGTGAACGACGCGATACCCATGTACGGCAACAATCCGAGCCGCAGCTACCGGACTTCTATATGCCGGCCATGTGGCCGCTGGATCTGCAGCGCAGCCTGCATGACTGGTTTCGCGCCTGGCGGCAGCGACGCCTGTATCGGCAACTGTTGAAGCTGGATGATCGGCAGCTGGCGTCGCGCGATTTGGATCGGCGCCGGCTCAGGGAAATGGCTAATACGCCGTTGCGTCAGTTGGTAGCGAAGCGGCGCAAGCACCGCGGCACTGCGCGCGCCACTCGTTGAGCGGCCAACCTGCCGTCAGGGCTTGCGGGCGAGGAGTACGGCGCGCATGGGGGCCGGCAGGCCTTCGACCGTTTTGCGGTGGTCTTGCGGGTCGAGGAAGTCGGGCAACGACTGGTAGCGCATCCACTCGGTACTGCGCTGTTCCGCGATGCTGGTCACGCTGACGTCCACGCAGCGCACGTCGACAAAGCCGGCGCGGCGCAACCAGCATTCCAGCGCCTTCACCGAGGGCAGGAACCAGACGTTGCGCATCTGCGCATAGCGATCCTCCGGTACCAGGGCGGTGTTCTCGTCGCCCTCGACCACCAGAGTTTCCAGCACCAGTTCGCCGCCGCGTACCAGGCAGTCCTTGAGGTCGAGCAGATGGTCGATCGGCGAGCGGCGATGGTAGAGCACGCCCATGGAAAACACCGTTTCGAAGCCTTCGAGCCTGGCCGGCAGTTCTTCCAGGGCGAACGGCAGATGCCAGACCGGCAGCTCCTGCAGGTAGCGCTTCATCGCATGGAATTGGCAGAAGAACAGCCAGTTCGGGTCGACCCCGACCACGCTGTCGGCGCCGGCACCGAGCATGCGCCACATGTAGTAGCCGTTGCCGCAACCGACGTCGAGGATGCGTTTGCCGGCCAGATTCAGGTGCGGCGCAACCCGGTCCCACTTCCAGTCCGAGCGCCACTCGGTATCGACATGCACACCGAACACGTCGAACGGCCCCTTGCGCCATGGCGAGAGCCCCATCAACGCATCATGGGTGGCCTGGCGCGTGGCGTCGTCACGGGGCGCGTCGAGGCGGAAGCTGTCACGCAGTTCGACCTGTACGGGCGCTAGAGCAGGCAGTGCATCGACGGCACGCCTCCAGCGCGGCAGATCGCCGTGACCGACCGCGAGTTTGGCATCCAGCTGCTGCTGAACGCCGTTGGCCCAGGCGGCCAGCGGGGTGCCGGCCAGGCGCCAGGCGAGGGGAGTGAGGTCGAGGTTCATGGCAGGGCGATCAGCGAAGCGAAATTCAGGCACTGGAACCAGGGCACGACCTTGGAAAAGCCGGCATCCAGCAGCCGTTGGCGATGGGTCTCCAGGCTGTCGGGCTTCATCACGTTCTCGATGGCGCTGCGTTTCTGGGCGATTTCCAGTTCGCTGTAGCCATTGGCGCGCTTGAAGGCGATGTGCAGGTCGGTCAGCAACTGTTGCTCGTCTTCATCTTCGAAGCGCAGCTTCTCCGACAGGATCAGCGCACCACCGGGCAACAGCGCCTGGTGAATGCGGCCGAGCAGCGCCGGGCGCTGTTCCGGTGCGATGAACTGCAGGGTGAAGTTCAGCGCCACCAGCGAGCTGGGCTGGAACTGCAGAGCCAGGATGTCGCCCTCGATGACCTCGACCGGCAACAGCTCCTGGAACATCGAGTCCTGCCCGTGCAGGTATTCACGGCAGCGCTCGACCATCGCCGCGGAGTTGTCCACGGCGATGACCTGGCAGTTGTCGGCGGTCACGTGGCGTCGCAACGCCTGGGTCACCGCCCCCAGCGAGCAGCCGAGGTCGTACAGATGAGTATGCGGCTGTGCGAACTGCGCGGCGATCACGCCGATGTTCTCGACGATGGTCGGGTAACCGGGCACAGAACGCTTGATCATGTCGGGAAACACCCGCACCACGTCCTCGTTGAAGACGAAGTCCTGAATGCGAGGCAGGGGCTGGGCGAACAGACGGTCGGGATCGTGACTCACGGTGTCGGGCGGCGTGTGTGAAAAAGGGGCGGCATTGTAGCCGAAACCATGCTCGCCGCGGGCTCCGCCCGACTCAGCGTACCTCGATCCGGCAATCGAACATGCCCGCTGGCTCGGCGTCGGCCTCCCACGGACGTTGATAGGTGAGGTACAGCCGGCCGCTGCCGGACTCCCGTGCCTCGAAGCGCCAGGTCGACAGGCCATCTCCGCCGATCATGTCGGCCTTCGGATTGCTGAACACCTCGGGGCCGAGGCTGCGCAATTGCTTCGCGGCGGCTTCGTGCAGAATCCAGCGATAGCCGGTGGTCGGGTTGCTCGGCAGGCTGATGATGAGTTGCTGGCCACTCTGCAGTGTTTGCGGGCAGCGGCTGTCGTCGCTGAGCACGACGCTGGAGGACGTCTTGTCGGTGCTTGCGCAGGCGGCGAGCAGGGCGAAGCTGGCGGGCAGCAACAGACGAGGGATGTCGAAAGACATGAACGGCACCGGTCGGAAATGAGTTGGGAAGGATAGCCCAAAAGAGCTCGGTTGCAGGCCCGCACTCGGTCTGCATCGGCCCCGAAGGGTAGAAGCGCAGCGCGACCTCCACCCCCTCGACTACAGCTGGTCTGCATCCTGTGCCGCGTCAGAACAGCACCTTGGCCACATCGGCGAAGCGCTTGGCGAAATGCACCGTCAGGCCTTCCTTGAGGTAGTCAGGCAACTCTTCGAAGTCGCCGCGGTTGGCTTCCGGCAGGATCAGCTCGAAGATCTTCTGCCGCCGCGCCGCGATCACCTTCTCGCGCACTCCGCCGATAGGCAATACGTGACCGGTCAGCGTCAGCTCGCCGGTCATGGCCACGCCTTTCTTCGGCGGCTGGTTGCGCGCCAGCGAGAGCAGCGCGCTGGCCATGGTGATGCCGGCGCTGGGGCCGTCCTTGGGCGTCGCGCCTTCCGGCACGTGCAGGTGCACGAAGGCCTGGTCGAAGAACTCCGGGTCGCCCTTGAAGGTTTTCAGGTTCGAGCTGACGTAGCTGTAGGCGATCTCTGCCGACTCTTTCATCACGTCGCCGAGCTTGCCGGTGAGCTTGAAGCCGCGGTTGAGCGTATGGATGCGCGTGGCCTCGATCGGCAGTGTGGCGCCACCCATGCTGGTCCAGGCCAACCCCGTGATCACACCGACGCCGGAGAGCACCTGTTCGCTGCGGAACACCGGTTTGCCGAGGTGGCTTTCCAGGTCCTTCGGCGTGATCTTCAGTTCCGCTTGCGGGTCTTCCAGCAACTTGACCACCGCCTTGCGCACGAGCTTGCCCAGCTGTTTCTCCAGCTGACGCACACCCGCCTCGCGCGCATAGCCTTCGATTACCGCTTTCATGGCGCTGTCGCTGATGGTCAGGCGTTGCTTGGGCACGCCGGTCTTGTCCAGCAGCTTCGGCCACAGGTGACGCTTGGCAATGGCCAGCTTCTCCTCGGCGATATAGCCGGACAGGCGGATCACTTCCATGCGGTCGAGCAGCGGGCCAGGGATCGAATCCAGCGTGTTGGCCGTGCAGACGAACAGCACCTTGGACAGGTCCAGGCGCAGGTCCAGGTAATGGTCGAGGAATTCGACGTTCTGCTCCGGGTCCAGCGTCTCCAGCAGCGCCGAGGCCGGATCGCCCTGGTAGCTGCTGCTGAGCTTGTCGATCTCGTCGAGCATGATCACCGGGTTCATCACCTCGACATCCTTGAGCGCCTGCACCAGCTTGCCGGGCAGCGCGCCGATGTAGGTGCGACGGTGACCCTTGATCTCCGCCTCATCGCGCATGCCGCCGACGCTGAAACGGTAGAACGGCCGGCCGAGGGATTCGGCGATGGACTTGCCGATGCTGGTCTTGCCCACGCCCGGCGGGCCGACCAGCAGCACGATGGAACCGGCGATCTCGCCCTTGAAGGCGCCGACGGCGAGAAACTCGAGGATGCGGTTCTTGATGTCGTCGAGTCCGGCGTGATGCTTGTCGAGCACCTTGCGCGCGCGCTTGAGGTCGAGCTTGTCCTGGCCGTACACACCCCAGGGCAGGGCAGTGGCCCAGTCGAGGTAGTTGCGGGTGACGGCATATTCCGGCGAGCCGGTCTCGAGGATCGACAGCTTGTTCAGTTCCTCGTCGATGCGCTTCTGCGCGGCGGGTGGCACCACCTTGCCTTCCAGGCGCGCGCGGAACTCGTCGGCATCGGCGCTCTTGTCGTCCTTGGTGATGCCCAGCTCGCGCTGGATGATCTTCAGCTGTTCCTTGAGGAAGAACTCACGCTGGCGTTCGCCGATCTTGCGATTCACCTCGCCGGTCAGTTCCTTCTGCAGCCTGGCGACTTCCACTTCCTTGCGCAGCAGCGGCAGCACCTTCTCCATGCGCTTCAACACCGGCACGGTATCCAGCACTTCCTGCAGCTCCGCGCCTGGCGCGGTGGTCAGCGCGGCGGCGAAGTCCGACAGTGGCGACGGGTCGTTGGGGCTGAAGCGATTGAGGTAGTTCTTCAGTTCCTCGCTGTACAGCGGGTTGAGCGGCAAGAGCTCCTTGATCGCATTGATCAGCGCCATGCCGTAGGCCTTCACCTCGTCACGCGGGTCGTCATCGCTCTTCGGATAATCGACTTCCACCAGATACGGCGGCTTGCGCCGCAGCCAGCCGCGGATGCGCACCCGCGCCAGGCCCTGGGCGACGAACTGCAGCTTGCCTCCCTCCTGCGAGGCGTGGTGCACGCGGACCATGGTGCCGTGCTCCGGCAGGCTGTCCGGGTCGAAGGTGGCCATGTCCAGCACCGGCGAGTCGACGAAGAACAGTGCCACGCGCTGGTGCGGCGTCTTGGCCACGCGTTCCAGGGTTTCGGCCCAGGGATCCTCGTTGACGATCACCGGCAACACTTGCGCCGGAAAGAACGGCCGGTTGTGCACGGGGATGATGTAGAGCTTGTCCGGCTGCTGTTGATCGGGCAGCACGAGACCGTTGGAGGAGATGATTTCCTGCTCGATATGATCCTGATTGATGTCGTCGTTCATGCGGCACCCGTTGCGAATACGTGCACCTTAGATGGGTGGTGGCGCGGATGATTTCAATCCCGTCGCGTGGGGGTGGGCACTTCATGCCGGCTTAGGTACAGTGCTTGCACGCACAGGTGCCCATCATGCTCAACGCCCGTCTGCTTCGCCTGGATGACCAGACTCACCAGCACGCCCACGACTATCACCAGCTGGTGATGTCGCTCTCTGGGCGCGCGGAATTCGAGGTCAATGGCTCGGGTGGCGAAGTCTGCCGGATGCGTGCCTGTCTGGTGCCGGGCGATGCCGACCACGGCTTCGCCGGCATGGGCGACAACCGCATGCTGATCATCGATCTCGACGAACAGGATGTCGTCACCGACGACCCTGCGCTGTTGGCCCGCCTGTTCGAGGCGCCGCGCTATCCGGCGCTGGATGCCGATTTCCAGAACCTGCTGGCCTATGCCGGTGCCGAGCTGGCGCGCTACGGCAGCGATCCGCTGCTGGCCCGGGCGCTGGGCGGCGTGCTGTTGCGGGCACTGCACCTGCGACTGTTCGGCGAGTCCCAGCAGCGACCGGCCGGTCCGCTCGATCTGCAGCGGCTGGACAGCCATATCCAGGACAACCTGGCGCGACGCATCACCGTCGCCGAGTTGGCCCAGGTGGTCTGCCTCAGCCCCAGCCACTTCCACGCCCAGTTCAAGGATTGCGTCGGCCTCACGCCGCACCAGTACCTGCTCAAGACCCGCCTCGACCGTGCCGCCCGCCTGCTGCGCGAAACGCCGCTGCCACTGGTGCGGATTGCCGAGGAGTGCGGCTTCTCCAGCCAGAGCGCCTTGACCACGGCGACCCGCCGCTACCTCGGTCTGACCCCTCGCGGATTGCGCAAGTCGGACTCCTGAGCTTTCTTCAGGTCGCCCTGTTTTCGGGCTCTTCAGCTATCACGCGCAGATTCCTGCGCCATGCTGGTGCGTTTTTATTGCCGTCGTATTTCGGCGTCCGGCTTCCGGAGTTTTTCGTAAAACTTCCGTAGTTTTGCGCAAGAACGACGCGTCACGCTGCCCCTACATTCCGTGTCCCGACCTGGCTCATTGTCTTGTGCTGCACCAACAGCCTGGCCGTGGACTAGACCTATAAGCAGACACCATCACAAGAGGAGCGGCGCATGTTCAAGGCCGGTCACGTGCTGGAAGGCGCCTTCGCCAACCAGAAAGCCGCGGAATTCTTTCCCGCCATCAGCGCCAACTACGCCGTTGACGAGGCGCAATATCTCACCGAGCTGCTGCAGCTTGCCGATCCCGGCGAGGCGGGTATTGCCGCCATTCGCGCGCGCGCGCGCAGCCTGATCGAGGCGGTGCGCGGGCGTGACAATGCCGTCGACACCCTCGATGCACTGCTGCGCCAGTACAGCCTGGACACCCAGGAAGGGCTGATGCTGATGTGCCTGGCCGAAGCGCTGCTGCGGGTGCCGGATGCCGCCACGGCTGACGCGCTGATTCGCGACAAGCTCAACGCCGCCGAATGGGAGCGTCACCTCGGCCAGAGCGACAACGTGTTGGTCAACTTCGCCGCCTGGGGGCTGGTGATGACCGGCAAGGTGGTCGATCCGGAAACCGCTGACGGCCGGCCGAAGAACGTCATCGGCCGCCTGCTCAAACGCTCCGGCGAGCCGGTGATCCGCAGCGCGATGAATCAGGCGATGAAGCTGATGGGCAAGCAGTTCGTGCTTGGCCGGACCATCGCCGAAGCGCTGAAGAACGGCCGTCCCGAGCGCGAGAAGGGCTACACCTATTCCTTCGACATGCTCGGTGAGGCGGCACTGACCGCCGAAGACGCCGCCAAGTACATGGCCGACTACCGTCAGGCCGTGGAAACCGTCGGCGCCGAGCCGCAGGTCGGCAAGGGCCCGCGTCCGTCGGTGTCGATCAAGTTGTCGGCGCTGCATCCACGTTACGAAGTCGCCCAGCGCGAACGCGTGCTCACCGAGCTGTTCGCCAGCGTGCGCGAACTGGCCGTGCTGGCGCGTCAGCGCAATGTCGGGATCACCATCGATGCCGAGGAGGCCGACCGCCTCGAGCTGTCGCTGGAACTGTACGAAAAGCTCCTGCGCGACCCGGCCATCGCCGGCTGGGGTGAGTTCGGCCTGGTCATCCAGGCCTACTCCAAGCGCTGCCTGCCGGTGCTGGTCTGGCTGACGCTGCTCGGTCGCGAGCTCGGCGAACGCATTCCGCTGCGGCTGGTGAAGGGCGCCTACTGGGACAGCGAGATCAAGCAGTGCCAAGTCCAGGGCCTGGACGGCTACCCCGTCTACACGCGCAAGGAAGGTACCGATACCTCCTACCTCGCCTGCGCGCGCTACCTGTTGTCCGAACACACCCGTGGGGTGATCTACCCGCAGTTCGCCAGCCACAACGCGCACACCGTCAGCTGCATCCTGGCCATGGCCGAGGAAACCTCGCAGCCGCGCGAGTTCGAGTTCCAGCGCCTGCACGGCATGGGCGATGCCTTGTACGACACGGTGATCGAGAAGTACGCCCGCAACGTACGGATCTACGCCCCGGTCGGCGCCCACAAGGACCTGCTGCCCTATCTGGTGCGGCGCCTGCTGGAGAACGGTGCCAACTCGTCGTTCGTCCACCAGCTGGTCGACCCGCGCGTCCCGGTCGAATCGCTGATCGATCATCCGGTGAGCCAGCTGCGCAAGTTCGCTGCACTGGGCAACCCCCGCATTCCGCTGCCGCCGGCGCTGTTCGGCAATCGCAAGAACTCCCAAGGGATCAACATGAATATCCAGAACCAATGGAACGACCTGGCCAGCGCCTACCAACCTTTCCTCGAGCGCCAGTGGCAGGCTGCGCCGGTCATCAGCGGGCAGAGGCTCGCCGGTACGCCGTCCGAGGTGCGTTGCCCCTATGACCTGGCCAAGGTTGTTGGCCAGGCCCAGTTCGCCAGCGCCGAGCAGGCGCGCCAGGCCGTCGATCGCCTGGCGGCTTACTGGCCGAGCTGGAATGCCACGCCGGTGGAAGCCCGTGCCGCCGTGCTGGAGCGTCTGGGTGATCTGCTGGAGCAGCACCGCGCCGAGCTGATGGCGCTGTGCACCGTGGAAGCCGGCAAGTCGCTGCAGGACGGTATCGACGAGGTACGCGAGGCGGTGGATTTCTGCCGTTACTATGCACAGCAGGCGCGGCAGAAGCTTGGCCGCGAAGAGCTGAAAGGCCCGACCGGCGAGCGCAACGAGCTTTTCCATGAAGGCCGCGGCGTGTTCGTCTGCGTCAGCCCGTGGAATTTCCCGCTGGCGATCTACCTCGGCCAGATCACCGCGGCGCTGGTGGCCGGCAACACCGTGCTGGCCAAGCCGGCCGAGCAGACCAGCTTGATCGCTGCGCGTGCGCTTGAACTGATGTTCGAAGCCGGCCTGCCGAAAGAGGCCATCGCCTTCCTGCCAGGCGACGGTGCCACCCTGGGTGGTGTGTTCTGCCGCGATCCGCGGGTGGTCGGCGTGTGCTTCACCGGTTCCACCGACACGGCGCGCATCATCAACCGCCAACTGGCCGAGAAGGAAGGCCCGATCGCCACGCTGATCGCCGAGACCGGTGGGCAAAACGCGATGATCGTCGATTCCACAGCGCTGCCCGAGCAGGTGATCAAGGACGCCGTCGGCTCCGCTTTCACCAGTGCCGGCCAGCGTTGCTCGGCGTTGCGTGTGCTCTACGTGCAGCGTGATATCGCTGACCGGGTGATCGAGTTGCTAAAGGGCGCCATGGCCGAGCTGAACGTCGGCCCGACCCATCTGCGTGAGAACGACATCGGCCCGGTGATCGACCAGGAAGCCCGCGAAGGCCTGCTGGCGCATATCCAGCAGCTCAAGAGCGAAGGGCGTCTGATCGCTGAAGCGACATTGCCGGCGGGTCTGAACGGTCATTTCGTGGCGCCGGTCGCCTTCGAGATCGACGGCATTCACCAGCTCAAGAAGGAGCAGTTCGGCCCGGTGCTGCACGTGGTGCGCTACGACGCTGCGGACCTGGAAAAGGTCGTCGCGGCGATCAATGGCACCGGCTACGGCCTGACCCTCGGCGTACACAGCCGCAACGAGGAAACCGCCGAACGCATCGAGCAACTGGCGCGGGTCGGAAACCTCTACGTCAATCGCAACCAGATTGGTGCCGTGGTCGGCGTGCAGCCGTTCGGCGGCTGTGGCCTGTCCGGCACCGGTCCGAAGGCGGGCGGCCCCAGCTATGTGCTGCGCTTCGCCAACGAGCGGACCACCTCCACCAACACCACAGCGGTGGGCGGCAACGCCTCGCTGCTGTCGCTCGGAGACGACTGAACGCATTCACGCTGTACCACCGAGTGAATGGCCTTGGTCAGTCACCTGGCGCATCACGCTAAACCTCCCGGCCGCTCAGGCGGCCGGAACACAACAACAATTGGACAGTTGGCGGACGCTCTTCCGCCACTGACGGGTCCGGGTTGGGTCTGTCACAGGTGATGGCCTTTTCGCTATCGCCCTCTGCCAAGGTGCAGCGTGGGTCCGCTCGCGTTGCGCCGAACAACAACTAACGAGGGACACACATGAGCATCAGTACACCCACGCTGATCACCTTTCTGATCTACATCGCGGCGATGATCCTGATCGGTTTCGTCGCTTACCGCGCCACCAAGAACTTCGACGACTACATCCTCGGCGGTCGCAGCCTCGGCAGCTTCGTCACTGCGCTGTCGGCCGGTGCCTCGGACATGAGCGGCTGGCTGCTGATGGGCCTGCCCGGTGCGATCTTCGTCGCCGGTCTGTCGGAAAGCTGGATCGCCATCGGCTTGATTGTCGGCGCCTGGCTGAACTGGCTGTTCGTCGCCGGACGGTTGCGTGTGCACACCGAGCACAACCACAACGCCCTGACGTTGCCGGATTACTTCTCCCATCGCTTCGAGGACGAGAGCCGCATGCTGCGGATCTTCTCCGCGCTGGTGATTCTGGTGTTCTTCACCATCTATTGCGCCTCGGGCGTGGTCGCCGGCGCGCGACTGTTCGAGAGCAGCTTCGGCGTTCCGTACGAATACGCACTGTGGATCGGCGCCGCGGCGACCATCCTCTATGTGTTTATCGGTGGCTTCCTGGCCGTCAGTTGGACCGACACCGTGCAGGCGACGCTGATGATCTTCGCGCTGCTGATCACCCCGGTATTCGTCATCCTCGCCCTGGGCGACATGGGCGCTGCGATGGACACCATCGCCACGCAGAATCCGGCCGCCTTCGACATGTTCAGCGGACTCTCTTTTGTCGCGATCATCTCGTTGCTGGCCTGGGGCCTGGGTTACTTTGGCCAGCCGCATATCCTGGTGCGCTTCATGGCGGCCGACTCGATCAAGACCATCCCCAACGCCCGCCGCATCGGCATGGCCTGGATGATCCTGACGCTGGCCGGTGCCGTGGCGGTGGGCTTCTTCGGTATCGCCTACTTCGCCGGACATCCGGAACTGGCCGGGCCGGTCACCCAGAATGGTGAGCGTGTTTTCCTCGAGCTGGTGAAGATCCTGTTCAACCCGTGGGTCGCCGGCATCATTCTCTCCGGCGTACTGGCGGCGGTGATGAGCACCCTCAGTGCGCAGTTGCTGGTCAGCTCCAGCGCCCTGACCCAGGACTTCTACAAGGCCATGCTGCGCAAGAATGCCTCGCAGACCGAGCTGGTCTGGGTCGGCCGGGCGATGGTGCTGCTGATCGCGCTGATCGCCATCGGCATCGCCTCCAACCCTGACAGCAAGGTACTGGGTCTGGTGTCCTACGCTTGGGCCGGTTTCGGCGCGGCGTTCGGTCCGGTGGTGTTGATCTCGCTGCTGTGGAAGCGCATGACCCGCAACGGTGCCTTGGTTGGCATGCTGGTCGGTGCGGTCACCGTGGTGGTGTGGAAGGAATTCATCGGTCTGGGCCTGTACGAAATCATCCCCGGTTTCATCCTCGCTAGCATCGCCATCTATGTAGTGAGCAAGATGGGCGCCGAGCCGGCCCCGACCATCATCAAGCGCTTCGAGGAAGCTGACGCGGATTACCACGCCGGCTAAGGCTACTGTCGGAGTGTCGCCGCGGCGCGAAGCTGAGTTCGAAGCGGGGGCGCGCTCCCACAGTCAGTTGCTGCAGCGGATCTCGCTTTAAATAACCTGCAAAAAAACCCCGGCTAGCCGGGGTTTTGCGTTTCTGCGGCAGTTTCACTCGTCCGCTACCAGATTGGATCGGTCGTCCACCGCACCCGCGGCGATCAGATGCTCGGCTTCGTCTTCCGGCACATGGATGCTGGTGCCGTCGATATTCATCACTGACATGCGTGCCTGGGGATCGGTGGTGATGCGCACGTCCATCAGGGCGCTGCGGTGCGTGTTGCCGTTGATGACCACGGCGCAGGTGCCGGTGGTGGTGTCGATGTCTACGGTCATGATCTCTCTCCCGAAGCGGTGCAAAAGCCGCGCGCGGTTCGCCCGGCGTTTCCATGTCGACCACGAACAGGGTGCATCCGTTGTGCCTGTTACTGGAAAAACAGACTTAAACGTTATGATATAACATGTTAGATTCTCGCCCCGCGAAGCTGGCACCGCTACCGGATGCCGGCGTACAGCCGTCTTCGGTTGCCTCGGAAGGCAACCGCCACTGTCTGGAGAGTCACATGAAACTTAAGCGTCATCCCCTGGCCTGGGCGATCAGCCTGGCCCTGGTTCCGGCTGCCTGGGCCGCCGAGCCGGTCGAACTGCAATCCGTCGTGGTCAGCGCCAGCGGCCTGGCCAAGCAGAGCCATGAGATGACCACGCCGGCTGCCGTGATGGAGGGCGATGAACTGGTGCTGCGTCGCGAGGCGACGCTGGGTGAAACGCTGGAAAGCCAGCCTGGCGTACGCTCCAGCAGCTTTGGCGCCGGTGCGGCGCGCCCGGTTATTCGCGGGCTGGATGGCGCACGAGTCAAGGTGCTGAGCGATGGCGTGGAACTGCTCGACGCCTCGACCATTAGCCCCGACCACGCGGTGACCAGCGAGCCGTTGCTGGCCGAGCGCATCGAGGTGCTCAAGGGCCCGGCGACCCTGCTCTACGGTGGCGGCGCCATCGGCGGCGTGGTCAACGTGATCGACAAGAAGATCCCCACCCACGTGCCGGAGAAGGGCTACGAAGGCGAACTGGAGCTACGCGCCAACAGCGTCGCCAATGAAGGTGCCGGGGTGTTCGGTATCACTGCCGGCAGCGGCAACTTCGCCGTCCGCGCCGAGGGCTCCAAGCGTCAGGCCGACCCCTATGAAATCCCCGGTTCGCCGGACAAGCAGGAAGGTTCCTACAACGACACCGACAGCTTCAACCTGGGCGCCAGCTTCATCGGCGAGCGCGGTTACATCGGCGCCGCCTACGGTGAGCAGAACAACCGCTACGGGTTGCTGGCCCATGAGCACGCCGATTGCCACACCCACGGCAGCGACTGGCACTGCGGTGGCCATGATGATCACGACGATGACGACGAGCATGATCATGACGAGCATGGCAGCGTGCCTTATGTCGATATGCGCCAGAAGCGCTGGGATCTGCGTGGCGAGCTGAGCGATCCGCTGCCGGGCTTCGAACTGGCGCGGCTGCGTGTCGGCCACAGCGACTATCAGCACAAGGAGATCGAAGGTGGCGAAGTGGGCACCCGCTTCAACAACGATGCCACCGATGCGCGCCTGGAGCTGACCCATCAGCCGCTGTTCGGCTGGCGTGGTGTGCTCGGCGCACAGACCCTGCGTCGCGACTTCGAAGCCCTCGGCGAAGAGGCCTATGTGCCGCAGACCCTGACCCGCAACCACGGCCTGTTCCTGCTCGAGGAGTACACCGCCGGCGCCTGGCGCTACGAACTCGGCCTGCGCCACGAATGGCAGGATATCGACGCCGATGGCCGCCCGGATACCGATCACAGCGGCACTTCGATGTCCGCCGGTGCGGTCTGGACCTTCGCTCCGCAGTACTCGCTGGGCTTCTCGCTGACGCGCTCGCAACGCCTGCCCAGTGCCGAGGAGCTCTACGCCAATGGCCCGCATGCCGCGACCCGCACCGTTGAGTTGGGCAATGTCGACCTGGAAGAGGAAACCTCACACAACGCCGAAATCACCCTGCGCAAGTTCGCCGGCCGCACGACCTTCAGCCTGAGCGTTTTCCGCAACGAGGTGGATGACTTCATCTATGCCGCCGACACCGGCAATGACATCGGCGGCGGCTACCGCGAGATCGAATACCGCCAGCAGGACGCCGTGCTCACCGGCGCGGAAGGGGAGGTGCGCTTCCAGGCCACCGACGCCACCGCCTTCACGTTGTTCGGCGACCACGTGCGCGGCAAGTTGCGCGACGGCGGCGGTGACCTGCCGCGCATTCCGGCCGATCGCCTGGGTGTGCGGCTGGACCAGAGCTTCACCCCGGCACTCAATGGCCAGCTGGAGTTCTATCGGGTGCAGCGCCAGAATGAACTGGCCGACTACGAAAGCGAAACCGGTGGCTACAACATGCTGGGCGCCAGCCTCGGCTACAGTGGTTCGCTGAGTCAGACCGACTACCTGCTCTATCTCAAGGCCAACAACCTGCTGGACGAAAAGGCCCGTCAGCACACCTCCTTCATCAAGGATGAGGTGTTGTTGCCCGGTCGCAACCTGACCGTAGGCGTGCGCCTGGCGTTCTGATCGCGCAGCGTTCGCGTAGAAAGGGCTGGCACCGGTTGCCGGCCCTTTTTTGTTTGACGCGGCGTCTAGGTGCCTGCAAAACCCGGTAGTCACGCGCAGCCACGCGGACGACGCGCTATCCTTGCGCTCCTCGATGACTTCGCTGCCGGATTCGGCGGGCGTAGCGTCAAGGACACACAAGGAAAACAAGTCCCATGAACGTCAGCACACCCACTCTGATCACTTTCGTGGTCTACATCGCCGCGATGATCCTGATCGGTTTCATCGCCTACCGCGCCACCAAGAACTTCTCCGACTACATCCTCGGCGGGCGCAGCCTCGGCAGCTTCGTCACCGCGCTGTCGGCCGGTGCCTCCGACATGAGCGGCTGGCTGCTGATGGGCCTGCCTGGCGCGATCTTCGTCGCCGGCCTGTCGGAAAGCTGGATCGCCATCGGCCTGATCATCGGCGCCTGGCTGAACTGGCTGTTCGTCGCCGGTCGCCTGCGCGTGCACACCGAGCACAACCATAACGCGCTGACCCTGCCGGACTATTTCTCGCACCGCTTCGAGGACGAGAGCCGCATGCTGCGGATCTTCTCCGCGCTGGTGATCCTGGTGTTCTTCACCATCTACTGCGCCTCGGGCGTCGTCGCCGGCGCGCGGCTGTTCGAGTCCACCTTTGGCATGCCCTATGAGTACGCGCTGTGGGTCGGCGCGGCGGCGACCATCCTCTATGTGTTTATCGGTGGCTTCCTCGCGGTGAGCTGGACCGATACCGTGCAGGCCACGCTGATGATCTTCGCGCTGCTGATCACGCCGGTGTTCGTCATCCTCGCCCTCGGTGACATGGGCACCGTGATGGCCACCATCGAAGCGCAGAACCCGGCCAACTTCGACATGTTCCGCGGGCTGTCCTTCGTCGCGATCATTTCGCTGCTGGCCTGGGGCCTGGGCTATTTCGGCCAGCCGCACATCCTGGTGCGCTTCATGGCCGCCGACTCGATCAAGACCATCCCCAACGCCCGCCGTATCGGCATGACCTGGATGATCCTGACGTTGGCCGGCGCCGTGGCGGTGGGCTTCCTCGGCATCGCCTACTTCGCTGACCATCCGGAGCAGGCCGGTGCGGTCAGCCAGAACGGCGAGCGCGTGTTCATGGAGCTGGTGAAGATCCTGTTCAACCCCTGGGTCGCCGGCATCATCCTCTCCGGCGTGCTGGCGGCGGTGATGAGTACTCTCAGTGCGCAGCTGCTGGTCAGCTCCAGCGCGCTGACCCAGGACTTCTACAAGGCGATGCTGCGCAAGAATGCCTCGCAGACTGAACTGGTCTGGGTCGGTCGCGGCATGGTGCTGTTGATCGCGCTGATCGCCATCGGCATCGCCTCCAACCCCGACAGCAAGGTGCTCGGTCTGGTGTCTTACGCCTGGGCTGGCTTCGGCGCGGCGTTCGGCCCGGTGGTGCTGATCTCGCTGCTGTGGAAGCGCATGACCCGCAACGGCGCGCTGGCCGGCATGCTGGTGGGGGCGATCACCGTGGTGGTGTGGAAGGAGTTCATCGGTCTGGGGCTATACGAAATCATCCCGGGCTTCATCCTCGCCAGTATTGCCATCGTCGTGGTGAGCAAGCTGGGCGCCGAGCCGGCAGCCAGCATCGTCAAGCGCTTCGAGGAAGCGGACGCGGATTACCACGCCGGTTGATGACCGGAGCGGGCGCGCGCTCGAGGTGGGCTGAAGCCCACCCTACAAAAAGCGGCCGTGCACAACCGTCATGCCAATCCTGCGTAGGGTGGGCTTCAGCCCACCGCTACGGTCTCAAGGCGTAAGGATCCAGCCCGGCCCACCGGCAATCCACTCAATCCATCACCTCGGACAAATCGATCCGCCGCCAGCGCGCTTCGGCGAAGCTGTACAGGGCAAAGGCCAGCAGGCCGACGCCGACGGCCAGCAACAGCACGCCACCAGCTGGCATGCCCTGCAGGGCTTCCAATGCTTCCTTGAGGCCCGGCGGGTCGGTCGGTTCGTAACGGCTACCGCCCATGAACAGCAGCCCGGCGATGATCAGGAAGGCGCAGCCGCGTGCCGCCAGGCCGATGCGTGAAACCGGACGAACCAGGCGCATGGTGCCCTCGTCGCACTGGAAGTAGCGCTCGAAATGCGCGCGCCAGGCCTTGATCAGGTGGGCGATGCCGACCCCGAGCGGGATCAGCGCGATCGCCCAGATCAGCCAGTGCGAGTGTTCCAGGCCCAGCAGGCGCATCAGGCTGTCGGTGCTGCCGCTCCCTGAACCACCACCGCCGTCTGTGAAACGGTCCAGACCACTCACCAGCAGACTCAGGGTGAACAGCGCAAGCAACAGGTTCACCACGCCGCTGCCGACCAGGCCGGCGCGTACCAGCAGGCCCTTGGCATCGTGGCCGTGCCGGTCGGTATCGCCAATGCCTTGGGTCAGACGCCAGGCCACATGCGCCAGCAGGCCGGTCACCACCAGCCAGAGCAGCACCGCGCCGAAGGGTTGCCCGAGCAGTTGTTGTACTGCGCCGCGGGTATCCACGGTGTCGCCCGCGCCCAGCGCCGCCATGAGCGCGAAAAAACCGACGATCACATAGACCACGCCACGCGCGGCGTAACCGCTGCGTGCCAGCCAGACCACTCCGCGGGTCACGTCCATCCAGTGTCCTCCGTTGCGTCATGAGTGTGTTGCCGTATAGGGCCGCCTGGTCAGTAGACGCCGGGGCGCCGGCTCGGTTCGACCGTTGCTACACTCACACAGCTGGCGATAATCGGCCTGCATGTCGATAATCGCCCATCCACTACATGCCCAGGGTTCACGCCAATGACCGACGATCAGCGTGCTCATTCTCCGTCGATGGCACCGCCCATCGTCGCCTCGCCGGCCAAACGCATCGAAGCGCTGACCGGCGATCCGAACTTCATGACGTCGCTGGCCCGCGGTCTGGCAGTGATCCACGCCTTTCAGGAACGCAAGCGTCATCTGACCATCGCGCAGATCAGCCATCGCACCGAAATCCCCCGCGCCGCCGTGCGCCGCTGCCTGCACACGCTGATGAAACTCGGCTACGTCACCACCGACGGGCGCACCTATTCGCTGCTGCCCAAGGTACTGACACTGGGTCACGCCTATCTGTCGTCCACGCCGCTGGCCGTGACTGCCCAGCCGATCCTCGACCGTCTCAGCGAACAGCTCCATGAAGCCTGTTCGATGGCGACCCTGGAAGGTGACGAGGTGCTCTATGTGGCGCGCTCGGCGACGCCGCAGCGGCTGATCTCCGTGGACCTTTCGGTAGGTAGCCGGCTGCCCGCGTACTGCACCTCCATGGGCCGCATCCTGCTGGCGGCACTGGATGATGCGGCGTTGGACGAGTATCTCGACCGTGCCGATCTGCAGATCAAGACGAGCCGCACCTTGCACACACCCGAAGCGCTGCGCGAGAGCATCAAGGAGATTCGCCGGCAGGGCTGGGTCATCATCGACCAGGAACTGGAAATAGGGCTGCGCTCGCTGGCGGTGCCGCTCAAGGATTCCGCCGGGCAGGTGCTCGCAGCGCTCAATGTCGGCACCCACGCCGGTCGCGTATCCCGTCAGGAGCTGGAGACCCGTTTCCTGCCAGTGCTGCTGGAGGCCAGCCGGGAACTCAGTACCCGCTTATTCCACTGACTGGTTGTGGCAGGCTTCGGTGCCCGCCATGCACGCGCATTGGATGCAAACCGCGTTTCGTAAGTTGTTCGGTAATCGAACGATATGTCGATTATCGGATTGTGACGCCTTGCCTTGGTCGTTAATGTTTTCGTCAACGCGCACGTTTGCGCACCGAAGACTAGAGACCGACTCATGGCTGAACTTCTCACACTTCGCGAAGCCGTCGAGCGCTTCGTTCGCGACGGCGACACGGTCGCCCTGGAAGGCTTTACTCACCTCATTCCGACCGCCGCGGCTCACGAGATCGTGCGTCAGGAGCGCAAGGACCTGACCCTGGTGCGGATGACACCGGACCTGGTCTACGACCTGCTGATCGGCGCCGGCTGCGCGAAGAAGCTGATCTTTTCCTGGGGCGGCAACCCCGGCGTCGGCTCGCTGCACCGCCTGCGTGATGCGGTGGAGAAGGGCTGGCCGCAGCCGCTGGAGATCGAGGAACACAGCCACGCCGATCTCGCCAACGCCTACGTGGCCGGTGCCTCGGGCCTGCCGTTCGCCGTGCTGCGTGCCTACGCAGGATCCGACCTGCCGAAGGTCAACCCGCTGATCAAGTCGGTCAGCTGTCCGTTCACCGGCGAGGTGCTTGCCGCAGTGCCGAGCGTGCGCCCGGATGTCACCGTGATTCACGCGCAGAAGGCCGACCGCAAGGGCAACGTGCTGATCCAGGGCATTCTCGGGGTGCAGAAGGAAGCCGCGCTGGCAGCCAAACGTTGCATCGTTACCGTCGAGGAGATCGTCGACGAGTTGAACGCGCCGATGAACGCCTGCGTGCTGCCGACCTGGGCGCTGACTGCGGTCTGCCTGGTGCCGGGCGGCGCGCATCCTTCCTACGCGCACGGCTATTACGAGCGCGACAACCGCTTCTACCAGGCCTGGGACCCGGTCGCCCGCGACCGCGCGGCGTTCACTACCTGGATCGATACCTATATTCGCGGCACCGAAGACTTCGCCGCCTTCCAGCGCAAGCTGGCCCAGCAGCAGGAGGCCAACTGATGAGCGCCTACAGCACCAATGAAATGATGACCGTCGCCGCGGCCCGCCGCCTCGGTAATGGCAGTGTCTGCTTCGTCGGCATCGGCCTGCCGTCCAAGGCTGCCAACCTGGCCCGCCTGACCCATGCGCCGGAGGTTGTGTTGATCTACGAATCCGGCCCGATCGGCGCCAAGCCTTCGGTGCTGCCGCTGTCCATCGGTGACGGCGAGCTGGCCGAGACCGCCGACACCGTGGTACCGACTGGCGAGATCTTTCGCTACTGGTTGCAGGGTGGGCGTATCGACGTTGGCTTCCTCGGCGCGGCGCAGGTGGACAAGTACGGCAATATCAACACCACGGTGATCGGCGACTACCACCAGCCAAAAGTGCGCCTGCCTGGTGCCGGCGGCGCGCCGGAGATCGCTGGCAGCGCCAAGGAAGTGCTGATCATCCTCAAACAGTCGCATCGCACCTTCGTCGACAGGCTTGCCTTCATCACTTCCGTCGGTTTCGGCGAGGGCGGTGAGCATCGCAAGCAGCTGGGCCTGCCCGGCAAGGGCCCTGTGGCGATCATCACCGACCTGTGCATCATGGAGCCGGAGGCCGGCACCAATGAGTTCATCGTCACTGCGCTGCACCCGGGCGTGACCCGTGAGCAGGTGGTGGAGAACACCGGCTGGGCGATCCGCTTCGCCGAAACGCTCGGTACTACCGAAGCGCCTCGCGCCGAGGAACTGGAAGCGTTGCGCGCCCTGGAAGCCCGCACAGCCGCTGCCCACGGCCAGCAAGGAGGAGAGGAATGAGTCGCGACGTATTCATCTGTGATGCCGTACGCACCCCCATCGGCCGCTTCGGCGGCGCGCTGGCTGGCGTGCGGGCTGACGACCTGGCGGCAGTTCCGCTCAAGGCGCTACTCGAACGCAACCCTGGGCTCGATCCAGCGGCGGTCGAAGAGGTGTTCCTGGGCAGCGCCAACCAGGCCGGCGAGGACAACCGCAATGTCGCGCGCATGGCCGCGCTGCTCGCCGGGCTGCCGGAGACGGTGCCGGGCGTGACCCTCAACCGTCTCTGCGCATCGGGCATGGACGCGGTGGGCACGGCCTTCCGCGCCATCGCCAGCGGTGAGCTGGAGTTGGCCATTGCCGGCGGCGTCGAGTCGATGTCCCGCGCGCCCTATGTGATGGGCAAGGCCGACACGGCGTTCGGCCGCACCCAGAAGATCGAAGACACCACCATCGGTTGGCGCTTCATCAATCCGAGAATGAAGGAGCTCTACGGCGTTGACGCCATGCCGCAGACCGCCGACAACGTCGCCGACCAATGGCAGATCAACCGCGAGGATCAGGACGCCTTCGCCCTGCGCAGTCAGCAGCGTACCGCTGCCGCCCAGCAGGCCGGCTTCTTCGCCGAGGAAATCGTCCCGGTGGTGATCAAGGGCAAGAAGGGCGAAACGATCGTCGATACTGACGAGCACCCGCGTGCCGACACCACCGCTGAAGCGCTGGCCAAGCTCAAGCCGGTCAACGGCCCGGACAAGACCGTCACCGCCGGCAACGCCTCGGGCGTCAACGACGGCGCGGCGGCGATGATCCTCGCCAGCGCCGAGGCGGTGCAGACGTACGGCCTCAAGCCGCGCGCCCGGGTGCTCGGCATGGCCAGTGCCGGCGTCGCCCCGCGCATCATGGGTTACGGCCCGGTACCGGCGGTGAAGAAGCTGTGCGAGCGGCTGAAGCTGGCGGTCAGTGACTTCGCCGTCATCGAACTGAACGAAGCCTTCGCCGCCCAAGGGCTGGCGGTGATCCGCGACCTCGGCCTGGCCGACGACGATGCCCGCGTAAACCCCAACGGCGGCGCCATCGCCCTCGGCCATCCGCTGGGTATGAGCGGCGCGCGCCTGGTGCTGACTACTGTCCATCAGCTGGAGAAGTCCGGCGGTAAGCTCGGCCTGGCAACCATGTGCGTTGGCGTTGGACAGGGGTTGGCACTGGTGGTCGAACGGGTATGACCACTGTGGTGAACCCGCTGACGTGGTTTTTCACCCTACGAAGACGCAGGCGCCGTAGCGTGGAAAACGGTGGAGCCGAGCCCACGTTGCGGTGACGAAGGACAGTGCCGACGTGGTTCCGCCCGGTGAGGTGCAGGCGCTGAGCTTTGCATGTCGGGTCTTAAGGAGCCACCGGCAACGAACAACGATTCCGGAAAGCCTTCTGCAGGTATCCCCCTGCCAGGCTTGGACCGGGCACTGAACGAGTGAGAACGAGCATGCCGATCGTAAAGCTGGCCGACGCCAGCCTGAACTACCGTTTCGATGGTCCGGAAGATGCGCCGGTGCTGGTGCTGTCCAACTCCCTGGGCACGGATCTTCATATGTGGGACGACCAGGTCCCGGCATTTGCCGAGCACTTTCACGTGCTGCGCTACGATACGCGCGGCCACGGCGATTCGAGTGTCACCGAGGGACCCTACAGCATCGAACAGCTGGGAGCGGACGTGCTGGCCCTGCTCGATGCGTTAGGCATCGAGCGCTTTTCCTTCTGCGGCCTATCCATGGGCGGACTGATCGGTCAGTGGCTCGGAATCCATGCCGGCGACCGCCTGCAACGGCTGGTTCTGTGCAATACCGGGGCTAAGATCGGCACCGACGAAGTATGGAACACCCGCATCGATAGCGTCCTGGCTGGCCGTGAGCAGGCCATGCGGGACATGCGGGATGCATCCATTGCCCGCTGGTTCACGGCTGGCTTCGCCGAGGCGAACCCGGCGGCTGTGGCACGCATCACCGAGATGATCGCCAGCACCTCACCAGACGGCTACGCCGCCAACTGTGCGGCTGTCCGTGATGCCGACTATCGCACGCAGCTGGGCGCGATCAAGGCCCCGACCCTGGTTGTTTGCGGTGCCAAGGACCCGGTGACAACTGTTGAGCATGGCCAATTCATCCAGGCCAATATCCCCGCCGCCGAACTGGTTGCCTTCGAAGCTGCTCATCTGGCTAACGTAGAGGCGGGCGACGCGTTCACGCAGCGAGTGCTGACGTTTCTGCGCGGCTGAGAGCAATAGTGGTTTGGTCGACAAAGGCATGAAACCTGGCAGAAGGCGAACCATCAGCAGGTTGCTCGGCCGCAAATGAAAAGGCCCCGCGCGTAAGCAGGGCCTTAAAGACTGGAGCGGGCGAAGGGAATCGAACCCTCGTCATGAGCTTGGGAATCTATAACGGGCCAAATATCAGGGTATAACGCGAGGTATCGTAAAGGCGCTACAATCCCCGTCCTGTATGGGCTGGGGCTTCCGGCTCAGTCTCAATCTGTCCCGCCGAATTTCGTGTTAGTTCGGGACAACTGTCACCGGAAACTGTCACGCATGCTAACCGAAAAGCAGATCCGTTCGCTCAAGCCAGAAGACCGCGACTACGTCATGTCCGATGGGCGCGGTGCGCGTGGCGAAGGGGTGTTGCTGCTGAAGGTTCGCGCCAATGGCACGAAGGAGTTCTACTACCAGTGGTTCGTGGCCGGCAAGAAGAAGCAACGCAAGCTCGGCGTGTGGCCAACGATGTCACTCACCGTTGCGCGGGACAAGTGCAAGGGTGCGTCGCCTCAGAGTGAAGCGGAGGGCACGCTACAGAACCTGCTCGATTCGTATGTGGCCAAGCTGAAAGCCGAGGGTGCGGCCTCGGCCGGCAACGTGGAATGGTCGCTCAAGCACTATGTCTCTGAGCCGTTCCCGCACCTGGTGAAGAAGCTGGCCAGCGCCATCGAGCCCGGGGATATCCGGGACATTATCTCCGCGATGATCAAGGCGAAGGTGACCACCTATTGCAACCGGGTGCGGTCGCAGCTGCATGCGGCCTTCCAGCACGGGCTGAACCAGGAATACAACCCTCGGGACTACCTCAAGTCGAAGGTGCGCTTCGGGTTGACCTATAACCCGGTGGCGAGCATCCCGGTGCAGGGCGATTGGGAGCGCCCCGGCCAGCGCGTGCTGAGCAAGGAAGAGCTGGCGGCGCTGTGGAACCTGTTGCCCGAGGAGCTGAGCCTGGTCACGGCGGAGCTGATCAAGTTCCTGATTGCCAGCGGTGGGCAGCGGCCGGAGCAGGTGGTGGCGTCAGACCGCACGATGTACCGCGACGACTACTACATGATTCGCAGCAAGAAGGGCGTAGAAGGCGAGCGAGAGATTCATGTGGTGCCGTTCAACGGGCTGAGTCGTGCCTGCCTGGAGCGGCTGGAACCGATCTCCGGCGAAGAGGCCTTTCCGTTCATGGGCCGGTATAAGAACAACTCGATCAACGTGCAGTCCGTGTCGCGGGCGGTGACGAAGCTTTGCGCGCGGCACCCGGACACGTTCAAGACGCCATTCACGCTGCGCGACCTGCGGCGCACCTGCAAGACGCTGATGGGTGTGGCGGGCATCAGCAAGGAACTGCGAGATCGCATCCAGGGGCATGCGTTCAGCGATGTGTCATCGAAACACTATGACCGGTACGACTACTTCAAAGAAAAAGGGAATGCTTTGGAAATCTGGGGGCGCTGGTTGGTTGAAGATGCCGGGGTGCGAGAATGACTGACGAAACCGTTTCGTGGAATCTGAAAAAGTTAAAGGACGATGTATGGGCGCTATACGGTAAAGAGACACTGACCCTTCTTGTTCCTTGCCTAGAATCGGTGTTGGAACGCCAATTTTATGCGAGATACCATTTTCTAGAATTCAAGAAGCTTTTAACGGAGTTTTTAGAAAAGCACCCGGATGAATCCTCGCTATTCTGTTCCGTCTTTGGTGCGTCGGAGTCTGATGATGATGTGTTTCAGGAAGTGAGCGGCCAGGCTCAGGCCAACATTGTGGCTTGTACCCAAAATTTGCATGCTCTAGCTGATACGTTTGCTCATGTTGTTTATTACGCATTGAATCTAGACGCAAGCGAAACGACCAAGATCGATGAAAAGTATATTAGTATTCATAGCGTGATCAAAAAGCTGGCTCTGCTGGCCGATGCAGAAGAATTAATGAAAGAGCTGTCCGATCTCTTTGTTTGTGATTCGTTCATATATTTGAGCGACCTCGTCAACCATTCTAAGCACCGATATCTAATTGGGACGAATTTTACGCTGAATTGGGCAGGGGTTGGCCTTCCGCATGGGTTTGCGTTCAAAGCATTTGAGTATAAGGGTCGGCGCCATGAACTCCGGTGGATAGACGGATATATTAAGGAGGAATACCTCAGAATAAACAGTCACACGATCATACTCGGAAACATGATCAATCACGTGGTCCATCGGCGGTTAACTGGGAGAGGAGGCTAAGCCACCTCTCCCACTGACCAAGCTGCGGGATCCGTTAACCACTGGCGCAGATCTGACGCGCGCCATCCAACGCGCCCAGGTGATAGCCGTACCTGCCGGGGGAAGCGTCCCGCCTTTATCTCCCGCCATAACGTTGCATGCGACAGCGTCGTCACCTCCAGCACCTGCTCCTCGCGCAGGTATCCTTCAAGCGCGACCACGGCGTTTCCCTCCCTTGCGATGCTTCTTGGTGCCGCCGTGGCAGGTCAGGCGGTAGCTGATGAAGGTGGCCAGCTCGCCGATCTCGGCTTTGATGTCGTCGATGATGGCGCCCATGATCGCGTTCACCTCCTCATAGGTGGCGCGCTGGATGGTGCGCGAGTTGTCGACGTGGGTCTTGCCGTCTGGCGTCTTGACCAGCGATTCCATCAACCAGCGCTGCGGCTTGCGTGGCAGGCGCCCGCTGACCTGGGCGGTGTCGTTCGGCAGTTCGGTGCTGTAGAAGATCGAGTAGGTCATGCTGCCTCCTCCCCGAGCTGCTGCGCGCTGAGGTTGGCGCGGACGAGGGCGGCGGCTACCGGTGGGCAGACGCTGTTGCCGCACATGCGGACCTGGGCTGCCTTGCTGAGCTTCTTGCCGCCGGCGGTGCGGTCGTGGATGTAGTCGGCCGGGAAGCCCTGGGCGGCGAACAGCTCGTGCGGCTCGAGCATGCGCATGCCGATGTCCACGATCTGGTAGGGCTCGCCCTTGATCATCACGAGCGCGAGCCGGTCCTTGGTGGTGACGGTGTGCAGCGGGTCCTGCAGCTGCTGCCCGTCGCCGGTGCCGTAGTACTTGAGCAGGAAGGCCCGAACTTCGCCCATGTGCCCGCCAGTGGTGAGGGTATGGATCGGCTCGCGCAGGTCCTGGCCGATGCAGTTGTTGCGCAGCTTCACCAGGTGGCTGGTCACCAGTGCGTTGTGGTCGATGGTGGTCGCGGTTGGCAGCGGGCTTTCGAGGCTGCTGCCCGGGCCGGTGTAGTTGCCGCCGTAGTGCTTGGCGAGGAAGGCGGCGACGAGGCCGATCGGCGCGGCGCCGCCCGGCTTCTTGATGAAGCTGTTCGCGGTGACGGTTGCCAGCGGCGCCTCGACCGATGAGCCCCGATCATTCGACCGGAACTTGGTGATCACTGGTGCTACCAGCGCGAAGTGCCCGCCTTTTACCTGGGCACAGATGGTGCGCAGCGGCGCATCGGCCGGCATGTTGCGCTGCGTGCTGCCGTTGGCGTGCTCGGTGATGAAAGGTGCCATGCCCTGAACAACGAAGGGCTGGTTCGATTCAATCACATAGCGCTGAATGCCTCGCGCGATACGGCGCAGGGTGTTCTCGGCCAGTGGTTTCTTGCGGGTGAAGATTGACGGGCAGGGCAGTGACCAATCGATGATCTCCGCGGCGGTGCGCCAGGGCTTCAAGCGCTTGGCCTTGACCGCCTCGCTCGCCGGGTCCCCGTGGGTGGGCTCGGGCCAGACGATGGGTTGACCATCGCAACGGGCGATGAGGAACAGGCGCTTGCGAATGGTCGGGGCGCCGTAGTCGCAGGCGCGCAGCTCGCGCCAATCCACTTGGTAACCGAGGCGGCGAAGCGCGTTGACGAAGCTGGAGAAGGTGCGACCCTTGTTCTTCGGGCAGGGGCGGCCGTCGGTGGCCAGCGGGCCCCATGTCACGAACTCCTCGACGTTCTCCAGCATGATGACCTTCGGCTTGACCGTGGCGGCGTAGCGGATGGCGACCCAGGCGAGCCCGCGGATCTCCTTCTTCACCGGCTTGCCGCCCTTGGCCTTGCTGAAATGCTTGCAGTCGGGCGAGAACCAGCAGAGATCGACCGGTTGACCGTCTACGACGACGCGCGGGTCGACCTCCCACACCGATTCGCAGAAGTGCTTGGTGTGCGGGTGGTTGATGTCGTGCATGGCCACGGCTTCTGGATCGTGGTTGATGGCGATGTCGACGGGGCGACCGAGCCCAAGCTCGATGCCCGTGGAGGCGCCACCGCCGCCTGCGAAGTTGTCGATGACCAGGCCATGGAAGTTCAAACCGGCCTGTGGGTGGAGTCGGTAGAGGTTCTTCATGGCCGCGGCCCCGCTTGTTCCACCCGGCTACGCAAGTCACTTTCGGCGCCAGTGAAGTGCCTGAATGCATTTTCAAATGACATGCTGACAGCCGGCAGTAGACGGCCCGATCGAGGTTGCCTGATGATCAGCCGGAGCGTTTGATGCAGGGAGTTGCGGCTATGACAATGATTTGTTTTACCGAGCAATCCGCGTTCTGCGGTATCACCTATTCGGTCGCGCTGGTGGGCCTTCAGCAGGAAGGTAGTAGGGAAGCCTGGACCTACCACGTCAATATCACATCGAGCGACGGGAACGAGACCGCGAGAAGCCTCAAAGGCACCGGCCTCTACGAAGACCTGTCGATTGCTGAGCGTGAGGCTCATGCTCGGGCGCGCTGTTTGATTGAGGCGAGTACCGCTGCAATTCAAGCCTGAGAGCAAGCCGGCAAACCAAGCGAAGCTGACGCCGATGCGAATAACGCGTTTCGGGAGGCCTGTGCTGGGCGCGTAATGGTTGTTCATGCCATTCCCCCTACATGCACTGCGGCGTCGCCGCGCCGGTGTGTCCGGCGTCGACGCGCTCCCAGGTGGAGAGGGCTCGGTGGGTGGGTTGCAGCGGGTCTATCGTTGGCAGCGTTTGCCAGTAGCGATCAAACAGCGCGCGGGCGTGGGTTGAGAGCCGGCGGCAGACCTGGGCTTGGTCGGTTGAGCCGAGTCCCGCGAAGGTGTTGGCGGCTAGGCTGAGTTTTTCGGCCATGGCGATGAGCTGGTTAGCGTCGTCTTCGGACATTACGCGCTGCTGCAAGCTCGCAAGCTGTGCGCGGGTGGCGTCCATCTCCTCGGTCAGGTGCTCCAGTGCCTGGGCAGCGTTGAGGCGGCTGATGGTGTGTTCGTGCTGGGCGCGTTCGGCGCGGTGGCGCAGGTTCTCGACCAGCTGGCGGTTGGCGGTAGCCAGGTGTTCGAGGTCCTGCCGGGCGGCGCGGCGGCCTTCGAGGTAGCCGAGGCCGAAGACGATGGCCATGGCGGCGACGGCGCCGACGAAGGCCAGAATCTGGATGGTTGTGAAGTTCATTGCTGTGTCCCTCTGATGTAGAACCGCCGGCTGGTAAGGCCGGCGGGTAGGTGCTGCGCTTACTTGCCGAGGTTGAAGGTGCCGATGCTCAGGGGCACGATGCCGCCCACTTCCTGCTCGAGAACCGCCTTGAACTCGCGGGCGAATTCTTCGCGCTGGGCTTCTTCACCAACCCAGCGGAGCTTGAGCTGCGGCTCGTCGCGGCCGGTGATGACGGACAGGCGCAGGGTGATCGTGGTGACCTGCAGGCCTTCAAACGGCACGGTGGTGAAGATGAAGGCGCTGGGCAGGGTTTCCTGGCTCTTGGCCTCTATCTCATCCATGGCCGAACGGCTGGAGGAGAAGTCGCCGACGTTGCTGTCGCGCTGGCTGGTGGCCTTGATGGTCATGCGGCGCACGGCGTTGATGGCCTTCACCATGTTCAGGTCAGTGTTGCCGTCGAGCGCCTCCAGGTTGGGCAGCCAGTCCTCCAGCCATTCGGCGAGCGCCTGCTGGCTGTGCGTTTTGCCGACAATGCCCAGCAGTGCGGCATAGGCGGCGGTGGGCTTGAGGGTGAGGGTGGCGGTGTCGTCACCGTGGCCGGCGTGGTCGGGCTCGCCCAGGTTGAAGATGACGGTGGCGGACATGGCGTCCTGATCAATGAAGCCACCCGGGCGGGGTTGGTTGGCGTTGTCATGGGCGGCGACGTACTTGGTGAAGTCGCGCAGCGAATGAGTGCGCAGTGTTCCGCGGAAACGATCGCGCAGAGGCTGGTACTGCTCGAGGCTGCGCAGGCTGACCGCTTCCGGCAGCACGGCCACGGACGTGCCGCCGTCGATGACGATAGGCTTGGCGGCGGCGATGATGGCCTGGGACTCGATGTGCTGAATGGCTTCTTTGCTCAGTGGCATGGTGGTGCTTCCTTGTGTGGTAAGTGGGTTTTGCTGGGTCAGACTTCGCGCGCTTTAACCGGCGCGTCTTCGCGGCTGAACAGCTGCGCGGTCGGGTCGGTTTGGAACAGTTCGAGGCCGTTGGCGGTGACGTACAGCGGCGTGTCGAGCGTGGTGTCTTCGCGCTTCTTGCCGCGCTTGGTGGGCTGCACGTAGTCGAGCGTGTGCGACACGGCCACCTGGTTGCTCTGGCCGATCTGCTTGAGCTTGAAGGTCAGGGTGATCTGGCCTTGCTTGCTGTGCTCGATGACGCCTGCGGCGACGTCGGAGAGGGCGCGGCCTACCTGGTCGGCGAAGACGCCGGCGTTGAGGCTGTTGATGAACTCGCTGGTGTCGGTTGCTTTCATTTGCTGTGTCCTTGTTGCGGTTGGTTACGACGCCACGCGGTCAGTGGCGGGTTGGGTGTTGCTCGGGTCGTGTGCGTCCAGCCAGGCGGCCAGATCGCGCAGGTAAACAACGGGTGGCGCCTTGCGGGTGACGTCCGTGCGGGTGTAGCGCAGGCGGACGCGGCCCTGGTGGATCAGCTTGATCAGCGACTCGACGTCGCCAATGTGCGGCAGGTACTCGGCGCGCACTTCGTCCAGCGGCAGGCAGGGCCGGTCGTAGCGGCGCAGCAGTTGCTGGTAGGTGCTGGTCACGGTGTGGCCCCTCCGATCTCCCCGCGCCCCTCTGAGGTGCGTGCCGGGCTGGGCGCGGTGTGGCGCAGGCGGATGAGTTCGGTGATGCCCTCGATGGTCTTGCCCAGCTGGCGGTCGACGATGTTGCCGTCGGCATCGGTGATGACGCAGGCGTATGGCGTGGCCGGGTCGGTGGTCAGCGTGACGTAGGGCAGGAAGCTGCGCGGCAGCACGGCGAACAGGGCGCACCAAAGCCGGCCGAGGTCGTCCGCGTGCGGTTGGTTGGCGCGCAGGTGGACGATGGCTTCGGCGCAGGCGCCGCGAAGCGCCTCGGCGGACACTACGCTGGGGTGGTCCAGATACAGGCTGGTGAGCTTGAGCGCGCCGATTGCGTGTTGGTTGGCAGAGATTGTCATGCGGCGGCGTCCTTCTTGGTAACGGTGATGCCCAGCTGTTCGGCCAGCCAGCCGATGCCCGCCTCGGTGGCCATGACCACGCCGTAGTGGGTGTAGCTGTTGATGGCCGGGTTCCACCGGCTGCGGGTGTCGACGAACAGCCGGCCCTGGCCGCGCTCGCTGCTGATCAGCTCGCCAGCGTGGTTGAGCAGGCCCAGCTCCCGCAGGCGGGCGCGCAGCTTGCGCGGGCCGATGCCGAGCACGGCGGCAGCCTGGTCGAGGGTGCGGTTCATGGTGGCGGGCCTCAGGCTGCGGGGCTGGTGGCCAGGGCTGCGCGGTAGTTGGCAAGCGCATATTCGGCCTGCTTGCACGCGTGGACCCGATAGTCGACATGCGAAAGATCAGGGTTCGGGTACTGCCGAACCATTGCTTCGAGCGCATCCACCAGTTCTGCGCAGAGGCTGGCCCGTGTCTGCCACGCCGCCCACGCCACGCCACGCCATCCATTGCTGTCACCTGCCTTGAAAGCTTCCGGTGTGACGTACCAAGCCCCGAACGCAGCCAGTTCATCCTGCGCCGGGGCTGGCTCTGCCTGCGCGTTCAGTTCGCGGGCGGCTGCGTGGAATGCCGCAGTGGCCGCTGCCAAGTCGCTCGGGTCAGCGCGCTGCGGTATGGCCTCGGCCGAATCCACCGTGCCGTTGGCTACGGCTTCGATCCAATCGGCCAGGTGCTGGGCGTTGGCGCCGTCGTTGCGCTGGAGGGTCATGCTGTGGCGCTGCTCGCGCATGAACAGCACGGCCAGCAGCTGATCGCCGCTGTCGCTGGTGAATGGCTCGATGCTCAGCTCTGCGCGCAGCTCGCGGGCGGGCTGGGTGAGCAGCAGGGTTTCGCTGCCAGATTGGCGGGCGAGCATGCCGAGGGCGGCTTCGCTGCCTTTGGTGAGGGAGAAGGTGCTCATGCTGCGCCACCGAACGGACCGAAGTCCTCGAAGGCGGGGAGGGTGTGGCGCTTGAGTTGTGCGGCGCGCAGGGTGACGTGAGCGGTTAGGCCGGTTTCACGTTCGATGCGGCGTACGGTGACGGGGTTGGATGTCGCTGCCGGGTGCAGAAAGACCGGGCAGCGGGTGCTGCTGTGCTGTGCTGTGTCCATTGTCGCGATCCCGTGGTAAGTGGGTACGCGACAACATTAGCGGCTGCTAATTCATTGCGCAATAGCGAATGCTAAATTAGCTATCCGAAGATGTACGTTTGCCAGTGTTGCTCGCTGATGATCGATAGCGGTGCGCCGCCATCGCGGAGCTCAACGGCCTTCTTGATCTTCGTGCCATAGGTGCTGTGAAGCCATTGGTCGTTGCCGATGCTACCGACAACCACGTAGTGCACTTTCTTGCTGACAGTGCCACCAATGATGCCGCCTCGCTCGGTGACAAGCGCTTCGCAGTCCTTGCGTGGGCCGTAGGCCATGGTGCCGGTGAAGAGGTAGCAACGCCCGGGGATGACCAGCTCTGGTGCTGGGTCGCAGAAGGGCAGGGTGGTTGGTGCGGTAAAGGGCTTCTCGGTGGCGAGAGTCGGGCCGGTGAACTTGTGCAGCAGCTCGACCAGTTCGGTGCTTTCTTCCGGCTGCAGGATGCCGTCGCTAAGCATGTCGGCCAGGCGGCGGTAAACGATGTTTACGACTGGATCGTCGAAGTGCGCGAAGTTTGCCTCGATCCAGCCTTTGAGGAACTCGGCTTCTTTCTGGTTGACCGTGCCGTCCGCGATCAGGCCGGCGGCCATGCCGATCAGCTCGTCGGCGGCGCGGCGTTCAATCCGTGCCTGATGGAAAAAGCGACTGTTCTGAAATTCCTGGTGCAGATCCATGTGTTGCTCCTTCGTCGTCGGTGTCATTCCCTTGGCCGGCGAGCTTGGAATGGTCACCGGTAAAGGTGACGATCATGCCCGTGCGGCTACAGATGATGGTTGGCTCTTCGTTCAGGTCGATGTGCAGCGGTTCGCCGCGCAGCGCCTGCCATTCGGCCAGGTAGTGCAGCGAGCCCCAGCGAGTGAGCTTCTTGAGGGTTTTCAGGCCGCCGCCTTTCCAGCCCAATGGCGGGAGCTCGCCGGCCTTGCAGCGCGCTGCCAGTTCGGGATTACGTAGTGCGTCGCGTCGGCCGATCTCCCAGGAGCGGATCAGCCCGCGATCTTCGCCTTGCCAGGTCTGTTCCCAGGTCAGGCCGGTGCGGTCTGGTTGTTTGGTGTTGCGATAGATGCGCATGCGGTCCCTCGCTGATGGTTAGAGCTCTACGATCTTGCGCCGCGCGCGGGCGCATACCATCCACTCTTCGTTGAGTTTGATGAACTTGTCGGGCCAGTCCGGATTCGTGGCCTGCAGGAAGTACTCGTTGCCATCCCGGCACAGCCTCTTGATCGTGACGGATTGATCGCTGATGCGTTTGGCGAGCACGATGTTGCCGGGTGCCCACTGCATGTCGGGATCGAACACGACCTTCTCGCCCGGTGCCAACAGGGGGAACATGCTGAAACCGTTGACGACCAGTACAAACGCACGTGGCCCGGCGGGGCCGCCGGCTTCGACCCATTCATCAGCGTGGCCAGGTTGGAAATTATCAACGGCTTCGCAAAACTCTCCAGCCTGAACTTCTCCTATCACAGGCAGCAACCTTTGCTGGTTGTAACGACCCAGTGCATCGGTTACCGCGGCGCTGCTGGCCATCTCCAATTGAGCAGCGACAGAAAACGCTGCGCTGCTTGAGTCTGGCGTATCGCCTGATCCTGGTGCGGTCAGGGTGCCCGGCAACAGGGCCAGCTTCTTTTCCAGGTTCGCGGCGGCGCGCTCGCCCATGTTCCTGTGGCCGTTGAGTATCTGCGACAGGTATGAGGCGTCGAGGTCGTGCCGCTCGGCGAACTTTGTGAGTGTCGAGTCGCCGATCAGGGCTTTGAGCGCGGCTATGCGGGACTGGTAAATATCCATCTCCTTATGGTCTGCCGCCGTTAGCAAACTGTAAATTACGGTTTGCTATTGCGTATCCCATTAGCGATTGCTAATGTGCTTCTCCAATGGAGGAACACATGAATCTTCTCGATTTCATCAAGCCGCTGGACAAGAACGCCTTGCAGGCCTTGGCCACCCGTTGCGACACAACGCCGGGCCAGCTCAAGCAGGTGGCTTACGGCAACCGCCGTGCGAACGCGGCGTTGGCGATTGCGCTGGACCGTGAAACCAGCGGGGCCGTCACCTGTGAGGAAACCCGGCCGGATATCGATTGGGCCTACCTGCGCAATTCCCCCGCGTCAGGCGAGACGACTGACGCCGCGCGGCGCCCATTGCGTCGACGCGGTGAGCGGCGGGGCGAGGATCGCCGGCAAAGCGAGCGCAGAAGCGGCGAGCGTCGCGCCTGACCAGAATCACAGCCCGCCTTCAGGACACAGCACAGCAGCACACGTATCAGGCGGGAGCCGGCCCGAGAGTCTTACCAACGCCATCGGGCCGGCGCCGGGCAAGCAGCCCTAGAAACACAAAAGCCTGTCGCTACGGCGGCAGGCTTGTATAGAGGTCGAGAACTGGGGACCCACTTACCACAGCAAGAACCCCAGCCTCGACGGTCCGGTAACCGGTTACCAGCCGGCTACCTCAACCCGCGACCCGTGGACACAGCAGTCATGAGGGGCGCGTGCTGTAGGTGAACTGTAGGGCAACGGCCCGGCGGTTGGCTACAGCGTTACAGGGGCATTAACGCTATGAGCCGTAAAGACCTTCTGCCGGGCGCCGGCCCGGTGTTGACCACCCGCCAGGCGCTGTATCGCGCCACGCGCGATGCGGTGGGTGGGCAGAACGCGGTGGCACTGACCATCGGCATGGACCCGGACGAGTTGAGCAAGCGCGTCAACCCTACGGGCGGCCGCCCGATTCACCCTGAGTTCATCGAGGAGATCGTTGCCACGACGCGCGACCCGCGCCTGCTGGCGGCTTTGGTGCGCCCGGCCGGTGCGGTGGTGTTCGTGCCCAAGCCGGTGCGGGCTACGCCAGATGCGCTGAAGGCACTCGGTGAGCTGCTGCAGGCCGAAGGCGAGTTCGTCGGCAGCCTGCACGACGGCGCTGCGGACAGCCACTGGGAGCACCACGAGGTGGAGGCGCTGCGCTACCACGCGAACAAGGTGATCGGCGAGATCCTGGGGATTGTGGCCGGTGCTGAGCAGGCGATGGAAGCGGAGGCTGTGTGCCATGGATGAGCATCTGATCGAGCGCGCCCAGCGGGAGCAGGACGAGGAGCTGCAGCGCCTTATCGCAAGCCGCGTGCAGTACCAGGGTGATAGCCTGACCGAGTGTGAGGAATGCGGTTGCGACATACCGAAGGCGCGGCAGGAGGCGGTGAAGGGCTGCCGCATGTGCTTTGACTGTCAGCAGGTGATCGATAAGCGGAATGCGGGGGTGCGGCGTGGTTGAGCGCGTACCGCTGACGTTGGCCGACCTGACCGAGCTGCTGCAGTACATCCCCGCCGATGACCGCGATACCTGGTTGCAGGTGGGCATGGGCATCAAGGCGGAGTTCGCCAGTGCCGGCTTTGACGCCTGGGATACTTGGAGCGCGACTGGCGCTGGGTATAACGCAGGCGATGCGAAGACGGTTTGGCGGAGCTTCCGCAAGGCCGGCACGGGCATGGGCACGGTGATCAAGCTGGCGAAGGACAACGGCTGGCGGCCGCGCCGGGAGCCGATGACTGCCGAGGAGAAACGCCGCCTGAATGCCGAGGCGGAAGCCCGGCGGGCGGTGCGGCAGGCTGAGATCGAAGCGGACGAAGCCAGGGCCTCGGTGATGCGCGAGGCGGTGGCCAGCGCGTGTGAGCTGATCTGGACGAAGCACTGCAAGCCGCAAGGCGAGAGCCCCTACCTGGAACGCAAGCAGGTGGGGGCTTTTGGCGTTGGCTACTTCCATTACACGGTTGTGCTTTCCATCGATGACGAGCGGCAGCGCTGCGATGTGTGGGTGGGCAGTGAGACGCGCGAGTTCTTCGCGAACCTGCCGAAGCCGCGGCCGGATTCGATCAGCTTCCTGATGTTCAAGAAAGGCAGCATTGCCATTCCGCTGCGCGATGCGGCGGGGAAGCTGTGGAGCCTGCAGGCGATCAACGAGCAGGGCACGAAGCTGTTCCCGAAGTATGGGCGCAAGGCGGGTTGCCGGCATGTGCTGGGCGAGCTGGACGGCGCGGCGGTGATCGGCGAGGCCGAGGGCTACGCGACGGCGGCGAGCGTGCATATGGCGAAGGGCTGGCCGGTAGCGATGGCGCTGGACTCCGGCAACATGCCGGCGGTGGCGCGTGAGCTGGCGGCGCAGTGCCCGGATGCGCTGCTGGTCGTGGCTGGCGACGATGACCCGACGAAGCCGGGCAACCCGGGCCGGAAGAAGGCGGAAGCGGCGGCGGGTGAGGTGGGTGGCATTGCTGCCTTCCCGATGCTGCCGGCCGAAGGCGAGGCGGGGGAGGACTGGAATGATGTGCATGTGGCGTGGGGGCTGGAGGTGGTCGCGCAGCAGCTCGATGCGGCTGTTGCTGCTGGCAAGCCTTCCCCGGCCCCATCCGCTGACGAAGCCGCTGCGCCGGCCGGCTCCTCCGACAACGGGGGGCAGGGGGCGGGCTTCACGCCCGAGCAGGTGCTGCGGCGGTTTGCGCTGGTTGAGGGCACGACGCAGGTATGGGACCAGGATAAGAAGGCGGCGATGAAGAAGACCGCCTTCGAGGCGCTGGTGGGCAAGCCGCTGGCGAAGACCTGGCTGGATGACACGAACAAGAAGCTGATCGGCGCCGATGCGGTGCGCGAGATCGAGCAGGCGCGGCGCATGGCGGGCAAGAAGGCCGGTGCGCTGGGCATGCCGCCGACCGAGCGCTATGTGTACATCGACGGGACGAAGGATGTGTGGGACCGCGAGAAGAAGCGGCGCATCCCGGAAGGTGCGGTGAAGATGGCGCTGGGCGATGCCTACGCGCTGTGGCTCAACAGTGCTGAGCGCCGCACGGTGGACGTGGACCACATCGTGTTCGACCCGACGATGACGAAGGACCCGGCGACGTACATCAACACGTTCGAGGGGCTGCCGCTGGAGCCGGTGCGTGATGATGCGGCGTGCGAGAACCTGCGCTGGCTGATCTCGTTTCTCTGCAACCACGACGGCAAGGCGCTGGACTGGCTGACGAAGTGGCTGGCCTTTCCGCTGCAGCACCCGGGCGCAAAGCTGGACACCGCTGTGCTGATGCATTCGGTGATGGAGGGTTCCGGCAAGAGCCTGTTCTTCGCGGACACGATGGGTGCGCTGTATGGGCAGTACGCGGCTACGGTGGGGCAGACGCAGCTGGAGTCGAACTTCAACGCGTGGCAGAGCCGGAAGCTGTGGGCGGTGTTCGAGGAAGTCGTCAGCCGCGACCAGCGTTACAACCAGGTGGGCAAGATCAAGCATCTGATCACCGGCAAGACGGTGCGGATGGAGTCGAAGTTCATCAATGGTTGGGAGGAAGCCAACCATATGAATGCGGTGTTCCTCTCGAACGAGATTCTGCCGTGGCCGATCAGCGACAGCGACCGGCGGCTGCTGGTGATGTGGCCACAGGAGACGTTGCCGCCGGAGCGGCAGCAGGCGATCGGGCGCGAGCTGGCCAATGGTGGTGTGGCGGCGCTGTATGCGTGGCTGCTGGCGGTCGACCTGGGTGACTTCAACGAGCGGACGCGCCCGCCGCATACCGATGCGCGGCAGCGCCTGGTGGCGTTGAGCCGGGCCGGCTGGCAGACCTTTCTGCACCAGTGGCGTACGCAGGAGCTGGGGCGCGGGCTGTGGGGTGGCTGCCTGTCGAGCGACCTCTATTCGCTGTTCCTCGAGTGGTGCCAGCGCAACCGGGAACACGCGATGAGCCAGACGAAGTTCTCGCTGTTCATCAGTTCCGAGGTGGAGAAGACGGCACGACCGATCCCCTGGACGGATGGCAACTCACGGCGCTTTGGTGCGTTCTTCATTCCTGACGATCCGAACTCTTCCCTGCCCCCATCTCTGACGAGCGCTGCGCTCGGCCAGATGGTTAAGGATTGGCGGGCGAAGGCGCGGGAGGCGGGCTGGGACGTTGACGGATGGGATCATGTGAAGGGGAAGGCAGCATGAGTGCGCGCGATTGTGTGTCGGGTGTGTTGGGTTGTGTCGGGTTTGGTTTTGCGACCCAACACAGCGCGGAGCAAGCAACGGCGGGGCTTTGCGGCGGGTGTGCGGGGTGTGTTGGGTTTGACGCGCGCGCAGGCGTGCATGTGCCGGTTCGTTTGGCTGATTCGAAGGCGGCGACGTTTTTTTCTTATGCGAGGACTGAAAAACCCAACAAACCCAACACACCCGACACAGATGCTTTGAAAGCGTTGATTTGTAAGGGTTTTGAGTGTGTCGGGTTTGTGTTGGGTTGGGCGTTTGTGTGTCGGGTTGGTTTTGCAGGGGAGGTGGGCCGTGATTGAAGCAGTGGAGGCGTTGTTGCAGCACTGGGGAGAGCGGTGCCGTGGCGGGCTGGGTTCGCCTGGTGCGTCGGGTTCGTCACCGCTGGCGGCGGCGATGCAGTACGGCGGGATGATCCCCTCTTCTGGTCGCGGCTCGATGGGGCTGGCGGGCGCGGTCGATCAGGTTGCCGAGGAGGTGGATGCTGCCATCGGGACGCTCAAGCAGGCGGGGCTGGTGCAGGACCGCAAGCTGGCGAAGGCTTGGAAGCTGGCAGGCCGCACTGGGCGCCCGCCGTTCTGCCTGGAGACGCAGCTGGTGAAGCTGGCCATGGTGCGCTACCTGCCGGACCCGATCCCGACCGTTAGGCAGCAGATGCGGCGGGTGAAGATCGGTTCGGAGCGGACCTATCACGACAGGGTGCAGCAGCTGCACGAGCGGGTGAGGGCAGAGCTGGAATACCGCCGCCGGATGCAGCGGGTGCACGGTGGGCGTTACGTGGCTTAATTCCTTGGGCCACATTGGCGGGAGATAACCGGCAGATAAGCAGTAGATAACCGGAACATTGCCGGGTGGCGTTAACTCACCGTTTACGCCGCCGCAGTCGGGGGGTACAAAGCGCATAACAGGTCAGAGCAGCGCCAAGGCGATGACCGAAACGAGCCTAACTTGCTGTGTCAGGCAAAGGCCGGTTCCCCTGCCGGTCACCTCTCAAAGCCCCGCCATCGTGCGGGGCTTTGTCTTTTCTGTGAGCACGAATCACGGCGTGCTGCTTTGCCCGGTTTGGTCGGGCTTTTTATTCGAGGCGATCCGCATGAGCGACAACCATCAGACGCTGGCGGATGCGCCGCTTTGGACTGTGATCCTTGGCTTCGTCCTGGCTGCGCTGAGCGGTGAAATGTGGCGCGGCGATAAGGCTGGGCTGAGCGGCTGGGCGTTGATCAAGCGGATCGTATTGCGGGCCGGTGCTTCGGCAGTGTTCGGCATGGCGACGTTCCTGCTGCTGCTGGGCATGGGTAGCCAGATGCTGGTGGCCGTGCCCATCGGCTGCGTGATCGCGACGATGGGCGCGGACATGGCCAGTAGTTTGTATGAGCAGTGGTTGAAGCGTCGGGCTGGTATTGGCGCCGCTACCGGTGTCGGTAGTCAGAGTGATCACCGTGAATAAGCCTCGCCTGAAGATGCGTGGGTCTGGCCTGAAGATGGCGAAGCCGAGCGGGCCGGTGGCGCGTGTTGTGGCTGATCGCCGAATCACGGGCAGGCGGCTGCAGTCGAGGCGGTTAGAGATGTGGCTGGCCAACCCGCACTGCGCAGAATGCGGGCGCTGGGTGTTGTTCCCGGGTGGCTTCGAGCTTGACCACAAGGTGCCGCTTGGTATGGGCGGTGAGGATGTCGAGGCGAACTGCCAGATCCTGTGCGTCGACAGCCCGGACGGTAGCGAGATCGGCTGCCATCGGCGCAAGACCGAGTCCGACCTGCAGGGCATGCGCTGACCGGGGGCGGGCAAAAATACTGGCCGAGCCGGTAGTGGAAACCTCTCCCACTCCCACGCGTGAAATTAATCCCCTTTAACGGATTTGGTTAAGGCATGGCGTTAACTGAACAGCAGCGCAAGTATGCCGAAGCCCGGATGTCAGGTGCATCCATCAGGGACTCGGCATTGGCGGCCGGCTGCCCCGCCCGATCCGCATCGCAGGCCGGTTCCCGGTTGGAGAAGCACCCGAACGTGCTTGCTCACCTGGCTCGCCTCAAACACCTGGAGTCGGAAGCGAAACCAGCGGCTGGCCGTGATGCGCTCCCTCCAGACGTACAGCTCGGGGACGAGTTCTTCGAGGACCCGAAGGACCTGCTTCGCCACGCCATGAACGATCGGCGCCTGGATCCGAAGACGCGCATCCAGGCGGCCGTCGCGTTGCTTCCCTTCGAGCACCAGAAGCGAGGTGAGTCTGGGAAGAAAGAGCAGCAGGCGACCGCCGCCGAGTCGGTTGCCACCGGCCGCTTCGCGCCGGCCGCACCCCCGTCGAGGCAACTCAAACTGGTGAACTGAAATGCAATGGCAGACTGCATGCCCCGACTGGGCAGATCGGCTTGTGGCTGGGCAAAGCATCATCCCGGCGCCGATCTACCCGGCCCAGGCCGAGCAGGCGCTGAGCATCTTTAAGGAACTCCGGGTGGTCGACCTTCCCGGGAAGCCTACCTTCGGCGAGTGCAGTGACCAGTGGGTGTTCGACTTCGTTGCCGCCGTCTTCGGTGCCTACGATGCCGAGACAGGGCAACAGCTGATCCGCGAATACATGATGCTGATCAGCAAGAAGAACACGAAGTCGACGGTTGCCGCGGGCATCATGATCACCGCCGTCATCCTCTGCTGGCGTGAGGACGAAGAGCACCTGATCCTGGCGCCAACCAAAGAGGTGGCGGACAACAGCTTCAAACCCGCAGCCGGCATGATCCGGGCGGACCCGGAGCTGGCCGCGCTGTTCCACGTCCAGGACCATGTCCGGACCATCACCCATCGGGTGACGAAGGCAAGTCTGAAGGTTGTCGCGGCGGATACCGATACCGTGTCCGGCAAGAAGGCCGGTCGCATCCTAGTAGACGAGCTGTGGTTGCTGGGCAAGAAGGCCAACGCATCGGCCATGCTGATGGAGGCGTTGGGCGGGCAGGTGTCGCGCCCCGAGGGCTGGGTGATCTTTCTGACCACCCAGAGCGACGAGCCGCCCGCCGGCGTGTTCCGCGAAAAGTTGCTCTACCACCGTGGTGTGCGTGACGGGAAGATCCACGATCCACGCTCGCTGGGCATTCTGTACGAGTTTCCGCCCGAGCTGCTGGCCAGCAAGGCCTACCTGCTGCCGGAGAATTTTCACATCACCAACCCCAACCTGGGGCGTTCGGTGAGTCGGGAATGGCTGGAGGACCAGCTTCGGCGCAACCAGCAAAACACCGACGGCAGCTTTCAGCAGTTCCTCGCCAAGCACCTGAACGTTGAAATCGGCCTCGCGCTGCGCTCGGACAACTGGGCTGGCGCCGAATACTGGGAGGCCATGGCGCGCCCGGGTATCTCCCTCGACAGCATCCTCGAGCGCTGCGAGGTCGTCACCGTCGGCATCGATGGCGGCGGGCTTGATGACCTGCTTGGCTTGGCAGTGGTCGGGCGAGAACGAGAGTCCCGTCGCTGGCTCGCCTGGTGCCGGGCATGGGCGCACCCATCGGTGCTGCAGCGGCGGAAAGAGATCGCGCCGCGGCTGCTGGACTTCGCCAAGTCCGGCGACCTGGTGCTGGTCGAGCACATTGGCGAAGACGTCGCCGAGGTCGCCTCCATCGTGTTCCAGATCGACCAGGCCGGGCTGCTGCATGAGGCCGGGCTCGACCCCGCCGGCATCGGAGCCATTCTCGAAGCACTGGTCGGGATGGGCATCGACCCAGAAAAGGTCGTCGGCGTTAGCCAGGGCTGGCGCATGGGCGGCGCGATCAAGACCACCGAGCGCAAGCTCGCTGAAGGCGGGCTGCATCACGCCGCTCAGCCGCTGATGGACTGGTGCTGCGGCAATGCCAAGGTCGAGCCCAGGGCGAACTCCATCCTGATCACCAAGCAGGCGAGCGGCACGGCAAAGATTGACCCGCTCATGGCCCTCTTCAACGCGGTATCGCTGATGGCTGCCAACCCGCCCGCGCTGGGCGGCATGGACGACTACCTCAACAACGGCTTCTTCGGACTCATAGGCTGACCATGACCTTTCGTTGGTACAACCCGCGCACCTGGCGGATGTTTGGCTATTCCGACCCGGCCACTGGTGACTTCGTCGAAGTGGATATGGAGGTCGGCGGCAAGAGCACCAAGGCCGGCGTTCGTGTCACCACTACGGTTGCGCTGTCGATCAGCATGGTCTGGTCGTGCGTGAAGATCCTCTCCGAGTCGCTGAGCGGCCTGCCGCTCAAGCTGTACGAGGATGCGGATGGCGAGCGTCGGCTGGTCGCCGGGAAGGACCGGTCGCAGAAGCTGCTGCGCAAGCCGAACCCTTACATGACGATGCTGAACTTCCTCAAGTTCGTCGTCGTGAACATGGCGCTGCGCGGTAATGCGTTCGCCCTGATCGAGCGCAACCGCAACGGTGACCCTATCGGCCTAGTCCCGCTGAGCATCGACTCGGTCGCCATCGACACCGATGAAGACTTGCTCTACTGGGTGCAACCCAAGGACGGAACGCGCTTTCCGGTATCGCCGGAGAACATGCTGCACTTCAAGATATTCAGCCTGGATGGCCTCGTCGGGATGTCGCCCATCGAGTACCAGGCCGAAACCATGGGCCTGGCCAAGGCGGGCCAGCAGTGGTCATCGCGCTTCATGCGCAAGGGCGGCTTTACCGGCGGCTACGTCATCTACGAGCAGTTCCTGACAGATGCCCAGCAGAAGCAGATCCTGGCCAAGTTCCCGGACGTCCGCGAAGGCGATGCTGATGACATCGGGAAGATGGCCATCCTCCAAGGCAACCCCAAGATCGTTCCCGCGGGGTTGAGCCAGAAAGACGCCCAGTTCATCGAATCGCAGCAGTTCCAAGAGGAAGCGCTCGCCGGCATCTACGGCGTGCCGCTCTGGCTCGCCAACCGCGCGGGCAAGACCTCGATCATGGGCTCGAACCTCGAGCAGCAGCTGATCGGCTACGTCACCTTCGGCCTTAAGCCATATGCCGACGCCGTCGAGGACGAGCTCAACGACAAGCTCTTCGGTGGCAGCGGGCGCTTTGTCGAGTTCGTGCTCGAAGGTCTGCAGCGCGCAGACAGCGCCGGCCGAGCCACGCTGTTCGCCGCCGCTCTGGGCGGCTCTGGCGGCTCGGGGTGGATGACCATCAACGAAGTGCGCCGCAAAGAAAACCTGCCACCGCTCGAGGGCGAGCAATACAACCAGGTCACCCGATGGGAGATAAAAACCAATGCTGACCAAACTTGATTGCCCGTTCGAGGTGAAGGCCGCCGATGACGCCGGCAACTTCGAGGGTTACGCCGCGGTGTTCGACAACGTCGACCTGGGCGACGACGTCATCCTGCAGGGTGCCTTCACCCGGGTGAAGACTGCGCGCAACGGTCGCCTGAAGCTGGCCCTGTATCACGACCTGACCCGGCTGGTCGGCACGTCCGAGTTCAGCCAGGACGAGCACGGTCTGTACCTCAAGGGGCGCGTGAATCTCGCGGTTAGCTACGCGCGCGACGCCTACGAGCTGATGAAGGACGGCTCGCTGGACAGCATGTCCATCGGCTTCAACACGCTGGAGGCGGACTACCAGCAGCGCGCGGGCCGCAACGTCCGCGTCATCAAATCCGCTGAACTCTGGGAGGCGTCGTTCGTGCCCTTCGGCATGAACCCTGAAGCCCAGGTGCTCAGCGTCAAGTCGGACATCCGGCTATTCGAGAACGCCCTGCGCGAACGCATGGGGCTCTCGCAAAAGGAAGCGGCCGCAGTCGCTTCGCTCGGCTACCCCGCGCTCCGCCGTGACGGCGGCAGCGAGGCCACGGCGATCGTGGATGAGCTGAAAGACCTTTCCAACCTGTTCACCCACCATTTCGGAGTATCGCCATGAACGAAGTCAAAGAACTGAAGGATTCCCTCGAGCAGCAACTGAAGCAGGGCTTCGAGGGCCTGCAGAAGAAATACGACGCTGCCATCGCAGAGGTCGAGAAGGGCAACGCGGTCACCGGTGACCTGAAAAAGCAGATCGACACCCAGAAGGGAGAACTGCAGAAGGTCATCGACCAGGTGCAGGACCTCGAGCAGAAGGGCGTAAAACTGCGCGGCCAACCTGGCGAAGGCAAATCCTTCATCGACATGGTCAAGGGCGACGAGAGCTACAAGGATCGCCAGAAAACAGGTCTGGCGCAGATCGAGGTGACCAAGTCCGACCTGGCCACCATGAAGGAAAGCAAGGTCACCAGCGCTGGCCTCGTGGTGCCGAACTACGACCCCACCATCCAGCCAGGTCTCCGGCAGGAGCTGCGCATCCGCGACTTGCTGACGGCCATTCCGGTTAGCGGTCAGAGCTACAGCTACTTCAAGGAACTGCTGCATACCCGCGGCGCCGCGACCGTAGGTGAGGGAGCGCTGAAGCCGACCAGCAACGTGACGTTCGAAACGGTCACCGACCGCATCAAGAAGATCGCGGTGTGGATGCCGGTGACCGACGAAGCACTGGACGACGTCCCGCAGCTGTTCGGCTACATCCAGGAGCTGCTGCGCTATGACCTCAAGCTCGAGGAAGAGGCGCAGATCCTCAAGGGCGACGGTACCGGCGAGAACCTCAACGGCCTCATGACCCAGGCCACCACCTACGATGCCGCGCTGACCAAGGCAGGCGACACCGCGATCGACATCATGCGCCGCGGCATCTACCAGGTGCGCAAGCAGTCCAAGCTGTCGGCCGACGGCTTGGTGATGACCGAGCTCGATTGGATGAACATCGAGCTGCAGAAGGACGGCGAGAACCGCTACCTGTTCGCCAACTTGCAGGGTCTGGTTACGCCGGTGCTCTGGGGTCGCCCGGTCATCACCTCCGACAGCATGGACGAGGGCGATGGCACCACTGGCGGCGAGTTCTTGGTCGCCAACTTCGCGCGCGCCGCGATCCTCTTCGACCGCATGTCTTTCCTGTTCAAGATGGGCCTGATCAACGATCAGTTCATCAAGAACGAGCGCGCCCTGCTCGTGGAAGAGCGTCTGGGCCTTGGTGTTCGCCGCCGCGAGGCGCTGGTCAAGGGCCAGTTCCCGACCGCCTGAACCTCCCCGTAGCCATATGAGGCCGGCACGTAGCCGGCCTTTCTGTTTCTGGAGCAGATATGAAGATCAAAGCGCAATGGGGCTTCATCGGTAACGCCCGCCTGCTGGGTGCGGCATCGGCCAAGGTAGTAGCCGGGCAGGTGCTCGAAGACGTCGACGACGAATATGCCCACACCCTGATCGGCAAAGGCCTGGCTCAGCAGGTTGCTGACGAAGCGCCGCCCAAGTCCAAGCCCGCCGCGCAGCGCACCAACAAGCCGGCCGCGCCGAAGGAAACCAAGCCGGCCGCGCCGACGCAGTCGCAACTCGTCCCACCGCCTGCCGCAACTGACGAGGCAGCAACGGAGAGCGACGTCCCGGCTGATGCTCAACAAAGCGAAGCCGACGACGCTGCTGATCCGGTGAGCACCGAAGCGGGTGGTGAAGCCTGATGATCATCGACTGGGCCGCGCAGCCTGAATTGCTCGACAAGCTCAAGCTCCAGGCGCGCATCGATACGGACGAAGAGGACGAGCTGCTCAAGGGCTACGTCGAAGCGGCATTGGCCCATGTCGAACAACACTGTGACCGCACCTTGGTGGTGCCCGAGCACGGCGTCGAGCTGGCGCCGGAGCAAATGGCGCTCACCCCGGATGTGTGGCAGGCAGTGGTGCTGCTGGTTGCCCACTGGTACGCCAACCGCGAAGCAGTGGTGATCGGCACCATTTCAAGCAGCGTACCGCTCGGTTTCGAGCGGCTGCTCTGGTATAGGAAGCGATTCTGATGAGAGCCGGAACTCTCCGACACCGCTGCGCCCTTCAGGTCGAGCAACCCGTCCCTGATGGCATGGGCGGCTCACGCCCCGGGTGGGTGGAGCGGCGCAAGCTTTGGGCAGAGATAACAACGCCCACCGGGCGTGTGGCGGTTGTAGCGCAGCAGCTCACCGCGACAGTCGACGCGGAGATCCGCTGCCGTCCATCTGCCGACCTGGTAGCGGGCCGGCGGCTGGTTTCGAGCCGCGGCACATACCGCATCGAAGCCGTATTGCCCGACAACGTCAACTCAATGGTACGTCTGCTGTGCAGCAGCGTCGCTAACCCGTGAGGACAATGGCATGAACAGTACACCAGCTGGCGCCGCGCCTGTCGCCGCTACCCTGGAGAGCACCGACACCAGCTATGAGCTGGAATGCGCGATCCGCTCGACGCTCGACCATCGAGAACATCAACGCCAGCTCGGGCGCGACCCGTGCCCGGCTGCGTTACCACCTGCAATCCCTGCTCGATGAGCAGCTGCAACTGATCAAGGTCCGGCCCCAGGCCGGCAACTGCTGCGGAGGCTGCCACCCATGAAAGTTACCGCTTTAGCCAACATCAGCGGCCATCACGGCGATCAGCCCAAGGGTGCCCGCTTCGACGTGAGTCCCGCCGAGGCCGAGGCGCTGCGCGACCGTGGTCTGGTGGCCATCGACGCAGAGCCCGAGGCCGCCGCGCCTGTAGTGTCGACCAAGGCCGCGTCCCGGCCGCGCAAGCCAGGCGGCAAGGGTTGACCCATGGCTCGCCGTTCGCGGGTTGGCGATTTCAAACTGCGGCGGGTGCTACGCAACGTCAATCAAACGCTGGATAACGAATTGCGCCCCGCCATGCAGGCCGCTGCTGATATCGTGCTTGAGAAGCAGCGCGAGCTGATGCCAAAGGATACCGGCGCCGCTGCGGCGGCCCTGGAAGCCTTCGTGTCCCGCTCGGGGCTCGATGCGCAGATCGGCATCCGCGGCAAGGCCAAGCGGCGGGAGTTCTACTACGTGCGGTTTCTGGAGTTCGGCACCAAGGCCTATGTCGGCAACAAGCGCTCCGGGGGCCGCAATCGCCGCGACACCAACAAATCGGACGGCACCAACTTCTTCGGCAAGTACCCCGATATCCCAGCGCGCCCGGCGCATCCGTGGCTGCGGCCATCGTATGACCTCAACCGCGACGAGATTGTCGGCCTGATCCGCGCGGCGATTGCCAGCACGCTGGCCAAGGCCGCAGGAGGTGGCAACCCATGAGCAGCCCCCTGGAAATTGGCGCGGCTCTGCAGCAGGCACTTTACCTGCGGCTGACCGCCGAGCTGAGCGTGCCGGTGTATGACCATGTGCCCATGGGCACGGCGTACCCCTACGTCACCATTGATCGCACCCTGTCGAAGAACACCACACCGCTGCAGGGCCGCGAGCGCTCCGTGCGGCTGGTGTATCTCAGCGTCTGGAGCAGCTACCACGGCCAGGCCGAGGTGCTGCGCATCCTGGGCGAGCTGTACCGCGCCCTGAATGAGCGGCCGCTGCCGCTGACGGCAGGTCGCGCCGTGTCGGTGCGCGTTGAGCAGCAGGACACCAGCCGCGAACCGGACGGCGTGACCTATCAGGGCGCCACCACCGTGCGCGTGATTACCACCCACTAACAGCCCAGCAAACCCAATCTGCCGCGCCCCGCGGCTATCACCAATGAGCCTTTGGAGGAACCCCCATGGCCGAAGACAACCTCAACACCGCCGCCGGCTGCCGATTCTCCATCGGCACCAAGAGCGGCGCCGATGACCAGACCGCCTACGAGGCGGACACCTATGTCGAGGTCGGCGAAATCGAAGACCTGGGCGAGTTCGGCGACACGTTCAGCAACGTCAACTTCACCGCGCTGAGCGATGGCCGTGTGCGCAAGTACAAGGGCACTGCGGACGCGGGCGATATTGCCCTGGTGGTCGGCCTGGACAACGGCGACGCCGGGCAGGAAGCCGTCAAGACCGCGCACAAGGACCGTTCCAAGGGCGATTACAACATCAAGATCACCCTCAACGACGGCGACCCGACCGCGGCCACGCCGATCAAGCCGACCACCTTCTACATGCGCGGCAAGGTCATGAAAAACACCGTCGCCGCCGGCTCTGCCGACAACGTGGTCAAGCGCAATATCAGCGTGGCGATCAACTCCGACATCCTCGAAATCCTGCCTGCCTAAGTGCTGCGCCGGGGCGCTTGCCCCGGCGTTGCCCTGCTGCGCGCCGCCATCATTTCGTTTTTACTGAGAGACCAGAACCATGAGCAAGACCCTACACGGCACCGTTACCGTCACCCTCGGCGATGAGGAAATCACGCTGAAACCGACTCTGAAAGCTGCCCTTGCCATCGAACGTCAGTTCGGCGGGCTGACCGACGCCTATCGCGCTATCGGTACGAGCAGTATCGAGCGGGTAGCGTTCGTGATTCAGGCCGGCGCTGGTATGGGCACAAAACGTGAAATCACCGAATCGGTTCAGGAAAAGGTTTTCAACGCCGGCGTTGTCAATGTGGTGCCGCAGTGTGTGGCCTACATCTCGGCGCTGCTCAACCCTGCCGCCAAGTCCGAGAGCGAAGACGGCGAGGAAGGCGAGGGAAACGCCCCAGAGGCGTAAACGCCGTCGAGGACGGCAGTTACGTCGACTCCCTGTACCGCTACGCCACCGGCTGGCTAGGCTGGCCGCCGGATGTGGCGTGGAATACGCCCATCCCTGAAATCCTGCTCGCGCTCGATGCGCGCACCGAATGGGTGGCGCTTACCAGCCCGTTTGGCGGCGGCAAGAAAGCCGCACCCGCGCCGGCAAAGCCCAGCGCAGACACCGTGGCGACCAAGTTGCGGGCTGCCCTAACGGGCCGCAAGCGAGGCGGGTGACGCCGGGCTCTCTGGGATAGACGCGATACTGGTTGCAGTGATGGCACTTTGATACATTCTGCGCGCAATCAACTCAATTTACGCGGAATGGACTCATGAAAGGCATATTGATGGCGGCCAGCATTGCGGCAATCGCTGGATGCGCAAGCACTGTAAGTGATTCGGACTACCCCGTTTCCGTAGCGTCTTACCCAGCTGGCGCCAACTTTGAAGTTAGAAATGAAAAAGGTTTCGTGGTGAGCAACGGCGTGACACCCGGCCAAATAATGCTTAAGGCTGGGGCTGGCTACTTTGATGGTGAGACGTACACGATTACCTACCGAAAAGAAGGTCATGCCGATCAAACAACGGTTTTGGACAGCGAAATAGATGGCTGGTATTGGGGAAATATTATATTTGGCGGCCTCATTGGCATGCTAATAGTTGATCCATCCAGTGGTGCGATGTACAAGCTGCCTAGCCATGTCAGCGCCAGCCTTGCGCCGGCACCGCAGCCGGTAGCTGCGCTCGCAGTTGAAGCGCCTTCGAAAAGTAAGGCGCAACTGCTAGAGGAACTAGCTAGCGATGCTTCAATCAGCTACGACGAGTATCGCCGTCGTCACGACATCATCATGCGAGCGGAATAAAGGAAGGTCGAATGAAAAAGTATCTGTTGTTATCCGTCCTCGCCTTATTGCATGGATGTGCGTTCACAACTGAAGTTGTCGATATTCCTTATTCTGCCCAGTCTGGGGTTATCGCCGTACCGGGCGCAGACCTTGTCAAGGTAGGCGTTTCAGTCACTGATAGTCGGCAGGATCGTTCGAAGGTAAGTAGTAAAAAGAATGGCTATGGAATGGAAACTGCGCCGATCCTGTCAAGGCGGGATGTTCCCTCAATCGTAGGGGAGATTATTGAGCAGGAGCTTGTAAGCAGAGGTTTCAAGGTCGGTTCTGGAGCGCCTTCTGTTGTTGTAAAAACAGATATCAAGCGCTTCTACAACGATCACAAGCTAGGGTTCTTCGCTGGTGACGCAGTTGCTGATTTTGAATTTACGGTGGAAGTTAAGTCGCCAAGCGGCGCTAACCTATACAGTCGTGGCGTCGTTGCGCAAGGAAAAGAAGAGAACACCCAACTTGCAACGGGGAAAAATGCCGCGCTTGCATTGGGAAAGGCAATATCACATGGTATGAGCCAGCTATTCTCAGATCCAATGTTTGTCTCGGCTCTAAAGGCTGGAGGTGTTCCGGCTGAGCTAGCCAAGACGAAAGAGCAAATGCTCGACGAGCTGGCTCAGGATAAAAGCATTTCTTATGAGGAATACTTGCGTCGGCAAAAAGTAATCTTGCGCCGCTGAAAGATAGCTAATCCAACTTAAGTTGCTCTAGTTGGCTCGAATCTGCGATAGACGATCCTGAGTAAATTAGCTAATCCATAATAGACCCGCTTCGGCGGGTTTTTTATTGCCCGGAGAAAAGTGACATGTCCCAAGACGTCCAGGGAATGCTGATCCAGATCGAGGCCACCACGGCGCAGTTGCGCCGCGAACTGGCCTCGGCGGATCAGGTGGTCGCGCGCACCACGCAGCAGATCGACCGCAACCTGACGACGGTGGATTCGGCGTTTGACCGCACCGCCCGGGGTGCGCAGCAGGCCGGGCAGCTCATTCGCGGTGCCTTCGCGGCGCTGGCCGGTGCTGGCCTGGTGGGCTCGATCATCAAGCAGGCCGACGCGGTGGGGCAGATGGCCGACCGCATGCGCGCGGCCACCGATGACAGCCGCGAATATGACATGGTGCAAAAGCGCCTCATGCAGACGGCGCAAGAAACCTATCGCCCCCTGCAGGAAGCGCAAGAGCTGTACATCCGCACCGCGGATGCCATCAAGGGCCTGGGTTACAACACCCAGCAAACCCTCGATATCACCGATTCTTTCTCTTACCTGCTGGTCACCAACGCCGCCAGCGCCGACAAGGCCAGCGGCGCGCTGGATGCCTACAGCAAGGCGCTGAACACCGGCAAGGTCGAGGCGGACGGTTGGTCGACCATCCTGGCCGCCATGCCCACCGTGGTGGAATCCGTGGCAGCGGCCACCGGCAAGAGCGCGGGCGAGATTCGCCGCCTCGGCGCCGAGGGCAAACTGGCGCTTGACGACCTCAACGCCGGCCTGCTCGACACCCTGCAGGCCAATCGCCAGGCCGCGGCCGATATGACCGTTTCCGTCAACGACGCCCTGGTCAATATCGGCAATGCCGCGCAGGACTACATTGGCCGCCTCAACGAGACCAGCGGCGCCACGGATTCCCTGGCCGAGTCGCTGAAGGTCATCGCCGACAACATCGACGTGGTGGCCGCCGTTATCGGTGGCGTGGCTGCCGGCGCGCTGGCCGTGTACACCCGCGCCGCTGCACTTGCTGCCGTGGAAACGGCCAAGGGCATCCGCACCGCCGTGGCGGATCGTGCCGCCCGTATCGCCCAGGCTGATGCCGTGCTGCAGGCGGCTATCGCTGACCAGCGCAAGGCGCAAACCGCCACCATCCTGGCGCAGCGCGAGGCAGAGGCCGCGCGTGGCACGGCCGTTCAAACGCAAATGTCGATCCAGCTTGCGCAGGCTCGCCAGCGTGAGGCGGCGGCCACTGCGGCCGTTACTGCGGCGCAAACCGGCCTGCGGCAGGCGTCCACCGGCGTGCTGGCCATGCTCGGCGGCCCGATGGGCATTGCCATGCTGGCCGGCAGTGCGGCGGCGGCCTTCCTGCTGATGCGTGACGGCTCCGACGAGGCCAGGGTTTCGCTCGATGACCTGGCCCTGTCGGTCGAGGAATACGGCCGCAAGTGGGCAGAAGCCGGCGCGGAGCAGCGCCGCGCCATGCTGGTGGATGCCCGCCAGCAGCTCGGCCAGGTGCAGCAAGACCTCAACGGTGCAATCACCGAAATCGAAAAGGCCTTCTACGACCGCGGCCCGAAAGCCGGCCAGCCCTTCGGCGATGTAATCACCCAGCTCGGCGAGCTGCGCAGCGCCGCGCAGGATGGCGCGGGCGTCGATGACATTGTGCAGGCCCTGCTCGATGGCGTGCCGGCGGGCGATAGCTTCCGGGCAGCCGTCGAGCAGGCCGCTGGTCGGGTGGCCGATCACGCCGGCAAGCAGACCGCGCTCAACGAGCGGATCAGCGAATACACCGACCGGGTGGATGACAACACCCGCGCCCAGCGCGAGAACGCCACCGCGGCGGCTGCCGCTGCCCAGGCGGGTGATAAATACATCGCCCAGCTGCAGCAGCGCCTCAACACCCTGCAGGACAAAACCGCGCTCAATGCGGCGAACCGATTCATTGCTGAAAATACCGGGCTGACCGCCGAGCAGATCGCCAGAATCCGCGAACTGGCGAGCGCGCAGGATGCCCAGCGCGAAGCCGAGGCTCGCGCCACCGCCGGCCGCAAGGCCTCGAAAAGCAGCATCGACGAGCAGCTGCGCGCCATAGATGCGGTGATCGACCGGGCATTGCCCGAGCGCAAGCGGCTGGAAGACCTGACCAAGGCGCAGGGCGATTTACGTGCCGCCCATGCGGCCGGCAAGGTCACGGCCGCCGAGCTTGAGCAGGGCCTGAAAAACCTCAACAAGCAATACGAAGACCCGGCCATCCGCAAGGCTGAGGAACTGCAGAAAAAGGTAAACGCAGAGCTGAAACGCCAGCGCGATGCGGTGCAGGGTGTGCTCGACCGCCTCGACCCGTTGGCCGCCGCCACGCGCGTCTATGCCGATGAGCAGGCCATGCTCCGCGAAGCGCTGGAACGCGGCGATATCACCCTGGGGCAGTACGAAACCTCCCTGGCTGCGCTGGGCAAGGAGTACCAGCGCAACAGCGGCCAAGTGGGCCTGTGGGCCGAACTGACCGAGGGCGCGCTGGATCGCATCGACGGCGCGTTTGCCGACATGTGGGGGGCGGTGCTTTCCGGCTCAAAAAGCACCCTCGATCAGCTCAAGGCGGCCATGCTGCAGACGCTGGCGGAAATGGCACACGCGGCCATCACCAAGCCGATCATCATGCAGATTGGCGCGGCGCTGGGGATTGGCGGGAGCACTGGGCAGGCCGTGAGCATGATGGGTGGCTCTGCAGGCAGCGGCGGGCTGGATGCGTTCGGCCTGCTGCGCAATGGCTACAGCATCGCCAACTCAGGGTTCGGCCAGGCGGTCGCGCAGGGCTGGGGCAATGGAGGCTTTAGCGGCGCCATCTCCAGCGGCTGGAACTATGGAAGCAACGCGCTCGGCAGTTTTTTTGGAAGCGGCGCGGCCAACTCTGGCGGCAGTGCAATCACCGACTACACCGGGGCGCAGTTCGGCAACTGGGTCGGTGCGCAGAACGCGGCGGCCACGACATGGGGAAGCGCGGCCACAGGAATGGGCGCCATTGCGGGCGGCTTGTCTGGTGCCTATATGGGCTATCAGCGTTCCGGCATCAAGGGCGCGGTGGCTGGCGGCCTTGGCGGTTGGGGTGGCGGCACGCTGGGCACCATGGCGGGCGCCGCTGCGGCCTCGGCACTGAGCGGCACGGCCATGGGCGCTGCCCTGGGGTCGGTGCTGCCGGGCATTGGCACGGTCATCGGTGCCGCTCTCGGCGCGGCGTTCGGCTCCAAACTGTTCGCAGGGGAGTGGGAGCAGAAGGCGGCGGGTATTGCGCTGTCTGGTGCCAATGGCGACTTCCTCGGCCAGGAATACATATTCTCCAAGAAGTCGGGCGGGCTGTTCGGCTCAAACAAGAAGAAGACCGAATATTCCGAGATGGACGCCACCCTGGCGCGTGCGCTTGGCAAGCGTTTCGACGAGGTGACAGAGAACGCGCTCACTATCTTCGATAGCTTCGGGTTCGATGTTGGCGAAAGTGCGCTGGACGGCCTGAACGTCAAAAAGGCGCACATCCGCACCGACAGCAAGAAGAAGCAGGAACAGCTGCAGGAGAACATCGACAAGTGGTTCGGCACCGTTGGTAACGCCAGCACCAATCTGATTGGCGGCGGCCTGGTCTCAGGGTTCGCTTCGCGCATCACTGAGGCGACCTCGGAGACGCTTGGGGCAGCGCTGGAGGCAGCAGGGGCTCAGCTCACTGACAAGCAGATGCAAGGCCTTTCGGGGCTGTCTGGCGCCAAGCTGACCAAAAAGCTGTCCAAGATGGTCGGCGCGGAAGTCGCGGCGCAGATTTCAGGCTCTGTCGATGAGGCGCGTGCGGCTGTTTTCGAGCAGCTGACTACCCTTGATGCCGACATGGCCAGCTCGCTTAGCGGGCTGTCGGGCAAGAAGCTGACTGCCGAACTGGAGAAGCTGACCGGCTTCGGCAAGAACGCTTACGAGTCCCTGGCCGAACTGGCAGGCAAGCTGGAAGCCGTCAACGCCACCTTCGAACTGCTCAACCTCAGCGTCTACGAAAGCAGTCTCGGCGGCGCAAAGCTGGCCGAGGATCTGGTTGCCATTGCAGGCGGCCTTGAGTCGCTGGCGACGAGCACGCAGACCTACTACGACGCCTTCTTCAGCGCCGAAGAAAAGCTCGAAGACACCATCAACGGCATCAAGGGGGCTTTCGAAGACGCCGACCTGGAGCTGGCCGGATCGCGTGATGCTTACCGGGAGATGGTCGAGGATATCGACCGGACGACGGAAGCCGGGCAGGAGATGTTCGCCACGATGATGGCGCTGAGCGGCCAGGCTGCGCAGTACTACAGCATCGTAGAGCAGCAGGCAGCAGAGGCATTGGCTAAGGCCCAAGCCGAGGCAGCCCAAGCGGCAGCAGTCGAGCAGGCGCGTATCGCCGACATCCTTGGTGCGGTGAGCAATGCCTTTACCCAGGTGCAGCGCTCTATCGCTGCCGAGCAGCAGTCGCTCAACGCTGAGATTAGCGCCACTACGGGCAACATCTCCGCGCTGGCGAGCGTCGGCAACAGCCTGGACGCAGCAATCAAGCGCCTCCGCGGATCGTCTGACGATACCGTGCGGTCCCTGCGTGCCCAGGCGGTCATGACACTAAACAGCGCGTTGGTCACGGCTCGTTCTGGCGGCTCCTTGGCTCAGTTCGCTGGGCTGCAGGATGCGCTCGACGTGGCGTCCGATATGGACGCCGCGCTCTATGGCTCGCTGGAGGATTTCGAGCGGGAGCAGGGGCGCACGGCCAACCTGATCGCTGAGCTTGAGCGGGTAAACGGCAAGCAGCTGTCCGCCGAGGAGCAGGCGCTAGAGCACTACCAGCAGCAATCCGCGCAACTCGACGAGCAACTGGCATTCGCCCAGGCGCAGGTCGATGCCCTCAACGGTATCGACAGCAGCGTGCTGAGCGTGGCCGATGCGGTCGCGGCGATGAACGCGGCCGTCGTCACTGCGCTGGGCGTGCTCGCCAACGGTCTCGCGCCCAAGAACACTGCAGGCAACAACGCCGCCCTGGTCGAGAGCGTCTACAAAGACCTTTTCGGGCGGGACGCGGACGCCGCAGGCTCGGCGTACTGGCAGGACCGGCTCAAGAACGGCACCGCCAACTACGCAGACCTTGCTGACCAGATGCTTGGCGGTGCCAAGGCCGGCGACGTGTCAGCAGCCATCAACGCGGCCTACCAGAAGGCGCTCGGGCGTAACGCAGACGCGGCCGGGGCGGCTTGGTACGCCTCGCAGATCGCCAGCGGCGCGATCAAGGCAAGCGACCTCGAAAAAATCATCAAGGGCGGGGCTATCGGTAGTGATGTGCCGGGCTTTGCCTCGGGTGGTTTCACTGGCTACGGCAGCAAAGACGATCCAGCGGGCATCGTCCACAAAGGCGAAGTCGTCTGGTCGCAGGCGGATATTGCCAAGTGGGGCGGCGCCGCCGCAGTGGAAGCCATGCGCATGGGCGGCCCGCAGCTGACCGTCAGCGGGCCGTCGCGCATTCGCAACGCCTACCAGGCCGCTGCCAACCAGGGCGACAGCGTGGCAGAGGTGGTTGCCGAGGTGCGCGCCCTGCGCGGCGTGGTGAGCGATCAGGGCAACCACCTTCGGCATCTGCGCGACATTGCGCTTTCCAGCGAAGAAACCCGCAAGGCCATTCGCCTGCAAAACGAAGTCGGCGTGCCGGCCTGGAGTGGATGATATGAAGTTGATAAACCCGGCCCCAGTCACCGCCACCACGCTGCTGGCCAGCAACGTGGCGGTGGATGATGGCCCCGAGTGGGTGGCGGGCACCTACGCGACAGGCGACAAGGTGGTGCGCGACCGTCACCTGTACGAGTCCGCTGCTGATGGCAACACCGCCACCCCCGGCGCCGAAACGACTGCAACGCTCAAGTGGCTGGACCTGGGGCCGGTCAATCGCTGGCGAATGTTCGATAAGCGCAAGGGCTCGGTCTGGCAGATCGGCACTTTTACCGAGGCGCCGGAGGTCATCGACGTGACGATCAGGCCGGGGCAGGTGGTCAACGCCCTGGGGCTGGTCGGCGTGGCGGCTACCAGCGTGCGGGTGGTGATGACCGACCCGGCCGAGGGCGTTGTCTATGACCGCTCGCTGTCGTTGATCGACGCCACGGCGGCCAATTGGTACGAATACTTTTTCAAGCCCATTGAGCGCCGCGACAGCGCCGTGTTGTTCGACCTGCCGGCCTACGGCACCGCCGACGTGCGCGTGATTGTCAGCGCCCCCGGCGCGTCCGCCAGGGTGGGTACGTTGATCCTGGGCCAGGCCGTCACCCTGGGCGAGGCGGAATATCCCCTGACCTTCGGCGGCGACAGTTACAGCACCACCCGCCTGGATGCATTCGGTAATGCCGAGATCGTGCCGCGACCCTCGCGAGATGCGGTCACCTTCACCTTTTACACGGCCGAAACCCAATCAGGTGGCGTGCGGCGCCTGCTGCGCAAGCTCAAGGATACGCAAACGCTCTACGTCGGCCGCGAAGACCTCGACGTCACCATTATCGCCGGCCGCGCAGAGGAGCCGAACGGCACGCTTCTTGAGCCCGGTACCACTGAATTCCGCCTAGAAGTACGGAGTCTGCAATGACAATTCCCACCATCCGAAAAACGGCCCCATGGCCGCTGCGTAACAACGGCGACGAAGACTACGCGCAGAAAGCCGACGCCGTAGGCGCAACGCTACCCCTGACCATCGACGATATGAACGTCGCCGTGGAATTCACCAACCAGCGCGCCATCGGCGCCGACGCCAGCGCCCAGGCTGCTGCCGCGAGCGAGCAGGCCGTCGAGGCCGACCGCGCCGAGGTCGCCACCAATGCCGAGACTGTAGCTAGCAACACGGCAACCGTGGTCGCTCGCGCCGACGAGGTGGCCCTAAACACGCAACAGGTCGCGCAGAACACCCAGCAGGTAGCCGAAGACGCCCAGGCCGTGGCCGATGCGCTGGCGTCCATTGCGGATGGGCCGGTGACTAGCGTTAACGGCCAGACCGGAATCGTAGACCTCACCGCCCAAATGCACGCAACCGCTTTACTTTTCTAAGGACCACGCCCATGCCTATGACTTTCACCGCCCCATTCGCCCAAACTCCGAAAACCGCCGCAGTCGTCGTGACCGGCGCCGCCACTGTTGCAGACGACAACCCAACGAACACCGTCGAACTGCTGACCGCAGGCGCGGATGGGGCCCTGGTCACTCGGCTGACGGCAATCCCGCGTGGCACCGTCACGGCGTCGAGCCTGGTCCTATTCCTCCAGAAATCCGGGCAGACCACCCAGCGCCTGATCGACTCCGAGCTGATGGCGGCGCATACGGTAGCGGCCACTACCGCCATCCCCGAAACCGCGTTCGGCAACGTATCGGACTCGACCCCGCTGCGGCTGGAGGCGGGCGACAAGTTGTTCGTTGGAAGCCAGGTGGCATTGGCTGCCGGCATCGTGTTTGCGGCTCAGTGGATGGATTACTGATATGGCTGATCGAGCATTAGGGAACCCGCTGGGGAATCCGTTGGGGCTGGCGCGGCAGGTCGCGGCGGAGGTGCGAGGGGAGATGACTTTTGTGCTGCCCGGCAGCTATGACTGGACTGTGCCCCCTGATGTTACGGAGATTTGCGCTGTCTGCGTTGGGGGCGGCGGCGGTGGGGCAAGTAACAATTCCAACGCAATTGGAGCAGGCGGCGGCGGTTCTCTGGCCTGGGAAAACAAAATCCCAGTTACGCCAGGCGAGGTTCTGCGCGTCACCGTCGGTGCCGGTGGGCTTGGTGCCGCTAACGCCGTAGCAAGCGCGACAAGCGGTGGCGCATCGCAGATAACTCGGCCAGAGGCAGGCAATCTGGTTAGGGCAGGGGGTGGCGGGCCAGGAGCGACTGCAGCGGGGTATGTTGCTGCCGGAGGAATTTCTAGCAACAACGGCGGGAACGGGGGGGCTGGTGGGACAAGGACCGGGATTACAAGCACAGCAATCTGCACGGGTGGCGGTGCCGGTGGGTACACTGGCAACGGCGGGGACGGCATCATTGCTTATAACAGCGGAGTGTATGGGAATGCTGGCACTGGAGGCGCTGGCGGATCGGGGGGTGCATATGCTGCTGCAGGCGGGCCGCACCTTGGCGGTAGCGGTGGCGTTGGGCTATTTGGTGAAGGGGCCAGCGGGAGCGGTGGCACCGCCAACTCATCTGCGGCCTATGGAGGTGGCGGAGGGTCAGGCGGTGAGGCTGGCAGCAATAGCTCATCCAATAGGCGCTGTGGCGAGCCTGGAGAACTCGGGGCTGGCGGCGGCGCTTACTATGTCTACAACGGCAACTATGGCGCAGCAACCGGCGGAGGTGGCGGCGCCGTCCGCATCATCTGGGGCAAAGGCCGCGCATTCCCATCCACTGACGTAGGGCCAAGCTGATGATCAAAGTCCAATCAAACACCGCCGCCCGCGAGCCTATCCCCGAGTTCCTGCGCGGCCTCGCCCCGGAATCCCTCGCTGACCTCAGCTGGACCGATGAGGCGCTAGGTGTATCCGATTGCGCCTGGTGGCCCGAGGACGATCAGTCGCCGGCTCTAGGAGAGTTCGAGCGCTACGGTGCCGAGACGCTGACGCCTGACCCTGAGCGCCGCGTTGTGGTCGTGGTGCGCGAGGTGGTGCCGTGGTCGGCCGAGGAAATCGCCGAGCACGAAGCCCAGCGCCGCGAAGAAATGACGCCTCTGATCGACGCCGAGCGCGACCGCCGAATCAGTGCCGGGTTTGCGTTCGAGGGCGTGCGTTACCAGTCACGGCTGCCGTCGCCCGAGGGCGCCGGAGACTGGGAAGTATTCAGCGGCAAGGCCCTGGAAGCGCTCATGGCCATCATGGCCGGCGCGCAGCCCGGCGACCTGCGCTGGTCTGACCCGGCCGAGGACTTCGCCTGGATCGCTGCCGACAACAGCCGCGTGCCGATGGATGCGCAGACCGTCATCGAGCTGGCCAAGGCCGCCAGCGCGCACCGCAGCCGGCACACCTTCGCCGGCAGCGACCTGAAAGCGCTTGACCCTATTCCGGCTGACTATGCGGCAGATCACTACTGGCCGTGAGCTGTTCTCGCAGAATCACCCTGTGCGGTAGAGGCTGGTTTTGCAGCGCCTGCAGTAGTGGATGTATCCGGTATCAAACACGTCCGATTCCGAGATCTGGTTGGAATTACACTTCCAGCAGCAGATGCCTCGGTTTCGGTTGCCCTTGTGGGCTGCCAGGTACTCATCCACGCTCGGCAGTGCCTGCCAGCGTTTTTTTGCTCGGGCGTCAGAGCGCATCAGGCTAATTACCTGATACACCGGCAGCACAACGAATACCAAAATCGCCAAGCCAAATAGGAGCGTCACTACCGTCATAAGCGATTCCTTATAGACCGTCGCTAGAAACCGCAGCTGTGCCATTCAGCTCGTGTACGCGGTGACAAAACGGAGGGTAGGGGGCAAGCACGCTGTCGAGGTGCCGCAGGCATGCCTCGATGGCTGCAGATCGCCTGCTGTCATCGCCTTCGGCCAGCATGTTTAGCGCTTCGACAAGCTCAGTTGGTGTCGGCTCGCTCAGCAGCATGCCATGCTGAACGGTTAGCATTTGTCGCTTGTACACCAGCCTGACGGGGTCGCGGCCCACCAGCGAGGCGCCGGCTGCCAGTAGTGCGTCGATGTGGTTGCGCAGCGCTGTGCACTGGCGCCGATCCTTTCCTTGGTAACTCATCCTGACTCCATGCCGAGTAAAGCCTTGTTATGGTGACACAATTCAAAGACTGATGCTGTCATAGTGCCACTTTTGCAGAGTGCCATGTTCTGCCCGCAGCGCTTTGACTGCGCTCAAGGAGCGCGTTTTGGAATAGTGACAGACATCACATTTAGTGGAATCATATTGGTATCACCTGCGCTTCCTCCCCCGCCTGCGCAGCTGTGGTTTCGGAGCCCGCCATGCGCGGGCTTTTTTTCGCCTGGAGAAAACTCATGCCTCGAATATCAGCTGCCCAAGCGGGCGGCACGAACGTGCTCGCCTTCCTGGATCTGATCGCCTGGTCCGAAGGCACCGACAACGGTCGCCAGCCGACGCGGGATCAGGGTTATGACGTGGTGGTCGGCGGTTCGCTGTTCGACTCATACGCCGATCATCCGCGGCGCCTGATCGACCTGCCGAAGCTCGGCATCAAATCCACGGCCGCCGGCCGTTACCAGATCCTGTCGCGCTACTGGGACCACTACCGCAAAAGCCTTGGGCTGGTTGGCGGGTTCACGCCTGAGAATCAGGACCGTGTCGCGCTGCAACTGATCCGCGAATGCCGGGCGCTCGATGACATCAAGGCCGGGCGCATCGAGCAGGCGATCGACAAGTGTCGCAGCCGCTGGGCATCGCTGCCGGGTGCCGGGTATGGGCAGCACGAACACCAGGTCGGCACGCTGCTGGCCGCTTACTCGAAAGCTGGGGGAGTCCTCGCATGATCCGCATCATTGTTGCCGCCTGCCTGCTGCTCACGTTGTCCGGATGTGCCGCCTCGCTCGCTTCCTACTACTGCAGCAAGCCGGCCGTAGACCGTGCGGCCTATCGCGCCGTGATGGATACCCGCACAGCTCCGCATCGCGTGAGGGTCGAGTGCTATGAGTAAGCCATGGTTCTCCGGTGCGCTTGATCTGCGCGCCTATAAACCCGGCGAGTGGGTGCTGCTAGAGCCGTTCCGCTACCACGCACGCGACGGCCGGGAATTCACCGTGCCGCGCTGGTTCGTCACCGACCTGGCGTCGATACCCTGGATCGTTGATCCGCTGTTTGACGGCCTGGATCACCGGGCGGCGGGCGTGGTGCATGACTGGCTTTACTGCAGTCAGCAGGTCAGCCGCGCCGAAGCCGACGAACTGTTCCGCGAGATGCTCGAAACCCTCGGCGTCGGAGTCATCAAGCGCAACCTGATGTACTCCGGTCTGCGCGTGGGCGGCTGGTATCGGTACGGGCAGTGCAAGGGCGGACCGAAGGGGGAGGATTTCGCATGGGAGTTCATGTCCTCGGCAGAGCGTGAGGCGTACCGGGTCAGGTTCATAGCCTAGGGTTGTCCGGGCTGGCGGGGGAGGAACTGATTGTCAGCTGTCCGCTGACGCATCCTCGGCCAGGCACCACCAGGACTGCGCGTAGGCAACCCCGTCGAGGATTTCGTAGCCAGTCAACACGAACCCGTTGGTGCTCATGCCATGGAGCGCTACGTCCAGCAGTTGTGGTATCACGCTTGATTCCAGAGGGTTGCTCTGCACAAGCCGAGCGATCTCTGACTGGCGCCCGAGATCCTCGCTTCGGCTGGTCTCGATGCGCACATCCCCGTAGATCGGCGGGGTGCTTCGGCGCTTGCGCGGTTCTATCGGTCGGCCATGATCGCGCATCAGCCGGACATATACATACATGGCTACAGCACCGGGTCGCTGATTCGCTCGATGAGGTGTGCTCCCTCGTTTCGCACATTGCCTACGGCCGCCGGCACCGGGTACCAGGTGAACTCATCGACGCCAAGGCCGTGCTCCAGTGCGAGCTCCTCGGCCTCCTCTGGGGATAGCTCCGGGTCCAGCCAATGCGCTGCGCATTCCGGGGACAGCACAAGCGGGCGGCGGTCGTGGATGTCGAGCATGCCCGCGCCGCTGCTTGCTGTGATGATCACGAACCCGTCGTCATCCCGTGGCTCGGCCACGCCGCCGCGCTGGAATTGCCCGATCGCAGCAAAGAAGCACGGCTCGCCCGAGGCCAGCTTGATCAGATAGGGCTGCTTGAGCTTCGGCTTGGCCTCGTCCTTCTTCCATTCGAACCAGCCGTCTGCGGGCACGATAGCTCGGCCGGTTTTCCATATGTCGCGGAAGAACTTGCTCGTCGCGGCTGTCTCGACCCTGGCGTTGATCGCCGGCGGCCGTTTCCCCTGCGCCCAGAACGGCGCGTATCCCCAGCGCACCCCGTCCATGCGCAACCCATCTTGGTCCCGGTGCAGCAACTGCACCCGCGATTGTGGCGGCACGTTGTACCTCCCGATCGGAGTCGGATCTACTCCATCGATCGTCATCTGCCCCAGCGCTTCGAGGTATTCAATCGGGTATCGGTACTGCGTTATGCGTCCACACATGGTTGTTCCGCGGCCTCACAATGCATGTTCTGCATAGACCTTAGACGCTGGAAATGGTTGGAAAGCGGGCTGCTGGTGACAGTTTGCAGCGGCTCGGCGAGTCGGTAACTGTCGCCGTTACTGTCACCAAATAAAAAGGGGCCTCGCTAGAGGCCCCGTATAATCTGGAGCGGGCGAAGGGAATCGAACCCTCGTCATGAGCTTGGGAAGCTCAGGTAATGCCATTATACGACGCCCGCTCAGGGGTGCCTTTTTACCAGAAGGCTGGGGTGAAATGAAGCGCGGCAGCAGGTTTTTCTGGTGGGCGGCTTTGGACGGTCAGACTTGTGCGATCTCATCGTCCGTCAATGCTCGGTAGCAGCCGGGTGTCAGGCTTGCGTCCAGCTGCAGCGGGCCCATGCTTTCGCGGTGCAGGGCGGTGACCCGGTTGTTGAAGCGCCCGAACATTCGCTTGACCTGATGGTAACGGCCTTCATGCAGGGTCAGGCGGGCGCGGCGTGGGCCGAGCAGTACCAGTTCGGCCGGTAGGGTGGTGAGATCTTCAAAGCGAAAGTACAGACCCTGGGCGAAGGCCTCGATGCAGCCAGGATCGATCTCGTCTTCGGTTTCAACCAAGTAGACCTTGCCCTGCAGGCTAGTCGGCTGGGTCAGACGGCGTGACCATTGGCCGTCGTTGGTCAGCAGCATCAGGCCGGTGGTGTTGAAGTCGAGGCGGCCTGCGATGTGCAGGTCATCCTTGTTTGGCTCATCGATTAGGTCGAGCACGGTACGGTGCGCGGCATCACGAGTGGCGCTGACGCAGCCGGCCGGTTTGTGCAGCATCAGGTAGCGGGCGGCCTTGCCTGGCTGCAGGACCTGCCCATCAAGCTCCACGCAGTCGAATATGCGCACCTCCCGGTCCATCGCCCGGGTGATTTCGCCGTTTATCCGTGCGCGGCCGTCGCTCATCAGACGGCGGACGTCCTGTCGGCTGAGCTGCGCGCGGCTGCCGAGGTAACGATCGAGGCGCATCAGGGTTTTTCTGCGGACTCACTGCGGGCGCAGCGGGGACAGATGCAGGCCTGGTTTCTGGCGGCGGCGGGAATGCCGTCGAGCGCGTCTTGGGCAATAGTGGCGGTCATGCACCAGCATGGCTGGTCCGCGCGAGTGGCGCATTCGGCGCACTGGTTGGGCTGGCCGCAGAGCGGGCAGCGGGAAGGATCTACAGGCTCGCTCATGGCGTTTCCGTTTAAACGACGAGCTTCGCGTGCCGGTCAAGAGCCGGCACGCGAAGCGCGGATCACATGACGCGCTGGCCGGGCTTGGCGCCGCTATCCGGGCTGAGCAGATAGATCTCGCTGCCGCCAGGGCCTGCCGCCAGCACCATACCCTCGGACATGCCGAACTTCATCTTGCGCGGCGCCAGGTTGGCGACATACAGGGTCAGCCGGCCTTCCAGCTTGCTCGGGTCGGGGTATGCGCTCTTGATGCCGGAGAACACGTTGCGCTTGGCATCGCCGATGTCCAGGGTCAGGCGCAGCAGCTTGTCGGCACCTTCGACGAACTCGCACTTTTCGATCAGGGCGATGCGCAGGTCTACCGCAGCGAAGGCATCGAAGTTGATCTCGGCGGCCAGCGGCGCCTTGACCAGCTCGCCATTGCCCGCGGGCGCGGCAGTTTCGCTGGCGGCCAGGTCCTCCTTGGAGGCTTCGATCATGGCTTCGATCTTCGCCGGCTCGATACGCGTCATCAGCGGGGTGAAGGCGTTGAGCTGGTGGTTGGTTAGCAGTGTGGTGTGGTCGTCCCAGCTCAGCGGCGCTACGTTGAGGAACTGCTCTGCAGCGGCGCCCAGGTTCGGCAGCACCGGCTTGAGGAAGATCACCAGCTGGCGGAACAGGTTGACGCCCAATGCGCAGATTTCCTGCACCTCGGCCTGCTTGCCCTCGACCTTGTTCAGTGCCCAGGGCGCCTTGTCGGCGATCCAGGCATTGGCGCGGTCTGCCAGATGCATGATCTCGCGCATGGCACGGGCGAAGTCGCGCGCTTCGTAGGCCTCAGCGATGCTCGGCGCGGCGGCCTGAAAGGCTGCCCAGAGTTCCGGCTCGGGGTTGGCGTCGACCATCACGCCGCCGTTGCCCTTGTGGATGAAGCCGGCGCAACGACTGGCGATGTTGACCACCTTGCCGACCAGGTCGGAGTTGACCTTCTGCACGAAGTCCTCGAGGTTCAGATCGAGGTCGTCGACGCCACGGCCGAGCTTGGACGCATAGTAGTAGCGCAGATACTCAGGGTTCAGGTGTTCGAGATAGGTGCGCGCCTTGATGAAAGTGCCGCGCGACTTGGACATCTTCTGCCCGTTCACCGTCAAGTAGCCATGCACGTTCACCGCGGTCGGCTTGCGGAAGCCCGCGCCGTCCAGCATGGCCGGCCAGAACAGGGTGTGGAAGTTAATGATGTCCTTGCCGATGAAGTGATACAGCTCGGCGCTCGAGTCCTTGCTCCAGAAGGCGTCAAAAGAAAGCTCGGGACGACGCTTGCAGAGATTCCGGAAGCTCGCCATGTAGCCGATCGGTGCATCCAGCCAGACGTAGAAGTACTTGCCCGGCTGGTCGGGGATCTCGAAGCCGAAATAGGGGGCGTCGCGGGAGATGTCCCATTCCTGCAGGCCACCATCGAGCCACTCGGCGATCTTGTTGGCCACCGACTCTTGCAGCGCGCCGCCGCGGGTCCATTCCTTGAGCATCGCCTCGAAGTCGGGCAGCTTGAAGAAGAAGTGCTTGGAGTCCTTGAGCACCGGGGTGGCGCCGGAGATCGCCGAGCGCGGGTCTTTCAGCTCGGTGGGCTCGTAGGTGGCGCCGCATTTCTCGCAGTTGTCGCCATACTGGTCCTCGGCACCGCATTTGGGGCAGCTGCCCTTGATGAAGCGGTCGGCGAGAAACATGCCCTTCTCGGGATCGAAGTACTGGGTCACGGAGCGGGTGGCGATGTGCCCGGCGTCGCGCAGACGGGTGTAGATCAGCTCGGCCAGCTCGCGGTTCTCTTCCGAGTGGGTGCTGTAGAAGTTGTCGAAGTCGACGAGGAAGTCGGCAAAGTCACCACTGTGTTCGGCCTGCACGTTGGCGATCAGCTGTTCGGGGGTGATGCCTTCCTTTTCCGCCCGCAGCATGATCGCCGAGCCATGGGCGTCGTCGGCGCAGACATAGATGCACTGGTTGCCGCGCAGCTTCTGGAAACGCACCCACATGTCGGTCTGGATGTACTCGAGCATGTGGCCGAGGTGGATCGAACCGTTGGCGTAGGGCAGGGCGCTGGTAACGAGGATCTGGCGGGCTTCGGACATGGGGACTCGGCAGTCGGAATTACGAAAGAAAGTTTGCAACTATAAAGGTCCGGCGCGCTTTTTTCATCCGCACCGCCGGAACGGGGTCGCCATCGCTCCCGGTCGTCGGTGGGCTCGGAACTACAGGGCAGGGTAAGATGCCTGTCTGATTTGCTCGGTCTTTCCAGGAGTAACCATGTCCGTCACCCGCGAAGCTGTGGAAACCGTACTGCGCCAGTACACCGACCCCCATCTGAATCAGGACCCGGTGAGTGCCGGCTGTGTGCGTTCGATCGACATCCAGGGCGACCGGGTCAGCGTGCAGCTGGAGCTGGGCTACGCCGCCGGGCTGTTTCGCAGCGGCTGGGCGCAGATGCTGGCGATGGCCATCGAAGGGCTGGACGGCGTCAGCCGGGCCGATGTGCAGGTGGACTGCGTGATCCATGCGCACAAGGCGCAGGATCAGGTGCCGGCACTGGCCAATGTGAAGAACATCATCGCGGTGGCATCCGGCAAGGGTGGCGTCGGCAAGTCCACCACGGCGGCCAATCTGGCGCTGGCGCTGGCCCGTGAGGGTGCGAGGGTCGGCGTGCTGGACGCCGACATCTACGGGCCGAGCCAGGGCATCATGTTCGGCATTGCCGAGGGCAGTCGGCCGCAGATACGCGATGGCAAGGCATTCATTCCGCTGCAGGCCCATGGCGTGCAGATCATGTCGATGGCTTTCCTCGCCGACGACAAGACGCCGATGGTCTGGCGCGGGCCGATGGTCTCGGGCGCGCTGCTGCAGCTGATCACCCAGACCGAGTGGAACGACCTCGACTATCTGGTGGTGGATATGCCGCCAGGCACCGGCGATATCCAGCTGACGCTGGCGCAGAAGGTCCCGGTGACCGGTGCTGTGATCGTGACCACGCCGCAGGATCTGGCGCTGCTGGATGCGAAGAAGGGCGTGGAGATGTTCCGCAAGGTCAATATCCCGGTGCTCGGCGTGGTGGAGAACATGGCCATTCACATCTGCTCCAATTGCGGCCATGCCGAGCATCTATTCGGCGAAGGTGGCGGCGAGAAGCTGGCCGCGCAGTACAACGTGGATCTGCTGGCCTCGCTGCCACTGTCGATGGCGATCCGCAGTCAGGCGGATGCGGGCAAACCGACCGTGATTGCCGATCCGGACAGCCAGATAGCGATGATTTATCAGGAGGTTGCCCGCACCGTCGGTGCCCGTATCGCCCAGAGTGGCCAGATCATCGCGCAGTCGATGCCGAAGATTGTGGTATCGGAGGACTGATCCGGTAGTTTGCAGGCGGTGCCAGCTGTCGCCCGCCTGCAGCCTGGACGAAATCGCAGACACAAAAAAGCCCCGCCGAAGCGGGGCTTTTTCAGAGAAGCCTCAGGTTAGATAACCTGAACTTCCTCAGCTTGCATGCCTTTCTGGCCGCGGGTAGCGACGAAGGAGACTTGCTGGCCTTCTTTCAGGCTCTTGAAGCCGTCACCCTGGATGGCACGGAAGTGTACGAAGAGGTCGTCACCGGATTGCGGAGTGATGAAGCCGAAGCCTTTCTCATCGTTGAACCACTTAACGGTACCGGTTTGGCGATTGGACATTTGATGTCTCCTTGAACCAAGTTTTGAAGAATAAAGTGCGGGCTAAAGTGCCCGAACATCACTGTGTGCAAGGAGATAGGAGATCGTATCGATATTTGGATCGAAATCTAAACATGTAGCGATTCACGGTGACACATGCAGCAGCAGCCCAGTAACAATACCGGTTTTCTGCAGCAAAGCGAGCTTTATTTTGGATTTCTTCACCGAGCGGCGCGCTCGAGCTGGGACCTGCTCTGCGGCGCACACCGCGACCATGCTTTTACACGCGCACGAGGCTCGGTAAGATGCGCCATTTCGCAGGCCCATTAACCTATTCAGGACGCCAGCCATGAGCATCAAATCGGACAAGTGGATTCGCCGCATGGCCCAGGAGCACGGCATGATCGAGCCCTACGTCGAGCGCCAGGTGCGCACTGAGGGCAATGACCGGCTGATTTCCTACGGCGTCTCCAGCTACGGTTACGACGTGCGCTGCGCCGACGAATTCAAGGTCTTCACCAACATCAATTCGGCGACGGTGGACCCGAAGAACTTCGACGAAAAGAGCTTTGTCGACATCAAGAGCGATGTTTGCATCATCCCGCCGAACTCCTTCGCTCTGGCCCGCACCGTCGAGTACTTCCGCATTCCGCGCAACGTGCTGACCATCTGCTTGGGCAAGAGCACCTATGCGCGCTGCGGCATCATCGTCAACGTCACGCCGCTCGAGCCGGAGTGGGAAGGGCATGTGACCCTGGAGTTTTCCAACACCACCACGCTGCCTGCCAAGATCTACGCCAATGAAGGCGTGGCGCAGATGCTGTTCCTCGAATCGGACGAAGAGTGCGAAGTCTCGTATCGGGACCGTGGTGGCAAATACCAGGGCCAGCGCGGAGTGACACTACCCAAGGCGTGACGCCGTAGCGATAGCTGATCGACAAAAGCCCTGAAATCCGTTCAGGGCTTTTTCGTTATGGCGCGAGTTCGGGTTACCAGCCTGGTACGCCCTGCATGTCTGGCAACTTGTGTGCGATCCCCTTGTGGCAATCGATGCACGTCGCTTCACCACTGGCCAGTGCGGTGGAGTGGAATTCGGCAGCACGCTTGCCCTGCCGGGTGAAATCCATGAAGTCGAAATCGTGGCAGTTTCGGCACTCCAGAGAATCATTGGCCTTCAAGCGTGCCCACTCATGCTCGGCCAGCTCGCGACGCTTTTCGAGGAATTTCTCGCGGGTATTGATGGTGCCGAAGATCTTGCCCCAGACCTCCTTGGACGCCTGCATCTTGCGCGCGATCTTGTCGGTCCACTCGTGCGGTACGTGGCAGTCCGGACAGGTGGCGCGTACGCCGGAACGGTTGCTGTAGTGGATGGTGTCCTTGATCTCGACGTAGACGTTGCTCTCCATCTCGTGACAGGAGATGCAGAACGCTTCGGTGTTGGTGGCCTCCAGTGCCGTATTGAAACCGCCCCAGAAGATGATCCCGGCGATAAAGCCGCCTAGCGTTAGCGCGCCGAGGCTGTAGTGAACACTGGGACGGCGTAGGACGGCCCAGTAGCGTTTGAAGAACGACTTGATCGACTTCATCCAGGCCCCCTCAGTTTCCGTTGGTCGATGGTGAGGTTTCCCGGTAGAGCAACTCGTCGATGTTCTTGAAGCGGTTCTCCACCAGCGGTTTCACATCCTGCTGCGGCACGTGGCATTGCGTGCAGAAGTAACGTCGTGGCGCCACCGCGGCGAGGGTCTGCTGGTCGCGATCGGTGTAGTGGGTGATGCTGATCATCGGCGCCTGGGCGCGGGCGCTGTTCGCTCGGCTGTGGCAGGTCAGGCATTTGTTGGCGTTCTTGTCGACGTGATAGCCGCGGATGCTGTGTGGAATGGTCGGTGGCTGCTCCGGATAGTTGCGCTCGCGGCGTATGTCCTTGTTTTCCTCGTCATGTAGAGGGGGAGGCGTGAACTCCCGAGTGATGGTGCCACCCGGGCGGCGGCCATCGGGCGCGGGGGCATCCAGGGGGTAGTTGGTTTCGGCAGCGATGGCAAGGCCGAACACCGCGAGCAGAGTCAGCGGCAGTAGGCGGAATTTCATGGCGGCTCTCCTCAGGCGATGCTGACCACTTCGATCTTCACGGCGCATTTCTTGTAGTCGGTTTGTTTGGAGATGGGGTCGGTGGCATCCAGCGTGACCTTGTTGATCAGCTTGTTGGCATCGAAGAACGGCACGAATACCAGCCCCATCGGCGGCTTGTTGCGGCCGCGTGTCTCGACCCGGCCCTGCATTTCGCCGCGCCGGCTGACTACCTTGACCACACTGCCGCGGCGCACGTTGAGCTTGCGCGCGTCCTCGGGGTGCATGTAGACGAGCGCGTCCGGCACCGCCTTGTGCAGCTCGTCGACCCGCTGCGTCATGCTGCCGGTGTGCCAATGCTCGAGCACCCGCCCGGTGCTGAGCCAGAACGGATAGTCCTCATCCGGTACCTCCGCGGGCACCTCGTAGGGGAGCGCGAAGATAATCGCTTTCTTATCGGCGTTGCCGTAGAACTGCACGCCGCTGCCGGCTTCGACATAGGGGTCGTAGCCCTCGCGGTAGCGCCATTGGGTTTCCTTGCCGTCCACCACGGGCCAGCGCAGGCCGCGTTCGCGGTGATAGACGTCGAATGCCGCCAGATCGTGCCCATGGTCACGGCCGAACTCAGCGTATTCCTCGAACAAGCCCTTCTGCAGATAGAAACCGAAGGCTTCTGCTTCCTGGTTCCGGTATCCCTCGGCAATCTCGCTGGCTGGGAAGCCGTCCACCTGGCCGTTGCGAAACAGGACATCGAACAGCGTCTTGTCCTTGAGCGCTGGCGCCTTGGCGACCAGCTCTGCTGGCCACACCTCGTCGACGCGGAAGCGCTTGGAAAACTCCACCAGCTGCCAGAGGTCCGAGCGCGCCTCTCCGGGTGCGCTGACCAGCTGGTGCCAGAACTGCGTACGGCGCTCGGCATTGCCGTAGGCGCCTTCCTTTTCCACCCACATGGCGCTGGGCAGGATGAGGTCGGCGGCCTGGGCAGAGACGGTGGGGTAGACGTCCGAAACGATCACGAAGGTTTCCGGGTTGCGCCATCCCGGCAGGATCTCCTGCATCACATTGGGGCCGGCCTGCATGTTGTTGGTCACCTGCGTCCAGTACACCTTCAGCACGCCGTCCTTGAGCTTGCGGCTCTGGTCGACGGCGTGGAAGCCGGGTTTCTCCTGAATGGTCCCCGGAGGCAGCTTCCAAATCTTTTCGGCTGTGGCGCGGTGTTTGGGATTGGTCACCGCCATGTCCGCCGGCAGGCGGTGGGAGAAGGTGCCAACCTCGCGTGCGGTGCCGCAGGCCGACGGCTGGCCGGTAAGCGAGAACGGGCTGTTGCCCGGCTCGCTGATCTTTCCGGTCAGCAGATGGATGTTGTAGATCATGTTGTTCGCCCAGACGCCGCGGGTGTGCTGGTTGAAACCCATGGTCCAGAAGGACATCACCTTGACCTTGGGATCGGCGTACAGCTCCGCCAGGGCCTTCAGGCGTTCGGCCGGTACCCCCGATTCCTTGGCGGCGTGTTCCAGGGTGTAGGGTTTGAGGAACTCGACGTAGTCCTCGTAACCGATGTCGGTCCAGGTGTTCGCGACCGCGGCGTTCTCGGCCTTGAGTTCCAGCGGATCGGTCGGCCGCAGCCCGTAGCCGATGTTGGTCGCACCCTTGGCGAAGCGGGTGTGTTTGTTGACGAACTCCTTGTTCACCGCGCCGCTCTGGATGATGTGGTTGGCGATGTAATTGAGGATCACCAGATCGGTCTGCGGGTTGAAGATCATCGGGATGTCGGCCAGCTCGAAGCTGCGATGCTCGAAGGTCGACATCACCGCGACCTTCACATGGGGCGCGCTCAATCGCCGATCGGTGACCCGCGTCCACAGCACCGGGTGCATCTCCGCCATGTTCGAGCCCCAGAGCACAAAGGCGTCGGCCGCCTCGATGTCCTCGTAGCAGCCCATCGGCTCGTCCATGCCGAAGGTGCGCATGAAGCCGAATGCGGCCGAGGCCATGCAGTGACGGGCGTTGGGGTCGATGTTGTTGGAGCGGAAACCGGCCTTCATCAGCTTGTTGGCGGCGTAGCCTTCCCAGATCGTCCACTGCCCCGAGCCGAACATGCCGATGGCTTCAGGGCCACCCTGCTTGAGCGCCGCCTTGTACTTCTCTTCCATGATGTCGAACGCCTGTTCCCAGCTGACCGGCTGGAACTCGCCCTGCTTGTCGAACTTGCCGTCAGTCATGCGCAGCAGCGGCTGGGTCAGGCGATCCGAGCCGTACATGATCTTCGACAGGAAGTAACCCTTGACGCAGTTGATGCCGCGGTTGACGTCCGCCTTGACGTCACCGTGGGTCGCGACGACGCGGCCCTCTCGGGTCGCCACCATGACGCCGCAGCCGGTGCCGCAGAAGCGACAGGGGGCCTTGTCCCACTTGAGGTTGGTGGCGTCCGCTTCGGTGACCAGGTTACTCGCGGTCGAAGCGATCGGCATGCCGGCGACCGTCGCGGCGATGGCCGCAGCGTTGGCTTTGGCGAATTGACGTCGAGTCAGGCTCATCAGGCGTCTCCTTCAAGGAGTTCTTCGTGATAGATCAATGCGGCGTTGAGCACGCCGGGCAGCTGCTGGATATGGTCGATCGTGGCGAGGATGCGTGACTCATGCTCTGCCTCGAGCACCACCACCAGCTTGCCGTTGGCGGCCTCCTGGTGCAGTTCGAGACCCGGCAGCAGACGCAGGTTGGTCTTGAGAGCGGCCAGCCACTCGGGCCGGCAATGGACCAGCAGGCTGGCAATATGCAGGGGATGTCCCATCAGCGTGTTCCGTCCAGATTGGCGACAGGGCAAGGGCCCGATTAGGTCGGTGGAGGCTGGCTCAGGCCGGGCCGGGCGGGCCGAAGATCATCTGCACGATCCAGACGATGAAGCCATAGCCGCTGACCAGTGCAACGCTGAGGATGGGAAACAGGAAGACGATCAGGAAAACGAAAAGGCGCGTCTCATCGCGCTTGCTCGAAGTATTCGAGGGGGAGGTGTCATTCGGCGTTAATGTCATTGTTCTACTCCGACTGGCATGTGAGGAGTCTAGTTACTGACCGGCAGAGGGCAATGTTCGTTTCGACGTACGGCGGTTCGCTTTGTGAGCGGCGATGGGCGGTTGGTATCGCGCCAGGCGCCGACGATGCCGGTGGGTTGTGCTAGCCTTCGCCGCTTTTTTTGCGGGCTGCGCTGGAGTACATGCTTGCGATGGTCACTCAGGATTCACATCTCAGACGCGGCAGCGCCGGCTATCGCCGCGCGACATTGGCGCTCTTTTGCGCCGGCTTCGCGACCTTCGCGCTGCTCTATTGCATCCAGCCCCTGCTTCCGCTTCTGGCGAAGCACTATGCCGTGTCGGCTGCAAGCAGCAGCCTGGCACTGTCGCTGACGACGCTATCGCTGGCGCTGTGTCTGCTGGTTTCCGCTGCGCTGGCCGAAAGCTGGGGGCGCAAGCCGGTGATGGCTGCGGCGCTTGGGCTGGCGAGTCTGCTCGGGTTGGCCTGCGTGCTGGTCGAATCCTGGCAGCTGTTGCTGTTCCTGCGGACGCTGTTGGGCCTGGCATTGAGCGGGCTGCCGGCGCTGGCCATGGCTTATGTCAGCGAGGAGTTCGATCCGGATTCGTTGCCCGCGGCGATGGGGCTGTATATCGGCGGCACGGCGCTGGGCGGGATGCTTGGGCGATTGCTCTCCGGCCTGCTGAGCGATCTGGGTGGCTGGCAGCTGGCACTCGGCGGGATTGCCTCGCTGGGGCTGCTCGCCCTGGTCCTGTTTGTGTGGCTGCTGCCGGCGTCTCGCCATTTCAAGGCACAGGCGCTCTCGCCGCGCGGTCTGCTGGCGAACTTCCGCATGCATCTGGGCAATCCGATCCTGCGGGTTCTGTTCCTGCAGGGCTTCCTGCTCATGGGAGGCTTCGTCGCGCTATTCAACTACATCGGGTTTCGGCTGGCCGGCGCGCCGTTCGGCCTTTCCTCGACCTTCATCGGTCTGCTGTTCGTGGTCTACCTGGCCGGAATTTTCAGTGCCGGTTGGGCGGGGCGCCTGGTCCCGCGTTTCGGTGCGCGCCGGGTGCTGCGTGGCGGCGTCGCGCTCATGCTGCTTGGCGTGGGGCTATGCGCAACGCCCTGGCTGGTCAGCATCGTCGTCGGTCTCGGGGTTTTCACGCTCGGTTTCTTCGCAGCGCATGCAGTTGCCAGCGGACAGGTGGGCGCGCATGCGCGAGGTGCACGTGCGCAGGCCTCGGCGCTCTATCTGTGTGCCTATTACCTGGGCTCGAGTGTCGTGGGCTATGGTGCAGGCTACGTCTGGGATCATGCCGGCTGGCTGCCATTGATGGCATTGCTGGCGGCGTTGTTCGTCATTGCCGGTTGGCGAGCTCGAGCGCTCTGATCGGGTGCGAAGTCTTCATTCGCGGCGCTGTTCACCGGTGAACGACAGCGTCGTCTTGCAGCGCCGGCAATAATAGCGCCGGCCTTTGCCAACCAGCGCGTGGCGCTGAGCGGTGAAGGTGAAATCCTGGTCCGGGCAGCCGCAGCGGTAAACATAACGGGTGGTGGGCCGTCGATGCACGGCGTAGTTATGGCAGCGATCCGCTGGCAGCTCGTATACGCCACGCATGATCAGCTGCCATTCCTCGCCATGCGGCTGAATGCGCGCGCCGAACATCTGGTGAGCGACGAGATGGGCAACTTCATGGGCCACTGTCTGGCGCAGAAAGTGGTCGGCATTCTCCCGGTACAGCTGTTCGTTGAAACGCAGCAGATTCAGCTGAAGGTGGGCCACGCCGGCCTTCTGCCCACGCAGCTTCAGGCTTACTTCAGGGCGGGGGAAGCGGCGCTTGAAAAACTGCTCGGCCAGCGTGTAGCAGGCTTCGACACGGGCATTGAGACGCTCGGGCATTGGGCAACTCCCTGGGAGCGCCGCATTATGCCAAAGCGTCTACCCGCCGAGCAGCTCGTTCGTCACTCGTTTGGTCGTTCGTTGAAACGGCGTTCGTTGTCCACGCCACCCGGTTCGTCCTGCGGACGATTCTCCTCGAAGCCGTAGCTCTGGTTCTGCGGGGTATTGCGTTCATAGGTCGGGTCGAGCGCGAGCATCCAGAACAGGATCATCGGCACCTTCAGGTTGACCAGTACCAACAGGCCGACGCCCCAGGTACTGGCACCGTAGAGGAAGGTGTTGCGGTTGTTGATGCGCATGAAGGTCGGCAGGCCGACGAACAGCAGATAGGTTGAATACGCGCCTGCCGCCACCAGCACCAGGATGGCGATCCAGCGTGTCGGGTAGAGCGCACCGAGGCCGGCGAGGAAGAATGGCGTGATGACATAGGCAATGAAGCCCACGCACTGGTTGAAGGTCGGCCGTGCATCGAAGGAGCGAGACATCCAGCGCAGGAAGAACCCCATGATGAAGGTGCCGACCACGATGGTGATGTAGATCAGCGCACTCAGCTGGAACGCGCTGCGCGTATCGAGCCAGATCCGCTCGTTCTCCACCAGGCTCCAGCCCACGTAACGGGTGCCGATGAACATGCAGATCGCTGGCAGCATGGCCCAGAGCAACAGATGGACAAGGTAGTTGGAGCTGTTCTTTTCCTCGTCGCGGCGGATATCTGCCCACGCCTGATCAGGGCGGGTGAGCAATGTCATGAAGTGCGGGATCATACGGGTCTCCGTCTGCCTTGAGAGCCGCCCGACCTATAGCTCCGGCGGCGATATGGCTTTAGAACGGTCGAGGCGCCGAGGGTTTCCCTTGATGTGCGCAGACCTTTTGCCGCACGCGAGCTGTGAGGGGTTCAGGACGCAAAAAAGGCCGCCCGCAGGCGGCCTCGTGACGGCTGGATGGCTCAGCGAACGTAAACCGGGCCGATGCCCATCCCCCAGGTGATCACCGAAATGGCGATGATTGCCACCAGCACGACCAGCCCCACGGCCAGTACCGAACTGGAAAACATGAAACCCTCGTCTTCGTGGATGTTCATGAATTTCGGCAGCCCCACGTACAGCAGGTAGGCCGTGTAACAGACCGCTGCCGTACCCACGAGCATGCCCAGCCACAGATGCGGATAAAGCCCGGCCAGGCCGCCGATGAACAACGGTGTTGCGGTATACGCAGCGAAGACGATGCACTGGGTGAGGGTCGGGTTGGCATCATAGGTCCGCGCCATCCAGTGGATGAAGCCGCCCATGACGGCGACGCCGGCGAGCATCGCGAAGTAGGAAAGTATCGCCAGCTGCATGCAACTGGCCTGCGTCAGCTTGACCGGCTCTCCACCGCCGATGCTCCAACCCACCTGGGTCGCGCCGATATAGGCCGAGACAGCGGGTATCGCTGCCAGCACCAGTACATGGGTGAGATACATGTGGCTGACGGTTTCTTCCTCGCCACGTATCTCGTTCCACTCCTGCCCGGGATGGGCGAACAAACCCCAAACGTGATTGATCATGCCAGCGTCTCCTCTGTTTTGGAGGGTCGCTTCGCCTGGCGGTCGTCATCGGAGGACGGCGCGTGCGACCTTATGTCGCAGTATAGGAATGCGGCTCGCGGATGCATCCGCGGCATTAGAGCGTTTCGAAGCTATGCGGTCAGTGGTAATAGCGCGCGAGTATTTCCATGGCCAGGTTGATCGACTGCAAGCGCTGGGTGCTCCCGCCGCGATCCGGGTGATGCAGGCTGACCAGCTGGCGGTAGCGATGCTTGATCAGTTCCAGCGTCAGTGGCTGGGACGAGCGGTCCAGCTCGAACAGCTCGAGCGCCGCGCGCTTCTCGTCGCTGCCCTGCATGCGCGTCCAGAAACTGGCCAGCAGGCGCTCCACGTCGTCCTCGTCGGTATCCCGCAGATTGCTCAGGTCAAGGTAGTACTCGCGCAGCGCGTCCTGTTCGGTGAGCCCGGCACTGGCCGCCGAATAGGGCAGCAATTGCACATGCAATGGATTGATCTGCAGATGGCCGCTGGCCTCGGCCCAGAGTCGGTCGCGCAGCAAGTACAGTGCGTTGAACACTAGGAAATGCGTGCGAAACAGCACCAGTTTGTCGGTCAGCGGCAAATTGGGCACGTGCGTGCTGTGCCGCCGCTTGAGTTGTTGGATCAGCTCGTACTCGCTGCGGCCTTCGGGCTTTTCCTGCAACAGAATGAGCAGGTGGTCTGGCAGATCCAGTGCGGGGGAGAGGTCGTCCATCGGCCGAGACTAGCACAGGGCCAGCGGAGGAGGGCCGGGGCTGGTTCACATCGGCCACACGGCGAACGGGCTGCGGTCGGGGCCGCTTTGCGCGTAAAATGCGCAGTTTTCGCATCTCACCCGGACACCTGACATGGGCAACCTCTCGGTCAACCAGAACAAACTGCAGAAGCGCCTGCGCCGCCTTGCCGGCGAGGCCGTCACCGACTTCAACATGATCGAGGATGGCGACAAGGTCATGGTCTGCCTGTCCGGCGGCAAGGACAGCTACACCATGCTCGATGTGCTGCTCTATCTGCAGAAGGTCGCGCCGATCAGGTTCGAGGTGGTCGCCGTGAATATGGACCAGAAGCAGCCAGGCTTCCCCGAACACGTGTTGCCCGAATACCTGAAGTCCATCGGCGTCGAATACCACATCATCGAGAAGGACACCTACTCGGTGGTGAAGGAGAAGATTCCGGAGGGCAAGACCACCTGCTCGCTGTGCTCACGCCTGCGCCGCGGCACCCTGTACACCTTCGCCGACGAGATCGGCGCGACGAAGATGGCGCTCGGTCACCACCGCGACGACATCCTGGAGACCTTCTTCCTCAACATGTTCTACGGCGGCACGCTCAAGGCCATGCCGCCCAAGCTGCTCTCCGACGATGGCCGCAACGTGGTGATCCGTCCGCTCGCCTACTGCAACGAGGCGGATATCGAGGCCTATTCGAAGATGAAGGAGTTCCCGATCATCCCGTGCAACCTCTGCGGCTCGCAAGAGAACTTGCAGCGTCAGGTGGTCAAGGAAATGTTGCAGGAGTGGGAGCGCAAGTCGCCGGGGCGCACCGAGATCATGTTCCGCGCGCTGCAGAACGTGGTGCCTTCGCAGCTGGCCGACCGCAACCTGTTCGACTTCAAGAGCCTGCGCATCGACGACAGCGCCACGCCGCGCTTCGTCGATGTGATGAGCCTGTAATCGGGCGCACCCGGCCGAGCCCGCCACTTTCTTTTGCCGTGCCGGTTGAAAGCCGCAGTCCCGGCAGAGTATGGTTCGGTCATCTTCTGGAGATCAGCATGTCCCTGAACCCTGTAGCCCTGAACGTTGTCGATGCCGGTGCCATTCGCGCCGTGTTCGCTCGTGGGCAGCAGTTTGCAGCCGCTGGTTATTACTTTGGGTATTGGTTTAGCCACAGGCGCGCCTGATACCCCACAGGCGCCCTAGCAAGCAGGGTCGCCACCAGAGCAGTTTTCGAACCCCCGGTCGGCCACCCGACCGGGGGTTTTGTTTTTTCGGCCACACGATGGCCCAACGCAACGAGGAACACGCCATGACCACTTACCGTACCGACCGTTATTACCGCTACGACTGGCGATTTAGCCGCTTCGACGCCCAGCAGACCTCACGCGAACGAACACCCGACTAGCGCCGCCGCGGACCACCCGCGCCGGCAGAAGGAACCGCCAGATCATGAATGCATCCGCCACCGTACTTGCCAGCCACACCCCGACCATCGCCGAAACCCTTTCGGTCCGCCGCAGCGCGCAGCCGCTGCCCAGCCCCGCAGTATTGCGCCAGCGTCTGCCCTTGAGCGACGCCCTTGCCGCACGCATCCAGAACGACCGCAACGCCATCCGCGCCGTGCTCGACGGTCGCGATCCACGCCTGCTGGTCGTCGTCGGGCCCTGTTCCCTGCACGATCCTGTCGCCGCGCTCGAGTACGCCGAGCGTCTGGCCGCCCTTGCTCCCGAAGTCAGCGATCAGCTGCTGCTGGTGATGCGCGCCTATGTGGAGAAGCCGCGTACGACCGTCGGCTGGAAAGGCCTGGTCTACGATCCGCATCTGGACGGCAGCGGCAACATGGCCGAGGGGCTGCACCTGTCGCGCCGCCTGATGCTGGATATCCTCGAAACCGGCCTGCCGATTGCCACCGAGCTGCTGCAGCCGCTGGCTGCCGGATACTTCGACGATCTGCTCGGCTGGGCCGCGATTGGCGCGCGTACCAGCGAGTCGCAGATCCATCGCGAGCTGGTCAGTGGGCTGGACCTGCCGGTGGGCTTCAAGAACGGTACCGACGGCGGCCTGGGCATCGCTTGCGACGCCATGCGTTCAGCCGAGCATCCACACCAGCATTTCGGCATCGACGATCTCGGCCACCCGGCACTGCTGCACACCCGCGGCAACCCGGATACCCATCTGGTCCTGCGCGGTGGCCACGGCGCACCCAACTACGACGCGGCCAGTGTCGCTGCTGCCCGTCGCGCGCTGGAAAAGCAGGGGATCGCGCCGCGCATCATGGTCGATTGCAGTCACGCCAACAGTGGCAAGGACCCACTGCGTCAGCCCGCAGTGCTGGAGTCGGTGGTCGAACAGCGCCTGGCTGGCGACATGAGCCTGCGTGGCGTCATGCTGGAGAGCCACCTGTTCGATGGTTGCCAGCCGCTGTCCGATGAATTGCGCTACGGCGTGTCGATCACCGACGGCTGCCTGGGTTGGACGGCGACCGAGCAGATGCTACGTCTGGCGGCGCAGCGGCTGCAGGTCTGAGCCGGCTCGCACGCGCACGACGTTTTGCTCGCAGGGTGGACAACGCGTAGCTTGTCCACCCTGCGCGCCTGGCGTCAGGGCAAATAAGACGCGCACCAAGCGGTGCAGCCCGACCGCTGCCGCCCAACTGCGTCGGCGGCGGACTTGCGAGGCGGGCTCGTCATCGGCACCCTGTGCCGCTGCCGTCACATCGGATCCGAACCATGCAAGACTACAAATGGCTGCACGAGTACTGCCTCAACCGCTTCGGCTCGGCCGCAGCATTGGAAGCGCGCTTGCCGCAACCGCGCAGCGCCGATGAGCTGCGCGGCGTTTCCGATGACCGCTACCTCTCGCTGATCAGCCTGCGCATCTTCCGCGCCGGGCTCAAGCACAGCCTGGTCGACGCCAAGTGGCCGGCGTTCGAGCAGGCGTTCTTCGGCTTCGATCCGGAAAAGGTGGTGCTGATGGGCGGCGAACACATCGAGCGGCTGATGCAGGACACTCGACTGATCCGCCATCTGGGCAAGCTCAAGAGCGTGCCGCGCAATGCTCAGTTCGTGCTCGACGTGGCAAAGGAGCGAGGCAGCTTCGGCAACCTGCTGGCGGACTGGCCAAGCAGCGACATCGTCGGCCTGTGGCGCTACCTGGCCAAGCATGGCAGCCAGCTCGGCGGCCTGTCGGCGCCACGCCTGTTGCGCATGGCCGGCAAGGACACCTTCATTCCAAGCAATGACGTGGTGGCCGCGCTCAAGGCACAGGAGATCGTCGACAAGCTGCCCAGCAGTCAGCGCGACCAGGCTGCGGTGCAGGCTGCCTTCAACCAGTGGCAGGCCGAGAGTGGCCGCCCGCTGTGTCAGCTTTCAGCAATGCTGGCATTCACCGTCAATCACTGACGACCCGTTCCGCGTCCGGCGAAAGCCTGGCTTGTGCGACGGTTTGGCGCAGCTCCGCGTGAGGGGGCGCGGTGTAAAGTTCAAACATGACCATCGTCAAAGACAAACGCGTGCAGATCGTATGGGTGCTCCTCACCTGCATCCTGCTCAATGCCTTTGTCTGCAGCCTGAACCACGCGACGCACGTGGGGTTCGAGCTGGCCATGGGGCAGGATGCATTCTGCTTCAGTGACGAAACTCCAGCGGGTGCGAAGGCACCTGCTACAGACGTGCATGAACTGGCCGAGCAGGCCTTCGACTGCCCGCTATGCGGTCTGAGCCTGCTGGCCATCGTGGTGCTGTTCGCGCTCGGCTGGCTCGGCCGCCGAACGGCCAAGCTGCAGCCACGGCCAGCGCCGCATCTTGGCGGCCCTCGGTACCACTGGCCGGCGCTCAACCCCCGCGCGCCCTGAATTCCCCTGACTGATGCCTTTCACCGCGCCCGCGGCAGCGTGCTGCCTGCGGGGCGGATACGCGTCGGAGCCTTCCGACGGCACGGTCAACACAGGGGATTTCACCATGACCATGATGGAAAGATTCGCCCGCGCCGACAGCCGCGTCAGCTATCGGCTGCCATTTCCGGATTACCCGAGCAATGCCCGCAGCTTCGTTCATCTGGATGCCAAGCTGCTGCCTTACTGGCACGCCTTGTTCGATGTCTGCCCGCGCCTGCTCAAACTGGATCCGCCCGATGGGCTGGGGATCTTCCGCCAGTTCATGACCTGGGCCTATGGCTGCCAGCTCGCCCTCGACTGGACATTCCACCTTAGCGTCTGCCGCTGGTTGCTCGCCTCCGACTATCGCGAGCTGATCGAGCCGGAACAGATCGAAACCATGATGATCGCTGCCGCGGCCCGCTGGGTCGCCAGCGACGACAGCCCGGCGATCGGCGTCGTGCTGGGCTGGCAGGGTGGCGGTGAACACGTCTTCGACTGGAAAGCGCGTGTGCGGCTGGGCGGCAGGGCCTTGCCGGCGGAAGAGGAAGAGCTGCCGCCCGCGCCATGGGACTTCGCCTGGAGCCCGCTATCCACCACGGCCGGCAACGGTTTTCGCCGCTGGTTGCGCGTGCCATGAGCGCGACAGGACGCCGCATGGCGGTGGTTCGGCATCACGCCGCCGCATATAGCCACCCGGTGCATCTATGCTTTTCAAGCGAGGCGGCCGGAAAGAAGCAGCGGCCTCGCGCAGGTGAGGCAGGCTGTCGCAGTTGTGGCGGCAGGGGGGCGGCAGGACACTTTGCCTGCCCCGAGCCCGAGCACTGCTTCCACGGGTGGGTCCGGGGCACGGCGATTGAGCCTGGACTGCTGCGTTCAGGTTTCGGCCCCCGACCCCAACGGGGGCCTTCAATCGCAGCATGCTGCCTTGGCGCGATGCGCCTCGGCAGGCGAGCAAGGAGGTAGGCATGTTCAAGTCATCGCTCAGGCGGGACATCGTGCTGGTGCTGCTGGTCAAGGTCGCGATCCTCATAACCATAAAAAACATCTGGTTCGATGCTCCCAGCATTCCCGAAAACGGTTCGGTGCGTGTCGCCGAACATTTGCTTGATAAACGGGATGCCAATCCCGAGGGAGGGCCGAGATGATCTCGGAAAGCGTTGTAGATCTGTCACGCCTGCAATTCGCCATGACGGCGATGTATCACTTCATCTTCGTGCCGCTGACCCTGGGTCTGGCGTTCCTGCTTGCCATCATGGAGTCGGTCTATGTGATGACCGGCAAGCAGGTCTACAAGGACATGACCAAGTTCTGGGGCAAGCTGTTCGGCATCAACTTCGCTCTCGGCGTCACCACCGGACTGACCATGGAGTTCCAGTTCGGCACCAACTGGGCCTACTACAGCCACTACGTCGGGGACATCTTCGGTGCGCCGTTGGCGATCGAAGGGCTGATGGCCTTCTTCCTCGAGTCGACTTTCATCGGGCTGTTCTTCTTCGGCTGGGATCGCCTGTCCAAGGTGCAGCACCTGGCGGTTACCTGGCTGGTAGCGCTGGGCTCGAATCTCTCGGCGCTGTGGATCCTCATCGCCAACGGCTGGATGCAGAATCCGGTGGGCTCGGAGTTCAACTTCGAGACCATGCGCATGGAGCTGGTGGATTTTGGCGCGCTGCTGTTCAACCCGGTGGCGCAGGTCAAGTTCGTCCACACCGTGTCGGCCGGCTACGTCACCGGGGCGATCTTCGTGCTGGCGATCTCCAGCTACTACCTGCTGAAGAAGCGTGACCTGGGCTTCGCCCGCCGCTCGTTCGCCATTGCCGCGGTGTTCGGCCTGGCGTCGACCATCTCGGTGATCATCCTCGGCGACGAATCCGGCTACGAGATCGGTGACGTGCAGAAGGTCAAGCTGGCGGCCATCGAGGCCGAGTGGGACACCCATCCGGCGCCGGCAGGCTTCACCCTGTTCGGCCTGCCCAATCAGGACGAGATGCGCACCGACTACGAGGTGAAGATCCCTTACGTGCTGGGGCTGATCGCCACCCGTTCGGTGGATGAGGAGGTCAAGGGGATCAAACAGCTGGTTGCCGAACACGAGTTGCGCATCCGCAACGGCATGCTCGCCTACGAGCGCCTGCAGGTGCTGCGTACCGGCGACAAGTCGCCCGAAGCCATTGCCGCCTTCAACGAGGTCAAGCAGGACCTGGGCTACGGCCTGCTGCTGAAGAAGTACACCGCCAACGTGGTGGATGCCACCGATGCGCAGATCAAGCAGGCGGCGCACGACACCATCCCCGACGTGTTCAGCCTGTTCTGGACCTTCCGCGCGATGGTTTTGTCGGGCTTCCTGATGCTGGTGCTGTTCGCCCTGGCCAGCTGGGCGTCGATCAAGCGCAATGCCGAGAACAAGCCCTGGTTGTTGAAGTTCGCGCTGTTCAGCTTGCCGCTGCCCTGGATCGCCGCGCAGACCGGTTGGTACGTCGCCGAGCATGGTCGTCAACCCTGGTCCATTGCCGAAGTGCTGCCGACCCATCTCTCCACCTCGACACTCGCGGCCGGCGATATCTGGGGCTCGCTGATCGCCCTGGTCGCCTTCTACAGCCTGCTGCTGGTAATCGAGATGTTCCTGATGATCCGCTTCGCGCGGCTCGGCCCGAGCAGCCTGCATACCGGCCGCTATCACTTCGAGCTGGAGGCTGCGGCCGCCAATCAGGTGCAACGGTTGCGCGAAGCGGTTACCACCCCGGCGCCCGCCAAGGACGCTCCCACCGAACCGACCGCGATGTGAGGTAAACGAGATGTTCGACTACGAGGTTCTCAAGCTGGTCTGGTGGGTGCTGATCGGTGTGCTGCTGATCGGCTTCGCCCTGACCGATGGCTTCGACATGGGCGCCATGGCGCTGATGCCCTTCGTCGGCAAGACCGACAACGAGCGGCGCGTGGCGATCAACACCATCGCCCCGCATTGGGACGGCAACCAGGTGTGGTTCATCACCGCCGGTGGCGCCTTGTTCGCTGCCTGGCCGATGGTCTACGCGGTGGCTTTCTCCGGCCTGTACTGGGCCATGCTGCTGGTGCTGTTCGCGCTGTTCTGCCGGCCGGTGGGCTTCGACTACCGCAGCAAGGTGGAGGACCCGCGCTGGCGCAGTGCCTGGGACTGGGCGCTGTTCGTCGGCGGTGCGGTGCCGGCGCTGGTGTTCGGCGTGGCCTTCGGCAACCTGTTTCTCGGGCTGCCATTCCAGCTCGACGAGCTGATGCGTTCGACCTACCACGGCTCGTTCTTCGCATTGCTCAACCCGTTCGCGCTGCTCTGTGGCGTGGTCAGCCTGAGCATGCTCAGTGCTCACGGCGGTGCCTGGCTGATGCTGCGTACCGATGGTGACCTGGCCGAGCGCTCGCGGCAGGCAACTCGCCTCTGCGTGCTGGTGTTCCTGTTCGGCTTCGTTGCCGCCGGGGCATGGCTGGCGCTGGGAATCCAGGGCTTCAGCCAGCTGTCGGTGACCGATCCGGGGGCAGCGCTCAATCCGCTGCTGGACAAGCAGGTGGCCCAGGACAACGTCGGTTGGCTGGCCAACTACTCGCGCTATCCGATCACCCTGATCGCACCGGCGGCAGGCATCGTCGGCGCCTTGCTCGCGCTGCTGGGTTCCAGTCGCAACAGCGGTGGCGTGAGTTTCCTCGGTACCAGCCTGATGATCGTTGGCAGTATCTGCACCGCGGGCTTTGCGCTGTTCCCCTTCGTATTTCCGTCGAGCCTCGACCCGGCCTCCAGCCTCACCCTCTGGGATGCGGTGTCGAGTCACAAGACGCTGGGCATCATGTTTGTCGTGGCCTGCATCTTCGTACCGCTGATCCTCTGCTACACGCTGTGGAGCTACATCCGCATGTGGGGCCGCCTCAACCAGAAGACCATCGAAGCCAACCCTCACGGCCTTTATTGAACGAGCAGGTGGGCGGATGTCGCCCACCGTGCCAAGGAGATCAGACATGTGGTACTTCACCTGGATTCTCGGCGTATTGCTGGCCTGCAGCTTCGGCATCATCAATGCCCTGTGGCTCGAGGCCACGCAGGACCTGGACGCAGAGCCTTGATCGGGATGACGAGCGGGCGGCTGTATGGCGCAGCCGCTCGCACGCTCTCCCTGTTGCTGGCCGGGCCGCTGGCGCTGATTCTGCTGATTCACCCGGCGGCCATGCTGGATGGGCAGGGCGGCTACAGCCATCCGCAATTGATGTTCGTGATGTGGGGCATCTCTGCAGGCTTCATCCATGGTGTCGGCTTCGTGCCCAGGCACGGCGCCTGGCGCCTGGCGTTCCATCCCTTGCTCGGCTGGCCTCTGATGGGGTTGGGCTATCTGATTCTCTGGCAGGCGCAGCGCTAGCACGCCGCTTCAATCGACCCGCTTGTTGCGATTTTCGAACGAGCCGGCGGCCTGTCTGTGGCCGCTGCGGTTTTCTTCAAGAAGCAATGTCCAGGCGGGCCGCGCAGACGTTTTGTCGCAGGGGATTCGTCACAATTCGTCCGATTGAAATTGATCATCGAAGCGATAGAAGGCATATTCGCCGGCACTTTGGAATCAATGACACGGCCGTGCCCATGCGCCAACGCTTCGCACCCCTCGTGCCTCTCGCACTCATCGCCCTGCTGACCGCCTGCGCCGGTCAGCCTGTACAGACCGAGCAGCAGATCGAATCGCCTCGGCTGTCGCACAATCATCCTCTTGCAGACTTCGACTTTGCTGCCCTCGACAAGAGTGAAGAGCAGTCGCTGGCCGAGCTGACCGACGAACACGACTACCAGCTGCCGCAGCTGGCCGACAGCATCCTCGAGCGCGGCTTCACCCTGGTCGGTACGCCGTATCGCTACGGTGGCAGTTCGGTGAAGAGCGGATTCGACTGCAGCGGCTTCGTCGGTTTTCTGTTCCGCAAGGAAGCCGGGCTCGAGCTGCCGCGTTCCACCCGCGAGCTGATCAACCTCGACGCACCGGTGGTCAAGCGCAGTGAGCTCGAGCCGGGCGACGTGGTGTTCTTCAACAACCGCGGCCGTGGCCGAGTCAGCCACGCCGGTATCTACATCGGCGACGACCAGTTCATCCACGCCTCCAGCAGCCGCAGCGGCGGTGTGCGCGTCGACAGCCTGGACGACAAGTACTGGCGCGCCAGTTACATGGAAGCCAAGCGCGTGCTCGCCCTGGCTTCGGACCTGGTTCCGCACACGGTCCATCACTGATCCCGCGACCTGCGGGGGTTGCGTCTTCCCGTACATGCCGGCAGAGTGATGGCTCATTTGCCTGGACCGCTCTGCCATGCACTATCCGGCTCGTCTCACGCTCGTTGTTCTGACTGCGCTGCTGACCGCCTGTGCCGGGCAGGCGCCCACGCCGCCACTCGTGCAGACGCCCAAGATCCATCAGGCCGTACCCGGCGCCGCTGAAGACGTGCTGTTCAGCGCGATTGGCCTGGTCGGTACGCCCTATCGCTGGGGCGGTAACACGCCGGACAGCGGTTTCGACTGCAGTGGCCTGATCGGCTACGTCTACCGCGGCGCAGCCGGCATCCAGCTCCCTCGCACTACTCAAGCCATGAGCAATCTGCGCGGCCCGTCGGTACGGCGCGACGCACTGCAGCCCGGCGATCTGGTGTTCTTCGCGACCAGCGGTGGGCGCCGGGTCAGCCACGCAGGCATCTATGTTGGCGAAGACCGCTTCGTTCACGCGCCATCATCTGGCGGCACGGTACGCCTGGACAGTCTTACTGCCGGCTACTGGCAGAAGAGTTATCTGGGCGCCAAGCGCGTGCTCGACCAGGAGCAACTGGCCCGCAACCCCTGAGCCTTATCCGCATAGAACCCCCGTCGTAGACATCCTGTCTTTAGTCGCATTCATATGCTGAAACATTCTCCGTTTGACATGCGGTGATTCCGCTCGTCTGGCGCTTTGGCTAACATGCGCCTCCCCAATTCCTCCCCGTGCGTCGTTCCGTCGCGCACAGACCGTTTTCCCCACTTCCCATTAGGTGAGATATGCCTGAATTGCTGACGTACGTGCTGATTGCACTGGCGGTGGCGGCGCTGCTTGGCGTCGTGCTCGAAGAAGTAACCCATGTGAACAAGGCCAAGGTGACGCTGTTCTTCGGCACTCTGGCCTGGCTGCTCTTGTTCATCTTTGCTCCGGCTGGCGAGGTGCGGGAAACCGTGCTGGAAAGCCTCAACGAGAACATCGCCGAGATCGCCGGATTGTGGATTTTCCTGGTGGCGGCGATGACTTTCGTCGCCTACCTGAACAAGAAGGGCATGATCGAGAACCTGATCTATCTCGTCTTGCCGCAAAGAATCAGTGAGCGCGCGCTGCTGTTCCTCACCGCGACCTTCTGCTTCGTGTTCTCCTCGCTGGCCGACAACATCACCGCGACGCTCGTCTCCATCACCCTGATCCTCTCGCTGCAGCTGGATCGGGCGAAGACCATCAAGTTCGCCACGTTGGTGGTGTTCGCGGTCAACTCCGGTGGCGTCGCGCTGATCACCGGTGACGTCACCACGCTGATGATCTTTCTCGCCGGCAAGGTGGCGATTCTTCAACTACTGGTGCTGGCCGTTCCGGCGTTCATCGCGGTGATGGTGCTGGCGGCGATGCTGTCGATCGGTATGCACGGCGAGGTGGTGGTGCAGGCGCACCGTAAGGACGTGCGCGGCGTGGATGTCGCCATCGCGCTGATCTTCCTCTGCACCATTCTCGGCACCATCATCGGCAACTTCCTGTTCCAGATTCCGCCCGTGCTGACCTTTCTCGCCGGGCTTTCGGTGATGTTCCTGGTTGCGCGCTTCTTCAGCGACGACAACGATTCCGACCCTATCCTCGAGTACGTGCGTCAAGTGGAGTTCGAGACGCTGTTCTTTTTCCTCGGCATCCTTCTGCTGGTGGGCATGCTCAAGGAGGTTCGCGTGCTCGACGGGCTGGTGCACATCTATGACCAGGTGCCGGCGGTGATGGCCAACTACCTGATGGGCGTGATGTCCGCGGCGATCGACAACGTGCCGCTGACCGCCGCGTTGCTCAAGTCCGGGCTGCAGATGGGCGTTGCCGAATGGATGGTGCTGACCTACGCGGTCGGCGTCGGCGGTTCGCTGCTGGTGATCGGTTCGGCCGCCGGTATCGTCGCCATGAGCAAGGTGCCGGGCCTCACCTTCGGCAGCTACCTGCGGCACATGCTCTATCTGTTCATCGCCTTCAACATTGGCTTCGCCGGGGTCTACCTGATCGGCCTGTCGATAGGCTGATCACGGCGCGCGAGCGTGGGTCACCAGCTCAGGTTGAAGTGCGAACCCAGCACGAAGCGACCGTCGAGCAGGTCCCAGCGCTCGACGCAGACCTTCTTCTCCTCGCCCGGGTGCAGCTTGAGCCGGTTGAAGGAGTTCGGCGAGGTGCCACGCAGGCGGGTCGAGAGCGTGGTGCCCGCCTGCACCATCCAGATCTCCCGCACGAGGCCGCCGTACTGCCTGGACAACGGCAGCACGTAGGGCAGGTGGATGTGCCCGCCCATCACCAGATCCAGGCCATGCTCGGCCCAGCGCTGCAGCGCGGGTTCAGCGCCGTGCTGCAGGTTGCTCAGATCGCTCGGCACCATCGCGCCGAACGGCTGGTGGGCCACCACGATGCGAATCTTGCGCGGGTCACCCTCGGCCAGCCGCTGCGCCACCCGTTCCACTTGTCGCGCCGTTACCACGCCGTCCTTGTGCCGGCGCGGATGGGTGGTATTGAGCCCGATCACCAGCATGTCGTCGTTCTCGAAAACCGGTTCCAGCTCATCACCGAAGTGTCGCCGGTAGTTGCCGTACGGTGTGAACAGACGGGCGAAGAGGTTGTACAGCGGGATGTCGTGATTGCCCGGAATCACCAGCGTATCGCCGACGCCGTCGGCCTCCAGCCGACGGACGAAGGCCGCAGCACTGGCGAACTGGCCGCGGCGGGCGCGCTGGGTGATGTCGCCGGAGAACACCAGCAGATCGGCTCGATGCTCACTTACATGATCCTCCAGCGCCTGGACCACGGCGGGTTGCTCGGTGCCGAAATGGGTGTCGGAGATCTGCACGATGCTGGTCATGGGCTTGGCTGAGGGTCCTGGCTGTTTGCTGGCATTGTTGCATTCGAAGCCTTTCGGCGTCCGCCGTTCCAAGCGGCGAGATGCAAGCGAAGATTGCAGAGGCCGTGCGACAACCTCGTGGTTGCGTGATCCCCGGCCTTGGACTAACCTCCGCGTCGCCTCAGGTGCCCCCTGGCCTTGTGCCAGACGGGTGAAACAGGGAAGCCGGTCCATTCTCACGAAGATTCCGGCGCTGCCCCCGCAACGGTAGGCGAGTCGAGAAACCGCAACGGCCACTGTGCATGACGCATGGGAAGGCGCGGTTTCGGGATGCCGCACGGCATACGCTCGCAAGCCCGGAGACCGGCCTGTCGCATTTCACTGACAGTGCGGCGGGCGCTGGGCGGGTGCATATCCCTCGCGGTATTCCCTTCCTTTTGCGGTTCCTCCGTCTGTCTTCGTCGACTTTCAGTCGTGCGGGTGGGCACGACGGAGACCTGAACCTTGACTGGCAAGCCCCGTTTCAAGCCAGCGGCCTATGTGCTGCTCGGCAGTTTTCCCTTTTCCATCGGCCAACTGGCCGCAGCCCCGCTGGATCTCCAGCAACAGGTGGTGACCGCCACCCGTACCGCGCAGACCGCTCAGCAGAGCCTGGCCGCAGTGACCGTGATCGACCGCGAGCGGATCGAGCGCAGCCAGGCCAATTCGCTGCCGGAGCTGCTCAAGCAGGTGCCCGGCGTTTCGCTGGCCAACAACGGCGGGCCCGGCAAGTCCACCTCGCTGTTCATGCGCGGCACCGAATCCGATCACGTGCTGGTGATGATCGATGGCATCAAGGTCGGCTCGGTCACGGGCGGCGGCGCGGCCCTGCAGGATCTGCCGCTGGAGCTGATCGAGCGCATCGAGGTGGTCCGCGGTCCGCGGTCCAGCCTGTACGGCTCGGAGGCCATCGGCGGGGTGATCCAGATATTCACCCGCAAGGGCCAGGGGCAGGGCGTCAAGCCGTTCTTCTCGGCCGGCTACGGCACCCATGACACCTATACCGGCAGCGCCGGCGTTTCCGGCGGCGACGGCCGTGGCTGGTACAGCCTGGGCGTCAGCGGCTCGGACACCGACGGCATCAACGTCAAGTCGGCGGACACCAGCGGCTACGAACGTGACGCCGACGGCTATCGCAACCTGTCCGCGACGCTGAGCGCCGGATACCGCTTCGACAACGGCCTGGAGCTGGACGCCAACCTGCTGCAGGCCAAATCCCATAACGACTACGACAGCGTGAACCGCGCCCGCACGTCCGGTTTCGGCGCCAATGCCGATGGTGAGTCGAGGGTCTTCGGCACCCGTGCGCGCTTCAGTCCGCTGGAACCCTGGCGGGTGACGCTGCAGGCCGGGCGCAGCGAAGACAAATCCGATGCCTATCAGGACGGGCAGTTCTATTCACGCTTCGACAGCCGTCGCGACACGCTCAGCTGGCAGAACGATATCGAACTGGCCGCGGGCCATACGCTGATCCTGGGCGCCGACCGCCAGCGCGACGAGGTCAACGGCACCACGGTCTATGCCGAGGACTCCCGGGACAACGACGGCTATTTCGCGCAGTACCTGGGCGAAGTCGGCCGCCATGATTGGCAGCTGTCGCTGCGCCGGGACGACAACGAGCAGTTCGGCCAGCACGACACCGGCACTATCGGCTACGGCTATGCGCTGACCGACTGGCTGCGCGGCACCATCAGCTACGGCACGGCATTCAAGGCACCGACCTTCAACGAGCTGTATTTCCCCAACTACGGCAATCCCGAGCTGGATGCGGAAACCTCCGAGAGCCTCGAGATCGGCCTTGCCGGGCAGCATGTCTGGGGCCACTGGGCGGTGAATGCCTATCGCACCGTAGTGGATGACCTGATCGCCTATGACGCCAGCATCTCCGCTCCGGCCAACGTGCAGGAAGCGCGCATCCGAGGGGTCGAGCTGGTGCTCGGCAGTCGATTGCTCGGCTGGGACTGGAATGCCAACTACAGCCTGCTGGAACCGGAGAACCGCTCCGCCGGCGCCAACCGCGGCAATGAACTGGCGCGACGGGCCAAGCAGCTGTTCAACCTCGATGTCGACCGTCGGCTCGGTGCCTTCAGCGTCGGTGCCAGCCTGCACGCCGAAGGGCAGCGCTACGACGACCTGGCCAACACCCGCGAGCTGTCCGGCTACGCCACCCTCGACCTGCGCGGCGAATACCGCATCACCCCGGAGTGGCGTCTGCAGGCGCGCGTCGCCAACCTGCTGGACGCCGACTTTGAGACCGCCGAGGGCTACAACCAGCCCGGCCAGGCGGCCTACCTGACCGTGCGCTACCAGGCCTTGTAAGACTGCGGCGCGGGCATGTCGCCCGCGCCCAACAAAGGAGACTGCAATGATCAAGCTTGCCCCGAGATACCAGCTGCTGGTGGGCCTTGCGCTCGCTGCGCTGCTGGCCATGACCCGCGGACAGCACTTCGCCAGCGTCAACCTGCCGAGCGCGTCCTGGGCGGTGTTCTTCCTCGCCGGCGTCCTGGTGCGGCCGAAGTGGGTGTTTCCGGCACTGTTTCTCGAGGCTTCGCTGTTGGATTTCGCCGCCATCCAGTGGGCCGGGGTCAGCGACTGGTGCATGTCGCCAGCTTACTGGATGCTCGTGCCGGCTTACGGTTCGCTGTGGCTGGGCGGCCGGCTCTACGCCCGTCTGCATCGTGACCAGTTCAGCAGCCTGGCGACCCTGGCGCTGTGCGTGATGGCCAGCGCCTTCGTCTGCTACCTGTTCTCCGGCGGCGGCTTCCTCTATTTCTCCGGGCGCTACCCGGAGCCGACGCTGGCGCTGCTGGTCGAGCGCATCGCCACCTATTACCCGCGTTACCTGTCAACCCTGGCGTTGTATGTCGGCGTCGCCGCGCTGCTGTTCGTCGGTTTGCGCGCCTGGTCTGGGCAGCGTGGCGAGGCCCGCGCATGAGCGAGTCCAGCGAACGCGATGATCGCCACAAGGCGCGCATGCAGCGCAAGAAGGCGCTGATCGACGAGAAGATCGCCGAGGCTCAGGACGAGTACGGCCTGCTGCTGGTGCACACCGGCAATGGCAAGGGCAAGAGCAGCTCGGCTTTCGGCATGCTGGCGCGTGCGCTGGGCCATGGCATGAAGGTCGGCGTGGTGCAGTTCATCAAGGGCGCGGCCAGCACCGGCGAGGAGGCGTTCTTCCGGCGCTTTCCAAACGAGGTCCGCTACCACGTCATGGGTGAGGGCTTCACCTGGGAAACCCAGGATCGCCAGCGTGACATCGCCAAGGCCCGCGAAGCCTGGGCGGTCGCGGCCGAGCTGCTCGCCGATTCCGAGATCGGCCTGGTGGTGCTCGACGAACTGAACATCGCCCTTAAGTACGGCTATCTGGAACTGGCGCCGGTGCTCGCCGACATCGAGTCGCGTCCGCTGTTGCAGCACGTGGTAGTCACCGGTCGCGGCGCGCCGGCGGGTCTGGTCGAGGCAGCGGATACCGTCACCGAGATGGGCCTGATCAAGCACGCGTTCAAGGCCGGCGTGAAGGCGCAGAAAGGCGTTGAATTTTGATGCCTGCGCTCAAAACATTCACGGACCGTTGCGTAGGGTGGATGACGTCTGTTTCATCCACTCTTGGCGTGGTCGGTGGATGGGTGAAGCGTCATCCACCCTACGCTGCTGATGAGAGACCGCAATGACCAGTAGAAGCTGCCCGGCGCTGTTGATCGCCGCGCCGGCCTCCGGCCAGGGCAAGACCACCGTCACTGCGGCTCTGGCGCGGTTGCATGCGCGGCAGGGCAAGCGCGTGCGGGTGTTCAAGTGCGGGCCGGACTTTCTCGACCCGATGATCCTCGCGCGTGCCAGTGGCAAGCCGGTCTATCAGCTCGACCTGTGGATGGTCGGCGAAGAGGAGTCGCGACGCCTGCTCTGGGAAGCGGCGGGCGAGGCCGACCTGATCCTGATCGAAGGCGTGATGGGCCTGTTCGATGGCGCGCCCTCGGCGGCCGATCTGGCGCGGCGCTTCGGCGTGCCGGTGCTGGCGGTCATCGACGGCTCGGCCATGGCGCAGACCTTCGGTGCCATGGCGCACGGGCTGAGCAGCTTCCAGCCGGACCTGCCGTTCGACGGCGTGCTGGCCAATCGGGTCGGCAGCGCCCGGCATGGCGAGATCCTGCGCGACAGTCTGCCGGAGTCGATCCGCTGGTACGGCGCCCTGCCGCGCAGTGTCGAGGTGGAACTGCCAAGCCGGCACCTGGGGCTGGTGCAGGCCGAGGAGCTGGCTGATCTGGACGCCCGTCTGGATGCCGCGGCAGATGCCCTGGCAGTCAGTGCGGACACCGAGTTGCCTGCCCCGGTCACTTTCGCCGCGCCGGCCAGTACGCCGCTCGAACCGCTGCTGGCGGGTGTACGCATCGGCGTCGCACGCGATGCCGCCTTTGCCTTTCTCTATCAGGCCAATCTCGACCTGCTACAGGCGTTGGGCGCCGAGCTGCTGTTTTTCTCGCCGCTGCGCTTCGCCCGCTTGCCGGCCGTGGACAGTCTCTATCTGCCGGGCGGCTATCCCGAGTTGCACCTGCGCGGCCTGTCGCGCAACCGCGCCATGGCCGACGCCATCCGCGCACATCATGAGGCGGGCAAGCCGATCCTCGCCGAGTGCGGCGGCATGCTCTACCTGCTCGACGGGCTGACCGACCGCGGCGACGAGCGCGCGCAGATGCTCGGCCTGCTGCCCGGCGAGGCACGCATGCACAAGCGCCTGACTGCGCTGGCGCTGCAGGAAGTGGAGCTGCCGGAAGGGCGGCTGCGCGGGCACACCTTCCATCATTCCGCGCTGGAGTCGCCACTCGAGCCGCTGGCTCGCGGCGAGTGCCCGAACTACAAGCGCACCGCCGAAGCGGTCTACCGCCGGGGGCGGCTGACGGCGTCCTACATCCACCTGTACCTGCCGTCCGATCCGGCAGCCGCCGCGGCGCTGTTCCGGCCATGAGCGCGCACGCCTTCAGCCCGCAGGAGCGCGCGGCGGTCTATCGCGCCATCGGCGAGCGACGCGACATGCGCCATTTCGCCGGCGGCGAGGTGGCACCGGAGCTGCTGTCGAGGCTGCTTAGCGCGGCGCACCAGGGACCCAGCGTTGGCCTGATGCAGCCGTGGCGCTTTATCCGCATCACTCGCGCCGAGTTGCGCACGGCCATCGCCGATCTGGTCGGCGAGGAACGCCAGCGCACGGCCCAGGCGCTCGGCGAGCGTTCCGCCGAGTTCATGCGGCTCAAGGTCGAGGGCATCGAGGATTGCGCCGAACTGCTGGTCGCCGCGTTGATGGATGGCCGCGAACAACATATCTTCGGCCGCCGCACGCTGCCGGAGATGGACCTCGCGTCGCTGGCCTGCGCGATCCAGAATCTCTGGCTCGCGGCGCGGGCGGAAGGCCTGGGGATGGGCTGGGTGTCACTCTTCGATCCCGCCGCGCTGGCCGCCTTGCTCGGTATGCCGGACGGTGCCAAGCCGGTGGCGATCCTCTGTCTCGGGCCGGTGCAGGAGTTCTACCCGGCACCGATGCTGGCACTGGAAGGCTGGACCACGCCGCGACCGCTGCACGAACTGGTTTTCGAAAATGCCTGGGAGGCGAAATGAGCAAGGGGCCGCAGCGCATCGTCTGCCTGTCCACCGAGACCTGCGAAACGCTCTACCTGCTGGGCGAGCAGGCGCGCATCGTCGGCATCTCCGGCTTCACCGTGCGCCCGCCGCAGGCGCGCAAGGAGAAGCCCAAGGTCAGCGGCTTCACCAGCGTCAAGCATGAGCAGATTCTCGCCTTGGAGCCGGACCTTGTGCTCGGCTACAGCGACCTGCAGGGCAACATGCTCGCCGAGCTGGCGCGCGAAGGGCTGGAAGTGCATCTGTTCAACCAGCGCGATGTCGCCGGCATCCTGCGCATGATCGAGACCCTCGGTGCGCTGGTGCATGCCGGCGAGCGCGCGCGGGCGCTGATCGCCGAGCTGCAGGCCGGGCTGGATGCCATCCGCGCCAGCGCCGCCAGCTTGCCGCGCCGGCCGCGGGTGTATTTCGAGGAATGGAACGAGCCGCTGATCTCGGGCATCGCCTGGGTCAGCGAGCTGATCGAACTGGCCGGTGGCGAGGACTGCTTCGCCGAGCTGGCGTCGTTCAAGCGCGCCAAGCAACGCATCATCGAGGACCCGCAGGAAGTGGTGCGCCGCGCGCCGGAGCTGATCGTCGGTTCCTGGTGCGGGCGCCGCTTCCGGCCGGAGCAGGTTGCCGCCCGGCCAGGCTGGCAGGCGATTCCGGCGGTGCGCACGGGCCAGCTGCACGAGATCAAGTCGCCGGACATCCTCAACCCCGGCCCGGCGGTGCTGACTGACGGCGTACGCCAACTGCATGCGCTGATCAGTGCCTGCCCGCAGAGGGCCGAGTGAGTCTGTTCCTCACCGTCAGCGCGGCGCTGCTGCTGGATGCGTTGCTCGGCGAGCCGAAGCGGGCGCATCCACTGGTGGCCTTCGGGCGCCTGGCCGATCGCCTGGAGCAGCATTTCAACGGATCTGCGGCGCGCGGCTGGCGCAGCCACGGGGTGACCGCTTGGTGCCTGGCGGTGCTACCGCTGACCTTGCTGGCCTGGCTGCTCAGCCTGTTACCGACCGTCGGCTGGCTGGTGGAGATCGTTCTGCTCTATCTGGCCCTGGGCCTGCGCAGCCTCGGCGAGCATGCACTGCCGGTGGCGCAGGCGCTGTGGCGGCATGACCTGCCCGAGGCACGCCGCCGCGTCGGCTCGATCGTCAGCCGCGACACCACGCAGCTGGACGAGGAGGGTGTAGCCCGCGCGGCCACCGAGTCGGTGCTGGAGAACGGCAGCGACGCAGTATTCGCCGCGCTGTTCTGGTTCATCGTCGCGGGCGCGCCAGGTGTGGTGCTGTATCGCCTGAGCAATACGCTGGACGCCATGTGGGGCTATCGCAACGCGCGCTTCGAGCGCTTCGGCTGGGCCGCGGCGCGCATCGACGACGTGCTCAACTACCTGCCGGCACGGCTGGTCGCGCTGACCTACGCATTGCTCGGGCGCACCCGCCGCGCGCTGCGTTGCTGGCGCACCCAGGCGCCCTTGTGGGACAGCCCCAACGCCGGTCCGGTCATGGCCTCAGGCGCCGGAGCGCTGGGTGTGGTGTTAGGTGGCTCCGCCATCTATCACGGTGAAGTCCATGCGCGGCCCGAGCTAGGGCGGGGCCAGGCGCCACAGGCGCGGCATATCGAACATGCGCTGGACCTGGTCTGGGCTGGCGTCGGTGTCTGGCTGCTGGCCCTGCTGTTCGGTGGCTGGCTCTATGCTTGAGCACGGTGGACGTCTGCGCACAGCCGCACAGCGCTACGGCATTCCGCTCTCGGATTGGCTCGACCTTTCCACCGGTATCGCCCCCTATCATCCGCCGTTGCCGAGCATTTCCAGCTGCGCCTGGACACGTCTGCCAGAGCCTGACGATGGCCTGGAAGCGGTGGCGCGGCAGTACTACGGCGCGCGTGCGGTGTTGCCGGTGGCCGGTTCGCAGAGTGCCATTCAGGCCTTGCCGCGTCTGCGCGGGCTGACGCGGGTCGGCATCGTGTCGCCCTGTTACGCCGAGCACGCCGAGGCCTGGCGCCGCCTCGGCCATCGGGTCGTCGAACTCTGCGAGGCCAGCGTGCCGCGTGCGCTGGACCAGCTCGACGTGCTGGTGGTGGTCAACCCGAACAATCCCACCGGCCAGATGATTGCGCCGCAGCGTCTGCTGGAATGGCGCAGCGAGCTGGCGGCCTACGGCGGGTGGCTGGTGGTGGACGAGGCGTTCATGGACTGCACGCCGGAGCACAGTCTGGCCGCGCACAGCCACCTGCCCGGACTGGTCGTGCTGCGCTCGTTCGGCAAGTTCTTTGGCCTGGCTGGCGCGCGACTGGGCTTCGTGCTGGCTCATGCCGGCCTGTTGCGTTCCCTCGCCAGGCTGCTCGGACCCTGGACGGTGAATGGCCCGACACGGCAGCTCGCTGCCGAGCTGCTGGCCGATCAGCCCGCGCAACAGCGCCAGCGCGAATGCCTGCACTGCGACGGCCAGCGTCTGGTTGATCTGCTGCGTCGCCACGATCTGGCGCCGTTGGGTGGCTGTGCACTGTTCCAGTGGTGGGTCAGCGCCGACGCCGCGCTCTTGCATGACTTTCTTGCCCGTCACGGCATTCTCACCCGTCTTTTCGCGCAGCCTTCCAGCGTTCGCTTCGGCCTGCCGACGGATGTTGGCTGGGCGCGCCTGGATCAGGCGCTGCAATCCTTCAGGGAGCAACATTCATGACCACGCTGATGGTGCAGGGCACCACCTCGGACGCCGGCAAGAGCACGCTGGTGACCGCGCTGTGCCGCTGGCTGGTGCGCCAGGACGTTGCCGTGGTGCCGTTCAAACCGCAGAACATGGCGCTCAACAGCGCGGTGACTGCAGATGGCGGCGAGATCGGCCGTGCTCAGGCTGTACAGGCGCAGGCGGCAAACCTCGCGCCGCACACCGACATGAACCCGGTGCTCCTGAAGCCCAACAGCGACATCGGGGCCCAGGTGATCATCCACGGCCGCGCGGTCACCAGCATGGATGCCGTTGCCTACCACGACTACAAGCGCGTGGCGATGCAGGCGGTGCTCGACTCGCATCGGCGGCTGTCCGCGGCTTATCGCGTGGTGATGGTCGAGGGCGCAGGCTCGCCTGCGGAGATCAATCTGCGCGCCGGTGATATCGCCAACATGGGCTTCGCCGAGGCGGTGGACTGCCCGGTGATCCTGATTGCCGATATCGACAAGGGGGGCGTGTTCGCCCATCTGGTCGGCACCCTGGCGTTGCTTTCCGAAAGCGAGCAGGCGCGGGTGCAGGGCTTCGTCATCAACCGTTTCCGTGGCGATATCGCGCTGTTGCAGCCCGGCCTCGACTGGCTGGAACAACGCACCGGCAAGCCGGTGCTGGGCGTGCTGCCGTATCTGATGGATTTCCATCTGGAAGCCGAGGACGCCATCGACGTGCGCCAGCCCGGCAAGGCCGGCGAGACGCTGAAGGTGGTGGTGCCAGTATTTCCGCGCATCAGTAATCACACCGATTTCGATCCGTTGCGCCTGCACCCGCAGGTCGATCTGCAATTCGTCGGTCCCGGACAGGCGATCCCGGCTGCCGATCTGATCATCCTGCCCGGTTCGAAAAGCGTGCGCGCCGACCTTGCCTGGCTGCGTGCCAACGGCTGGGAAGGGGCGATCCGCAAGCACCTGCGCTACGGCGGCAGATTGCTGGGCATCTGCGGCGGCCTGCAGATGCTCGGCATGCGCATTGTCGATCCGCTCGGGCTGGAAGGTCCGGCGGGGGAGAGCGAGGCGCTTGGGCTGCTGGATTTCGACACGGTTCTTGAGACCGACAAGCAGCTGCGTAACGTGCAGGGCCGGTTGCTGCCGGAAGGCGTGCCTATCAGTGGCTACGAGATCCATGCCGGTGTCAGCTCTGGCCCGGCCCTCGAGCAGCCAGCCGTGCGGCTGGACGACGGACGCTGCGATGGTGCCGTCAGCACCGATGGCCAGATTCTCGGCACCTATCTGCATGGCCTGTTCGAAGGGCCCGAGGCCTGTGCCGCGCTGCTGCGCTGGGCGGGCCTCGAGGTAGCGCAAACCGTCGACTACCACGGTTTGCGCGAGCGTGACATCGAGCGCCTCGCCGACCTGGTCGAGACGCATCTGGATACGGCGCGGTTACGCGCGCTCTGCGGGCTGGGAGGCTGAAGGTGCTGGAACTGATTCTTGGCGGTGCCCGCTCGGGCAAGAGCCGCTTTGCCGAGCGTCTGGCTGCCGAAAGCGGCCTGGCGGTTACCTATATCGCCACCAGCCAGGCGCTGGACGGCGAGATGACCGGGCGCATCGCCCATCACCGTGAGCGGCGCCCGGCGCACTGGGCACTGGTCGAAGAACCCCTGCAGTTGGCGCGGGTTTTGCGCGAACAGGCTGCCGTGAATCGCTGCCTGCTGGTCGACTGCCTGACCCTCTGGCTCACCAACCTGCTGATGCTGGACGACCCGGCGCGTCTCGCCGAGGAACGCGATGCCCTGCTCGAATGCCTGGACGGGTTGCCGGGGCGAGTCCTGCTGGTCAGCAACGAGACGGGCCTCGGCGTGGTGCCGCTGGGCGAGCTGACCCGTCGTTATGTCGACGAGGCCGGCTGGCTGCACCAGGCCGTGGCGGAACGGGCGCAGCGGGTGGCCTTCATGGTCGCCGGGCTGCCCATGACGTTGAAGGACGCACATTGAAGGAAGCGCGTTGATGCACGATTGGTGGAACGAGCCATGCCACATGCTGGATGAATCCGTGCGCGCCCAGGCATTGGCGCGCCAGGACCAGTTGACCAAACCACGCGGCGCGCTCGGCCAGCTCGAAGCCTTGGCGGTGGAGCTGGCAGCCATGCAGGGCAGCGAGCGGCCGCAGGTCGAGCGCCTGCATGTCAGCGTGTTCGCCGGCGACCACGGCGTGGTGGAGGAGGGGGTTTCGGCCTATCCGCAGTCGGTGACCGGGCAGATGCTGCGCAATTTTGTCGGCGGCGGGGCGGCGCTCAGCGTGTTGTCGAAGCGGCTCGGCGCGCCGCTGGAGGTGATCGACCTGGGTACCGTGGAGCCGCTGCAACTGGAAGGCGTACGCCATTTGCGGCTTGGCCCTGGCACGGCGAGCCTGGCTCGCGAAGCGGCGATGAGTGACGAGCAGTTACGCCAGGCCTTGGCGGCCGGCCGCGACAGTGCGCAGCGCGCCGCGCAAGGTTCAGCCCAGCTGTTCATCGGTGGCGAAATGGGCATCGGCAATACGACCAGCGCCAGCGCGTTGGCCGCCGTGCTGCTACCGCGCTCGCCGTTGACCCTGGTCGGGCCGGGCACCGGCCTCGATCTGGCTGGCATTCGCCACAAGATTCAGGTGATCCAGAACGCGGTTCGGTTGCACGCCGAGCATTGCGTCGCGCCGCTGGAAGCGCTGCGCCGACTGGGTGGTTTCGAGATCGCGGCGCTGGCGGGTGCCTATCTGCGCTGCGCGCAGCTGGGTATTGCGGTGCTGGTCGACGGCTTTATCTGCAGCGCTGCCGCGCTCTGTGCGGTGCGGCTGAACCCGGCCTGTCGGCCGTGGCTGATCTTCGCCCATCGTTCTGCCGAACCTGGTCACCTGGCGGTGCTGGAAGCACTTGGCGCCGTGCCGCTGCTCGATCTCGGCTTGCGCCTGGGGGAGGGCAGTGGTGCGGCGCTAGCGGTGCCCCTGTTGCAGCAGGCCTGCGCGCTGCATAACGACATGGCGACGTTCGCCGAAGCTGCAGTGTCGGACCGAACTGCATGATCACGCGCATCGATCTGCTGCGCCATGGCGAGACCGAGCGGGGCGGTGGCTTTCGCGGCAGCCTCGACGATGCGCTGACTGAGCGTGGCTGGCAGCAGATGCGCGATGCAGTTGCTGGCGCCGGCCCGTGGGACGTGCTGGTCAGCTCGCCGCTGCAGCGCTGTTCCGATTTCGCGCGGGAGCTGGCCGCGCAGCAGGGGTTGCCGTTGCAGCTGGAGCCGGACCTGCGCGAGTTGCATTTTGGCGACTGGGAAGGCCGTAGCGCCGCCGATCTGATGCAGGACAGTGCCGAGGCGCTCGGCCTGTTCTGGGCCGATCCCTACGGTTTCACGCCACCCGGTGGCGAACCGCTGGTGCAGTTCGAGGCGCGCGTACTGGCTGTCATCGACTGTCTTAGGCAGCGCTTTGCCGGCCAGCGACTGTTGGTCATCTGTCATGCCGGCGTGATGCGCCTGCTGCTGACGCACGCGCGGGGCTTGCCAAGGGAGCGGCTGCTGGAGGCGGTCGTGGCCCACGGCGAATTGCTGCCGCTAGACGCTCATCCGGCGGGCGAACCGGTCGCCGTCGAGGAATAGGACCTGCCGATGCTGCCGCTATTGATCGCCCTGCAATTTCTCACCAGCTTGCCGATCCGCTTGCCGGCAATGCCGGAGCCCGAGCAGCAGGGGCGCTCATTGCTGTATTACCCGGTGGTCGGTCTGTTGCTCGGCGCGTTGCTCTGTCTGGCCGCGTTTGTGCTGGATGGGGCGCCGCCGCTGTTACAGGCAGTCTTGCTCCTCACCCTCTGGGTTGCGCTGACCGGCGCCTTGCACCTCGATGGGCTGGCCGACAGCGCTGACGCCTGGCTGGGTGGCTTCGGCGACCGCGAGCGCACGCTGCAAATCATGAAGGACCCGCGCAGCGGCCCTGTCGCCGTGGTGGTTCTGGTGCTTTTGCTGTTGCTTAAATTCAGCGCGCTGTTGGCGTTGCTCCAGGCGCAACAGTACTCCGCACTGCTGCTGGCGCCGGTGCTGGGGCGGGCCGCGCTGCCAGCGCTGTTTCTCTTGACGCCCTATGTGCGGCCCAACGGCCTTGGTCATGCGCTGGCAACGAATCTGCCACACGGCGGGGCGCGTGGCGTACTGGCGCTGGTCGCGGTGGGTGGTGTGCTGTTCGGCAGCAGCGGGCTGATCGCCCTGTCGATGGCTTCCGTGACCTTCCTGCTGGCGCGTCGCGCCATGCTGCGCCGCCTTGGCGGCACCACTGGCGATACCGCCGGTGCGCTGCTGGAACTGGTGGAGTGCACGGTATTGGTAGGGCTGGCGCTCCAGCTCTAGCGGTCGGCCACCGGTCGACGGTCGAGCACGGGCGCATGCTGTGCCATCAGTTCGATGACCCAATCGATGAACACGCGCAGCTTGGCGCTGACATGTCGATTAGGCGGGAACGCCAGATACAGCGGCATTTCATCGAGCCGCCAGTCTTCCAGCAGTGGCAACAGCTCGCCGTTGGCCAGGTGCGCTCTGACCATGTACTCCGGCAGCCAGATGATGCCCAGCCCGGCCAGCCCCGCGGCCAGACAGGCATTGCCGTCGTCCACGGCAAGCGCATAGCGGCCGTGCACCTGAACCTGCTCGTCCTGTCGCTGCATGACGTACGCCGTCGGTTTGCCGGTGCGCGCCCAGAGAAAGCCGACAACGCGGTGGTGGCTGTTTTCCAGCTCGCTCGGGTGTGTCGGCACGCCGGCGCGTTCGAGGTAGCCGGGCGCCGCATAGACGCCCAGGCGCAGGTCGCCGACGTGGCGGGCGATCAGTGACTGGTCGGTGATTTCCCCTCCGCGTACCACGCAATCCACGTTCTCCCCAATCAGGTCCACCCGCCGGTCGCTGACGCCCATGTCCAGCTGGATGTCCGGATACTTCGCATAAAAGTCCGGCAATGCCGGAATCAGGATCATCCGCGCCAGTGGGCTGGGGACGTCCACGCGCAAGCGTCCCCGGGGTACTGCAGCGGCGGCGGACAGGCTGGTTTCGGCGTCGTCCAGATCGGCCAGCAGGCGCAGGGCTCGCTCGTAATAGGCGGCACCGTCGGCGGTCACGTTGACCTTGCGCGTGGTGCGGTTGAGCAGCCTGACGCGAAGCCGCGCCTCGAGTTGCTGGACCTGCTGGGTGACGCTGGTCTTGCTGATGCGCAGGGTCTCGGCGGCCTTGGTGAAGCTGCCGGTCTCCACCACGCGAACGAAGGCCTGCATCGCATCGAAACGGTCCATCTGAACTCCCGAGGATTGTTTGGATTACGCAAATAGTGTTGAGCGACCTGGCGCGTTTATCCAGCGCTATGCGCCTTCTACAGTGAGGCCTTCATTCAACGGGTCGCTCCGACCCTTGCTGGAGGTTGCACATGACACCGCGTGACGTTGTTTTTCCGCCTGGCCGTCAGGCGCTCTACGAGCGCAATCGTTATTCCCCGGCCATCCGTGCCAATGGCTTGCTGTTCGTCTCCGGCCAGGTCGGCAGCCGCGAGGACGGCTCGCCCGAACCGGAGCTGGAGGCGCAGGTCCGGCGCGCCTTCGATAACCTGAACGCGATTCTCGGAGCGGCAGGTTGCACTTTCGACGACGTCATCGACGTCACCGTGTTCATGGTCGATCCACAAGCGATCTTCGAGCGGGTTTGGAATGTCGTGCCCGAATACTGGGGCGCTGCGCCGCATCCGACGCTGACCGCGGTCGGGGTTACCTGGCTTTACGGCTTCCAGTTCGAGATCAAGGTGATCGCCAAGCTGCCGGAGCCGGCCGAGGCTTGATCCCGCTCAGCCCAGCAGCGCCACCGTCTTGATCTGCGCCCACAGCTGCTGGCCCGGAGTGATCGCCAGCTGATCCGCGGAACGCCGGGTGATCCGCGCCAGCAGCGGCGTGCCGCCGGCATCGAGGCGGACCAGCACGTGCGCCGGCGTATCGGCCGCGACCACGGCCTCGACCCTCGCCGGCAGGAGATTGGTGATGCTGCTGCCTTCGGCGCGCTGCAGCGCCAGGCTCACGTCGCGGGCATGCACACGAAAGCGCAGACGCTGGCCCAAGGCTTCCGGGCGCTGCGAGACCAGCACTTCGCCGCCGGGGAAGGTCAGACGGGTGAGGTGGTAGTGGGCGTCGTGGCCGGCGATTTCGCCTTCCACCACGACACCAGCGTCATCGCTGAAGGCGGTCGGCAGGTCAAGCCGGGCCAGGGTCTCGCGCAGCTCGCCCTGGGCGATGGCGCGACCCTGTTCCAGCAGCACCACGTGATCGGCCAGTCTCGCCACTTCGTCCGGCGAGTGGCTGACGTAGAGCACGGGGATATCCAGCTCGTCGTGCAACCGCTCCAGGTAGGGCAGAATTTCGTGCTTGCGCTTGAGGTCGAGGGCCGCCAGCGGTTCATCCATCAGCAACAGGCGCGGGCTGGTCAGCAGTGCACGGGCGATGCCGACGCGCTGGCGTTCACCGCCGGAAAGCCGTTCCGGCATGCGCTCCAGCAGATGGTCGATGCCCAGCAGTTCCACCGCTTGCTCCAGCGCTACACGGCGCTGCGCTGACGCCACGCGGCGCCTGCCGAATTCCAGATTGCGTCGCACCGACAGGTGGGCAAACAGGTTGGCTTCTTGGAACACATAGCCGATGGCGCGACGATGCGGTGGCACGAACAGGTTCTGCGCGCTGTTCTGCCAGTGTTCGCCGTTGACGCTCAGCTGGCCGCGGCCAAGGCGTTCCAGCCCGGCGACGCAGCGCAACAGGGTGGTCTTGCCGGAGCCTGAATGGCCGAACAGCGCGGTGACACCACGGCCGGGCAACTGTAGGTCGACATCGAGGCTGAAATCGGGGTAATCCAGGCGAAAGCGCGCGCGGATGGCATTGTCATTGCTGAGCCCACTCATCCGCGCCACCCCTGCCTGAAGCGGCTGCCGTAAAGCATCAGCAGCACGAGGAAAGAAAACAGCAGCATGCCGCCGGCCAGCCAGTGGGCCTGGGCATACTCCATGGCCTCAACGTGATCGTAGATCTGCACCGAGACGACCCGGGTCTTCTCCGGAATATTGCCGCCGATCATCAGCACCACGCCGAATTCGCCGACGGTATGGGCGAAACCGAGAATGCTGGCGGTGACAAAGCCGGGGCGGGCAAGCGGCAGAACCACACTAAAGAAGGTGTCCCACGGGCCGGCGCGCAGCGTGGCGGCGGCTTCCAGCGGACGTTCGCCAATGGCCTCGAAGGCGTTCTGCAAGGGTTGCACCACGAAGGGCATGGAGTAGAGCACCGAGCCGACCACCAACCCGGCGAAGGTAAACGGCAGCAAGCCGAGGCCAAGGCTTTGCGTCAGCTGGCCTATCGGGCCGTTGGGGCCCAACGCAACCAGCAGGTAGAAGCCCAGCACGGTAGGCGGCAATACCAGCGGCAGCGCCACCACCGCGCCAATCGGGCCTCGCAGTCGAGAACGGGTGCGCGCCAGCCACCAGGCCAGCGGTGTGCCCAGCAGCAACAGCAGCAAGGTGGTGACGCTGGCCAGCTTTACCGTCAGCCAGATGGCTGCGAGATCGCTACCGTCGAGCATGTCGTCGCCTCACTCCACTGCGTAGCCGTATTCACGGATCAGCGCCTTGGCGGTCTCGCCTCTGAGGTACTCCAGCAGCGCCTGAGCGGCCGGGTTGCCCTCGCCATGACGCAACAGCAGCGCGTCCTGACGGATCGGTGCGTGCTGGTCTGCCGGTACCACCCAGCCCGAGCCTTTGCCGATGCGGCCGTCTTCGATCACCTGCGACAGCGCGACGAAACCGAGTTCGGCATTACCGCTGGCAACGAACTGGTGGGTCTGCGCAATGTTCTCGCCCTGCACGAAGCGTGGCCGCAGCTTTTCACGCAGGCCCATGCGGTCCAGCGTGGCCATCGCCGCAGCGCCGTAGGGTGCGGTTTTGGGATTGGCTACGGCCAGGTGGCGGAAGTCGCCGTCGCTCAGAACCTTGCCTTGCGGGTCGACGTACCCCTCGCGAGGCGACCACAGCACCAGGGTGCCGATGGCATAGGTGAATCGGCTGCCGGCGATTCCGATGCCGTCGTGCTCGAGCCGCTGCGGGGTACTGTCATCGGCGGACAGCAGTACGTCGAAGGGGGCGCCGTTGTGGATCTGCGCATAGAACTTGCCGGTGGCGCCAAACGCCAGCACGGCGCGATGGCCGGTGTCGCGGGCGAAGGCGGCGGCGATCTTCTGCATCGGCGCGGTGAAATTGGAAGCGACCGCGACCTGTACGTCGTCGGCGGTGGCAGTCAGCGGCAGGCAGAACAGCAGGGCGGCGCATAGATGACGGACCGAGCGCATGGGTATTCCTTTAATCGATGGCAATGATGACGTGGGAGGCCTTGATCAACGCGGTACACGGCTGACCCACCGCCAGCCCCAGCTCTTCGGCGCTTTCATTGGTAATCACGGCGCCGAGGGTGCGTTCGCCAGGCAGTGCCAGCTTCACCTCGCAGTTCACCGCCCCTGGCAGCAGCGCGTTGATGGTGCCGGTAAGGCGATTGCGTGCGCTGATCTTCACTTCCGGGTCGGGGGAGAGCAGCACGAAGCTGGCCTTGATCAGGGCCATGGCGGTCTTGCCCGGTGCCAGTTGCAGCTCGTCGATGCTGTCATTGGTCAGTGTGGCGGTGATGGTTTGGCCGGCACCGATATCGAGGCTCAGGCTGCCGTTGACGGCGCCCTTGCTGACGGCCGTGATGCTGCCGCGGAACTGGTTGCGCGCGCTGGTCTTCATGGCGATGGCCCTCAGCAGTCGGTCGATGTCGTCGAAGCCTTCGATGCCCTCGGCCAGCTGGGCGAGGAAGCGCTCGTACTCGGTCTGCATGCGCCGCCAGACGTGAAGCATTTCGCGGCCGAAATCGGTCAGGCGCGTGCCGCCGCCCTGGGCGCCGCCGGCAGAGCAAATCACCAATGGACGTTCGGACAGGTTGTTCATGGCATCCACCGCATCCCAGGCGGCCTTGTAGCTGAGCTTGATGGCCTTGGCCGCTCGGCTGATGGAGCCTGTCGCTTCGATTTGTTCGAGCAGTTCGATGCGCTTGCCGCCGAGATAGCCTTTCTCGCCCCGGTTGAACCAGAGTTGGCCATCCACGCGCAGTGGCTGACGGGCGTCGGGCATATACGTGCCTTCGAGTCGTGTTGATGGGCGGCATTGTGGATTGCGTTATATCGTCTTGTATATAGCGCTATCGAGGTAGGGAACGCCGAACCTGCCGATTGCTCGCCGAGCGGCGGCGGAGTAGGTTGGAGCCTTTCCGGTTCAGGAGCACTGCTATGAAGCTTCGCTCACTCGTCACGCTGCTCACGCTCGCGATGCCCGCTGCGCCCGCTCTGGCCAATGAGTGCCCGGCATTGCTACAGCACGAGCTGCCAAAGTTGCGCTCCAAGGAAACCGTCGATCTGTGCGGCCAGTTCCAGGGCAAGGCCCTGGTGGTGGTCAACACCGCCAGCCATTGCGGCTTCACCGGACAGTTCAAGGGGCTCGAAGCGCTCTATCAGCGTTACAAGGACGACGGCCTGGAGGTGCTCGGCGTGCCCTCGGATGACTTCTTCCAGGAGGCCGATGACGAGGCCGAGACGGCCGAGGTCTGCTACGTGAATTACGGTGTGACCTTCACCATGACCCAGACGCAGCCGGTACGGGGCGGCGATGCGACGCCGTTGTTTCGCCAGCTGGCCGAGCAGGCCGGAACAGCGCCGGGTTGGAATTTCTACAAGTACGTGGTCGATCGGGAAGGGCGTGTCGTCGCGCATTTCTCCAGCAAGGTGAAGCCGGATGACCCGCAGTTGATCGCGGCGGTGGAGAAGGCGCTGAAGAGATAGAAACGAAAAAAGCCCCGGCGGACCGGGGCTTTTTCGTTCTTTCGCTACATCAGAAGCGGTAGCTCAGAGCAGCGCCAAAGCCGTGGGCGCGGTTCTCGAACGTCGCGTCATAGTTGGCCTCGAGCGCGCCGCCCTGATAGGTGCGGCTGCGGTTGATGTCCACTTCTTCCTCTCGCAGATAGGAATAAGCGAGGTCGACGGTAACATCGTCGGTCGGATTCCAGGCCAGGCCGAAGCTGATAGCCGTGCGGTCGCCGGATGGGATGCGCGGAGAACGATGTACGTTGTTGGTCGGGCTCTGGTCGAATGCCAGACCGGTACGCAGGGTCCACTCGCGATTCAGCTTGTAGGCTGCGCCGATGGCATAGGACCAGGTGTCATGCCAGTCTTGCTCTTCGACGATGGGCGCGAGGTTGCCTTGCAGCGGGCCTGGAATGCCATCGTTTTCGATGATGATCGCTTCGAAGCGGCTCCAGCGGGTCCACATCGCACCACCGTACAGGGTCCACTGATCATTCAGTTCGTGAGTCAGGGAAATATCTACCGATTCCGGTGTGTCCAGGTCGAGAGAGGCGTCGTACTTGCCGGCCGCTCCGGTCAGATCGAAGCTGCCACCGGACAGCTTGGTGTCGCCCTCCAGTTTGTAGGCGACCTTGGAATGGTAGGTGACACCCGCACGAGTCTGCGGGGTGAACTCGTAAAGGACACCGGCGTTGAAGCCGAGCGCCGTGTCGTTACCGGTAACTTTCACACGCCCGTCGTTGGAGCCCAGCGGGCCGACAGGGTTTGGCGAAGTGCTTTGCAGTTCGCCTTCGATACGGTTGATGGTCGGACCGAAACCTACCGACAGCTTGTCGTTGAACCGGTAGCTGATGGTTGGCTGCACGGTGATCACGCTGACTTCGCTGTAGTCGCCGAAATAGCGTCCCTGGTAGCCGCTTTCATAATCGGTGACCAGGCCGAACGGGACGTATACGCCCACACCAAAAGCCCATTTGTCGTCGATCGGCTTGACGTAGTAGCCCATCGGGACGGCCGTGAACGGAACCATGTCGCCGTCATTGCTGCCGTCATAGGGCAGGCTGGCGCCGCCCAAGGCAGGGCCGGAGAACGATCCCGAATTATTCTTGATATCCGTCTTCGCATGGATCGCCGCCATACCGAAGCTCACTTCCTCACGCTTCAGGCGGGACATGCCGGCAGGGTTGCCGAACAGGGTGGTGGCGTCGTCGGCGGAAGATGAGCGGCCTGCAAAGGAGGTGCCCATGCCGCTGATGCTTTGTTCGTTGAGGGCAAAACCGGCGGCCATTGCCTGGCTGGACAAGGCGCCTACGGCTACCGCGAGCGCGGTCTTCAACCATGTTGTTTTCATTGTTGTACTACTCCGGGATAAAAGCGGGTCGGAACCTAGCAACTTTCTCCGACAGGTAGCAAGACAATGAATTGCAATTTTTCGTAAAGATGGCGACTAACGGTCGTGAAAACAAATGTAACTTCGGCAAAACCGCCGAGGCGCATTGTGACCCGTCAGCCACGCTGCGCCCCTGGCACCGCGTGGCTGCTGGGATCAGGCGCGAGGCCGCTGTGCATCGGTGATCCACTCGCTCCAAGAACCGGGGTAGAGCCTCCCCAGCGGGTAGCCGGCCAGACAGAGGGCAAACAGGTTGTGGCAGGCGGTCACACCGGAGCCGCAATAGGCGACGGCGCTTTGCGGCGGCTTGTTGTCCAGCAGCCTGTCGAAGCGCGTGCGCAACTGGTCGATTGGGAGGAACCGGCCATCGCTGCGAAGGTTGTCGGTAAACGGCACGCAGGTGGCATTGGGGATGTGTCCGGCGATGGGGTCGATGGGTTCGACTTCGCCGAGAAAGCGGGGCAGGGCGCGAGCGTCGAGCAGCGCCAGCTGCGGATCGTCCAGGCGCTTCTGAAGGCCGGCGGCGTCGATGATCAGGCTGCCGTCGGCGCGTCCGCTAAAGGTGCCGGTCTCACCATCGGGAATTGCTTCGTCCATGGGTAGACCGGCTTCGTGCCACGCCTTGAGGCCGCCGTCGAGCAGATAGATGCCGTCGCGTTTGCCGAGCCAGAGCAGCAGCCACCATGCCCGCGCGGCAAAGGCGCCGGGGCCGTCGTCGTACAGCACCACTTCGCTGTCGTCATCGAGGCCCCATTGGCGAAAGCGTGCCGCCAGCCCTTCCGGTTCCGGCAGTGGATGGCGACCGGTAACGCCAGGAGTGACCGGGCCGGATAGGTCCTTCTCCAGATCGGCGAACCGAGCGCCGGGGACATGGCCCTGGTGGTAGCTGCGCTCGCCGTAGGCGGGATCCTCCAGGGCGAAGCGGCAATCGAGAGTGCGCAGCGCGGGATCGTCCAGGCGTCGCGCCAGTTGTTCGGCTGTGATGAGTTGTGCAAGTGGCATCGGGCGCCTCCGGGGAAACATCGTTAAACACTACCAGCGTGCGCGCCGGCCATGAATGCCCGGCCGGTCGGATGCTCGATATATACTGCGCGCCTCGTTCGGCCGCGCGCCGGTCGTCAGCCGAAAAGGAGGCCGTGTGGCCATCGAAACTCAATGGGTCGTGGATGATGAACATCTGGCCCGCCTCTGCGCCGAATGGCGCCAGCTGCCCTATGTGGCAGTGGATACCGAATTCATGAGGGTCGATACCTTCTATCCCATCGCCGGGCTGGTGCAGGTCGGTGACGGGCGGCGTGCCTATCTGATCGACCCGCTGGCCGTGCGCGACTGGCGCGCGTTTGCCGCGCTGCTGGAAGATACCGCTGTGGTAAAGGTCCTGCATGCCTGCAGCGAGGATCTCGAAGTGCTGCTGCGCCTGACCGGCAGCCTGCCGCAGCCGCTGTTCGACACCCAGCTGGCGGCCGGCTACCTGAATATCGGCTTCTCCATGGGCTACTCACGCCTGGTTCAGGCCGTGCTCGGCATCGAACTGCCCAAGGGCGAAACGCGCTCGGACTGGCTGCAGCGGCCCCTGAGCGACATGCAGGTGCGCTATGCCGCGGAGGATGCGCAGCATCTGGCCGAACTCTATGAAGCGCTGCTGCCGAAGCTGTCCGAGGACAAGCGTGCCTGGGTATTGGAGGATGGTGCCGAGCTGGTGGCCAACCTGCAGCGCGAATCCGATCCCGATGAGGCCTACCGTGATGTGAAGCAGGCCTGGCGGCTCAAGCCGCAGCAGCTCGCCGTGCTCAAGGTGCTGACCGCCTGGCGCGAGCGTCAGGCCCGGGCACGCAATCAGCCGCGTAATCGCGTGCTGCGTGAGGCCAGCCTTTGGCCGCTGGCGCGTACCCAGCCGCGCGATCTGGTAGCACTGGCGCGCATCGAGGAGATGCATCCGCGTACCGTGCGCCAGGATGGCGAAGCCCTGCTAGCGATGATTCGCGAGGCCGCGACGATGCCCGAACAGGATTGGCCGGCGGCGCTGCCGGAGCCGTTGCCGCTGGAAGTTTCCGGCCTGTTGAAGAAGCTGCGGGCGGTCGGCCAGCGCGAGGCGAAGGTGCTGGATATCGCGCCGGAACTGATGCTGCGCAAGAAAACCCTCGAAGCCCTGCTGAAAAGCGGCTACCCCGACGGCCCATATCAACTGCCCGATTCGCTGCGCGGCTGGCGCCGCGAGCGGATGGGGCAGGCCCTGCTGGATGTACTGGAAAAGCGCTCATGAAACTCATCTGTTCGATCTACAAAAGCCCCCGCAAGGACGGCATGTACCTCTATGTCGACAAGCGCGACGCGCTCAAGCGCGTGCCCGAGGGCTTGCTCGCCGCGTTCGGCGCACCGCAGCTGGCGTTCGAGCTGGTGCTGACCCCGGAGCGCCAGCTGGCGCGCGAGGACATCAACAAGGTGCTCGCCAATATCGAGGCGCAGGGCTATCACCTGCAGATGCCGCCGGCAGAGGACGAATACATCGAGCACCTCCCCGAGGAACTGCTGCGCATGAACGATCCCATGTGACGGTGGCGGGCCAAGCATGACCGAGGGCAAGGTCATGCTGGCGGATCGGACTATTCTGAAGCTGTCCACATATGCATAGGGAGACAGCTCATGAAAATGCGTTCCTGGATTCTCGGTTCGATCCTTGCCGGTCTGGCGATGTCTGCCAGTGCTCAGCCCGCGCCGGCGTACGACAACGAAGCCTGGCAGCAGCACTGGCAGAAGATGCAGGAATACCGTCAGGCCTGGCAGACGGCTAAGACGCCGGAGGAGCGGCAGAAGCTGCGCGACGAGCACTGGCAGAGCATGCAGTCGACCATGGGCACCATGGGTGGCTGCCCGATGGGCGGCCCGGGCGCCGGGATGGGCAAGCAGGGCGGCAAGCCGATGGCCGGCGCCATGGGTGGCGGCCGCATGATGGGCGCGCCGTCCAAGGAAATGCTCGACATGCGCATCCAGCACCTGGAACAGATGCTCGAGCAGATGCGCAGCCACCGCGACATGCTCGACAAGCAGTGATCGGTATGTGGCCGCCTGCCGCTCCGGCCGGCGGCCACGGAGCGGGCGGCGCATCCGCCTGCCGGCTATTGGCCGGATATCCGGCAATGGCTAGACTTGCCGCTTTTTCCCGGTAGTGACAGTGATGGCCGCCAAAGTCGAACCCTTCTGGAAGCGCAAGACCCTGGCCGAGCTCGATTCGGCCGAGTGGGAGTCGCTATGCGACGGCTGCGGCCTCTGCTGTCTGCAGAAGCTCGAGGACGAGGAAGATGGCGCCGTGTACTACACGCGCATCGCCTGCCGTTTGCTCGATCTGAAGACCTGCCAGTGCAGCGACTACCCCAATCGGCGCGCCAGCGTACCGGACTGCATTCAGCTCAATGCCCAGGACGCCGCACAGTTCAAGTGGCTTCCGCCCACCTGTGCCTACCGCCTGGTGGCCGAGCGCAAGGATCTGCCGCTTTGGCACCACCTGGTCTGCGGCGACCGCGATGCGGTGCATGTAGAGCGCATTTCCCAGGCCGGCAGGATGCTCGCCGAAGGCAGCGTTGCCGAGGAACACTGGGAAGACCATCTGATTTTTCGTGCTGGTTGAATCTAAGCGCCGATTGCATCGTCTCAAGATCAGCACACCCCTCGCGTTATCCGATCCGTGGAGTTCTCTTCGATGCTTGCTCGACTGCTGTCGCTGTTCGCTCTCGTTCTTTTCCTCGCTGGGCCGGTACAGGCGGCCAAGCGGGTCGATCTGGACTATCACGTGCGCTTCCTCCCGGAGGAGGACCAGGCAGTGGTGCAACTGATTCTGGAGAAGGGGGAGGCGGTCCGCAGCCTGCGCTTCAACCTGGGCGACGAGGGTTACTACAGCGACTTCGAGGCGGACGGTGAATGGCAGCAGGGGTCGCCGGCACAGGGCACCTGGCGACCCGCTGCGGGCAAGGCGAAACTAAGCTATCGCGTACGCATCAGCCATCCCCGTGACAACGGTCGCTTCGATGCGCGTATGACTCCGGACTGGGCGCTGTTCCGCGGCGATGATCTGGTGCCGCCGGCGCGGCTGGATCAGGTCGATGGCGTGAGCCTGGTTTCGCGCATCACCTTCGAGCTGCCGGAAGGCTGGAAGAGCATCGAAACCGGTTGGCCGCGGGTCGGCAAGAATCGCTTTCGCGTGGACAACCGCGAGCGCCTGTTCGATCGCCCGACCGGCTGGATGCTGGCGGGCAAGCTCGGCACCCGCCGCGCCAAGCTGGGTGAAACCGAAGTCACCGTGGCTGCGCCGGTCGGCGAGGGCGTGCGGCGAATGGACATCCTGACCATGCTCACCTTCGTCTGGCCGCAGGTGCAGAACGTCTTTCCCCGCGACCCGGCGAAATTGCTCATCGTTGGCGCTGGCGATCCGATGTGGCGCGGCGGGCTGTCCGGGCCGAACTCCCTGTACATGCACGCCGATCGCCCGATGGTCAGCGAGAACGGCACCAGCTCGCTGGTGCATGAGCTGGTGCATGTGTTCAGTCGCATCACGGATGCCAATCGTAGCGACTGGATCAGCGAGGGGCTGGCGGAGTACTACGCCATCGAGCTGGTCCGCCGCTCTGGCGGCATGAGCGAGGATCGATACCAGGCGGTTCGCGAGCATCTGATCAAGTGGAGCCGCAAGGTCGATAGCCTGCGCACCGAACATTCCACCGGCCCGATTACCGCTCGCGCCGTGCTGCTGTTGCAGGATCTGGACAAGGAAATTCGTCAGCGCAGTAAGGGCCGCCATTCGCTCGACGATGTCGCCCGCGGCCTGATGCGCATGGACACCGTCAGCACCGATGATTTCATCGAGATGACCGAAACTCTGCTCGGCGGGGGCTCAACGGTGCTCGATACCCGTCTGCTGCGCTGAACACCATCATCCCAGCGCCGTACGCGTGAGGCGGCCTGTCGAGGAGAGCGTATGACCATCATCGACCTTCGCAGCGACACCGTGACCCAGCCTTCGAGCGGGATGCTTGAGGTGATGCGATGCGCCGAAACCGGGGATGACGTTTACGGCGAGGATCCAACGGTGAGCCGCCTTGAAGGCCGCCTCGCTGCGGAGCTGGGTTTCGCCGCGGGGCTCTTCGTCCCATCCGGCACCATGAGCAATCTGTTGGCGCTGATGGCGCATTGCGAGCGGGGTGATGAGTACATCGTCGGGCAGCAGGCCCATACCTACAAATACGAGGGCGGCGGAGCGGCGGTGCTTGGCTCGATCCAGCCGCAGCCGATCGAGATGGACGCTGACGGCACGCTCGATCTCGCCCGCGTCGAAGCGGCGATCAAGCCGGACAATTTCCACTTCGCCCGCAGCCGCCTGCTGGCGCTGGAAAACACCATGCAGGGCAAGGTGTTGCCGCTGGACTACCTCGCCGCGGCCCGTGACTTCACGCGCCAGTACGGTCTGGCGCTGCATCTGGACGGTGCCCGGCTGTACAACGCGGCGGTGAAGCTCGGCTGCGATGCGCACGAGATCACTCGGCACTTCGATACGGTGTCGGTGTGCCTGTCCAAGGGCCTCGGTGCGCCGGTGGGATCGGTGCTTTGCGGTGGCGAGGCGTTCATCGGCAAGGCTCGGCGCCTGCGCAAGATGGTCGGTGGCGGCATGCGCCAGTCCGGCATCCTGGCGGCTGCCGGGCTCTACGCGCTGGAGCACAACGTCGCGCGGCTGACCGAGGATCATCGTCGCGCGGCGTGGATTGGGGGTGAGCTGGCCGCGCTCGGGTTCGAGATCGAGCCGGTGCAAACCAACATGGTCTATGTCGACGTGGGAGAGAAAGCAACCGCGCTGGCTGCGTTCTGCGCGCAGCGCGGCATTCGCCTGACCCCTGCGGCGCGGCTGCGGCTGGTCACCCATATGGACCTGCATGACGAGCATCTTCCGGTAGTGGTCAATGCATTCGCCGAATTTGCCGAAAACATGGGTCGTTGCTGACGTCGAATTGCTTGATTCAATCGCCTTTATCCCCTATACCCGGCGCGCAGGCCCGATATAATGCGGCCCTTTGCCGGCTATCCGTTGGGTAGTTGCGAACCGGCTTTCGGTGGTCCCGCCTCGCCGTGTCGTTTTGCAGCCGTTCGGCCGCAGTCCTCTGGAAGAAATCTATGAAAAGCGCAGAAATCCGTGAAGCCTTCCTCCGCTTCTTCGAAGAGAAGGGCCACACTCGCGTGGCCTCCAGTTCGCTGATTCCGGCGAACGACCCGACCCTGCTGTTCACCAACGCCGGCATGAACCAGTTCAAGGACTGCTTCCTCGGCCTGGAGAAGCGCGCCTACACCCGCGCCACCACCAGCCAGAAGTGCGTACGCGCCGGCGGCAAGCACAACGACTTGGAAAACGTCGGCTACACCGCGCGTCACCACACCTTCTTCGAGATGCTCGGCAATTTCAGCTTCGGCGATTATTTCAAGCGCGACGCGATTCACTACGCCTGGGAGTTTCTCACCAGCGACAAGTGGCTGAACCTGCCCAAGGAGAAACTCTGGGTCACGGTCTATGCCAGCGATGACGAGGCCTACGACATCTGGACCAAGGAAGTTGGCGTGCCGGCCGAGCGCATGGTGCGCATCGGTGACAACAAGGGCGCGCCCTACGCTTCGGACAACTTCTGGGCGATGGGCGATACCGGCCCCTGCGGTCCCTGCACCGAGATCTTCTTCGACCACGGCGAACACATCTGGGGCGGCCCGCCCGGTTCGCCGGAGGAAGACGGCGACCGCTACATCGAGATCTGGAACAACGTGTTCATGCAGTTCAACCGCACGGCCGATGGCGTTATGCACCCGCTGCCGGCACCGAGCGTCGACACCGGCATGGGTCTGGAGCGCATCAGCGCCGTGCTCCAGCACGTCAATTCGAACTATGAAATCGACCTGTTCCAGAGCCTGCTGAACGCTGCGGCGGACGCCATCGGCTGCGCCAACGAAGGGCAGGCTTCGCTGAAGGTCGTTGCCGACCACATCCGTTCCTGCGGCTTCCTCATCGCCGATGGCGTGACGCCGTCCAACGAAGGCCGTGGCTACGTGCTGCGCCGCATCATTCGCCGCGCCTGCCGTCATGGCAACAAGCTCGGCGCCAAAGGCAGCTTCTTCCATCGCATCGTCGCCGCGCTGGTGGCGGAGATGGGCGAGGCCTTCCCAGAGCTCAAGCAACAGCAGGCGCACATCGAGCGCGTGCTGAAGAACGAGGAAGAGCAATTCGCCAAGACCCTGGAGCAGGGGCTGAAGATCCTCGAGCAGGATCTGGCCGGGCTTGCCGGTAGCGTCATTCCCGGCGAGGTGGTGTTCAAGCTGTACGACACTTACGGCTTCCCGGTCGATCTGACCGGTGACATCGCCCGCGAGCGCAACCTGAGCCTCGACGAAGAAGGCTTCGAGCGCGAGATGCAAGCCCAGCGTGAGCGTGCCCGCTCGGCCAGCGCCTTCGGCATGGACTACAACAGCTTGGTCAAGGTGGAAGGCGAGACGCGCTTTATCGGTTACCAGGGCACGTCGGGCAGCGGCAAGGTGCTGGCGCTGTTCAAGGAAGGCATGGTGGTCGACAGTCTGAGCGCCGGCGAGGAGGGTGTCGTGGTGCTCGATCAGACGCCGTTCTACGCCGAGTCCGGTGGGCAGATCGGTGACTGCGGCTATCTCGAGGCGCAGGGCCTGCGCTTCGATGTACGCGACACCAGCAAGGCCGGCGGTGCGTTCCTGCATCACGGTATCGTCGACAGTGGCACGCTGACGGTCGGTGCCCAGGTCGAGGCGACGGTCGACGCCTCGGTGCGCCAGGCCACGGCGCTCAACCACTCGGCGACTCACCTGCTGCACGCCGCGTTGCGCGAGATTCTCGGTGAGCACGTGAGCCAGAAGGGCTCCTTGGTGGACAGTCAGCGTCTGCGCTTCGACTTCAGCCACTTCGAGGCGATCAAGCTGGAACAGCTGCGCGCGCTGGAGGATCGCGTCAATGCCGAGATCCGTCGCAATTCGGCGGTGGAGATCGAGGAAACCGATATCGATACCGCCAAGGCCAAGGGCGCAATGGCCCTGTTCGGCGAGAAGTACGGCGACAGCGTTCGCGTGCTGACCATGGGTGGTGGTTTCTCAGTCGAGCTCTGCGGTGGTACCCACGTGAACCGCACCGGCGACATTGGCCTGTTCAAGATCACTAGCGAAGGCGGTGTGGCCGCCGGCGTGCGCCGGATCGAAGCGGTGACTGGCGCGCAGGCGCTGGCCTACCTCAATGATGCGGAGGACCAGTTGAAAGAAGCGGCAAGTCTGGTCAAGGGCAGCCGCGAGAATCTGCTGGACAAGCTCGGCGGAATACTGGAACGCAACCGTCAGCTGGAAAAAGAGCTGGAGCAGCTCAAGGCCAAGGCAGCCAGCGCAGCGGGCAACGACCTGGCCGCCAGCGCCGTTGAAGTGAATGGTGTGCGCGTGCTGGCCGCGCGTCAGGACGGGCTCGACGGCAAGGCGCTGCTGGCGCTGGTCGACCAGCTGAAGAACAAGCTGGGCAGTGCGGTGATCCTGCTCGGTGGCGTGCAGGACGACAAGGTTGTGCTGGTCGCTGGTGTGACGCAGGACCTGACCTCGCGCCTGAAGGCCGGCGATCTGATGAAGCATGCCGCTGCGGCGGTCGGCGGCAAGGGTGGCGGTCGTCCAGACATGGCGCAAGGTGGTGGCAGCGATGCGACCAAGCTGGACGAGGCGCTGGCGTTGACCCTGCCGTTTGCTCAGCAGGCCCTTTGATCCAGATGCCGGAAGCGGCTTCGGCATCTGCAGGTTGTTTGTTTAATGAACGCCCTTTGCGGGCTCTAGGCGGCTAACAATGGCTTTGATCGTACAGAAGTTTGGGGGCACCTCGGTCGGCACCGTCGAGCGAATCGAGCAGGTAGCCGAGAAGGTCAAGAAATTCCGCGATGGTGGCGACGATATTGTCGTGGTCGTCTCGGCAATGAGTGGCGAAACCAACCGTCTGATCGACCTGGCCAAGCAGATCAGCGACCAGCCAGTTCCGCGCGAATTGGATGTGATGGTCTCCACCGGCGAGCAGGTGACCATAGCCCTGTTGGCCATGGCGCTGATCAAGCGCGGGGTTCCGGCGGTGTCCTACACTGGCAATCAGGTCCGCATCCTCACCGACAGCGCCCATACCAAGGCGCGCATCCTGCAGATCGATGCCCAGCGTATCCAGCGCGACATCAAGGCCGGGCGGGTGGTCGTGGTCGCCGGCTTCCAGGGGGTGGACGAGAAGGGCAATATCACCACGCTGGGTCGCGGCGGTTCCGATACCACTGGCGTGGCGTTGGCTGCCGCGCTGAAGGCCGACGAATGCCAGATCTACACCGATGTGGATGGCGTTTACACCACCGACCCGCGGGTCGTCGCCAAGGCTCAGCGTCTGGACAAGATCACCTTCGAGGAGATGCTGGAAATGGCCAGCCTCGGCTCCAAGGTGCTGCAGATTCGAGCGGTGGAGTTCGCCGGCAAGTACAGTGTCCCGCTACGTGTACTGCACAGTTTTCAGGAGGGTCCGGGTACCCTCATTACCCTTGATGAAGAGGAATCCATGGAACAGCCCATCATTTCCGGCATCGCCTTCAATCGCGACGAGGCCAAGCTGACTATCCGTGGGGTGCCGGACACGCCCGGTGTAGCGTTCAAGATTCTTGGGCCGATCAGCGCCGCGAATGTGGAAGTGGACATGATCGTGCAGAACGTCGCGCACGATAACACCACCGATTTCACCTTCACCGTGCATCGTAACGATTACAACAATGCCCTGCAGGTCCTGCAGAGCATTGCAAACGAAATGGGCGCCCGGGAGGTGATCGGCGATACCGACATCGCCAAGGTTTCCATCGTAGGCGTCGGTATGCGTTCACATGCTGGCGTCGCCAGTCGGATGTTCGAGGCGCTGGCTAAGGAGAACATCAACATCCAGATGATCTCTACATCGGAGATCAAAGTTTCGGTGGTGATCGAAGAAAAGTATCTTGAACTTGCTGTAAGAGCGTTGCATACCGCCTTCGAACTGGATGCGCCGGCGGCGGGCAATACTGCGGAATGAATCGCAGAAGGCGCGCTGGCCCGCGCCTTCTGTCGTATTGGGCCGTGCAAAAAGGAACTTTAGCCTCCCGGGCGCGGGTCAATAGCTGGTGAAAGGCTCTAGCTTCAATGTTTTGCGGACATTGTCCGTTTTTATCTTTGCAGACTGTTTACTGATTTGAATCCGTTTAAGGAGAAAGGAATGCTGATTCTGACTCGCCGGGTTGGAGAAACCCTGATGGTGGGTGACGATGTGACTGTCACTGTGTTGGGTGTGAAAGGAAACCAGGTACGTATCGGCGTGAATGCCCCCAAGGAGGTGGCGGTGCATCGAGAGGAGATCTACCAGCGGATCCAGAAAGAGAAGGATCAGGAACCAAGCCACTAATTTTTCTGTAATTTTTGGCTTTGCAAACGGGGTAAAGATGGGTATTATGCGCCCCGTGTTGCGGAGAGGTGGCCGAGTGGCCGAAGGCGCTCCCCTGCTAAGGGAGTACACCTCAAAAGGGTGTCGGGGGTTCGAATCCCCCCTTCTCCGCCATTTTGCGTTCTAGGGTTTGATGATCGCGGCAGGTCACTTTCGAAGCTGAAAGTAGAGCGCCAAATTGCTTGACCATCAGTCTTCACTCCCTATAATGCGCACGCTCAGCGCACTCATAGCTCAGCTGGATAGAGTACTCGGCTACGAACCGAGCGGTCGGAGGTTCGAATCCTCCTGAGTGCGCCACACTTCGAGCGATCGGCAGTGATGCGGATCGCTCAAGCAACCAGCAGTGATCTGGTCTACCAAGCGCTTACGCACTCATAGCTCAGCTGGATAGAGTACTCGGCTACGAACCGAGCGGTCGGAGGTTCGAATCCTCCTGAGTGCGCCAATCAAGAAAGGGCCTGCAGCGATGCAGGCCCTTTTTTTATTTCCGTGTCCCTATCGTCCGCCCGTTACGCAGCCGTGCTCGTCGAAGCTGACTGTGCGCAGCTGGCCGCCGCTGTCGCGGAAGCGCAGGCGTGTCTTGCCGTTGTTGCTGGTGACGCTTTCCGGACTGCCTAGCGCGCTTTCCACGTCACTACGCGTCATGCCTGCGCGGATCTGCTTGCTGATGATTGCGCTGCGCCGCTCACTTCCTGTCACCCGGTTGCCGCAACCATCTTCCCTCTGCGCAACGATCTCCAATCCTTCCGCCTCCCTGCGAGCAGCGCGCTTTCTGGGAACTGCCATGGGCACGGCCTTGCCGGAGCTCGGTGTTGGGCTCACAGCCTTTTGCCGATGCTGATGCTGGTCTTCTGGGCACCCCTGCTGACTGAATGTCACGTGTCCGGACTGGTCGGTGCAGCGGTACACCATTGCCGAAAAAGCCGGATTTGCCAGCAAAAGCAGGCCCGTACAAATAAACAGTGCTTTCATTTCGTCCTCCTTGACTAAGCAACTGTACTGCAGGCTACTCAATAAAAAGGGCTCTTGGCATCTGTGTCTCCTTGTCTCGTGAAGACGTCGACAGAACGTCGGCTTTGTCGAGTTAGGCGAGCCGTTCATGCGCGTCGCATGCGGGTCGCCTGGAATAGCTGTAGTTGAGCGCATCGGCTGCGCCGTCGCGATGTTATGATTGCCGCATCTGCCCCTCAGGGTTTGTGGAACAACCTTCCCGTATGGACTTACCCAGTAGTCGCTCACGTTTCCCGATTGCCAATCAGCTATTGATTGAATGATTTCCCCTGGCGCGCTCTCGGCCGGGGGTGGAGTGCGCCATGACAGAAGTAGAAGCAAAAAAGCCTCAAGAAACCCTGCAGGATCGCCTGGCGCAGGTGGTCGAGCTGCTGCAGCGTCATCGGCTTGGTGAAGACGGTGGGGTTCGTCAGGATGGTCAGCCGGCAGTTCTGAGTGAGGATTATGACCAGGGGCTGATTCTTGCCGAGCTGCAGCGCAAGCTCGATGAGCTGCACCCTGCCGACGTCGCCCATATTCTCGAAGCCTTGCCGCTCGAAGAGCGACTGACTGTCTGGCAGCTGGTCAAGGCCGAGCGTGATGGCGACATTCTGCTCGAGGTTTCCGACGCGGTCCGTGAAACGCTGATCGCAGACATGGACGACCACGAGTTGCTTGCTGCGGCCAAGGAAATGGACGCCGATGAGCTGGCGGATCTAGCGCCCGAACTGCCGCGCGATGTCGTTCATGAACTGATGGAAAGCCTCGACGCGCAGCAGCGTGAGCGAGTGCGTTCGGCCCTGTCCTATGAGGAGGATCAGGTCGGTGCGTTGATGGACTTCGAGATGGTCACCATTCGCGAAGACGTCAGTCTGGAGGTTGTGCTTCGCTACCTGCGTCGCCTGAAAGAACTCCCCGGTCATACCGACAAACTGTTCGTGGTCGACTACGACGGCGTGCTCAAGGGTGTGCTGCCGATCAAGCGGCTGCTGGTGAACGATCCAGACAAACAGGTCGCCGAAGTGATGGCAAGTGATCCGGTCACCTTTCATCCGGATGAGGACGCCTATGATGCGGCACAGGCATTCGAGCGCTATGACCTGGTCTCCACGCCGGTTGTCGATAAGGGCGGCAAGCTGATCGGCCGACTGACTATCGACGAGATGGTCGACCTCATTCGTGAGGAGAGCGAAAGCGAAGTGCTCAACATGGCCGGTCTGCGCGAGGAGGAGGATATCTTCGCCTCGGTCTGGAAATCGGTACGCAACCGGTGGGCCTGGCTGGCGGTGAACCTGGTGACGGCGTTCGTCGCCTCGCGAGTGATCGGCCTGTTTGACGGCTCCATCGAGAAGCTGGTTGCGCTGGCGGCGCTGATGCCAATTGTCGCAGGCATCGGCGGCAACTCCGGCAATCAGACGATCACCATGATCGTTCGCGCGATGGCGCTGGATCAGGTGGGTACCGGCAACACTGCGCGGCTGCTGCGCAAGGAAGTTGGCGTCGGGCTGGTCAACGGGCTTGTCTGGGGTGGCGTCATCGGTGCGGTGGCCTGGTGGCTATACGGTAGCTGGTCTCTGGGGGTCGTGATGACCGCCGCGATGACGCTGAATCTGCTGCTGGCGGCCTTGATGGGGGTGCTGATTCCGATGACTCTTGCGCGTCTCGGGCGTGATCCGGCAATGGGGGCAAGCGTGATGATCACAGCCATGACCGATAGTGGCGGGTTCTTCATTTTTCTCGGATTGGCGACGATTTTTCTGCTGTAGCGCGACTTTTCGCGTCCTGTAGGGGTTTGCCTTGTTTCTCTGTTTCGGGCTAAGGTTCGGCCGTTTCGCGTGTCGCGAAACCTGTCCGAACCAACGCAGCGAATAACAAGCAGCTCGAGCTGCTGACAAGGGAACTCCCGATGACCCCCAGCCAACTTCTGCTCGAAGGCGTCGAACTCATGCTATTCGGCATCGGTTTCGTCTTTGCTTTCCTCGTTCTGTTGATCCTCTGCATTCGCCTGATGTCCTACCTTACCGGTCGCTTCGTAAGCGCCCCGGAGCCTCAGCTAGCGGCTGCGCCAGTCACCAGCGCGGATGCGGATACGCTCGCGGCGATCAAGGCCGCCATTCATCAACACCGCGCGCGCCGCGGTTGACTCTGGAAAGGGAGTTCCTTCCATGACCATTGCTAAACAGCCACTCGGCATCACCGACGTGGTGCTGCGTGATGCGCACCAGTCCATTCTCGCCACGCGCGTCCGCCTGGAAGACATGCTGCCGATCGCAGCCAAGCTCGACCAGGTCGGGTTCTGGTCGGTTGAGAGCTGGGGGGGCGCTACGTTCGACGCCTGTATTCGCTACCTGGGCGAAGACCCCTGGGAGCGCATTCGTGAGCTGAAGAAGGCGATGCCCAATACGCGTCAGCAGATGCTGCTGCGCGGGCAAAATCTGTTGGGCTATCGTCACTATGCCGACGATGTAGTGGAAAAGTTCGTCGAGCGCGCAGCGGTCAACGGCGTGGACGTGTTCCGTGTATTCGATGCGATGAATGATCCGCGTAATCTGGAAACGGCTCTGCGCGCGGTGCAGCAGCAAGGCAAACATGCTCAGGGCACAATTTCCTATACCACCAGCCCGGTGCATACGCTGGACATGTGGGTCGATCTGGCTAAGCAGATCGAGGATATGGGTGCCGACTCTGTAGCAATCAAGGACATGGCCGGCATCCTGACGCCCTATATGGCGTTCGAGCTGGTCTCGCGCCTGAAGGCCAGCCTGGCAATTCCCGTCCATATGCAGTGCCATGCCACTGCCGGCCTGTCGTCTGTTGCCATTCTCAAGGCCGTGGAGGCAGGTATCGACAATGTCGACACCGCAATCTCCTCCCTGTCGATGACCTATGGCCATTCCCCGACCGAGTCGGTGGTCGCCATGTTCCAGGGCACCGAGCGTGATACCGGGCTCGACCTGGAGCTGCTGGAGGAAATTGCCGCGTACTTCCGTGAGGTGCGCAAGAAGTATGCGAAGTTCGAGGGTAACCTCAAGGGCGTCGACTCGCGCATCCTGGTCGCCCAGGTACCGGGCGGGATGCTCACCAACATGGAAAGCCAGCTCAAGGAGCAGGGCGCTCAGGACAAGTTCGACCAGGTCCTGGCCGAGATTCCGCGTGTGCGCGAAGACCTTGGCTTCATTCCGCTGGTGACGCCAACTTCGCAGATCGTTGGCACCCAGGCGGTGATCAATGTACTGACCGGTGAGCGCTACAAGTCGATCACCAAGGAAACCGCCGGTGTGCTCAAGGGCGAGTACGGTGCGGCGCCGGCGCCATTCAACGCCGAGTTGCAGGCGCGCGTGCTTGACGGTGCCGAGGTCATAACCTGCCGTCCTGCAGATCTGCTGCAGCCGGAGATGGAGCGGCTGGCAGCCGAGCTCGAGGGGCTGGCTCGCGAGAAGAACATCAAGCTGGCTGATGATGCCATCGACGACGTCCTGACCTACGCATTATTTCCACAGATTGGCCTGAAGTTCCTCGAGAATCGCGGCAACCCCGCGGCGTTCGAGCCGGCACCCACCGGCAGCGAACCGCCGGTGCGCGAGCCGGGCAAGCCGGAGGTTTACACCGTCGAGGTCAACGGCAAGTCGTTCGTTGTGCAGGTCAACGAGGGCGGCGACATCGAAGGCATCAAGCCGCTCGGTGCTGGTCCTGCGGCCGGCGCTGCCAGTGCCAACTCGACCGCGGCCGTTCCGGCTGGTGGAGAGCCGCAGCCGGCACCGCTGGCCGGCAACATATTCAAGGTGCTGGTGCAGCCTGGGCAGCTCGTCCAGGAAGGCGACCTGGTAGTGATTCTCGAAGCCATGAAAATGGAAACCGAGATCCGTGCGTTCAAGGCCGGCACTGTTGCTTCGGTCAACGTCAAGGTTGGCGACGCGGTTTCGGTCGGCGACAGCTTGCTGAGCATCGCTTAAGGGGAGTTGCATGGATAAGTTGCTCAAGCTGTGGCAGGGAACCGGTCTTTATCACCTGGAGCCCGGGCAGGCATTGATGATTCTCGTCTGTCTGGGGCTGATCTACCTGGCCATCCGCAAAGGCTTCGAACCGCTGCTGCTGATTCCGATCGGTTTCGGCGGCATCCTGGCGAACATTCCGGTGGCCAACATGGGGGAGGGTGCCGGCATCCTTCACCTGTTCTATGAAGTCGGCCTGCCGACCAGCGTGTTCCCGCTGCTGATCTTCATGGGTGTCGGAGCGATGACCGATTTCGGTCCGATGCTCGCCAACCCGAAGACGCTGTTGCTTGGGGCTGCGGCGCAGTTCGGCATCTTCGCTACGCTGCTCGGTGCGTTGGCACTTACCGCCGCCGGTATTCCGGGTATGGAGTTCACGTTGCGTGAGGCCGCCTCGATCGCGATCATCGGTGGCGCAGACGGCCCCACCTCGATTTTCGTGACCTCCAAATTAGCGCCTGAGTTACTCGGCCCTATTGCCGTCGCGGCTTACTCCTACATGGCGCTGGTACCGCTGATACAGCCGCCGATCATGCGCGCCATGACGACGAAGGAAGAGCGCGCCATTGTTATGACGCAGCTGCGACATGTGAGTCAGGTCGAGAAGATCGTCTTTCCGCTGGTCCTGTGTTTGCTGGTGGGCCTCTTGCTGCCTGATGCGGCGCCGTTGGTCGGCATGTTTGCATTCGGCAATCTGCTGCGTGAGTGCGGTGTCGTTGACCGTCTGGCTGACACGTCGCGCAATGCTCTGATCAACATCGTCACCATCGCGCTGGGTCTGACCGTGGGTTCCAAGCTGTCCTCGGAGGCGTTCTTGCAGCTGAAAACGCTCGGCATATTGGTGCTGGGAATGGTGGCCTTCTGCGGCGGCACTGCCGCGGGGATCTTCATGGCAAAAGTGATGAACCGTTTCAGTCAGAACAAGATCAATCCCCTGATTGGTTCGGCAGGCGTATCCGCGGTTCCGATGGCTGCGCGTGTATCCAACAAGGTGGGGTTGGAGGCTAATCCACAGAACTTCCTGCTGATGCACGCCATGGGGCCGAACGTGGCTGGGGTTATCGGCTCAGCCGTGGCTGCCGGCGTTTTGCTCAACTTTGTTGGCTAGCTGACCTCTAGGTAGGTTGTTCATCCGCGGTGGCTGTGGAGGCTTGGTAGCGCGGCCTCCGTAAGCCTTCTAGGTGGCGGATGAACAACCGTAAATCCGACCGCCGCTCCTTGAGTCGATTCTTTGCGGTGCCCAGGGGATCGAACAAGTCGCGGGGGCAAAGACCGGCAGTCAGCAGAGCTTTGCCGGGTGACCTTTCGCTGACTTCTTCGCCGCTTGGGTTTTCCGTCTCCGGGCGGGCCCTTTCTCTCGCGCACCAATGACTTGGCCGAACACTTCATCCTGGCGCTGCCTGCGCAGAAGGGCTTGCCTAGCTGCGCTCGGTAGTTCGGATCATCATGCTATTACCAGCCTGGCTGTGTCCCACGATTGCCGTCGGCCATAAGTCAGCCTCCGGCGCAGTGATCTTTTACCGAGGATCAAGCTTGAAAAATGGTGGTGCGGGGCTGGCTGCTTCATGCATCAGTAGGGGCGCGATGCATCGCAGTTGCTGGAGTAGGGATGAGTTCAGGGAGTGGGAGGCGTGGAAGGGCAGTGTGCGTCGTGCCTGTCGACGTCATGGTGCGTCAGTTAATACCTAGCATCAGGCAGGGCCTGAAGGCCCTGCCTGATGCCCGTCAGGCTTCTTCCTTGGCCAGCTCGGTGTCCTGAGCGATCAACGCGATAAGGGCGTTTTGCTGGCGGTGAGCAAGCTGCCTGAATCGCTGTAGGAGTTCCCGTTCATGCAACGATAGCTCTGGACTGTCCAGGCGCATGCTGAGGTCTTCATCGAGCGCACCTTCCTGTAGCAGGCTTTGCTCTAGCCTCGCGATTATCTCGGAATTCATGCTGCGATGATGATTGCGCGCCACCTCAGCGATGCGTTCGCGCATACCGTCGGGAAGTCGTACGACGAATTTGTCAGCCGTGCGGCTGGAATAAACTGCCTGTTTCATAGGGCGCATAATTAACCGGTTAGTCAGGTGGGCGTGCTGGCGTATTGCCGGGGTAGTCACCGGTCTGACAACCACCAGTACCTTGCTGTTCCGTCTGCCGGTAAAAATTATGGAGACGGCTTCATGGCGCCAATTGTACGACGAACCAGGGATTAGTAAAGACCTTGTGCTGTCAAAGTGCCTTTACTGTGATGCAGTGCCTCATCGGTGCTGCGGTTAGCGTAATACCGGGTCGAATTTGACTCTGCGGCCGATGATCGCGGTGATGAGAAAGAGCACGCCGAAGACGCCTAGGCCGGCTTTCAGCGTCGTGCTCGAGATAGCCGTGCTTTCTGGAAACAGGTATGCGCCGCAGGCACAGGCAATCGTTAGCACCAGGCAAGTCAGTGCGGATTTAGACATGAAGGACCCCTTCTCTGTTTTTTGCGGAACCTAGCTGGCTTTTACCAATCACTAGAAGACCCAGCGTTGCGGTTGCGCAGGGATGGCTGTTTCCGTGGCGCTGAGCGTCGTTGCCTGTGCGCTGGGGATGGTGCCGGAGTACTGCAGAGACAGCCGAGATGTCGGCTCGTAGGTCACCTGTGGAAGCTCGGCTGGCGGGAGTTGCAAGGCGGTCAGAGCTGCGAATGCGAATCCTGCACCAAGAAGAAAGGCCGGCTTGATCATGAGCGTTATCCTTCGCGTCACGTTGAGTGTGCCTTACTCTTTGCAGCTGTCATGCCAAAGTTTAACGATAAAAAAGTCTTTAAAAATCAATCATTTAAGTGTGTTGTTATGCTGGTCTGGATTGCGCTTTGCACGGGGCGCAGTTGAGGTCCATGCAAAATGCAATGCACGGTTCTCTGGAGCTGGTGCCGATGGCTTGTCGAGTATGGGCACGCACTGCGTGGGGCATGACAAAAGGCCCTGGTGTCGCTAAGATGCCGCCCGCGTGATCCGGTCCCAGTAGCTCAATTGGATAGAGCATCCCCCTCCTAAGGGGAAGGTTGTGAGTTCGAACCTCGCCTGGGACGCCATAGCGCCCTGTTCGCCGGTAGGGTGTGAGGGCAGCGAGCTCCTGCCATATGAAGGGCGGCGTTAGCCGAATGGCGTAGCGTTATCGCGGCGAGCGTCGCGCTGTAGTTGATAGACGAGACGTTCTATCTGGCGCTGTGTCTGCCCGCTGAGGCGATGAAAGCGAAAGCCGCACAACGATATGTCCCGCTTCTCATCGACTACGAGATGGCGAAGCTCGACATCGCTCTGGATCTGTCCGATCGGCAGCTTGGCTGCCAGTTCGTATACCTGGCCAGCCTGTAGGTTGCCCTGGTGGTTGCCCTTGATGCTGAGCTTGCACCCTGTGGCCGAAATATCGAGTAGTCGCCCTTCCAGCGCCGTGCGCACCGAAGCGCCGCCAAGCTGCGCGGCCACCGCGGTTTCGTTGAGCTGTGCGCGATATGCATTGCGCCGCTGGTGGTAGGTCAGTTCTGCCGGGGTTGGGATCCAGTAGCAGCGAGCACCGTCAATTTCGCCTAGATGAACCTCTCGGTCGCTCGTCCAAGAGATTCTGGCGCCTTCGTAGAAGCCTTCGATGTTGATCGGCTCGCCCTGAAGCAGTAGGCGCTCGCCGTCATTGGGGATCAGCTCATCCAGTGCGATCCATCCGGTTTCCCGGTTCATCTGCACCAGAAAGCTCTGATAGCGCTGATTGCGCTCATGGAACCGAAGGGTCAGCGCGATGTTGTTATCGAGAAGCGGACGCAGGTTGGCATAAATCTCCAGTGGTGCGGTCAGCAGCTTGGGAGGTTGTGGGCCGTCTTCGTCCAGAAATAGGCTAGACACGGTCCTGTGCTCTCCGGTGCGTTGTGCTCACCATCGTGTTGCGTCCTTACTTGTTGCTCTTGTTCATTCAGGCCTGGCTCAGTGGCCGCTGCTGCTTGTTTTTCGCTGCGCTTCCGCGATTGTCGTAGAGGCTGGGAGTGTCGTCCTTGCCTTGCAGGATCTTCAGCATTTCACCCAGCGTGCTCTGATTGGCTCGTATCAGGCGGCCGTTACGCTCGTTCGCAGAGCGACAGCGTTCGAGTTCGGTTTCGAGAAGCTTGGCCTGTTCGAGGAGTGCTTCGCCTTGCTCGATCCGACTCGCCGCGATTTCCAGGCCTGCCCTGTCGGGGCTCAGCCGCTGGTCGACAAGCCATTGGCTGCGTTGAGCACTGTGCTGGCCAAGCAAGGCGAGCAGGGGCTGCTTCTTGCTCAGTGTGGCTTCCAGTTCGACCAGATTGCGATCACCCAGCGCTGCAAACTCCTGATCAATAAGCTCAAGGAGTTGGCGGGCTATGCCGATATCGTCGGTCAGTTGCTCAAGCACTGCAGCGTCATGCATGTCGGAACTCGGGGCGGATTCGAATGAAAAATGGGCCCGGGCTTAGCGTTGCGTTTCGAACGCCAGGAGCTTGGCTGCCACGCGTGCACTGTCGACCTGGTAGGAGCCATCGGCAATCGCTTGCCTGAGTTTTGCCACACGCTCCTGATCGATCGCAGGCTGATCGTTCAATTTGTCGGCCGCTTGCTGCAGGCGCTGAGCTTCGGGGCTCAGTTGCACAGTATCACCGGCAATGTTGGTGCCAGCGGTTTTGCTTGCCTCGCCGGTCGTCTCCTGTTGCGGAGCGGCCGCGCGCTCGTTGCTTTGCACACTGTTACGCCCGGTGGGGGCATTCAGTGGGCTGTTGGGTCGATTGAAGTCGATGACCATGATGCAAACCTCGAAGGAATCAGGACGCTTGCCATGTGTTCGGCAACAATGGACAGAACTTTAGCGTTTTTTTCTTTGGGGTACACGGAAAAGCTACCTGCCGCAGCCTCATCTACATCGCAACTTCGACCTGGCCGGGTGCGACTACCCGAGCCTTTACCGTGCGGCCGGAACGGCGGTTCTTTACCGGAATCTGTTTGCCCGGAACACCGTCAGCCATGGCTTCACCGGGCATGCGCACGCTGATCGTGCCGGATCTCGCCGTGATGACGACATGGTCGCCGTTGCGCACGGCCTTCGCCAGCTCAATCTGGTTGGGTGCGATCACCTGGTCGGGCTGCACCGGCCGAGTTAGCTTGGTGCCCAGCACTTCATCGAACCGGGTCAGATAGCCCTGGCTAAGGTTCGAGACGTCTCGCTCCGCGATGCTGACGTCGCTTTCGCTCAGTACCGTATCCCGCAGCAGTGATTTGCTGGCCACGATGACATGCCGATACAGTCTTACCTGTGCCGGGACGAAAACCGACCATGGCCTGCTGCCCTGGCAGCTTACCCGTACGGTGACGCGGCCGATGGGGGCGCTCGTACTGGTCAGGCTTGCTGTCAGTGGCTGATCACACTGGTTTAGTCGCAGGCGCGGGTCGAGTCGGCTCACCTCGACCTCATGGCGCGCCTGGATATCAGTGCGGCTTAAATAGTCGACCACTGAACCCTCAAGAAACTGTTCAGTCACGTCGATAAGCTGTTTGGAATGTGACATGGTTGACGCATGGGCAAGCTGCCCTATCGCGCACAGCGCAACGAGCACCGCTGCGCTTTTTCGCAGTCTCTGGCTATCGCGCCGGAAAATGGTCATATGAACGTTCATATCCCAAACAAAGCAAGGGGCGTGCCGTCACTTTAAGGTCGCCAGCCCCGATAATCTGCACAGAGAGGAAGACTGGCATGGCCGGTGTATTGGATTCGGTTAACCAGCGTACCCAGTTGGTGGGTCAGAATCGCCTTGAGTTGCTGCTGTTTCGCCTGGAGGGTGAGCAGTTGTATGGGATCAACGTGTTCAAGGTCCGAGAGGTGCTGCAGTGTCCTCGGTTGACCGTCATGCCCAAGTGTGGACGGGTGGTGCGCGGCGTGGCGAGCATTCGCGGTAGTACCTTGCCGATACTCGATCTGTCTCTCGCTACCGGCAAATCCGCGCTGATGGACGTGCAAAGTTCCTTTGCGGTGATTACCGAGTACAACAACCGCACGCTCGGGTTTCTGGTGCGTTCGGTCGAGCGAATCGTCAACCTGAACTGGGAGGCCATCTTGCCTCCACCCAAGGGCGCGGGGCGAAATCACTACCTGACTGCCGTTACGCACATCGACAACAAACTGGTCGAAATCATCGACGTGGAAAAGGTACTGGCCGAGGTGGCGCCGACCTCTGAGGAGATTTCGCCTAATGTCGTGGATGAGGATACCCGGAATAAGGCGCTCTCCTGCCGCGTTCTGATCGTCGATGACTCGTCGGTGGCGCGTAAGCAGATCACGCGATGCTTGGAGAACCTTGGGGTCGAAGTCATCAAGTTGAACGACGGGCGCGAGGCCCTCAACTATCTGAAGCGGATGGCGGATGAGGGCAAGAACCCAGCTGAAGAATTCCTGATGATGATTTCCGATATTGAAATGCCGGAAATGGATGGCTATACCCTGACTACCGAGGTGCGGCACGATCCGCGCATGCACGGTATGCATATACTGCTGCATACTTCGCTTTCCGGTGTGTTCAACCATAACATGGTGAAGCGGGCGGGCGCGGATGATTTTCTCGCCAAGTTCCAGCCTGACGATCTTGCAGCCCGGGTGGCTGATCGGATCAGGCAGGCGGATGCAAACTGAGGCTGGGTCCTCTACATGATGGTGAGGCTTTATTGGTGTCAGTCGATCTGGATTTCGAGCAGTTCCGGGTATTCCTTGAAAAGACGTGCGGCATTCTGCTGGGCAGCAACAAGCAGTATTTGGTGTCCAGTCGCCTGAACAAGCTGATGGAGCAGCAGGGCATCAAGACGCTTGGTGACCTGGTCAGGAAGATTCAGGCGCAGCCGCGCAGCGGGCTGCGCGAGTTGGTGGTCGATGCGATGACGACCAACGAAACGCTATGGTTCCGCGATACCTATCCGTTCGAAGTGCTCAAGTCACGGGTTTTGCCCGAAATGTTGAAAGGCGCGTCCGGCCAGCGGCTGCGAATCTGGTCCGCCGCATGCTCCTCGGGGCAGGAGCCATATTCGCTGTCCATGGCCATCGACGAGTATGAGCGCGGCAACCCGAGCCAGCCAAAAACCGGGGTGCAGATCGTTGCGACCGAACTGTCCGGTGCCATGCTTGCTGCCTGTAAGGCTGCCGAATATGACAGCCTTGCAATTGCCCGTGGCCTATCGAGCGAGCGTCTGCAGCGATATTTCGATGTCAAGGCGCCGGGCCGTTGGGCGGTGAAGCCTGCGATCCGCTCGCGCGTCGAGTTTCGCGTCCAGAACCTGCTCGACAGCTACGCGGCTCTGGGTAAGTTCGACATCGTTTTTTGCCGTAACGTCTTGATCTACTTCTCCGCGGATGTGAAGAAGGACATCCTCAAGCGTATTCATGCCACGTTACGCCCTGGAGGCTATCTCTTCCTCGGTGCATCCGAGGCCCTCAATGGTCTTCCGGAGCTGTACCAGATGGTGCAGTGCAGTCCGGGCATCATCTACAAGGCCAAGTGATCGCTCCAGAGAGCGGCAGAAAACTGTCGCGTCTCTGCTCCAAACGCGGCAAAAAGGCGGTAAGCCCTTGCCGCTTTTGACGCCGAACGCTCGGCTTCCTCACTTATATCCTTGTAAATCAAGCTCTTGATGCGTCTGGCACGACACTTGCTGCTGTGTGCGCAAGCAGACTGTACCCGACAGAGGGCAGATCAATGAGCATCAGTTTCGACAAGGCATTGGGCATTCACGAGAAGGCGTTGGGCTTTCGCTCGCAGCGGGCCGAGGTGCTGGCCAACAATATCGCCAACGCCGATACCCCCAATTACAAAGCCCGTGATCTCGACTTCGGTAGCGTGCTTGCCGAACAGGCGGCGCGTAGTCAGGGCAGCTTCGGCGTTACCCGAACCAGCGAAAAGCACATCGCCGCCGAAGGTGTGGAGATCGCTGATGCCTCGTTGCGCTTTCGTACGCCGGCACATCCCTCGCTCGACCAGAACACCGTCGATCTGCAGATCGAGCAATCCAACTATGCGAAGAATGCCGTGGATTTCCAGGCGAGCTTCACCCTGCTCAATAGCAAGTTCAAAGGGCTGATGAATGCCCTGCGCGGCGAATAAAGGAGTGCCTCATGTCTCTTAGCAGCGTTTTCAACATTGCCGGTAGCGGCATGAGTGCACAGAGCACTCGCCTGAACACCATTTCCAGCAACATCGCCAACGCCGAGACCGTTTCGTCAAGCGTCGATCAGACTTACCGGGCACGCCATCCGGTATTCGCCACTGTCTTGCAGCAGGCCAACGGCCAGCCCGACCAGTCGCTGTTCGCCGGCCAGGACCAGGCCGGGGTTGGCGTTCAAGTGCTGGGCGTGGTGGAGGACCAGAGCGAGTTGCAGGCCCGTTACGAGCCCAATCATCCAGCCGCCGACGAAAGCGGGTATGTCTATTACCCGAACGTCAATGTGGTGGAGGAGATGGCTGACATGATTTCGGCCAGTCGCGCCTTCCAGGCCAATGCCGAACTGATGAACACGGCCAAGACTATGTTGCAGAAAGTGCTGACGCTGGGTCAGTGATAGTTACGAGAGCGCACTATGAGCACTACGAACGGCGTCGGTGGTACCGGCTCGATACTGGATCAGTACCAGTTTGGTGAAAACCGCGAAGCCAAAGGCAACGAGCTTGGCAAGAACGAGTTCCTTGAGTTGTTGGTCGCCCAGATGAACAACCAGAACCCTCTGGAGCCTCAGGAAAACGGCGAATTCATTGGTCAGCTAGCGCAGTTCAGCACCGTGGAAGGCGTCGAGAAGCTCAACTCGAGCATGCAGACAATCCTGTCTGGCTACCAGTCGTCTCAGGCGCTGCAGGCCTCGTCGCTGGTAGGCCGAAAAGTCATCGTGCCGAGCGACAAGGCTGTGGTCGATACCAGCGAGACCTTCAAGGCCAGCCTGGTGTTGCCGACCTCCAGCAGCAACGTTTTCGTGAACATCTATGACAGCACCGGTGCTTCGGTCGGGCGCGTGAACATGGGGCAGCAGGAAGCCGGCAACGTGTCCTTCATGTGGGACGGCAAGGACTCCAGCGGCAATGTCTTGCCGCCCGGTACCTATCGCTTCGAGGCGCAGGCTACCTATCAAGGCGAAACCAAAGGGCTTTACACCTTGCTGCCGGCGAACGTCGACAGCGTGACGCTTGGGCAGAACGGCGGGGAGCTGATGCTCAACCTTGCCGGTATCGGCAGCATCGGCCTCTCCCAGGTCCAGATCATCGGACAATAACCGCCGGCACCTCGGCAAAGGAGCGATTCCATGTCCTTCAATATCGGTCTTAGCGGCCTTCGTGCTGCGAGCAAGGATCTCAACGTCACAGGTAACAACATCGCCAACGCCGGTACCGTGGGCTTCAAGCAGTCGCGCGCGGAGTTCTCCGACGTCTACGCGGCTTCAGTGCTGGGCACCGGCAAGAACCCGCAGGGCAGCGGTGTGCTGATGTCCAACATCTCGCAGCAATTCAACCAGGGCAACATCAACTACACCCAGAATGCACTTGACCTGGCAATCAACGGCAACGGCTTTTTCCAGGTCAGCAACAACGGTGCGGTGAGCTACACCCGCGCCGGCTACTTCGGTACCGACCGCGAGGGTTTTCTGGTCGACAATTTTGGCTACAAGCTGCAGGGCTTCCCGGTCGACGGTAACGGCAATTTGCAGAACGGTGTAGTTGGTGATCTGCAGGTGCAGACGACCAACCAGGCGCCAAAGGCCACCAGTCAGATCGATACGGCGTTCAACCTGAATTCGACGCAGAAATCGCCTAGCAGTTGGCAAGCAAACTACGATAATTCCTACAGCATGGCTTTGAATGCATTTGGCGACGAGGCATTTGCCAATCCGCCTGCCGGGCTCACGCCGGACGAGGCACGCGCTGAGGCGTTAGCAGATGTTAATAATCAGAGCGAGGCGCGCAATGCTGCGCTGATAAGTGCGAGCGGTACTTTTAATCCGACCGACCCTACTACTTACAACAGCTCAACGTCGCTAAATATCTATGATTCCCAAGGCAACGCGCACGTTATGACGCAGTATTTCGTAAAAACTGCGCCTAATACTTGGACGATGAACGTGTTGGTTGATGGAGTACGTCCAAATTTTGAAGGTGATGGTGCTCAGTACACCAAAGTGCCGTTTGCCTACAATTTATCCTTCGATGCCAGTGGTAAGTTGAGCGCGATGACTGCGGCGGATGTGGTAGTTGGGGGAAATCCCGTCTCGACGCCCACTGCTCCCGGTGGCGCGCTCGGGGTTATTGCGTTTGCGCCCGGTGACTGGGTTCCCGTAAGCGTTGATGCATCCGGAGCGGCGACGCCGAATAGGGCCGAAAATCCTGAGGGATTCACATTCGATATGCGAAACGCAACCCAGTATGCCAGTGCTTTCGCCGTGAACAGCGTTGCCCAAGATGGCTACACTACCGGTGAGCTGGCCGGCCTGGAAATCGACGATACCGGTGTGATCTTTGCACGTTACACCAATGGTCAGTCCAAGGTGCAGGGGCAGATCATTCTGGCCAACTTCGCCAACGTCCAAGGCTTGACTCCGGTCGGCAAGACGCAGTGGGTGCAGTCGTTCGAATCCGGCGAGCCGGTGGTCGGCACGCCTGGCTCGGGTACGCTGGGTGCGCTACAGGCCGGTGCGCTGGAAGACTCGAACGTCGAGCTATCCGATCAGCTGGTCAACCTGATCGTGGCTCAGCGCAACTATCAGGCCAACGCCAAGACTATCGAAACCGAAAGCGCGGTGACGCAAACCATCATCAACCTGCGCTGATGACAGCGGCAACGAATAATTGCCGCTGACGGCAGTATTCCGCCGCTAATAACGAAAAAGGCCCGTGAGGGCCTTTTTCGTTTGTAAAACTTTCTTTGTGATCAGCAGGTTATGGTCAGTTTGTGGGGGTGGCATGCGCCTTGCATTTTTGTTCACAACAGAATCGCTAGTGTCAAACTCGCGTCTCGGAGAAGCCGATGGACAAGATGCTCTACGTGGCCATGACCGGTGCCAGCCAGAATGCGCGGGCCCAGCAGGCTCATGCCAACAATCTGGCGAATATTTCCACAACCGGGTTTCGCCGGGATTTTGAGCAGGCGCGCTCGATGCAGGTTTTTGGTGACAGCCATCCAGCGCGGGTTTATGCAATGTCGGAGCGCCCAGGCACCGATTTCACGTCGGGGACGCTCCAAGAGACCGGGCGCGATCTGGATCTCGCTGTCGAGGGCGAGGGCTGGATTGCCGTCCAGGCTCCGGATGGCAGCGAAGCATATGTCAGGACCGGTAGCCTGAATATTGACGTACTGGGCATGCTGCGGACGGCCGATGGTTTGCCTGTACTTGGCAATGGCGGGCCGATCGCAATTCCTCCAGAGGAAAAGGTCGACGTTGGCCAGGACGGCACCATCAGCATCCGCGCCCTGGGGGAGAACCCGAACATCGTGGTCACAGTGGACCGGATAAAGCTGGTCAATCCCGATCCGCAGCAGCTGGAAAAGGGCACCGATGGCCTGATTCGGCTGAAGGACGGCCAGCCCGTCGAGGCCGATGCCAACGTTCGGGTGGTATCTGGATTTCTGGAAACCAGCAACGTCAACGCGGTAGCCGAGATGACATCCATTCTGGCCTTGTCTCGCCAGTTCGAACTGCACGTAAAGATGATGCGCACCGCCGAAGATGATGCGGCTGCCATGGCGCGCGTACTGCAACTCAGCTAATAGCGTGGCGCCAGCGGCGCACGAGGAGAAAGCTCATGCTTCCAGCACTTTGGGTCAGCAAGACCGGTCTGTCCGCTCAGGACATGAACCTGACGACCATTTCCAACAACCTCGCCAACGTGTCCACCACCGGCTTCAAGAAGGACCGTGCCGAGTTTCAGGACCTGCTCTATCAGATTCGCCGCCAGCCCGGTGGTCAGTCCAGTCAGGACAGCGAGTTGCCGTCCGGCCTGCAGCTGGGTACCGGCGTGCGAGTGACCGGCACGCAGAAGATTTTTACCACCGGCAGCCTGCAGACCACCGAGCAACCGCTGGACATGGCCATCAATGGGCGTGGTTTTTTTCAGGTATTGCTACCTGATGGCACTGTTTCCTACACCCGTGACGGTAGCTTCCATCTGAGTTCAGACGGCCAGTTGGTGACCTCCAATGGCTATGCGCTGGAGCCTGCCATCGTTGTTCCGCCGGAGACCCAGACTTTCACCGTCGGTGAAGACGGTACCGTGTCGGTGACCACCGTGGGTAATCCGCAGCCGCAAATCATCGGCAACATCCAGACCGCCGATTTCATCAACCCGGCGGGTCTGCAGGCCATGGGCAGCAACCTGTTCCTGGAGACTGCTGCGAGCGGCGCACCGCAGGTCAGCACGCCGGGGCTCAACGGCCTGGGCACCGTGCTGCAAAACACTTTGGAGAATTCCAACGTCAGCGTAGTCGAGGAGCTGGTGAACATGATCACCACGCAACGTGCCTACGAGATGAATTCCAAGGTCATTTCCACCGCTGACCAGATGCTGTCGTTCGTCACGCAGCAGCTCTGATCGCGGGTTTGCCGTTGTTTGCGGGTAGGCACCAGCGCTTCCCGTTGTAGTTTCGATGGCCTGTCATGGCTTGAGGTGTTTATGAGCCGTTTGCTGATTGTTGTCTCGCTATCCTCCGCCCTGGCGCTGGCCGGATGTGTCGCTCCTGCGCCAAAACCGAACGATCCGTACTACGCGCCGGTGTTGCCGCGTACGCCGCTGCCGGCAGCACAGAACAATGGTGCGATCTACCAGGCGGGCTTCGAGACCAATCTCTACGACGACCGCAAGGCATTTCGCGTAGGGGACATCATCACGATCACCCTCAATGAGCGTACCCAGGCGAGCAAAAATGCCAGCTCGAAGATTTCCAAGGACAGTAATGTGGAAATGGGCCTTACATCGCTCCTGGGCAATGCGGTGAGCGTGAATAACCCTGCTGCGGGGCTCCTCCGTGACGGCGGTCCGCTTTCGTTGGATACGCAGTTTGGCGGTTCCAGCTCGACCAATGGCGCCGGCCAGGCTGGGCAGAGCAACAGCCTGTCCGGTTCGATCACTGTGACCGTCTCCGAAGTGCTGCCCAATGGCATTCTGGCCGTACGCGGCGAGAAGTGGCTGACCCTCAATACCGGCGACGAGCTGGTACGTATCGCCGGCCTTGTGCGTTCGGATGATATCTCTACCGATAACACTGTTTCCTCGACGCGCGTGGCTGATGCACGCATCACTTACTCGGGCACCGGTGCTTTTGCTGATGCGAGCCAGCCGGGATGGCTGAGCCGTTTCTTCGTTAGCCCGCTTTGGCCGTTCTGAGGGGCATGAAGATGATTAGAAAAGCCATCGTCTTTCTCGGATTGCTCGCCATCGGTGCGTCAGCTCATGCCGAACGGCTGAAGGATGTCGCGACCATTCACGGCGTGCGCAGCAACCAGCTGATCGGCTACGGCCTAGTCGTTGGCCTGAATGGCAGCGGTGACCAGACCACCCAGACGCCATTTACGGTGCAGACCTTCAACAACATGCTGGCGCAGTTCGGCATCAAGGTGCCGGCAGGCGGCAATATCCAGCTGAAGAACGTCGCCGCGGTATCGATTCATGCCGAGCTGCCGCCGTTCGCCAAGCCGGGCCAGACCATCGACATCACCGTCTCGTCTATCGGCAACGCCAAGAGCCTGCGCGGCGGCAGCCTGCTGATGGCGCCACTCAAGGGGATCGATGGCAATGTCTATGCCATCGCCCAGGGCAACCTGGTGGTGGGCGGCTTCGATGCCGGTGGTGCCGACGGCTCGCGGATCACCGTCAACTCGCCGTCGGCGGGCCGTATCCCGGGGGGCGCGACGGTCGAGCGACCCGTGCCGAGCGGCTTCAATCAGGGCAACACGCTGACGCTGAACCTCAACCGTCCGGATTTCACCACGGCCAAGAACATTGTCGACCAGATCAATGACCTGCTCGGCCCGGGCGTGGCTCAGGCGCTGGATGGCGGCTCGATCAGCGTGACTGCGCCGCTGGATCCGAGTCAGCGGGTGGATTACCTGTCGATTCTGGAGAATCTCGAGGTCGAGGTCGGCCAGGCGGTGGCCAAGGTCATCATCAACTCGCGTACAGGTACCATCGTCATCGGCCAGAACGTGCGGGTCCAGCCTGCCGCGGTTACCCACGGCAGCCTGACGGTCACCATTACCGAAGACCCGCAGGTTAGCCAGCCCGAGCCGTTCTCCGATGGGCAGACCGTGGTGGTACCCAACTCGAAGGTGAAAGCCGAAGAAGAAGCCAAACCGATGTTCAAGTTCGGTCCGGGCACCACGCTGGATGAGATCGTCCGGGCGGTGAATCAGGTGGGTGCTGCGCCCAGCGACCTGATGGCCATTCTGGAAGCCCTGAAGCAGGCTGGCGCGCTGCAAGCCGATCTGATCGTGATCTAAGGAAAGCGACATGGAAAACCGACTCGGCAGCGGGGCGCGCGCCCTCGACAGCGGCAGTTACAACGATCTCAATCGCCTCAGCCAGCTCAAGGTCGGCAAGGACCGCGATGGTGAGGAGAACGTGCGCAAGGTTGCGCAGGAATTCGAGTCGTTGTTCCTCAACGAGATGCTCAAGTCGATGCGCTCGGCTACCGAAGTGCTGGCCAAGGACAACCCGCTGAACAGCCAGGCGACCAAGCAATACCAGGACATGTACGACCAGCAACTGTCGGTCAGCCTCTCGAAAGAGGGCGGTGGCATAGGGCTGGCGGACGTGCTGGTGCGCCAGTTGAGCAAGCAGACCGAGACGGTGACGCGCAACAACCCGTTTGCCCAGGTGGCCCGGACCGAAGGCACGGCCTGGCCGAGCAAGCCGGCAGCGGCTGCCGCGGTCGAAACCGGCCGGGACGATTCGCGCCTGCTCAATCAGCGTCGGCTGGCGCTGCCGGGCAAGGCGAGTGATCGTCAGCTGGCCAACGTATCGGCGACCGCTCCGACGGCGGCTGCCGAAGGCGTGCAGCCGCTGGTCAATGTCGACTGGAAGCCCGCCACGGCGTTCGTTCCGCCGAAAGACCGGCCGTTGACGGTCAATGGCGTGGAGAAGAGCGCGCCCAGTTCACCGAGCAAGACGCGTTTCAATTCGTCCGAAGAGTTCATTACCACCATGCTGCCGATGGCCGAGAAGGCTGCCGAGCGCCTGGGTATCGAGCCGCGATTCCTGGTCGCGCAAGCCGCGCTGGAAACCGGCTGGGGCAAATCCATGATCCGCCAGGCCGATGGCAGCAACAGCCACAACCTGTTCGGTATCAAGGCAACCGGCTGGAAAGGTGCCTCCGCCACCGTAACGACCACCGAGTACGTCAACGGCAAGGCGACCCGCGAGAAGGCAGGCTTCCGTGCCTACGATTCGTTCGAGCAGAGCTTCGATGATTTCGTCAGCCTGCTGGAAAACAACGATCGTTATCGCACCGCCATTCAAGTGGCAAGCAATACCGGCGATTCGGAGCGCTTCGTCAAGGAGCTGCAAAAGGCCGGCTACGCCACCGACCCCCAGTACGCACGCAAGATCAGTCAGATCGCGCGCAAGATGCAGACCTATCAAACCGTCGCCGATGCGAATTCGGTGCCCGCCATGCGGACCAGAGGCTAAATCATGGCTGACCTATTGAGTATTGGCCTGTCCGGCCTGGCCGCCAGCAAGACCCAGCTATCCATCACCGGCCACAACATCACCAACGTCAACACGCCTGGCTACAGCCGTCAGGATGCGTCCCAGGCGACCCGTTCGCCGCAGTTCAGCGGTGCCGGTTACATCGGTTCGGGCACATCGCTGGTCGACGTGCGGCGCTCCTACAGCGAGTTCCTGACCAGCCAACTGCGCAGCAGCACATCGCTGAACCGCGACGTCGAGGCATACAAGAGCCAGATCGACCAGCTCGACTCGCTGCTCGCTGGCACCACCACCGGCATCACGCCCTCGCTGCAGAAGTTCTTCTCCGCCTTGCAGACGGCGGCTGAAGACCCGGCAAACATTCCGGCGCGCCAGTTGGTGCTGGCCGAGGCCGAAGGTTTGGCGCGGCGCTTCAATACGGTCTACGACCGGCTCTCCGAGCAGAACAATTTCACCAACAAGCAGATGGCCGCCGTTACCGATCAGGTCAATCGCTTGGCCGGCAGCATCGGTAGTCTCAACGAGGCCATCGCCGTCGCCGCGGCCAACGGCAAGCAGCCGAACGACCTGCTCGACGCGCGCGATGAAGCGGTCCGCCAGTTGTCCGGCTATATAGGCGTGACGGTGGTGCCGCAGGACGACAGCAGCTTCAACATCTTCATCGGCAGTGGTCAGCCACTGGTGGTTGGCAGCGCGGTAGCCAAGCTGGAGGTAGTCCCAGGGCAGGGCGACCCCAACCGTCATGAGGTCCAGTTCGTGAGCGGCGGATCCCGACAGGGCATCACCTCACAGATCACCGGTGGCGAGCTGGGCGGGCTGATCCGCTATCGCGAGGAAGTGCTGGATTCGACCATGAACTCGCTGGGCCGTCTGGCGCTGGCGGTTAGCGATCAGGTCAACACGCAGCTCGGGCAGGGGCTCGATCTGAAGGGGCAGGTCGGTACGGCACTGTTCGGCAACTACAACACCGAAGCGCTAGGCAAGCTGCGGGTTAACGCCTTTGCCGGTAACAGCAACGCACAGCCGGTAATGAACATCACCGATACCAGCTTGCTGACCACCAGCGACTATCTGATGGAATACGACGGTAGCAGCTACAAGGTAAGGCGCCTGAGCGACAACCAGCTGATGACCGTTACGGACAGCGTACCGCCTGGCACGTTGTCGATCACTGACAAGGACAACAAGAGCCAGGGCTTCCAGATTGTGCTCGGCAGTCCGGCGCCGGCGGCTGGCGACAAGTTCAGTCTCCAGCCAACCCGCCGGGGTGCGTCCGACATCCGGGCAACGCTGGATCAGGCCGATCAACTGGCGTTCGCGGCGCCGGTACGGGCTGGAGCCGGACCGCAGAACGCAGGCACCGGGGTAATTAGCCAGCCAAACATGATTGCCGGCCCTTCGCCCATCAGCATGACTGCGCTGCGGGATCTGTTCGGGAATGAAGGCGCGAGCATTAACTTCACAGCACCAAATACGCTAGAGATAACTGGCGGCACGGCACGCTTTCGCAACGTCGATAACAGCGTCCAACCACCTTTAATCACGTTTTCGCCGACCACCACCATCAATTTGGGGCAGAGCAATTCGCTGGTTCTGGAGGCGGACGGATATCAATTTGAGCTTACGATGAGTGGAAAGCCCCAGGGCACGGACACATTCTCCATTGGCTTCAATTCTGGTGGCGTCTCCGATAACCGCAATGCGCTGAAGCTGGTCGATCTGCAAACGAAGCAGACAGTAGGCGTGGATGCTGCTGTGAATAGCTCCGGCTTCAGCTTTACCGATGGCTACGGCGAACTGGTCGAGCGCGTCGGTACGCTGACGGCCCAGGCGCGAATGGACAGTGAAGCGACGGGCTCGATCCTCAAGCAGGCCACTGACAACCGTGACTCGCTGTCGGCGGTGAACCTGGATGAAGAGGCGGCAAATCTGATCAAGTTCGAGCAGTACTACAACGCCTCGGCCCAGATCATTCAAGTTGCTCGCTCCTTGTTCGATACATTGATCAGCTCCTTTAGGTAATAGGTCCGCCCCCATGCGCATTTCCACCCTGCAAGCGTTCAATAACGGCGTCGCCGGTCTGCAGCGCAACTACGCCAACGCGACCCGTACCCAGGAACAGATCAGTACCGGCAACCGCATCCTGACACCAGCAGATGACCCGGTAGCGTCGGTGCGCTTGCTGCAGCTGGACCAGCAGCAGAATGTGCTGGGTCAGTACAACGCCAACCTGACTGCCGCGAAGAACAGCCTCACCCAGGAGGAGGTCACACTCAATTCGGTAAACACCGTCCTGCAGCGCGTGCGAGAACTGGCTGTGCAGGCAGGCAATGGTGGTCTGAGCGCTGAAGACCGCAAATCTATTGCAGCCGAGTTGACTGAGCGTGAAGACGAGTTGCTGTCCCTGATGAACACCCGCAATGCGCGCGGCGAGTACCTGTTCTCCGGTTTTCAGGGCAAGACGCAGCCGTTCGTGCGCGACGGAAAAGGCAGCTACAGCTACCAGGGCGACGAGGGCCAGCGGAAGCTGCAGATTGCCAGCTCCCTGAATATTGCGATCAGCGACAACGGCAAATCGATTTTCGAAAATGTGACCAATGCGGGACGCCTCGAGGTAGATGATCCGAATAGTCTCGGTTTTCCTGTTTCGTCACCTTTGGTTAGTGATGAGGTTGCGTTCTCCAACTATCGGGGAATCCGAATAGCCTTCGATCCGGTTGTGGAAGGCAAGTACGAAGTATTCGGCATGCCTAAGGACGGTGGGGCGGAGGTTTCGCTCGGCACAAGCAATCTGGATAACGACAATGATAGCGATGACAAACTTGTGTACGGCGGCGTAACGCTGTTTGTCGGGGGGCAGCCGCCGACTGGCTCCGAGATTCTGGTTCAAGGCAAAGTGCCGGTCGCGGAAAAGCAAGGCATTCTCGATACCATCGCCAATCTTCGCTCTGCTCTGGAAGAGCCTACTACAGGCAGTGGTGGGGTCCGTGACTCAGTCGCCGTAGCCCTGACCAATCTCGACCACGGCATGATCAGCGTCGATGCGGCTCGCGGCAACATCGGTGCTCGCCTGAACGTCATCGAGACGACTCAGACCGACAACGAGGACGTCACCCTGGTGAACAAGTCCGTTCAGGCCGAGCTGCGTGAGTTGGACTACGCCGAGGCGCTTTCGCGTTTGTCTTTCCAGACAGTGATCCTCGAGGCTGCGCAGCAGAGCTACGTAAAAATCAGCGGCCTGAATTTGTTCAACGCCATGCGCTGAATAGTTTTGACGAGGTTCGCATAAACGCGGCTTGGTTTTGACATCGTCTGTGGGGTGGCTAGATTGATTGGCGCGGAGCAGGAAGTCCCGCATAGCCACTTCAATTTCATAGGGATATGAACATGCGCAAAGCTTTTCTTGCTGCGGCTGCCTTCGCCGCCCTCTCCAGCGCCACTTTTTGCAGTTATGCCGCAACCCAATCGTCCCCCGTTGAGCAGGAGCAGGCCGTCGCCGTTCAGGCGTCCGTGAATCTGAACAGCGCCGATGCGGAGACGCTGGACCGTGAACTCAAAGGTATCGGCGCCACCAAGGCGCGGGCCATCGTCGCCTATCGCGATGAACATGGACCGTTCAGTTCGGTCGACGAGCTGCTTGAAGTGAACGGCATCGGCTCTGCAACTCTGGAAAAGATCCGCAGCCAGCTCAGCCTTCAATAAGCGAGACATCGGAGGGCCGGCTATCCAGGTTGGCCTTCCGTTTCCCTGCCGTGCGGCCGACACTCTTAAGGCCGAACGCTCTACTCAGCCGTCAGTCAAAGTGTGTATGCAGCCATTGACAACTGGTGGTTATGCACATTCGTAATAGGCTGCTCAAGGTTCGCTGTGTCTTATTCCCAGATGCCCTTCGCTTCGTCCTAAGTCATTGATTTTCAATACTTTGGTTCGTTGGGTAAAAAAACACCGATCTGTCTGATGCCCCCGTAGATAGGGCTTTTGCGGCAGTCATCCATAAACTGTTCACAAGGTTATCCACAGGTTCGGTGGATAACGTCCTGAACGTCAGGGATGACGCAGGTTGGAGGCGAAGCATATGAAAGCTCCCTGGAATCTGATGCGTTACTTCCCGCTCGCGCAACGCTTGATCAGGGCGGGCAAAATACCTGCGCTTTTACTCGCCGTGGCTCGTAAATCATCGCGGCGGGGCCTGGTGAAGGGGCTTCGGGAAGACCTGAAGCTGTTTCAGGCGCTCTGCGTGGCGTGGTGGCGCGGCGAATACCGAGCCGTCAGTTCGCAGGCGCTGGTAGCTGTGGTGGCAGGGCTGCTCTATTTCATTACACCTATTGATGCCATTCCCGACTGGCTGCCGGGCCTCGGCTTCATCGACGACCTGGCGGTACTGGGCTGGATCATGCGCAAGTGGTCAACCGAGCTGGATGCGTTCCGTAGCTGGAAACAGGCGCAGACGCCCGCGCATCAGGCAGAGATGGACCGCCTGCCGAACCTGAATGAGTCCCGAACAGATCATGCGGTGCGCTAAGGTCGCTGTCTGCAAGCGGCCCGCTGGTCGGTAGCGACCATGCAATTGCGGCATTGATCCCGATTCACCGCCTAGCGCATCGGCAGGGTAGCTTCAACCAGCCCCGCAGGCTGTTAAGATTCTGCCTCTGATTGCACAAGCCTGGGGAAAACGGATGAATGTTCAGGTCATCATGCGCGACGGCTCGCCGGAGTATGCCGTACTGCCTTGGGACGAATATCAGGCGCTTCTGAAGGCAGTCGGTGCACGCGCGCCTGCTGATTCCGGTCAAACCTCCGGTCTCGAACAGGCGCCCTCTCTCAGCCGGCTGACCGCACTGCGAGAGGCCAAGGGCATGAGCGTAGAGCTTCTGGCCCGAGCGGTCGGTATCAGCCCGGCCTATCTGGATCTGATTGAAGCTGGCGAGCGCGAGCCGGGTGGAGCGATTCGGCGAGCGTTGGCCAGGGCGTTGGAAATCGCTGGCTGGGAGGATGACGCTTGAGCCAGAGTGCCACCGTATCCATCAGCCGGCAGCACTGGCAGGCATTGCTCGACGAGCTGGATGATGCACGTCAGCAGCGCCATCTGGTGACCTATCGCGCCCTGGTCGAGCGGCTCCAGTTGCCGACCCCAGCGATGCAGACACTAACCGCCGCGCTAGAGTATCTGGCTGCGCTCGATGCGCGCTCGGAGCGTCCGTTGCGCAGCGCACTAGTCATCAGCCAGGGGGCGAGCCGCCTTCCGCGAACCGGCTTTTTCGAATGTGCCGCACGGCTAGGACGCTTTAACGGACCCGCCGATGGCTCTGCCGCTGCCTCCTGGCATGCAGGCGAAGTGGCCCGGGTGTTTGAATTCGACTATCCGGAGGTACCTTGATGCTGTTGTGGAAGCTACGCGCAAGGCTTGGCTACTTCACGGCTCGCAAACTGATGGTCTCGCGCGAAGCCGTACAGCAGCCCAAGCTCTGGCGCTGGATGGAAGGGCAGTTCGCCCGTATGGCGTCGCTGGGTGACGTGGGAGCGCAGAGTTTCTATGGGCACATCCTCTATTTTCGTGGACGAGGCTTCGGTGCCAAGCAGGAAGGGGTACGCTTGTTACGCCTGGCCGCCAAGGCCGGTGACGTAAAGGCCGCCTACCAGATGGGGGTCATCAGCCTGAGCGAAGACGCGTCTCATGGCCCTGATGGCAGCGAGGCTGCGCGCTGGTGGAAGCAGGCGGCCGAGGCAGGGCATCCGCTGGCTGCGGTAAGACTCGAACAGCTCTACCGGGCCGGGGGGCATGGCTTAACCGCCGACCCGATGGAAGCTGATCGCTATAAGACCAAGGCCGCACAGCTGGGGCTATGACTGCCCGCCAATACTGCCGTGTCGATGAGGTGATAGCTCGGCCCACTGATCTTCTTCGCGTGGCGCTTGGCCTCCGATGCCAGCGCTGCAAGCCTGCCGGCATCCAGATGGTCGGTACATTCGGGCCTTACCTTGACGACGCCGATCGACAGGGTTGGCAGGGCATAGCGCTGCTCCTGGCCATCGCGACTGGTGGCAGTAAAGAAGCCCTCTGCGACATGCTCACGTTTGTAGTAAGCCCCGCTGCGGCACTGGAAGTCCCGCTGTAGCTGCTCGATGCGGTGCTCCCAGTCGTCGCCGCCGAGCACCAGCATGAAATCGTCACCACCAATGTGGCCAACAAAGTCCAGCCGGCGGTCGATCCGCTCATTCAGGCATTGAGCCAGGCAAAGAAGTACCTCGTCGCCCTTCGCGTACCCGTAAAGGTCGTTGAACGGCTTGAAGTTGTCGATATCCACATAGCAGACCAGCGCTGGCCGACGTTGCAGCAGCAGGCGTGTCAGCGACTGCTGGATCGGAACGTTGCCGGGCAGCAGCGTCAGTGGATTGGCATGCCTTGCCTGTCGGATCTTCAGTTCGGTTATCAGCCTCAGCACGTCAATCACTCGGCCCAGGCCGTGGTAACGCCCGGCCTGGGTGATGACGAAGTCTTCCTCGATGCGCTGGCGGGCTCGGCTGGTGAGCAGCCGGCTGACTTGCTGCAAAGACTGCCCAAGTTCCACGGCAAGGAAATCGGTACTCATCAGGCGGCTGACCGGCTTGCGGGCAAGCAGCTCGGTCGCGAATGGTTTGAGCAGAGCATCCGAGATGAGATTGCGATGCACGATACCTACCGGCCGGGCTTCATCATCCAGCACGGCGATGGAATTCAGACTGGGCTGGAGGCGAAAGGCTTCGAGCAATTCGGCCACCGGCCGCTCCGCTGACATGGCAGGCTGACGCATAAGCAGGGCGGACAGGTCGCAGGTCTCGTCGCTGAAGCCCGTGTGTTGCGCGTCCGCCGAGGGCAGGACTTCTTCGATGTCCTGGGCCGGCAGCTCCTGCGGTCGGCCGAGCAGATAGCCCTGCACCAGGTCGATACCCATGTTGGCCAGCACGGCCAGCTCCTCACGAAGCTCGATGCCCTCGGCGATGACCTGAGCGCGCGCGGCGCGGGCGATCTTGAGTATCGATTCGACGAACTCGCGTTTTACCGGGTCGAGGTGGATGCCGTCGATGAAATAACGATCGATCTTCACGTAGTCGGGGCGCAGCTGAGACCACAGCCGCAAGCTGGAGTAGCCTGCGCCAAGGTCGTCCAGGGCAATGCTGAAGCCCATCGAGCGATAGTGATGAAGCGCCTTGTCCAGCAATTCGAGATCATCGGCGGGGGCCTGTTCGGTCAGCTCGATGACCACCTTGTCCGCCGGGATGCCGTAAGTCTGTAACAGTTCGAGCGTACGTCCAGGCTTGTGACTGGCTTCGAGCAAAGTTTCTGGTGAAGCGTTGAGGAAGAGTTTGCCGCGCAGCGCTCCCTGGCTGTAGCGTCGGCAGGCCGTTTCCCGGCAGGTCATTTCCAGCTCATTCAGCCGCCCGGCATGGCGCGCGGTGGTGAGCAGGTTGATAGGCGAGTGCAGCGGACCGTTGGAAGGGCCGCGGCTGAGCGCCTCATAACCAAGAATGCGCCGCTCCGAGAGCGAAACGATCGGCTGAAAAAGGGTGGTGATGTCCCCGTGAGCAAGGATATGTCCCAGCGTGCTCAACTGCTCGGTGACTGTCATGGCGTTCTCTGGATAGAAAAAAGAAGGGCCACGATGGTGGCCCTTTCATTTCACGCTTGCGTCATGTCAGTTTGATGACATCGACGCTGTAGGTCAGTGCTTGGCCATGGCCGAACTCAGGCCGAGATAGTCGAGCAGGATGCGCCCGCTTTCGGAAAGGTAGGCGTCGTCCTCGGGCTTGGGTTTGTCCATGTCGTCATGTGGCGCTGTGTTTTCGTCTTCGCTTTCAAGCTTGGCCAGTGGCTCTTCGCCCTTGGCCAGACGCAGCGCATTTTCCAAGGCCAGCTGACGCTTTTCGATATCCGCCTGCTGCGCGCGACGCTTTTCCTCGTTGAGGCTGACAGTGGTTTCGTGCATTAGCTCTTGCGCTAATGCAAGGCGGTCGCGGGTAAAGACGAAGTCCGGATTCTCTCCGGTACGTGCTTCATGGCGCGCCTTGAGCTCGGCGAGGAACGGCTTGAACGGATTCATTTCCGGGTTGATCGCCGCACGAATGCTGTCCCATGGCAGCGCTTCCGGCAGTGCACTTTCTCCGATTTCCTTGGTGTCGACATCGGCTGGATAGGCGATGTCCGGGATCACCCCCTGGTGCTGGGTGCTCTGCCCGGATACGCGGTAGAACTTGGCCAGGGTGAGTTTCAGTTCGCCATGGTTCAGCGGCTGAATGGTTTGCACGGTGCCCTTGCCGAACGTCTGACCGCCGAGAATCAGGGCGCGGTGATAGTCCTGCATGGCGCCGGCGAAGATCTCGGATGCAGATGCCGACAGGCGATTCACCAGCACGGCCAACGGCCCTTTGTAGAATGCGCCGGTCTGCTCGTCGGCCAGCACGTCGACACGCCCGTCGCTGTTGCGCACCAACACCGTCGGACCCTGGTCGATGAACAGGCCGGTGAGCTCGGTGGCTTCCTGCAGCGAGCCGCCGCCGTTGTTGCGCAAGTCGATCACCACGCCGTCGACCTTTTCCGCTTCCAGCTCGGACAGCAACTTCTTCACATCGCGCGTCGTGCTCTTGTAATTCTGATCGCCGGCACGCAGCGCCTTGAAGTCGAGGTAGAACGCGGGAATCTCGATCACGCCGAGCTTGAAGTTCTGGCCCTGATGCGCGAGGTTCAGCACCGACTTCTTCGCAGCCTGTTCTTCGAGCTTCACCGCCTCACGAGTAATGGCGACGACCTTGCTGTTCTGATCGTTCGGAGCGTTGCTCGCCGGAATCACCTCCAGGCGGACGACCGAGCCCTTCGGACCACGGATCAGCTTGACCACCTCATCCAGCCGCCAGCCGATGACATCGATCATCTCGTCTTCGCCCTGAGCGACGCCGATGATCTTGTCGGCTGGGGCAAGCTGCTTGCTCTTTTCCGCCGGGCCGGCCGGCACCAGGCGTACGATCTTGACGTGTTCATTGTCGCTTTGCAGCACCGCGCCGATGCCTTCCAGCGACAGGCTCATATTGATGTCGAAATTCTCGGCGTTGTCTGGCGACAGGTACTGCGTGTGCGGATCATAGGACTGGGCGAAGGCGTTGATGTAGGTCTGGAACACGTCTTCGCCGCGCGTCTGGTTGAGACGCGCTAGCTGATTCTTGTAGCGCTTGGTCAGCAGCTCCTCGATAGCCTTGGGCTCTTTGCCGGCGATCTTCAAGCGCAGCACTTCATCCTTGACCCGCTTGCGCCAGAGGTCGTCGAGCGCGGCCGCATCCTTGGCCCAGGCGGCCTTCTCCCGATCGACTAGCAGCTCCTCGTCGATGGTGAAGTCGAAGTGGTCGACGCCCTTGTCGAGCAGGCTAAGCGCGTAGTTCAGACGATTCTGCAGGCGCTCGAGATGGCGCTTGTAGATCGCGAATCCAGGCTCGAGATTGCCGCCTTTGAGAAAGTCATCGAACTGGTTGCGCCACTTGCCGAATTCCTCGAGGTCGGATGCCAGGAAGTAGCTACGCGATGGATCGAGCATCTGGATGTAGCTGTCAAAAATCTTCGCCGAGCGTGCATCGTTCAGCGGTGGCTTGTTGTAGTGGTGGCGCTTGAGCAACTCGACGACGTTCAGGCTGGCGATCACCTGGTCGCGGTCGGGTTGCAAGTACTCCCAGCTCTCTGGCGTACTGACCGCTTTGGCCATTGCCAGGGATGCTTGAAGGCCGAAGAGAACGGCGAGAACGGTGCAGGTCAACGTACGTTTCATGGCGTGGGGGCGACGTGAGGCAAGGGAATAACGCATATTAGGCCATCTACAGTAAGCGCCGGTTCGGTTTTCCGTCCGGCGGTGGAAAGCACGAGCCCGATGGTACAGGTGGTCAAAAGAAGGCCAGCGAGTGATCGGTCGGGTGGGCATAGATAAGAACCACTATGGAGGCAGCATGAAGGCATTGCAAGGTATCGAGGGTCATCTAGAGTGGGCCGAGCGACCAGCCCCGACCTGCAGCGAGGGCGAGGTGCGCATTCGCGTCGCCGCCGCTGGGCTGAACCGGGCCGACCTGCTGCAACGTGCCGGACATTACCCACCGCCCGCAGGTGTGACCGACATACTCGGGTTGGAGTGTGCCGGCGTGATCGCCGAGGTTAACGGACGCAGTCGCTGGAAGGTGGGTGATCGCGTCTGCACCCTGCTGGCCGGCGGTGGCATGGCCGAAGAGGTGGTCGTTGATGCCCGCCACGTGCTGCCGGTGCCGGAAGGCATGTCGCTGCACGAAGCGGCCGCGGTTCCGGAGGTGTACGCCACCGCCTGGCTCAATCTTTACCGCCTCGGCGCGTTGCTGGCTGGGGACAAGGTATTGCTGCATGCTGGCGCCAGTGGTGTCGGCTCGGCGGCTATCCAGTTGTGCAAGGCATTCGGCAATCCCTGCTGGGTCAGCGTGGGCTCGGCCGAGCGTCTGGCCTACTGCGAGTCGCTGGGCGCGCAGGGCGGCGTGCTGCGTGGTGATTCGCTGGAAGCGCTGCGTGACTTCGGGCCGTTCGACATGATCCTCGATCCGGTCGGCGCCAAATACGCCGCGCTGAACATGCAGCTGCTGGCGATGGATGGACGCTGGGTGATGATCGGCCTGATGGGAGGGCGCAAGGCCGAGATGGACCTGGCCGGACTACTGGCCAAGCGCATCCAGCTGATCGGCTCCACCCTGCGCAGCCGCGACGCCGACTACAAGGCCGGCTTGCTGGCGGAGATGGAAGAGAAGGTCTGGCCGCTGTTCACTCAGGGCAAACTGTCGCCGCGCCTGGAGCGAACCTTCGCCATTGGCGATGTCGAGGCCGCGTTCGACGCGCTGGCCAGCAATACCGTGTCCGGCAAGCTGGCCCTGGTGATCGACAGCGCGCTTTCCTGACCGGGCGCGCCGGCAGGCTCGCGGTGATCGCGGGCTTGGCCGGGAAGGCTCAAGGCAGCTGGCTGCTCGCAAAGAAAGCGGTCAGCACCTTGACCAGGTGCGCCAGGTCCTGGCTTCCCGCAAGCTCGCGAATCGAATGCATGGCGAAGGTTGGCAGGCCGATGTCTACAGTGCGCACACCCAGCTGACTCGCGGTAATCGGGCCGATTGTCGAGCCGCAGCCCATGTCGCTGCGAGTGACGAAGCTCTGCACCGGCACCTCGTTTTCCAGGCAGAGATGACGGAAGAACCCGGCGGTTTCGCTGCTGGTGGCGTAGCGCTGGTTGTTGTTCACCTTGATCACCGGGCCGGCGTTGAGTTTCGGCCCGTGATTGCCGTCGTGCTTGTCGGCATAGTTCGGGTGGACCGCGTGGGCATTGTCCGCGGAGATCAGCAGCGAATGGCTGACCGCACGCTGGAAGTCGTCCTCGTCCGGTAGAAGGCGACGCAGTACCTGCTCCAGGAACGGGCCGTCCGCGCCGCACATGGAAGTGGAGCCGACTTCTTCGTGGTCGGTGCAGACCAGCACGCAGGTATGTTCGCGCTCGGCCGCGAGAAGGGCCTGCAAACCGGCGAAGCACGACAGCAGGTTGTCCAGCCGTGCCCCCGCGATGAAATCTCCATGCAGGCCGATGACCGCGGCGCTCTGGGTGTCGTAGAAACTCAGTTCGAAATCCAGCACAACATCGGCGACCAGCCCATGCTCACGGCCGAGCTGATCGGCGAGCAGTGCGCGGAAGTCCGGGCTTTCCTGGCTGGCGATCTGCGCAAGGATCGGCGGTAGTTCGTTCTGCGCATTGATCGCCCAACCCTGATTGGCTTCCCGGTTGAGGTGAATCGCCAGGTTCGGGATCGTCGCGATCGGCAGCTTGAAATCGATCAGCTGGCTCTCGATGCGCCCATCCCGGCTGTAGGTCACCCGTCCGGCCAGGGACAGATCGCGGTCGAACCAGGGGGCGAGCAGGGCGCCGCCGTAGACTTCGACTCCGACTTGCCAGAAACCCTGGCGCTGCAGCTCCGGCTGTGGTTTCACGCGCAGGCAGGGACTGTCAGTGTGGGCTCCGACCAGACGCAGGCCGTGCTCGACCAGCGATTTGCTGCCCAGCTGAAACGCCACGATGGCCGAATCGTTGCGCGTGACGTAGTAGCGTCCACCGGGTTCGGTGTGCCAGACCTCGCGCTCATCCAGCGCACGGTAGCCGGCCGCCTGCAGCGCCTGGGCGAGATTCTGGGTGGCATGGAACGGGGTGGGCGATGCCTGGAGGTACTCGATCAGGCCTTGGTTGAGAGCTTTGCGCATTTCGGACTCCAGACTGCAAGGTCACGAAGTCTATCGCATTCACCTGCCGGTAATAAGCGCAGTGTCTGGCTCGCAGGTGTAGTGGATCGCTTCTAGAACGGCGCCGGGCACTCGAAGCGCAGGCGCTCGCCTGTCTGCGGATGAGTCAGGGTAAGCATACTGGCGTGCAGGCACAGCCGCACATGCGCATGCAGCGCCTGTTCATGCGCGTAAAGCCGGTCGCCGAGCAATGGGTGACCGATCGACAGCATGTGCACCCGCAGCTGGTGAGAGCGCCCGGTGATGGGGGTCAGTTCGACGCGGCTGTAGTCGCCGCAGCGTTCGAGTACGCGCCAGAAGGTCAGCGCATGCTTGCCCAGTTCGTGATCGACCACATGTCGTGGCTTGGTTGGCGGGTCGTAACGCAGCGGCAGGTCGATGCTGCCACTGTCCTGCTCCGGCTGGCCCCAGCACAGCGCGGTATAGGCCTTTTCCGTTTCGCGGTCATGAAACTGACGGGACAGCTCGCGGTGCGTATCGGCGTCGCGGGCGAGCACGATGAGCCCGGAGGTCTCCCAGTCCAGGCGGTGCACGATGCGGGCTTCGGGGTAGCCGTTCTCCTGCAGGCGAGTCACCAGGCAGTCGCGATTGTCTTCGGCCCGCCCAGGTACGGAAAGCAGCAGGGTCGGCTTGTTGATCACCAGCAGGGCGGCGTCCTGGTGAATGATCTGGATATTGCTAAGAGGCATTGTTCTTCCCACAAACGAAGACGGCGACCCGTGGGCCGCCGCTTCTGTACGCCGTGCCGCTCAGCGATCCGGCAGGGTAATGTTCAGCTCGAGAATCGAGCAGCTGCCCTGATCCTCGAGGGCAACCTGAACCTGATCGCTGTCGATGTTGACGTACTTGCGGATTACCTCGACCAGCTCCTTCTGCAATGCCGGCAGGTAGTCCGGCTCGGTGCGCTGGCCGCGTTCGTGGGCGACGATGATCTGCAGGCGTTCCTTGGCAATGGCGGCCGGTGTTTCCTTCTTCTTGCGTTCACGGAAGAAGTCGAAGAGATTCATTCGCGGCCTCCGAAAAGTCGTTGCAGGAAGCCAGGCTTCTTGACGTCGAGGAAGCGGTGCGCCACTTCCTTGCCCAGCAGGCGGTCCACCGCGTCGCTGTAGGCCTGACCGGCGTCGCTCTGGTCATCAAGGATCACCGGGATACCCTGGTTGGACGCCTTGAGCACAGCCTGCGACTCGGGGATCACGCCCAGCAGGCGGATGGAGAGGATTTCCTCGACGTCTTCGACCCCGAGCATTTCGCCCTTGGTGACGCGCTCAGGGTTGTAGCGGGTCAGCAGCAGGTGCTCCTTGATCGGCTCTTCGCCGTTTTCGGCGCGACGCGACTTGCTGGCCAGCAGGCCGAGCATGCGGTCGGAGTCGCGTACCGAGGAGACTTCCGGGTTGGTCACGACGATAGCTTCGTCGGCGAAGTACATGGCCAGGTGCGCGCCTTTCTCGATGCCCGCCGGGGAGTCGCAGATGACGTACTCGAAGTTCTTGCCCAGCTCGTCGATCACCTTGCCGACGCCTTCCTGGGTCAGGGCGTCCTTGTCACGCGTCTGGCTGGCGGCCAGCACGTAGAGGTTCTCCAGACGCTTGTCCTTGATCAGCGCCTGGGTCAGGGTGGCGTCGCCGTTGATGACGTTGACGAAGTCGTAAACCACCCGGCGCTCGCAGCCCATGATCAAGTCGAGGTTCCGCAGACCGACGTCGAAGTCGACGATGACAGTCTTGTGGCCGCGCAGAGCGAGGCCGGTACCGATGGCGGCGCTGGTGGTGGTTTTACCAACGCCACCTTTGCCGGAAGTGACTACGATGATCTTGGCCAAGGTGATTCACCCTAAATATTGAAAAATCGGGACCTTCCGCCGGTTTTGGCGTCAGGATTGCCCGTTTGGTCCTTGAAAATTCGCGGCAGTATCCGTTAAAGGCGGGTGATGTTCAACACGTCGCCGGAGAGGCCGATGCGTACCGCTTCAGCCCAGAGAGGATCGCGTCGCAGGTCCTCGGCGACCTTGTATTGGCCGGCGATGGAGACCATTTCCGCTGCGAGCTGCTGGCAGAATATCCGCGCCGAAGTATCGCCCTTGATGCCAGCCAGGGCGCGACCGCGAAGCGGACCGTAGACATGGATGTTGCCATCGGCGAGAAGTTCCGCACCGGGGCTTACCGGCGCCAGTACGATGAGGTCGCCGCCCTGTGCATAGACCTGCTGGCCGCCGCGGATGGGCGTAGTGACTACGCGGGTCGGTCGGTAAACCGGCTCGGCCGGTTTGGCCGGTGCCTTCGATGCCAGGTCGACTTGGCGCTCGCGAGCCCCCGAAGGCGGCAGGACCGGCAGATCCAGCGCCGCAGCGGCTTCGATATGCGCCGGCTCGCTGGCGCGCAGGGCAAGGGTACGCAGCCGATGCTTGCGGCAGAGCGCGACCAATGCCTTGATGTCGATTTCCCGCGCTGTCTCGGGCAACTTGTCCAGCGCCAGGACCAGCGGCGTATTGTTGAAAAAGTCTGGGGCCTGCTCGACCTTGGCCGCGAGCTGCTCGTCGAGGCGTTCGATGTCGTTGCTAGCCAGCTCCAGCACGGTGATGGCGAGCATGCTGCCCTTGAGCTGGAAGGCTGGGGTCTGGTCAGGGAGGTCGGCTTGGCTCATGGTCTGCCTGCTGCGGTAAATGGCGAGGACTTATAACGAGGTGTGCCGCTGCCTGCAACCCGCCGAGTGCGTCCCGGGCGATCGCCGGTGCGCCGAGGCTCGGTCAAGCTCGGCGTTTGCCGCTAGAATGCGTCGCTTCATCGGTTGTCGAGCTTTTCATGGACCGTCCTCAGTTTCGTGCGTACTTCCTGCATCCGCGCTTCTGGCCGCTGTGGCTGGGGCTTGGACTGCTCTGGCTGCTGGTGCAGCTCCCGTATCCGCTCTTGCTGCAACTGGGCCGTGGGCTCGGCGCGTTGATGTTCCGATTCGCCGGTTCCCGGCGCTACATCGCGCGACGTAACCTGGAACTGTGCTTTCCCGAACTCAGCCAGGCGCAGCGTGAACGTCTGTTGCGCGAGAACTTCGCGTCCACCGGCATTGCTTTCTTCGAGATGGCGATGAGCTGGTGGTGGCCGCAGGCGCGCCTGCAACGGCTGGCAACGATCGAAGGGCTGGAGCATCTGCAGCAGGCACAGGCGGCCGGGCAGGGGGTGATCCTGATGGCGCTGCATTTCACCACGCTGGAGATAGGCGCCGCATTGCTCGGTCAGCGCCATACTATCGATGGCATGTACCGCGAGCACAAGAATCCGGTCTTCGACTATGTGCAGCGCCGCGGGCGCGAGCGGCACAACCGCGACGCCACCGCCATCGAACGGGAAGACGTGAGGGCCATGCTCAAGGTGCTGCGTGCCGGCCGCGCCATCTGGTACGCGCCCGATCAGGACTATGGTCGCAAGCAGAGCCTGTTCGTACCGCTGTTCGGTATCCAGGCCGCCACGGTGACCGCCACCACCAAGTTCGCTCGGCTGGGCAGGGCCAAGGTCGTACCGTTCACGCAGGAGCGCCTAGCGGATGGTTCGGGTTATCGGCTGGTGATCCATCCACCGCTGGAGGATTTCCCTGGCGAGAGCGAGGAGGCCGATTGTCTGCGCATCAATCAGTGGGTCGAGGAGGCCGTCAGCGCCCTGCCTGAGCAGTATCTCTGGGCGCACCGGCGCTTCAAGACCCGGCCGGACGGCGAGCCGGGGCTGTACAAGAAAAAGAAGCGCAAGGCAGCGTAGTTGGCGCTTCGCCTCACCGGCAGTGCTTCGATGGCGGGGCTCGGCGGGGCGGGCCTTGGCCCACCATATCGGTCACGCCAAACTTCCATCGCGGAAATCCCGCAGCGCCTGCTCGATCTCCTCGCGGCTGTTCATCACGAAGGGGCCGTACTGCACGATGGGTTCGCCCAGGGGGCGTCCGGCCAATAGCAGCACTCGCGTGTCCGACCCGCTGTGCAACCGCAGCTCGCCATGCTCGGACAGGCGCGCCAGCTGACCCTTGGCCAACGTTTGTTCGCTAATGCGCAGCGCACCCTCGTAGACGTAAAGCAGCAGCCGATGGCCTTCCGGCACCTGCGGGCTGAGACCGCTACCGGCCGGCAGATGCAGATCAAAAAGCTGCGGCTCGGTATCCGGACGCTGCACGACGCCCGGCTGCTCGATGCCGTCGATCTTAAGCGTGCCGGCGATGACTTTCGCCTGTACGCCACCTGACAGCGTCAGCTGTGGAATTTCCGCCGGTGCGAAGTCACGGTAGCCCGGCTCGCCGAGCTTGGCGTGGGCGGGCAGGTTCAGCCACAGCTGGAAACCGCGCATGAGGCCTTGCTCCTGCTCCGGCATTTCGCTGTGGATCACGCCGCGCGCTGCGGTCATCCACTGCACGCCGCCACTTTCCAGCCGCCCGACATTGCCCATGTGATCCTCGTGACGCATGCGCCCCTCGAGCATATATGTGATGGTTTCGAAGCCGCGGTGCGGATGTGGCGGAAAGCCGGCGATGTACTCGTCGGGATCGTTGGAGCCGAACTCATCGAGCATCAGGAACGGATCGAAGCGTTCCGGCGCGGCGCCGCCGAACACGCGGGTGAGGCTGACGCCGGCACCGTCGGAGGTCGGTCGGCCGGTGGTAATGAAAAGGATCTCGCGCTGGGACATGATCGAATGCCTCTCGGTCTGAAGTGCCGCCAGATTAAGCGTGCCGCTTCGATCAATGGTTGCGCATTATCGCTTTAACCAATCGACTGAGTGGATCATTCCTCCACCAGCAGATCCCGCGCACGGCTGTAGACGTAGCGTACCTTCTCGTACTCGAACGGCGAGTTGAGCTGGCCGTAGCGGAAGCTGGTGACGTGGCGGGCGTTGACGGCGCGCAGGGCGGTCAGGCTCAACTCGCCACCGGTGGTCTCGGCGTACTGGAGGAAATCGACCTGTCGCTCGACGGCGAAATCGGTGACGCGGCCGGTGGCATCGCGCAGGTTGGAGGGGCCGAGAGCCGGAATGATCAGGTAGGGCCCCTGGGGAACGCCCCAATACCCGAGTGTCTGGCCGAAGTCCTCGCTCTGGCGCACCAGACCCATGCGCGTGGCCGGGTCCCAGAGTCCGCCGACGCCCAGAATGCTGTTGAACAGAAAGCGGGCGGTGGCATTCGCCGCACGCTGTCCCTTGAGCTGCGCGACGCTGTTGAACAGCGTCGGAATCTCCCCGAGGTTGGCGAAGAAGTTGCTCACACCGGTGCGCACCGGTTGCGGCGTGACATAGCGATAGCCGCGCACCACCGGCAGCATCACCCATTGATCGAGCCGGTAGTTGAAGTGGTAGATGCGCCGGTTGACCGATTCGAACGGGTCGTAGACGTCCAGCGCCTGAAAGGTGGCGCGCTCGAACTCACGTTGGTCCAGCCCCGGATTGAACTCCAGGTTGCGTAACGGATGGGTGAAACCATCCTCGTCGACCGCCGGTGTGTCGGCGAAGGCCAGACCACTGGCCAGAAACAGCGGCAGCAGCATTCCTTTAGCCACGGAAGAACTCCAGCATGTGTTGGGCGTTGACGCGGTAGGTGAGGTTGCCGCAGTGGCCGCCGCGCGGATAGAGCGTCAGACGGTCGCCGAAGGTGCGGCGCAGGAAGCCGATATCACCGGCACCGAGGATCAGGTCGTCGGCGTTGTGCATGACCGCGATTTTCGGGCTCTGGCGCAGATAATCCTCGAGGGCGTAAAGGCTGACCTGCTGGATCAGCTGCGGCAGGCTGCCGCCGTCGTACTGCGCCCGCCACATGGGAATCAGCTGCTCGGTGATATAGCAGTCGAAATCGCAGAGCAGGGCGCGCTTGAAGAATGGCTCCAGACGCGTGCCCTCGTTGATCGGATAGTCCTGCGGCACGATCAGCCCGCGCCGGTTGATCAGGTCCGAGGTGAAATTGATGTCGGCCGCGGAAAAACGGAACACCGACCCGATCAGCATGGCCATCTGCTCATCGCTGAGCTTCAGGGGCGACTGCTGGAAGTCGTAGAGCATCGCCTCGTCGAGGTCGATGTAGCCGCGCTGCCGGTAGTAGCGGGTCAGTTTTTCCAGAACCACTTCATAGAAGGTTGTGTGGTCGTCGATGCCTTCGACGCGGGTCTGCACCAGCTTGTCCAGGTTACCGACCGAGGTATAGAGATTGACCGGCGGATTCAGCAGCAGCACGCGCTTGAAGTTGAAGCTGCGGCGGGTTTCGTCCAGCTGGCTGACGAACGCCGCGTTCAGCGCGCCGAGGCTGTAGCCGGTGAGGTGGAATTCGGTGACCGGTAGCTTGTGGTGCCTGGCGCGAATGGCCTGCATGACCCGGTAGAGGTCCTTGGCATCGTCGGTACTGATGCCCGGTGTGGCGTAGCGCGAGGCCGCCGACATGAAGTCGTAACTGGTCGGTGAAGACAGCTGCACCACGTGGTAGCCGGCGCCATAGAACAGCCGCTTGAGGGCCTCGGTCTTGCCTGCCGTGTAATGCGCACCGGTACCGGAGATGATGAAGATCAGCGGCGCCGGCCCGCGCTGGCGCGCCAGGCGATAGCGCAGCTGTTTGACCGGCCAGAAGTTGTCCGGAAGGGTGAACTCCCGTTCCGGCCGCAGCCGCAGGCTGTAGTCGGCCTGGTCGATGGCGTCGTCGTTGGGTACCTCGGCGCGCAATGCGCTCGGCGTGCCGGCGATGGTTGCCTCGAAAGGGTTGCCCAGAGGGTAGCCGTACTCTTCGACGCTGAGATCGGCCGCATGCAGCGGCGTAACGATCAGGGCGAGCAGGGTGGTCAGGCACAACAACAGCTGCATGGTGTATCTCCGTTGCCAGGCCATCGCGGCCTGTAGCGAGGCGGCAACCGATGCATCGTGCCGCCTGTCCCATCAGAACTGCATTGGCAGCGCAGAGCAAGCCAACATCACTATGGCAGCAGCGCGGGGAATTCGATCCCTTGTACGGGAATGGAAAATATCGACGCCCCGACAGCCGCTGACGAACCGCCGGGCTAAGTGACTCGTCTGCCGCGGTCGTCACGCCTGATGATGCAGCCAGGCATGCTTGGGAATGGCGGCGCGGCGCTTGTTGCGTTCGAATCGCTGCCAGACCTTCTCATGAAAGTAGAAGCCTACCGAATTGCACAGCGGCTCGATGGCAGCGACCAATCCGCCGATGGCGATGCTGCCGGTCAGCGCGTAAGTCACCGAAAAGGCGATGCAGAAGTGCATCAGGGTGAACGTCACGGTCTTGAGCATGGCCCGTCTCCTTGTGCAGTCGAGAATCGTTCTCGTGATGGAGAGAGTCTGGGTGAGATCATCCAATGACTGAAATCACCGTTTTGCATGTGCGACATAGCGCCACACTATTTGTGTTTGGAATTGTTGCCAGGCGCCTATTCGCGCGGTTCGAGGGCTCTATGTCGGGCCTTTTCGCAAGCCGCATTCAGACCAAAGTCGGGTGGCGTTCGCCCGACCCACGCCTAAAGTAGCCGCCCCTGCTCCCACCGGGGGGTAGCGACCGTGGAGACAGATTCCAATGCACAATGAAAATGTTTACCGGCAGATCTATGCCAATCCGCGTTTCCAAGAGTTGGTGGCCAAGCGCGGGCGTTTCGCCTGGCTGCTGTCGGCCGTCATGCTCAGCGCCTACCTGGCGTTCATCCTGTTGATCGCCTTCGAGCCGAAGATCCTCGGCATTCCGCTGTCCGCCACTACCGTGACCACCTGGGGCATTCCGGTTGGCGTCGGAGTGATCTTCATGGCGTTCATCCTGACCGGTGTCTATGTGCAGCGTGCCAACGGTGAGTTCGATCGCATCAACCAGGAAATCCTCAACGAGGCACAGAAATAATGATCCTGCGTTTCCTGATGACTGCCCTGCTGTTGGCAGTCTCGCCTGCGCTGCTCGCCGATGCCATTACCGGCGAAGTCCAGAAGCAGGCCACCAACTACACCGCCATCATCATGTTCGTGGTGTTCATCGTGTTCACCATGGGCATCACCAAGTGGGCGGCCAAGCGCAACACCTCGACCGCTGACTACTACACCGCCGGCGGCAGCATCACCGGCTTCCAGAATGGTCTGGCGATTGCCGGCGACTTCATGTCGGCGGCGTCCTTCCTCGGCATTTCCGCGCTGGTCTACACCAGTGGCTACGACGGCCTGATCTACTCCATCGGCTTCCTCGTCGGCTGGCCGATCATCCTGTTCCTGATGGCTGAACGCCTGCGCAACCTGGGCAAGTTCACCTTCTCCGACGTGGCCTCCTATCGCCTCGGCCAGACGCAGATCCGTCTGCTCTCGGCATTCGGCTCGCTGATCGTGGTGGCCTTCTACCTGATCGCGCAGATGGTCGGTGCCGGCAAGCTGATCCAGCTGCTGTTCGGCCTGGATTACTACGTGGCTGTGGTGCTGGTCGGTGTGCTGATGGTCATGTACGTGCTGTTCGGCGGTATGCTGGCGACCACCTGGGTACAGATCATCAAGGCGGTGCTGCTGCTGTCGGGCGCGAGCTTCATGGCCATCATGGTGATGAAGACGGTCGGCTTCGATTTCGGCAGCCTGTTCGCCGAGGCGGTGAAGATTCACGACAAGGGCGCGCAGATCATGAGCCCGGGCGGCCTGGTATCCGACCCGATCTCGGCGATCTCCCTGGGCCTGGCGCTGATGTTCGGTACCGCCGGCCTGCCGCACATCCTGATGCGCTTCTTCACCGTGTCCGACGCCAAGGAAGCGCGCAAGAGCGTGTTCTACGCCACCGGCTTCATCGGCTACTTCTACATCCTGACCTTCATCATCGGCTTCGGCGCGATCCTGCTGGTCAGCACCAACCCGGACTTCAAGGACGTGACTGGCGCCATCGTCGGCGGCACCAACATGGTCGCCATCCACCTGGCCAGCGCGGTGGGCGGCAACCTGTTCCTCGGCTTCATCTCCGCGGTCGCCTTCGCCACCATCCTCGCGGTAGTGGCCGGTCTGACCCTGGCCGGTGCCTCGGCGGTTTCCCATGACCTCTATGCCTGCGTGATCAAGCAGGGCAAGGCGCGGGAAGAAGACGAGATGCGTGTGACCAAGCTGACCACCCTGACCCTGGGCGTGGTGGCGATTCTGCTCGGCATCATCTTCGAGAAGCAGAACATCGCCTTCATGGTCGGCCTGGCGTTCTCCATCGCCGCCAGCTGCAACTTCCCGGTGTTGTTCCTTTCCATGTACTGGAAGGGGCTGAGCACCCGCGGGGCGCTGTTCGGTGGTGCGCTGGGTCTGATCACTGCGCTGGTGCTGACCATCATCAGCCCGACCGTATGGGTCGACGTGTTCGGCTATGCCGAGGCGATCTTCCCCTACAAGTACCCGGCGCTGTTCTCCATGGTCGCCGCCTTCGTCGGCATCTGGTTCTTCTCGGTCACCGACAAGTCCAAGCGGGCAGGGGAGGAGCGCGAGCGCTTCTTCGCCCAGTTCGTCCGCTCGCAGACTGGCCTGGGTGCAACCGGCGCCGTCGCTCACTAAGGCGAACGCTGGTAAGACAAGGGCAGCCCTCGGGCTGCCCTTTTTCGTTCTCGGTGAAGACTCGAGGGCTGCAACAGGCCCATCCTGCGCCCATAGTGCCTGCCTGGAACCGTGCGGTCAGCCCCATGAGCCAAGGGTTTGCCAGGGGCATTCATCAATCTGATGGATGCCGGTGCGCCCTCGTGCATTCGCTAGACTCGCTGCCACTACCCGAACAACAAAAGGCAGTAGAACGATGCACAATCGCATGATGATCACAGGCGCCGGTTCTGGACTCGGGCGCGAAATCGCCCTGCGCTGGGCACGTGATGGCTGGCAGCTGGCGCTTTCCGACGTCAATGAAGCTGGCTTGGCGGAAACCCTGAAAATGGTTCGTGAGGCGGGTGGCGATGGCTTCACCATGCGCTGTGACGTGCGTGACTACAGCCAGCTGATCGCCTTCGCCCAGGCCTGCGAGGAGAAGCTCGGCGGCATCGATATCGTGGTCAACAACGCTGGCGTGGCATCGGGCGGCTTCTTCGACGAGCTGTCGCTGGAGGACTGGGACTGGCAGATCGCGATCAACCTGATGGGTGTGGTCAAGGGCTGCAAGGCGTTCCTTCCGCTGGTGCAGAAGAGCAAGGGCAAGATCATCAACATCGCCTCCATGGCGGCGCTGATGCAGGCGCCGGGCATGAGCAACTACAACGTGGCCAAGGCCGGCGTGGTGGCGCTCTCGGAAAGCCTGCTGGTCGAGCTGCGCCAGGCCGAGGTCGGCGTGCATGTGGTCTGCCCTTCGTTCTTCCAGACCAACCTGCTGGACTCCTTCCGCGGGCCGACGCCGAACGTCAAAGCGCAGATCGGCAAGCTGCTGGAGTCCTCGCCGATCACCGCGGCGGACATCGCTGACTACATCCATCAGCAGGTCGCCAAGGGCGAGTTCATGATCCTGCCGCACGATGAAGGACGCATGGCCTGGAAGGTCAAACAGCAGAATCCGCAGGCGATCTATGACGAGATGGCGCTGCTCGCCGAAAAGAAGCGGGCCAAGAGCAAGGCTGTCTGAAACCGCCCGGCCGCTGTCTTCAGCGGCCGCTGTGGTTGCCTCCAGGGAGGGTCGGGAGTAGGGTTGCCTGTCCGGTTTCGTGCCGTAACCCTATGGAACGCTTGTGAATTTCCCCTCCCGCGGACTGTTGATGCTGGCGCTGGTGCTGGCAGCGATCAACCTGCGCCCTGGCATCACCTCCTTCGCCCCGCTGATCGAACGCATCGCCGAAGAGCTGGCCCTGTCCCGTGGCCTGATCAGCCTGACTACGGCCTTGCCGGTATTGCTGATGGGCCTGCTGGCGCCGCTGGCACCGCGGCTGGCGGTGAGCTTCGGGCTGGAGCGCAGCATTGCCCTGTGTCTTGGCCTGATCGCCGCGGCGCTGGTGCTGCGTCTGTTCGGCCACAATGCCGTGCTGCTGATCGTCACTGCCGGCCTGGTCGGTGCCGGCATCGCGGTTGCCGGTCCGCTGCTGTCCGGCTTCATCAAACGCTACTTCCTCGAACGCATGGGCAAGGTCGCCGCGTGGTATTCGCTGAGCATGGCGGTGGGTGGGACCCTTGGCGTGGTGCTGACGGCGCCTGCGGCCCAGGTGCTGGGCGAGCGGTGGACGGCTGGCCTGGCGATCTGGGCGCTGCCGGCGGTGATGGCGCTGCTGATCTGGCTGCGTCTGCCCAATCAGCCGGAAGCCGCCAGTGAAAGCGCTGCCGGCCTGCCCTGGAAGGAGCCGCGGGCCTGGCTGCTGAGCATCTATTTCGCGCTGCAGGCCGGGCTGTTCTACGCGCTGGCCACCTGGCTGGTGGCGCGTTATCACGAGGTGGGCTACAGCCTGCTGCAGAGCAATGCGTTCTTCAGTGGCTTCATGCTGATCGGCCTGCCGAGCGCCTTCGCCATGCCCTGGCTGGCGCAGCGCCTGGGCAATCGTCATCGCATCATGGCGACCTGCGGTGTGCTGGCGACGCTGTGCCTGGCGCTGATCGCGCTGCGACCCGGCTGGCAGCCGTTGGTGGTCTGCATGCTGCTGGGTGTCGCGCTCAATGGCACCTTTTCCCTGGCGCTGATCTCGCCGATGTACGAAGCCGGTACGCCGCTGGCCGTCAGTCGGCTCACCGCGATGATGCTTTGCACCGGTTACTGCCTGGCCTGCCTGACCCCGGTGCTGGCCGGACTCGGCCGCGATCTGGCCGGCGACTACCGCATGCCGTTCCTGGTGCTGACCGGCATGGCGGCGTGCATGTCGCTGCTCGCGATGCGCCTGCGGCCACGCCATGTCGAGCGCTGAGTGGTCCTGCTGTGGCCTGCGTCACCGCTTGCCGTGCCGCGGATGACCGGCTCGCCATGCTGTGCTAGAAAGCTCGCCGTCCCTGTCCCAACCTAGCGCGCCGGAGTTCTGCTTGGAGTCTGAATCCATCGTTTATGGCTGTATCCGCGATTGGCCGTCCGCCGACCTCGAGCAGTGCCGCCAGCGCCGGGCACACAATCTCGCCGCCGTGCAGGCATTGCCGCAGGGTGAGCCCTGGCCGTTCATCGGCCGCGAGATGTTTTCCTTCTGCCGTGACGAGGACCTGGGCTTGTACCAGACCCAGGTGATCCATTTCGGCGCCAGCTATCGCGCAGTGGAGTACGAGTGGGCGCTGTGGGTGCAGCGTTTCGAGGCGCTGCTCAAGCAGCTCTACTGGACCAGCGCCGTGGTGCACCTGGAGACCGAACTCAACGGCACCCACACCTTTCGCTGGGAAACCGAAACGGGCAGTCACAGCCCGCAGCACAGCGATATGCGCATGCGCTGCGCCTGGGAGCGGGAAAGCGGGTTGCTCGGCTGATGCGCTGAGGCGTCAGTCCAGCCATTCCCTCGGCACGTCGCGCTTCAGTGCGAGCTGGCATTGCTGACTGTCCGCGTCGAAGACGATCACGGCTTCGCCCCTGTCCAAGGCGCGGCGGACCCGCGCGACCCGGGTGTCCAGCGGGGTTTCGTCGCCGTTGTCGGTGCCGTCGCGGGTGACGAAGTCCTCGATCAGGCGGGTCAGGGTGTCCGATTCGAGCTGGTCGTGGGGTATGAGCATGGGTCGTCTTCGTCGGCATCGGGCTGGCCACGAGGGATGCGGCCTAGAACGCGACGTCCTGTAGGTAGTTGTCCAGGCAAGCATACAGCTGTTGGCTTTCCAGCGGTTTGCCAATGAACTCGTCCATTCCGGCCTCGAGGCCTCGCTGGCGATGTTCGGCCAGTACATGGGCGGTTACCGCGATGATCGGCACCGCGGGTAACTGGCGGTCCGCCTCGAACTTGCGTATCTGCCGGCTGGCCTCGAAGCCGTCGAGCTCCGGCATCTCGCAGTCCATCAGGATCAGCTGCACCGCTGCGGGATCACGGCGGTAGAGATCGACCGCCTGGCGACCATTGTCGGCCAGCTGCACGGCATAGCCCCGCTTCTTGAGCAGCCCACGCACCACCATCTGGTTCACCGGGTTGTCCTCGGCGACGAGGATGCAAGGCTCGTCGTGCCGAGGTGCGACGGCTGCAGAGGCAGGCTCACCGGTCAGCGGAGGCTCTTGCGCATACAGTGTCTGCAGCGCTTCGCGTAGCGGCGTGCTCTGCAGCGGCAACGCCAGGCTGATGAGACGTATCCCAGGCGAGGGCGGTGGCGGCTCATGGATCGGTGAATAGAGCATCAGCACGCGCTGATTGGGCTCCAGATGCGGGCGCAGGCGCGCCAGCCACTCGGTGGGGCTGCCGGGCCAGGGCGCCAGCAGCACCAGCAGCGGCGGTGCGGTGAAATCGCAGAGATAGTCGGGCAGCCGTTCCGGCGTCTGGCATCGCTCGGTGCGCATGCCCCAGCGGCGCAGCAGGTGGCTCAGCGCTTCCAGACCCTGTGCATCCTGAGACGCGAGCAGGGCGGGGCGGCCGGCGAGCAGCTGCGCCAGCGAATCTTCTCCATCCGTGGCGGCATGCAGCGGTATCTCGAAACAGAAACGACTGCCGCGGCCCGGCGTACTCTGCACCTCGATATGGCCGTTCATCATTTCCACCAGCTCCTTGCTGATCGCCAGCCCGAGGCCGCTGCCACCGTAGCGGCGCGTCGTGCTGGAGTCGCCCTGGGCAAAGGATTCGAACAGCTGTGCGAGCACTTCCTGGCGCATGCCGATGCCGCTGTCGCTGACGCAGAACACCAGGCGAGGCTCACCGTCTTGCGTCCGGCGGCAGGAAACCTCCAGCACCACGTGACCGTGCTCGGTGAACTTCAGCGCATTGCTAAGCAGGTTCATGAGGATCTGCTTGAGGCGTGTCGGGTCGCCGCGAATGCGCCGTGGCACGCCAGGCTCGAGGCCGACGTGCAGGCTCAGCTGCTTTTCCAGTGCCTGTGCGGTGAACAGCCGGATGGTTTCGGAAATCAGTATTTCCAGATCGAAGTCGATGTCCTCGAGGCTCAGCTTGCCCGAGCCGATGCGGGCGTAATCGAGGATGTCGTTGATCACTGCCATCAGCGAGTTGCCGGAGCTGGAGATGGTGTCCAGGTAGAACTGCTGGCTGCGGTCCAGCGGCGTCTCGCGCAGCAGTTCGAGCATGCCGAGCACGCCGTTCAGCGGGGTGCGAATTTCGTGGCTCATCTTGGCCAGGAAGCGGCTTTTCGCCTCGTTCTCGCTGGCGGCCCGCTCGGCGGCCTCACGCGAACGGTAGCCTTCTTCCTTGAGCAGGTTGATGCGGTCGGCGAGGCCGATCGACAGGGTGATCAGTTCGAAGGCGACGCTGGCCTTGACCACCGCCGAGCCGTACAGGCCGAGCAGCTCGAAGCCCAGGGAACCAGCGGTGACCAAGATGAAGGAAGCGAGGAGCACGCCCCAGGCCAGGGTGTAGTACACCCCGTAACGCACGCCGCGGCGCCAGACGAAAGCGCCGGTGAGCAGCAGGCCGGTCGACGTGACGATCACGGTGATGCTGGCCAGAATGCTCCAGGTCTGCACGTCCAGCAGCAATCCGGAAAGCATGCTGCCGAGCGCCACCAGCAAGGTGCAGCGCAGTACCAGGTCGAGCCCGGGGAACAACTCGCGGGTATGCAGGAAGTGCCGGCTGAACTGGATGGCAATCAGGCAATGGCTGAACATCAGCACGTAGATGCCCTGTGCGACCAGCCCACCGTCATCGGCCAGCCACTTGACCAGAAAACCGTCGAACGACAGGGCGAACAGCCCGACATTGACCGTGTAGATCAGGTACCAGAGATAGGCCGGCTCGCGCAGCGAAGCGAACAGGAACAGGTTGTAGCAGAACATCGCGAACAGCACGCCGTAGAACGCGCCGCTCAGGCCGCTCAGCTCTTCATGCTGTGCGGCGCTGGAGTTGTAGGTGCCAAAGTACAGCGGGACGTAGAGGGTGCTGGTGGTCTTGATGCGCAGCAGCAACCGGGTGTCGCCGGGCGGCAACTCCACCGGAAACCAGAAGTTGCGCACCTTCACCGGTCGATCGACGAAGGGGTAGCGATCACCGGTGAGCTGTTGGCTGAGGCTGCCGTCGGGGTACTGCAGATACAGCTCGATATGGTCCAGCAGGGGGTAGTTGATCTCGATGAAACCGCTCAGCGGCTGATCCAGGCGATTGTCCAGCGTCGCCTGCAGCCACCACGTCGATGTGTTCTTGCCTTCATTGACGTGCCCGCCCTTGACCTCGCGGAAGCGGTCGTCGGGCAGGGCCAAGACCTCCTCGACGTGCAGCTCGCCGTTCGGGTCTTCCAGGTAGAGGGTCCCATTACCCAGCGGCTGGCGCGTGTCGAGCGAATCGAGAACCACGGGCGCGAACGCCCACGCCTGAAGCGACAGGCAAAACAGCAGCAGAGCCAGGCATGAACGCGGCAACATGATCTGATCCGGCAGGGTGCTGCCCGGAAGCGGGCAGCACATATTAGTAGAGCGATGTGACGGTACCGATTCCTTGGGCTCTACATGGCGCCTCAGAGTGCCGCACGTCCTTGTCCGGCTAACTTTGCCGAGTTAAACGTCGAGCGGCAAGCCTTGGCTGCCGGAAGAAAGCGCCTCGTCACGTAAGCCTTTGGCTCAGCTGTCGCGCTCGTTGGCATGACGGCCGACAAGGGTATCGACTGGCGGCACGCGGGTGTCATTCTCCATCTGCGCTTCGTGCTCCAGCTGGTGGCTGAAGCGTTCGAGGGAGTCCTGGGTGTGATGGGCGTCGCTGGCGAACACCGGCGCGCTCAGCATGTAGCTGCAGAGCAGCCGGCTCATTGCCGCGAGACTGTCGATATGGGTGCGCTCATAGCCGTGGGTGGCGTCGCAGCCGAAGGCTACGAGTGCGGTGCGAATGTCGTGACCTGCTTCGATCGCCGACTGGGCATCACTGTGGTAGTAGCGAAACAGATCGCGGCGCACCGGGATCTCGTGTTCACCGGCCAGCTTGAGCAGATGGCGCGACAAGTGGAAATCGTAAGGGCCGCCGGAATCCTGCATGGCCACGGTCACCGCATGCTCGCTGGAGGCCTGGCCCTTGGCCGCCGGCGCAATATCGATGCCGACGAACTCGCTGACGTCCCAGGGCAGGGCGCCGGCCGCACCTGAGCCGGTCTCCTCGGTGATGGTGAACAGCGGGTGCACGTCGATCGGCGGCTCGCGACCGCTTTCGACGATGGCCTTGAGGGACGCCAGCAGGGCGGCGACACCAGCCTTGTCGTCGAGGTGGCGAGCGCTGATATAGCCGCTTTCGGTGAACTCCGGCATCGGGTCGAAGGCGACGAAGTCGCCGACGTTGACCCCCAGCGCGCAGGTTTCGGCGTGGCTGTAGGTATAGGCGTCCAGGCGCAGCTCGACGTGATCCCAGCTGACCGGGGCTTCGTCCACTGCTGTGTTGAAGGCATGCCCGGAGGCCAGCAGTGGCAGCACACTGCCGCGGATCACGCCAGTATCGGTGAAAACGCTGACGCGGCTGCCTTCGGCGAAGCGGCTCGACCAGCAGCCGACGGGGGCCAGGCCGAGGCGGCCGGAGTCGTGAACCTCGCGGACGATCGCGCCGATGGTGTCGAGGTGCGCGGCGACTGCGCGGTCCGGGCTGTAGCGGCGACCCTTGAGCGTGGCGCGGATGGTGCCGCGGCGGGTCAGCTCGAAGGGGATGCCCAGTTCGGTCAGGCGCTCGGCTACGTAGCGCACAATGGTGTCGGTGAAACCGGTGGGGCTGGGAATGGCGAGCATTTCCAGCAGTACCCGTTGCAGGTAGTTGAGGTCGGGTTCGGGTAGTTTTGCGGTCATGGAAACCTCCCGTTGACGGCGGCTTGCAGCCAGCCAATGAGATGAATGGGGAAAATTCGTAGGGCACCAGGGCGCCCTGGATCGACTGCCTGCCCGGCGTGAGGCCGGGCGGGGTCGCTCAGCCGGCGACGCTGAGCGGAAAGAGCAGGTCGATGAAGCGCTCGGCGGTCGGCTGTGGCTCGTGATTGGCCAGGCCGACGCGCTCGTTGGCTTCGATGAAGACGTACTCCGGCTGGTCCGGCGCCGGCACCAGTAGGTCCAGGCCGACCACCGGGATGTCCAGCGCACGGGCGGCGCGCACCGCGGCATCACTCAGCTCCGGATGCAGCTGAGCGGTGACATCCTCCAGCGTGCCGCCGGTGTGCAGGTTGGCGGTACGGCGTACGGACAGGCGCTGGCCGGCGGGCAGCACGCTGTCGAATTCGAAGCCTGCGTCACGCAGGCAGCGCTGGGTTTCCTCATCCAGCGGAATATGACTTTCGCCGCCGGTGGCGGCCTGCCGTCGCCGGCTCTGCTTCTCGATCAGCGCGCCGATGCTGGTGCGACCGTCTCCAATGACTTCCGCTGGCCGGCGGATCGCCGCAGCGACCACCTCGTAGCCGATGACCACGATGCGCAGGTCCAGTCCCGGGTGGAAACTTTCCAGCAGTACGCGGCTGTCGAACTGCCGCGCGCGCTGGATGGCTTCCTCCATCTCGACGGCGTCGCGCAGGTCCACCGCTACCCCCATGCCCTGCTCGCCGTCCACTGGCTTGACCACCACGCTGCCGTGCTCGGCAAGGAAAGCCGCGTTATCTGCCGGTGTGCCCGCCAGCTGCTGCGCCGGGAGGCGGATGCCTGCGTGGGAGAGGGTTCGGTGAGTCAGGCGCTTGTCCTGGCAGAGGGTCATGCTCACCGCCGAGGTCAGGTCGGAAAGCGACTCGCGGCAGCGCACCCGCCGGCCGCCCTGGGTCAGGGTAAACAGCCCGGCTTCGGCATCGTTGATCTCGATCTCGATGCCACGCCGGCGAGCTTCGTCGACGATGATCTTGGCGTACGGGTTGAGCTTGGCCTCCGGCCCCGGACCGAGGAACAGCGGCTGGTTGAAGCTGTTCTTGCGCTTGACGGTGAAGGTCTGCAGATCACGAAAGCCGAGCTTGGCGTAGAGCGCCTTGGCCTGCTGATTGTCGTGCAGCACGGACAGATCCAGATAAGCCAGGCCACGGCCCATGTAGTGCTCGATCAGATGGCGAACCAGCGCCTCGCCGACGCCGGGCCGCGGGCAACTGGGTGAGACTGCCAGGCACCAGAGGCTCGAGCCGTTCTCCGGATCATTGAAAGCGCGGTGGTGATCGATGCCCATCACGCTGCCGATGATCTGTCCGGAGGTTTCGTCCTCGGCCAGCCAGTACACCGGGCCGCCCTTTTCGCGAGGCGTGCAGCGCTCCGGGTCGACCGGCATCATGCCGCGCGACTGGTACAGGCCGTTGATCGCATGCCAGTCCGCGTCGCTCTGCGCGCGGCGTACGCAGAAGCCGCGGAAGGGCTTCTGCGAGGGGCGATAGTCGCTGAACCAGATGCGCAGCGTGTCCGAGGGGTCGAGGAACAGCTGTTGTGGTGCGTAGGACAGCACCTGATGCGGCGCTGCGACATACAGCGCGATGTCACGCTCGCCGGCCTGCTCGTTGAGCAGTTCGGCCGCCAGCTGCGCCGGATCGGAATAAGTGTGGCCAACCAGGATGCGGCCCCAGCCGCAGTGCAGGGTCACCGGGCCGCAGGGCTCCTCGTGGCCGTCCTCCGCGAAGCGTGCCTGCAAGCGCTGGTAGGTCGGTGCCTGCCCGCGCAACAGACGCTGACCGTAGGCTTGGGACTTCTGCATGGTACGTTCCTTGATGCTAGGTCACGAAGCAGCGGGTCGCGGGGCGAAGTGTCCGCCCCCTGATGCAAGCCAACCGCAGCCGTTCGTGAGCGGGTTATCGGGGCTTTCGCGACAAGGCGAACTCATCGGCGGCCCCTAAAGGCCTTGCTCGCTCAACCATAGGTTGACCGCCGCCAGCTGCCAGAGTTTTGAACCGCGCAGCGGGGTGAGCTGGCCATCCGGATCGGCGAGCAGCTTCTCCAGCATCTGCGGGTTGTACAGCCCGCGCTCCTGGCTGGGGTCGAGCAGCATTTCGCGCACCCAGTTCAACGTGGCGCCCTGCAGGTGCTTGAGGCCCGGCACCGGGAAATAACCCTTGGGTCGGTCGATCACCGCGGCGGGGATTACCTGGCGTGCGGCTTCCTTGAGCACGTACTTGCCGCCTTCCGGCAACTTGAATTTCGCCGGGATGCGTGCCGACAGCTCGGCCACGCGATAGTCGAGGAATGGCGTGCGTGCCTCCAGACCCCAGGCCATGGTCATGTTGTCGACGCGTTTGACCGGGTCGTCGACCAGCATCACCGTGCTGTCGATGCGCAGCGCCTTGTCCACCGCAGCCTCGGCCCCCGGCTGGGCGAAGTGCTGACGGACGAACTCGCCGGAGAAATCGCCCTTGACCCACTGCTGCTGCATGGTTTCGGCGTATTCCTCGTAGCTGCGGTCGCGGAACGCGGCGAGGTAGGCCGCCACCGGGTCCTCGGCGCCATCCACCTGCGGATACCAGTGGTAGCCGGCGAACAGTTCGTCGGCGCCCTGACCGCTCTGCACCACCTTGCAGTGCTTGGCCACTTCCCGCGAGAGCAGGTAGAAGGCGATGCAGTCATGGCTGACCATTGGCTCGCTCATCGCCTGGAAGGCGGCCGGCAGCTGCTCGAGGATTTCCTTTTCCTGGATGCGCAGCTGATGATGGCGGGTGTTGTAGTGCTTGGCGATGAGGTCCGAGTACTTGAACTCGTCGCCGCGCTCGCCGCCGGCGTCTTCGAAGCCGATGGAGAAGGTCAGCAGGTTGTCGTCGACACCGGCCTCTCGCAGCAGGCCCACCAGCAGGCTGGAATCGACGCCGCCGGAAAGCAGCACGCCGACGTCCACTGCAGCGCGCTGACGGATCGCCACCGCCTCGCGCATGGTGTCCAGGGTCAGGCTTTTCCAGTCCTCAAAGCTGTAGTCGCGTTCTTCCTCATGGGCGCCGAAGCGCAGGTTCCACCAGCGTTCGGTGGTGGTCGTGCCGTCGGCGTCGATACGCATCCAGCTGGCCGGCGGCAACTTCTCGATGCCGGCAATCAGCGTGTCCGGCGCCGGCACCACTGCGTGGAAGCTCATGTAGTGGTTCAGTGCCACCGGATTCAGCACGCCGGCGATATCGCCGCCCTTGAGCAGCGCCGGCAGCGAAGAGGCGAAGCGCAGGCGCTGGTCGGTGCGCGACAGGTACAGCGGCTTGACGCCGAGGCGGTCGCGGGCAATGAACAGTTGCTGACGGTCGCGCTCCCAGATGGCGAAGGCGAACATGCCGTTCAGACGCGGCAGCAACGCCTCGCCCCAGGCGTGGAAGCCTTTGAGCAGTACCTCGGTGTCGCCTTCGGAGAAGAAGCGATAGCCGAGATTTTCCAGCTCGGCACGCAATTCGGGGTAGTTGTAGATGGCGCCGTTGAAGACCATCGAAAGGCCGAGGGCCGAGTCGATCATTGGCTGGCCGGAGGCCTCGCACAGATCCATGATCTTCAGGCGTCGATGGCCAAGCGCCAGCGGCCCCTGGCTGTGAAAACCGCACGCGTCGGGGCCGCGCGCAGTCAGGTGTTGGGTGATGCGTTCAACCGCGGCCAGGTCGGCCGGGCGGTTATCGAAACGAAGTTCTCCAGCTATGCCACACATAAAGTCCTTACCGGTTTTGCCGTTGGGGAGTGTGACTGACCCGTCATCATCGAAGTTCAGCTTTTCGGACCAGCGCAGAGGCGCTGGTTCAGGCTCGATCGGGTCAGTCATCTTTTTACACCAAAGCAAAATAATGCTTTGATGTCAAAGTTAATAAGCCACATGAAAGCGTATTCATGGCTGAAGAAACCGTTTCAAATGAAAATAATCTTGCCGGGCTTCAGGCCTTCGAGATGCCGCTGTTCCAGGCCATGCGCCGACTGCAGCAGGACGCCGAGGTGCATGCCAAGCGGCTCGCCCGTTTCGGCGGCTTGAGCCCCGTGCAACTGATGATCCTGCAAGTGCTGGCCGGCGAAGGACAGATGACCGCCAGCGCCCTGAGCCGGCGCGTGAGCCTGACCGCTGCGACGCTGTCCGGGCAGCTGGATCGGCTCGAGGAACGCGGGCTGTTGCAGCGTCAGCGTGACGATCAGGATCGTCGCCGCCAGTGGCTGCTGCTCAGCGACAGCGGCCGGGAACTGCTGGAGGACGCGCCAGCCTTGCTGCCACCGGAATTCCGTGCGCGGTTCGCCGCACTGCCGCAGTGGGAACGCCATGCGCTGACTGCCGCTTTGCTACGCGCCGCCGAGTTGTGCGGCGACATGGAGTGAAGCGACCTAGCGCGGGTTCTCCAGGCTCTTCACCGTCAGTTCCAGCGCCTTGCGCATGTCCAGTCGTGCCGAGCGGCCGACGTCGTTGTCATCCAGCCGATAACCGCGCTCGGACGGCAGGATCGGCGCGGTCAGGTCGTCCGCCTCGGCCGGCTCGAAGTCCGAATCGCGGCCGATGGTCATGGCGCTGCGGCGCAGCAGTTCACGCACCTGGTCGGGGGTGAGTTCCGGATTGACCGACAGCATGGCCGCTACCGCGCCGGCCACCAGTGGCGTGGCGTAGGACGTGCCGCAGTGCACGTCGCCGCGCTGCTCGGGGTCGAGGCTGGCGGCGCGGGTGCAAGCGGCGGCGGTGATGTCCACACGCATGTCGACATTCGACGACTTGCGTTTGCGCACGTAGTCCGGGTGCTGCACCGAAACCTCTTTCTTGGCGTTGCGCTCGTGGCCACCGACCACCAGCAGCTGCTCAGTGATGAAGGAGGAGGGCAGGCGGTAGTCGTCGCGGCTCGAGTGAGCGGAGCCGTTGCCGGCGGAATTGATCACCAGCACGTCGGGGTGCTCGCGGCGCAGCCAGAGGAAGAACTCTTCCAGCAACTCCTCGTAGCCGCTCATGGCGATGCCCGAGCGCAGCAGCGAATCCACCGGCTCGCCTTCCACGTCCAGCGTGCCGATGCGATGGATGCCCCAGCTCCAGTTGAGAATCCGTGCGCCATCTTCGACCAGATTCACCGAGGCCGCGACATTGGCGGTGATGCCGGCATCCGAGTTGCGCTCGACGATCACTTCGAAGCCCGGTCCGGTGCCGTCCAGCGAGGCGAGAAAGCCCTGGTCGCGGGCGTCGCTGGCGTGCGCGGCGAGAATGCCGGTCACGCTGCTGCCATGGTTGTCCGGCTTGTCGGCGTCGCGGGCGTAGAGGCAGGTGCGCTGCTGCTGCGGATCGCAGGGCTGCAGGTATTCGGCGAAGTGCGGCGCGTCGAAGTCCACCGCACGCTCGATGATGCCGATGCGCACCGGCTTGCGCTCCGCGGCGCGCTGGCCGTCCGGGATGCGTTCACGGTAGTAGTCGACCGCATCGAGGAAGCGGTTGGCGGCCCATTCGCGGTTCTGTTGAGGCTGCTGCCTCGGCTGTTCCTGCTCCTCGTTTTCCGCCGCGGATTCCTCGATCACCACCGCATCTACGCCTTCCTCGCTGCCCAGGCGCAACACCATGGCATCGCGCTCGATCAGGTTGTCCACGGGCAGGCGCAGCTGATAGGTATTGAGCGGGGGGATGGCGCCGACCAGCTTCGCCCCATACTTCTCGGCCAGCTGCTGTGCCTTCGCCAGGCCTTCATGGTCTTCCTCGATGATCAGGCTGACCAGATCGACATAGGTGGTCAGCCCGTCCATGTTGCGCGTCACCTCATCCGCCCTGGCCGCGACCACCTGGCTACGTCCGGCCGACAGCCAGACCGGATTGCTGCGCCGGCCGCCGTGCTCCAGCCACAGCGGGCCGCTGCGTAGCTCGTCAGGCGCGAGGGTCAGGCGCATGCGCTCGCCGTCGCGGCGGATCTGCTCGGCACGCAGCGGGCGACCGTCGAGCTTAAGCTCCACCTCGCTTTCCGGAAGTCCGCGGGTTTGCAGGCACCAGCTCAGCGCCTGCTTGGAGAACAGGTCACCGCATCGCTGCAGCTGGGTTATACGCATGTCCTGATCGGCTGTAGCGGCTTGTGTCAGCAAGGCGCCCAGTAGGCCCAGGGCGATGATGGTCGAGCGGTATGCAGTCATGGTTCAGCGTCGTTGCAGGTAGTTCACGCTGAACAGTTCGCGCCGATCGGTCCACTGGCCACGGCAGTCGAAGCCGGCTGTGTCCGCCAGCGCGACGAAGGATTCCAGCGTGTACTTGTAGGAGTTTTCCGTATGCAGGCTTTCCCCGGCGTCGAAATGAAAGCGCCGGCCTTCGATGGTCACATCCTGGGCCTCGGGGCTGATCAGATGCATCTCGATGCGCGATTCGTTCTCGTTGAAAAATGCTCGATGGACGAAACGCGACGGGTCGATGTCGCTGTCCAGCTCGTTGCGGATGCGCTGCAGCAGGTTGAGGTTGAAGGCGGCGGTTACGTGGGCGCGGTCGTTGTAGGCGGCCTCGAGCACGGCGCGCTCCTTGACCAGGTCGACGCCGATCAGCAGCCCGCCGCCGGCCGGCAGCACGTCGTGCAAACGCTGCAGGAAGGCCCTGGCCTCGGCGGGGGTGAAGTTGCCGATGCTCGAGCCGGGGAAGAACACCAGCGGGTGCTCGCTGGAGAAGTCGTCCGGCAGGTTCAGTTCATGGGAAAAGTCGGTACAGGCGGCATGCACTTCCAGCCAGGGATAGTCCGCCGCCAGCCGTTGGGTGCTGCTGAGCAGGAAGTCTTCGGAGATGTCGATGCCCAGGTAGCTGGTCGGGTGCAGCGCCTCCAGCAGCAGGCGGACCTTGCGGCTGGCGCCGCTGCCCAGCTCGATCAGGTCGCTGTGAGGGCCGGCGATGTCGAGGATGTCGTTGGCCGCCTCGGCAAGGATCTGTTCCTCGGTGCGGGTGATGTAGTACTCCGGCTGTCGACAAATCTGCTCGAACAGCTCGGACCCGCGCCGATCGTAGAAGAACTTCGGTGACGCCCACTTCGGTGTGGCGGCGAATCCGGCCAGGGTCTCGTCGCGCAACGAGGCCTCATGCGGCTGCTGCAGCTGATCATGAAAATGAATCGCCAGGGCCATGCTCAGAGTCCTCGTGCCAGGCGCAGCCCGGCGAACTGCCAGCGCATCGCCGGCTGGAAGAAGTTGCGGTAGGTGACCCGCACGTGGGATTCCGGCGTGGCGCAACAGCCTCCGCGCAGCACCATCTGGCCGGACATGAATTTGCCGTTGTATTCACCGAGGCTGCCTTCCAGCGGGCGGAAACCGGGATAGGGCAGGTAGGCGCTGGCTGTCCATTCCCAGACATCGCCGAACAGCTGCAGCGGGCCGTCGTGGCCGGTGGGCGCGGCGACCGGTTGCAGGTAGTCGCTCTCGAGAAAGTTGCCACGTAGCGGCTGGTCGGCCGCCGCCATCTCCCACTCGGCCTCGCTCGGCAGGCGTGCGCCGGCCCAGCGTGCATAGGCATCAGCCTCGTAATAGCTGACGTGGCAGACCGGCGCTTCCAGGTCCAGCGTGCGCAGCCCGCCCAAGGTCATTTCATGCCAGGCTTCGTCTTCACGCAGCCAGTACAGCGGTGCGTTCCAGCCGGCCTGCTGAATCAGGTCCCAGCCGTCGGAAAGCCACAGCTCCGGCCGGGCGTAGCCGCCGTCAGCGATGAACGACAGGTACTCGCCATTGGTTACCAGGCGCTCGGCAAGCTGGAAATCCTCGACGAACTGGCGATGCCGCGGCGTTTCGCAATCGAAGGCGAAATCACTGCCGGCATGGCCGATGTGCTGCACCCCACCGGCATAGTCATACCAGCGGGGGCGTGCCGGGCGGCTCGGCAACGGGCTGGCCAGGTCGTCGCGATAGACCGGATGCAGCGGGTTCTGCGCCAGGATGTGCTTGATGTCCATCAGCAGCAGTTCCTGATGTTGTTGCTCGTGCTGCAAGCCCAGCCCGACCCGCCGGACGATCTCGGCGGCCTGCTCGCGAGGCGGGTTGGCTAGCAGCTCGCCGATTGCCTGGTCCACCTGCTCGCGGTAGCGATAGACCTCCTTCACCCCGGGGCGGGAAAGCATGCCGCGTCGTGCCCTGGGGAACGGCACGCCGTGGGTCTGGTAGTAGGAATTGAACAGAAAGTCGTAGGCCTTGTTCTGGCATCGATAGCCCGGCAGGTAGGGCAACAGTACGAATGTCTCGAAGAACCAGGTGACATGCGCCAGGTGCCATTTCGGCGGGCTGACCTCCGGCGTGCTCTGGATCACGTAGTCCTCGATCTGCAGAGGCGCGCAGATCGCCTCGCTGGTCGCGCGCACCTGTCGATAGCGCTGCAGCAACTGATCGAGCTCGGCCAATGCCGGATGCGGCTGTTGTGCCAGGTTGCCCATGGCTATCCCCCCTAGGTGCTTGCGCGACCGAAACGGCCTCCCATAGCGACACGGGGCACAGGGCAAAAGTTTCTGCCGGGCGGGTAGGCCGTGGTGAAGAAATGCATCGTGCACGTGGTCACTCCTGTATGAGCAAAGCAGGAGATCGAACGATGCGAAAGTCACTGGTCCTTTGTAGCGCGGCCGTTCTGGGGGCCTGCGGGCAGCACGACACCGCACCCTACACCGAGGCGGCGGGCGCGCCGAAAAGTACCGAGACCCGTGCGCTGGAGGCCGGCGCCCGATTGCTGCAGGGCCAGGCGCCGCTGAACGCGGTCAGCGCCTATCTCAACGGCTTCCATTTCTACAACGGCGACATGAACGGACAGATGGAGGCGCATCACTATGTCACCCGCCTCAACGAGGAGGTGATGCAGGCGCTGATCTATGATGGCAACGGCCGCGACGCCAAGCTGATGGGTGTGGAATACATCATCAGCGCACGCCTGTTCGAAACGCTGCCGGAAGAGGAAAAAGAAGCTCTGGCACAGCCACGACTATGAGGTGAAGTCCGGCACCCTGGTTGCGCCCGGCCTGCCTGAGGTGGCGGAGCGGCAGCTGATGGAGCAGGTGGTCAGCACCTACGGCAAGACCTAGCATACCTGGCACACCGATCGCGACAAGGAGCTGCCCTACGGTATTCCGGCGCTGATGATGGGCTTTACCGCCGACGGGCAGCTTGACCCTGCGCTGGTAAAGGCTCGTGATCGGCGCGTTGGCGTGGATACCCGGGAGACCCGCCGCAACCGCCAATCGATTCCACAACCCGCGGTCGATCCTGCCGCCAATGCCTGGGAGAAGGGCGAGGTCATCCAGTTGCAGCGGGTGCGTGGCGCGGGTGAACACCGGCATGGCGATACGGCCGGTCCGGCGGAGATTCACGAGTCGGGCCGCCTGCAGCAACAGCAGCAACGCAGCGACCCGCGCTGAACGCCGTGCCTATGGCTTGTCCTGCAGGGGTGGTGTCGGGCGGATCAGGATTTCGTTGACGTCCACATGGGCCGGTTGCGACAGCGCATAGACCACCGCACGGCCGATGTCCTCCGGTTGCAGGGCGTAAGCCGGCGGCTCGTCGAACAGCGGCGTATCGACCATGCCCGGCTCGATCAGCGTGACCCGCACACCGCTGCCGCGCAGCTCCTCGCGCACGCTCAGGCCCATGCCGGTCACCGCCCATTTGCTGGCGCTGTACATCGAGCCGGGAATGACGAAGCGCCCTGCCGCCGAGCCGGTGAGCAGCAGATGGCCGCGGCTGGCCTTCAGCGCGGCGAGCGTGCAGCGCAGCGTCAGCCCGACGCCGTAAACGTTGGTCAGCAGCATCTCCTTCCATACCGCCGGGTCGGCCGCGCTGAAACCGCCTTCACTGCCCGGTATGCCGGCGTTGGCGTAGACCGCATCGAGCTGGCCGAAACGCTCCAGCACCTGCTGCACCATGGCCTGCTGTTCGGCATGGTCGGTGACATCGCAGCGGATGGCGATGGCGCGCTGCGGACCGATTTCATCGACCAGCCGCTGCAGCTTGTCCGCCGAACGCGCGGCCAGTGCCAGGCGATAGCCGGCCCTGGCGGCCTGGCGCGCGGTGGCCGCACCGATCCCGGAAGAGGCGCCGGTGATCAACAGAACGGGATCGCTCATGCCGCCTCCTCAGTAGTTCGGAGTGGTTTCCGGAATCGCGCTGGCGTCGGTGATGAAGGGCATCGTCCAGGGCTCCAGGGTGCAGCCCTTGTCGATCAGCTCCTGGCGGGTCTGCTCGATGACCTGGGCCATGCGCAGCGGGTCGGCGTAGTCGCGCACCTGCGCCACCCGGGCGAGTTCTTCGCCGCTGCCGTTCATCACGGTGAAACCGAAGCTGTCGTCTTCGGGGTTGGCGCTGGTCACGCAGCCACAGGGCAGAAAGGCTTCCGAGGCCAGTTGCATCGCGTTGTCCAGGCTCAGGGGCGTTGTGGTCATGATCGTCTCCGTTGCGTTGCCGTTGTCTGGAGTTGACCGCCAGATGCCGGTGCCGTTTCCCCACAGCCGACCGGCTGTCGCTTGTGCAATGGCAGGCGCGGCACCATATTCATCGGCATGAGCATGCCTGCCCCCGATCCGCTGTGCCGCTTCCATCCCGCCGTGGCGGGCTGGTTTTCCCGCAGCTTTCCCGCCCCGACACCGGCCCAGGCAGCAGCCTGGCCGTTGGTGCGCGCTGGTCGCTCGACCCTGGTCGCCGCGCCGACCGGTTCGGGCAAGACACTGACCGCCTTTCTCGCCGCCATCGACGCGCTGGTGCAGCAGGGCCTGACCGAGGGCGGGCTGGTCGACGGCACCCAGGTGCTCTACGTGTCGCCGCTCAAGGCGCTGTCCAACGATATCCATATCAACCTCGAGCAACCGCTGGCCGGCATCGGCGCCGAGCTGCAACGGCTCGGCCTGCCGCAGGTGGACATTCGCACCGCTGTGCGCACCGGCGACACGCCGCAGGCCGAGCGCAACGCGATGCGCAAGCGGGTGCCGCATATCCTGGTCACCACGCCGGAATCGCTCTACGTGCTGCTCGGCTCCGAGTCCGGGCGGCAGATGCTGCGCGATGTGCGTAGCGTGATCGTCGACGAGATCCACGCCATCGCCGGCAACAAGCGCGGCAGCCACTTGGCGTTGTCGCTGGAGCGGCTGGAGGCGCTCTGCGAACGGCCGCTGGTGCGCGTCGGGTTGTCCGCGACACAGAAGCCCATAGACGCGGTTGCGCGCTTTCTGGTCGGAACCGAGCGCCCTTGTGAGATCGTCGATATCGGCCATGGCCGCGCCCGCGACCTGGCGCTGGAAGTCTCGCCGGTGCCGCTGGAAGCGGTGATGAGCAACGATGCCTGGGCGCTGGTCTACGACCGCCTGGCCGCGCTGGCCGGCGAGCATCGGACCACCCTGGTGTTCGTCAACACGCGCCGCATGGCCGAGCGCACCACCCGCCATCTGGCCGAACGGCTGAGCGGCGCGGTGGTGGCGGCGCACCACGGTAGCCTGGCGCGCGAGCAGCGGCTGACGGCCGAGCAGAAGCTCAAACGCGGCGAACTGCGGGTGCTGGTGGCCACCGCCTCGCTGGAACTGGGCATCGATATCGGCGACGTGGAACTGGTATGCCAGCTCGGCTCGCCGCGCTCGATCGCCGCCTTCCTGCAACGAGTAGGACGCGCCGGTCACCAGGTGGCGGGCGTGTCCAAGGGGCGCCTGTTTCCCAGCTCGCGTGATGACCTGATCGAATGCGCCGCGCTGCTCGATGCCGTGCGCCGCGACGAACTGGACACGCTGAGAATTCCCCCGGCGCCGCTGGACGTGCTGGCCCAGCAGATCGTCGCCGAGGTGTCCAGCCGTGAATGGCAGGAGGACGCGCTGCTGGCGCTGCTGCGCCGGGCGATGCCCTATGCGGTGCTGGATGACGCCACTTATCAGGCGCTGCTGAGGATGCTCGCCGAAGGCTATACCACTCGCCACGGCGCGCGCGGCGCCTATCTGCATCGCGACCTGGCGACCCGCAGCCTGCGCGGCCGCCGCGGCGGGCGGCTGACCGCGCTGACCTCCGGCGGCACCATCGCCGACAACTCCGACTACGCCGTGCTACTGGAGCCGCAGGGGCTGAACATCGGCACGGTGAACGAGGACTTCGCCGTGGAGAGCCTGGCCGGGGACGTGTTCCAGCTCGGCAACACCTCCTACCGCATCCTCAAGATCGAGGCGGGGCGGGTGCGCGTGGAGGACGCCCAGGGCATGCCGCCAAGCATCCCGTTCTGGCTCGGCGAAGCGCCGGGGCGCAGCGACGAGCTGTCCTTCGCGGTCGCCCGCCTGCGCGGGGAAATCGACCAGCGCCTGGCCAGCGCCGAGTCGCAAGCGACCGAACGCCTGCAGCCGGTGATCGACTGGCTCGCCAATACCCCGGGCATTCCACGCGAAGCCGCGCAGCAGATCGTCGAATACCTGGCCCGTGCACGTGCGGCGCTGGGCGCGTTGCCGACCCAGCGGCGCCTGGTCATGGAGCGCTTCTTCGATGAATCCGGCGGCACCCAGCTGGTGATCCACTCGCCCTATGGCAGCCGCATCAACCGCGCCTGGGGCCTGGCGCTGCGCAAGCGCTTCTGCCGCACCTTCAACTTCGAGCTGCAGGCGGCGGCCACCGAGGACGCGATCATCCTCTCGCTGTCGACCAGTCACAGCTTCGCGCTGGATGAGGTCTGGCGCTACCTGCATTCGGCCAGTGCCGAACAGGTGCTGATCCAGGCGCTGCTCGACGCGCCGCTGTTCGGCGTGCGCTGGCGCTGGATCGCCACTACCGCACTGGCCCTGCCGCGCATGGCCGGTGGGCGCAAGGTGGCGCCGCAGCTGCAGCGGATGAAAAGCGAAGACCTGCTGGCCACGGTGTTCCCCGATCAGGTGGCCTGCCTGGAGAACATCGTGGGTGAACGGGAGATTCCCGACCACCCGCTGGTGCGCCAGACCCTCGACGACTGCCTGCACGAGGCCATGGACAGCGAGGGTTGGCTGGCGCTGCTGCGGCGCATGGAGAGCGGAGAGGTCGAGCTGCTGACACGAGACCTGCCGGCGCCCTCGCCACTGGCCATGGAAATCCTCGGCGCGCGCCCCTACGCCTTTCTCGACGACGCCCCGTTGGAAGAGCGACGCACCCAGGCGGTGCTCGCCCGTCGCTGGAGCGATCCGGAATCGACCGACGACCTTGGCGCGCTGGACCCCGAGGCGATAGCGGCGGTGGGGGCGGAGGTCTGGCCGGAGGCGCGCAACAGCGACGAGCTGCACGAGGCGCTGACGGCGCTGGGCTGCATCGCCGAGGCCGAGGCGGCGGCGCAGCCGCACTGGCTGCAATGGCTCGCCGAGCTGGCCCGCGCGGGGCGGGCGACACGCCTGCAGGCGGCTCACGACCGCGCGCTCTGGACCCCGCTGGAGCGCCTGGCCTGGCTGCGTTCTATCTATCCGCAGGCGGCCTGCGAGCCGCGTCTGTCATTGCCGGCCGGCTATGACCAGCTGCTCGACGAAGAGGAGGCGCTGGTGGAACTGATCCGCGCCCGCCTGAGCGGTTTCGCACCGCTGCCGGTGCCGCTGATCGCCCGTCCGCTGGCCTTGCCGGCCTCGGCGGTGGCGCTGGCGCTGACCCGTCTGGAGGCCCAGGGCTATGTGTTGCGCGGGCGCTTCAGCCCGGGAGCGAGCGAGGACGAGTGGTGCGAGCGGCACCTGCTGGCGCGCATCCATCGCTACACGGTCAAGCGCCTGCGCCGCGAGATCGAGCCGGTGGAGCTTGCCGACTGCATGCGCTTTCTCGCCGACTGGCAGCATCTGTCGGCGGGCACCCGCATGCAGGGGCGCGAGGCGCTGGGCACTCTGGTCGAGCAGCTGGAAGGCTTCCAGGCGGCCGCGACGGCCTGGGAAAGCGATTTGCTGCCGGCCCGTCTGAAGGATTACGGCAGCACCTGGCTGGATGAGCTGTGCCGCTCCGGTCGCATTGTCTGGACGCGGCTGTCCGGTCGTCTCAAGGCCAGCGGCGGGCCGGTACGTGGCACGCCTATCGTACTGTTGCCGCGGCGCCAGCTCGGTGCCTGGCATGCATTGGCCAGCGACGCACCCGCGCCGGAACTGTCATCACGGGCGCAGCGCGTGTTCGATTGCCTGCAGACCCATGGCGCGCTGTTCTTCGACGAACTGCAGCACGATGCCCATCTGCTGCGCAGCGAGCTGGAGGACGCCCTGGGCGAACTGGTGGCGGTCGGGCTGGCGAACGCCGACAGCTTCGCCGGCCTGCGTGCGCTGCTGACGCCGGCCAGCAAGCGTTCGCGCACGGCACGGCGAACCCGCGGAGGCGCCTTCATCGGCGGCATGGCCGACGCGGGGCGCTGGGCGCTGGTGCGCAAACCCGCCGAGGCCGAGGAAACGACCGGCCGCTCCAGCTTTTCGGCTGAGGCCCTGGAGCATATTGCCCGCGTGCTGCTGCGCCGTTACGGCGTGGTGTTCTGGCGACTGCTGGCGCGCGAGGCGGACTGGCTGCCGCCCTGGCGCGAGCTGTTGCGGGTCTACCACCGGCTGGAAGCGCGTGGCGAGATCCGCGGTGGACGCTTCGTCGCAGGCGTGGCGGGCGAGCAATTCGCCCTGCCGGAAGCGCTGGCGCTGTTGCGCGAGGTGCGCAAGCGGCCGTTGGCGGGCGAGCTGCTGGCGGTCTCGGCGGTCGATCCGCTGAATCAGTTGGGGACGCTGTTGCCGGGCAGCAAGGTGCCGGCGCTGCCGGGCAACCGCATCCTCTACCGCGATGGCGTGCCGCTGGCGGTGCTGGTGGCGGGCAAGCCGCAGTGGTTGCTCGAACTCGACGAGCCGGCGCAGCGTGAGGCCCTGCGCCGGCTGACCTCGATAGGACGCTGAGGCCCGGTTGTCAGCCGGCATGGGCCAGGCACTTCAGACTGCCGAAGTCGCTCTGCAGTTGCGTCAGCCGGCCGCTCAGATGGTCGCGCTGGCTGTCGTCGGCCAGGCGATGGAGGTCGGCCACCAATTCCAGACCGGCCTGTTCTGCGCGTTGCAGCGCGGCGCGGTCGTCTTCGTTGAGCAGCGCTTCGCGATCCTGCAAGAGCCGGGCGATACGCTTATCGAAATCGGCGCCGTGGCGCTGCTCGACGGCGGCCAGCAGCATGGTCTGCCACTGCTCGCGGTTGCGCAGCCACCGGCTGTTCTGCTCGTTCAGCGTGTGCGCCCAGGCCAGCACGCGCTGGCGCTGCTGCGCGTTCAACGGGCCGAACCAGTACTGGAGGCGGTCCTGCATGCGCTCGGCGCGCTCGCGGATCTGCTGTTCCAGCGGCGGCTTGAGGTATTTCTCGCGGTGCTCGCGGCGGTTCTCGTCCAACGCTTCGCGCAGTTCCTCGACTTGCGCGTCGTTCAAGGCCCGCAGCAGATCAGTGGCGGTCGGGGTGACCTCCACGGCGATGCTGTGCATGGCGTCGCGTACGCCGCGGTAGTGCGGCTCCAGATCGCTCGGCTCGAGTGGGCCGTCGGCACTGCTGTGCTCCAGCCGGTCGAGCCTGGCAAGCAGTTCCGGCAACTGGGTGCTGCAGTGCCAGGCCAGGTGCTCGCGTAGCCGTTGGCGCAGTTCGCGCTGTTGGGTACGGTCCAGATCCAGATAGTCGTTGAGCGTCCAGGGGATCAGCGTGTCGAGGTTGCGATAGACCAGCGTGGCGCGACTGCAGCCCGCCAACAGCGTAGCGATCAGCAGCGTTAGCACAAGCAGTCGGGTGGTACGCATCCTCGGTTCCTCGCGGTCGGCGCCTTTTCCGTAGAGCCAAGGCGCTGGCGGTGGTTCGATCGAAGGGAGATCTGCTTGCCGGGGGCGAGCAAAGTCGGCCATGCCGTGGTCTTCAGAATAAGCGCCCGCCGCGTAGCGCGCGGCGGTGGACATTCCTACAGCAGTGGAGAGCAGCCATGAGCACTCAGATCAAGCATCTCAGCGGCGACGACGTACCCAAGGCCTGGCGCCCGACCTGGGCGGTGTGCTGGGTCGTGGAGCTGGACGGCACGATCATCGGTGGACCCTATGGCTCCGAGCAGGAAGCCCGTGCGGTGGCTGACGGCGAGCAGGAGCCACGCATCTTGCAGACCCCTGCACCGTAAGCGGCGCCGTCTGAGCGGCGCGACAAGTGTCAATGACGGGTCAGCGGGCCTGCTCCAGGCAATGCTGCGGACAGGGGGCCTGATATTCGGCGGCAGGCGGCGGCGGGGCGACCAGCTGGTCGACCAGTTCCAGCGACTTTTCGAACGACGGGTAACCGCTGCGCGCGACATCAAGCTCGCCATAGGCCTGGCGGTAGCCCTCGGCCCTTTCCGGATCGGCTTCGGCGAGCAGGTAGGGTTCCTGATAGATCTTGTAGAGCAACGCCACCGCATGTGGATGACCCTTGCGCTTGGCCTGCTCCAGCAGTTGCAGCACTTCAGACGGTTCCGGGCCCTGGCGGATCAGCAGCAGCGCCTGGTAGAACTCGGTTTCACCCCGCCGGTCGAGGCGCGCGCTGCGATCGAGCAGGGCCTGCGCCAGCTCGTAGCCATCCTCGTTGCCGACCGAGATCAGGATCTTCGCCTGCATCAGGTCGTTCTGGTAAAGCAGGCGCTCGGCTCGACAGCTGTCGCTCCAGACACGATCGCAGGACTGGCTGGCGCAGCCGCCGAGGGCCAAAAACAGGCCGAACAGCAATGCCTTTTTCATGGCTGAATTGGTACTCCGTTCTCTTTTCGCCAGTATGCGGTGTGCCAGCTTCGATTCGCCAGTGGCGCTTACGTTCGCTCAGTATCTGGGGCAGGGCGCGCTCATCTCGTGCAGGCCGTAGCGCCTGAGCAGCTTGAGCCAGCGTGCGCTGTGGGGCAGGTCGGCAATCATCTGCTGCATGAATTGTGTGGTTTCGGCGGGCAGGCTGGCAGTCATCAGCAGATGGCGATCGAAGACATAGAGCGGCTTGGGCGAGACGTACAGCTGGTCCGCCGATGACTCGGTCAGGCTATAGAACAGGCGGGAAGAGCGTGGCATGAGCACCACATCGATGCGCTCGGAGAGGAGCTTGTTCAGGTTCTGCAGGTCGCTGTGCACGTCTTCGCGGCGGATCAATCCCTTGTCTATGTCGGGCTGCAACTCGCGGTAGCGGTGACCGAGGATGCCGCCCAGACGCTTGCCGTGCAGTGAGCGTGGCCCATCGTAGTCGACCGGTGCGTCACGGCGGGAAACGAAATCCTGGATGTCGCAGAGCAGCGGAGGCGTCCAGCTGGCGCCGGTGGTCAGGTGCTCGGGAAAGAACTCCGGCGTGGCCCAGAGCAGGATGCCTGGCTCGTTGGCGGCGAGCCGGGCGTCGAGGCGCTTGCGTGGCAGCTGACTCAGGCGAAACTCGAAACGATCCTGATTGCTCGGGTGTTCATTGAGCAGCTCTACCAGCGCCTCGGAGAGCCCGCGGCCTTGCCCCGGGGCGAACGGAGGAGAGGGCTGATACGCCCAGACGGCGACGGGCTCGGCTGCCAGTGCCTGAGCTGAGAAGCAGATCAACAGCAGAAGCAGGAATGTCCGCATCATGATCCTGTGTTCGGGTGAGATGTCGTGGCGATTTGCCGCGATACGCGGCAAAGACTGGTTCACAGTTGCCCGTTAGGCAAGTGCGCTCCGCCGACCGGCGCTGCGGGCGGGCTCGGGCCGAGGCGTCAGAAGCGTTCGTGTTCGCCGAGGAAGCGCCAGTTCCCCACCGGCAGCTTGGCCATCGACAGCCGGCCGATGCGGATGCGCTTGCTGGCGATGACGCGCAGGCCGATGGCCTCGCAGAGCATGCGAACATCGCCCGGCGCGGGCTCCTTGACCACCACGCGCAGGCGGCTCTCGCTCTGCCAGCTGACCTTGGCCTTGGGCAGGATCTTGCCACGATGACCGATGCCCTTGGCCAGCAGCGCCAGGCCGCCTTCTTCGGCCTCGCCGGTGACTTCGACGATGTACTCCTGCTCCGGTTTGTCCCGTGCAGCGGTCAGCACACGGATCACTTCGCGCTGCTGAGTGAAGATCGCCAGGCCGCTGGCGTCATCATCCAGCGGCAGCAGATGGTGTTGCCGCAGCAGGTGACGTTGCAGTGGCTCGATGCGGTTGGGATCGTCCTGCCAGTGCTCGCCATCCAGCAGCACCTGGCGGATGCGTTCCGCCTCGGCACCGATCGCCAGGCCGGCCGGCTTGTGCAGCAACAGGGTAACGGGGGCGACTTCGCGGGCAATGGCGCCTGCCTTCAGCTCGATGCGCTGTTCGGGCCCGACCTTGACGAAGGGCGCTTCGATCAGCTCGCCGTCGACGGTGACCCAGCCGCCCTCGACATACAGCTCGGCCTCGCGCCGGGAACAGCCGAATTGCTCGGCGACGCGTTTGGCAAGGCGCACGGGGTCGGTCATGGGATGCTCGAAAAGGATCAGGAGGGAGGCGGAACGCGGCGAGCCATGGAACGGCTCGCCGAAAGCGGTTCGGATCAGTCGATCACTTCTTGCTGATGGTGATCTGGCGGGACGGGCCTTGGGTCTGGCCGCTCACGCCATTGGGGATGGTCTGGATTTCGCCGCCAGCCTTGAGAAAGGCTGCCATCTGTGCGGCAAGGGATTGGCTGGTTTCGGTAGCAGGTTCGGGCTTGCGCTTGGCGCTAGTGGTCTTGGTGGCCATGGATCGCTTTTCCTTCAATCAGTCGAACCGGGCATTATACAGATTTGATCAAATTTTGTTCAGCTTTTTACAGGTGGTCATTTCCTGAAGCGTTTTCGCAACGCTTGTCGCGCCGCGCTGGTCTTCAATAGAGCGTTGTGGCGCGGAGCTTGCCGCGTCAGGCCACTTGGGAGGAACGCCATGCATCGTCACGTCATTCGCTCCGCGCTCTTCGGCGTCGGTTGTGCGTTTTCGCTCCAGCTCGTCGCCGAGCCGCAGGAATATCCCAGCGAGGCTGGCACGGTCAGGGTGAAAGAAATCATCACCGGTCTGGAGAACCCGTGGGGATTGGCCTTTCTGCCGGACGGCAAGCGAATGCTGGTGACCGAAAGGCCGGGGCATCTGCGTCTGGTCGATCTGGATGGCCATCTTTCCGAGCCGCTGGCCGGGGTGCCGGATGTATTCGCCCGCTCTCAGGGTGGCTTGCTGGACGTGCGGTTGTCGCCGGACTTTCAGACCGACCGGCTGGTGTATCTCAGCTATGCCGAAGCCGGCGAACAGGGCATGGCCGGAACGGCCGTAGGGCGCGGTAGGCTCAGTGAGGATCTGTCCCGGCTGGAGAACTTCGAGGTGATCTTCCGCCAGCAGCCGAAGCTGTCCAGTGGTGTGCATTTCGGCTCGCGGCTGGTGTTCGATGGCGACGGCCATCTATTCGTCGCCCTGGGTGAGAACAATCAGCGCTCCACTGCGCAGGACCTCGACAAGCACCAGGGCAAGGTGGTGCGCATCTGGCCCGACGGCAGTGTGCCGCAGGACAACCCCTACGTCGGCCAGGATGGTGCGCGGCCGGAGATCTGGTCCTATGGCCACCGCAATCAGCAGGGCGCTGCACTCAACCCCTGGAGCGGAGTGCTCTGGACCCACGAGCACGGCCCGCGGGGCGGCGACGAGATCAACATTCCGCAAGCCGGCAAGAACTATGGCTGGCCATTGGCGACCCATGGCATCAACTACAGCATGCTGCCGATCCCCGAAGCCAAGGGCAAAACCGTGGCGGGCACCGAGCCGCCGCATCACGTCTGGACGAAATCCCCCGGCGTCAGTGGCATGGCGTTCTACGACGCCGAGCGTTTCCCGGCCTGGCAGCACAGCCTGTTCATCGGTGCTCTGGTGGATCAGTCGCTGATTCGTCTGCGCCTGGACGGCGATCGCATCGTCGGTGAGGAGCGTCTGCTCAAGGACATGGGCGCGCGCATACGCGATGTCCGCGTCGGGCCGGATGGCTTTCTCTACCTGCTCACCGATGCCGGTAATGGCAAGCTGCTGCAGGTCGGGCTCGAATCCCGCTGACGTCTCTGATCGACATGGCCGTGGTGGCTGACCGCGGTCGATGCAGCGATCTTCGATCGGCGCGGAGCATTCCCGCGCATTGCCTGTCCCACTTTTCAGGCGGCCGCTGATGGCGGCCCCCTGAAAGGGGTTGTACGGGTTCGATAACAAGATCGAGGGAGAAATGCCGTGGCTGTGGTCATCAGCGGATTGTTCTGCATCGTCATCGGCTTGGCGCTGGCTGCCGGCGGCGCGAAAGTCATCAGTCTCGGAGGCACCTGGTATTTCGCGGTCGTGGCTGGCGGTTTTCTGCTGACGGGCGTCCTCCTGCTGATGCGCAGACGCGCGGCGTTGTGGGTCTATGCACTGCTCATGCTCGGGGCGCTCGGTTGGGCCCTGTACGAGGTAGGGCCCGACTGGTGGCAGCTGGCTCCTCGCGGCAGCATCATCGCGCCGCTCGGGTTGTGGCTGCTCATGCCTTGGGTCGTGCAGCGGCTGGGCTGGCAGCATTTCGGCTGGCGTGCGTGGGGTGGTGCTGCACTGCCGTTGCTGCTGGCGGTGCTGCTGTGGGGCGGTACGGCGGTCTATGCCATCGGCCACGACAGCCATGACATCAAGGGCATGCTGCCGCCACCGTTGGCAGAAGCGCCCGCTACCGACAGCGTGCCGGCCGGCGACTGGCATGCCTATGGGCGCACGCAGCACGGTCAGCGCTACTCGCCGCTGGCGCAGATCACGCCGGCCAATGTCGAGCGTCTGGAGCCGGTGTGGCATTACCATACCGGTGACCTGCGCGGCCCCGAAGATCCAAACGAGACCACCTACGAAGTCACGCCGCTGAAGATCGATGACAGCCTGTACCTATGCACGCCGCACAACTTCGTCATCGCACTGGATGCCGAGACCGGACAGGAACGCTGGCGCTTCGATCCCAAGGTGCCGCATTCGGTCAACCGCCAACATCTGACCTGTCGCGGGCTGTCCTACCACGCCGCACCGGCCGGCAACGAGACGCAGAGCTGTCGCCAGCGGCTGTTCATGCCCACCGCCGACGCGCGGCTGATCGCCCTGGATGCCAAGACCGGTGAGATCTGTCCCGGTTTTGGCGATAACGGCGAGGTGGACCTGTGGGCCAACATGCCCCACGTCAAGGAGGGCTTCTACTACTCGACCTCGCCGCCAGTGGTGGCGCGCGACCTGGTCATCATCGGCGGGGCGGTGAACGACAATGTTCGCGCCAATGAGCCTTCCGGAGTGATCCGTGCCTATGACGTCTACACCGGCGAGCTGAAGTGGAACTGGGATCCCGGCAATCCTGACGAGACTGCGCCCATTGCAGCGGGTGAAACCTACAGCGCCAGCAGCCCGAACAGCTGGAGCATTTCCAGTGCAGACGAGGCGCTGGGTTTGATCTACGTGCCGCTGGGCAATCAGGTGCCCGATCAATGGGGTGGCCGACGGAGCGAGAACAGCGAACGCTTCTCTTCTTCGATCGTTGCGCTGGATCTGGAGAGCGGCGAGCTGCGCTGGGTGTTCCAGACCGTGCGACATGATCTGTGGGACATGGACGTGCCGGCGCAGCCGAGCCTGGTCGATATCCAGACCGAAGAGGGCCCGGTCCCGGCGCTGGTGGCGCCGACCAAGCAGGGCGACATCTATGTGCTGGACCGTCGCTCGGGCGAGCCGATCCTGCCGGTACGCGAGGTGCCGGCGCCGCAGGGCGCGGCCGAGGGCGACTGGGTCGCCAAGACGCAGCCAGCCTCGGCGTTGTCCTACGAACCGCCGAAGCTGCAGGGCAAGGACCTGTGGGGCGCGACGCTGATTGATCAGATGATGTGCCATATCCAGTTCCACTCCCTGCGCTACGAAGGGCGCTACACACCACCCTCCACTCAGGGCACGCTGGTGCATCCGGGCAATTTCGGCGTGTTCAACTGGGGCGGGGTAGCGGTCGATCCAGTGCGGCAGATGGTGTTCAGCGCGCCGGCCTATCTGGCATTCACTTCGCGCCTGATTCCGCGCGAGGACGCCGAAACGACCTACGTGTCCGAGGAGGAGCCGTTCCTCAACGAGAATTTCGGCTCGCCCTTCGCCGTTGAGCTGAAGGCTTTCGTATCGCCGATTGGCCTGCCATGTACCGCGCCGCCGTGGGGCTACGTGGCCGGCGCCGATCTGCGTACCGGCAAGACGCATTGGCTGCGCAAGAACGGCACGGTGCGCGACCGTGCGCCGATCCCGCTGCCGTTCAAGATGGGCGTGCCGAGCCTTGGCGGACCAGTGCTCACCGCCGGGGGGGTGGCGTTCTTGAGCGGCACGCTGGACTACTACCTGCGTGCGTACGATGTCAGCACCGGCCGCGAACTATGGAAAGCGCGTCTGCCGGCCGGCGGTCAGGCCACGCCGATGACCTACGAGAGCCGCTCGGGTCGGCAGATGGTGGTGGTGGTCGCCGGCGGGCATGGCTCGCTGGGCACCAAAGCCGGTGATTCGGTGATCGCCTATGCATTGCCACGCTGACAGGCGCTAGAATCGCCGCCTTTATATTCGGGACCGCCCACATGGCCGCCATCGGACGCTACAACAGCCTGCAGATCGTCAAGCAAACCGGTTTCGGCCTCTATCTCGACGGCGGCCCGGACGGCGAGATCCTGCTGCCCAACCGCTACATCCCCAAGGACACACCGACCGAGGTGGATGACTGGCTGAACGTCTTCATCTACCTGGACAGCGAGGACAAGCTGATCGCCACCACCGAAAAGCCCAAGGTGCAGGTCGGTGAATTCGCCAGTCTGAAGGTGGCCGAGATCAACCGCGTTGGCCTGTTCCTCGACTGGGGCCTGCCCAAGGACCTGCTCTTGCCGCATTCGGAGGAGAAACGGCCACTGCAGGTTGGTGATTACTGCGTGGTCTACGTCTACGTCGACAAGCGCACCCGGCGCATTACCGCCACGGCACGCCTGGATCGCTACCTGGACAAGACCGCGGCGAATTACAAGGTAGGAGAGGCGGTGGACCTGCTGATCGTCGAGGCGACCGATCTTGGTTTCAAGGCGATCATCAACGGCCAGCACTGGGGCCTGATTCACAAGAACGAGGTATTCAAGTTTCTCCGTGGCGGCATGCGCGAGCGTGGCTATATCAAGGAGCTGCGGCCCGACGGCAAGATCAGCCTGAGCCTGCAGCCGGTGGGGAGTGAGGCGACCGATGCGCTGCAGGCGCTGATCCTGCAGAAACTGGAAGAAAACCAGGGCTCGCTGGATGTCAGTGACAAGAGTCCGGCCGAGGAAATTGCCCGCCGCTTCGGCGTCAGCAAGGGCAACTTCAAGAAGGCCATCGGTGGTCTTTACAAGCAGGGCCGCATCGTCATCCACCCGGATCGCATCGAACGCGCCTGAGCCAACCCCCTAGCCGGGTGGTCGCAATGACCACCCGGCGGCTGCTACAGATCCAGATTGATCTGCCCGCTGCCGACTTCCTTCCTTAATGACTCGCCTTTGCCCTCCGCATAGCTCAGCTGCCCGTCGACCAGGCGGGCAGGGGCGGTGAACGGGTGGGCGGCCGGCGGCTTCTCGTCCTGGATATGCAGGACTTCGATACCGCGCATTTTCAACACGTCCGAGACCAGCGAACGATGGCAGCGCCACCAGAGCACCTCGGCGCACATCATCGCCGTGCGTCGTTGCGCCGCCATTTCCAGTAGGTGCTGCAGGCCGCGGTCGAATTCATCGCTGCGCAGATGGTCGGCATAGCCGCGAAACGAGCTGTTGCGCCAGGCCAGGTTTGACGAATCCTTCAGCGGCCGCCGTCTGCCGCCCAGTTCCTCGATCCATTGATAGTGCAGTCCGTGCGCTTGCAGACCTTCGCGCAGGGCTGCCTCGCCGAACTGCGGCAAGCGCCGTGAGCCGGGAAAGCGGCGGACGTCGGCGATGGCCTCGATCTGATGGTGGCGCAGCAGCTCGATCAGCTGCTCCAGCGAGCGCGTCGAGTGGCCGATGGTCCACACCGTGGCTGGCTGAACCATGCCTCAGCTCAGCTTCCTGAGCGCCGACTCTTTATGCATTGCGACATGGTCGGTCTTGTCGCTCTTGATCTCGTATTGCGGCGCGTCCGGGCTGGCGCGCCGTGTGCGGCCCATGAATTCGGTGTCGGCCGTGTGCACTCGGGTGATGTGACCGCTGACCCGTCCTGCTTCCGAATTCCAGCTGACGTGATCGCCCACTTTGTACTTCTGGCTCATGGTGCCTCCGTTTCGTCGTTCGGTAAGGCTTCCGACAGCCATCGGCCGACGAAGATCGGTTGTTTCCGGCACTTGGTTTTTTATCCGACACAAAGGGCTGTTTCGCTTCTCCGCTATATACCGTTCGTCGGCAAGCTTCGATAGCGGTTAATCCCTCCAGCGACCACCAAAGTTCAAAAAGCCGACGCTTATTTTAGCGCCAGGTAACCAACTAGGGCGGCTAAGCGTAATATCAATTCGACAGCTATCGCCATATGAGTAATGGCAGCTTAATGTTATTTGCGCGCTGTGGCGATTTTCTGGCGATCTATTACTGACAAAAAAATTTCCATTAATTTTTCGAACCTATTATAAAGCCGCCACGCAAGACGATTTGCCGGTTTGTTCAGGGGGTGGACGGCGGGAAATTGCTTGTTGAACGGTTCGTTTGTTGTGACACCGCGGCACTCCTCAAGAGCAACGCCCCACGACTTATCGACCTCCCGTTTCTTTTTGAAGGCTCCGCCTTTGAAGCAGTAAGTTCCGGAGAGACTCAATGTCCACCAACCTGTTTTCCGGTGCCCGCAAGGCACTCGTCGCTTCCATCGCCGCCGCTGTTCTTCTGGGTGGCACCGCCGTTGTAACCACGCCTTATGCCGCTGCAGCGACGGTTGCCGCCGTATCGGTTTCCGCCAAGATCAACGCGTTCACCAACACCGATTGGCTGAACGGTGTCTGGCGCACCGGCGCCGGCTTCTCGATTCCTGCCACCTCGGCGAACCGCTCCGCGTTCGTGGCCGGCGTGTCGGTACGACTGGCGGACGGTCAGGTTCGCAAGATCAGCCGCGCGCAGATCGTCGGCAGTAACATGAGCGTCTTCCTGGAAGGTGCAAAGCTGGACGGCAATAAGGTTGGTGCACCGCAGGTGGTCACCATCGGTAGTACGGCCGTAACGGCACCGGTAACTTCCACCACTCCGGTCACTTCACCGACTACCGTCACCGCGCACTCGACCAGCATCAACGCATTCACCAATACCGATTGGCTCAATGGCGTATGGCGCAAGTCGCCGGGCTTCTCCATTCCGGCAAGTGATGCCAACAAGGCTGCTTTCAAAGTTGGAGCGACAGCCAAGCTGGCAGATGGCCAGGTTCGCAAAGTTACCCAGGTACAAGTTGTCGGCGCCAATATGAGCGTCTATCTGGAAGGTGCGGCAGTTAACGGAAGTGTCGTCGGTGCACCGAACAAGTTGTCGCTGGCTACAACTTCCACTACCAGCCCGGCTCCGGCGCCCACTGCTCCGACCACTTCGGTCATCGCCACCAGCAACCTGAACAACTACACCAACACCCATTGGCTCAACGGTATGTTCCGTACTGCTGCCGGCTTCTCCATCCAGGCAAGCAGCGCCAACGTGGCAGCATTCAAGACGGGCGCGTTGGTGAAGCTCGCTGACGGCCAGACCCGCAAGGTGCTGCGCACTCAGCTGGTGGGCAGCAACATGAGCGTTTTCCTCGACGGTGCGGTGATCAACGGCGCGACCCTGGGCTATCCGAAGACCATCTCGGTGGTCAGCACATCGACCAGCGCTCCTTCGTCTCCTGCTCTGACTACTCCGCCGGTAGAAGCCGCACCGGCTCCGGCACCGGCACCCACCGCACCTGACACCACCAACGGCAAGCCGCTGCTGGTCGGCGTCAACCTGTCCGGCGCGGGCTTCGGTCCCTCGGTTGTTCCTGGCAAGCACGGCACCAACTACACCTATCCGGCCGAGTCGTACTACAAGAAGTACTCCGACCTGGGCATGCCGCTGGTTCGCCTGCCGTTCCTCTGGGAGCGAATCCAGCCCAAGCTGAACTCGCCGCTGAATGCCGAGGAGTTCGCCCGTCTGAAGCAGTCGCTGGACTTCGCGCAGAAACACAACGTCAAGGTGATTCTCGACCTGCACAACTACTACCGTTACTACGGCAAGCTGATCGGCTCCAAAGAAGTGCCCATCAGTTCCTTCGCCGCGGTGTGGAAGCAGATCGTGCAGCAGGTGGTCAATCATCCTGCCGTCGAGGGCTACGGTCTGATGAACGAGCCGCACTCCACCAACGGGCTCTGGCCGCAAGCTGCCCTGGCCGCTGCTCAGGCAATCCGCACCGTCGACGCCAAGCGCTGGATCTACGTAGCGGGCGATCGCTGGTCGAGCGCCTTTCACTGGCCGCACTACAACACCCAGCTGGTCAGCAACCCGTGGATGCGTGATCCGAAGAACAACCTGGTGTACGAAGCACACATGTACGTAGACAAGGATTTCTCCGGCAACTACTTCGACAAGACCGAGCAGTTCGACCCGATGGTTGGTGTCAACCGCGTCAAGCCCTTCGTCGACTGGCTCAAGCAGCACAAACTGCGCGGCTACATCGGTGAGCATGGCGTACCGGATTTCTCGCCCTCGGCCATCGTTGCAACCGATAACCTGCTGGCCTACCTGCGTCAGAACTGCATCCCGAGCACCTACTGGGCTGCCGGTCCCTGGTGGGGCGAGTACGCCATGTCCCTGGACGTGAGCAGTGGCAAGTACCGTCCGCAGCTGCCGGTTCTGCAGAAGCACGCCAAAGCCGCAAACAGCTGCACCAGCATCGGTCCGCTGTAACACCGCGAACCAGCGATACCAGAACGGGCCTTCGGGTCCGTTTCTGTTTTTCTGTCGTCTAGAACCGCACTGCACTTCGTCGGCCCGCCGTTGCGATGGTCCTGGCTTATGAACTGACCACACGGTCATGACGTTCCGGTTCTTGCCGTTTCGCCTGTTCTCCCCGATCACGCCTGCAGCCCAGCAGCCATGCTGGCTGCGCCTGCGCACCAGGCGATAAGCCAGCATTTCAGCATTGAAGCTACCCCTCCGCTGGCGGCGGGCATCCCCGGCGATGCTGGCGCCAAAGTCTTGAACCATCCAGCCAGAGCGACGGAACTCGAAATAGGGGGTCCGGTCACCATTTATGTGCGCACCGAAACATGCACGGCAGCGGCAACCCCGTCGTCGTGCTACGGACCGTGGTCATCCGGCCAAATCCTCTGACCCTATAAAAGGTGGACAACATGACGACACCCGACGAAGAGATCACAGGTTACGGCGGCCAAGCCGGGACCAGCTCGCCGCAGGCAGGCAGTTCCTCCGGCCAGCCATCCATGCACAGCGACCGTTCCGCTCAGGCCGGAAATGGCGGTGACGTGAAGGCCAAGGCACGCGAGGCCGGTGAGCAGATCAAGAACCAGGGCAAGGCGCAGCTTGATAGCTATCGCGGCACCGCCGCCGACGAGCTCGAGAAGATCGCGCAGAGTGCCAAGGCGGCCGCCTCCGAGCTGGAAAGCCAGGATCGCGCTGGCCTGTCGCACTATGTCTCCGACGTGGCTCAAGGCATGGTCGACTTTGCTGACAATCTGCGTGGCAAGAGCGTCGATGAGCTGGTCGGCGAGGTCAACCGGCTCGCCCGGAGCAACCCGGCCCTTTTCATCGCCGGCAGCGTTGCGCTGGGCTTTGGCCTGACACGCTTCGCCCGCGCCTCGAGCCATCGTTCGGAAAAAACCGCCGCTCGCGAACCCACCACTGACTACGGCCATTCGGATGCGGCGCGACCGCATCCGTCGTCGCCGCTGGGCGTCCCGGCCGATGTGACGGCTGAAACCCTGCCCAGCCAGTCCGAGCTGGATTCGCGTCTTTCCAGCGGAGCCCCGGGTGGCACGGTTGGCAGCGTCAGCAACGCAGACATGCCGACGACCCCGGGCAGTACCAATGGCCTTGGCAACAACGGAAAAGGCACAACCGGAGGGCTAAATCGATGAACGAACAACGCAACCTCAATACGTCCTACGAGACGAGCCATCCGGACCAGGACAGCTCGGTGGGCGGGCTGCTACGCCAGCTGACCCGTGAAGTGCCATCCCTGTTCACCAAGGAACTGGCTCTGGCGAAGGCCGAACTGAGCGAGTCCATGCGAGCCACCAAGGCCGGCGCGGCGAGCGTGGCCACCGGCGGCGCGGTCCTGCTGGCAGGATTCATCATCCTGCTGATGTCGGCGGTCTACTTCCTCAGCACCCTGATGGAGCCCTGGTTGGCAGCCCTCATCGTAGGGGGCGTAGTGGTCGTCATCGGGCTGATCATGGTGTCGGCGGGCAAGAAGAAGTTCGAAGCTTCATCCTTCAAGCCCGATCGCACCATCCATTCGCTGCACAAGGATAAAGAAGTCGTCAGGGGGCACGCATGAGTACGCACAATCAGGTAGACGTCGAAGCACGCAAGGACCCGGACACGCTGGAGCGAGAGATCGACCAGCAGCGGGCGGAAATCGGCAATATCGTCCATGCCCTGGAAAGCAAGCTGTCGCCGGGGCAGATGATCGACACCGCGCTGGGCTATGCCAAGGGCGGTGGCGGCGAATTTCTGCACAATCTCAGTGACACGGTGAAGGCCAATCCGGTGCCGACGTTGCTGACCGGCATCGGCCTGGCCTGGCTGATGGCGGGGCAGAACCGCCGTCCGGATTACAGCGCCGCTGCATCGACCGGTCCTTCGATGACCGACAAGCTCTCGGCCAAGGCATCCGGGCTGAAGCAGCAGGGCAACGGCATCAAGGACAAGGCTGCGCAGGTGCGCCACGATGCTTCCACCACTCTGGGCAACGCTCGCCATCGGGTAAGCGACAGCAGCCGGCAGGCTGCCGACAGCCTGCGGCATACGGCGGATCGCGCACGCGGCGGCTTCTCGCAGTTGCTCAACGAGCAACCACTGGCGCTCGGCGCGATGGGCATCGCCCTGGGAGCGCTGCTCGCGGCGACCGTACCGCCGACCCGGCGCGAAGACGAGCTGATGGGCCAGTCCAGCGACCAACTGACCGACCGGCTCAAGCACAAGGCGAAGGAAGGCTACGAAGTGGCCAGTGCCGAGGGCCAGCAGCTTGCCGGACAGGTCAAGCACGACCTTGAGCGCGATCACGGCCAGCCCGCTTCGCGGCCACACTGACGTACGAGCCGGAGGCAAGGGTTTGATGCGGCCGGGCTTGAGTCCGACCGCAGAACCCCCGATAATCCGCCGCCTGGCGCCGGTGTAGCTCAGTAGGTAGAGCAGCGCATTCGTAATGCGAAGGTCGCAGGTTCGACTCCTGTCTCCGGCACCAATGAAATCAAAGGGTTAGCTTCGGCTAGCCCTTTTGTTTTTGGGCTGGTGTCCCACAAGTGTCCCGTTGTTGACTCAGCAGCCAGAGGGGCGAATGGGGCAGCACAGTCGCGAAGTGATCCGGCGCCAGATGCGAGTACCGCATCGTCATCTTGATATCGCCGTGGCCCAGGATTCGTTGCAGGGGACGATGCTGCCGCGCTGCATCATGTAGTGGCTGGCAAAGGTATGCCGCAGAATTGGAGTCAGCTGGGTCGTGGTTGTCCGGATCGGCCGCATCGAACGAGTTCCGACGCCGCCTGCCGCTGGTCGAGGTAGGCGAGGGCGCAACCATCAGGCTGCGCCGTTCTTCATTACAGGGTGATCGCGATGCCTGCCTGCAGGGTGCGGGGAGCACCCGGGTAGGCCCAGATGTTGCCCCAGGCGCGCTCTTCGTACTCTTCGTCGAACAGGTTGTTAAGGTTCAGGTTCAGGCGAACCCGTTCGGTCAGTGGGTAGTAGGCGAGTAGGTCGACGGTGGTATAGGCATCCATGTCGAACGCCGTACTGGTGGCACCGCCCTTGCGGTCGCCGACGTATTTGACGCCCATGCCTACGCCGAGTCCGGCCAGCGGACCTTCGGCGAATTCGTAGGTGTCCAGCAGGTTGAAGCTGTGGCGTGGCACGTTGGCCAGGCGCGTGCCGGCCGGCATCGATGCGCTTGAGCTTTCGGTGACTTCGGCATCGACGTAGGCGTAGCCGCCGATCATGCGCCATTGCGGGGTGATGTTGCCCGCTACGCTGATGTCGAACCCGCGGCTGCGCGCTTCGCCGGCAGCAACCTGGTAATTGCTGTCGACCGGATCGCTGGTCAGCACGTTTTCCTTGGTGATGTGGAACAGCGCCGCAGTGACGCTGAGGTCGTGCTCTGGCAGCTCGTACTTGACGCCGACTTCGTGGGCGATGCCTTCTTCCGGGTCGAATGCCTGGCTGCTGCGGTCGGCGCCGCGGTTGGGCTTGAACGAGCGCGAGGTGTTGGCGTAGACGGCCAACTCCTCGGTCAGGTCGTAGATCAGCCCGAAACGAGGGGAGACGGCGTTGTGTGCCTGGTCCCAGCTGCCGGCGGGGTTGAGCTTGTTTTCGTAGCGTTGCTCGAAGCGCTCCAGGCGTGCACCGACTTGCGCTGTCAGGCGCTCGGTGAGGGCGATCTGGTCCTGCAGGAAGAACGCATAGGACTTCAGGTTCTCGTCATCGTAGGTCGTGGTGCGGGTCAGCGCGGGCAGCGGCTGGCCGTAGACCGGATCATAGAGATCGATCGGGAAGTCGCTGGTCGCACCACCCGAGCGATCGATGTGGGAGTCGTAGTTGAAGTCGTCGAATTCCACACCGAGCAGCAGCGTGTGGGCCAGGCCCGCGGCGTCGAAGTGCCCCTCCAGATTGGCCTGCACTGCCAGGTCGTCCCAGTTCAGCCAGCGCTCGCTGTAGTTGCGCCCGACCGTGCGGCCATCGGCGGCCAGGCCATTGTTCTCCACCGCGCCGCCGTCCAGGCTGCCGTCGAGGTACTGGATGCCGCCGCGCAGCATCCACTGGCTGTCCAGCTGGTGCTCCAGGCGCAGTTGCGTGGTGGCGTTCTGGTTGGTCAGCTTGCCGGCACTTTCCTCTCCAAGGAAGCGATCGCGCGACAGGTCGCCGGCCTGGTTGGGGTAGCGGGTCAGACCGCGGTCCAGTGGATGACGATTGTGCAGGTAATCGCCTTCGAGGATCAGCGCGGTGTCGTCGTTGAGCTGCCAGCGAAGCACTGGCGCAATGTTGTAGCGCTCGCTTTCAACGTGGTCGCGGAAGCTGTCGCTGCCTTCGGCGACCAGGTTGAGGCGATAGGTAAAGGCTGCGCTTTCGTCCAGTGCGCCGGTGGTATCCAGGGTGCCGCGGCGTAGACCGTCGGTGTTCACCTGGCTGCCGAGCACCGTGCGCCGCTCCGCTTGCGGCTGTTTGCTGACGATGTTGAAGGTGCCGCCCGGATCGCCGCGCCCATACAGCACCGAGGCCGGGCCGCGCAGCACTTCGATGCGCTCCAGCGTGTTGGCGTCGGGCATGTTGGGATAGCCACGGTTCACCGCGAAGCCGTTGCGGTAGAACTCCTGGGTGCTGAAGCCGCGTACGAGGAATTCGGTCAGGCCCTGACCGCCGAAGTTGTTGCCGCGCTCCACGCCGCCGGCGTAATCAAGCGCATCTTCAAGGCGTGTTGCGCCGATGTCTTCGACGACCTGCGCCGGCACGACGCTGATCGATTGCGGGGTTTCGTGGATCGCGGTGTCGGTGCGGGTGGCGCTGGCCGAGCGGGTCGCACGATAGCCCTGCACGGGGCCGTCGGCGCGCTCGGCCGAGGCGGTGACCTGCATCTCCTCCAGTGCCAGCGGTTCAGCGGGCGGTTCGTCGTTGGCTGAAGCCATGGCAGGGCAGGTGAGGGCAGGAATCGCGAGCATCGGGAGGAGAAGGCGCCGCATCGAAAGATCCTTGAGGGAAGGGAGCGAGGGCGGGCATCCTAATCTCAACGAAAACGATTATCAAATAGAAGGTGATCTCATCTGAATGCACGCTACGGCAGGTTGCGCTGGGCGTAGCGGCGCAGGCAGATCGAGCGCGCGTCGACGCAACCAGCGCGCCGCGCAGCGCAGATAAGCGGCGGCTGCCAAGCGGCTCGGGGGTCACATTCGGCGGCTGCTCGGCGCTCAGTTGCAGGCGAGGACCACGCGGTCGCGGCCGGCTCTTTTGGCCTGGTAGAGCGCTTCGTCCGCGGCCTTGAAGGTCGCGTCTGGCGAGTCATGGCTGGTGCTGCAGGCGATGCCGATGGATGCGGTGACCGGCGCACCGGTTGGGCTGTTCGTATAACGCAGGCGAACCAGCAGGCGCTCTGCGGCGATGCGTGCACCGGCGGCGTCCGTGTCGGGTAGCAGTACGAGAAACTCCTCTCCACCCATCCTGCAGAGGACGTCGCTGGGGCGGGAGCACTCCCGCAGTACCGAAGCGAGGTAACGCAGCACGTCGTCGCCTACGTCATGGCCGTACTGGTCGTTGACCTGCTTGAAATGATCGATGTCCAGGGCCAGCGCGGCATAGTGTTGGTCGAGCAGATCGAACTGCTTGAGCGCCAGTTCGAGCCCGCGGCGGTTGCGCAATCCGGTCAGCGGATCGGTCATGGACGCTGCTTCCAGCGCGCCCATCTTTTGCTGCAGCAGGGACACGCCGGCAAGCATGGCGACCTTCAGGCGCGAGACCTCGAAGTACCAGGAATTGACCCGCGATATGCGGTTGGCTGCTTCCGGAGCGCTCCAGTGTTCGGCGGTATCGGCCAATGCGCGGATGGGCGCGGATATGAGTTTGGATAGCCACCAGAACACGGCCAGCGATACGAGGGCGAAAGGCACGGCGTTCATCAGGGTCGTGCGCGCCAAGCGGTCGAGCTTGGCGGTGATCGCGACCGTGGGGCGCTGCGCGATGATGCCCCAGCCGGTACTCGGAACCGGGGCGTAGCCGGCCAGCATGTCGACGCCGAGGGTGTTGGTGACTCGCTGGCTGCCTTCGCGCCCGGTCAGTACCTGCTGAACGACCGCATTGGAGGCCACGTTCTGGCCCACCCGCTGTCCGTCCTCATGGAAAATCAGGTTGGCCTGCTTGTCGACAACGTACAGGTAGGAGCCGTCGCGGTAGTAGTGCACACCAAGCAGGCCGTGCAGGGCGTTGCGCTCGCGCAGGAATAGTGACGCGCTGATGAAGCCGAGATAGTGCCCGTCGGGGTCGAAAATCGGATGCGTTACCGCGATCAGATAGGTGCCGTCCGTGGCGATGTAGGGCTCGCTGATCAGCGGAATGCGCTCGCTCAGCGCGCGCCGCGCACCCACGCTGTTGACCTTGAGGCCTACCAGCGCGGTGCTCTCCGGGGACGCTGAAACGATCTCACCGGCAGCACTGACGATCACTGCTCTGTTGAACTGATCGCTGTTGAGCTTGATGCGCTCCGTTTCGCTGTCCCGTGCCGCGGGCTCATCGAACGTCGAGGAAAGCGCTTGCGCGGCATAGGCGAGTTCGCGACGACTGTTGAGAAAGAACCGGTCGGTGGTGTCGGCCAGCTTGCGCGCATAAGCCCTGTTGGCCTCCAGTGTCTGTTCGAACAGCTGGTCGCGCTGGGTGCTATAGCCGGCGAAGAAGCTGTTGGTGAAGGTGAGCAGGCCTGCGACGAGCGCTAGCAGGAGGGTCAGGCGTTGGAGATCCAGCCGGAACATGAAGCTTCCCGATTCTGCGTGTGTGTGTATCGCCGCAACCTCTAGGCGGTGAGCGCGACTGCGTGGCGGGTGCAGACCACTGGGGCGGAATGATACATGCCCGGACCGGGCGCCGAAGCGTCAACGACGGAAAAAAGCGGGCGCTGGCACAAGGGGGGTGCGGCTGATATTTACCGCTCTCTTTTACCGCTGAGCCCGATCGACATGTTTGATATTTCTGTTCCCGCCGCCCGCTTGCTGGCCGTCGAGGGCGCGGCTGCAGGTGCAGGCCGATGTCCTGAGGGCCGACCAGCTCGGCACGTACGGCGGCGAACTGATGGAGCGGCGGGATGAGCTGGGCCAACGCATGGTCCAGCTATGGGCCGAGAACCGTCAGCTGGGGCTGCGTTTGCAGCTGACGCCGGCATCGGCATGACCGGCGAGGCGCTGGCCGATCCACCGCGCAGGGTGGTCAGAGTGCAGTCGACAGGGTGATGGAGCCGAACTGATCGTGCTCCTTTTGTCCCTGGAATTCGCGGCTGCGCCAGACGCTGGCGAAGGCCAGCTGCCAGCGGCTCCAGGTCAACGCCACGCCGAGCTTGGCGTCGCCGACCCATTCGCGGCGGTCCACTGAATGGCTGTCCTCGAAGGTATTACCGTCCAGCAGCATGTTATGCGCCATATAGCGCCCTTCGAGATTGGCGAAGCCATACCAGGCGAAGTCACCGCCGGGGCGAAAGAATTGACTACCGCTCTGCGCTGGCGCCACCGCCGGGATGCTGAAGCTGCGCTGCAGGTTCTGGCCCAGGCGAAGGCCCAGTCCGGCCGAGCCGTAGCTGTACAGGTTGCCGAGGGCGAAGCCGACGCTCGGGCCGTATTCCAGCTCGAGCCCGGCGAAGCGTTCCTGCAGCCACCAGCGATGCTGATAGCCCAGATTGACGAAGGCTTCGTTCTCCAGCTGGTTATCCCAGCCGTTGGGTTCGTCGCTGTCGGTCACCTTGTGCACGGTACGCTGCAGGCGCTTGCCGCCAGCGGCCGGGCCGACTATGCCCACGTCCAGGTGCAGGCCCTGCGCCGCGCGCCAGCCGTCGTGCTGGGTATCGGAGAACATCGACATGCCTGCGAAGAGCAGGCCGGCGTAGGGGCGGTCGTCATCGATCAGCGCTCGCGTTTCGATTTCCTCCGGCGTGTAGATTTGATGGCCGAAGCGATAGGCGACGTTGTCGACGGCATTGCCCGACCAGCCGGGCAACAGATCGGCGAAGCGCCGCGTCCAGCTCTGGTCGTCCGGTTCGAAGCCCCAAATGACTTCCAGGCCGTTGGTGTAGTGACCATCGCTGCCCGAGGCGATGATGTCGTTCTCCGCCTTGATGGCGAGGATGTCGGCATGGCTGACGGCGGGGGCGGTGATGGATGCGGCGAGCAGGCACAAGCACAGCAAAGAACGAGAATGCATGATTCAACTCCTGGCTTACGTTCTTGTTTGTATGTTCTTTCTCGGACCATCACCGCTTCCGGCGGTTCGCTTGTCGATCAGGGCGCGTCGTATGCGCCGCTTCTGGCCAGTCCCGCCTCGCTGAGCATTTCCTGTCTGGCTTCCTGCAGTTGCTCGGCCAGTGCCACGGAAAAGTCCTGCACGGCTGACCAGCGCAGATGGATCGCATCGACGAAGGCGGCCGGTGGGGCAACCCATTCGCGGTCGGCGTTCCAGTACTGAGCTCCGTCATGCCCGGCGATGGCGGCGTTCAGCTTGGCGTCGAAGCGGGCGAGAAAGCTGCCATCGGCATCGACCTTGGCTTTCCACTGCGGGTGCAGGGGCGTGGAAACCACAAGCAGCTGACGTTGCTCGCTATCCAGGCGTTTCGACAGTTCGCCCAGAGCGACAAAGCAGCTGTCATCCAGCGCGTCCGGTTTGCCGTAGAACAGGCCGCGATCACCCTGCGGTTCCAGCGGCCCGTCGCCATGGCGGGTGAATACCAGCGGGTCCCATTCGATCTCGTTGGCCCGTTGCGCCTTGACCGTCTGCGCGTTGCGCAGCAGCGAACGCGGCGAGAAGTAGCGCATGTAGTAGCCCCAGCGCGAGGCCTGCTGATAGACGTACTGGTCGGCGTGAGTGCGGTCGAACACCGCATCCGGCACCTTCCAGCAGCCGGCGAAGTCCAGCGGATCGACGATCATCACCACCTGGCGCACGCTTGGTTCACGATCCAGCAGCCAGTTGGCGACATAGGTCGACTGGTTGGCGTGCAGGCCGCAGAACGCACCGTTGAGCGGACGCAGGCCGGGCGTCTGCTCGATCAGCACGTCACCATCGACATGGCGCCAGGCGACCGAGGAACCGACGATCAGCAGGTTCGGATCGGCGACGGGGTTGTGCCGCAGAAAATGCAGCTTTTCGTCTACGCACAGGCTGTTGGAGAAAGCCGGTGGTGGCAGGTTGTCGGTGTGATTGAGCCAGGCGAGCAGGACGGCAAAGCCGCCGAGCATCCCGAACAGCCCGGCGAACATTCCCAGCAGATAGCCGGCACGTATCCGCCGCTGGCCTGCTTCGGCCCCGGCGGCAACGCCGTCCGGGCATGTATCGACGGATCTGGCCATGACTCAACGCCCTCCGAGTTTGGTCTGGATCAACTGGGCGAAGTGGCCAACGTTCTTCAGCGATTCCAGTTCGGCGGTGCGGAACTTGATGCCGAAGCGCTGCTCGGCGGCCACGATCAGCAACACATGGGTCTGGCTGTCCCAGCCATCGATGTCGTCGGCGGTGGTTTCGGGTGTGAGGACGATGTCGTCATCATCGAACACGTCGTGGAAGACCTGGGTCAGCGCCTGGAGAATGTCCTTTTCGTTCATGCTTGCACCTGGATGTGATGGTTGATGGGAGTGCGCGAGGCCAGTTCGTAGCGCCAGAAACTTGCATCGGTAGAGGAGTCGGCAGGCGCGGGGCGCTGCTCGAAGCCCAACCGCGGATAGTGTTCGGCAACCATGCCGTTGCGCTCGGTGGGACGGTATTCGCCGATCAGTGCGCCCCAGCCGGCGGCCGCTGCCGCATCGGCCAGCACCTCCAGCACGGCCATCTCGACTTCACGCCCCAGCACGCGGCAGCTCATCAGCCAGCTGTCGATCAGCAGTTCGCCAGCCTCGATGGATGCATCCGGTCGTGCCAGCACCACGCTGATCAGGCCGTTATCGCCGAACTTGTCTTCCAGCCGCAGGGCCAACGCGATGGTTTGGGGATCGCTGGCCATGCGCTCGACTTCGGCTTCGGTATAGCGGCGGGTGGTGAGATTGAACTGATTGGTCTTGTTGATCAGCTGGGTGGCACGGGCCAGCTCGGCGGCGCCGATGCGGCTGACGCGCAGGATCATCTGCAGCCCGCGCAGGTAGCCGTCCATGTCCGTGGCCTGGCTCTGCGCGGCCTTGCGTTCGGCATTCAGTGCATAGCTGCGGCCACGTTCGGCGTCATCGGAGGTAAAGGATACGGCCTCGAAATAGCCCGCCGCGGCGATGCGCGCGGGGTAGTCGGCGACATCCTCGGGCAGCTCCGGTACGGCGACGTCCGGCAGCTCGCGGCGCACGATGTCGCGCTCGGCGGGGTTGTCGTCGACGAACACCAGGCTATCCAGGCCGATATCGAGCATGCTCGCGATGCGCCGCAGGTTGCCGGCCTTGTCTTCCCAGTTGGCGACGAAGGCCGCGATATCGCTGCGCTTGAGCGCCATCTCGGTATGTTCAAAGGCTGCTTCGGCAACGTGCAGGTCGTTCTTGCTGCACACCGCAAGGATCACCCCGCGGCGCGCCAATTGCGCGGCATAACGCTGAAAGGCGAGAAACGCCTCGCCGCTGGGGCTGCCCTGGCCGAGCTGGATACCGTCGATGCCGTCATCGCCGATCACTCCGCCCCAGAGGGTGTTGTCCAGATCCAGTACCAGGCATTTGCGCGACAGCCCGGCAGTGGCCGCTGCGATACGCGCAAAGTGCTCGCCATATAGCGGTGCCAGAGTCGGGCTGATCAGCTGCTTGGCCTGGTGCCAGCGCACCGGCTCGGCCAGGCCGTCGCCATAGGCGGCTGCGTGCCAGGCCAGATCGAGCAGCAGCACGCCTTCCTCGCGGGCAGCGGCTCGGATGGCGCCATTCAACCGTTCGATGACTGCCCGTGGCGAAGCCGGAACCAGTGCTTCGTAAGAGCCGAACAATGGCGGCGTGACCGGCACCAGCGTTTGCTGCACCACCTGCGCGGCATATCGCTCGCGGGCCCGGCGCCAGAGCATGCGCAGCTCATCGACGCGTTCCGCCACGGCGGCATCCACCTCCGCCTGGCTTGTCTGCAAGGGCAGTTGCAGCGGCGCGTCATGGGCGTCTAGCGCCAGCAGTACCAGTTGTGGGGCGAAGGCGTTCAGCGCCGGGTCATCGGCCAGCAGCGCCTGGCGATACATGCCGTAGGGCGCAACATGCAGCGACAGCGCCAGGCGCCGTTGCAGTCCGGCCACGCGAATGGCCGGCAGGAGGTGATCGACCGTATGCGAGGACAGCAATGCCACCCGCAGTGGCGTCAGGCGTGCCGCCGCGGCGTGCTGCTCGATGCCGACGGCAGCCAGCTTGTCCAGTCGCGCGGTGAGGGTGAAATCCCGTTGATGAGCGGCCAGCTTGACGGCTTCATGCAGCCGCTGCAGCGGATCTTCGATGCGTTTGGCTTGGCCGATGGCACCGGATAGATCCGGGTGTGTCGGCAGCCAGGAGAGCTGTTGCATACCTGGGACTCCTTGTCGTGGTCAGAACTGGAAGTAGAGGAACTCCGTCGGTGCCATGGAGAAGGCGATCGCCAGGGCGAAGAAACCGAGTACGCCTACTGCCATGCCGTGGATCGCAGTCGGCCGCCAGGCGCTGACCGGCAGCAGCCGTTCGGTCCAGTGCGGCTGGGGCTGGAAGTTGAGCGCGGTACGGAAGTGGCCCATCCACTGCTGCACGTTGGGCATGCCCCACACGAACACAAGCAGCGCCGCGATATAGACGAAGTCGGAGCGATCCATCGCCGTGCTGGTCGGGCTCAGGCCGAGCATGCCGGCGAGGATCGCCATGGCGGTCGGCACGTCGCTGGCGCGGAAGAACACCATCGCCACCACCACGCAGCCAAAGGTCAGCGCGACGGCCGCAGCCTTGTGCCACCAGATGTCGCTGTCCAGCTTCCAGCCCTGACGCGCCTTCCAGGCACGCCAGCCGTGGGCGACCACCAGGTAGAAACCGTGCAGCAGGCCGAAGGCGACGAAGTGCCAGCCGGCGCCGTGCCAGATGCCGGAAATGAACATGGTGAACACGGTGGGGTAGGCGACCAGCGCAAAGAAAGTGCCGGCGGTCATCTTGCCCCGCCGCGGCTGCGGCTTGCCGGCCGCCATGCGCGCGCGGGTCACGCGCAGCACGATGGGGTTGTAGATGTAGGCGGTGAGGAAACGCGTCAGCGTCATGTGCCAGCGCGACCAGTAGTCGATGACGTTGCGCGCCTTGAACGGGCTGTTGAAGTTCGCCGGCAGGCTGATGCCGAACAGCAGCGCCAGCCCAATGGCCATGTCGCTGTAGCCAGAGAAGTCGAAATAGATCTGTAGCGTGTAGGTCAGCGCGCCGGTCCAGGCATCGTAGAACGCCGGGATGGTGCCGTCGGCGGCCAGGCTGAAGACCGGCGTGGCTTTCAGCGCGAGGGTGTCGGCGATCACCACCTTCTTGAACAGACCGAGCAGGAACACCGTGGCGCCCAGCGACAGGTTGTCGATGCGCACGCGGAAGCTGTCGCGGTCGTTGAACTGCGCAAGCATTTCACCGTGGTGGGTGATCGGTCCGGCGATCAGCTGCGGAAAGAAACTGATGAACAGGCAGTAGTTGGCGAAGTCGTGTTCTTCCACCACGCCGTCATGGGCATCGACCAGGTAGGCGATCTGCTGGAAGGTGAAGAAGGAGATCGCCAGCGGCAGAATGATGTCTTCCACCCGCCAACCGAGATCCAGCGCCGCATCCAGCGTGCCGAGCAGGAAGCCGGTGTATTTGTAGTAGACCAGCAGCAGCACGTTGGCCGCGACCGCCAACCCGAGCACCAGACGTGAGGGGTGCCGGCGCAGGTAGCCACCGAGCAGATAGTTGACCAGCATGCTGCCGACCAGCAGCGGTACGTAGACCGGGTTCCACCAGCCGTAGAACACCAACGAGACGACGGTCAGCCAGATCACCGCGAGCCGCTGTCGGCCCGATCCGGTCAGCACGAAGAATCCAATCAGCACCACCGGAAGAAAGCCGGCGATGAATTCCACCGAATTGAAAAGCATCTTCCCTATTCCCTGCTCAGCGTTCGTGCATTGCTGCTCAGGCCGCCGGCGAGGCGGGGCGAGTCATCCATTCAGTCCTGGCGCCACGCGACCGACGATCCATCCTGGTCGGCGTTGCGACATCCTCGGTCCATCAGTGGCTGCTCGCTCGGGTTTCGGCCACCTTGGCCGGCTTCCCCTGAGCTCCTATGGCTCGGACGTGAAGGTGTAAAAAAAAGTTTCAACGTTTGTTGCACCGATGAGCGCTTTATTGCCGCAGGTCAAAAGGCCCCCGGCAGGCGTGGCCTGCAGCCCATTTCCGTCGGTCGGGAAAGTTCCCGGCATTCTTAAAGGCTCTGAAGGTTCGAGCGCGGACGAGCTGCAGGCGCAGGCGTAGTTGACCGAGCGTGGACAGGTGCCGGCCCGCTTAGCGGACGCTGCTCAACCCTGCGCTGCTGCGCGCGCGCTGAACGCTTCTCGACGCGGCGGCAGGCGGTTCGACCTTGCGCTGCAGGTGGCGCACGGTGCGCTTGAGGCGCTGCACCTTGTCTTCCAGTTGGAAGACCTTGCGATTGTTGTAGAACATGCCCAGCACGAACCCCACCGAAGTGAAGACCAGGCCATAGATGAGAGCGGCTTCATAGAGATAGCTGGAAAACATCCTGTCATCCTCTGCGGGTTATGGCTCTCGCTCGTCGAGCGAATCAACCCGGAATGGGCTGATGCCAATCTGCCTTTATGTGACAGGGCGCACATTGAGAACGTTCCCGGTGCCACGGTTGCGTGTGCCGCATACGGTCAGCGAGTGCCGGCGGACATGGCGATTGCCGCGGCTGCGGTCCGGGTCTCCACACCGAGCTTCACGTAGACGTGCTCCAGGTGCTTGTTCACCGTGCGCGGGCTGAGCCCGAGAATGTCGCCGATATCCCGGTTGGTCTTGCCGCAGGACACCCAGTGCAGCACCTCGACCTCGCGCCCGGTCAGCTGGAAGCGCTCGGTCAGGGTGGCCTGGATCTGCTTCTCGTCGGCCGGAGCCTGGGCCTGGCGAGCACTCTGTAGCGTGCGCGCGGTGCGCAGATGCGCGGCGACTCGGGCCACCACCTGTTCCGGGTGGATTGGCTTGGTCACGTAGTCGATGCCGCCGGCCTCGAAGCCGGCGAGTACGTGCTCGCTTTCGGTCAGGGCAGTCATGAACAGCACCGGCACGTCCTCCAGTTCGACCTGTGCCTTGATCCGGCGGCAGGTATCGAAACCGTTCAGCCCGGGCATCATGGCGTCGAGCAGAACGATGTCCGGCTTCAGCCGCTGCATGCGCTCCAATGCGCTGAGGCCATCCAGCGCCACCAGCACCATGTAGCCGGCCTGGTCGAGCGCGCCGGAGAGCAGGGCGAGGTTGTCGGGCACGTCATCGACGATCATCACGATGCCTTGGTTTTGCGGATGATCAGTTGGATGCATGGGTGTCCTCCATGGGCGTCTGAGTCTCGTTGGTCATGGCCTGATCCAGACGCAGGCCCAGTTCGTTCAGCTGGAAGCGTCTGGCCAGCTGGCGCAGTTCCTGGAGTTGCGCCGCGGCGGCCGGCAGGTCGCGTTCGAGCTGGTCGAGCAGTTCGAGCACGCCGCGCACATATCCGAGCGAGGCCTGTTGCTGCAGCGCATGCAGGGCATTGAGCGGCAGGCCCGCGGCGGTCGAAGTGGGGGCCGCCGCATCGCGTCTGAGCCAAGCCAGCGCCAGATGCTGGCGAATCTTGTCCAGCAGCACCGGGGCATGCACCGGCTTGGGCAGGTAGTCACTGCAATCGGCAGCGACGCTCGCACCGTCGACGAAGGCATTGGCGGAAATGACGATGATCGGCGCCGTCGAACCTACAGAGCGGCGAATCAGCCTGGCGGTCTGCCAGCCGTCGAGCTGCGGCATGGAGAGGTCCATCAGGATCAGGTCAGGGTTGTGTAGCGACACCTGGCTGAGCGCCTCCTGGCCGTTGCTGGCCATGAGTATTTCGAAGCCCAGTGGCTCAAGCATGCCAGCCAGCACCTGGCGGTGTTCGATGTGGTCGTCGACCACCAGCACGCGGCGGCGCGGGCCGTGGTAGCCGATGATGTCGTGTTCGACATGGACCACCGCCTGCGGCACGCGCACTTCGGAGAGGAACAGGCGCAGCTGAAAAACGCTGCCGCGACCTTGCTCGCTCTTCATCGACAGCTCGCCGCCCATCAACGCGGTGAGCATGCGGGTGATGGTCAGGCCGAGGCCCAGACCGCTGTCCTGACGCAACGGATTGCCGCGCTCGAACGGCTGGAACAATCGCTCCACCTGTTCGGGGGCGATGCCGACACCGGTGTCGGCGATCTCGAAGGTCGCGGTTTCGCGCAGGTAGCTGGCGCGCAGGGTGATGCTGCCGGCGTCGGTGTAGCGCACCGCATTGCCGAGCAGGTTGATAAGAATCTGCCGTACGCGCTTCTCGTCGCCGCGGACGACGGCCGGGATGCGGCCCTGGGTTTCGAAATGGAAGCGCAGGCCCTTTTCCTCGGCCTGTGGCGCGATCATCTGGCGTACCTGCAGAAGGAATTCGGGAAAGGCGATCTCGGATGGCTCCAGATTGAGCTTTCCGGCTTCGATCCTGGCCACGTCGAGCAGCCCGTCGATCAGCGAGAGCAGATGGGCGCCGCTGCGATGGATGGTGCCCAGCGCTTCCTTGTGTCGCGTCGGCAGCTCGCCATCGCGCAACAGGATCTGCGCATAGCCGAGGATGCTGTTCAGCGGGGTGCGCAGCTCGTGGGAAAGGCCTGTCACATAGCGGCTCTTGGCGGCATTCGCCGCCTCGGACGCTTCCTTGGCCTTCTGCAGCTGTTCGTCGGTCTTGCGGTGGGCTTCGATCTCCTGCATCAGCAGGTGGGTCTGGCGGTCCGACTCCTGCTGGGCGACGTGGCGGCTCTCACGGGTCAGCACCACCCACCAGGCGAGAATCCCGGCGAACAGCGAGAGCACCAGGAATGCCTTGAGAAACGCCTGATAGAGGGTTTCTCCCGCCTCCTGCGGGCTGGCTGCGACACTCGGCGAAACCTGGCTGTAGATCAGCCAGAGCGCCAGCGAAAGCAGGCCGATGATCAGGCCGAGCACACCGAGGTAGTGCGCCAGGCGGGTGTGCAGGCGCGGGATGGACACCTGCGGGAAGGCCCAGCGGAGGAAGTTGTCCCACTGCGCCGAGAGCCGCGCGTGCGGCTTGCACAGGTCGCCACAGCGCGCATCGAGCGAGCAGCACAGCGAGCAAATCGGCGCACCATAGGCGGGGCAGAAGGCGGTGTCCGGCTCCTCGAAGGCATTGCTACATAGCACGCAGGCGACTTTGCCGCGCTCGGTATAGGGGTACAGCAGCTCTGGCTGACGTTCGCGGGCGATATAGAAGCGCCCGCCGGTAACCCAGGCGATCAATGGTGCGCAGACCAGTGCAGTGCCCAGCGCGATCATCGGTGAGGCTGCCTGAGCCAGCGCACCGAGCACGCCGCTGTGGGCGAGAATCGCCAGCAGCGAGGCGATCAGCATGGCGCCGACACCCACCGGGTTGATGTCGTAGAGGTGTGCGCGCTTGAATTCGATCTGCCGCGGCGACAGGCCCAGCGGCTTGTTGATCACCAGGTCCGCGACCAGCGCGCCGATCCAGGCGATGGCCACGTTGGCGTACAGCCCGAGCACCTGCTCGATGGCCTCGAACACGCCCAGCTCCATCAGCATCAGCGCGATCGACACGTTGAATACCAGCCAGACCACCCGCCCCGGATGGCTGTGGGTGACGCGCGCGAAGAAGTTCGACCACGCCAGGGAGCCGGCATAGGCATTGGTCACGTTGATCTTCACCTGCGAGACGATGACGAACAGCACCATGGCGCCCAGCGCCCATTCCGGCGAGGCGAACACGTAGCTGAAGGCCACCAGGTACATCTGTGTCGGCTCGGCCGCCTTGTCCACCGGGATTTCGTGCTGCAACGCGAGAAAGGCGAGGAAGGCACCGGCGAGCATCTTCAGTGCGCCGGGGATGATCCAGCCGGGGCCGGCTGCGAGCATCGCCAGCCACCAGCGCACGCGGTTCTGCCGGGTCTTCTCGGGCAAAAAGCGCAGGTAGTCGACCTGCTCGCCGATCTGCGTGATCAGTGCCAGCGCCACGGTGCAGGCGGCGCCGAAGGACAGCAGGTTGAACGAGCCCCCGTCGCCTTCGCGGCCGGCGAAACTGGTCAGATCGCTCAGTGCCTCGGGGTTCTTGGCGATGACGAAGATGTAGGGCAGCAACAGCAGGATCAGCCAGACCGGTTGCGTCCAGAACTGCAGGCGGTTGATCAGCGTGATGCCGTAGGTCACCAGCGGCACGATGATGATCGAGCAGACCACATAGGCGAGCGCCAGCGGTATGCCGAAATACAGTTCCAGCGCCAGCGCCATGATCGCCGCTTCGAGGGCGAAGAACAGGAACGTGAAGCTGGCGTAGATCAGCGAGGTGATGGTCGAGCCGATGTAGCCGAAGCCGGCGCCGCGGGTCAGCAGGTCCATGTCCACGCCGTAGCGCGCCGCGTAGTAACTGATCGGCAACCCGGTGAGGAAGATCACCAACGCCACCGCGAGGATCGCCCAGAGCGTATTGGTGAAACCGTAGGAAAGGGCCAGCGTGCCGCCGATGGCTTCCAGGGCCAGGAACGACACCGCACCGAGCGCGGTGTTGGCGATACGAAATTCCGACCACTTGCGAAACGACTTGGGGGTGAAACGCAGGGCGTAGTCTTCCAGCGTTTCGTCGGCGACCCAGCTGTTGTAGTCGCGGCGAATCTTGACGATGCGCTGTGTGCCTGTGATCTGCACGCTGGCGGCCCCGGCTGGTTGTCGTTTCCCTGGTTTGAGCAACTTCCGTGCCCCCGTTCGGCACTGTTGATGACCCGCGGCGAAGCACCGATGCGCATGCCGGCGCAGTGCTGCCGTGATCGGCAGTGGCGAGGGTTGCCGGCTGCTGGCGTGCTCCATACCGGCGCAAGGATGCACCAGCAGTGCACCTGCTACGGATACGTCAGATGACGTACCCGCTTACGTCATCCTGCGTATACCCCGGCCAGACAGCCGAGCCCATTCTTGCTCCCGACCCGATGCCGGCCCGCAGCAGCAGTGTTGCGGCAAGCCAAGCACGGCCCACCGAGACAGGAGCAATCATCATGGATTCAAAACTGACGGGTTCGTCACGCCGCCTTCCCCGCCGGCTTGCGCAGGGGGCTGCGGCACTCTCGATGCTGGCAATGAGCATCTTCGCCTTGAGCGCCAGCGCCGAGGTCAACACCACCGGCCTGGCGGTCACCGATACGGAAGTGGTGGTCGGGCAGCTGCATTCGGCGACGGGCACCATGGCCATCTCCGAGACCGGCTCGATCCAGGCCGAGCGACTGGCCATCGAGCAGATCAACGCGGCAGGCGGCATCCTTGGCCGGCAGATCAAGGTGGTGCAGGAAGACGGCGCGTCCGATTGGCCGACCTTCGCCGAAAAGGCGAAGAAGCTGCTGGAGCGCGACAAGGTCGCCGCGGTGTTCGGCTGCTGGACCTCGGCCTCGCGCAAGGCGGTGCTGCCGATCTTCGAGCGGGAGAACGGGCTGCTCTATTACCCGACCTTCTATGAAGGTCTGGAGCAGTCGAAGAACGTCGTCTACACCGGCCAGGAGGCCACCCAGCAGATCCTCGCGGGCCTCGACTGGGTCGCCAAGGAGAAGGGCGCCAAGACCTTCTACCTGCTCGGCTCGGACTACATCTGGCCGCGCACCTCGATGAAGATCGCCCGCAAGCACATCGAGAACGTGCTCGGCGGCAAGGTGGTGGGCGAGGAGTACTACCCGCTGGGCAACACCCAGTTCGGCTCGCTGACCAACAAGATCAAGCTGAAGAAGCCCGACGTGATCTTCGCTGCCGTGGTCGGCGGTTCCAACGTCGCCTTCTACAAGCAGCTCAAGGCCGCCGGCATCACCGCGGACAAGCAGACCCTGCTGACCCTCTCGGTCACCGAGGACGAACTGCTCGGCATCGGCGGCGAGAACATGGCCGGCTTCTACGCCTCGATGAAGTACTTCCAGAGCCTGGACAACCCGAACAACGCCGAATTCGTCAAGGCGTTCAAGGCCAAGTACGGCCAGGACGCGGTGATCGGTGACGTTACCCAGGCGGCCTACCTCGGCCCATGGCTGTGGAAAGCCGCGGTCGAGAAGGCCGGCAGCTTCGACGTCGACAAGGTGGTTGCCGCCTCCGCCGGGCTGGAGCTGAACACCGCGCCGGAAGGCTACGTGAAGGTGCATGAGAACCAGCACCTGTGGAGCAAGACGCGCATCGGCCAGGTGCAGGCCGACGGCCAGTTCCAGGTGGTCTTCGAGTCCGACCTGATCGAGCCGAACCCCTTCCCGAAAGGCTACCAGTAACCCTCTCTGCGCCGCGTGCCGGCAGGCCCGCGGCGCTCTCTTTTGCCATCAGGAGACATCATCATGGAATGGCTATCGGAGTTTGGTGCCATCGCGGCCATGCAGGGTTTCAACGGCTTGTCGGTGTTCTGCGTGCTGCTGCTGATGGCTCTGGGACTGGCGATCATCTTTGGTCAGATGGGCGTGATCAACATGGCCCATGGCGAGTTCCTCACCGTGGGTGCCTACACCACCTATCTGGTTTCGGTGCTGACGCTCAAATACGTGCCTGAGCTGCAGCCCTACTACTTCTTCGTCGCCATCGTGCTGTCCTTCGCGATTGCCGGCGCGCTGGGCTGGCTCGCCGAATGGGCGTTGATCAGCAAGCTTTACCATCGCCCGCTGGACACGTTGCTGGCGACCTGGGGCCTGTCACTGGTGATGCAGCAGGCGTTCCGTTCGATCTTCGGTGCGCGCGAGGTCAGCGCCACGCTTCCGGACTGGCTGATGGGGTCCTGGATGCCCACCGACACCATCGACATCCCGCTCAACGGTCTGTTCGTGATGGCGCTGACACTGCTGCTCACCACGACGATCTTCGTCCTCATGTACCGCTCGCGCTGGGGCCTGCAGGTGCGCGCCACGGTGCAGAACCGGGTGATGGCGCGTTCGGTGGGGATCAACACCAAGAAGGTCGACCGCATGACCTTCGCCCTGGGCTGCGGCGTGGCCGGGGTCGCCGGCGCGGCGTTCACCACCATCGGCTCGACGGGCCCAACCTCCGGTTCGCTGTACATCGTCGACACCTTTCTGGTGGTGGTCTTCGGCGGCGCGGCCAGTCTGTTCGGCACCATTGCCTCGGCGTTCTCCATCGCCCAGACGCAATCGATGGCCGAGTTCTTCATCAGCGGCTCGATGGCCAAGGTGCTGACCCTTTCGGCAGTGATCCTGATCCTCATGCTGCGTCCGCAGGGGCTGTTCACGGCCAAGGTGCGCAAATGATGAACAGTTTTTTGGTGGCGATGGCGAACGACGTGAGGGCCAAGGCATGAACTCGACACTCGATAAATTCTTCGGCGGAAAGCAGGGCGGCATCGGTCTGCTGATCCTCGCGGCGCTGCTCCTGCTGGTGCTTCCGCTGCTGCTCGACAGCTTCCGCCTGAACATGGTGGGCAAGTACCTGACCTACGCCTTCGTTGCCGTGGGCCTGGTGCTCTGCTGGGGCTACGGCGGCATTCTCAGCCTGGGGCAGGGGATCTTCTTCGGCCTCGGCGGCTACTGCATGGCGATGTTCCTCAAGCTCGAGGCATCCGACCCGGAAAGTACGAAGATCCAGTCCACCCCCGGTATCCCGGACTTCATGGACTGGAACCAGATCACCGAGCTGCCGTTGTTCTGGCAGCCCTTCCAGAGCTTCGGCTTCACCCTGCTTGCCGTGGTCGCGGTGCCGGCGATCCTCGCGCTGATCATCGGGGTGGCGATGTTCAAGCGTCGGGTGGGCGACGTGTATTTCTCCATCGTCACCCAGGCTATCGCGGCGATCCTGACCATCCTGATCATCGGCCAGCAGGGCCTGACCGGCGGGGTGAACGGCATCACCGACCTGAAGACGCTGCTCGGCTGGGACATTCGCACTGACGAGGCGAAGACCATCCTCTACTTCGTCAACGCGGCGCTGCTCATCGGCTGCATCCTGATCGGGCGCTTCATCCTCGCCTCGAAGCTCGGGCGCCTGCTGATGGCCATGCGTGACAAGGAAGAGCGGGTGCGCTTCTCCGGTTACGATGTGGCCAGCTTCAAGATCTTCGTGTTCTGCGTGGCGGCGAGCTTCTCGGCCATCGGCGGGGCGATGTTCACCCTGCAGGTGGGCTTCATGTCGCCGAGCTTCGTCGGCATCGTGCCGTCGATCGAGATGGTCATCTTCGCCGCCGTGGGTGGGCGCATGTCGCTGCTCGGCGCGGTGTACGGCGCGCTGCTGGTCAACTACGGCAAGACGGTGTTCTCCGAGAGCTTCCCCGAACTCTGGCTGTACTTCATGGGTGGGCTGTTCATCGCGGTGGTCATGTATTTCCCCAACGGTCTGGCAGGCCTCTGGCAAAGCCATGCCCGTCCCTGGCTGGCGCGTCTGCGGCTGCCGGATCGGCGCCAGCCATCGATGAAGCCCAAGCCGCCGGCGGAGCAGCCGGGGGTGGGCGGTGCAACGATTGATGCGGTTCCCGCCAAGCAACTGGAGAGCACCCCATGAGTGGATTTCAGATGCCTAAACCGGTGCTGGCCATCGAGGGCCTGACCGTTTCCTTCGACGGATTCAAGGCGGTCGATGACCTGAACCTCTATCTGGACCGCAACGAGGTGCGCGTGGTGATCGGCCCCAACGGCGCCGGCAAGACCACGGTGCTCGACCTGATCTGCGGGAAGACCCGCGCCACCGGCGGCTCGATCCAGTTCGACGGGCGCGAGCTGACGAAGATGAAGGAGTTCGACATCGTTCGTGCCGGGGTCGGGCGCAAGTTCCAGAACCCGTCGATCTACGAAAACCTCAGCGTGTTCGAGAACCTGGAGATGTCCTATCCGGCCGGGCGCAAGGTGTTCGGTGCGCTGTTCTTCAAGCGCAGTGCCGAGGTCGTCGCCCGGGTGGAGGAAATCGCGGCGGAAATCGGCCTGACCGGACAGCTGTACGGTGAGGCAGGGCTGCTCTCCCACGGCCAGAAACAGTGGCTGGAGATCGGCATGCTGCTGATGCAGGACCCGGAGTTGCTGATGCTCGACGAGCCGGTGGCCGGCATGAGCGTCAGTGAGCGGGCACAGACCGCCGAGCTGCTCAAGCGCATCAGCCAGGGCCGCTCGGTGCTGGTGATCGAGCACGACATGGAGTTCGTCAAGAGCATCGCCCACAAGGTCACCGTGCTGCATCAGGGCAAGGTGCTGGCCGAGGGCAGCATGGAAGCGGTGCAGAGCAATCCCAAGGTCATCGAGGTTTATCTGGGGCATTGAGGCGGTGCGGGCCCTGGCCCGCGTGTCGCACCCAACAGGTACAAAAGGAGTTCAGCATGTTCCAGATCAGCAGCCTCGCTTCGGGCTACGGCCAGAGTCAGATCCTTCACGACCTCAATCTGAAGGTCGAAAAGCAGGAAATCGTCGCGGTCATGGGCCGAAATGGCATGGGCAAGACCACGCTGTTCAAGACACTGATGGGTATCGTCCCGCAGACGGCAGGCAGCGTGCAGGTGGATGGGCAGGAAGTCGCCGGGCTGGAGACCCATCAACGGGTCGCCAGCGGTGTGGCCTACGTGCCCCAGGGGCGGATGATCTTTCCCAGCATGACGGTGCTGGAGAACATTCAAACGGGTTTGCCGGCAGCCGCAGGCGGCAAGGTGCCGGATGATCTCTACGCGCTGTTCCCGGTGCTGCACGACATGCGCAAGCGCAAGGGCGGCAACCTGTCCGGCGGCCAGCAACAGCAGCTGGCGATTGCCCGGGCACTGGCGACCAATCCCAAGGTGCTGCTGCTGGATGAGCCGACCGAGGGCATCCAGCCGTCGATCATCAAGGACATCGCGCGCACGCTGAAGGAGATCCGCTCGATTCGCGATCTGACCATCGTGGTTTCCGAGCAGGTGCTGTCCTTCACCATGGAAATCGCCGACCGCTTCCTGGTCATCGAGAAGGGCCGCTTCGTGCTGGAGGAAAGCGCAGCCAATGCCGACGAGGCGACCATCAGTCGTTACCTGTCGGTGTAAGGGCGCGCTGTTCCGTGGGCGCGGCCTTGGTTGCGAACCGCGCAGGCTGGTCTCGCGGCCCAGGCCCGTTCATGGGCGATAGAGCAGTGTGATTTCTCACTTTTCCTGATCGCAAGGCCGGTGTGCGTTCCCTGCGCGCCGGCCTTCGCCTGCCTGTCTGATAGACCTGAAAACCGCGTATTTGCTGGCTCCGCGCATACGTCATCCAACGTATTTCGGAAAAGCTGGCGACGGAAAAGACTAGCCCCGTGTTCAGCGCAACGCTGATGTCCTTCCAACGCAAAGGAGCTTCGTCATGACCGATACCCTGATCAAGGTCGACTTGAACCAGCCTGCCACCGAGAACGAGCAGATCCACAACCGCTGGCATCCCGACATTCCGATGGCCTGCTGGGTCAAGCCGGGCGACGACTTCATTCTCGAGACCTATGACTGGACCGCAGGCGCGATCAAGAACGACGACGATGCATCCGATGTGCGCGACGTCGACCTCACCACCGTGCACTACCTGTCCGGTCCGGTTGGCGTCGAGGGTGCCGAGCCGGGCGACCTGCTGGTGGTGGACCTGCTCGACATCGGTGCCAAGCAGGATTCGCTGTGGGGCTTCAATGGCTTCTTCTCGCAGCAGAACGGCGGCGGCTTCCTCACCGACCACTTTCCCCATGCGCAGAAATCCATCTGGGATTTCCAGGGCCTGTTCACCAGCTCCAGGCACATCCCGGGCGTGCGTTTCGCCGGGCAGATCCATCCCGGCCTGATCGGCTGCCTGCCGGACCACAACATGCTGGCGACCTGGAACGAGCGCGAGCAGGGCCTGATCGACACCAATCCCAACCGCGTCCCGCCGCTGGCCAATCCGGCATTCGCCGCCACCGCGCACATGGGCAAGCTCACCGGCGAGGCGCGTGACAAGGCCGCGGCCCAGGGCGCGCGTACCGTGCCGCCCCGCGAGCATGGCGGCAACTGCGACATCAAGGATCTTTCGCGCGGCTCAAAGATCTTCTTCCCGGTTTATGTAGACGGCGCCGGGCTCTCGGTCGGCGACCTTCACTTCAGCCAGGGTGACGGCGAGATCACCTTCTGCGGCGCCATCGAGATGGCCGGCTGGGTGCACATGAAGGTCGAGCTGATCAAGGGCGGCATGGCCAAGTACGGCATCAAGAACCCGATCTTCAAGCCCAGCCCCATCGTGCCGACCTACAAGGACTACCTGATCTTCGAAGGCATCTCGGTCGACGAGAGCGGCAAGCAGCACTACCTGGACGTCAACATCGCCTACAAGCAGGCCTGTCTGAACGCCATCAACTACCTGACCAAATTCGGCTACACACCGGCGCAGGGTTACTCGCTGCTCGGTTCGGCGCCGGTGCAGGGCCATATCAGCGGCGTGGTGGACATACCCAACGCCTGCGCCACGCTCTGGCTGCCGACCGAGATCTTCGAGTTCGACATCCACCCGAACGCGTCCGGGCCGACCCGGTTCCTCGATGGCAGCATCGACCTGCCGATCGCCTACGACAAATGAGTTCGTTCATCCGGGCGGGGCAGGTGCTCTGGACGGCGGCCTGGCGCGCCCGGATGGAGGGACACGGAGGATGACGCGATGCCGATCTATGAATACGACTGCGACGCCTGCGGTGATTTCACCGCCCTGCGCCCGATGAGTGTGCGCAGCGAACCCTGCGATTGCCCGGCCTGCGGCACGCCCAGCCCGCGAGTGATTCGCACCGCCCCCGGCCTGGCAACCATGGCCGGCAGCACCCGCGCGGCGCATGAGACCAATGAGCGCGCCAGCCACGCGCCCAAGACAGTCGCCGAGTATGCCGCCAGCAAGCGCCACCCGGCCGGCTGCAGCTGCTGCGGCCCGAGTAAGCCGCTGCAACCCACCAAGGCTAATCCCCATGCGCTCAAGGCCAGCCCGTCGAACCGGCCGTGGATGATCAGCCACTAGCCTGCAGACTTGGTCGCGCCAGCGCCAAGCCGCTCACTACGACAGAACCCGAAAGAGGGAGAGATCCATGCGTCACGGTGATATTTCCAGCAGTCCCGATACCGTCGGCGTAGCCGTCGTCAACTACAAGATGCCGCGCCTGCACACTCGCGCCGAGGTACTCGACAACGCGCGCAAGATCGCCGAGATGATCAAGGGCATGAAGCTCGGCCTGCCGGGCATGGACCTGGTGGTGTTCCCCGAGTACAGCACCATGGGGATCATGTATGACCCCGGCGAGATGATGGAAACCGCCACCACCATTCCCGGCGAGGAAACCGCGATCTTCTCGGCCGCCTGTCGCGAGGCACGGACCTGGGGCATCTTCTCGCTCACCGGCGAGCGCAACGAAGACCCGGGCAAGGCGCCTTACAACACGCTGGTGCTGATCAACGATCAGGGCGAGATCGTGCAGAAGTACCGCAAGTGCATTCCCTGGTGCCCGATCGAGGGCTGGTATCCGGGGGACCGCACCTACGTCAGCGACGGCCCCAAGGGCATGAAGATCAGCCTGATCATCTGCGACGACGGCAACTACCCGGAGATCTGGCGCGACTGCGCGATGAAGGGCGCCGAGCTGATCGTGCGCTGCCAGGGCTACATGTACCCGGCCAAGGAACAGCAGGTGCTGATGTCCAAGACCATGGCCTGGGCCAACAACTGTTACGTGGCGGTGGCCAATGCCGCGGGCTTCGATGGCGTCTACAGCTACTTCGGCCACTCGGCGATCATCGGCTTCGACGGTCGCACCCTGGGCGAGTGCGGCGAGGAGGAAATGGGGATCCAGTACGCCCAGCTGTCCATCTCGCAGATCCGTGACGCCCGTGCCAACGACCAGTCGCAGAACCACCTGTTCAAGCTGCTGCACCGCGGCTACACCGGCGTCTACAACTCGGGTGACGGTGACAAGGGCGTGGCTGACTGTCCGTTCGAGTTCTACCGCACCTGGGTGCTGGATGCGCAGAAGGCGCAGGAAAACGTCGAGGCCCTGACCCGCGCCACTGTCGGCGTCGCCGATTGCCCGGTGTACGAACTGCCGCATGCGGGGCGGGAGCGGACGCTGGGTTGAAGGGTTGCCCGCCGCATTGGGGCGACTGTTCCAGAGGGTGGCAGGCCTGTGTCGACTTTAGGGCGATTACCGGCTTCGTTGCGACCAGGCTTTGCCTTTCGGAGAGCAGGTAGTGGCGGACGCGCAGCGTTAATCGCCCCCATTCCCCGCGCCCCTTCGCTCCAATGGTTGAGGGGGCGCACGTTCAACACTCCGCACCGGAATATCCATGCCGTTCGTGAATGAACTCATCGAGCACAACCGTACCCAGCTCGCGCAAGCCAGCGACCGGGAGGGCCACGCGCCGAAGTCGGCGTCGCGCTTCCTGTTCGACGTCGAGACCGTCATGGCGCTGCTGCGCAGTCGTATCGTTGGTCAGGATGCGGTGCTGAGCGAAATCGAGGCGATGCTTCGCGTGGTCAAGGCCGGAATCGGCGATCCCGAACGTCCGCTGACGGTCAATCTCTTCCTCGGTCCGACCGGGGTTGGCAAGACCGAGATCGTCCGGCTGCTGGCTCAGGCCTTTCATGGCAAGCCGGACGCCTTCTGCCGAATCGACATGAATACCCTGGCCCAGGAGCACTACGCCGCCGCGCTCACCGGAGCCCCGCCCGGTTACGTGGGCAGCAAGGAAGGCACGACCCTGTTCGACGCCGAGGCCATCGCGGGAAGCTTCAGCCGGCCCGGTATCGTGCTGTTCGACGAGCTGGAGAAGGCCAGTCGGGAGGTCGTGCGCAGCCTGCTCAATGTGCTGGATAGCGGACGACTGACCTTGGCTGCTGGCAACCGGAGCCTCGATTTCCGCAACGCGCTGGTGTTCATGACCAGCAATGTCGGCGCACGGCAGGCTGCGCGATGGGAGCGCTGGCCGATACCGGCTATTGGCCGTGCCGTGTTGCAAAGCCGCAGCTTTGGGCAGGCGTTGCATCGGCATTTCGATCCGGAGTTCCTCAATCGCATCGACCGCACGCTGCAGTTCGAGAGCATCCAGGGCGATAGGCTGATGGCGGTGCTCGATGTCGAACTGGGCAAGCTGGCGCTGCGCCTGGACCGGCAGGGCGTACGGCTGCAGGTCGACGAGGCTGTCAAACGCGCCATCTGCCACGCGCACGACTCGCGCTTCGGTGCGCGCGACCTCAGTCGGCGGCTGCGCACGCGCCTGGAACCAGCGTTGGCAGCAGCCTTGTTGCGCGCTCCTGCCGAGCGGGTATGGCGAGCGGTGCTGCACGAAGGCGTGATCCGCGTGGAGCCGCTCGCGAGCGACTAGCAGCGAACTCTCCGGCGGTGCGGTCGTCCCATTTTCTAGACCGCCAACTTCACTGAACGGGGAACATCAATGGCCATGCTGGACACCCGCGGCATCGGGGCCTTTACCTTGCTCAAGCGCACCTTCAAGGAATTCGGCGCCGATGACATGTCGACCTACGCATCGGCGCTGGCCTACCGGGGGCTGTTCGCGATGTTTCCGTTCCTGGTGTTCCTCATTGCATTACTCGGCTTTCTCGATCTGCAGAACTTTTTCGACTGGTTGCGCATGCAGGCCGCACTGGCCTTGCCGCCGATGGCGATGGAGCAGATAAACCCGGTCATCAACCAACTGCAGGAGCAGCAGGCCGGGCTGTTGTCGTTCGGTATTCTCGTGGCGTTGTGGACGGCTTCGATCGGCTTCAGGTCGCTGATGATCGCCATGAACCGCGCCTATGACGTGGAGGAGGGGCGACCCAGCTGGAAGCTCATCTTGCTCTCGCTGGCCTATACGATAGGCGTCGCGGTACTGCTGCTTCTGACTGCCGGGCTGATGATCATCGGGCCGCAGGCGATGGAGTGGCTGGCCAGCCAGGTGGGAATGGGCGATCTGGTGGTTTTGCTCTGGACCTGGCTGCGTTGGCCGGTGATCGTGGTCATGTTGATGCTTGTGGTGGCGCTTCTCTACTACGTGACTCCGGATGTGGAGCAGGAATTCCGCTTCATTACACCGGGCTCGGTGCTGGCCGTGCTGGTGTGGATCCTGGCCTCGATCGCCTTCGGTATCTACGTGCAGAACTTCGCCGACTACAACGCCACGTACGGCAGCATCGGCGCCATTATCGTGCTGCTACTCTATCTGTATATCTCCTCCGCGGTGCTGCTGTTCGGTGCCGAACTCAATGCAGTCATCGAGCACGCGTCGGTGGAAGGCAAGGATCCGGGCGACAAACAGCCTGACGCCTGAGCGGAGCCCGACGCGAACGTCCCTCCGGCGTAACGGTCATTTATTTCATTACAGATTTATTCCGCATGGATGGCGGAGCGGGTCGCCGACGCGGCGCCCGTCGGCGAGCAGCCGGTTCTTCTGCAACGGACCGAACGGAGAAGTACCTTGCACATCGCGGACATGACCATGTTCTACGCGCCGGCCAGTGGTGGCGTGCGCACCTACCTCGAGGCCAAGCACCGGCGCTTGCAGCTCTACTCCGGGGTGCGCCACAGCATTCTGGTGCCGGGCGACGGCTACAGCCACAACGACGGTCTGTATCAGGTACCCGCTCCGATCCTGCCGTTCGGCAAGGGCTATCGCTTCCCGATCCGTCGTGCTCCCTGGTGCAATCTGCTGCGTTCGTTGCGGCCTGACCTGATCGAAGTCGGCGATCCGTACATGACCGCCTGGGCGGCTCTCGAGGCCGGGCGCAGGCTGGAGGTGCCGGTGATCGGTTTCTACCATTCGGACCTGCCCTTGCTGGTCAGCAACCGTATCGGCAGCTGGCTGGGGACGAATTTCAATGGCTACGTCTCGCGACTGTATGGCAGCTTCGACCGCGTGCTGGCGCCGAGTGAAGTGATGGCTGACAAGCTGACCCACCTGGGCGTGCGCAACGTCTTCGTGCAGCCGCTGGGGGTCGATCTGGAGACCTTCAACCCCGACCGGCGCGACCCGCAGCTCCGCCGTGAACTGGGTTTGCCGGACGATGCGCGGCTGATGGTGTTCGCCGGCCGCGGCTCGCGGGAGAAGAACCTGCACATCCTGCTGGAGACCGCGCGTCAGCTCGGCAAGCCTTATCACCTGTTGCTGGTGGGCTCGAGCATGCCGCAGCGGGTGCCGGACAATGTCACTGTCATCGATCGCTTTTGCCCGGCCATCGAAGTGGCGCGTTATCTGGCCAGCAGCGATGTGCTGCTGCACGCCGGTAATCAGGAGACCTTCGGCCTGGTCGCGCTGGAGGCCATGGCGTCCGGCATTCCGGTCGTCGCGGCGCGGGCTGGGGCGCTGCCAGAGTTGGTGCCGTTCTACAGCGGGCGACTCTGCAAGCCGCTCGACCCCAGGGCGATGGCGCATACCGTGCGCGAACTGTTCGAGGACGAGCCGAGGTTGCTTGGCCATCAGGCGCGCCAGCATGTCGAAGCCCACCATGCATGGGATGCGGTGGTCGCCGGGCTGCTGGCGCACTACCACGCGGTGCTGGGCACGGCAGATCTGCCGGTAGCCGTGCATGGCTGATCGTGCCCTGACGCTGGTGTTGCATGACGTCGCCGCGGAAACCTGGCCGGACTATCGGCCGTTCGTCGAGGCGGTGGATGCCATTGGCGGCGTCCCGATCACCTGGCTGGTGGTGCCGGACTTTCATCGACGCAATCCGCTGGAGCGGCAGCCGGAGTTCCGCCGGCTGCTGGACCTTCGTCTGCAGCGGGGCGATGAACTGGTGCTGCATGGCTGCTACCACGCCGACCTGGAGCCGGCACCGCGCAATCCGCGGGACTGGTTCATGCGCCGCGTCTATACGCACGAGGGCGAGTTCTACAGCCTGGACACGGCGAGCGCGCGGCAACGCCTGGACCATGGCATGGAGCTGTTTCGCCGCCACGGCTGGCCATTGCATGGCTTCGTCGCGCCGGCGTGGCTGATGAGCCCCGGCACGCGGCGTGCGCTGGCGGACAGCGGGTTGCTCTATACCAGCGATCCCGGGCATCTGTTCCGGCTACCGGAATTCGCGCCCATCGTCGCTCCGGGACTTGTCTGGAGTGCTCGCAGCGCCTGGCGTCGAGGATTCTCCCGGCTGGTCAGCGAGCATCAGCTGCGTCGTCATCGAGAGGCCCCGTTGCTGCGGCTCGGGTTGCATCCGGTGGATATGCGCCACGAATTTTCACGGCGTTATTGGAAGGACGTGCTGCTTCGGCTGCTCGATGACGGGCGCCGGCCGGTAACCAAGATAGACTGGCTGGAAGAGAACGGATCGTTGAGCGCAGTGGCATGAATCGACGCTGGTGGTTGTTGGGCGGCGCCCTGGCTGCTGCTGCGCTCGTGCCGCTGCTGCTTGGGGGCAGGGAGCTGTTCGAGCGTCTCTGGCAGTTTCCCGGCGGCCTGCTGCTGATCATGTTGGGCATGGTGCTGGTCGGCTGGAACCTCAACGCGCTGCGCCTGCGCCTGTTGCTCGGGCGCCGGCAGCTGGGCCAGCGCCGCGCTTTCGGTATCGTCGTCGCTACCGAGTTCGCGATCTGTGCGACGCCCGGCGGCGCCGGCGGCCCGCTGACGCTAATGGCGCTGCTGATGCGCCAGGGCGTGGCGCCGGCCAAGGGCACCGCGACTTATGCCGTCGAGCAGTTGAGTGATCTGCTGTTCTTCGCCTGCGCGCTGGTCGGTGTGCTGTTCTACGCGTTGACGCATGCACTCAACGCGTACATCGCCAGCCTGCTGGGCTTCAGCGCGGCGCTGCTGATCGGAGTGTTAGTGCTGCTGGCGCTGCTCGGCCGCTTCCACCGCCAGGTCTTCCTGCTCAACGGCTGGCTGGTCACGCGCCTCGGCATGAAGCAAACGCGCAAGCGGCGCTGGGCGCGCAAGGTGCTGGGCTTCCGCAACGCCCTGGTCGAGTGCTTCCGCCTGCCACGGCGAATCCTGCTCACGGTGTTCGCACTCACCACGCTGCACTGGTTGCTGCGCTTCAGCGTGCTCTACCTGACGCTGCAGGGGCTGGGCAGCGAACTCGCCTGGGCCTGGACCTTCCTCGTGCAGCTACTGGCGCTCACCGCCGGTCAGCTCAGCCTGTTGCCCGGTGGCGCCGGCAGCGCCGAACTGGCGTCGGCCGCGTTGCTGACGCCCATGGTAGGCAAGTCGACCACCGCGGCGGCCATCGTGATCTGGCGTTTCGTGACCTATTACTTTTACCTCATCGTCGGCGCGCCGGTGTTTCTGCATCTGGCGGGTCGGCCCTTGCTGCGCCGGTTGATGCCATCGCGCCAGGCATGAACCGCTCCGCCCCGATGGCTGGGCGAAACTAACGCTTCGCGCGGACGGTCCACCTTATGTCACTAACGAATAAGTCAGGAGTTCGCCATGAGTAGCGCAGAAGACAAGATCAAGGGCAATACCAACGAAGCCGTCGGCAAGATCAAGCAGGGCGTGGGCGAAGCGACCGATAATGAGCGCATGAAAGGCGAGGGCCAGCGCCAGGAGGTCAAGGGTGAAGGCCAGCAGCTCAAGGGGGAGGCGAAGGACACCTTGAAGAAAGGTATCGACAAGGCCTAAACGGCTTGCCCCACAAATGAAAATGCCCGCTTCGTGCGGGCATTTTTGTGTAACGAGCGCTGATCAGCGCTCCAGATATTGCAGCTTGTCCTTCACGCCATCCCATTCTTCGGCATCGGCCAGTGCATCCTTCTTCTCGGTGATGTTCGGCCAGACTTCCGCCAGGTCCGCGTTCAGCTCGATGAACTCCTGCTGATCTTCCGGTACCTCGTCCTCGGAGAAGATCGCCTGGGCCGGGCACTCGGGCTCACAGAGGGCGCAGTCGATGCACTCGTCCGGGTGAATCACCAGAAAGTTCGGGCCTTCGTAGAAGCAGTCCACCGGGCAGACTTCCACGCAATCGGTGTATTTGCACTTGATGCAGTTGTCGGTGACGACGAAGGTCATGTCTAGCTATCTCCTCAGGCGTGTCAGGTAGGCGTTACGGTGACGCCCCTGCGAGTAGGCGGCACGGGCAGATGCCGCTATCAAAAAAATGCGCGCGATTCTAGCAGCTTTCGCGGCACATCAAATGCGTGATTTCAAGCTGTATAGCAGCTCCAGCGCCTGGCGCGGCGTCACATCATCGGGATTGATCCGCCCCAATTCCTCGAGCACCGGATGCGGCAGGCTGGCGAACAGGTCGCTCTGCATGGGGGGTGCCGGTTGGCCGGGTGCCATTCTCGGCGCTTCGTGGGGCAGGCTGGTGGTTTCCAGGCGCGACAGATGGTCGCGTGCACGCTGGATGACTTCGCCCGGCACACCGGCCAGCTGCGCCACCGCCAGGCCATAGCTCTGGCTCGCCGGGCCAGGCAGTACATGGTGCAGGAAGACGATGCGCTCGTTGTGCTCGGTGGCCGAGAGGTGCACGTTGGCCACTACCGGCTCGCTTTCCGGCAGCACGGTCAGTTCGAAGTAGTGGGTGGCGAACAGCGTGAACGCGCGCAGCTTGGCCAGGTGCTCGGCTGCCGCCCAGGCCAGCGACAGGCCGTCGAAGGTGCTGGTGCCGCGGCCGACCTCGTCCATCAGTACCAGGCTGCGATCACTGGCGTTGTGCAGGATGTTGGCGGTTTCGCTCATTTCCACCATGAAGGTCGAGCGCCCGCCGGCGAGGTCGTCCGAAGAGCCGATGCGGGTGAAGATGCGGTCCACCAACGACAGCTCGCAGGCGGCTGCCGGGACGAAGCTGCCGATCTGTGCCAGCAGCACGATCAGCGCAGTCTGGCGCATGTAGGTCGATTTACCGCCCATGTTCGGCCCGGTGATGACCAGCATGCGGGTGGCATCGTCGAGGCCAAGGTCGTTGGCCACGAAAGGCGTCTCCAATACTTGCTCGACCACCGGGTGGCGACCCTGCTCGATGCGCATGCACGGCTGCTCGACGAAGCGCGGGCGATTCAGATCGAGATTGAGCGCGCGCTCGGCGAGATTGCTCAGCACGTCCAGTTCGGCCAGTGCGGCGGCGCTTTCCTGCAGGGCCGGCAGATGGCCGATGAGCAGTTCCAGCAGCTCGTCATAGAGCAGCTTCTCGCGGGCGAGGGCGCGGCTCTTGGCCGACAGTGCCTTGTCCTCGAATTCCTTCAGCTCAGGGGTTATGAAGCGCTCGGCGCCCTTGAGTGTCTGCCGGCGGATGTAGTCGGCCGGCGCGGATTCGGCCTGTTTGCTCGGCAGCTCGATGAAGTAGCCGTGCACGCGGTTGTAGCCGACCTTGAGGTTGGCCAAGCCGGTGCGCGCCCTCTCGCGGGTCTCCAGGTCCATCAGGTACTGGCCGGCGTTTTCGGAGAGCGACTGCAGCTCGTCCAGCTCGGCGTCGTAGCCGGTCTTGAGCACACCGCCGTCGCGGATCACCGCCGGCGGATTGTCGATGATGGCGCGCGCCAGCAGGTCGGCCAGTTCTGGGTAGGTGCTGATACTTGTCGCCAGTTCGAGCAGATGCGGTGCCACCAGGTTCTGCATGCCGGCCTGCAGCTGCGGTAGCGCAGCGAGCGCGTCGCGCAGGCGCGCCAGGTCGCGCGGACGGGCGTTGCGCAGGCCGATACGGGCGAGGATGCGTTCCAGGTCTCCGATGTCCTTGAGCTGCGGCTGCAGCTGTTCGAAGCGGTAATGCTCCAGCAGGCACGTGATCGAGTCCTGACGCGCCTCAAGAGTCTCGCGGTTGCGCAGCGGGCGATTCAGCCAGCGGGTCAGCAGGCGCGAGCCCATGGCGGTCTGGCAGCGGTCCATGACCGATTGCAGTGTGTTCTCGCGACCGCCGGCCAGGTTGACGTCCAGCTCCAGATTGCGCCGGCTGGCACCGTCGAGGATCACAGTGTCGTCGAGGCGCTCGTGGCGCAGGCTGCGTAGGTGGGGCAGGGCGGTGCGCTGGGTTTCCTTGGCGTAGGCGAGCAGGCAGCCGGCGGCACCGATCGCCAGGGTCAGGTTCTCGCAGCCGAAGCCCTTGAGGTCCTGGGTGGAGAACTGCTGGCAGAGGCTCTTGAAGGCCGAATCGCGATCGAAATCCCAGGGCGCGCGACGGCGCACACCGCGGCGTTTCTCCAGCGGCAGGCCCTGTGGCCAATCGTCGGGAATCAGCAATTCTGCTGGGCTCAGGCGCTCCAGTTCGGCGAGTAGGGTTTCCCAGCCCTTGAGCTCCTGCACGCTGAAACGACCGCTGGCGATGTCCAGCACCGACAGGCCGAACAGCTTCTCGTCGCCGACTACCGCCGCCAGCAGGTTGTCGCGGCGCTCGTCTAGCAGCGCCTCGTCGCTCACCGTACCGGGGGTGATGATGCGCACCACCTGGCGCTCCACCGGGCCCTTGCTGGTCGCCGGGTCGCCGATCTGCTCGCAGATCACCACCGATTCGCCCAGCTTGACCAGTCGCGCCAGGTATCCTTCGGCGGAGTGGAACGGAATGCCGGCCATGGGGATTGCTGTGCCCGCCGACTGTCCGCGCGCGGTCAGGGTGATGTCGAGCAGCGCGGCGGCTTTCTTGGCGTCGTCGTAGAACAGCTCGTAGAAATCGCCCATGCGGTAGAACATCAGCTGGTCCGGATGCTCGCGCTTGAGCTTCCAGTACTGCTGCATCATGGGGGTGTGGGCAGAGAGATCGGCGTTGGGTTTGGTCATCGTCGTGCGGTGCGTATTCGTTGATGGCGGAATCGGTGGCGGCGCATGCGTGGCGCCGCGCGCATTGCGCGGTTCCGCCGAAAACCGGCAAGGTTATCACGGGGCGGGGCCCAGGCAGATGCACGTCGGCAACCGATTGGCGAGCGCGGCGCGTCATCTGTCGGTAGCTAGGCGGAACACGTTGATTCGACGCGAATCTGCCGCTAGTTTCGAACCTGTCGAGCACTGTGGCCGCCACCCGGCGCGTGCTGCAACAAGGTGCCGACGCCTCACTGCTCGCGCGACCTCCCAGGCCACTCCGCCTGTGGCGGTAGCTTGCCCTTGCCACACCCGGCATTCGTCCTACGGCCTTGTGTCGTCCAGCCTGTCGCCGTCCGCGGGCACCAATCCCTCGCGTCAGTTCGTGCCGCCGTAGCGCTGGCGACGCTCCCTTCTGATCAAAAGTGAGCAGCAGACATGTCTCGATTACTCGGGCTCGATGCCCTGCGCGGCGTGGCGGCCTTGTGCGTCGCCTATTCCCACCTCATTGCGAAGATGAAACGTGATGGTCAGCTGGACGAGATGAGCAACTACCTATTCCTCGCCAGCAAGACCGTGCTGGATGTCGGCAAGACCAGTGTTCTGGTGCTGTTCGCGCTAAGCGGCTACTTCATCGTCGCGGCGCTGTATCAGAGTCGTAGTCGTTATGAGCGGCCGATAGCGGCGTTCGCCTACCAGCGTTTCTTCAGGCTGTTTCCCCTGTACTGGCTTTCGCTGTTTCTCGGGGTGATGTTTCCCTGGGACGATCCCGCGAGGGTGTTCAGTCCGGGGGTGGTCGCGATCAACGCGACGATGCTGCAGGGCTTCGTGTTCGTGGAGAACGTGATCGGGCTGTACTGGACCTTGCAGATCGAGCTGACCTTCTATGTGTTGTGTGTCCTGTTGTTCGCCTTGCGCCTGGGAGGCTCGGCGAAGTGGGATCTGACGTTTCTGCTCGCTCAATACGCATTCACGCTGCTGCTCGCCGTGCTGCGCTACAAGCTCGAGGTGAAGCTACCGGTGGCTTTGCCTCTGATGCTCAGCGTCTGCTTTCTCGGTGCGCTATGGCGGGCAACGGACAATGGCCGTGCGCCGGATACCGGGCGTTACGCCCGTCTCGCGGTGGCGCTGTTCTACCTGTTCCTGCTACCGATCTGCGTGTTCGCCTATTCGCGTGACACCGGTTTGGGCGAGACCTGGTATCGCTACTTCGTCAGTTACAGCGTGGGCGTTGCGATCTTCCTGAGCGCCACTCGTGCCACTGGTGCCTGGCTGCGCTGGCTTGCCCCGCTCGGCGGGATCGGCTACGTCGTGTTCCTGTCGCATCCGTCGTTATTCGCTCTTGCCGAGCGCCTCGGGTACGGCCCTGCGGCGCTCACCGTGCCAGGCCCGCTGTACATGGCGCTGTTGCTGGGCGTACTGGTGCTGTTCGCCTTTTTCGTCAAGCGAACCCTTGCCGATCCTATCCAGCGGTATGGCGACAAGGTAGTGCACAGGCGTGCAGGGCGGCTGGGTGCGAGCGTCACGCTGCCGGTACGTCAGGATGCTTGACGAGCCGGTGCAACCGTTCGCCCCTGGATGGACCTGTCGGGCTGCTCTTCATCTCGCGCTGGTGTAGGGTATCGACCAGTTTTCTAAGCCTGCCGGAGCCTCGATGGATCTTACTGAACTGGCCACACGGCTGGGCGATGCGCTACAGCGCCAGCATGCCCAGGTCACTACGGCGGAGTCCTGTACCGGCGGTGGCATTGCCGAGGCCATTACCCGCGTTGCAGGTAGTTCGGCCTGGTTCGAGGCCGGTTACGTCACTTATTCGAATGCGCAGAAGACGCTTCAGTTGGGAGTGCCGACGGCATTGTTCGAGGCGGTCGGCGCGGTCAGTGCCGAGGTGGTGCAGGCCATGGTGCGTGGCGCTCAGGAGCGCAGCGGCGCGCGCTTTGCCGTCGCGGTCAGTGGGATCGCCGGTCCCGGTGGTGGTTCGCCGGAAAAGCCGGTGGGCACTGTCTGGATCGCCTGGGCCGATGGCTCCCGGTTGTATGTCGATCGCCGGCTGTTCAACGGAGATCGGCAATCGGTGCGCGAGCAGACGGTGGCCGCTGCGCTGCATGGATTGCTCGCGCTGGCGCTCGGAGAAAAACCGCTTCGGGGCTAGGCGAGCAAAATCGCCTATGTTCTAATACTGGCTACTTATACAGTTGTTGTGGCCTCCGGCCCTCTTGATCAAGTGAGGATTCGATGGACGAGAACAAGAAGCGCGCCTTGGCTGCAGCCCTGGGCCAGATTGAAAAGCAGTTCGGCAAGGGCGCAGTGATGCGCATGGGCGATCACGATCGCCAAGCGATTCCGGCCATCTCCACAGGCTCGCTGGGCCTGGATATCGCGCTGGGCATTGGCGGCCTGCCGAAGGGACGAATCGTCGAGATCTATGGTCCCGAATCGTCCGGCAAGACCACCATGACCCTCTCTGTGATCGCTGAGGCGCAGAAGATGGGTGCCACCTGCGCCTTCGTCGACGCCGAACACGCACTGGACCCGGACTACGCCGGCAAGCTGGGCGTCAACGTCGACGACCTGCTGGTTTCGCAGCCGGATACCGGCGAGCAGGCCCTGGAAATCACCGACATGCTGGTGCGCTCCAATGCGGTCGACGTGATCATCGTCGACTCCGTGGCTGCGCTGGTGCCCAAGGCCGAGATCGAAGGTGAGATGGGCGATGCCCACGTCGGCCTGCAGGCCCGCCTGATGTCCCAGGCGCTGCGCAAGATCACCGGTAACATCAAGAACGCCAACTGCCTGGTCATTTTCATCAACCAGATCCGCATGAAGATCGGCGTGATGTTCGGCAGCCCGGAAACCACCACCGGCGGTAACGCGCTGAAGTTCTACGCCTCGGTTCGTCTGGATATCCGCCGTACCGGCGCGGTGAAGGAAGGCGACGAGGTGGTCGGCAGCGAAACCCGCGTCAAGGTGGTGAAGAACAAGGTGGCCCCGCCGTTCCGCCAGGCCGAGTTCCAGATCCTCTATGGCAAGGGTATCTACCGCAACGGCGAGATCATCGACCTCGGCGTGCAGCAGGGGCTGGTGGAGAAGTCCGGTGCCTGGTACGCCTACAAGGGCAACAAGATCGGCCAGGGCAAGGCCAACGCCGCCAAGTTTCTGGAAGACAATCCGGAGATCGGTCGCGAGATCGAGCAGCAGATCCGCGACAAGCTGCTCGTGGTTTCCGGTGGCAGCAAGGCGAACGCGGTCAGCGAAGATCTGGTTGACGCCGACCTCTGATCCACATGGCCGCCGTGCTCGATAATCCCGTCGCGGTGCGGCGGGCTGCGATGGACCTGCTGGCTCGCCGCGAACACGGTCGTGTCGAGCTGGCCCGCAAGTTGCGCCAGCGTGGCGCCCCGCCTGATCTGATTGAGCAGGCTCTGGATCGTCTCTGCGAACAGGGCCTGTTGTCCGAGTCCCGTTATCTCGAAAGCTTTGTCAGAAGCCGGGCCAATGCCGGCTATGGGCCGTTGCGCATCCGCGAAGAGCTCGCTCAGCGCGGGCTGCCCAGAGCGGGTATCGAGCAGGCGCTGCGTGACAGTGGGTTCGACTGGAATGCGCAGTTGCGTGAGTTATGGCAGCGAAAATTCGCCGGCCGCCTGCCCGCCGATGCGCGAGAGCGCGCCAAGCAGGGCCGCTTTCTCAGTTATCGTGGCTATCCGCTGGAGCTGATCAGCCGATTGTTGCGAGGTGGCAGCTCGGCTGACTGCTAACGCGTTCGGCAAACGTCACGTCGTCGCGCTTCAGCGCTTGCCTTGCGGCATTTCGGTTGCCCCCGTTGTCCCTCAATCCTCGCTGGCCAGCGGACGCGCCCAGTTGCCGGGCTCGTTGATATAGTCGGTGAGCTCCCGCAACCGGCCGTGGTTGCGCCCGTTGAAGGCGAAGCTCAGGCGCGGCAGGCGCTGCAGTTCCGGTTCGTCCAGTTCCAGCTCGCAGCAGTTCTGCTGTTCGAAGCCTCCATTCACGCACAGGTCGGCGAACTCCTCGTTCAGGTAGTCCATCGCCTGTTGATTGAGCGGATGGTTCATTCGCAACACGAAGTGCTCTTTCAGCCAGCGACTGGAATGGAAGTTGCGGTAGAAATTGGCGATCTCCTTCGCCGCCTCGTCGGCGTTTTCCACCAGCCGCATCAGCCGCATGTCGCTGGGAAGGATGTAGCGATTCTCCTCCAGCTGGCTGCGCATGAACCGCAACGCATCCTTCCAGTAAGTGCCGCCCGGTTCGTCGAGCAGCACAATCGGCACCAGTGGGCTCTTGCCAGTCTGAATCAGCGTGAGCACTTCCAGTGCCTCGTCCAGCGTGCCGAATCCCCCGGGGCAGAGCACCAGGGCATCGGCCTCCTTGATGAAGAACAGCTTGCGGACGAAGAAGAAATGGAACGACAGCAGATTCTCGGTGCCGCCAACCACTGCGTTCGGATGCTGTTCGAAGGGCAGCGTGATGTTCAGGCCCAGGCTGTTGTCCCGCCCGGCGCCTTCATGGGCGGCCGCCATGATGCCGCCACCGGCGCCGGTTATGACCATGAAGTTGAAGTGAGCGAGCGTCGAGCCCAGCTGACGTGCCAGAGCGTAGAGCGGATGTTCGACCGGTGTGCGTGCTGAGCCGAATACCGTGACCTTGCGGCGACGCTTGAACTGGTCGAGGCGACCGAAGGCATGCTCCATCTCGCGCATGGTCTGTAGCAGGATTTTGGCATCCCAACGGCTGCGGTCGGCCTGCGCCATGCGAACGACGGTCACCAGCATTTCTCGGTACAGCGGTAGGTTCGGGCTGTTGGCGGGGACCACCATTCCGGCCAGCTCATCGAGCTTGCTTTCCAGGTCGGCGCCGCTGGTCTGGAAGTGTCGCGACAGGTAGTCATCCGGTTCAAAGGACATACAACATCTCCATGTATGAGCGTCGCGTTCAGGCTATAGGGTGCACTCGGCAGGCTCAAGCTGATTGCTGGCAGGCCGGGCCGCCGGCGGCCCGCCCTGCTGCGTTTCAGAGTGCGATGCGGTCGCCGGGTTCCGGTATCCGTGCCTCCCAGCCGAGGCGGTCACGGATGGTCCGTTGCAGGATCAGCATCTTCTCCAGCTCGCCGTGCACCAGGTAGAGTTCCGGGCGATTTTCAAAGTTGCTCACCCAGTCGATCAATTCGGATTGTCCGGCGTGGGCGGAAAATCCGCCGAGGGTATGCACTTTGGCATTCACTGCGATGCGCTGATGAAGCAGCTTGACGCTCTTGGCGCCGTCGACGATCACGCGGCCAAGTGTGCCGCGCGCCTGGAACCCTGGAATCACCAGGTGGCACTCGCCGCGCCATAGGTTGTGCTTGAAGTGATGCAGGATGCGCCCGCCGGTGCACATGCCACTGCCGGCAATGATGATCACGCCGCTCTTGAAGCGGTTGATCGCCATGGATTCTTCAGGGGTCGGCGTCGATTTTAAAATCGGCAACCAGCGTTCGGCGTAGAGCTTGCCACTGACACCGCTCATGGACGAATCGAGGCCGTTGAGATCCAGCTGATCCTTGTAGTGCGCGTAAATGGCGTTGGCCCTGATCGCCATTGGGCTGTCCAGAAATACCGCCTGCTGGGGCAACCGTCCTTCGCGGTAGAAGCGGCCCAGGTAATAGATCAGGTCCTGGGTACGGCCGACCGCGAATGAGGGCATCAGTACGTTGCCGCCATCGCGATGCGCCTGTTGCAGGATATCGGCCAGCTCTTCGATGGTCGCTTCGTGGCTGCGATGGTCACGGTCGCCGTACGTCGATTCCATGAGCACGACGTCGGCTTCCTTGAGCACGGCAGGCGCGTGCATCAACGGTGAGCAGGTGTTCCCGAGGTCCCCCGAGAACACCAGGCGACGGGTTCTGCCGTGATCGCGCACATCCATCTGCACGATGGCTGATCCGAGAATATGCCCGGCGTCGTGGAAGGTCACTGCGACGCCAGGGGCGGCTTCGAACGTCTCGCCATAGGCATGGGGGCTGCGCTGGGCGAGCATCCGCTCGGCGTCTTCACGGGTGTACAGCGGCTGGATCATCGGTTTGCCGATGCGTGCCCGCCACTTGTTTTCCCACTCGGTGTCCTTTTCCTGGATCTGTGCCGAGTCCAGCAGCATGAGCTCGACCAGCTCGGCCGTGGCGTCGGTGCAATGCACAGGGCCTCGGTAGCCCTGCGCCACGAGTCGGGGCAGCAGGCCGCTGTGGTCGATATGCGCATGCGAAAGCACGACGGCATGCAAGCTCTTGGGGTCGAATGCGAACGGCCCGCGATTATCGCTTTCCTCCTCGCGACGGCCCTGGTGCATGCCGCATTCGAGCAGAACCCTTACGCCGTCGTGGGTCTCAATGAGATAGCAAGAGCCGGTCACCTGTTGAATGGCACCGAGAAAACTGAGCAAAGCCATGCTGCCTTCCTGTCTATACGATGATGTCCACTGTGCTCGCTCGGCTGCCGTGACCACTTGATACATATCAGAGATAGCGAAACGAGCCCTGCCTAGACTACAGCACATCCCGCTTACCAACGGAGTGAACCCATGAGTCAGCTACTGCCCAGCCTCGTCGAGCTGGATCAACACGCGCAAGCCGAACCGGAGTTCGCCACCTGGCGTGGTGGCTTCGGTCCGTTCGAGCATGCCGCGCAGACCCAGGCGGCGGTGTTCCGTCTGGCCCACCAGCTGGTACAGGCTGGGCACCAGCCGGATCTGGCCAGCGTGTACCGGTTGCTGCAGGCCGTTGATCGAGTCGCCAGCGCCGGGCTCTGGTTGGTGGTCCACATGACCTATGCGCAGAAGGCGAATCTGGATGGCACGCCATTGGCGGCCGACGATTTCAAGCGAAACCCCGAAGGCCATACTGGCGGGGCGTTGAACATGGTGCCGGCCTACGCCGGTTACCTGGCGCTCAATGCCCTGACCGGCCGCACGCGTGCCTGGCTGATGGGGCAGGGTCATTGCGTGGCGGCTGTCGACGCGCTCAATTTATTGACAGGCAACCTGCACCCCGAGCAGGCACAGGCCTACGGCGACGGCGAAAAGGGCATCAATCGCCTGCTTCAGGATTTCTACGGCTACCGCCAGGCGGCCGATGGCAGCCCGCTTGCGCCGCTGGGCAGCCATGTCAATCCACATACCGCCGGAGGCATTGCCGAAGGAGGCTACCTGGGCTTCGCCGAACTGCAATATGCGCATATGCCGCTGCCGGGTGAGACGCTGGTGGCGTTTCTTTCCGATGGTGCGGCCGAGGAACAACGCGGAAGCGACTGGATACCACGCTGGTGGCGAGCCGAGGACTGTGGCGTAGCACTGCCGGTGATGATCGCCAATGGCAGGCGCATCGAACAGCGTACCGCGCTGGGGACGGAGCAGGGCCTCGAGGATTTCCGCCAGCATCTGAGTCAGTGCGGCTTCGATCCGATGCCGTTCGACGGCCGCGATCCGGCCGCCTTCGTTGCTACCCTCTGGGAAATGGAGTTGCGCCTGCAGCGCCGTGTGGAGGAGAAGGAGCGAGGAATCCTCAACTATCCGCTGCCGATGCCGTACGGTATCGCCGAGACGGTCAAAGGCTTTGGCTTCTACGGTGCAGGGAGCAATGCCGCTCATAACCTGCCGCTGCCGGATAATCCACGCCTGGACGATACTTCGCGCGAACTGTTCAACGAACATGCGGCGCGCCTCTTCGTTGCGCAGCAGGATCTCGATGACGCTCTGGAGTTGTTCGTTCGCAGCCGCCAGGGCCGGGTGCTCGAGCGGGACAATCCACTGGCGGCGCGCCGGCCGCCAGCGCCGGTCATTCCTAAACTCAGCTACCGAGACGATGCCTGCTCGCCGATGGCTGCGGTCGATCGCTTCTTCGTCGAGCTGACCGAGGCCAACCCGGCATTGCGGCCTCGGGTCGGCAACCCGGACGAGCTGGCGAGCAACCGGCTGGGTGGCGTGCTCAAGGCGCTCAAGCACCGTGTGATCGAGCCGGAGAGCGAGCTGGAAGCAATCGATGGCGCCATCATTACCGCACTTAACGAAGAAGCCGTGGTGTCAGCGTGCCTTGCCAATCAGGGCGGGCTGAATCTGGTTGCCAGCTACGAAGCCTTTTGCGTGAAGATGCTTGGCGTGGTGCGCCAGAGCATCATCTTCTCGCGCCAGCAGAAGGAGATAGGTCGGCCGGCTGGCTGGCTCGGCTGGCCCCTGATTGCTACTTCGCACACCTGGGAGAACGGCAAGAACCAGCAATCACACCAGGACACGACCTTCTGCGAGGCCCTGCTCGGCGAGATGAGCGACATGGTGCGCGTGCTGTTTCCGGCCGATCACAACAGCGCCCTGGCGTTGCTCCCGTCGATCTACCAGGCACGTGGCGAGCTGGCCTGTCTGGTCATGCCCAAGCGCGACAGGCCGTGCTACTTCGATCGTGTCCAGGCCGAGCAGCTGGCGCGCGACGGTGCCATCGTGGTGGAGGAAGTGGCGGGTAACGAACCGCTGCTGCTGATCGCCAATGGCAGCTACCAACTGGGCGAAATGCTCCGTGCGGCCCAGCGGCTCAAGGAAGCCGACTGTGCCTATCGATTGGTCTATCTGCAGGAGCCGGGTCGCTTCCGCGGGCCGCGCGATCATTGGGAGGTCGAGGCGCGCGCCAGCGATGGTGTCGCGGAGCGGTTATTCCCGGATGCGATGGAAATGCGCGTGCTGCTGACGCACATGCGGCCGGAAGTGGCACGTGGACACCTCTGGCCCATCCTGCCTGATGCGCGCAAATGCTCGGCGCTCGGGTATCGCAATCGTGGCGGCACGCTGGATGAGTTCGGCATGCAATTCGCCAACCGCGCCAGCTGGGCCAACGTGCTCGCTGCTTGCGCGCGCCTGCGCAACGTGCCGCGCACAGCCCTGCTGACCCGAGAGGAGGCTGCAGCTGTGGCTGGCAAGGGCGATCCGCAGATGCTGCGCGGATAAGTTAGCCCCAGGCCCCGCCGGTGACTACAGGCCGCAGTCTGCGGCCGTGTAGCGCTCGCTGGTGATGGGCTTGTTGCTCTGGTATTCGCTGAAGTCGTAACGCAGCTCGGCACCTTGGCTCATCAACTTGCGCAACCCTTCATTGCCGCAGACGCTGGCCGCCAGTTGGCTACGTACGTCGGCGGGGTTGTCGCGCATCTGCGCTGCGTGTCGTGGCTGGACGCTGAGATGGTTGACCAGGATATTGTTTTCCACGGTATAGCCCTGGTCGAGGATGTCCTCGTTGATTGCGCGAGGCGTGCCTACGCTGCTCTGGCGGGCGACCTGATCGAGCAATTGACTGAGCTGCTGCTCCTGCAGCGAAGCGGCGTGAGCAACGGGAAGTGCGATGCTCAGAGCGAGCAGGGCGGTCAGGCGGTACATGGCGGTCTCCTTTTGGCTGCGCTATTTCGACCGGTCGGCCGAGGCACGGTTCATTCCCGGTCCTGCGGCCTTTGCGGCGCGGGCTGGTAGACTGGCACGCTTACTTATCTGCCCGAGTCGATCAATGCCCCATGCCGTAGCCCGCCTGCGCGAGGAGCGCCTGGCGAGAAGCCTCAAGCCGTTCGTTGCCCGTGGTTCGCGCGCACCGCGCTGCACGCGCTGTCGCGTACCGCATAGTCACTGTCTGTGTGCTTGGCTGCCGCGGGCCGCCAGCCAATGCGGTGTCTGTCTGCTGATGCACGACATCGAGCCGCTGAAGCCAAGCAATACAGGCTGGCTGATCGCCGATGTGGTGGCCGACACCTTCGCATTCACCTGGCAACGCACAGGGGCGGACCCGCGGCTAATGGCGCTGCTCGCCGATCCTAGTTGGCAGCCCGTGGTGGTCTTTCCGGGCGAGTATGCGACTTCGGAGAGGGTGGTCGAGCAGGTCGAGCAGCAGCCTGGCAAGCGCCCACTGTTCATTCTGCTCGATGCGACCTGGACCGAGGCTCGCAAGATGTTCCGCAAAAGCCCTTATCTCGACGGGCTGCCGGTGTTGAGCCTGCAGCCCGAGGCGTTGTCACGGTACCGACTGCGACGCCCGAAGCGCGGCGATCATCTGTGCACCGCCGAGGTCGCCGCACTCTGTCTGGAGCTGGCAGGCGATGCAGGGGCGGCGACCACGCTGGATGCCTGGCTCGATGTATTCACCGAGCATTACCTTGGGGCCAAGTACCATCGCGCGCCGGATCTGCAGAACGCCGCACATCAGGTACTGACGCAACAGTCATGAGGTCTGGCCGGCCGGCTCGGGCCTGCGCGGCCATAGCTGGGCTGCCAGCATGCCGATGAACATCAATACGCAGCCGAGATAGCCGCGCAATGTCAGGCTTTCATCGAGGAACAGCGCCCCTGCGATGGCCGCGAACACCGCTTCGAGCGAGAGAATGATCGCCGCGTGACTGGCGATCGCATGTTTCTGGGCGACCACCTGCAGCGTGTAGCCGACCGCCACTGCGAAGAGCCCGCCATAAAGAAGGGCAGGGCCGGCGAGCCAAATGTTCGCGGGATCGATCTCTTCGAACACCAGCGCCAACAGGAGGCTGACCAGCGCGCAGGTCGCGAATTGCAGGAATGCGAGACGGATGGCGTCGTGACGGCTGACGAAGAAGCTGACCAGCAGTACGTGCACGCCCCAGACGAAGGCCCCAGCGAGCTGAATCCAGTCGCCGGGGGCTACGGTGAAGTCTTCACCTATGCTAAGCAAGGCCATGCCGGCGACCGCCAGGAAAGCGCCGAGCCAGGTTCCGAGGCCGGTCTTGTGGCCAAGGGCCAGGCCCAGCAGTGGCACGACGATGACGTAGAGCCCGGTGATGAATCCCGAGTTGGTCACACTGGTGAACAGCAGCCCAACCTGCTGCAGATTGATCCCCACCGTCAGCGCCAAGCCCATGCTCATGCCGCCCAGCAACAGGCCGCGCTGCAGAAAAGGCTCATGCCGGGCCGCCGTCCGTCCCTGGTGGATCACCAGCGGGAGCAGTGCGAGGGCGCCGAGGGCGAAGCGCAGCCCGGTAAAAAGGAACGGGCCTATATTGTCCATGCCGATGCGCTGCGCAACGAAGGCGGTGCCCCAGATCATCGCGGTGATCAACATCAGGAAATCGGCACGGAGGGCTTGGCTACGCATGTTTCGGCTCGTTCGGAGAAAGCCGCAGACTTTGCTACAAAGCGTTGCGCTTGACCACTTATTCCTGGGTGGGCATGCTTGCGCCGCTTGATTTGTCGCGACGGGCGGCCGATATTTTTCGCCAGCCCGTCCAGAATATTCACATCGGACCGTCCCCGGGGCGACTTCTCGGGTCTTTGCCGTCATCTTGTCGGCATCGGCTGCTCAAGCCGATGAAAAGCGCCAATAAAAATTACAGGTCTGCCAATGGCTGCTTACCAAATAATCATCGCCGATGATCATCCGCTGTTCCGTAGTGCGCTCCAGCAGGCCCTGACCATGGGGTTGGGTGAGAATGTCCATCTGGTAGAGGCGGCCAGCATCGCCGAACTGGAAGGTTTTCTGACCCAGAGCGCCGACTGGGATCTGGTGTTGCTGGATCTGAACATGCCGGGAGCATACGGATTCTCCGGCTTGGTGCTGCTGAGGGGGCAGTATCCGCACCTTCCGGTCGTCATGATCTCAGCGCAGGAAGATGCAGCGGTCGTTGCGCGCTCGCGCGAGTTCGGCGCCAGCGGTTTCATCCCAAAGTCCAGTTCGCTTGAAACCATCCAGGAGGCGGTGCGGGCCGTTCTCGATGGTGATGTGTGGTGGCCGAGCAATATTCAGGACGTAGCCAATGTCAGTGACGAAGCCAAAGCCGCCAGCGCCGGCTTGGCCAGCCTGACGCCGCAGCAGTTCCGCGTGTTGACCATGGTTTGCGATGGTTTGCTGAACAAGCAGATCGCCTATGAGCTGAACGTGTCCGAGGCGACCATCAAGGCCCATGTCACCGCGATCTTCCGTAAGCTCGGCGTGCGCACCCGGACCCAGGCAGCGTTGCTGCTGCAGCAGATGGGGTCCATCCCCACCAGCTGAACCAGCTGCATCGCCGGCGCTTCAGGCGATCGGCGGCAGCTGTATCTGGTCGCTGCGGCGAATACCGGAGGTCAGCGCCCGACATTGCTCGACGAACTCGAGCATCGCGGCTGTCTGGTATTTGTGCGAGTGCCAGATGAAATAGAACTGGCGTCGCAGATCGAGCGCCGGTGTGACGATCGGAACCAGGCTGCCGCGGCGAAAGGCATCACGCAGCGCCAGCCGCGAGATACAACCGATGCCGAGGCCCGACTCTACGGCGCGCTTGATTGCCTCGGTATGTTCCAGTTCGAGTCGCACATTCAGCTTCCCAGGCCGGTGGCGCACTGCCTGCTCGAACGTCATGCGCGTTCCCGACCCTTGCTCTCGAAGAATCCACGCTTCCCTGGACAGCTCGTCGAGGTCCACCACCTCGCGCTTCGCCAGCGGGTGCTGCGGCGCGCAGAACACTACCAGTTCGTCCTCGATCCACGGCTGGACTTCCAGTTCGGGATGCTGGCAGTCACCCTCGATCAAACCAATATCAAGTTCGTGTTGCGCGATCTGATGCACGATATGCGCGGTGTTATGGACGTGCAATTTGACCCGGCATTCCGGGTGGCGCTGCATGAAGTTGCCGATCAGCAGCGTGGCGAGATAGTTGCCGATGGTCAGTGTTGCTCCGACCGCCAGCGAGCCGAACCCACTCTTGCCGTTGAGTAGATCCTCAATGGCGCGTGCCTGGTCGAGCAGGGCGACAGCCTGTGGCAAGAGTTGCTGGCCGAGCGCATTGAGACACAGGCGCTTACCGGCGCGGTCGAAGAGTTGGCAGCCCGACTGGCGTTCGAATTCCGCCAGCGAGGTGCTGGTGGCCGACTGTGACAAGGACAGGCTTTCGGCAGCCCGCGACACGCTTTCCTGGCGTGCGATGGCGGCGAACACTTCGATCTGGCGGAGTGTAAAATGCATATCTATATAACCGATAACGTATATCTTGATTATCTGTTTAACGAATATAGCAGCCGTCGTTACACTGACGCCACGTAACGATGTCCGTCGCGACACAATGAGGAATCCGTAACATGAGCAATCTGAACGTAGAGCGCGTTCTCAGTGTGCATCATTGGAACGACACGCTGTTCAGCTTCAAGACCACACGCAACGCAGGCCTGCGCTTCGAGAATGGCCAGTTCGTCATGATCGGCCTGGAGGTCGAGGGCCGCCCGCTGATGCGTGCCTACAGCATTGCCAGCCCGAACTACGAAGAATACCTGGAGTTCTTCAGCATCAAGGTCCAGGACGGCCCGTTGACCTCCCGGCTGCAGCATCTGCAGGAAGGCGATTCGATCATGATTAGCCGCAAGCCGACCGGCACGCTGGTCCTGGACGACCTGTTGCCCGGCAAGCACCTCTATCTGCTCAGCACGGGCACCGGCCTGGCACCGTTCATGAGCGTGATCCAGGATCCGGAGACCTACGAGCGGTTCGAGAAGGTCGTATTGGTGCACGGCGTTCGCTACGTCAATGAGGTCGCCTACCGCGAGTTCATCACCGAACACCTGCCGCAAAACGAGTTCTTCGGCGAAGCGGTGAAGGACAAGCTGATCTACTACCCGACCGTGACCCGTGAGTCGTTCGAGAACCAGGGCCGCCTGACCGATCTGATGCGCAGCGGCAAGCTGTTCAGCGACATCGGCCTGCCGCCAATCAATCCCGAGGACGATCGCGCCATGATCTGTGGCAGTCCGAGCATGTTGGACGAAACCAGCCAGGTGCTGGACAGCTTCGGCCTGAAGGTCTCGCCGCGCATGGGCGATCCGGGGCACTACCTGATCGAGCGAGCCTTCGTCGAGAAGTAACCACCAAAACCCGTGCCGCTGCAATCGCTCAGCGGCACCAGGGAAGGGTTAGACGCGGTCTAGAGATAAGCCGCACAACATTTCTTGAACTTCAGACCGCTGCCGCAAGGGCAGGGGTCGTTGCGACCTTCCTTGAGCGGTACCGTCGGGTCGATGAAGTACCAGCGCCCGTCGCGCTGGACGAAAGCCGAGCGCTCCTGGTGGGCATGTTCGCCGCTCTGGTCGTGCCAGCGCGCGGTGAAGGTCACCAGGGCGTGCTCGGGCTTGCCGCCCAGTACGCTGCTCTCGTTCACCTCCAGCCCCAGCCAAGTGCTCTCCAGGCTCCAGCGACGCATCCCTTCCACATCCAGCGCAGCCTGCTGTGCAGGGAGCGTAGTGGCCTGTAGATAGTCCACCAGCCCCAATACATAAGCACTGTAGCGCGAGCGCATCAGTCGCTCGGCGCTCGGCGCAGCCACGCCGGCGTGATAGCGCCCGCAGCATTCGGCGAGGGCATCACCGCTGCCGCAAGGGCAGTTAAGGTCGGTTGGACGCGGTTCGCTCATGTCACCACCAGTACTTGCCGAACATTTCAGGATTGGCCCAGAACCTGGCATTGAGCCAGTCCGGAACCTGCTTGTATTGCAGTAGGTCGTATGTGAATAGCGTCAAGGTCTGTCCGTCGCGCTGGAAGCGTTCACTGACCTGCAGTGCCAGTGCATAGAAGTCCGTAGTCAGCCATTCGCATGCGTCGAGATCGACGAGTACCGCCATCCGGCTGGTATTCAGATTGCGGATGCTGCCGAGCAGCTCCAGGCCGTTACGCTTGGAGAGATGTTCGAGGCAGTCGACGAATATAGCCAGGTCGTAGCGCTGGCTGGCCAGATCTTCAGGCAGCGGTGCGGGATCGGCGCGATCAAGCTGGCACTCCGGATGGCATTCGGTGTAGGCAGTCAGAGCAGGTTGATCGCTGCGCCCCACGAGCAACACGCGCGTTGGAACGTAGTGGTCGAGCATTGCCGCAAGCGCTTGCTGCGGTGTGTGCAGCGGTACAGGGTTTTCGCTCAACAGAGAATCCTCGTTTCAAAGGTGAAGACTAGCGCGGTGCCGTTTGTCGGCCTAGTCTGAAAGTAACCGGAGCCGCCTGGATTCCCATACGTGGCGATTCTGGCTGAATGTTCATACTGGAGGTTTTGATCGATGAGTACATTACGGACAGCAGTACCCGTTATTGTCATGACCACGTTCCTGGCAGGTTGTGCAGGCGTGCAGAAGCAGGACTGGCCGACCTGTGCAGCCGTAGGTGGCGTGACCGGTGCCGCGCTGGGGGCCATCGAAAGCAGCAGTTACGCCGGTTGGGGTGCGCTGATCGGTGGTGGCGTCGCAGCGGCCTATTGTTGGGCCAACGGCATGGAAGAGGAAACCGTTGCGGTCGTTGAAACGGTCGAGCCGATGCCGCAGACCCAGCCTGAACCGGAGCCCGCTGCTGCGCCGGTGCGCGTCGAGCTGGACGTCAAGTTCGACTTCGACCGCGCTGTGGTCAAGCCGGACAGCTACAGTGACATACAGAACCTGGCCGATTTCATGAAGGAGTATGGCCAGACCACTACCGTACTGGAAGGCCATACCGACTCGGTCGGCACCGACGCCTACAATCAGCGTCTTTCCGAGCGTCGTGCCAACGCCGTGCGCAACGTGCTGGTGGATGAGCTCGGTGTCGAGGGCAATCGCGTAAATGCAGTCGGTTATGGCGAGTCTCGCCCGGTCGCCGACAACTCCACCGAGGAAGGCCGTGCGATCAACCGTCGCGTGGAAGCTGAGGTCGAAGCGCGTCCCTGATTAGTCGGGTGAGCAATGATCCAGCCGGGCCCCGCGCCCGGCTGTTTTTTTTGTGCAGTCAGAAGAGCGGGCGCGCGCTGGCCAGGGCAACCACCAGCAGGCCCAGGATCAGGTTGACGCCCACCAGTCGGCGAATCTTTCCCAGCGAAGCGCCACCCGCTGGCCATTGCTCACCTTCGATGGCCCTTTTGAGCGCAGGTAGTTGCAGCAGCTGGATGCGCAGGAACAGCGCCAGCATCACCAGATACAGCCCCGCCATGATGTGCACATAGCGCGGCGCGCTCTCCAGCGGGCCGAATCGCATGTGCCACATGCCGATGCCGCTGATCGGCAGCACCAGCACCGCGACCCATACCCAGACGAAGAAGCGGCGGAATACATCGGCCCATAGCCGCAGCCGCTCTGGTGCCTGCAGCACCGCCACGGCCGCTGGTCGCAGCACCATCCAGGCGAAGAACATGCCGCCGACCCACATTGTCGCGGCGAGTACGTGCAGTGCGTAGAGCATGGCGAAAGGCGTCATGGGCAAATCTCCGGTGGCGGTTGAGCGAACGCGCGCTATCATAGCCGCCCGATCGAAGTACTGAAAATATATACAGCTCCGCGCCCATGCTCAGCACCGAACTCAAGTCCCAGATCCAGGGCGCCTACACCCGTTTCCTCGAAGCCAAGGGGCTCAAGGCCCGTTATGGCCAGCGCCTGATGATCGCCGAAGTGGCCAAGGTGCTGGGCACCGTCAAGGTCGACGATGAAGGTCGACGCAGCAGCGAGCCGGCGGTCGTCGCGGTCGAGGCGGGTACCGGTACCGGCAAAACCGTCGCCTACAGCCTGGCCGCGATTCCCACGGCCAAGGCTGCCGGCAAGCGGTTGGTAATCGCCACCGCGACCGTCGCGCTGCAGGAGCAGATCGTGCACAAGGATCTGCCCGATCTGATGCGCAACAGCGGACTCAATTTCAGCTTCGCCCTCGCGAAGGGGCGGGGGCGCTATCTGTGCCTGTCCAAGCTGGACATGCTGCTGCAGGAAGGCCAGGCGCAGAGCGCCACCGCGCAGCTGTTCGAAGAGGAAGGCTTTCGCATTGAGGTCGACGAGCGCAGCCAGAAGTTATTCACCAGCATGATCGAAAAGCTGGCCGGCAATCGCTGGGACGGCGATCGGGACAGCTGGCCGGAAGAACTGGGCGATGCGGACTGGTCACAACTGACTACTGATCACAGCCAGTGCACCGGGCGACACTGCCCCAACTTCCAGCAGTGTGCCTTCTACAAGGCGCGCGAGGGCATGACCAAGGTAGACGTCATCGTCACCAACCACGACATGGTACTGGCCGACCTCGCGCTCGGCGGCGGAGCCGTGCTGCCCGATCCTCGCGACACCCTCTACGTGTTCGACGAAGGCCATCATCTGCCTGACAAGGCCATCGGCCACTTCGCACATTTCACCCGGCTGCGCTCGACGGCCGACTGGCTGGGACAGGTGGAAAAGAACCTGACCAAGCTGCTCGCGCAGCATCCGCTACCGGGCGAGCTGGGGCGCCTGGTCGAAGGCATTCCGGAGATCGCCCGGGAGTTGCGTACCCAGCAGCAGTTCATGTTCAGCGCCTGCGAGCAGGTGGCCGACTTCAAGGCCGGGGAGGACATGGAGGGACGCGAGCGGCCGCGACACCGTTTCGTCGGCGGCGTGGTGCCGGAGCACCTGATCGAACTTGGCACCGAATTGAAGAAAGGCTTCGCCAAGCTGACCGATCTCTTCACTCGCATCGCCGAACTGCTCAAGGAAGCGATGGATGGTGAGACCGGCAGCGGCATCGCCAGCCACCAGGCCGAGGAGTGGTACCCGCTGTTCGGCAGCCTGCTGACGCGCTCGCAGGGCAACTGGGACCTGTGGACGGCCTTTACCGTCGAGGATCCGGAAGACAGCCCGCCGATGGCGCGCTGGCTGACGTTGGCCGAAGGCGGCGCGCTGTTCGATATCGAGGTCAACGCCAGCCCGATCCTGGCGGCCGAAACGCTGCGCCGCAACCTCTGGAATGTCGCCTTCGGTGCTCTGGTGACTTCCGCGACGTTGACGGCGTTGAACAGCTTCGACCGGTATCGGATGCGCGCCGGCCTGCCCAAGGCTGCGGTAACCGCGGTGGTTCCGAGCCCGTTCCATCACGCGGACGCCGGAGTGCTCCGCGTCCCTGACCTCAAAGCCGACCCACGTGATGCCGCCGCGCACACTGCGGCCATCGTTCGCGCGTTGCCGCACCTGGTCGAGGGATCGCGCGGCACGCTGGTGCTGTTCTCCTCACGCCGGCAAATGCAGGACGTGTTCGATGGCCTGGAGCGTGACTGGCGCCGCCGGGTGCTCATTCAAGGCAACCTGTCGAAACAAGAGACGCTGAACAAGCACAAGGCGCGGGTGGACGATGGCGAGTCGAGCGTGCTCTTCGGGTTGGCCAGCTTTGCCGAGGGGGTCGATCTGCCCGGTGCCTATTGCGAGCACGTGGTGATCGCCAAGATCCCGTTCGCCGTGCCGGACGATCCGGTCGAGGCTGCACTGGCCGAATGGATCGAAGCGCGTGGCGGTAACCCTTTCATGGAGATTGCAGTGCCGGATGCCTCGCTGCGGCTGGTGCAAGCGTGTGGTCGGCTGCTACGCACCGAGGCGGATCGCGGTGCTATCACCCTGTTGGACAGGCGGGTGGTGACCCAGCGCTACGGCAAGGCAATTCTCAATGCGCTGCCGCCGTTTCGGCGCGAGATCGGCTAGCCAGCCGGGGCGGGATAAGCGGCTGCGATGAGCAGGCATCAGCGTGGCGTCGTGAGGTTTTCCTGGCCCGACGCGGTTGCCAGAATGGCGGACTTCGGATTCGAGAGGTGACAGCGTGCAGGTTCAGGGATTCTTCGATCTGCGTTTCGAAGCGGTACGCGACGCGTTCGCCGCATTGTTCGATGGCACCCAGCAGCGCGGCGCCGCGCTCTGCGTGCAGATTGGTGGCGAGACGGTCGTCGATCTGTGGGCCGGTGCAGCGGACAATCAGGGTGAGCAGGTTTGGCACAGCGATACGCTGGTCAATCTGTTCTCCTGCACCAAGACCTTCGCCGCGGTCGCGTTGCTGCAACTGGTAGAGGAAGGCAAGTTGGAGCTGGATGACCCGGTCGCACGGATCTGGCCCGAGTTCGCGGTCGGCGGCAAGGCCGCGATCACCGTGCGCCAGCTGCTCTGCCATCGGGCCGGGCTACCGGCGATACGCCAGTCGATGCCGCCGGAGGCTCTGTACGACTGGACCGCCATGACCGGCGCCCTCGCTGCCGAGGAGCCCTGGTGGGTACCAGGCACTGACCAGGGCTACGCGGCAATGACCTATGGCTGGCTGGTCGGGGAGCTCTTGCGCCGTGTCGATGGCTGCGGGCCAGGCGAATCGATCGTCCGGCGCACGGCACGGCCTCTCGACCTTGACTTTCATGTCGGCCTGGATGACGGTGAAGCGCATCGGGTCGCTTATCTGACGCGCTTCAAGAACGATTTCGGCGATGCGGCTGCACAGCGATTGTTCAAGGCGCTGATGACGCAACCTGATTCTGTCAGCGCTCGTGCTTTCAATAATCCGCCATCCATCATGAGCAGCGGTAACAAGCCCGAGTGGCGACGCATGGCCCAGCCGGCAGCCAACGGCCATGGCCATGCACGGTCGCTGGCCGGGTTCTATACCGGCTTGCTGCAGGGCAAGTTGTTGGATCGGGCGCTGCTGGCCGAAATGACCCGCGAGCAGAGCATCGGAGTGGATCGCGTCCTGCTGGCGCAGACCCGGTTCGGGCTGGGCTGTTGGCTCGATCAGCCTGATCTGGCGAATGCCACGTTCGGTATGGGCCCAAGGGCGTTCGGTCACCCCGGGGCGGGCGGTAGCGTCGGGTTCGCCGATCCGGAACGCGAACTGGCGTTCGGGTTCGTAACCAACACGCTTGGGCCCTATGTGCTGATGGATCCGCGCGCGCAGTCTCTGGCTCGCAGCGTTGCAGTTTGCCTGGGTTGAACCACTCGTCACTTCTGGTCAGGCAGGCTTTCCAAAAGAGGGACTTGCGTCCACAATTTCGAATCGAACTCACGTGTGATCTGGCTACGTCCGTTCGCTTTTCCCTGAACGCATCTGGTGATGGAACCCTGGCTCATGAACCTTCTGAAGAGCGCCTCGCTGATTCTCTGCTTGCTCCTGGCTGCCGGTTGCAGCTCGAAGAATGAAAAGCCGAGTGAGGTGGTCCCTCCAGTGGTGCCGAAGGTCGATTCGGCCTGGCTCGACGACTACGAGCCGCGCCTGCGTGAAGCGCTCGCGGACAGCCGCTTCGAGGTCGAGCGGCGTGATGGCCTGCTGGTCGTGACCGCCCCAGTTGATTCCTCGTTCAACCCAGATCGGCCGGGAATGCTCCTGCCGGTGACGCTCGGACCGATCACCCGGGTGGCGAAGCTGGTCGAGAAGGATGACAAGACTTCTGTGGTGGTACTGGGGCACGCCGACAGCACGGGCTCCGATGAAATCAATCGGACCGTCAGCCGCGAGCGGGCAGGGGCCGTGGCCGCCATTTTTCGTCTGAGTGGTCTCAAGCATGACCGGCTGCGAATTCGGGGGTTGGGCTCTGACAAGCCGCGTGCCGCCAACGACAGCCAGGAAGGGCGAGCCCTGAATCGTCGCGTCGAGATGGTGCTGGCGCCGCAAACCACTATGCTCGCACTTGTCGCTCAATACGATCAGCCGGCACAGCCTGCAACCCAGGTGGCACAGGCCGAGGTGGTGAAGAAGTAAAGGCGCTGGATTGTCAGACCAAACAGGCCCGCAAGCGGGCCTGTTTTCGTTTGGCGAGGTTGCCTTGAATCAAGCGTATCGAGCCCTGACGCGGATATGCTTTCAAGGGTGTCAGGTTCCGGTTTCGGTCGTCTGCTTGCCAGCCGCCTGATACGCTGGAATCCGCTTTTCCATCAAAGGAGCCCCTCGATGATTCAGACCCTGGCCGATATGCGCCGCGACTATACCCGTGATGGTCTTAGCGAGGCCAATGCGCCCGCCGAGCCCTTTGGCCTGTTCCAGCAGTGGTTCGGTGAGGCGATGAAGACCGAGCAGGCACCGGTCGAGCCTAACGCGATGTCGCTGGCCACAGTGGATGCCGAGGGTCGGCCACACTGCCGGATTCTTCTGCTCAAGGCGCTGGACGAGCGTGGGTTTACCTTCTTTACCAATTACGACAGTGCAAAGGGCCAGCAACTGCAAGAGGCGCCCTTTGCAGCCATGACCTTCTTCTGGCCTACGCTCGAACGCCAGGTGCGGATCGAAGGGCGGGTTGAGAAGGTGAGCCCTGAAGAGTCGGATGCCTATTTTCAGGTGCGCCCGCTGGGTAGCCGCCTGGGTGCCTGGGCTTCGCCGCAAAGTCAGGTCATCCGTGATCGGGCCGAGCTGGAGCGGTTGCTGGCTGAGACCGAGCAGCGCTTCTTGGACAAGGCCCCCCATTGTCCGCCGCACTGGGGTGGCTATCGCCTGCTGCCAGAGCGCATCGAGTTCTGGCAGGGGCGTGCCAGCCGCCTACATGACCGGCTCGAGTATCGTCTGGTCGCCAACAGCTGGCAGCGCGAACGTCTCGCCCCCTGATCAGCTGGCGATGCCCGGCTACGGGCGGCTTGGTGATGTTGCTGGCCGTTCGAGCCGGAGTCGGCCCAGGTTCAGGCTTCGGTATAGCGCTGGGCCTGTTGTTCCAGCCAGGGCTGAAGCTCCTTGCGACGGATCTTTTGGGCTTTCGCTTCGGCAAGCTGTTGCAGCATCCAGGCGCGCTTCGCGGGATCGCCACCGGCGATCGATAGCGCGAGATCGCGGTCTGCCCAGCGGCGGAAGCGTACGATCAGCCAGCCGTGAAAAGCCAGGCCGGCCACGGTGGTGATGGCTATGATGAAGTAATCCATGGGGGTAATCTCGCTGGAAGGAACCCGGCAGGGCCGGTTCGACTCGCATACCTAGGCTTGATGCTAGATGCTGAGTCAGGACGCTGAAGATGCCAAGCGCTTTTTTGTCGCCACCAGCTGCCGCTTCCGCCGGAACGAACAGCTGTCTGCAGGAGAATTTTCTATGCGCAATTCCTTTTTCGTTGCTTCCTTTGCTGCCGTGGCGCTGACCTTGGGCGGGTGTGCCTCCAGCCTGACCGGAGATACCTATTCTCGTGACGAGGCGCGTGCCGTTCAGACCGTGCGCTACGGCACCATCGAGTCGCTACGGCCGGTGAAGATCGAGGGAACTAAGACGCCGATCGGTTCCGGTGCCGGAGCGATAGTAGGCGGGGTGGCCGGTAGTGGGGTGGGTGGCGGCCGCGGCAGTGCTGTCGCTGCGGTCATTGGGGCGGTGGCCGGCGGAATGCTCGGAGCGGCGGCGGAGGAAGGGATTACCCGTACGCAGGGCGTCGAGATCACCGTGCGCGAGGATGACGGAAATGTCCGCGCCTACGTGCAAGCCGTGGAGCCCAACCAGGTGTTTCGCGTCGGCCAACGTGTCCGCATTCTGACCGTCAGCGGGACAAGTCGCGTGGCGCCTTGACCATCGAGACCGGCGAATAGCGCGGTACGTCCAGGCGCCGCCTTCCGTTCCTAAAGGAGCGGAGGCGGCGCCTTTTGTTTTTCGAAATACATGAATTCATGACGACGGCATCATCCGTATGGATAATCGGGCGCACATTTGTGTGCAGCTTCAGGCAGTTACTTCGCCTGCCAAGGATAAGAATGCCTCCGGATCGGCGGCTTAAGGGGTCTCGTTCATGGCGCTTGCGCTGATCATCGCTTTGCCATTCCTGGGCATCTGCCTGCCTCTGCTTCTGGAGCGTTTTGGTCGCTCCGCATGCGCCTTCGGCGCAGGTATCGCGCCGCTGACGGCGCTGATCCTCCTGCTCTCCAAGCGTGCCGATGTGTTTGCCGGTCAGACGGAAATCGTCCACTACAGCTGGCTGCCCGGGCTCGGGCTCAATCTCAGCCTGCGTCTCGATGGGTTGGGCTTTCTCTTTGCGTTGCTGATTCTCGGCATCGGCCTGCTGGTCATCCTCTACGCACGCTACTACCTGTCGAAGAAGGACCCGATGGGCCGCTTCTATGGCTTCTTCCTACTGTTCATGGGGGCCATGCTCGGCGTTGTGCTGTCAGAAAATCTGCTGCTGATGCTGATGTTCTGGGAGCTGACCAGCCTGTCGTCGTTTCTGCTGATCGGTTACTGGAGCCATCGGGCCGACGCTCGCCAAGGCGCACGCATGGCTCTGGCGATTACCGGTGGTGGCGGTCTGGCGCTGCTCGCTGGGGTCCTGCTGATTGGCTACATCGTCGGCAGCTTCGAGCTGACGACGATTCTGGCATCGGGCGACCTGATTCGCGGCAATTCCCTGTATCCGCTGACGCTGATTCTCGTCTTGCTCGGCGTATTCACCAAGTCGGCGCAGTTTCCTTTCCATTTCTGGTTACCGCAGGCAATGGCTGCGCCTACGCCTGTATCGGCCTTCCTGCATTCCGCGACGATGGTCAAGGCCGGGGTATTTCTGCTTGCACGACTCTATCCGGCACTGGCGGAATCCGAATGGTGGTTCTATCTGGTGAGCATCACCGGGCTGGCGACCTTGTTGATCGGCGCTGTGATGGCGCTTTTCCAGCACGACCTGAAGGGACTGCTCGCCTATTCCACCATCAGTCACCTGGGCCTGATTACCTTGCTGTTCGGCCTCGATTCCCGCCTGGCGGCAGTGGCGGCAATCTTTCACATCATTAACCACGCCACATTCAAGGCCTCTCTGTTCATGGCCGCAGGAATCATCGATCACGAGACCGGCACGCGCGACATGCGGCGTATCAACGGCATGTGGAAGTACATGCCGCATACGGCGGCACTCGCCATGGTGGCTTCTCTGGCGATGGCAGGCGTGCCGCTGCTCAATGGCTTCCTCAGCAAGGAAATGTTCTTCGCCGAGACACTCGATCAGCATCTGCTGGGCAGCTTCTATTGGGCGATTCCAGTGGTGGCAACGCTTGCGAGCGCCTTTTCCGTGGCGTATTCGCTGCGCTTCGTACACGACGTGTTTTTCAACGGCGAGCCCATCGACCTGCCCAAGTACCCGCCTCACGAGCCTGCACGCTACATGAAGATTCCCGTGGAGATCCTCGTGCTGCTCTGCCTGCTGGTCGGCATGCTGCCAGCTTTCACGGTAGGGCCGCTTCTGGCTGCCGCGGTGTCTGGCACGCTCAACGGTGTCGTGCCGGAGTACAGCCTGTCGATCTGGCACGGTTTCAATCTGCCTTTGGCGATGAGTTTTGCTGCGCTGGTCGGAGGCATCGTCATCTATTCGCTGCGCAAGTGGGCGTTCCGCTGGTACGAGGGACTCCCCTCGGTGGATTCGCTGGAAGTGTTCGAACGGGTAATGGGCGGGTTGACGCTCGGCGCTCGCCATCTGACCTGCCTGCTGGACAACGGCTCGCTGCAGCGCTACCTGGCTCTGATGCTGTTCAGCACGTTGGTATTGGTAGTGTTCGCGCTGACGCCTCTGGATGCTCTGCACGGTCCGGTTGCCTTGACGCCGCTGGATGGCATCACTGTATTGGGCATGGCCATTCTGGCACTCACCTCGTTGTTGACCGTGCTGTTTCATCGCCGACGGCTGGTGGCGCTGATGGTACTCAGCGTGGTCGGCCTGATGGTGGCGCTGGGCTTTGCGCGCTATTCGGCGCCTGATCTGGCGCTCACTCAGCTGTCAGTCGAAGTGGTGACCATCATCCTGTTGATCCTCGCGCTGTTCTTCATGCCGGATCGTACCCCGGCCGAGTCGAGCAGCCTGCGTGGCTTTCGTGATTTCGTGCTGGCGGCGGGCTGCGGCACCATGGTTGCGCTGCTGGCCTATGCGGTGCTGACGCGGCCGTACGACAGCATTGCCTCGTTCTTTCTGGAAAACAGTGTGTCTGGCGGGGGCGGCACCAATGTGGTGAACGTCATTCTGGTCGATTTCCGCGGCTTCGATACCCTTGGCGAGATCGCTGTGCTGGCAATCGCGGGTGTCGGCATCTTCGGGCTGCTAAAGGGCTTGCGCCTGCCTCACCCGGTTCGCGATTACGGTGGTCGGCTCTGGTCCGTCGACAGGCACCCCATGGTGCTGGATCTCCTGGCCCGGGCGATGCTGCCGATGGCGCTGCTGATTTCGGTCTTCATCTTCCTGCGTGGGCACAACCTGCCTGGCGGCGGGTTCATCGCCGGTCTGATAACGGCGGTCGCATTGATCCTGCAGTACATCTCCCACGGAGTCAGCTGGGCGCAGGAGCGGCAACCCATCAGTTACCACAGGCTCTGCGGAGCAGGGCTGCTCATCGCCGGCCTGACCGGGCTGGGGAGTCTGGTGTTCGGCTATTCGTTCCTCACCTCGTCGTTCGGTCATTTCCATCTGCCCCTCGTCGGTGAGTTCGAGCTGGCTACGGCAATGCTGTTCGATCTGGGGGTTTATCTTGTAGTGGTGGGGGCGACGTTGCTGATCCTTTCCAATATTGGCCAGGTGAGCCAGGACGACTCGAACAGGGAGGTGCTGTAATGGAGGCGTTGTTCGCGATTACCCTGGGGATCATGACAGCAAGCGGTGTTTATCTGCTTCTGCGTGCACGCATCTTTCCCGTGGTTATGGGGCTGACGCTGATTTCTTATGCGGTCAACCTGTTCATTTTTTCAATGGGCCGGCTCGCTACCGGTGTTCCTGCGGTGATCGGCAGAAGTGCCGAGTATGGTGACCCCTTGCCCCAGGCGCTGGTGCTTACCGCGATCGTCATTGGCTTCGCCATGACCGCTTTTGTGGTGGTTCTGGCGCTGCGCAGCATTGGCGAGCTGCGGACCGATCATGTCGATGGTCAGGAGCCGCGCCAATGAATCATGCGCTGATCCTGCCGCTGCTGGTGCCGCTGTTCACCGGAGCCCTGTTGCTGTTCGCCCATTCCTTAGGACGCTCGAGCAAACGCACCCTGTCGCTGCTTGCGACCTGGTCGTTGGTGCCTCTCGCGATCTGGCTGCTGGTGCTGGCGGACGACGGGCAACTGCGTGTCTATGCGCTGGGCAGCTGGCAACCGCCGTTCGGCATCGTCCTCATGCTGGACCGCCTGAGCGCGCTGATGCTGCTGGTCACCGCAGTGCTCGCCGGTTTCGCCGTGCTTTATGCCTGCCGCGGTGATGACGAGCGAGGCCCCAACTTTCACGCGCTCTATCAGTTCCAGTTGCTCGGCATAAACGGGGCCTTCCTGACCGGGGATCTGTTCAACCTGTTCGTCTTCTTCGAAATCCTGCTGATTTCATCTTATGCCCTGTTGCTGCATGGGCACGGCCAGCGCAGGGTGCGCTCCGGCATGCACTATGTCGTGCTGAATTTGCTCGGGTCTTCGCTGTTCCTCATTGGTGTGAGCATGCTCTATGGGCTGCTCGGTACGCTGAACATGGCCGACCTGGCTGCACGGGTAAGCGCCGCCGATCCCGCGGATGGGCCTCTGCTGGCTGCGGCTGGCTACCTGCTGTTGGTGGTGTTCGCGCTGAAGGGCGCGATCCTGCCGTTGTACTTCTGGTTGCCGCGCGCCTATGCCTCTGCGACCGCGCCGGTCGCCGCTCTGTTCGCCATCATGACCAAGGTTGGGTTGTACGCAATCGTGCGGGTCTTCACGCTCATTTTCGGTAACGAGGCGGGGGAGTTGAGCCACATGGTCGATGCCTGGCTCTGGCCGCTGGCGTTGCTGACGCTTGGTGCTGCGGTAGTCGGTGCACTGGCTGCGCGCAATCTGCAGGTGCTGCTCGCCTATCTGGTGGTCGTTTCGGTAGGTACATTGCTGGCCGGCATAGCGCTCGGCAGTGAGGCGGGCCTCGCGGCAGCGCTCTATTACCTTGTGCACAGCACCCTGATTGCCGGTGCGTTGTTCCTGCTTGCCGATCTGATTGCGCGTCAGCGCGGTGACCTGGGAACCGATCTGATTACAGCTCCTGCGCTGCAACAACCGCTGCTGCTCGGCACGCTGTTCTTCATCGGCGCGATTTCCGTGGCGGGCTTGCCGCCGTTCTCCGGGTTTCTCGGCAAGCTGATGCTGCTTCGCGCGATCGAGCCTGGCGCGGAGGCGATAGCGCTGTGGGCGGTGGTTCTGGTTGGCGGGCTGGGTATGCTTATCGCACTGAGCCGGGCCGGTAGTCTGGTGTTCTGGCGGGCCAGCGCACTAGCCCAGGGGCACAGGGCGGATCCTGTACGCCTGCTGGCCACCACGGGACTGCTGCTCGGCAGTCTGGTCCTGGTTGCCGCGGCCGGGCCGCTGCAGACATTCATGCAGGCCACGGCTGCACAGCTGCTGGATCTCGGGCCTTATCTGCAGATCGTTCAGGGAGGTGCGGCATGAAGGCGCGCTGGTTGCCGAATCCGGCCCTGACCCTGTTGCTGGCGCTGCTCTGGTTGCTGCTCAACAACACCCTGAGTTTCGGGCAGCTGTTGCTTGGGCTGTTTCTCGGCTGGGCGATACCGTTGCTCGTGAGCGGTTTTCTCATCGAGGTACCTCGCGTGCGCAAGCCTGTGAAGCTTGTGCTGTTCACGCTGAAAGTTCTTCGCGATATCGTGGTGGCCAACGTGCACGTCGCCAAGCTGGTGCTCGGGCCCCGAAGGAGCCTGCGGCCAGCGTTCGTCGAGATTCCGATGGCCCTCGACAACGAATTCGCTCTGGCTACGCTGACGAGCATCATCTCGCTGACACCTGGGACGGTCTCCGCCTGCCTGAGTCCTGATCACAAGATGCTCATGGTGCATGCCCTGGATGCACCGGACATCGATGCCCTGGTCGCCGAGGTCAAGCGCAACTACGAAGCCCCGCTGCTGGAGATTTTCGAATGCTCGCGTACGTGATTCCGTTCTGCCTGGCGGTGCTGGGACTGGCCGCCGTGCTGAACGTCGTCCGCCTGGTGCAGGGCCCGGACATGCCTGACCGGGTGCTCGCACTCGACACCCTTTATATCAACGCGCTGGCGCTGATCGTGCTGTTCGGCGTCTGGCTGGCCTCCGACCTGTTCTTCGAGGCTGCGCTGCTGATTGCCGTGATGGGTTTTGTCAGTACCGTGGCCGTGGGCAAACACCTGCTGCACGGCGACATCATCGACTGAGGAGGCGACATGCCATTCTGGATTGAAGCGTTGGTGAGTCTGTTCCTGGTCGTTGGCAGCCTGTTCGCTCTGATCGGTGCGATTGGCCTGTACCGGCTGCCGGATTTCTATACCCGTTTGCACGGGCCAACCAAGGCAACGACGCTCGGGGTTGGCGGCATCATCATCGCCTCGATGATCTTTTTCAGCAGCCACAACGACGGCCTGAGTCTGCACGAGCTGCTGATCACCCTGTTCCTGTTCCTGACCGCGCCGGTCAGTGCGCACATGCTGGCCAAGGCTGCCATGCAGCAGAAGCTGCCTGCTGTCGAGCAGACGCGCGGCAAGCCCTGGGACTGAGGCGCGACAAGCGCTGTTCCACAGGCTCGGAGGCACACCCCAGCCTCAGATGACGATGCTGCTCGGTGAGGGCTGTTGCTCGTTCTCCTGTTGCAGCTCCTTGACCAGCGCCTGTTGCAGGCGCAGGCAGAACTGCGGATCGGAAAGAGGCTGATTGTTCGCGTCGGTAACGAAGAACACGTCTTCCACGCGCTCGCCGAGTGTCGCGATCTTGGCGTTCTGCACGGACAGATCGAAATCGAGGAACAGCTGGCCGACGCGCGCCAGCAGGCCTGGCCGATCCGGGGCGATGATCTCGAGAATCGTCTGCGGCCGCTGAGTGTCGTTGTGGATGGTCACTTGCGGCGGGAAGGCGAAGTGCTTGAGCTGCCGAGGAACGCGCCGCTGGATGATGGTCAGGTAATCATCCGGGTTGCGCAGCGCGGCGATCAGACCTTTGCGGATTTCTTCGATGCGCTCCGGGTTGTTGCCGATCGGGCTGCCGTCGGCCTCCAGCACGATATAGGTATCCAGGGTGAATTGGCTGCTGGACGTCAGGATGCGCGCGTCATGGATGTTCAGGTTCAACTGGTCCATGGCCGCCACGGTCACGGCAAAGAAATCATGCTGGTCCGGCGCGTAGATGAAGATCTGCGTGCCACCCTCGAATTCGCGCTGGGTGGTCTCCTTGATCAACACCAGCGGACCGCTATCGGCAGGGTGTTCGATGATCGCATCGGTATGCCAGGCAACGTCGGTAGCGGTGTGGCGCAGGAAATAGTCGTCGCCCAGTTGCGCCCAGAGCTGCTCGGCATCGTCCGGATCAGTGCCGTGGCGTACCAGATCGTCGAGTGCTGCGCGCTGCGTCTGGCGGATCTGTTCTTCGCGACCCAGCGGGTTTTCCAATCCGCGTTTGAGTGCGCGCTTGGTTTCTGTGTACAGCTGGCGCAGCAGGCTGGCGCGCCAGGAATTCCATAGCGTCGGATTGGTGGCGTTGATGTCGGCAACGGTGAGCACATAGAGATAGTCCAGGTGCGTCTCGTCGCCAACCAGCTGAGCGAAATCGTTGATGATCTGTGGGTCCGACAGGTCCTTGCGCTGAGCCGTGGTGGACATTACCAGGTGGTTTTCCACCAGCCAGACCACCAGGCGGGTGTCCCACGCTGGGAGCTTGTGTCGGCTGCAGAACTGCTCGGCATCCACCGCCCCCAACTCGGAGTGGTCACCGCCGCGCCCCTTGGCAATATCGTGGTAGAGGCCGGCGATGTAGATCAGCTCCGGCTTGGGCAGGCGTTCGACCAGCTTGCTGGCTAGTGGGTACTTTTCTGCAACGCCCGGTTTGGTCAGCTTGCGCAAATATTTGATGACATTGAGCGTGTGCGCATCGACCGTGTAGATGTGGAAAAGGTCATGCTGCATCTGGCCGACGATATGGCCGAACTCGGGAAGGTAGCGGCCGAGAATGCCGTAGCGATTCATGCGCCGCAGATTGCGGTGAATGCCTTCCTTGCACTTGAACAGCTCGATGAACAGGCTGGTGTTGCGCAGGTCCTCGCGGAAGCTGTCGTCAATCAGGTAGCGGTGGTCACGTAGCAGGCGGATCGTATCGGAGCGCACACCCTGGATATCGGGATGCTGTGCCAGCATCACGAAGGTTTCCAAGATGGCGAATGGCGTTCGCTTGAAGATTGCCGGGTTGCTGACTTCCAGGTACCCGTCGCGGACCTGGAAGCGACTGTTCAGCGGCACGATCGGCCCGGACTCACCTTCCCAGAGAATCACTTCGGCGAAATGCTGGCCGACCAGATCGCCCAGCTCGGCAATGCTCATGACCACCCGGTAGTACTTCTGCATGAAGCGTTCGATAGCCAGCTTGGCGTCGCTGTCCTCGTAGCCGAGCAGTGCGGCAAGACTGCGCTGGTGATCGAACAGCAGGCGGTCCTCTGCGCGTCCGGCGAGCATGTGCAGGCCGTAACGGACCTTCCAGAGAAACTCCTGCGCAGCGGTCATCAGGCTGTGTTCGCCTTCCGTGAGAAAGCCCTGATCCACCATGGCCTGCAGATTCAGCGTGCCGAACTCACGGCGTGCGATCCAGAGGATCGTCTGGATGTCGCGCAGTCCACCCGGGGAGCCCTTGACGTTGGGCTCCAGGTTGTACTCGGTATTGTTGTACTTGGCGTGGCGTGCGCGCTGCTCTTCGCGCTTGGCCAGGAAGAACTCCTTGCTCGGCCACATTTGCTGAGGGCTGGTGACCTGCAGCATGGCCTGGCGCAGGCGTTCGGGCCCGGCGATCGTGCGGCTTTCCATCAGGTTGGTGAGGACCGTCAGATCGGCACGTGCTTCGTCGGCGCACTCGGCGACAGAGCGTACCGCCTGCCCGACTTCCAGGCCGATATCCCAGAGCAGCGTGAGAAAGCCTTCGATCGAATCACGGAAGACTTCCTGGTCGCTTTCGTCTAGCAGAATCAGCAGGTCAATGTCGGAATAGGGATGCAGCTCGCCCCGTCCGTAGCCGCCGACTGCAACCAGCGCGATATCGGTGCCCTTGTCCCATTCGAAGCGGTTCCATGCCGAGCACAGGATCTGATCGACGAACCAGGCCCGGTCCTGGATCAGCCGGCGGATGTCACGGCCGGCCCTGAAGCGCTCGTCGAGCACCTGGCGCGCCTGGCGGATCGCCTTCTTGTAGGCAGCGATGGGGCTGGCCTTGAGCGCCAGTTCCGCCTGGAACTGGCTGCGATCGAACAGTTCCGGGTCGACCTGGGGCATACGAACATCCTCCGGTTGGGCTACGGCTGCGGATTTCAGGCCGAGGTGCGGGCGATGGTGTCGTCGCTGCGCAGGGTAAAGATCTCGTAGCCATCGGCGGTCACCAGAATGGTGTGTTCCCACTGCGCCGAGAGCTTGCGGTCCTTGGTGATGGCGGTCCAGCCATCGCCGAGCAGGCGGGTTTCCGCGCGCCCCTGGTTGATCATCGGCTCGATGGTGAAAGTCATGCCTTCCTTGAGTTCCAGACCGGTGCCGGCGCGCCCGTAATGAAGCACCTGCGGTTCTTCGTGGAATACCTTGCCGATACCGTGACCACAATACTCGCGCACCACGGAGAAGCCGTTCTTCTCGGCATGCTTCTGGATCACCTCGCCGATGTCGCCGAGGCGGGCGCCGGGACGGACCAGTTCGATGCCTTTATATAGACACTCCTGAGTGATCTGGCAGAGGCGCTCGGCCCACTCCGGTACCTTGCCGACCAGGAACATCTTGCTGGTGTCGCCGTGGTAGCCGTCCTTGATAACGGTGATATCGATGTTGAGGATGTCACCGTCCTTCAGGGGTTTGTCATTGGGAATGCCATGGCAGACGACATGGTTGATCGAGGTGCAGATCGACTTGGGGAAGCCCTTGTAGTTCAGCGGGGCGGGAATGGCCTGCTGAACGTTGACGATATGCTCGTGGCACAGGCGGTCGAGCTCCTCGGTAGTGACGCCCGGTTTGACGTGCTCGCCGATCATTTCGAGAACCTCGGCAGCGAGACGCCCGGCTACGCGCATCTTCTCGATATCTTCGGGCGTCTTGATTGTGACTGTCATGCAAACCTCTTGGTGCGCCCGCAGGCGAAGGCAATAAACGGAAAGCTGCGATGATAAACCAAAGCGCCCATGCCCTGCAGGTGAGGGCCGCTCAGGCAGCTGAGCGTGCGGCGGTGAGCCAAAGCAGTAGCCTGTCGGTGGTCTTTATGCTATAAAACGCGCCGCTCGACGGGGACACCCCGTTGCGCTTAACCCCACACACGTGTCGACACGGTATCCTGGGTGCTCGAAAGAGTTGGATATCGGGACGCGTGGAGGCCTAACCCGACTTATTCGAGGACTTATCATGTCTCAAGTCACCATGCGCGATATGCTGAAGGCCGGTGTGCACTTCGGCCACCAGACCCGTTACTGGAACCCGAAAATGGACAAATACATTTTCGGTGCGCGCAACAAGATCCACATCATCAACCTGGAAAAGACCCTGCCGATGTTCAACGACGCCCTGCGTTTCGTTGAGAAGCTGGCTGCAGGCAAGAACAAGATTCTGTTCGTCGGTACCAAGCGTTCCGCTGGCAAGATCGTTCGCGAAGAAGCTGCTCGTTGCGGCTCGCCGTATGTCGATCATCGCTGGTTGGGCGGCATGCTGACCAACTACAAGACCATCCGTGCTTCCATCAAGCGTCTGCGTGAGCTGGAATCCCAGTCTCAGGATGGTACTTTCGAGAAGCTGACCAAGAAAGAAGCGCTGATGCGCACCCGCGACCTCGAGAAGCTCGAGCGCAGCCTGGGCGGCATCAAGGACATGGGCGGCCTGCCGGACGCCATGTTCGTCATCGACGTCGACCACGAGCGCATCGCCATCTCCGAAGCCAACAAGCTGGGCATCCCGGTTATCGGCATCGTCGATACCAACAGCAGCCCGGAAGGCGTCGACTACATCATTCCTGGTAATGATGATGCCATCCGTGCCGTGCAACTCTACCTCGGCTCCATGGCTGATGCCGTTCTGCGCGGCCGTCAGAATGCAGCTGGCGGTGCTGACGAGTTCGTCGAGGAAGTGGCTTCCGAAGCGGCTCAGGGCTAAGTGCGGCGCATTGCAGCGTGACACCCGATGAACAAAAAGGGGGCTAGGCCCCCTTTTTGTCTCTTGCGAATTGATCACCCGTGCGAAGGGTGAGTGGTTTAGAAACCAAATCGAGAGGATTCCCAACATGGCAGAAATCACTGCAGCCTTGGTCAAAGAACTGCGCGAGCGTACCGGTCAGGGCATGATGGAGTGCAAGAAGGCTCTGGTTGCCGCCGGCGGTGACATCGAGAAGGCCATCGACGACATGCGTGCTTCCGGCGCCATCAAGGCTGCCAAGAAGTCGGGCAACATCGCTGCCGAAGGCTCGATCGCCGTTCGTGTCGAGGGTGGTCGCGGTGTGATCATCGAAGTCAACTCGCAGACCGACTTCCTGGCTCTGCAGGATGACTTCAAGGCCTTCGTCAAGGAAAGCCTGGATGAGGCTTTCGAGCAGAAGCTGACCGAAGTGGCTCCGCTGATCGCTTCTCGCGAATCCGCTCGTGAGGCGCTGGTCGCCAAGTGCGGCGAAAACGTCAACATCCGTCGCCTGACTGCCGTTGAGGGTGAGGTGGTGGGCGCCTACCTGCATGGCCATCGCATCGGTGTGCTGGTTACTCTGAAAGGCGGTGACGCCGAGCTGGCCAAGGACATCGCTATGCACGTAGCCGCCAGCAATCCCGCCGTTCTGAGTCCTGCCGACGTTTCCGAAGAGTTGGTTGCCAAGGAAAAGGAAATCTTCCTGCAGCTGAACGCTGACAAGATCGCCGGCAAGCCTGAGAACATCGTCGAGAACATGATCAAGGGTCGCATCAACAAGTTCCTGGCCGAAGCCAGCCTGGTTGAGCAGCCGTTCGTCAAGGATCCGGAAGTCAAAGTTGGCGATCTGGCCAAGAAAGCCGGTGCCGAAATCGTATCCTTCGTTCGTTACGAAGTGGGTGAGGGCATCGAGAAGGCCGAGGTCGACTTCGCTGCCGAAGTTGCCGCTCAGGTGGCTGCAACCAAGAAGTAAGGACTGCTAGCCGGTTCCCGAAGAGGCTGCCCGCTTACGCGTGCGGCCTCTTTGTCGAATGGGGCGGCCGAAATTTTTTCGTCACGTTATATTCATCGCTTGGCACCAACCGCCGGTTGCGCTGTCAAAGCGCAGATATTTTTTGGCCGGGTTCGGCCAGATTTAGTCACACCACGCCGCAGGAGATAGAACGCCAATGGCTCAGCAGATGAGTGCACGCAACCCACGCTATAAACGCATTCTGCTCAAATTAAGCGGCGAGGCCTTGATGGGTTCCGAAGACTTCGGAATTGATCCCAAGGTGCTTGATCGCATGGCTCTGGAAGTCGGACAGCTGGTGGGCATTGGTGTCGAGGTCGGCCTGGTGATCGGTGGGGGTAATCTGTTCCGTGGCGCGGCGCTTTCCGCAGCGGGAATGGATCGGGTTACCGGTGATCATATGGGCATGCTCGCAACGGTCATGAATGCGCTGGCCATGCGTGATGCGCTCGAGCGTTCGAATATCCCGGCGCTGGTCATGTCTGCCATTTCCATGGTCGGTGTCACCGACCATTACGACCGCCGCAAGGCCATGCGTCATCTCAAGAGCGGCGAAGTGGTGATCTTCTCTGCCGGAACCGGCAATCCATTCTTCACCACTGATTCGGCGGCCTGCCTGCGCGCGATCGAAATCCAGGCGGATGTCGTGCTCAAGGCCACCAAGGTCGACGGCGTCTATACGGCTGATCCCTTCAAGGATCCGAACGCCGAGAAGTTTGCCGAGCTCACGTACGACGAAGTGCTCGATCGCAAGCTCGGGGTAATGGATCTGACCGCCATCTGCCTGTGCCGCGATCACAACATGCCGCTGCGTGTGTTCAACATGAACAAGCCCGGCGCCCTGCTCAATATTGTGCTGGGTGGCGCCGAAGGAACACTGATCGAGGAATCGAACGAATGATCAACGAGATCAAGCAAGACGCGCAGGAGCGCATGAAGAAAACCCTGGAATCGCTGGATCACGCCTTTGCCAAGATCCGCACCGGCAGGGCTCATCCCAGCATCCTCGATAGCGTCATGGTTTCCTATTACGGCGCCGATACGCCGTTGCGCCAGGTGGCCAACGTTGTGGCCGAGGATTCCCGCACGCTGGCGCTTACCGTATTTGACAAGAGCATGATCCAGGCCGTCGAAAAGGCCATCATGACCTCCGATCTGGGCCTCAATCCGGCTACCGCGGGTACCACGATCCGTGTGCCGATGCCGGCGCTGACCGAAGAGACGCGCAGGGGTTACACCAAGCAGGCGCGGGCCGAAGCCGAGAATGCTCGTGTTGCGGTTCGCAACATCCGTCGCGATGCCATCGCTCAGCTGAAAGATCTGGTCAAGGAGAAGGAAATCAGCGAGGACGAGGAACGCCGTGGCCAGGATGACGTCCAGAAGCTTACCGACAAGTACGTCGCGGAGATCGACAAGGCCCTCGAGGCCAAAGAAAGCGATCTGATGGCTGTTTGACCGCTATTGGATTAGTTGCCGCCGTGGCCGCAGTCGACTTCGGTCGCTGTGGACGGCGGCAGCGGTGCCTGGAAGCTGTTGCTGGCAGCTTTGTCTTTTGTTTGCAGCGTGTTCTAGCGCAAGTAGAGTTGTTCATGGAAAAGGTCAGGCAGATTGCCGGGCGGAAAATTCCCCGTCACGTAGCGATCATCATGGATGGCAACAACCGCTGGGCGAAGAGGCGCCTGCTGCCTGGTGTAGCCGGGCACAAGGCGGGCGTCGATGCTGTTCGAGCGGTGATCGAGGTCTGCGCCGATTCCGGTGTCGAGGTGCTGACACTGTTCGCCTTCTCCAGCGAGAACTGGCAGCGTCCGGCCGACGAGGTTGGCGCGCTGATGGAGCTGTTCCTTTCTGCCTTGCGTCGCGAGGCGCGCAAGCTTGACGAGAACGGCATTCGGCTTCGCATCATCGGTGACCGCACTCGTTTCCATCCAGAACTGCAGGCGGCAATGCTGGAAGTCGAGGAAATGACTGCAGCCAATCACCGCTTCGTGCTCCAGGTGGCCGCCAATTACGGTGGTCAGTGGGACATCCTGCAGGCGGCTCAGCATCTTGCCAGCGAGGCTCAGTCCGGGCGGCTGAACCCTGCCGAAATCACCCCGGCCTTGTTTCAAAGCTATCTGGCGACGGGGGACATGCCTTTGCCGGATCTTTGCATCCGAACCGGCGGCGAACGGCGCATCAGTAATTTTCTGTTGTGGCAGCTGGCTTATGCGGAGCTGTATTTCTCCGATCTTTACTGGCCGGACTTCAAGCACGTCGCCATGCGTAAGGCTCTCGCGGATTTCGCTACACGACAGCGGCGCTTTGGTAAGACCGGCGAACAGGTCGAAAGCGAGGTCAAGGTCGAATGCTGAAGCAGCGCATCATCACCGCAGCGATACTTCTGCCTGTTGCGATCATAGGTTTCTTTCTTCTCCAAGGGCTCGCCTTCGCGCTTTTCATCGGCCTCGTTGTGGTCTTGGGGGCGTGGGAGTGGGCTCGGCTGGCTGGTTTTGCCGGTCAGGGGGTGCGGGTCGGATACGCGCTGCTGGTGGCACTGCTGCTTGGTGTGCTTTACCAGTTTCCATCGTTGGCGCCCTGGATGCTGGCCCTGGCTGTGCTCTGGTGGCTGGTCGCAACCTATCTGGTGCTGACCTATCCAGAGAGCAGTCGTCTATGGGGTGGCCGTGGCGGCAGCCTGCTGATCGGCCTAGCGGTGCTTTTGCCGTCCTGGCAGGGTCTTGTGGTGCTCAAGCAATGGCAACTGGGCAATTGGCTGATTCTGGTAGTGATGATTCTGGTATGGGTGGCGGATATCGGCGCCTATTTCTCTGGCAAGGCTTTCGGCAGGCGCAAGCTGGCGCCGAAGGTGAGCCCTGGCAAGAGCTGGGAGGGGCTGGTTGGCGGGCTGCTGACCAGCTTGCTTGTCACGCTCGCGGTCGGTGTGTATCGCGGTTGGACGGCTCGCGAACTGGTTCTGGCTCTGCTCGGCGCCGCACTTGTGGTATCGATATCGGTCATCGGTGATCTGACTGAGAGCATGTTCAAGCGCAGTGCCGGCATCAAGGACAGCAGCCAGCTGCTGCCCGGGCACGGCGGCGTGATGGATCGTATCGACAGCCTCACCGCTGCGATCCCGGTGTTCGCTGTGCTGTTGTGGCTAGCAGGTTGGGGCGCGCTGTGAATCGACCGTTACAGGTAACCGTTCTTGGTGCTACTGGTTCGATCGGTCTCAGCACGCTGGATGTCATTGCGCGTCACCCGGATCGTTACGCTGTCTTCGCACTCACCGGTTTCAGCCGGCTTGCCGAGCTGAGGGCGCTCTGTCTTGTCCATCGTCCGCGCTTCGCGGTGGCTGCTGACGAGATCCAGGCCGGAGTTCTGCAGCAGCAGCTGCGTGAAGATGGTCTGACGACTCAGGTCATGAGCGGCGAGGGCGGTCTGAGCGAGGTCGCAGCACATCCCGAGACGGACGTGGTCATGGCCGCCATCGTGGGTGCCGCGGGCCTGAAGCCAACGCTGGCCGCAGTACAGTCCGGTAAGCGGGTGCTGCTCGCCAACAAGGAGGCGCTGGTGATGTCCGGTGCCCTGTTCATGCGGGCGTTGCGTGACAGTGGGGCCGTGCTGTTACCCATCGATAGCGAGCACAACGCGATCTTCCAGTGTCTGCCGTCCGCCTATTCCCAAGGGCTCGGTTCGGTTGGCGTACGACGTATCCTGCTGACCGCGTCCGGTGGGCCCTTCCGCGAGTTTGCGCCGGAGCGGCTTATCGATGTGACGCCGGAACAGGCTTGTGCCCACCCCAACTGGTCGATGGGACGCAAGATATCGGTGGACTCGGCGAGCATGATGAACAAGGGGCTCGAGCTGATCGAAGCCTGCTGGTTGTTCGACGCTCACCCGAATCAGGTCGAGGTAGTGATTCATCCGCAGAGTGTCATCCATTCCATGGTCGATTACGTCGATGGCTCGGTACTGGCGCAGCTGGGAAATCCGGATATGCGTACCCCGATCGCACATGCGCTTGCATGGCCGGAGCGGATCGAGTCCGGAGTCTCGGCATTGGACCTCCTGCAGATCGGTCGGCTCGACTTCCAGGCTCCGGACGATTCGCGGTTTCCTTGCCTGCAGCTGGCTCGTCAGTCAGCTGAAAACGGTGGTACCGCGCCCGCGATGCTGAATGCGGCGAACGAAGTGGCGGTCGAGGCGTTTCTCAATCGACGCATCCGTTTCACCGAGATCGCGAGTATCATCGATGACGTATTGAACCGTGAGGCGCCAGTGGCCGTAGGCTGCCTCGAAGATGTGTTGGCGGCTGACAGATGTGCACGGGAACGTGCTGGACAGTGGCTCGACCGCAACGGGCGATAGGGGGCTGCTGGCCGGCGGCCGGCAGTGATATCAGCACCAGACCCACCCCCGGAGGATAGTTATGGGCGCGCTTTACATGATCATTGGTACCCTCGTGGCGCTCGGGGTGTTGGTCACTTTCCACGAGTTTGGGCATTTCTGGGTTGCGCGTCGTTGCGGTGTAAAGGTGCTGCGATTTTCCGTCGGCTTTGGCAGCCCGCTGTTCCGCTGGCATGACCGTCAGGGCACTGAGTTCGTCATCGCTGCGATACCCCTGGGTGGCTACGTCAAGATGCTGGACGAGCGCGAGGGGGACGTGCCGCCGGCGCTGCTAGACAACGCGTTTAACCGAAAGAGCGTCCGTCAGCGGTTTGCCATCGTCTCCGCAGGTCCGCTCGCCAATTTCCTCCTGGCTCTGGTGTTCTTCTGGCTGCTGGCCATGCTTGGCAGCGAGCAGATTCGTCCAGTTATCGGCGCGGTCGAGCCGGGCAGTCTCGCTGCTCAGGCCGGGTTGTCCGTCGACCAGGAAATCGTTGCGGTCAACGGTAAGCCGGTTAGCGGTTGGGGTGAGGTCAATCTGCAGCTGGTGAGGCGCCTGGGGGAGAGCGGGCAGCTCGACGTTACGGTGCGTGATGTGGGCGGCTCCAGCGAGAAACATCTGCAGATTTCCCTGCAGAACTGGTTGAAGGGGGTCGAGGAGCCAGATCCCATCACCTCGCTCGGTATCAGGCCGTGGCGGCCGCAGATTGTCCCGGTGATCGCGCAGCTGGACCCAGAGGGGCCGGCGCAGGCAGCGGGAATCCGTCTCGGTGATCGTCTGCTCAGCCTGAATCAGCAGCCTCTGGATGACTGGCAGCAGGTCATCGATGCAGTAAGGACTCTGCCTGGCGAGCCCGTTTCGTTGCAGGTCGAGCGGCAAGGGCAGCGCTTGGATGTATCGCTAACACTGGCCACCCGCGGCGAGGGCGAAGTGCGGCGCGGTTATCTTGGAGCTGGCGTCGAGGGAGGGGAGTGGCCAGCTGAAATGTTGCGCGAGGTCAGCTTCGGCCCGCTCGAAGCGGTGGCTGAAGGTGTCAGACGCACCTGGACCATGAGCCTGCTGACGCTCGATTCACTGAAGAAAATGCTGTTCGGGGAGCTGTCGGTAAAAAACTTGAGCGGCCCGATAACCATTGCTAAAGTGGCGGGCGCTTCTGCCCAGTCCGGTCTGGGGGATTTCCTCAATTTCCTCGCCTACCTGAGCATTAGTCTGGGGGTTCTCAATCTATTGCCTATCCCGGTGCTCGACGGCGGGCATCTGCTCTTCTATCTCGTTGAGTGGGTGCGTGGGCGTCCATTGTCGGAGCGGGTGCAGGGATGGGGAGTACAGATCGGCATCAGCCTGGTGGTTGGCGTGATGCTGCTTGCGTTGGTCAACGACCTTGGCCGTCTGTAACGCCGAATCCATAGTGTCGCCGTGCCCAATTGCCGGTTCATTCATCAGGTTTGAATAAGAAAGGACTTCATGAAACGTCTGCTGCTACCTGCGGTTATCTCCGCATTGATGATCGCCGAAGTTCACGCTGAGTCCTTCACTATCTCCGATATCCGCGTCAATGGTCTGCAACGGGTTTCTGCCGGCAGCGTCTTCGGTGCGCTACCGTTGAATGTGGGTGAGGCTGCAGACGACAGCCGCCTCGTTGAAGCGACCCGCGCGCTCTTTCGTACCGGCTTCTTTCAGGATATCCAGCTTGGTCGTGACGGCGACGTGCTGGTCATCAGCGTAGTCGAACGCCCATCTATTTCGGCGATCGAGATCGAGGGCAACAAGGCGATCAAGACCGAGGATCTGCTGTCTGGGCTGCAGCAGTCAGGGCTGGCCGAGGGCGAGATTTTCCAGCGTGCGACGCTCGAAGGCGTGCGCAACGAACTGCAGCGCCAATATGTCGCCCAGGGGCGTTATTCCGCCACCATCGAAACCGAAGTGGTTGCCCAGCCGCGCAATCGTGTCGCGCTGAAAATCAAGATCAATGAGGGCTCGGTCGCGGCCATCAAGCACATCAACGTTGTCGGTAACTCGGTGTTTCCGGACGAGGATCTGGTCGACCTGTTCGAGCTCAAGACCACCAACTGGCTTTCCTTCTTCCGCAACGACGACAAGTATGCCCGCGAGAAACTGTCCGGCGATCTGGAACGCTTGCGTTCCTATTACCTGGACCGTGGCTACATCAACATGGATATCACCTCGACCCAGGTATCCATCACGCCGGACAAGAAGCACGTCTATGTGACGGTCAATATCGACGAAGGTGAGCGTTACACGGTCCGCGACGTCAAGCTCAGTGGCGATCTCAAGGTTCCGCAGGAAGAGATCGAGGCGCTATTGCTGGCAAAGGAAGGGCAGGTATTCTCCCGCAAGGTGATGACGTCCACTTCCGAACTGATCACGCGGCGGCTGGGTAACGAGGGCTATACCTTCGCCAACGTGAATGGCGTTCCGGAAGCCCATGACGAAGACAATACTGTCTCTATTACCTTCGTGGTCGATCCGGGCAAGCGCGCGTACGTCAATCGCATCAACTTCCGTGGCAACACCAAAACCGAAGACGAAGTGCTGCGTCGCGAGATGCGCCAGATGGAAGGTGGCTGGGCGTCGACCTATCTGATCGATCAATCCAAGACGCGCCTCGAGCGTCTGGGTTTCTTCAAGGAGGTTAACGTCGAAACGCCGCAGGTGCCTGGTACCGACGACCAGATCGACGTGAACTACAGCGTCGAGGAACAGCCGTCCGGCTCGATCATGGCCAGTATCGGCTTCGCGCAGAACGCCGGCCTGATCCTTGGTGGCTCGATCAGTCAGAACAACTTCCTCGGTACCGGTAACCGTGTTTCGCTGGGATTGACCCGCAGCGAGTACCAGTCGCGCTACAACTTCGGCTTCGTTGACCCCTACTGGACCGAAGACGGCGTCAGCCTGGGCTACAACGCTTTCTACCGCACCACCGATTACGATGAGCTGGACTACGACGTATCCAGCTATTCGGTGGACAGCCTGGGCGGCGGTATCAATATCGGCTATCCGATCAGCGAGACATCGCGCCTGTCCTTCGGCCTTACATTGCAGCAGGATGATCTGGACACCGGTCGTTATACGGTGGACGAGATCTTCACGTTCATGGAAGAGGAGGGCGATAGCTTCCTCAACTTCAAGGCATCGGCCGGCTGGTCGGAGTCGACCCTCAATCGCGGCGTGTTGGCGACACGTGGTCACTCGCAAAGTCTGGTTTTCGAAACGACCATCCCCGGAAGCGATCTGTCGTTCTATAAGCTCGACTACAACGGCCAGCTGTTCGTGCCGATGACCAAGGACTATACCCTGCGCATGCACACCCGCCTCGGGTATGGTGATGCCTATGGCTCGACCTCAAGCCTGCCGTTCTACGAGCATTATTACGCGGGTGGTTTCAATTCCGTCCGTGGTTTCGAAGATAGCAGTCTTGGCCCGCGCAGTACTCCGAGCGACGGTTCGCGGCCTGGCACCATTGCCGACCCGGACCAGGACCCGTTGCCGTTCGGTGGTAACGTGTTGATTCAGGGTGGTCTTGAAGTGCTGTTCCCGATGCCGTTCGTCAAGGATCAGCGTTCGCTGCGTACTTCCGTGTTCTGGGATGTGGGTAACGTCTACAACACCAATTGTCCTTCGGAATCGAAGAACTGCAGCGATATCGACTTTGGCGACATGGCCAGTTCGGTGGGTGTCGGGCTGACCTGGATCACCGCGATGGGTCCGCTGAGCTTCAGTCTGGCGATGCCGGTGGTCAAGCCGGACGAGGCCGACACCCAGGTATTCCAGTTCTCGCTGGGACAAACGTTCTAACATTGAGGCGCCATGCTTCAGTGCTTTCTTTCAGGAGTGGTGTTTACCGTGCGTAAGTTGACTCAACTGTTTCTCGTCGTTGCCGCGCTGGTAGCGACTCCCGCGTTTGCCGAAATGAAGATTGCCGTCATGAACTATCAGATGGCACTGCTCGAGTCCGACGCGGCCAAGCGCTATGCGGTCGATGCTGAGAAGAAGTTCGGCCCCCAGCTGAGCAAGCTCAAGTCGCTCGAAAGCGATGCCAAGCGTATCCAGGACCGTCTGGTCAAGGATGGCGACAAGATGCAGCAGGCCGAGCGCGAGCGCCTGGAACTCGAATTCAAGCAGAAGGCTCGTGACTTTCAGTTCCAGTCCAAGGAGCTGAACGAGGCCAAGGCCGTGGCTGACCGCGACATGCTCAAGCAGCTCAAGCCGAAGCTGGACCAAGCTGTCGAAGAGGTGATCAAAAAGGGCAATTACGATCTCGTGTTCGAGCGCGGTGCCGTGGTGGATGTCAAACCGCAGTTCGATATCACCCGCCAGGTCATCGAGCGCATGAATCAGCTGCGCTGATATGGCCGGTGCAGTTTTCTCGCTCGGTCAGCTGGCCGAGGTGTTGGGTGGCAGTCTGCGCGGCGATGCTGCGCAGGTCATCGATGGCTTGGCGACGCTGCAGGAGGCGGGCCCAACGCAGCTGAGCTTCCTCGCCAATGCCCAGTACCGCAAGTATCTGTCGACCAGCCGCGCCGCGGCGGTATTGCTGTCAGCCGAGGATGCCGGGAATTTCGGTGGCTCGGCGATCGTCGTCAGTGACCCCTATCTTGCCTACGCACGTGCTTCCCATCTGTTCGAGACGCGTCCGGCTGTCCGCGCTGGGATCCATCCCACGGCAATAGTGGCCGATGATGCAGATGTCGATGCGTCTGCCAGCGTCGGCGCTTATGTGGTGATCGAATCCGGCGCGGTCATCGAAAAGGATGTGGTGATCGGTGCGCAGTCTTTCATCGGCGCACGCAGCCGCATTGGCGAGGGTGGACGCCTTGCGCCGCGGGTCACGCTGTACCACGACGTTCTGATCGGCAAGCGTGTCGTCATTCAATCGGGTGCGGTGATCGGTGGCGAGGGGTTCGGTTTCGCCAAGGAAAAAGGTGCCTGGCAGAAGATCGCTCAGATCGGCGGCGTGCGTATTGGGGATGACGTCGAGATCGGTTCCAACACCACGATCGACCGCGGTGCGCTCTCCGATACCCTGATTGGCAACGGCGTAAAGCTCGACAACCAGATCATGATCGCGCACAACGTGCAGGTTGGTGATAACACCGCCATGGCGGGTTGTGCGGGGATTTCAGGCAGCACCAAGATCGGGCGCAACTGCATGATCGCCGGTGGCGTCGGCATGGTCGGCCACATCGAGGTTTGCGACAACGTGTTCGTCACCGGTATGACGATGGTCACTCGTTCAATCACCGAGCCCGGCAGCTATTCATCGGGCACTGCGATGCAGAGCGCGGCCGATTGGAGAAAGAGTGCCGCGCGTATTCGTCAGCTGGACGACATGGCTCGCCGGCTGCAGCAGCTGGAGAAAAGCCTGGCAGCCGTGACTCAGGATCTGAATCCGACTTCTGATGCCTGAGCTTACCGTCTGATCCGGTTTTTTTCGGGGTGCTGTCTGTGAATGCTGGCGCGAGCTTTCGGCGCAGGCGGCCCTTTACTTTCTTACAGGCGCTTTCCTGACATGATGGACATCAACGAGATTCGCGAATATTTGCCTCACCGTTACCCCTTCCTGCTGGTGGACCGGGTGACGGAGATGGATATCGAGGCCAAGCGCGTTCGCGCCTACAAGAACGTCACCATCAACGAGCCGTTCTTCAACGGTCACTTCCCTCAACATCCGATCATGCCGGGCGTGCTGATCATCGAGGCGATGGCCCAGGCGGCTGGCTTGCTGGGGTTCAAGATGATGGGTGTCAAGCCATCCGATGGCACGCTTTACTATTTCGTCGGTTCTGACAAGCTGCGTTTCCGCCAGCCGGTTCGCCCAGGTGATCAACTGGTTCTCGAGGCGGCCTTCCTGAGCAACAAGCGCGGCATCTGGAAGTTCGATTGTCGCGCTACCGTCGATGGCAAGCCGGTCTGCTCGGCTGAAATCATCTGCGCGGAACAGGAAATATGAGTTTGATCGACCCTCGCGCCATTATCGATCCCGCGGCTCGGCTGGCAGATGACGTCCAGGTAGGGCCATGGTCGATCATCGGCCCGGATGTCGAAATTGGCGAGGGAACGGTGATCGCGTCGCACGTGGTCATCAAGGGGCCGACCCGCATCGGCCGCAACAATCGCATCTATCAGTTCTCCTCGGTCGGCGAAGACACTCCTGATCTCAAATACAAGGGTGAACCGACGCGGCTGGTGATCGGTGATAACAACGTGATTCGCGAGGGTGTCACCATCCATCGCGGCACCGTGCAGGATCGTTCCGAAACCACCATCGGTGATCACAACCTGATCATGGCCTATGCGCACATCGGCCACGACAGCGTCATCGCCAATCATTGCATCCTGGTCAACAACACCGCGCTGGCCGGGCACGTGCACGTCGGGGATTGGGCGATTCTTTCCGGCTACACTCTGGTTCATCAGTTCTGCCATATCGGTGCGCACAGCTTTTCCGGCATGGGGACGGCGATTGGCAAGGATGTGCCGGCATTCGTCACCGTGTTCGGAAATCCGGCCGAGGCGCGCAGCATGAACTTCGAGGGCATGCGTCGCCGTGGCTTCAGTGCCGAAGCCGTGCATGCCTTGCGCAATGCGTACAAAGTCGTCTACCGCAAAGGCTTGACGGTCGAGGCAGCGCTCAGCGAACTGGCCGAGAGTGCAGCGGCATTCCCCGAGGTCGCGATCTTTCGCGACTCGATCCAGGCTTCGACTCGTGGCATCACTCGCTGAAATGAGCAGACCGCTCAGGGTCGCGCTGGTTGCAGGGGAGTCCTCAGGTGACATTCTCGGCGCGGGCCTGATGCAGGCGCTGAAGGCGCAACATGCCGATGTCGAGTTCATCGGCGTAGGTGGTCCGCGCATGCAGGCTGAAGGGCTGCAGTCCTACTTTCCGCTGGAACGGCTGGCGGTGATGGGGCTCGTCGAAGTGCTTGGCCGATTGCCGGAGCTCCTTGCGCGCCGCAAGCGCCTGGTGAGCACTTTGATCGCGCAGCGGCCAGATGTATTCATTGGCATCGACGCCCCGGATTTCAATCTGGGGCTCGAGCTCAAGTTGCGTCGAGCCGGGATCAAGACGGTCCACTACGTCAGTCCGTCGGTCTGGGCATGGCGGCAGAAGCGAGTGTTGAAGATCCGCGAGGCCTGCGATCTGATGCTGACGCTGTTCCCCTTCGAAGCCAGGTTCTACGACGAGCATCAGGTGCCGGTGCGCTTCGTCGGCCATCCGTTGGCCGATACCATTCCGCTTTGTGCCGACCGCGCAGCCGCACGGGAGGCGCTCGGTTTGCCGCAGCAGGGCATGATCGTCGCGCTGATGCCGGGCAGCCGCGGTGGTGAGGTATCCCGCCTAGGTGAACTGTTCCTTAGCGCTGCCGAGCGGTTGCGCGCCATGCGCCCCGGCATTCGTTTCGTCATGCCCTGCGCCAGCCCGGAGCGCCGGCTGCAGCTGGAACAGATGCTGGTTGCCCGCGACTTGCCGCTGACGCTGCTTGATGGCCGATCCCACGAGGCGCTGGCCGCCTGCAACGCGGTGCTGATCGCCTCCGGTACCGCCACGCTCGAGGCGTTGCTGTTCAAGCGGCCCATGGTCGTGGCGTACAGCGTGGCGCCGATGACCTATCGCATCTTGCGCCGATTGGTGAAAAGCCCTTACGTCGCATTGCCCAATCTACTGGCGCAGCGCCTGCTGGTGCCGGAGCTGCTGCAGGATGCGGCGACACCGGAGGCGCTGGCCCAGGCGTTGTCGCCCTTGCTGGATGATGGCGAAGTGCAGACGGAGGGATTCGACAGCATCCATCGAACGCTGCGCTGTGACGCCTCGGGTCAGGCCGCCGATGCGGTTCTGCGGTTGGTGGGAGCACGCTGATGCAGTTCGGGCTCGATTTTAATCTCGTGGAAGAGCTGGTTGCCGGTGTCGATGAGGTGGGCCGTGGGCCGCTGTGTGGTCCTGTGGTGACGGCGGCCGTGATCCTCGATCCGGCACGGCCGATCGAAGGGCTGAACGACTCGAAGAAGCTGACCGAGGCTCGCCGAGAGGCCTTGTTCGACGAAATCCGGGAGAAGGCGGTCGCCTGGTGCATCGCACGTGCCGAGGTAGACGAGATCGACCAGCTCAATATCCTGCATGCCACCATGCTGGCCATGCAGCGCGCGGTCGAAGGACTGAGCGTCACACCGCGGCTGGCGCTGATCGACGGCAATCGCTGCCCTAAACTGGCCGTGCCCAGCGCGCCGGTGATCCAGGGTGACGCACAGGTTCCGGCCATCGCGGCCGCGTCCATCCTGGCCAAGGTCAGCCGCGACCGCGAAATGCAGGCGCTGGATCTGTGCTATCCGGGCTATGGTCTGGCCGGCCACAAGGGCTACCCGACGCCGAGCCACCTCGAGGCGCTGCGTCGTCTCGGGCCAACGCCAATTCACCGTCGCTCGTTTGCGCCCGTCCGCGCGATGCTTGAGCAGGTGAGCATAGAGGTAGAGGTTCCGACCAGCGTCCTGCTGGTCTAGCGCCAGTGTTTGCGGCGTTCGGCTGAGCCTTCGCTCGCCCGCCGCGCCCTCCTGCTACCACTTGCCATGTCTCTGGCTGTCGCCGCGTTCGCCAGCGGCCGAATGCTTTCCGGTACAATCGCGCGCTTGTCGTTCTGCCAGCTCAAGGTCTGTTCATGCCTGTTTCATTCGTCCATCTCCGTCTGCATACCGAGTACTCACTGGTCGATGGCCTGGTGCGCGTCAAGCCGCTGATCAAGGCGGTGGCGGCGGGCGGAATGCCGGCGGTGGCGGTGACCGACATGAGCAACATGTGCTCGCTGGTGAAGTTCTACAAGACGGCGCAGGGCGCCGGAATCAAACCGATCTGTGGCGCCGATATCTGGCTGGCCGGCTGTGACGAGGACGGCCCGCTCAGCCGCCTGACGCTGCTGGCGATGAACCCCAAGGGGTATCGCAATCTGACCGAGCTGATTTCCCGCGGCTGGAGCGACGGCCAGCGCAACGATCTGGTCATCATCGAGCGCGATTGGGTGAAGGAAGCAGCCGAAGGGCTGATCGCGCTGTCCGGTGCCAAGGAAGGAGAAATTGGTCAGGCTCTGCTCAATGGCGACGAAGCGCTGGCGGCGTCGCGTCTTGCCGAATGGCGCGAGGTGTTCGCCGATCGCTTCTACCTGGAAGTGCAGCGCACCAATCGGGTCAATGACGAAGAACATTTGCATGCCGCCGTGGCGCTGGCCGAGCGCAGCGGCACGCCGCTGGTGGCGACCAACGATGTGCGCTTTCTCAAGCAGGATGACTTCGAGGCGCACGAGACCCGCGTCTGCATCGGTGAAGGCCGCACCCTGGATGATCCGCGTCGCCCGCGTACTTATTCCGATCAACAGTATCTGAAGACGCCCGAGGAGATGGCCGAGCTGTTCGCCGACCTGCCCGAGGCGCTGGAAAACACCGTCGAGATCGCCAAACGCTGCAACATCGAAGTGCAGTTGGGCACCTACTTCCTGCCGAACTTCCCGGTTCCCGAAGGCATGACCATCGACGACTACCTGCGTCAGGTGTCGTTCGAGGGCCTGGAGGAGCGGCTGGAAGTCCTGCTGCCGAAGGACACGCCGGACTACGAGGCGAAGAAGCAGGTCTATATCGACCGCCTCGAGTTCGAGCTGGGCACCATCATTCAGATGGGCTTTCCCGGCTACTTCCTGATCGTTATGGACTTCATCAAGTGGGCCAAGAACAACGGCGTGCCGGTGGGCCCGGGCCGCGGTTCGGGTGCCGGCTCGCTGGTGGCCTATGTGCTGAAGATCACCGACCTCGATCCGTTGGCCTACGACCTGCTGTTCGAGCGCTTCCTCAACCCCGAACGTATTTCCATGCCCGACTTCGACGTCGACTTCTGCATGGACGGGCGCGACCGGGTCATCGATTACGTGGCCGAGGCGTACGGGCGCAACGCGGTGAGCCAGATCATCACCTTCGGCACCATGGCCGCCAAGGCGGTGGTGCGCGACGTGGCGCGGGTCCAGGGCAAGTCCTATGGCCTGGCCGACCGTCTGTCGAAGATGATTCCCTTCGAAGTCGGCATGACGCTGGAAAAGGCCTACGAGATGGAGGAGCCGCTGCGCGACTTCCTCGCCGTCGACGAGGATGCCCGCGAAATCTGGGATATGGCGCTCAAGCTCGAAGGCATCACCCGCGGTACCGGCAAGCACGCCGGTGGTGTGGTGATCGCGCCGACCAAGCTCACCGACTTCGCACCGATCGCCTGTGACGAGGAAGGCGGCGGCCTGGTGACCCAGTTCGACAAGGACGACGTCGAGCAGGCCGGACTGGTGAAGTTCGACTTCCTCGGCCTGCGCACCCTGACCATCATCAAGTGGGCGCTGGAAACCATCAACCGCGAGCAGGCCAAGAAGGGCCTGGAACCGGTCAACATCGACTTCATTCCGCTGGACGACAAGCCGACCTACCAGCTGCTGCAGAAGGCCGAGACCACGGCGGTGTTCCAGCTCGAATCGCGCGGCATGAAGGAGCTGATCAAGAAGCTCAAGCCCGACTGTCTGGAAGACCTCATCGCGCTCGTGGCCCTGTTCCGCCCCGGCCCGTTGCAGTCGGGCATGGTGGATGACTTCATCAACCGCAAGCATGGGCGTGCCGAAGTCTCCTATCCGCACCCGGACTACCAGTACGCGGGGCTGGAGCCGGTGCTCAAGCCCACCTACGGCATCATCCTGTATCAGGAACAGGTGATGCAGATCGCCCAGGTGATGGCCGGCTACACCCTCGGTGGCGCTGACATGTTGCGTCGCGCCATGGGTAAGAAGAAGCCGGAGGAGATGGCCAAGCAGCGCGGCGGTTTCATCGAAGGTTGCGCCAACAATGGGATCGATGGGGACCTGGCGGGCAACATCTTCGACCTGGTGGAAAAGTTCGCCGGCTACGGCTTCAACAAGTCGCACTCGGCCGCCTACGGCCTGGTGTCCTACCAGACGGCCTGGCTTAAGGCGCATCACCCGTCGCCGTTCATGGCAGCCGTGCTCTCGGCGGATATGCACAACACCGACAAGGTGGTGATTCTCATCGAAGAGTGCCGCAGCATGAAGCTGCGCATCGATCCGCCCGACGTTAACGTCTCCGAGTTCAAGTTCACCGTCAACGACGATGGCCGTATCGTCTATGGCCTGGGCGCGGTCAAGGGCGTGGGTGAGGGGCCGGTCGAGGCCATCGCCGAATGCCGTGCCGAAGGCGGCCCGTTCAAGGACCTGTTCGATTTCTGCGCGCGCATCGACCTCAAGCGCATCAACAAGCGCACCCTGGAAGCACTGATCCGCTCCGGTGCGCTGGATCGCCTCGGACCGTATTTCTTCGAGGAGGCCAAGGCCTACCAGGCCAACATCGACCGCAACCGCGCAGTGCTGCTGGCGGCGATGGAAGAGGCAGTACAGGCCGCCGAACAGACCGCACGCAGCGCCGAGAGCGGCCACATGGATCTGTTCGGCGGCCTGTTCGCCGAGCCGGAGGCCGACGTCTACGCCAATCACCGAAAGGCGCGCGAGCTGTCGCTGAAGGAGCGTCTGAAAGGCGAAAAGGACACCCTCGGTCTCTATCTCACCGGTCACCCGATCGATGAATACGAGGGGGAAGTGCGTCGTTTCGCCCGTCAGCGCATCGTCGACCTGCGCCCGGCGCGCGGAGAACAGACCATTGCCGGCCTCATCGTCAATCTGCGGGTCATGAAGAACAAGAAAGGCGACAAGATGGGCTTCATCACCCTGGATGACCGCTCGGGGCGTATCGAGGCTTCGCTGTTCGCCGAGGCGTTCAACACGGCGCAGGCCTTGCTGCAGACCGATGCCCTGGTGGTGGTGGAAGGCGAGGTGAGCAACGACGACTTTTCCGGCGGCCTGCGCCTGCGCGCCAAGCGTGTGATGAGTCTGGAGGAAGCGCGTACCGGTCTGGCCGAGAGTCTGCGGGTCAAGGTCGCCGGCGAGGCGCTCAAGGGCGAACGCATGCGCTGGCTGGCCGAGGTTTGCGGCCGCCATCGCGGTGCCTGCCCGATCACGCTGGAGTACACCGGTCGCGATGCGCGGGCGCTGCTGCAGTTCGGCGAGGACTGGCGAATCGATCCGGCGGACAACTTGATTCAGGCATTGCGTGACCAGTTCGGACGCGACAACGTCTTCCTGCAATACCGATAGAGGGCCAGGCCCGGAAAGTTCATCGACATGTGCTTTCCGAGTCAGGCCTGAACGGCCCGGTGCTGACCGGGTCATGGTTTCAGAACAATTTTTGTTCGACCTGAATGCGCCGCTCCCGTAAGGTAAGGCGCAAAAAACGGAACAGCCTCCCGGCCGCCTGGCCGTCGACGCATGACGGATGCCTATGAACCCGAACTTCCTGGATTTCGAACAGCCGATCGCCGACCTGCAAGCCAAGATCGAAGAATTGCGCCTGGTTGGTAACGACAACTCGCTGAACATCGGCGATGAGATTGCCCGCCTGCAGGACAAGAGCGAGTCGCTCACCGAAAGCATCTTCGGCAATCTGACCAGCTGGCAGATCGCCCGTCTGGCTCGCCACCCGCAGCGGCCCTATACCCTCGATTACATCAATCACCTGTTCACCGAGTTCGAAGAACTGCACGGTGACCGCCATTTCTCCGACGACGCGGCCATTGTTGGTGGTACGGCGCGTCTGGACGGCCAGCCGGTGATGATCATCGGTCATCAGAAAGGCCGTGAAGTACGCGAGAAGGTGCGTCGCAACTTCGGTATGCCGCGTCCGGAGGGCTATCGCAAGGCCTGCCGTCTGATGGAAATGGCCGAGCGCTTCAAGATGCCGATCCTGACCTTTATCGATACCCCGGGCGCCTATCCGGGGATCGATGCCGAGGAGCGCAACCAGAGCGAGGCCATCGCCTGGAACCTGCGCGTGATGGCGCGGCTGAAGACTCCGATCATTGCCACCGTGATCGGCGAGGGCGGTTCCGGCGGCGCGCTAGCCATCGGCGTCTGCGACCAGTTGAACATGCTGCAGTATTCCACCTACGCGGTAATCTCCCCGGAAGGCTGCGCCTCGATTCTCTGGCGTACCGCAGAGAAGGCGCCGGAAGCCGCCGAGGCCATGGGTGTCACCGCCGAGCGCCTGAAGGATCTGGGCATCGTCGACAAGGTGATCCCCGAGCCGCTGGGCGGCGCCCATCGCAATCCGGCCGTTATGGCCGCGGCCATGCGCGAGCAGCTCAACAGCCAACTGCACATGCTCAAGTCTCTGGACACCGATGCACTGCTGGCGCGTCGCTATGAGCGTCTGATGAGCTACGGTATCGCCTGAGTCACCCCCGCGCGCGCCTCGACTCGCTCTCGCTGAGTCGAGGCGCGCAAAGGCTTGCTGTCGGGCTTTCGCTCGCGGCTTTCGCTCCTGAGCCTTATGCTTGCCGGCATTCCCGGTATTCGAAGCACCAAGCATGTCCCTCGATTCCCGCCTGCTTTCCGTTCTTGCCCCCTGGCGCGGCTCATCGGCGTGGTGGGTGGCGTTCTCCGGCGGTCTTGATTCTACTGTTCTGTTGCACGCGCTGGTGCGGCTGGCGGAACGTCGTGCGCTGCCTCCGATTCGCGCAATTCATGTGCACCATGGCCTGCAGGTCGCCGCTAACGACTGGCCAGCGCACTGCCAACAAGTCTGCGACCGGCTTGGCGTCGCGCTGGAGGTTGTGCGCGTGCAAGTTATTCCAGGCGCCAGTCTGGAGCGGGCTGCACGCGATGCGCGCTATCAGGCGTTCGCTGCGCGCCTGGGCGAAGATGAGCTGCTGCTGACCGGGCAGCACCGCGATGACCAGGCCGAGACGCTGCTGTTCCGGCTGCTGCGCGGAGCTGGTGTACGGGGCCTGGCGGCGATGCCGGTCGCGCGCGCCTTGGCAAGCGGACAGCTGGTTCGACCGTTGCTGGACGTGTCGCGGGCCGAACTCGAAGGTTATGCGCGTGCCAACGGCCTGGCGTGGGTCGAGGATCCCAGCAACAAGCAGCTGGAATATTCACGCAATTTTCTGCGTCGGCAGGTCCTGCCTCTGCTGCAGCAGCGCTGGCCTCAGGTTTCATCCAGCCTGGCACGCACGGCAGCGCATATGGCTGATGCGCAGCAGCTGCTCGATGAGCTGGCGCAGCAGGATCTCGCAGTTGCCCACGCCGACATTGATTTCGACTGGCTGAATCTGCCGAGTCTTACCCTAGCGCCGTTGCGCGAGCTGACGCCGGCGCGGCAGCGCAATGCGCTGCGTCATTGGCTGGCAGCCCGGACCCAGGCGCCGGATGAGAATCACTGGGCCGGCTGGGAGTGTCTGCGTGACGCTAGGGCGGATGCCACGCCTCGCTGGCGACTGGCAGGTGGTGAGCTGCAGCGCAGTGGCGAGCGCATCTGGTGGCTGCCCGAAGGCTGGCTTGCGTCTGTTGGTGGGCCGGTTGACTGGCCCGACCCGTCCGTCGAGCTGCAGCTTCCCGGCAATGGCTCGCTTCGGCTAGAGGGGGCGCCGCCTATTGGCAGGCTGCAGATTCGCTATCGAATTGGTGGTGAAGTGATGGATGTGTCCGGTCGCGGCCGGCGAGACCTCAAGCGCCTGCTGAATGAAGCCGGGATTCCTGCGTTTGCCCGTGGCCGATTGCCCTTGCTGTATTGCGATGAACAACTGGTCGCCGTGGCCAACCTTCCGGAACTGAGCGCTGGTCGGTGTGCCCTGAAGTGGTGCGCGCCGGGCTGCTAAGTGGTTTGAGCTGATAGGGGCTTTCCGGTAGACTACGCTCCCGTCTCAATACAGCTTCTGCGGTTTCTTCGAATCCGCGGTAGTTGCGCTATTGCCGATCCGCGCAATGGCACCTTCGCTTTCCCCCGGCGGCGCCGGCCGCTTAACGCAGACTTCTAGGGTTTTTCATGACGCGCTACATCTTCGTCACGGGTGGTGTTGTTTCTTCATTGGGGAAAGGCATCGCCTCGGCTTCATTGGCGGCCATCCTGGAGGCGCGGGGCCTGAAGGTCACGATGCTCAAGCTGGACCCTTACATTAACGTCGATCCGGGCACCATGAGCCCGTTCCAGCACGGCGAGGTGTTCGTCACCCATGACGGCGCCGAGACCGACCTCGACCTGGGCCACTACGAGCGGTTCATCCGCACCCGCATGACCCAGAACAACAACTTCACCACCGGTCGCGTCTACGAGGACGTGCTGCGTCGCGAGCGCCGGGGTGATTATCTGGGCGCGACCATCCAGGTCATCCCGCATATCACCGACGAGATCAAGCGTCGCGTGATCAAGGGTGCCGGCGACGCCGACGTGGCGCTGGTGGAGGTCGGCGGTACCGTGGGCGACATCGAGTCGCAACCCTTCCTCGAGGCCATCCGCCAGTTGCGTGTCGAAGTCGGCGCCAAGCGCGCCATGCTGATGCACCTGACGCTGGTGCCTTACATCGCCACCGCCGGAGAGACCAAGACCAAGCCGACCCAGCATTCGGTGAAGGAGCTGCGCTCCATCGGCCTGCAGCCCGACGTGCTGGTCTGCCGTTCGGATCGCGCCATCGACGTGTCTTCGCGGCGCAAGATCGCGCTGTTCACCAACGTCGAAGAGCGCGCGGTAATCAGCCTGCCGGACGCCGACACCATCTACAAGATTCCGGGCATCCTGCATGCTCAGGGTCTCGATGACTACGTCGTCGAACGTTTCGGTCTCGAATGCCGTGGCGCCGATCTCTCCGAATGGGATCGTGTCGTCGATGCCAAGCTGCATCCGGAGAAGGAAGTCACCATCGCCATGGTCGGCAAGTACATGGAACTTCTGGACGCCTACAAATCTCTGATCGAGGCGATGAGCCACGCTGGCATTCAGAGTCGGACCAAAGTGAACCTGCGTTACATCGACTCCGAAGACATCGAGAACCAGGGCACCGGCCTGCTCGAAGGCGTCGATGCCATTCTGGTGCCGGGCGGTTTCGGCCTGCGCGGCGTGGAAGGCAAGATCGCCACCGTGCGCTATGCCCGCGAGAACAAGATCCCATACCTGGGTATCTGCCTGGGCATGCAGGTGGCGGTCATCGAGTTCGCTCGCGATGTGCTGGGCTGGACCGATGCCAACTCCACCGAGTTCGACAAGGACAGCGGTCACCCGGTCGTCGGTCTGATCACCGAGTGGGAAGATGCCAGCGGCGCGGTGGAGACCCGCAGCGATAGCTCCGACCTCGGCGGCACCATGCGCCTCGGTGCGCAGGAATGTGGTCTGGAGCCGGGCTCGAAGGTGTTCGAATGCTATGGCCAGGAGCGCATCGTCGAGCGTCATCGTCATCGCTATGAAGTGAACAACAACCTGCTGCCGCAACTGCAGGCAGCCGGACTGAAGATTACCGGGCGCTCCGGAGACGGTGCGCTGGTGGAAGTGGTCGAGGCTCCGGATCATCCTTGGTTCGTCGCTTGCCAGTTCCACCCTGAGTTCACCTCCACGCCGCGCGACGGTCATCCGCTGTTCAGCGGTTTCGTCAACGCAGCGTTGGAATACAAGGCGAAGAAGGCATGAGCCAGAAGACCATTCACGTAGGCAACATCGAGATCGCCAACGACAAGCCGTTCGTGCTGTTCGGCGGCATCAACGTCCTCGAGTCGCGGGACCTGGCCATGCAGGCCTGTGAAGAATACGTGCGGGTGACCGAGAAGCTCGGCATTCCCTACGTGTTCAAGGCGAGCTTCGACAAGGCCAACCGCTCCTCGATCACTTCGTTCCGCGGCCCGGGGCTGGAAGAGGGGATGAAGATCTTCGAGGAAGTGAAGAAGACCTTTGGCGTGCCGGTCATCACCGACGTACATGAGCCGTGGCAGGCGCAGCCGGTGGCCGATGTCTGCGACATCATCCAGCTGCCGGCATTCCTCTCGCGGCAGACCGACCTGGTGGTGGCGATGGCCAAGACCGGTGCGGTGATCAACATCAAGAAAGCGCAATTTCTCGCACCGCAGGAGATGAAGCACATCCTGAGGAAGTGCGAAGAGGCTGGTAATGACCAGCTGATCCTCTGCGAGCGCGGCTCGTCCTTCGGCTACAACAATCTGGTCGTCGACATGCTTGGCTTCGGCATCATGAAGCAGTTCGAGTACCCGGTGTTCTTCGACGTCACCCATGCCCTGCAGATGCCGGGCGGTCGCGCCGACTCGGCTGGTGGGCGTCGTGCCCAGGTCACCGACCTGGCCAAGGCCGGCCTGTCCCAGGGGCTGGCCGGGCTGTTCTTGGAGGCGCATCCGGAGCCGGAGAATGCCAAGTGCGACGGTCCGTGCGCGCTGCGTCTGAACAAGCTCGAAGCTTTCCTCACCCAGCTCAAGCAGCTGGATGATCTGGTCAAGAATTTCCCGCCAATCGAAACTGCTTGAAAGCCTTGCAGCTATCTATGGAGTGTTAACAACAATGGCAAAGATCGTCGACATCAAGGGGCGTGAAGTTCTCGACTCCCGTGGCAACCCCACCGTGGAAGCGGATGTGATCCTCGATAACGGCATCATCGGCAGCGCCTGCGCGCCGTCCGGTGCATCCACCGGTTCGCGCGAGGCTCTGGAACTGCGCGATGGCGACAAGAGCCGTTACCTGGGCAAGGGCGTGCTGAAGGCCGTGGGCAACGTCAACGGGCCGATTCGCGATCTGCTGCTGGGCAAGGATCCGGCCGATCAGAAGGCCCTGGACCAAGCCATGCTCGAGCTCGACGGTACCGAGAACAAGGCCAAGCTCGGCGCCAACGCGATCCTCGCCGTGTCCCTGGCGGCTGCCAAGGCCGCTGCCCAAGCCAAGGGCGTGCCGCTGTACGCGCACATCGCCGACCTCAATGGCACCCCTGGCCAGTATTCGATGCCGGTTCCGATGATGAACATCATCAACGGCGGCGAACACGCAGACAACAACGTCGACATCCAGGAATTCATGGTTCAGCCGGTTGGCGCCAAGACCTTCGCCGACGCGCTGCGCATGGGTGCCGAGATATTCCATCACCTGAAGGCCGTGCTGAAGGCTCGTGGCCTGAACACCGCAGTGGGCGACGAGGGCGGCTTCGCGCCGAACCTAGCCTCCAACGAGGATGCGCTGGGCGCCATCGCCGAGGCGGTCGAGAAGGCCGGCTACAAGCTGGGGAGCGACGTCACCCTGGCTCTGGACTGCGCTTCCAGCGAGTTCTACAAGGACGGCAAATACGACCTGGCCGGTGAAGGCAAGGTGTTCGACGCCGAGGGCTTCGCTGATTACCTGGCGGGGCTGACCCAGCGCTACCCGATCATCTCCATCGAAGATGGCATGGACGAGTCCGACTGGGCTGGCTGGAAGGCGCTGACCGACAAGATCGGCGAGAAGGTTCAGCTGGTCGGTGACGACCTGTTCGTGACCAACACCAAGATCCTCAAGCGCGGCATCGACGAGAAGATCGGCAACTCGATCCTGATCAAGTTCAACCAGATCGGCTCGCTGACCGAAACCCTGGAAGCCATTCAGATGGCCAAGGCGGCCGGTTACACAGCAGTGATCTCGCACCGTTCCGGCGAGACCGAAGACAGCACCATCGCCGACCTGGCCGTAGGTACTGCCGCTGGTCAGATCAAGACCGGTTCGCTGTGCCGCTCCGACCGCGTGTCGAAGTACAACCAGCTGCTGCGTATCGAAGAGCAGCTGGCCGGCAAGGCACCGTACAACGGTCGTGCCGAATTCCGCGGCTGATCCTGCGGCATTAAAAAAGGGCGGCGCGAGTCGCCCTTTTTTGTTTCAATCGGCATCGTCTTGGTGGGCGATCACTCCCGCGCCAAGATAGTCGTTGCTGTGTTGTCTTCCTCATTCGAACTGCCGCCGAAGTCGTTTCATGCCTGCTATGCGTCGCCCCTACTGGTTGTTCGTCGTGCTGATCCTGCTTCTCGGCGGGCTGCAGTACCGTCTTTGGGTGGGCGAGGGCAGCCTGGCGCAGGTCAACAGTCTGAACAAGCAGATTGCCGACCAGCAGGGCGAGAACGAGCGGCTGCTGGAGCGCAATCGAATCCTCGAAGCTGAAGTCCTGGAGCTCAAGCAAGGCATGGAAACCGTCGAGGAGCGTGCGCGTCAGGAGTTGGGCATGGTCAAAGAGGGCGAAACCCTCTACCAATTCGTCGAATGAGCCAAGTCCAGTTGTCGAAGTTCTGGGTCGTCATTCCGGCAGCAGGGATCGGCAGTCGCATGCGTGCAGACCGTCCCAAGCAGTACCTGCGGTTGGCTGGGCGCTGCATTCTCGAGCATACCCTCGATCGTTTCATCGACCACCCGGCCCTGGCCGGACTGGTGGTCTGTCTGGCGTCCGACGATCCCTACTGGCCGAACCTGGACTACGCCAGGGATGCGCGCATCCTGCGGGCGGCAGGCGGGCGCGAGCGTTGTGATTCGGTACTCAACGGCCTGCAGCGCCTTGCCGAGGCGGGGGCGAGCGCGGACGACTGGGTGCTGGTGCATGACGCCGCCCGACCCAATCTGGCGCGCGACGATCTGAATCGCCTGCTCGTCGAGCTTGCCGATGATCCGGTTGGGGGACTGCTGGCTGTGCCTGCGCGGGACACGCTCAAGCGTGTAGGGCCGCAGGGGCGGGTCGTGGAAACGGTGGACCGCAGCGTCATCTGGCAAGCCTTTACGCCGCAGATGTTCCGCTTGGGCATGTTGCGCGCGGCGTTGGACTCGGCGCTCGCCGGTGGGCTGCAGGTGACCGACGAGGCGTCTGCAATGGAGTGGGCCGGCCATTCACCGCGAGTGGTCGAAGGTCGCGCCGATAACCTCAAGGTCACCCGGCCTGAAGATCTCGCCTGGTTGGAGCGCTGCTGGCAAGGCGAGCGTCACGCCTGAAGCGCGGCGGGCAACCAGGCGTTGCCCGCCAGCCTCGTTAGAAGCGGTAGATTGCCGCTGCTCCGGTAGCCGTCGGCATCCGTTCGGTCGGCACCACGACGACTTCACCACCTTGCTCAAGCGTCCAGATGGTCAGCTCGTCCAGCACGTCGGGCGTGTTCGCAGCCTCGGCGCTGGCCGAAACAGCGCTTCCCTCGTTCTTGTCGACCCGTCCGGGGATCTGCCGCTCTGCCTCGACCAGCAGCGTGGCAACCCGACCCTGGCGGGTCGCCTGACCGATGTCTTCGAGCTGATCCGAGGCGAGGCCCTGACCATGGGAGGCGCCGAACTGATTCAGCAGCCCTTCCAACCGTTTCAGGTAGCGTGGCTGCATCACCATCCAGCTCTTGTCCCGCAGTTCGTCGACGCCCAAGGCGCGCTGCCCGTTCTCGATGCCTTCCGCTAGCAGGTACTCGTTGTGACTGATGCGGCGGAAGTGTGGCTGTTGTTCCGGCAGCGCCGCGAGGATCAGCGGCAGGCCGGACGGCCGGGAGTGGTGTTCGGTGATCGCGCGATCGACCTCGCGGAAATAGCGGTCACGGTCGCGGTCGATCTCCGCCTGTTTGCCGCTGCCGCCAGCCTCGACCTGCATCGGATCGCCCCGTTCGCTGGCGCGACTGTAGCCCTGGGGGAAGCCGCTCTGACCTTTCTCGGTCAGATCGCTACCCAGTGCATCGGCCAGCGTTCTGGGCACCGCTTCATGCAGCGGCACCTCATCCAGAGCATCCCGGTTGCCCTCGAACAGGCGTACCGAGTCGCGTGACAGGCAGAGAATCTGGTAGCGATCGGCCGATTGTGCAATGCGCACCAGCGGCTTGAGATGCATGCGGTCGTTGGCGACAGCCATCTCTGGCACGCTGCGTTGCAGCCGATAGACCTGGAAATAGTCCTTTGCGCCGAACGCCGCTAGGCCATCGAGGCTGTGGTTCCAGAAATCGTTGTCATCGATTAGCGCGTAGAAGGGCCTGAGCAGGCTTTGCACCTGGTCGGCATGGCCCTGCTGCCTGAGCGAATCCTCCAGTTGCTTGACCAGCTGCTTGAAGCGGATCGGGTCCTGCTGGCGTTCCGGAAAACTGCGATGCGTTTGCTGGTACAGCGAAAGGCAGGGGCCGTCCCGGTGTTTCAGCAGTTGGGTCAGGGTTTCACGATCGAGCAATCGATTCATGCGTGGCCTCCAGTGGTGTGGTTCGGTCCCTCGCAGAAGTGACGATGGCGCGTTCAGTGGCCATCGGTGGCCAGGTCAGTGGCGGTTGAACTTGTCCAGGGCGTGGCTGAGGGCGTGATTGAGCTTTTCCGCTGCCCCGTTGATAGCCAGTTCCAATGTCTCGGCCTTGTGGGTCGCGGAGAGGGGTTCATGGCCCTTGACCCGCGCCTCCATCTGGCAGCGCTTGTCGTGCGGCCCACTCTTGTTGCTGTTCTCGTCGTTCAGATGCACTTCGATTCGGGTCAGATGGTCATCGAAGCGTTCCAGTTCGGTCTCGACCGTCGCCTTGACCCGTTCTTCGAGGTCCGCGGTAACGCTGATGCTGTGGTTGCTGTTCACCAGAACCTGCATGGTCTCCTCCTGATTTGCAGCGCTGCGCGCGTTAGGCGCTGGCGGCGCCAAGCGTCGCAGCTACACAACGTACGACGTGGCGGGCAGGGGCGGGTTCCACCTCGATGCCGACCTCGGACGCGCGGTCCGACGGCGCTCAGCTCGCGCTGTCGGCGTATTCGGAACGCCGGGCGAGACCGTCCCTGAGTGCTTCGATCAACAGGCGCACCTTCGGCAGCAGGTAACGTCGCTGCGGGTAGACAGCCCAGACCGCGGTGTCTGGCGGCTGGTTGTGCTCCAGCAGCGAGACCAGCTCACCGCGGCGCAGCGGCTCTTGCACGTAATAGTCCGGCAGCTGGCAAAGACCAAAGCCGCGCAGGGCGGCGTCGAGCACCGCTTCGCCACTGTTGCAGCGCCAGTTGCCGCTGGGCTTGAAATGCTGCTCGCGCCCATCGACCTGGAATACCCAGGTGTCGCTCGTGCCGATCAAACAGTTGTGCCGGGCCAACTCGGAGAGCGTGTGCGGGCGGCCATAGCGCTCCAGGTAGCCCGGCGCGGCGCACAGGTACATGGCGCGTGGCGCGATGCGCGTCGCGACCAGGCGTGACTCGCCGAGTCTGCCCAAGCGAATGGCCAGGTCGTAGCCTTCCTGGACCAGATCCAGGGTGCGGTTGGATAGCTCGATATCGACACGCAGCTGTGGATGACGCGCCATGAACTCGTTCACCAGCGGCACGATGAAGCGCTCGCCGTAGGCCACTGCGGCGGTCATGCGCAGCAGGCCGGTCGGCGCGCTGTGTAGGTCGCTGATGGCGAGGAAGGCATCGTCACGCTCCTCGATCAATCGCTGGCAGCGTGCAAAGAATGTATGGCCGGCCTCGGTCAGCGACACGCGGCGAGTGGTGCGGTAGAGCAGGCGGGCCTGCAGGCGCTCTTCCAGACGAGCAATCTGGCGGCTGACGTGCGAGGTAGAAACACGCAGTCGTTCAGCGGCGCGCATGAAACTGCCGCACTCGACCACGGCGACGAACTCATCGAGGCCCTCCCAGCGATTCATGTTGGCTCCGCAAAATGGGTACAGCAGTGAAACAGATACGAATCCTAGCCTGATGTTTGCCGATTGTCCCTGTACCGCAACAATGTTTCCTTGTAGGCCGATCAATCCCCACGGAGTCGTGAATTACACTCTCTGTTTTCCTGCATCAGTCGAGAGTGATGTTCATGACCATCAAATCGCGCGCCGCCGTTGCCTTCGGCCCCAACCAGCCCCTGCAGATCGTCGAAGTGGATGTCGCCCCGCCCAAGGCTGGCGAGGTCCTGATCCGTATCGTCGCCACCGGTGTTTGCCATACCGACGCCTACACCCTCTCCGGAGAGGATTCGGAAGGCGTATTCCCCTGCATCCTCGGTCATGAGGGTGGCGGCATCGTCGAGGCGGTGGGCGAGGGCGTCACCTCGGTGGCTGTCGGCGATCACGTGATTCCGCTCTATACCGCCGAATGCCGCGAGTGCAAGTTCTGTAAATCGGGCAAGACCAACCTGTGCAGCTCCGTGCGCGCCACCCAGGGCAAGGGCCTGATGCCCGATGGCACCACACGCTTCAGCTACAACGGCGAGCCGATCTACCACTACATGGGCTGCTCGACCTTCTCCGAGTACACCGTGCTGCCGGAAGTCTCGGTGGCCAAGATTCCCAAGGAAGCCCCGCTGGAAAAGGTCTGCCTGCTCGGTTGCGGCGTGACCACCGGTATCGGTGCCGTGCTGAACACCGCCAAGGTGGAAGAGGGCGCCACCGTAGCGATCTTCGGCCTGGGCGGCATCGGTCTGGCGGCGATCATCGGGGCGAAGATGGCCAAGGCCAGCCGGATCATCGCCATCGACATCAACCCGGGCAAGTTCGCCATTGCCGAAGAGCTGGGCGCCACCGATTTCGTCAATCCGAAAGACCACGACAAGCCGATTCAGGAGGTAATCGTCGAGATGACCGATGGCGGCGTCGACTATTCCTTCGAGTGCGTCGGCAACGTGCAGCTGATGCGCGCGGCGCTGGAGTGCTGCCACAAGGGCTGGGGCGAGTCGACCATCATCGGCGTCGCCGGCGCAGGCCAGGAGATCAGTACCCGTCCGTTCCAACTGGTCACCGGACGCGTCTGGCGCGGTTCGGCGTTCGGCGGCGTGAAGGGGCGTACCGAGCTGCCGAACTATGTGGAGAAGGCGCAGAGCGGCGAGATTCCGCTGGACACCTTCATCACCCACAACCTGCCGCTGGAGCAGATCAACGAAGCGTTCGACCTGATGCACGAAGGCAAGAGCATCCGAACCGTCATCCACTTCTGACACCCAGGGTGGGCAATGCCGTCATTCGCCGGCTTGTCCACCTCGACCGGTGGAGGCCTGCGCGGTTTCCACCTTGCGCGAGGCCGCTCATGACCCTTGAAATCGTTTCCAGCAACAAGAGCTTCGGTGGCTGGCACAAGCGCTACCGCCACCGCTCCAACACCCTGAACTGCGACATGGTATTCGCCGTGTATCTGCCGCCACAGGCGGAACAGGGCGAGAAGCTGCCGGTGCTGTACTGGCTGTCCGGCCTGACCTGCACCGACGAAAATTTCATGCAGAAGGCCGGAGCGCTACGCATGGCAGCCGAGCTCGGTCTGATCATCGTCGCGCCGGACACCAGCCCGCGAGGCCCAGGCGTGCCGGATGACGCCGAGGGTGCGTGGGATTTCGGACTGGGCGCGGGCTTCTATCTCAATGCGACGCAAGAGCCCTGGGCCCAGCACTACCGGATGTACGACTACGTCGTCGAGGAACTGCCGGCACTGGTCGAGGCCAACTTCCCGGTCTCCGACCGCCGTGGCATCAGCGGGCACTCCATGGGCGGGCACGGAGCGCTCATCTGCGCGCTGAAGAATCCGGGCCGCTATTGCTCGGTATCGGTCTTTGCGCCGATCAGCAACCCGATCAACTGTCCCTGGGGTGAAAAGGCCTTCGGCCGCTATCTCGGCGAGGATCGTTCGCGCTGGCGGGAGTGGGATGCCTGCGCGCTGATCGCCGAGGCCCGCGAGCGCTTGCCGCTTCTGGTCGACCAGGGTGATCGCGATGATTTCATGGACGGCCAGCTCAAGCCGCAGGCGCTGCGTGCCGCTGCGGATTCGGCCGGTCACCCGCTGACCCTGCGCATCCAGCCGGGCTACGACCACAGCTACTACTTCATCGCCAGCTTCATCGACGATCACCTGCGCCATCATGCCGAGGCACTGAGGGCGTAGGGTGGATGACGGCGCAGCCTCATCCACGCGTCTGTTTCGGTCGGCACCGGGGTGTTTTGCATGACCCTGCTCGCGTGGAAAACGCTTCGCTGTTTTCCACCTTACGAGGCCGCACAGCGCGCGCTGAAGGCGTAGGACGTTGGCCGCGCAGCCTCTTGCGCGCGTCTACTGCCAGGGACGGGAGGACATAAAAAAGGCCCGAGCGGACATGCCGCTCGGGCCTTTCCATCGCCAGGAGCTTAGAGCGACGGATAATCGGTATAGCCAGCCGGGCCCTGGGCGTAGAACAGCTCGGGTTTCGGCTCGTTCAGCGGTGCGTCCTGACGCAGACGCTCGACCAGATCCGGATTGGCGATGTACGGAATACCGAAGGCCACCGCATCGGCCTTGCCTTCCGCCAGCCAGGCGTTGGCCTGTTCCTTGGTGAAGCGCTCGTTGGCGATGTAGACGCCGCCGAAGAGCTGCTTGAGCTGCGGGCCGAGGCTGTCTTCGCCGGCCTTCTCGCGGGTGCAGATGAAGGCGATGCCGCGCTTGCCCAGCTCGCGGGCTACGTAGCCGAAGGTCTCGGCACGGTTGGAATCGCCCATGTCGTGGGCGTCGGCGCGCGGTGCCAGGTGCACACCGACGCGCCCCGCGCCCCACACCGAGATCGCTGCGTCAGTCACTTCGAGCATCAACCGTGCACGATTCTCCAGCGAGCCACCGTAGGCATCGGTGCGCTTGTTGGTGCTGTCCTGCAGGAACTGGTCGAGCAGGTAACCATTGGCGCCATGGATCTCGACACCGTCGAAACCGGCTTCCTTGGCATTCTCGGCACCCTTGCGGTAGGCCTCGATGATGCCGGGGATTTCGTCGATCTCCAGGGCGCGCGGGGTCTCGTAATCCTTCATCGGGCGGACCAGACTGACGTGCCCGGCGGGTTTGAGGGCACTGGGGGCGACCGGCAGCTGGCCGTCGAGGTAGATCGGGTCGGAGATGCGGCCGACATGCCAGAGCTGCAGGACGATCTTGCCGCCCTTGGCATGCACGGCGTCGGTGACCTTCTTCCAGCCCTGAACCTGCTCGGCCGACCAGATGCCCGGGGTGTCCGGATAGCCTACACCCATCGGCGTGACCGAGGTGGCTTCGCTGATGATCAGGCCGGCGTCGGCGCGCTGGGCGTAGTACTCGGCGATCAGGTCGCCTGGCACGCGGCCGGGCTCGGCGCGGCAGCGGGTCAGCGGCGCCATGATGATGCGATTGTTCAGTTCCAGGTCGCCGATCTTGATCGGGTCGAAGAGTGTGGGCATAGCGATACCGCTCCTGTTCAGGTGGTGGTTCGTAAGGTCAGAGTTCCTGGCCGATGCGCTCGATGAAGGTCTGGATTAGGGCATCGTTGCGCTTGAAAAAATGCCACTGGCCAACCTTCTGGCTGGTCACCAATCCGGCTTTCTGCAGGGTCGCCAGGTGGGCCGATACGGTTGACTGCGACAGGCCGGCGCGCTGATCGATCTGACCGGCACACACGCCGTTCTCCAACGAATGGTGCTGCTCGGCGAAATAGCGTTGCGGCTCCTTGAGCCAGCGCAGGATGTCGCGGCGCAGCGGATGGGCGAGGGCCTTGATGATGTCGTCGAAGTCGTCCGGCATGGTCTTCAGCTGCCTATATCGGGTTGAGGCGAACTATATATCGGTGTTTGACGATACAAGATCGATTCGGCTGATGGTGGTTATCGGTGGCGTCGATGTACGGGCGCGCCGCGGCGATCCGCTCAGGGACATCCGCCTCCTGTAGAATCGCCGCCTCGAGTTATTCCAGGGTGTTTGATCTATGCGTATCGGCCACGGTTACGACGTGCACCGCTTCGGCGAAGGCGACCACATCACGCTTGGCGGCGTGCGGATTCCACACCGGTTCGGGCTGCTCGCCCATTCCGACGGCGACGTTCTGTTGCACGCCCTGAGCGACGCGCTGCTCGGTGCCGCAGCGCTGGGTGATATCGGCAAGCATTTCCCGGATACCGATCCGCAGTTCAAGGGCGCCGACAGCCGCGTGCTGCTACGCCATGTGCTGGCGCAGGTGCAGGCCAAGGGCTACGTGGTCGGCAATGTCGACGCGACGATCGTCGCCCAGGCCCCGAAGATGGCGCCGCACATCGAAAGCATGCGTGCGCTGGTCGCCGCAGACCTGCAGGTGGAGCTGGATCAGGTCAACGTCAAGGCCACCACCACCGAGAAGCTTGGCTTCACCGGGCGCGAGGAGGGGATCGCCGTTCACGCGGTTGCCTTGCTGGTCCGCGCATGACCGAAGATCAGCTGCTCGGGCCACGTGCCCATGGCGAGCCCTGCGGCAGTGCGGTGCTGAAGGCGGTCGCCGAGGATTTTCAGGTCGATGAGGTGCTCGATATCCCGCTGTCCGGCGAGGGTGAGCACCTCTGGTTGTGGGTTGAAAAGCGCAATCTAAACACCGAGGAAGCCGCCAAACGCATCGCCCGCGCCGCTGGCGTGCCGCTGAAGATGATCAGCTATGCGGGCCTGAAGGACCGCCAGGCGCTGACCCGGCAGTGGTTCAGCCTGCATCTGCCGGGCAAGGCCGACCCCGATCTGAGCGCCGCCGAAGACGGCAGCCTGCGGCTGCTCCAGTGCGTTCGTCATCTGCGCAAGCTGCAGCGCGGCGCGCATTCGGCCAATGGGTTTCGTCTGCGTCTGACCGAGCTGCATGCCGATCATACGCAGCTCGATGCGCGGCTAGAGCGGATCAAGCTGCAGGGGGTGCCGAACTACTTCGGCCTGCAGCGTTTCGGCTATGAAGGTGGCAACCTCCACGGGGCGCGCCACTTCGCGGCGAAAGGAGAGCTGCCGGAGCAGCGCAACATGCGTTCGCGCCTGCTTTCGGCTGGCCGCAGTTACCTGTTCAACCGTGTGCTCGCCGAACGGGTTGCTGATGGCAGCTGGGATCAGGCACGAGTGGGCGATCTGCTGGCATTCACCGACAGTCGCAGCTTTTTTCCCGCCGGGCCGGACGAGTGCGCAGACCCGCGCCTGAGGATTCTGGATCTGCATCCGACCGGCCCTTTATGGGGCGTTGGGGGCTCGCCAGCAGGTGACGAAATACAGGCACTGGAAGACGCCGTCGCTACAAATGAATCGGCTGTCGCCAATTGGTTGGCGCAGGCAGGGATGAAGCACGAACGGCGCATTCTCCGCCTCCCCATCAGCGGTTTGTCGTGGCATTATCCCAGGCCTGACATTCTGCAACTGGAATTCGTCCTGCCGACCGGATGCTTCGCCACCGCCGTGGTGCGTGAGCTGGTCAGCCTGGCAGGGCAGACGGACATCTGATGCGTATTCTGATCGCCAACGACGACGGGGTGTATGCACCCGGGCTCGCCGCGCTTTATGACGCGCTGGGCGGCTATGCCGAGTGCAAGGTGGTTGCCCCGATCCAGGACATGAGCGGCGCCAGCAGCGCGCTTACCCTGGACCGCCCGCTTCATCCCGTGACCATGCCCAACGGCTTTATCGGCCTGAATGGCTCGCCCACCGATTGCGTTCACCTTGGCCTCAACGGATTGCTCGAGGAGACGCCGGACATGGTGGTCTCGGGTATCAATCTCGGTGCCAATCTGGGCGATGACGTGCTTTATTCAGGAACGGTTGCCGCGGCCATCGAAGGGCGCTTCACCGGTCGGCCGGCTTTTGCCTTCTCGCTGGTCTCCCGTTTGCCGGACAACCTGCCAACCGCTGCCTACATCGCTCGGGCTCTGGTGGAGAAGCACGACCAGCTGGAGCTTCCGCCGCGCACCGTCCTCAGTGTCAACGTGCCCAATCTGCCGCTGGACCATATCCGCGGCATCCAGCTGACGCGTCTGGGCCATCGCAGCAGGGCCAAACCGCCGGTCAAGCAGGCCAATCCGCGTGGCAAGGAAGGCTACTGGATTTCCGTGGCCGGTGATGTCGAAGACGGCGGTCCGGGCACCGATTTCCATGCAGTCATGCAGGGTTATGTCTCCATAACCCCGCTGCAGCTGGATCGAACCTTCCGTGAGGCCTTTCACGGTCTCGAGAGCTGGCTGGAGAACGTGCTGTGATACACCGCGGACAAGACAGCCTGCTGCACGGCTCGGGGATGACCTCGCAGCGCACACGTGACCGTCTGATTCAGCGGCTCTACGAAGAAGGGCTGTCCAACGCCCATGTACTCGAAGTGATCCGCCGTACCCCTCGTCATCTGTTCGTCGACGAGGCGCTTGCACACCGTGCCTACGAAGACACTGCGTTGCCGATAGGCCATAACCAGACGATTTCCCAGCCGTTCATGGTCGCCCGGATGAGCGAACTGCTGCTGGCTGACGGTCCGCTGGACAAGGTACTGGAGATCGGCACCGGCTCCGGCTACCAGACCGCGGTGTTGGCTCAGCTGGTCGAGCGGGTGTTTTCGGTGGAGCGCATCCAGGCGCTGCAGGACCGGGCCAAGGAACGCCTGGTCGAACTCAAGTTGCGCAATGTGGTCTTTCGCTGGGGCGATGGTTGGGAGGGCTGGCCTGCACTGGCGCCTTACAACGGCATCATCGTCACCGCGGCGGCAACCGATGTGCCGCAGGCCTTGCTCGATCAGCTGGCGCCCGGTGGGCGTCTGGTGATTCCGGTGGGTGCCGGCGAGGTCCAGCAACTCATGCTGATCATTCGAGAGGAAAACGGCTTTTCGCGCCATCTTCTGGATACCGTACGTTTCGTGCCGCTGCTCAATGGACCCGTGATTTGATCATTCAGCGGAAGGAAGCATGAAAAACGCTTTTTTGTTGTACGCCAAAGGCATGGCGATGGGGGCTGCGGACGTGGTGCCCGGTGTCTCGGGCGGTACCGTGGCGTTCATCACCGGTATCTATGATGAGTTGCTGCGCTCCATCAGCGCTGTGCCTTATGCGGTCGGCCCGTTGTTGCGGGGGCGTTTCGCCGAGGCTTGGAAAACCGCCAACGCAAGCTTCCTGCTGGTGCTGTTCGCCGGCATCCTGACCAGCATTCTCAGCCTGGCCAGGCTGATTACCTATCTTTTGGAAGAACATCCGATTCCCGTCTGGTCCTTCTTCTTTGGCCTCATCTTGGTTTCGGTCCATCTGGTGGGCAAGGAAATCCAGCGCCGCAACCTGTCGCGTCTGGTGAGCTTCTGCCTCGGTATCGGCTTTGCCTACTGGATTACCGTGGCTGCGCCGGTGCAGTGGGGCAGCAGCAGCCTGAGCCTGTTCTTCGCTGGCGCCATCGCCATCTGCGCGATGATCCTGCCGGGCATTTCCGGCAGTTTCATCTTGGTGCTGCTGGGGCTGTACCCGGTGGTTCTGGGCGCGGTGAAGGGGTTCGATCTCGGTGTGATGGCGGTCTTCGCCGCCGGGTGCCTGGTAGGCTTGCTGAGCTTCGCCAAGTTCCTCAGCTGGCTGCTCAAGCGTTGGCGCGACCTGACCCTGGCGTTTCTGACCGGGCTGATGCTCGGCTCGCTGAACAAGGTCTGGCCATGGAAGGAAACGCTGACCTGGCGCACCAATTCCAGTGGCGAGAACGTTCCGGTCCTGCAGCACAATCTGCTGCCTGGCGCCTATGGCGACCTGACCGGGCAGGACCCTCAGCTGCTGCTGGCCGTACTGTTGGCCGTGGGTGGTATCGTTCTGGTCCTGGGGCTCGAGTGGTTTGCCGGCCGGCGCCAGCCGATGACTGAAGGCGTCTGACGCACTTGTCTATGAAAGGGAGCGGGCATTGAGGCTCACAGCAGTACCGCGGTGGATGCGCGACCCCATGGTCCGTTCGATGCTCGGTGTTCTGGTGATTGCCGGAACGCTGGTCGGTTGTGCGTCGTCGCCCCAAGGGGGAGGCGTGCAGGTCGTCGACCGCAACCAGCGTGACAAGGTCACCAGCGGCCAGTACATCGTGCGGCGCGGCGATACGCTCTGGTCCATCGCGTTCCGCTTCGGCTGGGACTGGCGTGAGCTGGCACGTGTGAATGGCATCCAGCCACCGCATGTTATCTATCCTGGGCAAAAGATCCGCTTCAGTGGCAGCAGCGCTCGAGTAGCGGCCGCCGCGCCACGGCCCCAGCCAGCGCCCAAGCCGGCGCCATCTACCCCGGTGGTGGTCGCCAACCCGGTTCCCCGTCAGCCGGCGATCAGCACCCAGCCAAGCCCGCCGTCCAGTCCGCAGGCACGTACGCCAGTCACCCCTGTAGCCCGCTCGGCGAGCGGTTGGGCATGGCCGGCGAACGGCACGATCATCGGTCGTTTCTCCTCAAACGGTAGTTTGAATAAAGGAATTGATATCGCTGGGGAATTAGGACAGCCTGTTCTAGCTGCTTCTGATGGGACTGTTGTGTACGCCGGCAGTGGATTACGGGGTTACGGCGAACTTGTGATCATCAAGCACAGCGATACCTATGTAAGCGCCTACGGACACAACCGCAGGCTGCTGGTGCGGGAGGGCCAACAAGTCAAGGCTGGGCAAGGTATTGCCGAGATGGGATCGACGGGAACCGACCGGGTGAAGCTGCATTTCGAAATTCGTCGCCAGGGTAAACCCGTAGACCCGCTGCAATATCTGCCAAGACGTTGACCTGTCGCCTGCCTGTTCCAGCACTAGGTTAGGCTTGAGCGTAGCCAAGGACCCGCGTCGCTTGGGCCTGTTGTCGAACTCGGAACAGGACAAGAATAATGGCACTTAAAGACCAAGCGCTGGAGTTTGACGTCGACGATGCGGTTCTGCTCATGGAAACGCCCATCCACTTCGACCAGAAAGACAAAGTGACCAAGGCTGCCGGTGCAGGCAGACCCAAGGCCGCATCCAGCAAACAGCACAAGTTCATCGATTACAACCGGGCGCTAGATGCGACCCAGTTGTACCTCAACGAAATCGGTTTCTCCCCCCTCCTGACCCCCGAAGAAGAAGTGCATTTCGCGCGTCTTGCGCAGAAAGGCGATCCGGCGGGGCGCAAGCGGATGATCGAGAGCAACCTGCGCCTGGTGGTCAAGATTGCCCGGCGCTACGTTAACCGCGGCCTTTCCCTGCTTGATCTGGTCGAGGAGGGCAACCTCGGGCTGATCCGTGCGGTGGAGAAATTTGATCCGGAGCGCGGCTTCCGTTTCTCGACCTACGCGACCTGGTGGATCCGGCAGACTATCGAGCGGGCCATCATGAACCAGACCCGGACGATTCGCCTGCCGATCCATGTGGTCAAGGAGCTGAACGTCTATCTGCGTGCAGCTCGCGAACTGACGCAGAAGCTCGATCACGAACCCAGCCCGGAAGAGATCGCCAACCTGCTCGAGAAGCCGGTCGGCGAGGTCAAGCGCATGCTCGGCCTCAATGAGCGGGTCACCTCGGTGGACGTCTCGCTCGGACCGGATACCGACAAGACATTGCTCGATACGCTGACCGACGATCGACCAACCGACCCATGCGAGCTGCTGCTGGATGATGATCTCTCGGCCAGTATCGATCAGTGGCTGTCGGATTTGTCCGAGAAGCAGCGCGAGGTCGTCATCCGTCGCTTCGGGTTGCGTGGACACGAGGCTTCGACGCTGGAGGAAGTCGGCCAGGAGATCGGCCTGACGCGCGAGCGCGTGCGCCAGATCCAGGTCGAGGCGTTGCGCCGCCTGCGCGAGATTCTCGAGCGCAACGGGTTGTCCAGCGACGCGCTTTTCCAGTGAGCGCAACGCTGCGCCGGCCGGAGGCCCCGGTCGGCGCAGCGGCTTGTTCGTACGCTTGCCCAGACGGTAATGGCTTCGTGCGATCGACTTAAGCCAATCGTCCTGAGTTTCCACTTCTTCGATATCGTTTGTAAGCATTCACTTACAAGCGATGTAAGCAAAGCCAACTTAGCAGCCTCGCTGAACTGCTACTCACTTGTGAGTATCTTGGTAAGCATTTGATTTTTAAGGGGTTTTAGTCGTTTGTTCGGCACGGGCTGCGGGCAATGTGGCGACCTGACGCAGTTGTCGTTGGCCCTGCGATCATTAATATCGCCCACGTGCTCAGGGATTAGCACGGCCTTCAGGATGAAGGTCAGGGATCATCGCAGGACGCGGTGCCATCAGGACGATGAGAAGGGATCAAGGGAACAGGGAAGGAGGCGGGCGGGATCGTATCCCGCCCCTTTTTTTGCCTTGAGAAAAGTGGACTGAACCGAGTTGCCTTCGCACGGCCTAAGGCTCAACAGCCATCACGGAGGTCAACATGAACGGTGATCAGCAGCATAACCAGTCGCCCGAGGACCGGGACGATGCAGCCCGGCGTCCCGACGAGGCGGACGAAGAGCAGCTCGACGAGGCCATCGAGGAAACCTTCCCGGCCAGCGATCCGATCTCTCCTTGAGCTGGCGCTCGGTAGATCATGCGCGCGCAGCTGCGCGCTCGAGCAAGGCCGGCAGAACCTGCGTCCGTAAGAGTGGCGCAACGTCATCACGGTGGCAGGGTTCCAGATCCAGCCAGCCCATCTCTTCGATTTCTGCCTGAACGCTGACGGGGTGCGGAAGGCGTCCAACGAACACTTGCGCCTGGACCTGATGGTTCGGTTCGTTGGCTGCCGGCGCCCGGAATTGTCCTAGCGACTCAAGATCTCGATCTTCCAGAGAGAGCGCCAGCTCCTCGGCTAGCTCTCGCCTGAGCGTCTGCAAGGCGGTTTCGCCTGGCTCGGCCTTGCCGCCGGGCAACATGAAGAAGCGCGTACCGCGCTTGCGTACCACCAGCAACCGTCCGTGTTCGTCGAACAGGCAGGCAATTGCGATATTCAGGGTGGCGTCGGGCATGGCGTCTTCCTTCTGGCGATGAGTCAGAGCGATCAATGTCTTGCTGCGGCGATAACGGGCAAGACGATCTTCCAGCGTTTGCGGTAGCTGTACTGCCTCGCTGAAACCGAGCCGGGCATAAAACTCTTGCAGCTCCGGTTTACAGAACAGCCAGACCGGCCCCGAGACGCAACGAAGCGCCCGGCGCACCAGCCCCTGACCGATCCCCCGGCCGCGCTCCGCAGGGCTGACCAGTAGTCCGGTCAAAAAATGGCCATCGGCAACCGGCGTCAGGCAAAGGCCGGCGATGATCTCGCCGCATCTGGCAACCCAGCAACTGGCTTCGGGGCGCACCCGGTTGCGGTTGTGGTGGGTTCGATAGAACTTGACCAGCAGAGGCTTCTGCAGCTGGGGTAAGCGCTGGTACTCGAGTACAGGCATGGCCGTCCGGGGCGTTTTCGATCGCGCCAGTCTAGCGCCTGCCTCCTCTTCGCCAAAGCCTGTTCCGCTGGCATGCCGTTCATCCGCTCACTGCATCTTTTCCCAGGTCGTCGGGCTCTCACCCTTTAGGTACGCCAACGACAGGAATAACAAGATGTTGGACTTAGTGATCGTGCTTGCGTTTGTCTTCTATGGCCTGTCGGCGGGCATGCGCGCCCGCAGCAAGGCATCGCAGAGTTTGCATGAGTACTTTTTGGCCGGCCGAACCATCAAAGGCTGGCGCGCGGGTGTGTCGATGTCCGCGACGCAATTCGCAGCCGACACGCCGTTGCTGGTCAGCGGCCTGGTCGCCACCGCCGGTGTGTTTGCGCTTTGGCGGCTATGGATCTACGGTCTGGCCTTTCTGCTGCTGGCCTGGGTGTTTGCCTCTGGGTGGCGCCGTGCTGGCGTGTTGACCGATGCGGAGCTGACACGCGTGCGCTACAGCGGGCCAGCCGTGGTGCCGCTGCGGTTGTTCAAGGCGATCTACTACGGCACGGTAATCAACTGCGTGGTCCTGGCGATGGTACTGGTCGCCGCTATCCGTATCGCCGAGGTATTCCTGCCCTGGCACGAGTGGTTGCCGGGCGGCACCTACGGGATGATTCAGAGCGCGGTTCAGGCAAGCGGCATCGAACTGGGCGAGAGCATCACGGACCTCGATCAGCTGACCACCAGTACCAACAACCTCATCTCGATTCTGCTCATTCTGGCATTCACCGCCATGTACTCGATCACTGGCGGCTTGCGCGCGGTGGTGCAGACCGACGTCATGCAGTTCAGTGTGGCGATGCTGGGCACGCTGGCCTACGCCTGGTTCGTGGTCGATGCCGCCGGCGGATTGGGCGGCCTTACCGACCGTGTCGTCGAGCTGTACGGTAGCGAGCAGGCCAGCAAGATGCTGTCGTTCGCACCGCCCAGCAACGCTGGCGAGGCGCTTTTGCCGTTCCTGATGATCGTCGGTTTGCAGTGGCTGTTTCAGATGAACTCCGATGGCACCGGCTATCTGGCACAGCGCAGCATGGCCTGTCCAACCGACCGCGAAGCGCGCATCGCCGGGCTGGTGTTCACCTGGTTGCAGATTTTCCTGCGCAGCCTGTTCTGGCTGGCGATCGCCATCGGCCTGCTGGTGCTCTATCCGTTCAGCCCCGAAGACATGAGCGCGGACGGCTTCACTGCCGCTCGCGAGGCGCTGTTCGTCACCGGCATCGATGAGTTGCTGCCGCCGGGCTTCCGTGGCCTGATGCTGGTGGGGCTGCTGGCGGCGCTCGCCTCGACGGTGGACACGCATCTGAACTGGGGCGCCTCCTATTGGAGCAACGACGTCTACGGCGGCGTGGTCGCGCCGAAACTGCTCAAGCGCAAGCCGAAGGACAAGGAGCTGGTGCTGGTGGCGCGGCTGTCCAACGTGCTCATCCTGCTGATCGCGATGATCATCATGGCCAATCTTGGTTCGATCCAGACCGCCTGGTTCATCTCGCTGCTGTTCGGAGCCGGCATGGGCTCGGTGCTGGTGCTGCGCTGGTTATGGGAGCGGATCAACCTGTATTCCGAGCTGACGGCCATGGTGTTTTCGCTGATTACCGCGCCCCTGCTGCTGTACTTTCTCGGCACGGATCCGGAGCGCGAGTGGGTCCGTCTGAGCATCATGTCGCTGGTCACCTGCAGTGCGGCGGTTCTGGTGAGCTTCGTCACGCCTGCAACCGATACGCAAACCCTTGACCGCTTTTATCGGCGTGTCCGGCCCTTCGGGTTCTGGGGCAAAACCGCGGCGCGCTGTGGCTTTGATCGTCGGGAATCACTCAAGGCGCTGGGCGTCAGGCTGTTCGCCGTCGCGGTTACGGCACTGTCTGTATATACCCTGTTGGTCGGCATCGGGCGCTTGCTGTTCCCGGATCCCGAAGGCAGTGCTGTGCTGGCCTGGACGTGCGTAGTCGTCGGGCTTGCGTTGATGCCGGTATGGATATATCTGGCTTTCAGCCATTACTTCGACCGACAGTCTGACGAGCACTCGCCGGAGGTGCATATGGAACAGGCGGATGTGGCGCGCTGAAGAGTCAAAGCCCGTAATTGCCGTACTGTTATTGAAAGTGATGGCTTATTGATATTTGTTTAGGTCATAAATCGATAAGAATCATCCTGTTAAAGCACTTTCCTGTGATTTCTGATGAAATGCAGGTCATTCGTCGATTCTTTCGGCAACCATCCGTTTTACATGCTTGTCTCACCCTACGCAGAAGTTAATGCGTAATTGAAAACAAGCATAAGAGGTGCCGTCATGAATCGACTTTTCAAAACTTCCTTAATGGTTGTCGCAATGCTTCCGGCTATTGCCGGAGCGGCACCCATGACCGGCGACAAGGAAATCACGTTGGGTGGCGCAGGAAGCAGCGACAAGGACTTTGACGATACTGTGTTTTCCGTACAGGGAAGTTGGGGTCAGTATTTGAGCGAAGCGTCCCTGTGGGGTGTAAGGCAAACCGTCAATGCGCGCGATACAGAGGGTGAGAGCGTGAAGTTCGACGGTTCGACCCGGGTCTTCTATGACTATCACTTCGGTACCGGCAAGGCGCGGCCTTTCATTGGTGCCAGCATCGGCGGTGTCTACGGTGATCAGGTGGACGAGACGTTCATGGCGGGGCCGGAAGTTGGCTTCAAGTATTGGGTACAGGACAAGACCTTCATTACCGCCATGGCGGAATATCAGTTCCTGTTCAAGAGCGGCAGCGATGCGCAGGATCGATACGATGACGGCGTGTTCCTTTACAGCATCGGTATTGGCTTCAATTATTGATCGAAGCCCGCGCGGCGCCTCGACGGCGTCGCGCTAGTTGTTCTACCGTTGCCGTTTCGCTTGTTCTTTTTCTTGAGTTAGCTTTCCACCAACTGTTGCAGAAAGTTCCTGAGTGCAATGCCAGGTTCGTCATCCTCTGATGCGATCATGCGAATCCCCCATTGTCGCAACACTTCTTCCTGAACCGGGTTCGGCTTGTGCGAGAAGACATATGAAATAGGGCGAACGCCCAACGTTTCATGTTCGTTCCATATCTTAGACAGCTTGTGGAAAAGCAGCCGGATATTCGTATCCGACAGGCTGTAACCAATAAACAGGACAGCCTTGCTCAGCGTGTCTGCGCGCAGTTTGATATCCAATGGCGTTTCGAATTGCAGCCGTTGGTAATAGCTGGTCTCGTCGAGCACGATCGAGGCATCGTCATCGAAATCGCCATGGAACTTGACGATCTGTCGGACGCCATCGCGAGCCTTGGTGAGGTCGCTGGCATTGGCGATCTTGATGTAGTCCACCGCATAAGCGTCGTGGGCGTATTCCAGCCAGCGGTCGTAGTTGGTGGTGTAGATCGCCGGGAACCGGCCGTGCACGATCAGCCGGTGAATTTCGGAGTCACGGATCTCGATGTTGCGGTGCCACTCACGGTCCATCCAGCTGCGTAGCGGGCCGATGCTGCCTTTCTTGATCCGGTAGTACTCGGCCAGGGCGAGGAAATTGCCGTAGGTGTTGAAGACCTCCGGGTCGTAGTCGAGCTGCACGGCGATCTCGTCGATCAGCTCTTTCCATGGCGGCAGACCGATGTTGGCCGAGACGCCGGAGCCCACGAAGAGAATCAGCCGGTTGTTGCGGTAGGCGTCACGCAGTTGGTCCATGTGCTTCAGGACTCCCGCAGAAAGGCAACGAAGGCATCCAGCGCGCGGCGGCGCATGGAAAGGCCGTTCTTCTGCGTGCCCAGCTGTGCGAACGTCTGGTTCTGACCTTCGGGGATGAACACGTCGTCCCACTCGAAGCCGCCATGACCGGCCGGCGACGGCGAGATGCGGCCTGGAACCACGCCTTCGAAGAAGTGCCGCTTGCGCCCATCGCAGTAGCCGATCAGGGTTCGCGCTTCGGCCGCGGGGTCCTCGAGTCGTCCAATCAGCTCGGAGAAGCGCTCGGCCTGCAGGCGGTCCCAGAATATCTGGGTCAGGCCGCCGGGAAAGCCGTTGAGACTGTTGATGAACAGCCCGGTATGTTCGACGAACACCGGCTTGCCGATCATCTTGAACGCCACCAGCAGCTTGTCGCTGACCAGCTGATAAAGGTCTTCGGTGCGCAACTCCTCGATGCGGATCGGAAAGGGCTTCACCTCGATTCCACTGGGCTCGAGGATCTCGCGAACCTCGCGGATCTTCTGTTGATTGATGGACGCGAAGCGGATTTTCATCGAACGAGCCAGCTCCGGTTGCGCGGCGAACGGGTGTCGCGTTGGTCTACCTATGCTTGTATGACGCAAGGGGGAGGGCTCGGTTCTCCGCTGCGGCGGTTTTCAGCGTAGAAGGTGCGCTCGGTTTGCGGCTCTTTGGCTTCGTTGCCGCCGCGCGGCAGGCGTCGCCGATGTACTCAACCGTGGCCCGGTTGGGCAGGGCAGGCGACCTGCACCTGGCGGATGCGCTCGGCCGGCACTCGCAGTTGACGTAGCAGGTACTCGGAAAACTCCGGACTGTAGGGCTGCCTGGCGATCGCCTGCTCCATGCAGAACAGCCAGGCGTCGCGTTCGGCTTCGCCGACCGGCCAGCGGGTATGAAACTGCGGAATGCTGATGGCGCCATATTTTTCGGCGTAGCGTTTCGGCCCACCCAGCCAGCCACACAGGAAACTGGCCAGCCGATCGGCGGCTTCGCTGACATCCGCCGGGTACATCGCGCGAACGCTCGCGGCCTCGGGCGCTTCGTCCATCACCCGGTAGAAGTCTGCGACCAGTCGCTGCAGGCCCGCTTCGCCGCCGGCAGCCTGGAACGAGGCGTCAGCGACGCCGAAAACGGGACGTTGATCGGGATTCATCGGCTGCGTCTCCGGCGCAGAAAAAGGCGCGCGGGATAATGCGCGCTTGTGCCAGATCAAGACAAGTGCAAGCAGTGGCCACGACGCAGCGGCAGCTGGTCTAAGCTGAAAATCCACACAACAGCGGAGACAGGAAATGCGCAGGCTTCTGGTTGCATACGATGGTTCGGACAACTCCAAGCGCGCCCTGCAGTATGTCGTCGATCTGGCCCGGGACACCGGGATGGCGCTGCAGGTGCACGTGGTCAATGTTCAGCACGAGCCGATCATCTATGGCGAGTACGTCACCTCGGCCATGATCGACGAGCTCAACAACAGCCTGATGGCCAAGTCCCGTAGCGTGCTCGACGAGGCAGCGGCAATGTTGCAGGCCGGTGGGCTGACCTGCGAGACCCACACCCAGCTAGGCAACGTCGCCGAGCAGATCAACGATGCGGTCAAGCGGCTGGGCTGTGACACGGTGGTGATGGGCACCCGCGGCCTGGGCAGCTTTACCGGCCTGGTGTTGGGCTCGGTGGCGAGCCGGGTGATCCACGAGGTGTCGGTTCCGGTTCTGCTCGTCAAATAGAAGGAGGCATCAGGCCTGGCCGATCAGCCTTGCTTGCCCTTGAGCAGGTCGGCCAGGTTGGCGAAGGCCTTGAAGGTTTCCTTCGGGCCCAGATCACTACCGGGCCGGGCTTCGGCCTGGTACTGGTTGTCGGTATAGCGGGAATGCTCGTTGTCGTGACAGTAGAGGCACAGCAGCTCCCAGTTGGAGCCGTCTTCGGGATTGTTGTCGTGATTGTGGTCCTTGTGATGGACCGTCAGCTCGCTCAGGCGCTTGCCGGAAAACTCCCGCGCGCACCGCCCGCAGACCCAGGGATACATCTTCAGGGCCTTTTCCCGGTAGCCCTGCTCGCGCTGGCTGTAGGGCGTGGTGGGTTTGCTACTGCTCATGGTGAATACTCGCCGGCTGCTTGGATTGTCGATGACATCCGGTGACGGCGGGGCCGCGAACCGAATGTCAACAGAACCTAGTAAAGACGATGGGTATCAGCCCGCCAAGCCGACGTAGACGTTCTGCACGTCGTCATGGGCATCGATGGCCTCGAGGAAGGCCTCGACCTCTTCCAGCTCGGCCCCGGAAAGGCTGACCGGATTCTTCGGTCGATAGCCCAGCTGGGCCGCTTGCACGGTGAAGCCGAATTCCGGCAGGGCCTTGCACACGGCGTCGAGGTCGGTCGGCTCGGTAATGAACAGCGTGGCGCCTTCGTCGGCCGCCTCGAAATCCTGAGCACCAGCCTCGATGGCGGCCATCTCCGGGTCGGCGTCGCCTGCGGGCACGGCTTCGATCATGCCGACATGGTCGAAATCCCAGCTCACTGAACCGGAGGAGCCCAGTTGGCCCTTGCGGAACAGCACGCGGATCTCGGCGACGGTGCGGTTCACGTTGTCGGTCAGGCATTCGACGATCAGCGGCACCTGATGCGGGGCGAAGCCTTCGTAGAGGGTGCGCTCGTAATGCACCACCTCGCCGGTCAGGCCGGCGCCTTTCTTGATGGCGCGCTCCAGGGTGTCCTTCGGCATGGAGGCCTTCTTGGCCTGCTCGACGACCAGACGCAGGCGCGGGTTCATGTCGGGGTCGGCACCGCTGCGGGCCGCGATCATGATTTCCTTCGACAGCTTGCCGAAGACCTTGCCCTTGGCGTTCGCCGCCGCTTCCTTATGCTTCGCTTTCCACTGTGCGCCCATGCTCGTACTCGTCTCATGTGAGGGAAACAGGCGCGAATTCTATAGCGTCGCTGTGGGTTTCGTCGCCGGTACCGGGTGAGGACGAGGTCGGCCCGATCGGCGGCCAACCCGGACTGTGCCGGCCAATTCGGCGCTCACTGTATGGAGCGGCAGAGCGGATGCGCGGCTCTAATGAATCTTTTCATTACAGGGTGCGTCGTCATGTCGCCTCGAGACCTGCTGCTCGCACTGGTGGTCATCGTCGTCTGGGGAATGAACTTCGTAGTCATCATGGTCGGCCTGCACGACGTGCCGCCCATGTTGCTCGGTGCTCTGCGATTCATGCTGGCGGCGGTGCCGGCGGTGTTCTTCATCAGACGGCCGCAGGTGCCGCTGCGCTGGATGCTGGCCTACGGGCTGACCATCTCGCTGGGCCAGTTCGCCTTTCTCTTCACCGCCATGAAGCACGGCATGCCTGCGGGTCTGGCATCGCTGGTGCTGCAATCCCAGGCGTTCTTCACGCTGTTCTTCGCTGCGCTGTTTCTCGGCGAACGCTTGCGCGCGGCCAACCTGCTGGGCCTGGTGATCGCGGCCTGCGGCCTTGCGCTGATCGGCGCGCAAAGCGGGCTGGGCATGACCCTTGGTGGGTTCCTGCTGACCGTCTGCGCTGCTTCGATGTGGGCGCTGGGCAATATCGTCACGCGCAAGGTCGGCAAGGTGAACCTGGTCGGGCTGGTGGTGTGGGGCAGCCTGGTGCCGCCGTTGCCGTTTTTCGCGCTGTCTTTATGGCTGGAGGGACCGGTCATGATCGAGGCGGCGCTGCGTGGCATCGGCTGGCAGACAATTCTGGTGCTGGTATATCTGGCTTTTGGCGCGACCATTCTCGGCTATGGCCTATGGAGCCGGTTGCTGTCGCGCTATCCGGCGAGCCAGGTGGCGCCGTTCTCGCTATTGGTGCCGGTGGTGGGGCTGACCTCGGCCAGCATTCTGCTGGGCGAGCGGCTGGCCTCGTTGCAACTGGCCGGTGCCCTGCTGGTGATGATCGGGCTGGCGGTCAATGTCTGGGGAGGCTGGCTGTTCGGCCGGCTGCGCCTGGCCCGAGCCTGAAACGCCCGGCATCCAGCCGGGCGTTCGAGACGGTCGTTTCAGTGGGTGGCGGCGTGGGTGCCGAGCAGCGTGGTGGAGCCGCTCTTCTTGTCGCGCTTGGCCATGCGCTTCTCTTGCGCAGTTTTCAGCGGTTTTTTCTTGCTGTTCTTCTTCGCGTCCATTCCCTTGCTCATGGTGATCACCTCTGATTGCGTGGCTGGACCTATGTTGTCGCGGCCGGGGCGGTCGTTGGCGCTTGCCAACGTCGTCCCGGGCCCGTCCGACCGCTGCAGTATGGCACTGCTGCACCGCTTTGCACGGCTGTCAGTCGAACAGCCGCTGCTGGTCCCGTTGGCCGCGTCGAGCGTCATGGCGCTGGCCGAATGCCTGCCGGTAGAACCTTGCAAGCGACGGCAGCTCGGCCAGTCGCAGCAGGGTTTCGTCCGCGAGTGCGGGATCGAGAAAGCAGCGCCACAAGAAGGCGACGCTGATTTCGGGGTGGGGCCGTTCCAGCAGTTGCAGGGTGTCGCCAGGACGCACGCTGCCGGGCTCCAGGGTCCGATAAAGCCAGCCGGTGCGGCCGCTCGCGGACAGCTCGCGCGCCAGGCCGCGCACGCCGTGACGGCTGTCCAGGCGGATGCAGGGTGAGCGGGGCTGGCTCACCTCGATCAGTGCATCGCCCCAGCGCAGGCGATCACCGATGCACAGCTGCGCTTCGTCCAGGTCTTCGCCGCCCAGATTCTCGCCGAAGGCACCGAGGCCCAGTCGCGTGCGCAGCTGTGGAAAGCGCTGCGCCCAGTACACGTAATGTTGCGTCGGGTAATGGCACAGGGCGCGATCCGGCCCGCCATGAAAGCGCCGGTCGGCGATACGGTCGCCTTGCAGGCCATCTCGGTCCAGCCAGAGTGGGTCGTCTGCCGGTCGCTTGTCCATCGCGGTGGCCTTGCGGCTACCCGGCAGCGGCGAGAATGCTGGGCACAGCAGCGGGCCGCTGACCGTCCATGGATCGTTCAAGGCTGCGCTGCCTGCGCCAAGCGTTCGAGTTCGCGGCGCACCATCGAGGCATACTCCGGCGGGCTCAGGCGATACAGCTCTCCAGCGACCCAATCCAGCCAGCGTGAGCCAAGGGCAGCGCGCTGCTCGATCAGGCGTTGGGCTTCGGCACTGGCCCGCTCGGCGTTCTGGTGATGAAAGTCGGCACGACTCACGGCTGTCTCCGTCGTAGGGTTCTGGCTGGCAGGGTGGGTGGCGATGGTAAACCCGGACCGCTCGCGTTAGGCTCCATGGCTGTTTTTCGCGCCATGAGAACGATGCATGCCGGAGTCCGTGAACTTCAAGCACAAGATTTCCCGTCAACGCCCTTACGGCAAGGCCGAGCCGGGCCTGCGCGCCAGCGAGGGCAATCTGGGCGCGGTCATCGACCAGTTGGAAAGTGATCGCGGGCGCATCATCAATTCCGCGGCGGTGCGCCGTCTGCAGCAGAAGACGCAGGTCTTTCCGCTGGAGCGCAACGCCGCAGTGCGCAGCCGCCTGACCCACTCGCTGGAGGTGCAGCAGACCGGCCGCTTCATCGTCCGTACGCTCTACAAGCAGCTTGGCAGCCGTGCCGCGACGTTTGGCCTGGATGGGCTGGAGACGGCACTGGAGAGCCTGGTGGAGATGACTTGCCTGATGCATGACATCGGCAATCCACCATTCGGCCATTTCGGTGAATACGCCATCGGCGAATGGTTCGAGCGCCACCTGGATGAACTGTTCGCCGCTGCCGTGCCACCAGGGCAGGGCGACACCGCGCTGCGCAAGCGCATGCTCGATGACCTCAACCACTTCGAAGGCAACGCCCAGGCGATTCGCCTGGTGGTCTCGCTGCAGCGCCTAAACCTGACCTACACCCAGACCGCCGGGCTGCTCAAGTACGTCCGCCCAGCCTACATGCCGCGACCGGACAAAGGCACGCCGGGCGCCTATCTGCAGAAGAAGCCTGGCTTCTACCTTTCCGAAGAACCCTTCGTGCGTGCCTTGCAGGCGGCCCTCGAGATGCAGCCCTGCACGCGCCACCCACTGGCCTACGTGATGGAGGCGGCGGACGACATTGCCTACTGCCTGGCTGACATCGAGGATTCGGTGGAGAAGGGCATCTTCAGTATCGAGCAGCTGGCACAGCTGCTGCTGGACAAGTTCGCCCTGCATGGCGACGTCGATGCGCCCGTGCCCGGCCCGGAGCGCAGTTTCCGCAGCATGGTCAGCTACGCTCTGGAGCGGGCGCAGAAGGAGCCGATCAACAAGGCCGGGGAGTTCTTCATCTGGCTGCGGGTGAATATGATCCATCCGCTGGTGCAGCACGCTGCCCGTCAGTTCATCGACAACATCGAAGCGGTCTACCACGGCACGCTGGACCGCGCCTTGCTCGAGGACGAGAGCCTGCCCAACGCCATCGTGCAGACCTTCAAGGATGTGGCGATGGACAAGGTGTTCTGCCACCGCGAGGTGGAAACGCTGCAGCTGCAGGGCTATCGCATCCTCCAGGGACTGCTGGACTTCTATGCGCCGTTGCTGCGCGTGCCGGCGCCGGTGTTCGACGCGCTTACCTTGGGCGGCTGTCGCAGCGAGCCGCATCTGCAGATGCTGGCGCGGCGGCTGCCCAATCAGCTGGTCAAGGCCTATCACGAGGCGCTCAAGCCCCATGCCGAGACGTCGGCCGATCGCCCGCTGTGGGAGTTCTACTACCGCAACCGCATGCTGCAGGACTTCATCAGCGGCATGACCGACCAGCTTGCCCAGGACGAGTATCGCGCGCTGTCGGCGCTCTGAACCGGCGCTGACTGGTAGGCTGAAGCCCACTCAGAACGCACCGAAGTCCGATATCGACCTCGCCCGACGCTGCGCTTGGTACAGGCATTGCTACGGCTTGGTGCAGCAGTCGTCGTGCAAGCCCCGCAATGGCGCATGATGAAAACCCGGCAGTTTCCATAACCCGTTGAAAACAAAGGTTTCATGGTGCTTCGGCAATTCTTCCGAGGCAGGCTCCGGCTGCAGGTGACGGTAGTCGCTCACGGTGAAGTGATGCATCTCGGTGCATGCGCACCCCGACGATTACCGTTTTGGTGCGTATTACCCGCTGAGGCTGAAGTAACCCATGGAAAACCTCAACAGCGCCGTGGAAACCCTGGTCCATGGCTCCAATACCCTGTTCCTCCTGATGGGCGCGGTGATGGTGCTGGCCATGCATGCCGGCTTCGCCTTTCTCGAAGTCGGGACCGTGCGCCTGAAGAACCAGGTCAATGCCCTGTCGAAGATCATCACCGACTTCGCCGTATCGACCCTGGCCTACTTCTTCATCGGCTACTGGATCGCCTATGGCGTGACGTTCATGCAGCCGGCCGACCAGTTGGTGGCCGACCACGGCTATGCCCTGGTGAAGTTCTTCTTTCTGCTGACCTTCGCCGCGGCGATTCCAGCGATCATCTCCGGCGGCATCGCCGAGCGTGCGCGCTTCGGCCCGCAGCTGTGCGCGACGCTGTTGATCGTGGCGTTCGTCTATCCGTTCTTCGAAGGGCTGATCTGGAACGGCAATTTCGGTTTCCAGGCCTGGCTGGAGCACCAGTTCGGTGCACCCTTCCACGATTTCGCCGGCTCTGTGGTGGTGCACGCCATGGGCGGATGGCTGGCGTTTGGTGCGGTCATCCTGCTCGGGCGTCGCAACGGCCGCTACCGCGACGGCCGGCTGGTGGCCTTCGCCCCGTCGAATATCCCGTTTCTGGCGCTGGGCTCGTGGATTCTCATCGTCGGCTGGTTCGGCTTCAACGTCATGAGTGCGCAATCCATCGAGGGCATCAGTGGCCTGGTGGCCGTGAACTCGCTGATGGCGATGGTGGGCGGCACCGCCGCGGCCTGGCTGGCCGGCCGCAACGACCCGGGCTTTCTGCACAATGGCCCGCTGGCCGGACTGGTGGCGGTTTGCGCCGGCTCCGATCTGATGCATCCGGTCGGTGCGCTGGTCACCGGCGCGATTGCCGGGGCGCTGTTTGTCTGGGCGTTCACCGCCACGCAGAACCGCTGGAAAATCGACGATGTGCTGGGTGTATGGCCGCTGCACGGTCTGTGCGGGATCTGGGGCGGCATCGCCTGCGGCATCTTCGGTCAGGCGGCTTTGGGCGGGCTCGGCGGCGTCAGCCTGCTCAGCCAGGTGATCGGCAGCGGTCTGGGCATGCTGGTGGCACTGGTCGGTGGCTTCGGCGTCTACGGCCTGCTCAAGCACTCCATGGGCATCCGCCTCAGCCAGGAAGAGGAATTCAACGGGGCGGACCTCTCGATCCACCGCATCGGTGCGCTCAGCCACGACTGAGGCGCTGTGCTGGCGCAAGCCGCGGCTCAATAACCGCGCTTGCGCTGCACCAGATGGCTGATCGGCCGGCCGTCGCGCAGGGCCTGCAGGCTCTGCGCGACGATCGACGCGGCGCTGCGCATGTCCGTCGCGGCGGCGATATGCGGCAGGACCGTCACGCGCGGGTGGCACCAGAACGGATGGTTCTTCACTAGCGGCTCCTGGCGAAACACATCCAGCACCGCACGGCCGAGCTGGCCGCTGTCCAGCGCCTCTAGCAGGTCGGCTTCCACCAGGTGCCCGCCACGGGCGAGGTTGACCAGGGCGGCGCCGGGGCGCATGGCGGCGAAGAACCTTCGGTCCAGCAGATCGGCGGTCTGTGCGGTGAGAGGCAGCAGGTTGATCACGATGTCACTGCGTGCCAGCAGCGGCCACAGCGCGTCCAGGCCGTGTTCCAACACCAGGCCGGCGAAGGTACCGCCGTGCAGGTTCCAGCCGGTCACCCGATAACCCGTTTCCAGCAGCCGCCGTGCGCAGGTCCCGCCCATCTGGCCCATGCCCAGCACAGTCACCTCGATCTCGTCGGCACGCTGCTGCGGCAGGGGGTGCCAGTCGCCATCGCGCTGCTGCTGCGCATAGTCGAAGAAGCGGCGATGCAGCGAAAGTGTCGCCCACAAGGCAGTTTCCGCCATGGCCGCGCTCATGGCCGGGTCGACCATACGCGCCAGAGGCACGTCCGGCAGGCTGGGATCGTCCAGCAACCGATCGACACCGGCCCACAGCGATTGGATCAGGCGCAGTCTGGACAGGCCCTGCAACGCGCCCAGCGGCGGGTTGGCGACCACTGCGGCAACGATGCGCCCGGCGTTCTCCGGCGTGACCTGCAGGTGCCAGCAGGCATCGGGCAGGGCGCGTTGCAGTTCGGCAAGCCAGGCATCGCGTTCGTCGCTATCGAAGCTGCCGCAGAGCAATAGGTCCATGAATGGCTCCAGGTGGGCGAAGCGGAACTGTAGTCAGCCGCGGAGTCTCTGAATAGGCAAGTCACGGAGCGCGCAAGTGGCATCCGTTCAATCGACCAAGCCCAAGGAGAATCCCATGGAACTGCCCAACAAAGACCTCGGCACCCTGTTCGAACAGCTCGGCCTGGAATCCGATCCTGCCAGCATCGATGCCTTCATCGCCAAGCACGGCCGGCTGCCGGAGGACGTCCGTCTGGCTGATGCGCCATTCTGGAACGAGTCGCAGCGCGCGTTCCTGCGTGACGAATGGGTCGAGGACGCCGAATGGGCGCCCATCGTCGACGAGCTGAACGTGCGTCTGCACGAGCACTGATCGCCTCGCAGGCTGCGGCAGCGACCGCAGCTTGCGCGGGCTGTGACTCAATCCAGCAGATCGGCCGGCACGTTGCCGCCGTTCTCGGCCAGCCGCTTGAGCACCGCCTTGTGCAGCCACATGTTCATCTGCGCCGAGTCGCCCATCTTGTCCGCCGGGCAGCCGAGTTCGGTGGCCAGCTCCTTGCGCGCTGCGAAGCTGCTGTCGAGGCCCAGCAGCTTGAGCAGATCGACGATGGAGGTGCGCCAGTTGAGCTTTTCCGGGTGGTTGTTGGCCATGCCGTCGAGCTTGGCCGCCACGTCAACCTGATCCACGGCAGGCGTCGTGGGCGCCCCGGCGCCGCCGGTGGAGGCTTCCGGCGGGGTCGTGGGTGCGCTGCTATCAGGCGTCGCGTGCGCCCGGCCGATGCCGATCTTTTCCAGAATCGAATTGAACAAGCCCATGGATATTCTCCTGTCTGCGTGGATACGTGAGCCGTGGCTCGCAATTAGGACCGCCGGCGCTTCGATTAGTCGCGCCTGAAGCGAGCGGTGCGTCCGCCAAGCTCGAGGTTGAGACTGGCTCGCCGCGCCCGCCGCCCTCGTGCTGTGCTCCACGCCTGTCTAGAATGCCGCTTTTGCCCGGGAAACCCGCCATGAGCAACCTCGACATCGACGCCCGCTACGCCTGCGCCAAGAGCCTTGCACTGGAGGCTGCGCAGCTCGGCATGACCTATTACCGTCAGCGCGAGACACTGGATGTGGAGCACAAGGGCAGCGATCGCCAGGACGTGGTCAGCATCGCCGACAAGCGCATCGAGGACTTCATTCGCGGGCGGCTCGCCGAACGTTTTCCCGAAGACGGCTTTCTCGGCGAGGAGAGCGGCTCGGCCGGTCTCAAGGCACGCTGCGTCTGGGTCATCGACCCCATCGACGGCACCGCCTGCTTCGTCAACGGTCTGCACAACTGGTGCGTCTCCATCGGCCTGCTGGTGGACGGCGAACCGCACGTCGGCGCGATCGCCGATCCGAATCACGACGAACTCTTCCATGGCTGCCTCGGCCGCGGTGCCTACGTCAACGAGACGCCGCTCAGAGCCAGCACCGCGATCCACGTGTGCGAGGGGCTGACCGGCGCTGGCACCTTCCACCCGCGCGGCAAGGAGCACTTCATTCCGTTTCTGGAAAAACTGCTGGCCGAAGGCGGCATGTTCATCCGCAACGGCTCCGGCGCGCTGATGACCGCCTACGTCGCTGCGGGTCGCCTGATCGGTTACTACGAGACCGAGCTCAAGAGCTGGGACTGCCTGGCCGGGCTGGTGCTGGTGGCCGAAGCGGGTGGCCTGCGCAACGACTTCTTCCGTAACGACGGTCTGCTGCAAGGCAATCCATATCTGGTGGCGGCGCCCGGGGTATACAGCCAGCTGGCCAAACTGATCGGCCCTTCGCTGGATGCATGAGCGGCACGTTCGTCGATCCGCGCAGGCGCGGTCGGCGGACTGTGCTATACCGATGTGACGCACCGAGGGCCAGCCTATCCGCCTGGCCCGCTCTGACAAGGGGGGAATTCCGGCAGCCATCAGGCCCGAGTCAACCTGCATGATCGATGGCTGCCCGCACATAGCGAGGTAACGATCATGACCATGATGCAATGCACCTACCGCGATCACATCATCACCGCCGAAGTGATGGAATATCCTGGCACCTCGACGCCCTGGGCCGGCGGTTGCCGGATTACCGCCCCCGATGGGCACGTCACTCGACGCATGCCGCTGCCACTCGAACATGCGTTCATGGACGAACTGGACAAGGCCCAGCGGCTGTCCATTGCCCACGGCAAGTGGCTGGTGGATCAGCACCTCGACCATGGGCGTGAGCTGTTTCAGAAGGCTGCCTGACGCTTGCGCTACCGCGCACCGGACGTTTTCGTCCGGTGCGTCTTTCGTTGCCCTGGATCACGCCAATAGCACTTCGCTCTGCCTCCGCTGCACTCTCCGGGCGAGGCAGCCCTGTCGGCATTGTTCAAACTAATGCCGAGAACGGCAGCGATCCCACGACCTTATGGAGTGCAACGCCGTGTCGCGCCATGGCCCAGGAAAGGTTCGGCGACATTTGGCGCATTGCTTAATGATCCAAACGGTGGCATAGCTATCAGCAAGCCACCGGCAACGGTGGTGCTCATAAGCGGAAGTAAGGACGACTTATGCAAATCCAGGTTCACAGCGATAACCACATCGAAGGCAGTGCCCGTCTCGCCGACTGGGTCAGCGCCAGTGTCGCCAGCCGGCTGGATCGCTTCGATGACGAGCTGACGCGAGTCGTTGTTCATCTCAATGACGAAAACGGAGACAAGGCAGGCGCGCACGACAAGCGCTGCCAGATCGAAGCACGACCGAAGGGGCTGCAGCCGATTTCCGTGACGCACAAGGCCGAGTCCCTGGAGCTGGCACTCGATGGTGCCGTCGACAAGCTGAACAACGCGCTCGGTCACCAGTTTGGCAAGCTGCGCAGCAAGCGCTCCGGTGCGCAACCGCAAATGATCGACGGCGCCGTAGCTGGTCGTGACGCACTGCTCGAGGAAGATTTCCTCGCGGACGAGCAGGTCCGCAACGCATAACCCTCCCGATCAGGGCCTTCCATGCGGAAGGCCCTTCGCTAATCAACCCAGTAGTTCAGGCGGTATGCTGCCGTCATGCTCGGCGAGACGCTTCATCACCTCGCGATGAAGCCACATGTTCATCTGGGCCGAATCGGCCATCTGCTCCGGTGGGCAGCCCAGCTCGGTCGCCAGTTGTCGACGGGCCTCCAGGCTACTGTCGAGGCCAAGCAGCTTGAGCAGGTCGACGATCGAGGTACGCCAGTTCAGAGCTTCCGGGTGCTGAGCAGCCTTGCCTTCCAGCTGAGCGACGACATTCACCCCCTTTTGTGTGGCCGACGGGCTGTTCAGGTCCATGTTCGGGGCGGTTGTGGCATTGCTTGTGGTGGAGGGCCTGTCGTTGTCCAGCGTGATGCCCTCCGCGTTCGACCGTCCGGCATCGGCCGGCGGAACGTCCGCCTTGCGCTGCGCCTCGTTGGAGACGTCGCCGAGGCCAAGCTTTGCTTTGATCGTGTCGAAAAGTCCCATGGGGCGGTTCCTCCGTGCTGTCGAGTGTGAGCGTTCGACAGCGAACCGGGGCAACCCATTCGTAGCCACAGGTCGGATGAACCCTGCGGGCGTTCAGCTTTGTTCGAGCCAGGTCAGGGCGTCGCTTTCCTGATGCAGGTCGAACGCCTTGATGGTCAGCCCGGGAATCAGCAGCCCCTCGACTTCGCTGATCCGGCGCAACCAGTCCTTGCCGGCGATCACGGCACAGCGATCGAAGCGGCGGATGAAGCGAAACAGTTGCGGCAGCCGTGACAGTTCGACTGCCACCGCACCGAGGGTCGGTAGGTCGAATTCGTCGATGCGATACAGCATCCGCCCGTGATTGATGCCTTCGGACTTGAACAACAGGTCGTCCAGCGCTGCGCGCATGGCGTCACTGTCAAGCCTGCCGGACAGGATGACATCGATACGGTCGGGGGCGACGCGTGTCACTCGGAACATGAGCCTTTCCTCGCAGTTGGGTCTGCTCTAGAGGATAGGCCGGAAATGACGAACCGCGAGGAAGGGAGGGCGCAGCCTGGCGTCTCCCCACGCAGCAGGCGCGGGGAGACGCTTCAATCAGTCCTGGCGGCTGGTCACTTCCAGCAGGTGATAGCCGAACTGGGTCTTCACCGGGCCTTGCACCTGATTCAGCGGGGCGCTGAACACGACGGTGTCGAATTCCTTGACCATCTGGCCGGGGCCGAACGAACCCAGGTCGCCGCCCTGACGGCTGGATGGGCAGGTGGAGTTTTCCTTGGCGACTTCGGCGAAGTCGGCACCGCCTTCGATGGCGGCTTTCAGTTCGTTGCACTTGGCTTCAGTGGAAACCAGGATGTGGCGGGCGGTAGCGCGTGCCATGGGGACTCTCCTCTTCAGATAGGCTGCCGAGGCTACCGCAAACCCGTGGCATTGGCGACCGGACCGCGTGGCATTGAAGGCTTAATGAAGGCCCCCGGCGGCCTTCCTTTCGGGTACTCTCGCGCGCTTTTTCATCGGACCCGGAAAACGCTCCATGCTTGATAGCACCCTCGCGCAACTTGAAAACGTCATCAACGATCTGCTGCAACGCAACCAGAGCCTCAGCGAGCACTGTGTCTTGCTCGAGCAGCAGCTGCAGCAGGCACGTGAGGAAAACGACAATCTGCAACTGGCTGCGCTGGAGCAGGAAGACAGGCAGGGCGCTACCCTGGCGCGGCTGCAGGCGCTGGTGGAGCGTGCAGCTGGCAGTAGCGCCGCATGACGGCGGATGGCGTTCAGGTGCTCAGGGTATTCGGTCGCGAATATTCGTTCCGTGCGCCGCCCAGCCAGGATGCTCTGCTGCAGGAGGCGGCGGCCTTGCTGCAGCAGCATCTGGCCGACAGCCAGCGGCAGTTTCCCCACGCCACGGGTGACAAGCTGCTGGTGCTGACCGCACTGAATCTCTGCGTGCCGCTGCTGCAACAGAACGAGCAGATGCAGCATGTCGAGCAACGCATCGCCGCCAGCGTCGCCCGTATCAATCAGCAGCTCGCGGCGCAGGGCTGAGCGGCCTGCCTCAGGCTGCGTCGCTGCTGCGCGTATTTTCGCTGACCGGCCGCTCTGTCAGGTAACGCTGCAGGCGAGCCTTTTCCGGCTCGCTGAAGGCCAGCCCGAGTTTGGTGCGGCGCCAGAGGATGTCATCCACCTGGGTTGCCCACTCCGCGCGCCGCAGGTAGTCGACTTCCTGCGCATACAGCTGCTGGCCGAGGTCTTCGCCCAGCGCATCGAGCGAGCGCGCTTCGCCTAGCATGCGCCATACGCGATTGCCGTATAGGGTTGCCCATCGCTTGGCCAGCGGCAGGTTCAGCCCCTGTACCTTGGCTACCAGCTCTTCGGTGAGTGCATCGGCCGTGCTCATGCCTTCACCGCCAGGCAGTGCCGCCAGCGCCGTCCAGCTTTCACCCATGGCCGGGAAAAACGGCTTGAGCTGCGCCATCGCCGACTCGGCGAGCTTCCGGTAGGTGGTCAGCTTGCCGCCGAACACCGAAAGCAGCGGCGCCTGCTTTTCTTCCGCCGCCAGCGACAGGGTGTAATCGCGGGTAACCGCGGACGGGTTATCCGATTCGTCGTCGCACAGCGGCCGGACGCCGGCGAAGGTATGCACGATGTCCTTGGGTTCGAGCTGCTTGCGAAAGTGCGTGTTGGCCACGCCTAGTACGTAGGCGATCTCCTCCTCGCTGATGCTCACCTTGGCCGGGTCACCGCGATATTCGCGGTCGGTGGTGCCGATCATGGTGTAACGATCCAGGTAGGGGATGGCGAAAACGATGCGCCGATCCTCGTTCTGCATGATGTAGGCCTGCTCACCTTCATACAGCTTGGGCACGATGATGTGGCTGCCCTGAATCAGGCGGATGCCGTAAGGCGAGCGCTGTTGCAGGTTATCGCCGATGAACTGCGCGACCCAGGGGCCGGCCGCATTGACCAGTGCCTTGGCCTTTAGCGAGAAGCGGCTGCCGTCCTCGCGCTGCAGCTCGACATGCCAGATGCCGCCAGCACGCTTGGCGCTCAGACATTGGGTTCGGGTATGGATATGCGCGCCTTTCTCCCGTGCCGCCATGGCGTTGAGCACCACCAGCCGCGCATCGTCGACCCAGCAGTCCGAGTATTCGAAACCACGGGTGATCGCCGGCTTGAGCGGGCTATCGCTTCCGAAACGCAAACCTCGCGACGCCGGCAGCTTCTTGCGCATGCCCAGGTTGTCGTAAAGAAAAAGACCGGCACGAATCATCCACGCCGGGCGCAGGTGCGGGCGGTGGGGCAACACGAAGCGCATCGGCTTGACGATATGCGGTGCCTTGGCCAGCAGCACTTCACGCTCGGCCAGTGCCTCGCGGACGAGGCGGAACTCATAGTGCTCCAGATAGCGCAGACCACCGTGGATGAGCTTGCTGCTGGCCGATGACGTATGGCTGGCCAGGTCGTCGCGTTCGCAAAGGAACACAGACAGCCCGCGACCAGCTGCATCGGCAGCGATACCGACGCCATTGATACCGCCGCCGATCACGGCGACGTCATAGAGCTCGGAGACGGGCTGGGCGGAATGGGGCACGGGCTTCTCCTCGAAAACGAAAGGTCATGTTCGGTTTTGAACATGCTATTCGCAAAAGAATCCGTGTGAAAGTAAAAATGTTCGAAAATAGATAAAAAAGAAAATATTCGAACCTTGCGCTTCTGGCTGATTGCCGCTGTTCGGCGGCAGTGACGGTTCGCATTGCGCCGACCGGCCAGATTCAGCCTGCCCGTAAGCGCTCGAATCCGTTACCAGCGTTCAGTCATCACTGTGTGAGCGGAGTTGCCCGCGCACGAGCTGCCGCCAAACCTACTCGGCGATCTCCACTTGCACCTTGTGGCGGGCCAGCAGCTCGGCGAATACCTCGGAAGGTGCCGAGTCGGTGAACAGGCAGTCGATCTGTTCCAGCGAGCCCAGGCGCGTCATGGCGCTGCGGCCGAACTTGCTGGAGTCCGCGGCGAGGAAGACCTTGCGTGCGTTATGGATGATCGCCTGGGAGACGCGGACTTCCTGATAGTCGAAGTCGAGCAGGGTGCCGTCCTCGTCGATGCCGCTGATGCCGATCAGGGCGAAATCGACCTTGAACTGGCTGATGAAATCGGCGGTGGCCTGGCCCACCACGCCGCCGTCGCTGCGCACGTTGCCGCCGGCGATCAGCACGTCAAAGTCTTCCTTAGTGCTGAGAATGCTCGCCACGTGCAGGTCATTGGTGATGATCTTCAGGTCGCGGTGATTGAGCAGGGCGCGGGCGATCGCCTCGGTGGTGGTGCCGATATTGATGAACAGCGAAGCCTGGTCGGGGATGCGCGCGGCCATGGCGGCGGCGATGCGCAGTTTCTCGTCGCGCATCTGGTGCGCGCGCTGGCTGTAGGCGGTGTTCTGTACGCTGGAATCGTAGGCCGCGCCGCCGTGGTAGCGCCGCAGCAGGCCCGCATCGCCGAGCTGGTTGATGTCGCGGCGGATGGTTTGCGGGGTGACGGCGAAATGCCGTGCCAGCTCGTCGATGCTCACGTAGCCGCGCTCGCGCACGAGTTCCAGAATGTTCTGCTGTCGGGGCGCCAGGCTCATGAGGCTTCCTTGTTCGCTGTTGTGCGGGAAGCATGCCGTAGTCTGGCGTTCGTTTAAAGCGCTGCCTGTTCGAATTCGCACATGCCAGGCCTGCCTCCGAAACCCTTCCAAAGCAGGCCTGCTGTCCGTCAGATCAGTCTTCGGCCCAGTTGCGCGTACGGTCGACCGCTTTCTGCCAGCCGCGATAGAGCGCTTCGCGCTGTTCACTTCCGCACGCCGGTTCGAACACACGCTCGATGCTGCTCTTGCTGCGCAACTCGTCGAGATCGCTCCAGAAACCGGTCGCCAGTCCGGCCAGGTAGGCCGCGCCGAGGGCGGTGGTTTCCTTCATTTGTGGGCGTTCGACCTGGGTGCCGAGCAGGTCGGCCTGGAACTGCATGAGGAAGTTGTTGGCCACTGCGCCGCCGTCCACGCGCAAGGCGCGCAGGCGCTCGCCGGCGTCCTGCTGCATGGCGTCGAGCACGTCGCGGGTCTGGTAGGCGATGGACTCCAGCGCTGCACGGATCAGATGGTCGACCTTGACCCCGCGGGTCAGGCCGAACAGTGCGCCGCGCGCGCGTGGGTCCCAGTAGGGCGCGCCAAGGCCGGTGAAGGCTGGCACCAGGTAGATGCCGTTGCTGTCCGGCACCTTGGTGGCGAAGTACTCCGAATCCAGCGATTCGTTGAGCACCTTCAGTTCGTCACGCAGCCACTGCACGGTGGAGCCGCCATTGAAGATGGCGCCTTCCAGCGCGTAATTCACTTCGCCACGCGACCCGCAGGCGATGGTGGTCAACAGGCCATGTTCGGACTGCACCGCCTTGGTCCCGGTATTCATCAGCAGGAAGCAGCCGGTGCCGTAGGTGTTCTTGGCCTGCCCGGGCTCGACGCACATCTGGCCGAACAGCGCGGCCTGCTGATCCCCGGCGATGCCCGCAATGGGAATGCCGGTGCTCTGGCCGGAGCCGATGTAGGCGTGGCCGTAAATTTCCGACGAGGAACGCACGTCCGGCAGCATTTCGCGCGGGATATCCAGCGCCTCGAGCATTACCGGGTCCCAGTCCAGCTTGTGGATGTCGAACAGCATGGTGCGCGAGGCGTTGGTGTAGTCGGTAACGTGGGCCTTGCCCTGGGTCATCTTCCAGATCAGCCAGCAGTCGACGGTGCCGAACAGCAGTTCGCCGCGGCGGGCGCGCTCACGGCTGCCCTCGACGTGGTCGAGAATCCACTTGATCTTGGTGCCGGAGAAGTAGGGGTCGATCACCAGGCCAGTGGTCTTGCGGATGTGCTCTTCCATGCCGTCGCGCTTGAGCTGGTCGCAGATTGGCGTGCTCTGGCGGCTCTGCCAGACGATGGCGTTGTAGATCGGCCGGCCGGTGATCTTGTCCCAGACGATGGCAGTCTCGCGCTGGTTGGTGATGCCGATCGCCGCCACCTGCTCGTTGGTGATGCCGGCCTGGGCCAGCGCTTCGACGAACACGCCGCTCTGGGTCGCCCAGATTTCCATGGGGTCGTGCTCGACCCAGCTCGGTTGCGGGTAGATCTGCGCGAACTCGCGCTGGGCGATGGTCACCACGTTGGCGTTGCGGTCCAGCACGATGGCGCGGGAGCTGGTGGTGCCCTGGTCGAGGGCGACGATGAATTGCTTGTTCTGATTGCTCATGGCGACGTTTCCTTAGCGAACTTTGCTGATATCGGGCTGGGCGGAGCCCATTTCGGCAGAGGCCTTTTCCTTGGGTTTCGGTGCATCGCAGGCGGCCGAGCCAACGCCCGGCAGGTGCCGGCAGATGAGTGCCTTGTAACCTGCAGCGCCGAGGCAGGCACCGAGAATCGGGGCGAAGATCGGAACCAGGAAATACGGGATGTCTCGCCCGCCGGTGAAGGCCACGTCACCCCAACCGGCAAAGAAGGTCATCAGTTTAGGCCCGAAATCCCGCGCGGGATTCATCGCGAAGCCGGTCAGCGGTCCCATTGCGCCGCCGATGACAGCGATCAGCAGGCCGATCAGCAAAGGTGCGAGCGGGCCGCTGGGCAGACCGTTGCCGTCGTCGGTGATGGCCATGATCATCGCCAGCAGAATGGCGGTGATGACGACCTCCACGAGAAATGCCTGACCGAACGACAACGAGGCGTGCGGATAGGTGGAAAAGATCGACGCGAGCTCGAGACTCTCGACACTGCCGCGAACCATCTGCTGGGCCTGTTCGAAATCGAAAAACAGGCTGCTGTACAACCCGTAGACCAATGCCGCGGAACAGAAGGCGCCGGCCACCTGCGCCAGGATGTAGGCGGGAACGCGGTGCCGCTCGAAGGTGCCGAACAGCCACAGTGCGATGGTGACGGCCGGGTTCAGGTGGGCACCGGAGACGCCGGCGGCGAGGTACACCGCCATCGAAACGCCGATGCCCCAGATGATGCTGATTTCCCACAGCCCCAGGTCGGCACCGCCGAGCTTGAGCGCTGCGACGCAGCCGGTACCGAAGAAGATAAGCAGGGCAGTGCCGAGAAATTCGGCGATGCATTGTCCCTTGAGCGTCGGGACGATGGGCGTACTCATGCGCGGAGCCTCGTTCGTTTGTTTTTGTTTTATTCCGAGCACTGCGTTGGTTCGGAATTGTTCGGAAACGAAAACTTAGAGGCAATAAAAGCCGCTGTCAAAGTAAAAATTCGAACATTTTACGGGCGCGCTGCGGGAACAAATGAGCGTGCCTGCTGTCGCTGCGCGTCTTGGAGGCGTCTGCCTTGACCGATGCTGCCTTTTCAACCTGGAGACGTTGGAAACCGTCGGTGTCTTAGCGACGACGCCGCCAGAGGCGCCAGCCGAGCAGCAGATCGTCAGCCATCGGCACCAGCGCCAGTGCCAACAGCAAGGCGGCCAGCGGGACCGTGGCGATGAAGCCGAAATGCTTGAAGCCGATGGCGCCGCTCAGGCCGCCGACGAAGAAGCTCATCACCATCAGCAGGTTGATACGCAGGCGCTGTCGATTGGCCCGGACCGGTGGCATGTCGTCATGACGATTGCGGTTGAAGTAGATCAGCCGGCCCAGCTCGATGCCGATATCGGTCACCATCCCGGTGATATGGGTGGTGCGCACCTCGGAGTTGGAAAGCTTGGTGATGATCGCGTTCTGCAGGCCCATGATGAAACACAGCAGGACCACGGTCAGCGGCACGAAAAACCCGGGAACCAACATCAGCCGCACGCCGAGGATGCCGAACAGCAGCAATAGTGCGGCTTCCAGCGCCAGCGGTAGCGCGTACTGGCTGTGCAGGCGGCGGCGCCGCGAGAAGTTGATCATCAGCGTCGAGCACATCGCGCCGAGGATGAACGAGAGCAGTGCGCCGAAGCCGGCCAGCGCCAGGTCGGTGGCACCGAGGGCCAGGTTGTCGGCCATTGCCGAAACGATACCGGTCATGTGCGAGGTGTACTGCTGAACGGCGATGAATCCGCCGGCATTGGCGGCCCCCGCTACGAAGGCGAGGCACAGGCCAAGCTGGCGATTGCTATGGACGGTCCGTCGACGATCGGTCAGACGACGGGCGTACTTGATCGGCATGGCAGGCTCGCGTTCAGCAGCAAAGCGGCGATTATAGAGCGGCCGACCTGGCTGCATCGCGGTTGGCGAAAATTCTCAGCGTCGCCGTCCGGCCTTGCGGCCGCCGCGTCGTGCTGCCCGTGGCTTGCGCTGGCGTGACAGTTCACGGGTAATGGCATCGTTGAGCAGCTTGCGCGCGTCTTCACCGTCGTCGTGCTCGGGAAAATGCTCGGGCAGGCTACGGGACAGGTGCAGGTAGGTTTCCACCACATGCAGCGTGCTTTCCAGGCTGGCCAAATCGCTGCCGAGCAGCAGTTTGGGCATCGGGATGGCGTGGCCTTCGGCGACTCGCTTGATCCAGCGCTGGGCATGCTGGCTGGCCGGGCTGTCGAAGCCGCCGCGGATCGGCGTGCAGGCGAACGTCCAGCGCAGCCATAGCGGAATCTTCGGGTCGTCGATCAGCTCGATCCATTCGGCCAGTTCGTCCGGCAGCACCGAGATGAACGCCTCGCCGTAATTGATGTTGCGGTTGAAGGTCAGCCAGGCGCGCAGCAGGCTCGGCTCGCCCATCAGTTCGGAAATGGCGGACAGGTGATCGATGGATGGGCGCACCTGGAACTGGCTCAGGTCCACCGGCGCGTCCGGGCTGTTGAACAGCCGGCGGATGGACTTGAGCGTCTGCGGGTCCAGCGCTGTGATCTCGCCGCTGTCGTGGTGACCGAATCGCCCGGCGCGGCCACCGATCTGCTTGACCTCCTGGACCTTGAGCTGACGGTTCTGGATGCCGTCGAACTTCTCGTCGGTATAGAAACACAGCGTGTGCGCCGGCAGGTTGAGGCCCATGCCGACCGCATCGGTGGCGACCATGATGTCCGCCTCGCCTTCGCGGAAGCGCCGGGCCTGCTCGCGACGCACTTCCGGCGAAAGCGCGCCGTAGACCACCGAGACGCTCTTGCCGACGCTCTCGAGCATGCCCTTGAGCTCCAGCACCAGCTTGCGGCTGAACGCCACCAGCAGCGAGCCGGGTTCCAAGCGTTCCAGCGTGGTGGAGCGCTTGGATACTTCCACTGGCGACAGACGCTTGGTGCGCTGCACCTGCAGCTGGTCTTCGCAGAGTTCACAGAGCGTGCGTAGCGATGGTTCGATCAGCGCCGGGCCGGTCATCATCAGCTTCGGCGTATGCGCGCTGACCAGCGCATCGACCCAGGCCCAGCCGCGTTGCGGGTCGGCCATCATCTGCACTTCGTCGACCACCACCACGTCCCAGTGCTGATGACGGAAGCGGGCAAACTCCTCCACGGTGCAGCAGAAGTGCGTGGCACACTCGCGAATGATTTCCTCCTCGCCGGTGACCAGCGAGCAGGGCACGCCCATCGACTCGATGCGCTCCTGATTCTCCAGCGCCATCAGGCGCAGCGGCGAGAGGTAGATGGCGTGTTCGGCGGCCGCCATCGCCTCGATGGAACGGTGCGTCTTGCCGCTGTTGGTGGGGCCGAGCAGGGCGATCCAGCGCCGCGTCAGACGGCGCGCCGGATAGAGCTTGTGGTAGTGAACGAAGCGCGGATTGTTCTCCAGCAGCACGGCAAACGCCATGCGTTCCTCATGCTCACGGCGGGCGGCGCGAACAGCCTTGCGCATGCGGCCGGGTTCGAGCATCAGCAGTTCGGTGAGCCGCTTGTGGCCGAGCTGCTGCAGGTCGAAGCCGCCGGCGAGCTCGAGCAGACGATCGAAGCTGGCCTGCAGGTCGGCTCGATCCTGACGTTGCCAGGCGTCGACTTCCGCGTCGCTGAGCAGGTGATCCTGCTCGGCAGGAATGCGCCGCTGCAGTTCAAGCTCGAGCGGGCCGTGACGCAGCGTCACCAGATAGCGCAGCTCGTGGCGGATCTCGTTCACCGTGGCGACCGCGTGCTGCAGGAACTCGTCGAGCCGCGACAGCTCCGGGCGGACGCGCGCCAGGCAACGCTGGCGGTCCTCTTCGTCCATCTCGGCGAAGGGACGCTCGAGCAATTGCAGACGGCCGCGCACGTACTGCTGCACGGCCGCCTGGAGATTGCCTGGGAAGTCGTCGCGCTGTGGGCTGTCGGCCAGGCGCAGCGCCCACTCCGGCTCCAGCAGATGAGCGGGCGAGCCCAGGGTGAAGGTCTTCTGGCTGCCGTACACATCGACGTGGCAGGGAATCTCGCCGAGGTCGCGGCTGACGATCCGCTCGATCAGCTCATCCGCCGCGGGCTCGGCCATCAACTGATCGACTGCCGGTGCATGTAAGCCCAGCCAGAAGGCTTTCGCCGCCCGACCAAGGCCCGGCATCGGGTAGCCGATATAGGGCGCGAACCACTTTTCCTGATGGTGTTTCTTCGGCACGAAATCCGGATAACGCGCCGTTGCCCACTCGATGAACCGCGCCAGGCGCTCGAGCCTGACGGATTTGAACTGCTTGCCCCCGGCCTTGGCCATGATCGACACCTTTGCTGATCAGTGTTCTTTTTACGACTCGCCCTGCGCTCGTTTGCTCGCCAGACTGTGCCCCTTGGTCGACGATGCGTGCGAACGAATCAAACCCCTCGCTCTACCGCATCGCCATCGTTGCGGCGATCGTCCCCCAGTTGCAGTTTCAGGCTGCGCACTTCTTCAGTCAGACACTCCACCTGTACCAGCAGTCGCTGCAGGGTTTCGCGGTCGGCCAGCTGGTCGCGGTTGTCTTCCTCGTTGCGGTCGGCGACGAACAGAGAACCGATGTAGGCCGCGAAGCTGCCGAACAGACCGACCCCGGACACCATCAGCAGCACCGCGACGATGCGGCCCAGGGTGGTGACCGGATAGAAGTCGCCGTAGCCCACCGTGGTCACGGTGACGAACGCCCACCACAGCGCCTCTTCCGGCGTATTGATCGAGCTTTCGGGGTTCGGCGCTTCCACCAGCAGCATGGTCAATGCACCGAACGCCACCAGCAGCATGGTCGCCGTGGCCGCGGAGGCGACGATGCCTTCGGCGCGGTTGCGGAACAGGATGCGCCAGATCAACCGCAACGACTTGATCGCCCGCAGCACCCGCAGAATCTGGAAGGCCCGAAACAGCTTAGCGGCCTGCAACCCGCCCGCCGGCACGCTGGCCAGCAGATCGATCCAGCCCCAGCGCATGAAGCGCAGCTTGTCTTCGGCCTGTTGCAGGCGCATCCAGAAATCGATGAAGAAAAAGAAGCACACGATGTTGTCCAGATACCCGAGCAGTGCCGATACGTCGTCGGGCAGGTCGAACACCAGATCGGCCACCAGCGCACCGATCACGTAGACCGACAGCAACAGGATGAAGATCTGAAAGGGTGTGATGGCGCGCTGCTTCATGAGTCATCCGGATTTCGTGGGGCAGGTGGGGCGCAAGTCTAAAGCACTCCGGGGTAACCGGGCCGGAGCGATGGCGGGAGTGTTGGATATGGCAGCGCAAGAGATGTTTCGTATCGGCTGTGCCGGCTGGAGCCTGCCGCGCGAGGCGTGGCCGGCATTTGCTGAGCAAGGCACGCACCTGCAGCGCTACAGCGGAGGGCTATCGGCGGTAGAGATCAACAGCTCGTTCTACCGACCGCATCGCCCGGCCACCTATCGCAAATGGGCGGCGAGCGTGCCGGAGGGCTTTCGCTTCTGCGTAAAGATGCCCAGGCAGATCAGTCATGAACTGCGCTTGCGCGAGTGCGACGAGGCACTCGGGCGCTTCCTCGGTGAAGCGACCGGGCTGGCTGAAAAGCTCGGTTGCCTGTTGTTGCAATTACCGCCATCGCTGGCCTTCGATCGGTCAGTGGCGGAGGACTTCTTCACCGCCATGCGCGCACGCTACGAAGGTGCATTGGTACTCGAACCGCGGCATGCCAGCTGGCTGGACGCCGGTGAGCTGCTAGAGCGTTGGCATATTGCACGGGTGGCAGCAGATCCTTCGCCGGTTGCAGGAGCATAGCAGCCGGGCGGCTGGTCGGGTATGCGCTACTACCGACTACACGGGTCGCCACGCATCTACCATTCTGCGTACTCGGCCGAATGGCTGGCGCGCCTGGCAGATGAACTGCGGACTTGTGCTCGGTCCGGCGTGCCGTGCTGGTGCATCTTCGACAATACCGCCAGCGGCGCTGCGGTGAGCAATGCGCTGGCACTGCAGGCGCTGCTGGCAGACGAAACCGCCTGCTCGCCCTAGCGCGGGATGATGCGTACGCGACCCGCAGTGTTGTCGCGCCGGGCAGCCTTTTCGTTTTCCGCGCGGCCGGGAATCGAGCCGAAATCCGCACCGCGATCCGGTGTCGCGCTGCCATCCAGTTCGCGCTCATCGACGCTGATCGAGGTGGCGTCCGGGTAGCCGGTGGTCAGCGTCTCGGTGCTGGCGGTGACCGGCGTGGCGTCGTCGCCCCAGGTTGCGCTGCGCTCGTCGATATCGATGGCACCGTTGTGCTCCATGATCCGCTCGACCGCCGGCACCCGCGCTTCATCCTCAAGCGATACCGTCACGATCGTCGATCCTCGGCGCGCCGCTTCGGGGTAACGACCGGCGTGGGCGGCGGCACTATCGCCGAAGACCTTGCGGAAGAAATTGCCGATATGTTCGGCCGCGGTGGCATCCGGGGCGGGCTCCTCGCCAACCAACTCCACGCGGCTGCTATCGACCTGCTCAGGGTTCATGGACGCCGACAGCTGGATGTCTTCGGCGGCGATGCCCTGCTGCACGAGCGCCTGCTTGACCTGTTGGGCTTGCTCGTAGCGATCGAATGCTGCGATCAGAATCTGATTCATGGATCACCTCGTGTCGGGCAGCGGAGCTGCGATTCATGGATGGTTCGGTAAAGGCCATGAATCTTTGGCGCGAGGTCGCCGGGGATGGTTCCGGCGAAAATGTGTGTGGACATGAGCCGGGGCAGCCGTGCTCGTGGCTGCCCGGCCGGCTGTCAGGCCTGCGGTGCCCGGCGAATGGTCTTGAGCAGGTCATCCGGGGTGATCTGGCCGACCACGCTGCTGGCACTGCCCGGCTGTGGCAGGTCGAGGATGTGGCCCTTCATCTTGCCGATCACGTGCATTTCGCAAGGCTTGCAGTCGAACTTCAGCGTCAGCACCTCGTCGCCGTGCACCAGCTGCATCGGCGCGACTTTCGTGCGCACGCCGGTGACGCCCTTGGCCTGCTTCGGGCACAGATTGAAGGAGAAGCGCAGGCAGTGCTTGGTGATCATCACCGGGACTTCGCCGGGCTCCTCGTGGGCCTCGTAGGCGGCGTCGATCAGCTGCACGCCGTAACGGTGATAGAAGGCGCGGGCTTTCTCGTTGTAGACGTTGTAGAGAAACGACAGGTGCGACTCGGGGTAGACCGGCGGCGGCACGCTGACCGGCTTGCGCCCGCCGCGCGGGCGGATGGCTTCGCGCGCTTCGGTCAGTGCCTCGATGGCTTCGCGGCGCAGCGCCTTGAGTTGCGAGTTGGGGATGAAGAACGCCTGCGGCGCATCCACCTCGACCTCTTCGGCGTGGTAGATGGTGGTGCCCAGCTGGCTCAGCAGGTCGGTGATCTGGCCGGGCACCTGCTCGGGCTTCTTCGCTTCGCCGAAGGGGCCGGGCAGCGTGGCCGTGGCATAGGCGCCTTCCTCGCTGGTGACATGCAGCTCCAGCTCATCGGCGCGCAATTTTGCCAGCCACCGCACACCGATACGGCGCTCGGCGGAGGGCTTGAGCAGTGCGTTCTGCCAGTTGTGGTCCAGGTTGCGGTTGAGCGGGTGGTTCGGGCGCACCTGGCGCATCGCGGCGGGCATTTCGTTGGGTTCGACGCGGTACTGCCAGAACGGCTGACCGTCCTCCTCGAACTGCTTCAGCGGCTCGACCACGCTGGCACGGAAACCCACCACCTCGCGCTTGATCAGCACGTTGAGGCCGTCGCCGTTTGAGAGCGGCTCGCGGGTCTGCACGGTCAGGTCATGCTTGCCGACCTTGAGCACTTCACCCACGGCGAGGCCGGTGAAGGTCGGCGAATCGAAGGCGCCGATGTCGATCTTGCGGTCGGTGACGAAGTAGTCGGTGCTGCCGCGGTGGAACGTCTTGTCCGGGTCCGGGACGAACAAGTGATCGGTGCGGCCGCTGGAGGCGCGGGCCAGGTCGGGGCGTTCGGCGAGAATACCGTCCAGGCGCTGGCGGTAGTAAGCGGTGATGTTCTTCACGTAGCTCACATCCTTGTAGCGCCCCTCGATCTTGAACGAGCGCACGCCGGCGTCGACCAGGGCGCTCAGGTTGGCGCTCTGGTTGTTGTCCTTCATCGACAGCAGGTGCTTCTCGAAGGCCACCACGCGACCCTGATCGTCCTTCAGCGTGTAGGGCAGGCGGCAGGCCTGCGAGCAGTCGCCGCGGTTGGCGCTGCGCCCGGTCTGCGCGTGGCTGATATTGCACTGCCCGGAAAACGCCACGCAGAGGGCGCCATGGATGAAGAACTCCAGGGTCGAATCCACTTCGTCGTGGATCGCGCGGATTTCCTGCAGGTTCAGCTCGCGAGCGAGAACCAGCTGCGAGAAGCCAGCCTTGTCGAGGAACTTGGCCCGTTCCAGCGTGCGGATATCGGTCTGGGTGCTGGCATGGATCTCGATGGGCGGGATATCCAGCTCCATGATGCCCATGTCCTGCACGATCAGCGCATCGACACCGATCTCGTACAGCTGCTGGATCAGCGCGCGCGCGGCCGCCAGCTCGTCGTCATGCAGAATGGTGTTGATGGTGACGAACACCCGCGCATGAAAGAGGTGGGCGAATTTCACCAGCTCGGCAATGTCCGCCACGCTGTTCTCGGCGTTGTGCCGCGCACCAAAGCTGGGGCCGCCGATGTACACCGCATCGGCGCCATGCAGGATGGCCTCGCGGGCGATGCTGGCGTCACGGGCAGGGGCGAGCAGTTCGAGATGGTGCTTGGGAAGGGACATGGGCACGGACCGGCTGTGTTTCGAGGTCGTGCATTGTAAAGACTTGCTGCGCAGCGTCCATGCGCAACACCGCCGTTGGCGACGATCTGTTGCCGGCCGAGGCGGGAGCCTGCGTGGCTGGCACGCAGGCTCGCGCCGGCGGTCTGCCTAGCCGCGGGGCTGCTGCATCAGGGCCGTCATGGCCTGCCGCAGGTAGTCGATCAGCTCGGGCGCTACCCAGGTGCCGGCCTGCAACTCCGGTTCCTGCTGCTCGGCCTGCTGGATTCGGCGCTGGGTGTCGGCGTTAGGGCCGGCGTAGGCGCTGAACAACTCACCCCAGCGGCGGGCCAGTGCGGCCACCCGCTCGTGCTCCGGCGGGAGACGCTCGCTACGGCAGCGCTGAAGCTGCGCGAGCAGTTCCGGCCATTGGCGCAGGCTTGCGGCGTAATGCGTGCGCATGTGGGCGAACTCGTCGTCCGTCAGGTGGCGACGGTAGATCGCCAGGCGGTATTCGGCGAACGCCGCCAGCACATAGTCGCGCATGGCCTGGCTGACGCCGGTTCGCTGCTGCAGCCCGGGCTCGGCTGCGTGCATGGTGTCGAGCCGGGTCAGCAGGGCTGGGTCCTGCGCGGTGTCGCGCTCGAGCTGGATCATCCAGTCCCGCGCCAGCCGCTGTGCTTGCTCAGCCTGCGGCGGTACGCCGGCCTCCATCAGTGCCTTGACCTGCTCAGCCAGGGCGGGCCAGGCACTGATGCCTTGGTCGAGGCGTTCGGTGAAGGCCAGCCTGGCCAGTTCGTCGGCGGAAAAGTGCTTCTCGTACATGATCATCGATCCCAGGGTATCCAGTAGGTCGGTCAGCGCGGGTTCCTCGCCCAGGACGTAGCGCTCGCGCAGCCTGTGCAACCGGCTGCGTAGGCGCTGGAGGCTCTGCAACTGGCGATCGAGCTGCAGCAATTGCTGGTCGATCAGTCCGGGCAGGGAAACCGCACGCTGGTTCAACAGGGCTCCGATGTCGGTCAGCGACAGGCCAAGGCCACGCAGTGCCTGGATGTGATGCAGGCGCTCGACGTCCTTGCGGTCGTAGAGCCGATAACCGGCATCGGAGCGTGCGGACGGTTTGAGCAGATCAAGGTTGTCGTAGTGATGCAGCGTTCGGACGGTCACGCCGGAGCGCCTGGCCAGTTCGCCTACCTTGAGCAACATTGATGTCTCCTTTTCGTTTCGCACGGCAGGGATCGTCGGGGCTGACGCTGCGTGAGGGTCAAGCGGCAGGAACGGATTTTTTTCGAAGGGGGCGGGCGGCGGCAGGCTCGGCTATGAAACCGTGCATGGCAGCGAACGCCGGTCGATCGCGACGGGGCGCAGGTTGCTCATAATCCACCCAGCAAGTCGTGCGCATCGAGCAGGCGCCAGGCGACTTCCGGATGCGTTTCCAGACCCCGGCGAATGGCGGCCGCGATGGCTGGGCGAGTCTTGCGACAAAGGCCTGGCTGCTCGGCGAACTCGATGGCGATGCCGCGCATGCTGCGCACTTCGTTGTGCCCAGGACTCACGCTGACGCGAATGCCCAACTGATCGAACATGCGCTGCTGCAGTCGTTCGAGGTCCTCCAGACTCTGCAGGTTCTCGAGTCGCTCCAGCAGGCGGCGTTCCTCGTGACGGGTCAGACGCAGGATGCGCACGTCCGCTCCGGGCGTTTCCAGCAGTTCGTCGCGCCGGCAGGTGCAGGTGCCGGGCGGGCAGGATTGGCGAAGCGGTGGATGATCGTTCATGGCGTTCGATCATAGCCAAGGCCGGGCAAGGCGCCCAGCCGGTGGCGTTGTGCCGGCTGGTGATGACAAGCTGGGCCGCGTCGCGCACCATGGCGGCTGTTCCGCGCCGGGTGCGCGCCGTCCCGTCAGGGCCATCGCTGGAGAACTGTCATGCGTGTTCTGTCATCCGTCCTGCTGCTGGCAAGCTTGTGCGTTGCCGGCGTTGCGGCCGCCGAGGAGGCCCGGCTGATCGAGTCGATCAATGCCTACCGTGGCGAGGTGCAGCGCTGCGGCAGCAAGGCCAGCGAGGAATTGCCGCCACTCACGGCCGATTCCCGGCTGAACCTGCCGGTCGGTGCTGCCGGTGACCTGCAGGATGCCTTGTCCCGTGCGGGTTACCCGATGGTCACGGTGCAGGCGATCACGCTGTCCGGGCCGCGGGATGCTCAGGCGGCGATGCAGGCGCTGCGCGAAAGCTTCTGCCGGGTGATCCTCGACCCTCAGTTCACCGATATCGGCGTCAGCCGCGAGGGTCGCGACTGGCGCATCGTGGTGGCGCGGCCGCTGCTCGATGGTCGCCTCGGCGACTGGCAGGCCGAAGGGCAGAAGCTGCTGGAACAGATCAATACGGCGCGGGCGTCGGCCCGGCGCTGCGGTACGCAGGACTTCGCCGCAGCTGGGCCGCTGAGCTGGAACGAGACGCTCGGCAGCACGGCCGAAGCGCACAGCCGAGCGATGGCCAATCGCAACTTCTTCAGCCATCTGGGCGAGGACGGGCGCACCCCTGGCGATCGCGCTGAACTGGCCGGCTACACGGGCAGGCTGGTGGGCGAGAACATCGCCGCCGCGCTGCCGACCGCCCGCAAGGTACTGGAAGGGTGGCTCGCCAGCCCAGGGCATTGCGCGAACCTGATGAACCCGCAGTTCAGCGAGCTTGGTGCCGCCTATGCGGTCGATCCGCAGAGCGATGCGGCCATCTACTGGACGGCGATGTTCGGTGCGCCCTGATCGACGACGCTGGCGGCCGTTCCACTGCGGAGCGTTCGGCAGCAGCCCGCTGTCAGAGAGTCCTCGTTCCAGTAATCAGGTCTACCCTTGAGCGATATACCCCCAACCCATGACCTCCCGCCCGTGCTTGCCGGTCCGCTGCTGCGTCGGGTCGAACCTGGCCGGATCGTGTTGTGGCTGGTCGCTTCGCGATCGCTGACGCTCTCGCTGCTGCTCGAAAGCCCGGCCGGGGAGCTGCAGTGCCACATACCCCCGCAAGAGCTGGATTGCCAGTGCCTGGCGATCGGCGAGCATGCGGTGTTGCACCTGATCCAGGCCGTGCCACCAGCGCCGTTGCCCAGCGACTGCCTGATCGCTTACGACCTGCTCATCCACACCGGCTCAACGCAGCAGGGCATCGCCGACTGGGCACCGCATCTGCTCTACGGCGACGCAACAGCGCCGAGTTTCGTCATCAAGTCGCGGCTCGACCGCCTGTTGCACGGCTCCTGCCGCAAACCGCACCACGCCGCCGCGGATGGCCTGCTGTGCGTGGATGAGTTGCTGCACGATGCGTTGGGCGATCCGGGGGCGCGCCCGGCCGTGCTGTTGATGACCGGCGACCAGGTCTATGCCGACGACGTCGCAGGGCCGATGCTGGTAGCCATCCACGCGCTGGTGCGCCGTCTCGGCCTCTACTGCGAGCGTCTCGAAGGTGCTGTGGTGGATGACAGCGACGAGCTGATGGCGCATCCGGCGACCTACTACCACCGCGAGCAGCTGCTGCCGGCGTTCAAATCCAACGAGGCGCTGCGCGAGCGCTTCTTCGGTGGTGTCGACAAGCCGGTGTTCACCACCGCCAATGGGCAGAACCACCTCATCAGCCTGGCCGAAGTCATGGCGCTGTACCTGCTGGTCTGGTCGCCGACGCCCTGGTCGCTGATCGCGCCGGTCATGCCTGCGCTGGAGTCAGAGCACGCCGAGCGCTATCGCTGCGAAGAGCGCTGCCTGCTGAAGTTCCGCGAGGGCCTGCCGCGGGTGGCGCGGGCGTTGGCGCACGTGCCGTCGCTGATGATCTTCGACGACCATGACATCACCGACGACTGGAACCTGTCGGCCCGCTGGGAGCAAACCGCCTACGAGCACCCGTTCTCGCGGCGCATCATCGGCAACGCGCTGATCGCCTACCTGCTGTGCCAGGCCTGGGGCAACCAGCCGGAGCGATTCGTCGCGCTGCTGGAACAGATGCAGCGCTTGTTGGCCAGTGTGGATGACGGCTGGCTCGATTGCGTCGAGCAGAACCGCTTCATCGACACCCTGCTGCATCTCGACGGCTGGGGCTATGAACTTCCGACCGAGCCGCCGCTGGTGGTGCTCGACACCCGCACCCGGCGCTGGCGCAGCGAGCGCAACCTCAGCCGACCGTCCGGCCTGATGGATTGGGAGGCGCTGAGCGAATTCCAGCAGAACATCCTCGACAAGCCGGCGGTGCTGATCGTGTCGCCGGCGCCGATGTTCGGGGTCAAGCTGATCGAGGCGGTGCAGCGGGTATTCAGCTGGGCCGGCCAGCCCTTGCTGGTGGATGCGGAGAACTGGATGGCGCACCGCGGCGCGGCCCACGTGATGATGAACATCTTCCGCCATTCACGTACGCCCGGTAACTACGTGGTCCTCTCCGGCGACGTGCATTACTCGTTCGTCTACGAAGTGCACATTCGCGGTCGCGATACCGCACCTCAACTGTGGCAGATCACCAGCAGCGGCGTGAAGAACGAGTTTCCGCGGCGCCTGCTGGACTGGTTCGATCGCCTCAACCGCTGGCTCTACGCGCCCTGGTCGCCACTGAACTGGCTGACCAAGCGCCGCCGGCTGGAAGTCGTGCCGCGCGTACCGGACCGCAGTCAGGCCGGCGAGCGACTGTGGAACGGCTCGGGCATCGGCCTGTTGGTGCTGGACGAGCAGGGCAGGCCGCGGGAGATCCTCCAGCTGAACGCCGACGGCTCGGCGCCGGTGGCCTTCCTTCGCGAGCGCGCTCGCCCTCGTGGCGAGGCTTAGTCGCGCGTGCCCCGCGGGATCACGCGCGTCGCTCCACATCGCTGACCGTCATCCGCTCGGAGCGCAACTCTTCCAAGGCGTGGCGGGTAATCTGCACGGCTGCACTGATCGAAAGCAGCGCCATGATGCTGGCCACGATCAGGTCCGGCCAGCCCGCGCCGGTGCCGAACACACCCAGCGCCGCCAGCATCACGGCGATATTGCCTAGCGCATCGTTGCGGCTGCACAGCCAGACGCTGCGCATGTTGCTGTCCCCTTCACGGTAGGCATAGAGCATGAGCGCCACGGCGACGTTGGCCAGCAGCGCGATGGTGCCGACGATGCCCATGGTCGTGGCCTGCGGCACGCTGGCATCGATGAAGTTGTCGATCGCGACCACCAGGATGAACACGCCGAACAGACCCATGGTCAGCGCCTTGGCCAGCGACGCTCGCGCACGCATCACCACGCCCAGGCCCAACACGAACAGGCTGACACCGTAGTTGGCCGCATCGCCGAAGAAGTCCAGCGAGTCGGCCAGCAGCGACACCGACCCGGCCCGCACGCCGGCGCCGATCTCCACCGCGAACATCGCCAGGTTGATCAGCAGCGCGATCCAGAGAATGCGCCGATAGCGCCCGCGTGCAGCTGTGCTGGCACAACCGCCGCCGCAACAATTTCCCGCCATGACATCGCCTCCAGTTGTCGATGGCGATACGCTAAACCCTGTAGCAGCTACAGGGTCAAGTCATGCCTCTAACCATCGGCAAACTCAGTCAGGCCACCGCGGTGAACGTGGAAACCATTCGTTACTACGAACGCATCGGGCTGCTCGCGGCGCCGGCGCGGACGTCGTCCGGCTACCGCACCTACAGTGAGCAGGACGCGGCCCGATTGCGTTTCATCAAGCGCGGGCGGGAGCTCGGGTTTTCCCTCGACGAAATCCGCACCCTGGTCGCGCTGGCCGACCAGCCGGGACACGCCTGCACCGACGTCGATCGCCTGGTACAGACGCATCTGGTGCAGGTACGTCAGCGCATCGCCGACCTGCAGCGGCTCGAAGCGGAGCTGCAGCGCCTGGCGGGCTGCAGCGAGTCGTCGGTCCGCGAGTGCCGGATCATCGAAGCGCTGTCGGCGGCCGATTGATGGATGAGTGTTGCCGGTTCTGGCGAACCTCTGGCGCGATCGGCGGCTCCAAGGGCTATGTACACGCCACCAGCAAAGGCCCATTGCAATGATCGACCCAGACGACCCGCTCAAGGACGGCCTGACGCCGCCGGACTATGACGAATACGGCGATGTTCCGGATTCGGGCGAGAACGATACCGAGCCGGATGACGACTCCGGCGAAGAAGCGAATCCGGGTCAAAGCCCGCTCGGATAATCCTCGGCCAGGCTGCTCGACGCATGGCACCCCGACTGGACAATTGGCGCTGCCCAGCCTAAAAAGGCGCGCTGCGCAGCAGCAGTGTTCAACGGAGGCAGCCCCATCGTGAGAAAGAAGAAGCCCGTCGACCCCGTCCGGCAAGCAGAAAAGAATCGCGCCCACCGGATCGGCTGGCTGATAGCCCTGGCGGGCATCCTGGTGGGCTTTGCCCTGGTGATGAGCAAGTAAGCGCTGTTCGCGTTTCGTAGCAGGCCGGCGCTTCCTGCCGAATCACCCGCAGCCCGGCTACGGCGGGGCTGTTTCCATTGCCGCGTGCTGATGGACAACCGCGCCGAGACGAGCAAGTCGCCTGCAACTTTTGTCTGATAAGCGTTCGCATATACGAATGGTTCCGCACGCTTCTATAATCCGCCACCTTTTTTCCGAGGCGGCCGGGCGTGGGCGTTTCCGAATCATTCCAGCACTATGTTCTTGACCCGATCCTGCTGCAGTTCAGCAGCCTGTTCGACCTCAACGGTCGGCTGGGTCTGCTTTTCCTCGGGGTGTCCTATGCCGTTGCCTACTTGCTGTTCCGCTATCGAAAGCGCCACGGCCTGACCGATGCCGCGTCGTTCTGGCGCTTTCTCGGGGGTTGGCAGGTGCACTGGCATCCATCGGCCCGCCTGGACTATCGCTACTACTTCATGCGGGGCGTACTGAAGGTCGCGCTGGTCGTGCCTGTGGTTGCTCTGGTCGACCCATACATCCTGCGCTCCGGCGACTACGCGGCATTCTTCACCAATCTCTGGGGCGCGCGGCCGCAGCTGGGACAGCACCTGTCACTGTCGCTGCTCTACGGGCTTGGCGTGTTCATCATCAGCGACTTCGCCAGCTATTGGGTGCATCGCGCGTTTCACTGCGGCTGGCTGTGGGAGTTCCACAAGGTCCACCACTCGGCACCGGTGATGGTCCCGTTGACCGCCAGCCGGGTGCACTTTCTGGAGAAGATCGTCGGCCGGCTGGTAGACCTGGTGCTGCTCGGCCTCTACGCCGGCGTGTTCTGGTATGCCTGCGGCGGCGAGATCAGTCGCTACACGCTGTTCGGCGTGACCTATCTGGTGTTCATCTTTAACGCGCTGGCGTCCAATCTGCGGCACAGCCATGTCTGGCTGTCGTTCGGCCCGCGGCTCGAGCACATCCTCAACAGCCCGGCGCAGCACCAGATCCACCACAGCGACGCGCCGCGACATTTTCACAAGAACTTCGGCACCAACCTGTCCATCTGGGACTGGATGTTCGGCACGCTCTACGTCACCAAAAGCACACCAGAGGACATCCGCTTCGGCACCGCCGAGCAGGACGCGCACCGCTATCTGACGCTCTACAGCCTGATCGTGTTGCCATTTGTGGATACCGTCCGCAAGTTTCTGCCGGCGAGGGCGCCGACCGGCGCGGCGCAGCGCGGCAGGAGCTGAGTGCGGGACGGATTTGCTCGTACAATCGTGCGCCATCCGCGGCCGGGCAACGGAGCCCTGAGCCGATCTGCGCAACAAACGAGGGGAAAACCATGCCGACCTACGACTATCGCTGCGAAGCCAACGGTCAGGTTTATGAAGTCCGCCATCCCATGGCCCTGCATCCGAAGACCTGGGGCGAGCTGCGCGCCGCCTGTGCGCTGGCCGAGGATGTGTCGATTCCAGACGATGCGCCGGTGACCCGGCTGATGACCGCCGCCGGGGTGGTGAACAGCCGGGTGCTGAAGAATCCGGAAGCGCCGGCATGTGCCCGCGGCGGTTGTGCCGGTAATTGTCGCTGAGCCATCGCCGCGTTTGACCGCGAGCCGTTGGCGGCGAGTCGGGGCCGAGTCGACGGTCGCTAATAACGCATCTTCAGCTCAATCTGTGCGGGATCCTCGGCGGTCACCTCGAAGGCGCTGTCCTCGTAGGACGGTGGGCCCATCACCTTGGGGTTGTTCGATAGCCCGTAGCCTTCGGTGGGGAACATGCCGAAGCGCAGGTCCAGCCGACCGTTGTCGTTTTCGTCGTGATAGGCCAGTACGGCGTAGCGGCCGGACGGCACATCGTCGAATGTAACGGTCACCGTACCGGCTTCGGCCTTGGCCTTCCGTGCGGTGAAGGCCTGGTTGTCCTTGCGGAAGCTCTTGGCATCGGAATACACCGCCACGGCCACCTGGCCCCGATCATGCTGCAGCCCGTTGAGCGTGACCTGCAATTGCTGCGCATGTGCCGCAGGTGCGGCAAGGGCGAGGGCAATGCCCAGAGTCGAAAGTGTCTTCATGCTGTGCTCGTTCAATTCACGGTGGCTGAAGTCGCCGCCCTTCATGCAAGGGCCTGGCTGGCGGCAGCTGGCTCGATCGGCGGACATCTTCCAGCAACAAGCGAAGCGTTGTCCACGCACGGGATCCTGCTCAGGGTGAAAGACCTTCTATCACCTCGATAGGGAAGTTTCATGGTCGTCGCTACAGGGACGTTGTCGGACTACGTAACGCGTCTAAATCGGGGCTTTGCCGCACGTGCGTCGGCATCCGGCCGTACCGGAACAGGGTAAGCCGGCGTTCCGCTCGCATCCGCCCTTCGATCCCGGTGCTACGTTTTCCTGAGCGGTGCCTGGGCGCACCTGGACCATAACCAGCCGTGAGGAACAGAAGATGAACGCCGAGTCTGGAGAAAACAGTGCGAGTGGTGGTTGCCCCTTCGGTCATGGTGCCGGCACGCCACGCAAGCGCATCACCAACCGGGACTGGTGGCCCGAGGCGCTCAGCCTGACGTCGCTCAACCAGCATTCCCCACGCTCCAATCCTTACGGCGGCGATTTCGACTACGCCGCCGCCTTCAATTCGCTCGATCTCGACGCGGTGATCGCCGACCTGCACAAGGTGATGACCGATTCGCAGGACTGGTGGCCAGCCGATTTCGGCCACTATGGCGGCCTGTTCATCCGCATGGCCTGGCACAGCGCCGGGACCTACCGGATCACCGACGGCCGCGGCGGCGCCGGCGGCGGCCAGCAGCGCTTCGCCCCGCTCAACAGCTGGCCGGACAACGCCTCGCTGGACAAGGCGCGGCGCCTGCTCTGGCCGATCAAGCAGAAATACGGCCGCAAGCTGTCCTGGGCCGACCTGTTCGTGCTCACCGGCAACGTCGCGCTGGAATCCATGGGCTTCAAGACCTTTGGCTTCGGCGGCGGGCGCGCCGATACCTGGGAGCCGGAAGAGCTCTACTGGGGGCCGGAAGGCACCTGGCTGGGCGACGAGCGCTACAGCGGTGAACGCCAGCTGCACCCCGGCCTTGGCGCCGTGCAGATGGGGCTGATCTACGTGAATCCGGAAGGCCCCAACGGCAACCCGGACCCGAAGGCCGCGGCCATCGACATCCGTGAAACCTTCGCCCGCATGGCCATGAACGATTACGAGACCGTGGCCTTGATCGCTGGCGGCCATACCTTCGGCAAGACTCATGGCGCCGGCGATCCCTCGCTGATGGGCCCGGAACCGGAAGGCGCGGTGATCGAGGACCAGGGCCTGGGCTGGCGCAGCCGCTTCAAAACCGGCATCGGCGCCGATGCGATCACCTCAGGCCTGGAAGTGATCTGGAGCCAGACCCCGACGCGCTGGTCCAACTACTTCTTCGAGAACCTGTTCAACTTCGAGTGGGAGCTGACCAAGAGCCCGGCCGGTGCGCATCAGTGGGAAGCCAAGGACGCGCCGGAAATCATTCCGGACCCCTTCGACCCGAACAAGAAGCGCAAGCCAACCATGCTGACCACGGACCTGTCGCTGCGCTTCGATCCTGAGTACGAGAAGATCTCCCGGCACTTCCTGGAAAACCCGGACGAGTTTGCCGACGCCTTCGCCAAGGCCTGGTTCAAGCTGACGCACCGCGACATGGGCCCCGTCGGCCGCTACCTCGGCCCGTTGGTGCCGAAGGAGCCGCTGATCTGGCAAGACCCGATCCCCGAGTGCGACCATCCGCTGATCGACGAGGGCGACATCGCCGCACTGAAGCAAAAGCTGTTGGGCATGGGCTTTTCCGTCTCCGACCTGGTGTCGGTGGCCTGGGCTTCGGCGTCGACCTACCGGGGTTCCGACAAGCGCGGCGGCGCGAACGGTGCACGCATCCGCTTCGCCCCGCAGAAGGACTGGGAAATCAACAACCCGCCACTGCTGGCCAAGGTGTTGGAGAAGCTCGGCGAGATCCAGAACGCGTTCAACGCTTCGGCCAGCGGTGGCAAGAAGGTCTCCATGGCCGACCTGATCGTGCTAGCCGGTTGCGCGGCGGTCGAGAAGTCGGCGAAGGACGGCGGCGTGGACATCAGCGTGCCGTTCACGCCAGGTCGGATGGATGCCGAGGAGGAGTGGACCGACGCGCAGTCCTTCGAAGCGCTGCGCCCGGCCGCCGATGGCTTCCGCAACTACTACCATGAGTCTAGCTTCATGGCGCCGGAGGAAGCGCTGGTGGACAAGGCGCACCTGCTGCGCCTGAGCGCACCGGAGATGACCGTGCTGGTTGGCGGCATGCGCGTGCTGGGCACCAACGCCGGTGGTAGCCAGGAAGGCGTGTTCACCCAGCGCGTCGGCGTGCTGTCCAACGACTTCTTCGTCAACCTGCTGGACATGAAGAACGAGTGGACCGCCACGGAGCACAAGAACCGCTTCCAGGGCCTGGACCGCAAGACTCGCCAGCCCACCTGGACGGCCACCCGCGTCGACCTCATCTTCGGCTCGCAGTCGGAACTGCGTGCCCAGGCCGAGGTGTACGGCATGGCCGATGGCAACGAGAAGTTCGTCCACGACTTCGTCAAGGCCTGGGACAAGGTGATGAATGCCGACCGGCTCGACATCGGCAAGCCGGCCGACAACTTCAGCCAGAAGCTCTCGGCGTAAGAAGGGCGGCGGCGCCTCAGGGCGCCGCCGCAGCGCCACATCGGTTTTCACGCCGCCGCATCCCGGCCGGCAGTTACCCGGTAAAGCGGCGGCTATACCGCATTAGCGATCTGCTCGCGCAGCCATTGATGGGCCGGGTCGCGATGGGCGCGCTCATGCCAGAGCATGGCCATTTCGTAGCCGGCAATCTCCAGCGGCGCCTCGACGACCTGCAGTGCAACACCCTGAACCAGCCGTTCGGGCAGCATGGCCACCAGGTCGGTGCTCTCCAGCACCGAGCGCAGAAACAGAAAATGCGGCACCGACAGCACCACGCGTCGTTGCAGGCCATGCGCGGCCAGGGCGTCGTCGGTGGCAGCGTGAAAGCCGCCGCCGTCCGGCGAGACGATCACCTGATCCAGGGCGCAGAACTGCTCTAGCGTCGGCCGTCGCCGCAGACGCGGATGACCGGCACGGCCGGCCAGCATGTAACGCTCGGTGAACAGAACGCGGCGGCGCAGGTTGGACGGCGAGCCATCGACGGTGTGCAAGGCGAGGTCGATATCACCCTGTTCCGCCTGGCGGGCGATGCGCGAAGGCTGCATCTCGACCACGGCGAGGCGGGTGCCCGGTGCGGAGGTCCGCAGGCCGGCCAGCGCGGGCAGCACAATGGCGGACTCGCCATAGTCGCTGGCTGCGATGCGCCAGACGTTCTGCGCGGCGCCAGGATCGAACGGGCTGGCTGGGGCAACGGCTTGCTCCAGCGCCTCCAGCGCCAGGCGCAGGGGCTCGCGCAATTCTTCAGCCCGTGCGGTCGGGCGCACGCCTCGTGGCCCGGGTATCAACAGAGGGTCGTCGAAGATATCCCGCAGCTTGGCCAGGTGCACGCTCACCGAGGGCTGGGAAAAATTCAGGCGCTCTGCGGCGCGGGTGACATTGTGCTCGGCCAGCAACACGTCCAGGGTCACCAGCAGATTCAGATCGAGGCGTCTGAGATTATTCACGGCAATACCTAGAATATGGCTTATTCATTTCAAACATACCTCGGCAAGCCACATTCTGCAGCCGTCCCGCTACGGAGGTTTCCCATGAATGTTCTGCTTGTTTATGCCCATCCCGAACCGCGCTCGTTGAATGGCGCGCTGAAGGAATTCGCCGTCCAGCGTCTGCAGGCGGCTGGCCATCAGGTCCAGGTTTCCGACCTCTATGCCATGGGCTGGAAGGCCGCGATCGACGCTGGCGACAACCTGGATCGCGACCCCGAAGCGCGTTTCGATGCTTCCGAGGAGTCCCGACGCGCGTTCGCCAGCGGCCGGCAGAGTCCCGATATCGCAGCCGAGCAGGACAAGCTGCGCTGGGCGGATGCACTGATTCTGCAATTCCCGCTCTGGTGGTTTTCGATGCCGGCGATCCTCAAGGGCTGGGTCGACCGGGTATATGCCTACGGTTTCGCCTATGGCGTCGGAGAACACTCGGATGCGCGCTGGGGCGATCGCTACGGCGAGGGTTCGATGGTCGGCAAACGGGCGATGCTGATGGTGACTACCGGCGGCTGGGAATCACACTACAGCCCGCGGGGGATCAACGGGCCCATCGAGGACCTGCTGTTCCCCATCCATCACGGCATCCTGCATTACCCGGGCTTCGATGTGCTGCCACCGTTCCTGGTGCATCGCACCAGCCGCATCGACCGGGCCCGATTCGACACACTCCGCGACGAGCTGGGCAAGCGCCTGGACGAACTCTGGCGCACTGAGCCCATCGCCTATCGCAAACAGAACGGCGGCGACTACGATATTCCGGCGCTGACGCTCAGGGCCGAGGTGGCGCCAGGGCAGCTCGGCTTTGCCGCGCATGTCGAACAGCCGTAACAGGGTCAGGCGCAGGGGGCGTGCTCTGTCGTTATGTCGTCAGAGTTCCTTGGCGAACCGTTCGACCGCGCTGACCACCTGCTTGGCGGCGTCCTGAATCTCGACGATCACCGCGCCGGCCTGGTTGGCCAGCCCCAGGCCCTGCACCGCCTGTTCGCGGCTGGCGAACATGTTGCGCACCGCCTCGTCAGCCAGCGCCTGGTTCTGTTGCACCACATTGACGATCTCGTCGGTAGCGGTACTCGTGCGCGCGGCCAGCTGCCGAACCTCGTCGGCCACCACCGCGAAACCGCGACCCTGCTCGCCAGCCCTGGCGGCCTCGATGGCCGCGTTCAACGCCAGCAGGTTGGTCTGTGCGGCGATGCCGCCAATGGTCTGGACGATGGAGCTGATCAGCAGCGACTGCTTGCCGAGCGCCTCGATGCCATCGGTGGCGGACTGCACCTGGTCGGTGATCTTCTGCATCGTCACCAGGGTGTCCTTCACCACGCTGGCGCCGCGCTCGGCACTGACGTCGGTCTGCAGCGAGATGTCGTAGGCGACGCCCGCGGCTTGTCGCACCTCGGCTTCACGCATGACCTGATCGGTCACCACATTGGCGAACTTGACCACCTTGTAGAGGTTGCCTTCGGTGTCGTGCACCGGGTTGTAGGTCGCCTCTAGCCAGACCTCACGGCCATTGCGGTCGACACGCCTGAAACGGTCGGCGATGTACTCGCCGCGATTGAGCTTCTGCCAGAACGCCTTGTAATCGGCCGAAGCGGCATCTTCCGGCATGCAGAACAGGCTGTGGTGCTTGCCTTTGAGCTCCGCGAGCGAATAGCCCATGGTCTGGAGGAACTGCTCGTTGGCCGTGACCACCGTTCCGTCCAGATTGAACTGGATAACCGCGGTCGAGCGGAGCAGGGCGCTGATGAATGCCTCATTCTCCTTCGCCCGGTATACGGCCTCGCTGATATCGCTGCCGAAACCCTGAATATGCGAAAGCTTCCCGTCGGCGGTTGCGATGGGATACCAGTGGATCTTCAACCAGGCGAGGCTGCCGTCGGCGCGCAGGTAGCGGTAGTCATCGCTGATCGGCTCGAGCTTGGCCACGGCGGCGCGAAAGTTGTGAAAGCAGGGCAGGTTCTTCACATAGGGCGGAACGATTTCGGCCAGGGGGCGGCCCTGGAGGTGCCCGTGCGAGTAACCCAAGGTACGGGCGAATAGATCATTGAACGCGCAAATCCTGGAATCTGCATCCAGCGTGAGCGAGAGCATGTCACTGTTCATCTTGCCCATGAGCTGGCGCAGGATTGCCAGCTCGGCATCCTTGGCTTCCAAATCCTTTTTCAAGCGGCTGTTAAACATGCAGGGCATCCAATCGATCTAGTTGTGCTTCCGATATCGGCGAAGCGTGCGGGCGCTTGAGCGACTTCCGTGTCGCGTCAGCGAAAGCCGTGGAACCGACGCAGTGCGTGCCGAAGCGGAACCATCAAAGGTGGCGATTACCACGCGTTCGTCTTCGCCCCACATGTGATATGAGCCGTCCTAGCCCTCAGAGCTGAGCTGATCGCCAACTGCCTTCTTGTCGATCACCGACCACACATTGCGGATCTTTCCCTCGAGGAACTCGTAGAACACGTTTTCGGTAAAGACGACTCGCCTGCCATTCACCGCAAAGCCAAACAGCTCGCCTGTGGGGGTGCAATCGAACCGCAGCTGTGCCGCCACATGGGGCGGTTCGACGATGAGCAGCCCGATATTGAACTGCAGGTCGGGGATCGCCCGAACGTCGGCCTCAAGCATCTGGCGATAGCCGTCCAGCCCGACGAACTGGCCGTTGTAGTGCACCTCGTCATCGACGAAGCGCTCCAGCTCCGCCCAGCGCCTGTCGTTCAGACAGGCGATGTAGCCCCGGTAGCAATCAGCGATCTCGTCGCCAGTCATGATCGTTCCCCGCAAAGAAAGCCCGATAGTCAGGCTAGCGATTGGCTCGATATACGCCAGTCGCTTCTACCGGTCGCGCTCGCTGTGGTTATCCGATTACCTGGTCAGTCGAGCACCACGGCGTGACCCTCCAGCGGATTGATGTCGCCTTTGATCAGGGATTCGGCCAGCGCCTGTGCCGCTTCGAGGCCGGCGTGTTCGTTCACCTGCATCCAGGGCTGCTGCACATCGCTCACCCGGGCGATAAAGGCCAGCTGCGCCTCGTTGAAGCGGCGGGTCACCTCGGCGGGACCCCAGTCGGCGTTGCGTTTCTTGATCTGATAAGGCGCGAAGTAGGGCTGGGGCTGCGGACCGGCCAGCGTTGCGTCCGTCTGTCTGTATTCGTGGTTCTGGGCTGAACCGGCGAAGCAGTCGTACACCAGGGCATCCTTGAAATGGCTGTGGATCTGCCGGCGTAGATCGGCGCTGCCGGAAAAGTCGACGTACAGCGTGGGTACGCTCGGGTCCAGCGAGGCGAGCTGGTCGTAGCCCAACGCCTGGTGGTAGCAACCCAGTCCTTTTACGAAGTCCGTGTTGCCGGCGGAGGTCAGGCCGATCAGCTGTACGGCCGGGTTGTCCTGCAGGCAGAACGCCGTGCCGTACGCGGTCTTGCTCGAGGCGCTCGACATCAGGATCTGGCGCGCGCCGAAGAAGGCGTTGTCGTCGAGGAAGTCGGCCAGCATGAACGAGGTGATGAACAGCGGGCGCAGCAGCATCTGGTAGTTTTCACTCTCGGCGCGATAGGCGGCGTCGCTGCTGATGCGCTGGTACTGGTTATAGGCAGATGTCAGTTCGAGTCGATGTTCGGCGCCGTCGTAGAAACCGCGCTCGGAGACGCGCACCGGCTGCATCACGACATGGCTGGCGATCGGCCAGAAGCCGTAGAAGCGTTCGCCCTTCGCCAGGCCATCGACGGTGCTCTCCACGACTTCGGCGAAGCCCCACGCCGGCATGTGGAACCACTCGCCATCGCCGGTCGGGTAGAAGTTCCAATAGCGCAGATGAGGCGTCTCGCCGAATGCGGCGTAGGTGACATTGTTCGTGGTCAGTGCCAGCCGGCTGATATGCAGCAGGGCTTCGCCGGATTGCAGCTCCGGCATTGCCTGGGTCTGAATGCGGGTCTGCTGCATGTCTTTCTTGTTGTTCTGCAACTGGCGGATGACGCTCATCGATGGCACCTTGGGTTCGCAAATGGACGTCATCGACTCTATCCCTTTCGTTTCACCGCCGGGTTCGGATTTCATGAGCACACGATTGCCGAGCGCCAAGCCGCTCAAACGGCCGACTCAGCAGCGGGCCAAGGCCACCGTTCAGGCGATTTTCGACACCTATGTTCGGATATGGCAGCGCGACGGCTGGTCTCGATTGACGACCCGTGCGGTTGCCCTCGAAGCCGGCGTGGCCATCGGCACCCTGTACGACTACTTTCCCAACAAGCACGCGCTGCACTCGGGCTACGTGCGCTATTGCGTTGAGCAGCTGCTCGAGGCCATCGACGCGCAAGCGGTAGCGCCAACCGCGCTTGCCTGGCCCGAGCGCATCCGGCGACTGGTACGCACCCTTGCCGGGGTCGAGTCACGGCTGCCCTGGTTCCACCCGGATATGCTCGAACTGGAAACGCTGGTGGCCGAGCCCAAGCATCAGCGTCGGGCCTACGAGGATCTGTTGAGCGCCTGGCATCGAGTCATCGATGCAGCGACCGACCTTCCGGTGCGTCCCTCGCCGGCAACCCTGGAAGCGCTGCATCTTTCGGTATGGGGCGGGCGCCGCTACGCCATGCTGGTGCAACTCGAAGCGGATCGCATGCAGGCCTGGGCCGCCAGCATGGAGCACCTGTGTCTGCTTACGCTCAGGGGCGCGAACGAGCCGGCTTGACCTCGATTGTCCAGGGCAGACACTCGCGATGCTGGTTGGGCGGACAATTCAAGCATTGCGTCGAATTCGTGGTTCTTCGTTCGACTATCAAGGCCATCAAGGCAGATTCGATACCAGAGGAGAGCAGCCATGCCCAGCACCATCCGCCTTCACCGTGTTCTGCGAGCGACGCCTGAGCGCGTCTATCGCGCCTTTCTGGACCCAGACGCCAAGGCCAAATGGCTGCCGCCGAACGGCTTCACAGGCAAGGTGCACGAGAGCGACGCGCGGGTAGGCGGCCGCTACAGAATGTCCTTCACGAATTTCTCCACGGGTACCAGCCACAGCTTCGCCGGACAATTCCTGGAGCTGCTGGAAGATCAGCGCATCCGTTACGAAGACACATTCGATGATCCGGGCTTGCCGGGCACGATAGAGGTGACGGTGACGCTCACCCGGGTATCCTGCGGCACCGAACTTAACATCACCCAGGCAGGCATTCCGGACGCGATCCCGGCCGAAGCCTGCTACCTCGGCTGGCAGGAGTCGCTGACGCTTCTGGCGAAGCTGGTCGAAGTGGAGATTCCGGACGAGTGATCGAGCTCCATCCGGTCCTATGGTGGTGGAACGTCAGGGCACCCTGTGGGGGCAAGCGGTCCACCACCGTCCGGTGAGTGTCCCGCATTGCGCCTGGCCACTACACAGAGGTGTGGTTGAGATATGATGCGCGCCCGCTGAAGCCCCCTCACACATCAGGTCATCATGCCCGGCGATGCTCTCTATACCGACTTGTCGGGTTACTACGACCTCATGTGCGCGGACATCGACTACCGGGCGCAAAGCCACTGTGTCCAGCGACTGCAGCAGCTGTTCGGCAATGGCGGGACGAGGCATCTGGACCTCGCCTGCGGCACCGGCCCGCACGTCCGCCATTTCATCGATGCCGGCTATACCAGCGGCGGGCTCGACATCAATCAGCCGATGCTGGACAGAGCCGCCGCGCGCTGTCCGGAAGCGCAATTTTCCCTGCAGGACATGTGCGGCTTTGCGGTCGAGCAGCCGGCCGATCTGATCACCTGCTTTCTTTACTCCATCCATTACAGCGCCGCGCTGGCCAGGCTCGAAGCCTGCATCGCCAGCGTGCATGCCGCGCTGGCCCCGGGCGGGCTGTTCTGCTTCAACGCCGTGGACAAGCGCCGGATCGACAACGCGTCATTCGTCTCGCACACGGCCCGGCATGCGGACGGCCTGTTCACCTTCAGTTCCGGTTGGCACTACTCGGGTGAAGGGGAGCAGCAACTGCTGAAGTTGCGCATCGGCAGAACCGCGGCGGATCAAAGCCAGGTATGGATCGACGAACACAGGATGGTGGCGGTGAGTTTTGCCGAGTTGCGCGCGCTGCTGGAGCAGTACTTCGAGGTGCATGTGCTCGAGCACGACTACGAAAAGATCGTGCCCTGGGACCAGGCATCCGGGAACGCGATATTCGTCTGTGTGAAGCGCTGATCAGCAGATCGCGCCCGCGGCGAGTTTGGCGGGGCAGTCAATGCAGGCGCTTGGCCGAGGTGTGGGCATCGATCAGATGACTGGCCTGCTGTGCCAGCTGATCGAGCAGCCGGTCGCGCTGTTTCTCCGCCTCGCTCATCGCCTTGCGGCCGTTCTGCTGCACCAGATAGCTGTAGATCTGCCGGACTTCCTTGGACTGGAAGATCGGCTCCAGATCCTGCACCGCCACCGCACCGTTCGAAGCCTCGTTTCGCGTATTCATCACCACCTGCGGGCCGCGCGCCGCCAGTGGCTGAAAACCGAGCTTCTGAAAATAGGGCACCTTGCTCGCTACGCAGGCCACTTCGGCATGGGGATAGCGCGCCACCATCGCGTCGACCATGGCTCGTCCGATGCCCTGCCGGCGATGCTCGGCCTGCACCGCCAGATAAACCAGCGCACAGGCGTCGGGATCATCCAGATAGGGCAGGTACAACGCGAAACCGAGCAGGATAGCCGGGTCGTCCGCATCCAGCGCCATGATCAATTCGGGCTTGCCGGCTTGCGCACCGTCCATGCTGTCCAGGTAGCGGTGCACCTCGAAACCCACCACGTACTGGTACAGCTGATACAGCGGGTTGCTGGGCTGCAGCGAAACCGGGCTGATGTCACCGAGATAATCCACCACCATCTGCAGCACCTGGCTTTTCAGCGATTCCGGCGGCGGGGTGTCGAGGTGGGTGAGGGTGAACATGGCGGTGCTCCGGGGCGGTACGAAAAATGGCGCATTGTACCGGGCGGTATGCGACTGGCCAGGTGAAGCCGCAGGGCGATCGATGCTACGAACGATGCAGTCTGCCGCTATGGGGCAGCCGTATCTGGCTTTTTCTTCCTCGGCTTGCGCGGTGCGGGGACCGGCAAGTGCTGCGCCGTCTCGATCACCAGGCGGCGCAGCGCGTCGGCATCGTCCAGTAGCTCGTCGGCCACCGGATACAGCTTTGCGCCAGCGTAGGGCGGCCGCTGCGGCAACTGCGGCGCAAGCGCAGCGGAAGCCGGGGTGGGTTTGATGAACAGGCTGTTGTCGCAGACCAGCGCGACGACCTTTTCATCCAGGTAGACGGCGTACTCGCCGAACATCTTCCGGTAACTCAGCCTGCCGCCAAGGTCGATCTGTTCGGCCACGTATTGCATGAAGCTGTTATCGGTCGCCATGCGTGCTCCGCCGTCTCCACCCGTGTCGGCCGTAGAGCGTAGCGTGGAAAACGGAATGCTTTCCACGCATGGCCCGCTACATCGCAGCGCACTCGGCCTGCTGGTGAGCGTCAGGCACGGATGCCTCGACGGTTGCCTGGAGCGTGCTGACCAGCGCATCGACCTGACGCAGCGCCTCGGCCACCGAACTGGCCAGCAGCTCGCCACCGATTTCCTGGCCTTCGATGGCAATCTGATGGATGCGGGTGATGCCGATGAAACCCAGCGCGGTCGCCAGGTTCGGCTCTAGATGGTTCATATGCGCCATCGCGCCGCCGGGGCCGAAGCCTACGCCGCCCCGGGCGGTGAGGATGACCGCGTGCCGCTCCCGATCCGCCAACATGGGCACGTAGGGATCAAGCGGGTTGCTCTCGTCCAGCCCGACCGTGCGGTTCAGGCGCACCACCTGATCGATCCACGCCTTGAGCGCCGCCGGCATGCCGAAGTTGTAGAGCGGCGTGCCGATGACCAGCACATCGGCGGCCAGCAGTTCGTCCACCAGCCTGTCGCTTTCCGCCAGGGCATCCTTCATCCAGGGTTGTTGACGCTCCTCTGGCGTGAAGGCCGACGCGATCCAGTCGTGGCTGACGAAAGAGGGCGGGTTCTGGCCGATGTCCCGGTAGGTCACGCCATCCTGCGGGCGACGCGCCAACCATTGACTGATGAAGCGCTGGCTGAGGTTGCGGCTGTGAGAACCGTGTTCGTCATTGCCGGCAAGGCCGGGGCGGGCGCTGGCATCGAGGTGCAGAAGGTGCGTCATGGCGAATCTCCTCTGTGATTGAATTCATCTGTCGTTCGCGGTAAATCCAGCCTAGGGCTAGGCTGTACGAGCGACAAACGACCATTTCTTCCAACAACAGATGAGAGAAACTCAGCCATGGCGCACCGCCGCTTACCTTCGCTTTCTGCGCTGCGAGCCTTCGAAGCCGCCGCTCGCCACGAGAGCGCCAAACAGGCTGCGGAGGAGCTGTCCGTCACGGCCACGGCGATCAGCCACCAGATTCGCTCGCTGGAGGAGTCGCTCGGCGTGGCGCTGTTTCTGCGTAAACCGCGAAAGCTGGAATTGACCGACCCGGGGCGCGAGCTGCAACAGACGCTGGAAACGGCCTTCGACAGCATCAGCGCCACGGTTGAACGCCTGAGCGCAAAGCCCTGCCGCCAGGCGATCACCCTCAGCACCACACCGGCCATCGCGGTGCGCTGGCTGGTGCCCTGGGTCTGCCTGCTGCGCGATTCCCATCCGGATATCGACCTGCGCTTTCACACTTCCCATGAACCGGTGGCGCTGGATGGCGTCACGGCGGATATCGCCATCCGCTACGGCGACGGCCGCTGGCCGGGGCTGGTGGCGGAGAAACTGTTCGACAACACCTTCGTCCCGGTCTGCAGCCCGCACCTCGGCTTGCGTGATGTAGCCGAGCTGCCCAAACACCCGTTGATCCACTTCCGTGCGCAAGCCGCCTTGTCCGCGCCGATTCATTGGGCGTCGTGGCAGAAACTTGCCAATGTACCGGGGCTGGATGTGAGCGCCGGGCTGGTTTTCTCCGACGAGACCCACGCCATCTCTGCCGCCATCGGCGCGCAGGGCGTGGCGCTGATGAGCCGTCAGTTGATCGAGGATGAATTGAGGGAAGGGCGGCTGGTGCAACCGTTCGGGCCGGAGATGGAGGGCAAGCCGTTTCATCTGGTATACCCGGAGAGCCGTCGGGATGAACCGACGGTTCGGGCGGTGAGGGAGTGGGTAATGAAGGTGCCGGGTGGGTTGTGTGAGTTGTAGCTTCGCGGATGCTTTTTGCGTCCGTGCCGCTGCTGTTTTACGGGCTGCTTGATGCATTGGTTCCGCCCTGCTGGGCGGGTCCCTTTTGGCAGTCGCCCCAAAAGGAACCAAAAGGGCTTGCCCCTACATCCGGCCCTGCGCTTCGCTCCGGGTTCGTTTGCTACATCGCCATTCCAGGGGCACGCCGCGAAGGGCCATCCCTGGCCCATCGCGGCTCTCGCGGCATCCATGCCGCTCAACCCCTTCCACGGCGATTCCACTCACCCTCCTGAAGGGGGCGGTTGGTGTCGCCTGCCGGTCTGTACAGAAGAAATAGATAATCCAAAGGACTCTCGGGCGACTCGGACTCCGTTCCCCGTCAGGAGGCCGAGTGGAGGTGTTGCATAGGGGGAGCCGCATGGATGCGGCGAGAGGGCTAGGCGCCCCCGCATAAAGGGCCATGGATGGCCCTTGTAAGCCGGCCCCCGGAGCAGCGCCGGAGCGAGGGAAGTCTGGCCGGAGGCCAGACCCGGTTGTCGGGGTGGCCTTCTCTTTGGTTAATTTCTCTTGGCCAGACAAGAGAAATTGACTCGCCGTGCAAGACGGAACCCCTCGGAGGAGGAGGGGAAAGTGACGGGTAAATGCGGACGGTGGGGCAGAAAATAAATCTGTCCCCGTCCCCTTGTCTCTTTAGTTAAGTGACTCCCCGTGCAAGGCGATACCTGCCGGTGAGGCTGAGGAAAGTGTGGCGAAAACACGCTCGAGTAAGGCAGGAAAAATCTGCGATTGTTGGCCGTAGATATCAGCCCACTTGTTGTACACATTTTCTCCGCGTAAGTTAGTTGTTTGTAGGTTTTTCTTGTTATTTTTGTGGAGTGTCAAGAGGATCTTTGTTGTGTTCAGTGTCGCTTAGGTGAAGTTTGATTTCGCATATTGAATACTTAATGGACTTAAAAATCGCCTCGGTTGCTCGTTTATAGCTTGTTGTGATCCAGAGGGAGATGATCGTTATCATCATCGCCGTAACTAAAAAGCTCATGTTATCTTGAAGAGTCTTGTTGAGGTCGAAATTTCTCGATTTTAGTGTGAAGCTGTTTATCTGAGTAAGAAAGAATAAAGAAGCCGCCCAAAAGCTCCCGATAAGCCATTTAAAACTTCTGACTCGCTCTGTTGTGCGGTTTTCAATAGCCTCAAGATTTTTCTCGAAAAGCTTGAGTTTGTCTTCGCTATCTATCAGCTTGCTGGTGATTATTCGTGATACCCCAACGATTTGGTGTGGCTTTAGGTCGCTGAAAGTGTATGTGCTTGGTACGGCAAACATGACAAGAATTATTGGGGCGTACATAAGAAAAAGCAGCACTGCCTGCGCGTGCTCTATTGGTATTTCTGTCGTTTGGATGGAGAGTGTTCCTAATAATAGGGATGCGATCGCCATGAATGCCCACTTAGTTAGCGGTCTAAATACTTCTGCAGAGCCTAGGAAAAGCAATTTTATAGGCGCTAGTGCTTGTCTATGTACCCATCGTGCAGGCAATAACTTAAGTTTTGTATTTAGAAGGAGGTCTTCAGTATCTTCTACGATTTCTTGAGTGATTTTGTATAGGGTTTTTCCATTCATTACGTCTTCTCTGCGATTATGATTTTTTCTTGCGTGTGGTGTGGGATGTGATTGTTGCCACATTGACCAATAAAACGCGATCTTTGAATACCCAAAATTAGCCAAAAAGTCTTTCCCTTGTATCAGGCCATGCGCTTGGCTTCGGTGGCGTTTGCTCCATCTCTGTTCCAGAAGCACGCCGCGAAGAGCCGTCCCTAGCCCATGTCGTGAGCGTGTGGCTCGCACCGTATCGCGTAGCAGGTCGATATGGCGGACCAGCAGGTCGCTGCGACGGTTGAGCAGATTGACCGTGAAGAAATATGTGGCGCCCGGCACTTGGGCGCGGCGGTAGCGGGACATGGTGGCTCATCCTTGAGCGTTGTGTTGGCGGGAGGTCCGTATCGGTGGATAAGCAAAGCGTTATCCACCCTACGACATCTCACCCACTTACACCGCCGACGCATCGATGTTGCCAGACGTAGGGTGGAAAACGGCGAAGCCTTTTCCACGCGTCATTTCCAGACCACTCGCTACCTGCTCGGATCGTTTCCGAGTTGCTTCAGGCATTTGTTCCGCCCCGCTGGGCGGGTCCCTTTTGGCAGTCGCCCCAAAAGGAACCAAAAGGGCTTGCCCCTCCATCCGGCCCTGCGCTTCGCTCCGGGTCCGTTCGCTCCATCGCCATTCCAGGGGCGCGCCGCGAAGGGCCATCCCTGGCCCATCGCGGCTCTCGCGGCATCCATGCCGCTCAACCCCTTCCACGTCGATTCCGCTCACCCTCCTGAAAGGGGCGGTTGGTGTCGCCTGCCGGTCTGTACAGAAGAAATAAATAATCCAAAGGACTCTCGGGCGACTCGGACTCCGTTCCCCGTCAGGAGGCCGAGTGGAGGTGTTGCGTAGGGGGACGAGCCGCATGGATGCGGCGAGAGGCTTAAAGGGCCAAGGATGGCCCTTGTAAGCCGGCCCCCGGAGCAGCACCGCAGCGAGGGAAGTCTGGCCGCAGGCCAGACCCGGATGTCGGGGTGGCCTTCTCTTTGGTTACTTTCTCTTGGCCAGACAAGAGAAAGTGACTCGCCGTGCAAGGCGAAACCTGTCGATTGGGCCGAGGAAAGCGTGGCGGGGAACGCCAAACGGCGAGCCGGCAGGTCAAAAAATAAATCTGTCCCCCTTTCTTGCGTGGCGCCCGGCACTTGGGCGCGGCGGTAGCGGGCCATGGTGGCTCACCCTTGAGCGTTGTGTTGGCGGGAGGTCCGTATCGGTGGATAAGCAAAGCGTTATCCACCCTACGACATCTCAACAGCCCACGCCGCCGACGCATCGACGTTGCCGGAGGTAGGGTGGAAAACGGCGAAGCCTTTTCCACGCGTCACTTTCAGGCTACCTCGCTAGTACCCTTGTTGTTTTTTTATGTGAGCACACAGGCCGTCTAGATCAGGGAATATTGTTGAGTTGTTAATTCCGTATTTGGTCAAATGCTTCAAAAATGAAGGCTTCTGATTGCTTGGAATTATTAATTTTAAGATTTTTGGTTCATCTATTTCTTGGCAGCAGTCTGGATGGATCGTGAATGCGCCAGACTGGGCTGTGATTCTTTTTGAGCCATGCGCCGGAAGAAACTCAACAGGCTTGGTTAACTTCTGCATGTTGATTTTTTCTTCTCTTTTGTATTCTCTAGCTTCGTACAGGTAAACGGCTCCGTCGCGTTCGGGTAATTCTCTTACGGCAAAGAAGCACGCAACAAGAGGGCTAAACGTCCAATCCAGAAGTCGCGTGGGGAGGCCGTGATGCTGAGCAAGTGTCAGCCATTGAATATCATTGTCGGGCTGTTTTTCGAGATGAGGGCGCGAGTGCGCTTTGAAAACCCACATCATCTTATCTTCTCGGATTTTGTGCCCATCAGTTTCATGTCTGAACAAAGAAGGTAATAGCTTGAAGTTTCTGTCAGGAACGCCTCGGAACAAGTCGTTAGGGTCTGACGTGCTAACGCGTTCTAGAAAGTCGCCCATGCTGGAAACTATAACTTCATTCTTGGTCGCAGTTAGATATGCGTCAGCAAATATTTCTGCATCCAACAAAGCGCCAAACAGATCCCGGCACTGAGATCTATATATCTTCTCTGCCTCTTTGTATTGTTCGTATGAGCTGCTAGTAAGAATGTCTTGTACAGTGCTTGTTCTGCTAGATCTTCTTAATTGATGATTTTTGGGGTGCATGCGGAGTAAAGCGAACTCGTTCTGTAAAAGCTGGAGTTCTGCGTGTGTGTTTACGAGGATCTCCGCGAAGCCTAGGAAATCGTCTAGCTCGTCTGCAACCTGGCTGAAAAGTGGCTTGTCTGAAAGAAACTCATCCGTGATGCCATGTTTGATAATGGCGCGTTCTTGCACATCCCTCGATGGATTCACGTAGCAGTGAAAGTGTCTTCCTGTGAGCTCTCGATCCTTAACCTCTATAGCACCGACTTCGACAAGACGATCTTCGTTTTCTTGCAGTAAACCGGTTGAGTTGGTGCAGATGAATACTTGTTTCATATGTATAGTCTGAAAAAAGCCCCGCTTAGCGGGGCCTCTTACCTTTCCTTGGCTGCGTTCCGATTACGACCGTTGAATCAATCCCAGCTCAAAGCCCCACCTGTCTGATACTCAATCACTCGCGTCTCAAAGAAGTTCTTCTCCTTCTTCAGGTCCATGATCTCGCTCATCCACGGGAACGGGTTGGTGGTGCCCGGATACTCTTCCTTCAGCCCGATCTGCGTCAGACGACGGTTGGCGATGAACTTGAGGTAGTCCTCCATCATCGCGGCGTTCATGCCGAGGACGCCACGGGGCATGGTGTCGCGGGCGTATTCGATTTCCAGTTGGGTGCCCTGGAGGATCATCTGGGTCGCTTCGTCCTTCATCTCGGCGTCCCACAGGTGCGGGTTCTCGATCTTGATCTGGTTGATCATGTCGATGCCGAAGTTCAGGTGCATGGATTCGTCACGCAGGATGTACTGGAACTGCTCGGCGGTGCCGGTCATCTTGTTGCGGCGGCCCATGGAGAGGATCTGGGTGAAGCCGCAGTAGAAGAAGATGCCTTCCAGTACGCAGTAGTAGGCGATGAGGTTCTTCAGGAACTGCTTGTCGGTCTCCGGGGTGCCGGTCTGGAAGGTCGGGTCGGAGATGGAGCGGGTGTACTTGAGGCCCCAGCTGGCCTTTTTCGCGACGCTCGGGATCTCGTGGTACATGTTGAAGATCTCGCCTTCATCCATGCCCAGCGATTCGATGCAGTACTGGTAGGCGTGGGTGTGGATCGCCTCTTCGAAGGCCTGGCGCAGGATGTACTGGCGGCACTCGGGGTTGGTGATCAGGCGGTAGGTGGCGAGCACGAGGTTGTTGGCGACCAGGCTGTCGGCGGTGGAGAAGAAGCCAAGGTTGCGTTTGACGATGCGGCGCTCGTCTTCGCTGAGGCCGTCCTTGCTCTTCCACAGGGCAATGTCGGCGTTCATGTTCACTTCCTGCGGCATCCAGTGGTTGGCGCAACCATCCAGATACTTCTGCCAGGCCCAGTCGTATTTGAAGGGTACGAGCTGGTTGAGGTCGGCGCGGGCATTGATCATGCGCTTCTCGTCGACGCGCACGCGGGCCGATTCGCCTTCCAGTTCGTTGAGGCCTTCCTGGATGTCCAGGTCGTCCAGCGCGCGCTTGGCACGGGCGATGGCGTCGGAGTCGTCAGCGGCAACGGCGCGGGCTTCTTCCACGGAACCGGCGGCTTCATTGTCCAGCTTGGCGGTGGCCTGGCTAGCCGGCTGTGCGGCAGCGGTGGCCGGCGCGGCGGTGGTGGTTTCTTCTTCGTCGAATTCGTCCCAGCTCAGCATGTGCGATTGCTCCTGATCGGGGACCGGGGCTTGGCCGGTCGGATGTATGGATGGCTTTTGGTTGTGCACGCAAAAGCGCGGAATCTGGTTTGGTGTTGCGCGTCATCGAGTGGATCACGGTGGATGTGGAAAGCGACATCCACCCTACGAATCAGACTACTCGGCGCGAGCGTGGAGCTGAGCGAGTGGCTGCTAGGCGGCTGCCGAGCCGGAGCCCCTGAGCGTACAGCTGTACGTGATGGGGTCCGGTTTGGCGGCCAACGCCGCAGACGCCGCTCAGCTACGCGCGACTTCTATTACTGGCAGGCTTCGCAGTCGGGGTTATCAATACTGCACGCCAGCGGCACCGGAGCCGGCTTCGGCTCTGCAGCCGGCGCGGCGCTGGCGGAGTTCGCCGCCTCGCTGCCACCACTGGACACGGCGTTCAGCTTGCCGGTGTTGATGGTGGACTTCTCGGTGCTGGTCGCGGCCAGGGCACGGAGGTAGTAGGTGGTCTTCAGGCCACGGTACCAGGCCATGCGGTAGGTCACGTCGAGCTTCTTGCCCGAGGCGCCGGCGATGTACAGGTTCAGCGACTGAGCCTGGTCGATCCACTTCTGGCGGCGGCTGGCGGCATCGACGATCCAGCGGGTTTCCACTTCGAAGGCGGTGGCGTACAGGTCCTTCAGGTCCTGCGGGATGCGCTCGATCTGCTGTACGGAGCCGTCGTAGTACTTGAGGTCGTTGACCATGACAGGGTCCCACAGGCCGCGGGCCTTGAGGTCGTGGACCAGGTAGGGGTTGATCACGGTGAACTCGCCGGACAGGTTCGATTTGACGTACAGGTTCTGGTACGTCGGCTCGATGGACTGCGACACGCCAACGATGTTGGAGATGGTCGCGGTCGGCGCGATGGCCATGATGTTGGAGTTGCGGATGCCTTTCTTGACGCGCTCGCGGATCGGCGCCCAGTCCAGGGATTCGGACAGGTCGACGTCGATGTACTTCTGGCCACGGGCCTCGATGAGGATCTGCTGCGAATCCAGCGGCAGGATGCCCTTGGACCACAGCGAGCCGTCGAAGCTGGAGTAGGCGCCACGCTCGTCGGCCAGGTCACAGGAGGCCTGGATGGCGAAGTAGCTGATGGCTTCCATGGACTTGTCGGCGAAGTCGATGGCGGCATCGGAACCGTAGGCGATGTGCTGCAGGTACAGCGCGTCCTGGAAGCCCATGATGCCCAAGCCCACCGGACGGTGCTTGAAGTTGGCGTTCTGCGCCTGCGGCACGCTGTAGTAGTTGATGTCGATGACGTTATCGAGCATGCGCACGGCGGTGCGCACGGTGCGCTCCAGCTTGGCCGCGTCCAGCTTGCCGTCGACGATGTGGTTGACCAGGTTGATCGAGCCCAGGTTGCAGACGGCGATCTCGTCCTTGTTGGTGTTCAGGGTGATCTCGGTGCACAGGTTGGAGCTGTGCACTACGCCCACGTGCTGCTGCGGGCTGCGCAGGTTGCACGGGTCCTTGAAGGTCAGCCACGGGTGGCCGGTCTCGAACAGCATCGAGAGCATCTTGCGCCACAGGTCCTTGGCCGGCAGGGTCTTGAACAGCTTGATCTTGCCGTACTTGGTCAGTTCCTCGTAGTACTCGTAACGCTCCTCGAAGGCGCGGCCGGTGAGGTCGTGCAGGTCGGGTACGTCGGACGGGGAGAATAGGGTCCAGGGGCCGTCATCGAAGACGCGCTTCATGAACAGGTCCGGAATCCAGTTCGCGGTGTTCATGTCGTGGGTACGGCGACGGTCGTCACCGGTGTTCTTGCGCAGCTCGAGGAACTCCTCGATGTCCAGGTGCCAGGTTTCCAGGTAGGCGCAGACCGCGCCCTTGCGCTTGCCGCCCTGGTTGACCGCCACGGCGGTGTCGTTGACCACTTTCAGGAATGGCACGACGCCCTGGGATTTGCCGTTGGTGCCCTTGATGTAGGCGCCCAGTGCGCGCACCGGGGTCCAGTCGTTGCCCAGGCCGCCGGCGAACTTGGACAGCAGGGCGTTATCGCGGATGGCGTCGTAGATGCCGCCCAGGTCGTCCGGCACGGTGGTCAGGTAGCAGGAAGACAGCTGCGGACGCAGGGTGCCGGCGTTGAACAGGGTCGGCGTCGAGGCCATGTAGTCGAAGGACGACAGCAGGTTGTAGAACTCGATGGCGCGTGCTTCTTTCTGCTCTTCCTCGATGGCCAGGCCCATGGCCACGCGCATGAAGAAGATCTGCGGCAGTTCAAAGCGAATGTCGTTCTTGTGGATGAAGTAGCGGTCGTACAGGGTCTGCAGGCCGAGGTAGGTGAATTGCTGATCACGCTCGTGGTTGAGCGCGGCGCCCAGCTTGGCCAGGTCGTAGCTCTTCAGCTTGGAATCGAGCAGTTCGAACTCGACGCCTTTCTCGATGTAGGCCGGCAGGGCCTTGGCGTACAGGTCGGCCATCTCGTGATGGGTGGCGCTTTCGGCGACTCCGAGGAAGCCCAGGGCTTCGGCACGCAGGGTGTCCATCAGCAGGCGCGCGGTGACCTGGCTGTAGTTCGGCTCGCGCTCGACCAGGGTGCGGGCGGTCATCACCAGCGCGGTGTTGACGTCCTTCTCGGCCACGCCGTCGTAGAGGTTCTTCAGGGTCTCGCGCTCGATCAGCGCGCCATCGACTTCGGCCAGGCCTTCGCAGGCCTCGGAGATGATGGTCTGCAGGCGGCCCATGTCCAGCGGCTGCTGGCTGCCATCGGCGCGGGTGACGCGAATGCTCGGGTGCGGCTGGGCGATGTCGCTGCTGCCGCTGGCGCTCTTGCGCTTGACGGCCTGGGCTTCGCGGTAGATCACGTAGTCACGGGCGACCTTCTGCTCGCCGGCGCGCATCAGGGCCAGTTCGACCTGGTCCTGGATTTCCTCGATATGGATGGTGCCGCCCGAGGGCATGCGACGACGGAAGGTGGCGGTGACCTGCTCGGTCAGGCGCGCGACGGTGTCATGGATGCGCGAGGAAGCGGCAGCGTTGCCGCCTTCCACTGCGAGAAAGGCCTTGGTGATGGCGACGGTGATCTTGTCGTCGGTGTAGGGGACGACGGTACCGTTGCGCTTGATCACGCGCAGCTGGCCCGGGGCGGTAGCCGCCAGATCCGGTGCATCGGCTGACAGCGGGTTCTCGCGAGTGGATTGGTTTTGCATGGGGGCTCCGGATTCTATTTTTTGATCGCGTTCTGAGTCTGTCTGCGCAGGCCTGGTCGGGCCCTCGCGTCGTTATTGCATGAACCTGCCCCGCATGGCGGCGCATGGTGGTATCGCAAGGAAAATAGTCCTGACTCGGCCGCTCACGAGCTAAGTCGTTGCCGGAAGGATAGTCAGGCTGGAAAAACTGTCAACACAATATGTTGTGTTTTGTTATGGGTCAGAGCACAGCTACTGGTTCTGCGCCTGAAGTCAGGGAGACGACTGTCGAAGGCTTGCATTAATGCTTGACCTGAGGCTGCCGACGGTGTTGCAGAGCAGTGAGACGCGTGGCGATAGCCTAGCGCTCGAAAATGTCTCGATTGTGTCACTTGGCCCGTCCAGGCCCAACATCTAGGGCCTGCGGCGCGCAAGGGCGACAAGATAATGCTGGCTCGAGGCCAATGCAAGGCAGTCTGCCGGGATAACCTGTGGATAAGGTGTGCGCGGTTTGTGGGTGAAAGCTGGGCGTCCGGCCGCAACCCGCATGGCTCCGGCGCTTGGCCGAATGCCGACGAAATACGCGCCGCCGGGCATATTTTGATGATGGTCAATGACACAACATGTTGTGTTTGCCGATGCCCGCTTTTTGTGCATCGTTCGCGTCCGGGCGTTGGGTACAATGCGCGCTGTTCGGTTTGTGGCCTGACGCGTAGACAGGGGGCGGGGATGGAACAAGAGACGTGGCGGATTCTCATCGTCGAGGACGATCGACGGCTGGCCGAGTTGACGCAGGAGTATCTGCACAGCAACGGCGGCTTCGAGGTGTCGATAGAGTCGGACGGCGCCTGTGCGGTCGAGCGCATCATCGAGGAGCGTCCGGACCTGGTGGTGCTCGATCTGATGCTACCCGGCGAGGATGGCCTGTCGGTCTGCCGACGGGTGCGTGACCGCTACGATGGCCCGATCCTCATGCTCACCGCGCGGGCCGACGACCTCGACCAGGTGCTGGGGCTGGAAACCGGCGCCGACGATTACGTCTGCAAGCCGGTGCGTCCGCGTCTGTTGCTGGCGCGCATCCGCGCCTTGCTGCGCCGTCAGCCGCCGGAAACGCCGGCCAATGCCAAGCGCCTGCAGTTCGGCCCGCTGGTGATCGACAGCGCACTGCGCGAGGCCTGGCTGCGCGAGCACCAGATCGAGCTGACCGGCGCCGAGTTCGACTTGCTCTGGCTGCTGACCTCCAACCCCGGGCGAATCCTCTCCCGCGAAGAAATCTTCGCCGAGTTGCGCGGCATCGAGTACGACGGCCAGGACCGCTCCATCGATGTGCGCATCTCGCGCATTCGGCCAAAGATCGGTGATGACCCGGATCACCCGCGGCTGATCAAGACGGTGCGTGGCAAGGGCTATCTGTTCGTGTCCGAAGCTGCCGTGGCGATGGTGTAGCGCCGCTCTCCATGAACTCGATCTTTCTGCGCATCTACGGCGGCATGCTCGGCGTGCTGGTGCTGGTGGCGCTGCTCGGCGCCGGTGGGCTGCATCTGCTCAACCAGTTTCGCGCGGACGATCACCGCGAGCGCCTGGCCAGCGGCACCTTCCGTCTGATGGCGCACAACATGAGCAGCATGACGCCCATCGAGCGGCGTCAGGCGGCGAACCTGTGGGGGCGGCTGCTGGGTATCCCCCTGCGGGTGCGGACGCTGGATGATGTCAGCCTGGAAAGCAGCCTGGAGGCGCGCCTGCTGCGCGGGCAGGTGCTGGTCGAGCAGATCCGCCCGCAGAGCACCACGGTGTTCAGCCTGGTCAGTGCGCGGGATCGGCTGGTGCTCACCGGCGAGGTGGAGCAGCTCAGCGAGCAGCTGGCGCGCGCCACCATCTATCTGCTGATCGACGAGCTGATTCGTTATCCCGAAGCCGAACAGCCACAGCGCCTCGCCGAGCTGAAGCGGGCGCGCGGCTTCGGCTTCAACCTGGAGCTGCTGACCCGCGACAGCGCCAACCTCGATGACGACCAGCGTCGGCGACTGGACGAGGGCGATACGGTAATGGCGCTCGCCCGCGGCGGTGATGCGGTGCGCGTGTTCGCCGCCGTTGCCGGTACACGCTGGATCATGCAGCTCGGCCCGCTGCATCAGATGAACCCCTATCCGCCGCAGCTGCTGGTGCTGATCGGCGTGCTCGGGCTGTCGTTGATCGGCCTGACTGTCTACCTGCTGGTGCGCCAGCTGGAGCAACGCCTGAGCGTGCTGGAAAGCGCGGCCACGCGCATCGCCGCGGGCAATCTGGAAACCCGCGTGCCGGATGTCGGCACCGACTCGGTAGGGCGGCTGGCGGCGGCCTTCAATGGCATGGCCAAGCACCTGCAGCGCTTGCTGGCGGTGCAGCGGGAGATGGTCAGCGCTGTTGCCCATGAGCTGCGTACGCCGGTGGCACGGCTGCGTTTCGGCCTGGAGATGACCGCCGAGGCACCGACCGACGAGGCCCGGGGCAAGTACCTGAAAGGCATGGATGGCGATATCGACGACCTCGATGCGCTGGTGGACGAGATGCTGGTGTATTCGCGGCTGGAACGCGGCTCGCCGAACCTGAGTTTCCAGCGCGTGGAGCTGGGTGCGCTGGTCGATCAGGTGATCGGCGAGCTGGCGCCGTTGCGCCCGGATGTTGGCGTCGCGCGTGGCGAGTGCATGGCCGCGGAGGATGGTAGTGGTTGGGCCGACGCCGAGCCGCAGTACCTGCGCCGTGCCCTGAGCAACCTCATCACCAATGCCATGCGCCATGCCGAAAGCCAGGTGCGGGTCAGCTTCGCCATCGACGGGGAAACGGCACGGCTGGATGTGGACGACGACGGCCCAGGTGTGCCGGAAGCGGATTGGGAAAAGGTCTTCACGCCATTCCTGCGTCTGGACGACAGTCGCACCCGCGCGTCGGGCGGACACGGGCTGGGCCTGTCCATCGTGCGGCGCATCGTCTACTGGCATGGCGGCCGTTCGCAGGTCGGCCACAGCGCATTGGGTGGGGCGCGTTTCAGCCTGGTCTGGCCAAGGCGGCACGCGGATTAAGGTGAGGGCGGCTGCCTGTAGGGTGGGCTTCAGCCCACCTTCGGCCGTGGTGTGGGGGGCAGTGGCGGGCTAAAGCCCGCCCTACGACGACTTGAGACCGCCTTGATGTAACGCTCGCATGCGTCTGGTTGGCCTCGGGTGGGCTAAAGCCCACCCTACGCGAATGCCACGTAGCGCCCAGGTCCCATCTCCATCAACGAATCCGGCCCTCTTCCAGCGCCAGCTCTTCCTTGGCGAAGTCATCCACGTCGATCACCTTGCGCCGCGCCAGTTCGGCCATGCGCAGCTGTTCGGCTTCGGCGGGATCGAGCGCGCCAGCGGTCAGCGCTGCATCGATGGGGTGCTCGCCAGGCATCGGCTGGAGCGTGCCGCTTTTCACCGCCTTGGCCAGCTTCTTCGCCGCGTTCTGGCTGGCTGCCAGCGCCTCGAAGGCATGCTTCAGCGCGCCCAGCGGCTGCTCGGGGTCCTGCGGGCGGTGCATGCCGTCGAGGATACGTTCCAGCGCCGGATCGCCTTCGGGGCGGCCGAGCAGGGCGGCGACTTCGGCGTCCAGCGTGTCCGACGGCCCCTTGTGCCGTGCACCGAAGGGGAACACCAGGGCATGCAGCAGATGGCCGAGGATGCGGTTGGGGAAGTTGGCCAGCACGTCCTGCAGGGCTGATTCGGCCTTCTCCAGGCAATCCTCCAGCGCCCAGCGCAGCAGCGGCTCCTGTTCGGTTGGATGGCCGAGGTCGTGGAACTGTTTGAGCGCCGCCGAGGCGAGGTAGAGATGGCTGAGCACGTCGCCCAGGCGCGCCGACAGCCGTTCGCGGCGCTTGAGCTCGCCGCCCAGCAGCATCATCGACAGGTCGGCCAGCATGGCGAATGCCGCGGCGATGCGGTTGAGCGCGCGGAAGTAGGGCTGCGTCACGGCGGTGCCGGGCACTCGCCCCATCAGGCCGAAGCTCAGCCCCAGCAGCAGTGTGCTGGCGGTGTTGCTGACGGCGAAGCCGATATGCTGCATCAGCAGGTCGTCGAACTTCACCACCGCAGCGTCGCGATCGGGCTCGTGGACCAGCTCCATTTCCTTGAGCACGAACGGATGGCAGCGGATCGCGCCCTGGCCGAAGATCATCAGGTTGCGCGAGAGGATGTTCGCGCCCTCCACGGTGATCGAGATCGGCGCCGACAGCCACATCCGGCCGAGGTAGTTGTTCGGCCCGAGGATGATGCCCTTGCCGCCGTGGATGTCCATGGCGTCGGTGATGCAGGCGCGGCCGCGCTCGGTGAGGTGGTACTTGAGAATGGCAGACAGCACCGAGGGCTTCTCGCCCAGGTCGACGGCATTGGCGGTGAGGATGCGCGCCGCGTCCATCAGCCAGGCGTTACCGCCGATGCGCGCCAGCGGTTCCTGGATGCCTTCGAAGGCGGCTAGCGGCACGTTGAACTGCTCGCGGACCTGCGCGTAGCGGCCGCTCACATAGCTGCAGACCTTGGCCGCGCTGGTGCCGGTCGCCGGCAGGGAGATCGAGCGGCCGACCGACAGGCAGTTCATCAGCATCATCCAGCCTTTGCCGATCATGTCGCGGCCGCCGATGATGGCTTCCAGCGGTACGAAGACGTCCTTGCCCCAGTTCGGCCCGTTCATGAAGGCAGCGCCCAGCGGCAGGTGGCGACGGCCGATCTCGACGCCAGGCGTGTCGGTGGGGATCAGCGCGAGGCTGATGCCGAGTTCTTCCTCATCGCCCAGCAAGTGGTCCGGGTCGTAGGTCTTGAAGGCCACGCCGAGCAGGGTCGCGACCGGCCCGAGGGTGATGTAGCGCTTCTCCCAGTTCAGCCGCAGACCGAGCACTTCTTCACCCTGCCATTGGCCGCGGCAGATCACGCCGCTGTCGTTCATCGCACCGGCATCGCTGCCCGCGTAAGGGCCGGTCAGGGCGAAGCAGGGAATGTCGGTGCCGTTGGCCAGGCGTGGCAGGTAGTGGTTGCGTTGCTCCTCGGTGCCGTAGTGCATCAGCAGTTCGGCCGGGCCGAGGGAGTTGGGCACCATCACGGTGCTGGCCAGGTCACCGCTGCGGGTCGCCAGCTTCATCACGATCTGCGAGTGGGCGTAGGCGGAGAAGCCTTTGCCGCCGTACTCCTTGGGGATGATCAGGGCAAAGAAGCCTTCGGCCTTGATGTAGTCCCAGGCGGCGGGCGGCAGGTCCATGCGCTGGGCGATATCCCATTCGCTGACCAGTTCGCAGAGGGTTTCGGTAGGGCCGTCGAGGAAGGCCTGTTCTTCATCCGTCAGGCGCGCCTTCGGATAGCCGAGCAGGGTGTCCCAGTCCGGCCGACCGCTGAACAGCTCGCCGTCCCACCAGACGGTGCCGGCATCGATGGCGTCGCGCTCGGTGGCGGAAATCGGCGGTAGCACCTTCTTGAACCAGTCGAACATCGGGCCGCTGAAGTACTTGCGGCGCACGTCCGCGACCAGCAGTGGCACCGCGATGGCGATCAGGGCGATCCAGAGCAGGAATACCACCACGCCGGAGGTGTCGGCAGCGGTCATGAAGACCAGGTAGGTGGCGACGACCGCCAGCGCCAGACGGGGCGCTACGCGCAGGTGGGCGAGAACGGCAATGCCGAGCAGTAGAACCAGCAACCAGAGCAGCGTCATGAGTCTTATCCTTTTGGGTTCGAACAGCTTCCGTCTTCAGCATAGGCGCTTGCGCCGCTGCAGCGAAGGGACGAGGTGTCGCCGCCGGCCAATCGGCGGCGATGGGCATGGCTCAGGTCGGCCGAGCGCCAGGCATGTGCGTGTCGGCGTCGGCGGCGTTCTGGTTGGCTGCCGGCTTTTGCTGCGGCACGCCGGCAACATTGATTTCCGGCAGTTGCCCACCGATGAACTCGATGCTGCGGGTAGGGAAGGCGAACTGCACGCCCATGTCGCGAATACCCTGCAGCAGGGCGAGGTTGATCTCCTGCTGGGTGTCCATGTACTTGTTGTAGTCCGAGACTTGCATGATGTAGACGACCTCGAACGTCAGCTGGCTGTCGTCGAAGCCGAGGAAGTGCGCGCGGTCGAACTTGGCCATTTCGATGCCTTCGATGATGCGCTTCACCAATGCCGCCACCTCTTTCACCTTTTCGGTCGGCGTGTCGTAGGTGATACCGAACTTGAAGACGATCCGGCGGGTGTTCATGCGCTTGTAGTTGTGCACGATCTGCCGCAACAGGTCGGCGTTGGAAATGACGACCTGCTCACCGCTGAGGGCGCGGATGCGCGTGGTTTTCAGGCCGATGTGCTCGATGTTGCCGGCCACTTCGCCAAATACCACGAAGTCACCGATCTCGAAGGGTTTGTCCACGCCAATGGACAGCGAGGCGAAGATGTCACTGAGCAGCGTCTGCACTGCCAGGGCGATGGCGATACCACCGACGCCGAGGCTGGCGACCATGGCGGTGATGTCGACACCCAGGTTGGCCAGGATCGACAGCAGCATCATGGTCCAGACCACGATGCGGATCATGATGCCGATGATGGTGGTGGTCACCGGATTGCGCGCCTTGCCGTCGCGGGTCAGGCTCTCCATCCACAGGCGGACGCCGGTATCCATCCACAGCGCGATCTGGAACGCCAGGGCGATGAACCAGCCGTGGGACATCGTCGATTCCCAGCGGGGCGACAGTTCGACCGTCTTCAGTGCGATCAGCAGTGAGAACGCCAGGATCAGCAGATTGCTGGTGCGTGAAAGCAGTTCGGCGGTGATGCCGAGGAACTTGGTCTTGGACCCGGTGGCCAGCTTGTTGAGGCGCCGCGTGACGATCCCGAGGATGGCGCGCAGGACCAGAAAGCTGACGATGGTGATGCCCAGCACGATCGCCAGGTTGATCCAGAGAGTCTCGTTGAGCAGGGCGTCCCAGTTCATCCATATCCTCCGATAAGGGTGCGCATGATGCAGCGAAGGCCACGTTTTTCAGTGGCCCTCGCTGCTCATAAGTTCCCTGGTCGGTGGGCGGGCGGAGGCCTGCGACGCCTGCTCTGCGTCAGTCCCGCTGCAGCGCACTGGCGAGCTGGTCATAACCGCCGGCGTTGATGACCTGGCTGTAACCGAGCTTCTCGAGCACTTCCTGGGCGGCGGACGAGCGCCTGCCGCTGCGACAGTAGAGCACAACTGGCGTGTCCTTCCGGGGTGCCAGGGCCTCGATATTGCGGGCCAGGTCTGGGGTTTCGATGCGGGTGGCGCCGGGCAGGGCGCCCTCGGCAAACTCCTCTGCCGTACGCACGTCGATCAACACGACGTCCGGCTGTTGCAGCGCCTGAAGTGCGGAGTCACGGTCGATCCCGCCGGCGGTAGCGGCCATGCTCAGGGTGAGCAGGGCGAAGAGGCTGGTCGTGCGCATCTGGCTACCTCGCGGCGCGCCGTAGCGCGCTCAGCTGAATATACGGGACAGGTTCGGCAGTATCAGGATCACTGCCGTGGCGATGACGATCAGAGTCGCCTGCCGAAATTTCTTCTGCTTGAGCATGACATGGCCTTTTCTTTTTGTGTGCAGCGGATTGTCGCCCGACCAGAAGGTTGTGACGGAATGGCTCGCTCGGTTTTCCTCTTTGCGGCTGCGGAAATGAGACGTGCCGGACATTCACCCCTGGGAAATAATCGCAGCAAGTTTCACACCAGAAACTCACCCTGCTCGTTGAGCAGCGCGTGGCCTTCGGTTGTCACCTATTGAGTGAACTGCCCAGGAGACCACCCATGCACACCGTAAAACTGACCACGTTATTGTTGCTATCCGCAGCCGCGGCTGCCGCGAACGCACAAGAGCGAGACATGACCCTCGAGCAGGAGCGCGACCGGATGGGCGCCCAGATGGAGGAAAATCGCCAACAGATCGGCCGCGATATCAACCGTATCCGCGAACCGGCAACCACGCAGGACCCTGCACCGACCCTCAACCGTGGTGGCGTGCAGAGCGATGCCTACAACCCGCGTCCCGCCGTACCCGGCAATGCCGGTTCGGGCGCAGGGACCGGATTGCCGAGCGCCCAGGACAACGAGCGACGGTCGACCGGCGGCACTGGCAACGCACCGGTTCAAGGAACCACCGGGGCGCCGGTGACGCCGAGTGGTGCCAATGGAAACGCCAATCCGGGAGCCGTCACACCGCCGGGTGGAATCGGAACAGGTAACGGTAACGGCACCGGCGGAGCGGCTACTGGCGGCGCGGCCAGCGGGAACCCGACCGGCGGTGCTGCCGGTCAGCGCTAGCAGGACCAAGGCAGGCGATAACGTTCAGGCCTTCAGCTGCTCGAGGCTGGCCGGGTCCGGCTGGCCTCGAAAGAACACCTCCAGCGCCTTGTCGAACAGCGCCGGGTCCGGCGCGACGCAGGCGAACAATGTCATGCAGGAATGAAACTTCAGATCGTCCGGGCGGCCAAGAATCTGCAGTGCGCTGTCGCCTGCATGCGCGAGCATCGCTTCGGTACAGGCTTGCAAGCGAGGCCCCAGCAGCGCGTGTTGCAAATAGGCAAGGGCCTCGTCGCGCCCGGAAATGGCATAGCGCTGCGCCATGGAGCTACGGCCCAGGCCGCCCAACTGCGGGAAGATGAACCACATCCAGTGCGTACGTTTGCGGCCGGCTCGCAGCTCCTGCAGAGCCTGTTCGTACACATCCTGCTGCGCATCGACAAACCGCTGCAGATCGAAGAGATCGTTCATGGGAACGTTTCGCTGCTCATGACTGGTGCAGCTACGTTGCTACAGGGCAATGTCGCTGACAACGGCCATCGGACGTCCGGCAGCAGGCTTCGATGCGCTGGAAGTCCACGGCATCGAGCCAGATTGGGCAGTAAAGAAGGCGCAACGAAAAAGCCCCCGGCTTCGTACGAAGTCGGGGGCTTTTCTTGAATCTAATCTGGCGGTGAGGGAGGGATTCGAACCCTCGATACGATTTCTCGTATACACACTTTCCAGGCGTGCTCCTTCAACCGCTCGGACACCTCACCGGATCGACGGAGGTTCATGTCCGTCGAGGCGCGCTAATGTAATCGAACGAATGCCCTTTGGCAAAAACTTTTTTAACTTATTCATGCGCTTAACAAATCCGCATCGCTCGGGTGATGGGCTGCACGTTCCGCTAGACTCACCGGCAGCCTCGGCGCTCGCCTGGGTTATGTTGAAGGCAAAGCGAGTGGAGCGAAGCTGTCCCATGAGACTGACAGGTGAGTCAGGCAATCATCCCGATACCTTATTGGTACCTACCCGACGCCGGGTGGCCGTGGCCAATCTTGAGTTGGGCATGTTCGTCTGCGAGCTGGATCGTCCATGGAGCGAAACGAAGTTCGCCTTTCAGGGTTTTCCGTTGCTCACGCCCGACGACGTGCGTGCCGTGCGCGAGCGCTGCTTGTACGTCTATGTCGACGACACGCGGCGGGTGCGGCTGCAGCACGGCGCAGCGGCCGCCGCCGTGGCGTCACGGCAGCGCAAGGCGCCGCAGCGATCGCGCCATGCGCTGGCCAGTGAGGTGGAAGAGGCGCGGGCGGCCTATCTGGATGGCGCCGGGCTGATCGAGCAGGTTCTCGCCGATGTGCAGCATGGTCGTGTGATCGACACCCGCGCCTGCCACGGCGTGGTCAAGCGCAACCTGGCGAGCATGCTGCGCAATGAAAGCGCGATGCTCTGGCTGTTCCGGCTGAAGAGCAAGGACCTGTATACCAGCCTGCACTGCCTGTCCGTTTCGATCATGGCGATGGGCTTCGGCAACCATCTCGGCTTGCCGGATGACAAGCTGCAGCTGCTGGGTATGGCCGGGCTGCTACATGACGTCGGCAAGATGCGCATCGATCCGGAGATTCTCAACAAGCCGGGCAAGCTCACCGCGGAAGAATTCGAGCTGATCAAGCGGCATCCGGCGTTCGGGCTGGAGGCGCTAAGTGCGCAACCGGGTGTGCCTGAGGTGGCGCTGCAGGCCGCCTATGGTCACCACGAACGGCTCGATGGTACGGGCTATCCGCTCGGCTCCGGGCCGGCGCAGATTTCGTACATGACGCGCATCATCACCATCGTCGATGCGTTCGACGCCATCACCAGTCATCGCGCCTACGACTACGCGCGGCCGGTGCAGTCGGCGTTCGAGATCCTGCGCAGTGCCAGTGGTGTGCAGTTCGACGAGGAGCTGGTGCGCGAATTCATTCGCTGGCTCGGTGCCTTCCCGGTCGGCACCTTGGTGGAGCTGCATACCGGCGAAGTGGCCGTGGTGGTCGAAAAGCACGAGCGGCTGCAGCTGCGGCCGCGGGTCGTGGTGCTGCGCAACGCGGCGAAGGAGCGCTGCACACCGCGCTATCTGGATCTGGCGCGAATCACCGTGGACGAGGAGGGTATGCCCTATCGCATTTCCGGCGGGTTGCCGGATGGCTCCTTCGGCCTGCATATCGCCGATCCGGAGCTGCAGTCGATTCTGCATCCGCAGGCCCTGTCCGACTTCGAACTGGACGCCTGAGCCCTGGCATCCGACCGCCTGCGCCGCCGTTTTCAGGCGCAAAGCGTGACCGGCCGGTCGGTCATCGTGCTTTACCTGAACCCGGGTGCTGGGTAACGTCTGCGCACTTCAAGAACAAGGAATCTCGTCATGACTGAGCTGGTCTCCTACCAATTCGAAGACGGCGTCGCCACGCTGACGCTCTGTAACGGCAAGGTCAACGCGCTCTCGCCTGCGGTATTCGAGGCGCTCAATGCGGCGCTGGATCGCGCCGAGCAGGACCGCGCCATCGTCATCCTCACCGGCCAGCCCGGCATCCTTTCCGGTGGCTACGACCTCAAGGTCATGACCTCCAGCCCGCAGAATGCCATGGCACTGGTCGCCACCGGCTCGACCTTCTCCCGCCGCATGCTGGCGCATCCATTCCCGATCATCGTCGCCTGCCCGGGGCACGCCATCGCGAAGGGCGCTTTCCTGCTCTTGTCGTCGGATTACCGCATCGGGGTCGAGGGCCCTTTCCATATCGGCCTCAACGAGGTGCAGATCGGCATGACCATGCACCACGCTGGTATCGAGCTGGCACGTGATCGCCTGCGCAAGTCGGCATTCCATCGCTCGGTGATCAATGGCGAGATGTTCGACCCGGCAGGCGCAGTGGATGCCGGCTTCCTCGACAAGGTAGTGCCAGCCGGTGAGCTGCTGGCGGTGGCCAAGGCAACTGCCGAGCAGCTTAAAAAGATCAACATGGTGGCGCACAAGAACACCAAGCTGAAAGTGCGCAAGGCCCTGCTGGAGACCCTCGACCAGGCGATCGCACTGGACCAGCAGCACTTCGGCTGATCGTCCGGTCGGCTGCACAAGAGAATTTCTGCTCGAGTGCGCACGAGGGCCGGCCCTGCGTTTACACTGCGCGAGTGACGCCCCGCCGATGGCGGGGCGTTTTCATTTCTCATTCAGTGTCGCCTCGCAGGAGAGCCCCGATGTCCGCCCCGCACACCCCGGTAGAACGCGCCGATTTCGACCAGGTCATTGTTCCCACCTTCGCCCCCGCGGCCTTCGTGCCGGTGCGTGGTCTGGGCTCGCGAGTATGGGATCAGAGCGGTCGAGAACTGGTGGACTTCGCTGGCGGCATCGCGGTCAACGCCCTGGGCCATGCCCATCCGGCCATGATCGCGGCACTGACGGAGCAGGCTGGCAAGCTCTGGCACATCTCCAACATCTATACCAACGAGCCGGCGCTGCGCCTGGCCAAGAAGCTGGTGGCGGCGACCTTCGCCGACCGCGCCTTCTTCTGCAATTCCGGTGCAGAGGCCAACGAGGCGGCGTTCAAACTGGCCCGTCGCTACGCCCATGATGTGTACGGCCCGCAGAAATTCGAGATCATCTCGGCGCTCAACAGCTTCCACGGCCGCACCCTGTTCACCGTCACGGTGGGCGGGCAGTCGAAGTACTCCGATGGCTTCGGGCCGAAGATCGAAGGCATTACTCACGTGCCTTACAACGACCTCGAAGCGCTGAAGGCGGCGATCTCCGACAAGACCTGTGCCGTGGTGCTCGAACCGATCCAGGGCGAGAGCGGCATCCTGCCGGGCGAACAGGCGTACCTGGAAGGCGCACGCCAGCTGTGCAACGAGCACAACGCGCTGCTGATCTTCGATGAGGTGCAGACCGGTCTGGGCCGTACCGGTGAGCTGTTCGCCTACATGCACTATGGCGTCACGCCGGACATTCTGACCAACGCCAAGAGCCTTGGTGGCGGCTTCCCGATCGGTGCGATGCTGACCACCAACGAGATCGCCGCCCATTTCAGCGTCGGTACCCACGGCACCACGTACGGCGGCAATCCGCTGGCCTGCGCGGTGGCCGAGACGGTGCTGGATATCGTCAACACCCCGGAGGTGCTGGAGGGCGTCAAGGCCCGCCACGAGCGCTTCAAGGCCAGGCTGTTGCAGATCGGTGAGCGCTACGGCGTGTTCAGCCAGGTCCGCGGCCGCGGCCTGTTGATCGGCTGCGTGCTCTCGGATGCCTGGAAAGGCAAGGCCGGTGCATTCTGGGCCGCGGCGGAGAAGGAGGCGCTGATGGTGCTGCAGGCAGGGCCGGACGTGGTTCGCCTGGCGCCGAGTCTGATCATCGACGAAGCTGACATAGACGAGGGGCTGGATCGTTTCGAGCGCGCCATCGCGACGCTGACCCAGGCCTGATCAATCCTGCGCGGTGCCGAAGGGCATCGCGCCTCTACCAAACGAGAGCACACTCAATGAGCGATAGCCTGCAACTGGTTCTGGAAGACGTCGACGGAACCCAACTGGAAACCTCCTGCACCCGCTTCGCGGTCGTCTGGCAGGGGCGCGAGGTATGGATTCAACAGGTCGGCAACGGCCAGCTGATGATCGGCGTGGATGTCGAGGATGGCGATACCGAATACGCCAATCTGGTGCTGCGCCCGCTGGCGACCAACCTGGTCAGCCTGCAGCTGGAAATGGAGCCGGTCGAGGCCGATGACGACGAGCACGTCCACGGCCCCGACTGCAACCACTGACCGCGGCCCGGCATGCTCGCCCTCGGCAAGCTGCTGGAGCTGACCCTCGCCGGCCGTGAGCCCTGCGAGAAGATCCAGCTCACCCCGCATGGGGTGAAGCTGCACTGGCTGGCCGAGGGCGCGCTGCTCGTTTCTCCGCCCGCCAGCACCGACCTCGGCCTCGACCTGCTGATCTCTGCAGGCGTTCATGGCAACGAACTCGTCCCCATCCATGTGCTGGATCACCTGATCCGAGCGCTCGCCCGTGGCGAGATCAGGACCCGTGCACGCCTGTTGCTGCTGTTCGCCAACCCGGCGGCGATGCGGCGGACGCTGCGGCAGGTCGACCATGACCTCAATCGCCTGTTCCGGGGCGCGCATGCCGATGTCTGGGGCAGCGAGGCCATTCGTGCGGCGGAGCTGGAAGCATTGGTCAGCAGCTTCTTCGGTGGTTCCGGGCGCCAGCGCCGGCACTATGATCTGCATTCGGCGATGCGTCCGTCGCGCCTTGCCCAGTTCGCCATCCGCCCCTGGTACGAGGACGAGCAGGCAACTGCCGAGGCGCTGGCCAGGCTGCAAGGGCTGGCCATCGACGCCGTGCTTGTGCAACGCCAGGCGACGAACACCTTCAGCGCGCTGACCGCCATGCGCCATGGCGCTGAGGCGTTCACGGTGGAGCTGGCCGAAGGCAAGGGCGGGGCGCTACCGGTTGCCGTCTCGCAGTTCGAGAACGGGCTGGTCGCGATGATCGAGGGACGGGCATTGCCGGCCAGTACCGGGGCCGAGCTACAGCTGCTGCAGATTTCCCGCGAGATCATCAAGCGCAGCCCTCGGTTCCGGCTGTGCCTGCCAGCGGATATCGAGAACTTCACCCCTCTGCCGCTCGGCAGTCTGCTGGCCGAGGATGACGGCGCGCGCTGGGTGGTCGACGAACCGGATGCTCGCATCCTGTTTCCCATGGCCGATGTCGCCGAAGGCCAGCGTGCGGCGCTGATCGTGGTGCCGCTGGAGCAAGCCGAAGCGGGGCAGTGAGACATTCACTGCGGACATGCGCGGTTGCAATTGGCTGGCGGTGCCCATATCTAGCTCCATTCCCTTCGCGTTGTGTGCACCTTCTTATGAGTACTGCTCTGTCCATTCGGCAGTTGACCAAGACCTACGGCAACGGCTTCCAGGCCCTCAAGGGCATCGATCTCGATGTCGCCGAAGGCGACTTCTTCGCCTTGCTCGGGCCCAACGGCGCCGGCAAGTCCACCACCATCGGCATCCTCTCGACCCTGGTGAACAAGAGTGGCGGCACGGTCAACGTGTTCGGCCATGACCTGGATCGCGACCCGTCTGGCCTCAAGCGCTGCCTGGGCGTGGTGCCGCAGGAGTTCAACTTCAACCAGTTCGAGAAGGCCTTCGACATCCTGGTCACCCAGGCCGGTTACTACGGCATTCCGGCGAAGGTCGCCAAGGAGCGCGCCGAGCGCTACCTCAACCAGCTGGGGCTGTGGGACAAGCGCGACGTGTCCTCGCGCATGCTCTCCGGCGGCATGAAGCGCCGGCTGATGATCGCCCGCGCGCTGATCCATCAGCCGCGCCTGTTGATTCTCGACGAGCCCACCGCAGGCGTGGATATCGAGCTGCGGCGGTCGATGTGGTCGTTCCTCACCGAGCTCAACCGCGAGGGGATCACCATCATCCTCACCACCCACTACCTGGAAGAGGCCGAACAGCTGTGCCGCAACATCGGCATCATCGACCACGGCCAGATCGTCAAGAACACCAGCATGCGCGAGCTGCTCAAGCAGCTGCACGTGGAGACCTTCCTGCTCGACCTCAAGGAGTCGCAACTGGTGGCGCCGGAGCTGGGCAACTATCCGTCGCGGCTGATCGACCATCACACTCTCGAGGTGCAGGTAGAGAAGAGCCAGGGCGTCACCGAGCTGTTCCGCCTGCTCGGCGCCCAGGGCATCGAGGTGCTGAGCCTGCGCAACAAGACCAACCGGCTGGAGGAGCTGTTCGTGTCGCTGGTGGAGAACAATCTGAAGGTGAAGTCATGAGCGGCGAACTGCGTCCCAACCTGGTCGCGCTGCAGACCATCGTGCAGCGCGAGATCCGTCGCTACACGCGCATCTGGCCGCAGACCCTGCTGCCCCCGGCGATCACCATGGTGCTGTACTTCGTCATCTTCGGCAGCCTGATCGGCGCGCGGATTGGCGACATGGATGGCTTCAGCTACATGGACTACATCGTGCCGGGGCTGATCATGATGTCGGTGATCACCAACTCGTACAGCAACGTGGTATCTAGCTTCTTCAGCACCAAGTTCCAGCGCTCCATCGAAGAGCTGCTGGTCTCGCCGGTGTCGCCCCACGTCATCGTCATAGGCTTCGCCCTGGGCGGCATCACCCGCGGGCTGGCGGTGGCGGTGATCGTGACGCTGCTGTCGATGTTCTTCACCGATCTGCAGGTGCATCACCTGGGTGTGACGGTGCTGGTCATCACTCTGACCGCGAGCATCTTCGCCCTGGGCGGCTTCATCAACGCGGTGTTCGCGCGCAACTTCGACGATATCTCGATCATCCCGACCTTCGTGCTGACGCCGCTGACCTACCTGGGCGGGGTGTTCTATTCGATCAATCTGCTGTCGCCGTTCTGGCAGACGCTGTCGCTGGCCAACCCGGTGCTGCACATGGTCAATGCCTTCCGTTACGGCATCCTCGGCGTCTCGGATATTCGCATCGGTGTGGCGATCAGCTTCATGCTGGTGGCGGTGGCGGCGCTCTATCTGGTGTCTGTGCATTTGCTCAAGAGCGGGCGGGGTATGCGCCAGTAGCCAGCGCTTCGTCCGTCTGCTGCGCCGATGGCGCTGAAAAGAACGCCGCGAAGCGCTAAACTTCGCGGCGTTTTTCGTTCAGGTCCCTTCCGATGCAGCATCCCGCCGAACATTCCCCGCTGGGCAAGTCCAGTGACTACATTGCCACCTACAGCCCGCACCTCCTGTTCCCGATTCCACGGGCACCGAAGTGGGCCGAACTCGGGCTGACCGCCGAGACGCTGCCCTATCAGGGCGTGGACCTGTGGAACTGTTACGAGCTGTCCTGGCTGCTGCCGTCGGGCAAGCCTGTGGTGGCGATCGGCGAATTCGAGATTCCGGCCGACTCGCCGAACATCATCGAGTCCAAGTCGTTCAAGCTCTACCTCAATTCGCTGAACCAGTCGGTGTTCGAATCGCGGGAAGCGCTGCTGGAGCTGATGAGTGCCGATCTTTCGGCCGCTGCCGGCAAGCCGGTCAGGGTGCGCCTGCGCACGCTGGATGAAGTCGCCGCTGAAGGCGTCGCCACGCTGCCAGGGCGGTGCATCGACGAGCTGGACGTAGCCATCGAGCACTACGACCATCCGCGCCCCGAGCTGCTGGCATGCGATGCCGAGCGGTTGGTCGAGGAATCGCTGCACAGCCACCTGCTCAAATCCAACTGCCCGGTCACCGGTCAGCCGGACTGGGGCAGTGTTGTGGTGGAGTATCGTGGTGCCGCGCTGCAGCCGGAGAGCCTGCTGGCCTATCTGGTGAGCTTCCGCCAGCATGCCGACTTCCACGAGCAGTGCGTGGAGCGCATCTTCCTCGACCTGCAGCGCCTGTTGCAGCCGGAGAAGCTCACCGTCTATGCGCGCTACGTGCGCCGTGGTGGGCTGGACATCAATCCGTACCGCAGCACCGAGACGCTAGAGGTGGACAATCGTCGCCTGGTACGCCAGTGACGCGGCGGGTCGCGTTCATGCCGCGACCCTGACTTACTTGCTTCAGATGCCCATGTTGGCCAGGGTCTGCATGATGTTGCGCAGGGTCATGGCCATGCTCGGATGGCTGACTTCGAAGCGCTCGACGGCCAGATTGACGCCATCGACCAGCGAGTCGTTGTATTCGGTGCTGTCTTTGGTCGCCAGACGCGCTTCGATGTCTTGGGCGATGGCCTGCAGCGAGGCGCGCTCCTCGTCGGTCAGCGGCGTGTCCTGGGCCAGTTGATTACGCAGTTCTTCGAGCTGCGACTGCAGATCATGTTCCGGCATCTTGCTTCCCTCTCATGGATTTACGGGCAACGAGCGTTGCTCTCGATACCCGAAGGTTAAACCAGCCGCCTGGCCTTGTCTGTGCCTTTGCGGGGCGAGCCCCGGCTGGATTGACGGCGGACAGGCGGCCTGTCCGGCTGACTGCCGTAAATCGAATGTTCGCTCTATACTGCGCGGTCTGCGTCGGTGCGCCGCGTGCACCAAAACTAGGGAGAAAACAGCAATGCCCAAGATCGCAACGGCCTGGATCGCCGTGCTCAAGGCCAGTTTCGTCACCGTCGCCATGCTTGGCGCGGGCCATGCACTGGCTGCCGAAGAGGATCCGTGGGAAGGCGTCAACCGCGCGGTGTTCCGCTTCAACGATACCGTTGACACCTACACGCTCAAGCCCTTGGCCAAGGGCTATCAGAAGGTTACGCCGCAGTTCCTCGAAGACGGCATTGGTAATGTCTTCAGCAACCTCGGCGACGTGGTCGTGCTGGCCAACGATCTGCTGCAGGGCAAGGTCCGCGACGCCGGCATCGACACCAGTCGGATCCTGTTCAACACCACCTTTGGCGTGCTCGGCTTCTTCGACGTCGCAACCCCCATGGGGCTGCACAAGAACGACGAGGATTTCGGTCAGACCTTGGGCGCCTGGGGATTGGGCAGCGGCCCCTACGTGGTGCTGCCCTTGCTGGGGCCGAGCACCGTGCGTGATGCAGCAGGTCGCGTGCCGGATGCGTTTCTCGAGCCCTATCCGCACATGGATCACGTGCCGACCCGGAACATCACACGGGGCGTCGATCTGATCGACACCCGCGCCGGCCTGCTTTCCGCCGAGAAGATGATTCGTGGCGATCGTTATATCTTCGTGCGCAACGCCTATCTGCAGAACCGTGAATTCCGGGTCAAGGATGGCGAGGTCGAAGACGACTTCTGAGTTCAACCGCTGGCCGCGCCAGCGCGGCCAGCAACGGGGCAGGGCGGCGTCAGCTCATCGAAAGGATGGCCAGCCCCAGGCTCTGGCGGCCATCATCGAGCTGAATCACGCGCACCACCTCTGTCTGTGCGTCGAGGCCCTTCAGCTCGCTGTGCTCGGATGGGATCAGCACGCGCACCTTGTCGCCCATCTGCAGCTGCGTTCCGGCCAGGACTTGCATGCCGGTACTCGAGAGGTCGATACAGGTGCCGGCGAGTTTTGTATCGCCATGTTCCAGCGTGACGGCGGTTTCCACCCGCATCCTGATGAAATCGCGTTTTTCGCTGTAGTCGCGGTCGTTCTGGCTCATGGTTTCAACCTTTTATATATGGCTCGCTTGGTTCTTATAGCGCCCCTCAATTCGACCTGTAAAGCCGCCGGCCGGTCGGCTTGAAACCCCGATCGTATGGGAGTACCGTCTGCGCCTTGAAACGAACCCATGCCCAGCGTTCGCGCGGGGCCAATGCTTTCGCCAATCATCCTGGCGACACCGCCTGGTAGGAACATGCATAAACCAAGCGCGACGCTGCTGATCATTGATGACGACGATGTGGTTCGGGCCAGTCTGGCCGCCTATCTGGATGACAGCGGTTTTCGTGTCCTGCAGGCTGGCAATGGCCCGCAAGGCATGGAGCTTTTCGAGTCGGAGCAACCCGATCTGGTCATCTGCGATCTGCGCATGCCGCAGATGGATGGCCTGGAGCTGATCCGTCAGATCAGCGAGCGTCAGCTCGACCTGCCAGTGATCGTCGTATCGGGCGCCGGGGTGATGAGCGATGCGGTGGAAGCGTTGCGCCTGGGCGCCGCCGACTACCTGATCAAGCCTCTCGAAGATCTGGCGATGCTCGAGCACTCGGTTCGCCGCGCGCTGGATCGTTCTCGCCTGCGGCTGGAAAACCGCCGCTATCGCGAGCAGCTGGAGACCGCCAACCGCGACCTACAGGCCAGCCTGCATCTGTTGCAGGAAGATCAGGATGCCGGTCGCCAGGTGCAGATGAACATGCTGCCGGTGACCCCTTGGAGCGCCGACGATTTCGATTTTGCCCACCAGATCATTCCCTCGCTTTATCTGTCCGGCGACTTCGTCGATTACTTCCGCGTGGATGAGCGACGCATCGGCTTCTACCTGGCGGATGTGTCCGGTCATGGGGCGTCCTCGGCGTTCGTCACCGTGCTGCTCAAGTTCATGACTACACGCCTGCTGTACGAATCGCGCCGTGGCGGGACACTGCGTGAGTTCAAGCCTTCGGAAGTGCTCGACCACATCAACCGCGGGCTGATCAACTGCAAGCTGGGCAAGCACGTCACCATGCTCGGTGGCGTGATCGATCAGGAACGCGATGTACTGCACTACAGCATCGGCGGGCATTTGCCGATGCCGGTACTGTTCGATGGCCAGAGCTCCCGCTATCTGGAGGGGCGTGGGCTTCCGGTGGGGTTGTTCGCCGAGGCCACTTACCAGGATTTCGAACTGGAGCTGCCGCAGACCTTCAGCCTGACCTTGCTCTCCGATGGCATTCTGGACCTTTTGCCCGGGGAAACACTCAAAGACAAAGAGTCCGCGTTGCCCGGTCTGATTACCGAGGCCGGTGGCACGCTGGATGGATTACGCCGAGTCTTCGGGTTAGCCGAACTGGCTGACATGCCCGACGATATCGCCTTGCTGGTGTTGAGCAGGAACCTTGCATGAGTACTGGAAGAATCCAGTTCGCCGAGATGGATGGCACCTTTGTTCTGAAGTTCATTGGTGAGATCCGTCTGACGCTCTGTTCGGCGCTGGATGCAACGATCGAGAAGATCTTCTCGTCGCTCAATTTCTCATCCATCGTCATTGATCTGACCGAGAGCCGTAGCATCGACAGCACCACCCTCGGCCTGCTGGCCAAGCTGTCGATTCTGTCGCGGCAGAAGGTCGGCATGTTGCCGACGCTGGTCACGACCCACCCGGATATCACTCGACTGTTGCAGTCGATGGGCTTCGATCAGGTGTTCAACATCGTCGATACTCCGCTGCCTTGTCCGGAGTGTCTGGCCGATCTGCCTTCACAGGATCAGTCGGAGGAGGTGGTGAAGGCCAAGGTGCTGGAGGCTCACCGCATCCTGATGAGCCTTAACGAATCCAACCGCGAGGCCTTCCATGACCTCGTCACCGCGCTGGAGCGCTCCTGATCGGAACTCAGGCCAGTTCTGCCAGTAGCGCTTCGAGTTTTTCCTGATCCCTGGCGAACTGACGGATGCCTTCGGCGAGTTTTTCGGTCGCCATCGCGTCTTCGTTCAGCCCCCAGCGGAAGCTGTTCTCATCCAGGTTGATGCGCGGCTCGGAGGCGCGGCCCGGCTCCAGCTTGCGCTCCAGCGTGCCGCTGGCTTCGGCGAGTTGGCCGAGCAGTTCCGGGCTGATGGTTAGCCGGTCGCAGCCGGCCAGCGCCTCGATCTGACCGACGTTGCGGAAGCTCGCGCCCATCACCACCGTCTCGTAGCCGTGCGCCTTGTAGTAGTCGTAGATGCGGCTGACCGATTGCACGCCCGGATCTTCCGCGCCCTGGTAGTCGCGGCCTTCGTGCTTCTTGTACCAGTCGTAAATGCGGCCAACGAACGGGGAGATCAGGAACACGCCCGCCTCGGCGCAGGCCACCGCCTGGGTGAAGGAGAACAGCAGGGTGAGGTTGGTCTGGATGCCGGCCTTTTCCAGCTGCTCGGCGGCGCGGATGCCTTCCCAGGTGGAGGCGATCTTGATCAGCACGCGCTCGCGGCTGATGCCGGCCTGCTCGTAGAGGCCGATCAGCCGCTCGCCGCGCTGGACCATCGCCTGGGTGTCGAACGAAAGGCGTGCATCCACCTCGGTGGAGATGCGTCCGGGGATCAATTCGAGGATCTGCTTGCCCACTGCCACGGCGAACAGGTCACAGGCCAGGCCGATATCGCCCTGACACTGCTTCATGGCGTTGCCCAGGTGCTCGGCATAGCGCGGCATCGCAGCCGCCTTGAGCAGCAGCGATGGGTTGGTGGTGGCGTCCACCGGCTTCAGGCGGGCAATGGCGTCGATATCACCGGTATCGGCAACGACGGTGGTGAACTGCTTGAGTTGTTCCAGCTTGGAAGTCATGTAAGAGGGGGCTCCGTCCTGTGAATGGCACGACCTTACCCGAGCCGGTTCACCCGCTCAACGAGCGGATGGGCGCGGGTGCGCCAGCCTTTGATCCGATTGCTCTGCCTGCGTTCCTTGGCCGCGAAGTCGTTAGTGACCTTCGAGCAACGCCACCGCCTGGTCGAGCAGCACCAGTGGCTCGCCGGTCTTGTGGATGTCCACCGAAAGCAGCTGACGGAAGCGCCGTGCGCCGGGAAAGCCCTGGCCCAGGCCGAGCACATGGCGGGTGACGTGATGCATGGCGCCGCCCTCGGCAAGATGCCGTTCGATGTATGGGCGCATGTTGCGTAGCGCCTGCGCACGGCTGATGGCTGGCGCGTCGCTGCCGAACAGGCTGCTGTCGACCTGCGCCAGCAGGTAGGGGTTGTGGTAGGCCTCGCGGCCGAGCATGACACCATCGAACGTCTGGAGGTGCTCACGGCATTCTTCCAGCGTCTTGATGCCGCCGTTGAGGATGATCTCGAGGTCCGGGAAATCCCGCTTGAGTTGCGCGGCGATGTCGTAGCGTAGCGGTGGGACCTCGCGATTCTGCTTCGGTGACAGTCCTTCGAGGATGGCGATGCGCGCGTGCACGGTAAAGCTGCGGCAGCCGGCGTCGCGCACCTGGCCAACGAAGTCGCACAGCTCGGCATAGCTGTCGCGGCCGTTGATGCCGATACGGTGCTTGACGGTGACCTCGATGCCCACCGCATCGCGCATGGCCCTCACGCAATCGGCGACCAGTTGCGGATGGCCCATGAGGCAGGCGCCGATCATGTTGTTCTGCACCCGATCGCTGGGGCAGCCAACATTGAGATTCACCTCGTCATAACCCGCGGCTTCGGCGAGCTTTGCGCAAGCTGCCAGTTCGCCCGGCACGCTGCCGCCCAGCTGCAGCGCCAGCGGATGCTCGCTCACGTCGTAGCGCAGAAACCGTGCCGCATCGCCGTGCAGCAGCGCACCGGTGGTAACCATCTCGGTGTAGAGCAGGGCGTGCCTGGAAAGCTGGCGCAGGAAGTAGCGACAATGGCGATCCGTCCAGTCCATCATCGGCGCGACGGAGAAGCGGCGGGAAAGAGCGGCGTGAGCAGTGGTTTGGGAATCTGGAAGCATCAGGTTAGTTCAGTCGCGGTGGTCCGGCACGCCGTGGCGGGCCGCCGGAAATCAAGCGGCCATCGGGGGCGCGCCGGGCCGCGTAGTCTACAGCAAATACACCGTACCAATGGCGCGCCTGCCGAACTGCATCAATGCTGCACGGCTGGCCAGGTCAGTTTGAAGGCGTCGTTTGCGGCCTGTTCCAGGTAGCAGCCGAAGTGCTCCGAGTCACGATTGACGACGTTCAACAGCCAGCCACGTTCGTCGCTTGAAGGGCGGCTCAGGCGGAGCCTGGAGCGTTTGATCGGGCAGAGCTCCAATGCGGCGAGGCTGCCGTCTGGTTTCAGGCTGGCGAAATACAGCAAACCCAGATCGCTTCGGTAGCTTTCGTAACCGTCGATGCCTTCATAGTCATTCAACAGGTCGCCGCAGCCATAGGCGATCAGCCGCCCCCGGTAGACCTCGAGTGCTTTGACGTGGTGCGAGGAGTGTCCGTGGATTAGATCAACGCCTGCTTCGTCGATCAGATCACGGGCGAAGCGAGTCTGCGCTTCGTATAGCGAGAAGTCCCAGTTGCCGCCCCAATGCAGCGACACGACCACCAGGTCGCCGGGGCGCTTGCTGGCACGGATGCGCTGCACAACGTGACGCAGCGACGTGGACGATAGGTCAGGTAGCCAGGCAACGCCCGGCTTGCCGGGGCCGGCAGAGCATTCCGCATCCACACCGCTGTCGGTGGTGGCATAGGCGAACACCAGCATGCGTTTGCCACTGGGCAACGGCAGGATCGCCGGTGCTTCGGCTTCAGCGGCATCCAAGCCTGCACCGCTGCGATGGATGCCATGCTTGTCCAGGACCTCCAGCGTGTCGCGAAGCCCTGCTTCGCCCCAGTCGAGGACGTGGTTGTTGGCCAGCGAGCAGCAATCGATTTCGGCCACGTTGAGGATGCCCATGTTGGCCGGATTCATTCGATAATGCAGCCCATGCGGCCGTGGCTCGCCGCGACAGGTCAGTGAGGTTTCCAGGTTGACCAGGCGGACGTGTGGCCGTCGCTCCGCAAGCGCCGCCAGGGCAACGCCCCAGGGATAGGAGTAATCGACCGTAGTGGGGATCTTGCCGTTTTTCTGCTCGGCGAGGCGCACGTAATCGCCGGCGTGCTGCGCATAAGCCTCATGGATGGCTGGGTCGCCGCGCTGCGGTAACACCTGGTCGATGCCGCGGCCGCACATCAGGTCTCCAGCGAAAAATAGCTTCGTGAGCATGTTCGATCCCTCGCAGATGCCGGGGTGGGCAAGAGAGGCTGAGCGGCTGGTTGCGGTACAGCCTGCTAAACATAGTAGAGATACCCGGAGGCCTCATGACCGTTGATCCGTTGCGACTTGCCTCGCCTGGCGCGTTGTTCACAGACCTTATCAACTGACCATGTTGCAGGCGTATTTCGACCAGCACATGGATGCAATGGCCGTTTTCGAGTTCTTTTGTCGCGGCCTGCCGAGCGGAAGCAGCTAATACCTCGCCGCCGGGCAGGTGCTGCGGCGATATCCTGACCCTGGAGGATGATACGCATGAAGGGCGGGCGCTGATCCAGCCGGTCCTGCGCCGGGGGCGTCGTGTCGCGGTGGCTCCGAGTCTCCAGCAGATCCGGCGTTATGCACACGAACAGCTGCAGCGGCTACCGGCATCCCTCACGGCGCTGGAGCCGAGCGGAGTTGGCTATCCGGTCGAGATCGCCGAATCAGTGCTTGAACTGGCCGCACAGGCAGATCGGCTGCATCGCTGATCAAGATTCCTTCAGCGAATCTGTACGCCCGCGGCGCTCATTCGAGCCAGCGCCTCGCTCAGCGAGCCCTGAACGTCCAGGCCGCGACAGGCGTCGGTCAGCACCGTTACCGCAAAACCCTCACGGCGGGCGTCCAGCGCGCTATAGAGCACGCAGAAATCCAGTGCCAGGCCGCACAGGAACAACCGTTCGAAGCCGCGTTCGCGCAGGTAGCCTCCCAGCCCGGTGGGCGTGGCCCGGTCATTCTCGTAGAACGCCGAGTAGGAATCGATCGCCGCACGATAACCCTTGTGCAGCACTAGTTCGGCCCGTTTCGCCATCAGGCGTGGGTGCAGTTCTGCGCCGACGGTGCCTTGCACGCAATGCTCTGGCCATAGCGTCTGCAGGCCGTAGGGCACGTTGATTTGCTCGAAAGGACGGCGTCCCGGATGGCTGCTGGCGAAGCTGAGATGATTAGCCGGATGCCAGTCCTGGGTTACCGCAATATGGCCAAAGTGTTCGCACAGCTGGTTAATGACCGGTACTACGGCGTCCGCGTCGGGTACCGCCAGGGCACCGCCGCCGCAGAAGTCGTTCTGCACGTCAATGATCAGCAACAGGTCTCGTTCGCTCACGTCAGGCAGGTACATGGGCATGTCCGCTAGGGTTGGCTATCGGTAGTGCGGTGCCGTTGTCACCTCAGTCTGTCGCGGCCGCTTAGGCACCGTCTGCAGTAGACAGTGGGTACGCCAGATGTTGCGCGACGCCACCGCTGTCGCCGTCATCAATCGAAATACAAAAACCGTTCGGTTACCGGCCGACAGAGGTGCCGCCCTTGGTCGAATCACATACAGTTCGATTAGTCGATATTCTCGCCCTGCCTCGATTTGCTGCGGCGGGCTCCGAGCCTCGTGCTGGTCAGCTCCACTATAAAAATTATGAGAGTGCCTTGTGATGGACAGACTGCTGAATGAAAAAAGCAGGATCTTCGAGCATGCCGATCCGCATGCCGTGTCGGACTACGTCAATCAGCACGTAGGCGCGCACTGCATTCGTCTGCCCCGCACCGGCACGCCCCAGGCCAGCCTCAGCCATTGCAAGTTCGGCAAGCTCGATCTCTGCCAGATCAGCTACGGTGGCAGCGTCCATGTCACCTCACCAGCGCTGGAAACCATCTATCACCTGCAGCTGCTGCAGCGCGGGCACTGCCTGTGGCGCGGACGGGGGCAGGAACACTACTTCACCCCCGGCGAGCTGCTGCTGATCAACCCGGACGATCCGGTGGATCTGACCTACTCGGACGATTGCGAGAAGTTGATCGTCAAGTTGCCGGCCTCCTTCCTCGAACAGGCCTGCCGCGAGAACCAGTGGCGCGCTCCGTCCGCCGGTATCCGCTTCAGCGCCAATCGCCATGCCCTTGGCGAGCTGGATGGCTTCGACAGCCTGCTCGGGCTGGTCTGCCGCGAGGCGGGCTCCGAGCAGAGCATCCCGCAGATTCAGGAGCAGTACAGCCGGATCATCGCCAGCAAATTGCTCTGCAGCCTGGCCAGCAATATCCAGCGCGACCCCTTCGGTGACAGCTGTCCCTCGTTCGGTCGGCTGACCGACTACATCGACGAGCATCTGAAGAAGGACATCTCTGTCGAGCAGCTGGCCGAACTGGCCAACATGAGCCTGCGCTCGCTGTACCTGCTGTTCGAACGCAAGGTCGGCACCACACCCAAGTCCTATATCCGTCGGCGCAAGCTGGAGCAGATCCACGGCCGGCTGAGCGACCCTTCGGCCAGGGTGCGTAACATCACCGAGATCGCCATGGACTACGGCTTCATGCACCTGGGACGTTTCTCGGAAAGCTACAAAAGCACCTTCGGCGAGCTGCCCTCGGACACCCTGCGCCGCCATCACTGAGTCCCCTTGAGTCGCTGCCCGTCCGACGGCAGCGGCTCCTTTTCCTACCCATCCTTATCTGCATAGGTTCCCGTGCTCGAACGGGCGGTCGTCGGCTGCGCGTCCGTGCGGCAAACGGTCGCCTTGCATTCTGCAGAAAACGGATAGAGGTCCTGCAGAAAACGGATATTGATGTCACTTCCCGCGCCTTAGCCTTCATCACGTGGAAACAATAACAATGGAGGCCCCGGCCATGTCCCTGGGAATCGACTACCTTGATTCGCTGCTCGAAGAAGACAAAGAGAAGGGCATCTTTCGCTGCAAGCGCGAGATGTTCACCGACCCTCGGTTGTTCGATCTGGAGATGAAGCACATCTTCGAGGGCAACTGGATTTACCTCGCCCACGAGAGCCAGATCCCCGAGAAGAACGACTACTACACCACCCAGATGGGGCGCCAGCCGATCTTCATCGCGCGCAACAAGGATGGTGAGCTCAACGCCTTCATCAACGCCTGCAGCCACCGCGGTGCCATGCTGTGCCGCTTCAAGAGCGGCAACAAGGCGACCTACACCTGTCCGTTCCATGGCTGGACCTTCAACAACTCGGGCAAGCTGCTCAAGGTCAAGGACCCCAAGGAAGCCGGCTACCCCGACAGCTTCAACTGCGACGGCTCGCATGACCTGAAGAAGGTCGCGCGCTTCGAGTCCTATCGCGGCTTCCTCTTCGGCAGTCTGCGCGAGGATGTCGCGCCGCTGGAGGAGTTTCTCGGCGAGTCGAAGAAGATCATCGACATGGTGGTCGACCAGTCTCCGGAAGGCATCGAAGTTCTGCGCGGCTCGTCCACCTATGTCTATGAAGGCAACTGGAAGCTGCAGGCCGAGAACGGCGCCGATGGCTACCACGTCACCGCCGTGCACTGGAACTACGCCGCCACCCAGCAGCAGCGCAAGCTCAAGGAAGCCGGCGACGACATCCGCGCCATGAGCGCCGGCGGCTGGGGCAAGAAGGGCGGTGGCTTCTACTCCTTCGAGAATGGCCATCTGCTGCTCTGGACCCGCTGGGACAACCCGGAAGACCGTCCGTTGTACGCCCGCCGCGAGGAGATGATCGCCGAGTTCGGCCAGGCCCGCACCGACTGGATGATCGAGAACTCGCGCAACCTCTGCCTCTACCCGAACCTGTACCTGATGGATCAGTTCGGCTCGCAGCTGCGCATCGCCAAGCCGCTGTCGGTGGACAAGACCGAAGTCACCATCTACTGCATCGCGCCCAAGGGCGAGAGTGCCGAAGCGCGTGCGCGTCGCATCCGCCAGTACGAAGACTTCTTCAATGTCAGCGGCATGGCCACGCCGGATGACCTCGAAGAGTTCCGCGCCTGCCAGCAAGGCTTTGCCGGTCGCGCCATGGAGTGGAACGACATGTCCCGCGGCGCCAAGCACTGGATCGACGGTGCTGACGAAGGCGCACAGGAGATCGACCTGCAGCCGCTGATGAGCGGCGCGCGTACCGAGGACGAAGGCCTGTTCGTGCTGCAGCACCACTACTGGCAGCAGCAGATGATCAAGGCAGTGAAGGCCGAGCAGGACCAGCTGATCCACGTGGAGGGCGCGTAAATGAGCATCGCCTATGAAACCGCGCGTGACTTCCTCTACCGCGAAGCACGCTACCTCGACGACAAGGACTGGGACAGCTGGCTGGAGCTGTATGCCGCCGACGCGACGTTCTGGATGCCGGCCTGGGACGACGAGGACAAGCTCACCGAAGACCCGCAAAAGGAAATCTCGCTGATCTGGTACGGCAACCGCAGCGGCCTGGAAGACCGGGTGTTCCGCATCCGCACCGAGCGCTCCAGCGCCACGATCCCGGACACACGCACCTCGCACAACATCAGCAACCTGGAGCTGATCGAGCAGGGCGAGGGCTTCTGCAAGCTGCGCTTCAACTGGCACACGATGAGCTTCCGCTACAAGACCGTCGACCACTTCTACGGCACCAGCTTCTACACGCTCGACACCCGCGGCGAGAGCCCGCTGATCAAGCACAAGAAGGTCGTGCTGAAGAACGACTACATCCGCCAGTTGATCGACGTTTACCACCTGTGAGGGCAAGGCCATGACTCACCAGATCGCATTGAATTTCGAAGACGGGGTGACCCGCTTCATCGAAGCCAACCTCGGCGAAACCGTCGCCGACGCGGCCTACCGCCAGGGCATCAACATCCCACTGGACTGCCGCGACGGCGCCTGCGGGGCCTGCAAGTGTTTCGCCGAAGCTGGCAGCTACGACCTCGGCGAGGAGTACATAGAGGACGCGCTGAGCGAGGACGAAGCCGCCCAAGGCTTCGTGCTGACCTGCCAGATGCGCGCCGAAAGCGACTGCGTGATTCGCGTGCCGGCGTCCTCGGATGTCTGCAAGACCGCACAAGCCAGCTACCAGGCGACCATCAGCAACGTGCGTCAGCTGTCGCAAAGCACCATTGCGCTGTCGATCAAGGGCGAGTCGCTGAGCCAGCTGGCCTTCCTGCCCGGGCAGTACGTCAACCTGCAGGTGCCGGGCACCGATCAGACCCGCGCCTACTCGTTCAGCTCGCTGCAGAAGGGCGGTGAAGTCAGCTTCCTGATCCGCAACGTGCCGGGCGGGCTGATGAGCAGTTTCTTGAGCGGCATGGCCAAGGCCGGCGACAGCCTCACCCTGGCCGGCCCGCTGGGCAGCTTTTACCTGCGCGAGATCAAGCGGCCGCTGCTCTTGCTGGCCGGCGGCACGGGCCTGGCGCCGTTCACCGCGATGCTGGAGAAGATCGCCGAGCAGGGCAGCGCGCATCCGCTGCACCTGATCTACGGCGTCTCGAATGATTTCGATCTGGTGGAGATGGACCGGCTCGAAGACTTCGCCGCGCGCATTCCGAACTTCACCTACAGCGCCTGCGTGTCCAGCTCCGACAGCCAGTACCCGCACAAGGGCTACGTGACCCAGCACATCGAACCCGAACACCTCAACGATGGCGAGGTGGACATCTACCTGTGCGGCCCGCCGCCCATGGTCGAGTCGGTCAACCAGTTCATACGTGAGCAGGGCCTGCAACCGGCCAACTTCTATTACGAGAAGTTCGCCGCCAGCGCCTGATCCACCGGTCGTAGGGTGGGCAACTGCGCCGCATTGCCCACCGAATCCTCGCCATTCCAGAGGTTGGGTAGATGAACACACGATTTCACAACAAGGTCGCGGTGATCACCGGCGCGGCCCAGGGCATCGGTCGCCGTGTCGCCGAGCGATTCGTCGAGGAAGGCGGCCGGCTGGTGGCCGTGGACCGTTCCGAACTGGTCCATGAACTGGCCGATCAACTGGGGCAGGGCGCCGAAGTCTTGACCCTGACCGCCGACCTGGAGCAGTTCGCCGATTGCCATCGGGTGATGGATGCCGCGAAAGAGCGTTTCGGCCGTCTCGACATCCTCGTCAACAACGTCGGCGGGACAATCTGGGCCAAGCCCTTCGAGCATTACCTGGAGCACGAGATCGAGGCCGAGGTGCGTCGCTCGCTGTTCCCCACCCTGTGGTGCTGCCACGCGGCCTTGCCGCACATGCTGGAGCAGGGTGGTGGCGCCATCGTCAATGTCTCCTCGATCGCCACGCGCAGCCTCAACCGCGTGCCCTACGGCGCGGCCAAGGGCGGCGTCAATGCGCTGACCGCGTGCCTGGCCTTCGAGAACGCCCAGCGTGGCATCCGCGTCAACGCCACCGCACCCGGCGGCACCGAGGCGCCGCCGCGGCGCATTCCACGCAATGCTGCCGAGCAGAGCGAGCAGGAAAAGACTTGGTACCAGCAGATCGTCGATCAGACCGTCGATTCCTCATTGATGAAGCGCTACGGAACCATCGACGAGCAGGCCGGCGCGATTCTTTTCCTCGCGTCCGACGAGGCCTCCTACATCACCGGCGTGACCCTGCCGGTGGGTGGTGGCGATCTCGGTTGAGCAGTACCCGGGCCGGCTCGACCGGTCAGCGCCAAGGCACATCGGCGGCGCGGTGACCCATCGCTGCAGCCGATCCGCGACTAACAAAAACAATAGAGAGTCTTGCCATGCGAAAAGTAGACGTTCACGACATCATCGATAACGCACGCTTCAACCGCTTCCACTGGCTGGTGGTGTGCCTTTGCGCACTGCTGTTGATCTTCGACGGCTACGACCTGTTCATCTACGGCGTGGTGCTGCCGGTAATCATGAAGGAGTGGGGGCTGACCCCGCTGGAAGCGGGCGCGCTGGGCAGCTATGCGCTGTTCGGCATGATGTTCGGCGCACTGGCGTTCGGCACCCTGGCCGACCGCATCGGCCGCAAGAAGGGCATCGCCATCTGCTTCGTGCTGTTCAGCGGCGCCACGGTGCTCAACGGCTTCGCCAGCACGCCCACTGAGTTCGGCATCTTCCGCTTTCTCGCCGGCCTCGGCTGCGGCGGGTTGATGCCCAATGTGGTGGCGCTGATGAACGAGTACGCGCCCAAGCGGCTGCGCAGCACGCTGGTGGCCATCATGTTCAGTGGCTATTCGCTGGGCGGCATGCTGTCGGCCGGACTGGGGATCTACATGCTGCCGCGCTTCGGCTGGGAGGCGATGTTCTTCGCCGCCGCCGTGCCGCTGCTGCTGTTGCCGGTGATCCTTTGGTATTTGCCGGAATCGGTTGGCTTCCTGGTTCGCCAGGGCCGGGGCGAGCAGGCCCGGGCGCTGCTGAACAAGGTCGACCCGAGCCGCCAGCTGAGCGCGGCCGACGAGCTGGTGATGACCGACGTGAAGGGCAAGAGTGCCTCGGTGCTGGAGCTGTTCCGCGAAGGCCGTGGCGTGCGCACCTTCTCCCTGTGGCTGGCATTCTTCTGCTGTCTGCTGATGGTCTACGCGCTGGGCTCCTGGTTGCCGAAGCTGATGGCCAACGCCGGCTACAGCCTGGGTTCGAGCCTGTCGTTCCTGCTCGCGCTGAACTTCGGCGGTATGGCCGGCGCCATCCTCGGCGGCTGGCTGGGCGATCGCTTCAACCTGTCGAAAGTGGTGGTGGTGTTCTTCGCCGTGTCGGTGGCCTCCATCAGCCTGCTGGGCTTCAAGACGCCGATGCCGGTCCTCTACACACTGATCTTCATCGCCGGTGCCACCGTAATCGGCACGCAGATTCTGCTGTACGCGACCGCCGCGCAGTTCTACGGCCTGTCGATCCGCTCCACCGGTCTCGGCTGGGCGTCGGGCATCGGCCGCAACGGTGCCATCGTCGGCCCGCTGCTCGGCGGTGCGCTGCTGGGCATCAACCTGCCGCTGCAACTGAACTTCATCGCCTTCGCCGTCCCGGGCGTCATCGCCGCCCTGGCCATGACCGCCTTCGCCATCTCCAGCAAGCGCAGCGGCACTCCCGCGCCGGTGGTGATGGCAGCCGCGGCCAAGGCCTGATCAAAACTTCAACACGGATAACGCCATGAGTCCCATCCTGATCGAACGCATCCAGACGATCATCGTCGACCTGCCGACCATCCGCCCGCACAAGCTGGCGATGCATACCATGCAGCAGCAGACGTTGGTGATCATCCGGGTGCAGTGCAGCGACGGTATCGAAGGCATCGGCGAGGCCACCACCATCGGCGGCCTGGCCTACGGCAACGAAAGCCCGGAAAGCATCAAGCAGAACATCGACAGCCACCTCGGCCCGCTGCTGGTGGGGCAGGAGGCTGCCAACATCAACGCCGCCATGCTGCGCCTGGACAAGGCGGCGAAGGGCAATACGTTCGCCAAGTCCGGCATCGAGAGCGCATTGCTCGATGCCCAGGGCAAACGCCTCGGTCTACCGGTCAGCGAGCTGCTCGGCGGCCGGGTGCGCGACAGTCTGGAAGTTGCCTGGACCCTGGCCAGTGGCAACACCGCCAAGGACATCGAAGAGGCCGAGCGCATGCTCGATATCCGCCGCCATCGCATCTTCAAGCTGAAGATCGGCGCCGGCGAAGTGAATGCCGACCTCAAGCACGTCATCGCCATCAAGCAGGCCCTCGGCGAGCGTGCCAGCGTGCGCGTCGACGTCAATCAGGCCTGGGACGAGTCGGTGGCGCTGCGCGCCTGCCGCATCCTCGGCGACAACGGCATTGATCTGATTGAGCAGCCGATCTCGCGGATCAACCGCGGCGGGCAGGTGCGCCTGAATCAGCGCAGCCCGGCACCGATCATGGCCGATGAGTCCATCGAGAGCGTCGAGGATGCCTCCAGTCTTGCGGCCGACGGCGCGGCCAGCATCTTCGCCCTGAAGATCGCCAAGAACGGCGGCCCACGAGCCGTGCTGCGCACCGCGCAGATCGCCGAAGCCGCCGGCATCGCGCTGTATGGCGGCACCATGCTCGAAGGTTCCGTCGGCACCCTGGCCTCGGCGCATGCCTTCGTCACCCTCAACAAGCTGACCTGGGCCACCGAGCTGTTCGGCCCGCTGCTGCTCACCGAGGAAATCGTCACCGAGGCGCCGGTCTATCGCGACTTCCAGCTGGAAGTGCCGCGCACACCCGGTCTTGGCCTGACCCTGGATGAAGAGCGCCTGGCGTTCTTCGCCCGCAAGTAAGAGGAGAACCCGAGATGCTCTTCCACGTGAAGATGATCGTGAAACTGCCGGTCGACATGGACCCGACCAAGGCTGCGAGGCTCAAGGCAGACGAGAAGGAGCTGGCGCAGAGCCTGATGCGTGAAGGCAAGTGGCGCCACCTCTGGCGCATCGCCGGCCAGTACGCCAACTACAGCGTGTTCGACGTCGCCAGCGTGCAGGAACTGCACGACACCCTGATGCAGCTGCCGCTGTACCCCTACATGGAGATCGAGGTCAACGCGCTGTGCCGCCACCCGTCCTCGATTCATGACGACGACCGCTGATCCCGTTTCGAAGCCGGCCCCGCCCGGCTGGTTAACCCGCGTAACGACAATTACAAGACGAGACCTGAGCCATGACTGTGAAAATCTCCCACACCAGCGACGTGCAGCAGTTCTTCAAGGAAGCCAGCGGCTTCAACAATGACGAAGGCAGCAGCCGCATGAAGACGGTGATCAACCGCATCCTGGTCGACACCGCGAAGATCATCGAAGACCTGGAAATCACCCAGGACGAGTTCTGGAAGGCGGTGGACTACCTCAACCGTCTCGGCGGTCGTCACGAAGCTGGCCTGCTGGTCGCCGGACTCGGGCTGGAGCATTATCTCGACCTGCTGCAGGACGCCAAGGACGAACAGGAAGGCTTGGTCGGCGGTACCCCGCGCACCATCGAGGGCCCGCTGTATGTCGCCGGCGCGCCGATCGCGCAGGGCGTCACCCGTATGGATGATGGCAGCGAAGACGACGTCGCGACCGTGATGTTCCTGCAAGGCCGTGTCTTCGATCCGAGCGGCAAGCCGCTGGCCGGTGCGGTGGTCGATCTGTGGCACGCCAACACCAAGGGCAACTATTCCTACTTCGACAAGAGCCAGTCCGAGTACAACCTGCGCCGTCGGATCGTCACCGACGAGAACGGCTATTACCGCGCGCGCAGCATCGTGCCGTCCGGCTATGGCTGCTCGCCCGACGGGCCGACCCAGGAGGTGCTGGACATGCTCGGTCGCCACGGCCAGCGCCCGGCGCACATTCATTTCTTCATCTCCGCGCCCGGTCATCGTCACCTGACCACGCAGATCAACCTGGCGGGCGACAAGTACCTCTGGGACGACTTCGCCTACGCCACGCGCGATGGTCTGGTCGGTGACATCCGCTTCATCGACGATGCCGAAGCCGCACGTGCACGGGGCGTGCAGGGTCGTTTCGCCGAAGTGGATTTCGACTTCCAGCTGCAGAAGGCGCCGGCCCCGCAAGCCGAGCAGCGCAGCAAGCGCCCGCGCGCGCTGCAGCAAGCCTGATGGTTGCCGCGGTGCCCGGTATTAGCCGGGCACCGCGGTGCTGTACCGGTAATGCAGCCGCTTCATTCATAACAAGAGTGATCCGGGCATCGACCACGGATCGCCAGGCCTGTCTTGCGAGGCGATATGAAAGCTCTGATGAAAGACTTCTCGCTCTCCGCCGTGGTCGCCGGTTTCATCGCGACCGTGATTTCCTACGCCGGTCCGCTGGTGATCATCTTCCAGGCCGCCAAGGCTGGGGGCATGCCGCACGAGGTGCTCTCGTCGTGGGTCTGGACCATCTCCATCGGTAGCGGCGTGCTCGGCATTCTTCTCAGTGTGCGCTACCGGGTTCCCATCATCATCGCCTGGTCGGCACCGGGCTCGGCGCTGCTGGTAAGCATGTTGCCGGATATCACGCTGAACGAGGCGGTCGGCGCCTATATCGTCAGCAGCGTGGTGGTGCTGCTGGTAGGGCTGTCCGGCGCGTTCGACCGGATCATCAATCGCCTGCCGGCCGCCATCGCCGCGGGCATGCTGGCTGGCATCCTGTTCCGTTTCGGCACCGGGCTGTTCGTCTCGGTCAAGGAACAGCCCTGGCTGGTGCTGGCGATGTTCGGCACCTATCTGCTGTTCAAGCGTGCCTTGCCCCGTTACGCGGTGCTCGCCGTGCTGGTCGTCGGTGTGACGATCACCATCGCCTCGGGTGAGCTGCGCAGCGATGCACTGGTCATCGGGCTGGCTACGCCGGTATGGATCGCCCCGGAGTTCAGCTGGCAGGTCATCCTCAATATCGCCTTCCCGCTGGTGATGGTGGCGCTGACCGGACAGTTCGTGCCTGGCATGGCGGTGCTGCGCAACGACGGCTACGAGACGCCGGCCAGTCCGCTGATCAGCAGCAGCGCACTGGGTTCGCTGCTGCTGGCACCGTTCGGCTGTCACGGGCTGAACCTGGCGGCGATCACGGCGGCGATCTGTACCGGCCGGGAATCCCATGAAGATCCGTCCAAGCGTTACGTCGCAGGAGTGTCGGGTGGTGTCTTCTATCTGCTGCTGGGCATCTTCGGGGCGACGCTGGTCTCGATCTTCACCGCGTTCCCGGCCGCCTTGATCGCCGCCCTGGCCGGGCTGGCGCTGTTAGCGGCCATAGGCGGGGCATTGAGCGCGGCAATGGCCGTGCCCGCCGACCGTGAGGCGGCCTTGATCACTTTCCTAGTCACCGCCTCGGGAATGTCCTTCCTAGGCCTATCGGCGGCGTTCTGGGGGTTGATCTTCGGCATCGCCGCGCACCTGTTGCTCAGCCTGCGCAAGCCGGCACCAGCAGTGGCGGCCGGTCGCAAGGAACAGCCGGCGCGGTGACCTGCCGACAATCGTAACGATTCACCCATAACGAGTTAGTCGCTTTCTCCGGTTGCTGCCGGGGGAACGGCTGCGTGCAACTGAAAAACAACAACAAGAGCGAGTTAGATGATGCAGAAAATATCTATTTCCCGACTCACCCTGGCCGCTGGCATGACGTCGATGATTACTCAGTCGTTCGCCGCCGCCGGCGGTTTCGTCGAGGAAGCGACGGCAACACTGCAGGCGCGTAATTACTATTTCAGCCGGGACTTCTCCGACATCGTCGGCGCCAATCGGCAATCGAAGGCGGAGGAGTGGGGGCAGGGGTTCATTCTCAATTTCAGATCGGGCTACACCCCTGGAGCTGTCGGCTTCGGCGTCGATGCTATCGGGCAGCTGGGAATCAAGCTCGACAGCAGCCGTGATCGCATAGGTACCGGCTTGCTCCCGGTTGGGAGCGATGGCCGCGCGCCGGATGAGTACAGCCGCATGGGGTTGGCACTCAAGGCAAAGGTGTCGAAGACCGAACTGAAAGTGGGTGAACTGCAGCCCAATCTGCCAGTGCTGACCTTCAGCGATATTCGGCTGCTCCCGCCCACCTATCAGGGCGCCAGCATCGTCTCCAGCGAAGTTGACGGGTTGACCCTGCAGGTCGGCCGTTTGCGCTCGACCAGCCTGCGCAACGAGGCTGGCGACGACCGGATGCGGGCCATGCTGGGGCGAACGCCTCAGGCGGCATTTAGCGATGCCTTCAACTACGCCGGCGGCGATTACGCATTCAATGACAAGCGCACGTCTTTCAGCCTCTGGTATGCGCAGCTCGAGGACATCTATAACCAGCGCTACATAGGCCTGAAGCATAGCGAACCGCTCGGCGACTGGACCCTGGGCGCCAACCTCGGCTACTACGATTCACAGGCCGACGGCAGCAAGCTGGCCGGCAATGTGGACAACCAGGCTTTCTACTCGCTGCTGTCGGCGAAGCGAGGCGGGCACACGTTCTATATTGGCTATCAGGCCATGTACGGCGACAGTGCTTTTCCCCGCGTATTCGCGAACGTCACGCCTCTGGGCAATGAGGTGCCCACCTATGAGTTCGCCGAGCGGGACGAGCGTTCCTGGCAGGCTCGCTACGACTACGATTTCGCCGCGCTCGGTTGGCCCGGTCTGGTTGCGACGGTGCGCTATATCACCAGCGATAACGTAAGCACGGGAATGGGTTTCGAAGGTACGGCGCAGGAGCGCGATCTGGACATTGGCTATACCGTGCAGAGCGGTCTGCTCAAGAATGTGGGTATCCGCCTACGCAACGTAGCGGCGCGCTCGAACTACCGCAGCGATATCGACGAGAACCGTCTGATTCTGAGCTATACGTTCACCTTGTTCTGAACTGGTTGCCCGCACCGAGCCGCTCGCTCGGTGCGAGGCAACGTGGGCTATACTAATTCCCGCATAACCGAAATAAACGGTTGACGGCTGTTTTCAGACCCCTATAATGCGCACCACTTCCGGCGCAGTCCTCAAGCAAAACCTCTTGTAAATCAAAAGGTTAGCTAAATAAAGGGGTTGCATCGGTGGCGGATTCGAGTAGAATGCGCTGCGCTGGCAGGGTGGTGGTTGAGCTTTGTTGGTGGCTTCGGTCGG